>Ga0066256_1000008_pt1 | contig 1162079 bp, 1066 predicted proteins | sample ThiBio_1000_biof_FD_87107 | JGI IMG/M metagenome (GOLD analysis project Ga0066256, IMG submission 87107) | Wastewater bioreactor microbial communities from Cape Town, South Africa - Thiocy_expt_1000_biof (version 2) | ecosystem: Engineered > Bioreactor > Thiocyanate-remediating >... | reverse complement strand
CTTCGTTCCCTTGCCGTTCGCTGCGCTGTCTTGCTTGGCGCTGCGTCATCAGCAGAGAAACGAGATTATGAAGAAGTTTTTTACGTCTGTCAAATCGTCGTTAGCTGCTGTTTACTACGCCGCCACTTCGATTCGTCAGACCCCCGCTGCATTACCACCTTGCCGCAGGGCTCCTTCTTTTGGTCGGCTGATTCGCTGCGCCCGCTTATGCGTAACCGCTGCTGAAACTGCCTTCCTCACCCTTCGCACCACCCGCTTCGCTGTTCGCGTTGCGTTTGCTGCGTCGAGAAAGAGACTATAGCACGGTTTTTCTGGCGTGTGCAACTCGCCCGCGGGAAAAGAGAAGAAAGCCGCCCCTGCGGCTCCCTTCCCTATATATAGCGACTATGCGGGCGTGTGATCGAGCCCGATGTCCAGCACGCCCACGCTGTGCGTCAGCCAGCCGATGGAGATCAGGTCCACGCCGGTACGGGCCACCGCCGGAGCGGTCTGGGGAGTGATGCGCCCCGAAGCCTCGGTCACCGCGCGGCCGTCCACTCGGCGCACCGCCTCGGTCATCGTCTCGACGCTCATGTTATCCAGCAGGATGGCGTCCACCCTCAACTCCAGCGCCTCGTCCAGCTGTTCCAGCGTATCGACCTCCAGCTCTATCTTCACCAGGTGCCCCACGCCGGCGCGCGCGCGCCGCACCGCCTCGGCGACGCTGCCAGCGATCGCCACGTGGTTGTCCTTGATCAGCACCGCGTCATCCAGGCCGAAGCGATGATTGGAGCCGCCGCCCACCCGGACCGCGTACTTCTGCACGATGCGCATCCCCGGCATGGTCTTGCGGGTGCACACCACGCGCGACCGCGCATCGCCGATGGCATCGACCACGGAAGCCGTCGCCGACGCGATGCCGCTCATATGGCACAGGAAATTCAGCGCGGTGCGTTCGGCCGTCAACATGGCGCGCGAATTGCCCTCCACCACCGCGATGACGTCCCCCGGCTGGATGCGGCTGCCGTCCGGCTTGCGCACGTCGACGCGGATGTCCGGATCGATCAGGCCGAATGCCACGCGCGCCACGTCCATGCCGGCGACCACGCCGGGCTGGCGCGCCACCATCGCGGTGCGGCCGCGATGGCCGGCGGGCACGATGGCGTTCGTGGTCACGTCGCCCGCGCGGCCCAGGTCTTCCAGCAGGGTGGCGCGAACCAGGGGCTCGATCATGACCAAGGGCAGCGGCGCGATGTCCCAGGCCTCCTGGGCACCCCGGCCATAGGCGCTGAGGTTATTTATGCTCATAATGAGTATTTTCCGTTGAAAAAAATCGCGGCTCTAGCCGTCGTCTTTATGCTAAGTATGAGCATAAGGGCTGTCAATACGTGGAAACCTGAAAAAGACGTTTCAGTGGCTTAGTTGCCGCGGACCAGCGGGAGCTTGCTGCCGCTCAGGGCGCGCTCCAGCATCACGTCGCCGCGGAAGCGGAAAAGCTTGGCCGGGCGCCCTGGCGTCTCGGTGGACAGCGCGCCGGTTTCCTCGACCAGTTGCTGTTGCTCGATGAAGCGGCGGAAGTTCTGCTTGTGCAGCGACCGCCCGGCCAGCGCCTCGACAGCCTGCTGCAATTGCAGCAAGGTGAAGGCCGGCGGCATCAGCTCGAACACCACGGGGCGGTATTTGATCTTGGCCCGCAGGCGCGCGATGCCGGTGGCCAGGATACGGCGGTGGTCGTGCCGCATGGGCTGGCCCAGGTGCGGCAGCCCGGTCCTGCCGGCGCGGCGGATGGCTTCGTGCACCAAGCCCGCCTCGAACAGGAGTTCGTAGCGCTGCAGGACCAGTTCCTCGTTCCAGGTCCGGCCGTCCAGGCCAAAACAGACCTCGGCCCGCTGCTGCCGGGTGCGGCGCTGGGCCGCATCGGCGCCCGCCCGGCACCATTCACGCAGCGCGCCGTCGATCAGTTCCCCCAGTTCGGCCGACGGCGCACGCCGGTCTTCCCAGGGGAAATAGCGGTACCAGCCATGCCAGGCGGCATCGGCGCCGGAAACCGGCCCCTGCCGCGTCAGGGCCAGGTAGCTGATGGAAATGACGCGCTGTTCGGTGTTCTGTTCGGTGCGGTCGCGATCGGCGAAGGTATAGAGCTGCTCGACGTAGCCCAGCGGGTGGTGCGTCTGCTCCTCCACCCAGGCGCGCAGCCCGGCCTGCAGCGAGCGGTGGCCGGACTCGAAGGGGCCGGACGGCAGCATGCGTCCATCGTGCGTGGTCAGGACCAGCGGCTCGGCATCGGTGGCGGCGACAAGCACCGCGACCAATTCGGCCGCAAGGGGGTGTTGGCTGGCGACAGTCAAGGGTGTCTCATTTCCTGCGCAAGTCGCTCCAGTCGGCGGTGGTAATGGCCAGCACGGCCGCCACCCAGGTCACCATCATCGCCAGCCAGCCGGTATAGCTGGGGTAGCCCCTGGACAGCACGTAGGCGCTGCAGCCGATCGCCACCAGCACCAGCCACGGCGCGCGGCGGCGGGCATAGCTGCTGCGCGTGTCCTCGGGTTGCCGGCGGGGGTCCATGAAGAGTCCCATTACATCCTCCATCAAACAGCGCCGCATTTTAGAAGATATGGCGCCGTCCCCGCCGATCTCTTTCGCGACCGCGCCCGGCAGGGCCTAGCGGTCGAGCAGCGACATCCCCAATTGGGCCCGGCGCTGCAGCCACAGGCTGGGCCGGTAACGCATGTCGCCGGTGACGCGCACGATGTTGCGCAGGATCTCGACGATGCGGGCGGTGCCCAGCGCGTCGCCCATGGCCAGCGGCCCCTTGGGGTAGCCCAGGCCCAGCGCGACGGCGCGGTCGATGTCCTCGGGCGTGGCGATGCCCTGCTGGGCGATATCGCAGGCGATGTTGACGATGGTGGCGACGATGCGCTGGGCGACGAAGCCGGGCGAATCCTGCACCAGCGTCACCGGCGCGCCGTCGGAGGAGAAGCGGGCCACGGCGGCGTCCCGCCACGCCTGCGCGGTCAGCGGCGTGGCCATGAGCGTACGGCGGCGCCCTTCCGGCAGACCGTGCAGAATGTCCACGGCCACCGTCCGGCGGGCATCCAGGCCCTGTTCGCAGACTGCCGTGGTGGCATCCTCGCCCAGGGGCGTGACCACGATCAAGGCATCATCACCGGGACGGTCGCCCTGCTGCACCTGCGCGCCCAGGCGCTCCAGCAGTTCGACCACCACCGCCCGGCCCTCGGGGCGCGCCGGCGACACCCAGACCTCGGGGATCCGCTCGACCGCAGGCGGCGGCGCCTCGGGCGCGACCTGCTTCTTGCCATCGACATAAGCGTAGAAGCCCTGGTCCGTCTTGCGGCCCAGCAGTCCGCCGGCCAGACGCACCGTGGTCAGCGGCGAGGGGCGAAAGCGCGGCTCGTCGAAGAACTGGCGGTAGATCGACTCCATGGCGGGATGCGAGACGTCCAGGCCAGTCAGGTCCATCAATTCGAAGGGCCCCATGCGAAACCCGGCCTGGCCGGTCATGACGGCATCGACCTGGGCGCAGTCGGCCACGCCCTCCTGCAGCACCCGCAGCCCCTCGGTGCTCAGGCCCCGGCCGGCGTGGTTGACGATGAAGCCGGGCATGTCCTTGGTACGCACGGACGTATGTCCCATGCGGCGCGCCAGCTCCGCCAGCGCATCGCCCACCGCCGGATCGCTGCGCAGGCCGTCGATGACCTCCACCACCTTCATCAGCGGGACGGGGTTGAAGAAATGGTAGCCTGCCACGCGCGCGGGCAGCCGGCACGCCGCGGCGATCGCGGTGATGGACAGGGACGAGGTGTTCGAGGCCAGGATGCAGGCCTCGCCGACGATGTCCTCCAACTGCCGGAACAGCCCCTGCTTGGCGTCCAGCCGTTCGACGATGGCCTCGACCACGAGATCGCAGTCGCGCAATTGCGCCAGGTCCTCGCACAGGGTGAGCGCCTGGAGCGCCGCCTCGGCCCGGGGCGCCTCCAGCTTGCCCTTCTGCACGAGTTTGTCCCAGGTGTCGCGCAGGTTGTCGCGCGCCGACGCGAGCGCCACCTGGGCGGTGTCGTACAGGTAGACGCGCAGCCCGGCCTGGGCCGCGATCTGGGCGATGCCCCTGCCCATGGCGCCCGCGCCGACTATCCCCACGCTATTGATCCGTGCCATTTGTCCCTGCCTCCCTTGGCGGCCCTCAGGCCGTGTATGCCTTGATGGTTTCGCGCGCGATGACGAGTTGCTGTATTTGCGAGGTTCCCTCGTACAGGCGGAACAGGCGGACGTCGCGATAGAAGCGTTCGACCGCGTATTCGGCAATGTAGCCCGATCCGCCGTGGATCTGCACGGCGCGATCGGCCACCCGCCCGACCATTTCGGTGGAGAACAGCTTGCAGCAGGAGGCTTCCAGCGTCGTCGACTCGCCCCGGTCGCGCTTGCGGGCCGCGTCCAGCACCATGGTCCGGGCGGCATAGGCTTCGGTCTGGCTGTCGGCGATCATGGCCTGGATCAACTGGAAGTCGGCGATGGCCTGGCCGAACTGCTTGCGTTCGGTGGCATAGCGCACGGATTCGGCGATCAGCCGCTCGGCCATGCCGACGCAGACGGCCGAGATGTGCAGGCGGCCCTTGTCCAGCACGCGCATGGCGGTGCGAAAGCCGTTACCCTCTTCCCCGCCCAGCAAGGCGCTGGCGGGCACGCGGCAATCGTCGAACACGATGTCGCAGGTCAGCGAGCCGGCCTGGCCCATCTTGCGGTCCGGCTTGCCCAGCGTGATGCCGGGCGTGCCGGCCTCGACCAGGAAGCACGAGATCGCGCCCGACCCGCGCCCTTCGCCCGTGCGGGCCATGACGGTGTACAGGCCGGCGATGGGGGCATTGGTGATGAAACGCTTGGTGCCGTTCAGGACGTAATGGTCGCCGTCGCGGCGCGCCGAGGTCCGCAGCGACAAGGCATCCGACCCAGCGTCCGGTTCGGTCAGCGCGAACGAGCCGATCAGTTCGCCACTGGCCAGGCGCGGCAGGTAGTGGTCGCGCTGCTCGGTGGTGCCCGCCAGCACGATGGCCTGCGAGCCGATGCCGATGTTGGTGCCCGCCAGGGACCGGAAGGCCGGCGACGTGCGGCCCAGCTCCATCGCGATCAGCACTTCCTCTTCCATGTTCAGGCCCAACCCGCCGTACTCCGGCGCGATGGACAGGCCGAACAGGCCCAGCGCCTGCATCTCCTCGCGCACTTGCGGCGGGATCACGCCAGTCTCGGCCACTTCGGCCTCGAGCGGCACCAGGCGCTCGGCCACGAACGTACGCGTGGCCTCGATCAGCAACTTCAAGGTATCGGCATCCAACGACATGACAGTCCCCATTAGGAAGTGGTAGCCGGCCTGACACACAGGCCGGCGGATAGAAGTTCGAAATAGTCGAGCGCGATCTGTTCGGCCGTGCTGCCGTGGCCGGGCTTGAACCAGCGCGCCATCCAGTTGAGCAGCGACAGCACGGCGCGCCCCGAGGTCACGACCTGTCCCGGCCGGAACACCCCTTCGCGCGCGCCCTGCTCCAGGATCTGGCGCAGCAGGCGTTCGTAGGCGTCGCGCAGCCGCGCGGCGTCGTCGCGGTAGCTGGGGCTCATGCCGCTGAAGCCCACCAGCATGGCGACAAAGCTCCAGTAGTTGCGTTCCAGGTAGGCCGCGTGCGCCGTCATGAAGACGCGCAGCTTGTCCAGCGGGTCCGGCTGGGCGTTCACGGCCGGCACGACGGCATCGGTCAGGCCTTGCAGCGCCTGGAGGATGATGGCGTCGTAGATGTCCTGCTTGGTGGCGAAGTAGTGATAGATGGCCGGCTTGGAAACACCAATGGCGGCGGCCAGTTCGCCGATGGAACTGCTTTCGTAGCCGCTTTGCGCGAACAGCTTCGAGGCTTCCAGCAGGATGCGCTCGCGCGCGTCGGCCACCACGGGCGGACGGCCCTGGCGGCGCCGGGGAGCAGGGCGGGAAGCGGGTGTGGGCATGGCGATTTCATTTACTTACCGAACGGTAGGTAAATAATACCAGCCAAAAACAGGACCGCAACCCTCGCAAACCCGGGGGCGCGGTCCTGGCCGGGTTACTTCAGCGACTTGGGCGCGGGGAACAGGTCTTCGAGCTCGATCCCGCGCTCTTTGAGCACGGCCTCCAGCAGGGGCTGGAGCTTGCCCAGGCTTTCCTGCACGGTTTCGCGCACGGTGTCGACCACCACCTGCGTGCCGCGCTCGATCTCGATGTTGAGCCGGTCACCCACCTGTTTTTCCTCGAACGTGGTCATGCGCCGCGTTTCGGGAATCAGCCAGACCTCGAACCAGCCCTCGGTCCGGTTGACCTCGGCCACGGTCAGGCTGGCGCCGTTGATGGCGATATACCCCTTGGCGAAGACGTATTTGCGGAAGGCCTCGGGAATGCTGAAGCGCATGACGCGGTTCGTATCCGAACTGCGGATGCCGGCGATGGTGGTGGTGAAGTCGACGTGGCCGGACAGCGGATGGCCGCCGATCTCGGCGCCGTCCCGGGCCGCGCGCTCGACGTTGATGCGCGACCCTACGCCGTATTCGGACAGCGTCGTGATGTTCAGGCTCTGCAGCATGACGTCGAACGAGGCGGCGGAGGGACTGGCGATGTCGGTAACCGTCAGGCAGACGCCATCCACCGAGACGCTGGCGCCTATGGCCAGGTCCTGGCAGAAGCCCGGCGGGAACTCGAGCGTGAAGGTGCGCAGGCCCTCGCGGTCGTTCATGGCGGCGATCTGGGCGGTGCCCTGGATGATTCCGGTAAACACGATATTCCTCGGCACGTGGGGAGCGCACGCGGCGGTCCCCGCATTGGTCATGGGCCATAGCTTAACGCGCCGCCGCCCGCCGCGATTTTTACGCCATTTTTATATCCGCCCGCCCAAGCTATACCCCGTTTTTACGCCCGTCTCCTTACGCTGACAGGCGTCGGGCATGGGGACGAAAAGGCCGTCCCCGCCCATCGAGGAGTCCGCATCGGCGGGAAAAGCATGGATCTCATCTATCTGTTGGGCCTGGTCGTCATCGCGCGCGCGACCATCGGGCTGATTCAGTTCTGCGCGGCGCTGTCGCAAGGAGAAACGCCATGACCTGGCTGCACCTGGCCGGCGCCGTGGCGGCCGCGGCCCTGTTCGTCTATCTGCTCGTCGCCCTGTTCAAGGCGGAGAAATTCTGATGGATACCAAGCTGCTCCTTCTGCTGGCGCTCTATCTCGCGGTCCTCCTGGCGATCGCGCCCTTCCTGGGCCGCTACATCCGCCTCGCCATGGAGGGCAACCCGTCGCGGTGGACCGCCTGGGGCCGCCCCGCCGAGCGCCTCATTTACCGGCTTGCCGGCATCGATCCGGCCGTGGAAACCGGCTGGAAGGCCTATGCCGTGGCCGCCGTGGCCTTCAACCTGGTCGGCCTGGTCGCACTGTATGCGCTGCAACGCGTGCAGGGATGGCTGCCGCTGAACCCCGCCGCGCTGGGAGCGGTGGCGCCGGACTCGGCCTTGAACACGGCCGTGAGCTTCGTCACCAACACCAACTGGCAGGGCTACGCGGGCGAAACGACCATGAGCTACCTGACCCAGATGCTGGGCCTGGGCGTGCAGAATTTCGTGTCCGCGGCCACCGGCATCGCCGTGCTGTTCGCGCTGATGCGCGGACTGGCGCGGCACAGCGCGGGCACGGTCGGCAATTTCTGGGCCGACCTGGTGCGCTCGACGCTGTACGTGCTGCTGCCCCTGTCGCTGCTGCTCGCGCTGTTCCTGGTCAGCCAGGGCGTGATCCAGAACTTCGACGCCTACCAGACCGTGCATACGCTGGAAGGCGCATCGCAGACCCTGCCCATGGGACCGGTGGCTTCGCAGGAAGCCATCAAGCTGCTGGGCACGAATGGCGGCGGCTTCTTCAACGCGAATTCGGCCCACCCCTTCGAGAACCCCACGGCGGCCAGCAACTTCCTGGAAATGCTGGCGATCCTCCTGATCCCCGCCGCGCTGTGCATGGCATTCGGGGAACTGGTGGGCAGCCGCGCCCAGGGCGCGGCGATCCTGGCCGCGATGACGGTGCTGTTCGTGCTGTTCGTGCTCGCCACCGGCTACTTCGAACAACACGCCAACCCCATGCTGACGCAGTCCGGCATCGACGCCGCGCCCTCCGCGCTGTCGGCCGGCGGGAACATGGAAGGCAAGGAAAGCCGATTCGGCATCGCCGCCAGCGCCCTGTTCGCGGTGGTCACCACGGCGGCCTCGTGCGGCGCGGTCAACACGATGCACGATTCGTTGACGGCGATGGGCGGTTTCTCGCCCCTGCTGCTGATGCAACTGGGCGAAGTGGTGTTCGGCGGCGTCGGTTCCGGCCTGTACGGCATGCTGGTCTTCGCCATCACCGGCGTGTTCATCGCCGGCCTGATGATCGGCCGCACGCCCGAATACCTGGGCAAGAAGATCGAGAGCTACGACATGAAGATGGTGGCCATCGTGCTGCTGGCCACGCCGCTGCTGGTGCTGCTGGGCACGGCGGTGGCCGTGTCGCTGCCCGGCGGACAGGCGGGAATATTCAATCCGGGTGCCCACGGTTTCTCGGAAGTGCTGTACGCGCTGTCCTCGGCCGCCAACAACAACGGCAGCGCCTTCGCCGGCCTGTCCGCCAACACGCCCTTCTACAACGTGCTGCTGGCGCTCGCGATGTGGTGTGGCCGCTTCGGGATCATCGTGCCGGTCCTGGCCCTGGCCGGATCGCTGGCCGCCAAGCGGCGCATCCCCGCGGGTCCGGGCACCATGCCCACCACCGGGCCGCTGTTCGTCGTGCTGCTGATCGGTGCCGTGCTGATGGTGGGCGCGCTGACCTACATCCCCGCGCTGGCCCTGGGGCCGGTGGCGGAACACCTGCAACCCTGAACGCCTGGACGGGCATCATCATGTCTTCGCATCTGGAACCTTCCCTGCCCCACCCCGCCGCCGCGGCATCCGCCCGGCGCACCCTGTCGGGCATCCCGCTCGGCACGGCCCTGAAAGAGAGCCTGCTCAAGCTGCGGCCCTCGACCCAGGTCCGCAATCCGGTGATGTTCACCGTGTACGTGGGCAGCATGCTGACCACCCTGCTGTGGATCGCGGGCCTGTTCGGCCACGCGGATGCCGGCACCGGCTTCATGTTCACCGTCGCCGCCTGGCTGTGGTTCACCGTGCTGTTCGCCAACTTCGCCGAGGCGCTGGCCGAAGGGCGCGGCAAGCAGCAGGCCGCCGCGCTGCGCGGACTGCGCACCACCGTGATCGCCCGGGTCGTGCAGGGCGTGCCGGCCGGCACGCCCACGACGGCCGAGGCCTATCGCGGCCACGTGGCCGAACGCCCGTCGGGCAGCCTGCGCAAGGGCGACATCGTGCTGGTCGAGGCGGGCGGCACCATCCCGGGCGACGGCGAGATCATCGCCGGCATCGCCTCGGTGGACGAAAGCGCCATCACCGGCGAATCGGCGCCGGTCATCCGCGAGGCCGGCGGCGACTTCTCGTCGGTGACGGGCGGCACGCGCGTGCTGTCAGACTGGATCATCGTGCAGGTCGCGGCCAACCCCGGCGAAAGCTTCCTGGACCGCATGATCGCGATGGTGGAAAGCGCACGGCGCCAGAAGACCCCGAACGAGATCGCGCTGAACATCCTGCTGGTGGGCCTGACACTGGTCTTCCTGCTGGTCGTCGCGACCCTGCTTCCCTTCTCGTTCTTCGCCATTTCCGCCGCCGGCCAGGGGACGGCCATCGCGATCACCGCGCTGGTCGCGCTGCTGGTCTGCCTGATCCCGACCACCATCGGCGGCCTGCTTTCGGCGATAGGGGTTGCCGGCATGAGCCGCATGATGCGCGCCAACGTGATCGCCACCTCGGGCCGGGCCGTGGAGGCGGCCGGCGACGTGGACGTGCTGCTGCTGGACAAGACCGGCACCATCACCTTCGGCAACCGCCAGGCCAGCGCCTTCCACCCGGCGCCCGGCGTGGCGGCCGACGTCCTGGCGCGCGCCGCCTGCCTGGCCTCGCAAGCCGACGAGACGCCCGAAGGCCGCAGCATCGCCGCGCTGGCGGCCCGCCAGTTGGGCCAGGCGCCCGAGGCGGCCGCCGGGGCGGTCTTCGTTCCCTTCTCGGCCCATACCCGCATGAGCGGCGTGGATCTGGCAAACCGCCGCATACGCAAGGGCGCGGTCGACGCGATGCAGGCCTGGCTGGCCGAACAGGGCGCCGCGCTGCCCGAGGCCGTCGCGCGCGCGGCGGACGATGCGGGCCGGCGCGGCAGCACGCCGCTGGTGGTGTGCGACGGCCGCGCCGCGCTGGGCGTGGTCGAGCTCAAGGACATCGTCAAGCCCGGCATGCGCGAACGGTTCGGAGAACTGCGCCGCATGGGCATCAAGACGGTGATGATCACCGGCGACAACAAGCTCACGGCGGCGGCCATCGCCGCCGAGGCGGGCGTGGACGACTTCCTGGCCCAGGCCACGCCCGAGGCCAAGCTGGCGCTGATCCGCCGCTACCAGGCCGACGGCCGGCTGGTGGCCATGACCGGCGACGGCACCAACGACGCCCCCGCGCTGGCGCAGGCCGACGTGGCGGTGGCGATGAACTCCGGCACCCAGGCCGCCAAGGAAGCCGGCAACATGGTCGATCTGGACTCCGATCCGACCAAGCTGATCGAAGTGGTCGAGACCGGCAAGCAGATGCTGATGACGCGCGGCGCGCTGACCACCTTCAGCATCGCCAACGACGTGGCCAAATATTTCGCGATCATTCCCGCGGCCTTCGCCGGCGTCTACCCGCAACTGGCGGCGCTGAACGTCATGCGCCTGGCCTCGCCGTCGTCGGCCATCCTGTCGGCCGTGGTCTTCAACGCGCTCATCATCATCGTGCTGATCCCGCTGGCCCTGAAGGGCGTGCGCTACCGGCCGATGGGCGCTGCCGCGCTGCTGCGCCGCAATCTGCTGATCTACGGACTGGGCGGCCTGCTGGTGCCCTTCGCCGGCATCAAGCTGATCGACATGATCCTGGCCGCGGCCGGACTGGCCTGACCCCCTCTCGTTTTTCGGAGACTCTCATGACCCCTGCTCCCACCCCCGCCCGGCAACGCGTGCTGCGGCCCGCCCTGGCCGTGTTCGCGGCGCTCTCGGTCGTCACCGGCCTGCTCTATCCGCTGGCCACCACCGCCCTCGCCCGGCTGGCCTTTGCGCACCAGGCGGACGGATCGCTCGTCCAGTCGGGTGAAACGACGGTCGGCTCGGCGCTGATCGGCCAGTCGTTCACCGCAGCCCGCTATTTCTGGGGCCGCCCCTCGGCCACCGCCGATCGCCCGTACAACGCCCAAGCTTCCGGCGGCTCCAACCTGGGGCCGAGCAATCCCGACCTGGCGCGCCTGGCCAGCGAGCGCGCGCTGGCGCTGCGGCGGGCCGACCCCGGCAACACGGCGCCGATCCCGGTGGACCTGGTCGCCGCCTCGGGCAGCGGCCTGGATCCCCACATCAGCGTGGCGGGCGCCCGCTACCAGGCGCCGCGGGTGGCGCGCGAGCGCGGCCTGCCCGCGGACGAAGTGGAAAAGCTGATCGCCGCGCATACGCAGCGGCCGTTCATCGGCATACTGGGCGAACCCGTGGTAAACGTACTCCAGCTCAACCTCGCGCTGGACCGGCTGCCGCGCCCCTGATCCGCCGTCCACGCCCAGACCCCATACATGGCATCCGCCGCCCCCGGCCGTCCCGATCCCGATACCCTGCTCAGGAACCTCGATGCCGCCGGGCAGCCGGCCGCACGCGGCCGGCTGCGCATCTATTTCGGCGCCTCGGCCGGCGTCGGCAAGACCTACGCCATGCTGGAGGCCGCGCGCCACCGGATGGAGCAAGGCGCGGACGTGGTGGCCGGCGTCGTCGAGACGCACGGGCGCAAGGAAACGATGGCCTTGCTGGCCGGCATCCCCACGCTGCCCCAGGCCGAGATCCGCTACCGCGAACGGGCGCTGAGGGAGTTCGACCTGGACGGCGCACTGGCGCGGCGGCCCACCCTGGTGCTGGTGGACGAGCTGGCCCACTCGAACGTCCCCGGGTCGCGCCACGACAAGCGATGGCAGGACGTGCACGAACTGCTCGCGGCCGGCATCGACGTCTGGACCACGCTGAACGTGCAGCACCTGGACAGCCTGAACGAGGCGGTCGGCGGCATCACCGGCGTGCGGATACGGGAGACCGTGCCCGACGCCGTGTTCGACGACGCCGACGAGGTGATCCTGGTCGACACCTCGGCCGACGAGCTGCTGCGCCGCCTGCGCCAGGGCAAGGTATACCTGCCCGAGCAGGCCCGGCACGCCGCCGGCCATTTCTTCCGCAAGGGCAACCTGATCGCGCTGCGCGAGCTGGCCCTGCGGCGCACCGCGGAACACGTGGACGACGACGTGCAGGCCTACCGGCTGGACCGGGCCATCACGGACATCTGGCGCACCCGGGAAGCCGTCCTGGCCTGCGTCGCCGCCGACGACGCAGGCCACGTGGTGCGCAACGCGCATCGCCTCGCCCAGCAGCTCGATTGCGAACTGCACGTGGTCACCATCGAAAGCCTGCGCGTCCAGCCCCAGCCCGCCTCGCGGCACGACACCCTGCGGCGCGTGCTGGCGCACGCCGAGTCGCTGGGCGCGCGCACCGAAGTCCTGGGCGGCACCGACCTGGTCGAGGCCGTGGTGCGCTATGCGCGGCGCCACAACATCACCAAGGTGGTGCTGGGCCGTACCGCGCCGGGCGGCCTGCGGCGCCTGCGCCTGTCGCTGTCGGGCCTGCTGTCGCGCCTGCTCGCACCCGGCTGGATCTGGCACCGCCACAGCTTCGCCGACCTGCTGGCGGCCACCTGCCCGGAAATCGACGTGATCCGCATCGCCGCGCCGCCCCTGCCCGCTCCGGCGCGCGCGGCGGCCACGGCGCAGGCCGGCGAGCGGGAACCGCGCCGCGCCTCCCGCCTGCCGGCCTACCTCTGGGCGCTGGTGTATTGCGGCGCCGCCGCCGCACTGTCCTCACTGGCCTTCCCGGTGCTGCACCAGACCAACATCGTCATGCTGTTCCTGCTGGCGGTGATCGGCGTGGCGCTGCGCCATGGCCGCGGGCCGGCCGCCCTGGCCTCGCTGGTCAGCGTCGGCCTGTTCGATTTCCTGTTCGTCCAGCCCCTGTGGTCGTTCGCGATCTCCGACATCCAGTACGCACTGACCTTCTTCGTCCTGCTGGCGGTCGGACTGGTGATCGGGCAATTGACCGCGGGGCTGCGCCTGCAGGCCGAAACCTCGGTCCGCCGCGAGGCCGAAGCGCACGGGCTGTACGAATTCGCGCGCGAACTGTCGTCGGCGCTGCAACCGGAACAGATCGTCGAGGCCACGTCCTCGTACGTCCGCGCGGCCTTCGACACCCATTGCGTGCTGTACGTCCTCGACACCACCGACCATCTGTTGCCCGCCGCCGCGGCCAACGCCACCCCGGGGCTGGAGCCGGCGCTGGCGCAATGGGCCTACGACCACGGCCAGCCCGCCGGCGCCGGCACGGCCACGCTGTCCACCAGCACCTTCTACTACCTGCCCCTGCAGGCCTCGATGCGCACGCGCGGCGTACTGGCGATCGCCTGCGGCGGCCGCCCCGACCTGGACGACGCCGAGAGCCGCCGGCAGATGGCGGCCTACGGCACGCTGGTCGCCATCGCGCTCGAACGCCTGCACTACGTGGAAGTCGCCCAGCATGCGCTCTTGAACGTCGAGTCCGAGAAGCTGCGCAACTCGCTGTTGTCGGCCGTCTCGCACGACCTGCGCACCCCGCTGACCAGTCTGGTCGGCACCTCCGAGACCCTGCAGCGGCAGCATCCCGAACTGCCGCGCGCGGTACGCGACGCGCTGCACGGATTGACCGTGCAGGCCCGCCGCATGCACGCGATGGTGGACAACATCCTCGACATGGCCCGGCTGCAAAGCAGCGATGCCCCGCTGCACCGCGAATGGCAGTCCATCGAGGAACTGGTCGGATCGGCGCTGGCCTACATGCGCGATGCCCTCGGCCCACGGCGCGTCGCCGTGGGCCGCCTGTCCGACCTGCCGCTGGTGGAATGCGACGGCGTCCTGATCGAACGCGTGCTGTGCAACCTGCTGGAAAACGCCATCAAGTACACCCCCGAGTCCAGCACCCTGCGCATCGACGCCGAAATCCGCGGCGGCCGGCTTGCCACGCTGGTGACCGACGATGGCCCCGGCGTGCCGCCGGATATCGCGGACCGCATCTTCGACAAGTTCGCCCGCGGCGAACGCGAATCATCCACCCCGGGCGTGGGACTGGGCCTGGCCGTCTGCCAGGCCATCGTCCGCGCCCACGGCGGCGACATCCTGCTCGAAGCCGCGCCGGGCGGGCGCGGCGCGCGTTTCGCGTTCACCCTGCCCCTGGGCACGCCGCCGGACATCCATCCCGAACCGGACACACCATGTTCGACTACCGACCCAACATCCTGATCATCGAAGACGATGCGGCCATCCGCCGCTTCGTACGTACTGCCCTGGAGGGCGAAGGCGCTGCGATCTTCGAAGCCGAGACCGTACAGCGCGGACTGATCGAGGCCGGAACCCGGCACCCCGATCTGGTCATCCTGGACCTGGGCCTGCCCGATGCCGACGGCATGACGCTGATCCGCGAACTGCGCGGCTGGACCGAGGTGCCGGTGCTGGTGCTGTCGGCCCGCGACGCCGAAAGCGACAAGATCGGCGCGCTTGACGCCGGTGCCGACGACTACCTGAGCAAGCCCTTCGGCGTGGGCGAACTCCTGGCGCGGGTCCGCGTCCTGCTGCGCCGGCACGGGCGCGGAGGAGCCGGCCAGCCGGCGGAAATCCACTTCGGCGAGATCACCCTGGATTTCGCCCGGCGCACCGTGACTCGCGGCGGCGAGGCCGTGCACCTGACCAACCGCGAATACCGGCTGCTCGCCACCCTGGCGGCGCACCGCGGCAAGGTCCTGACGCACCGCGAACTCCTGCGCGAGGTGTGGGGTCCGGCCTACGTCGGCAACAACCATTACCTGCGCATCTACATGGGCCACCTCAGGCAGAAACTCGAGGCCGACCCGGCCCAGCCCGCCTATCTGCTGACGGAGGTCGGCGTCGGCTACCGTTTCGCCGGCTGAACGCCCTGGCGGCATCGCGTGCGCAAACGTGAACGATTCTTTACAAGCAGTTTCATTCCTGGGCGTCCCTTCCTAAGATACGGCTACCTGTCCCGGCAAGGTTTCATAGACCGGGGTATTCAGGAGTGCCAAATTGGACTCGTCCCTGCCATTTACCGCCAGCCAGGCCCTGGCGCTCGGCAATCCCGCAATGTGCCTGCTGTTCGCGCTGGGCTTCGCCTGCCTGTGGGCCCACGAGCGGCCGCGCACCTATCTGCTGCTCTATGCGGCCGCCTTCGCCGTCTACGCCGCCGGCACCCTGTTGCGCATCTTCGATCAGCCCGATGTGACGGGCGACGACCTGGCCGCCGCCGTGCTCTACGTGGGCAGCGCGCTGCTGCTTGCCCGCGGCCTGCTCGCGCGCTGCCACATCGATGCCGACGGATCGCCGCTGGGCGCGCTGGGCATCGCCATCCTGGTCTTGCTGCTGCATTTCCACATCATGCAGAACGACGTCCCCGCGTTCGCCTATACGCTGGGCGTGGGCCTGGGCGCACTGCTGCTCCTGGCCTGGATGCGGCTGGGCGCGCTGCGCCGGGGCGGCACGGCCGACCAGATCCTGTACTGGATGCTTCCGCTCGTATCCGCCTGCCTGTTCCTGGGTATTTCGTGGGTCGCGGGTTCGACCACGCCCCAGGCTGGCGAATTCGTGCAGCCCAACGCCTGGCTGCTGGCCCTTCCGCCCGCCGCCCTCATCCTGGCGCTGGGCGGATCGCTGTTCGCCAGCGCGCTGTCCGACATCATCACGCCGCTCAAGCACGAACGCGTCACCGACCCGCTCACCCAGTTGAAGAACCGCCGCAATTTCGAAGACCTGAGCCTTGGCCGCCCGCAGCGGCACCCGGAGTATCCGTTCAGCCTGGTGCTGCTGGACCTGGACACCTTCAAGGCCATCAACGACACCTATGGCCACGCCGCGGGCGACGCGACGCTGGCCGAGATGGGAAGGATCATCCGCGACTGCACCCGCACCGGCGACATGGCCTGGCGGCTGGGCGGCGACGAGTTCGCGATCCTGATGCCGGGCACCTCGGCGGCCGGGGCGGTCCAGGTGGCCGAGCGCATACGCGCGCAACTGGCGCTGACGCGCCTGGAAAACCCGCGAGGCGATTTTTCCGTGACGGCCAGCTTCGGCATCGCGCAGTCCCGAGTGGAAGAACCGCTCTACGAACTCTTCGCCCGTACCGACATCCTGCTGTACGCCGCCAAGCGGCAGGGACGCGACCGGATCTCCTGTGCATCCGGACAGGAACGGGGAGACGCCCGCGACGCCGCGGCGCCGCACGAGGGCGAAGAAATGCTGTCGCTCTAGCCAGCGGCCCGCCAGCCTTCGGAGCATCCGATTGTTGGCGAAACTGGAAAAGTCATTTCCAGATCTTCGGTATTTAAAAGGATTCTTGCGCGCCCATCTTCAAAGCACGGCGGTTGACACGACGTCCAGCCGCCCGACACCCCATACTTTGGAGATATGCCATGAAAGCCATTGCCTACACCGCCGTGATCGCCGCGACTCTGTTCGGCGCCGCCGCCCATGCTGACCAGGGCAACAACTACGGCAACGATTTCCCGCCCCCCGCCATCTCGACCACATCGCAGCTGACCCGCGCCCAGGTCCTTCAGGAACTGGCGCAGGCCAAGGCCAACGGCGGCATCGTCTACGGCCAGGAAGGCTTCCCCGACGAGACCGTCCAACAAGCCAGCAAGCCGGTTGACCGCGCCCAGGTCCGGCAGGAACGTAACGAGTACAACGCGGCCAATCGCGCCGGCGGCCCGGGCGAATACCCCGCCAACCTGTAAGCAGACGTTGTTTCGCAAGCCGTGCCGGGGCGTGTCCCCGGCACACGCATTCATCCGGCCCAGAGACTGGCCGGCGCGCCCAGGAGGCGCGACAAGGCCCTGCCCTTTTCCCTGAGCGCGCGAACCTGCGCGCTGTCCTCGCTCGTATCCAGCAAGGCCATCGGCGACGTGATCGTCAGGCCGTAGGCCACCCCGCCGTGCACGTTCCAAACCGGAACGCTGACAGCCAGATACGTGGGCAAAGCCCGCAATTCCACCACCGAATACCCACGCTGCAACACCGCCTCGCGGATGGCCGCCAGCCTGGCCTCGGCCTCCTGCGCCGTGGGCGCCAACCCATCCGCCTCCAGCTCCCGCTCGAGCACCGGCAACACCGCGTCGGCCGGCAGATACGCCGCGAACACGTGGCCGGCCGCCGTGTGCAGCATCTCCACCGGACCGTTGCGCAATTCGAAGACCCGGCCGCGCACCGCCGACTGGTTGACCAGGATGACGGGACCGTTGCTCCAGATGACCACCGCCACGCCCAGGCCGGTTTCCTCGCTCAGCGCGACAGCCGCCTCGCGCACCAATTCGAAGTGATCGACGTCGCGGGCGGCGGTCATGCCGAGCGCCGCCAAGCTGGGACCCAGCCGGTACAGCCCCCGGCCGTCGCTCTTGACCATGCCGACGCGCACGAAACTGGCGAGATAGTTGTGGGCCGCGCTGGCGGTGATGTCGGCGCGCGCCGCGATGTCTTTCAAGGCCACCGCGCCGGGGCCCATCTGGATCGCCACCAGGATGCGATAGCCGATTTCCAGGGATTGGATGCCCCGAGGCCCTGGGCCGGGTGCCGGAACGGTGCCTGCCTTCATGGGTGTCATGGATCCGATAGACCGATCAGGAAATGCGCGCCGCGTGGGGCCGAGCGTGGCGCCGATTGTACCTGCCGCCCCCCTCTGCCCCCGGCTCTCTCTTGACAGGGGGCCGTCGCGCCGCTTACGATAAATTTAACAATATCAAATTATTCAATAATATTGAATATAGGAGACACCCTAATGGGTATGTCCGACTCAGTTGCCTTCAAGACGGCCATGCGGCGGGTTCCCGCCCCCGTCACGGTCATCAGCGCCGCCCACCGGGGCGAACGCCGAGGCCTGACCGCCACCGCCGTCTGCAGCGTCAGCGCCGAACCGCCGCAATTGCTGGTATGTGTGAACAAGCGAGTCCGAGCCCATGACGCCATCGGGCAGGCGGGCTATTTCGGCGTCAATTACCTCAGCCATGGCCAGGCCGACGTCGCGAACGCCTTCTCCTCGCCGTCAGGCGCGCCGGGCGCGCGCTTCGAGACCGGCGACTGGACCGAGGGCGAGACCGGCGCGCCGCTGCTGCGCGATGCGCTGGCCACGTTCGAATGCAGGGTGGTCCAGGCCGTCGACGGCGGCACCCACACGCTCTATATCGGCGAGATCGTCGGCATGACCGACCGGGACGATCTGTCCCTGCTCTACAAGAGCGGCCTGTTCAGCGCCGCCTGACATCCATCTGGAGGAAAGACCGATGACGGTTTCTTCGATACGCATGGGCTACCACGTCGCGTGCGACATGGCCGCCCTGAGCGCCTTCTACCGCGATGCGCTGGGACTGGCTCCCCGTTTCGCCGACGGCTCCCGCTGGGCGGAGTTCCAGGCGGGCGCATCCCGCTTCGCCCTGGCGGCGCCGCAGGAAGCCCCGCGCGATGCACGCGGCGCGGTACTCGTATTCGCCTGCGACGACCTGGACGGCATCCGCACCCAGGTGCTGGCCCATGGCGGCCGGGTACTCGATCAACGCGACATGGGCAGCCATGGCCGGATCGTCACCGCCGCGGATCCCGCGGGCACCGTGTTCCAGCTGTTCGCCCGCTAGGGCCTGTGCCCCCTAGCCGCCGGTTCGAGCCGGCCCCGCTTTCCACGCCTACAAGGGAAATCCCATGAAGTTCGCCGTTTTCGATCATATGGACCGTGGTACCGTCCCCCTCGCCCAGCAGTACGAAGAAAGACTGATCCTGACCGAAGCCTACGACCGGGGCGGCTTCCACGCCTACCACGTCGCCGAGCACCACTCGACGCCCCTGGGCATCGCGCCATCGCCCAGCGTCTATCTGTCCGCCGTCGCCCAGCGCACCCGCAGGCTGCGCTTCGGCCCGCTGGTCTACACCCTGGGCATGCACCATCCCCTGCGGATCATGGAAGAAATCTGCATGCTGGACCAGTTGAGCCGCGGCCGGCTCGAAGTCGGCTTCGGACGCGGCATCTCGCCCTACGAGCTGGGCTACTACGGCGTCGACCCCGAACAATCGCAGGGCATCTACCACGAGTCCTACCAGATCATCATGCAGGGGCTGACCCAGCCCGTCGTGAATTTCCAGGGCCGGCACTTCGACCTGCGCGACGTGCCGGTGGAAATGCAGTGCCTGCAACGACCCATGCCCCCCATCTGGTATGGCGCCGGCACGCCGGCCGCCACGCAGTGGACCGCGGCCAACGCCATCAACATCGTCTGCAACGGCCCCGCGGCGCAGGTCCGCGCCATCACCGACCAGTACCGCCTCCACTGGCAGGAACTGGGCCATGCCGCCGATGCCGTGCCCTGCCTGGGCATGAGCCGGCACGTGGTCGTGGCCGACACCGACGCGCAGGCGATGGATTCGGCCCGGCGCGCGTACCGGCGCTGGTACACGCACCTGATGCATCTGTGGGTCAAGCACGGGACCCTGCCCAGGACACTGTCCTTCCCCGACAACTTCGACGACGCGCAGCGCGCCGGCCTCGGCATCGCCGGCTCGCCCGCCACGGTCCGGGACTGGATCGCCGACGCGGCGGACCAGGCCGGCATCAACTATTTCGTCTGCCGCCTGGCCTTCGGCGATCTCACCCTTGCCGAATCCTTGCGCTCGACGGCCCTGATGGCGGAGTCCGTCCTGCCCGCGCTGGCCACCCCGCTTGCCACGGAGGCCTGATCCGATGCCCACCCTGTCAGCCGTGGACCGGCGCTTGCTCGAATCGGACCTGCCCCCGCTCCGGCACGCGCTTCTGTCTTCGGGAAGCACCCTGGAATACCGCGACACGGGCCACGGCGCCGACGCGGTCCTGCTGCTGCACGGCATCGGGTCGAGCTCGGCCGGCTATCGCGCGCAACTGGCCGGCCTGTCCGCGCAACGGCGGCTGCTCGCGTGGAATGCCCCCGGCTTCGGCGCCAGCACGCCGCTGGCCTCTCCGACCCCGGACGTGCATGCCTACGCCGCGGAGCTCGCCGGCCTGCTGGACGTTTTGTCCCTGGAGCGCGTGCATCTGGTCGCCAGCTCCTGGGGCACCTTGATCGCCCAGGCCTTCGCCGGGCGATATCCGGAGCGGACACGGGCAATGGTGCTGTCGGTGCCCACCCGGGGCTACGCCCACCTCCCCCTGGACGAGCGCGCCCGGCGCATGGCCGAACGGCTTTCGCCCGCGGCCAGGACCCAGGCACCGGAGGAACGCGCCCCCCGCTTCCTGGGCCCCGCCCCGGACGCGCTGGTGGTCCGGCGCTTCGGCGAACTGCAGGCGGCGGTGCATCCGGCGGGACTGGCGCAGGCCACGCACATGCTGTTCGACTGCGACGCGCTTGCCCTGGCGGGCGCCGTCCATGTGCCTACGCTGATACTGGCCGGCGGAGAAGACCGCGTCGCACCGCCCGGCGAACATGCCGAGCGCCTGCGTGGCGCCCTGGACGGCGCGGCGCTCGAAACATTCGCCGATTGCGGCCACCTGCTCAAGCTCGAAGCCCCGGACCGATTCAATCGCAACGTCCATGACTTCCTGCGCCACCATTGATTGCACGACGAACACCACAGAGGAGACACCCCATGAAGCATCGCTGGTTCCACCTGACCTGGGCATGCGCCCTGGCCGTCGCAGCCGCTCCCGTCCAGGCCCAGTCCCAGGCCCAGTCCTGGCCGGACAAGGCGGTCCGCATCGTCCTGCCCGGACCGCCGGGCAGCAGCCCTGACCGGATCACCCGGCTGCTCGCGGATCATCTGAACAAGAAATGGAAACAGCCCGTGGTGGTCGAGAACCGCCCCGGCGGCACGACGCGGATAGGCGCGGAAATGGTCGCCCGCGCCACCCCGGACGGCTATACCCTGCTGTCGACCTTCGTCTCGCACGGGATGGTCAAGCTGCTCTATCCCGAAACGCCCTACGACCCCATCAAGGACTTCACCCCCGTCGCGCAATTGGTCGACACGGAAACCGTCTTCGTGGTGCGCGCCGACTCGCCCTACAAGACGCTCGCGCAACTGGTCGAAGGCGTGAAGACACGCGGAAAACCGCTGGGCGTGGGCAACTTCGGCAACGGTTCGAGCTTTCATTTCTACAGCCTGATCCTCGGCCAGGGAGCCGGCATGGAAGTGCTGCCGGTACCCTACAAGGGCGAAGCGCTGTCGCTGGGCGACCTGCTGGGCGGACACGTGGAATCGAGCTTCAACTCGGTCGGCACCGCCCTGCCGCACATCCGCGAAGGCAAGGTGCGCGCCCTGGCGCTGCTGGCGCCCAAGCGTTCGAAGGTCCTGCCCGAGGTCCCGACGTTCACCGAGCTGGGCTTCCCCCGCCTGCGCGAAGGAGGCTGGTTCGGCATCCTGGCGCCGGCCGGCACGCCGCGGCCGGTGATCGACAAGCTGCACGCCGACATCCAGACGGTCCTGCGCGACCCCGAAGTGACGGCATGGCTGCGCAACCAGGGGCTGGAGCCGGCCTTCGTCAGCGCGGACGCCTTCGGGCAGTCCATGCAGCGCGAGGCCGGCGAATGGGCAAAGCTGATCAAGGAGTTCAACGTCTCGGTGAACTGACGCTCGACGCCGCCGGCGGCCCGCTTCCTCAGCCCGCCGGCACGGCGCGCGGCACCATCAGCGTCGCGCGCCGGGGCAGGCGCATGGACAGCAGCGCGGCCGCCACCAGCAGCGTGCCGGCCGCGCCGAACGACACCCAGTGCGTGCCGAAGGTCTCGTAGCCCCAGCCGCCCAGCCACGAACTGATCATGCCGCCGAACTGGTGCCCCAGATAGGCCCAGCCGTACAGGATGCCCACCAGCTTCACACCGTAGACATCGGCCAGCAGGGCCGACGACAGGGCAATGCTGCCCGACCAGACGATGCCGCCCAGCGTGGCCGCGGTGTACAGCTCCCAATGCGTGCCGACCACGACCAGCGCGAAGAACCCCAGGCCGCGCACGAGATAGATGGTGGCCAGGATGTCGCGCCGGGGCAGCACGTCGGCCAGGCGCCCCAGCACCAGCGTGCTGAACACGGCCACCGCGCCGATCAGGCCGATGCCGAGCGCGCTGGTCATCGCGTCGAAGCCGTGGTCCATCAGCATGGGCACGCCGTGCGACCCCAGCAGGTTCATGCTGAAGCCACAGGCGAAAAGGCCCAGCGCGATCTGCCAGAAAGGCGCGGAGCGCAGCGCGTCGCCCACGCGCAGGCTGGCCGCCGCCGGTCCGGGCTGCGCGGCCTTGGCGGCGGCGCGTGCCGCCAGGTCCTCGGGCCGCAGGTCGGACTCGGGCGGGGCATTATCACGGAAGATCAGCAGCGCGGCGGGCACCGTGAACAGGGCGAAGGCCGCCGCGAACACCAGCATGGTCGTGCGCCAGCCCAGCCAGGCAATGAACGACGTGAACACCGGCGTCATCAGCGCGATGCCCGCCATCGACCCGGTGGAAAGAAAGAACAGCGCCATGCCGCGCTGCCGCGTGAACCAGCGGGTCAGGATGGGCGTGAGCGCCACCGGACTGGTCAGCCCCAGCCCCACCGACTGCCCCACCCCGAATGCCAGGAAGAACGCCAGCGGATGGCGCGCCAGCACCGTGGCGATGGATGAAACCACCACCACCACCATGCCCGTCAGCAGCACGAAGCGCGTGCCGCGCGCGGCGACGAGATAACCGGCCAGCGGCATGGCCAGGCCATAGCACAGCATGCCGATCGCGACCATGCCGGCCAGCATGCTGCGGCTGAAGCCCAGGTCTTCGATGATGGGAAGAAAGAACGGGCCGATGCCCATGCGCATGCCGACGGTCAGCAGCGTCAGCCCCGTGGCCGCCGCCACGATGGTCCAGCCGAAATACCAGTTGCCGATGCGTTGCCCAGCCAATTGTGTCCCCTTGCCTTGATTCGAGCCGCCACGGCGCGCTGCCTGGCCTGCCGCAAGGATACCCTCAACCGCCGGGCATTGCCGTCCGCTGTCCGGTCAATGCCCCACGGACTTGGAAAACACGTTCACCACGATCACCCCGGCGATGATGAGACCCAGGCCGATCAGCGCGGGCAGGTCCAGCGCCTGCTTGAACCACACCCAACTGACCGCCGAGATCAGCACGATGCCCACGCCCGACCAGATCGCATAGGCAATCCCGGTGGACATGGTGCGCAGGGTCAGCGACAGAAAATAGAAGGCGATCACGTAGCCCAGCACGGTCACGATGCTCGGACCGAGGCGGGTGAAGTTCTGCGAGGCCTTGAGCGCCGAGGTCGCGCAGACCTCGGCGACGATCGCGATACCCAGGTAGACATAGGTGGCAAGCATCGGGGACCGTTCTTTCCTAAGGGTGCACCAGCTTATCAGCCTCGGTGGCCAGGGAGATCTGGCCGCTGTCGACGATCTGGCGCAGCGGCGCCGGACGGCCGAGCAGAAAGCCCTGCGCTTCGTCGCAGCCTTCGTTGCGCAACAACGACAACTGGCCCTGGGTCTCGATGCCTTCGGCCAGCACGGGGATGTCCAGGCTCTTGCCCAGCGCCAGGACCGCGCGCACGATGGCCCGGGCCTGCGGGCTGGACTCGACCTCGCTCACGAACGAGCAGTCCAGCTTGATCTTGTCGAACGGGAAAGTGCGCAGCGTCTCGAGCGAGGAATAGCCAGTGCCGAAATCGTCCAGCGCGATACTGACGCCCAGGGCCTTGATTTCGCGCAGCATGTGCAGCGAGCGCTCGCGGTCGGCGAACAGCGTGGACTCGGTCAACTCGAGCTCCAGCCGTCCCGGCGGCAGCCCGGTGTCGGCCAGCACGTCCTGGATCAGCGTCGGCAGGTCGGCGTGGGCGAACTGCGCGCGCGACAGGTTGACGGCCACCTTGTAGGGCGGATCCCACGAAGCAGCCCGCGAGCACGCGTTCCTGAGCACCCATTCGCCCAGTTGCAGGATGAGGCCGTTCTCTTCGGCCAACGGAATGAACTCGACGGGCGGAACGTAGCCGCGCCGGGGATGCAGCCAGCGCAGCAAGGCTTCGTAGCCCCGGATCTCGCGGCTCTCGACGGCGGTCTGCACCTGGTAATGGATATCGAGCTGGCCGCTTTCGAGCGCCTCGCGCAGCTCGCTGGCCAGCGTACGCCGGGCGCGGATCGCCTCGTCCATCGACGGCTCGTAGAAGCAGACGTTCTTCAGCATGTCCGACTTCGCGCGGTACATCGCCAGGTCGGTATTGCCGATCAGCATGCTCTTGTCGCTGGCGTCGTCGGGATAGATCGCCACGCCCAGGCTGGCGCCCGGCACCGCTTCCCAGTCCTCGACCTGGATGGGGGCGAACAGCGAGGTTTCCAGCCGCGACAGGAAATCGAGCAGCGAGCCCTCGCGCATACGGTGGATCGCCACGAACTCGTCGCCGCCCAGCCGCGCGACGAACTCGCCCTCCTGCAACAGGCTGCGCATCCGCTGAGCCAGCACCACCAGAACCCGGTCGCCCGCGGCGTGGCCATGCAGGTCGTTGATTTCCTTGAAGCGATTCAGGTCGATGCCCACCAGCGCGATGCGTCCGCCCGTCTGGTCGGCCAGGTAGATCTCGTTGTCCAGGCGATCATTGAAACTGCTGCGGTTGGGCAGCTCCGTCAGGCTGTCGGTCAGCGCCATGTGGCGCAACTGCTCCAGCGATTCCGAGCGCACGCTGTCGTCGATCAGATAGCTGGCCACGCCGGCGCCCACGATCACCAGCGCCACGCCGGCTACCGCCAGGCCCAGCGCCTGCAGCGCCTGGGGCTGCGAAAAGACGCCGTCGACCAGCATGGGCTCGACCTGGAACGCCGTCATGCCGGTGAAATGCAGACCGGCGATGGCCAGCCCCAGCAATCCGCCGGCGGCATACCGCATGCCGGGACGATCGAGACGCGCCGCGGTGTGCAGCGCCAGCGCGGAGACTACGACGGAGATCACGACGGACGCCACCAGGTAGCCCATGTCCCACGACACGAGGCCCTGCACCCGGTACGCCATCATGCCGGTGTAGTGCATGAGCACGATCGCGACCCCCACCACCGCGCCCCCCAGGGCAGGCGCGAACTTCAGGCGCCGGCTGCAGGCAAGCGCGAAGCCCGGCGCGGCACCGACGACGGCAACCAGCAGGGACAGCACGGTCAGCACGGGATCGAAGGCGACCGGCGTCCCGGGCTCGAAACCGATCATGGCGATGAAGTGCGTGCACCAGATCGCGGCGCCGGCCGCTACCGCCGTCAGGACATGCCATCCAAGGCGCTGCACGCCCGACGTGCCCGCCGCGCGCTGGAACAGCCGAATGGTCACCCAGGAGCCCGCGCAGCAGATCAGGACAGCGACGAGCACCAGCCAGGGATTGTGGCTGTGAACGATACATCCCAAGACGGTCATCATGGCGGATCGCGCCCAATAAAAAAGCCCATGCGATCACGGGCTGGAACGACGTTGCGGCGCAAGGATTGGCGGGGCTTCCCCGGGCTCGCTTGACTGGCGATTGTAAGTGATTTTGTCTGCCGGACTGCATGGGTTCGCGCCACATGTCAATAGTTGCACTTCATATAACAATTTGTAAAAAATGGCAGATCCGGCCCTCCGGATTCGTCTTCATGACAAGGGCGCACCGCGCCCTCCCTGCCCTGGAGCGACTTCGACATGCACCGTCTGCCTTCCGCCGCCGTACTGGCCCTGACCCTGGCCCTGTCCGCCTGCGCGACGCCGCCCCACGACTCTCCCCCGGCGCAACGCGCCTGCGCGGCGGACTGCATGAACGACAAACGTCAACCGGCGGCCTCTCATCGCGCGCCGCTGGGATCCGAAGCTATCCTCCAGCGGTCGCCGAATCAATTGGGAATCGTGGTGCCGTCGAACTGAAGCCCTTGCCTCTGGACCGAGCGGCATCCCCGTTGAATGGCCCGGGCCCCGCCCTGCCACTAAAATGGTGCCCCTTCGCCAACGACGGCACCTTGCGCAGTTCCCCCCAATGAGCACCCACGCCTCCACACGTCCCGCCCCCCCACCCCGCCTGGGCCATCGCGGTATTCACGCTGATCGCGATCGCCGGCCTCTTCTACGTGAAGTGGTCGCCCTATTACGACCGCGCCTTCGTGGCGGCCGACACGCACTCCATCGGCCAGTCCATCCTGATGGGCACGCAGTCCGCTCCGCCCGCGCCGTCGATGCAGGCGGCGCTGGACTATGCGGTGGCCTACGGCCTGGCCATCTGGAAGGCCATGGTGCTGGGCCTGCTGCTGGGATCGGGCGTACAGGCGCTGCTACCGCGCGCGTGGATACTGCGCATGCTGGGTGGCACCGGCCTGGGCAGCGTCGTGGCCGGCGGCCTGCTTTCCCTGCCCGGCATGATGTGCACCTGCTGCGCCGCGCCGGTGGTGGCCGGACTGCGCAAGTGCCAGGCCGCTCCCGGCAGCGCGGCCGCGTTCTGGCTCGGGAATACCGTGCTCAACCCCGCCACGCTGATCTTCATGGGCTTCGTGCTGGGTTGGCACTGGATGGGCCTACGCCTGGGGCTGGGCCTGGTGATGGTGTTCGGCCTGGGCTGGCTGCTCAACCGCATGAGCCGGGGCCGCGCCAGCACCTTCGACGGCGCGCAGATGCAGGCCATGCAGGCCGCGGGCGGCGCGGACCTGGAGGACGCGCACGTTTTCCGGCGCTGGATGCGCATCCTGGCCCGCATGACGCTGCGCCTGCTGCCCGAATACATCGTGCTGGTCCTGCTGCTGGGCGCCGCGCGCGCCTGGCTGTTCCCGGAAATCGGCGCCGGCGTGGACAACAGCGTGCTGTGGATCGTCGGCCTGGCCGTGGCCGGCATGCTGTTCGTCATTCCCACCGCCGGCGAAGTCCCCATCGTGCAGGCGATGCTGTCGCTGGGCATGGCCGCCGGCCCGGCCGCCGCGCTCATCATGACCCTGCCGCCCATCAGCCTGCCGTCGCTCGCGATGGTGGCGAAGTCGTTCAGGCCGGTGGAACTGGCCGTGCTGATGGCGGGCGTGGTGGGGATAGGGGTGGTGGCCGGGGGGCTGGCTGTGGCGTTCGGATTCTAGCCCGCGGCGGCGCGCGGACGCCGATCGAGGCCCTCTCCTTGCCGGGGTATCCGCTCCTGCAGATACGCCGCGATCGCCTCGAACACCACCCGGATATGCGGCAAATACTGCATGTCGCGCTGCACGCTGGCGAACAGCGGCACCTCGGAATACCGGTCCTCGATGATCTTGACCAGCCCCAGCGACTCCGCGTTGGCATAGGAAGGCAGCATCACGATGCCCAGTCCTTCCTGCGCGGCGAACATCTGCGAGAACATGCTGGTCGCGCGAAAGCCTATCCTGGGCTTTTCGATGATGCTCTCCAGCCAGCGCGCGGCGGGCAGGTACACGGGATCGTCGATGTAGCCGATGAACAGATCATCGGCCAGGTCGTCGGGACCGGAAATCACGCGTTCCCCCAGGTACGCGGGGCTGGCGTAGAGATGGAACGGCACCTCGGCAACCCCATGCGTGGTCAAGGACGCGGAAGGCGGTTCGAAGAAGCTGACGAAGATGTCGGCTTCCCGCCGGGCGATGTCGACGAAGTTGGACGTGGTGACGAGATGGACTTCGAGCCCCGGATGCCTGTCCAGCAGGGCCTTCGCGGCGCGGGCGATCAGCAGCGCGCCCACGCCTTCCATCGAGGCAATGGAGACGCGCCCGCTGACGGACTGCCCCTGCGCGGTGATGCCCTGGATCTCGTGAAGCATGGCTTCCATCCGCTCCAGCCGGAGCAGGACGTCGCGCCCCATGGGCGTGAGCTGCAAGCCCTTGCGGTCGCGCTTGAACAGCGCGGAACCGGCGCTGTATTCGACCTGAGCCAGCCTGCGGCTGACCGTGGACTGGTCGACGCCCAGGCGTCTCGCGGCCGACTCCAGCGAACCACCCCGGGCAACCTCGAGCAGGGCGCGCAGCTGATCCCAGCCGAGTTGCTCGAATGAGAAAGACTTGGTGGCCATGGTCTCATGCATAGCATTCCCGGATGCCTGGCAGCCACCAGGCAAACCGGCTCGTGTGCCTTACGCTCGATGGAGGCGGCTGCAAGCACAAGGCACGACAGGAAGTAGCGGCCTTATGTTATCAGACGCCCTGCGGACCTTCGGTCAATGCGCCGCGGCCTCGACCCCGAAATAGGCGTTGCCCACCTCGGCGCTGTCGCGCAGGCATTCGCCCGTGCCCTCGACGGCAACGGCGCCCTGGGAAATCACATAGCCGTAGTGCGAGACCTCCAGCGTCTGCTTCACGTTCTGCTCCACCAGCAGGATCGCGCAGTCGTCGCAGCACAGCTCGCGGATCAGCCTGAAGTTCTCCTTGACGAACAAGGGCGACAACCCCAGCGATGGTTCGTCGATCACCAGCAATCGGGGATCGCTCATCAGGCCCCGCCCTATGGACAGCATCGACCGCTCGCCCCCGGACAAGGTACCGGCGAACTGGCTGCGCCGTTCGGCCAGCCGGGGGAACAAGGCCAGGACCCGCTCCAGGCGGGCGGCGATTTTCGCGGGGGACCGCTCCAGGTAGGCGCCCGCCATCAGATTGTCGAGCACGGACATGCGCGGAAAGACACGATTGCCTTCCGGAATGGCCGCCAGACCCTGGGCGACGATGCGGTGGGTGTCCCATCCCGTGATGTCGTGCCCGCGAAACCGGACCCGGCCCCGGCGGACCGGGACCAGCCCGAAGATGGCCTTGATCAGCGTGCTCTTGCCCACGCCATTGGCCCCGAGCAGGCAGGTAATGCGGCCCTCTTCCGCTTTCACTGAAACGCCTTCGAGCACGTTCGCGCTGCCGTATCCGACGACCAGGTCTTCCACCGCCAAGAGCTGGGTGTTCATGCATCCTCTCCTAGATACGCCTTGCGGACCTGAGGGTCGGCGATCACGGTGCGATAGCTGCCCTCGCAGATCTTCCTGCCGAAGTTCAGGACCACGCAGCGCTGGCTGACCCGCTCGATGACCTGCATCTCGTGCTCGATCAGCACGATGGACAATTCCGGCGACTCACGCTGGAAACCCGTGACGTCGTCCATCAGGCGGAAGGTCTCGTCGTGCGTCATACCGGCCGATGGTTCGTCCAGCAGCAGGAGCCGGGGTTCGCCCAGCAATGCACGGCACAGTTCGATACGCCGCCGGTCGATCATGTTGAATCTGCCCGCGGGTTCGAACAGGTGGTCGGCGATGTAGGGATTGAAGCGCGCGCACAGGTCGCGCGCCGCCCCCATGAAGGCGGCGAGGGACCGCTGCGCCGCCTTGCGCGCGAACAAAGTGCCGAACAAGCCATTGGGCAGCCGGTTGTGCGCGCCCACCAGCAGGTTGTCGAACACCGACAGTTCCAGCATCAGCCGGCAGCGCTGGAAGCTGCGCGCGATCCCGGCGTGGTTGATCTCGCTGGGTGCCTTGCGGAACAAATCCTTGTCGCCGAAACGGATGGCGCCCGACACGGGCTTGTACAGGCCGGTCACGACGTTGAAGAAGGTCGTCTTGCCGGATCCGTTCGGTCCGAGCAGTCCCACCACCTCTCCCGGCCGCACTTCCAGGCTGAAGGCATCCAGGGCCACCAGGCCGCCGAAGCGCATGGTCACGTCGCTGCAAACCAGGGTGCGGTCGTTCATGGCCGCTTCTCCATCACCGAGAAATCGCGCATCCGGCGCGGAACCAGGCCCTTGGGACGGAACAACAGGACCGCGACGACGAACACCGAGAAGATCAACACGCGATACTCCTGGAGCGAGTGCAGTTTCTCGGGCAGCAGGATCACGAGCACGGCGGCGATCAGCGAACCCCAGCTGTTACCGATACCGCCCAGTATCACGATGGAGATCAGCAGCAGCGACTGCTCGAAGGTCGCGCCGGCCGGGCTGACGAAATTGGTCAGCCCCGCATACACCGCGCCCGCGATGCCGATCAGGAAATTGCCCAGCAGGAAGGCCGTGATCTTCCAGCGCTGCGGATTGATGCCGAAGGTCGATCCGACCAGTTCGTCGCTGCGTGTGGCGTCCAGGTTCACGCCTATCGCCGACCACTCGATCGCATGGGCCACCAGCGACGACAGCAGGAACACCGCCAGCGCGAGCAGGCCATAGGCGAAGTAGAAGGACACCTCGCGTCCCGCCACCTCGAAGCCGCTGCCCATGTCCCAGCCCAGTATCGTCAACGGCGGAACCTGCAAACCCTGCGCGCCGCCCAACTGTTCGTTGACCTGCAGGAAGGAGCTGCACAGGATGCCGAAGGCGATCGTGACCAGGGCCGAGTAATAGCCGCGGGTCCGCAGCACCGGCAGCAGCAGGACCGCGCCGATCGCGGCGGCCACCACGCCGCCGGCCAGGATGGCCAGGAAGTGCGGCAGCGCCGTGCTCTTGGCCAGGACCGCCAGCGTGTATCCGCCGCAGGCGAAAAAGGCCGCGCCCGCGAAATTGGCCAGGCCGGTCAGGCCGGTCTGGATGTTGATGCCGGCGCAAGCGGCCGCGAACAGCAGCACGGTGGAGATCATCAGCAGCGCGTAGTGTTCGCCGTGGAAGGCGATCAAGAGAACCGTCGCGGCCCCGGCAACGACCAGCCGGGCGGCCCAGGGGCGCCGGTCCGAGAACGCCCCCGCCTCGGCGATGATCCCGGCGCGCAGGCCCCACCACCAGAGTCCCCCGGCCGCCACCAGCGTACCGGCCAGGGCAAGCTCCGACTCCAGGGCCAGGATGCAGGCCAACACGAGCACGCCCGCTACCGCCACCATGAAAAACGCCCCGGCCCGGCGATCGGACCGCGATGCCCGCGAGGCGAGCGGTTGGGGAGCCGGCAGACGCCAGTCGGCTTTCCCGACTTTCCGGGCCGAAAGTTGATGGTTCATACGCGCTCCTCGAAACGCTCGCGCAGCAAGCCCGTCGGGCGGACGGCGATGATGCAGATCATCATGGCGAAGGCGAAGACGTCCTTGTAGGCGCTGGGAATGGGCAGCGCGACGGTCGCCAGGATCTGCAGGCCGGAAAACAGGAAGCCGCCGACCACGGCGCCCATCAGGCTGCCCAGTCCGCCGACCACCGCGGCGCAAAAACCGATCACGCCCAGCATCAGTCCCATGTTGAACATGACCTGGCGGTAGTAGAGCCCGGACATGACGCCGGCCAGCGCGCCCAGGCACGATCCCAGCACGAAGGTCAGGATCACCACCTGTTTGAAGTTGATGCCCATGAAGCGCGCGGTCTCTTCGTCCTGCGCGACGCCGCGCACGGCCAGCCCCAGCCTCGTGCGGCTCAGCAGGAAGTGCGTGCCGAAGATGGCCAGCACGCCCGCAGCCATGATGACCAGGCTGCTGACCCGCATGCTGACGCCGCCGAACGTCATCAGTTGGTCGGGCAGCACCATGGGGAACGGGCTGGGATTGGAGCCGCCGGGCACGAACAGCCGCAGCGCCTCGCGGATCGCGGTGCCGGTCATCAGCGTGATCAGCAGGACGTTGATCGGCGATGCCTGCCGCAGCGGCATGACCAGGTAGCGCCCGATCAGCGCGCCGACAGCGCCGGTGGCCAGCACTGCCAGCACGATCATGCCCAGGACCGGCCCCACGCCCGTGGCCCCCGCGGCAACAGCCAGCAGGATGCCGGCCAGGCCGGCGTACCCGCCCAATGCCACCACGTCTCCGTGGGCGAACTGGACGACGTCGACCACCCCGAAGTAAAGCGAGAACCCCACGGCAACGATCGAGTAGATCAAGCCCAGCATCAGGAAATTGACGAGATGCTGGAAAGCGAACGAAATTTCCATGTCTTGCGCCTGCCTGTTCCGGTTGATCGAGGGACGCGCTACTTCGCCTCCTTGGCGTACTTGCTGTCGGGCCAGTACACCCACTTCCCGTCCTGCACCACGTACTGGTGGGCGTTGGTGATGTTCTGGCGGTGGTCGTCGAAGTTGATGACGCCGACCAGGCTGTCGTAGTTGCGGGTGGCGTTCAGCGTGTCGCGGACCTTCGCGCGGTTCGGCCCCACCTTCTCGATCGCGTCCATCAGCAGCTGGGCCGCGCTGTAGGCGAAGGGGCCGTAGGCATCCGGCTCCTCCTTGAACCCCGCGGCGCGATAGGCCGCCAGGAACTCCTTGCCCTTGGCGTACTTGTCGATCGGCGCCCCGTTGTGGAAGGACACGACGCCTTCGGCGACCTTGGGCCCCACGCCGGCGATGAACCCTTCGTTCAGGATGCCCGACACGCCGATGAAGGGCGTCGAGATGCCGATGCGCTGCATCTGCGCCCGGATCGCCACGCCCTGCGGCGTCAGCCCGCCGAACCAGATGACGTCCGGTTTGCCGCTGCCGGCCGCCGTGAGTTCCGCCGAGAAATCCTGCTGGGTCACGTCCACGCCATAGGACCCGGTCACCGTCACGTCGGGGTACTGCTTCAGGAACTCCGTGAAGTGCACGCTCTGGCCCTTGCCGTAGTCGGTCGTGTCGTAGATGACCGCCACTCGCTTGAAGCCGGACTTGTGCACGTACTCGGCCGCGAGCTTGCCCTCGTTGATCATCGTCCCGTTGACGCGGTGGATTTCCTTGTGGTTGTTGCCGTAGGTGATCTCGGGCAGGACGGCGCCCCACACCACCATGGGCAGGCCGAAGCGATGGAAAGTGTCCACCGTCACGATGGCGACCGCCGAGCAATAGTGGGCGACGGCGCCGATGATGGAACGATCGGTGGCCGCCCGGGTAACCACCTGCACGCCCACGTTCGGCTTGCATTCATCGTCCAGCTTGACCAGTTCCACCCGGTATTTCCTGGACGGGTCGGCGTTGTGCTGGTCCACCGCGAGCTGGGCGGAGTTCCTGCCGCCCAGGCCGGTGGACGACACGCCGCCGGTCAGCGGCCCGATGAAAGCGATCTTGACGGTGTCCTTGGCCAGGGCGTGCCCCGTGCCCAGGACAAACAGCGCGGCCAGGGCGCAACGCGCCAGCCTGGCGGTAAAGCCGGATTCCTCGCGATTCATGTTGTCTCCTTTGGTGGTCCGGTGCCTGGCCCGTCTGCGCGGGCTGCACCGGTGGGATACGCTCCTTTACTTCCTGATGTCGGCCACGAGCTTGGCGACCTGTTCGGCGCTGGCTCCCCTGACCCGGGCATTGATCCGGACCGTGCCGAAGCCGACGAAAAGCGCCAGCTCGTCGGGCAGGGGCGCGCCTGGAACAGATACCACGATCCCGTCCATGGCGTCATAGTCCCAGGCATCCTCGGCGCCGCCGAACACCACATCGATCGATGCCCCGGCGGACGCGACCTTGGCGTTGCCGGGTATCAGCGCCGGACCCGCGCCCAGCCCCTTGCGCATCGACAGCCCGAGCCGCGGGTGGATCATGGCGGCGCCATGCTCGGACTCGCCGTTCATGCCGACGATGATGGCCTTGCCATAGGCGCGCGGACGCTCCTGTCCGGCAAAGCGCGCCAGTACGCGCTCGGTCAGCAGCGCGCCGATCTCGGTCGAGATGTCCACCAGGTGGTCCAGGTCTTCCTTCGAGGCCGCGCCTCGGCCGGCATAGGGGTTCTTGAAAACCGCCGCCGCCACCACGTGGCGGGAAGGCCGGCTGGCGCCCTGCCCGGCCTCGCTCAGGATTTCTCGTTCGAATACGTGCAGTTGCCGGATGGTCGGCAAAGCGGAGGGGTGCCCCATGTGTCTCTCCAATTCAGGTTCTGGTCATGGCCGGGAAGGCTGGACAGAACCTTATGCCCGGAGCGGCGGGGCGTCACGCTGCATAGATGCAAGGAAGCTTGCACTTTTCCGCGTATGCGAACGGGCCATCACGGCAGGTGCGGGCCGTGCTCCAGGAACAGGTCCGCGAAAACGCCGCGCACCCAGCGGGTGCCGGCATCCTGGTGGCTGCGTTCATGCCAGAACTGCTTGACCTCGAACTCCGGCACCTCGAAAGGCAGCGGCAGCATCTTGACGTGACGCCAGGGCATCATGAGACGCGCCACGGTACCGGGGATGACCACCAGCAATTCGGTGGCGGCCAGGATCTCGGGCACGATGGTGAAATGCGGCACGCGCAGGGCGATGTGGCGGCGCAGCCCGTTCTTCTCCAGGTATTGTTCGATCAGCGTCGTGGTCGAGGAATGCAGGGAGGCGCGGCTATACCGCGTCCCCGCCGGTTCGATCATGATGTGCGATTCATCGCTGAAGCTCTGGAGGCTGAGCGATGCCCCGATGCGCGGGTGGTCCGACCTCAACAGGCAGACATGGCGATCGCTGAATAGGCGTTGCTGGTAAAAACCCGCATTCAATCCGGGCAGGAACCCCACCGCGAGGTCGGCATCCCCGGACTCCAGCGCTTCACGGTAGCTCTCGCGCGGCAGTTGCAGTATGCGCAGCCCGACACTCGGTGCCACCTTCTTCAGATGCTGCATCAAGCGTGGCAGGTAGACCACTTCGCCGATGTCGCTCAACAGGATCTGGAAAATCCGCTCGGACCGCGCCGGGTCGAACGCCACGGCCTCCTCCAGTCCCGCGCGCATGATGGCCAACCCCGCGCGCACGCTGGGAGCGATGCGCTGCGCGAACGGCGTGGGCTCCATTCCGGTCTTGACGCGGACGAACAACGGATCGGCGCACAAGTGCCGCAAGCGCGTCAAGGCATGGCTCATCGACGGCTGGGACAGGCCTACCCGCAGGCCGGCCCGGGTAACGTTGCGCTCCTGCATCATCGCGTCGAAAGCCACCAACAGATTCAGGTCGATGCTCTCGATGTTCATTGCCGCCCTCCGTGGAATGCGATCAGCCACTGGCGGCAACACAGCCGATTCAGGTCTCGAAGCGATTCGTTCCGTACCGGCCGGACAGCGCTCCCGATGCAATGATCATCCGCTGCATTTCGGAAGAACCCTCGGTAATGGTGCGGCTGCGCGCATCTCGATACATGAGCTCCAGCGGCAATTCGCGGGACAACCCCAAGCCGCCGTGGATCTGGATGGCCCGGTCGACGACGCGTATCAACATTTCGTCCGCGTAGAGCTTCACCGCCGACGCCTCGAGATGATAGTCCAGTCCGCGGTCGGCCCTCCACGCGGCGTGCAGCACCATGGACCTGGCCGCATGGAGTTCCACCATGGAATCGGCGATCATCCACTGGATGGCCTGGCGCTTTGCCAGCGGCTGCCCGAACGTGCTGCGCTCGTTGGCATAGGCGATCGCCATGTCCAGGGCCCGCTGGGCGCGACCCAGCGCTTTCGGGCCGTGGATGAGACGGCCCATGTCGAGGAACTCGCGCGCCAGGTCCCAACCCTGGCCCGCCGCACCCACCATCCGGTCCGCCGGCACCCTCACGTTGTCGAACAGCAGTTCCCATGGCCGGTCCGGCGACATCAGCTCGAAGCTCTGGCCCAGCCGCATCCCCGGCGTGTCCCGGTCGACCAGGAAACAACTGATGCCCAGTTCCTTCCCGTCCTTGATGGTCCGCGCGAACACCTGCGCGAAATCCGCCTTGTCGGCGCCGGTAATGAAGATCTTGGCTCCGTTGATCACGAAGTGATCTCCGTCGGCAGCCGCGGTCGTCCGCATGCCGGAGGGATCCGACCCTGCTCCCGGTTCGGTCAGCGCGAAACAGGTTCGCTTTTCTCCTCGGGCCACGGGCAGCAGGTACGCCTCCTTCTGTTCCCGGCTGCCATGGAACAACACCGGCCCCAGGTAAGGCGTCAGCACGGTGGGGGCCCGGAACGAGGGCACGTTGCACCGGGCCAGTTCCTCGAACACGACACACATGCCGACCACGCCGATCCCGCCCCCTCCCACCTCCTCCGGCAGGTCGAAGGTCCAGAAGCCCAGGTCCTTGGCCTTGTCCTGCAGCCGCTGCCGGACGTCGTCGGGGATGTCATGCTCGTTGGCGTAGCGGCCCTCCAGCGGCAACAATTCCCTTTCCACGAAACGGCGCACGGCGTCGCGCAGCATGCGCAGTTCCGGTTCCAGCTCGAAATCCATCGGTCTTCTCCAGCTAGTCCAGTTTCACCTTGGCATTGCGGATGCTCGTCTCGTACTCGGCCCTGTCGCGGGCCAGGAAACGCCCGAACTCCTCGGGTCCTTGATTCAACGGCTCGAGCCCGACGCCCGTCACGTACTTGTCCAGGAAGGCCGGCTGCGAGACGACGGCCGACACGTCGGCGGCAATCCTGCCTACGATGCCGTCCGGCGTGTCCCTGGGCGCGACCAGTCCGAACCAGGCTTGCGAAACCATCTTCGGAAACCCCAGCTCCGCGAATGTCGGCGCGGCGGGAAAAGCGGTGATCCGCCTCGGCGCCGCGACCGCCAGCAGCCTGACCTTGTCCCCCTCGACCATGGGAATGGCTGGCGGCACACCTACCCACGCCACGTCGATCTGGCCGCCAACGAGGGCGGCCATGACGTCGGCAACGCCCTTGTAGGGAACGTGATTCAGCCGGATGCCCGCCAGCGAAGAGAAGGTCTCGGCATCGAGTTGCGCCTTGCTTCCCACGCCATACGAGCCATAGGTCACCTCTCCCGGACGCGCCTTGGCGCGCGCCACGAGCGCCTCCACGCTGGCCAGTCCGGACTTCCTGCTCGCCAGCAAGATCTCCCGCGTCTGCACGAGATTGACCACCGGCACGAAATCCTTGACCGGATCGTAGGAAAGCTTGCGATACAGATACTGGTTGGAGGAGAGCGTCGGATCGTTGGCCATCAGCAGCGTGTAGCCATCCGGTGCCGCCCGGGCCACGTGTTCGGCGGCGATGATGGTGTTGGCGCCGGGCTTGTTCTCGACGATGACCGGCTGCGACCAGCGGGTCGTCAGTTCCTGGGCGACTCCCCGCGCCACCACATCCGCCAGGCCGCCGGCGGTGAAAGGCACGACGATGCGCACCATCCTGGCGGGAAACGCCTCGCCATGCGCCGCTCCGGCCGCCGCGCATCCTACCAGCGCGGCAACGCGCGCGAGAATCCTGCGTACGTTCATGTTCGTCTCCTTGGTCTGTCCGCTCAGGCGACCTGCCTGGCCTTGTTTGCCCAGTACGGCGCGCGCAATGCCTTCTTGTCGATCTTGTTCGTGCTCGGCAGGCGCGGCAGCGCAGCCATGAATTCGATGCTGCGCGGCTTCTTGTAGCTGGCGAGCCGCTGGCGGCAATGTTCGATCAGGGTCCGCTCGTCGGCCTGCCCGCCCGCCTTCAGGGCGACGAAAGCCTTCACCGACTCCCCCCACTTCTCGTCGGGCACGCCGATCACCGCCGCCTCCAGGACCGCGGGATGAAGCAGCAAGGCCTCCTCCACTTCCCGCGAATAGATGTTCTCGCCGCCGGAAATGATCATGTCCTTCTTGCGATCGACGATGAACAGGTAGTGGTCCTCGTCGAAGTAGCCGAGATCGCCCGTTTTCATCCACCCGCCGTCGAGCGCCGCCGCGGTCTCCGCCGGCTTGCCCCAATAGCCTTGCATGATGGCGGCCGAGCGCATGGCGATTTCGCCGATATCTCCCTGTTCCTGCTCCCGGCCCTGCTCGTCGACGATCCTGATTTCCACACCGGGTATCGGCTGGCCGGCCGACGCCATGCGGGCGGCCTGCGCCGAGTTTCCCTCCGGCTCGTGCTGGTGTTTCAGGAGCGCGCTGCCGGGCCCGTGTTCGGTCATCCCATAGACCTGCATGAAGATCCGGCCAAGCGCGCGATGCGCCCGCCGGGACAGCGCCACCGACATCGGCGCGGAGGCATAGCAGACCGTGTTCAGGCTGGACAGATCCACGGCCTGCCTTTCCTGCTCGTCCAGCAGGGCCTGGATCATGATCGGCGCGAAGTGGGCGACCGTCACTCGATGGCGCGCCATGCTGTCCAGGATCTCGCGTGCGTCGAACCGGCGGTGCAGCACGATCGTCGCACCGCAGATCAGGTAGCTGAGCAACTCGGTGGTGCCCCCTATGTGATAGGCGGGCATGACGATGAGCATGCGGTCCGTGGGCTGCGCGCCATGCGACAGCGCCAGCATGCGGGCCTGCTCCACTTGCCCGGCGTTGCCCAGCATGACCCCCTTGGCGGCACCGGTGGTGCCGCTGGTATAGATCAGGAAAGCCGTGTCGTCGTCCCGGGCGCGCAGCGGCGGCGGCGCGGCGTCCGCGCGGGCGATGGCCGCCTCGTAGCCCGAATCGCCCGCGTCGCCGCCCAGTTTCATGATCCGGGCCTGCGCAGGCAAGGCGGTGCACAGCTCCCGCACCCGGTCCTCGTACTCCGGGTCATAGACCAGCAGGGCGGGAGCGCAATCACGCAGGATGACCGCCTGATCCGCCGCCGACAGCCGGTAGTTCATCCCGACCGCGATAAATCCGCACATCCCCGCCACACAGTACATTTCCATGTACTCAGGACAGTTCTGGGCCAGGATCGCAATGCGGTCGCCACGCGCCAGGCCCTGGGCAAGCAATGCGTTGCCGAGCCGCCTCACCCTTTGCCCGAACTCCCCGTGCGTGATGGCTCGGCCTTCGAAAAGAAAGGCCGGATGGTCGCGCAGACAGCGGGCGTTGTGGTCGACGATGTCGCCGAGAATCATGATTGTTCCCCCCTGGATGAGAGCCGCAGCATGGTTCCTCCATGCCCTTCCTGAAACAACTCCCCGTCCGGGCCGAGCAGTTCGAACCGCCTGTCCACCACCGCCCGCAGGCCATCGGAAGTCACCCGCTTGCCGCTGATCGTCGCCCGGACGCGCACCGTGTGCCCCACCCGTAACGGCCGCCGGTACCGCCACTCGGCCAGGCCGATCGCGCCGACCACCGGATCCGCGAACGCGGGCAGCTGCGTCGCCATGCCCATGGCCAGCAGGATGCCGTAGGGGCCTTGGAACATCGGACCCGGCATGCCTGCCGCCCGGCAGAACTCGACATCGGCGTGAATGGGATGCCAGTCTCCGCTCAACATGCAGGCCAGGGAAAGATCGGTCTGCGTCAACGTGCGGGCGTTTCCTTCGTAGCGCTCGCCCACGACCAGTTCGTCATACGCGATGGCGTGCAAGCCCATCCGGACATCGTTCATGAAGGCACCTTGAAATCTTTCATGGCTTCCCAGTCCACGAGCTCCGCAACGGATGGTGTCTCGGGCAGGGCCACGACGCCGTCGACGATCGCCGGCACGTGCCCGGCGTACTGCTCTCGCATGGACAGGAACCAGCTCAACTCGGCGGGTAGCGAGCCCGCCGGCAGCGTCGCGGCAAACTGCAGGCCGCTCCATGTGCCCATGGCGCTCTCGCCCATGAGGCCCGCTACCGTACCGGCCCGTGCCTGGGTGGCAAGATCGCGCATCGCCAGCGCATCCGAAAAGCCGAAGCGCCCCGGTTTCGCGCTCAGGATGCTGGCGCCGCGTTCCAGGAAAAGCCGGGCATCCCGCGTCGAGGCCATCCCGAAATCGACCAGCAGCGGCAGGCCCGCGTCCCGCTGCAGGGCCTGGAACGCGCCATCCGGAGACAAAGGCGAGGGGTCTTCCACGACCTCCACGCCTTCCTCTGCCATGGCCCGCACGTAGTCCGCGGCTTCTTCGAACGGATAGGCACCGTTGGCATCCACATACAGGCGCGCGCCATCGCCCAGTGCCCGGCGTACCGCCGCCAGGCTGGCCCGGTCCAGATGCAGCCCCTGCCCTCCCTTGATCTTCAGGGTCCGGAAGCCATGGGCTTGCACCATCGCGGCGGCCTCGCGCGCCATGGCGTCGGGCGCCTGCCGGGTAACGGCCCAGGACAGTTCGACCTCGGACCGCCCCTGCCACAAGCGCCACAACGGCTGCCCCCGGCGGGACGCTTCCCAGTCCCAGCATGCGTTGTCGATCAACGCCTTGGCGACGGTGTTTCCCGGGATGGAATCGAGCACGCCGCGCAATGGCTGCGGACCCGACAATCCCGTTTGCCGGACCAAGGGCTCGAACACCTCGCGCAGCGTGGCGACGAGACTGGCTGCCGTGGCGCCGACCCACGTCGGCTTGACGACGACCTCGGCCGCCCCTGCCGCGCCGGACTCGGTCTCGATGCGCAGGATCACGAACTGCGCGGCCGCCTCGGTCATGTCGCTCCAGCGGACCTCGCGTCCATAGGCAAGGCTGCGGACGAACACGTCCCAGCGCACGATGCGCTCGGCCTGGCTGCCTTCATCCATCAGTCCACCCGTGCACCCGACGCCTCGATCAGCGTCTTCCACTTCGGTGACTCGGCCGCGACGTAAGCGGTCAGGTCTTTGGCATCGAGGTAGTGCGCTTCCGCGCCCAGTTGTTGGAGTTTTTCACGCACGTCGGCCTGGGCCAGGATGCGCTCGACCTGCGCACTCAAGCGGTCGACGATCTGCGTGGGCGTATCCTTGGGCGCGAACAGGGCGTACCAGCCCAGCACATCGAATCCCGGATAGCCTGCCTCGGCGACCGTGGGCAGATCGGGAGCAAGCGGCGTCCGTGCGCTCGACGTCACGGCCAGCGCGCGCAGCCGGCCCGCCTGCACCTGTTTCATCACTGCGGGCACGGTAAAGAAGGTCATGGAAACATCGCCAGCGATGACACTCGTCACCGCATCCGGTCCGGTCTTGTACGGCACGTGCTTGAAGCGAACCCCGGCCATGCTCTGCAACAAGGCCCCCGCCAGGTGTCCCGACGTACCGTTGCCGGCCGACGAATAGGTCAGCTCATCGGGCTTCTCGCGCGCCAGCGCGACGAGTTCCGCCACCGATCGCACCGGCAGCTCGCGATTGACGACCAGCAGGTTCGGCGCGATGGCGACCATGGCGGCGGGCGGGACGTCGCGCATCGGGTCATACGGAAGGTTCTTGTACAGATGCGGCCCGACGGAGTGTGTCGGACTACCGCTCATCAGCCAGACGTAGCCGTCCGCCGGCGAACGGGCCACCTGGGCCGCGCCCACATGTCCACCCGCCCCCGGCTTGTTCTCGACGATGAACGGCTGGCCCAAGGCCGCCTCCAGTTTCTGCGCGAGCAGGCGGGCGACGATGTCGGCGGTTCCGCCCGCCCCCGACGAGACGACAATGCGTACCGGCCGATCCGGCCATCCGGCCGCGCCCGCCTGGCCGGCGGCAACCGCCAGGCCCAGCGCGCACAGCGCTCCCGTGAAGCGTGCCAACTTCATCGTCATCCCCTTCGTGCGGAAAGATCCGCGTTAGATGATTCGGGCCTGCCTGAGCTCGGTCATGGCGGCTTCGGAAAACCCCGCCTCCCGCAAGACTTCTTCCGTGTGCTCGCCCAGGTCGGGCGGAGGCAGGAAATTGCTGTCGTGGTCGCCGTCGTAACGGATCGCGCGATGCGCGGCGCGCAACGTGCCGTGGCGCGGATGCTGCTGCGTGTAGAAGACGCCCAGGTGACGCACCTGCGGATCCTCGTCCAGTTCATCCAACGTCCGTTCCGGGGTGAACGGAACGTCATGGGCCTCCAGCCGGGGCAGCCAATACTCCCGTTCCCGCTCTGCGAATACCTCGGCCAGCGTGCGCGCCAGCTCGTCGTAGCGTTCCACGCGGTCGTGGCGCGCCGGATAGGCCGCGAGCAGGTCCGGGCGGTCGATCGCCTGGACCAGGCCGCGCCAGAACTTGTCGGGCGACGAAAGATGCAGGGCAATGCGGCGCTCATCCTGGCAGGTCAGGATGTACGACTGCGACATGGCCGCCCGTCCGTACAGGCTGGGCGGCTGGCCGGTTGCCAGCATCGAACCCAGCGGCTCGCAGGCCATGGCGATCATCGCCTCGAGCATGTTGACCTCGACCTTGCGCCCCAGGCCGGTCGACGCCCGCTCCACCAAGGCGCCCAGGATCCCGAGGCAGGCATAGATGCCCGTCACGGCATCGGATACCGCCGGGCCGGCCACCCGCGGGTCCTCGCCGCGGTGGAACATGGACAACCATCCCGAGACGGCCTGCCCCACGTTGTCGTAGGCCGGCCGGCCGGCATAGGGGCCGCTGGCGCCGAAGCCCGTGATGGCGCAATGAACAAGGCGGGGATTGAGCCGACGCAGACGCTCGGCGCCCAGGCCCAGCCGCTCCTCCACCCCCGGACGCATGTTCAGGAGCAGCACGTCGGCATCCTCGACCAGCTTGTCCAGTACGGCTCGCCCCTCGGGTCGGGTGTAGTCCAGCGCCAGGCTGCGCTTGTTCCTGTTGTGCGCCTGGAACTGGGGACTGTAGAGCCCCCCCTTGAATGCGCGAAACGGGTCGCCGCCGCCCGGCCGCTCGACCTTGACGACATCCGCTCCCAGTTCGGCCAGCGACATGCCGGCCAGCGGCGCGGTAATGAAATTCCCCAGGTCGAGCACCCGGATCCCTTGAAGGACTTTCATCGGCTACCTGCCCCCAACGCGGTCCGCAGGAACGCCGTGGTCCGCTCATGGGCCAGCGCCGCCGCCTCCAGCTCGCCGCGGGTATAGAAACCGTGGCCGACCCCGGGATAGCGGTGAAAGCCTCCGCCTGCCATGGGCGGCAGCGCAGTCTCGATCCTGGCCTGCGCCTCGGCGGACGCGTAGCGGTCCTGGTCGCCGTAGTGCAGCACCACCGGACAGCGCAAGGCGGCCGCCTCGTCCAGATGATCCTCCACCCCCACGCCATAGAACACGGCCGCCGCATCGACCTCCAGCCTGGCGGCGCAGCGGAATGCCAGTTTCCCTCCCAGGCACAGCCCCACCACCGCCACGCGGCCCCGGAAGCCCGGCATGGCGCGGATGTGCGCGGCAACCCTGCCGATGTCGGCCAGGCCCGCCTCTTCGTCGAACCGCTCCAGATACTGGAACGCGCGCTCGATGTCGGCCTTGGAATGGCTCAGCTCGATGCCGGGCTCGATGCGCCAATAGAGGTCGGGCGCCAGCGCGAGATAGCCTTCGGCCGCGTAGCGATCGGCGACGCCGCGTATCGCATCGGTCACGCCGAATATCTCCTGCAGGATGATCACGGCGTGGCCGTTCGGCTTCCCGGGCCGACTGGCATAGGCGGTGAAACCGCGCCCGTCGCCGGCGTCGATGGTGGTCTTTGCTTCTGACATCATGGTCCTCCTGCGCGTCAGGCGTCAGACGAGGTAGCTGCCCTTGAGCAGCTCCCGCGCGATGGAATTTCTATGGATCTCGGTCGTTCCGTAGCCAATGGACATGCCGCGCGCGTCACGGAAGTAGCGCTCGAACGGATATTCCTCCGACAGCCCATATGCGCCGGCAAGCTGCATGGCCTGGTTGGTCACGCGCACCGCCATCTCGTTGGCAAAGGTCTTGGCGATGGAAACCTGCGCCACCGACTGCCGCCCCTGGTCGATGGCCTGCGCGGCCCCGTACACCAGCGCGCGCGCCGCCTCGATGTCCATCGCCATGTCGGCCAGCTTCCACTGCAATCCCTGGTTCTCCGCAAGCGGACGGCCGAACTGGGCACGATCCTTCAAATGCTGGACGGCATGGCCCAGCGCCGCCTGGGCCAACCCCAGGCAGATGGGGGGGTTGCCGGTGATGCGATCGGCGTCCAGCACCTGCAGCAGGTCCTTCATCCGTCCCGCCGGCAGGAGCAGGTTCTCGGCCGGCACGCGGCAGTCCTGGAAGACCAGTTCGGCCATGCCCGTCCCGCGCAGGCCCAGCAGATCCAGATGCTTGCCCACCGAGAATCCCGGCGTGCCACGCTCGACCAGCACCGCCCCCACGCCCTTCATCCCGGGTTCGTCAGTCAGCCGCACCAGGACCAGGAACACGTCGGCCACCTGGGCGGCGGTACACCAGAGCTTGCTGCCGTTGATCACATAGTGCTGGCCGTCACTGACGGCACGGGTCTGGACATTGCCGACGTCGGAGCCCGCATTCGCCTCCGACATGCTCCAGGCCGCATACCACTCCGCCTTGGCGAAGGCAGGCAGATAGCGCTGCCTGAGCGGTTCGGATCCGATGTGCAGGATGGCGCGCGGCGTCGCGCCGTCGGTGCAGGAATACAGCATCGCCGTGTTGGCGCAGGAACGCGCCAGTTGCTCCACCACCAGCACCGTCTCCAGCAGCCCCAGCCCTGTCCCGCCGTAGCATTCGGGCAGGAAAATGCCGGTATAGCCGTGGCCGGCCAGCACCTTCAGGTTGTCGAGCGGAGGCCGATACTGCCGGTCGGCCGCCGCCGCTCCCGGCGCGAACCGCTCGCTCGCCAGCGCATGGACCGTATCCCGGATCAGCCGTTGTTCCTGAGTCAATTCCACTATTCGCCCTTTGCGCCGGTCAACTTGATGATGTGCTGGTAGTGCGCCGATTCCCTTTGCAGGAAGGCACCGAACTCCTCCGGCGTGGATGGCGCCCCTTCCACGCCCAGCTTCACGAACTGTTCCTTGACCTCCGGGCTCTCCAGCGCCTTGCGGATCTCTTTGCTCAGGCGCCCCACGATCCCTGTCGGCGTGGACGCCGGCGCCACCACCCCGTACCAGGTCATGAAGGAGAATTCCTTCAGGCCCGATTCAGCCACCGTAGGGATCTCCGGCGCGATCGCCGACCGCTCCTTGCCCGAGACGGCCAACCCCTTGAGCCGGCCCGAACGCACGTGCGGCACGCCCGAGGACATGCCGGTGAACATCACGTCCACCTGCCCGCCCACCACATCGGCCAAGGCCGGAGCGACCCCCTTGTAGGGAACATGGGTCAGATCGATGTCGGCCAGCGCCTTCACCCACTCCATGGCCAGATAGTGCGGCGTGCCGTTCCCGATGGAGGCATAGGTGATCTTCCCGGGCCGGGCCTTGGCGGCGGCGATCAACTCCTGGACGGTGGAGACCTGCGCCTTGGGATTGGCCACCAGGATGAAAGGCACGAAGACCAGTTGGCTGACCGGCGCGAAATCCTTGACCGAGTCGTAGGACAGCTTCTGCCCGAAGAAGATCGGATTCAACGCGTGGGAATCCGTCACCAGGCCGATCGTGTAGCCGTCCCCCTCGGCCCGGGCCACCGCCTCGGTCCCGATGATGGTGCTGGCCCCGGGCCGGTTCTCGATGATGACGGGCTGACCCAGGTTCTCCGCCATCTTCTTGCCGACGGCGCGCGCCACGATGTCGGTGCCGCCTCCCGCCGGATAAGGCACGATGAAGCGGATGGGCTTGTCGGGCCACTCCGCATGCGCGGTGGACGGCCCCCACCAGGCCAAACCCGCCACCGCAACCGCCAGCCATTGCATCGATAGTCGCCGCATGTCACCCTCCTTGTCGTCCGCCCTCGGGCGGCGTGTCATGTTCGCCAGCTTCTTCCTCGGTGCGCAGCCAGATCTCGGCGGCGACCGGGTGCGTCTGCTCCTCGACCAGATGGCCGACCAAGCCCACTGCCCGGCCCATGACCGCGATCCCGCGCGCCGCGCGCCAGGAGATCCCAAGCTCGCAGCACAGCGCGCCGATGGCGCCGGTGGCATTGACGGGCAGGCTCTTGCCATACGCCGCTTCGGCTTCCTCGCCGATGGCGCGCATCAACTCGACATAGCGTCCGGCATGGCCCTCTTCGGCCGCGACCTCGAACAGCCGGATCGCGCGCGGATCAACGGGCTTGTGCAGGTTGTGGCCGATCCCCGGAATGGACTGCTTGCGGTTCCGGAAATCCGCGACCACGTCGCGCGCCAGTTCCCGCGGCGAACCCTCCGGCGTGGCGGCCCAGGTGGACTCCAGCATCCGCGCCGCGCCTTCCGCGGTACCCGCGAAAGTGGTTCCCATCCCGCACAGCCCCGCGGCCACCGCGGACTGCAAGGACTCCGGAGCCCCCAGGTAGGTCAGCCGCGCGACGATGGCCATGGGCGTCATGCCGTGTTCGACCAGGGTGACGAGAATGGCGTTGAACACCCGGGACTGCCGCGAATCCGGCAGGCGTCCGGTCAGTTCCAGGTACGCCATGTCGCCGAAGTTGAGGGTACCGATGATGTCTCGGGCCAGGTCCAGGCCCTGGACGAAAATGCGTTCGGGGGTGCTGCGGCCCATGCCGCTGCGTATCGGCCGCCGGTTCCGGCTCATGTCGTCTCCTGCTCCACTTCGGTGGATTCTTGTGGGGGCGGCATGCGCCGCCTGTTGGAGACGAAAGATAGGCGCTCCTATTGGCCCGCGTCCAATAGAAGGCGGTCATTCCCTGTATGCGGGAGACTAATAGTGGTGCGCGGGAGCGTGGGGGGACGGCGAGGAAGAACCCGGCCCGGTCCGCGCTGCTCGTTGGCGAGCCGGCCCGGCGGCCCGCACCAGATTGAAAGCGGTATTGACGAGACCAACGTGCGAAAAAGCCTGAGGGAAATTACCGAGCAACAGGCCCGACGCCGGGTCGTACTCCTCCGCCAGTAGGCCGAGATCGTTGCGCACCGACAGCAGCCGCTCGAACAGCGCCTGGGCCTTGTCCATGCGCTTGGACATGACATAGGCATCGGCCAGCCAGAACGAACAGGCCAGAAAGGTACCTTCGGGCTGCTTGCAGGGATCGACGGTGCGCGCGGGGTGATAGCGGAGCACGAATCCATCCTGCAGCAGATCCCGTGCGACCGCTTCCACGGTCCCCAGGATGTGCGGATGATCGTCGGGAAGAAAGCCGACCTGGGAAAACAGCAGCAGGCTCGCATCGAGCGCCGTCGAACCGTAGGACTGGACGAAGCTGCCGATCCGCGGATCGAAGCCCTTGGCACAGATCTCGGCGTGGATCGCGTCCCGTTCCTGGCGCCATCGATCGACGGGCCCGTCCAGCCCGTATCGTTCCACGGCCTTGACGGCACGATCGAAAGACACCCAGCACATGAGTTTCGAGTGCGTGAAATGCCGCGCCGGTCCCCGCATTTCCCAGATGCCCTGGTCCGGCTTGCGCCAGATGTCGACCAGATGCTCAAGCATGACCTTCTGCAACTGCCAGGCGTCGGGCGCCGCGGCAAGAACGCCTTCCCGCGCCGTATGCAGCGTGTCCAGCACTTCGCCGAAGATATCGAGCTGCACCTGCTCGGCCGCGCCATTGCCGATGCGCACGGGACGACTGCCGCCATATCCGGCCAGCCAGGGGATCTCGTGTTCGGGCAGCCACCGCTCGCCGGCAAGCCCGTACATGATCCGCAACTGGTCCGGCTGTCCGGCGATGCTGCGCAGCAGCCAGCGCCGCCAGGCTTCGGCCTCCTCGCGATAGCCCGCATTCAGCAGGGCATAGAGCGTGAGCGCGGAGTCGCGCAGCCAGCAGTAGCGATAGTCCCAGTTCCTGCCACCGCCGGGTGTCTCGGGCAGCGACGTGGTCGGTGCCGCGATGATCCCGCCGGTGGGCCGGAACGTCAGCAGTTTGAGCGTGATGAGGGAACGCACCACGGCGTCCCGCCACCCTTCGCGGGCCGGATCGAAGGCGCAGCGCTTCGACCATTCCTGCCACCAGCTCACGGTGTATTTCAACGCCTCTTCACGGTCGGGCACGAAATGCGGCGTCTGGTGCGACCGGTGGTAGGACAGCGTGAACGGCACGCTCTGCCCTGCTTCGACGTCGAAGCGCGAGACGGTCTTCATGTTCCGCCCTTCCAGCGGCGCCTGCGTATGCAGCTCGACCGCGTCGGGGCCGGCCACCGCGCTCAGGCCGTAGTCGCGCCGCCGCACCCAGGGCACCACCAGCCCGTAGTTGAAACGCAGGACCAGTTCCATTTCCACGGACACGCGCCCACGCTTGCCGCGCACGATGCGAACGATATCGCTGCGCTCCTCGTCGCCGGCAAGCGGCATGAAGTCGATCAGCTCCACGGCACCGTCTTCGGTCTCGAACGTCGTCTCGATGACCGCCGTTCCGGGAAGATAGCGCCGGCTGCTGCGCACCGGCGTTCCCACCGGCGCGATGCGCCAGCGGCCGTTTTCCGGGGTTCCCAGAAGCGACGCGAAACATGCCGGCGAATCGAATCGCGGCAGGCAGAGCCAGTCGATGGAGCCGTCGCGGCCCACCAGCGCAGCCGAGATCATGTTGCCGATCAAGCCGTAGTCGGCGATCCGCCGGCCGGGGCTTGCCGGCGCTTCCGAGGTCGAACGATTCAAGGCCATCGCCGTCAGCCGTTCGTCAAGAGGACGTCAGTCCATTCTAGTACGAACCCTCGCGGCGTTCTCGAACGCCCGCCGCCGGCTCATCCCCCCAGGAAGAGCTCGCCCATGGCCGGCCGGCGCGGGATCAGCCCTTGCTCGTGCGACCAGCGGATCTGCGTCTCGATCATGTCGCGGTTGGCCTCGAAACCGTAGGGCCAGAAGTCCTGCCCCATCAGCGCCTGCGTGCTCTCGGCCTCGGCCTGCATCCACGGCAGCATGATGGGCAGCGCCTGGTGGATGGCCAGGCGGTCCTGCGCCACCTGCTTGGCCTGATTGAACGCGGCCAGCAGCGCCTGGGGCAGGCCGGGGTTCGCCTCGGCCACGTCGCGCCGCAGTGCGATCACGTGCATGATGGGAAAGCGCCGCGTGCGCGCGTAGTAGTCCTTTTCCACGTCGCGCCAGTCAGGAAACAGCCGGCCCACGCCGGCGCGGCCGAAAGCCGCCGGCGGCGTGTAGGCGATCAGCGCATCGAGCTGGCCGGCCTCCATCATCGACGACAACGTGTGGCCCTGCACGGCCTGGATATTCACCTCCTTGGGCCAGTTGCGCGGGTCGATCATGTCCCGCTCCACGTGGTCCACGTCGCCGGCAAACCATTCGCAACTGCCCGGATCGAAACCGTACTCGTCCGACAGCATCCCGCGCGCGACCAGCGCCACCGTGTTCGAATATTCGCGCAGGCCGATGCGCTTGCCCACCAGATCGGCCGGCGTGGCGATGCCGCTGCCGGCCCGCACGTAGATGGCCGAGTGGCGGAACGAGCGCGACGGGAAGATGGGCAAGGCCACATAAGGACAACCGCCGCGCACGCTGGCGATCAGGAAGTTGCTGAACGACAGCTCGGTGACTTCGTACTCGGCGGTCTGGAAGGCCTGCGAGAAGATGGCCTCGAGGTCGCCGGTCGCGAACCGGGTCTCGAAGCCCGCGACGCCGACACTGCCGTCGACCAGGGCGCGGGTGCGGTCATAGTCGCCGACGGCGATGCGGAGTGAGGGTTGGGTCATGCGGGGCCTCGTGGCGGAGATGGATCGATGGACTATATCTTGGCGCCGGACGCCTTGATGATCTTTTCCCATTTGACGATCTCGGACTTCGTGAAATCACCCAGGGCCTGCGGCGTGCCGCCGGCCGGCACGGCGCCCTGCTCGGCCAGCGCCGCCTTCACGTCAGGCATCTGCAGGATCTTCACCATGGCCGCGTTGAGCTTCTCGATCACCGCCCTGGGCGTACCGGCGGGCGCGTAGACGGCGGACCACGCCGCGGTCTCGAAGCCCGGCAGGGTCTCGGCAATGGTGGGCACGTCCGGCACCTGCGGCGCGCGCTGCGCGCTGGTGACCGCGAGGATGCGCACCTTGCCGCCCTTGACCATGGGCAGGCCGGTGGGCATGTTGACGAACATCATCTCGACCTGGCCACCCGCCAGGTCGACGATGGCCGGCGCCCCGCCTTTGTACGGCACGTGCAATACGTCGATGCCAGCCACCGACTTGAACAGCTCGGACGACAACTGACTGGAAGTACCCAGGCCCGTGGACGCGTACGACATCTTCTTGCCCGATTTGGCGTACGCGATCAGCTCCTGCGTAGTCTTGACCGGCAGCGAGGGGCTGACCAGCAGGATGTTGGGCACGGTGCCGACCAGCACCACCGGCGCCAGGTCCTTCACCGGGTCGTAGCCCAGCTTCTCGTACAGCGTGATGTTGATCGAGACGATCTCGGACCCCATCAGCAGCGTGTAGCCGTCGGCCGGCGACTTGGCCACCGCCTCGGCCGCGATGTTGCCGCCCGCGCCCGAGCGGTTCTCGATCAGCACCGGCTGGCCCAGCGCCTCGGCCAGCCGCGGGCCCACCGTGCGGGCGAAGAAATCCACCGTGCCGCCCGCGGGGAACGGCACCAGCATCTTGATGGGCTTGGAGGGATAGGTGTCGGCGCGGGCGGCGCCCGACAGCAGAGCGAAGGCGGCGATCCAGCAGAATACGGCAAGACGTTTCATGGACAGGCTCCTGGCGTCAGTGCGGCAAAGGAAAAAATCAGGCGTAGTTGATGACCATCAGGCGGATCTCGGACATTTCGTCCATGGCATAGCGCGTACCTTCGCGGCCGGTGCCCGACTCCTTCCACCCGCCGAAGGGCATGTTGTCGATGCGGTAGATGGGCACGTCGTTGATCATCAGGCCACCGACCTCCCAGTCCTCGATCGCGCGGAAGGCGCGGCGCAGGTCCTGCGTGAAGATGCCGCCCTGCAATCCGTACTTCGAATCGGCGGCACGCCGCACCGCCTGGTCGAAATCCTGGTAGCGATTCACGGTGACGACAGGCCCGAAGATCTCCTCGTCCTCCACCTTCATGCCGGGCCGCGTGTCGGTCAGCACCGTCGGCATCACCACCGCGCGCTCGCGCGAACCTCCCGCCAGCACCCGCGCGCCCTGCGCCACCGCCTCGTCCACCCACGACTGGATGCGCCGGGCCGAGTTCTCGTCGATCACCGGGCCGACATCGACGCCCTCCTCCATCGGATTGCCCACGCGGCAGGCCTCGACCTTCGCGACCAGCTTCTCGACGAAGGCATCGGCCACCGACTCCTGCACCAGGATGCGCTGCACCCCTATGCAGTACTGGCCGCCGTACACCACCCCGCCCCGCACGCAACGCGCGGCGGCCAGGTCCAGGTCGGCATCCTCGGCCACGATTACCGCGCCGTTGCCGCCCAGCTCCAGCGCCACCTTCTTGCGGCCGGCGATGGCCTTGATGTGCCAACCCACCTTTGCACTGCCGGTGAAGGTCACCATCGCGAAGCGCTCGTCGCGCACCATGGCCTCGGCCAGGTCGACCGGACAATGGACCACCTCCAGCGCGCCCTCCGGCAGCCCGGCGTCGGCCAGCAGCTTTTGCAGCAGTAGCGCGGTCAGCGGCGTCTGCGGCGCCGGCTTGAGCACCACGCTGTTGCCCACCGCGATCGCCGGGGCGACCTTGTGCATCACCAGATTGAGCGGGAAATTGAACGGCGCGATGGCCAGGATGGTCCCGATCGGGAAGCGGCGCGCGATCCCCACGCGGCGGCGCATCGACGCCAGCGCCGCGTGGTCCAGGTCCGCCAGCGACGCCGGACGGCCATCGGCGCCCGTGGTCTGGTACTCGAACACGCCGGCGTCCGCGTCCAGCGGCACCTCGTCGCCATGCTGGAGCCGGGCCTCCGCCGCCGCGTTGGTCAGGTTAAAAATCGCCCGCGACACCTCGCCGCGCGCGTCATACAGCGGTTTGCCCGCCTCGGCGGCAATGGTGCGCACGAACTCGTCCCGGCGCGCCTTCAGCAACTCCGCCGCCCGCGCCAGGATGTCGGCGCGCACGAAACGCGGCAGCTTGCGCATGATCTCGAAGGCGCGCTGCGCCCGGACGATGGCCTGCTCCACGTCGGCGGGGCCGGCAACCGGCATTTCGCCCACCACGCTGCCGTCATAGGGAGACAGGATTTTCTCTAAGGTCATGCGGCAGGCTCCAGGCGTTCCATGAAAGTGCTTTCATTAAACGCGGCGGGACTGTCACACGGAAGCGGGGAACAAGTGATGGTAGCGTTCTGAAAAACAGAACACCGGGGATGGGATCACCGCCCCTTGCACATCCCCAGCAGCGGTTCGAGAAAGGCCCGCGCCGCGGCCGAGAGCTTGTGGTGGCGCGCCGTGATGATGTCCAGGCTGGCCTGCCGGCACGACTTGTCCGAAACCGGTACCCCCGCCAGCAGCCCGGCCGCTTCTTCGTGTGCGAACGTCAGGGGCGGCATGCACGAGATCACATCCGAACCCGCCACCAGCGTCTTGAGCAATTGCAGCGAATTGGCCACGCAATGGACCGACAGCGCGACGCCCGCGCGCGCGGCGGCATGATCGATCAGATAACGCGTGCCGAAGGTCTCGTCGGGTAACACCATGCGTTCGCCAGCAAGATCCGTCATGCGTAGTGACTTGCGGCGCGCCAGCGGATGCGACGGACGGCAGATCACCTGCAACGGCTGCGCCAGCCGGCCTTGCAGCACCAGATCCTCGCGGCTCAGCACATCGAATGCCAGCCCGATCTCGGCCGACTCCTCGACCACCCGATCGGCGATCTGATGCGTGCCGCACACCTCCACGTGGAAATCGATGCCCGGGTACGACGCGCTGAAGCGCGTCATCAGCCCGGGCAGGAAATCCCCGGTCACGGCCTCGATCACCGCCAGCCGGACCGTACCGCGCCGCAGGCCGGTCAAGTCGTGGAGATCGGAGCGGATACGCTCGATGCGATGGTCGCTGTCGCGGACGAACTCAAACAGCATCCGTCCGGCCTCGGTAGGCAGCATGCCGCGCGGCGAACGCTCGAACAACGGCGCGCCCAGTTCCTGCTCCAGGTTCACGATCTGACGGCTGATGGCGCTGGGGGCGACGAAGAAGAGTTCGGACGCCCGGCGCAGGGAGCCGGTGCGGACGACTTCGGCGAAATAGCGAAGGGCCTGGGGCTGGAGCATGGGGGATGGGAAGTGGCGGTTTCCGGGCGGATGATTGCACATCCGTCGCCTGCCGGGCTTGCGTCGCGATCGCCGCGCACGTCATATACAATACGCCTTGACGGCAGGAGCCTCAGGACCGATAGTAGAGGAAGATCTTCAAGCGTTGCGATTTCTGCGGTTGTGTGCGATCTGATGATGCGCCATAAATTGTTCTAGTCCCTCCTTGATCGTCTCGTCCCTGGGCATGTGCCCGTATCTCATCAAGGAAACAATTATGGAAACCGGTATCGTCAAGTGGTTCAACGCTGAAAAGGGCTTCGGCTTCATCATGCCCGACAACGGCGGCAAGGACCTGTTCGCGCATTTCTCCGAAATCCAGGGCAACGGCTACAAGTCGCTGCAGGAAAACCAGCGCGTCAGCTTCGTCTCTGGCCAAGGCCCCAAGGGTCCCCAGGCGACCAAGATCACCCCGCTGTAATTCGTGAAATACGCCGGTTGGTAACGGCGTAGTTTCAAAACAACAAGCCCTCTTACGAGGGCTTGTTTGTTATGGGCGGCCGATTCTTGATCGATTCAGGGCGGGATTTGCTGTCCAATATGGCAATGAACCCATTATCCAAGCCGGACTTGGAACCTCGATTCAGATCCCCAGGAATTTGAAAGGCGCCGCCTGCTTGAACCCGCCGTTGGCCATGCCTGAATAGATGTTCGCCTGATTCGGGCCGAGGTCGAGTTTCATCACTTTTCCGGTTTCCCGCGAGAAATCCAGCGTCATCAGGTCGACCCAGAAAACGTTGGGCGTCAGCGCCGATTCGAAGAAATAGCGCTTGTGCTTGTGGTCGGCGACGGTGCGCCAGCGGGTCGAGGAAATATTGGGCTGGTCCGGCGTGGTGATGCCCAGGGGCACCGAGACGTTGCGGATGACGCTGAAAACGCTGGCGATCGTTTCCCGCGGATCTTCCGTCTTGGGAATCGCGTTGACGTAGAAAGCCGCCCGGGCAAATCGGTCGGATGCCCGGTTCGTGCCGGGCAGCATGACCGTCCCGCCGATCTGCTTCCAGTATTCCTCCATCGCCAGCTGTTTGTCGAAGGTCGGCGAGTTGGTCATGACCTGGTAATCGCGGCTGTGGTGGATGACTTGTTTGCCATCGATGTACTCGATGATGGCGCTGTCGCCGCTGGCATCCGAGAGCGAGAGGTGCAGGGTCGCCAGGCGGGCTTCGCCAGGAACGTTGTCGGTGACGACGGTGAAAGGCTCTTTCGCCAAAGTGTCGACCGCCTCCTGGACGGTGGCGAAATTGTCGAGCGCGTATTGCGCCCAGGCCGCAAGCGTCAGGCCGGGCGTCTTGCCGTCGTAGGCCGGATAGGAGGATTCGACCAGCCACAGGACGTTGGCCACCAGCCCTGCTTCGTTCATGCCGTCCGTTGTCGAGATGTCATAGCCCGAGGCGATGACGCTTCCGTATTTCGAGGTCCATTGGACGGAGTTCGGGCCGGCTTCGCCGGATCGCTTCATGCCGCGCGGAAACACCCATAAGTTGGTGCCGACGTCGACCTTCCAGTCCATCGAGCGCGCCGTGACGACTTGGCCGCCGGCGCCGAGATAGACAAAGCGGGTGCAGGCTTGCGCCGCCGAAACAGCCAGCATGCTTGCGCAGGCAAGCAAGGCGGCGCAGGCGGACGCGTAAAGGGGCATTCTCGGGCTCATCAAACTCTCCATCCGAAGCGTCGAGCGACTTTACCGCATCGGAACCGGAAGCAGGCCCGATGCGGCGGTCGGATGGCGTGTCAGGAGGGGAATCTACTGCGGTTCTATCCCCGCGTCCTGAACGATCTTGGCCCAGGTCGGAATATCCGATTGGATCAACCTGGCGAAATCCGCTTGCGAGCCGGGCATCATTTCTATGCCGACGGGCGCGAATTTCTCGTGCGTGGAAGGCAGTTTCAGCATGGCCTGCACGGCGGCGTTCAGCTTGTCCGCGATCGGCTGGGGTATGCCGCTCGGCGCGACCAGGCCGATCCAGACCGTCATCGAGAACCCGGGGATGATTTCGTTCAGCGCCGGCAAATCGGGCATGGCTTCGCTGCGCGTTTGGCCGGTGGAGGCCAGGGCCCGCAGCCGGCCGGCCTGGACATAGGGAAGCGTCGAGGTTCCACCCTCGAACATCATGTCGATCTGGCCGCCCAACAAGTCGTTCATGGCCGGGGCGCTGCCCTTGTACGGCACGTGCAGGATATTCGTGCCGGTGCGGCGCGTAAGCATTTCGCCCGCCAGATGGTGAGTGCCGCCGCGGCCCAGAGAACCGTAAGTGAGTTTGCCGGGTTTGGATTTCGCCAGTGCGACCAGTTCCTGGACGGACTTCACCGGAACGGAACTGTTGACCACGAGATAGAACGGGGTGGAGAACATCGTGGCAATAGGCGTGAAATCCTTCGCCGGATCGACGAGCAGCCCCTTGGTCGTCAGCGGGTTCAGGATCATTCCGGTTTGCGAACTGACGAACAAGGTGTAGCCGTCGGGTGCGGCGCGGGCGGCGGCATTGGCCCCGATGGCCTGGTTGGCGCCCGGGCGGTTCTCCACGACAACCGGTTGCCCCAACCGGCTGGCCATGTCTTCGGCCAGAGTGCGGGTGAACGTGTCCACCAGGCCGCCGGGCGTATAGGGCACGATGAGCTTGATCATGCGGTCCGGGTACCGGCCGGCCTGGTCCTGGGCAGGCGCGGCAGCCGGCACCAGCACTGCGGCAGCAAGGGCCAGCCAGGTCCTGGCTCTTGTTCCAAGGCGTGTCTTCATATCGTCTCCTCCTAGGGCAAAGCGGGCGCTTCATGCGCGTCGCGGTCACGCCGCCATCTGCGGACGGTCGTGGCGTTTCTCTGTTGCCGAGATTAATATAAGCATATTTTATATAAAGCATATTTACAAATACTTCATCGCGACAAGGAGGAGAACCATGAACGCACCCCTTTCCCGGTCAGAGAGCCGTCTCGATCTGCAACGATTCGGCCTGCGTACCTTTCTTGCGTCGTTGTCCGGCGACGACCTGAAACGGCATGCCGCGCCTGTCGCCCTCGCCGATGTCGCCGCCCGCCTGGAGGGCAATCCGCACGCGGTATGTTTCGAAAATATCGAAGGGAGCCGCTTCGCCTTATGCGGCAACGTCGCGGGCAGCCGGGCCCGCCTGGCCGCCGCCTTCGGGACCACGGCGGACAAGGTGTTGTCCGAGGTGCTCTCGCGGCTGCGCAAGCCGGGCGAACTGGTGGAAGTGCCGCGCGCGCACGCCCCGGTCCAGGAGGTCGTGCTGACCGGCGACGAATGCGACTTGACCGCCTTGCCGGTGCATCTGCAGCACGAGTTCGACGGCGCGCCGTACATATCGGCGTCGGTCGACTTCGTCCACGATCCCTTCGCCGGGCATACGAACGTGGGCATGCGCCGCCTCATGCTGCGCGGCCGCCGGTCGGCGGGCGTGGATCTGGTCGCGCCTTCCGATTTGCGCGCCATCTATATGGCACGCGCGGAACGCGGCGAGCGCACGCCGGTGGCATTCGCCATCGGCAGCCATCCCATCGATCAACTCGCCGCCACGCTCCGCTTTCCCGGCGACGAACTGGCGCTTATCGCGGCTTTGCGGGCCCAGCCTTTGGGCGTCGTCAAGTGCGTGACCAACGATTTGATGGTGCCCGCCGATGCCCAGTTCATCCTCGAAGGCTATTTCGACGAGCGCGGCCATGTGGAACCCGAAGGTCCTTTCGGCGAGTTTCTCGGTTACTACGGAGCGGTAAAACGCAATCCGCTCTTCCATTTGACCGCGATCACCCACCGCCGGGACGCCATCTTTCAAACCGCCTCCATCGGCGGGCCGAGCATGCACTGCACGGATACGGCGCAGCTTTGCTCCCTGCGCACGGAGGTCCTGGTCTGGAAAGCGCTCGAATCCGCCGTGCGCGAAGTGCGGGCAGTCTACGCGCCCCCCGCGGCGGGAGGATCGTTCAACGTCCGTATCGCTTTGCAGCAACGCGTGCCGGGCGAAGCGCGCAATGCCATCGCGGCCGCATTCGGCTGCCTGGGCAATGTCAAGAATGTGTTCGTGGTCGACCCGGACATCGATATCTATTCCGACGCCCAGATGGAGTGGGCGTTGGCGACGCGTTTCCAGGCGAGCAGGGGCCTGGTCGTCCAAAGCGGCTTGAGGACCGTTCCACTAGATCCTTCGCTGGAGGGTTCGCGAACGACCGACAAGGCTGGATTCGACTTGACGCTGCCATGGCTGGCGCCTGGAACCAGGCGTCCCATCGAGCATGAGGTTCCGCATCCCCCGAGGTTCGGCGCTTCCAGCCGTGCTTCCCTGGAGGCTGCGCTGGAGAGCGGGCCCAAGTTTTTCGCGGAGCTTATGACGGCGGTTGGGACTAGGGATGGGCGCGAGCTTGTCCGAGGGCTGGAGGATATCGCCTTCCGGCGCGCGATTGTGCGTGATGATCAGGGGCGGTATCGGTTTGGTTCGTAGCGATCCGCCGGTTGCCACGACTCTGTTGATCGTGGCGACAAAAAACCCCTTGATCGATGAAATCAAGGGGTTCTTGCAAGACTGGCGGAGAGGGTGGGATTCGAACCCACGGTACGGGGTTACCGTACGCCTGATTTCGAGTCAGGTACATTCGACCACTCTGCCACCTCTCCGTGCACCTTTCAGTGCTTGCCTGGCCCGTGGCCGGAACCAGACAACAGCCCGCAAATATAGCACAGAAATTCGCGCTGTGTCTTGCCGCCGCTAATCCGTGATTTTCTTGTACACCGTGAGCCCCAGCACCAGGAAGATCACGAACAGGATCAGGAACAGGAAGAACAGGAACTTGGCGATGGCGGCCGCGCCGGCGGCGATGCCTGTGAATCCGAACAGCGCGGCGATGATGGAAACCACGAAAAAGATCAGTGCCCACTTCAACATGGCTGGCTCCTCCGGGATGTAGGTTTTTCAACCGTAACGCAACCCGGAGGATCGAGCAGGCGACGAATGTTACGGAGTGAGTCGCTCCACCCCGCCCATGTAGGGCCGCAGGGCCTCGGGCACGACGATGCTGCCGTCGGCCTGCTGGTAGTTCTCCAGGACCGCGACCAGCGCCCGTCCCACGGCCAGTCCGGAACCGTTGAGCGTATGCAGCAGTTCGGGCTTGCCCTGGGCGTTGCGGAAGCGAGCCTGCAGGCGGCGGGCCTGGAATGCCTCACAGTTGGACACGGAAGAAATCTCGCGATACGCGGCCTGGGCCGGCAGCCAGACTTCCAGGTCATAGGTCTTGGCGGCGCCGAAGCCCATGTCGCCGGTGCAGAGCAGGACGACGCGGTACGGCAGGCCGAGCTTGCGCAGCACGGCTTCGGCGTGGCCGACCATATCCTCCAGCGCGTCGTAGGACCGCTCGGGATGGACGATCTGCACCATTTCGACCTTGTCGAACTGATGCTGGCGGATCATGCCGCGGGTATCGCGGCCGGCGCTGCCCGCCTCGGAGCGGAAGCACGGGGTGTGCGCGGTCAGCTTGATGGGCAGCGATTCGGCGTTGACGATCTCGCCGCGCACGGTGTTGGTCAGGGTGATCTCGGAGGTGGAGATCAGGTAGAGGTCTTCGCGCGGCACGGCGTCGCCGTTCTCGTCGACCGATTCGCCGCCCTTGGTGACCCAGAACATGTCGTCCTTGAACTTGGGCAACTGGCCGGTGCCGACCAGGGTGGCGGTGTTGACGATGTAGGGCGTGTAGCACTCGGTGTAGCCGTGCTCGCCGGTCTGGACGTCCAGCATGAATTGCGCCAGGGCGCGGTGCAGGCGGGCGATGGGGCCGCGCATCAGGGTGAAGCGCGAACCGGACAGCTTGACGGCGGTCTCGAAGTCCAGGCCCAGCGGTTCGCCCAGGGCGACGTGGTCCTTGGCCTCGAAGGGCAGCGGCGCGGGGTCGTTGCCGTCGCGGCTCCAGCGGCGCACCTCGACGTTGTCGTCGCTGGAGGCGCCGTTGGGTACGCTGGCGTGCGGCAGGTTGGGCACGGCCAGCAGCATGTCCTGCAGGTCGCGCTGGACGCCGGCCAGGTCTTCCTCGAGCGCCTTCAGGCGGGCCGGGATGGCCTGGGATTCGGCCAGCACGGCGGAGGCATCCTCGCCCTTGGCCTTGAGCATGCCGATCTGCTTGGCCAGCGCGTTGCGGCGGGCCTGCAGGGTTTCGGTCTCTGTCTGCACCGACTTGCGCCGCGACTCGAGCGAATGGAAGCCGTCGAGGTCTAGCGTGTAGCCCCGGTCCTTGAGCCGGGCGGCCACCGCCTGGGTGTCTTTGCGCAGCAGAGCGATATCGAGCATGGGAAAAAGCCGTGTTGAGAGGAGGAAAAAGGTCGCCCCGGCAGGCAGCGCACGAGGCCGCCCGGCCGGGGTATCCCGATTTTAGCCTCCCCGGCGCTCCTTCACTCGACGGGGGCCTCTTGCCCGGGTGCACCCGCCGCGGCCTCGACGCCCGCCCCCAGTGTCAGCAGGCGCCGAAAGGTATCGCGCAGCACCGGTCCGGCGGCGCCTTCGGCCTGCGCCGGCAGGCGGCGCGCGACGAATCCGTCGGGCCGCACCAGCACGGCGCCGCCGTCCGCCACGGGATACAGCCGGCCGAACTTCGGCTCGTCGGCCCGGTAGTGGCCCCCGGCGCCGACGTGCACGACGCGTAGCGCCAGGCCCAGTTCCCGGCCGACGGCGCGGGCGGCCTGGGCCCACGCCTCGGCATCGTGCTGCACGATCAGCGAGAAGGCGGTACCCCACAGGTCGACGGTGGACAGCCGGCGGCCGGCGGAGTCGTATAGCCAGACGTGGGGCGCGCGCACGCCGGGCACGGTGCTTTCCTCGTAGTGCTCCAGGGTGGCGCGCGGCGGCTCGTCGCCGTCGCGGATCACGGCGGCGGAATCGTAGACCGTGCCGAGCTGGAAACCGGTGTGCAGCACGCTGTTGTCGCCGTGCGGCGCGACGCACTCGCGCAGGAAGGCGATGGCTTGCGGGCTGAAGGTCCCGTGCAGGCTCACGCCGGGCTCGCCCACGGCAATGGCCGCCGCGATGGCCTGGAAGTTGAGCGAGTTGTAGGTGGCTGCCTTGACCGTGACCAGGGCCTTGCCCTTGCGCTCGACCTCGTAGGTGTCGAGCAGGGTGTCGGGCGCGGCGCCTCGCAGCACCAGGCCCAGCTTCCAGGCGAGGTTGTTGGCGTCCTGCACGCCGGTATTGGCGCCAAAGCCGCCCCAGGGAGAATGCCAATGGGCCGCGTCGCCCGCGAACAGGACGTTGCCCTCGCGCCATCTGCGCAGCAGGCCCGTGGTGTAGTCGAAACGGTAGACGCGGACGATCTCGACGGGCAGCTCGGGCATGCCCAGTGCGCCGCGTATCCGTTCGAGCAGCGCCGTGGTGTCGGGCAGCGGATCCTCGTCGTGGCGGAAACTGTAGCGCCACAGGCCCGTGTCCGGATGCTTGCTGCCGAACCAGCCGGCGTAGCGCGGGTCCAGCACGAAGGAATGGAAGTAACCGTCGCGGCCCAGGGTGTCGTCCAGGTCGGCGCGAAACTCGGCCAGCACCTGGTTGCCGAAGGTCGGCCCGTGGTCCTCGCCCCGGCCGATGCGGTTGCGCACGAAGCTGCGCGCGCCGTCGCAGGCCACCAGGTAGCGCGCCCCGACCTCGCGCAGCGTGCCCGACTCGAGTTCCTTGACGGCCAGGCGCACGCCGCCGCCCAGGTCCTCGACGTCCACCACCTGGGTGCCGAAGTGCAACGCGACGCTTTGCCAGGCGGCCGCCTGGTGGCGCAGCGCGGCCTCGTAGTCGGAAGCCGGGACCTTGCGCGGATAGACGGGCGCGAGCTGCGCCCACTTGTGTTCGTATTCCGCATCGGTACCCAGCGAGGACCGCACGTCGGCCACCGGCCCCTGGGCCACGCGCACATAGAAGCCCTGGCCGTTGGAACGAGGAATGGACCACCCCTTGTCTTCCAGCAACTCCCAGACGCCCCATTGCCGGTAAAGCTCGGCGGTGGAGGCATGGACGTACTGGCCCTTGGGCAGCACGGTGGTGCTGGGGCGCTTCTCGAACAGCGCGACGCGCAGCCCTTCCCTGCCCAGCAGATAGGCCAGCGCCAGGCCGACGGGGCCGCCGCCGCAGATGGCGACATCGACTTGCACCACGGGCGCGCTCATGCCTGCTCCCCCACCGCGCTGCGGCGCATGCGGTCCGGATCCTTGTTCCACTCGGACCACGATCCGACGTACAGCCTCGGCCGGATGCCGGCCTCGGCCATGGTCATGGCGACCAGGGCGGACAGGACACCGCCGCCGCAGTACACCACAGCCTCGCCGCCGGGCTCGATGCCGGCCCGGGCCAGCAGCCGCGCGCGTTCCCCGGCCGGCCGCAGCCGGCCGGTCGGAGTCCAGAACTCGGAAGCGGCCAGATGCCGGGCGCCGGGAATATGCCCGGCCAGGTAGGATGCCTCGTCCCGCGCGTCGACCAGCACGGTGCCGTCCGGCAGCCGCTCGACCTCGTCCACCTCGATCTGCGGCAGATGCCCTCCGACCAGGGCCAGGGCTTCGGGCACATGGCGCCGCCGGGGTTCGTCGCCGCGCGCCAGCGCACCGCCGGCGGCGGTCCAGGCTTTCAGCCCGCCGTCGAGCACGAATACGTTGGCGAGCCCGGCCCAGCGCAGCACCCACCAGCCGCGGGCAGCCAGCGCCGGGGTCGGGCCGTAGACGACGATTTCGGTGTCCCGGCGCACGCCCCAGTTCCGCAGGGTGTCGGCCAGTTGCCCAAGGCCGGGCAGCGGCAGGTTGCCGCTTGCCGGGGTGGGTTCCGCCGCGAATGAATCGCGGATCTGGCCATGGACGGCGCCGAAGATGTGGCCGTCGCGGTAGGCGCGGTATTCGATGTCCGGGTCGCCCAGGCGCACGTCGACGAAGAGCCTGTCATCGACGGGGCGGGCCAGCAGTTCCTCGGCCTGCACGAAGGCCGGCTCGACGGCGTGTCCGCCACGGGCTGATACGTGAGTCATATCCATAGTTGGAAAAGTCATTGGCATGTTGTTGGAAACGGCCCGAGCATTGTTGGCGAGCGCCTGGCCGGGAGCGTTACCGCCCGCTGAACAGCGGGGCCGGACGACGAATGGGGGTAAATGCTGCCTACCTGTTCAGTCCAGGGTAAGCCCGCCGCGGCAGCGACTCCTAGAATGAAATCGCCCTATGCGGGCCCATCCGATCAACCGCCAGGAGACAACGACAAGTGGTGCCGCTCCGCCTTCTCCAGACCCGCCCCCACGCCTGGGTGGCCGCCGCCCTGCTTGCGCTATGGCTGCCCCAGCCGGCCGGCGCCCAGCCCTATCCCAACCGCCCCATCAAGGTGGTCATGGCCTGGAGCGACGGCTTCCCCGCCAACTCCACCCGCCTGTTCGCCAAGGAACTGTCGGAACGCCTGAAGCAACCCGTCGTGGTCGAGATCCAGCAGGGCGCGGGCGGCGAAGTCGCGGCGCGCCACGTGAAGAACGCCGCCCGCGACGGCTACACGCTGCTGGCCACGGGCACGTCGGTGACGACCTCGTGGGCACTGCGTCCAGGCAACGTCGACCCGGGCACCGACCTGCAACCCATCGCGCAACTGGTCGCCACGCCTTACGTCATCGTCTCGCGCGCCGGCGTCTACGCGGACTTCGACAAGTTCCTGGAAGGCGCCCGCGACAGCCGGAAAAAACTCAACTACGCCTCGCCCGGCGTAGGCTCGGGCATGCATTTCCTGGGCGAGATGATCAAGACCTCGGCCGGCATCGACATGGTCCACATCCCCTACGCATCGGGCGCGCGCCAGTTGCAGGCCCTGCTGGCGGGCGATGTGGACATCGCCATCATTTCGCTGGTGACGGCGCTGCCGCAGATCAGGATCGGCAAGCTGGACGCGCTGGCGGTCAGCACCGCGGCGCGCAGCCCGGAACTGCCGGCGGTGCCGACGCTGACCGAGAAGAAGCTGCGCGGCGTGCCCGCCATCTCGTCCTGGATCGCGCTGTTCGGCCCGGCCGGCCTGCCCGCCGATATACTGGATGCGCTGTCCTCGCAGATCACCGCCGCCGCGGGCAACGACGACGTACGCAAGCTCGTCGCCTCGTGGGGCGCCGAAGTCCCGGACACGCGGCGGACCCATCTCGAACACGTCGTGCAGACCGAGAAGACGCTGTGGTCGAAAGTGGCGAAGGAGAAAAATATTGTCGACCCCAACTGACGCCCGCGATTCGCCCCACCTCTGCTATTGCGGCGGGGACTACGGCCGGGTCTCGATCATGGCGGCGGGCGTCGAACTGGCGGACCACGCCCGCGACTGCGTACAGGTGCTGGTGAACATGCACCAGGACCCCTTGCCGGTCCGCCTGAATGGCGGCTCGCACCGCCTGGACCCGTTCCGCGCGCTGGTCATCCACCCCCGGCAGACCTATGCCATCCCGCCCGCGCCAGGACACGCACGGCATCCGAGCCAGGTCGGGTCCATCCTGATCAAGGCCTCGCCGCTGTTGAACGACAGCGCCGGGCCCGTCGCCCATGCGGGGGACGACGGTCCGGTCGACATGATCACCCTGCCCGGCCCGCTGCGCGCCGACGCCATGCAACTGGTGGCGGAACTGTTCCGTGCCGGCCCCGACCCGCGAACGGTGTCGCAGGGCGTCCGGACCCTGTACCAGGCGGCCATGGCCCGTTCGCTGGAAAACCGGATGCGCCAGCCTACCCCCGGCACGGCAGTCCAGGCCAACAGCCTGGAAGAACGCGTGGGCCGCGATGCCCGCGCCGGCCAGTTGCGCGACCTGGAGGATTTCGCCGCGTTCCGGCGCGGCGCGGACACCTATGGCGTGTCCGAGCGCTACTTCTACACCCTGTTCCGGCGGGCGACGCGGATGACGCCCCGTGCCTACTACAACATGCGGCGCCTGGACGCCGCCTTCGCACTGCTGGCCGGAGAAGCGAAAAGCATCTTCGAGATCACCTACGACCTGGGTTTCAGCGCTCCGCCCCACTTCACGCGCTTCATGAAGAGCAACACGGGCTGGACGCCGTCGGAGTACCGGCGCCGGGTGCAGGGCATGCCGCCGTCGCTACGGCCGCATTTCGCCTGCGGCGGCTCGGTCGCCTAGATACGCCGCTTCCACCGGCGGATTCAGCCGCGCGAACCCCTCTTGTCGCCGATAGGGAAAATGGGGATAGGGCGCGGTGACGGCGCTTGCAGCATCGAGCCGCGCGACCTGCTCGACGGTCAGCGACCAGCCCACCGCGCCGAGATTCTGGCGCAGTTGTTCCTCGTTGCGCGCCCCCAGGATGACCGACGAGACGGTGGGCCGCCGCAGCAGCCAGTTGAGCGCGACCTGCGGAATGGTCCGGCCGGTTTCCTCGGCCACCTCGTCCAGCGCATCGACGACACGATAAAGATGTTCGTCCTCCACCGGCGGACCAAAGCTGGCCGTCTCGTGCAGGCGGCTGCCGGCTGGCATGGGCGCGCCGCGCCGGATCTTGCCCGTCAGCCGGCCCCAGCCGAGCGGGCTCCACACCAGGGCGCCGAGCCCCTGGTCCACCCCGAGCGGCATCAGGTCCCATTCATAGTCGCGGCCGACCAGGGAGTAGTAGACCTGGTTGGCCACGTAGCGCGACCAGCCATGCCGGTCGGCGGCAGCCAGCGATTTCATGATCTGCCAGCCGGCGAAATTGGAGACGCCGATGTAGCGAAGCTTCCCCGCCCGGACGAGATCATCCAGGGTCGACATGACCTCCTCGACGGGCGTGCCGGCATCGAAGGCATGGAGCTGCAGCAGGTCGATGTAATCGGTGTCGAGGCGGCTCAGCGCGGCGTCGACCGACGCCACCAGCCGCCGCCGCGAGGTGCCCGCATCGTTGGGGCCGTCCCCCATGGGCAGGCCGGTCTTGGTGGAGATCAGCACCTGTCCGCGCCTCCCCTTGATCGCTGCGCCCAGCACTTCCTCCGAAGCGCCGTTCGAATAGACGTCGGCGGTGTCGAACAGATTGACGCCTGCCCCTAGGCAGATGTCGACCAGGCGGCGGGCTTCGTCGACGCCGGTATTCCCCCAGGCGCCGAACAAGGGGCCGGAGCCGCCGAAGGTGCCGGCGCCGAAGCTCAGCACCGGCACCTTCAGGCCGGACCGGCCCAGCGAGCGGTATTCCATGGTGAATTCCTTTTTCGTGTGTGTACGGCGCCCAGTTTGTTTCTTTCCTATTCTTTTTAGTAGATGGCAGAATGGCATTCAATCCATTCCATATTCGAATACATCATGGATACCTTGCGCGCCCTGGGCGCCTTCGCCCACAGTGTCGAACTCGGCAGCCTGTCGGGGGCCGCGCGTGCCCTGGGCACCACCCAGCCCACGGTCAGCAAGCTGGTCGCGCAACTCGAGCATTCGCTGGGAGTGCGCCTGCTCCGGCGCACGGCGGCCGGACTGACGCTGACCGAGGAAGGACAGCGCTTCCACGAGCGGGCAAGGCGCTTGCTGGAGGACTACGACGAAGCGATCGCCGACGTCCGCGCGGGCATCCAGCAACCGCGCGGCCTGCTGCGCGTAAGCGCACCGGTCACGCTGGGCCAGCGGCACCTGAACGCGATGGCGGTCGAGTTCCTGAAACTGTACCCGGACATCGAGCTGGAACTGCTGCTGGACGATCGTTTCGTCAATCCGCTGGAAGAACGCATCGACGTCTCGCTGCGCCTGAGCGGTCCGCTGCCGCAAGACCTGGTCGCCCGCCACCTGGGCACCTGGCCGCGGGTGCTGGTGGCCTCCCCCGCCTACGTGGCCGCGCGCGGCAAGCCACGCACGCCGCAGGCACTGCTGGACCACGATTACCTGCGCTACGCATCAGGCGACGACGGCGTGCTGCTGCAAGGTCCGCAGGGCCTGCTTGCCGTGCCGGTGCGCAGCCGCTATCGCGTGAACAACGCGGTGGCTCTGCTCGACAGCGTGCTGGATGGGGCGGGCATTTCGCTGCAGCCGACCTGGATGGTGGCCGAACTGCTGGCGCGGGGCCGCCTGGTGCGCGTGCTGCCGCGGCATACGGGACCGGAACAGAAGGCGCATCTGCTGTACGCGCCCCGCCGCCGCCTACCGTTGCGCGTGCGCGTGTGGGTGGATTTCCTGGCTGAACGGATGGCGCGACTGCCAGGCGCCCTGCGGGAAAACGGGCGCACGCCCAGGACCTAGTTCTTCTTCGCTTCCTTGTCCAACTCGCGCAGGAAGGCGAGCTTCTGCCCGATCTTGGCTTCGAGCCCCCGGTCGGTGGGCTGGTAGAACTTCGCACGCACGCCATCCGGGAAGTAGTCGACCCCGGCCGCGTAGGCATGCGGTTCGTCATGCGCGTAGCGATACTGCTTGCCGTGCCCCAGTTGCTTGAGCAGCTTGGTGGGCGCGTTGCGCAGGTGCATGGGCACGGGCGCGCTGCCGTTGTCGGCGGCGAAACGCCTGGCCATGTTGTAGGCGTTGTAGACGGCGTTGGACTTGGCGGCGCAGGCCAGGTAGACCACGGCCTGCGCCAGCGCCAGTTCGCCCTCGGGCGATCCCAGGCGCTCGTACACGTCGGCCCCCGCGGTGGCGATGTCCAGCGCGCGTGGATCGGCCAGGCCGATGTCCTCGACCGCCATGCGGATCAGGCGGCGCGAGAGATAGCGCGGATCGGCGCCGCCATCCAGCATCCGGCAGAACCAGTACAGCGACCCATCCGGATCCGAGCCGCGCACGGCCTTATGCAGGGCGCTGATCTGGTCGTAGAAGGCGTCGCCGCCCTTGTCGAAGCGTCGCAGGTTCTGCGACAGCGCCGTCTCCAGCCATTCGGCGTCGACCTGCGTGCGCCCCGCCCCGCGCGCCGAATCGGCCACCACCTCGACCGCGTTGATGACGCGGCGGGCGTCGCCGTCGGCCCAGGCCGCCAGTTGCGCCTGCGAGGCCTCGTCGAACTCGATGTCGCCCAGCATGGCGATGGCCTTGGCGATCAGCAGCCGCAGTTCGTCGGCGCTGAGCGATTGCAGCACATAAACCCGCGCCCGCGACAGCAGGGCCGAGTTGACCTCGAACGACGGGTTCTCGGTGGTGGCGCCGATGAAGGTGAACAGGCCGCTTTCCACGTAGGGCAGGAAGGCATCCTGCTGGGCCTTGTTGAAGCGGTGCACTTCATCGACGAACAGAATGGTGCGGCGCCCCTTCAACTGCGCCGCCTGCGCGGCGACCACCGCGTCGCGGATGTCCTTGACCCCGCCCAGCACCGCCGACATCGCGATGAACTGGGCGTCGAAGGAGTTGGCCATGAGCCGCGCCAGCGTGGTCTTGCCCACGCCCGGCGGCCCCCAGAAGATCATCGAATGCGGCCGCCCGGACTGGAAGGCCACGCGCAGCGGCTTGCCCGACCCCAGCAGATGGCTCTGCCCGACCACCTCGTCCAGCGTGCGCGGCCGTAGCCGCTCGGCCAGCGGCGCGGCGGCGTCGGGCACCTTGGCGGCCGGGGGCGTATCGTCGGGAAACAGATCGGACATGGATGGAAAAACGCCGATCAGCGGCCGCCGGCCGGCGCCTGTCCGCCCATGCGCACCACATCCACGCCGGCGGGCGCCGTGAAGCGGAAGCTGTCCTGCGGCAGTTGCGGATTGCGGGCGATACCGCTGAAGGTGATGGCGGTGGTCTGGCCGAAGGCGTCCAGCAGTTCCAGGCGCGCCGGCAGGCCATCCTTGAAGGCGATGTCCACGCGCGAGAAACCCGCGTCCGGCGTCTTGGGCGTGGCCCGCAGCCACTGCAGGCCATCGCGCTCGGGCTGCTCGGTCACGGTGAAGGACTGCTCCAGCGAACCCGATCCGAACAGAATCTGCGCCGGCGAGGAACCGATGGCCTCGCCCACGTCGCGCACGGTGACCTGGCTCAGGTCGGGGTCGTACTGAAACAACTGCTTGCCATCCGAGACAATCAGTTGTTCATAGGGTTTGGCCACTTCCCAGCGGAAGCGTCCGGGGCGCTGGAACGAGAAGCTGCCGGACTGCGCCGGCGCCGCCTGCCCCGAGGACCCGCGCGTGATCTGCGAGAAGCTGCCGCGCGCGGACTGGGTATTGCTTGCGAACGCGTGCAACTGGTCGATGGCGCCCGCCAGCGCGGCACCCGGCAGGGCCAGGGCCGCGGCCAGGCCGGCGCCGGCGGCGGCGCGGGCCAGGAAGGCAGTGGTCTTGGAAACGAACGTCATAGGGGGACTCTCCGTAGCGCAGCGCGGCAGGACCGGTCACTCGTCCTGGCTGGCGGGGGCGAGGATCTCCCGGTTGCCGTTGGACTGCATGGCGGAAACCATACCCGAACGCTCCATCTGCTCGAGTAAGCGGGCGGCACGGTTGTAACCGATGCGCAGGTGGCGCTGCACCAGGGATATCGAGGCGCGGCGGTGTTTGAGCACCACTTCCACCGCCTGGTCGTACATGGGGTCGGACTCCGCGTCGCCCATGCCGGTCACGCTGCCAAGGCCATCGCCGGTCTCGCCCTCGATGGAGCCTTCCAGGATGCTTTCCTCGTAGTTCGGTTCGCCCTGCGCCTTCAGTTGCTCGACCACCCGATGCACTTCGTCGTCGGTCACGAATGCGCCGTGGACGCGGGTGGGCAGGCCCGAGCCTGGCGGCATGTACAGCATGTCGCCCTGGCCCAGCAGCGCCTCGGCGCCCATCTGGTCGAGGATGGTGCGCGAATCGATCTTGGACGAGACCTGGAACGAGATCCGGGTCGGGATGTTGGCCTTGATCAGGCCGGTGATCACGTCCACGCTGGGGCGCTGGGTGGCCAGGATCAGGTGGATGCCGGCGGCGCGGGCCTTCTGCGCCAGGCGGGCGATAAGTTCCTCGATCTTCTTGCCTACCACCATCATCAGGTCGGCCAGCTCGTCGATCACCACCACCACCATGGGCAGCGGCTGGAGCGGCTCGGGAGAATCGGGCGTGAGCGAGAACGGATTAGGGATGGGCGCCTCGCGCTTGATGGCGTCGTGGATCTTGCTGTTGTAGCCGGCCAGGTTGCGCACGCCCATCTTGCTCATCAGCCGGTAGCGCTTGTCCATCTCGGCCACGCACCAGTTCAGCGCGTTGGCGGCCTGGCGCATGTCGGTCACGACCGGCGCCAGGAGGTGCGGGATGCCTTCGTAGACGCTCATTTCGAGCATTTTCGGATCGATCAGGATCAGGCGCACCTGGGTGGGATCGGCCTTGTACAGCAGCGACAGGATCATGGCGTTGATCCCCACCGACTTGCCGGAGCCGGTCGTGCCGGCCACCAGCAGGTGAGGCATCTTGGCCAGGTCGGCCACCACCGGCTTGCCGGCGATGTCCTTGCCCAGCGCCATGGTCAGCACCGATGAGCTGCCGTGATAGGTCTGCGACCCCAGGATCTCGGACAGCTTGACGGTCTGGCGCCGCAGGTTGGGCAGCTCCAGGCCCATCAGATTCTTGCCGGGGATGGTCTCGACCACCCGGACGCTGACCAGGCTCAACGCCCGCGCCAGGTCCTTGGCCAGGTTGACGATCTGGCTGCCCTTGACGCCCACCGCCGGCTCGATCTCGTAGCGGGTGATGACCGGCCCGGCCTGGGCGGTGACCACGGAGACCTGGACGCCGAAATCGGCCAGCTTCTTCTCGATCAGGCGCGAGGTGAATTCCAGGGTCTCGGTGGAAACGGTTTCCTGGACCGGCGGCGGCGGGTCGAGCAGACTGAGCGGCGGCAACTGGCTGTCGGTGATCTCGGCGAACAGGGCCTGCTGCTTTTCCTTCTCGACGCGCTCGGACTTGGGCACCACGGTCACCGCCGGCTCGATGCGCACGGGCTGCTCGTGGACCAGCTTTTCCTGCTTGGCCACCACGACCTCGGCGCGGGCCTGCACGGCCACCTCGCCCACCTTGCGGTCCTCGCGGGCCTGCCAGGAATTCCTGATGCCGCGCAGCCCCAGTTCCAGCCAGGAACCGATTCTCTCGGCCACCACCAGCCACGAAAAGCCGAAGAACAGGCTGGCGCCGATGGCGAACAGGACCAGCAGCAGCAGGGTCGCGCCCGTATAGCCGAACGAGGACGAGGCGTACTTGGCGATGCTCTCGCCTATCATGCCGCCGCTGCCATGCGGCAGGGATTCGCCGAAGGACCGCAGGCGCAGCGCCTCGAGCCCGACCGAGCCGATCATGAGGGCGCAAAAGCCGAGGCCCTGCTCCCAGCGCACCCGCTGGGGCACGTCGGACTCGGAGCCGCCTCGCAGGAACTGGTGGGCCAGGCGCAGGTAGCTGGCGTAGACGCGCTGCAGCAACAGCACGACGAACCACCAGGCCGAGGCGCCGATCAGGAACAGGATGAGATCCGCCAGCCAGGCGCCGAAGCGGCCCCCGCTGTTGTGGACGTGGTCGATCTGCACGGCGTGCGACCACCCCGGATCGCCCGAGTTGTAGGTAGCCAGCACCAGGGTCAGATAGACCGCCAGGGCGGCGAACAGGATCCAGCGCGCCTCGCGGAACAGGCGGGACAGGCGGCCGGGCAAGGCACCGGTCGAATTGCCGGTGTTCTGCGAATTGCGGGTATTCCCCGCGGTAGCGGTACGTGCCATGGGCTGATTATAAGTGGCAGGCGCCCGATCAAGTTCCCCGGGGGCTATCGCAGCCATAGAAATATACAATTCCGTTCGCCCCGCCTCCGGCAGGCTCCGGGGTTGAAAACGCGCCGGGGCGGGATCACCTATGATGACGGTTGCAAATCGGGCGCTCGGCGCCAGGAAATTGTTGAGATCATGAGCCAAGACAAACACGCCAAAGTCCTCGTCCTCGGGTCGGGGCCGGCCGGGTATACCGCCGCCGTCTACGCCGCCCGGGCCAACCTCTCGCCCATGCTGATCACCGGTGTCGAACAGGGTGGCCAGTTGATGACGACGACCGAGGTGGACAACTGGCCCGCCGACGTCAACGGCGTCCAGGGGCCGGAACTGATGCAGCGCTTCCAGCAGCATGCCGAGCGTTTCAATACCGACATCGTCTTCGACCATATCCACACCGCGCACCTGGACCAGCGGCCGTTCAAGCTGGTCGGCGACTCGGGCACCTACACCTGCGACGCGCTGGTCATCGCCACCGGCGCCTCGGCCAAGTACCTGGGCCTGCCGTCGGAAGAAAACTACAAGGGCCGCGGCGTCTCGGGCTGCGCGACCTGCGACGGGTTCTTCTACAAGAACCAGGACGTCGCCGTGGTCGGCGGTGGCAACACGGCCGTGGAAGAGGCGTTGTACCTGGCCAACATCTGCCGCACCGTCACCCTGATCCACCGCCGCGACAAGTTCCGCGCCGAGCCCATCATGGTGGACAAGCTCAACGAGAAGGTCCAGGAAGGCCGCGTGATCCTGAAGGTCTTCAACGAGCTGCAGGAAGTGCTGGGCGACGATTCGGGCGTGACCGGGGCGCGGCTGCGCAACAACCAGACCGGCCAGACCGAGGACATCGCCCTCACCGGCGTCTTCATCGCCATCGGCCACCAGCCCAATACCGGCATCTTCAAGGGCCAGGTGGAGATGAAGGACGACTACATCATCACCCGCAGCGGGCTGAACGGACTGGCCACGATGACCTCGGTCCCCGGCGTATTCGCCGCCGGCGACGTGCAGGACCACGTGTACCGCCAGGCCATCACCAGCGCCGGCACGGGCTGCATGGCGGCCCTGGACGCCCAGCGCTGGCTGGATGGCGAGGTGTAACCCCCCCTACGCCCTTACGGGCGCCCCCCCAGGGGGGCGATGCGGGTGGACCGGAAGGGAAACCCACCCCCACGCCCTTCGGGCTCCCCCTCAAGGGGGCGATGCGCGAGGACCGGCGGAGCCGGATCCTCCGCATCCTGGGGTAAACATCGGCTGGCGGGCGATGGGGCAGTAACAAGGGGGCTGAAATGGGCAAGTCCAATAGCAGTAGCGGCCTCTCAGGTCTGAAGGTGTTGCAGCGGGAGTTGTTGGAGCAGCGCCAGGCGGCGGAGGCCGCTGAGCGGGAGGCTCGGCGGCGGGCGGAGGAAGCCCGGCAGGCCGCGGTCGAATTTCGGGCGCTGGTGGGCGGGGTGGTGCCGCTGAAGGATACGGGCAGGGTCGATCCCTCGCCGGTCGCGCCCGCTCCCCTTCCCTACAAGCGCTGGGAAGACGAATCCGAGGTGCTGCGAGAATCCATTTCCGACGACTACGGCGCCGACTGGCTGATCGATACCGACGACACGCTGTCCTACCGCCGTACCGGCCTGGGGCAGGACATCGTGCACAAGCTGCGGCGCGGCCAGTGGACGGTGCAGGCCCAGCTCGATCTGCACGGCCACCGGGTGGACGAGGCCCGCGAGGCGCTGGGGGAATTCCTGCGCGCCTGCAGGCGGCAGGAGATGCGCTGCGTGCGCATCATCCACGGCAAGGGGCTGGGATCGAAGAACCGCACGCCCATCCTGAAGGAAAAGGTGCGGCGCTGGCTGGTGCAGAAGGAAGAAGTGCTGGCCTTCGTCGAAGCCCGGGCCAACGACGGCGGCTCGGGCGTGGTGCTGGTGCTGCTGCGGGGCCCGGACCGGCCGGCCTGACCCCGGAGGTTTTCAACGCTTGGGCATCGCCTCGGGCGAGAAGTGCGCCGGCGCATCGTCGCGCCGCTTCTGGCGCCACTCCATGACGGTCTTGAGCAACAGCGTCAGCATGGCCATGCAGGCCAGCAGCGCCGCGGCCGTGAAAGCGGCGGCGGTCTTGTAGTCGTTGTTGAGCTGTTCGACCAGCAGCGGCAGCGTCAGGGTCTGGTTCATGATAGTGCCGGACACCACCGACACCGCGCCGAACTCGCCTACCGCCCGGGCATTGGTGATGACGATGCCGTACAGCAGCGCCCACTTGATGTTGGGCAGGGTCACGCGCCGGAAGATCTGCCAGCCGGACGCGCCCAGCGACAGCGCCGCGATTTCCTCGTCGGCGCCCTGGGCCTGCATCAGCGGGATCAGGATGCGGGCCACGTAGGGCGAGGTCACGAACACCGTCACCATGATGATGCCGGGCCACGCGAACATCAGTTGGATGTCGTGGCTGTACAGCCACTTGCCCAGCGTGCTTTCCATCCCGTAGACCACCAGATAGCACAGGCCCGCCACCACGGGCGAGGTGGCGTAGGGGATGTCGACCAGCGTGGTCAGCAGCCGCCGGCCGAAGAAGTCGTAGTGGGTCACGCACCAGGCCAGCAGGATGCCGAACACCAGGTTGATCGGCACCGTCGCCAGCGTGGTCAGCACGGTCAGGCCGATCGCGTGCTTCATGAAATCTTCGTCCAGGTTCTGCGCCAGCAGACTCCAGCCGCCCGACAGCGCCTGCGAGAAGATCAGCGCCAGCGGCACGACCAGGATCAGCAGCGTGAGCACGATACCCAGCGCGATCAGCAACCATTGATGGACGAGAGTGGGCCGTTTGTTGGTCATGGCGGTGTCGTGTCAGGTACGGCGTAATAGTCGTCCTTGGACGACTTGCAACAGGAACAGCAGCAGCAGCGAGGCGATCAGCACCACCGAGGCGATGGCGGCCGCGGCGGGATAGTCGAACTCCTGCAAGCGCACGAAGATCATCAGCGACGTGATCTCGGTCTGGAACGGGATGTTGCCGGCGATCATGATGACCGCGCCGAATTCGCCCAGGCTGCGGATGAAGGCCTGCGAGGCGCCGGAGATCAGCGCCGGCACCAGGCTGGGCAGCAGCACGCGCCAGAAGGTCTGCCAGCGCGTGGCGCCCAGCGTGGAGGCCGCTTCCTCGAACTCGGGCTCGAGGTCTTCCAGCACCGGCTGGAGCGAGCGCACGATGAACGGCAGGCTGGTGAAGATCATCGCCACCACCAGCCCGGGGTAGGCATACGAGATCTTGATGCCCAGCGGTTCGAACCAGCGCCCCAACCAGCCGTTGGGCACGAACAGCGCCGACAGCGTGATGCCGGCCACCGCCGTGGGCAGCGCGAACGGCAGGTCGACCAGCGCATCGATCAGCCGCCGGCCGGGAAAGTCGTAGCGGGATACGATCCAGGCCAGCACGAAGCCCACGCCGGTGACGATGACGGTCGAATAGAACGCCCCCGACACCGTGATCTTGTAGCTCTGCACCACGCGGGGATCGGAGATGGCCCGCCAGTACTGCGCCCAGGTCATGTCGCCGACATACAGCAGCAACGCCGACAGGGGCACCAGGATGACCAGGCTGAGGAACAGTACCGAGAAGCCAAAACTCGGCACGAAGCCGGGCAGGACCGGCGGACGGCGGAAAAATCGGAAGGACGGATTCACGGCGTAGGCGGCGGGATCGGAGCGGAAGCGAAGAAGCGCGGCCCCCCTGCGGGGTGGCCGCGCCTTGCCGGGAAGGATTGTACGGCACCGGCCCGAGGGCCGGCGCCGCCACGATCAGCGCTTGGCCAGCAATTGGTCCAGCACGCCGTTGGAGCCGAAGTGGTTCTTGGTGATGTCATCCCAGGAACCCAGCACCTTGGTCGGATCGATCAGGCGCACCTTGGAATAGCGGTCGGCCACGACCTTGGCGACGTCCGGATGGTTGACCCGGTAGTTGAAGGTGGTCAGCAGCAGTTGGATCTCGCGGCTGTACTGGTAGTTCAGGTATTCGGTGGCGAGCTGGCGGGTGCCCTTCTCGTCCACGACCTTGTCCACCACTGCCACGGGGAACTCGGCCAGCACGGACACCGGCGGCACCACGACTTCATAGCCGCCCGCCTTGAATTCCTCGCCCTTGGCGATGTTGATCACTTCCGACTCGAAGGTCAGCAGCACGTCGCCCTGCCCGTTCTGCGCGAACGCCACGGTCGCGCCGCGCCCGCCGGTGGGGAAGTTCACGACGTTGTGCAGGACCTTGCCGACGAACTGCTTGATCTTCTCTTGGTCGCCGCCGAACTTCTCGTTGGCGTACAGCCAGGCGCCCAGGTAGGTGTAGCGCGCATTGCCCGAGGTCTTGGGGTTGGGGAACACCAGCTTGACGTCGTCGCGGGCCAGGTCGTCCCAATTCTTGACGTTCTTCGGATTGCCCTTGCGCACCAGGAAGGCGATGGTGCTGTAGTACGGCGAGCTGTTGTTCGGGAAGGCCTTCTGCCAGTCCTTGCGCAGCAATCCGCGCTGGGCCAGGATGTCGACGTCGGGCACCTGGTTGAAGGTCACGACGTCGACCTTCTTGCCCTGGATGATGTCCTGCGCCTGGCGCGAGGTGCCGGCGAACGACTGGTCGATCTTGACGTCGTGGCCGCTCTTGGCCTTCCAATACGCCTGGAACTTGGGATTGACTGCGGCGAACACCTCGCGGGCAACGTCGTACGAGGCGTTCAGCAGCGGCTTGTCCTGGGCTTGCGCCGTCCCCGTCACTGCCGTGAGCAGCGCGGCCGACGTGGCCGCGAGCACGATGATCTTCTTGAACATGAAACGGCGTCCTTCTTCTGACTATGTGGATGCGAGAGACGTAAACGTAACAAATCCACATATGTCATCAAACCATATATTCATCATTTCTTTATTCTTGTGAGAAATATATGGCGAACGCAACGGGCGGCGGCGGCCGCCCGGCCGGTCAGACCGCGGCTTCGCCGGTCTCGCCGGTGCGGATGCGGATGACCTGTTCGACGGGCGTGACGAAGATCTTGCCGTCGCCGATCTTGCCCGTGCGCGCCACGCGGATGATGGCCTCCACGGCCTGGTCGACCAGTTCGTCGGCGATCACCAGCTCGATGCGGATCTTGGGCAGGAAGTCCACCACGTATTCGGCGCCGCGATAAAGCTCCGTATGGCCCTTCTGGCGGCCGAAGCCTTTGACTTCCGTCACGGTCAGACCATTGACGCCGACCTGGGCCAGCGCTTCGCGGACCTCGTCGAGCTTGAACGGTTTGATGATGGCGGTGACTTGCTTCATGGCTGGACCTTTGTGGAAACGCTGGCGGAAATGACGTAGAGGCGATGAGAGGGATTGTAGCCGGCCGGGCGCCCGCCCTCAGGCGTCCGGCGCGGAGTCGGGAATGTTCGCGAGGTCGGCCTTCCAGACGACCTCTTCGGAATCGCTGGGCGCCCGCCAGTCGCCGCGCGGCGACAGCGAGCCGCCCGAACCGACCTTGGGCGCGTTGGGCACGCACGAACGCTTGAACTGGCTGGTCTTGAAGAACCGGTGCACGAAGATGCCCAGGTTGCGCTTGATGGCGGCCAGCTCGTACTGGTTGCGCGGCACGTGCGCCTCCTCGGGCCAGTCGCCGCGCTCGCGGTCGTGCCAGGCGGCCAGCGCCAGGAAGGCGACCTTCGAGGGCGCGAAGCCATAGCGCAGGATGTAGTACAGGTTGAAGTCCTGCAGCTCGTAGGGGCCGATGAACTGCTCGGTCCGCTGCGCGGGCGCGCCGTCGGTCTTGCCCGGCACCAGCTCGGGGCTGATCTCGGTGCCCAGGATGTCCAGCAGCACCTGGCTGCCGTCGCCCACCTTACCCGTCTCGGCCACCCAGCGCACCAGGTGGGTGATCAGGGTCTTGGGCACGCTGGCGTTGACGTTGTAGTGCGACATGTGGTCGCCCACGCCATAGGTGCACCAGCCCAGCGCCAGTTCGCTCAGGTCGCCGGTGCCGATCACGATGGCGTTGTGGAAATTGGCCAGCCGGAACAGGTGGCTGGTGCGCTCGCCGGCCTGCACGTTCTCGAAGGTGATGTCGTAGACCTCCTGGCCCGAGGCGTACGGATGCCCGATGTCCTTGAGCATCTGCGCGCAGCTGGGCCGGATGTCGATCTCCATGGCCGTGCAGCCGACCACGCCCATCAGCGCGCGCGCCTGCTGCAAGGTGCGCCCGCTGGTGGCGAAGCCCGGCATGGTCACGCCGATGATGTTCGCCCGCGGCAGGTTCAGGCGGTCCATGGCCTTGGCGCAGACCAGCAGCGCATGGGTCGAGTCCAGCCCCCCGGACACGCCGATCACCACCTTGTCCATGCCGATGGCCGACAACCGCTGCACCAGCGCCTGGACCTGGATGTTGTAGACCTCGTCGCAGCGTTCGTCGCGGCGCCGGCGGTCGGCCGGCACGTAGGGGAAGCGCTCGACCCGGCGCCGCAACGCCAGGGGCTGGTCCACGGCCAGGCCGATTTCGAAGGAAACGGTCTGGAACCGTTCGATCTCGGCCTTGTGGCGCAATACCGACTGGCCGAAGGTGGTCTGCCGCATGCGTTCGTGCGACAGGCGCTCGAGATCGACGTCGGCCAGGATCAGATGCGAGTCGTCCAGGAAACGGCCGGACTCGGCCAGCAGCTCGCCGTTTTCATAGATGATGGACTGGCCGTCCCAGGCCAGGTCGGTGGACGACTCGCCCCGCCCGGCCGAGGTGTACAGGTAGGCCGCCAGGCAGCGCGCCGACTGCTGGCTGACCAACTGGTGGCGGTATCCCGACTTGCCCACCACGATATTCGACGCCGACAGGTTCACCAGCACGCTGGCCCCCGCCAGCGCCGCGAAGGACGACGGCGGGATCGGCACCCACACGTCCTCGCAGATCTCGACGTGGAAGCGCAACCCCGGCACGTCGGCCACCTCGAACAGCTGGGCCGGCCCGAAGGGCGCCCGCTGGCCCGCCAGCTCGACCTGGGTGGCCACCGTGCAGTCGCCGGAGGTGAACTGGCGCGCTTCGTAGAACTCGCCGTAGTTGGGCAGGTAGGTCTTGGGCACGACGCCCAGGATGCGTCCCTTCGCCACCACCACAGCGCAATTGAACAGGGAATGGTTCACCCTTAGCGGCAACCCCACGATCAGCGCGGCGGGCAGCCCGGCGGACCCGGCCACGATGTCGCCCAGCGCCCGTTCGCAGGCCTCCAGCAGCGCCCCCTGGTGGAACAGGTCGTCGCAGGTATAGGCGGAAATGCCCAGCTCGGGGAACGCCACCAGCGCCGCCCCCTGCTCGACCGCCTGCCGCGCCAGGTCCAGCGTCTGCGCCGCGTTGAACGCGGGGTCGGCCACCCGGCAGCGGGGCACGCCCACGGCCACCCGCGCCAACTTGTGCGCGTAGAGGTTGAAGAAATTGCCGTTCATCGTGTAAGTCAGTGCCAAGGAGTAGCTCACATCATAAGGCCGATGGCCCGCCGACGTCCCGGCAACCGCCCCGGTCAGTCGGCCGGGGCCTTGAAGGGCGTGTGCGACTCCAGTTCGTCCAGGTAGCGGTTCATGCCGAGGGTCTCGCGATCCAGGAAATCGGCGATGGCGGCGGCGAAGCGTTCGTCGGCCACCCAGTGTGCCGACCAGGTGGGCACCGGCAGGAGGCCGCGCGACATCTTGTGTACGCCCTGGGCGCCCCCCTCGAAATGGGTGATTCCGTGGGCGATGCAATAGGTGATGGCCTGCAGGTAGCAGGTCTCGAAGTGCAGGCCCGACACGAAATCCAGGCAACCCCAGTAGCGGCCGTACAAGGTGTCGCCGGCGGCCACGTTCAGCGCGCAGGCGACCGGCTCGCCCTGCCGTTCGGCCATGACCAGCAGCAGCGCCTCGGGCATGGCCGCGCGCAGCGCCTCGAAAAAGGCCGGCTTCAGATAGGGCGAAGACCAATGGTTGGCATAGGTGGCGGCGTAGCAGCGGTAGAAGAACGCCAGGTCGTCGGCGGAAATGTCCGCGCCACGCAGGTGCCGGAAGCGTATGCCCGCCTGTTCGACCTTCTTGCGGTCCTGGCGGATCTTCTTGCGCTTGTCGTGGTTCATGGCGCCCAGGAAGGCGTCGAAGCTGGCATAGCCCTCGTTGCGCCAATGGAACTGGACGCCTTCGCGCAGCATGTAGCCCGCCTCGCGCAGCGCCCGCAGGTCCTCGTCGCGGGGAAACAGCACGTGCAGCGACGAAACGCCAGACTGCCGCGCGACCTCGATCGCGGCACGAGCCAGCAGTACCCGGTCCTCGTGGGCCGCCGCCAGCAGGCGCGGGCCGCCCACGGGGGTGAACGGCACGGCGCACAGCAGCTTGGGGTAGTACGGCAGGCCATGGCGCTCGAAGGCTTCCGCCCAGGCCTGGTCGAACACGTATTCGCCCCGGGAATGGGACTTCACGTACAGCGGCATGGCGCCCACCAGTTCGCCCGCCCGCCGCAGCACCAGGCAGGTTGGCTGCCAGCCCGTGCGCCGGACGGCGCAGCCCGTGGCTTGCAGCCCGTGCAGGTAGGCATGGGCGACGAAGGGGTTGCCGGCGGCCAGGACATCCCAGGCGGCCGGATCGAGAGTGCCCAGGTCGTCGATCAGTTCGACGGCGGTATCGGTCAAATCGTCTCCGGGGAAAAAAACTGGGCCGCCGGGTCTTCCGGCAGGCAGCGCCGCACCAGCGGCCAGCGCCGGCGCGCCACCGCGATACGGTCGGGCACGCCATGCAGCAGCAGTTCCCAATAGGGATCGGCATCCCCCCCGGTCAGTTCCGGGGTGACCAGGCGCGCGCCGGCGATGGCCGAGCGGGCCACCAGCGCGTTGCGATGGGCCTGGACGAAGCGTTCGGGGAAGGCGCGCGACAGGTCGGCCAACGCGCGATCGGTCAGGAACTCGCCCTGGCGGGTGCGCAGGTTGACGTACTTGCCGTCGGCGCGCAGGTAGAGCACCTCGTCCACCGGCACCGCCACCGTGCCCTCGCGCCCCTGGGCCATCAGGGCGTCGGGCGACGGCCCGGTGCCCAGCGCGCGCCGCAGCGCCTGCTCCAGCCGGTCGATGCGTATGGGTGGCACCAGCAGGTCGGCCGCGCGCAGTTGCCTGGCCTGGGGAAGACTGTCGAGCGAAGGCAGGAGCAGCACCAGCCGGGGGCCCGACCGTTCCCAGGCCCGGGCCAGCGCGTAGCCCTGGGCGTCGGGCAGCCCCAGGTCGAGCAGCGCCACGCCGGGAACCGGAGCCGCCCGCCGCGCCGGGTCGGCGCCCACGGCAGGAGGCAGGAGATGCAGCGGCAAACGCCTGGCCAGCGTCCTGAGCTGCGCCGACAGGCGGCGGCAGAACGCCGCGTCCCGCCCCACCACCAACACCCCGGGCGAGCCCGTTCCCGATACAGTAACCGCCATAACCCGCTTTATAATCCGCGCCATGTCCAAATCGACCGACCCCCGCCCCCAAGACCAGTTCGCCAAGAAGGCCGAAGCCTGGTCAGCCCGGTTCTCCGAACCGGTGTCCGACCTCGTCAAACGGTACACCGCTTCGGTGGACTTCGACAAACGCCTGGCCAAGTTCGACATCCAGGGCTCGCTGGCGCATGCCGACATGCTGCACGCCGTCGGCATCCTGACCCAGCAGGACCTCGACGACATCCGCCGCGGCATGGCCGCCATCGAGACCGAGATCGACGCCGGCCGCTTCGAATGGCTGCTCGACCTGGAAGACGTGCACCTGAACATCGAACGCCGGCTGACCGAGCTGGTGGGCGACGCCGGCAAGCGCCTACACACGGGCCGCTCGCGCAACGACCAGGTCGCCACCGACATCCGGCTGTGGCTGCGCGCCGAGATCGACACGCTGACCGACCTGCTGCGCCAGTTGCGCCACGCGCTGGCCACGCTCGCGCTGCAGCACACCGACACCATCCTGCCCGGCTTTACCCACCTGCAGGTCGCGCAGCCCGTCACCTTCGGCCACCACCTGCTGGCCTATGCCGAAATGTTCGGCCGCGACGCCGAGCGTCTGGCCGACTGCCGCAAGCGGGTCAACCGCCTGCCGCTGGGCGCCGCCGCGCTGGCCGGCACCTCCTACCCCATCGACCGCGAACGCGTGGCCCGCACGCTGGGCTTCGACGGCGTGTGCCGCAACTCGCTGGACGCCGTGTCCGACCGCGACTTCGCGATCGAATTCTGCGCCGCCGGCGCGCTGGTCATGACGCACATCTCGCGCCTGTCGGAAGAGCTGGTGCTGTGGATGAGCCCGCGCGTGGGCTTCATCGACCTGGCCGACCGCTTCTGCACCGGCAGCTCCATCATGCCGCAGAAGAAGAACCCCGACGTGCCCGAACTGGCGCGCGGCAAGACCGGCCGCGTGAACGGCCACCTGGTGGCGCTGCTGACCCTGATGAAGGGCCAGCCCCTGGCCTACAACAAGGACAACCAGGAAGACAAGGAAGGCCTGTTCGACACCGCCGACACCGTGCGCGACACCCTGCGCATCTTCATCGACATGGCCGGCGGCATCCAGGTCAAGCCCGAGGCCATGCGCGCCGCCGCGCTGCAAGGCTTCTCCACCGCCACCGACCTGGCCGACTACCTGGTCAAGAAGGGCGTGCCCTTCCGCGACGCGCACGAGGCGGTCGCGCTGGCCGTGCGTGCCTGCGTGGAACGCGGCTGCGACCTGGCCGACCTGTCGGTGGACGAGCTGCGCGCCTTCCATCCGCTGGTGGGCGAGGACATCCACGCGGTGCTGACGCTGGAAGGCTCCGTGGCGTCGCGCACGCACATCGGCGGCACCGCCCCGGTGCGCGTGCGCGAGGAAGCGCAGCGCGTGCTGGACGAGACGCGCGGTTGATGCCCTGGGGTGCGGCACTCGCCGCACCCGCCTCATGCGCCGAGCCGCTTGCGCGTCGATACGCGGTTCCGGCTCACTCTTCCCCCCTGCTTCCATCCCAGCCTCGCGGTTTCCCCGGCCGCCAGTTCCAGCACGCCCCACGCCCGCCAGCAGCAGGCCGCCCGCCCCGGGCGCAATGCCGGCACGATGCGAAGCACCCTGCCCCGTTTGTCCACGAAAACGACGTCGATGGGCCAGGCCATGCCCATGGTGTGTATGGCCCGGCAGGGGACGATCCACAGGCCCTCGCCCGGCCCCGGCGGGGCCCGCCCCAGCCATCCCCGCAGCCGGTCCAGGCAGGTGGTCGCGCGGCACCAACCCATGCCGCTACCAGCCCATGTCCATGAGCTTGACCGCGATCGGGAAGCCGATCACGACGAAGGAGCACGGGAAGATACAGGCGATCAGGGGCAGCAGCATCTTGACCGGCGCCTCCAGCGCCAGGCGCTCGGCGCGCAGGAAACGTTCGGCACGGCGCTGGTCGGACTGCGCGCGCAGGATGGGCGCGAGATTCATGCCCAGCGCGTCGGCCTGGGCCAATGTGCTGGTCCAGGCGCGAATTTCGGGAATCTCCAGGCGATCGGCCATGTCCTTGAGCGCACGCGCGCGCGGTACGCCGGTGCGCACGTCGCCCAGCACGCGGCGCAGTTCGTCGCGCAACGGTCCGGGCGGCCCTTTCAGGACCGCCTGCTGCAAGGCCGCGCCCACGTGCAGGCCGGCCTCGACGCACAGGGTCGTCATGTCCAGCACGAACGGCAGCGCCCGCAGGATGTCCCGCCGCCTGCGGCGCACCCGGTCGCGCAACCAAAGGCGCGGATAGACCCCGCCAGCCGCCACGCCTGCCGCGCTCCATGCGGCCAGGCCGGCAACGCCGCCCCACGGCGCCGCCAGCAGCGCGGCGGCCAGCCCGCCGGCGGCGCACAGCATCTGCACCCCCATGATGTGGATGGGCGCCAGGCCGTGGCGCAATCCGGCCTGGACCAGTTGGGACTCGATGCGGCGCCGCCGCTGCCATGAGAGCCAGGGCCGGCCATAGTGGGCCGCCGCCGAGACCAGGGGCCAGGCCAGCCGGAACGCGCGCGGCGGCGCCTCGGCCGTCCGGTCCGGCAAGGCGGGCGGATCGATGACCAGCAGGCAGGCCAGGGCCGCGAGCGCCGCCACGGCCACGCCGATCAGCAGCGCGGTCATGCCCATGCCGGCCTCGTGGAGGCGCCGGTCCTTTCGGGAAACCTCCGCTCTCCCTTCATATGTCGATCCTGACGATACGGGCGATCATCCACAACCCGAGGATGTCCAGCGCCGCGACCAGGGCCAGCACGGCCCATCCCTCGGGAGTGGTCCACAGACGCTGCATCGCCTCGGGCTCCAGGCGATGCAGCGCGGCCAGCAGCAGCCAGGGCAGCGCCCCCACCACCCAGGCCTGCAACCGGCCCTGAGCCGTCAGTGCGCGGACCCGCCCTTCCATGTGCAACCGCGCGCGCACGGTCGCGCCTATGCGCTCCAGCGTCTCGGCCAGGTTGCCACCGGTGTCGGCGGCGATCCGCAGCGCCGAAGCGACCAGGCTGGCCGCTTCGGTGGGTATGCGCGCATGCAGGTTCGCGAGCGACTGGTCCATGCCAACACCGAAGCGCTGCTCGCGCATCAGCAGCGTGAACTCCTGGGCCAGCGGCGCCTCGCCCTCGACCGCGATCTGGCGCAGGCCGGCCTGCAGGCTGGCGCCGGCCCGCAAGGCGCTGGCCAGGGCCAGCAGCGCATCGGGCAGTTGCGCATCGAACCTGCGCATGCGGCGTGCGCGCAGATGGCGCGCGACCACGCGCGGCAGCCACGCCCCCGCCGCCGCGCCGGCGGCGGCGAAGACCCAGCTTTGCGCGAACCACCCACAGGCGGCGGCCAGGAGGCCGATCACCGCCACGTGGGCCACCCACAGTTGGTTCACATCGACGAACAGAAAGAACTCGCTCATGCGGACGCGCGCCGTCTCGGTGAACACCGCCCGGTAGCGGGCAAGGCTGTCGCGCACCAGCCCGCAGGCGATCCACACCAGCAGCGACACGCAGACCAGTACCGCGCCGGCGATAGCCGCGTCGATGGCGTTCATGCAAGGCTCCGGGGTCCGTCCGGCGCAGGCGTGCGCTCGCAGAACCATTGCGGGGAAATGGCAACGCCGCCGGCCCGCCACTCGTCCAGGAAACTGGGCATCAGTTCGCAGCCCTGGAAGTACCCGGCACCGTCGGACTCGCCGGCACCCGGCCGCTCGAAGCGGAACAGCTCCTGCAACTGGATGCGGCCGCTCTCGATGCCGCTGACCTCGACGATGGCGGTTATCCGCCGCTGCCCAGCGGCGCTGCGGCCCTGCTGGACCACGATGTCGACCGCCGAGGCGATCTGCTCGCGTATGGCGCCCAGCGGCAGGTCCATGCCCGCCATCAGCACCAGGGTCTCGAGCCGCGACATCGCATCGCGCGGCGTGTTGGCATGCAGCGTGGTCAACGAGCCCTCGTGGCCGGTGTTCATCGCCTGCAGCATGTCCAGGGCCTCGGCGCCCCGGCACTCGCCCACGACGATGCGGTCCGGCCGCATGCGCAGCGCATTGCGCACCAGGTCGCGGATGGAGACCGCGCCCCGCCCTTCCAGGTTGGCCGGCCGCGCCTCCAGCGCGACCAGATGCTCGTGCGCCAGGCGCAGCTCGGCGGCATCCTCGATGGTAATGACGCGCTCGGCCGGCGGAATGAAATTCGACAGGATGTTGAGCAGCGTCGTCTTGCCCGAGCCGGTCCCGCCCGAGACGATGACGTTCTTGCGCCGCTCCACGCACAACCGCAGGAATCCCGCCATGTGCGCATCCAGCGACCCGCCGTCCACCATGTCCGCCATCCGCAGGCGGCGGGCGGGAAACTTGCGGATGGTCAGGGCCGGCCCCTTCAACGCCAGCGGCGCGATGATCGCATTCACCCGCGAGCCGTCGCGCAGCCTGGCGTCGACCATGGGCGAGCTCTCGTCGATGCGGCGGCCCAGCGGCGAGACGATGCGCTCGATCACCCCCAGGACGGACTGGTCGCTGCTGAATACCGCCGGATGCCTGCGCAGGACACCGCCGCATTCGACATACAGTTCATCGTGCCGGTTGACCATGATCTCGGAAATGTCCGGGTCGGCCAGCAAGGACTCCAGCGGCCCCAGCCCGACCGCCTCGTCCACCACCTGCCGGCGCAGCGCCCCGCGGTCCAGGTCCGTGGGGATCTCGGCATCGGCATCCAGCACCAGCGCCTCCAACAGCCGATCGGCCTCCTGCCGCAAGAGCGCGTCGCTCATCGCGGACACGTCCCGGCGCCGCAGGTCCAGGGCCTCGAGCAGACGCGCATGCAGCCGCCGCCGCCATTCCACCATCGCCGCCTCGTGGGTAGGGACCGCCATGGACCGGGCGGCCGGCATGCCCGCCGATACAGGCGCGGGCGGACCGCCTTCCCGCGAGACATCCTCGCCCGAAATACCCACGGACCGCACGCGCAGCATCACGGCGCCGACGACGATCTCGTCCTCGGGCAACAGCGGCCCGTATTGCAGGATGCGGCGGCCGTTGACCAAGGTGCCGCCCAGCGACCCCAGGTCTTCCACGAACACGCCCTCGATCCGCTCGTCCAGCCGGGCATGCCGGCGCGCGACCCGCCAATGGCGCAGGCGGATCTCGCATCCGTCCCCGCGCCCGATCACCGCCGGCGACGCCACGCACAGCGAGGTCCCATGGTCCTCGTCGGTCAGGATTTCCACGTCCAGCATCATCGCTCCATGAAAGATACGTCGGGCCGCACGGGCACGTTCAGTTGTTCCGGCCCGAAGGTCTGGTCCAGCACCCGCTGCCCGCGGTCGATGCGTTCCCGCAGATCGGGATTGCGCTGGGTGACGACGGTCGGGGTGACGAAGATGGCCAGCTCGGTCTCGCGCCGCTGGAACCTGCGCGATCCGAACAGGGGCCCGAGGATGGGCAGGCTCGACAGGCCGGGCAACCCGTCCAGGTCCTGGGACTGCTCGCGCGACAGGAAGCCGCTCAGGACCAGTGTCTCGCCCGAACGCACGTTGAACTCCGTGGCGGTCCTGCGCACCTTGAGCGCGGGGCCGCCCGTGGCCATCACGGACGGATCCACGGCGCTGACCTCGACGTCGATGACGGACCGCACCGTGCCGCCGGCATCGACCCGGGGCGCGATCTGCAAGGTGACGCCGTAGGGCTTGAAGGTAGTGTTCGACGCGCCGTTCCTGTCCACCGTCGCATAGGGCACTTCCCCGCCCGCGAGAAAACGGGCGGTGGAGCCACTGCGCGCCGACAACTGCGGCTGGGCCAGGATGACCGCCTCGCCGCTCTGGGCCATCGCCTGGATGCGCGCGGACAGCAGGGCGTTCATGCCCAGGTATCCCGCCGGGGACGTGGCCGGGAACGGCAGCGCGATGGGACCGCCCCCGGGCCGCTGCTCGGCGTCGCCGGCGGCCGCCCGCAGAGGCCGCCCTACCGCGGCGTCCCAGGCCAGGCCCGCGTTCAGGCCGCCGGTGCTCGCGCCGTCCCAGCGCACGCCCAGTTCGCGCAGCCGCGAACGCGGCATCTCGACCACCTTGACGTCCATCATCACCATGCGCTCCCAGCCGAGCCGCCCGGTGAAATCGACGACCTGCGGATAGCGGCGTGCCAGCAGCGCGACGCGCGCCTGGTCCGCATCGCTCAGATCGTCGCCTTCGACGATGACCTTGTCGCCGACAAGCCGGCTGCGCACCGAGGGCATACTGGCGAGAAAGGCCTCGATCTCGCGCTGCACCCTCGAGGACTGGCCCGGCACCACGGTGATGCGCATGCGCCGCATCACGCCTTCGCGGTCCCAGATGACCAGCGACGACGTGCCGGCCGCGTTGGCGAACACCACCACCTCCCGGTCGTCGGCCGTGGCGGCGTTGATGACGCGGCCATTGCCCACGGCCACCCGCCCGACACCAGGCGCCGGGAACACCTGGGTCTCGCCTATGTACATTTCGACGTCCGGAAGATCCTGGCCGGCGGGGAAAGGCTGGGCCGGTGCAGGCACCGACTCCTGTTCGAGCCAGGCCGGCCAGTCGGCGGCGGCTGTCTCCGCTGCCCGCGCCGCGCCATCCAGAACGGCGAACGCAATGCCGAGACCGCCTCTCAGGACTTGCTTCATCACCGCAACCCTCATGGCTGGACTCCCTGCTCCATCCCGGATTCCGCCAGGCCCGGAATGCGGCGCGGCGCCCGGTCGCCATAGATGATCGCCGCGCCCGCCTGCCTGCGCGGCTCGGGCGGCTCCCCGTCTCCCAGCCCCAGCAGGGAGGCCAGCCCGCCCGTCACGCGTCCGGGAGCCGGGCTGCCGTCCCCCGGACGGCGCAGCATGGCGGTCAGGACACCGCCATCGCGGGCGATGATGAGCTTGACCGCTTCTTCCGGCGCCGCATCCAGCGTCACGGTGGAGAACACGCCGCGCGGCGCCTCGCCCCCCGCGCCCGGCGTCTCGGTCTGGTGCCCCGTGGCCAGCACGCGCATCCGTTGCAGCAGGGGCATGGTCGTCCGCTTGCCGCGATGGTCGAAGGACACGTAGAGGTCGATGAGATCCCCGGGTTGCACCAGACCCGACACCGAGCTGATCTCGTCCACCGGTATGGTCACCGCCCGGCGCCCTTCGCCCAGGCGCTTGGCCAGCGGGGCCGCGCGCCCCGCCTCCAGGTGCAGGGGCAGCAGGGGTTCGCCGGCCCGTACCGGGTGAGCCAGCACACCGCCGTCGAAACCGCCGAAGCGATCGGGATCGATGGCGCCGGACGGCGCCCACTCGGCCGGGATCTCGCGCACCGCCGCCAGGTCCGCCGACAGGCGCTGGCCGGCATGCAGGTCGGTCGCGGCCACCACCACCGCGACGCGCGACGCGCGCGCCCCGGCCTCGATGGCATCGATGCGCCCCTGGATCTGACGCTGTCCAAGCCATGCGGCCAGGCCGCCGGCGGCCAGCGCCACGGCCAGCACCCACCATTTCCGGTCCACGCGCAAACGAAGCAGGCGCGGCGTCATAGCGGCAAGGCCAGCGAACCGGAGAAACGCTGGTGGAAACCGCGCAAGGCATCGAGCAGCCACGCCAGCAATCCGCCTCCTTCGCCGAACCAGCCCGTGCCGGCCACGCCGGCCAGCAGCATGGCCACGACGAGATATTCCACCGCGGATTGTCCGCGCTGCCTGCGAGCGCCCCGCGTCCTGCCGGCCATGATCATGGTTCTTCGCTCCTTCATTCGCCCGCCTCGATCTCGACCGCGAGCAGGCCGCTTCCCTGCTCCCGTGCCACCACCACGAGCTGCAATACCCGCCGCGCGCGACGCCACTCCATCAGCCCCTCACCGCTCCCGGCGCGCCATCCGAGCGCGGTCAACCGGGCTTGCAGCAGCCGGGAGAAGGTCGTGCTGTCGGCCGCATGGGCGTAGAGCTGGTGGGCCACCTTTCCCCGCTCGTCCCGGGTCTGCAGATCCAGCAGCAGCGTCGCGCCTGGCGGCATCCATTCGGCGGGCAAGGCACGCATTCCCGCCTTGGCATCGAGGCCGACAGCCAGGACTCCGTGCGTCATGCCGGACTTGGACAGGCGAAACTGCATCAGCCAGGGGCGGTCGTCCCTGACGCCGCTCAGCATCACGCCGTCGGACAAGGGCAGCACCCAGGGGTCCAGCCCGGGCTGCCTCGCCACGCCGTCAGCGACCTCGAGCGGCGGTTGCCGGACCTCGAACAAGCGGATGTCCATGCGTACGCCGTTCACACGCACTCGGCCTCCCCAGCCCCGGTCCACGGTACCGGGCGGCATGCTGGGCTGGGCCGCGGCCGCGTGGCTCCATAGCAGGCCCATGGCAATCACGACACAGCCGCGCAGCGGCGCGCGACACCGGCCCCTTCCCCTCATCGCGCGTCTCCCGCAATATCCGCGGGCACCAGCCCCTTCCAGGCCGAAAGCCAATCAAACTGCGGCGGCGGGCGGCCCCAGGGCCGGTCGACGCGCGACATCGCCGACAAGGCCCGGCCCGCCTGTTCTGTTCGGCGCGCGGCGTCGCTCCAGGCCCTGGGCGCGCGGGCGATGCGCGCCTGGGCATCCCCGTCGTCCCGGGCATGGCCGGCATCCGCGAGGATCGCGAACCTGCTGGACAACGGAGCCTCGGCTCGCCACCCACCCAGCCTGGCCACCGGCGCGAGATCGGGTCGCACCAACACCCGCCCCGCGACCAGCCCCGGATACGCCGGCAGCAACTCCCCCCGGAGCGTGCGCGCCGGCTCGGCATTCCCCCCGGGCTGCGCCTGCTCGGGCAATTGGCCGGCCGCTTGCCGGACCTCGATGGAAAACCGCCCGGGCTGGTCAGGCAGCAACGCGGAGCCATCGTAATTGCGCCAGCGATGGCGTTCCGGCTGGAAGAAATTGGCCCACGTGCGCTCGCGGACATCCCGCGGCGCGTCCTGCGCTACGACGAAGGCAAGATGACGCCCCGCGAATTCGGTCTGCAGCGCGAGGTCCTGCAATCGACCCAGGGCCGAACCCAGCACCCACAACGCTCCAAGCCCGCCCAGCGCGAGCAGGGCCTCGGCCATGGCCTGGCCGCCCTGGCGATCCCTGCGCGCGATCACCATGCCGCCCCCTGCCGGCGCCATGCCTGCTCGCGTTCCGCCGCCGCGACGGGGCTCAGGCTGGCCTGCCAGTAAGGCATGAACAGGTTGGGCCGCTCCACGCCCCCATCGGCACGCCCTACGGGCCGGCGATAGTAGGTCGACGCAGCGCTGACCGCGGCCAACCCGCCCGGACCCAGCCCTGTTCCGAACGCCAGCCGGCCCGCTCCACCCCGTGGGCCCGCGGCATCCGTCGTCCGCATGGCCGCCGCGGCGCGGGTGGCCCTGACCGCGAAGCGCAGGGTCGGCTCTCCGGCACGCCTGCCAGCGATCCCGGCGAACGACGGCAGCCCCCTGCCCTGCCACGCCATGCCCTGCGACAGCGCGAACGAATTGGCAAGTGGATTGGCCGCACCATCCAGCAGGTTCCAGTCGGTATGCCCGCGCACCCAGCGCCAGAAATCCTGGTCGGAGAAATCCTCGGGAGGTGCGTCGACGTGCGGCAGATCGTCGTCCGCCAGCGAGGCATCGCTCTTGGCGCTGCCCCAGCCCATGGGATATTCGCGGTAATAGCACAATTTTCCACTCCACGAGGGATCACAAGCGCTCGTTTGTCGTATAGACTTTTCCTTATAAATCAATTAGTTAATCTATTTTTGACTCAAGAAGTCTCACTAAAGCGCGTGCGTGAACGTCCCAATTCTTGACCCTAGGGGACAGCTATAGGGTCAACTTTTCACCGGGGTAAAAATGGCTACGAACCGCCTTACCGATCGACAAGTCGCCAACGCCAAGCCGCGCGAGAAGGAATACACGCTCAGTGACGGGAATGGTTTGTACCTGCGGGTTCAAGCCTGCGGTACGCGCACCTGGCTGTTCCGCTTCACCGATCTATCCGGCAAACAGGGCAAGCTATCGCTTGGCCCTTATCCGGCCAGGACACTAGCCGCAGCTCGGGTCGAAGCGATGAAATGCCGACGACAGCTTCTAGATGGCATCGACCCGCGTTCCAAGCCGCAAAACGTTCCTAGGACCTTTAAACAAGCCTACGAGCAATGGATACGGGAGTCGCTGTCGAAGCGCCGCAACGCCAGAGGCGTCTATGCGTGCGGACGCCGGATGAAGAAGCACATCCTTCCCTCTATCGGCGGCGATTTGCTAACGACGGTGACGCGCTACAAACTGATCAGCCTGCTTGACACCCTGCGGGAAGCTGGCCGCCCCGCCCAAGCTGGCTGCATCTTGATCGACCTGGTTCAAATGCTCAACTATGCGGAGGGTCGCCATTGGATCGCGCAAAACCCGATTCGCAACCTGCGCAAGCGAGATCTGGAAATAGTCGACGTAGTACGGGAACGTGTGCTGTACCCCTTCGAACTCGTCGTGCTACGCAACCGCTTGGCCAATCCCATCCGCATGACGAATGCGTGCAAGGCGGGAATATGGCTATCGATGTCCACACTCGCGCGAGCCGGCGAACTTGCCCAACTGCGTGAAGACGACATCGACTGGGACCAACGGACGTGGTTCCTAGAAGCGGACAAAACCAAATCCAAGCGTGCCCATCTGATCCACCTATCGGACTTCGCGTTCTACTGGCTTTGCCGGCTAAGAGAATCCCCCTATCGGACCTCAGAATATCTGTTTCCCGGAACGCGGGGCGCCACACATGCAAAGAACACCTCGTTCTCGCATCAGATCACGCAGCGGCAAAAGCCGGACAGCACGATTGAAGACGCCGGCACGCTCATCATGCCTCACGGCAAATGGGTGATGCATGACATGCGCCGCACTGGCGCCACGCTGATGGGGGAGCTTGGCGTTCCGGAAGAATTGATCGAGATGTGCTTGAACCACCGCACCAGCGACAAATCCTTGGTCTACACCTATCAAAAACAACAACGGCTGGACGACCGGCAGGCTGCATTCGAGTTGCTGGGCGACTATCTGATGGCGCTCCTTGGACATCCGGAGGATTGGCAACGGGATGCAGTAGACCCCGATCCCACGACCGTCCTTCTTCCACACGCGCATACGCAATGGATGACCGCTCCCCATCTCGCGGCAAATCGGGAAAGTTTCCTGGCCACCCGCGTCGTGCAGCAGCTTATCACTCGCCTGCACCGCTCTTCGTCACCGTCGGATCGGATGAAGCTAGAACAGCGACTGAACGAAATACTTCTAGAGAATTGACTTACTTTACGCGGGCATCATGCATTGGTTGGCGTGAGGCCATAGGCCCTCATCAGTCGGGCAGCCATCATTTCGCCGGCCTTGGCGAACGACAAGGTATCGCCAACTGTCAGGACTGGCCACCGAAGCGTCTGGCGCTTGACCGGCGATACCTGCGTCCGGCCGTTATTGTTTGCCATAGGCAAGGTGTGAGCCTGCAGCATCGTGCACGTCACAAAGACGGCGCCGCGGTGGCCCGCGACCCGATATATTTTCTCTGCTAGCCGCACGAAATCGTGAAATGCGGACTGATGGAACTCCGCGAGGACAAGAGTTGGTGCGTCGGAATTTCTCGCTTGCACTTGCGGAAATGTCCACAGGCCGGCCAGCAACTGACCGTCCTCATGCAACTGGGTTATCCATCCGGCGTCATATTGGGCTAACGACGTTGAGCAGGCTAAGCCATCAAACACCACGGCGACACGCCGCCCTGAATAAAACCCCTGCCACCAGTTGTCTGTCGACTTGCCTTCGGCTCCTTCGCCGAGCGTGTTCTTAAGTTCCTCTTGGGAAACATCGAGTCCGAGCGGTTCAGCAGGCCTGCCCTGCCAGATGAGCGCAGGTCTGGTCGTTAGATCGTAGTCAGTGATGAGATTAACGCGCTTGCGTTCCAGCGCCCGTTCGATGGCGTCATCATAAAAGTAGTCATCCAACGCTTTCATATGGACACTCCGGAAGCGCCGCGGCTAGCCCTGAGCCCGCTTAATGAAGAGTTCCCATAGAAACTCCGCGGCTCCTTCTTCGGATAGGTTCTTAGGACTCCCGCCGGTCCAGGCCATACCTATAGGCTTGAAATGCAACGATTGCTCGCCTGCCTCTACAGTGAGCATTTCGTTGAACGTCCCTTGACTAGCTGATGCATCATAGGAAAAGGCAATAGAGTTGCTGCCCCGTCCGGTGAAGCCATCTATCCGGACCGAACACTCAGATAGTCTGCTGCCGTTCCGGTACAGGGTCGCGGCCATACGCCGCGAGTCGATACGCTCGAATGTTCCATCGACATCCGGGTTCCGCTCGCGGACAGCATTGATTGAGCCTTCAAAAAATCGGCATACGAATTCGAACGAGGACCGCACAAAGTCGGCCGCGTCCTTCTCCGTGAAGACCTGCTTCAATCGCAAATTGCTGGAACGCGGCGACGGCGCAGGGGCTGCCGCGGTGATCGGTGCCACACCTTGAGCGGCTGGCCGTTTGGTGGGCTTGGCCACGCTCGAATGACCCGTTTCGATCGCACGACGCACTTGCTTGGCAACGTCAGCAAATGCTTCATCGCGGTCTGGCCAAGCGGTCACGGGTCTGCCGTCGCGTGGCGCGGCCAATAATTTTCCGAACGGCGCGCTAGCCCATTCGCAATGCCGGAGAATGACCGGAATCACCCGAGCTTCACCGGCAGCGTGGCGCTCCATCGCACGCATCATCTCTTTTGAATAGCAATACGTCGAGGCGATGAAATCGGCGCTCACGAGCAATAGGATGATATCTGCCGTTTCGAGCTGCCCAAAAATGGATTCATCCAGTTCGTCGCCTGCCACGATACGGCGATCATGCCATGCATCAATCAATCCTTGATTCTTCAGCAAAGCAAGGTGCGTCTCCAACTCATTACGCAGTTCCTCGTCTTTGTGGCTATATGAGAAGAAGACGCTTGCCATTTTTTATCTTTTTGAGCGTGGTATCCGTCCGTCAGCAGAGCGCAGAAAAGACTTTTGTAAGGAGCTGGCCAGACATGGAAGGAAATTGTGAAAATATGATACATCGCCTCGGAAGGAGATGACACATCGTCCCACAGGGGAGTCGCTACACACGCTGGACCTCGAAGTACGCATCCGCGGCGCCGGCAAGCTCCTGGAGCGCAGTCTGGCGCGCACGTTCGGCGGCAATCAGCCATTGCCGCGCCACTCGCCACGTTTCTTCGGACAGGCTACCCAGCGTATGTTCGGCGTCCTGCCAGGCCCGCCACGTCTTCAGCACCCCATCGATGCCGCCCAGCGCGGATTCCAGCGTCTGCCGATACCGCACTTCCGCCTCTTGGCACAGGCCGCACGGCAGCGAAGGATGATGCAAGATGACGGTGTAGGCGTACTGCATGGTTGTTTCCATAGAACACTGATTTTTTATACAGTATTCTTGGATATGCTGCAATTTAGCGCCGCTACCCGTTCCGTCGCCGGAATCCCCGGTCGTTCTTCAGGAACCAAGCCAGCATATGCGGCGCGAGCGCCGCCGCGTCGACTTCTTCGCCATGAAGCTGGCTGTGCATGGCGGCATACCGTTCCAGATCCGCCTTCAGCGCCGCTGGCAGGCTGACCGTCATCTTCACGGTTTCCTGCTTCGGCAGCGCCCCGAGCCGCAATTTCGTAGGCATAGTCTCACCTGTTGATGAAGAGCGGCCGGTATGGCCGCAACGTGATGTCCCGGTTCACGATCACGCGCAACGGCATTCCAGGTCGGATCGTCAACGTGGGCTGGATGTTCATGTTGCGCCGGGTGATTTCCTGACCGAGTCGGGACGCGGCTTCTTGCGCACCGTCGCGGGTTGCGATGACCACGCGCCCGTTGCCGCTGCCTTGGTTCTGCGGGGCGGCCAGCTCGGCGCCCACGCCCAGAAGCGTCGTCAGCGCCGCACCGGCCAGTATCCGGGTCCAGTGCCAGTCCACGTCGTCTTCCAGACCGACGTAGCCTGCCGGGTCGGTGGCTGCCAGGTTGTCGAGCACCACAGATGACGTATCGGGCATGACGATGCGGTCCAACACGCCCTGCATCAGACTTTGCCCATAGGCTACCTGGCTGTTGTACCGCCCCATCAGACGCGCGCCCTGCGGGATGAGGACGTTACTGTGGGTGGCGCTGTCATAAACGGGTTCGGTCACGGTGGCGATGATGTCGCCCGGCAGGTCGGACTTGATGCCGGTCATCAATGCGGCGGCGATGACCGTTCCTGCCATCAGCGTGTTGCGTTTCCGAGGCGCTTCCAGGCCATGCGCGCTCTGCGTGACCGTTCGACCCTGGCCGGCGAACGCGATCTTGTTGTCCTGCATGTTCTGCGTCTGCACGCCATCGACCGCACCGCCCTCAGCAGCTGCGAGCCCTGCCGGCGCCGCGTCCGCGGTCGAAGCCGCGCTCGCCGGCGAACCGCCGCGATTGCTGGACTTGTAGAAGAGCGGCGCTCGCGCCGCATCGGTTGCTTCCTTCGCCCGCGCCTGGCGCTCGGCATCGGCCGCCGTCGGGCCGGCCGGCCGTAGTCCGGCTTCCTGCTCGGCGCGCAGGATGGGCCGCCCGAGATCGCCTGGCAGCGGCTCGCCCAGTACGGGCGGTGGCGCCGGCTGCGCAGGCGCCACCTGGCTGTAGTCGCGCGGCAGCGTCTGCAGCCCCTCGGCCTGCGAGATGCGGTCGACGTTGTAGAGTTCCTCGCTCGCGCCTGCTTGGCGCGAGCGCGGCTGCAGCGACCAGATGGTGGCACCCAGGACCGCGAAGGACACGACGCCGATTCCCACGGCCAGCGTGCGGCGGTTCAGCCGGGTCACGGGCTGGGACGCGGCCCGCAACTCGACCGATTCGGGTGGCAGCTTGGGCGGCACTGCGCCGGGTGCTTCGACCGCCTCGCTCATGATCCGCCCCGCGCCGTGGCCACATCGTCGCGGCTGATGCGGACGATCTTGGCATCGTCGCCGCCCAGGCGCAGTTCGACCGCGCCGAAAAGCCGGTCCACCACGTAGTACGGTGCCCGGTACTGGTGATTCACCAATTGCAAGTCGCCGCTCGGGCCGACCAGGAACAGCGGCGGCAGCTCGCCCTGGGCGATGCCGGCCGGGAACTGGATGTAAACCTTCTGCCCGTCGTCGAAGGCGCGTAGCGGCCGCCAGGGTGGCGTGTCGCCCGTGATGTCGTAGCGAAAGCGCAATTGCTCCACCGTCACGCCCGCGTCCAACGGCGTGGAGGTTTGGGCCTCTTCGTTGCGCTTCTTCAGTTCGGCCATCCGGTCCTGAGGATAGTCCCAGGACACCGACGCCATCCAGGCCGACTCGGTGGAAGCCAGCTCCAACAAGTAAATTCGCCGGTCGGTCGTCACGATTAGATTGGTTTTCAGCCCGGCCCGGATGGGCTTGACCTGCAGGTTGGCTCGCGTGGTGGCACCGCTGCCGCTGCTAGAATCGCCGACGATCCAGCGCACCGTGTCGCCAGCAGATACGTCGATCAGCTTTTCGCCGGGCTGCAACTGGATCAGCGTCACGCGCCCCGGACTGGCGTAGACCTGGTACAGCGCACCCTCGCTGTAGGGCCAGGTCTGGATGGCATTGATGAAGCCGTCGCGGCTCGGCGCCATCCGCGCTTCCTGATTGGCCTGGGCGATACGCGCAGCAGGATCGGCCGGTTCGGGCGTGGGCGCAGGCACGGGCGGCGACGGGGCCACGGGCTTCAACTGCCCCGGCAAAGGCAGCAGCTGCGGCATCGGCACGATCTCGACCGCCTTGGGCGGCTCGGGCAGCGCCACCGGCTCGCTGTGCGCAACGGGCGGAACGTCCAGCGCGATTTCGGGGGGAGGCGTGCCGCGCGAGGCGCAGCCGGCGAGCGTGGCAAGCACGACAAGCGTAGGAATGGAGCTTTTCATGGCGATGTGCCTCCAGACGAAGCGTTCGTGGACAACTGGCGGCTCCAGCTGATGCCGTCCACATAGATCCCCAGGGGATTGGCACGCAGCTTGGCTTCCGTGTTCGGCGGCTGCAGCACGAGAGTCAAGATCGCGGTCCAACGTTCGGTGCCGGCCGCCGTTCCGTTGACATAAGCCTTTTCCTCCCACTGGACCTGGAAGGAACGATCGCTGGCCCGCACGATGCTGGGCACTTCCACGGTCACCGACCGCTTACCGATCTGCGCAAATGGGTCACTCCGGCGCGCGTACTCGTTCAAGAAGGTCGCACCCCGATCGGTGGTATAGGCGTAGGCGTCGAGCCACTGCTTGCGCACGACGATGGGATCGATGGACACCGCGCGCACGTTCTCGATGAAACGCGCCAGGTGAAAGGAGATCTGCACGTCGCTGGGACGGTACGGCGTGGCGGCTTCGCCGACCGCGCGCACCTGGCCGGCGCGTTCGACCTCGACCACGTAGGGAACCACCACGGCGCGATGCAGCCGCCACCACATGCTGTCACCCGTAGACAGGCCGGCGAGCAGCAGGCAGCCAAAGGCCATCGCTCGCCAGTTGCGCGCCTGCACGCGGGCACTGCCCAGCCGTTCGTCCCAGGCCTGTGCCGCCCGTTGGTACGGCGTTACCGGCTCGGGGGACTTGCCATAATGTACGGAAGGTCGCCGAAAGCGCATCGTGTTCTCCTATCCGTTCGAGTCGTCGCGCAGGCTGGGCCCGGTGCCGCTGCCGCCGGCATCGCCCGATCGCACGGTGTGAGCGGCGAGCATCGCGCCGTGCGCGGCATGCTGGCGCGCCTGGGCTCGCTTGGCCCAGGCGGGCGGCTCGGACGGCGCTGCGGCCGAAGCGGGCGCGGCGCTGCTGCCACCCCGCAGGCTCGCCTTCATCCGGCTGCCGACCGCCGACGCCCCGGCGCGGGCCACGTCCTTGAAGCCGGCGGCGGCCGCCTTCAGCCCCGTCTGTCCCGAAAAGCTGCTGCCCTCGACATACGCCTTGCGAGCGCCGGCGGCCATCGAGGCGGCGGCCCGCACGCCGCCGCCGGACAGGCGCGCCGCGCTGCCCGCGGCCGACGCTCCGACCGCCACGCCCGCAGCCGCAATACCAGCCGCGCCCACAGCCGTCCCCACCGCTGCACCCGCGCCGAGCTGCGGCGCGCCGGACACCAGGCCGGTGGCGATGCCCGGCCCGAAAATCCCCAGGCCCAGCATCGCCAGCGAAGCCAGCATCACAGCGGTGGCTTCGTTGAGCGTCGGCGCGGCGCTGATGCCGGTCCGAAAGTCATTGAAGACCAACGTGCTGATGCCCACGATGACCGCCAACACCAATACCTTGATGCCGGAGGAAATGACGTTGCCCAGCACCTTTTCGGCCAGGAATGCGGTCTTGCCCCACAGCGCGAACGGCACCAGCACGAATCCGGCCAGGGTGGTCAGCTTGAATTCGAGCAGCGTCACGAAAAGCTGAATCGACAGCACGAAGAAACTGATGATGACCACGACCCAGGCCAGCAGCAGCACCACGATGGTCTCGAAGTTGGCAAAAATGGTCGTGAAGCCCGAGAGCCGGCCCACCTGTTCGAGCAGCGGCGCAGCCGTATCGACGCCGACCTGCGCGAGCCGGCCCGGCTGCAGAAGCTGTGCTTGCGAGATGGTCGAGCCGGAGGCCATCAGCCCGAGGCCGGCGAACGACCGGAACAAAATGCCGGCCAAGGCATTGAAGTTCCCGATGAGGTATGCGAAAGCGCCGACGTACAGCGTCTTCTTGACGAGCCGGCCCAGTATTTCGTCCTGACCGCCGTGGCCCATTGCCCAGGCGAGCCCGGCCAGCGTCATGTCGATGGCCACGAGCGTTGCCGTAAGAAAGGCGATCTCGCCATGCACCAGACCGAAGCCGCTGTCGATGTAGCGCGAGAACGTGTCCGTGAAACGGTCAATGATGGCGAGATCGTCCACGATCAGAACCCCTGCACGTCCTGCGGGGTGTAGCGCGACTTGCCATCGCCGTAGAACTGCTTGCGGCGCTGATCGGCTTCCTGCTTTGCCTTGGCCTCGTCGGCGGCCGAAGGCAAGGCAGGCGTATCGGCCGGCGGTGCCGCGGGCGGTTCTTCCTTGCCGCAGCCGGCAATGGCCGCCATCAGGAGGGCACTCACAATCCAGCATCGGGTCATGGCATGCTCCTTAGCGATAGAACTGCACGGTTTGCGGGGTGTAGCGCGACGGCGCGCCCGAGAACTGCTGGCGCACGGCTTCGGCGCGCGCCATCTCCGCGGCCTCCTGCGCACGGTCCAGCGCCATCGCCCTGTCCTGGGCGATCTGGAGCTGCTGTTGCTGGATCGCCTGCTTGGCTTGTAACGCCAAGAGTTGATTGGTCGCCTGGGTCGCCTGCAGCGACCCCACGGCCGACTGGCTTTGCGCCACGATGTCGGACAACACCCCCTGGTCGTCGGCCAGGTTCTGCACCGCACGCGCCTGCATGTCGGCGGTCGTGCGCAGCGCCTGCTGCGATTGCATCCATCGCTGGCGAGCGTCCTGCGCCATCATGTCGCTGGTGACCGTCGCGGCATACTGCTCCGGGTACAACCGCGCGAAATCGGCATCGGCGCGCGACACGTCGAAGGACAGGCCGCGCGCCTGATCCAGCAGCCGGTTGGTCGAGGCCAGGGCCGTGCGCAGCCGGCCGATGGCATTGAAGTTCAGTCCGGTCAGGTTCAGCGCCTGATTGGTGAGCATCCGGGCCTCGTTCTGCAGTTGCAGGATCTGATTGTTGATCTGCTCCAGCGTGCGGGCCGCGGTCATCACGTTCTGGGAATAGTTCGACGGGTCGAAGACCGTCAGCGCGCCGGCGGGCGGCGCGGCCAGGGCCGCCAGCACAGCGGCGGCGAACAGCAGGCGTTTCATGGCAAGACCTCCTCGGGTTGAGAATCAGGCGAAGGAATGAACTGGTCGATCATGTCGGCCGCCCAGTGCAGGTTCTGATGGCGCAGCCATCCGGCGGCAAAGCCTTCGGGGCCGTGCTTGGCCAATACGGCATCGATGGCGCGCTGATCGGCCGGCGTGGAGGCGCCAGCGAACGCCAATGCCACCGGCCCCAAATCCAAGTCGAAAACGCGGTTGCCCAGCCGCGACTGGTAGTAGTAGTCGCGCGCAGGCTGCGCATGCGCAATGAGTTGGATCTGCCGGGCGCTCAGGCCGAAGCCCGTATAGATGTCTCGAATCAGCGGCTCGGCCGCCTGCGGATTGGGCAGGAAGATGCGATTGGGGCATCCTTCGATGATGGCCGCGGCGATGCTGGAATCGCGGATGTCGGCCAGCGACTGGGTAGCGAAGATGACCGAGACGCCCAGCTTGCGCAGCAGCTTCAGCCATTCGCGTAACTGCGCCATGAACAGCGGATCGTCCAGCGCGATCCAGGCTTCGTCGAGCACCAGGACCGTTGGCCGGCCGTCGAACCGCGTCGCCAGCCACTCAAACAGATAGCGCAGCACGGCATTCGCGGCGGCTTTGTGCGGCCGCAGGGCCGTCATGTCGAAGCCCTGGATGGTCCCGTTGGCCAGATGTTCCCGGTCCGCATCCAGCAGCCGTCCGTAGGCCCCGCCCAGGACATAAGGGGCCAGCGCCTGGCGCAGCCGGTTGGATTGCAGCAAGGCCGACAGCCCTGTCATCGTCCGCTGCTCTACCGGCGCAGTGGCCAGGCTTCCCAGTGCCGACCAGATCGCCGCCTTGTCGTCCGGATCGACCGTGAGGCCTTCCATCGTCAGCCGCGCTTCGGTCCACTCCGCGGCCCAGCTCCGGTAGCCCGGCTCATCGACACGGGCAAGCGGCTGGAAGGCCATGTCGCCGTCCAGGCTGAGGTCGTGATAACGACCGCCGAGACCCAGGATCGTGGCCCGCAGGGACCGGCCCATCTCGAACACGTAGACGGCCGACTTGGGATAACGACGAAATTGCATGGCGAGCAGCGCCAGCAGGGTCGACTTGCCGGCGCCCGTGGGGCCGACTATCGCGGTATGACCCACGTCGCCGATGTGGGTGACCAGACGGAATGGCGTCGACCCATCGGTGCGCGTGACGATCAGAGGCGGGCCATCCAGGTGATGGTTACGCTCCTGCCCGGCCCAGACCGCCGACACGGGCATCATGTGGGCCAGGTTCAGCGTGGACACCAGGTACTGCCGGACATTGGCGTAAACATGGCCCGGCAGCGACGACAGCCAGCTTTCCACGGCATTGAGCGTTTCCGGCACCGCGATGAAACCGCGTCCCTCGATGACCCGGGCCGCCAGGCGCAGCTTCTCGTCGGCCGCGGCGGCATCCCGATCGCGCACCACCACCGTGGCGGTGAGGTAGCCGTAGGCCACGTTGTCGGCGCCCAGCGCTTGCAGCGCTGCGTCGGCATCGGCGGACTTGTTGTCCGCGTCGGTGTCGACCAGCGGACTTTCCTGCTGAGAAAGCGTCTCGCGCAGCAGGGTCAGCACACTCTTTCTCTTGGCGAACCACTGCCGGCGTATCCGCCTCAGTTCCGCCTCGGCTTCGCTCTTGTCCAGGCAGATGAAGCGCGTCATCCATCGATACGCGAACCCAAGCCGGTTCAGATCGTCAAGCAGCCCCGGCCAGGTGGGAGCCGGAAACCCGCGTACCGTCAGCACCCGAAGATGCTCATCGCCCAGCATCGGCGCTACGCCACCGGACAGCGGGCAGTCGGCCAGCAGATGGTCCAGATGGAACGGCACCTCCGGCACGTTGACCGGATGCTGGCGGGTCGAAATCGTGCCATGCAGGTAGGTCAGCGTTTCGGGACTGTCGAGCCAGCGGATCTCCGGCATGGTTCCCTTGAGCAGTCCGTAGAAGCGGTCGGTTTCCGCTTGGAACCCGGCCAGCCGTTCGCGCCAGTCCACGCCCTGGCGGGCCGGGTTCTCATAGAGCAGCCGGCCGGCGCGCGCTTTCGCGTCCTCGGGCGGCAGCCACAGCCCGGTCAGGTAGTAGCGGCTCTCGAAGTGCGAACCCGCCTCTTCGAAGGCCGCCCGCCGCTCCTCATCGACCAGCCAGGAGGCGGCTTCCGGAAACGTGGACCGTGGGTAGGCACCGGCCTCGAACCGCTCGCCTTCCATGAAGAGCGCCCAGCCCGATCCAAGCCGTTTCAAGGCATTGTTCAGCCGCGCCGCAACCGCCACCAGTTCGGACTCGCCGGCGCTGTCCAGATCCGGGCCGCGATAGCGTGCCGTACGCTGGAACGCACCGTCTTTGGTCAGCACGACGCCTTCAACGACCAGCCCCGCCCACGGCAGCCAATCGGCCAACTGTGCGGGGCGTTTGCGGTATTCGGCCAGGTTCAGCATGGCGGCTTCAAACGTCCAGCAGCGCCGGATGCTTCACGTGCCGCCCGAAGACCTGCGCGAACTGCACATCCAGCCCGGCGCCCCATACGGCCAGCATGTGGCCGATGAACCAGCAGGCCAATCCGGGCACCCAGAGTTGCAGCCCCAGGCCGATGGCGGCAGCCAGCGTGCCGTTGGCGATCGCCACGGTACGCGGCGCGCCGCCGAGCAGAATGGGTTCGGTGAGCGCGCGATGCAGCGGCGCCTCGAAGCCTTCGGGAAGCGATGCAGGCCGCGTCATACCAGCGCCCCGCCCGAGAAGCTGAAGAAGCTCAGGAAAAACGACGACGCCGCGAAGGCAATGCTCAGACCAAAGACAATCTGCACCAGCCGGCGAAACCCACCCGAGGTATCTCCAAAAGCAAGCGTCAGACCCGTCACGATGATAATAATGACGGCGATGATGCGTGCGACGGGCCCTTGAATCGACTCCGCAATGGATTCGAGCGGCGCTTCCCACGGCATGCTGGAGCCAGCGGCCTGCACACGCATCAGCAGCATGACCGCAAGCAGCACCAGCCAGCTATGGCGATGCAGGAATGCCGCGGCCTGGCTGCGCAGCGTTGGCAAGGCATGAGAGGTCATCATGATGCGGCTCCTGGGTTGGCGGAAACGGGTTCGAGGCGGTATTGATCGCCGGCCAGGCCGGCGACGCGAACAATCTCCTTGACACGCCGGGCCTCGCCCCGTCCGGCAAGAAACACGATGACGTGGACGGTCTCGGCAATCAGCGAACGCGGTACGGCGCTGGCTGCTTCCAGCGTGAGCTGTTCCAGGCGCAGCAGCGCGCCATAGGCAGAATTGGCATGCAGCGTGGCGATGCCGCCCGGGTGCCCGGTTCCCCACGCTTTGAGCAGGTCCAAGGCTTCGCCGCCGCGGACTTCGCCCACGATGATGCGGTCGGGACGCTGGCGCAGCGTCGAGCGCACCAGGTCCGCCATCGCGGCTGCGCCGGGCGACGTGCAAAGCTGCACGCGGTCCTCATTGCGGCATTGCAGTTCGGGCGTGTCTTCCAGAATCAGGATGCGGTCGCCGCCGGCGGCGATCTCGTCGAGCAGCGCGTTGGCGAACGTCGTCTTGCCCGAGCTGGTGCCGCCCGCCACGACAATATTCAGCCGATCGCGCACGGCCGCGCGCAGGAATTCGGCGTGGCCGGTCGTCAAGATGCCGTCGCGCACATAGTCCTCCAGCGTGAACATCACGCTGGAATGCTTGCGGATGCTGAAGCTGGGCGAATACACCACCGGCGGCAGCACCCCCTCGAAGCGCTCGCCGCTCAGCGGCAGCCGCGCCGACAGCAGCGGCCGTGCGCGGTGGACCTCGGCACGCACGCAAGCCGCCACCAGGCGAATGATCCGCTCCGCGTCGGCTGCCGACATCAACACGCCGGTCGGCGCGCGTCCGCCGCGATGCCGATCCAGCCAGAGCCGGCCATCTGGGTTCAGCATGATCTCCACCACGTCGGGGTCGTCCAGCGCCTCGGCTATAGTGGGTCCCATCGCCGTGCGCAGCATCTGCAGGCTGCGGGAACGCGATTCATCGTCGGCGTCAGGCTTGGCGCTCATGTGTGGTCTCCTCGGTGGTGGCGGGCGGCACCTGCGCGCTACCTATCGACCCCGAAACGTAGGGATCGGGGAATAGTTCTTCGTGAACGTCCCGGACCAGACTGCGGCCACGCTGCAAGTGACGGGCGAGCTGGTCGACGAACTGGGCGTAGCGCGCTTTTCCCTGGGCGCGCGCGGCCTCCTGATGTGCCTCTGCGACCGGCGGCGACACGGTCAGGAAATAGCGCACGTACAGCGCGAGAGTCTCGATCAGAATGTTCTGGTCCCGGTCCAATTTGTCGAACTGCCGGGAGAGCCGGTCCAGACGCCGCGCCAGCGCGGCTTCACGCTGGTCGGCCGCATCGGGCGACAGGAACGCCGATAAGGCAGCCGCGACGATCGAGGACTTCGAGACGCCGCGATGCGCGGCCAGGTCGTCCAGCCGCCGGGCGTGATCCGGCTCGATGAAGAGGTTCAGGCGGGCGCGGCTCATAGCGGTATCCCGTCGGCAGGATCGAGCGCGGCCAGGCGCGCGGCACGCTGCAGGCGCCGGTCGGGTTCCACAGGCAGGGCCTGGTCGTCCTCATCGTCGAGAAGACCCACGCTGACATCCGGCGCCGGGTGCGCCGTCGCCACGTCAACGTCCAGTTCCGGCCGAATGTACAGGCCGCCGCCGTCGGCATCGTTCGACGCACCCCCGGCCAAGCTGTCTCGAAGAGGCGGCATGGGCAGCCCCGTCCAGTCATCCGGCCTGGCCGCCGGTCGGTCGGCGTACCCTTCTGTGGCGAGCACGGGCGGCGGCAGAATGCGCCGCGTGAAGTTGCGGTCCTGGTAGTAGCGCAGTTTTTTGGCCTGGATCGGCGGCTGCCCCGACACCATGACGATCTCGTCGTCGTTCGGCAATTGCATGATCTCGCCTGGCGTACGCAATGCCCTGGCTGTTTCCTGGCGTGACACCATCAAATGGCCGAGCCACGGCGCCAGCCGGTGACCCGCATAGTTGCGCTGGCTGCGCTGTTCGGTAGCCGTTCCCAAAGAATCCGAGATGCGCTTGGCGGTGCGTTCGTCGTTCGACGAGAAGACGACCCGAACGTGGCAATTGTCCAGAATCGAGTTGTTCTGTCCGTAGGCCCGCTCGACCTGGTTCAATGATTGCGCGATCAGGTACGCCCGCAGCCCATACCCGGCGATGAAGGCCAGCGCGGACTCGAAGAAATCGAGTCTGCCCAGGGCCGCGAATTCGTCCAGCATCAGCAGCAGCTTGTGCCGGCGGGTGATGCCGTCCGAGCCGTCCAGCGATTCCGTCAATCTGCGGCCGATCTGGTTGAGCAGCAGCCGCACCAGGGGCTTGGTTCGGTTGATGTCCGAAGGCGGCACGACCAGATAGAGCGAGACGGGATGCTCGGCATCGATCAGGTCGGCAATGCGCCAGTCGCAGCGCGACGTGACCGCGGCGACGGTGGGATCGCGGTACAAGCCAAGATAGGACATGGCTGTGGACAAGACCCCCGAACGCTCGTTTTCGGACTTGTTCAGGACCTCGCGCGCCGCCGAGGCAACAACGGGATGCGGGCCGTGGTCAAGATGGCGGGTATCCATCATGAGGCGCAGCGATGTCTCGAAGGGCCATGATGGATTGGACAGAAATGCCGCCACGCCGCGCAGCGTCTTGTCGTCCTCGGCGTAGAGCACATGCAGGATGGCCCCGACGAGTAGCGCATGACTCGTCTTCTCCCAGTGGTTTCTACGCTCCAACGCGCCTTCCGGGTCCACCAGGATGTCGGCTATGTTCTGAGCATCGCGCACTTCGTGCACGCCCTGTCGCACTTCCAGAAGAGGATTGTTCGCCGCTGAGTGTGGGTCCGTGGGGTTGAACAGCAGACAATGCGAGAAGCGCGAACGCCAGCCGGCCGTGAGTTGCCAGTTCTCACCCTTGATGTCATGCACGACGCACGACGCGGGCCACGACAGGAGCGTCGGCACGACCAGTCCCACGCCTTTGCCGCTGCGAGTGGGCGCGATCGCCATCACGTGTTCGGGGCCGTCATGGCGCAGATAGACCGGCGCCTTGCCGCCAAGCCCGCCGAGGAAGACGCCGGCCGGGCGCAGCAGGCCTGCCTGCTCGATATCCTCGGCCGTGGCCCAGCGTGCCGATCCGTATGTGGTTACGCGCCGGGCTTGGCGTGCTCGCCAGACCGACAGTGCGATGGCCATGCCGATTGGCATAATGCCACCCAGCGCGGCAAACATGCCGCCGCGCATGAAAGTCTCCGGAGCGTAGGCATCAAAGGCGTACCACCAAAGAAAGAGCTCCCACGGGTGGTAGACCGGCATGCTGCCCAGCGTGAACCACGGCAGGCCAAGCTGGCCTTGATAGCCCAACGCCGAGGCCGTCCACTGGGTAGCACCCCACAGGCACGCCAGCGACGTAGTGAGCACGGCGAAAATCTGTCCAAACAGCACGCCGGTCGGCATACGGTCCTCCTTCCAGGTCGGTCCGTCCCGCGTCTGCCTTCGCGGCACGCAAGCGTGTCGGGGCAGGCACGAGAAGAGGTGCCGCCAGTCTGGAAGCGAAGGCGCATCATGTAAACCGAGCCAGGCGTAGCGTGGCGTAACTCGCCGGCATTGGCGGGACTTAATCTCGACGCACAGCGGATCGCACACGAGCACCAAGCAGGACGGTGTGTGAGCGGAAGCACAGCTTGGAGCGAAATTAGTCGCAGGCCGGTGTGCCGTGTGATGGTTCTGCTACAAGAATCGGCAGACGCCGCCACAGCGTCAAGTCAAATTGAGACAGACGATGTTGTATCGAAGGTCATACGGTGCCGGAGCGGCCTAGACCATATTACGGCCCAGCATCACAAACCGCGCCATCGCTGCCGACAGATCGTCCTGCCGCCCATCCTTAGTGATCGCGAAGATGGTTAGCCACGCATCCGAATCGACTAGCGGTACGATTGCGACATCCGGGCGCTGCAGCGTCCTTGCGTGGTTGGCATCCAGGAAGGCGATGCCGCAGCCAGCGCCCACTTTCACTATCATTCCGGCCAAGGTGTCGACTGGCTCGGCCAATATCGGCGAAATTCCTCTGGCTCGCAATAGCGCTTCGATCTGCATCCGTAGACCCGGCTTCAAACGCGTGTGGCAAAAAACCAGAGAGCAGGATGCTGCTGCCGATGCCAGTGTCAACGATTTAGTCTGTGCCAGCGGATGTGCGCGAGGAATCGCAGCCATGATGCGATCGGCCCAAAGCGGCTCTACGATCAGACCTTCCTCCTGAGCCGCCCCAAACGAAAGGCCCATGTCAATGCGCTCGGTCAGTAATGCCTCTTGCTGCTGAAGGGATGGTAGCTCGCTGATCCGCAATTGCATGTCGGGATACTTTCTATGCCAGCATTGAAAAAGCTCTGACAGGCGCGGTTGGGCAAGCCCCTCTGATAAGCCGATACGCAACGCATTGGGCTGACCGCCAATGCGTGCGACGGCGCGTCGAGCTCGTTCGACGCCGGTCAGTATGTCGCGGGCATGGTCACGCAATGCTTCGCCAGCTGGCGTCAGGCTCGTACCTTGCCGGGATCGAATGAATAGTGGTACCCCCAGTTCCTGTTCCAATTGCGTGATGCTGCGTGACAATGGGGACTGTTCGATATGAGCGCGCGCTGCAGCTCTTCCAAAATGCAGTTCCTCAGCCAGAGCCAAGAAATACCGGAGATGCCGAATTTCCATTACGTCAATTACGCTCGATGACGCGCTCTGGTGGTTACACCACGCCAACTGAACCCGTAAAAACAGGCCGTACTTGTCTTTAGCAGAGCGCTGAAACTTGTGGGAAGCTACCTTTGCGTCAACACCAATGGCGGCCGGCTATAGAGAGCGAAAGGTGCGTACTAGCGACATCCGGATAACAGGTCGAAGTTCGGCTCATACGCCGCCGTCTTGACCTGGAATATGCTGAGTAAGGTTGACGGGATATCGTCATGGGACCGCGGCGCCTTCGCAGTACGACGCAAGCACGACGCGTCGACCCCCAGTGCTCGCTCCATGGGCTGGGAGAGCCACATCACCATGGGCACTTGCTTCTGCGAATCCGGAGCAAGAACGTAAGGCATGCCGTGTAGGTAAACATTGCGTTCACCTAGCGACTCGCCGTGGTCAGAAACAAAGAGGAGCCCGGTCTCATGACTGTTGATCGTTTGCAGCAGATCAATCGCCATTGAGATGACGTGGTCTGTATAGACGATGCCGTTGTCATAAGCATTGATGAGCGAGGAATTCGAGCATCGAGCGAGATTTACATCGGTACACACTGGTGCCCATCGAGTGAACCGAATGGGGTACCTCAGTGAATACGCCGGCCCATGATTTCCCATCATATGGAGCACAATCAGCGTATCGCCGCTGCTCTTTTGAATTTTCTCGGCGAGGCCATCAAGTAGGCGCTCATCGAAACATTGCCCCGTCCGGCATTCAGCCACTGTCTGGCTGATGGACTCAAACGGCAATGCATCACATACCCCTTTACATCCTCCCTGGTTATCACGCCATAGCGTAGCCACACCGACCCGCTGCAAGACGTGCAGAACTGATTCGCTCGATCTGATCTTTTCTTCGTCGTAGTTCTTGCGGCCGTAGAACGAGAACATGCATGGCAGTGACACTGCGGTGCTGGTTCCGCAACTCTGGACGTTCCCGAAGTTAACGACTTGGCGGCGCAAGAGTTGGGGCGTAGTCTGTCGCCGATATCCATTAAGGCCCCAATTTTCAGCTCGAACCGTCTCGCCTACTATCACGATGAACGCTTTAGGTTTGTAGGATGCCCGCGGAGGGTCTCGGAACGCATCCGGCGCCGCTATGGTTCGACTTGAAATGTCTCGATGATTGCGGTCAGCAAGAACTCGCGATGCAGCGACGAGATAGTTTGCCGGCGTGACCAAGTAACGTATTTCCTTTTTCTCACGAACGATAGGAACTAAGACGCGTGCGGCTTGCCACAGCGCACCGATCGTCATGATCGTTGCAATCAGAATGAATACAGCCCGCCGCAACAGAGCTCGGCCAACTCGATAGCGCTTCAAAGGTACAAGGACAACTAATACGCTAGGGGCTATGCCGAAAATCAAGACATGCCACAGAAATCGGTGGTTGGAGACAAGCTCGCCCACCTCGGAGACATTAGTCTCAAAGACATTTCGTAGCATCCCTTTGTCAAGATAGACGCCGTAGGCATCCATTAAATAGGCGGCCGCTGCAGTTGCGACCATTAATAGTGGCAAGAGCACCCGAGCCAAACAGCGGGGGACAACAAATAGCAGGAATACCCAGTGCGACGAAACCACGATGGTCGTCACGCTTGCCACCACCCACACACGCTCTGAAAGGGTGTCCCCTCCATATTCAGCGAGCGTTCGCCACAGACTAGAGTTCGCCGTCAAGGCGAACCAAATACTTACTGCTAATAAAAGAACTTCGATAGGGATCGCTGGCAAGCGAATGCGCGGCTTGGCGCTTCGCTCAACTCCGCCCGACAGTAATGGGAACACTTCAGCCTCAATTCTCTGTCCCGAGTGCTCGTGAATAGACCCAGCATCCCGGAGAGCCAATAGGTGTGCATACCGACTCCGATATGCAATGAATGCGATCATCTATAGGGCAAGAGCAGCTGTTGCCGTCATGCGGCGCATGTCTTGCCCGGATCGGATTCCGCGTCGACGAACCTGGCGACATCGAGCGCTTTGAAGCGTCTCGACAGGTCGTGACTTATGCGAAATTGGATGGCCATCGGGGCCGGTCAGGGCCCGGGCTGATGGCAGAGTCGTATGGCTGAGGAGGAAGGTGAAGAACGGGGCGTGAAATCTGCGGCGACACTTGCACGTAGACGTCAGCGAGTATCGCTACGAGATGAAATGCATGACACACTTCGCAGGAATGATGGTCACCCTTTGGCGTGGTGGCGGTTGCGACATGGACATCGACATGATGGCCAAAGTGGGGGCTTTCGTTTCGCCCTCCATGTCCACAGTAGCCGATTTCTGGTCCCACGAGGCAGCGGGCCAGAAAGACAACTATGAGCAGCATCGCGATCGTGCCAAAGCGACGTCGTCTGCTTAGGTAGCACGGTGCACTGGCGCGTGGCATTCGAGCGCTCTCACCAACATGTACGGCGGCGCAAGCGGTGCTGAACGATGACGCGACAGTCATGGCGGCGCCTAACGATAAACAGAAGAGGCGCAAGAAAGCAGCAGCACGGCAGCATGCAGCGCTCGTCCCCGAGCCGCCCCACTAAGAGCGGCTTGCCGACGCCGCGTGCTGCCTGTGATATCCCTGCGCCGCAGCCTCTTCCTCGTATTGGTCATATCCATGGCGCTAGTCGAGAGTCAGCGTCGAGTCATGCTCAACGAATGGCCGATGTGCCGTTTTACGGTGCACCAATTGGTACAGGACAGGTAGTACAAGCAGCGTCAATGCGGTCGATGAAATGATCCCGCCGATCACGACCGTTGCTAGCGGCCTCTGCACCTCCGCTCCTGTTCCTGTAGCAAGCGCCATTGGAATGAATCCAAGCGAAGCGACCAATGCGGTCATGAGCACCGGCCTAAGTCGAGTAACTGCACCGAGATGGACGGCTTCATCCAATGACTTACCTTCAGCCCGAAGTGCCCGAATGAAGGACAACATCACAAGCCCGTTCAGCACTGCAACCCCACTCAGTGCGATGAAACCCACCGCGGCTGAAATCGATAGCGGGATGCCGCGCAACCACAGCGCCATGATTCCGCCTGTCAACGCGAAGGGAATCCCAGTGAACACGATCAACCCATCACGTACATTGCCGAACATGGTGAAAAGGAGAACGAACACGAGGGCAAGCGCAACCGGTACCACGATCTGCAGGCGCGTCGTCGCCGACTGTAGTTGTTCGAATGTTCCGCCCCATGACATCCAATAGCCCGACGGAATCTTGACGGACGCTTCGATCTGGCGCTGTGCTTCGGCCACGAAGGACCCCAAGTCGCGACCCCGGACATTCGCACTCACGACGATGCGCCGTTTGCCGTTCTCTCGGCTAATCTGGTTTGGCCCCGGCGCCAAGTCGAAGCCAGCGAGCTCGGAGAGCGGAACGAATGCGGCGCGTCCGTCGGCAGTTCTAGGAAGCGCAACGGGAAGCCTCTTCAACGCGTCGATATTGCTGCGGACGTCGTCGGGCAGCCTGACCAAGATGTCGAAGCGACGGTCACCTTGGAAGAAGGTGCCAGCTTCCTTTCCTCCCACCGCTGTTGCGATGGCATCCTGCACCTCGGACAGGCTGACGCCGTAGCGAGATGATCTGTCTCTATCAACGGAGATGGTGAGCATCGGCAAGCCCGTGGTCTGTTCAGCCTTGACTGACTCGGCACCGGGAATCTTGGACAACACGCCGACGATTTCCCCCGCGCTCTTTTCAAGCTGAGACATGTCGTCACCGAATATCTTTACGGCCACGTCGCTGCGAACACCGGAGATGAGTTCGTTGAAGCGCATTTGGATCGGCTGCGTGAACTCGTAATTATTTCCAGGGACTTGGTCGACCAACTCCTGCAGCGAAGCAATGACCTGTTCATGCGAGCGTCGAGGCTTGGGCCACTGATCTTGTGGCTTCATGATGATGTACGTGTCTGCAGCGTTCGGAGGCATGGGATCGGACGCTACTTCGGCTGTTCCGATCCTTGCAAACACACGCTCGACTTCGGGAATCTGCACAATTTTCCGTTCAAGGATGGCCTGCATTTCGACGGATTGCGTCAAGCTGGTCCCGGGAATTCGAAGAACCTGCAGCGCGATATCGCCCTCGTCCAGGTTTGGGATGAATTCGGCCCCGAGACGGCTGGCCACGGCGAACGTGAACAGGATCGACATAGCGGCAAATACGACCACCACAGGAACATTCGCCAATGCACGCGACAACAATGGTTCATAGGCACGGCGCGCGTGCCCCATAAGCCAGTTCTCTTTCTCTTCGACCTTCTTGTTGAGCAACAGCGCGACCGCTGCCGGGACGAACGTGATTGATAGGATCATCGCTCCCAATAGTGCCAACACGACGGTGGTGGCCATGGGATGAAACATCTTGCCTTCAACGCCCGCCAGCGCAAAGATCGGCAGATACACGATCATGATGATCAGTTGACCGAATATCAGCGGGCGTCGGGCCTCGCTGGCTGCGGCGAAGACCTCCTTGAAGCGCTCCGACCGGGTTAGCAAGCGACCCCTTTCGGCTTGAACGTGCGCAAGATGACGAATGCAGTTCTCGACTATGACCACGGCGCCGTCGACAATGATCCCAAAGTCCAGAGCACCCAAGCTCATCAGATTCGCGCTGACCTTGTAGCTCACCATGCCTGAGAACGTGAACAGCATGGAAAGCGGGATCACCATGGCGGTGATCAGCGCCGCTCGGATGTTGCCCAGGAACAGGAAAAGGACGACGATCACGAGCACGGCGCCTTCCAAGAGGTTCTTCTTCACCGTGGCGACCGCCTTGTCGACCAGTGTCGTGCGGTTGTAGACCGTGACGGCCTTTACCCCAGGCGGCAGTGTGCTGTTGATGCTTGCCAACCTCGCGTCGACAGCCTGGGAAACCGTTCGGCTGTTCTCGTTGACAAGCATGAAGACTGTGCCGAGAACAACTTCGCGTCCATTTTCGGTCGCAGCGCCCGTGCGCAGCTCTTTGCCGACCGAAACACTTCCCAAGTCCCGTATACGGATGGGCAGGCCCTGCGCTTGGCTGACGATGATGCTGCCGATGTCCTCGATGGACTGCACTTGGCCAGGAGCACGAACCAAGTATTGCTCACCGCCCCGCTCGATATATCCCGCGCCTACATTGACGTTGTTACGTTCGAGTGCAGCCACGAGGTCAGCCAGCGTCAGTCCGTAGGCCGAGAGCCGCTCCAAATTCGGTGCGACGAGATATTCTTTGACAAAGCCGCCAATCGCGTTGATCTCGGTCACTCCAGGCACAGTTCGCAATTGAGGCCGGATGATCCAATCCTGAATCTCACGCAAGTCGGTCAATGTGTAAGGCGAGCCATCGGCTTTCTTCGCGTTCGTCTCTGCCTCGACGGTCCACATGTAGATCTCGCCCAACCCTGTGGAAATGGGGCCCATTGTCGGCGTGACGCCCTGAGGAAGAGCATCTCTCGCCTCCTGAATGCGCTGGTTAACCAACTGACGCGCGAAATAGACGTCGGTCCCATCGTTGAAGATGACGGTGACCTGCGACAGGCCATAACGCGAGATTGAGCGGGTTTGTGCAAGGCCGGGCAGACCGGCCATTGTTGTCTCGATGGGATAAGTGATCCGCTGCTCGGCCTCCAGCGGCGAGTAGCCAGGCGCCGCGGTGTTGATCTGGACTTGCACATTGGTGATGTCGGGTACGGCGTCAATTGACAGACGGGTGTAGTTGTAGATGCCAAGCCCTGCCATCCCGACGACAGCGAGCATGATCAGCCAGCGGTGGCCAATAGCGAATCGAAGGATTCGTTCAAACATTGTGTTCTTCCCCGAGGATGCATTGCACTCGAAGCATGTCTAACGCGCCGAGCCGCAGCAGGTCGCCGAGCGTAGAGCCCGTTGTCCGCACGCCAAGCTTCATGTCAGTGGGCATGCTCGGCCTCGCTTTTTCCCAGTTCCGCCTTGAGCGTGAACGTGTTGGAGCTGGCGTACCGCTCCCCTGGCTCAAGTCCTTCCTTGATCTCGACCAGCGTGCCGTCGCTACGGCCTTGCACGACCGCCTGTGCTTTGAACCCTCCAGACACTGCTTTGAAAAGCGTTGGCTTATCGTCAAGCATCTGTAGTGCATCGGCTTTCACGACGACGGGAACCTGTTGGTCTTCCTGGCGTACCCGCACAGTGATGAACAGCCCTGGACGCCACGCACCGCCCGGGTTCACCAGCGTGACACGAGCCGTTGCTGTCCGAGTCTGGTCACCAATCAACGGACCGACATAGGAAACGGTTCCTTCGGTGCTCTCGCTCATGGCGCTCGATGTGATCGTGACCCTCTCCCCGACGCGCACAGCGCCCAGATCCTGCGGCGCAACGATGAACTCGGCCCAAACCGTGCTTAGGTCTGCAATCGTGAACGATGGGTCAGCTTCGGTGACCGCCTCTCCCAAGGTCATGTGCTTCTCAGTAATCACTCCCTCGAACGGCGCCAGCATGGCGTATCGGTTCAACGCTGATGCCTTTGTCGGTACGCCGATCGCGTTCAATTTTTGCCTTGCATTCTGGACTGCGATCATCGCCTCTTCTCGTGCGGCACCAGCCTGAAGGTATTCTTGCTCGGCCGAGACGCGCTGTTCCCAGAGCTGCTTCTCGCGCTCATAGGTCCGATTGGCCAGGGCAGCCCGTCGTTGAGCGGCCATCAGTTCGCTTCGTAGGTCTGAAAGCCCGGTACTGGCAATGACTGCAAGGGTCTGCCCTTTGCGCACACGCTGTCCAAGATCCGCAGACACACTTTCAACTACGCCAGCCAACCGAGGCACGACGTGTGCCAATCTGTCAGCGTTGAACCGAATCTCTCCAGGGAACTCCCTGAATACTCGTATGGTGCCGGGACCGGCCTGCGTGACTGCAATATTGCTTTCACGAACTTGCGTATCGCTCAGCCTTACAAGGCCCTCCAGCTCGTGTTCCGTGCCATCTTTGGAGGACGAACTTTCACCCTTGATGGAGGCATCTCCTCCGCCTTGGTTGGCAGTGCCGCGCAGCACTCCGAAGATGGCGAGCATGCCTACGACGACTATTGCCGCGGCAATTGCTGTCTGCTTCCTGGTCATCATGATTTGAACTTCCTTAGCGGCCGAGTATGCGATCGATCGCAATAGCAGCCTGGTAGGTGTCGGCAAGGTTGGACAGGTACCGTAGCCGGGCCTGGAATAGGGTGCGCTGCGCATCAAGCACGTCTAGAAAGCTGAACTTGCCAGCTTCGAATCCGAGCGTCGCCACCTCGTAGGCCTGTTGTGCTCCAGGCAGGACGGACAAGCGTAGGGTGGAAGCGGCGGCCTTAGCGAAGACCAGACGCGACGCCGCTTGCTGGAGTTCCTGGCCTAACCTGATACGCGTCGCCTGCAACTGATCTTCTGCTTGGTCGGCGCGAACCGTAGCCTCATAGAGATTGCCTTGGTTACGGTTGAAGATCGGGAGAGGAATCGACAAGCCCACGATGGCCTGATTGCGGCCCAACGCATAGTCGCGCTGCGCGCCAGCCGTGATGCGGATGTCCGGATACTGCCGACTGCGTTCGAGTTGTACCGTGGCTTGGCGCCGCTCAATTTCCATGCGGCCGACGATCAGCTCTGGAGAGTTGTCGAGTTGGGCAAGCAACGTCGAAATAGGCGAGCGCTCGGGCAATGATTCCAAGTCGCCTACCGCCTCGGAAAACTGCGGTGCTGATGCTCCCCAGAGGGCGCTCAACGACACGCGAGCGCTTTCGAGTACGGCTTTCGACTGCCCAAGGGCAAGATCGGCATTGGCACGTTCGACTCGTGCCCGTGTCTCCTCAAGCGGCGCGACTTTGCCTGAGGCCACTCGTCGTGTGGCAACATCTTCAGCACGCGCTGCAACTTCCACGGCGCCTTGCGTCAGACGGACATCTTCCTGAGCCATCAGAACATTGAAAAAGGCTGAAACGGTCGCTGCTCGAATGTTGGCGCGAGCCAACGTAAGGTCGGCGATGGCCACGCCACGAGCGCGCTCGGCCGCGTCGATCCGGGCAGAACGCTTGCCGCCCAGCTCGATAGGGATGCCAAATTCTGCAATGGTTGTACGAGCGTCTCTCCGGGTATCTTCCATCCGTATAGACACGTCGGGATTCGGCAACAAGCCTGCCTGGGTTATAGCGCCCTGCAGTGCTTCAACTTCTTTCCTCGCTGCGGCGAGCGAAGCATTATGACTGGCGGTGAGCGATAACGCCGATTCGAGCGTAAGTGGCCCGCCAGCAAGCGTTTGTTGTTCGAAATAGGGATGAGGATCGGGTGCCGGAGGTTGCGCCAGAGCAACCGCAGGTATACCCAGGGCTAAAGCAAGCCCTAGCAAACAGCATCGCATGGAATTACACCTGAAATAAGAACGGTGAATCCAGCGAGGGCGGAAGAAAAGAAAAAAACCGAGGCGCCTCGCTGGTTAAGCGAGGCAAGCCCATTTAGGGCGTTCTGGAGTGCTAGCGGGGCACGACTTGAAATCGTCCCGTATCGGAACGAAAGCCACTACCCGTACTGCAATTTCAGCAGTAGGCATCATTACATCGGGAAAGACCGCATGCATCGAGACCAAGTGGCAGGCAAGACAATCGCCATGCACCGCCTTTTTCGAAGGCGTTCCTTCGTCATCACCTACATCGATGTGAATGTGATGGCCGAAGTGTGTCCGCCCAACTTCATCGCCATCCACGCAATAGCGTGCAGCGCCTGCCCAGGCTCCCTGGAAAGGCACCACCAATAGCAAGAAAATGATGAACAGTCTACGCACGGCGTCACGAAACTATGAACTGGCGACAGTCTAGCGCAACTTTCAGCATTTCGGCTTGACAAGATCGCCAGATAACAAAATTGTAATTCTGCCGCGAGTCCGAGCCCTTTACAGACGTGCGTTAGTCAATAGATGCTCCACATTGACTACAAAAGCTCGCGGTTGGGTGCACTGAGCTGCCGCAACGCTTGCAGACCGTAGGACCAAGCGACGTGCCACACTGCCGGCAAAATTTTGAGTATCCATCATTCATCGCCTTGCACCCTGGGCAGGCTATGCCAATCGCAGAAGACGCGGTGCCTCCACTTTGAACACCATGCCGAAATCCATGGCTACCGCCGCTGTGATGCCCGCTACCGCGCTGATCGCGGCTCTTGTGACCGCCAAACAGTTTGTCAAAAATTCCCATTTTTTCATCCCCTGCCTGTGTGCGCCTGTGCTTTCATCAACGCGTCAACGCACCCAGGCATATAGTTCAGGCGAAGTTCAATCTTGTTTGCATCACACGCGCACCAGTCCCGCCTTCTTTGCTACACGCGCAGCAATATATAAGGCTACCCATGCCGTCAAACCCGTTGCCAAGTACGTCGCGTCAGGCAGGGAGTGTGGGCCCGCAAGCCTATAGTCCGTCCAAAGCTTTAGCAAAGCCAGTGCTACGCCGAGAATAAAGATGGTGTTGTATTCTTTCACGACGACACGTCGCCAATTGAATTGCATGTCCGCAAGCGACTGGTGCCAGCCACTCAAAGAGGGCAGCCAGCGATTAACACGCAGACAATACTCCTCATATTCGACGCCGAATTTCGTGCGCAAGAAATCCTCCTCTGCTGCAACAATGCACATATACGCCAATAACACAAATGGTAGAACGATGAAATAGAACGTGTAGGAATGCGCCAATAGGACGACTCCAAGGCAGATTAACGCATTGCCTACGTACATAGGGTTTCGGCATTGCCCAAAAATGCCTCTTTGAATTAACTTGGAAGCATACACTTGTCGCTTGCGCCCTCCGCGTTCGATATATTCATAACCGATGGTAACTATCCTCACCATAAGTCCTAAGATTGCGATGATTATGCCCATTGTGTCGAACGCCCAGTCCCAACTCATGTTTCCGAAAGGATATGAAGGCTTGGTAAGCAGAGCGGCAAGAAGAAAGCCGGCTGGCCCGATGACGTTGCGGTAGCGGAATAAGAAATTTCCGACTCTGATAGCTGCTTTGTTCATTTGATCGCCAGAAACCCTTCAAAGCACACGTACTTTTGAATCGTCATGACGTCGATAAAGCCAGCCCGGCGTAAGAGATCCAAGTTGCCCTGGGTGGAGAATGGCTCCATTACTCCCTTGATGCTGCGTGTTTTATTGACAATCTCGGCCTCATTGAAACCACTTTCAAGTTTGAATTCGACGTAGACTTGGTTTGCATAATCTTGGAACCGGCCATCTGGTGCGCGAACCTTCTCGAACATGCAAAACGCACCGCCCCAATTGAGTGCTTGGTATATCTTATCTATCACCGCTTGGCGTATTCGTGGCGGCAAAAACTGGATGGTGTAGTTTGCGACGATCATGTCGCAAGGCTCAAAGTCGAGATCCAATACATTGGCGCATATGAAAGTAAGACGCGAATCATGCTCAGCGTTGTCGCGTGCCTTGAGCACCATATCACCTACAGTATCAACGCCTACTAGTTTTAATCGCCGCTTGTGAGAATGCTGTGCAGCAATCCTTATTAACAGCGAACCAGTCGAGGAGCCAACGTCGTAAACGAGGCTGTCTTCTTTCAAAAAGAAATCGCTGTAATGACATACCAACTGATGCCCGCTCTCATAGAGAGGAATAGACTTGCTAATGTGCGAGTCGAAATCTTCGCTTATATTCTCGAATGACCATCCAGCATTGTGCTGGTTAATGTTGGTGTCTACCTTGTTACTCATATCCTTCCCCTGAGCAACGCCGATCACGTGGTGACACGCGCGTTCAGAACGTTGCTATCGCTTGGCGTATTTACGCAGCAGTAGTAGAACCAAAGCGGACTAGCGCCGGCTATCGAGATGCCATGTCATGTATGCGTCTAGTCCACACAGTCGGATATTGCCAACTGCGCTCTCTGGGAGCAGGCCGGTTCAAACTACACTGACCAGTTGTGCGATGGGCCCCAGACCGAGATACCTGTTCCCTCGAAAGCCCATGCCCTAGTGGACGTCGACTCTTGCTGGGTGCTGGTTGTCGTTGTGAAGGCATCGGTTGTCCAAGAACAACCAATGATTCACAGGGGACTCGAGACGATCCCGTCGAGTGGCCTCGCATTGAATTGCACCTTTAAGTTAACAGGTGAATCCGGGAAGCGATTAGTTGATAAGAACTAAAGGCCTCACTGGTTGGCGAGTCGATGCCATTTGGGGCGCTCTGGAACCGCGGCAGGTCGTGACTCGAATGGCCGCCAAATTGGCGGAAATTTAATAGTCGATAGCGGCATAGCGCCAATGAGCGATAGGCCGGACGCAAACACCGCATGCATTGAAACCAGGTGGCAGGCAACACAATCGCCATGCACGGGAGATTTCGGAAATGCGCTTTCGTCGTCGCCCACATCAATGTGTAAATGATGCCCGAAATGGGGTTGCCCGCCACCATCCCCTTCCAGGCAATAGCGAGCCGCGCCCGCCCAGGCCCCCTGGAAAGGCACAACGAACAAAAGCAGGATTATGACTAGGCGGCGCATAGAGTTATATTACTACCGCAAATCACCAATGCAGCGAACGTTCGCTACTCGGAGGTTTGATATAAGATATTTGTTCACAATGTATTGGACTTTTCAATTACTGCGTTGGACGCGTGTCTTTATATAAAATTCATTTCGGCAGATGGCGAGCATGGCACGAGTTCGAATTGAATCGTCATGTGAGATATGCCAAATTCTTTCGAGAGCACGGTCTGCAGGATTGGTAAAATTTCTGCTGAAGTGTTTATTTTAGGGTCGTAGACTACATGCATGCTCAGGCTTACTTTTCCTGAGGTTAGCGCCCAAACATGTAAATCGTGAAAGCTCAAAACGCCAGGCACTTGCACGATGCTCGCTCCTACTTTGTCTAGGTCGACATCGTCCGGCACCCCCTCCAGCAAGATATTCAGGCTTGATTTCAACAATATCCACGTCCGCGGCAGTACCCATAACCCGATCAAAACGGCGATGGCTGAATCGATCCAGGCCCACTCCGTGAATCGAATAAGAATAGCTCCCGCGATTACACCAATAGAGCCGATCAGATCGCTCCAGACTTCGAGATATGCGCCTCGCACGTTCAGACTCGTGCCTTGCCTGGCCGAGAGTAGCCGCATGCTGATCAAATTGATGACCAGTCCGCAGGCTGCTACAAAAAGCATACCCGTAGATTCGATTTGAGGGGGTGCTTTTAGCCGAAAGTAAGCCTCGTATATGATGTAGGCAGCTACGCCAAACAAGAGTAATGCATTAAAAGAGGCGGCCAGGATCTCGAATCTGTAATAGCCAAAAGTTCGTTTTTTATCCGCCGGGCGCTTCGCGATCGAAATCGCAACCAGCGCAATGCCGAGTGCCGTGGTGTCGGTCAGCATATGCGCCGCATCCGAAATCAACGCCAAGCTCTTGGTTAGCACACCACCTATTATCTCGACGACAAGAAAAGTGGCCGTTAACGCAAATGCGATTTTCATGGAGCGTTCATTACCAGCAACGTATTCGCGCGCATTTTCAGTGCTCATGGTGGCTTCTCATAGCTGTGTACGCATTTAATCTTCCAGGCAGCGCCGCCGTTGGGGTTGGGCCGTGCTTCGAGTGGCGGCAGTGATGCATCCATGCAGGCCTTATAACCTCTCGATGAAATAGGCAATTGAGCATTTATCTTTATCGCGATATCCAGCCGGTTATTCGATGTATATAATCGAATGATGGTTTACACCAGACCTCTCGCTTCTAAACCTTCAACGTCATCAAGCCATGAATCCTATTGACACTGATTCTGTGTTTCAGGTTTTTCTATCTGAGTTTTCGGATCTTTCAGACGCAGCTGAAGCCATCCGCGCTATTGTCAGGCTGCTCGTTTCCATGGTCCTTGGAGGACTTCTTGGCTACGAACGCGAACTCGCGGGGAAGGTAGCGGGCGTCCGGACACATATGCTTGTCGCTTTAGGCGCCTGCGTATTTGTGGTTGTTCCTCTCCAGTCCGGAATGGCTATGACAGACCTTAGCCGCGTTCTCCAGGGACTAATATCCGGCATCGGCTTTTTATGCGCCGGTGCCATCTTGAAATCAGACAATGCGATGAACGTTAAGGGGCTTACGACCGCAGCCAGTATTTGGATCGCTGCGGCCATAGGCGTTACGGTAGGCATGGGCCATGCGATGACTGCAATAGTGGCGACAGTTTTCACGCTCATTGTGTTGAGACTCTTGCGAGGATGGAAGCACTAAGCGGTCCCGTACGTTCCAGTGCTGCTAGCAGCGCACAAGTGCCTGGACTTTTCTTCGGTCCTGGTTGACGTCACTGAGACTATAGTTCCAGGCCGTAATCGCTAGCAGCACCAATATTCCTTATGAAGACTTTTGTGTTCATGAAATGCCATCCGGACGCGCATCTTGGATAAAGAATCCTATCCGCGTAATACAGTGCTCGGAAGTCGCGATAGTTTTACCTGAGTGCATCGCTGCGATAGCAGCGACGATTGATAATCCCAAACCATGATGCCTGTTCGCTCCCACATCGTCGCTAGCACGATAGAAGCGCTCAAACATATGAGTCAGTACGTCTTGCGTCAAAGTTTCACCCAGACTTTGCACACAGACGTCAACCCCGGCGGCTTGGCGGCTTATGGAGATTTCAATCGGGCTGTTGGGCTTGCTATATCGCAAGGCATTTTCGACTAGATTCGAAAGCGCTCGCTTAAGCAGCGATGCATCATAGTGCCCGGCGGCGTCACCGGTGACGTAGATCCTGCGCCTTTCGTTTTCGTATGCTTCAACATGATAGTCGGCGACGGTTTGGCAAAGCCCGTGCAGGCTTTCGACCCAGATTCGCCTGGCTCGCACGCCCCGATCGGCTTGGGCAAGAAACAGCATGTCACCAATGATGGAAGACAGTCGGTTCAAGTCTTCAAGATTGGATTCAATCGCATCTCTAAATTCTTCTGTGCTATGCGCGCCGCGCAGTATTAATTGGCTGTTCGCCGCCATTAGCGTGAGAGGCGTGCGTAGTTCGTGCGCGACGTCGGCATTGAATCCCTTCAACTGTTCGTATGCTGCGCGAAGCCTTAGCAGTAGTTCATTGAACTGCTCAACAAGTGGCTGTAGCTCTGTTGGTTGGTTGGACCCGTCCATGCCGTCGTCCAACTTACTAGCAGTCAATTGGCTGATCTGCCGACCGAGGCCCCCGACCGGTGCCAACCCTTTCTTGACCAATGCGTAGCCAATCGCAGAAATAGACGCCGTGCCAACCAGTGCACCTAGCGTCAACACAACGATTAAGTGGTCGAGCAGCAGTTGATCGGGAGCAACGTCAAGGGATATCATCGCCTCCACATAACGTATAGACGGCCCGACATTTTCAAGCCGGAATCGTCGGTTTAGCGTGAACACGCTTGTCGTTCCAACGTGGTACAGTTGATTTCCATCGGACGACAGAAGTTCGAGCGATACATCTGTTCTTCCCCTGACGAGGTCGTCGAGCTTGTGGATAAACATATCCCAATTTTCGCCGCTCTCGGACGCTAGGTAGCGCAACGTCTGCTGATACTGGTTTAGCAGATCGGATTGTCTGTCACGTAAGTGCGCCTCCGCCTCTAGATAAACCGCTGCGCAAACTGCAGCGAGCCCAACAAAAGTGGTGAGCGCAAACCACCGAGAAAGGCGTCCGCCCAGAGACCATCTAGGAGGGCTGCCCGTCATTGCGGCTCTCCAATATGTATCCAACGCCACGCACCGTGTGCAGTAGCGACTGCTCAAACGGGACGTCGAGTTTTACCCGCAGCCTGCGAATCGCGACTTCGACGACGTTTGTTTCTGTGTCGAAATTGATATGCCAGACCGTCTCCGCGATTTGTGTACGTGTCAATACGCGGCCGGCATTTTCCATCAGTAGTGTCAACAACGCGAACTCCTTCGGCGTGAGATCCAAGACTCTTCCGCCGCGCAATGCGCGATGCTTGATAAGGTCGACTTCCAGATCGGCGAGTTTTAACCGGTCAGTTCGAGCAAGTTTATGAGGGATGCCACGCCGGAGCAGGGCCTCAATCCGTGCAATCAATTCCGAAAATGCAAAAGGTTTAGCCAAATAGTCGTCGGCGCCTGCGCGTAGCCCACGTACGCGATCCTCAACCTCGCCTTTTGCAGTCAGCATCAGCACCGGAACCTGCTTGGACTGGCGCAACGCGCTCAACACGGCGATTCCATCGAGTCCGGGTAGCATGCAGTCGAGCAAGACGAGGTCATAAGGTCCTTCGATCGCGAGATGCAAGCCGTCCATCCCAGTATGTGCAACGTCGGCTTGATAGCCTTCTTGCCGCAGACCCTCGGCGAGATAGGCTGCAAGCTTTTTTTCATCTTCGATGACCAGGATCTTCATGCTCCGGCGCGTTCTCGTTCCTATGATAGCGGCGGCTATGTATTGGCCACTACATGACTTCAGGTGGCGGTCGTAGCACGGTAGGCCAGCAGCCGCAACGCGTTCACGACCACGAATAGAGTCGAGCCTTCATGTACCGCGACGGCCGCTCCGATGCCTAGACCGAAGATCGTCGCAGGAACGAGCACTGCCACGACTCCCAAGCTGACAAAGACATTTTGCCGAATAATGGAGCGGGTATGCCGGCTGAGTCCGACGGCAAACGGCAGGTGGCGTAGGTCATCAGCCATCAATGCGACGTCAGCAGTCTCCAAGGCTACGTCGGAGCCAGCAGCGCCCATGGCTATGCCCACCGTAGCATTGGCCATCGCGGGCGCATCGTTAACGCCGTCGCCAACCATGGCGACCTTCGTTTGCGCACGCAGGTCGTGAATAGCCTTGACCTTGTCTTCGGGCATCAGATCGCCCCAAGCTTCGTCGAGCCCGACCTCGGCTGCTACGGCCTCGGCAACCTTCTTATGATCCCCAGAAATCATGATCATGCGGGTTATTCCAAGCTCGCGGAGCTGCTGAAGTGCGGCGCGCGCGTTGGCCCGCGGCGTATCCAGAAGGCCGATCGCGCCTAGATCCTTGTCACCTTGTCGTACGATCATGGTTGTGCGACCAGCCTCCCTCAGCCGCTCAATGGAGGCAGCGACCGATGCACTCAACGGAGCCACGCCGTCAGTTCCAAACATTTCGGCTTTGCCGATCCAAACGGTTTGCGAGTCGACTGTCGCTCTCACGCCCCGACCAATCAGGTTCTCAAGGCCACTGGCGGAAGAAGGCGTTCGGGTTCCCAAGCGCTCGCGTCCATCACGAGCAATCGCACCAGCCAACGGGTGATCGCTCAGCGACTCGACCGCAACGGCTACCGCTAACAGGTCTTCTTCCGTCACGCCTTCAGCTGGCACCACGTCGGTGATCCGGGGCCGGCCTTCAGTGAGCGTACCAGTCTTATCAAACGCCATTGCGTTCAACGAGCCGAGATCCTCCAGAGGGGCGCCTCCCTTAATTAAGACCCCGCCACGCGCAGCACGCGCAATTCCTGACAAGACTGCACTGGGTGTAGCAATGGCGAGGGCACATGGGCTCGCCGCCACGAGGACGGCCATGGCGCGGTAAAAGCTGTCGCGAAATGGCTCGTCGATAACAACCCATGCAAACAGCAATGCAACGGCGATCGCAAGCACCACGGGGACAAAAATGCGTTCGAACCTGTCGGTGAAGCGCTGCGTTGGGGATTTGCGCGTTTCGGCTTCGCTTACCATCTTGACAACGCGCGCCAGCGCCGAGTCGGCGGAGCGGCGCGTGACTTCGATTTCGATCGATCCTGCGCCGTTGATGGTGCCTGCGAAGACGCGTGCTGCCGCGTCGATCGCGTCCGGCCGCGCGCGGGCGACCGCTGGGTCCACGACCGGACTCTTGTCGACGGGAATGCTCTCGCCGGTGACCGGAGCCTGATTAATGCTGGACGTGCCCGCTACGAGAAAACCGTCTGCGGATAAGCGCTCGTTGGGTCTGACAAGGACAATATCGCCAACGATCAGTTCCCCGACAGGAACGTTCACGATCTGCCCGTTGCGCCGGACCGTCGCCGTGTCCGGGGCAAGCGCAGCCAATGCCTCGATCGCTCGCTTGGCACGGCCCATAGCATAATGCTCCAGGGCATGTCCCATGCTGAAGAGAAACAACAACAAAGCGCCTTCGGGCCAGGAGCCAAGCGCTGCAGCACCTGCCGCCGCAACTAGCATAAGCGTGTCGATTTCGAAGCGTTTGAGCTTCAGGTTATCGATCGCTTCACGCACTGTATAGAAGCCACCGAAAAAATACGCTACAACGTAGCATGCGAGCGGTAGCCATTCCGGCAGCCCCTGCGCCAGCTTCTCGATGGCAAAGCCAATGCCCAGCAGGGCGCCACATATGAGCGCAAAGGCCATTTCAGTGTTCGCGCCAAACACGCCTCCATGCGCATGAGCATGGTCGTGTTGCTCGCCACTATGAGCGTGTCGGGTGGCAGGTGGTTGAGACTTGCCGTGCCCATGTTCCGCGTGCGGATGTGCACCATGACCATGTTGATCGTTGGAGGGCACCTCGTGCGCATCACTCAGTCGCAGGCCCATCTGAGTCATCGCGGCGAAAATCTCGGCCTCCGACGTGCGCTGGCGATCGAACTCGACGTGAACGCGCCCCGTTGCGCTCGCGGCGGCTTCTAATACACCTGGCATAAGACGCAATTGCTCTGACAGTGTTTCTGCCCGTCGTTGGTGGCCGATGCCTACGGTCTGCCATTGCCCATGGCCAAAACGGCTGGTAATCCTCGCGCCTGCGGCCTGCGTAATATCGCGTATCCGGGATAACGTCAGAAATTCTGTACTGTAGTGGATGCATAGCTGGGCCGGCGAATCACCTTCCGCTGGCCGGACGTGGACTCCTTCGACGCCGGGGCGTGCCTGCAAATCCGCGACCAGCCGTTCGACGCACGTATCCGTAGCATCGGGCACGTTCGGCAGGAGTATCGGGATATCCAGTCGGAGTTTCGTCGTCATAACCAACATTCTGTGAGTAAAAGGACCGACTCCGACGAGCCGGGGTCGGTCGACCTCCAGCCCCCTTGCAGTTCGCGTTTTGCCGTTGCTAGCTATTGCTATAGATACGGAAAGAACTACGTTCTGCTGCGCTGAGTGCTTCCATCGCCGTGGGTTCGGGGATCACGTGACCAATAACTGACCAACGCAGAGAATAGGACATACGTCAACTCATGCAAATGACCGAATTCGTCACAGGCGTCGGCGGCCGCATACGCCTCGGTAACATCTAGGCCGCGACGCGACCATCCCACTCAGGCATGACCCCCGCTGAGGCATGATTGGAGACAACAACTCTCGGTGGCTGATGCGATTCGGCGTAGCACCAATACATACAGAGGGCTCGCATCCAAGCCCTCGGATATTGGTTGATAGCTGCAGACGCAATAGTTCGCCATACTTCTGCAGAGGCCCCTGGAAATTGCGCTTAGTCGCCCGGATAGTCTTCCATGAGAAGCGTGGTCAGCTTGGCTATCTCGTTTGAGGAAGCCTGCACACGCTTACCGTCAGTTGTTGGGAGAACTTCACCGTTCTTCAGATAAACTGCCCGTCCAAACTGATTTGCCTTTGCCATTTTGCCGTCCTGGAATATGTACAGCGTTCCGCCGTCTGCAAGCGAGATGACATCGCGCGACGCTTCACGGGCCTTGTGATCCGCGAACGCCGGAAGGGAAAGGGTAGCCGTAGCAGCGAACAGCGCCGCGATTGCGATCTTCAGTTTCATTGGTCATGCTCCTTGAGTATTGGTGATGGGCAGCCCCCCACATGCTTTAGCACGGCTTCATGTTAAAGAGCTCCTGATAACCAGCCCCCGACATGCTGATTACATTTATGTAAGGTGGCGACGAATGCTGAGTCGGCCACGGGCTGAGTGTGTAGCCGATGTCGTAAGACGATAGCTGCGGTGGCATTCATTAATCGGCCGTCCAGTTCTCGCTCCTCTGCCTGAACCCGAGAACCTACCCAAGTTCATAGCGTTAGGGATTTTGACCTCCCGAAACTCCATGTCGCCCGGCCATTCTCAATTGACACGGACATGGATTCTCCCAGACGCTGCGCGAGAATCGGTCGCCACGGCACCAGCGTAAAACCGAGCCCGTCGTCGAGCATCGCATAGCGGCCGCTGGCCAGCGTGACGGAGCGCCGATAGACGCCGCTGGCTTGGCCGTCCTCGCCGAGCGGCTTATAGGTCAGACCTGTCTCGGCCGCGATCGTCTGGGCGGTTGCGGCCACTTCCCGGTCGCGCAAGGCGTGCAGCAGCCGGCGCGCGACGATGACTTGCTCACCCTGGCGCTTGGCCAGTCCTTCACGCTCCAGGTAGGCTGCTCGCGCCTGCATGGCCTCTCGGACCTCTCCGCCGAAGCCTGCCCCAGTCAGCTCTTTGCCGCCGTCGATCAGTTTGCGGTCCAGCCAAGTCGCGCCCAGCGCATTGATCTGGCGTGCCAGCGGCAGGTGGGACGGCACGGCAACGTGGATGCCGTGGCGCAGCTTCAGGTCATGTTCCCGCCCGCGCTCGCACAGGTCGCCCGGCACTTTCCAGACGCCATCCTCGATGCGTTCGACGATGCCGGCGCGGCGCATGCTTTCGAGCCGCATGACGTGCGAGCGCACGACAGACTCTGGACTCGGGCGGCGTTCCTGGCCCCGCCCTTTGGCGCGGCTGTCGTTGGCCTGGCTGCGTTGCAGTTCGGCCAGATGGTCGGCCGTCCGATAGATGCCGTCTGGCGCCAGCCGGTCGATGTTCTTGTCGGCTGCACTCTTGGGGATGGGCCGCACTTCCACGACGCCGCCGCTGGGGAAATCCGCCAGCACCATGCCGGGTGGCAGCGCGAGGTAATGCGCCCGGCCGTCGGCCCCATCGATCACGATGTAGCTGCGATCGCTCAGCTCGTTGACCAGTCCTTTGCCGGCGATGCGGCCAATGATCGGCTCGCGTACTTCCGGCCCCGTTTCGATGACGAACTCCCGCGCCTGGTCGCGCATGGCCCGGTGCAGCGCGCGCAGGATGTCGCCGTGCTCACCTAGGCGGCGCAAGGTGGCTTCCATCTGGTCGTCCAGCCGCCACTGGCCCGCCTCTGAAGGATGAGCCAGGTCCATGCCGGCCAAGTGCTGCAAGCGGGCGGCCAGCGCGCATTGGTAAGGCACGTCGCCTCGCAATCCCGACGTATCCACCAGGCCGGTATCGCCCGCCATGCGCAGCAGTGTCCGGTCCAGCGTCGTGAACCGCTCCTGCTGGGTTTCCCGTTGCAAGGTATCGGCGATCTCGCGCTCCGTGCGCGGCCCCAGCCATTCGGTCGCCAGCTCGGCCCCGCGCTCGCGCATGCCGTGGCTCATATACTCCGGCGCAATGACCAGATCCTGCCCATTATCGGCGCGCCCGCGCAGCACGATGTGCGTGTGTGGGTTGTCCGTGTCGTAGTGGTCCACCGCGATCCAGTCCAGCCGGGTTTGCAGGTCAACCTCCATGCGCCGCATCAGCGTGCGGGTGAAGGCGCGCAGGTCGCCCAACTCGCCTGCATCTTCGCTGGAGACGATGAAGCGGAACTGGTGCCGGTCGTCCTGGCTGCGCGCCACGAAGGCCTGCGTGTCCGCTTCGTCGGTCTCAGTGCCGTAGGCCTGGCCGCGCTCGCCCTCGCGGGTCACGCCGTCGCGTTCGATGTAGCGCAGGTGCGCCGCGATGGCGTCGGAACCGGGGCGGACCAACACAAACCGCGACTTGATGACCACGCGCCGGCTGCGCAGCGACGCCGACCCGGTTCGCAATCGCGTCGCCGCCCGGCCCCGGCCGAACTGGCTGCCGCGTGCCGAGCGACCGGCCGCCTGGCCCGCTTTGGCAGCTTGGCGGCGCACGAGCGACACGAAGCGCTCGCCGTCAGCACCGCGCTGTCGGGGCGGCGCGGGACGTGGCCGGAAACGGTCCTCGTCGGACCTAGCCATCTGCCGCGCTCCCGGTAAGGCGGGCGCAGATGAGCGCAGACGGCACCTGGCGCAGCCTGTACCGATGCGCCAGCGCGCCATCCAACGGCACATGCGCCCCTCGGCGCCGTGCCGTCCCCCAACACGTGCAGACAAGGCTTTCCGGCCAGCTCCGTGCTGGCCCTTTTATCTTGCCCTCGCCGTTACCGTCCGCCCATCCCCGGCGCCCTGGCGGCGGGGACCATCTGCAGGCCCGGCCGATGCCGGGCGCGCCGTGCCCATGCGATGGCCGAAGGCCGGGCGGGCATGGCGTGACCGGCGAGCCGGGACGCGGGCAAGCCGTCTGCACGAGTGGGCGCGGGTCGAAGGCTAGGCCGACGGCATCGCGGATGCGCCGCGCTGTCCACGCACGCCGCAGGGCGCGGTACAGCCGGCGCGCAAGGCGACAGGCCGAGCACGTACCGTTCATTGCGCACCCCACACCCAGAGCGGCACGGCCAGGCCGTAGGCCGCTATGCGCGGAATGGGACCGAAGTAGCGGCTGTCGAACGACGCCGGATTGTCGGTACTGAGCAGGAACCATTCGCCCTCGGCGAGCAACCGGCAGCCGGACCAGGCCGCAAGCGGCCGGTCCTTGCTGTCGGCAGCAAGCGTACGGGCGACGACATGGCCATTGATGCGCACCTTGCCGTCGCGCACGCACACGTGATCCCCATAACTGGCGGCAATCGGCTTGATCAGCGGCACGCCGGCCGGCAGGTAGCCGCGCTCCGCGGCCAGCCGCGCCGCAGAAGCCGGCAGGCGCGTCAGGATGAGATCCCCGACGCCCGGCGGCTGCGCGGCGATCACGTAGAAGCCGCGCGGCACGCTGTCGGTGGCGTTGTAGACCAGACGCGGTACGGCCGCGGGCTGCGGCGACACGGCGCGCAGCAGGCCGGGCGCAAACAGCGCCGCCAGCCCTGCGGCCATCCCGACTAGCACCGCAGCGCGAGTGCGCCAGGTGGGAGCGCGGTGATGACGCGAGGCGCTAAGCATGACGATCGTCCACCAGCACGCACCGTGCGAGATATGCCGCGTGCCGTTCGGCGGTATAAGCCGGCGGCACGAGCCGCGCCGCCAGCCGGTTGTGCACGGTCCGCCAATAGGCGGGACTGACTTGCACCGGCGCGATGTCCGCAGCCTCGATGGTGGCGATCAGGCCGAACATCGTCTTGACGTTGCGCTCGCCGTCTGCGCGCAACAGGATGCGTGCGCCGGGCGTCACGCCGGCCACGCGCTGGATGCCGTCGACGGGTGTGGCCGCCTGCATCACCATCAGCCGCCATGCGATCGTGCCGTAGTCGTTGGCCACCCAACTCACGCGGCAGCAGACCGCGCCCGGCAGGAACACGGCCAGGCGCCGCCAGTCGTCCAGACGCACGATGCGTTGCGGCGCGCCAAACCGCAGCCAGATGTGCACGCGCTGGGCCACGGTCGCCAGCGCCACGCGCATGCCGGACACGTCCGGGCGAGACGGCGGTGCGTTCACGATGCCTCTCCCGGAAACTCGCGTTCCAGCAGTTCGCGCAGCATGACGGCGGCGGTGACGCCGCGCCGAAAGGCGGTCACCTTGATGCGCCCGCGCAGCGCGGGCGTGACATCAATGGTGAGCCGCGCCGTGTAGGCCGGCGTGGGCAGCCGCGCATCGCCGCGCTGCACCCAGGCCGTCGCGGCGGTCGAAGCCGGGCGCTGGCCGATGGCGGCGCGGACACGCGACCCGCTCATTGCAACGCCTCGCGCACGTGCGCCGTCAGCCGTGCAACCTCGCGCGCCGCCGCGCCGTGTTCGTCGCGTTCGCGGGCCAGCAGGCCCGCCGCCACGCTGTCGGCAAACACGATGCGCTGCGACACGTCGGCCGCGAGCGCCGGCAGCGGCTGATCGGCGAGTGCTTCGCGCACCTCGCGTCCGACGACGGTGCGCACGACCTTGCGATTGATGACGAAGGCCGCCCGCAGTTCGCGCCGGTAGATTCGCGCTTCCTGGACCAAGCGCACCATGTCGCTGCTGGCCCATACGTCATACGCCGACGGCTGTACGGGCACCAGCACCAGGTCGGCCGCCAGCAGCGCCGAGCGCGTGATGGCCTCGGCCCGGGGAGGCCCGTCGATCACCACGAAATCGGCTCCCTGGGCGATTTGCGGGACTTCGACATGCAAGGACTCGCGGGCCAGCCCGATCACGCCGTACAGGCGCTGACGGGCGTTCTGCGCGCGGCGTTCGGCCCAGTCCGAGGCCGAGCCCTGCGGGTCCGCGTCGATCAGCACGACCCGAAAGCCTGCAAAGGCGAGTTCTCCGGCCAGGTGCGTGGCCAACGTGGTCTTGCCCGCGCCGCCTTTCTGGGTTGCCAGCGCGATGACCTGGCCGCAACGCGGCGGGTCGAGGCTGGCGTCAAGCGCGCCGGCCATGACCGGCCACGGTTCAGATTGCCGACCGCTTTGTACGGCCTCGCGTGGGTCGATGCTCAAGGTTTGAGCAGACGATCTCCCACTATCAATCTTAGTTAGTCTTTTAGTTAGAGAGTTAGGAGCGCCCCGGATCGCCAATGCTGGCGCGGCTTTCCAGCCATCGCTGCGCCTAAAACCCCGAACTTTCTGCGCCTGAAACCCCGAATCGCGTGCGCCCAAAACCCCGAACGCATCCGCAAGATATTCACAAGGTTGTCCACAAGTTATCCACATTGGGTTTACCCCTCTCTCTGTGTGCGCCATCAGGGCGCAGGCGTGTCAGATGGCCGATGCGACTGGCGGTAGAAAAACAGCTGTTCGACGCCACCGGCATGGGCCACGCGCAGGCGATAGCCAAGCAGCGCCTGGCGCTGCGCGAGCCGCCGCACGTCCAGCGCGAAGTCCGAATAACGGGCTTGGCTACCGGACTTGGCGTACAGGTGACGCAGCTCGAATCCCCAACCCATCCGCTGCGTGCCGCCGTGGCGGCGAACCAGCCGGTAGAGCCATCGTTCGATGCCGCCCGTGAGGGCGAAATAGCGCGGGTCGATGCCCAGCACCAAGGCATCGGACATCACGCCGCTGTAGAACCAATCGGGCAGGATCAATTCGAGGCCGGCCGAGCGGCCGCCGGGCCGCACGATTTCCTTCCACTCGTTGACCCACGAAAACCGATGCAATCGCTGGCTATGGGCTTGGCGCAGCGAGGTCGCCACGGTCGTCGATTGCAGACGGTCCAGCGCGGCGCGCAGGCGGCGGTAGTCATCCTGAGCGGTGCCGCGGCCGGTGTAGGTCAGGATTTCGTGCGGCGTGGCGGCCATCAACCGCGAGGTCGCCAGCCCACGGTCACGGGCAGCGACAAGCTGGCTGGCGGCCCAGATCATGAGGTCGGCGTCCCAAATGGTGGCGATGCCGTGCTCGGGCACGCCCTCGACCCGGATGCGCACCGGCCCGGCCTCGAAGTCGATGGGGGCGATGCGCTTCTGCTTGGCCAGCGAGAAAAAGGGATACGACATGAGATCGCGCGCGTCGCGCGGTCGCATGTCGCCGGGCAGCGCCTGGAACAGCGCAAGCTGTTCGCGCTCGCCGGCGGAGGTTCGCCGCTTGGCCATGACCGTTCCCCGGATGCGCCAGGCCGTCAGCGGCCGGCGCGGCGGTCCAGGTATTCGGGGTCGGAGGTCATGGAATAACTATGCTCGTCGGCCCAAGCGTCGAGATCCGAGATGGCGTAGCGCACGCGCCGGCCGAACTTTCTGAACTGCGGCCCGCCCCCCTGAACGCGCTGTTTTTCCAGCGTGCGCGGAGACAATCGCAGATAGTCGGCGGCCTCGTCATTGGTCAGGTAGCGCGGCGCGCGGGCGGACGCCGCGACGACAGCGTGCGCGGGCGCGGATGGGGCGGACAGGGAAACGGGGGACGTGGCCATGATGCCTCCAGCAGTGCGATGCGCTGGCGGGCCAATTCCCGCCGGCTGGAGACAGTCTTGGCAGAGGGTATCGAAGGCGGAAGGGAGAGATTCAAGGGGGGCTTGTTTTTCTCCCTGTCGGCGGGTCTATCTGCGGGTACAGGCCGGACGCAGCCCGGCCAAGTCCCGATAGCCACCGCGCATCAGAGCGAAGCCGCGCGCGAGGCTATGGCGCAGTTGCGCACGCAGCGCGCTGTCGGTGTGCCAGTAGGCATGCACCCGGTCGCGGCCGTAGATGACTTCCGCGATGTGGCGCTGCGAAGCGCCGGCCCGCGCGCCATCGAGCGCCTGCAGGGCGTGAAGATGATGCCGCGCGGCCAGCGGCACGAGATGGCTCGCTGCATACCGCGCCCGTGGACACGCGCGGCGTGGCGCCAGGTGGGCCGCATGCGCGGCCAGCAGCGCCGCCTGCGCATGCAGGCGCGCATCGAGCGGCACCGTACAGAACACCGGCTGACCTTCGAGCACGCCCGAGCCCAGCCGGGCGCGCAGCACGTGCGCGCCGTCGCCCGCCTCCAGCGCGAACCCGTCGGGCAGCGCGATGAGGCGCTTGGGGCCGGGAATGTGCCAGAGGTCGAGGCCTGCGCCCGTCTGGCCGCCGGTTGCACGCAGGTGCAGCAGCGAAGGCAGGCAGTCATCCCAGACCGGATGCGCATCGCGCGCGTCCCGGTTCGGGTCCGCGAGCCAGGCCAGGCCCCAGGGCCGGGCCGCCTCGGCACCGGCCCGCCGGCCGAACCGGCGCCAGCAGGCGCGGTAGGCCGGATCGCGGCGCAGGTATTCCCACGCCAGCGCGGGGGGGTCCAGTTGAAGCAGATACAGGTAGGCCGCCGTCGCCTCCCAGGGCGCGGCATCATCGTCAGACGCACGCATCGGTTCCTCTCGTGCAAGCAAGACACCCCCGACCCCGGCCGGTAGGCCGGAGCGGGCCAGGCAGTCAGCGGTGGGTGGCAGCGAGCCGCTGGCTGGGGATGTTCGAGAGGACGCCGGGCCAGCGCCGCCGCACAGCGGCGCTAGTCCTCGACGTATGCGCCGTGGGCGATTGCCCGCGCGGCGTAGTCCGACAGCGTGCGCGTCGGCGTAAAACGGGGGTCCGCAGCCAGTGGCACGCCCCGCGGGCCGCGGATGGCTTCGAGGTCATCCAGGCGAATGTCCGCAAGCTGCGGGAAGCCCGTATTGGCATCGCACAAGCCATGCAACCGCCTCGGGTCATCGGGGTAGGCATAGGCCAGCAGCCACACCACGCCGGCATCCGGCGTGTAGACCTTGGCGACCGGCACCGGATCGAAGCCGGGATCGCGGGCGCGCTGCCGGCCCTGATCCAGCAGGCGGGCATGCTGCGCGGCGGTGATGAGCGGCATGGCGATCTCCTGAACGCGGCCGGAAGCGGTTGCCACGCGGCCGATGATAGCGGGTGTACACCGGCCTTCCAAGGCCAAGCCAGGAGGCAGCAGTCTCCGCCGGCACGGGCCGGCCGTGGCCGGTCTCAGCGTAAGAACGTCGATCCGTGGAGCCGGATTGACGGTCCGGGCCTAAAATGAGCCCTATAGATTGTAGTCCTATAGGGTGCAATCGGCTGTCATCCTGTTTTTTGGGCAGACGGGATGGCGACCGAACACAACTTGGCGGGCGCGCTCCGGAAGGCGCGCAAGGCGCGCGGACTGAGCCAGGAGGATTTCTCGGACGTGTCGAGCCGCACGTACCTGAGCAGCCTGGAGCGCGGGCTGAAGAATCCCACGCTCGACAAGCTGGCCGAGCTGTGCGAGGTCATGCAGGTCCACCCCGTCACGCTGCTGACGCTGGCCTATGCCGGCAATGCGCGCCAGGCCGATCATGTTCTGGCGCAGGTGCGCCGGGAGCTGGAGACCATTCTGTCCAAGGTCGACCTCTGACGGTCCAGGCAGGTGTCGAAATGCCAGGCGGCTAGAATGCCCCCAAGGATTCTGTCCATGCGTACCCGCCCGTCCTCCCGCCTGCTCATCGTCGATGCCGCCCACCGCGTGCTGCTGTTCCGGTTCGTGCATCGGCGCGGGCCGCTGGCCGGCCGCGATTTCTGGGCTACGCCCGGCGGCGCGGTCGATGAAGGCGAAGACTTCGAGGCCGCCGCGCGGCGGGAACTGCGCGAAGAAACCGGCTTCACGGTCGACGACATCGGCGCACCGATCGCGCAGCGCGCGTTCGAGATGCAGATGCCGGATGGCTCTTACGTGCGTGCCGACGAACGGTTCTTTCTGATGCGGGTCGAGGAACAGCCCCTATCCAAAGACGGCTGGACCGAGCTGGAGCGCGACGTCATGACCGAGCATCGCTGGTGGACGCTGGATGAACTGCGCAGCACCGGCGAGGCCGTTTTTCCCGACGACATTCCGGCCATCCTGGCCGATGCGGGGATAACTCCCGCAGCGCGGTAGCGAGCGGAACGTGGAACACGTCCTGGGATTCCTCGGCTTCGTGTTGCGGCAATTGGCATTCGTGGCCGTGTTCTTCTGGCCCGGCTGGCTGGTGCTCAACCTCCTGACGCTGGGGCATTATCCGAGCGTACGCAAAATGAAGCGTGACCTGGACTACATGGAGGCGGAACTGATCGCCGTGCTTGGCCTACTGATCGTCGTTGGCGTCGTGGTGCTGGCGACCCGATACTGGCCGGAATGAAAGCCAGAAGCGAACCCGCAAAGCCGTACATGCCCCTATGCGTAGATCCGTATCTGCGCGGAACCTGAAAGCCTAAACGCCGCAAAGTCGTTTCTGTGCGAAGCCGTAGTTCCGCCGAAGCGGCATGGCGTCGAACCGTAAAGTCGTAGACACGTAAATGTGCGGACACGTCGATACGTAAATCCACGGCCCGCTGACATGGCTTCGGCAGATGGCAAAGGGATTGGATTCGCGTCAGCGATGAAAGCCGGCAGGTCGAGACGCCGCCGCCGGCTCGATGCGCAGCACGCCAGCGCGACCCGGCCAGCGCCGGGGGACGCCCGGATCAGCTATCGAACCTGGCAGGAACCAGGTCGTGAACGTCGATCCCAGGTAATAGCAGCACGTCCTCGACCTGCACGATGCAATGATGACCGCTATCGAGCACCAGCGTCGCCCGCGCGTCCAGGGCAAGCTCCTCGGCATCGAGCACACCATAGACCGGATAGCGAAACCCCAGGGCACGCCAGTTCTTCAACAAGGCCACGCGCAGCTCGTCCATCATGCCTTCTCACGGGTGGAAGTCAGGTTCGCCATTGTCCCGGCCCTGCCGGCGTGAGGACAGACGTGGAACTACGCACGCCGGACGAATCGGACCAAGCGAAGGCCGGGCGTTGGCCTGCACGCGGCACGCTGTCCGCATGAAGATGCCGGCCACGGCGAAGCCGGGGCCGGCGTCCGCCCGGCGGGCCGGGCGGGTGAGCATCAGCGCGCCTTGGTGGGACGCGACCAGATCAGGTCGTGGCTGCCCGATTCGTTCTCGATCAGCCTGGCGTAGATCGTGGCCGGGAAACTCGGATCGTCGAGCGTGACCGACAGATAGGGTCGGTCGTTGTTGGAGACCTTCTTCCACGCCGCGCCGATTTCGAAGTTGCCCGCCAGGATGCGGAAGTCCGGGGCCTTGTCGCCTTCCCGGTCGGACGGAACGATCTTGACCTTGACGTTCAGCGTCAGGGTGCGGACCGTGCCGCTGTAGCCGTTGTCTTGCGCGGTGAAGGTGCCGATGTTGGCCATGATGATTCTCCTTGAGGGTTCAAGTCCGCGCCCGATTGCGCGTCCTTGTGTGATCCGGTCAGGCGAGGACCGGGCGCGGCGCACCCCGCAGGGGCGGAAACGCAGTGGACGACCGGGAGACGCGGCGATTTTGTCCCGCGAGGAATGCGCGGCACGCGCAGGGGAAAATCGTTGCGCCGGACGGTTGCGCCGATGAAGCCCGAGGTGGCCCCCCGGGCCGCCGTGCCGCAGCCAGGATTCACATAAACAAGGCCGTGCGATCGGGTGAGGACGTTGCCCGGGAAGCATCCTGGCAAGACCCTGCACCGTGGTGACATGGCGGGTGATGCGGTTCGCTGACGTGGACATGTCGAAGATTCCGGCCGGGCGGGAAGGCGACAAAGCCCCGGTGCCTCCAGGTGGGCAGGATCGGCGCGGCGTGGTGAACGGTCCGCCCGCCGCCCGGTTCGGGCGCGGCGTGCCGCAACCGGCACGCTCACCTCGCCAGGGTGGGCGATGGCGGCATCGGGCACAACCGGCCCGGTCGCATCCAGGCGTAGATGCGTATCCGCCCGGCCTGCTGGACGGGCGCCAATCTGCCGGCACCCCGGCGGCCCGCAGCGGTGCGGCGTGACCCGCCGCCTGCGGCGCTCGATGGGCCACCAGGACGGCGGCCTGGCGTGGACGTTGGCCGCCGCGTCCCGGGCACAACCGGGACGCGGCGACCCGTTTTGCACGGCCCTCGATGGGCACGCAAAACGCCCGCCGTTCCTGCCAGCATCGGCAGGAACGGCGGGCGCAGCAGCGCCCCAGGCAGCGGGCGAGCCCGCCGCCCGGGTCATCGGCCGATCATGCGGCGCACAGCATGGCGGGCAGCCACTTGGCAGCCGTGGCGTGCTGGCCGGCTTCCGCTGCCATGACCGCCTTCTGATAGCCTGCTACCCGGCTGATTTCCCCCGGCTTGAACGCCTTGAACGCGGCCAGGATGTGGGCTTTCGGGACGTGGTTGAAATACGCCTCGGCCGTGGGCTGCCAATAGGCGCTCATGTCCAGCTTGACGGCCCGCGCCAGCGCATCGGCGCGGGTATCGTGCTCGTCGCGCGTCACGGCATCCACCGTGCCGGCCACGCACACGGCCAGCAGCGCCAGCAAGTCGGCCCGCTTCATCTGGCGCAAGGCGTCGAACAGTTCTGCGTCATCGACGGGCAGCCGTTCGCGCCATGCCGTGCGCAGCGCATCGAACTCGGCCGTTGCCTTGCTTGCGGCCAGTTCATGCGCGTACTGGCGCAGGCCGTCCTGGGGATGAACGTGGATTTGCATCAGGCTGTCGCTGCCGCCGTAGAACACGTCCAGCGCCAGCCGATGCACCAGCACGGCCAGGGCCACGTCAGGCTTGCCTGCCACCTCGGCCTGCAGAGCGGCCGTGCGGTGCGCGCTCAGGTTGCGGACCAGCCGGTCCGAAAGGGTCTTGGCGGGCGTGGCCTGCGGCGGCGCATCCGGGCTGTTCGCGCCGTCCCCGTCGGTGGCGTTCGTACCGTCCCCCGGCTGCGCTGCCTGGGTGGCGTCCTTCGCGTCCTCGGGACGCATCAGCCCGCGATGCACGACGACCGCCCCTTCGCGGTCGAGCGTGACGACCGCGCCGGCAACCGCCAGCGTCTCAGGCGCGTAGGCCAGCAGGCCGGTATAGAGCGTGTCCAGGGCTTCGCAAACGCGCTCACCTTCCTCGTAGAGCGGCGCGGCGGCGTCCTCGTCCTCGGCTTCCTCGGCAGCGTGCAGGGCTTCCTCGATCTCGGCCTGCCGGGCGCGCAGCCTGGCGATCTGCTTGGCCTGCCGAGCGGTCGGTTCGCGCTGCACCTGTGGGGCACGGCGAAACCCGGCCAGTTCGGCGTAGCCGAAGACGGGTGCCGCCTCGACCCACTTCCACCCCTCGGCGCGCACACCGGCGGCCATGACCGCCAGCTTGCCCGTTGACAAGCGGGCCAGCAGGTCGGCGTCGGTCAGGTAGACCCCTTCGTCCTGGGCGAACAGGTCGCGGCGGATGCCGCCCCCGGCGGCGGTGTAGGCGTCCACGCCGACGAAGCGGGCCAGCGGACTGCGGGTCGCATCCACGTCGCGCTGCGTGAGGCGGCGGCGCAGCGCATAGGGCTCGCGCTCGTGGGCGGGCGCATCGTAGAACGCGGCTTCCTGGGCTGCATGGTCGTCGGTGAGCGTGAGTGCCATTAGCTGTTCCAGCGTCACGCCGCCCTGGCGGTAGTCGGCCAGCAGGCGCGGCGACACGCGCGCCAGCCGCAGGCGGCGCTGCACGACCAGCGGCGTCACGCCGAAATCGGCCGCAATGTCTTCAACCGGCCGCCCCTCGTTGACCAGGGCCAGGAACGCTTCGAACTGATCGGCCGGGTGCATGTCCTGGCGCTGCACGTTCTCGGTCAGGCTCACGGTGACGGCGCTGTCGTCGGGCACGACGAGGCATGGAATGGTCTGGTCGCGGGCGATGCGCTTGTGCTTGGCCAGCAGCCGCAGTGCGGCCCAGCGCCGTCCGCCTGCGACGACTTCGAACAGGTCGTCCTGCCCCAGCACCGGCACGACTATCAGGTTTTGCAGCAGCCCGACGCGGGCGATGCTTTCGGCCAGGGCATCGACCGGGACGGCGGTCTTGCGCACATCGCGCCGGGACAGGCGCAGCCGGGACAGTGCGATGAAGCGCAGTTCGGCGGCCGGCGTGTCCTGCGCGGCCGGGCTGGTGCCCGCCGCCTCCTGGGCCGCAACCTGCGCCTTGTCGATCACGGCCTGGGTCTGTTCGGCCACCTGCACGGCCTGGGTTTCTACAACGGTTGTGGTGTTCATGATGGGACTCCTTGAGAGGATGCCCAGCGGGTGAATCCCCACATGGGCACGAAGGGCCGGGGTGGCCCTTCGTGCCCATGCCCACCACGCGGCATGGCAGGGGTGCGCCGTCAAGGGAGGAAGCGGCCCGCCCTGGCGCGGCCCGCAGCCGCAGGCGAGGACACGGGGGCCGGCCGCGGCCCTTGACGGAAGAAGCGCCCCGGACATGCCAGGCAAGCGCCGCCAGGCGCGCGCAGGCGTCCACCAGGGGGATTCGTCCTTGGACGCCGGAGTGCCACGACCTGCCGTTGTCTTCCGGCGTAGCCGGCTAGCTGCTGGTTTGCCCACCGTCGGCAAGCTGACGAAGGAAAAGCCGCTACGCCGGATCGTCTTCGCAACCGGCGCAGCGAACAGATGAACAGGCGAGCCAGGCTCGCCTGCGCCGGTCAGATCAGCCCGGCTTCAGCCATCGAGATGACCCTGGCGCCCGCGACGATGAGATGGTCCACCAGACGCACATCGATCAGCGCAAGCGCGTTCCTGATGAGCTGTGTGAACCGTATGTCCGCCGTGCTCGCCTCTTCCACACCTGACGGATGGTTGTGGACCTTATGTGCCCTGTTTTCTTATGTGCCCGGTCGTACCGATAGGGGCATATTTCAAGCACTTCTGAGCACGGCCTGGCCACATAATGGCGGGTGGCGCGCAACATGACATTTCCTCTACTTTTCCAGAAGGGTGATTGTCATGTTGGAACATCACTTCCGGTCGCTTAAGGCGATCGACCGCGTCAGAGCCCAGTGGCTGGGGCCACAGATTGAACGCTACGTGCAGTCGTTGGACGAACTGCATACCAGCAATGCCACGGTACGCCAGCATATCCGCGCACTTGGGCACTTCAATGATTTTGTCATTGCCAGGGGTGTCACGAAGCTAGAAGCACTTCCCGACCATGTTGATGCCTTTGTCGAGTATTGGCACGCCGGTCACGCAGGCTGGTGCAAGAACAACCAGGACCGAGCCGCTGTCACCGCACAGAGCCGTGTTCCGGTGGAGCGGATGCTTTGCCTGGCCTTGCCGGATTACACACGCCCGAACAACCGGCCAGCGATGCCGTTTGCCAATACGGTTCCTGGTTTCTTGCCTTTCTTGAACGATGAGAAGGGGCTTCGTCAGGAGTCGCAGCAGCGCTACCTCTATACGCTTCGTCCTTTTGAAGCCTATCTGAACAGGGGCGGCATTGCTTTGTCGGGATTGGAACCTGCCCACATCAGCCGCTTTCTCGAAGAACGCGCCAAGACACTGCACAAGGCCGGCATGCGAGACACCGCCGGCGCCCTGCGCATCTTCCTGCGTTATCTGCATCGAGAAGGCATCGTGGCTACGGATCTCGTACGTAGTGTGCCGCGCGGCCGTATCTACCGCCAAGCATCCATTCCACGCGCAATTGGATGGCAGGATGTTGAGCGGCTGCTGACCAGCATCGACCGCAGGTCCATCTTGGGCAAGCGCGACTACGCCATTCTGACGCTATTGGCCAGTTATGGGTTGCGCGCCAGGGAGATCGCTGCGCTGTGCCTGGACGATTTCGACTGGACACATGCCCAGATCAGCATCCCAATGCGCAAGGGAGGCCATTCGACGCGCTATCCCTTGTCGGCCACAGTGGGCGATGCTGTGATTTCCTACCTGCAAGCTCGGCGCAGTGATGTTCCTCACCGCCAAGTCTTTCTCACCGCCAGGTCTCCCTACATTCCCATGCGCCACTGGACCGTTTCGGCCATGGTTGGGATACGCATGCGAGACATCGGCATCCAAGTGACACGGGCGGGCTCTCACACACTGCGCCATGCCTGCGTGCAGCACCTCGTGGAAGCCGACATGCCCTTCAAGGTCATTGGTGACTACGTAGGCCATAGCCATCCGTCTTCCACGCTTGTCTATGGCAAGGTGGCGGTACACAAGCTGCGTCAGATCGTCCTCTTCCAAGGGGAGGACGTGCTATGACTGCCCACTGGAATGGTTATCACAGCGCGCTGGCCACACATATCGAACAATACCTTCGGGCCAAGCGCGCCATGGGTTGCAAGTTCGCATGCGAAGGCCGCCAACTGAGACTCCTTGATCGGTTCCTCGCTGAGCGCGGCATTGACAAGATAGACGTCATCGACGGCGCATGCTTGCAGGCGTTTCTGGACTCGCGTCACCGAACCAATCCTCGTAGTTATAACAATCTGCTCGGAGATGTCCGGAGATTGTTTGACTGGATCGTCGGTCAGCAGATGCTGCCCGCATCGCCATTGGTTGCAAAGGCCAAGCCGCAGAGAGCCCGGCGGATTCCCTTCCTGTTCTCACCCGAAGTGATCAGGCGACTGCTGGCCCTGGCCAGGGCTTTGCCGGATAACTCCCGTGCACCACAGCGCGGCATCACCTACGAGATGATTTTTGCACTGCTCGCCAGCCTTGGGCTACGAGTGGGCGAGGTGGCCGGTTTGCAGTGGGGCGACGTGGACCTGGAGCGCGAGGTCCTGGAGATATCCAACACCAAGTTCGGCAAGGACCGGCTGGTGCCCTTTGGCCCCAAGCTAGCAGCCAGGCTACGCGAGTATCGGCTTGAACGCGAGCGGCAGGGCCGTATCTGCACAGGCGCCCACCATCTGTTTTCATGGAACGGCCGCACACCGATCAGCACCAATAGCATCCGCAACACCTTCAGGGACGATCTGCTGCCACAGCTACACCTCACGGTGCCGCCTGGCTGCTTTGGCCCGCACGTCCATGGTTTGCGGCATTCTTTCGCGGTGCGAACGTTGCTGGGCTGGTACCGCCAAGGAATCATTCCCAGTGACCGCTTGCATCACCTGTCCACGTTCCTGGGACACGTCAATCCCAAGAGCACGGCGGTGTATCTGACGATCACCAACGAGCTGCTCGATGCCGCCAATGAGCGTTTCGAGTCATTTGCACCATTGTTGGCTGCGGGAGGTTCATCATGAAGGACTTCAACCTTCCGTCGATCATTCACCGCTACTTTCTGGAGTATTTGCCTCGGCACAAGGGGCTGCAATCGAGCTCAATCCGCAGCTATCGGGATAGCCTGCGCCTGTTCCTGATCTTTGTGGCGGGCACACACCGGCTCGGCGTCAGCGAACTGGTATTGGAGCACCTTGATTATCCCGCCGTGCAGGCGTTTCTGCACAGCATGGAGGCCGATCGAGGCAACGCCATCAGTACCCGCAACCAGCGCTTGGCGGCACTTCATGTGTTCTACGAATACGTGGGCCGGACCGTTCCAGAGATGTTGCCTACCAGTGCCAAGGTCGCTGCCATCCCGATGAAGCGTTGCCCACGGCCGGAGATGACGTTCCTTGGACGTGACGAGGTTCAAGCCATGTTCGCCTGCATTCCTGCTCAGCATCGCCTCTCATCACGGGATCGGGCGCTGCTTATGCTGCTCTACAACACCGGCGCGCGTGTTTCAGAGGTCGCGCATCTGAAGGTCGAACAACTCGACCTGCGCTCACCTGCGCGCGTCAGGCTATTGGGCAAGGGGTCGAAGTGGCGCACGTGCCCACTCTGGAACCAGACGGCCAAGGCGCTGCAGGCGATGCTGGATGAGCGCGGAACGAACTTGCCTCCCGAATCGCCGGTATTCGTTGGAGCTTCGCAGGCGCCGATGACCCGGTTCGGTATTTACAAGCGCATCCGCCACTATGCCACGCTCTGGGAAGCATCGGGGCACACAGCTTCCGCAGCCAAGGTAACGCCTCACGTATTTCGACACACCACAGCGGTTCATCTACTTGAGTCGGGCGTGGAGGTCAATGTCATCCGAGGCTGGCTGGGACATGTCAATCTGGAGACGACCAATCGCTATGCGGAAATCACCATTCGCATGAAGGCCGAAGCCCTGAAGTTGTGCGATCCGATCGTCGCAGGTGTTCCACGCAAACCCGCCTGGAAAGACGATGCTGCGATGATGGCCTGGCTGTCGTCCCTCTGACGCGACCACGATGCTGGGCGGCCAAGGCACGCTGCCCAGTGTCCAAAAACAATCATCTCTCTATCGAACGGGCGAGAATATGCGTACCCAGTCGGGCTTCCATTATGTGCCCAGCCAGTGCTTGGAGACCATTGCGGTATGCCATGTTTCTAATGCCCGGCCACATAAGAAAACAGGGCACATAACGCCCATTATGTTCCGCGCCACATAATGCACCAGCATCACGGCCGCGGCGTTGTATCGAAGCACCAGCTTGAGCACTTCGCGTGGATAGGCCTGTGCCTGATTGAGCGTGCCACGGAACGGTTCCAGGTAAGTGATCAGGTGCATGCGGGTATCGAGCAGAATCAGCCCGCACACTTCGTGCTCCAAGCCAGCCAGACGCAGTTGCAGGAAGTTCCTGACCATGTCCGGCTTGCTCAGATTCTTGCCGCGCAGTTTGTCGACGGTGACCAGTTCGCGCGCCACGGCCAGGATCTCCGTGCGCTGCGCGGGCCGCACCGCGCCGCCGGGTTCGCGTACCAGCAGTGCGCCGGCCAGATTGGGGTCGCTATCGATGAAGAGGGAATATTGCATGACGGCCTCCGATTCGGAATCGGGCGGAATTGCCCGGAACCGAAGGGGCACGGCGCAGCGCAAGCGGTCAGGGGTCGCAGACGGCCGCCAGGCCGCAAGCGCCTTGGCGCGCCGCCCTTGACGGCGAGAACGGCGTGACACACTAACCGGATAGCAAGGCCTCCAACTCTTCAAAAGCAGATGACAGCGGTTGTTAAGCCAGCGCAGCGCGCAGGCGTCAGCGATGCGCAAGGCGGCGCAGCATGTCCCGCAAGGGATGAGCGGATAGCGAACCTGGAGAACCGCGTCCCCGCTTTGGCCGGGAGACGCGAGCACACATCAGTAGGAAATAGCGCGAAGCAGCATCGTCAACAGGATCTAGGTGGCAGTTGCACTAGGCCACACGATGACGCGACAATAGGTACGCGCCGGCAGCTAGCCTTTTCCGCCTCCGCCCATCCTGGGCATGGAAGACCTGCCATTACCTCTCGACCCCCGATTTTTCCTGGGCTGCCGATAAGAACGGAGGCACTTATCCACGATGCAGCCCGAATTGGAGAAATTCGGATGGATACACTTACCCTGACAATCCCGTCGCGCACCGCGATGGCGCGCAAGCTCGCTGAAGCGTTTCGCTCCTATGGCGTAGAACTGCGTCACGCCGAAGCGACCCGCGTGCTCGCCACCGTGCTAGGCGAAAACGAACACACGCTGGCCGCCAAACTGGATCAAACACGCACTTCCCCTGGAAATGCGTTCATGCGAGAGGGACGCGGCTTGGAACAGGCGAGATTGCTCCAAGCGCTCGTCAAGGCCAGACTCGAACTTGCGGTGCAAGTCCCTGCGTTGGGCGGGGTGCGTACATGTGTCGCCACCGCTGAGCAGGCATTGCGCCTGCTGGAAGACAAAGACGCGGTCTATGGGGAACTGGTGGGCCTGAGTAAGCCCGACTACATCGAGTGGCAGTCCAGCAACGGTAGTGTTTATTGCTGCGCCCGCACGAAGGTCGGGAAACAATGCCGCAACCCGGTCAGTGGAGGAACGTGGCTGGAGCCCCCTGCGTGGAAAGCCTTGCATGATGCTAAGGGCTACTGCGCCATACACGGCGGCTAACCTTCGAGCCGTCGCAGCGCCTCCATGCTGCGGTAGCCCACACGGGCTACCGCAAGTCTGCTATTACGAATGCGCAGCCGCAGGTTTCCCGCCTGAACCTGCGGGTTGCCACAGCGCCAGCGTCGTCGCATCCCGATGATCCACACTCAGTATCAAGGTATTCAAGGGGACAAATTGCTGCTTACCCTCGGCGTCGTGGGAGAGATTGACAAAACGGATGTCGCGCCCGGCGATCAGGAATAGGCCTGCTTGTCGCATATCGTTCAGGATGTCATCGAGCGATTGCACCAATGCGATCTCCGAGCGGCCCGTGTTTCCCCCTTCCATGTCGGCACGCATGGCCAGGATTTCCAGAAGGTCGATGCAGTTCTGCAATTGAACCCGAACGTCTGGGAGCAGTGCCGGTGACACAGAGTCGCCTATCACCGAACCGTAGCTCTGCGCCCCCGTCGCCATGCGCAGCAGCCGCTCTCCGTTTTCCACCTCGAAAGCCAGCGTCTCTTGCGTTTCCTTCAATAAGCCCGCCGGCGTCAAGGCCAGAGCAGCAGCCATCTTCAACACTAGTTCCGCATCCGCCATTTCGTAGTCCCGCAGACGGAAGATGTCGCGGTACGACACGCCAACGGTGCGCGCCAGTTCCGCTATCGACATCTCGCGTTGCTGTAGCTGCGTGTTTAGTTTTTCGTAATCGACCTTCACCACCCAGTCCTTGGCATCGCTGCCTTGGGCGATCGACTGAAAAGCACTGGTGACGGAACCTGGCAAGGCATGGCGCCAACGCAAGAAGCGTCGCAACTCCTGCCTTGCCTCTTCCAGCGTATAAACGTCCGCCTGGCTATCCGCACCGGCGCTGTCTATCCATACCCGCTCCACATCGAAGCTGTCATTAGCACCCACAAACCGCGGCGCGCCATGTACCTGTTCGACAGAGGTGCAGGCAATCGAATCGAGCATCAGGAACAACTCGCGTTCATCGGTAATGATGCGCTGCAGCGACCCCGTCAAACTCGTCAATTTCCACACCGCATAGTTGCAAGGGCCAAGTCGTTCCGATAGGGCACCGTGTATGACCAGCGTCCCCGGTCGCGCCTGCTCGATGTTGTCCACAATCCGCGCCAAGGCCCGCCGCAGTTGGGTTTCGTCGAATGACGTGGCGACGATCCATCCTGGCGTTCCGGCGTGGTGCTTGGTCATCGCCACGATGGCTATGGAGAACCAAGGTCCATTGGCCTGGCTGACTTCCAGAAGAACGGATTGAGGAGTGCGCTTGAGTGCGCAGAACGCGGGTTCCGCGCGCGTTGGGATGAGATCGATGGCCTTGCGAAGCATCGCCGAAGCGGCATCGGCAACGGAGTCCAGCAACTCACCGCCCTGGACCACACCTTCAATCGTAGTCTGGAGAAGATAGACACAATCAGTGTGCTGGATGGAGGCGACTTTAGCGCGCATCCAACTGGCATAGCCTTCGAGCTTAGCCACCAGCTCCAAGACATGCGTGTGCTTCAGTTCGATATGGGCGGTCGCCAAGGCGTCCTTGAGGCTCCGGGCTCGGCGCTTCATGTTGGTCGTGCGCTGCAAATCAGCGGCGTCGAGAATGCGCGCAGCCGTTCCGAGATCAAGCGTGACGACCCGATCGGCAAGGTAACGAACGAGGATGGTTGCGGAGGACTCCGCGGATGAAGAGAATGGACGTGCCATAGTGGCCAACTCCGATGGTTAAGCTCACGTCAGGCTGGTTGATGGTGCCGCGCGTTACCGGATCGCCTGATGTGGGCAAACACGGGGTTGGTCATGCTATGGCCGGGTGGCCTACGCCGGATTTGCCGTACCGCCGTGGCGGCTACGCGACTGACAGGCTCCGGGGTGCCTTGCTAATTATCTAAGCACATCCCTCCAAAGAAATCAAGATTGTAAGGACACGCCAATCAGTTGATGACTGGTGCCACTGGCGCGTGAGTCCGAAGTCCACCTATGTTTTGCTAGGTTAACCCTAGTGCACAATGTGGCATCTCGCATTCTTGGAGGAGGCATCGTGTCGCAAACTGCCGAAGATTTTCGCCCCAAGGTTTTCATTTCCTATTCGTGGACCAGTCTCGACCACCAGCGGTGGGTGCTTGACGTAGCCAAGCGTTTGACTGAGGCGAACGTGCATGCGCTCTTGGATATCTGGGACCTGCAGCCTGGCGCTGACTCTATCCACTTCATGGAGCGCATGGTTAACGATCCGAGTGTCCAAAAAGTCTTGATTCTTGCCGATGAAAAGTATGTCGCCAAAGCAAATGACCGTGAAGGTGGCGTTGGCACGGAAACGCAGATCATCTCGCCTGAGCTGTACAGCCAAACGGACGCAGGAAAGTTTGTTCTTGTTGTCTGCGAGCGAGATGAAAAGGGAAGGCCGTATTTACCAACGTACTACAAGTCCAAAATCTACATCGATCTGAGCGATGAGGGCCGCTACGCCGAAGAATTCGAAAAGCTATTGCGGTGGATATACGACAAGCCGGCGGAGGTGAGGCCTGCCTTCGGCGCAACTCCTTCTTTCCTTCAGGAGAATTCGGCGACGGACCTGGGCACGGCGATGTACGCCCGACGAGCTATGGAGGCGATGCGCTCTGGTAAGCCACAAGCCTTAGGCTCATTCATCGAGTACTTAGACGTGCTGGCGCGGCACCTTGAACGACTGCGTATCACTAGAGAGTCTGGCAAAGAGTTCGACGAACAGGTGGTCGAGTCCTTTGTGTCGTTCAAGCCATTTCGAGACGAGTTCTTGGAGGTGTTAAGGGTCGTTATGACGCATTCGCAGGATCTCGAAATGGGTAGGGTTCTTCATCGCTTTTTTGAGCAGATTTACAACTACAACGAACGGCCGTACGACTACATAGGGTCCTACCGATCTACCGACTTTGACAACTTTCGACTTGTGTGTCGCGAACTATTCCTGCTGACGAACTCGCTTGCGCTCAAGCTTCAACGCCTAGATGTTGTGCATACGCTACTCGAGCAGGACTACTACATCACGGTCGCAGACGGAAGGCAGACCATGTATTCGTTTGGGGTGATGGCGAGGGAAGTAGAGTCGATGGACCACAGGAGGCGTCGTCTGTCCTCTGATCGAGCAAATCTAATTGCTGACATGCTACTAAATAGGGCAAATGGCTCTTTTGTCACCCGAGATGACGTTCTACAGGCAGACTTCGTTTTACATCTTCGCTCCCGCCTAACCGGGCAGCGTCATTGGCATCCGGCTACACACGTATTTGCAGGTGGAATACACCGAGCCTTTGAGGTCTTTGCGCGTTCCTCGTCGCGGGCTTTTTTTGCGAAGCTCGCGCCAATACTTGGTGTCGACGACGTAGAGAGGCTTAAGGTTTTTGTGGAACAAATGGGGCAGTACGGCCAGGGTTTCAACTCAGGAGATGCCAAGTTACTGACTGGCTTCGATGAGCTTTGCACTCGAGCATAGAGAGACGAAAATGTAGTGAGTCGACTGGCTAGTTCGCGTTCCGGCACGGACATTCAAGGGCCGTTTATCATGGGCCGGCATCCACAAGTTTCATCCAAAGCACAACAAAAGCGCCGAGCGCGATTGCGAGCGGCGCTGAATGCATCGGTCAGCTCAGTCCGAAGCCGGTTCGATCATCGCTTGCAACTGGTCAAGCACACCCGGCTCGACGAAGACGCAAGGCTGATCGGCCGCAATGGGAACGTTGAACACCTTGCCAAACGCTTCGCGCTTCAGGTGAGCCAGCCGTCCCGTCCGATAGGCCTGTTCGGGTTTCAGGTTCCCGGATGCAGACGGCGAACCGCTACGCTGCGGATCGCATTCGACCACGGCGACGAAACCGTCGTTGAACAACCGCTGGTGTTCGGGGCACAGGTCCCAACCTGTCGTCGTATAGCGCTTCATGCTCGCGCGCAGGCGCTTGTCGAGCAGCAGGTTGCCCGTATCGAACGTGGTGCCGCATACCAGGCATACACGCTGTTCCAGCGAAACATGGGACTTGTCGTTCATGACCTTCTCCGGTTGCTTGGGCGGAATTGCCCGAGACCGAAGACGCACGGCGCAGCGCAGCAGTCAGGGGGAGAAGACGGCCGCCAGGCCGCAAGCGCGCAAGGCGCGTGCAGCCCTTGACGCGCGAGCACGCCGTGGCACGATGGGAAAACAGCAAGGCCGCTTACTCTCCAACAGCAGATGACCCCGGGGTCGGCACGCCAACGCGCCCGTGTCAGCGATGCGCAAGGCGGGCATGGCCCGTCCCGTCAGGGATGAGCGGATAGCGAACCTGGAGAACCGCGGCCCGGCCTGGCCGGGAGACACCCTGGCTACAATCCTCCCCATGCCCAGACCGTCAGAGAAGACGCTGCTGCGGCGTCGAATAAAAGGACAATCAATCGATGGCCACACGCTACGGCCGCCGTCGACGCGACGGCACCTATGAATATCACGACAGCGATGCCTCGCTGCAGGCGGCTAAACGACAAGAGGGCCGAGAAGCGCGGGCTGGTTTCTTCGGCTTTGTCGGCCTGGTGATCGGCGGCTGGCTGGCCTACCTGGGGCTGCAGTACATCGGCGCGGCCGATTGGCCGAAGTGGACGCGATTCGTCGGCGTGCTGGTGGGAGCCGGAGTCTGCGCCACGCTCTTTTTCAAGCTGGCCGAAGTTGTCTGGAAGCTCTTTGTCGCGCTGCTGGCCATCGTCTTGCTGCTGGCAATCGGCGTATTTCTCTGGAAATCCGTCTAGTACACAGCGGTTCCTACGCCGCACTAAGATCCAACGCGCCCTGTCCGGTTGAGCGCCTGACCCGAGCTGCGCACCATCAAAGCCATGCCGATACGCATGGAGACGGACATGGTGGTAACGAGACAGGACAGTGCCGCAACCAGCTTTCAGCCGGCCTTCTACCGCATGCGCGACATCATACGCATCACGTCGCTGAGCCGCCCAACCTTGTACCGCCGTATTGCGGCGCGCCGATTTCCGGCGCCCGTCAAACTCGGCGGGCGAGCCAGCGGCTGGCCCGCGGAATCGATCCAGGCGTGGATTGCCGATCCGGCAGGCTACGTAGCCACCGAGCCGCCCGCGCTGCCAGAACCCTAGTTGGCTGACAAAACACGACTTATACTGTATATTTAACCAGTATTTGATCAATAACCGTCTTTCCGCCACAAGGGGATAAACTGGCGGCGGAAAGGGAGATTGTCATGAACCCGTGGCCCGAGTTCCTAGCGAACAAACCCGTCGATACTCGTATCGAAATGGGTGCCTACGAGTATCTGTGGCAGCAGCCCAACTCCAACACAAAGCGGCTGGCCGAACTGTTCGAGTTCCACCCCGGCAGCCTGCCGTCCGACCTGGTGGACGAGGACGCTGCCCAGCGGGCCGCCGAGGAAGTCGTCGGGCACCTCGCCAAGCGGGGCATCAAACGTTTCGGCGTGCGCATCAACGGCATGCACGACTACCCGGCCCGGCTGCGCGACGCCACCGAGCCGGTGGAAATGCTGTACTTCCTCGGTTCCTGGGAACTGGCCGAGTCACCGCGACGTGTGGCCGTGGTCGGCACCCGCCAAGTCAGCAGCGAAGGCGCGGCACGCACGCGCAAGCTTGTGCGCGCCCTGGTCGAACACGACTTCACCATCGTGTCGGGTCTGGCACAAGGCGTCGATACGATCGCCCATCAGACTGCCATTGACTGCGGCGGACGCACCATCGCCGTCATCGGCACCCCCATCTCCGAGGTCTACCCGAAGGAAAACGCCGAGCTGCAGCGGCGCATCGCCAGCGGCTACCTGCTGGTCAGCCAAGTGCCCGTGCTGCGCTACAAGGCTCAAGGCGCGAACGTGAATCGCTTCTTCTTCCCTGAGCGCAACAAGACGATGTCGGCGCTCTCCGAGGCCACCATCATCATCGAGGCCGGCGAAACATCGGGCACGCTGACGCAGGCGCGCGCCGCGCTCGCCCAGGGCCGCAAGCTATTCATCCTGGAAAGCAACTTCCGGAATCCCGCAATCAGCTGGCCGGCGAAGTTCGAAAAGCAAGGCGCCATCCGAGTGCGGGAGGTCGAAGACATCCTGCGCGAATTCGAGGACGTGCCGCACGCCCACGCATGAACATGCCGCCCCGCCTGACGGTGGTGGGCGAGCAGGAGCGGCCGGACCACTGGTATCTCCCCGCTGATGCCCAGTGCTTCTTCTGGGGCGAGTACACGCCCTACGAACACACTCAGGGCAAGCGGTGGAATTTCTCGGCCACCAACCAGCTCATCGCCAACTTCAAGAAAGGCGTGGACCGGCGCGACCGGCCCGACTGGCACTACAAGCAGCAAGCGATCTGTCAGGTTGCCACGGCGTTTTCCCGGTTCTGGAAGTGGGCCGACACACACCAGAATCATCGCCTGGCCCTGATACCCATTCCCCCTTCGAAGCCACGCCACAACCCGCTATATGACACCCGCATGGTGGACATGCTCAATCAGCTCGCCCAACTGGTAGATCTACCGCTCGACATTCGCGACTGCTTGAGCTTCAGCGGGGCAAATGCTGCGAGCCACGAAACCGCCGAACGTCCATCACCCGATGAACTCCAAGCCGACCTTAGCTTCGACGAGGCCGCAGGACGGCGAGTGCAGCCCCCCACTGTGGTTTTCCTGTTCGACGACATGCTGACCACGGGCGCGCACTATGTGGCAGCAGCCCGCAAACTGACCGACGCCTATCCCGGCACTCAGATCATCGGCAACTTCGTCGCTCGGCGACTGATTCCCGATCCGTTTGATGATTCCCGTATCGGTTCATGAAAAGAAGTGTTCGTAACACGATCAAGGTGATTATGATAGTCCATACACGGACCCGCCAGACAAGTAACATGCCAGCCCCAGGTTTCGCCATGCCCGCGGGGAAGACACCGGCGTAAGATTCGGCATCAGCTAACTCTTTGCCGAACGGGAACGTTTAAGGGCAAACCAAATGTTGCCTACTTGTAAGCGATAATGGCAATCATAGGTTGCCCAGTCCACACCAACGCCCGCGCTTTGGCGTTCGACGCGATTTTTAAGAGATAGGCAATAGTAATGCGCATAATGGTGATGAAGAGGCGAGCTAGCAGAATGGCCGCTGGAGTTCAGCCTCTGAAGGGACGCATATGACTTCCATTCGGATTCAGGAGAGAACGTCTATCGACGAAGTCCTTGCTTGGCGAGTAGCTCAGTGCACCGTGATCTCTGTAGGCAGAAGAAGCGGCTTCGAACCGGGTGCGCAAGGATTGGCTTTAGCCGCGCTCGCGTCGATGCGGCCAGGCCGAAACGCGCCCTGTCTTGAATGCGATTTTGATGAACCTAAAACTCTTGACGATCTCGAGTCGACTTTTTTTGGGAACGCCGTTGGCTTTGCGTTACCTCGTTTAATATCCAACCTTCAATTTCAGAAGGTTCCGGCTTCGCGTGAATTCAAGCGACTACTGGGTGAACTCTACAAGGACAGACGCGGGATTCTGGGATCAGGCCGTAGCAAGACAATTGTGTGTGCTGATCCAGTCTTTCCCATCCCTCCTTGTCTCGCGCTGCAAGGGACTCCCACCACTACCTTCCCAACGCCGTCGGCGTTTTCGAGTCTCATTAATGCCGAAGTGGAAAAGATGGGATTTCGCCACATGCTAGCCTCGACGGGTGAGTCGGATGTTATCTCGTTTGTTTATGAGTCACTTCGCAACAGTTGGGAGCACGGTATTTCGCTAGATCCGCCACGGCGCGCCCGCAGTACACGGGCGTTAATCATTGAAAAGATCGTTTTGCAAAAAACAGACCTAGCGTCACGGCAGCTATCACCTGAGCTCAAGGATTATTTAGCCCGCATTGTCGAAGCAAACCATGACGATCTTGGGCTCGGTGTTATATGCTTTTCGGTCGCGGATCAAGGGGATGGCATTCAGGCAACACTTCCAGCCAAAACTGATTACCCGAATGAGACCCGTGCCGAGCGTTTGGCGAGGGCCTTTGTTCCCGGGGAGAGCCGTAAACCGGCTGGCGTAGTCAAGCGCGGGCTCGGGTTGGCGAATATTATTTCAGCAGCGCATAGTCTTCAGGCGTTGCTACGCATCAGTTCGGGGGATCTCGTCGCGTCGCAGGACTTCTCGTACGGCGAGGATAAGTATCCCCAACTTAAACTCGACTCGATCCGCCAACTTCCCGATATGGCACCGCGCGGTACATGTATATCGATTTTTATACCGGAATTCGCTTTTGATCTGGATCAGCATAGTCTCTTTCCCCGTTGATGACATAAAAAATCATGATTCTCGCTTTCAGCGACATCATCGCCGAGACGTCCGCAGACTTTGATCATGCCGTAGCGCAAATTGAAAGTACAAACTTGCGCCAGGCGGAAGGTATCGTGCTCCGAGCTCATGCGTCGTTATGGCGTCGCATTAAGAAAAATGATTTCAACGTCGAATTGCTTAAACCAGATCTGGATGCTGTCGGGCGCCGAGCACCTGGATTGGATATTTATTTACTTCCCGATGCACATAGCCTCGCTGAGCACTGGGTTGTCGGATCAGGGGCACAGCCGCCTATCCGACTTATTGACGGTGCGAGCGGGGCGATATCATTGGCAATGGTCAATGCCGAATGCCGAAACGATATCCGCATTGCCGAGTTAAGAGAACTATTCGAGTCTTTTCAAGGGCGTTGCGTTATCTGTGCAAGTGAAAACCATCATTTTGCATTACCGTCTGGCGCGCATTCTACTCAGTTTGTTCGGCTTGGCGATGCGTTTGCCAGCATTGACGTCATAGATCGGATTGCATACTGGGTTGCGATGGAAATCCAGTCGAAGCCTGAGATTCTTGAGCGGAACGGGCGTCATACCATATTTGTTGATCATCCCAGCATGCTCGTTCTGGCGGCACGAATCCAGCGATTGGTAGACGTACCTATAAACATAGTGGCATTTCCCACCTATCCGTCGGATATCCAATCACGAAACGCCTCGTTTGAAATGCTGCGAAAACAAGCAGCTGATTGTGCATCTGTGCTCGTCGTAATAGGAGTTGCATCAACTGGGCGCTTAGCTAACTTTATTCAGCGATGGGCTGAAACAGAATATCCCCATGCGTTAAGCGTCATCGTCCTCTATGCACTGCAAGAGCTTCAGGCCACATCCGTGCTCTGCAGGCTTGACTTAAAGGGCTACAGGCACTTTAGCAATGAGGATGGCTGTGAACTATGCGCCGCACATAGCTCCGCTGTACAGATCCATACGTCGAGCTATCTCGTCGGCCTCCAACCAGGTGAAGCAGTTCCTCTCATACCGAGACACTTTCATAGTCAGCGGGATTTTTTGCAGCGGTGGGGGGAAGTTCCAGGGGTACTTCGCGTCCATTACGACGATCCAAACGAAGCAACTGGCCGGCATCACGCTTTCTACATTGATGTAAGTTCCTTACTGGATGCCCCCGGATTTCAGGGGGAGCTTATCGCGGCCATTGGCCGCTTCGACCCCGAACCAGAGGTGATTGTCATTCCCGATCACCCGACAGCTCGCAAGCTTGGCGATATCCTGCATGGATTTCTTGCAAAGCCGCTAGTAGTCCTCGACGAAAAACTTATTGCGAGAGGAGAAGGTCCGATTGACGAGAACCTTCGATTAGCGCAGTGTGCTTTGATTATTGATGACATCTTCATTACAGGCTCAAGGCTCGAAAGCATAAATCGATTCCTGCGGGAACGATATGCCGAAAGGTGTCCCAGCCTAGCAACCATTCACTACTGGACCGTGTTGGCGACGCCTTCATCTTCAGCCAATTATGAGCGTGTCGTGAGAGGGATAACGCAAAATCATGGCTGGTCCTCAACTGTGTCGCATCTGCAAGAAATTCCTTTACCCGACTGGCATCGCACCGGCGATTGCCCATGGTGTATGGAGAGGAATGTTCTATCTGGTTTAGCTCAATCTGCGGTGGAATTCGACGGAAAGATCGCTGATCGACTTGCGTCGTTGTCAGCAACGGATCAGGGGATAGTTTCGGCTCCATTCGTAGATAGTGGCGCTGCTATCCCGCTGCTTGGCGCACAGTCGGTAGCGCTCGCGCCGGGTTCTAGCGCCATGCAAGTTTTATTCGCCTGCGCAAGCGCTACTCAGCAACTACGAAATGCTCCTGAAAATGCTCTAAATGCTGATCTGTTTCCTACACCGAGATATATAGCCAGACGTGTCTTTGAAACTAATTACACCGAGCGACTGATATGGCTGGCGCTTCTCAGGTCTTTGAAGGGCAAGGAATTAGATCCGGCGCTTAAGGCCTTTCTTGCAGCCACCGCGTTAAATTCGCAAGATGCACAACGTGGGATCGTCTTAGGTGAGCTTGCCGTCGCTTGGCTTACAGGAAAACTTGGATCTATACCCGTTTCGGAACCCTGTCGTGATTTTTTTTCCAGTGTCGGTATTTCATGGGAGGCGCTGTACGCGAAAGCGTTCGTTGATCGTTACCCGCAATAGGAATGGACGGCGAATCAGGGTCAGGCCATAGATGAGGCAGGCAGCTATTATTTCTGTGCACGGCGCTAGGTAGCCGTCATAGCGACGCTAAGCACAAAAGGACCATGCGCGGGCTTCCATGCTGTTTGCAGTTTAAGACTTGTCTATGCCATTGGTTACTCTTGTTTGACGAGTCATAGGCGCCGCAACAGCGGCGATGCGAAAGAAACGCCGATCCTCCTGCGTCAATGGGTCGCCATAAAAGAGCTTTTCCACCAAGTCAAGCAGGTCAGATGCTACGCCATGCTCGATACCTGCGTCTTGCATACGGCGAATGTCGTTGGCATCTTCATCTTCTATCCGGGTCGCACTACGTGGCACAGGAACATCGGCTACTGCTTCACGGATACCTTCCTGAACATCGACTAAGAATTGGGCGGCCTCTTCATCAAGCACAGTATTACGAACAGCCAACTCCATCAAAACGGCTAAGGTGCCCCGAAACCAGTCGATCTCCGTGCCTACAAGAGGTATCGCATGGACATGCGCGATGTAGCGCACTGCGTGAGCAATGACCATATCAGTCTCACGCTGTTTCCTAACGAAGTCCTGGTGCTCCTCTGCAACGACTAAGTATTTTCCAGCTAACGTTTCCACGACATCATTGGAGGCAGTCCCATTGCGCCATAGAACTTGGCGGGCAACAGCCTTACAAGCACTAAACAACTCTGTTTCTAACGGTGCGGTCATGGTGCGAAACCTATGGTCGAAGAGGGGCCAATACTGTTGATGTGAAGCACCAAGTCTAGCCGAGGCGGTCGACAAAAATCGGAGTGTTGCGACAAACGACAAAGCTAAAGTTCGCTGACGAATAGTCGTCGCAAACATGTCCCTAAATCTGACCCTATAGATCACTTAGCCAAAAAAACTTCAATTGAATCAATAAGATAGATCATTGACAAATACTAGCGGTAATAGCAGCCTATCCATCGATTGGACCGCAGCGCGTGGAAGGACAGCGTATCGACCGACCGCCAGGCATCCAGTCCCATGAGCGCGGTCGCCCCCCGGCGCCGCAGCTCGTGCCTCAGCCAGGGGCACCGCCATTCCGTTGGCAACAGGCTGCGGCGATCGTGATCGCGCGGCGCGAGGAAGCCGTAGTGCGCATTGGCCTCCTCCACCATGTCCTTGAGCCGGCCCCGGGACGCGCCGCCATGCCGGACCACGAACCCCGGAAGCGTATCGGCCAGCAGGGCCGTGTCCAGATGCGCCGCGTCATCGTCATAGTGGGCGGCCAGCACGGCCTGCATCGAGTGCAGACGGGTATCGGCCAGCGATTGCTGCACGGCCGCCTGTGCCCGCACCAGGACGTCATGCACGACACGATCGTGTTCGGCGAAGGCCCGCGCCAGCGCGCCATCCCCCCAGCCTGCGGCGCCACCCGCTCCGGCCGCGCCCGCGGCGCCGCGGTAGGCCTGGCCATGCGCGGCGCCGAACAAACCGCCAATGAGGCTGGCGGGCGGATTGGAAGACGCCAGCCGGCGGGCCTGCGTATCGCCGAACCGGGCCCACGAGGCCAGCGTGATGGCATGCGCCATGCCCACCTGGTGGGCCACCAGTGCGCGATTGGCATAGGCAAGGAAATTCAGGCTCCGCGCCTGGACCAGCGCGCCGCTATAGGCCGCCGCGTCCAGCGCGCGGGCTAACCGGGCCTTTTCGCGCAGCAGTTGCCCGCCGTCGAACAACTGCACCAACCCTGCCGCCACGGCGGCGAGCAGCGCCACCGCCAGCACCAGCGCCTGTCCGGCCTGCGAGCGATCCGCGGTGCGCATCTAGTTCGCGCCCGCCTGGGCGGAATTGCCGGTAAAGGACTTGAGCGAACGGGCGGAGGTCTGGGACCGGGCGCCCTTGGCCGCGGTCTGCGCCGCGCGCGATTCGGCCGAACCGTCCTCGCCCGCGAGTTCGCGCGCCATCGCGGCCGTCTGGGAACGGACCACCTGGCCGAACAACTGGTAGACGGCAATCGCGGCCACCGCCACGAGCGCGACGATGACGATGTACTCGACTATGGCCTGACCGCGCTGCAGGCGCCGCCGGGTGACACAAAGGGGAAAAGACATGGGCGGGACTCCACCCCCGCGCGCCGGGCGCCGTGCCCGGCCGTCCGCGAGGGTGCCGCCAGTTTCCGGGGGAGGCCTCGCACCGGCAATGCGAGGATCCCGCGACGGACAGGAAGGTCATCCCCGTCCGCCGGCACCCGGAACCGCTACAGATTGAGCTTGGAGATCTTGGTGCCTTCCACCGTCAGGCCGGCCATCAGGCCCGCGTTGGTCAGCGCGAAGGCCACGACCGGCGCCCGGGCGGTATTGGTGTCGATGCCGGCGTTGACGCCCGCCTTGACCACCGCCACCGATCCGTCCACGCCGGCGGTCCAGCCGTTGCTGGACTTGAAGCGGTCGAGTTCGGCCTGGTTCATGAACATGAACACCAGCGCCTTGGACTGCGCGCCGGCCTGGAAGCCGAACGAGCCGCTGGCCGTGCTGTAGTAGCCGGTGGTGCGTCCGCTCTCGCGCAGCGCGCCTTCGCCGTACTCGCCGCCGACGATGAAGCCGGCGTTGATCACGCTGGGGAAGACCAGGATGCCGCGGGCCTTGTTGCCCAGTTCACGCGAGCCGTTGACCGTGGAATACAGCCGGTTCAGCGTTTCGTTGACTCCGGAATCGATCCGGCTGCGCTTGGCGGCTGGCGAGCTGTCGCCGCTCTTGTTGGGGTCGGTCGTGGTGCAACCCGCGGCGACCAGCAGGCCAGCGGTGGCGGTGGCGTAGAGGAACTGACGACGTTTCATGCTCTCTCTCCTTGAGTGGGCTTGCCGGCAGGCAGCTTCCGAGGAAGGGTCGTGGCCCGCCGCGGCAAGCACAGCCATTCTGCCGGATATACGTCAAAACCGCGAATGCAAACGTAAACCGGTTGTTGCATCCGGCCGTCGCCCCGGGGCGTTTCCCCGGGAAGGACAGAAAACCGCCAAGTATGCGAAGATCCGGGCGTAACGATCAAACAGGACGTCCGCCCTCCCAGGCGAGCCCCGCCCATGTCCGGATTCGACGTTCAAGACCTGGAGTTCCCCGCCTTCGACGGCCAGGCGCTGCCGGGGCGCCTGTACCGGCCCCGCTGCCACGCCCCCGTCCCCCTGCTGGTCGATGTGCACGGCGGCGCCTGGATCCGGGGCAACCGCCTGAACAACGCCTCCATGCACGAAGCGCTGGCCGACGAGGGCATCGCCACCTTCGCGCTGGATTTCCGCATGCCGCCGCAGGCCGGAGCCGAAACCACCTTCGCCGACGTCCACGCCGGCCTGGCCTGGGCCCGCCGGCACGCGGGCGAACTGGGCAGCCGCCCGGGGTGGGTGGGCGGCCTGGGCACGTCCAGTGGCGGCCACCTGCTGATGCTGAACGCGCTGCGGGGGGGCGCCCCCGGCGCGGCGCCGGATCCCGCACCGCTGGTCCGCTACGCGGTGGCCTGCTGGCCCATCCTGGATCCTCTGGCGCGCTACCGGATGGCCCACGAACGCCGCCTGGCCCCTTTGCTGGACGCGCACCATGCCTTCTGGCAGGACGAAGCCGCCATGGAACGGGACAACCCCCAGCTCATCATGGAACGCGGCGATGCCCGCCACCTGCCGCCCGTGCTGCTGATACAGGGCACGGCCGACGCCAACGTCGATCACTTCCGCGCCGACGCCTTCGGCGAACAGTACCGGCGGGCCGGCGGCGCGATCGACGTCCTGAAATACGACGACGAACCCCACATGTTCATCACCGTCGAACCAGACTCCCCCGCTTCGCTGCACGCCATGGACCGCATCCGGCACTTCGTGCGCAACCAGTGCCGCGCCGCGGGCTGAACGCCGCGGCGGGAATGTAAACCATCCTCAAAACGTACAAAATGTTGCGTTTCCCGGTCACATGGAAGGGCTAACATCAGCCAGGCTAAAGCGTCGTGAATACATAACGACCGGCGCCCTTGCCCAGTCCATCCCAGGAGGTCAACATGAAAACCAACACTCTCTCCAAAATTGCCCTGGTCGCGGCGCTCGGCGTCTTCGTCGCCGGCTGCGCCAACCAGCAGCAGACCAACACGGCCATCGGCGCCGGCGGCGGCGCCGCCCTGGGAGCCGGGCTGGGGGCGCTGCTGGGCAACTCCAAGGGCGCGGCCATCGGCGCCGGCCTGGGTGCCGTGGCGGGCGGGCTGGTCGGCTACAACTGGAAGACCGTCAAGCAGGACGTCGAGAAGTCCGGTTCCAAGGACCTGGGCATCGACATGACCGAGCAGAACGACGGTTCGCTGAAGGTCAACGTGCCCAGCAGCGTCTCGTTCGACACCGGCAGCTACGCGCTCAAGCCGGCCCTGCTGCCCGTGCTGGACAGCGTTGCCAAGACCCTGAACGAGCATCCCGAGCTACGCGCCAAGGCCGTCGGCCATACCGACAACACCGGCCAGATGTCGCTCAACCAGACCCTGTCGCAGAACCGCGCGCAGGCAGTGGCCAACTACCTGACGAACAAGGGCGTCTCGCCCGCGCGCCTGACCACCGAAGGCCGCGGCCCCAACGACCCGATCGCCAGCAACGACACGGTGGAAGGCCGCGCCGCCAACCGCCGCACCGAAATCTACCTGTACGCCACCAAGAACTGACCGGCGATCGCGCCGCCCCCATGCGGGGCGGCGGCGTTCTTGGGTAAAGTAACGGCTTGCTCCCGGCAGCAGCCGGCCCCCAGGAACGTCCATCGCCATGTCCAGCCCCGCCCCCCTTCCTTCGTCCACGCTCGTCGTCCGCGACGCCTGTGACGCCGACCTGGCCGCCATCCAGGCCATCTACGCCTTCCATGTCCTGAACGGCGTCGCCAGTTTCGAGGAAGTCCCGCCCACGGTGGAAGACATGCGCGTCCGCCGCGCCGCCGTGCTCGGGCAAGGCCTGCCCTACCTGGTGGCCGAACAGGACGGCGTGATCGTCGGCTACAGCTATGCCGGCAGCTACCGCCCGCGTCCGGCCTACCGCCACACCATAGAGAACTCCGTCTACGTCGCCGACGGCACGGGCGGGCGCGGCATAGGCATCGCCCTGATGCGGGAACTGATCGCGCGCTGCCAGAACGGGCCGTGGCGCCAGATGGTGGCCGTCATCGGCAACAGCGGCAACGCCGCCTCCATCGCCCTGCACCGCAAGGTCGGGTTCGAACACGCCGGCGTGCTGCGCAGCGTCGGCTTCAAGCACGGCCGCTGGGTCGATACCGTCATGATGCAGTTGCCGCTGGGCCCGGGCGATCTCACCCTGCCCGGCAGTCCATGACGCCATGGGCCGGCTCGGGCTCCCCATGGCGGCGTCCTGATATTTTCCACGAGACTCCACCGTGAACACCGACAGTCGACGCCACCGCAGCGACCAGCTACGCATCAAGCACCTGCGCCTGCTGGAGCTGGTGGCCGAGCACCATTCGCTGGCCGCGGCGGCGCAGGCCCTGCACCTGAGCCAGCCCACCGTGACGAGCATGGTGCAGGCGCTGGAGGAAGTCTTCGGCACCACGCTGATCGAGCGCAGCGCGCGCGGGGGCAGCCTGACCGACGCCGGCAATCTGGCGCTGCGGCAACTCCGCGTCGCGCTGGCATCGTTCGACACGGCGCTGGAAAGCGTGGTCCGGGGCAGCACGCCGCTGGTGCGCGTGGGCGTGCTGCCGCTGCTCGACGCCTGGCTGCTGCCGCAGGCCATGGCGCGGATGGAAGCCACCGGCACCCTGCCCCGCATCGCCATCACGCACGGCGGCATCAACGTGCTGTACGGCGGCCTGGACCGCAGCGAGATCGATTGCGCGATCTGCCATCTGGACGAGCTGCCCGTGCAGGGCGGCCACCTGACCGACCTGCACATCGAACCCCTGCACGAGGAAAGCCGGCTGTTCGCCTGCGCGACGGACCATCCGCTCGCGCAACATGCCTCGCTGCGGCTGGGCGACCTGGCGAACGAGGAATGGATCGTCCCGCCCAAGGCCTCCCAGGCCCGCCGGGTGCTGGAGCGCGTGTTCCTGGGAGCAGGCCTGATGCCGCCGGAACCCCGCGTCGAGTCCTTCCCGTACCACACGAACCTGGAAGTCGTGGCGGCCACCCGCATGCTGACTTTCGCGCCATCGTCACCGGTCCGCCATTATGCGGAGATGGGCCGCGTGCACATCCTGCCCATCGCCGACGACATCCCCATCAGCCGGCTGGCCTTCCTGGCTCGCCGGCCCGTGATGCAGTTGCCCGGGGTCGAACCGCTGCGGCAGGCCGTCGTCTGGGCCGCCCGGCAGATGGCCGCCGCGCGGGCGGCCTGACCCGGCTCAGGCCCAGGCGCGAAAGCCCAGTCCCGGCACCGTCGCACTGTCCTCGCCATCCTTGAGCACCACCGGCTCCAGCGCGCCGCTGGCGACGGCGTCGGCGGCGAACTCCGCCACCGACCGGACCTTGGACGCCGGCACGCCGGCCTGGGCCAGCCGCTGTTCGAGCCGCGCCGCCTCCCACCCCGCGATCCGTTCCCGCAGGCGCGACTTGAGCAGCACGGGATCCTTCGCCCGGAGGAAGGACACCTGTTCCCCCGGCTCGGCCGCCCCATCGAACAAGGCCGGATCGGCGGCCAGTTCGCCCAGCTCCAGCACCTCCAGCAGGCGGGCGAACTGCGCGGGCGTATTGGCGCCCAGCGCGATCCAGCCATCGCGGGTCCGGAAGAAATCGGCGGCGGGGCTGCCCGAATAGCCCTGGTTGCCGACCCGGCGCGGCGACACGCCCTTGGTCAGGGCCTCGACGGCATAGCTGTACATCAGTTGCATGGACGCCGCCGCCATGGACACGTCGAGCAGGATGCTGCGGCCGTCGCGGTTGCGCTGGTGCAGGGCACTGACGATGGCCAACGCGCCCAGCATGCCCGTGGCCGCATCCACCACCGGGAAGCCGGTCTTGATGGGGTCGTCGCCTTCGACGCCGCCCATCATCGCCATCCCCGTCATCGCCTGCACGACGTGGTCGTAGGCCGGCCGGTCGGCCCAGGGCCCGGTCCGGCCGAAGCCCGAGATCGAGCAATAGACGATGCGCGGATTGACCGCGCGGATGGCTTCATAGCCCAGCCCGTGCCGCTCCAGCGATCCGGGGCGGAAGTTGTCGACGAACACATCGGCGTCGCGCGCCATCGCCAGGATCTCGGCGCGTCCTTCTTCGGTGCGGAAGTCCAGCGCCACGCAGCGCTTGCCGCCATTGAGCGACAGGAAGGCCGACGGCCCCCGCTCGGACCGGCGCAGCACGTCGCCGCCGGCGGGTTTCTCGATCTTGGCGACGTCGGCGCCCATCTGGGCAAGGTAGAAGGTCGCCAGGGGGCCGGCGATGACGTGCGAGAAGTCCAGCACGCGCACGCCCGCCAGCGGCAGGAAAGCTTGATTCATAGGAGGGCCATGCGCCTAGAATTGAACGATCTTGGAAGCGCGCACGATGCGCGAGAACTTGGCGGTTTCCTTCGTGAGGAAGTCGGCGAAATCATCCGCCGTGGGCGACAGCTCGACCGGCGATCCGTTCTTGTCGAAGAACGCGTTCAGGTCGCCGCGCTTGAAGGTCTCGTGGATCGAGCGGTTCAACTTGGCCACGATGTCCGCGGGCATGCCCGTCGGCCCCCAGACTCCGTTCCACGATTCGATCACCGTGTCGTCGTTGCCCAGCGCCTCTTTCAGCGTCGGCACGCCGGGCAGAATGGGCAGGCGCTTGGCCGAGGTCACGCCCAGCACGCGCACGGCGCCCGACTCGACCTGCGGCAGCGCCGCCGTCACGACGGGAAAGCAGAACTGCGTCTGCCCGCCCAGCAGCGAGGGCACAAGGTCCACCGAGCCGCGATAGGGTACGTGGACCACGTCGATGCCGGTGGCCGTGGCCAGCGCGGCGCCCGCCAGATGCGAGCCCGTGCCCACGCCGCCCGAGGCGAAGTTCAGCTTGCCCGGGGACTGGCGGGCGGCCGCGAGGATGTCCTGGATCGACCGGTAAGGCGAGGTCCCCGCCACGGCCAGCACGAACGGGTTCATATTGATCAGCGACACGGGCGCCAGGTTCTTCAGCACGTCCACGCCCACGGCGGGATTGATCAGCTTGTTCGTGATCATGGGCGAGCCGCCGAACAGCAGCGTGTAGCCGTCCGCCTTGGCCTGCGAGACCGACACCGCGCCCAGCGTGCCGCCCGCGCCCACCTTGTTCTCGACGAACACGCTCTGCCCCACCTGGCTGCCCAGCGCCTCGGCGAATTTCCTGGCCAGCAGGTCGACGCCGCCGCCGGCGGCATAGGGCACCACGAGCCGGATCGGACGGTCGGGATAGGTATCGGCCGGGGCGGCCTGGCTTGCTGCCGGAACGAGGCAGCAAGCCAGGGCCGCGGCAAGAATGCGTGCGCGCATGGCGGGTCTCCTGTTATGGGTATGGGCATGGATGCCGGATGACCGCGATTGTGGCCGCGCTCGCCCCCCGCAACAATTCGAAAATCGGGAACCCGCCTTCGGCTTTTTCTATGGGCCGCGGCGCGCGGCGCTCAGCGCCGGGGAAACGGCTTGCTCAGAAAGCGCGAGCCGGCCATCCCGAAGCGCCACGGCACGTCCAGCGCCTTCGAGATGCCGATGCGCGAACCGATGGCGACCTCCGGCTCGCCCTCGCGCGCCACCAGTTCGAACGGCGGGCGATCGAGCCGCATGCCGTCGAAGCCGCGGTCGATGCCCAGGGCCTGTCCCACGCGCCCCGGCCCCGAGCACAGCAGCCTCGGATCGTCCACGCCGCGCCGCGCGCGCATGGCGTCCAGGCCATGGGTCGGTTCCAACGCGCGTATCAGCACCCCCGCACCGTGGCCGGATTCGCGGCAGACCAGGTTCAGGCACCAGTGGATGCCATACGACCGGTAGACATAGGCCCGGCCCGGTTCGCCGAACATCGAGGCGTTGCGCGGCGTCGGTCCCGAGAAGCTGTGCGAGGCGGGGTCCTCCCTGTCATAGGCCTCGGCTTCCACGATGCGTCCGCCCACGCCGTCCACCAGCAGGGTCACGCCGATCAGCAGCGGACCGACCTCGGCCGACGGCGCATGGAAATCGATGTGGGCAAGGTGAGGCATGGGGACATCCGTTCTCGCGGCGAGAACAGAGTGTATCCGCTGGGACGATTGCCGCCCGGTGCCGATGTCCCGATACTTTTGCCAACACCCGCGAGCCCCTCGGCACGAAGCGGGGCCCATCCTCCCTTGCTCGAAAGGAACCGCACTCATGGATAGACGCCAGGCCCTACAGACGATGGCCGGCGCGGCCGCTTGCGCGCTGCTGCCCGCGATGCCCGCCCACGCTCAGTCCTACCCCGCCCGCCCCGTGCGCTGGCTCGTGCCTTTCCCGCCCGGCGGCACCATGGACCAGGTCGTACGAGCCGTCGCCCAAGGCATGCAGGGCCGGTTCGGCCAGACGCTGGTCATCGAGAACAAGCCCGGCGCGGGCACGGTCATCGCCGTCGACCAGGTGGCGAAGTCCGCGCCCGACGGCTACACGCTGGTCACGGTGGCCAACAGCTTCACCATCAATCCCTCGCTTTACGCCAAGCTGCCCTACGACACCGAGCACGGCTTCACGCCGGTCGCCCTGCTGGGCGCCACCGCGAACATCCTGGTGGGCCGGCCCGGACTCGAGGCGAAGACGCTGCCGCAGTTGATCGCCTATGCCAAGCAGCACCCGGGCAAGCTGACCTATGCCTCGTTCGGCACGGGCACCTCCGCCCACCTGGCGGGCGAGATGCTCAAGCAGATGGCGGGCGTGGACATTCTGCACGTGCCCTACAAGGGCGGCGTGCCGGCGTTGACCGACATCCTGGGCGGACAGGTGGACCTGATGATCAACAACCTGCCCGACATGCTGCCCTACCTGGCCAACGGCAAGCTGCGCGGCTACGGCGTCACGTCCAAGACCCGCTCCGCGCTGGCGCCCGATCTGCCCACTCTCGCCGAACAGGGCTATCCGGATTTCGAGACCAACTCCTGGTACGGCGTGCTGGCCCCCGCCGGCACGCCGGCCGCGGTGGTCGCGTACCTGAACCAGGCGATCAATGGGTCGCTGGAGACCTCCGCCACGCGGACCACGCTGGGCGGCATGGGCTTTGACGTCGCCCCCGGCGCCCCGTCGCAACTGGGCGCGCTGATCGCGAAAGACCTGAAGCTCAACGCGAAACTGGTCCGCGACGCGAACATCAAGCTCGACTAGGCGCCGCCCTACAGCAGCCGGTTCCGCGCCGAGAAATCGATGGCCTGGCGGGCGATGGCCAGCATGCCGGGCACCACCGGCCGCGTATCGTCCCGCCGCCAGCGGAACGAATAAGGCAAGGGCCCCAGCGCGGGCGAACTCTTGAGCACGCGTATGCGGCCGCGCCTGGCCAGCTCGGCGGCCCAGGCGGCGGGCAGCATCCCCACGCCCACGCCTTCGCTGACCAAGCCGGCGATCGCGCCCCAGTTGTTGCAGATCAGGCGCTGGCGGACATCCAGTCCGCTGTCGTTCAGCCAGTCGTCCAGCAGCCGCGTGGTGCCGGCGCCCAGCGCCAGCGTGATCAGGGGATAGGCGTCCAGCAGGCGGTCGCTCATCGCATTCGCCCCGGGTTCGGAATCCGAGGCGATCACCCACGAGAAGCGGGCCTCGCCTATCCGTTCGGAACAGATGTCCGGCCGGGGCGAGCGGCCCGCGATGACGGCGCAATCGAGCTGGCCGCTTTCCAGCCCGTGCTCCAGCGTCGCGCCCACTTCCACCATGGGCTCGACCACCAGGTCGGGATGCTCGTGCCGGGCGAGCTTCAGCAGCCGGGGCAACCAGATCAGCGCCGTCAGTTCGCCCACGCCTATCCGGCAGCGGCCGGACAAGCCGGTGTCCACCGCCACGCAGCACCGCACGGCTTCGGCTTCCTGCAACAGATTCCACGCCCGGGGGACCAGCCTGCGCCCGGCCTCGCTCAGTTCCGCCTTGTGGCCGGAACGGTCGAACAGGCCGACGCCCAGCGACTGTTCGAGTTCGTTGATGCGCTTGGACAGCGAGGAAATGGACAGGTGCAGCCGCTCCGCCGCGATGGCGAAGCTGGCGCAGGTGGCCGCCCAATAGAAGGCCTCGAGTTGCTTGAGCGTCATGGCGTGAAGGGCGGATCTAGTTTCGAAAAAGCGAAATAGCTTATTGGAATTTTATCGCTTTCTTCATATAACCGGGATCCGTAGAGTGGCGTCGACTGGAACTACCGCACGCCGCGATCCCGATGAGCGCCAACGCCGACCCCACGCCTACGCCCCTGCCCCTGGACGCCACCCCGGACCGACCGTCCTCGCGGCCGGCCGGCCTGGACGAGCCGCGCATCCTGCGCGAGGCCCTGTGCCTGGACGACTTCGAGGAACTGGCCCGGCGGCGCCTGCCCCGCCCCATCTTCGGCTACGTCGCCGGTGCCGCCGAGCGCAACAGCTCGCTGCGCGACAACACCTCGGCCTTCGCCGAATACGGATTCGTTCCCCGCACCCTGGTCGACGTGTCCCGGCGCAGCCAGTCCATCACGCTGTTCGGCACGCGCTACGCGCACCCCTTCGGCATCGCCCCCATGGGCATCAACGCGCTGTCGGCCTACCGGGGCGACATCGTGCTGGCCGCCGGCGCCGCCGAGGCGGGCATGCCGTCGATCATGAGCGGCAGTTCGCTGATCCCGCTCGAAGACGTCGCCCGGCACGCCCCCGACACCTGGTTCCAGGCCTACCTGCCCGGCGACACCACGCGCATCGATCCACTGATCGACCGCGTGGCGCAGGCCGGCTACCGCACCCTGGTGCTGACCGTGGACATCCCGGTCATGGCCAATCGCGAGAACAACCTGCGCACGGGTTTCTCGACGCCGTTGCGCCCCAGCCTGCGGCTGGCCTGGGACGGCGTGAGCCATCCGCGCTGGCTGTGCGGCACCTTCCTGCGCACGCTGGCCCGGCACGGCATGCCGCATTTCGAGAACTCGTTCGCCACCCGCGGCGCCCCCATCCTGTCCGCCCGCGTCATGCGCGACTTCACCGCGCGCGACCACCTGAACTGGGAACACGTGACCAGCATCCGCCGGCGCTGGCAGGGTCATCTGGTGCTCAAGGGCATCCTGCATCCCGCCGATGCCGCGCGCGCCCGCGAACAGGGCGTGGACGGCATCATCGTGTCCAACCACGGCGGCCGGCAACTGGACGGCGCGGTGTCGCCGCTGCGCGTCCTGCCCGCCATCGTCGAGGCGGCGGGCGGCCTGGCCGTCATGATGGACGGCGGCGTGCGCCGCGGCACCGACGTGCTCAAGGCGCTGGCGCTGGGCGCCCGCTGCGTGTTCGTGGGCCGGCCCTTCAATTACGCGATGGCGGCAGCGGGTGGCGCGGGCGTGCGCCATGCCGTCCGGCTGCTGGGCGACGAAGTGGACCGCGGCATGGCCATGCTGGGCATCAACACGCTGGACGAACTGGATGCCGGCTGCCTTGCGCCCGTAGGCGCGGGCAACCGCGCCGCCTGAAGGACAACGACCACCTTTTCGCGGCGGGCCCCGAGCCCGCCGACTCCTCAACCCCTGAACCATCGAACACGGAGATTTCCGCCATGGCCAAGACCGTCATCTACAGCCCCAACGTCACCCGCACCAAGGCCCCCCACGCCCATGCCGTCAAGACCGGCAACCTCGTCTTCGTGTCGGGCTGCCCCGCCTACTTCGGCGAGATGCAATTGGCCAAGGGTGACTTTCCGGCCCAGATGCGCCAGTGCCTGACCAACCTGAAGAACATCCTGGAAGAGGCCGGCTCCAGCCTGGAGAAAGTGGTCAAGGTCAACATCTTCCTGGACCGCCGGGCCGACTTCGACGAGATGAACGAGGTCTATCGCGAGTTCTTCGGCAACGACCCCATGCAATGGCCCGCCCGCACCACCGTCGAGGCCCGCCTGCCGCGCAAGGACTTCCTGCTCGAAATCGAATGCGTGGCGGAAGTCTGACCCGCTTCCCCGCCTCCCTTCCCATCGCAAGGACCACCCCCATGCCCGCACCCACCCTAGACGTCCACGCCGGAGGCCAGGAATACCTCCTGCCTCCCGATTTCCTCTGGCCCGGCGGCAAGCGCATCGCCGTGTTCTTCCGCGTCGCCTGCGAAGGGTGGTCGGACGGCGCCTGGCCGTCGCTGGGGCCGATGGGCAATCCGCTCAAGCCCGGCGTGCCGGACCTGAACGCGCTGGGATGGGTGGAATACGGCATGCGGCGCGGCATCCATCGCATCCTGGACATCCTGGAACAGCACGGCATCCGCAGCACGATGATCATCTGCGGCGTGCTGGCCGAGCGCTATCCCGAAGTGGTGCGCCGCATCGCCGATGCCGGGCATGAAATCGTCGCCCATTCGTATGGCATGGACGTGATCCCCGCCTACCTGGACGAGGAACAGGAACGCGCCAACCTGGCGCGCACCACCGCGCTGTTCGAACAGGCCACCGGCCGCCGGCCGCAGGGCTGGATCAGCCCGCGCGCCACGCCCAGTCCGCGCACCGCGCGCATGCTGGCCGAAGCCGGCTACGCATGGCACGGCGACACCATGAACGACGACCTGCCCTACCTGGTCCGGTTCGGCGACCGCGAGATCGCCGCGTTCCCCGGCGGCATGGAGTTGAACGACACGCCCATGTACATCCGCTACGGCAATTCGCCGCGGATGATGGTCGAGATGTTCGACGATTGGCTGGACTACGTGCGCACCCGGGAAAAAGGCGCCGTGCGCATCGACCCGTCCATCCACGCCCACGTGTTCGGCCGCATTACCGGCATCCATGTGTTCGAGCAGTTGATCGAGAAGGCCAAGGCCGCGGACGACATCTGGATAGGCACGCGCCAGGAAGCCATCGCCCACGTGCGCGCCGCCATCCGGCGCTGATCCCCTTCCCACCCCGGAGGTTTCCATGAGCACCCGCCACCCCCGCACCCGGCGCGCCCTGCTGGCCGCCGCGCTATCGACGCTGGCCTGCGCCGGCACGCCCGCCCTGGCGCAAGCGCCTTTTCCCGACCGACCGCTGAAGCTGGTCATCGGCTTCGCGCCCGGCGGCTCGACCGACATCGTGGGCCGGATGATCGCGCAGAAGATGTCCGTCGAACTCGGCAAGCCCGTGGTCGTCATCAACCGGCCCGGCGCCTCGGGCGCCATCGGCACCACCGAGGTGGCGCGCGCCGAACCCGACGGCTACACGGTACTGGTGAACATCGTGACCACCGCGGTCATCAATCCGCTGACGCAGAAAAACCTGCAATACGACCCCATCAAGGACCTGCAGCCGGTCGCCATGGTGGGCAAGCTGCCCAACGTGATCATCCTGAACAAGAACGTTCCCGCGCACAACCTGCGGGAATTCATCGCCTGGGCCAAGGCCAACCCCGGCAAGGTGACCTTCGGCACCGGCGGCGCCGGCGGCGTGCAGCACCTGTCGGGCGAACTGCTGGCCAAGATGGCCGGCATCCAGATGACGCACGTACCCTACAAAGGCGCCGCGCCGGCCATCCAGGACTTGCTGGCCGGCAACATCACCGCCGTGTTCGACAACGTCACCGGGCCGATCAGCCTGATCAAGGCCGGACAGGTCACGGCCCTGGGCGTGACCACGGAAGAACGCATCGCCGTGCTGCCCGAGGTGCCGACCATCGCCGAGTCCGGCCTGCCCGCGTTCAAGAACTCGAGCTGGATCTCCGTCTTCACCCGCGCGGGCGTTCCGCCCGCCGTGCTCGCCCGCCTGGAATCGGCCGTGCTGGCCGCCGCCCGGGATCCGGAGACGGTGGCCAAGCTCAAGGAGCTCGGCGCCGTTCCCGCGCCCATGAACACCGCCGAACTCGACCGGTTCTGGCGTTCCGAATTCACGTACTGGCGCGACGCCATCAAGGCCGCCAACCTCTCTCTCGAATGACAAGGAAGCAACGACCATGTCCGCGATCGAAACCCGCCTGAAGGAACTGGGCATCACCCTGCCCGACGCCCCGGTCATCAAGGCCAACCCGGCCCTGGTCCCCGGCGTGGCCGCTGGCGGCCTGTTCTTCTGCCAGGGCACCCTGGGCCACACCAACGGCGACTTCCCCTACCTGGGCAAGGTCGGCGACAAGGTCACGGTGGAAGAGGCCTACCAGTCGGCCCGGCTGTGCGCGATCAATCACCTGGCCCAGGCCAAGGCGGTATTGAAGGATCTCGACCGCATCGTGCGGGTCGTGCAACTGGTGGTCTACGTGAACGGCGCGCCGGGCTTCGAACGCGCGCCCTATGTGTCCAACGGCGCCTCCGACCTGTTCGTCGAGGTCTTCGGCCCGGAACGCGCCGCCATGGCCCGCGCCAGCCTGAGCGTGCCGGACCTGATCTACACCGCGCCGGTCGAAACGCTGTGCACCTTCGAAATCACGCCGGCGTGACCGCCCCCACGCGACAGGACTCCCCATGAAAGCCACCCTACGCATCGCGGCCGCCGCAGCCCTCATGGCGGCCGCGGCCTGCGCCGCCGCCCAGGACTACCCGACCAAGCCCATCCGCCTGATCAGCGCGTGGACGCCCGGCGGCGCCAACGACATCCTGGCCCGCGCGCTGGGCCAGGTCATCTCCCAGCGCTTCGGCCAGCCGGTGGTGATCGAGAACCGCCCCGGCGCCTCCGGCACGATAGGCACCGCCCACGTCGCCCAGTCGCCTGCGGACGGCTACACGATCACGCTGGGCAGCATGCCTTCGTACTCCACGGCGCCCAGCATGTTCCCGGACCTGCGCTACGACCCCATCAAGGACCTGGTGCCCATCGCCTTCGTGGCCATCGTCCCCAACGTACTCGTCGTCAATCCCTCGCTGCCGGTCAAGTCGGTGCCCGAGCTGCTGGCCTACGCCAAAGCCAATCCGGGCAAGCTGGCGTTCTCGTCCGTCGGCAACGGCTCGTCGTCCCACCTGGGCGGCGAACTGTTCAAGCTGATGGGCCACGTGGACATGACACACGTGCCGTACAAGGGCACGGCGCCGGCGCTGGTCGATCTGGTGGGCGGCCGCGTCCAGCTCGCCTTCGAGAACATGCCCGCGCTGCTGCCCCTGATCAACGGCGGCCAGTTGCGCGCCCTCGCGGTCACTTCCCGCGCGCGCTCGGCCCTGCTGCCCCAGGTCCCGACCGTGGACGAGGCGGGATTGAAGGGCTACGAGATCGGCGCCTGGTACATGATGTTCGCGCCCGCCGGCACCCCGCGCAAGGTCATCGACAAGCTGAACGAGGCGGTCAACGCCGGACTCCAGCAGCCGGACATCCGCCAGCGCCTGAAGGACCTCGGCGCCGAGATCGTCGGCGGCACGCCCGAACAGGCCGCGGACTTCCTGAAGCGCGACCTGGCGCGCTGGACCGACGTCATCAAGCAGGCCCACATCGTCTTCAACTAGGACCCGCCCATGAACGCTTCCCTGTGGAACACCATGCGGCTGGACGGCCGCACCGCGCTGGTCACGGGCGCCGGCAAGGGCCTGGGCCGGGCCATCGCGATGGGGCTGGCGCAGGCCGGCGCCAACGTGGCACTGCTGGCGCGCACGGCGCGGGACGTCGAAGCGGCCTGCGAGGAAATCCGCGCGACCGGCGCCCGCGCGCTGCCACTGGCCGCCGACGCGACCGACTCCGCCCAGGTCGATCGCGCCGTCTCGGCCGTGCTCGACGAATTCGGCACGCTGGACATCCTGGTGCATTCGGCCGGGGGCAGCCAGCGCAAGCCCGTGCTGGAACTGGCCGACGACGAATGGAAGCGCCTGATCGGCGCCAACCTGGACTCGACCTTCTATGTCTGCCGCGCGGCGGGACGGGCCATGCACGCGCAAGGCCGCGGCTCCATCATCAACATCGCCTCGGCCGCCGGGCTGCGCGGCCGGCCCAACAATTCCCCCTACAGCGCGGCCAAGGCGGCCATGATCAACTTCTCGCGCGCGCTGGCCATGGAGTGGGCACCGCAGGGCATCCGCGTCAACACCCTGGCGCCGGGACGCTTCCTGACGCCGCTGACCGAGGTGGAGATGAGCGACCCCGCCAAGCACGCCGCCTTCGTCAGGAACGTGCCGCTGGGCCGGATCGGGCGTCCCGAGGAATTGAAGGAGATCGTGGTCTGGCTGGCCTCCGACGCCTCGGCTTTCGTGACCGGTTCGAACATCGTGATCGATGGCGGGCAGACGCTGCTTTAGGCTGAATCGACATTCATCTCGACCTGCGATCGTCACTCATCACCGCTGTAGTCCTTGGTCGGTGGGGCGGGGCGGCCCGCTCGGGGGGCGCATTCGGAGCCGCCGGTGAGGGCAGGCTTGGCGGGGAAGCAAGGGCGCAGCTGTTTGAGGGCGGCAGTAGGCACAGTCCGGGGGACTGTGCCCGCCCGAGTTCTGCGCCCGCCCCGCCAAGCCTGCCCTCACCGGGAAGTCCCGCGCCAGCGGGACCGGCTTCGCTGCGCCCCCCGAGCGGGCCGCCCCGCCCCACCGACCAAGGACGGTTCAAGAACCCCATCCCTGCCATCGAGGACTCCCACTAGCATCCTCAGATTCAGCCCAACCCCTAGAACCGCACACCCAACTTCAGACTGGCCGTCTGCGCCACCAGATGCTCGCCCGCCTGGATCCCGTACTCCGCCCGCAGCGACCACGCATCGGCCGACATCACCTCGATACCGGCCGTCGCGCTGCCGAATACCCCCGGCACGCGGGTCGACAACGTGAACGCATCCTGCGGCGCCACCGCCAGCCGGACATCGGTCGAGACCTTGCGGCCCGCCACCAACCCCACCCCCAACGCCAGATAAGGACGCGCGACCGCCTTGCCCATCCGGACCTTGCCGCCGAACTCGATACTGGGCGTCAGCACCGCGCTCCACCGGTCGCTGGCGTCGTGGACCAGATCGAAGGGCCCCGCGCCCGACTCCCTGTAGCCCGGCGTGCGATCGTAGATGAGGTCCAGGTCCGCATAGGGCTTGGCGTACCAGTCTCCATACGAAAACTGATAGGCGGCCCGGGCACGCGCCGCCACCTGGTAGGAATCGGGCTTGCTGGTCGCCCGCGCCGCCATGCCGGGCAGCACGATATTGCGCGCCTGGTCCGATTCCTCGTAGCCGCCCATCAGCGCGCCCGCGAACTGCCAGGCCCCCATCTGCCGCTTCAGCGTCAAGCCGGCGTGGAAGCTGTCGCTGGCGATGCGCACGGTGTTGTCCGCGGAATAGGTGTTGGTGCGGCTGTAGCTGGCCGAGGCCCCCAGGAACCAGTCCGGCGCCAACCGGCGCTGCACGCCGAACTGCACCGTGGTCTGCCGGTTGTCGTAGCCCGCGCCGTCGGCGGACGCCGAGCGGTCGAAGCGGCCGCCTATCACGCGCGCCCACGCGCATTCGCCCTCGGCCAACTGGATGCTTTGATCGCTGAAGTAGGGGCAGCTCATCATCCGATCCAGTGCCGAGTGCAGCTCGTAGGTGCGATTGCTTGCGCGGCTCAGCGCCGCGTCGGAGGCCACCGCGCCCAGCGCCTTCACATAGGCATCCGCGCCTTCCAGCCGCGCGAAGGGGTCGAACAGCGTCGTCAGGCCGCGGTCGCCCCGGTCCCACAGGGTTTGCAGATAGCCGGCGATGCTGGCCTGATTGGCGCTCAGGCCCAGGTTCTGCGGACGGAAGTTCGCCTTGGGCGTGACCCATAGCTGGCCGTCGCCGGTCAGCGACACATCGTAGTTGACGACCGGCGATTGCCCGGCAAGATTGAACGAACCCGTCGGCGTGACGTCGAACTGGGCGATCAGCATGGGCTGGCCGCCGGCCAGGTTGTGGCCCAGCACGAGCAGGCTGCCGCCAAGCTGTGCCGGCCCGCTCACGCCGATCACGTCGGCCAGTCCGCCCGCGCTGAAATCGACGTCGGCCTGGAAGACGCCTCCCGGACCTTGCGTGAAGCCCTGCATGAACGTCGTCTGGTACGCCCCATGCTGGTCGACCGGACCGCCCGGGTTGAACACGCCCTGGTTGACCAGGGAGGCATCCAGCCGCTGGCCGCTGGCCAGTACCGCGCCCGCGTGATTGATGAAGCTGCCGTGGGCCGCGTCGCCGCTCGTGACGTTGCCGATGAACAGGCCATAGTTGTCCACGGCCACCCGGCCGGACGCCTCGATCGCGGTCGCGCCGGCAATCAGGCCCTGGTTGGAGACCGAGGTAGCGTTGTCGGTGATCGTGCGGATGGCGGTACCGCTGGCGGTGTCCGCGTACACGGCCGACGACGTCCCCACGCCTATCGTGACGGCGCCGCCGCTGTTCTGCGCCGCGCTGCCGGCGCTTACCGCCAGGATGGCCGGCGCGCCGCCGCCCTGCGCGGTGACCAGGGCCCCCGTGCCCAGCCCGATGTTGATCGCCCCGCCCGCGCTACCCGTTCCGCCGCCGCTGCCGCGAACCTGGATGCCGGCCTCCGAGAAGACGGCGCCGCCGCCCAGGCTGAGCGCGGCGATGGCGGGCGCATTCCGGCCCTGCGTGGCGACCATGAAGCCCACCTGCACGTCCACCGCGCCACCGTTGCCGCTGCCTCCCGCCACGTCGACGGTCTTGACCAGGTCGTCGCCGTAGCTGACCGAGGACAGGTCCCCGGCCAGGCCTCCGCCGCCGCCCACGCTCTGGGCCAGCACACCGATGGCGCCGGCGCCCTCGGTCAGCACCGAGCCTTCGACGTTCACGTTGACCGCGCCGCCCGCGCCCGAGCCCTGCGACGCGGGCGCTGCCAGCGTCGTCCTGCCCGCGGCCGTAGACAGGCCGGCGATGCCGCCCCCGCCGCCCACGCTCTGCGCCAACACGCCCACGGCATTCCTGCCCCGGGTATTGACGGAATTGTCGGCCACCACGTGCGCATCGACCTGGCCGCCGTCACCCGTCGCGCCGCCCAACGCTCCCAGCGCGACGCTGGCGGAGGCCTGCGCCTGCCCGCCATTCAACAAGCCCACGTAACCGCCTCCCGCGCCCACGCTTTGCGCCAGCACGCCGAAGGCCAGGTCGCCCGAGGTCTGAACCATCGTATGGGCGATCGTGCTCGATCCTTCGTCATATTTGCCGGTGGTCACGGAAACGTGCCCGCCGTCGGTCCGCATGGCCTCCTGGTTCGACGCATCCATTCCCAGCGTCACCTGCGCCGGCGCCAGCATCGGCGCAGCCGCGGCGCTGGTGGCCAGCGTCGCCGCACCGCCCCCGCCGCCCACGCTCTGGGCCATCACGCCGTGGGACAACACGCCGGACGTGACGATGTTGCCACCGGTCGTGGTGACCGTCGCGTCGCCGGCATCGATGGGGGGGATCGAGAACCCGCCCACCACACTGATCTTTCCTCCCAACGAAATGACCGGCGCCTGTGCCGCGTTCCCGGCCCCCAGCCCCGCCGCGTCCAGGCCGTCGATGCTGATCGAGGCCAGTCCGCCTCCTCCGCTCACGCTCTGCGCGATCACCGCCGGCGCGTCGTTGCCCTGGGTGCGGACCTGCCCCGTCGTGACCGTGGCACCGCCGCCGCTCATCACCGCCGCTTCCGAAACGAAGCCCGACAGGGTCCGGGTGCCTCCCATCGTGATCGTCAGCGGTGCGTCCGTATGCCCCGCCGGCGTGGCCAGGCCGCCGGCCCCGACCAGGAAGCTCGACACCTCGGCCTTGCCGCCGCCCCCACCCACGCTTTGCGCCACGATGCCCGGCGCATGGTCGCCCATCGTCGTCACGACGCTGCCCGCCGCGCTGGCGTCGACGGCGGCCAGGCCGCCATTGCCGCCACCCCCACCGCCGCCGCCCACGGTCACGTTGATGTTGCGGGTCAGGGACAAGCCCTTGGACGCGAGGAATTCGGCGATCTTGTCGATCTTCTCCAGGATCTCGGCAGCCTGGTCCCCACCATGCTCCTTCACCAGCTCGGCCAGGTCCTGCTCGGACACCGTACCCACGCCCCCGCCGCCGCCCACGCTCTGCGCCAGGATGGCGGGCGCGGCCTTGCCGGCGGTCGAGACCGTGCCGGTGTTGGTCACCTGCACCGTGCCGCCCTGCCCGCCGTCGCCGGCATTCCCGCCCACCGACAGGTTGGTGCCTATCGAAGGCGCCAGCGAGACCACGTTGCTGACGCCTTCGTTGGCGGCCTTCAGCAGGGTGTCGATCGCGGACAGCAGGCTGGACGCCCCCGCCGAGCCAATGGCCCCGGACCGTCCGCCGCTGCCGGCGATGCTTTGCGCGATGATGCCCGCCGACGCCAGGCCCTGCGTCGCGATGGCGCCGTCGTTGGCGACCGTGACATTGCCGCCGTTGCCGCCGCTCCCGCCGTTGCCGCCGACCCGGGCGTCGAGCGCGTAGCTCAGCCCTCCGAACGAGATCGAGTTCGGCGCTTCCTCCAGCCATTCGGAAACCTTGGTCAGCGTCTCCAGGAATGCCGTGGGCGAGCTGACCACGGGTTCGAACGAACGCTCGGTCTCCTGCTGGACGAGGCCGCCGTTGCCGCCTCCGCCGCCCACGCTCTGCGCCAGCACGCCGATGGCATGGTCACCCGTGGTGCGGATCGCGCCTCCGCCCTGGTTGTGCACCGAGATCGCTCCGCCATGCCCTCCGCTTTCCCCCTCGCCGCCGGTCGTAACGCCATAGCTGATGGTGAAGCTGGACGCGCCTATCGTCGTCGGCCGCAGCGGCGCGGCCGCCACGCCGCCGTTGCCACCCCCGCCGCCGCTGCTCTGCGCGAAGATGCCGTGGCTCTCGTGTCCCGAGGTGGCCACCGTGCCGGCATTGGAGACGTCGACCTCGCCGGCGTTGCCCGCCGAGCCGCCGCGGCCGCCCACGGTGACCTGGATGCTGCCCGTGCCCGATGGAATGTCCGGTCCGAGTTCCGGCGCGATGGTCGCCTGTACGGACTCCGCGAAGGCGCCGTTGCCGCCCCCGCCTCCGACCGACCGGCCGACCACCGCGCTGCTGACGGCGCCGGCGGTCGTGACCGAACTGCCTGGATCGAGTTCAATGGCGACATGCCCACCCGCGCCGCCCGCGCCGCCGTCGCCGCCGGTGGCAAGCGCGACCCCTGCCAGCACGCCCACCGAGGCCGCCTTGGCCGATCCGCCGTGCCCGCCGCCCCCGCCTATGCTTTGCAGCATCACGCCCGTGGAGCCGGCACCCTGCGTGGCAATCCGGCCGGACGACATCAGCGACAGGTCGCCGCCATCGCCCGCGACGCCCCCGCGGCCGCCCACCGCCATCGACACGATCAGACCGGTGCTGTCGGCGTCGCCGCCCACGCCGCCGCCACCGCCTGCACTCTGCATGATCACGGCACCGCTCTGGTCGCGCGTGGTGGAAATGCTGCCGGTATTGGTCACGCGGCCGGCGCCGCCATCGCCTCCGCCGCCGCCATTGCCACCCACGACGAACCACCCCGCCGCCTCGGCGCCCGCGCCGCCCTGGCCGCCGGAGGCCTGGGCGACGATGCCGAAGGATCCCGTGCCCGTGGTCCCGTCGTCGTCCTCGGCACCCGCGCCGGCGATCGCGATGGAACCGCTGTTGGTGATGTCGTAGGCCAGCGAGCCCACGCCGCCGCCGGAACCGCCGCTGCCGCTGTGGCCCGACAGGCCGCCGTCTCCGCCCTTGCCGCCGTCTCCGCCGGAGACCCGGACCTGGATGCCGTTGGAATAATCGCCGTAGGTGGCGATCCGGCCCGAATTGGTGATCGATACGCCGCTGGCCGAGCCGCCGTCGCCACCGGCGTGCCCCGACGACCAGGATCCGGCCCCGCCATCGCCGCCCCTTCCACCCAGGCTGCTGGCCAGGATGGCGGCGGACGACGTGCCACGCGTCGTGATGGCGCCCGCGTTCGAGACGGTGACGTGCCCGGCGTTTCCGCCGCGATTGGCGCGAACGTCCTGCGCGGGTTCGCCCTCCTCACCGCCTTCCGCGCCTCCGCCCTGGCCGCCCTGGGTACGCGCGATCACACCGGCCGTTCCCGTGCCGTTGGTGGTGACGGAACTGCTGTCGTCGATGCTGACGCTGACATCGCCGGTGTCGCCGCCCTGCCCCGCCGTGCTGTGCCCGCCGCCGACGCCGCCGTGATAGCCGTCCCCGCCCTGGCCCCCCACGGACTGGGCCAGCACGCCCGCGGTCTCCGACTGCCCCGTGCTGCCGGAGACGGACACGGACGATCCGTAGCTCAGGTTCACGCTGGCCGCGCCCGCATTGCCGCCGCGTCCGGAATCCCCGGACGGCAGCACGTCCCGGATCGAGGGCTCCTGGCCCACGCCGCCCAGGGAATCGACCCATACGCCATAGATCCCGGCGGTGATCCCGGTGCCCGAGACCACGACGCCCGCGTCATGGCCGTCTCCGCCATCGCCGTAGCGCCGCCCCCCGCTCTGGATCGCCCACCTGCCGCCATCGCCGCCGTGCGAGGCGGCGCGCAGCCCTACTCCGCCGCTGCGCAGGGTGCTGTTCAGCAGGTTGTAGCCCAGCGTCGCGCCTTCCGCGCCGTTGCCGCCCCAGTGGTTGTAGTCCGGATCGTCCGGGTCGGTGGATCCTTCGCTGTTGCCGCCATGGCCGCCGCTCACGTCCACGAAGACCGCGGTGCCGGTGCCGATCGAGACGTTCAGCGACGAATCGGACGCGCCGACGAAATCAGTGCCATTGCTGCCGTCCGAACCGTTGTGGTCATGACAGCAGGAGCCGTCGGTGCCCCGGTAGTCGTGGACGACCTGGGCCTGCACGGTCCCGGCCAGCGACGACAGGGCGGCAAACACGGCTGCCGCCACGAGGTTAGGCCGGAACGACGGCCGGGTGAAACCGCCGGCGGCGGCCGGGGTCGGGAGATGCGGAGACGTCGTCATATGCGTACAGGTCCCATGCGCGAGAACTCGGCAAACGACCGAAACCGTGCGTTTGTCGTACGCGAACGATCTTATTTGTCAGGATCCGGACACCGCAACCCCGGCGGACGAATCGACATTTCCAGCCGACGAATGACATCCGGCCATCAGCCGGGCACCGTCTCCCCCTGCTTGTCCACCGGCGTCACCGCGCGGATCGCATCCTCGACCGTCTCCAGGAAAACGAACTGGAGCTGCTTGCGCGACTCCTCGGGAATGTCGTCGACGTCCTTGCGGTTGCGCGCCGGCAACAGCACCGTCTTGATGCCGGCCCGCAACGCGGCCAACACCTTTTCCTTGATGCCCCCGACCGGCAGGACCAGCCCGCGCAGGCTGATCTCGCCCGTCATCGCCCGGTCCGAGGGAACCGGCTTGTCGGTCATCAGCGAAGTCAGCGCGACGAACATCGCCACCCCGGCGCTGGGACCGTCCTTGGGAATCGCACCCGCCGGCACGTGGACATGGATGTCGTTGTGCTCGAACAGCGCGGGATCGACGTTCATCGACGCCGCCCGGCCCTTGAGCAGCGTCAGGGCCGCCTGCACGCTTTCGCGCATCACCTCGCCCAACTGCCCGGTCAGGATCAGCCTGCCGTTGCCCGGCGTGCGGCTGGCCTCGATGAACAGGATGTCGCCTCCGACCGGCGTCCAGGCCAGGCCCGTGGCCACGCCCGGCATGCCGGTGCGCATGGCGATCTCGCTTTCGAAGCGCGGCGCGCCCAGGATCGCGTGCACATCGTCCACGTCGATGCGCACGTGCTGCGCGGTCCCTTCGGCCACGCTCATGGCGGCATGGCGAAAGGTGCTGCCGATTTCCCGCTCGAGATTGCGCACGCCGGCTTCGCGGGTATAGCCATTGATCACCTCGTGGATGGCCGCGTCGGTGATCTCGCCCTGCGCGGGCGTCAGGCCATTGGCCTCGAGCTGGCGCGGCACCAGGTAGCGCCGCGCGATCTGGGCCTTCTCTTCCTCGGTGTAGCCCGGCAGCGTGATGATCTCCATGCGGTCGCGCAGCGGGCCGGGGATGCCGTCGAGCACGTTGGCCGTGGCGATGAACAGCACCTTGGACAGATCGAACGGCACGCCCAGGTAGTTGTCGCGGAAGGTGTCGTGCTGCTCGGGATCGAGCACCTCCAGCAGCGCGGCGGCGGGATCGCCCTGCGCGCTGGCGCCCAGCTTGTCGACCTCGTCCAGCATCATCACGCAGTTGTTCGAACCGGCCTTGTGGATGGCCTGGATCACGTTGCCCGGCAGCGCGCCGATATAGGTGCGTCGATGGCCGCGTATCTCGGCCTCGTCGTGCACGCCGCCCAGGCTCAGCCGCACGAACTTGCGGCCCGTGGCCTTGGCGATGCTCTGGCCCAGCGAGGTCTTGCCCACCCCCGGCGGACCCGAGAAGCACAGCACCGGGCTCTTGCCGGTGGGATTGAGCTTGCGCACGGCCAGGTATTCCAGGATGCGGCGCTTGATCTTGTCGAGCCCGTAGTGGTCCTCGTCCAGGATCCGGCGGGCCTCGGCGATGTCGATGCGGTCCTCGGTGGACACCGACCAGGGCAACTCGATCAGCCAGTCCAGGTAGGTGCGGATCATCGAGTACTCGCCCGATGCCTCGGGTATGCCCTCGAGCCGCTTGAGTTCCTTGCGCGCCTGCTTCTCGGCCTCTTCCGGCATCCCCGCCTTGGCGATGCGCTCGCCCAGTTCCGCCAGTTCGGCGCCGTTGCCCTCGGTCTCGCCCAGTTCCTGCTGGATGGTCTTGAGTTGCTCGCGCAGCATGACCTCGCGCTGGCGGTCCTCGAAGCGCGCCTTGGTCTGCTGGTCGATGTCGCGGCTGATGCGCAGCACCTCGATCTGATGCATCATCAGGGCCAGCACCTTGTCGGCCCGGGCCACGACGTCCACGGTCTCGAGCACGTCCTGCTTTTCCTCGGGCTTGATCTCCATCAACCCCGCAATGAAATCCGCCAGCAGCGGCGCCGAGGTCATGTTCTGGATCGAGCCCGCCAGTTCAGCCGGCGCCTGCGGCAACAGTTGCAGGATGTCCAGCGCGCGCGCCTTGAGCTGGATCAGGCGCGCCTCGATGTCCGAGGTCATGATCTCGGGATCCTCGAAGCGCTGGACCCGCGCCACCATGAACGGATAGCCCTGCAGCAGCTCGATGATGCGGAAACGCTGCACGCCCTGGCAGATGACGTGATGCGTGCCGTCGGGCGTGGTCACGTAGCGCATCACGTTGGCCACCGTCCCCATGGGATGGAGGTCGCCGTCGCCCAGCTCCTCGGCCTCCGGATCGCGTTGCAGCACCACGCCCACCTGGCGGCTGGCCCGCGCGGCTTCCTGCGCGCCGCGCACTGTGCTCTCGCGGCCGATGGAAATGGGCGCCACCAATCCTGGAAAAAGCACGAGATTGCGCACCGGGATCAGCGTCAGTGCGTCCGACGGCAGCGCGATCGACGGCGCGTGCCCCTGGCTCGCGGGCTGCGCGCCCGGCGCCTCCTGCCGTTCCTGCCCCGATTGTTGGTCTCGAAATTCGTTTGCCATGGCTTCTTACCTGTCCCCGGTTCGAGTTGCGGCGTACCGCCGGTCTATCCCAGCTTGAGCAGGGTCAGCAGGAGGCAGCCGTCCACCATCCTGTGCTCCCGGATTTCGAAGGCGCCCGGCGGCAGCGCGATGCGCCGCTCGAAGCGGCCGTAGGGAATTTCTATGCGGCGGATGTGGGCCTCGGCCGGTGCCGGCAAGGGGCGTTCGCCCACCACGGTAAGCGTCGCCCCATCGATCAGCACCTGGACCTGGTCGGGTGCGACACCGGGCAGCGCGACCAGCACGGACAAAGCGCGGCCGGTCTCGAAGATGTCGATGGGGGGCTCCCAGGTGGGCCCCTGAGGTCCGGCCGGGCCCGGACGGAAGAACTGGCGATGCAGGTTGTCCGCCTGCTCCAGCAGCCTGACCGCGTCGATCCACATGGCATTGGACGGTTTGCGATAGATCATGGTCCTTGTCCTTGCTCGGGGCGCCCCGATGGCTCCAAATTAAGGCGCCGCGCCGCATCTGGCAATAGGGGATGGAAAAACTGCTGCCCGCCCCCGCCTATGGCCTTGTAGACCGCGACCAGCCCGATCCGCAGTTGGCTGTCGCTTTGCGCGAGGTCGCGCCTGGCCTGCAGCAGGGTACGCCGGGCATCCAGCTCCGGCAGGAAGTCCGTCATCCCGCCGGCGTGGCGCGCCCGGGCCAGGTCGAGGGCATCGCCGCTGGCGCGCAGCTTGCGCTGCAATTCCTGATTGCGCCGGCGTTCGGCGCCATAGCCGGTCAGGGCATCGTCGATCTCCTGCCACGCGCGCAGCACCGTCTGCTGGTAGGACACCGCCGCCTCCTGCTGCGCCAGTTCGCGCAGCGCCACGGTGGTGCGTCGCCGCCCCTGGTCGAACAGCGGCAGCGACAGGCTGGGGCCCACCGACCAGCGCCGGCTGCCCCATTCGCCGAACTTGCCATCCTTGAACGATTCGTAGCCGAAGCTCGCGCCCAGCACGATGCGCGGATACAGGTCAGCCGTGGCGATGCCGATGTCGGCCGTAGCCGCATGCAGCCGGGCCTCGGCCGCTCGGATGTCGGGCCGGCGCAGCGCCACCTGGGACGGCAGACCCAGCGCCAGGTCGGGCATGGCGGCATCCGCGCCCCGCGTTTCGCTCAACACCTCCCGCAGCGCGCCGGGTGGCTGGCCGACCAGGAGGCCGATGCGGTTGGCCGCTGCGGCCTCCTGCGCGCGCAGGGGTGCCAGCCGCCCGTTCAGGTCGGCCAGCAGCGCCTGCTGCCGTGACACGTCCAGCGCGTCGATCTGCCCGCCGCGCTGCCGCGCCCGCAGGATATCCAGGGACGCCTGGGCCGCGGTGATGTCCTCTTGCAGCCACCGCAGTTGCGACTGAGTGCCGCGCAGTTCGAAGTAGTTGCGGGCAATCTCGCTCGCCACGGCCAGCCGCGCCTGCGCCAGCGCCGCCGCCGAAGCGGCCACGTCCGCATCGGCCGCCTCGATCGAGCGCGCGACCCGGCCCCACAGGTCGATTTCCCAGGATGCATCGAACCCCGCCTGGTACAGCGTGAACGGGTCGCTAAGCACCGACACGAGCTGGTCGCGATTGTTGGGCGCGATGGCATCCAGCAACCGGGTGCCGGCGCCGTACTCGCTCTGGCGCTGGCGCGACACCCCCGCCGACAAACCCACGTCCGGCCCGCGCTGCGCGGCCACCGTCTGCCGCATGAGCCGGCTCTGGGCGAATCGCAGCGCCGCGGTGCGCAGGTCGGGGCTCGCCTCGCGCGCCTGGGCCAGCAGCGCGTCCAGCCGCGCATCCTGGAAGGTCTCCCACCATCGCTCCGGCGGCGCCGCCGTGGAGACCGGATCGCGCAGGGTCTCGGGGCCGCCGCGCCAACTGTTCCAGTCCGCCGGCTGTGCGGGCGTGGGCGCCGTGAACTCCGGCCCCACGGCCGCGCAGCCGCCCAGCAACAACGCGAGCACGGCCGCTTGCAGAAGGGGACGGGCCCCGGGCCGGCGGATGGGATCGCATGCCATGCTTGTCTCCAGTCAAACCAGACGATGGCGGAACAGCCACGCCGCCAGCGGCAGCGTCACCGCGCCCAGGACGAACATGGGCACGAGATTGCGCCACAGCGACAGCAGGCCGGCGCCTTCCAGATACACCCGCTGCACGAGGTCGATGGCGAAGCGCAGCGGGTTCGCCAGGGTCGCGACCTGCAGGGGATCGGGCATGTTGCGCACCGGCGTGGCCAGGCCCGACAGCAGCATCAGCGGCATGATCAGCACGAAGGTATAGAGCATGGCCTGCTGCATGTTGACCGAGACCGCCGAGATGGACAGCCCGATTCCCACGCAGGCCACGGTGAAGATCGCCAGGCCCGCGTAAAGCGTCGCCAGCGATCCGGCCATGGGGATGCGGAACCAGAACAGCGCGACGCACAGGATGATGGACGATTGCACGAGGCCGATCAGGACCGGCGGAACGGCCTTCCCCAGCATGATTTCCATGGGCGTGTAGGGCGTCACCAGCAACTGGTCGAAGGTGCCCTGCTCGCGCTCGCGCGCGACCGAGAGCGCGGTCAGCATCAGGGTCTGCATCATGCTGAGCGCGGCGATCAGCGCCGGCATGATGTTCCAGCGCGTCTCGAGATTGGGGTTGTACCAGACGCGCGGCACGGCGGTGACCGGCATCCCGCCGCCGCGCAGCTCGGCGTTGTAGGCCGCCACGATCTCGGCGACGTGGGCGGATGCCTGGCCGGCGGTGGTCGAGTTGCGGCCATCCAGGATGACCTGCAAGGGGGCCTCCTGCCCCTGCGCCAGCCGCGCCTCGAAGTCCGGCCCGAATTGCAGGACCAGTAGCGCGTCGCCGGCATCCACCACGCGCGCGATGTCCCGGGGCGCCGTCAGCGTGGCCACGCGGTGGAAGACCCCGGTGCCGTCCAGGCGCGCCAGCAGCCGGGCCGACGCCGCGCCCTGGCTCTGGTCCAGCACCGCGTACGGCACGTTCGTCAGGTTGTAGGTCGCGGCATAGCCGAACACGAAACTCTGGAGCAAAGCGGGCACGACCAGGATGGCCCGGTTGGCGGGGTCCTTCAGGATGGCCAGTAATTCCTTGCGGCACAGCTGGGCCAGGCGTCGCCAGAAGTCGATGAAGTCATCCATGCGTCAGTCCAGCCTCTTGCGCGTGACCAGCCGCGCCACGCCCAGCAGCACGACGGCGTAGGCCGCCAGGATGGCGCAGTTCCTGGCGATCAGCGGCCAGTTGTTGCCGGCCAGGAACAGCGACTTGATCAGTTCCATGAAATAGGTGGCCGGCAGGATCTGCCCAATGACCCGGATGGCCGTCGGCACGTTGCGCAGGTCGAACATGAATCCGGACAGCATCAGGGCCGGCAGGAAACTCGCGATCAGGGCCACCTGGCTGGCCAGGAACTGATTGCGGGTCACCGACGAGATCACCAGGCCGATGCCCAGCGCGACGAGCAGATAAAGCATGGCGCTGAACAGCAGGACCAGCAGCGATCCGTACATGGGTACATGGAACAGGAAGGCCGCCGCGGCCAGGCACAGCGCCAGCCCGATCAGCCCCACGCAGAAATAGGGAATGATCTTGGCCAGCAGCACTTCCACCGGCCGCACCGGCGTGACGAACAGCGACTCCAGCGTGCCCCGCTCCCACTCGCGCGCCATGACGAGCGCCGTCAGGAAGGCGCCCACCAGCGTCATGATCAGCACGATCAGCCCGGGTACGAGATACCACGTGCTGTTGTTGGCGGCGTTGAACCACATGCGGTCGACCACCTGGACCTGGCCCGCGGCCGGCCGCGGGGCCTCGCCGCGGTCGGCCCGTTTCTGGCTCCACGACGCCAGCGCGCCGGCGACGTAGCCGCGTATCATCGTCGCGCGGCTGGCGTCCGCGCCTTGCAGCAGGACCTGCACCTGCGCGTCGCCGGCGGCCAGCCGCCGCGAGAAGTCCGCCGGCACCAGCACGGCGGCGTCCACTTCCCGCGCGCGCATCAGCGCGTAGGCCTCGTGCGCCGAGCCGACCACGCGGGGCGCCAGATAACCCGGCGTGGACAATCCGGCCACCACGTCGCGCGCGACCGGCGAGGCATCGTCCAGCACCACCGCCACGGGCGCGTTCTTCACGTCCAGCGACAACCCATAGCCGAAGATCAGGATCAGGACGATGGGCAGCGCGATGCCCATCATCAGGTTGGCGCGGTCGCGCAGCAACTGGCGCACCTCCTTGCGGGTCAAGGAGACCAGGCGCCGCCAGAAGCCGCCGGACCCAGGCGCGCTCATGCCACGGCCTCTGCAGTCTCGCGCTTGCGGCCACGCTCGACGATGCCGATGAACGCCTCTTCCATGTTCATGCGGCGCGCGTCCGTCTCGCCCGCCTGCTTGCGCACCTGCTGCGGCGTGCCCAACGCCAGCAGCCGCCCGGCATCCTGGATGACGATGCGGTCGCAGTACTCGGCCTCTTCCATGAAGTGCGTCGTCACGACGACGGTGGTACCGTCGGCGGCCAGCGTCGTGATCCGGCGCCAGAACTCGCGCCGCGCCAGCGCGTCGGCACCGCTGGTGGGTTCGTCCAGGAACAGGATGTCGGGTTGGTGCAGCAGGGCGACCGCCATCGCCAGCCGCTGCCTGTAACCGCCGGGCAGGCGCCCGCTGGCCGCGTTTGCCTGGGCTTCCAGTCCGAACTGCGCCAGCACCTCCCCAATGCGCGCGCGCAGGCGCTCGCCATGCAGGCCATAGGCGCTGCCGAAGAACGTCAGGTTTTCCATCACGCTCAAGTTGCCGTACAGCGCGAACCGCTGCGACACGTAGCCCACGCTGCGCCGCGCCCGCGCCGGCGCGGTCCGCAGGTCCACCCCCGCCACCTGCAGGACGCCGCTGCTGGCGGGCAGCAGGCCGCACAGCATGCGAAAGGTCGTCGTCTTGCCCGCGCCATTGGGGCCGAGCAGGCCGAATATCTCGCCCTTCTTCACCGTGAAGCTGGTGCGGTCCACGGCGACGAAATCGCCGAACTTGCGCACCAGGTCGCGGACCTCGATGATGGCTTCGCCGCTGGCGGCTTGCGCGCGCAGCGCGGGCAACGGCGCCGCCGCACCGGCCTCCGACTGGCTTTCCCGCAGCAGCACCATGAAGCCGTCTTCCAGCCTGGCCTCGACCGGCCGCCAGGCCAGGGCGTCCCCCGGCTGCTGCGCAGTCTCCCCCCGCTCCGCCTGGCGGCGGATCACCCGCACCTCGCCGCCCTGGGGCACGGCATCGATGATGCGGGCCGTATCGTCCAGCAGGCGCGCCTGCAGCAGCCGGGCCGGCTCGCCCGGCGGCGGCGGCGCCACGAAGCACAGCCCGCGCGCGGGGCGGCGGATGTCCTCGGGCCGGCCCTGCGCCAGCAGCCTGCCCTCGTGCAGCACGAACACCCGGGCACAGCGTTCGGCTTCGTCCAGATAAGTGGTGCTGACGATCACGGACAGGCGCTCGTCGTCGACCAGTTGCCGGACGATCTGCCACAGCTCCCGGCGCGACAAGGGGTCCACGCCCACCGTCGGTTCGTCCAGCAGCAGGAGTTCCGGCGACCGGACCAGCGTGCAGGCCAGCCCCAGCTTCTGCTTCATGCCACCCGACAGCTTGCCCGCGGGGCGGGCGGTGAAGCGGCCGAGATCGGTCATCTCCAGCAGACGGGCGTAGCGCCCGCGCCGCTGTTCCCGGGACACGCCATGCAGGTCGGCGTACAGGTCCAGGTTCTCCTGCACGCTCAGGTCCTCGTACAGGCCGAAACGCTGGGGCATGTAGCTGATGCGGTTCTGCACCGACTGCGGATCCGCGGCAACGTCCACGTCCAGCACCCGCAGCGATCCCTCGGGCTTCATCAGGCCGGCGACCAGGCGCAGCAGGGTCGTCTTGCCCGCGCCGTCCGGTCCGACCAGCGCGGTCAGCGCGCCGGCGGGCGCATCCAGCGAGATGCCGTCCAGCGCCACGGTCTCGCGCTCCCCGCGCTCGGCGGGAAAACGCTTGCGCACGTCGCGCGCCACGACGACGGCCGCTTCGCTCATCGCCCGGGCGCTCCTTCGCCCTGCCGGTCCCGCGCGATGCGAACGGTGGCCGGCATGCCCAGCCGCAGCCGGTCCTGCGGGTCGTCCACCCGCACGCGCATCTCGTAGACCAGGCTGGTCCGCAACTCCTCGGTCTGTACGTTTCTGGGCGTGAACTCGGCCACCGACGAGATGTAGCCGATGCGGCCGGCAATGGGCCGGTCGGGCCGGCTGTCGGTCACGACCTCGGCCGCCATGCCGGGCCTGACGTGCCCCAGTTGCGGCTCCGATACATAGACGCGCACCCATTTGGGATCGGTGATCGCCAATGTGTAGGCGGGACGCTGGGGCGAGGCCATGTCGCCGGGCTCGAGCAGCCGGGCGCGCACGACGGCGTCGGTCGGCGCCTTCAGTTCGGTCTGCTCCAGACGATAGGCGATCAGCGCCAGTTCGGCCCGCGAGACTTCCAGTTGGGCCTCGGCCTGCGCGATGTCTTCCTTGCGCGGTCCGACGCGCGCCAGTTGCAGCCCCTTGCTGCGGTTGTCCCATTGCGCCCGCGCCACCCGCAGGCGCGACGCGGCATTGTCCAGGTCCTGCTGGCTGACCCCGCGTCCGCCGGTGTTCGCGGCGATGCCTCGAAGCCGCGCGAGCTGCTGCTCCGCCAGTTCGGCTTCCGCCTGGGCCGACGCCACCTGGGCCTGCGCCTGGGCCACTTCCTCGGGCCGGGTGCCGTTGCGCAGCCGCAGCAGCGCTTGCTCCTGCACGGCGATACGGGCGCGCGCCTGGACCTCCTGCAAGCGCAGCGAACGGTCGTCCAGCACCGCCAGGACGTCGCCGGCCTTGACGCGGTCGCCTTCCTCGACCTGCATCCGGGCCACCCTGTCGCTGCCGTCGAACGCCAGCACCACCTGCCGGATATCGACGTTGCCGTAAAGCGTCAGGCCATCCTGGGCGGGCGCCGGACGCAGGACATACCATGCCGCCCCCGCCAGCACTACCGCCACCAGTACGCCTCCTGCCAGCACCTTCTTCATCGCCGCCGCCCTTGGAAACCGTCGGTCGGCAAATTATATAACTCAAATTTCAATTTGATGTATGATTTTTACGTGCCCACTTCCGCGTCCCCGGCGCCTTCCCGCATGGCCGTCACGTCCCGACCATCGATACCCGTCCGCTCTCCCCGCATGGATGGCGAGGCCACCCGCGCCCGCATCCTGGAGACGGCCGGACAACTGTTCGCCGAGCGGGGCTACGCGGACACCACCAGCAAGGCCATCTGCGAACGGGCGCAATGCAACATGGCCGCGGTCAACTACCACTTCGGCAGCCGCGACGGCCTCTATCTGGCGTTATTGAAGGAAGTCCACAGGCATCTGGTCAGCCTGGACTATCTGACGCGCCTGGCGCACAGCGTCCAGCCCCCGCGGCACAAGCTGGAAATATTCCTGGATGGCCTGACCGCCAGCCTGCTCAATGCCGACAGCTGGCACATCCGCCTGTGGGCCCGCGAGGTGCTGGCGCCCTCGCCCCACCTGGCCGGCATCATCGAGGCCGAGGCTCTGCCGAAGTTCGGGCTCATCAGCGCCATCATCGGCGAGATCACCGGCATCCCCGCCGGGGATCCGGCGCTGACCCGCTGCGTGCTGAGCGTCATGGCGCCGTGCATGGTGCTGCTGATCATCCACCGCGACATGAACAGCCCCATCCAGGCGCTGTTCCAGCAGCCGGCCGCGGACCTGGCCGCGCACCTGAAGACCTACGCGCTGGCGGGGCTGGACGCCATCGTCGCCGCACGCCCCCCGCGCCGGCCCGCGCGCAAGGCGCGCTAGGACCCTATTCCCCCTGCAGGCCGTGGCGCGCGACCACGTCCTTCCAGCGCGCGAATTCCTTGCGGTTCAGCTCGGCAAATTCCTCGGGCGAAGTCAGCACGACGTCGTATCCCTTTTCGAGCAACTCCTTGCGCATCTGCGGCGCCCCCATGATGGCGCCGATCTCGTCATGCAGGCGCTGGACAATGGCTTTGGGCGTGCCCGCCGGGGCGTACATCCCCACCCAGATCGACAGGTCGTAGTCGGGGTATCCCGACTCGGCCACCGTGGGCAGGTCGGGCACCAGTTGCGAACGCAGCTTGCCCGTCTGCGCCATGGGCTTGAGCTTGCCCGAGGCCATGTTCGCGCGCGACGCCTCGACCGTGCTGATCAGCATGGTCGAGCTGTTCTGCATGACGTCCATGGCCGCCACGCCCATGCCATTGGCCGGGATGTGGCGCATCTTCGTGCCCAACATGTCCTGCAGCACCAGGGAATACAGATGGGTGGTCGAGCCCGGGCCGGGCGAACTGTAGCTGGCGTTGTCGCCCATTTTCTTCAGGTAGGCGACGAACTCCGGAAAGGTCTTGGCCGGAACGGACGGATGCGTCAGCACCAGCATCTGGCCCGAGGCGATCTGCCCGATGGGCGCGAAATCCCTGACCGGATCGTAGGGCGTCTTGCGCGAGGCCGGCGTGATGACGTGCGTGTTCAGGGACATCATCAGCGTGTAGCCGTCGGGCGCGGCCTTGGCCACGTAGGCGGTGCCGATGGCGGCCGCAGCGCCGGGCTTGTTCTCGACCACCACACTCTGGCCCAGCCGCGCCGCCAGCTTCTCGGACAGCAGGCGGGACAGGGTGTCGGCGCTCGTGCCCGGCGTGTACGGCACGACGATTCTGACGAGCCGGGACGGATATCCGCCCTCCGCTTTGTCCGCCGCCTGTCCGTGGGCCGCCGCGGCTCCCAGCGCCAGCGTCAAGGCGAGCGCGAGCCGCGAGGGGAAAAGGACGCCTTTCATGCTTGTGTCTCCTGACGATGTTCTGGGTCGCCCGCCGCGGCCGGTTCATGCCGACTCACGACTCCTGCACGCACTCTAACACACATACAGTATGTTTTTATGAACAGTTAGGGTTTTCTAGAAAGCCTCCGGCCCGGAAGATGTCCATGCGTCACGCCATGGTCCATGGTTGCGATGCGCGGCGCCGCCCCCATATAGTCGGGCATGACCATCGCCCGCCATCCCGTCGACGCGCTGCACGGATTCCATCCGGCCGTGGCCGCCTGGTTCCGCCAGGCATTCGGCTCGGCAACCGAGGCCCAGCGCCGCGCCTGGCCGCATATCCGCGCCGGCCGCTCGACGCTCGTGGCCGCCCCCACCGGTTCGGGCAAGACCCTGACCGCCTTCCTGGCCGCCATCGACGAACTGGTACGGATGGGCGTGGACGCCGGCGGTGTGCTGCCGGACGCCACCATGGTGGTGTACGTCTCGCCGCTGAAGGCGCTGTCCAACGACATCCGCATCAACCTGCAGGCGCCGCTCGAAGGCATCGCCGCGGAACTGGAACGCCTGGGCCTGCCCGGCCCCGGCATCCGCACCGCCGTGCGCACCGGCGACACCGAGGCCCAGGCCAGGCAGGCGATGCGCAAGCGGCCGCCCCACATCCTGGTGACGACGCCCGAGTCGCTGTACGTGCTGCTGGGCTCGGACAGCGGGCGCCGCATGCTGGCCGGCGTGCGCAGCGTGATCGTGGACGAGATCCACGCCCTCGCGGGGAACAAGCGCGGCAGCCACCTGGCTCTCACCCTGGAACGGCTGGATGCACTGTGCGGCGGGCGGCCGGTCCGCATCGGACTCTCGGCCACGCAGAAGCCGCTGTCGGCCGTGGCGCGCTTCCTGGCCAGCCCCGCCCACGCGGACGCCTGCGAAATCGTCGACATCGGCCACTCGCGGCGCCGCGACCTGGACCTGGAACTGCCTCCCGTGCCGCTGGAGGCCGTCATGGCCACCGACGTCTGGGACCGGGTGTACGACCGCATGGCCGAGCTGGTATCGCAGCACCGCACCACGCTGGTCTTCGTCAACACCCGCCGCATGGCCGAGCGGGCCGCCCGCCACCTGGCCGAACGCTTGGGCGAGGAAGCGGTGGCCGCCCACCACGGCAGCCTAGCCAAGGAACACCGGCTCGATGCCGAGCAGCGGCTCAAGCGCGGCGAACTGCGGGTGCTGATCGCCACCGCCTCGCTCGAACTGGGCATAGACATCGGCGACGTGGACCTGGTCTGCCAGGTCGGCTCGCCGCGCACGATCTCCGCCTTCCTGCAACGGGTGGGCCGCTCGGGCCACCACGTGGGCGGGATCCCCAAGGGCCGACTGTTCCCCACCTCGCGCGACGAGCTGATCGAATGCGCGGCCCTGCTGGACTGCGTGCGGCGCGACGAACTGGACGCCCTGCGCGTACCGGTCGCGCCGCTGGACGTGCTGGCCCAGCAGTTGGTGGCCGAGGTGGCATGCCAGGAATGGAGCGAAGAGGCGCTGTACGCGCTGGTACGGCGCGCGGCGCCCTATGCGGACCTGGAACGTCCGGTGTTCGACGCCGTGCTGCGCATGCTGGCCGAGGGCTATACCGGCCGCCAGGGCGTGCGCGCGGCCTACCTGCACCGCGACCTGGTCGCCGGCGCCTTGCGCGGACGGCGCGGCAGCAAGCTGACCGCGGTCACCTCGGGCGGCACCATTCCCGACAACGCCGACTACACCGTGCTGCTGGAGCCGCAGGGATTGATGGTCGGCACGGTCAACGAGGACTTCGCGATCGAAAGCCTGGCCGGCGACGTCTTCCAGTTGGGCAACACGTCCTATCGCATCCTGCGGGTGGAAGCCGGTCGCGTCCGCGTGGAGGACGCGCACGGCGCCGCCCCTAGCATTCCGTTCTGGCTGGGCGAGGCGCCCGGCCGCAGCGACGAATTGTCGGCCGGCGTCTCGCGCCTGCGCGCCCGGGTCGAGCAGTTGCTGGCGCGACCGGGACAAACGGCGCCCGACATCGAAGGCGCGATCCAGGCGCTGATGGACGAGATCGGCCTGAACGCGTCGGCGGCGCGCCAGATCGTCGAATACCTGGCACGCGCGAAGGCGGCGCTGGGCCGGCTGCCCAGCCACGACACCCTGGTCATGGAACGCTTCTTCGACGAATCGGGCGGCATGCAACTGGTGGTGCACTCCCCCTTCGGCAGCCGGCTCAACCGCGCCTGGGGCCTGGCCCTGCGCAAGCGCTTCTGCCGCAGCTTCAACTTCGAGTTGCAGGCAGCGGCCACCGAGGACGCCATCGTGCTGTCGCTGTCCACCAGCCACAGCTTCCCGCTGGACGAAGTCTGGCGCTACCTGCGTTCCAACACCGCCGAGCATCTGCTGGTACAGGCCTTGCTGGACGCGCCGCTGTTCAACGTGCGCTGGCGCTGGAACGCCACCACCGCGCTGGCGCTGCCGCGCTACGTCGGCGGCCGCAAGGTCGCGCCGCAGTTGCAGCGCATGAAAAGCGACGACCTGCTGGCCTCGGTCTTCCCCGACCAGGCCGCCTGCCTCGAGAACGTGGTCGGGGAACGCGAGATCCCCGACCACCCGCTGGTCGCGCAGACCATCGGCGACTGCCTGCACGAGGCGATGGACGCCGAAGGCTGGCTCGCGCTGCTGCGCCGGATCGAGAAGCAGGAGGTCGAACTGGTGGCGCGCGACCTGCCCACCCCGTCGCCGCTGGCCATGGAAATCCTGAGCGCGCGCCCCTACGCCTTCCTGGACGACGCGCCGCTGGAGGAACGCCGCACCCAGGCCGTGATGGCGCGCCGCTGGACCGATCCGGAATCGGCCGACGACATGGGCGCCCTGGACGCCGGCGCCATCGACGCGGTGGCCGCCGAGGCCTGGCCCGACGTGCACGGCACCGACGAAATGCAGGAAGCCCTGGCGAGCCTGGCCTGCGTGACCGAGGCCGAAGCGGCGGCCAACGATGGCTGGCGCGACTGGCTGGGCACGCTGACCCGGGAAGGCCGGGCGACACGGCTGCGCGTGCAGGCGGACGCCGCCCTGTGGGTACCGGTCGAGCGCCTGGCCTGCGTGCGCGCCCTTTACCCCGGCGCCCGCGCCGAACCGGACATCGCCCTGCCCGCCGGCTGCGACGAACCCTGGGAGGCCGACGCCGCCCTGGTCGAAGTCGTGCGCGCGCGGCTGACCGGATTCGGCCCGCTCGCCCTGCCGCGCATCGCCGCGGACCTCCTGCTGCCCGAGGCCGACGTGGCCGTGGCGCTGGCCCGGCTGGAAGCCGAAGGCTATGTCATGCGCGGCCGCTTCCATCCGCAGGCGCGGCAGGAAGAATGGTGCGAACGGCACCTGCTGGCCCGCATCCACCGCTACACCATCAAGCGCCTGCGGCGCGAGATCGAACCGGTCGAACGGCAGGACTTCATGCGCTTCCTGCTGGAATGGCAGCACGTCGCGCCGGATGCCCGGCTGCACGGGCCCGGCTCGCTGCCGCAAGTCATCGACCAACTGGAAGGCTACGAGGCCGCCGCCGGCGCCTGGGAAGCGGACATCCTGCCGGCGCGGCTGGACGCCTATTCGCCCGGCTGGCTGGACGAGCTGAGCCAGGCCGGCAAGGCTGTCTGGATGCGCCTGGCGGGCCAGGGCAAATCCGCGGCCGGCCCGGTGCGCGCCACGCCCATGGTGCTGCTGCCGCGGCGCCATCTGGGCCCCTGGCAAGCACTCGTGCCGCCGGACCACCAGGCCGACCTGTCGCCGCGCGCACAGCGAGTGCGCGACGCGCTGGCCAGCCATGGCGCGATGTTCTTCGACGAACTGCTGGGCGACACCCGCCTGCTGCCCAACGAACTGGAAACGGCGCTGGGCGAGCTGGTCGCGGCGGGCGCCGCGAACGCCGACAGCTACGCCGGCCTGCGCGCACTGCTCGTTCCCGCGTCCCAGCGCACCGCCCACCCGCGGCGGCGCTCGCGCCACGGCACGGCCCTGGGCCAGATGGACCAGGCCGGCCGCTGGGCGCTGCTGCGCCGGCCCGCCGCCGCTGAACCCGTGGCGTCCGGCAAGCGTCCGCGCACGGATCCACAAGTCCTGGAACACATCGCCCAGGTCCTGCTGCGCCGCTACGGCGTCGTGTTCTGGCGCCTGCTGGAACGCGAGGCGCGGTGGCTGCCGCCCTGGCGCGAGCTGCTACCCGTACTCCACCGCCTGGAGGCCCGCGGCGACGTGCGGGGCGGCCGCTTCGTGGCGGGTCTGGCCGGCGAACAATTCACGCTGCCCGAGGCCATCCCCCTGCTGCGCGGCATCCGTCGCCGCGACGCGGGCGGCGAACTGGCCTGCGTCTGCGCCGCCGATCCGCTCAACCTGGCCGGCACTCTGCTGCCCGGTGAAAAAGTCCCCGCGCTGGCGGGCAACCGCGTGCTCTACCGCGACGGACTGCCCGTGGCCGCCGCCGTCGCGGGCGACATCCGCTACCTGGTCGAGGCCGCGCCCGACGAACGCGAGCGGCTGCGCGCGGCGCTGGTGGCGCGGCGCTGAAACCTCGTCGCCGGCAGCCCCTTATCGCGCAAACACGAAAAGCAGAAATGCGGAAAACAGCGGGTATCGCGCCAGGGTAAGCGGCTACAATCGTGCGTTGCGTAGGCGGCCCCCGGGCCGCCCGGATTCGCCCCCATCGATGGCCCCGCGGCCGCGGCCGACGCCATCCTTCGTCACACAGGAATTGCGCAGCATGATCATCGATTGCCACGGTCACTACACGACCTCGCCCGCCGCCCACAACCAATGGCGCGACCAGCAGAAGGCCAACTTCAAGACCGGCGGCGACATCGACCCGGCCTATCCCGATATCTCCGACGACCAGATCCGCGAGACCATCGAGCAGAACCAGTTGCGCCTCTTGCGCGAGCGCGGCGCCGACATGACCATCTTCTCGCCCCGCGCCTCCGCCATGGAGCCACACGTCGGCAACGAGAACGTCAGCCAGGTCTGGGCCCGCCGTTCGAACGACCTGATCAAGCGCGTCATCGACCTGTACCCCGAGACCTTCATCGGCGTCTGCCAGCTTCCGCAGTCTCCCGGCGTGTCCATCGCCAGCTCCATCACCGAGCTCGAGCGCTGCGTCACCGAACTGGGCTTCGTCGGCTGCAACCTCAACCCCGACCCCTCGGGCGGCAGCTTCAGCGCCCCGCCGCTGACCGACCGCTCGTGGTACCCGTTCTTCGAAAAAATGGTCGAGCTGGACGTGCCGGCCATGATCCACGTCTCGGGCTCGTGCAACTGCGCGATGCACGCCACCGGCGCCTACTACCTGGCCGCCGACACCATCGCCTTCATGCAGTTCATCGAAGGCGACCTGTTCCGCGACTTCCCGACGCTGCGCTTCATCATCCCCCATGGCGGCGGCGCCGTGCCCTACCACTGGGGCCGCTACCGCGGGCTGGCCGACATGCTCAAGCGCCCGCCGCTGGCCGAGCACGTGATGAAGAACGTCTACTTCGACACCTGCGTGTACCACCAGCCCGGCATCGACCTGATGTTCGAAGTCATCGACGTCGACAACATCCTGTTCGGCTCGGAAATGGTGGGCGCGGTGCGCGGCATCGATCCCCAGACCGGGCACTATTTCGACGACACCAAGCGCTACATCGACGCGCTGGACATCCCGGCGGAAGACAAGCGCAAGGTGTTCGAACTGAACGCGCGCCGGGTCTATCCGCGCCTGGATGCTCAGTTGAAGGCACGGGGACTCTAAGCCGCAGTTTTCCCCTTGCCTGACGGGGCCTGCCGGCGTCATCGACGCGCCGGCAGGCCCCGTGTGCATTCCGGCCTCCAAAGGCCTCCACCGATACCTGCCAGGCATCGGTGGAGAAAACCCGCCATCTTTTCCCAATCGCTCCCCCGCTTTACTCTTGCCTCGGGCACAAGGGCGCGCTCATTCTTCCCGCGCGCCCCCACAACAGAGACAGGAATCCCCGATGCGCTACGTCCGCTTCCTCCACGACGGCACCCCCTACCTCGGCAGCCGCGAGGGCAACAAGATCCGGATCCTGGGCGAGGAATCGATCGAATCCCTGCTGGCCGCCGGCACCGACCTCGAAACCCACGCCGGCACCCGCAGCGGCGGCAAGCTGGTGGACGAAGCCGACGTTTCCTACCTGCCCGTCGTCGAGCATCCCGCCAAGATCTTCTGCATCGGCCTGAACTACGCCGACCACACCAAGGAAAGCAAGTACGAGCAGCCCGCCTACCCCACCATCTTCCCGCGCTACGACACCAGCCTGGTCGGCCACGGCCAGCCCATCGTCCGCCCCCGCGTGTCCGACTCGCTGGACTTCGAGGGCGAATTGGCGGTGGTGCTCAGGCGCGGCGGCCGGCACATCCGCAAGGAAGACGCGCTCGACTGCATCGCCGGCTATGCCTTGTTCAACGACGGCTCGGTGCGCGAATACCAGTTCCTGTCCCCGCAATGGACAGTGGGCAAGAACTTCGACGCCACCGGCGCCTTCGGCCCGGAACTGGTCACCGCCAGCGAAGTGCCGCCCGCGGCGCGCGGCCTGCGCCTGGAAACCCGATTGAACGGCGAGGTGGTCCAGTCGGCCAGTACCGATGACATGATCTTCGACATTCCCACGCTGATCAGCGTCATCAGCGAAGCGATCACGCTGGAGCCCAGCGACGTCATCGTCACCGGCACGCCCGCCGGCATAGGCTGGGCCCGTAGCCCCAAGCTGCTGATGCGCGCCGGCGATGTCTGCGAGATATCGGTGACCGGCTTCGCCACGCTGCGCAACCCGATCGCCGACGAAGCCTGAACGCGCGGCCGCGGCCGCACGACGGAGGAGACTCATGACGACACAGACCCAGCATGGCGCGGGCGCCCGGCAAGCCGCGGTGCACTCCATCGACCATTACGCACTGACGGTACCGGACCTGGCCGTGGCCCGCCATTTCCACGAAGCCTTCGGCCTCGCGGTAGAAAGCGAAGGCGACGGCCTGGCGCTGCGGGCGCGGGACGGACACGTCTCGGCGCGCATCCACACAGGCCCGCGCAAGGCGCTGGCCTACCTCAGCTTCAATTGCTATGCCGACGACCTGGCGGCCATACGCGCCCGCCTGGAGCAGGCCGGCGTCGCGATGGCCGCCGACGCGCCACGCGCCACCGCCGAGGGCCTCTGGTTCCACGACATGGACGGCAACCTGATCCAGGTCAAGGCCGGCCCCAAGATCACGCCCGACGCCAAGAGTCCGCTCGACAACATCCACGTGGACGCCGACGCGCGCGGCGCGCGCTTCCGCAGCCAGGTCGCGCAGGTCCGCCCGCGCCGCCTGTCCCACGTGCTGCTGTTCACGCCCGACGTCTCGCGCGCGCTGGCATTCTATGAAGACACGCTGGGCCTGAGGCTGTCGGACCGGTCCGGCGAAGGCATCGCCTTCACCCACGCCCCGCACGGCTGCGACCATCACCTGGTCGCCTTCGCCCGCAGCTCGGCGCGCGGCTGGCATCACGCGGCCTGGGACGTGGCCAGCATCGACCAGGTCGGCCAGGGGGCGGCGCAGATGGCCGCCGCCGGCTACACGCGCGGGTGGGGAACGGGCCGGCACGTGCTGGGCTCGAACTTCTTCCATTACGTGCGCGACCCGTGGGGCTCGTACTGCGAGTTCTCGGCCGACATCGACTACATCTCGGCCGAGCACGAATGGCCCTCGGGGGATTTCCCGCCCGAGGACAGCCTGTATCAGTGGGGGCCGGACGTGCCGCCGGATTTCATTCACAACACCGAGGCCTGATGCGGCATGCGTGCCGATCGATCCGATCGGCACGCAACCGCCGTCAGGCCAGGACGGCGACCCCGTCGGCGGCGCGCACGCCCTGCCCGCGCGGCAGCACGAACACGGGATTGATCTCGGCTTCGACCAGCCTGTCTCCCAGTTGCGCGGCCATCTCCGAAAACGCCACGATCGCATCCACCAGAGCCTCGACGTCGGCCCGCGGCCGGCCCCGGTATCCATCCAGCAGCGGCCAGCTTTTCAGTTCGCGCACCATCGCGGCGGCCGCCTGCCGGTCCAGGCCCTGGCCTGGGCTCAGCATGCACAGGCTCGTGTCGTTGAAAAGCTCGGCGGCGATGCCTCCCATCCCCAGGAGAATGGCGCATCCCAACGCATCCCGCCGCATGCCCAGGATAAGCTCCACGCCCGGCCCCACCATCTCCTGGACCAGATAGCGCTCGGGCCGGACCCCGGCGCGGGACTCGACTTCCCGCGCCATGGATTCGAGGCGCGCCCCCACGGCCTCCGGCTCCAGATCGACCGCGACGCCGCCGACATCGCTCTTGTGCGTGATGGCGGCGGAGAGCATCTTGAGCACCACGCGTCCGCCCAGTTCGCGCGCCGCGTGTTCCGCTTGCGCGGGACCGGCGACGACCGCCTCCCGGACGCACGGCACGCCGAACCGCGCGAACAGGCGCTTGGCTTCGTGTTCGTCCAGGGATCCGGACGGCAGGCCATCGATCGCGCCAGCCGCCGGGCCGGCGACGCCCGGTTCGCCGGCCTCCCGCGCGCTGGCCTCCAGCATGCCGCGAAACGCCGCGGCACAGCCTTCCGCCGCGGCGAACGCGGGCACGCCATGCCGGGTCAGCGCGCGCACCACCTCGGGCGCATGCGGGCTGACATAGGCGATCACGGGCTTGGGCGAATCCGGCAGGCAATCCTGGATCACGCCCGCCACCAGTTCCGGCATGGCCAGGCTGGACGACCCGGCGATGACGACCAGGGCGTCGTAGCTCGGACTGGCCTGCAAGGCCCGGATCGCGCCCTTCATGAGATCCGGCTTCAAGCCCGCCAGCGTGACGTCGATGGGGTTGCGGTCCAGGACCGCGTGGTCGCCCGTCTGCAATGCCCGCAGGGCCTCGGCCGTCGGGCCGTCGGGCGCGGGCGCATCGAAGCCCGCCATGCCCAGTTCGTCGGACACGAGCGTGCCCGCGCCACCGGTCGACGTCAGGATGGCCACGCGCCGGCCGGCCAGCCGCCGCCCCGTGGCCAGCGCCGAGGGGATGTCCAGCAGTTCGTCGAAGGTCCGGGCCCGGATCACGCCCACCTGCCTGAAGAAGGCGTCGTACATCCGGTCGGCCCCCGCCATCGCGCCCGTATGCGAAACGGCGGCCCGCGCGCCCGCCTCGGAACGGCCGATCTTGAACGCCACGACCGGCTTGCCGGCCCGCGCGGCCTTCAGCGCGGCCGCGCGGAATGTTTCCGGGTTCCGGATCGTCTCGACATACAGCGCGATCACGCGCGTCGCGTCGTCGTCGGCAAGATGGTCGACGAAATCGGCCAGGTCCAGATCCACCTCGTTGCTGGTCGACACCAGCTTCGACAGGCCGATGCCCCGCGCGTTGGCCCGCGACAGCAGCGCGCCGAGGATACCTCCGCTCTGCGAGACCACGCCGACCGGCCCCACCTCGAAGTCCTCCATTTCCAGCGCCCCCGTGGCCGACAGCACGATGCGGTCGGTCAGGTTGACCAGCCCGATGGTGTTCGGGCCGAGCAGGCGCATGCCGCCCGCCGCCTCCAGCAACTGCGCCTGCCTGCGCGCGCCCTCGCCGCCGGTCTCGGTGTAGCCGCTGGCCAGGACGATGGCCGCGGCGGCGCCGCGGGCCGCCAGGTCGCGCACGGCCAGGTGCGCCCGCTCCGCGCCCAGCAGGACGATGCCCACGTCGGGCACTTCGGGCAGGGCCGCCACGTCGGCGTAGCAGGCCAGTTCACCGATGTGGCCGACCTTGGGGTTCACCGGCAGGATGCGGCCACGGTATCCGTGCTTGAGCAGGTAGGAAACGGGACGGCCCGCGGTCTTGCCCGCGTCGGCCGACGCCCCGACCACCGCGACGCTGCGTGGATTGAACAGGCGGAAAATCGCATCCATCACGCCTGCCCCCGGGACGCGCCCGCCGCCTTGTCCAGGAAGGCCATGACGGCCTCGCGGTGCTCGCTGCTGGTGTAGCAGATGCCTTGGGCCTGGCTGCCCTGGGCGAAGACCTGCGCGGCCGGCAGCTCGAAAGCCTGGTTCAGGATGGTCTTGCTCAGCGCCAGCGCCGTCGCCGACCCCCGGCTCAGCTCCAGCGCCCAGGCCTGGGCCTCGGCCACCAGCATCTCGGCCGCAACCTGCCGATCGACGATGCCGAGCTTCGCTGCTTCCTCCACGTCGACCTTGCGCCCGCTGAAGATCAGCGCCTTGGCCATCGGCAGGCCGACGCGGCGGGGCAGGAAATACATGCCGCCGCCATCGGGCACGATGCCGCGATGGATATAGGACCACGAGAAGCTGGCCCATTCGCTGGCGACGATGAAGTCGCAGGCCAGGGCGGTATCGGCCCCCAGCCCGGACGCGGCGCCGTTGACGGCGGCGATGGTCGGCTTGGGCATGGTGTGCAGCAAGGCCTGGGCATGGTGCACGAGCTGCTGGCGATGCCAGCCGTTGAAGGCGATCTCGCCCGTGGGGGCGTTCATGCGCCGCTCCATGCCGGCGATGTCGCCACCCGCGCAGAAGCCCTTGCCGGCGCCGGTCAGCACCAGCGCGCGAATGCCGCGGTCGGCGGCCACGTGCTCCAGCGCATCGATCAGTTCGGCGCGCATGCCGTCGCTGATGGCATTGCGCTTCTCGGGCCGGTTCAGCGTCAGGGTCGCGATCGAGTCCTCGACCCGCAGCGATATCAATGAATAAGTCATGGTGATTCCCGCATCCTTGCATGCAGCGCGCGGCTGCTCAGTTGGGCTTGAGGTGGTTTTCCCGGACAACCTTGCGCCAGCGCTTTTCTTCCGCGGCCACATAGGCCTCGAGTTCGGCCGGATCGCCCGCGCGGATACCCAGGCCTTCCTTCTCGACCTTGTCCCGGAACTCGGCGCTTCTTGCCGCGATCCGGGCCGCCTTGTTCAGGCGATCGACGATCTCGGGCGGCGTCCCGGCCGCCACGTACAGCCCGTACCAGCTCTCGACCACGTAGCCGGGCACCGTGTCCCCGATCGGCGCCACGCCCTCGAAGGAAGGAGAAGGCTTGGCGCTGGTCACGCCCAGGGCGCGGAACCGTCCGCTTTCCACATAGCCCGAGGTGGCGGCCGCCGTGCCGAACATCATGTCCACCTGCCCGCCCAGCACATCCGTGATCGCCGGACCCGCCCCCTTGTAGGGCACGTGGGTCAGCTCCACCTTGGCCAGGTTGCTGAACATCTCGCCGGCCAGGTGGGCGGAGGTTCCGATGCCCTGCGACGCGTAAGTCAGCTTGCCCGGATTGGCCTTAGCGGCCGCCAGCAGTTCCGCCATCGTCTTGTAGGGGCTCTCGGCCCGGACCACCAGCACGTTCGGTCCCGCGCCGATCAGGATGACCGGCGCGAACGCCGTTTCGTGCGAGTACGGCAGCTTGGGCTGGAGACTGGGATTGACCGCATGGGCGAACGAGGCGATCAGGATGGTGTAGCCATCGGCCGGGCTCTTGGCCACGGCATCGGTGCCTATCATCGTGCCGGCCCCGGGCTTGTTCTCCACGACGATGGGCTTGCCCAGGTCCTTGCCCATTTCCGCGCCCAGCGTGCGCGCGATCAAGTCCGTTCCGCCTCCCGGCGAAAAGGGAACGATCAAGCGGATGGGGCGTTCGGGATAGGCCGCCCATGCGGTATTGGCGGCCAGCAGCATGCCGGCCAGCACGCCCAGCACATGGCGGCGCACCGCCATGCTTCGGGTTGAATCGGACATCGTCGTCTCCTGTAGGACCCCGGTGTTCGCACCGGGTGAATCGCTCGTTGTTCTCGGCAGACCGGTCTGCCAAGGCGAAAGATTAGGCGCGATCCTTTTGAAACGCAGTTGCCGAATTCCAAGGAGTGGAACAAAATTTCCATCGACGCCGAGCGCGAAAACGGAGACTTCACGTGGAAGGTCCACGCAAACCAGGACGATCACCCACCAACCGCTCCCTCGAACGGGGCGCCGAGCTCCTGCGGGCATTCCGGCCGGGGTCGGCCACCTTGGGCAACACGGAACTGGCCGAACGCAGCGGTCTGTCGAAATCCACCGTCAGCCGGCTCACGCAGACGCTGGTCCGCAGCGGACTGCTGCAGTTCGACGGCAACAGCCGGGCCTACCGGCTCGCCCCCGCCGTGCTCAGCCTGGCGCATGCGATGCGCACCGGGTCGCGCGTGCTGCAACTGGCCGCGCCCCGGATGCGGGCCCTGGCCGAGGCGAAGCGGATCAACGTGGGACTGGCGGCGCCGGACCGCGACGAGATGGTCTACCTGGAATCGATACGCTACGCGCGCCGCGCGGCCTTGCGGCACGTCGTCTCGGGACAGCGCGTGCCGATGGAACTGACCTCGCTGGGACGCGCCTACCTGGCGACACTGACGGAGGCTGAACTCAAGCCCCTGCTGGAAACGTTCAAGCAACGGCGCGGCCGGAACTGGCCGGCCCTGGCCCGGGAAATCGGCGAAGCGGGGAACAGCGTGCGCGCGCGGGGCTATTGCGCCGCGGCGTGGCAACCCGAGGTGGTGGCCGTGGCGACGCCGCTGCGGATCGGCCACGACATCTACGCGCTCAATGTCAGCACGTCGACCAGCGACCCTCTGGCCGCCACCGCGAAGACCCTGGCGGGCCCGCTGCTGGCCCTGGCCGCGGAAATACGCGAAGCCGTCGAGGACGATGCGTTCGCGCCTTGATGCACTGGCCCGGCCTCAGCCGTGAGACGGCAGGCCGAAGCGCTCTTCCAGATACCCGAGGATCGCCTGCAACACCGCCCGAGGCTGCTCGGGCAGAAGCGCATGGCCGGCATCGCGAATGGTGCAGTTGGTGACCCGCTCGCCCAACTCGTCCCGCAGCACGTTCGCATACCTTGGGGGCGCCACCACATCGAATTCGGCCTGCACGTTCAGTATGGGCGCGTTGCCGCCCGCGAAGAACTCCTCCACGGGCGTTCGCCGCTGCGCGAGCGTCTGCATGGCCATCAGTTGCCGGTTAAAGCCGGTCAACCACGGCGCGGGATCGTTGCCCGGCGCGAAGAAGACTCGTCGCAGATGTTCCAGCCGCTGCGCATCGGGCAAGTCCGGATCCGCGCTGCCCTCGATCGATGCGCGCACGTCCGGCGGAATCGGCACCGCGTCGATTCCACGCGGCACCTTGCCGGCGGAACCGGCAAGCAGAATCAGCCCCCTGGCCAGATGGGGAAAATCACTCGCCACGGTCCGGGCGATCCAGTTGCCATGGGCATGTCCGATCAGGATGGCCGGGCCCGCGGACTCGTGCTCGATCACCGCGGCGATGTCGCCGGCCCAGTCGTGCAAGGTCTTGCCTTCCAGGGGGCCGGTGCTGCCGCCGTTTCCCCTCGGCTCGGGGCACAAGGTTCGCAAGCCGCGCTCCGCCAGCGGCTCGGCCAGCTCGGCCATGTCCTCGGCGCCGCGCCCCAGCGAAGGCAGCAACACCACGAGCGGCCCCTGTCCTCTCGCGAACACTTCTATCGCGATATCCTCGTCCCGCGCCACGACGTGGCGGGTGGTTTCGCTCCGGGCCGATCCGATGGACGACGGACGGAGTTCTTCAATACGGATCTGCTCTTGTGTGATCATGTCGCTCTACGAAGAAAAGTGAACCAAACAGCCGACGGCAACTGGCGCCATCTCCACACCTGCCTCGAACGGCTGAAGGAGGCCACGCATGGACATACGACAAATCCGCTACTTCGTCACGGTGGCCGAAGAACTGAGCTTCACCCGCGCCGCCGAAAAACTGCACATCTCCCAGCCTCCGCTGTCCCAGCACATCAAGTCGCTGGAAGAGGAACTGGGCATCGAGTTGTTGTTCAGGAACCGGCGCGAGGTCAAGCTCACCGACGCGGGCCGGGTCTTCCTGCTGGAGGCCCGCAAGGTCCTGGAACACCTGAACGTCGCGGTCAACAGCACCTTGCGCACCGCCCGGGGCGACACGGGCGTCCTGCGGTTAGGCATGGCGACATCCGCCGCCTTCAATGTCATGCCCGATGTCATCGACCGGATACGCACCCGCTTTCCCCAGGTCGAGATCCTGGTCTCCGACGTGGAGTCCAAGGAACAGATACGCATGATCGCCGAGGAGCGGCTGGACATCGGTTTCGTCCATGCGGCTCCTCTCGTACGGGGAATGTGCAGCACGCCGCTGTTCTCCGAACCCTATGCCGCCGTCGTGCGCGAGGACGACGCCCTGGCGGGGCTCGCCACGCTCACGATGGCCGACCTGGCCGGACGTCCGCTCATCGCGTTCTCGCCGGCCCATGCGCCCAGCCTGGCGGACTCGCTGGTCACGGCATGCCTGGCGGCGGGCTTCAATCCGCAGATCGCCCACACCGCGCGGCATCCTTTCACGATGCTGCAAATGGTCGGAATGGGGCTGGGCATCGCCCTGGTCCCCGCTTCTTTCGCCCGCACCCACTTTCCCGGCGTGCGCTTCGTGCATGTGGACGACACGTCCAGGCAGGTCACGATCAACGCGGTCTGGCTGGAGCGGACGGCATCGACGCTGGTGCGTCGGATCGTCGCCGAAGTGCTCGACCATGATGGCGTCAGTGCGCAGCGGCAGACAACATCTCGTCAATCGGAACGTCGCCCCACTCGACGAACCCCCGCGTAATGCACGTCGCTCGCTCCGGTCCCAGGCGCGGATGCGTCAGCGCTTCGAACTTGCTTCTTATGCCATCGGCCCTGCCGGGATTGCCCGCCCCGCCGGACGGATTGTCCACGTCCACGCGCACCGGCCCCGTCTCGGTGTCCACCTCGACCCAACCGCAGAACTCCCGGGGATAACGCGCGTCCAGATCCGGGTCTCTGACGATTTCGATGCGGTTCGCCAGATCGACGACCAGGGGATCGTCCAGGCGCCCGGGCGAGAACTGGTCCGGCAGCACCGCGCCGTCCAGCAGCGCGACGGCCAGCGCATAGCGGGCGCTCATCTGCGCATTCAAGGCGGTGCCGGGAACATAGCGGTATCCGCATTGAACATCCACGACCGACGCCATGCCGGCGCGGACACGACCCGCCTGCCGCCATCGCTCCCGCAGCGCCAGCGCGGCATCGACATGGGGATGGACGCTGCCGCAGCAGCCGTAGGGCTTGAAGTTGGTCTCCCGCGCATGCCAGTGCGCTCCCAGCGCCTGCGTCAACTGCTCCGGTTCCGGACGGTCGCTGAATGCGCGCAGCCAGCCGCCGTCCTCGGCTTCATACAGCGAAGCGGGGCCCGTCAGGCCAAGCTCGGCCATCTCGGCGGACATGATGCCCGCATGGGCCGCCCGCCCCGGATGGAACCGCTTGCTATCGGTTCCGTCGACCGAGAACGCATACAACCCGCCCGACTGCGTGCCGGCCAGTCCCAGCGCCCAGGCCGTGCGCTCGGCGTCCAGGCCCAGGATCACGGACGCCGCCGCGGCCGCCCCCAGGGGGCCGCACACGGCGGTCAGGTGCCAACCCCGCAGGCGGGCATGGGCCGGGACCAGCGCCAGCGAAGACCGGATGGCCACCTCGTAGCCGGCGGCAAGCGCGGCCTCCATGCGCGGCATGCCGGTCCCCCGGGCTTCTCCCAGCGCGAACACGGTGGGCAGCATGACGGCGCCCAGGTGCAGCTTCGCGTTGTGGAAATCGTCGAGTTCATAGGCATGGGCCGCGGCGCCATTGACCAGCGCGGCATCGGCGGCACGCAGGCGCGTCCGCGCGCCCCAGACAGTAGCCCCGCCCGCGCCGGCGGCGCCCCCGGCGGCGGCCCAGTCCCGGATCGCGCGCGTCCAGGGCAGGTCCGTGCCGGCCAAGGCCGCGCCGAATGTGTCCAGCCCCAATAGCCGCAAGCTCGCGCGGACATCCTCGGGCACCCTCGAAGGTTCCAGGCCGGCAACCCATGATGCAACGGTTCGAGTAATCATGACGGTCTCCTGCAAGGCGTGCCGTTCAGAAGGAAATCCTGATGTTGGCTTCCTTCACCGCCTTGCCGATGGACACGATGTCCTGGCGGATCATGGCGCGAAATTCCTCGGGCGAGGATTGCGTGGGAACGAAGGACAGGTCGTTGAAGCGAGCCTTCAACCCGGCCGTCCCGACCGCCCGCGCCACTTCCCGGTTCAGCGTCGCGACCACGTCCGCGGGCATGCCGGCCGGTCCCCAGATCCCGTACCAGGACAGCACCTCGAAATCGGGAATGCCGCTTTCGGCCACCGTCGGCACGTCGGGCATCTGGGCCACCCGCTTCTTGCTCGTCACCGCGATGGCGCGCAGGCGCCCGCCGGCGACGAAGGGATGCACACCCGGCATGGGCGATATCGCCGCCGAGACGTGCCCGCCCACCACGTCGGTCAATTGCGGGACCGCACCCTTGTAGGCCACGATCTCCATGTCCAGCTTCAGCGCGCGATTGACCATTTCCTCGCTCAGATGGCTGGTGGTGCCCAGGCCCGAGGTCGCCCAGGTGTACTTTCCCGGCGACGTTTTAGCCAGTTGCGCAAGCTCGCCCAGCGTCTTGGCGGGCACGTCGTTGCCCACCGCCACGACGAGCGGGACATAGCCGATCTGCGCCACCGGCGTGAAATCCTTCTCCGCGTCGTAGGTGGGTTTGGACACCACCAGCGGCATGTAGATCTGGCTGGAAGCATTGAACAGCAGCGTATAGCCGTCCGCCTTGGCGCGCTGGACCGCCGCCGAACCGATGAGGCCCGAGGCGCCCGCGTGATTCTCGATCACGATGGGCTGGCCCAGTTGCTTCTGCAGTTGTTCGGCGACCAGCCTTCCCACGGTATCGATCGATCCGCCCGGGGTGTAGGGGATCACCATCTTGATCGGCCTGGAAGGCCAGGCCTGCGCCATGCAAGCCTGGCCGGCCAGCACGGCCGCGAGGCCTAACGCCGCGCTCAGCGCCATCCGGCGGCGGTTGTCGTGTCTCTTCGTCATCGTTGCGTCTCCGTCAGTGTCTTCTGCTGGCGGACACTCTAATGAGCGCGGAAACAGCCGTCTAATACCGTATTCGACGAACAGTTATAGGAAACCGGCCTGCCCCGATCCCCTGCCTGTCGCTTGGGCCAGCGGCGATCTCGCATCGCCCCCCGCTCGGCCCCGCCAGGCGATGTGATGATCCGGCCGGATCAATACGCGCTCGGCGCCATAAAGCGCCTGTGCGGCCGCATCGTCAACCTCCAGCACTTCCAGGCCCATGCCGTACTCGTCCGCCACGCCGCGCCACGCCTCGCGTTCGGCGGCCGGAAGCACGCCGAAGGCAAGCAGCGTGAAGTCGCGCCCGAACAGATCGAACAGCACCTTGCCACGCACGACGGCATGCGGCGCGCGCGACCCGGGCAAGGCCAGGGGTACGTAGCGATTCGGATCGTCTTCCGGCGCGGGGCCGGCCTCGGCAGCGACGATGGGGCTGTCCAGGTAGCGCACGCCCAGTTGCAGGCCGGGGATATTGAATTCGCTCGCGACGTGCGCGGCCAGGCGGCGGCCGAGTTCGGCGCGAGCCTGGACGCCGGCCTCGCCGGCCGCTTCGATGTCGTTACCCGCGCGCAGGTTGCCGATGCTGTCCGCCATGCGGCGCGCGAAGGCCGTATTGCGCAGTGCCATGGGCCGGCGCTCGCGCTCGTAGCTGTCCAGCAGCGCAGGCGGCGCCTCGCCGCGAATCACCGCGGCCAGCTTCCAGCCCAGGTTCACCACGTCGTCGATCGAGGTGTTGTAGCCCATCCCTCCGGTGGGCGTGAAAAGGTGGGCGGCATCGCCCGCCAGGAATACGCGGCCGGCGCCCATCCTGTCCGCCACCAGCGTATAGCCGGCCACCCATGGCAGGCGGTCGATCAGCTCGAAGTCGAATTCCCTTCCTACCACGGCATGCGCGGTGGCGACCGCGTCGATGTCGGCGGGTGCCTGTCCCGGCGCCAGTTGGACGGCCAGCAGGAAAGTCTCGATGCCGTCGACGGCGATCAGCAGGCCGCGCTGACGCGCGTTCACGGCCCAGTATTGCCAGGCGGGCTGCTTGCCGATCGCGTCGTAGAGCCGCCTGGACCGGAAGTAGATGGACAGCATCTGGCCGCCGAAGAAATCGCGCTGCTCGTTGCCCTGCCCGGAATAGGCCACGCCCAGCGACTTGCGCACCAGGCTGCGGGGGCCGTCGCACCCGACGAGGTAGCGCGCCCGCAGCCGCCACGCCTGGCCGCCGCCTTCGGGCTCGACCACGGCAGTGGCACCCTGTTCGTCCTGTTCGACGGCGACCGCACGCTGACCCAGGCACAACCTCACGCTCGGATACGCGGCCGCGCGCCTGCGCAGCACCGGCTCGATCAGCATCTGCTGCACCCGGTGCGGCAGCTCGGGGGTGGGCCACGCATCGCTGCCGTAGTCGCCGGTATCGCCCGATCCGGCCTCGCCACGCCGCGCCACCTCGCCGCGGCTCGGGATCCTGAAACGCGCCAGTTCGTGCTCCGCCAGTTGCGTGCAATAGACCACGTCCTGGGGGTAGTCCAGCGGCAGGCCCAGGGCCCGGATCTCGTCGGAAAAACCGCGCCGGCGATAGTGCTCCATGGTCCGGGCCGAGGTCGCGTTGGCCTTGGGAAAGGCCGGCGGATCGGCATCCTCTTCCAGGAGCACGCAGGGAATGTCCCGGCACCCGAGTTCGACGGCCAGCATCAGGCCGGCCGGTCCGCCGCCGACGATGGCGATTTCTGTCTGCATGGTGTTCACGGTAAGGCTTCCTTCAGTCCGTCGTCGCCCCCGTGCGCCGCACCATCTCGGCATAACGGGGCGTGTCCTTGCGCATCCACTCGGACACCGTCGCGCCGGGAACGGCGGCGGGAACGAATCCGAACGTGGCCATCTTGGTCTTGACCTCGGGCACGTCCAGCGCCGCGCGCACCGCGCGCGAGACCGCCTCCACCCGCTCGGCCGGCGTGCCCGCCGGCGCCACCAGGGCCACCCAGGTGGACGCATCCACGCCCCGGGGGCCGCCCGCCTCTTCCAGCGTGGGCACCTCGGGCAGCGCGGAAGAACGCTGGCCGTCGGCCACCGCCAGCACGCGCAGCTTGCCGGCCTGGATCAGGGCGCCGGCCGTGGCATACGAGCCCAGCGCCCAGGTCACGTCACCGTTGGCCACGGCCGCGTACAGCTGCGCGGTGTCCTTGAACGGCACATGCAGCATCTGCGTGCCCGTGGCCGCCTCCACCTGCGCCGCGCCCAGGTGGCCGGGGCTGCCGACCGCCCACGAGCCGTACGTCACCTTGCCCGGCGAAGACTGCGCCGCGGCGATCAGTTCGCGCACCGACTTGATCGGACTGCCGCCCGAGACCACCACGAAGAACGAAGTCCGGTACAGCCCGCCGACGGGGACGTAATCCTTGACCGGGTCGTAGGGCAGCTTGCGGAACAGGCTGGGGTTGATGGCCATGTGCCCCACGTCGACGACGCCCAGGTCGTAGCCGGTGGCGGCCGCGCGGCGCACCGCTTCCATCGAGATGAAACCGTTGCCGCCGGGCCGGGGTTCCACCACTACGGGCTGGCCCCAGTCCTTGGTCAATTGCTCGCCCACCATGCGGGCCACGGCGTCGGGTCCGCTGCCCGCCGGGAACGGGCTCAGCAGCCGCACCGGCCGGGAAGGAAAGGCGTCCGGCTGCGCCGCACCGGCGGCCATCGGCTGCAAGGCCATGGCGCAGAACAGGGCCGCCGCGAATCGGGATAGGGTCATCGTTGGTCTCCGTGATGGGTAAGTACTTGTTGTGGGAGACGAGTCTAGGTAAGGTCACTGCTTACAGAAAGATGGCAAAATCCTCCCATCGATACCTAGGCGTTATCGACATGAAACTGCACCACCTGCGAGACTTCGTCGCCATCGCCGATGCGCACAGCGTGCGCGGCGCCGCGCGGGCCCTAGGCCTGGCCCAGCCCGCCCTGACCCGCAGCCTGCGCGAACTGGAAGGCGAACTGGGCACGCCCCTGCTGGAGCGACATGCGCGCGGCGTGGTCCTGACGCCCATCGGCCACGCCTTTTACGGCCGCGCGCACGCCGCCATGGCCGAGCTCCAGCGCGGGCGCGAAGAGGTGGCGCAGTTGCTGGGCACCCCATCGGGCACCGTTACCGTGGGCCTGTCCAGCGCGGTCTGGCTGGTCATGGCGGCCCAGGCGCACCAGGGCTTCCGCAAGAAATATCCCGGCGTGCGCCTGCGCATGATGGAAGGTTTCTTCTCCATGCTGGAAGGCCGCCTGCAGGACGGCACCCTGGATTTCTTCATCGGCCCCCGGCCCGCGCGCCCCATCGGCGACGGCTACAAGGTCGACCTGCTGTTCCACAACGACCGGGTGGTCGTGGGCCGCAAGGGCCATCCCCGGCGCCATGCCACCAGCCTGGCGGAACTGGTCGGCGAGGACTGGGTCCTGACCGGCGTGCGCGAACGGGTGGAAGCGGAGTTCGAGGATGCCTTCGCCAGCCAGGGCCTGCCCCCGCCCGTGCCCATGACCCAGGCAGAATCCATGGTGGGCGTGGCCGCGCTGCTCAGCTCGACCGACGCGCTGGCCATGCTGCCGCGGCAATGGTTGCAGGCCGCACTGTTCGAGGGCGTGATCGAAGCCATTCCCGTGCGCGAGCACATCGAGGGTCCGGACATCGTGCAGATCTCGCGCGCCGGCGTACCCTTGACGCCGGCGGCGGCCTATCTGTCCACCTTGTTCGAGCGCGCCGCGGTCGGGATGTAAGCGCGAACCTCAACCCGCCAGCTCGCGCCAGATGTCCAGGCTCTGCTGCGCCGGCCGGTCCGAGAAACTGAACAGGACCGTATCGGCGTCGGCATGCAGCGTGTAGGGCATCCATGACGGGCAGACGAACACGTCGCGCTGGCCAAAGCGCAGTTCCCGTCCGTCTATGCGGCATGTCCCGCTGCCTTCCCGCACGGCATAGACCGTGGCGTCGGTCGAACGGTAGGCCGCGCCGTCGAAGCCCGCCGGCAGGTACTGCAGGAACGTGCCCATGGTCGGCATGGGCCAGCCACCGGTGACGGGATTGACGTATTGCAGCTTGTGGCCCCAGCACGGATGCGGCGCCTGCGACCGCGCGAAGGCCAGCAGGGCCTCGCGGCTGCGCGCGTACGGATACCAGCACAGTGGCGAGGTCCGGCTGGCCGGCTCGAAGCCGACCGGCTTCATCGCCACGCCGAAGGCCGCCAGGTTGTCCGCGCCATCGCCGCCCTGCCCCAAAGGCGCGGCGTCGCCCTTCTCCATGAACTGCGCGTCGAACAGTTCGACGATGGGCACGTCCAGCCCGTCCAGCCAGACCATGGGTTCGTCCGAAGGATTGCCGTGGTCATGGAAGGCCCACGACGGGGTGATGACGAAGTCCCCCTCCTCCATCGCGATGCGGCGTCCGTCCACCGCCGTATAGGCCCCCTTGCCCCGCAGGACGAAACGCATGGCCGATTGCGAGTGCCGATGCGGCGGCGCCACTTCGCCGGGCAGGATGAGCTGCAGGCCCGCGTACAGGCTGTGCGTGATCCGGGACCGCCCGCGCAGCCCCGGGTTCTCCAGCACCAGGACCCGGCGCTCCGCCTCTTCGGCGCTGATCAGGCTGCCCGCGTCGCGCAGGTAGGGCCACATGGTTTCCCACGGCCAATGGCAAGGCTGGCAGGGCGTGGACGGCGTGGGCGTGATCAGGCCGTGCAGCACTTCCCACAACGGCGTGCAATGGCTGGCGTCGATCCGGCCGTAGAACGCCTCACGCCGCGCGCGCAGGTCGCCGGTCATCGCGGGATCTCCTTCGGGTCGTACATCCAGGCCATGCTTTCCATGGTCTGCTCGGCCGTCCTGGCGCCCAGGAACGCGTTGCGCAGGTCGCGCGTGGCGCCCGCTGCATGGTAGGCATGGCCGTAGAGCCGCGCCGTCAACTGCGTGCGGGCGGTGCGCAGGTAGCGCGCCTCCTGGTAGTCCAGGAACGCGGCGGCCATGTCGCCCCGGTGGGCCTGCACCCTGCCGGCCAGGCACACGGCATCCTCCATCGCCATGCACGCGCCCTGCGCCAGGTATTGCAGCATCGGATGCGCGGCATCGCCCAGCAGCGTGACCCGCCCCTTGCTCCAGTTGGCCACGGGTTCGCGGTCGCACAGCACCCACATGCGCCACGACTCGATCTTCTCGAGCATGCCCAGGACGAGCGGATGCGCGCCCTGGAAGCGCAGGTGCAGTTCCTCCGGATCGCCGTAGGTGTCCCAGCCATCCTCGTAGCGATCGCTGTGGAAGACCGCGACGAGGTTGAACAGTTCGTTGCCGCGCAGGGGATAGTGGACCAGGTGATACTTGGGCCCCATCCAGACCACCATGGCGTTCAGCCGGTTGCTGTCGGGCACCTCGTCGGCGCGCAGCACCGCGCGATAGGCGATGTGGCCCGAGACGCGGGGCTTGCCGTCGCCCACGATGCCCGCGCGGATGGAGGACCAGAGTCCGTCGGCGCCGATCAGCGCCGTGCCGGTGAACGTTTGCCCTTGCGAGGTACGGACCACGACGCCGTCGGGCGTTTCCTCGTGGTCCTGGACCTTGGTGGCGGCATGCAGCGTGACGCGCCCGCTTTCGCGGCAGGCCTCGAGCAGGACCGCGTGCAGGTCCGCGCGGTGGATCAGCCCGTAGGGCCGGCCGAAACGCTGCGGGAACAGGCGGGCGACCGGCAGTTGCACCAGCCGCTCGCCGGACAGCGCGTCCATCGCGACGATGTCGTCGGGAAACGAAGCCAGCCGGTTCACCTTGTCGGTGATGCCCAACGCGTCGAAAGTATGGAAGGCGTTGGGGCCCAACTGGATGCCGGCGCCGATTTCCTTGAAGGTCTCGGCCTGCTCGAACACCGTCGTCGAACGCCCGGTGCGCGCCAGCGCCAGCGCCGCCGCCAGCCCGCCTATGCCGCCCCCCGCGACCAGGACCGGGGATGTATCGTCCGCGCTCATGCCGGGTCTCCCACCTGCGCCTGGCGCACGGCCACCGTCATCCGGCCCACGCCCGCCACCTCGACGTCGATGACGTCGCCCGCCTCGACCGGCCCGACGCCTTCCGGCGTCCCCGTGAACAGCAGGTCGCCGGGATGCAGCGTATAGAACGACGAGGCCAGCTCGATCAGCTCGGGAATGCCCAGCACGAGGTCGCGGGTGTTGGCCCGCTGGCGCGGCTGGCCGTTCACGGTCAGCCAGAAATCCAGGTTGGCCGGATCCGGCACTTCATCGGGCGTCGCCATCCACGGCCCCAGGACCGAATAGGTATCGATGGACTTGCGCAGGCTGCGCTCCTCCGGCCCGCGGGTGGTCATGTCCAGCCCCACGCAATAGCCCGCGATGTACTCGTGCGCCCGCGCGGCGGGAATGTCGCGGCCGCGCCGGCCGATGACGACCACCACCTCGGCTTCGTGGTCGTTGCGGCGGTCCGGATGCTTCAGCGCGACGCCCGCGGCCGGGCCGACCAGGGAACTGTTGGCCTTCAGGAACAGGCCTACGCGCTGGATTTCCCCGACCTGGTTGCGGTGATGGATTTGCGCATCGCCCCGGGCCTCGTCCAGATGCTTCAGGTAGTTGACCGGCGCCGCGACGATCTTCCCGGGGCTGGCCACCGGGCTCAACAGGGACACGTCCTTGAGCGGCACGCTGGGCGCCCCGGGCAACAGGTCGCGGATGCATCGCTTGACCGCATCCAGGTTGGCGATCAGCGGATCGAAGGGCGGCAGCGGATAAGTATGGGCGGGCAGGATGGCGAGAGCGGGCGTGACGTCGCGGACCCGGTCCCCTTCCACCAGCCCCAGCCGGTCGGCATCGAAGCGGCAAAGCAGCATGCATGTCTCCTTGCAGGAATGTCAGGCAGGAAGACTAGGGATGCCGAACTATTGCGTCAATCGACTAGAATTTATTCACTATATTTAAAAATACAATACTCCTTCCCGACCCGACCGCGCCCATGAGCAAACTCGACCTGACCGACCTGCGCCTTTTGCAATCCCTGGGCCAGACCGGCACGGTCTCGGCCACGGCCAACGAGCTGGGCCTGAGCCAGCCCTCGGTCAGCATCCGCCTGGGCAAGCTGCGCCGACACTTCAAGGACCCGCTGTTCGTGCGCACGTCCGCCGGCATGGTGCCCACCCCCCGGGCCGCCTCGCTGACACCGGCGGTACAGGGCGCGCTCGCCCTGTTCGACGGCCGCGAAGGCCGGGAGCCGGACTTCGACCCCGCCACGTCCGACCGGGTGTTCCGCATCTGCATGACCAATACCGGCCAGATGGTCGTCCTGGCCCGGCTGCTCAACCGCCTGGCCGACGTCGCCCCCCACGTGCGCCTGGAGGTCCGGGACCTGGATCCGGACACGCCCCGCCGCCTGGAAACCGGGGATGCCGACCTGGCCATGGGCTACACGACCAGCATGCAGGCGGGCTTCCACCAGCAGACGCTATTCGGCGAACACTACGTCTGCCTGGTCCGCGCCGGCCATCCGCGCGTCAAGGCGAAGCTGACGAAGTCGCAGTTCCTGTCCGAGTCCCACGTAGCCGTCATGACCACCGGCACGGCCCACTGGCTGCTGGACAAGGCGATCGACGACGCCGGCATCGCCCGCAAGACGGCCCTGTGGGTGCCCTCCTTCCTGGGGCTGGAGGAAATCGTCGCCCGGACCGACCTGCTCGCGCTGGCCCCCATCCACCTGGCGCGCATCCTGGCCGCCCACGGCACCGTCCGCTATCTGGCGGTACCGTTCGAACTGCCGTCCTATCTCGTGCGCCAATACTGGCACGAGCGCTATCACCGCGATCCCGGCTGCAGATGGCTGCGGGCGGTGGCGGCCGGCGTGTTCCGCGAGTAGCCCGGCGGTCGGCAAAAGCGGGGTACCATGTTCGTCTGCTTGTCGATACTAACCAGAAGCCCCATGAAGCAAGAACCGACTTTGCGCGACGACAGCGCCCCTCGCCCGGAAAGCGACACCAGCTTCCTTTGGTCCGACGCCCGGCTGCTCGGGTTCCATCCCATGGACGAGTCGCACCAGGAGTTCTACGACGTCGCCTTCCGCCTGCTGACCTGTACCCAGGACTCCGCGCCGGCGGCGCTGGAGGCGTTCGAGGAACACGTGAAATCGCACTTCGGCCAGGAAGAAGAGTGGATGCGCACCACCGAATTTCCGCCGTCCGACTGCCACGTGCAGGAACACGAGGCCGTGATGAAGTCCACCCGCGAGGTGCGCGAACTGTTCCTGAGCGGACAGGCCGACGTGGCGCTGGTGCACGACTTCGCCCTGCACCTGTTCCAATGGTTCCCGGGCCATGCCGACTACCTGGACGCGGCGCTGGCCGCCTGGATGAGCAAGCGCGCCTACGGCGGCAAGCCCATCGTGTTGCGGCGCAAGATGTAAGGCGGAAACGCCGCCGCGCTACGCCAGCGGCGGCAGCAGGTTCATCAGCAGCACCATGACCAGGCCCACCACGGCCACGATGGACTGCACCACCGAAATTGTTTTCGTGGCCTCGCCCATGGTCATGCCGAAGGATTCCTTCACCATCCAGTAGCCGGCGTGGTTCGCGTAGTTGAAGAACAGCGAGCCGCAGCCGATCGACAGGGCCAGCAGCGGCAGGTTCAGCGTCGCGTCCGCGCCGGCCAACGGCGCCAGCAGGCCCGAGGCGCCCACGATGCCTACCGTGGCCGAGCCGGTGGACACCGACAGCAGCATGGAGATCATCCAGCCCAGCACCAGCGGCGGCAGCGCGAAAGCCTGGGTCAGATGCACGATGGCATCGCCCACCTTGGCGTCGGTCAGCACCTGCTGGAATGCCCCGCCGCCGGCGATGATGAGCAGGATGCCTGCCACCGGCTTCAGGCTGGCGCCCAGCGAATCGCGCAGCTTCTCGGCATCGCCGTGCCGCGCGTAGACGAGCACGATGGCCGCGAACAGCACGCCGATCAGCATCGCGATGATGGGATTGCCCAGGAAAGCCGCCATCTTGAAGGCGAACGAGGCCTTGGGCACCAGCATCTCGGCCAGCGCATGCACCAGCATCAGGATGGCCGGCAGCAGCGCCACCAGCACCCCCAGCCCGATGCCGACCGGCCGGCCGGGATCCGCCTTGCCCACCGAGAACTGGTCCACCAGCGCCTGGTCCGGACGCACCGTCAGGCGCGGCGCGATGAAGCGGGCATAGACCGGACCGCCCAGCACGATCGAGGGGATCGCCGCGATGAAGCCGTAGATCATGGTGGCGCCCACGCTGGTCTTGAGGGTGGCGATGGCGGTCAGGGGCCCGGGGTGCGGCGGCACCATGCCATGCATGGACGCCAGCGCGGCGATGACCGGCACGCCCACATAGACGTAGGCCGACCCCTTGATGACCTTCTGCTCCTCCAGCTTGCGGGCGACGCTGAAGATCAGCGGCAGCAGCACCACCAGCCCCACCTCGAAGAACATCGGGATGCCGACGATGAAGGCCACCAGCGCCATGGCCCATGGAATGCTGGACGGCGACGCCTTCTCCAGGATGACCCCGGCCAGCCCGTCCGTGACGCCGGTATCCGCCAGGACCTTGCCCAGCATCGCGCCCAGCGCGATGACGACACCCACGGCCCCCAGCGTCTTGCCCGCTCCGTTGGTGATGGCCTTGACCAGGTTGTCGGGCGCCATGCCGGTGGCGAACCCCACGCCCACGCACACCACCAGCAGGGCCAGCAGGGGATGCAGCCGCAGCCGCGACACGATGAGTCCGACCAGCGCCAGCACGCTGATCAAGGCGGCCACCAGAAGCTGGATATCGTTGTGGGTCATGGTTTTCCTGTGGAGGTCGGGAACCGTAGGAAAGCGCTTGCGGCGTTGCCCAGTCTATACGAAACGGCCCGGGGGATAACTGAGATAATGGCGTGGTCACTTTGCCGAATCCGACGCGCCATGCAATTCCACCTGAACGGGTTCAAGCCCGGCGACCCCGACATCTCCGAACCTGCCGAGCATGCCGCGGGCCCTCGCGCCGACGCGCTGCCCGGCGAGGTCGACATCCTGATCGTGGGCAGCGGCCCCACCGGGCTGACCCTGGCCACGCAACTGGCCGCCTTTCCCGACCTCAAGACCTGCATCGTCGAACAGAAGCCCGGACCGCTGCGTCTGGGCCAGGCCGACGGCATCGCCTGTCGCACGGTCGAGATGTTCGAGGCCTTCGACTTCAGCCAGCGCGTGCTGAAGGAAGCCTATTGGGTCAACGAGACCTCGTTCTGGAAACCGGACGATACGCAGCGCGACCGGATCGTGCGCAGCGGCCGCATCCAGGACACCGAGGACGGGCTGTCCGAATTCCCCCACGTGATCCTGAACCAGGCCCGCGTCCATGACTTCTACCTGGACGTCATGCGCAACGCGCCGTCCCGGCTCGAGCCCCACTACGCGCGCCGCCTGCTGGACCTGGCGGTGGCGGAGTCGCCCGCCGGCGGCGCGCCCACCCACCCGGTCACGGCGCGTTTCGAGCGCACCGACCCCGGGCACGAAGGCCAGGTCGAGACCGTGCGCGCCCGCTTCGCGGTCGGCTGCGACGGCGCCCACAGCGCGGTGCGCAAGTCGCTGGGCCGCGCGCTGCACGGCGAGTCGGCCAACCAGGCCTGGGGCGTGATGGACGTGCTGGCCGTCACCGACTTCCCCGACATCCGCATCAAGTCGGCCATCCATTCGGCCAGCGAAGGCAGCGTGCTGATCATCCCGCGCGAGGGCGGCTACCTCGTGCGCTTGTACATCGAGCTCGACAAGCTGAACGAGAACGAGCGCGTCGCCAGCCGGCAGATCACGTCCGACCGCCTGATCGCCGCCGCCCAGCGCATCCTGCGCCCCTACACCCTGGACGTGAAGGAAGTCGCGTGGTGGTCCGTGTACGAGATCGGCCAGCGCCTGTGCGACAAGTTCGACGACGTGCCCGAGCAGGAAGAGCATGCCCGCCTGCCGCGCGTCTTCATCGCCGGCGACGCCTGCCACACCCACAGCCCCAAGGCGGGCCAGGGCATGAACGTCTCGATGCAGGACGGCTTCAACCTGGGCTGGAAACTCGCCGCCGTGCTGCGCGGCCAGAGCACGCCCCAGATCCTGCACACCTATTCCAAGGAACGCCAGACCGTCGCCAAGGAACTGATCGATTTCGATCGCGAGTTCGCCAAAATGTTCAGCGCCGCGCCCAAGGATCCTTCCCGGGACGACAGCGAAGGCATCGACCCAGCCGAGTTCCAGCGCTACTTCGTCAAGCAGGGCCGCTTCACCGCCGGCACCGAAACCCGCTACTACCCGTCCGTCATCAGCGCGGAGCCGACCCACCAGGAACTGGCGCGCGGCTTCGTCATCGGCATGCGCTTCCACTCGGCCCCGGTCATCCGCCTGGCCGACGCCAAGCCCATGCACCTGGGCCACACGGTCAAGGCCGACGGCCGCTGGCGCGTGTTCGCCTTCGCCGATGCCGCGGACCCCGCCGCGCCGTCCTCGGCCATCGGGGAACTGTGCCGTTTCCTGGCCGAATCAACGCACTCGCCGATCCGGAAATACACGCCCGCCGGGGCCGATGCCGACGCCGTGATCGACGTACGCGCGGTCTTCCAGCAAGGCCATCGCGCGCTGGCGCTCGAGGCCATGCCGGCCCTCTTGCAGCCGCGCAAGGGACGCCACGGACTGATCGACTACGAGAAGATGTTCTGCCCCGACCTCAAGAGCGGCCCGGACATCTTCGACCTGCGCGGCATCGACCGCCGGCGCGGCTGCGTGGTGATCGTGCGGCCGGATCAGTACGTGGCGCACGTGCTGCCGCTGGATGCCCACGCGGAACTGGCGGGGTTCTTCGACGGCTTCATGGTGGAGGCGGTTTAGGGCGGCGGCGAGGCGCCACCGGCTACATCATGGAAGCCACGCCCTGGATCAGATAGACGGTCCCGATTCCCAGCACGATCGTGCGGGTCCAGCGGCGGAACTGCGCATCGGTGATGCGTTCGAGCACGGCCCGGCTCAATGACGTGCCGGCCACGGCGCATCCGATCAGCACCGCCCAGTGCCACCACTGCGCCGCCAGTTCCGCCGCGCCCAGCGCACCGCCGAAATACGCCAGCTTCGAGGTGTGCCCGAGCACCTGGCACGTCGCCTTCGTCGCCACCACGGTCCGGCGGTCCATGCCGGTCGAGCGCACGAAGAAGATATCCAGCAGCGGTCCCGTGACGCCGCTCAGCAGATGCATGACCTGGCACACGAAGCCGCAGATCTCGGCGGCCATGCGCCGCTCGGCCTGAGGCGCCAGGCGGGCCGGCACGGCCAGCGCGATGAAGGGACTCAACCCCAGGACGATCAGCGCCATGCTGCGGCTGGGAACGAACCGGACGCTGAACATCAGCGCGAACGCCACGGCGGCCCCCATGGCGAACCGCCCCACGATCCGCCAATCGGTATGAGCGCGCCACAGCACCGCGCGCCAGACGTTCGACGCCAGCAAGGCCACGCTTTGCACGACCATCGCTGCCGTGACCGGCATCAGCAACAGCAATGCGCCCATCAGCACCATGCCGCCCGCCATGCCGAACACGCCCGACAGGAACGAGGCGAACACGGTCAACAGGCTGACAATGGCGAAAATTCCAGCCGTCATGGCTGCTCCCCCCAGTGGGAACCGTTGTATTACGGTTCTTTTTTTCGCCGGGGAGTATAGCCCCGGCCACGGGAACGCTTGACCACGCCGGTTTTCTTGTTCTACGATTCGTATCAACATTTTATACGTTGTATTGAATGTTGATACGACCAAGACAAGGAAGGGAGTGAGCAAGTGTCCAAGCATCTATTGAAGCTGGCAGTGCTGTACTGGGGGCTGGCAGCACCGCTGGCCGCCGTCCAGGCGGAAGGTTTTCCCAGCAAGCCGATCCGTCTCGTCGTTCCCTTCGCCCCCGGCGGCGGCACCGACTCGGTGGCCCGCCTGCTTTCCAAGCGGATCACCGAACGCACGGGCCAGCCCGTGGTGGTCGAGACCCGTGTCGGCGCGGGGGGCGCGATCGGCGCGGCGCTGGTGGCCAAGGCGCCCGCCGATGGCTACACCCTGCTGCTGACGGTCACCGGTCCGATCACCATCATCCCGAATGTCAATCCCAACGTCGGCTACAAGACCAGTGACCTCGCCCCGGTGGCCATCGCCTACCGCTCACCGTTCATGGTCATGGTCGGCACGGACTCGCCGTACCAGTCCCTGGGCCAGTTGCTGGCCGACGGACGCAGCAAACAGCCGGCCCCGTCCTACGGCTCGTCGGGCATAGGCGCGCTCTCGCACCTGGTCTCGGAACTGATCAACCAGCAGGCCGGCACCCATTTCAACCACGTCCCGTACAAGGGCTCCCAGGACACGCTCTACGCGATGGTCCGCGGCGATGTCCAGTGGGGCCTGCAAAGCGCCGCCGACGCCCGGAGCTTTCTCGCCGCCGGCAAGCTGCGGCCGCTGGCGGTGTTGAGCAAGAAGCGGTCTACCCGCCTGCCGGACGTCCCCACGCTGGAAGAATCGGGGATACATGGCGTGGACCTGGACCTCTGGTTCGGCCTGTTCGCGCCGGCGGCCACCCCCGCGGCAACGGTGCACAGCCTGAACACGCTGGTCAACGAGATCCTGGCCGAGCCGGAAATCGCCAAGCGCCTGCAGGAACTGGGGGGCCAGGCCCCGACGGACGCGAACACGCCGGAAATCGTCAAAAAGACCATCGATCGCGAAGTGCAGAGCTTCGGAGCCGTCGCGCGGGCCATCAACCTGAAGCTGGAATGAGGTTTGCCCGGGCCTTTTCATTCCAATAATATGTCCCTCGTATCAACATTTGATATAGGGAAACATGGATAAGACCGTAGTCAAGGCGCTGTCGATTCTCGAGACGCTGTCGAATTCGGATCGCCCACGCGGCGTGACGGAGCTGGCCGCTGAAGTGGACATGACCAAGGCCAACGTCCACCGCCTGCTCCGTACGCTGCTGGCGCTGGGCTATGTCAGCCAGAACGAAGCGTCCGCGTATCAGTTGTCGCTCAAGATGTGGGAACTGGGATCGCGCCGGGTGGCGGGCCTCGACCTGATCGACGTCGCCAAACCCGTGGTGCGCCAGTTGTGCGCCCAGGTCAATGAGTCGGTGCAACTGCTGGTTCCGGAAAAGCTCTCCGTCGTATGTGTCGACAAGGCGGAAAGCGCGCAGCCGCTTCGGGCGACCACGGTGGTCGGCAGCCGCGTGCCGATCCACGCGGTGTCCGGAGGCAAGGCCGTACTGGCTTTCTCGCCGGAGGTTGCCACGGCATTGGCCTATCCGCTGGAAGCCTACACCTCGTCCACCATCACCAGCCAGGCGGCGATGGAGGACGAAATGGCCTACGCGCGGAAACACGGGTATGCCATCAACCGCGGCGAATGGCGGCCCGGCATCTGGGGCATCGCGGCGCCCATCTACAACGCGCAGAGCAAGGTGACAGGCGCCATTTGCGTCTGGGGCGCCGAAACACGAATGAGCGGCGAAGCCACGGCCCGACTGGGCGCGTGTGTCGCTGCCGCGGCAGCCAGGATATCCGGCGACCTGGGCTGCGTGAACGCCGGTGTGACATAAGCGGGTACGGCGATGTCCCGCGCTTGAGTTGGAGAGAAGTGGATGAGCAAAGTAGTGGACCTGCTACTTGTCGGCGGATCGGTCTATTCGAACGGCAATCTGGTGGAAGCGTCGGTAGGCATCGAAGACGGAAGAATCGCGTTTCTGTCCGCGGAGGGTTGGACACCCGCCGCTCGCCGCACCCTGGACATGCGGGGCAAGATTCTGGTGCCCGGCTTCATCGACACCCACGTCCATTTCCGCGACCCGGGACTGACCTATAAGGAAGACTTCCAGACCGGCACGCAGGCGGCGGCGGCAGGCGGCGTCACGACGGTGGTCGACATGCCGAACAACAAGCCCGCCCTGCTGACGCGCGACCGGTTCCGCGCCAAGCGCGACTCGGTCGGTGAACGCGCCCTGGTCGACTATGCCCTCTACGCCGGCGCGACCAACCTGGCTGAAATCCCGGGCATGGTCGAGGAAGGCGCCATCGGGGTGAAGATCTTCATGGTGGCGGATCCGAAATCCCACTACCCCCATGATCCCGAGCTGTTCACGGGCGACGCCGGGGAACTCTACGACACCCTGCGGCTGGCGCGCGACCTGGGCGTCTACTGCGCCGTGCACCCGCAGAACCAGCAGTTGTTCACCCACGAATCCCGCAAGCGCTGGGCGGCGGGCACGACCGGCCCCCGGGATTTTCTCGAAGCGTATTTCGGCGAGAACTTCGTGGGGGACCATACCGCGATCTCCACCCTGATCGAGATGAGCCGGGCCTCCTCGGCACGGACCCACATTCTCCACGTCCGCACGGAACGCAGCCTGCGCATGATCCAGGAGGCGGCCGGCGAAGGCGTGCCGGTCTCGTCCGAGGTCAACCCCAAATACATGCTACTGGGCGAAGAAGACATGGCCCGGCTGGGGCCGCTGTCCACGCCCTACGGGCTGCCGCAGGCGCATCGCGATGCGCTGCTCGATTGCCTGGGCCGCGGGCTGGTCACCGTGCTGGCCACGGACCATGCGCCGCATACCCGCGAAGAACTCGAGCCGGGCTGGCAGGATGCGTGGAGCATCCCCTTCGGCAACCCCCAGCTCGATCACGTCAGCGCGGTCATGCTTACCCTGGTCAGCCAGGGACGCCTCACGCTGAAGACCCTGGTCGACACCATGTCCGAGAATCCGGCCAAGCTGCTGGGGCTGCACCCTCGCAAGGGCGTCCTGCAACCCGGGGCCGACGCGGATATCGCGGTCATCGACATGGCCCGCACCGGCGTCCTGACGGACGAAGAGTGCTACACCAAGGTCAAGTGGTCTCCCTACTCCGGCCGTGCCTACTCGGGCCGGGTCGTGATGACGATCTGCGGCGGCCGCATCGTGATGCAGGACGGAGTGGTCACCGGTGAACCGGGTGCTGGCCGCTTCCTGCCCAGCACGGTGGCGGCAACGGTCTGAAGGAGAACATGATGGAAGACTCGAAGCCTGGACGCGACGCCGGCACGGCCGCGGCGGTGGAAATCCTGTCCGATGCCCGTCGGCGCTGCCTGGAGTTGGGTATCACGTCCGAGCAGCTGGGCGGGTTGCTGCTGGACGAGGCCATGCTGGCCTGGCTGATGTCGGAGTGGTCGGAACGCGATGTCCGGCGCAAGCTGATGGAAGCGATGGGACAGGACGTCAAGACCTGGTACGCCCGGGCGCGAGTCGCCACCGGCCAGTGCGATTGCGTGCAGGAGGTGCATCTGGCGGGGCTCCTGGAGATGGAAGAGGCCGACAACCCGCGCCCCCCGGTCCTGCAAGGGCCGGCGGCCGGCCTTTCCACCTTCGCACGCATGGAGACGAACCCCGGATCCTGATTCCGGCGTCCGTCCGCCGCCGTGCAAGGATTCAATCCAGCACGGCGACGGCTTCCACCTCGATCAGGAAGTCCTCCTTCACCAGGCGGTCGATCATCAGCAAGGTGTTGGGCGGATAGACGCCGTCCTTGAACAGCGACGGGAAAAACTCCTTGCGCAGGACCATGAAGGCATCGATGTCCTGGCTGTGGACCATGTAGGTGGTGAACTTGGCCACCCGGTCGAAGCCGACGCCCATGCCCGCGAGCACATCGCCAAGATTCTCGAACACCTGCCGGAACTGGGCGGCAAAGTCGTTCCTGCCGACCACCGCCCCACCCGCATCCACGGACAGTTGTCCCGCGATGAAGGCGATGCGGCCTCCGTGCGCCACGCCGGCATGCGAATACAAGCCCTGTGCCGGGGCGGTCCCCTTCGGGTTCTCATAGCGTACTTCAGCCATCTTCTCTCCTTGGGTTTGGGCGTCCCTTCGCGGGCCGCCTTGTTCAGATCGGCACGCCGATGTTCCACAGCACCGTGTCGCGGTTCACGAGATGCACGACCTTGCGCCGGATCATCCACGCCTCCTGCGACCGGACCAGCTCATGCAGGTAGACCCCGCCGAAGGTCCGTTGCTCGCGCAGCCGATGCTCGAACATCACGAACTTGGTCCGCACCGACATCGTGTCGGCGCCGGACGCCTCGACCATGGGCATGGACAGCACGCGCACCTGCCGGGCGGGAGGATTCTGCGAGAACATCTTCGGGTGGCCGAGCCGCCACACCCGGTCCTCCATGATCGAGCGGTCGTCGTAGAACAGCGAAACCCTGCGCAGGGGGTCGCTGTCACCATGGTCGGCCGGCACCCAATACAGCGCATCCTGCGTGAACAGCGCCAGCCAGGCATCCAGGGCCCGTTCGTCCAGCAGGTCGGCCTCGTGCATGACCAGCGCGGCGACGTCGGCGGGCGCGGCGGACAGGCGGACCGGCGCGCCGGACCCGGCGCGCGACGGCGCAGTGGAATTTGCCATGTTCATCCCCGGTCCTCCGTCATCCGTTCCTTCCAGTAGCGAAACTGCGCGCGCATGCCCGTTTCCCAGGTCGCCAGTCCCACTTTCTCGTCCGGATAGGGGCCGTCCCAATCCTGGCCCATGCCCCGCGCCAGCATGACCCAGTCGGGCTTGCCCGCCTGCAGGCCTTCGTACACGCGCTCGAATATCTCCAGGTCGTCGGTCTGCACGAACGAGCTGACCGAGACATGGACGTTGGCGTAGCGGACGATGCCCTGGTTGATGCCGTCGGCCACGCCCTTGATCTGGATGGGCCAGACCAGCACCTCGGTCAGCCCCACCGAAATCGGCCGCACGACGCGGATGTGCATGTTGCCGGTCACCCGCATGATCACGCTGGGATAGAACACCGCGTTGCTCATGTTGCTGTTCTCGATCAAGGCCAGCGCCTTCTCTTCGCCATGGCGCTCGACCAGCAGGCGCCGATAGTCCGGATCCTCGAGTTCGCTGCGGCGCGTGGCGTCGGGAATGGTCAGGTAGGCCTGCCCGTACCGCGCGCCGTGCACCTCGCCATGGTCATAGTGCGAACGCGCGTTCTCCTGGTTGGGATCGCTGCCGGTCAGTACCTTGAATCCGCCCGTGGCGCCGTACGAACGCTGGACCTGCTGGCCATCGGGCTTGACGGTCGAGGCATGCGAGAACGGCGGGTGGTATTCGTCCAGGCCGTTCTCCATCTGCATCTTCCAGTTGCCCTTGTAGGCGTACTGGTGCCCCCCCGCCGAGACCTCGATCTCGCCGGTGGGCGAGCGGTCCAGCAGATTGTCCAGGCCATCCTTGAGCGGCCCGATGAACTCCACCAGCGACGGCCCCTGCTGCGCCACGCTGGCGAAGATGAATCCGCGGTAATTCTCGACGCGCGCCACGTGAGCCATGGACAGGTTCTCGTCCTTCAGGAAGGACTCGGGATAGGCCGAACGGAACGGAATGCCGGTGACGTCGCCGTTGGTCCGGAAGCTCCAGCCGTGGTAGGGGCAGGCGAAATGGTGGACGTTGCCCTCGGGCTCGCGGCACAGGATCGCGCCGCGGTGGGGACAGCGGTTGTAGAACACATGGACCTGCCCCTTGCCGTCGCGCACCACGATGACCGGATGCCGGCCTATGCGCGAGGTCACGAAATCGCCGGCGTTGGGGATCTGGCTTTCATGGGCCATGAAGATCCAGGCCCGCTCGAAGATCCGCTCCATCTCCATGTCGAAGATGGCGGGATCGGTATACACCCGGGCATGGACCCGGTCTTCGCGCACCAGTTGCCCCACGTCCGTCGGATCGACATCCGCGGCGGGCACCGGGCGCAGCGGCGCGGCCGTCTGCATGGTTTCCTCCTTCATTGAACAGTCGTCGGTGCTTCAATCCTTGTCGATCAGGCCCTCGGGCAGGCGCGCCCATTTGCCGATCTCCGCATCCAGGAATCGCTTCAGGTGGGCGGGGTCTCCCCCCACCGGTTCCAGCCCGGAGTCGCGCATGCGCTGGCTGACCTGGGGGTCGGCGATGATGCTTCCCACGTCGGCCGCCAGCCGCGCCTGAATGTCGGCCGGCACCTCGGCCCGCACGAACATCGCCCACCAGGATGCGGCCGAAAAGCCCTTCAGCGTCTCGCCCACCGTGGGCAGATCGGGCGTGCCGGCATTGCGCTTGTCGCCGGTGGTTGCCAGGGCCCGCAACTGTCCGGCCTTGATCTGGCCGTCCACGGCGGGAAAACCGGAGAACGCATACAGCGAACTGTTCGACAGCACGGCGGTGATCGCCGGCGCGGTGCCGCGGTAGGGAACGTGCAGGACATCCACCTGCGCCTGGTGCTTGAACAGTTCCGCCATCAGGTGATGCGGCGTCTTGGGCCCGGACGAGGCATATGAATATTTGCCCGGCGCGGCCTTCAGGTAGGCGATCAGCTCGGGCACGGTCTGGACCGGCGTCGCGGCGTTGACGACCAGCTTGAAATCGATCAGGGCCAGCAGGCTGATCGGGGCGAAGACCACGCGGGGATCGGGCGGCGGCGTCTTCATCATGGTCGGATTGATGGCCGTGCTGTCGTTGGACATGTACAGCGTATACCCGTTGGCGGGCGCGCCGAGCACCTGGTTGGCCGCCAGCAATCCGCTGGCGCCGGTCCGGTTCTCGACGACCACGCTCTGTTTCCATTTCTCGGTCAGCCGCTGCGCGACCAGGCGCGCCAGCATGTCGCCGGACGACCCCGGCGCGGCACCCACCACCAGGGTCACCATGCGCTCGGGATACGCCGACGCGGCCGATCCGGGGTACGGCATGACCGCCACGCAGGCGGCCAGACAAGCAAGCCATCTCGTTTTCATCCCAACCTCTTCACTGTGGTTGCCGGCGACAGGGCGCCGCTCATCGACCGCGTCCGCACTCACCGGCGGCTCCTCCAACCAGGAAACGCGACACGGCCTCGTTGAATCGTTGCGGATACTCGAGGAACGGCAGGTGGCCGCACTCGTCCAGGCACAGCAGCTCCGCGTCGCGCATCCGCGCCGCACCCTCGCGGTGAGCGGCCAGGGACGTGCGCGTATCGTCGCGCCCGACGACCACCAGCGTGCGCGCCACGATGTCTTCCAGATGGGGAAAGGCCAGGGCCTCGCCCTCGCTCATCGAGCGGACGAGCCTGGCCATGATGTCCCGGTAGGCCTCGGCCGCGCCCGGCAGCGCATAGGCCGTCATGTGCGCCAACAGGATGTCGTCGGCATCTGGCGGGCGCAGGCAGGTGTTCGCGATCCGGGCCCGCAGCGCTTGCAGGGAAGGCTCGGCATAGGCGCGCGAGCCGTTCGCGTAGACCATCTTGAGGACCTCCGGCTGGCCGGCGGGATCGTTGAAGACCGATCCCGTGCCGGTCAGCACCAGCGCCGTGACGCGCCGCGGCGCCTGCAGCGCGGTGCGGGCGGCCACCAGGCCTCCCAGCGAGCTGCCCATGACGGCCAGGCGGTCGAACCCCAGGTGCGAGGCCAGCGCCAGCACCTGGTCCGCCATCAAGGCCTGCGGCGCGCCGGTCCATCCAGCGGGCGCCGCGCTGTACCCCTGCCCGGGCAGGTCGGGCGCGACCACGGTGTGGTCCCGCGCCAGTTCGTCGATGTTCCGCGCAAAGATCTCGGCCGGGTAGCCGACCGGATGGATGAGCACCAGCAACGGACCGTCGCCGGCGATCAGATAGCGGGTCCGCAGGCCGCCCACATCGAGGAACACCGCTTTCATACTTGCCTCTCAACGACGTTTTTTGAGATTTTGAATACAAAATACTTAGACGTCAACGCTCGCGTTTTCCCTTATAAGAACGAGAAAACCTGGGCATAGTCCTGCTTTTTCTCATTTCTTTTTACGCCATTGACAAAAATATTGTATTCAGAACACAATCAAAAAAGACAGTGCTTCGCATCCCATCGAGACAAGGACTCCAGCATGGAAAAAGTCGCTTTCGGACCGCGTCGGCTCGGCCACGTCAACCTGTACGTCTCCGATCTCGAGGCCTCCCTCTCCTTCTACGAACGGCATTGCGGCCTGGCGCGGGTCAGGATGGAAAGCGCCATCAGCGCCGGCTTCCTGTCGAACGGCAACACCCATCACGACCTCGGGCTGATCGAGATCTCGCGCGGGCAGGATCGCCATGGCCGCGACGGCCACGTGCAGATCCAGTCCACCCGCGGCCAGCATCCCGGCCTGAACCACCTGGGCTGGGAAATGGAAAACCAGGCCGCGCTGGTGGCCGCCTACGAACGCATGCGCGCGGCCGGCATCGCGCCCCACGCGCTGTACGACCACATCATTTCGCATGCCGTGTACGTTTCCGACCCGGACGGCAACGTGCACGAGTTCTACGCCGACTCCATGAAGGATTGGGAAAGCGTGTTCAACCTGGACCATGACGACCTGGTCACCAGCCGCTGGGACCCGCTGTCCAGCGAACGCTCGACCACGCCCAACTACAACCCGGCTCCCAGCCTGCGCCGGCCCGCGCCGTCCGAGATGCCGACCCGCCACGTGACGGGCGCGTCGCTGGCCACCCGCCGCTACGACGAGATGATGCATTTCATGCAGGAAGTCGCGGGCTTCCGGCTGCTGGCCGAAACCGCATCCCCGTCCCGGTCCGCCGTCTTCGGCGGCACCACCGGCCGCCCGGACCTGCGCCTGACCGAGGTCGGGGCCGGGCAACAGACCGGCTTTCGCATGTTCTCGCTCATGGCCGATCCCGCCGGCTTTTCCCGGCACCTGGCCGAAGCGCCGGTGCTGGCCACGGCACGGCGCGTCGTGCACGACGACCGCGAGGCCGTGGTCCTGGCCGACCCCGACGGCTTCCTGGTCGAACTCTACGCATCGCGCGACGACACCTTCCTGGAGCCGCTGGCCCTGGCGCATACCGGCTAGAGGCGAGTCGTTTTTGAATACAATCCGTCCATGGACTCCCTCCCGCTGCTCGCCTCCGGCGACTCACGCCTGCCGCTGCCGGAAATCATCTACAAGCAGTTGCGCGTCAACATCCTGGACGGGACGCTCAAACCCGGCGCCGTCCTGCGCCAGGAGGAAATCGCCAAGCTCTTCAACGTCAGCCGGGTTCCCGTGCGCGAAGCGATGGGCCGGCTCGAAACCGACGGCCTGATCGTGCTGCGCCCCCGGCGCGGCTATGCGGTCACGGAACTCCAGCAGGACGAGATCGTCGAGATCTTCGAATTGCGCATGGTCATCGAGGAACACGCCGCGACCATCGCGGCGCGCGCCCGCACCCAGGACGACATCGACGCCGTCGAACACCTGCTCCTGCAGATGGAGGCGCTGGCCGCCCGCTCCGCCAACTACGACAACCAGTGGGCCAGCCTCAACCGCGACTTCCACTCGCGGCTGGTGCACGCGAGCCGCCGCAAGCGCCTCGCCAACATCGCCGACACCCTGCGCGACACCGTCGAAGCCTACGTCCGCATGGAAATGCGCCTGACCGGCGACGTCAGCCAGGCACTGCGCGAACACCGGGAGATCTTCGAGGCTTTCAAGGCCGGCGACGCCCATGGGCTGGCCCTGCTCAGCCGCAGCCACGTCGAGGAGACCGCGCGGCGGCTCTTGAGCGGCCTGCGCCAGAAACGCTAGAAGCACCGTCCCGACAGGACCACCGGCACCTCCTTGTTGGCCGCCGAATGGCCGTCCATGGGCAGGCCGTCGATCCCGATGCGCCCCTGCCTGGGCGCATCACCCACCGCGCAGCCGACGCGGATCATGACGAGCGGTTCCTCGCTGGTGGCCTTGAACCAATAGAAAGTCCCGTGGGGCAGCATGACACCTTCGTGCGGACCGATCGTGCGTATCTCTCCGTGGGGACCATGGAAGGCGGCCTGCCCTTGCAGCACGAAGAACACATGGTCTTCGTTGGGATGGGCGTGCAGTTCGTTCTCGCCCGTCGCCGCGTAGGCCTTCAGCACGACGGCCATGCGGTCGCTGGCGGCAATGGGCGTGTCGGTCCTTCCCTGCGCCGGCAACTGACCGCTCAGCGTGAAGAAGGACGGCACGCCGGGCCTCTCGAGCTCGGACAGCATGCGGACGAGATCGGCGTTGCTGTGGCTGAAGGCGGGTACTGCGGCGTTGCCCTGCTGGCTCATGCGGACTCCCCTAGTCGAGTTGGATGTTTGCCTTGCGGATGATCTGCGCGGTTCCCGACACCGACCGCTCGATCTTCCCGGCCAGCATCGCCGCGGACCCCGGCGCGGGATCGAAACCCAGTGCGCTGAATTTCTCCTTGAAAGCCGGCTGCGACAGGGTCTCCACGATCACGGCGTTCAAGCGCTCGACGATCGGCGCCGGCGTCCCGCGCGGCGCCACCAGGCCGAACCAGGCCATTTCGTCGTAATCGCCGCCCAGGGTCTCCCTGACGGTGGGCACGTTCGGCGCCCCGGCATAACGCTGCGCCGACCCGACCGCAAGCGCGCGGACGCGTCCCTCGTGCACGTTCATCAGTCCGCCGTTATAGGCGAAGGTCACGTGTCCGCCCTGGATGCTGGTGATGACCTCGGCGCTGCCCTTGTAGGGGACGTGGATGAAGGGCGTACCGGAAGCCAGCGAGATCTTCTCTATCGCCAGGTGCGAGCTGGAGCCCACGCCTATGCTGCCGTAGCTGATGCGCGCGTCGGGCTTGCGCGCGGCCGCGATCAGGTCCGCCAGCGAACGGTAGGGCGACGCGGGATGGACGACGATGAAAAGCGGCGTGGTCGCCACGTGCGCGACGGGCGTGAAATCCCGGCGCGCATCGTAGCTGGCGTTCGGCCTGACCGTGTTGATGCCGAACGAACCTTCGTTGCCCATCATCAGCGTGTAGCCATCGGGGGCCGCCGCGATGAGCTGCTGGGCGGCGATCATGCCATTGGCCCCCGCGCGCGACTCGACCACGACCGGCTGCCCCAGCCGCGCCGCCATCCCCTCGGCCATCGACCGTGTCAACGCATCGATGACCGACCCCGGCGCCCACGGAAAAATGAGGCGTATGGGCTTGACCGGGTAAGCCGCGGCGTCGGCGTGCGCATTGCCGCCCCACGCCATGCCCGCCAGTACCGCCATCCATCCGAACACCTTTTTCATCATCGCTCCTCGACGATCGGCCCGGCCACCGCCGGACCTTCCATGGCATCCAGGCGGCGCCGCCATGCGGGCTCCGCCTCGGGATTCTTGCAATACAGCGGCGGTTCGCCGCGCAGCAGGCGGTCGATGTTCTCGAGCGCGGTGCCGGGCAGCACGCTCAGCCCGTCATAGGTCTGGGCAACCAGGTGCGGGGTCAGATAAACGTTGTCCAGCGTCCAGAGCGGGCTGTCCGCCGGCAGCGGCTCGACCTCGAACGTGTCCAGCGCGGCGCCGCCCAGCCGGCCCGATGCCAGCGCCTCGCACAGCGCCCGTTCGTCCACGGCCTGCCCGCGCGCCGTATTGATCAGGCGGGCGCCGGGCTTCATCAGCGCGAACTCGCGCGCGCCCATCACCGGCCTCGCGCCGGGCGCGGGCGTGACGTGCAGGCTCACGATGTCGCTATCGGCCAGCAACTCGTCCAGCGTCACGAAGGCCACGTGATCCGGCAGGTCGGCAGGACGCGGCGCGCCCGGACGGCCACAGGCCAGCACCCGCACGCTGAACCCCGCCAGGCGGCGGGCGACCTCCCGGCCGATACGGCCGAACCCCACCAGGCCCACCGTCCGGCCGGCTAGGATGCGGGCCCAGCGCTCCGCCAGCAGGGCGCGGGGCCGAGGCCGCCGGCCGTCCATGACCTCGCGCGTCCGATCCGGCTGATAGAGCTGCATCAGAATCAGCATGACGGTGGCCTCGGACAGCGCCGTGCGGTTCTGGAGCGTGGCGGCATGGCCGACCAGGATTCCCCGCTGCGTCGCGGCCCCGACGTCCACCGTTTCCAGACCCACCGTGGGATTCACGATGCCGCGCAGCCTGGGCATGGCATCCATCAGTTCCGGCCCGCAGACCGAACGCGAACTGAATACCGCCACCTCCACGTCCCGCAGTTGCGTCCGCATGCCCGGCACGTCATAGACGAGCTTGGGACCGGGCGCCGTGACCGGACCGCGCACCACTCGCACCCGCCGCTCGGCCAGCCCCGCGGCGATCTGATCCAGCACTTCCGACAACATGTAGTCGTGCGCCAGGAACACGGTGGAACGGTGGGCGGCCATGTGACGCTCTCTGGTGGAGTGGCTGATGATTCCAGAATTTTGCATTCAAAATACAAAACTCGAAATGCCAATTTTCTAGGGGTTTCCACCAGAAAGAAAGCCTCATCGCCGACTTGCAAGGAGGCAGTCGCTATACTTTCCCAAGTATTTTGAATTCAGCCGGTCCATGCTCAAGCTCGATACAGGCAGCCTCCCCCCGCGCAAGAATCTCTCCAGAGCGATCTACGAGTCCCTGGAAACCGCCATCGTCCAGGGCCGTCTGCAGCCCGGCACCCGGCTGGCCGAGGATGTGCTGTCCACCCGCTTCGGCGTCAGCCGGTCGCCCGTGCGCGAAGCCATCAGCGAACTCGAACGCGTGGGGCTGGCCGAGCGGGGCACGATGCGGGACCGCCGCGTCAGCGTCCCGAGCGAGGCCTTCATCGTCGACTGCTTCGACGTCTGGGTGCTGCTGGAAAGCGAGCGGCTGTACGAATCGAGCCTGCGCAGCGACGCCGACGCAATACGCGGCATCGAGACCCTGCTGCATCGGCTCGAACAATCCCCCACACCGGAGTCTCCCGTCCTGCACGCCTTCCACGAGGCCCTGCGCGCGGATTGCCGGAACCAGCAGTTGCAGCGCGTGGCCAACGACTGGTCGAAATACGTGACCTGGCTGCGCAGCCTGTATTTCACCTACGACCCGGGCCAGGGCAATGCCCAGGAAGAACACCGCCAACTGGTGCGGCTCTACAAGGCGCGCGACCGCGATGGCCTGACCCAGGCCTTGCGCCGGCACATCAGTTGGCAGCGCGATGCGATTCTGGACGGCTGGCGCCAGGCGGCGAAGGAAGAGAAAGACGAAGCGGCGGCCTTGCTGGCCGCCCTGCAAGAACAATAATGCGAATCGATATCATTTTATGCAAAAATAGGAGAATTTCCTTGACCCTGTAGGGGAACGCGTGTCCCGACCTGCCGACAGTGCCGCCAGTCATGCGCTCGGCAGCCTCTATACCCAGCACAGCCAGTGGCTGGTTGCCTGGCTGCAACGAAAGCTGGGAAACCGCTCCGACGCCGCGGACATCGCCCAGGACACCTTCACCCGCATCTGGGCGGGCGCCAGGACTCAGGCCATCCAGGACATCCGCGAACCTCGGGCCTACCTGACGACCGTGGCCAAGCGCCTGGTCATCAACCACCTCGAACGCCAGTCGCTGCAACAGGCCTACCTGGCATCCCTGCACCTGCTGCCCGAGAACACCGTGCCGTCGGTGGAGGCCCGGGCGATCCTGCTGGAAACGCTGGAGCAACTGGACGCGCTGCTGGACGAGCTGCCGGCCAAGGCCCGCACGGCCTTCCTGCTTTCCCAGCTCGAAGGCCTGTCCTACGAGGAAATCGCCGCGCACATGCAGGTCAGCGTGCGCACGGTCACCCGCTACATGGCACAGGGCTTCAGGCAATGCCTGCAGGTCATGCTGGTCTCCGGCGCATGAACGCCATCGACGCGCGCATTCTCGATGAAGCCGCCCACTGGCTCGCGCGCCGGCACGCGTCCGACTTCAGCGAATCGGAACACGCGGAACTGCTGCGCTGGCGCGGCAAGAGCGCCATCCACGAACACGTCTGGCAACAGGCCGAGCGCCTGCGGGAACGGATGCACGCCCTGCCCGCCCCGATGGGCATGGCCGTGCTGGATCGGCCGCGCCGCACGGCCAGCCGCAGGCAATTCCTCAAGACGGCCGCGCTGGCAGCCGGCGCGCCGGCGCTGGGCTGGCTGGCGTATCGCCGTCTTCCCTGGCAAAGCTGGAACGCCGACTTCAGGACGGCCACCGGGGAACGCCGGTCGATCACGCTGGCCGATGGCAGCCGGATCATGCTGAACACGGCTTCGGCCATCAGCGCGAACTTCGATGGCGCATCCCGGCGGGTGCGCCAGCATGCCGGGGAAATCCTGGTCGAGACCGCGCATCCGGCCCAATACGCCGGACAGCCCTTCATCGTCCAGACCCAGGACGGGGACATGCAGGCCCTGGGCACCCGCTTCCTCGTCCGCACGCACGAACAAGGCACCGCGCTTGCTGTGCTGGAGGGGGCGGTCCGGATCAGCCCCGCCCGGTCGGCACACGGCATCATCGTCCATGCCGGAGAACGCGCCGAATTCGACAGCCAGGCGGTCCGTGCCGTGACGGCGCTTGCGCCCGAAGCGGATGCCTGGACCCAGGGCGTGCTCTATGCGCAGGACATGCGGCTCGAGGACTTCCTGGCCGAACTGGCCCGCTACCGGCCGGGCATCCTGCAGTGCGCCCCGGATGCCGTGGACCTGCGGGTCTCCGGTAGCTTCCAATTGAATGACACCTCCCGCGTCCTCGACCTCCTGACTCGGACGCTGCCCGTGCGGACCGAGGAACGGACCCGCTACTGGGTCAGGGTGGCCCGCCGCTAGATTCCCTGTCCGGTTTTTGAATCTCGCCTGTCATATCCACTGAGCCCCCCTACAACGGCCTACGACAGTCACGAGGATTCCACGACATGCCCCAACACCGCGCCCGCCCCCCGCGGCCTTCCCCGCGCCGCCTTGCCGCCGTCCTCGGCATGAGTGTCCTGGCCTTCCATGGGCCGTCCGCACTGGCGGCCACGCCCGCCGCCGGCCAGGTCCAGAAGGCCTATCGCATTCCCGCCGGGCCGCTGGCGCCCGCCCTGATGCAGTTCGCGGCCCAGGCCGGCGTCAACCTCAGCGTCGATTCTGCCCAGTTGCGCGGAATGGCCACCCCGGGCCTGTCCGGCTCGTTCTCCGTCGAGGACGGCTTTGCGCGGCTGCTGGAACAGAGCGGCCTGCGGCTGCGGCGAATGGGGGAAGGCAACTACGCCCTGGAGCCCGCGCCCGGCGTGCGGGCGGTGCAGAGCGCGGGCACCGCCGCGGAAACTACGGAGCTCGCCACGGTCACTGTCAGCGCCCGCACGCAGAACAACCTCACCGCGCCCGCCAGGCAGGTCACGCTGCTGGAAGGCGAGGAAATCGAGCAGTTGCGGCAGGGTTCCGACAGCCTGGCGACGATGCTGAGCAAGGCCGTACCCGGCATGGCCGATTCCAGCCATACCATCACCGACTACGGCCAGACCTTGCGCGGCCGGAACATGCTGGTGCTGGTCGATGGCGTTCCGCTCAACACCAATCGCGATTCGTCCCGGAACCTCGCCAACATCAATCCCGCCGACATCGAACAGATCGAGGTGCTCCGGGGCAGCAGCGCCATCTATGGCAGCGGGGCCGCCGGCGGCATCGTCTCCATCCGCACCAAGCGCCCCTCGGGCGAGACCAAAGCGGAGACCATCGTCAGCGGCGTGACACCGCTGTCCCGGCTGGGCAGCGCGGGACTGGGCGGCGAAGTGCAGCACTACCTGTCCGGCGGCGGCGACGTCGTCGACTACTCCGTCAGCCTGGGCGCGCGGCACGTGGGCGGCTCCTACGACGGGGACGGACACCGCATCGCCCCGGAGCCCAGCCAGGGCGACATGTTCGACTCCAACATCTACAACGCGTCGGCCAAGGTGGGATTCAAGCTGGCCGAGGACCAGCGGCTGCAATTGTCGGCCAGCCGGTACGATGCGAGGCAGGACACGAAGTACGCCTCGGACCCTTCGGTGGCCAAGCTGCCCCCCGGATCCGTACCGGCCAGGCCCATCAAGGGACTCGAGCTCGACAAGCAGAACCAGATCCAGAACACCATACTGGGGCTGGACTACGAGAACAGGAACGTGGCGGGCAGCACGCTGGCCGCGCAGCTCTACTACCGCGACTTCTTCACGCGCTTCGCCCCGTTCGACGCACGCGCCGTTCCCGTCCGCGGCGCCAACATCGACCAGGCCATGCAGAACTCGAAGGTCTTCGGCGGAAGGCTTACCGTCAAGACGCCGCTGGGGCAGGACAAGAAAACCCTGCTGGTCTGGGGCGCGGACTTCAACCACGAGCGGACCGACATGCCGCTGGACATCTTCGACCCCACGGCCTACGACGCCAGCGGCGGCCTGGTCTTCAGGAAGACCGGCCGCCTGATGTACATGCCGCCGCTCACGACGCGCAGCCTGGGCGCCTTCGCCCAGGCGCAGCACAAGTTCAACGACCGCTGGTCGGTCGAGGGCGGCGCCCGCTACGAGCGTTCCCGGGCCAGCTTCGACGACTTCACGCCCCTGTCGCAGTCGCGCGTCGCCAACCCCCAGTCGGTCGCGGGAGGCGCGGTGAACTATGGCGCCTGGACCTTCAACCTGGGCTCGGTCTTCACCCCGGTCAAGGGCCAGGAGTTCTATGCGTCGTACAGCCAGGGCTTCGAACTGCCGGATATCGGCGTGGTCCTGCGCAATGCCTCGCCCAGCTTCAACATCGGCAACTCCAACCTCAAGCCCATCAAGACCGACACCTACGAGCTGGGCTGGCGCGGCCGTTTCGAGAATCTGCGGACCAGCCTGAGCGTCTTCCAGTCGCGCTCCGACCTGGGAGCGGTCCAGAGTTTCAACAACGGACTGACCCTGCTCAGGACCAAGGAAAAGATCCATGGCGTGGAAGCCAGCCTGGACTACTTCAGCGACGATGACCGCTGGAGCGCGGGCGGCAGCGTCACCTGGATGAAGGGCCGCGAACTTCCGCAGAACGCCAGCGCCTATCAGGACATGACCGGCTACCGGATCCCGCCGCTGAAGCTGACCGCCTATGCCGAGTACCGCCCCGACAGCAGTTGGAGCCACCGCGTCCAGGTGACCTCGTATGCATCCAGGGACTACCGCCTGAACGGCCAGACCAGCTTCGGACGCTACGACGCCAAGGGCTACACCACGGTGGACCTGGTCAGCCACTGGCGCATCGATGCGAAGAACCGGGTCACGCTAGGCATCGAGAACCTGTTCAACCGGCACTACTACCCGCTCTACAGCCAGCTCCTGCGCAATAACAACAACACCAGCCACCTGCCCGCGGCCGGCACGGTCCTGAGAATCAGCTACGCCCACACCTGGTAGTGCGGTGAAAGCGTTCCTTCGCGGGCTGCACCGCTGGTGCGGCCTCGTCATCGCCCTGTTCGTCGCGGTCACCGCCCTGACGGGCAGCCTGATCGCCTTCGAACACGAACTGGATGCCTGGCTGAATCCGGCGCTGTTCAAGACCGGCGACACGCGGCCCGCCCTGCCCTTCGACACGCTGCTGGCGCGGATCGAATCCCAGGATGGCCGCATCCGCGTGACCCAACTGCCGCTGGACACGCCGCCGGGCCAGGCCAGCGAAGTCCAGGTCGAAGCCCGGCCAGGCGCCGCGGCCGTCGACTTCGACCGCATGTTCGTCGACCCCGCGTCCGGCCGCATCCTGGGCACGCGCAAGTGGGGCGCCTGGCATTGGGATAGCGCTCACCTGATGCCCTGGCTCAACCGCTTTCATCGGAATCTTGCCCTGCCCGGGCAATGGGGCAGCCGCCTGCTCGGATGGGTCTGCGTCGCCTGGCTGCTCATCTCGTTGGCCGGCCTGTATCTGACCTTCCCCACCCGCCCCGGGCGGCCGTGGCGCTCCGCCTGGCGCATGAGCCTGGACGCGCGCGGGCTGAAGCTCGTGAATGACCTGCACCGGACCCTCGGCCTGTGGACGCTGCTGGTGGCCCTGCCCATCGCCTTCACGGGCGTCTATCTGAGCCTGGGCAACGACGTGTTCAAGCCACTCGCCAGCCTGTTCGGCCCGATCAGCCAACATCCGGTCGCGGCGCGGGCACAGACGGCGATGCCGTCCTCGACACCGCCTCCCATCAGCGCCCGGCAGAGCGTCGTCCTGGCGCGGGCCCTGCTGCCGGAGGGCACCCGGGACTACGAGCCCTGGTACTTCGGACACCTGGCGTCGCGTGGCATGTACCGGGTCGCGTTCAAGGAAATGAACCTGCGCGAATCCGCCTTGCGCGTGCGCTATGAACAGGTCTTCATCGACGACCGGACCGGGGAATTGGCGGGGCGCTTCGGCTATGCCAGCGGCACGCCGGTGGACCGGTTCCTGGTCTGGCAGTATCCGGTCCACTCGGGCAAGGTGCTGGGCCCCCTGGGCCGGGCGCTGGTCGCGCTGGGCGGGGTGCTCATCGTTCTGCTGTGCGTCGTGGGCGTGATGAGATATGGGATGAGGACGGCCGGGCCCCGCGTGTCCTCCGGTACCGCGAGCGCCCGGCCATGACCTCCGAGGGGATGCCTATTTCTTCGAGAGACAGTCTTTCATGCAACGGACTCCCTTCACGTCGGGACGGTCGTCGACATAGAAATTGTCCCGATTGGGCATCTTGACCTTGGCCAGGTTGCTCGCGTCCACCGTGGCGTTCGCCGGAAGGATGCCGTTCTTGTTCAGCAGGTAGGCCGTCACGCTATAGACGTCGTCGTTGGACATCGACTGGGGAGCCTGGAACGGCATCGCCCGGCGGATGTAATCGAACAGCGTGGTGGCGTAGGGCCAATAGCTGCCGATGGTCTTGAGCGGCTTGTCGGTGGTCAGGCTGCCCACGCCGCCGGCCAGCGCGGGCCCCAGCCCGCCTTCCAGCTTCACGCCATGGCAGGCCACGCACATGGCCTGGTAGACCTTTTCCCCCTGGGCCACGGTTCCCTTTCCGCGCGGAAGCCCCTTGCCGTCTATCGACACGTCGATGTCCCAGCCGGCAAGCTCTTCCTTGCTCAAGTGCCGGCCGAGGTTTTCATAGCCGGCCTGGCTGGCGGCCGGGACCAACATGGCGCAGCCCCCGATGGCTGCGGCGATGAAGGCGTTACGCGCGTCCATTGGTCACCTCCCCGTTGGCGGCGATCCGCCATGGTTGAACCGAGTTGTTGTGGTAGAAGGAAACCTTTCCCCGTACCGAGATGAGCTGCTCCAGCGTGGGCTGCACGTAGCCGGTTTCGTCCATTGCCCGGCTCATGATCACCAGTTCCTTGCCATTCCACTCGAACGGCGCCCGGAACGCCGTCAACGCCTTGGAGCGCACCGGTTCCTGCAGGGTGGCGGGATACCAGGTATTGCCGCCGTCGGCGGACACATCGACAGCCGTGATCTTTCCATGGCCGCTCCAGGCGATCCCCCGCATCTCGTGCGTTCCCTTGCGGGTCAGGCGATGCGTGCCCGAGGGAGACGTGATGATCGACTTGCACTCCATGATGAACGAGAATTTGCGGGCGCGGCCGTCGGCCATCAAGTCCGTGTACTTGGCCGTTTCCTCACGCGTATAGCCCGGCTGATCCGTCACGTGCAGGCGCCGCAGCCATTTGATGCTCATGTTCCCTTCGAAGCCCGGCACGAAAAGCCGGATGGGATAACCCTGCTCCGGACGCAGGCGCTCGCCGTTCTGGCTGTAGGCCACGAGCACGTCGTCCAGGCATTTCTCGATCGGGATGCTGCGCGTCATGCCGGCACCGTCGGCGCCTTCGGCCACGATCCATTTCGCCTTCGGATCCAGGCCCGCGCGATTCAACAGGGTCTTGAGCGGAACCCCCGTCCATTCCGCACAGCTGACGAGACCGGCCACCTCGGCCGCGGTTTTCCCATAAGGCGGCAGGAACGACGGGTTGCCCGAACACTCCAGGAAATAGACATGGCTTTCGCTGGGAAACTGCCGCAGTTCCCGCACGTCGAAAATCATCGGGTTCTTCACCAACCCATGGATCATCAGGCGATGCTGCTGCGGGTCGATTTCCGGAACGCCCGCATGATGCCGTTCATAGAACAAGCCATTGGGGGTGATGGTGCCGTCCAGTTCCTGCAGAGGCGTGGTGCTGTAGGCGGACATCGGCTCCTTGAGGCCCGGGTACAGCTTTCTGATCGCATCGGTCTCGAACTTGGACGGCACCCCGTAGGGCGAGGCCGTGGGCCCGCCCAGGGACTTCGTCCACGCCGGCACATTCGGCGGCAGATTCTTTTTCGCCGCGTCCGAGGCACCCGCGGCCGCGCCCGCCTGGGCAGTGGCCGACTCCGACAGCGCCATCGTTGCCAGCGAGGTGGCCACCGCGGTGCTCCGCGCCAGGAACTGCCGCCTGCCGCCAGCCGCCGCCTCGACGGGCTCCGCCAGCGCGCTACCTGCTTTGTCTCGACTATTCATGCTCCCTCCTTGTCCGCGTCCGGATCCCATTGATCCCAGCCCTCTCACCCCGCCAGACCGACCGATCGGTCGGTCTAGAATGCGAAGTGTACATGAGCCAGCGCGCCGCGCACACCCGGCTCCCATTACAATTCCTGCTGATATCGACGAGGCAACGCGCCAACAAAGATCGTGGTGAACAGGAAAACGGAAGAGCTTGCCGCCAACCGTGACCGGATCCTGGCCGGCGCGGCGGCGCTTTTCGCCCATCGAGGGTTCCATGCCGTAGGCATGAGCGAACTGTGCGCGGCGCTAAGCCTCAGCCGCGGGGCGTTCTACCACTACTTCCCCAGCAAGGAGGACCTGCTGGAGGAAATATGCCGGCGCTACATGGCCAAGCTGCTCCAGCAGGCGAAGCTGGCCAAGGCCGAGGTCTCCGACCCGGTACTCCGGCTGCGACGCCTCGGCGCCGAACTCATCGACGTCATCGGCGTGCACCGCGATGAACTGGCCGTCTGCTTCCGGGAAACCCTGTCGCTGAGCGACGACCGGCGCCAAGGGGTACTGGCGCTGCATGCCAGCTACGAGAGGATCTGGAAGGAAACCCTGATCGAGGGCGAAAAGACCGGCGTCTTCGCGCCGTATTCGCGCTTCCGGTTCAAGGCGCTGCTGGGCATGTATTACTACAGCTATCTGTGGATCGATCCGGCCTCGCCGTCGGCGATGCACCAGACGCACGAGGCATTCGAATCCATCCTGTCGACCGTCACCGCGGCACGGCCGGATGTGTCCATGACGGCTCGGTAGCGGCCGGCCGCAATCAGCCGCTGACTCCGCGGATGCATGAAGGACGCGTCACACCGCGCGCGTGCCCTTCGCGAACGAAGCAAGCACCTCGTTGTAGTGCCCCATCTCCTCGACTTGGGGCATATGGGCGCTGTCCTCGAAGGTCTCGAGCCGCGCGCCGGGAATCAGGGTCTGGAAATGCACCGCGCCGCCATAACGTTGCTTGCGGTCGTGGCGCCCCTGGATGATAAGGGTGGGAACCTCGATCTTCCGCGCCCGTTCGCGATGATCCACCTGCGCGATGCTGCGGCGATAGCTGTTCATGACGAAAAGCGGCGTCTGGGTGGCGCAAGCCACGGCGGCGTGGACGTCGACGTCCTGGGCCGGCAGCTTGAACAGCCATTCCCGGAACAAGGCCGCGTAGGCCGCCGAGCTGCTGACGCCCACGCTTCCCATCCTGGCTTTCATCCATGCCAGGTACTCGTCGGAGAAACCTCCTTCGACGCCGTCGCGGCTTCCCGAGCACCATGGCGCCGTGCTGGTCAGGACCAGGCCGGCAACCGACCTGCCCAATTTTTCCGCGGCCATGATGGCGACGTGCGATCCGAAACCGTGTCCAACCAGGACGAAGTCCTCAAGCCCCAGCGTCGTCGTCAACGTGGCCAGATCATGGACCAGGGTATCGATGGTGTACGGTCCGTTGGGCTTGGACGACTGCCCCACTCCCCGCCAATCCCAGGTAATGGTGCGGAACTCATTCGACAGGGTGTCCACCTGGTGCTCCCACATCGAATGCGTGGTGCTGCCCGCGTGGGTGAAGACGAGAGGGATTCCCTGGCCGAAGTCCTCGTAGTAGATGTGAGCGTCGGTCGAAACTTGAATGTGAGGCATCTTGATGTGATCGATCTATTGAAGGGGCGTGGACGAAATGGCGAGACGGCTTACTGGGGGACCAATCTGGCGGTTGCGGCGTAGGTCTCCCACTTGCGGTTCTCGGACTGGAGGAATTCGTCCAGTTCCGCGACGCTGAAGGCTTTCGGCACCATGCCGTTGGATTCGATGGCGGCCCGGAACGCCTCCGAGGCCGACGCGGCGCGCACCGCCGCGTTGAGCTTGTCGACGATGGCCGGCGGCGTGCGCGCCGGGGCCGACACCGAGATGAAGCCGCTGAATTCGAAACCGGGGTAGAAGTCCGTCATGGTCGCGACTTCCGGCAGCTTTTCCAGGCGCTGCGTCTGAGTGACCGCGAGCGGGATGACTCGTCCGCCCTGCAATATGGGTGCGGCCGCCACGGTGTCCAGGAACATGAACGGTATCTGGCCGCTCAGCAGATCCGTCGAGGCCTGGCCGGCTTCCTTGTAGCCGACCCCCTGCATCCTGATTCCCGCGCGCGCATTCAGCATTTCCGACGGCACCTGCGACGAGGCATTGGTGTAGCCATAAAATGCCTTGCTCGGATTCTTCCTGGCAAACTCGACCAGCTCCGGAATCGTTTTGAACGGCGAATTTTTCGGAACCAGGGCGACCGAGCCGAACACGCCGACCATGCCTACATGGACGAAGTCCTTCATCGGGTCGTAGGCCAGGGCTTTGAACAAGTGCCTGGCCGCCGGAAGCGTCGTGTTGGAGGTCATCACCAAGGTGTAGCCGTCCGGCGCGGCGGCCTTGACGGCATTCATGGCAACCAGGCCGGACGCGCCCGGCTTGTTCTCGACGACAATCGTGGCCTTGAGCGAGTCGGTCAGTTCCTTCGCCAGGGCCCGGGCCGTGAAATCCCCTATGCCCCCGGGACCGTAAGGGACGACGATCCGGACCGGACGGGATGGATAATTCTGGTCGGAGGCATGAGCAGGCTGGCCACCCAACAGGCCCAGGCAGCAAACCACGCCAATTCTTGAAATGTTGCGCATCGAACACCTCGTGGAGCGAAAGCTGGATTGTCAGGCGGGTACCGCTCCGCTTGCCAATAGAACGTTGCGCTGCCTGGCCATCAATATTCGGCATACCCCGTTTTGCCGACCTTTCTGATCCGACCGACATGGAACTACGTCAACTTCGAGCCGTCATCGCGATTTCCGAGGCGGGCAGCGTGACCAAGGCCGCGGAGCAGTTGCACCTCGTCCAGCCCGCGCTTTCCAGGCAGGTTCGCCTCCTGGAGCAGGAATTGGGGCGCCAGATCTTCGAAAGAACGCATTCGGGCATGCGCCTGACCGACGAAGGACTCATCCTGGTCCAGGCAGCCAAGCGGGCGCTATTCGCGCTCGACCAGACCGTGGAGGAGATCAAGCCGCGCCAGACCGACGTGGCGGGCACGGTCACGGTGGGACTGCTGCCCAGCACCTGCGACCTGGTCGCCGGAGACCTGGTGAATGCCGTCAGATCGGGCTTCCCCCGGGTGCGGCTGCGGCTGCGCACCGGCATCGCCGGACAGTTGCAGGCTTGGGTCGCCACCGGCGAGATCGATATCGCGCTGCTCTACAACCCGAGGGAACATCCGGCCACCGAGGTCATTCCGCTGCTGGACGAGCCCTTGTTCCTGGTCGGCCCGCGCGGCCCGGAGGCCGAATGGGGCGACTACGAACCCCTGGAGACGCTGGCGGGGCTTCCCTTGATTCTTCCCTCGGGCGAACACAGCGTGCGGGACATTCTTCAGCGGGCCTGCAGCGTGGCCAGGATCCCGCTGAATGTGGTGGCCGAGGCGGACGACATTCCCCTGACGAAAGCCCTGCTCACCGCGGGGGTCGGATATTCGGTCCTGGCCGGCATCGCCATCGCGGAAGACCTCCTTGCCAACCGATTCGTGGCCGTGCCGATGGGATCGCCGCCGCTGCAGCGGCGGGTGGCCGTGGTCCGGGGAACCTCGGTGAATGCGCCGCTGGCCGTGTCACATGTCACCGAGGTACTGGTCAAGAAAATCAAGTCGGTGGTGCGGCAGAATCGATGGCCGGGCGCCCGCCTGGTGGACTTCGAGCTTTAAAACCCCGGGCCGCGGCCGGCCTGCGATTTCGCAAACCTGGAAACGTCACAGAGCTCCCGCTGCGAGAGGATCAACGATCGAAGCCAGGCATTCCCGGAGTCGGCGTCCAATCGAGCATCCCAGTGAAGCGTGACCTCGAAGTCCTGCACAGGCACGGGAAGCGGCAATCCCCGGAACTCATTGCCGCGATTCAACCGGTCCGCGACCTTGCTCGGCAAGACCACTGCGAGGTCCGTCCCCCGCACCAGGTCCGGAACGGCTTCAAATCCGGAAACCGTCAGCACCACGTTCCTGTGGATTCCGTGTTCGGCAAACATCGTTTCGATCGCCCTATGCGAACTTGCCACGGTGGCAACAAGGATGTGGCTGAGCTCGATAAAGTCGGCGACTTCCAGCGTCTTCTGCGCCGCGGCGCTCCCCGCCCATACCAGGCATACATATTTGTCACGCATCAATAGCACCCGGCGGGTCGCCGGCCCCAACTCCCGATAGTTCCCCACTGCCAGATCCACTCTGCCGATACGCAACGCGTCGTCGACCGCCTCGACGGGAATCCTGCACGTCTCGATGGTCACCTTCGGAGCTTCGGCCCTCACTCTGCGCAACAGGAAAGGCAAAAGCGCGAACTCTCCGACGGATGACATCGCGATGCGGAAATGTCGTTGCATCGTGGAAGGCTCGAGGACCCCAGGTGCCACGCTGTGCCAGATTGCAGACAACGCATCGCTGAGCGGCGCCTCCAGGGACAGGGCGTACTGGGTGGGTACGAGGCTATTGCCGGACTTTACGAATAGAGGGTCGCCCAGGATCTCTCGCAGCCGGCGAATGGCAAAGCTCACCGCGGGCTGAGTAATGCGCAACCGCTCCGCGGCACGCGTCATGCTTCGCTCTTGCAAGACAACGACCAGAACACGCAGCAGGTTGAGATCGATGTCCGCCTCATGCAACCGTTTCATGGCTCTTCACATGTATTGCCTGGTGACCAAGCATACCGGCAAGCGCCACGTGTTCTTCTCGGGGCCTCTCCTACCGGGTGCCTTCCCAACCGTTTTTCGATATGTCGAAAACCACGCCAAAAGGATCCTTGAACTTCTTCTCGAAATTCTTTTTCTCGGGATCGTCCCCCAGTGAAAAGAAAAACGTCCCTCCCGCCTCGACGATCGCGCGCTCCGCGGCATCGAGATCGTCGACCTGAAAACCGAAATGATGAACGGACGCACGTCCATCCGTTGGAGCAAGCGGGTGACCGGGCTTGTACCGCAACAGGGCCAGGTTGGTGTCCCCGTCGGAAAGATAGATGCCTGACCCCATCTCCAGGTCATCCCTTCCGACTCTCTTCATTCCGCACGCCCGTTCGTAGAAAAGCGCGGCGGCCTCCAGGTCGGGCACAACGATGGCAATGTGTTTGATCTTCACAAGCGTCCTCCATTCACTGAGCTGCGATACCAGCTTGTTGCGCTACGCTTTTCCATCGACGAACCTCCGACTCCACGAAGGCGGGGAAACGATCGTAGCCGCCCACCACGGGAGAAGTCCCCGCACTGGCCAGTTGCTCCAGGTAAAGCGGGTTTCTCGACAGGTTCGAGATCGCAGTCCGCAAACGGTCAACCACCTCACTGGAAGTACCTGCTGGAGCGAACAAACCTGTCCAGGCATTGATCTCCATACCTGCCAGGCCCTGTTCTTTCAACGTCGGCAGGTCGGGCCATGACGTCGACCGGGTCTCACTCGTGACACCCAACGCCGACACGCGGCCCGACCGGACTGCCGACATGGCGCTCGGCATGGGCTCGAAAATCATGGATATCTGGTCTCCCAAAAGCGCCGGCACCGCGGCGCCGCCGCCCTTGAATGGAACATGCAGCGTATCGATGTGAGCCCTGGCGTTGAACAGTTCGCCAGACAGGTGCTGCACCGATCCGATTCCGGAGGAACCGAAAGTCAGCTTGCCCGGATGATTCTTCGCGTACTCGACCAGCGACCGCGCGTCGGGCATCGCAATGGATTTCTGCACGATCAGCACCAGGGGCAATTCGTGTAGCGGAGCAACCGCCAGCAGATCCTTGAGCGAATCGTACTTCAGGCTCGAACCCTGCACCACGGGGAGGATCGCATTGGTCCCTATGGTCCCGAAAAGCACGGTATACCCGTCCGGTTTCGCTCGCGCCACCGTCTGGCCTGCCAGTATTCCTCCAGCCCCGGCCATGTTCTCCGGGATCACGGGCTGGCCCACTTCTTTTTCCAGGTGACGCGCGACGATACGCGCGAGTGAATCCGATGCGCCCCCCGCCGCGAAGGGAATGATCATCCTGATGGGCTGCGTGGGAAACCTCTCGGCGTAGGCGTTCACACCGGTCAAACCGATCAAGACCGCCAGGGCAATACAGACCTTCATCATTCGCCACCTCGTCAAAAGACTGCGCAAGCGCTACAGGGCAGAAATGTCAGATATTCTCGTTGAGCACCCATTCGTGCGGGCGGGGCTGTGGCACCAGGAAACGCTTGCGCAACGCTTCGTTTCTGTCGGCGCAGGCTTTGGCATCGCTTAGCTGGCCTTCCTTCCCTATGTTCCGCGAATAGTCCTGGACATATCGGCAGCGGCCGAACCGGCGGATGTAGTAGCTATCCAACGCGGCGGAAACCGGCATGTCCTTGCCCAGGACTTCTCCAAGGACCACCGCGTCTTCGAAGGCCATCGCGGCGCCCTGAGCGACATGCGGGCTGGAGGCGTGAGCCGCGTCGCCCATCAGGACGACACGGTCCTTGAACCAGGGAACGTCCATCACCACCTCTTCCAGCGGTGTGTAGACAATCGTCTCTGCCTTCTCGGCCTGAGCCGCCACATCGCGCATCACGGGCGCCGTGTAGGAAGAAAGACGCTCAGCAAGCATCGCCTTGAAGCGATCTGGCTGGACCCGGCCCGCATCGGGCTCATTCGTCACGACGAAAACAAACATGGATTCGTTGGAGATCGGCACCAGTCCGGTCCTCATCCCAACGCCAAGATAAATGGCCTGGTACGTCAAATCCTCGGGACGCCTGGCCAGAAAACGCCACGCCGCGCACCCGGTGTAGAGGGGCTCGTAGGAAGCCCCGAATACCCGCTGCCGCACCTGTGAACGAATGCCGTCGGCACCGACCACCAGATCGTACGTGCCGACCGCCCCATCCGAACACTTGACCGACACGCCGTCCGCGCTGTTGCGAAGGCTCTCGACTGTCGTTCCCAGGCGGAAATTCACGCCCGCCGCGCAAGCGGCGCCGAGCAATGACTCGTGCAGCGCGGATCGCGACAGGAAGTTCATGGCGGGAAGATCCGTATTGGCGATACGCAGCATCTGCAAGCTGGCCAGCGCCTGCCCCGCGCCGTCGAAGTAGCGATACTGATCGGACTGGAAGCCTTTGGAAATGCAGAGCTGCTTGACGCCTATCTTCTCCAGCGCCCGCAAGGCGTTCCCCGGCTGCGCTATCCCGATCCCTGCGGCATTGTGGGTTCGCTGCTGCTCGATGGTGTCCACCAGGATGCCATGCTTGCGCAACTCGATCCCAAGTGCCAGCCCTCCCAGGCCAGCGCCCACGATAAGGACTTTTTCCACGGCCGCCATACGCTGCTCCATAGTTGTGCCACCCCATGATAGGAAGCGGTGTACCCGGTAGCAAATAAGAATTCGGTATGGTTCTCAGCAAGGTCTCTTATGTGGATTCATCAGGCATGCGCCCCGCTCCGGCAAGGGAAACCGCCAGCGCCGCTCGCACGGCGAATCAAGCGGCTGGCCGGCTTGCGGCCAGGCTCCTCCGGTGCAATACCGCTTCATCGAACAGCCAGCCCCGGAACGCGCTCAGTTTCGGCAGGCTTATCGTCTCGGGCCGGTAGATGACGTAATACGCCAGGGCCGAGGGAAACCGGATTTCCGGAAACAACCGGACCAGGCGTCCGGCAGCCAGGTCATCGTGCGCCATGACGCTGCGGGCAAGCGCCACGCCATGCCCGTCGATCGCCGCCTGCAACACGGCCGCGGAGTTGTTGATCTTCATGCCACGATGGGTGGAGACATCCTGGGCGCCAGCCTTCTCGAGCCACATATCCCAAGTCGGAAACCCGATGTAGCCATCCATGGACAGGTCATGGATCAACGTCTCGCGCGCCAGGCTTGCCGGCTGGTCCAGCGCCCCATTTCGCCGCAGCAGCTCGGGCGAGCAGACCGGATACACCTCCTCGTCCATCAGCTTCTCGGCAGCCAGGCCGGGCCAGACGCCCGTCCCATAGCGCACACCGATATCGATCTGCTGCGCGGCGAAGTCCACGGGCTTGAGGTTGGTGTCCAACCGCACGTCCGTATCGGGCCAGGCAGCCTGGAATCGTTCGATACGCGGCAACAGCCACTTGGCGGCGAAGGCAGGACTGATGGCCACGGTAAGCATGCCCGTGGGCGCGCCTTCCTTGAGCCGTTCCAGCCCCAGTGTCAGCCGAGCGAAACCGGCCCGGATGTCGGGCAACGCACGCTCGGCCGCCTCGGTCGGAACCAGCCGGATCCTGCCGCTGGCACCCCGGTGGAACAAGGGTGTCCCCAGCCATTGCTCCAGTGTCCGGACGAGCTGGCCGACCGCGGCCGGCGTGACGTGCAGCTCCGCCGCGGCCGCCGAGAAGCTCTGGTGGCGGGCACTGGCTTCGAAGGCACGCAGCGCATTCAGGTGGATGGGCGACTTCATTTTGATAAAGATTTTCTTTCAATTAAAGACACTTTATCTCGTTTGTCCGTAATTGAAAATCGGCCAAGAATAGCGCCTATTCATTGATCTTCATGCCTCCCGTGTCGAGTCGCATGAATAGTTTTTCTGATCATGGACAACGAACTCAGCCACAGGAACATTCATCATGATCCATTCATTCCAGGGCAGGAAACTCCTGGTCGTCGGCGGCACCAGCGGTATCGGCCTGCAAGCCGCCCGCACGGTTCTCGCCGAAGGCGGCAGCGCGGTCATCGTGGGCAATCGTCCGGAAAAGGCCGAAGAAGCACGGAAGGAACTCGCCGCGCTTGGACAAACCTGGGTACTGACGGCGGACCTGTCCAGCGAGACCGGACTGGCCGGACTGCTCGCGGCCATCGACGAACAACACCCGGACATCGATCTTCTGGTCAACGCGGCCGGGGTGTTCTTTCCCAAGCCTTTCCTCGAACACCGGGACGCCGACTACGACCAGTACATGAAGCTGAACAAGGCGTTCTTCTTCATCACGCAGAAGGTCGCTAACCATCTCATCGCCCGCGAGCGTCCCGGCGCGATCGTCAACATCGGCTCGATGTGGGCCAGGCAGGCCATCGCGGCGACGCCCTCCTCGGCCTATTCGATGGCCAAGGCGGCCCTGCACTCGCTGACCCAGCATCTGGCGATGGAACTGGCTCCCCACCAGATCCGCGTCAACGCGGTGTCCCCGGCGGTGGTCCAGACTCCCATCTACGAAGGCTTCATCCCCAAGGCCCAGGCCCACGACGCGCTGCAAGGCTTCAACGGTTTCCACCCGATCGGCCGCGTGGGTACGCCGCGGGACGTCGCCGAAGTCGTGGGCTTCCTGCTCTCGGACAAGGCCGGCTGGGTCACCGGCGCGATCTGGGACGTCGATGGCGGCGTGATGGCCGGCCGCAACTGACGCATCGCGGCCCACATGCTCGTCAACGCCGATTTCTCGCAGCCCGCCAGTCTGGCTCCCGACCAGTATCAGTGGGTAGCCTCGCCCCAGCCGGGGGTCGAGCGCGTCATGCTGGACCGCGTGGGCACGGAACGCGCGCGGGCGACCAGCATCGTTCGCTACGCACCCGGCAGCGATTTTCCGCGCCACACGCACCCCGGTGGCGAGGAAATCCTCGTGCTGTCCGGGACTTTCTCGGAAGGGAGCGACCACTATCCCGCCGGCTGGTATCTGCGCAATCCGCCCGGCTCCGGCCATCAACCCTTCAGCACGGAGGGCGCTGTCCTCTTCGTCAAGCTGGGGCAGATGCGGCCGGAGGACAAACGTCGTGTGCATCTCGACACGCGCGACTCCTCTTCCTGGTGCGACCGGGATGGCCACGAGGTATGCCCGCTCTTCGAAGACGATGTGGAACAAACATGCCTGCAGCGCCTGCCCCCTGGCGCAGCCCCGTTCGGCTCCTTCGTGCGAAGGGCCGAACTGTTGGTACTTACCGGTGAAGTCGTGACCGGCGGCCGCTCCTACGCACATGGCGGCTGGATTCGCCTGCCCGAGGGAACCTACCCGGACATCACCGCTGGCGGCCAGGGAGCCACCCTTTACCTCAAGACCGGACTGGCATGAACATGAACAAACCGTCCCACGGCGTCGAGCTGACGCCACGCGCGCAGCGCGGCAACATCGCGCGCCTGACCATCGCCCAGGCACTGGCCGGTGCCAACTCCGTCGTGGTCTATGCCACCGGGGCGATCGTCGGCGACATGCTGGCACCGTCCAAGGCGCTGGCCACCCTCCCCATTTCCGTGTTCGTGGTCGGCATGGCCGCCTGCATCCTGCCGACGGGGGCGATTGCCCGCCGCTACGGACGACGAGCCTCGTTCCTGGCCGGAACCGGGTGCGGCGTCCTGGTGGGGCTGCTCGCGGCCGCGGCGGTGGTGCTGGGTTCGTTCTGGCTTTTCTGCCTGGCCACTTTCTTCGGCGGCGCCTACGCGGCCGTGGTGCTCTCCTTCAGGTTCGCCGCCGCCGATGGCGTATCCCCGGCGCTGCAGGCCCGTGCGCTGTCGTTCGTCATGGGGGGCGGCGTCATCGCCGGGATCGTCGGACCACAGCTCGTCACCCACACCATGCACCTCTGGCCCCCGTACATGTTCGCGGCAACCTTCCTCGTGCAGGCAGCCGTGGCGGCGGTATCGGCACTGGTACTGCTGGGCGTGCGGCTGCCCATGCCGACACCGGCCGAGGTCGCCCAGGGTCGGCGGCTGGCGGCCATCGCCCGCCAGCCGCTCTTCATCACCGCGGTGATGTGCGGCGCCGTGTCCTACATGCTGATGAACTTTCTCATGACGGCGGCGCCGCTGGCGATGCATCTATGCGGCCACTCCCAGGAAGACGCCAACCTTGGCCTGCAATGGCACGTCATCGCGATGTATGGTCCCAGCTTCTTCACGGGGCGGCTGATCACTCGCTACGGCGCCCAGCGCATCGTCGCGGCTGGCTTGCTGCTGACCGGGATCTCCGCCGCGGTGGGACTCGGCGGCATCGACGTGGCCCACTTCTGGTTGACCTTGATCCTGCTCGGCGTCGGCTGGAACTTCGGTTTCGTGGGCGCTTCGGCGCTGATCCTGGAATGCCATCGTCCGGAGGAAAAGACGCGGGTTCAATCCCTCAATGACTTCATCGTCTTCGGGACGATGGCGCTGGGTTCGTTCGCCTCCGGGGGGCTGTTGGCGGCGTATGACTGGGACATCGTCCTATGGGTCTCGTTCGTCCCGCTCGCCGCCGCGATAGCCGCGCTCTCGGTCAGCTTGATACGCGCGCGGCGTTCAGTCCACTCCGAGCCCCGATCGTCTTGATGCGGCCCACGAATTCTTCACACGCCCCACCATGCCGGACTAAATCGGAGCCATACGGACATGAAGTACTGCACTTCTCCCAGCCCGCACAGCGGCAAGACAACGCCTCATGGACGCGGAAACTTCACCCGGGTCGGCCAATTTCTCCCCATACGCTCCCGCGGCCCGACCGATACCTGCAAAATCCATGTCTGGGGCCAACAACGACCTGAAGTTATCCCGGGCTCTGGCCACTCCTTCCGGATACATCGACAGGGTTGCGTGGCGCACCGCTGCCCAACCTGAATTGTCGAGCACGACGGTAAAAATTGGCGTTTCATACTGCTTGGCTACGGCATAGACCGACGATGGGTTGTTAAAGTAGAACGCGCCGTCTCCCACGATGTTCACAACAGTGCGCTCAGGCCTCGCAAGCCGAACTCCCAACGCCATTCCACCTGAAAAACCCAGCCCACCACCAGCCAATCCTACAAGCGACTTCGCCCGTATTCGCGGCATTTGCTCCAGCACGGTGCCAGCATTGCGCACAGCCTCGTTGACCACGATATCTTCCGGATCCAGGAGCGAGTTCAACACGGCTAGTACATGTGCGGCACTAAGTCTATTGACTTGGCCCGGTTCTCTAGCCCGCTCCTGGATAGCGCTTCGTCGCTTCGCCGCTTCGTCACGCAACACCTCGACCCGGCGGGCCGCCTTCTCCCTATATGTAAGAGAAGCCCGCTTGCGCAACTCGTCCAGAACCTGGCGTAGAACGTATGCACTATTGGCGCGGCCCCTGAGATGACTTGGAAAACCCCACATGGGGAATCCTTCCTTTACCGTATCGACATCGATATGCACCCAGTACGTCGAGCTGCTTACCTCGGTATGCTTGGGAATCCAGGGCACATCAACGTCGATCAGCAGCCCCAGGTCTGCATGAGGAACATGACTACTGGCATCGTGGCCACTGAAACACGCCGAATCATGGGGAATACACGCATGCAATGGATTGGACTCGAACGCGCGCGTTCCGGTGAACTCTATGAATTCGCGCATCACCTCAAAGCACTCTTCGTTCCGGCCTGCATAAGAGGTAATCAATAGAGGGCTCTCTGCGGCGAGGACCTGGTCCACCAGCTTGTCTACAAGCTCGGAGTCGGCTCCTCCTTCATGTGTCGGCCCATACGCCTCCTCCGAGAAGCCGCAATCCCCCTTGAACGCCGTTTCTTCCGAAAGCGTCTCGCGCGGCAACATCATGTAGACCGGCCCCTTGGGGTCCGACTCCATGACCGTCTTCGCACGGCGTAGCGCCTCCTTGGCCACAATGCCTGTCGGCAATGTGTATTCCCATTTGATGTACGGTCTGACCACACTGGCCTGATCAAAGGGATCTTGAACGAAGTGCACATACACGTCCCGCGATCCAGGTAGTTCGCCGCGCATCGTGTAAGGCGCCCTTCCAGCCAGAAGCATCAACGGCAGACGTGCCCGGTACGCATTGTGCAGTCCCATTGCGGCGTTGGACGTGCCGGCGTCGACATGCACGACGGCCACTTGCCCCTTCCCGGTCGCATGCGCATATCCAGCAGCCATGTGTACCGCGGTATTCTCGTGCGGGCATAGAATCGTCGCTGGAGGGCTGCGGCCCTCTTGCTCCCATCGGGCCATTTCCTCGATCAACGGCGCGTGGTCCGTACCCAGGTTGCAGAACAAGCGCTGGACCCCGAGCTGCTCCAGACCTTCCAAAAAGTAATGAGCCGCCGTTCGAGGCCGGGTTTCTTGAGCTTTATCCATGGACCGCAACCCCGACATCTTGATAGACATGCTTGAGCGTGGTGAAGTCCGCCAGCGCCTCATATCCGTGAAGCCTGCCTAGCCCGCTATGGCGGTATCCCCCTGTCTCAGCCTCGGGAAAGAGACGATTGTGGTCATTGATCCACACCGTTCCGTTACGCAAAGCTCGCGCCACCCGCATGGCCCTGTCCCCATCATGAGTCCAGACGCTACCGGACAAACCATAGACGGTATGATTTGCCAGGGCAATGGCCTCGCTTTCGGTATCAAAGGCTTCGATGACGGCGAAAGGCCCAAATATTTCTTCTTGGCAGAAAAACGCCCCAGAATCCCCATGCGCCACTAGAGTCGGCGCCTGGAAGCACCCCTTCTCGAGCCGACCGTCAGTTACCTTTCCACCTCGCAGCAGGACCTCGTCGGCTTCGTCGCATGCCCGCTCAATCATTGCTCCCACGCGGTTTTGCGCGGCAGCGTCCACCATGGGGCCGACGTCAGTCGTTTCCTCCAAGCCGGGGCCGATCACCAACGCTTTAAGCGCAGCGGCAAGGCTGTGCTTCATCTCCTCCACACGCGATCGATGAACAAGAATACGGCGGGCCGTCGTACACTGCTGGCCCGAAAGCACAGTCGCGGCCGCGGCCAGCTTGGGGGCTGCTACGGTAATGTCCACGTCTTCGAATACCAGGCAACACGACTTTCCACCGAGCTCCAGCGACAGACGCTTCATCGTCGACGATGCGTCTGCCATGATTTGCTGACCCATGACCGAAGAGCCCGTAAAGCTCAGAACGTCCACGCCCCCCGATGAGACCAATCTCTTGGCAACCTCGTGCCCTACCTCGCCAACCATGTTCACCGCCCCCTTTTGCATCTCGGAATCGGCCGAAAGCAACTCCAGGACTCTGGCGGTGATGATCGTAGTTTGAGGCGCGGGTTTGATAACACTCGCGCAACCCGCGGCCATCGCCGGGGCAAGTGATCTGACGAGCAGCCCCACAGGGGCATTCCAAGGAACAATGATCCCGGCCACTCCAAGGGGTTCACGCAGAATTGTCGAAAAAACACCTGGCTCGCTCTCGACTACATGTCCGGGGATATGTCTAGCCAGACCAGCGTAGTATCGCAACTCGCTCACCGCTCCACCGATCTCCAAACGAGCCTGGCGAATGGCCCGCCCGTTCTCGACGCTGATCAAACGAGCCAACTCTTCGGCCCGGCTCTCGATCCTGTCCGCCCATCTCAGCATGACCGCCTGGCGCGTCCTCGGACTCTGTGACCACCGTGGATTGCGGAACGCTCTCACCGCCGCGGCAATCGCAGCATCGGCTTCGGCCACCCCCGCGACCGCGAAAGCTCCAATGACCTCGCCATTCGATGGATCGATGCTCTGGCCGCTCTTGCCATCAACCGATTCGACCCAATCGCCGTCGATAAAATGTCGAGACTCCCCTACTGCTTCTGCATTTTTTGAGTTCATTACCAGTACCCATAGTCATCCGACTCACGTATCCCTCAGCGGGGACCCCGATCACTTCAACACGGCACGACCGGGAAACGCTAATAGTGCATATCCATGGCCTTCCTCGCTGCCTCGTCGGAGGACAAGGTCTCGTCCCACAGCCGAGCGACATATCGCTCTCCGGTAATGCCATTGCTCTCATCGGCACATAGCCAACCAATTCCCCGCCGCATGATCTCGGCAGGAAAAAGATTTCCGTCTGACCCTGTTGTCCCTGGCGGGAGAATGGCGGTCTGCGAGGCTCCGCCCGGAAGGTAGCAGTTCACGTCCACACCGGTCCCCGCAAGCTCTGCCGCCCAGGCCCGGCTCATCGATTCAATGGCAGCCTTGCTCGGGCCATAAGGTGTATATCCCTTGCGATTTATGGTGCTATTGCTGGTCGAAATGTTAATCACCTTTCCGAATCTTCTGGACACCATGCCTGGAACCACCGCACGGGACATGTGGAAAGTGCCGTTGACATTGGCATCTACGATCTTGCGCCATCCGGCCGGGTCGATAGTCCAGAACCTGGTCGTTTCCGTGGTGTACGAAACATTCACGGCAAGCATGCCCAATGCAGCGTTGTTGACCAGCACATCGATAGGTCCAAGCGCACGCTCCACAGCCTCGACGGATGATCGACATGCCTGAAAATCGGTCACATCCACCACCATGCCTACGGCCTGGGCGTGGCCGACCATCACTCGTATCTCCGCAACGGTCTCATCCAACTCCGCAGAGGGGCGCGAACCGCCGATCGCCAGCTTCGCTCCCTGTTCCGCCAGGGCAAGGGCCATCTCCCGGCCTAGCCCGCGCGCCCCTCCAGTGATAAGAATTACCCTTCCATTCAGGGACGGAAACCGATGAACCCTCGTACGCATGATGTTCCCCATAAGTTGTCCAGCCGTTCACTGTTTTCCGTAGCCAATGTCGTTGAGCAGTTTCGACCACATCGTGCTTTCCTTGGCAACGTACGCGCGGAACTCAGCCGGCGTCGTTTTCGCCGGCTCGGACCCCAGTTGCCGATACCGCTCGATAATCGCCGGATCCTCCGCCATTTCTTGTGTTACTCGGTTCAGGCGTTCCATTGCGTTGGCCGGCAATCCCTTGGGCGCGCAGATCCCCTGCCACGTGATCACGTCATATCCCGGTACGGTCTCTCCAATCGTAGGAATGGTGGGCGCCGAGGACAGCCGTTTTCCGGAAGACACCGCGACCACGTTGATCTGCTTGCCGTCGAGATAAGGCATCGCATCAGACGAATTGGTGAACGTGAAATCCACCTCGTTCGCCAGAACGGCCATCGTCGCCGGTGCTCCTCCCTTATACGGCACATGTGTCATCCTGGTTCCCGTCATGTGCTCGAAAAGCACAACGGAGAAGTGCATGCCGCCGCCTATGCCGCTGGTGCTGTAGTTGAGCTTCTCGGGGTTGGCCTTTGCGTAAGCGATGAGTTCCTTCATCGAAGCAATCTGCAGAGACTTCCGGACCAGAACGACGAACGGATTGAAGTTGAACATGCCCACGAAGTCGAGGTCTTCGAGAGGGCGATACTTCACGTCTTTGGGTTGCGCGAATGGGGCGATCGAAATCGCACCTGGTCCGCACAATGCGATCGTGTAGCCATCAGGAGCGGCCTTCGCCACCTGATACGTCCCGATGATTCCGCCTGCCCCCGGGCGATTCTCGACAACAACCGGCTGGCCGAATCGCTCCGACATGTATTTGGCTGCAATCCTCGTCACCAGATCCCCCATTCCCCCCGCGGCGTATGGAACGACGAAGGTCACCGGCTTTGTAGGCCAGGGAGCCTGGGCGTAAACATCCGTACCTGGAAGAACGGACATGAGAAACAAGGAGGTAAGGAGAGTGAACTTGGTGCGCATGACATTCTCTCTGACAGGGTCTATGCATAGGGCGAGAACACTTGGCTGCCCAGCAGGTCCGCGGTTCGTCGCCTGGTGTCTTTCGGCTGGAACTGCTACCTGCTACCGAACAAATCCGCCCACTTGACAGATAGCTCTCGCATTCGATCAGGATCGACCGTCGCCACTTTCGGAAAGAGGTCCCTCTTGGTGTAGGGAATCGTCGCGTCGATGATTGCCCGCGTGTTGTACATGTGCCCCTCGGGGAATAGATTTCCCATCGGGTCGATGGGGCTGCCCCATCCCTTTCTCGTGATCTCGATATCGCTGCCTGGGTCGGCTCGGGTGAGAATCGCCCACAGCACCTCGGAAACGCTTTGTGGATTGATGTCGTGATCGACAGCGACGACGTAGCGCGAGAAGTAGGCGCCAGGGCCACAGTTGGCGGCGATGTAGGCTGCCTGCCTCCCATGCCCCGGGTGTTCCTGTTTGACGGACACTACCGTCCATTGTCTCGAGAACGATGTCCATACCGCATGGACTCCGGTGACACCGGCGGCCTTCAGCGAGTCCTTCATCAATGCGGACCGGATCACCGCGTAGGGATACTCGAAATCATGGGGCGGCTTGCTCGGAAGCCCTCCCAAGATGATTGGATCCTTGCGGTGCCAGATTCGCTGGATCCTCGCAACGGGCACGAGCTTGTGCGCGCTGGCGTAGTAGCCGGTGGCCTCGCCGAACGGCCCTTCCTCCGACTCATCGCCCGCACTAATGAAACCCTCGAGCACCAACTCCGCATCTGCGGGAATCGGCAATCCCGTCAGGTCACTCTTCACGACCCGCATGGGTTTGCGCCGGATGGCTGCGGCGACTTGCAGCTCCGAGATCCCGAAAGGAACCTCGACCCCAGCGATCTGCGCCAGGAGAGGATCACCTCCAACCACGATTGCAACGGGAGCGGACCGTCCCGCATCCCACCACGCCCCAACGTGGGCACGGCCGTGCCTGCTCGTCGTCGAAAAGCTGATCGTGACCGACTCAGGGTCCTTGATCATCGTCCGGTAGCATCCGGCGTTGACCCATCCCCCATCGGGTCCTTGCGTCAAAATCGAACATGCAGTCCCGATGTACCTTCCACCGTCGCCACTATGCCAAAGCGGTGCGGGAAAGCTATCGAGGTTCAGACCACTCGACTCACAAGGAGAGATGTGCAGGACGTCGCCATCTCGTTCCACCTCCTCGAGAGGATAGCTTTCGGCCTCGTCGATCCAGCGTTGCAGCCGGCCATTCTCCAGCTTGGCCAGGAGTGCTTCGGTGGAATCGACCCCTTCAAACCCCAAAGCAGTTGCCAGTCGCAAGGGCGAATCCAGCATTCCACTGAAGACCCGATAGCCGGCAGGGTATCCCTGAATCTCGTCGAAAAGGAGAGCATGGGGCTTCTCCCGCTTCGCGTTCATCTCGGTCAACGCCCCGATTTCCTCGATAGCTGAAGCGCCACATACCCGCCTCAACTCTCCCGCCTGCTCGAACAACGAAATCAAGTCACGCAGCATCATCTTCTCCGTAGTACACGCCCGGCCCTGCACAGAACGCGATCCCTCTCGAAGCATCGATGCCTGCGATTTGAATCACGTTTTTCTATTAGATAGATTCATTTGTTAACTGCCCTTTGTCAATAAGTCTTTTTCATTATCTAAACGGAGAATTGGCATCACCCGCAGATAGCTTCACGAGCCAGGATCGACCATGCCCGATACGTTCAATGAGTCAAAGACTTGGCTACTCCGACGACCGTGGGCGCCACGATGTGGACCACCAGACTGGCAGCCGGAGGAAGAGAACCCAGATCAATCGGGAATCGCTATCGAGTCTCTAGGGAACTGGCGCCCCAAGCCGCTTCGAGAGCTCCGCAGCTGTGCGCCGGAGTTCGTCAATAGCCCGATCAGCGCCGGCTTGCCCGATGCCCGGACCGAGGATGGTGATAGCAGCGCATAGTTGTCCGCCCTGATCGAATACAGGGGCAGATGCGGCGAACAATCCCCCGTTTACGGCCGAATCCGCCACGGCATAGCCCATCCGGCGAACGGATCGGGATGCCTCAGCGAGCGCCGCGCTACGGGTGCCGGCGCTGGCACCTGCCGCCAGGCTGACGGCAGATCCTCGTTCTTGGTCGACCAGTCGTTCCGTCCTCGCCGTAGGCATCCACGCTAGAAACACCCCGCCCGTCGCGGTACCCAGCAATGGCAGCACATGACCGACGCGCAAGCCTATGGGACCGTATTCATCTCCATCAATCTTATGCACGATCGTCGGGCCTCGATTACCCCAGATCGAAAGAAAGACCGAGTCGCGCGTCTGAGCCCGCAGGCCGCCAAGAAGATCCTTGCCGAGATCCACCAGACCTGCCTGCCGTGTAGCAGCGGCGCCCAGTACCACGGCGAACGATCCCAATCCGTAGTGGCCCATTGCGTCCTGTTCCACCATGCTCTCGTGAACGAAGCTGGCGAGGTAGAGATACGCATTGCTGGCAGGCAACTTGGCTGCCTCGGCTATGACCGTCAAAGGTAGCGGCTTCTGAGCATGCTCCAACACCCGAAGAATCCGGAAGCCCACTTCAATCGACTTGATGCGGCGCGGCTCGCGGCCATTTCTTCGACTCATCTCGGCCACCTAGGAAAAAAATTGAGGATCCGGGGGGAGGCGTCTTCCGTTGGAATTTTGACTTTGTATAAACGGTTTATACAAAGTATAAAAATCGAAGCTGAGTATCCGGGGAAAAAAGAGCCGCCACACCCTCATCCGGACCTGCCAAGACGGCTTCACCATCTCGCAATAGCGCAGCCAAGTCTGCCCGCGACCGGTCGAGGGCGGCATTGGCACGCTGGGCCTCTCTCATTGGACGGCAAAACGCCCGCATCCGACGACGGCGGATAGCGGGCGCTGGAGTGCGATCCTTTGTAACGTCTATTCGACGTATTCTATGGTTTCGCTGAAGTCGAGCAGATCGGCGGTAATCGGCGACGTCATTTCCTCATTGATATGAGCGACCAAGCCGGCGCAGCGGCCGACTACGGCAACTGCCCGCATCGTCTCGACGGGAAATCCGATCTCGTTCAAGACCGCGCCTAGCACGCCCGTCACGTTCAACGTCACGCGCTTGCCGGCGGCGCCATCGACAGCCTCGCTCAGCAGCTTGAGCAGTCGGATGTAACCCCCCTTCACCCCCGCACTCTCTGCGATCTGCACCAGCCGCTGTGCACGCGGATCGACGCCGACATAGTTGGGATGGCCGAATCCTGGAATCCTCCGCTTGGCCTCGCGGTACCTGCTAACCAGCGATTCGGCCCACTTCCGCTTGTCTCCATCGTGGTTCATGCCCTCGCTGAGAATACGGCCTGCCCCCACCATGGTCCCTGCGAACTTGTTGCCGACCATCAGAATGCCCGTTGCCAGCGGGACCTGGATATCACCCGGGTTCGAATCAGCCACAAGCCGGGCAACCAAGGCACTGGGCGTCAGGCCATGGTCCATCAGCACCAGCAAGGCCGCGTCGAAAACACGCAGTTCCGAGGCTGTCGGACGCCTCCCCGTCACGATGAAGTAGAACCCTTCGCTGAAGCTCATTTCCCCAACGACCTCGGACAGGGTATCCAGTCCCCTCATTCTGAGCCGCCCAACGTCGCTGGGATGGCTGCCTATCGAAGTAGTGCTCATAGATGGAATCCTTGAATTGATGTCGACCTCGGGGCGCCCTGCTCTACTCGCCTCGCAAAACGGCAGCGATTTCTTCATCCGACATTCCCACCGCTCGAAACACTTCGGCCGAATGCTCGCCCAGGTCCGGCGCGGGCATGAGCGGCTGGTCGTCCCGCTGCCCGTCGTATCGGACAGGGCGGCGGATGGTCTTCTGTACGCCATGAAGCGGATGCCTGATGTCCGTAAACGTGCCGAGGTGCTTGACCTGCGGGTCTTCGATGACTTCCGGCAATGTCAACACGGGAGCATGAGGCACATCGTTTTCTATCAGGCGTGCAATCCAGTAGTCCCGCGCCTGGGTGCGAGACGTCTTGTTCAGTTCAAGCGCCAGTTGTTTGTAGTTGTCCAGCCGCGACGTCCGCTCCTTGAATCGGGGGTCTGCGGCGAGATCGAGCCGACCCAGGGCCGTCAGCATTCCCATCCAGAACTTCGTCGGCGATGACATGTGAATGGCAAGCAAGGAACCGTCCTTGCACCGCAAGGCATAAGACTGGGATGCGCGCACCCGCATCAGCGGATCTGGCGGGACGTCGGCCATCGTATAGTTCGCGAACGGATCGGCAATGAACGCTATGGTGGACTCCAGCATGTTCAACTGGATGGTCCTGCCCTTGTTGGTACGTTGTCTCTCGTAGAGGGCCCCGAGGATAGCGTAGCTGGCATACATGCCAGTCAGATTATCAGCGATGGACGGGCCGGTTATCTGTGCGTCCGCTCCGAGGAAAAGACTCGATATCCCGCTCAGCGCCTGGCCAACGGCGTCATATGCCGGACGATCGGCATAGGGGCCTGACTCCCCGAACCCCGTTATGGAGCAAACGATCAGCTTCGGATTCTCCTCATGAAGCCGGTCCATTCCCAAGCCAAGACGGTCCATCACGCCCGACCGGAAATTCACGATCAAGACATCGGCGGTTTCAATCAACTTCAAGAAGGCCTTCCGACCGGACTCCCCTTTCAGGTTCAGCGTCACGCCTTTCTTGTTTCGGTTGTAGGTGCAAAAGTAGGGACTGTAGTTCCCCCCTCGGAACGATCTGAACGGGTCGCCATCCGAGGGGTTTTCCACCTTGATGACTTCGGCCCCGAGATCCGCGAGGAGGGTACCGGCCAGCGGCCCCGTAATCATCGCAGTCAGCTCGACTATCCTCACGCCGTCCAGGGGCGCGGTCACGTTATTACCCATCTTCACACCCTTCTCCAACACGGTACTGTGTGCTACATTACATTAGCAAAATGAGTTTGTCTACTCACCTTTTTTTCCCCCACAGGAGGATGGCATGCAGCTTCAGTCGACCGATGTAATGATTCCCATCCGGGAGTCCGAAATGGGAGCGTACTTGGCGGCCCCTTCCGTCCCGAAAGGCTCGCTTGTCCTCATACAGGAGATCTTCGGCGTCACCCCGGCGATGCGGGCCATAGCCGACGACCTTGCGTCGGAAGGATACGCCGTCCTGGTCCCCGACATCTATTGGCGCCTTGCCCGCAGTCTCGACCTTGGCAATGGCGAAGACCCGGCGGAACGGCAACTTGCGGTCGACTACTCCAATCGCTATGACGAGCAGTTGGGCACGCAAGATCTGGTCAACGCCTGGCAATGGCTGTCGGGCCGCTTCCCGGGAACTGGCAGCGCAGCCATTGCCGGGCTGTGCCTCGGGGGACGGCTGGCCGTCCGGGTGGCCGCCGCAGCGGACGTTTCATGCATGATCTCCTTGTACGGCGTTGGCTTGGACAAACTGGCCGCAGAGTTGGCCGCAACGAAGGCTCCCGTCCAGTTGCACTACGGCGAGAACGACAATCACAACCCCATGGCGGTCATCGAAGCAGTCCGAGGACTCGTAGCGAGCAGAGACGACACAAGGGACGAGTTCTTCACCTATCCCGAAGCCGAGCACGCGTTCTACAACCGGTTCCGCCTGGACCGCTTCGACCAGGCCGCCCATACCCTCGCGCGCCAGCGGATGCTGTCTTTCCTCGCCAGGCATACCGCCAGGCACCCCAGCTGACCTCGTATCTTCCACATTCTCAGGATCGATCATCATGAAGCAGGGAACGCACAAGACGATACTCATTACGGGAGCCGCGCAGGGAATCGGGATGGCATTCGCCAGGCACCTGTCCAAGACCGGGGCCGGTCTGGTTCTCGTGGACGTTGCCGAGGCGGCGCTCCAGAAAGTGGCGACGGAACTTCAGTCGGCCGGAACGAACGTCTACACGAAAGTCATGGACATCTCGGACGCCCAGGCGGCGCAAGCGCTGCAAGCCGACATCTTGTCGAGATTCGGAGGCGTCGACGTCCTTGTGAACAACGCCGCGATAGGCCCGGAAAAGAACTCGCCCAGATACCTGATCGACAAGCCGAAATTCTGGGAGATGCCCGACGAGCTGTGGCTTGCGATGCTCCGGGTCAACGTCTTCGGCGCACAATTGATGTCGCGAGTCTTCGCGGCTGGCATGATGGACAAGAAATGGGGGCGTATCGTCAACATCACGACCAGCCTCGACACCATGTACAGACAAGGCATCGGCGCCTACGGGCCGTGCAAGGCTGCGCTCGAAGCCCTTTCGCGGATCATGTCGCAGGATCTGGAAGGGACGGGCGTAACGGTGAACGTGCTGGTGCCAGGGGGGCCGGTCAATACGGGCATGGTTCCCGCCGACTGCGGCTTTCCCGCGGACGCGCTGATCCAGCCCGAACAGATGTGCGCCCCGCTGGCTTGGCTGTGTACAGAGGAATCAAACAACTTCAATGGCCGCCGGATCGTCGCCCAGCAATGGAACGATCAGGAACCTCTGGATGGGCGTATCCGGAACGCTGTCGCGCCGATCGCCTGGCCCCAGCTTGGAGCCCAATCGCAGTTTCCCGTGTAACGCCCGGAGGCAGTCGGCAATGGCGCCTGTGGCGACTGCCCGTTTTCGCCAACCGCGGCTTCCGGGCCCGGACCGCTACCAGGCATGCAAATACAGGCCATCATCGACAGGCAGGGCCTCGGACTCCCGGGCCAGCTTCCTGTAACGCCCTTTGAAGAAGACCAGGGGCTGGTCATCCGATTGCATCCGAGTTCGGAACGAGAGCACCCTGCCGACCATGATGGTATGGTCCCCGCCCTCGTGCTGACCATAGGCCGCACACTCGAACCACGCCAGAGCGTTGGGCAGCAACGGCAGGTCCGTAACCGGTCCCCGCACGGGGCAGACATCCCGCCACTTGTCTTCTCCGGCTCGGGCGAACCGATTCGACAGGGCCGCCTGGTCGGCGTGCAGGACACTCACCGTATAGTGGCGTGCATCGAGCCATGACTGCAATGACAAGGCAGAATTCGCCAGGCTGAACAGCACCAGCGGAGGATCCAGCGAAACCGAGTTGAACGAACTGACAGTGCTGGCCAGCGGCGTCCCGTCTTCGGCGACGCAGGCCACCACCGCGACGCCGGTGGCGAACGAACCCAGCGCATTTCGGAACTGGCGGCTGTCGAACGTCAAATTGAAACTATCGGGCGTATTCATGAGCTCATCCATGCCAGGGGCCGCGCTGCCGTTGCTCGCGCAGCGCGGCCGTCGCAATTACAGTTCGGGAGGCAAGTTCAAGGCTGCGTCCACCAACGCCGTGCCGCGCCCGAAGTCGTAGGAGCGGTACATGTTCTGTTTGACGAGGAACGATGCACCACCGTAGAACTTCTCATACTGCTGACTACGGTTGCCAAATTCCGTACCGATGAAATCCCAGGCCATCCGCATCAACGCGATGCGTGAACGGGCATCGGTGCTTGCGGCACGCATATACCGTTCGATGTCCTCCGCCGTCTCCGGGCTTTCCAGGTCCTGGAGCGAAGAAGGCAGCGAAATCATCGCCGCTCCCGTCAACTCTCTGATCGTATCGATCAAGCGCGGGTTCATGTCTGATTGCAGCGCCATGATGGCGTAAAGAGAACGCTTGCAGGGCCACATCACGCCGTTGGCATCGATCGCCGCGCGGGTCTCTTGAGCCTCGAGCATGGACTCGACAAGCTGCACATGCGCCGCCATTTCTCCCATCTGAACCTGAACCTGAGGATGGGCGTCGTTACCCGTCATCTCGTTCATGCGCTTGGCCAGACCCATCATGAAGCGCAGCTTGGTGGCATAGCGGGCCTGTGCCTGCAGGTTGCCATAGGCGTGGGAAGGCGTTTTCCACCACTGATCCCGGCAGACCTCGGTATTGCGATAAATGAAGACGTGCTCCCAAGGCACGAAGACATCCTTCAGCACCACGAAGCAATCGGTTTCGTCGAACCTGCTGCTGAGCGGGTAGTCGAACGAATTCGTCGCCTGGAGGGCAAAGGGCCTTCGTGGATAGAGCTTCATGCCCGCGGCATTCATCGGCAGCGCGACACCGATGGCGTAGTTCTCGTCACCGGCTTGCAACGGGTGGATGCAGCTCAGATACAGATAATCTGAAATGACGCCGCCGGTTGCGAGCTGTTGCGCTCCGGAAATGACGATGCCGTCGTCGCGCTCCTTGACCACCCCGGCATACAGAGTTGGATCGCTTTGCTTGTGAGCCGGCTTGCCACGATCGATCTGCGGCGGCACGATGGCATAGGTTGCCCACATGTGGTTCTCGCGCAAATGCTCGTAGAAGTTCACCACGTTCTCGGCAAAGTGCTTGCCGCCCGCGGCAAACACTTCTGGCACAGCAGCGTAACCGCAGAAAAACCCGGACACGTGATCCGGTGTTCGCCCGATCATCCCGAACGTCCCTTCCGACCACGTTTCCGAGGCCAAGCGGCGGGCTTTCAAGTCCGCGTGGCTACGCGGAATCTGATACGCCCGTAGAACCGGCCTGCCGCTGGACGGCGATGTAAAGGTCATCCGGTCCCGCAAAGCAGGGGCAGCCGCGGTATCGAACAGCCTGGCAGCGGAACGTGTAGCCGCCGCGAAGGCGGGATGCTTGGTCACGTCCTTGACCAGTTCGCCATCGACATAGACTGCGCGCCCGTCGTTCAGCGAGCGCAAGTACTCGTCGCCGCGCCGCAACCCGTCGGCTTGGCTGTTGGTCGGAGACGGACTCAAGTTCGTCATCTCCGGCTTGGATTGGGCATTCATTGAAAGGTCTCCACAGATCGCTCGAAGGCTCAAAGGAACGCATACACCCCGTGTCCGCGCCCACATAGATCACTTAGATACATTACCTAACTGATCTATATGCATACTTTATTTGCCTACTCCCCCTCGTGTCAACCTGTTTGTGCGGCTGAACGTTATGATAAGTTGACAAAGCAAGTTAACTAACCAAACATACTTACATTTGTCGTCGTTCGCCATCAGGGATCAAGAAAATGACAGTATTCGGACTCGCACGGCTTCATGTCGCCGTGCTTGCGATAGCTCTCGGGAATATCGCTCAAGCGCAGCCCCAGGCATCCTTTCCTACCAAGGCACTTCGCATCATCGTTCCCTTCACCGCCGGCAGTGGCGCCGACGCGGACTCCCGCTTCTACGGAGAGCTGCTATCCAGGAAGCTTGGGCAACCCGTGATCGTGGAAAATCGTCCGGGAGCCAGCGGCGTCATTGCAGTTCGGGCGGTGAAAGCGGCGCAGGCGGATGGCCACACCATGCTGATCGCGACCAGTTCGCCGATGTCCGTGAACGCGGTCGCGCTCAAGGATCTGCCCTACGATCCCTTTGTCGACTTCAAGCCCCTTGTCGGTGTCGCCGTCAATCCGGCTGCCTTCTTTGTCAGGGTCGACGCTCCGTCTCGAACCATCGGAGAATTGGTAAATACGGCGAAGCAGGAACGCCGGCCCGTCGCCGTTGGCAACTACTCCGCGGGCTATCAATTGATGGCCGCGTGGCTGGGAACCTCAAGCGGAGCCGAGATTAATCACATCAGCTACAAGGGTGGCGCCCAGATGATTACCGACGTCCTGGGTGGCCAGTTGGAGACCGCTGTCACCGATCCATCGGCCATCATTTCGATGCACAAGGAAGGCCGGTTACGAATCATCGCGACCACGGGCAGCAAGCGTATGGAGACGCTGCCCGAAGTCCCTACGCTCATTGAAAGCGGTTATGCGGGATATGAGACGTATATCTGGAGCTCGTTCTTCGTCAGAAGCGAAACTCCCCGCGATGTGACGAAAAAACTCATGGAGAGCCTGGTGGAAATCATGCGCACCCCCGAAGCCGTCACCTACCGTAAAGAGCGGGGACAGACCCAGCTCGATCTGCAAGGTGACGATATGCGGAGCTTTCAGGTACGGGAGTTCGAGCGCTTCAAGCGCGTCGCGGAATCCGTCAATTTTCGGAAGCAGTAGGTTTGCTGTCGACGATTGAATGTGTCGAATGTAAGTTCGAAGGAGCCTGGGTCGCCCCTGTCCCAAGGTAGCGCCCCTCGCCTCGCCCCTCCGTCTCTTCAATGGATGAACCGCTGGCCGCCTCATCGGCCTTCGGTGTCAAGCGAAGGGCAAACAGCCGAGCGCAAGCCGCACACATTCTCGTTACCTTGCTGGTATCAGCGTGATGTGGACGGCCTCCTTCCCGTCGTGGAGCTCTCTCCCCAAGGTGCGAATAGCTTCCGTTCCTTGATCCAAGGTAAAAAGGTGCGTACAAAGCTCTTTCAAGATGTCCCCTTCTTCGCGAATCATTTCGATGGCCATGGCGGTCGACGTCCAACCCGCGCTCAGAACCCCGACCAGCTCGATCTCGCGCAGTACGACCTTGTCAACGGGAAAGTCGTTCAGCTTGTTCTGGCCTTTCAGGCCCGCCAGAACGATCCGCCCGCCTCGCTTCACCATGTCGATCCCCTGGACAATCGGGGCAACCGCGCCGGCGGAGACATCCAGCACCACATCGGCAAGCACACCGCCCGTAAGCTCGGCAACTCTGGCCACCGGATCTTCCTGCTGAACATCGATGACCGCGGTGGCGCCAAGCTTGAGGGCCAGTTCCAGCCGCGCCTTGTCAGCCGTGGTACCGGTCACGATGATCTTGGAAGCTCCCGCCCGGCGCGCCGCTGCCGCGGCCAGCAAGCCTCGCTGGCCTGGTCCGCAGATGACGACGGTCTTCCCCAATGCCGCTCCACCAATTTCGTACACCCACCGAATGGCGTTGGATAGAGGATTGACAAGCGACATCACGTCCGTCGGCACATCAGCCGGCAACTTGTGAATCATAGAACGAGGATGGAGATACACATGAGTGGCATACCCTCCCCACAAATGCGGCGAGGTCTCCACGTTCTGATATAAGCCGTAACCCATGTCGGATTGGCATCGCGTATAGGCTCCGCGTACGCAATCTTCACAGTGTCCGCAGGGAATGATGGGCTCCACCGCTACGCGGTCGCCTTGTTTCACGCCCCAGCGGCGGGCGGCGGAGGCGCCGATCGTCTCGATGAACCCCATGATCTCGTGGCCGGGGATGATCGGCATGCCTCCGCCCCAATCCGCGAAATGCCCCAGCCACTGCTCATAGTCGGTGCCGCAAAGGCCACATGCCTCGACGCGAAGCAATGCGTCATCATCTCCGGTCTCCGGCAGCGGAAACTCGCGTAGCTGGAAATTCCTGGGGGATTGCAGCACCAAGGCCAGTGCCTTGCTCATGTTGGATCTCCACATCTAGAAAAGCGCACCGCGTTACCTGTCATGGCACGCGGCAAATCGATCAAACCTGCAGGAAGACCCATGCGGCCTAGACGGGCGCCTCGGCCGTGGCCTGCGGAGCAAGCTCCGCCTGGTAGGCATCGACGAACTCGTCCATCTCCGCAAGCGGCGAGACGACGTCCAAAGGAATGACCGAGTATGCGGTGCCATCCTGGATTGCCTGCCTGAACTCCGCCAAGCTGTCTTCGCTCTTCACGATGTCCAGGATCTTGCGGCGGGCGCGCACGATGGCAACGTCGGTTGCGACAAGGAACTCCTTGGAACGATCCACGATCCGTCCCTCGCTACCCTCAACGGCCAGCATTCCTTCCTGCATGGCCCGATCTTGATCGTTCAGGCCATGAATACCCGTAGGACTGGACAGGCTTGCTCCTTCGCGGTCGATAAGATAGTTGTTCTCCGCCGTCCGAACGGGAACGAACGTATCGATGATCGTCCCGGTGTTGAGCCGGTGCGGCCTGTACTCCGACTCCGGCGGAAACGCCAGGCCTTTGCCTACGTAGTCCAGGAATGCCTGAGGAAGGTCTCCCTTGGTGTAGTAGTTGAAGTCCCAGGTATAAGTGTTGTGATCGTCGATCGGAATGAAGGCACGTCCCCCGACCGGAAAATCCACGCTGGGAATCGAACTGAACGCCGGCGCCATGAACTGCGCGACCCGCCAATAGAACTGCTCGTCCGCCCTGCGGCGTGCGATAGCGAGCAGCCCTATGGGGGTAGCCTTGGCATAGAGCTTCGGAGTCAGGTCAACCGCTGAGTACGGCCGATGCACCGGAGAGGTAGCGAGCGTCGACGGGTTGGTGTGAAGGATCGAGACATGTGAGCTATCAAGCTCACCCTCCATACCCTGGAGCCAATTTGACTCTTGAATCCAGACGGTCGCATTACGCTGCGACTTGGGAAGATCGATCCAGGGAAAGCGCGGAAAAGCTGGAGCTTCGCCTTCTCCCATGTACACCCATACGATGTCCGCCTTTTCTACGGCCTTGTAGGACGTGATCCGCACCTTCTCGCAAACTGCCTTGTTCGACTCGTTGAGCATGTCCAGACATTGCCCTTTCACGTCGTACAGCCAGCCGTGGTAGTTGCAGCGTATTCCTTTTTGTTCGACCTTCCCGTAGAACAACGGCACCAGCCGATGCGCGCAATTCGCCTGAACTATGCCGAGTTCACCCTGTCCGTCCCTGAAGGCCAGGAGCTCTTCACCGAGAAGCTTGATTCTTACGGGCGCACATCCCGCATGCGGCAGTTGAGAACTCAGCAATGCCGGGAGCCAGATCGACCGGAAAAGTGCTCCGACCTTGGTTCCGGGGCCGACCTGGGTCAACGTATCAGTTTGGTTTGGGTTCGCCATTTCTTACCTCCTTCCTAATCAGAGCGCCAGGAAACCGCCATCAACGGGCAGCACCACGCCTGTCACAAAACTTGCCAGCGGCGATGCAAGAAAGACCACCGGGCCTGCCATCTCCCTGGACTGGCCGAAGCGCTTCATCGGCGTGTGGGACAAGACGAACGCCACCCTGTCGGGATTCGCACGCGAAATCGCCGTTTGCGGCGTTTCGATGAAACCCGGCGCAACGGCGTTGACCCGGATATCGAATTTGGCCAGGTCGACCGCGAGTGACTTGGTCAACATCGCGACAGCTCCTTTACTTGCCGCGTATGCGCTCGTATCGTTGGGCGCCGCGGCAAAGGACTGGATGGACGCGAGATTGACGATGTTCCCGCGGGTGCGCTTGAGCTGCTCAAGGAATGCGGTCACGCCGTGCATGATTCCGCCGACATTCACGGCCATGAGTTCCTCATAGGCTTTGAGTTGCTCGGCAGTTCCTATGACCCCCCGACGATGTATCCCCGCATTGTTCACGAGAATCGAGATATTCCCCGTCAGTTGCCAAACGCGTTCGGCGACCAGAGGCGCCTCCTCCGCAACCGCGACGTTCCAATAGAGCGGCCATGCCGTGCCTCCCTCCTTGGCAATCTCCTCCGCGGTCGCCTCGGCGTTGGCAAGATTGATGTCGGTCACGACGACTTGCGCTCCCGCGCGTGCAAGACCGAACGCGATGTCCTTGCCCATTCCCTGCCCGGCCCCTGTGACGACGGCAGCTTGCCCCGCCAAAAGTCCGACCTCACTCATTTTGTTCATTGTTCCGTTCCTTCACGTCAAGGTATAGGGCCAAGGCTCACAGCGTCAGCCACTGGCTGTGGACGCGTTCTTCGTCCCGCTTGAATTCATCGATGCCGAGCGTCTCCACGACCTTCCCCTTCGACAGCACCAACACTCTGTCAGACACGTTTGATGTCAGGTTCAAGTTCTGCTCGACCAATAGAATGGCTACTCCTTCGGCCTTCAAGCGGCCAATGACGTCGCCGATTTGCTCGACGACCTTGGGAGCCAATCCCTGAGTCGGCTCATCAAGCATCAATACGCGTACATCCGTCACCAAGGCACGAGCAATGGCCAACATCTGTTGCTCGCCGCCCGACAGCGCACGGCCCGGGTTCCTGATGCGGTTCTTTAGATTGGGGAACAAATCCAGGACACGTTCCTCGGTCCAGACTCTTGGCGGTTTCCGCTGCCCTACCCTGAGGTTCTCGAGCACCGTCAGCGCTGGAAATATCTGACGCCCCTCCGGGACGTAACCTATGCCTGCTCGAACCACCGAATGCACCGGCCTTCCGCTCAAATCGTCGTCATCCAGCACGACAGTCCCGGCGGCTTCGGGCAAAAGCCCCATGATCGCTTTCAACGTGGTGGTCTTCCCCACGCCGTTGCGGCCGATGATCGACGTCACCTCTCCCTTCGGTGCCTCGAGGTCTATCCCGAACAGGACCTTCCCGGATCCATAGCCGCCTTCAAGACTTTCAACTCGCAGCATGCCCGACTCCCAGATAAGCTTGCTGAACCGCAGGGCTTGCCTTCACCTCATCAGGACTGCCGTCCGCGATCTTTCGCCCCCGATCAAGCACCACGATCCGATGTGCCAAGCCGAAGACGACCTCCAGATCATGCTCGACCAATAGAACAGCCATCTCGCTACCCTGCAGCAGCGAATGAAGCAACTCGACCGTCCCTCGCGTTTCATCGAGCGACATGCCCTGCGTCGGTTCGTCCAACAGAACGAGCTTCGGATTAAGCGCCAATGCCGTGGCGATCTCGAGCAGGCGCTGATCCCCATGAGAGAGCACGCCAGCCGGGGAGGCTGCGTGACGCTGCAGCCGTACCTGGCCAAGCCAATGCATGGCCTCGTCGGTCGTACGAGCGAGCATCGCCCTGGAGGGGATCGGATTCATACGGGAGGATTCACGTGCCTGGATGGTCAGCCGTACGTTCTCCACCGTGGTCAGGTCCGGATAGAGGCAGGTAATCTGATACGTCCGGCTCAATCCGCGCCGCGCCAGCGCGTGGGCGGCCAGGTGCTCGACCCGTTCTCCTCGGAAAGAGACCGTCCCCGCCGTCTTTTTGGTCGCGCCAGCGATAAGGTTGAAGACCGTGCTCTTACCCGCGCCATTCGGCCCGATCAACGCGACTACCTCTCCGGAAGCAACGGAAATATCGACATCGCTGACCGCCGCAACGCCTCCCCACTTCTTTGTCAAACCCACACATTCAAGGAGTGACATTGTCTGCCTCCATACGCTTTTCTTTCCGGCTGCTGAAGACAGACTGCAGGGATGTCTTGATTCCCCATAGCCCCTTGGGGGCGGCAATCACGACAGTGATGAAAAGAACCCCCATCACAAGCGGCCAACTGTCGGTTACCGCACTGAGTTGATGATGAGCCAGGACAAACAATGCAGCGCCGGCCATGGGCCCGATCAAGGTGCCCGCGCCGCCCAGGATGACCGCCATGATCACGTGGCCGGACAACATCCAGTGGAGAATCTCTGGCGAAACGAAAAGCAGGAAGCCAGCATGCAAGGAACCGGCTACTCCCGCCAGCGAATTGGATGCGACGAACGCAACGACCCTGAGGGTACGCGGCTCATAGCCCACCGCACTGGCACGTCTTTCGTTTTCCCGGACTGCGACAATTGCCGTCCCCAGCGCCGACCTCACAAAGCCCTTCGCAACGAAGAACAGACCCGCTACGACTATCAGCGTCAGCCAGTAGAAGCCTTCCCGTGATACGAATCCCTCGAATCCGAAAGGCCCGGCGTTCCGCACGAATCCCGTCAAACCATCGGATCCTCCAGTAACACTGTTCCATTTGAATACGATGGCGTACCCCAACTGCGCAAAAGCGAGCGTCAGCATGGCGAACGCCACGCCACTTGCACGCGTACACAGCCATCCGATAGGTACGGCCAACAGCGTGACCAAGACGAAAGAAACGAGAATCGCGGCCGGCACGGACCAACCGTTCATCAAGGCGAATGCGGTGATATACGCCCCCACGCCATAGGTAAGAACATGCCCGAAGGAAAACATGCGGGCGTATCCCATCTGGATATCGAGGCTCATCGCGAACAGCGCAAAGATCAGGATCTCGGTCAGTAGAGATACCTGGAAACCTGGAAGCACGAAGGGCGCGGCTGCCAGCAGTCCTAGTACCGGGATTGAGGCTTTCATCACTCTTGCTCCCCAAAAAGACCGCCGGGACGGAAAAGAAGTACGCAGATCATCAGAATGTAGGTAATAACGAGAGCGAAATCCGGAAAGTAGAAGTTGCCGAAAGTCTGCGTGCCCGCAACCAGCAGGCTCCCCACCGCAGAACCGATGAAGCTCCCCATTCCGCCAATCATCACAATCACGAAAGAGTCGATGATGGCCGCACTTCCCATGCCGATGTAGCCTGTGATCAAGGGTACGGCCAGGTAGCCACCCAATCCGGCGAAACCGCAGCCCACAGCGAATGTGAGAGAACGGATGACGCCGACGTCGACCCCAAGCGCGTGAGTCATTTCCGCGTTCTGGGAGATGGCTCGGATGAGCAGCCCGAGTCGCGACCGAAGAATGATGAAGGCCAGGGACAACAGGGCCACGGCACCGAATACGATGAGGAATGCGCGGTACATCGGGAACGGTTCATCCGCGACCCACAGCACTCCGGTAAGAAACTCCGGCAGTTGTACGTCCCGGGTATTGGACCCCCAGATCAATCGCGTCAGCTCCGACAGCGCCAGTGCCCAGCCGAAGGTGATGAGCAGGAAACTGCTCGGATCGCGCTTGTAGAGCCGCCGCAGCAGGGAGAGCTCGAACACGCTGCCGATCAGCCCGGCCACGAGTGGAGCGGCGACCAGGCCAACCCAGAAGTTCTCGAAAAAATGTGCCGCGGAGATCCCTGCGTACGCGCCGAACATGTATAGCGCGCCATGAGCGAAGTTCATGATACGCATGATCCCGAAAATCAGTGTGAGCCCTATGGTCAGCATCGCAAGAAGCGATGCCATTGCCAGGGTGTTTAAAGCGAGATTGAGCCAGACTTGCCAAGAGCCCATGGAAGATCCTTCAAGCTGCCCCCCCCGGGGCGGGGGCGGGTGTCATGTTAAGCAGGGCGACTCGTTATATATCCTTGCGGCAGCCCGGTATCACCGCGTCAGATTGGTAGGTCGCGATGATCTTTGCGGTGGGATACGGAACGTTGGGGTCCTTGTCCAGCCGCGCGACAAACACGGGCTGCTCGGCTTGATGATCACAAGCCCGCATCTTCACCCTTCCCTTGACGCTATCGATCTCGGCCCCTTCAAGAGCGGCTCTCACAGCAGATGCATCGGAAGACTTTGCCACACGAATTCCGTGCGCCAGGAACTCCAGACATTGCCAAGCCTCTCCGTCCCAGGTATCGGGAATGTCGTTGTACTCGGCTCTGAATGCCCGGACGAATTCGACGTTGGCCGGGGTGTCGTACGCGTAGTTGTATTGACTGATTCCATGGAGCCCGATCCCCGCATTTCCAAGGGGCTTTGTGTTGAGCAGATCCAGTACCTCGGTAACGATCTGCATGCGATCCGACAAGCGGTACTGCCCCGCCTGTTTCAGGAAAGCGGTGGCGTCATCCCCGCTCATCGCCACGTACAAGACATCGGGCCGCGCTTCGCGGATCCGCGAGATATAGCTGGAATAGTCCTTCGTTCCCAACGGGGTCAGCACGTTCCCGACAGTCTCCTTCTTCAGGTCGGTAATAAGCTTCTCGAACGTGGCCAAGCTGTTTTTTCCCCATGCATAGTCTTGCGCGATGGTGAAGAACTTGCGCTTCGGGGACTTCGCGAGCCACTCGGCGATCGTCCGGGCCCGCATCGGCCCCGATGTGCATGTGCGAAATGCATTGGGCACGAAATGGGTCGAGGTCAGCGATCCCACGCCGGCGATGGATGCAAGATACAAGGCGTTCCACTCCCCCAGCCGGGGCATCACGGCAAGTGATTCTCCACTGGAAATGATGCCCGTTATCAGACTTACACCACGCTTCTCGACGAGTTCGGTGGTCTTGCGTACGCATGCCGCGGGATCACCTTGCGTGTCTTCATATATGAATTGAATGGGCCGGCCACTGATGCCACCCTTGGCATTGGTGATCTTTTCAAACAAGCGGCACGTTCGTTGGATCTGCGCGCCCAAGGCAGACCAGTTCCCAGTAATCCCGGTAGGTACACCTACGCGGATTGCATCGCTCTGCGCGTACGCAGATTTGATGATGGAAGGAAAACCCAGCGATGCAGCGCCCGCCACCATACCGGCAGAGCCGGTCAAGAAAGTCCTACGCGAAATCGACATACACGACCCCCAGTTCCAGTTACGTTTGACCGCCGATTTCATGCTATCCGGCGCATTTCGATATGTCAACTAGGGTAGTTACGATATCTATTTTTCAGAACTTTCTGTGCACAGAAACAGAGCAGAAACTAGGGTAAATACTCCCCAAAACAGCTCACTTTCCTGCACGTCATGAACCATTCAGGGCGCATTCCCAGACATGCAATTGCCCGCGAAACTACTCCCTGGCGAGCACTTCCTCCAACGCTCTCGCGATCTCGAGAAGGTCCCAGTCCCTGCCATGCCGGCAGGCCACCATCAGGCCAACGGGCGCCGCCCCTTTCTCGTGGCACGGCAGGGAGATCGCGCAGCCGTCCAGGGCATTGATGACCGTGGGATTCCGCAACATGAGAAGATTCACCCGGCCGTACTCGCCGTCGTCCGCCAGCTCCACCATACGCGGCGCGACCAACGGTACTGTCGGCATGACCACCGCGTCGAATGCACGTATTTGCTGGGACCAACCATGGACGAATCGTCTTCGATGGTGCTGAATTTCCACGTAGGCGTGCGCCGGCATCGCCTCGCCCCGCTTGATTCGAATCGAGACCCTGGGATCGTACGCAGCCTCGTTCGCCATCAATAGATTCCGGTGCCACGAGTATGCTTGCGCGGCGACCACCCCTCCCCCTTCGAACAACATGGGCAAGTCATTCAAGACCGGAATCGAAATCTCTTGAATCTGCACGCCAGCGGCCGCCAGGCGCCTCAGCGCTGCTTCGTAGGTCCTTGCAACCACACCGTCCAACTGCTCCAGCACATAGTTCTTTACCACTGCCAGAGAAAGGCCTCGCGGGCCAACCGGCCGAGCGTCGCTGGCCGTGCCGCTAAGAACGCCATAGAGAAGCGCGCATGTATCCACGGAAGCCGCCAACGGCCCAACCGAGTCATAGCTCGCCGAGAGCGGCAACACTCCCGTCAGGGGAACGCTGCATGCAGTAGGCTTCATGCCAACGATTCCGTTCAATGCCGCAGGAATCCGGCACGAGCCACCGGTATCCGTCCCGACGGCCGCAACGGCCATGCCATCCGTCACGGATATGGCGGCCCCCGAGGATGATCCTCCCGGGATCCGCTTTGCCTTGCGGTCCCAGGCATTGAGAGGGGTACCGTAGTGAGGATTCAACCCAAGCCCGCTGAACGCGAACTCCGTCATGTTCGTCTTGCCAATGATGGCCGCGCCTGCTCGGCGCAGCCTACGGACCACTTCGGCATCCTGCAGCGCAGGGGGCGCTTCACTCAACAACCTCGATCCCGCCGTCGTCGCCTCCCCCTTTACGTCGAACAGGTCCTTGATCGAGACGGGCAGACCCGCGAGCGGAGGCGATTCGATACCCAGTCCAGCCAAGACGTCTGCGTGATCGGCAACCCGACGGGCCGCGTCCGCATACACCTTGGTAAACACCCTCTGCCCCTCGCCAAGCGGGTCGGAAATCCGGGCCAACGCCACATCTACCATTGTTCGCCTGGTCGAGGCTTCCCTACCGGAAAATTCGCAAGCCATATTCAATGCCCGAGAGTGGAAATCGGCTCGCCCCAAAGATCCCGGACCCCTGTCGCAACGACATCGCCATAGGCGGGATGGCCATGCAGGATGCCGAGGTCTCTGGCAAACTGGTTCATCCCGTCCACGAACTCTTCCGAGATGACCGCGTCGTAGTACGGCAGATCTCTTTCTATCAGTCCCGCGATCAACGCCGCTTCGGACGACGGGAAGTACTTCTTGCCCACGACTGTCGCCAAGTCAACATTCGCTTTCAAGGCGGCCTGGGTTTTTACGATTGCCCGGACAGCCGCGGCTGCAACCTGTGGGGAACCGTCTATCAAGCGGTCAGCGGCCGCTACGGATGCCATCGTGTAGTTGAAACATGACGGGGGCCCGTCCCCACGTCGAACATCCAGCACGACAACGCCGGCCCCAGACCGGACAGCCACTTCCGTCCCCATCCCGTTTGCCCAGAAGCCGTCTATTTTTCCTTCTTCAAGCGCCCGGGCCGCCGTTACGCCAAAGTTGACACCCGCGCCCTGCGCCCCAGGCACCGGCGAAATTTGAACCTTGTCCCTCTCGATATCGATTCCGCCCTCCTGCAACAACCGACGCAATCCCATCTCGACCCACGGCGCAGCCCCGATCCGCTTGCCCTTGACAACACTTAGGTCATTGCGCCGGGCCTTCAAGTCGGATCGCATGACAAGGAACCAATACATGCCTTGGGCCTGGGCGCAAAGCAGTTTCACGCCACGCCACTCGGGAAACGCAGCCAGCGCGGAATGCGCGGAGCCTCCCACCAGATCGACCGTACCTTCCCGCAAAGCGTGATAGGCCTTGTCGACCGGGAAAATCAGCTCCAACTCCGCATCGATCCCTTCTTCCTTGAAAAACCCAAGCTCTACCGCCGCCTCGACAGGAAAATACGAATTCGAAATGAGGTCGGGCACCGCGATTTTCATCTTCATGTGCCGTTCCTCCTACTTCTTGCTTTCGTCGTAGTAGTGGATTTCCAGCAGGATGCACCCACCCTCGGACTTGAACGGACCGTGCCAGGCGCCAGGAGGCCTGACGGCGTACGTATAGCCGGAAAACGGTGTTCCTCCGTGGCCGCTCTCGTCGTTCCCGACAGTCAGGTCACCGGAAACCAGAAACACTTCTTCCCAGTAGTCATGGACAATCTTTTGCTTGGTGAACAATCCAGGGGGAAACCGCAACAGGCGAGTACGCGTGCCCTGCTTGTTGACTTCATCGAGCGAGCCCGCAAGGATTTTCTCGACCGCTCCAGACGCAGGGTCATAACCAGCCGGCAACTGCCAGCCATTCTCCATATCGATCGTATGGAACTCGTCGTGCACTTTATTGACAGGCATGAGACTCTCCTCGATGAGCAATGGTGTTGGTGCTTAGCCCTCGATGGGCAGTTCGATGGTGCGATAACTGTGGCCGATTCGACGATGCAAGACCGGATCCTCCAGCTCCATCTCGAAAATCTCCGCGGGGGCGATGTCGCCGTGCGCGGCAAGCGTGCCGCAAAACATCGCGGTACCCGGAGGGAGTACGTATGCGTCGCCCCCATACAGCCTCATTAGCTCTCTGGGGTGCCGCAACTTCCCGAGCGGCCCCTCCTGGTAAAGCTCTCTCTTGCCGCTCCGGGTCACCCACGAACGCATGACCAGCGACTCCCATCGGTCGGCCACCTCTTCGAAACGCCAGCATTGCCTTGCAATGGGCTTCGCGCAAAGTTGCTTCGAGAGGGTGATTCCGATGGTTTCCACATGCCTGTCGGTGTGGTCGGAGCCCATCCCAAGCAAGAGGCCATCCGGGGTGCTGAAGAGGACCGGCTCGACTTCCCCACTCGCTGAGCTGCCGACCACTTCGATGACTTCATCCTGTGTCAACAACGACGCTGCCCCGCGATAAAAGATGGGGGTGCGCTTGGGCCGCTTTACACCGAGCTTCTCCAGTTCAACGATGTGGGCTTCCATCGCCTTGAGGTCGCTGCCTGTCCAGCCAGCGATGATCAACGAATGAACCCCCACCTCGACCTCTTCCTGTTCTTCGCCAAAGCCGATCCCAAGCCGCAGCGCATTGTTGCTTGCTTCCATCATTACCCCTTGCTTGCACAGGGAGCCCGCTCCGCGAAGCATGTCAGCGCGCCGCCGTGCCAGAAAAATTAGTCAGAATACTTAGTTAACATATGTATTTGACATAGTATGAGGATTCACTGGCGATCCGTCAACCACCATGGGTCATGTCTCGCTGCGGAAGAAAAGGCGTCTCCTGTCCCGATGAGTGGCGCCCTGTGAAGCCTCTGTCCTGGATGCTGGGCGCACAACGGTCGGAAACAGCGTAAACTACGTTGGTTAACTACCCCAGTTCCCTTCTTTGCATCGATCGGCCAATCAAATCTCGCAGGAACAGCAGGAAAGATCGGTCAAGGCAAGACATAGCAAGAGCGGAAGAAGATGACTGTCAAAACCAAACGATCTACAGCCAAAGCGGCCGAACCCAGCGAATTTGTGCCGTCCACGGCAGAGGTCCTCAACCTGGACAGGCTTCGGCGAAAAGGGCTTAACGCAAAAAAGGCCAGGGAGACGGAGGATAAGCACGCCTATTTCGTAGGCGTTGCCGAAGCCCGGTACGTTATCCGCAAGGTCTTCAGGATCGTCGAAGATCAGGCCAAGAAGTTCGGACTTGATCCATTGGCTCACCAGGCCCTCATCCAGATCTACGGCAGTGCGAACATGGAGCTGCAAGTCAATCAGGTGGCGGCCCGGCTGGACATTACCCCATCGTTCGCCTCCAGCATGGTCAGGATGCTGGTGGAGAAAGATCTTGTAGTCCGCCGCCGCGACGATAACGATCAGCGAGTGACCTATGTCGCCATGAGCGGGTCGGGGCGAGAGGTCATGGACGCAATCGATGAGAGCGTGAAATTCCACGTTGACTACTTCATCGGTCAACTGTCTGTCGAGGAGCGTGAAGGCGCGCTGTCGATCCTGATGTTCTACGTCGGCGCCAAGCTGTAGGAGCTCACGAGCAAAGCGACTTTCGCCGACGAACTACTCGCTTCGAACGACAAGGTCATGACGCGTTTCAACGACCAGGCTGGCGACCCGCCCAGTCTGCGCGAGCCGCTAGGTTCGCATGCACTCCCCGGGGGTTGCGGAACAGCAGGCCCTTAGTCTTAGTGGCAGCAAACAAAAAGCCCCTTGATTTCAATGAAATCAAGGGGCTTTTAGTGTCCTTGGCGGACAGGGTGGGATTCGAACCCACGATACGTTTTCACATATACACGCGTTCCAGGCGTGCGCCTTCAACCGCTCGGCCACCTGTCCTTGCTGCCCAAGAGTCTGGGCAGAAGAGCCAGCAATGATACCAGATTGCGAGCCATGCAGCCAAGCCCCGCCACAAGCTCGAGCAAAGATGTCCATCACGACACATTGCAATGCACAAAACCGTGCCATGCGAAGAAACAGGAACCAGGATGGGGAGTCGATCAGGAGCCAAATCGAGCGATTTGGCGAGAATGGAGGAGACCGCCGCGCCTTGCTTTTATAGCCACGGCGGCCGACGCTCTAGGTCGTCGGCCGCGCGGGCGTTTTGCTTTTCTAAAGACTGCAGGGGTTTTGTCTCCTCCACTGCATAACGATATTCTGCGCCCGCAATTGGACTGTGACACTAGGGATTGACCCCTATTATGGTGCGGTGCGCACCACGGTTTTGGATACAAATGCACCAAAACAGTGCATTCTACGGCAATCAGAGCGCCTTGCCCAACTGCTCCAGAATGGCCGGATTCTCCAGCGTGGAGACGTCCTGCGTGACCGATTCGCCCTTGGCGACCACGCGCAGCAGGCGGCGCATGATCTTGCCTGAGCGGGTCTTGGGCAAGTTGTCGCCGAAGCGGATTTCCTTGGGTTTGGCGATCGGGCCGATTTCCTTGGCGACCCAGTTGCGCAGTTCCTTGGCGATCTCCATGGCCTCGGCGTCGTCGGGCCGGGCCCGCTTGAGCACCACGAAGGCGACCACGGCTTCGCCGGTCAGGTCGTCCGGGCGCCCCACCACGGCGGCCTCGGCCACCATGGGGTGGGCCACCAGCGCCGACTCCACTTCCATGGTTCCCAGACGGTGTCCCGAGACGTTCAGAACGTCGTCGATGCGGCCCATGATCCAGAAATAGCCGTCGGTATCCCGATTGGCGCCGTCGCCGGCCAGGTAGCAGGTGCCGCCCAGTTCCTCCGGGTAGTAGCTCTTCTTGAAGCGTTCGGGATCGCCCCAGATGGTGCGGATCATGGCCGGCCACGGACGCTTGACCACCAGGAAGCCGCCCTTGCCGAGCTCGACGTCCTCGCCGGTCTCGTCCACGATGGCGGCCATGATGCCCGGCAGCGGCAGGGTGCAGGATCCGGGCTTCAGGCCGGTGGCCCCCGGCAGCGGCGTGATCATGTGGCCGCCGGTCTCGGTCTGCCACCAGGTGTCGACCACCGGGCAGCGGCCGCCGCCGATATTGTTGTAGTACCACATCCAGGCTTCCGGATTGATGGGCTCGCCCACCGATCCGATCACGCGCAGGCTGGACAGGTCGTATTTCTTCGGGTGGTGGTCGGGGCTGGCCTCGGCTGCCTTGATCAGCGAGCGGATGGCGGTGGGCGCCGTGTAGAAGATGGTGCAGCCGTGCTTCTGGATCGTTTCCCAGAAACGGCCGGCGTTCGGATAGGTGGGCACACCCTCGAACACGATCTGGGTCGCGCCCACGGCCAGCGGGCCGTAGGCGATGTAGGTGTGGCCGGTGACCCAACCCACGTCGGCCGTGCACCAGTAGACGTCGGACGGCTTGAGGTCGAAGGTCCATTTCATGGTCAGCGCGGCCCACAGCAGGTAGCCCGCCGATGCATGCTGGACGCCCTTGGGCTTGCCGGTGGAGCCCGAGGTGTAGAGCACGAACAGCGGATGCTCGGCCTCGACCTGGACCGGCTCGCATTGGTCGGACTGGCCCTTCTCCACGTCGTGCATCCACAGGTCGCGGCCTTCGGTCCAGGCCACCTTGCCGCCGGTGCGGCGATAGACGACGACGTTCCTGACGGCTTCGCAGCCGCCCATGGCGAAGGCCTCTTCGACCGCGGGCTTGAGCGGGATGGTCTTGCCGCCGCGCACCTGCTCGTCGGCGGTGATGACCAGCGTCGCGCCCACGTCGATGATGCGCTCCTGCAGACTCTTGGCCGAGAAGCCGCCGAACACCACGGAATGCGTGATGCCGAGCCGGGCGCATGCCTGCATGGCGACCACGGCCTCGATGGACATGGGCATGTAGATGATGGAACGGTCGCCCTTCTTGTAGCCCAGGGCCTTGATGCCGTTGGCGAAGCGGCCCACGCGGGCATGCAGTTCGCGGTAGGTGACCCGGGTGACGGTGCCGTCGTCGCTCTCGAAGATGATGGCGACCTTGTCGGCGTTGCCGTTGGCCAGGTTGACGTCCAGGCAGTTGTACGAGACGTTCAGTTCGCCGTCGTCGAACCACTTATAGAAAGGGGCATTGCTCTCGTCCAGCGTCCGCGTGAACGGCTTGCTCCATTGCAGGGTTTCACGCGCCAGCCGCGCCCAGAACCCCTCGAAATCGCGCTCGGCCTCGTCGCACAGGGCCTGGTAGGCGGCCATGCCGGGAACGTTCGCCTGCTTGACGAAGTCCGCGGAGGGTTGGAAAACGCGTGTCTCGGTCAGCACTGAATCGATGGTAGACATCGCCTTGCGTCCTTTGATGGAAGTGATAGGGGCGGATACCCATAGGTTACCGAAAGCCGACCGCCCATACGCGCTGCACCGCAACAAATGGGGGGCCTCCCTCTTGGCTTACAATTCCCGCCAAACCGTCATTCTGCGCGCCCAGCCTACCTGGAAAACATGTCTTCCCCTCTTACGCCACCGGGGCTTTCCCGGACGGAGCCCCTGCGCCCGCTGCCCAAGCTCATCTTCATGAGCCGGTGGCTCCAGTTGCCGCTCTACCTCGGCCTGATCGTCGCCCAGGCGGTGTACGTCTACCATTTCTGGACCGAGCTGGTGCACCTGATCGAGGCCGCGTTCGGCAACAAGGAAGCCATCGGCATGCTGGCCGAGGCCGTGATGCCCGTCGCGCCGGGCGCCGCCGCCTCGGTGCCGCCCACCAAGCTGACCGAGACCACCATCATGCTGGTGGTGCTGGGGCTGATCGACGTGGTGATGATCTCGAACCTGCTCATCATGGTGATCGTGGGCGGCTACGAGACCTTCGTCTCCCGGCTGCACCTGGAAAGCCATCCCGACCAGCCGGAGTGGCTGTCCCACGTCAACGCCTCGGTCCTGAAGGTGAAGCTGGGCACCGCCATCATCGGCATCTCGTCCATCCACCTGCTGAAGACCTTCATCAACGCCGCGCACTACGACGCCAAGACCATCCTGGCGCAGACCGGCATCCACCTGGCCTTCCTGCTGTCCGCGATGGCGATCGCCTATTGCGATCGCCTCATGGCGCCGATGCTCAAGCAGGACGCCCACGCACACTGACAGCACGGCCACAACCTCCTGGCGCGGCGGCATGCCAGCGCCCCACCCTTCTCTTTTCGGAGCGCCCATGACTACCGTCATCAAGGAAGAAGACCTGATCCAGTCGATCGCCGACTCGATCCAGTTCATCAGCTACTACCATCCCGTCGACTACATCCGCCACCTGGCCCGCGCCTATGAGCGCGAGCAGAACCCGGCGGCCAAGGACGCGATCGCCCAGATCCTGACCAACTCGCGCATGTGCGCCGAGGGCAAGCGCCCCATCTGCCAGGACACGGGCATCGTCAACGTGTTCCTGAAGATCGGCATGGACGTGCGCTTCGACACCCGGCGCACCCTGCAGGAGCTGTGCGACGAGGGCGTGCGCCGCGGCTACCTGAACCCGGACAACAAGCTGCGCGCCTCGGTGCTGGCCGATCCGCAGTTCGAGCGCAAGAACACCCGCGACAACACTCCCTGTGTGCTGAGCGTGGAACTGGTTCCCGGCGACACCGTGGACGTGCAGGTCGCGGCCAAGGGCGGCGGCTCGGAGAACAAGACCAAGTTCGCCATGCTCAACCCCAGCGACTCGCTGGTGGACTGGGTGCTCAAGACCGTGCCCCTGATGGGCGCCGGCTGGTGCCCGCCGGGCATGCTCGGCATCGGCATCGGCGGCACGGCCGAGAAGGCCATGCTGATGGCCAAGCAGTCGTTGATGGAAGACATCGACATGTACGAACTGCTCGAGCGCGGCCCCAGCAACAAGCTGGAAGAGCTGCGCATCGAGCTGTACGAGAAGGTCAACGCGCTGGGCATCGGCGCCCAGGGCCTGGGCGGCCTGACGACCGTGCTGGACGTCAAGATCAGCATGTTCCCGACCCACGCCGCCTCCAAGCCCGTGGCCATGATCCCCAACTGCGCCGCCACCCGCCACGCGCACTTCGTGCTGGACGGCTCGGGCGCGGCCATCCTGACCCCGCCATCGCTGGACGAATGGCCCGACGTGCACTGGGCGCCGGACTACAACAAGTCCACGCGCGTCAACCTGGACACGCTGACCAAGGAAGAAGTCGCCTCGTGGCAGCCGGGCCAGACCCTGCTGCTGTCGGGCAAGATGCTGACCGGCCGCGACGCCGCGCACAAGCGCATCCAGGACATGCTGTCGCGCGGCGAGAAGCTGCCGGTGGACTTCACCAACCGCGTCATCTACTACGTCGGTCCGGTCGACCCGGTGCGCGACGAGGTCGTCGGCCCGGCGGGCCCCACCACCGCCACGCGCATGGACAAGTTCACCGACATGATGCTGGAGCAGACCGGCCTGATCTCGATGATCGGCAAGGCCGAGCGCGGCCCCGTCGCCATCGAGTCCATCCGCAAGCACAAGTCGGCCTACCTGATGGCCGTCGGCGGCTCGGCCTACCTGGTGTCCAAGGCCATCCGCGGCGCCAAGGTCGTGGGCTTCGAGGACCTGGGCATGGAAGCCATCTATGAGTTCGACGTGCAGGACATGCCCGTGACCGTGGCCGTGGATTCCAACGGCACGTCGGTGCATGAAACCGGACCGAAGACCTGGAAGGTCAAGATCGCTGAGATGGTGTGACCCCCCCTACGCGCTTACGCGCGCAAGGAAAGCCCACCCCCTACGCCCTTCGGGCGCCCCCTCAAGGGGGCGATGCGGGTGGACCGGCAAAGCCGGATCCACCGCATCCTGGGTCTGGTGCCGCTATCTTGGAATGCAGTAGCGGTGCTTCGTTGGCTGGGTTCCGGCCAGCGAACTGGTGCTCGGCCTGCTCAACTACCTGAAGGCGTAAGCCCTTCGGCCTCGTGGCCCCGCCTCACGCCGCGGGCCATGTCGACGTGCCGCAGCACCGCCAATCCGATCACGAAGAACAGTCCGGTGGACAGGATGCCCAGGCGGTGGTTGCCCTGGGTGGCCCAGGTCACGAGTCCGTAGGTCAGCGGGCCGATGATGGACGCGAGCCGGGTGGCGAAGGTCCACAGCGCGAAGAACTCGGCCAGGCGGGAAGCCGGGGCCAGGGCGCCAGTCATCGCCCGCCCCGCGCTCTGGCTCGATCCCATGCACAGGCCCGCGATGGTCGCGGCTACCCAGAAACCGCCCTGGCTGGTGGCGAAGAAAGCAGTCAGCACCATCGCGATCCAGCCCACCAGCGTGGCGGCCAAGGCGCGCTGGTGGCCGATGCGGTCCTCGACGAAGCCGAAGGCGAAAGCACCGGCGGCCGCCGCGATGTTGACGAGGAACACCAGCGTCATGATCTGCGTCTGGCCGAACTTCATGACCTGCTCGGCGTACACGGCGGCCAGCGTGATGACGACGGCGATGCCGGCCTGGTAGAAGACGCCGCAGATCAGCAGCCGGCGGAAATCGGGAAAGGCCCGCGAGTCGCGCCACGAGGCCGCGAGCTGGCGCATGACCTGCGTGAAGCCGGGCCGTCCGCCATCCGTGCGGGCGGGCTGGGCGCGCTCGCGCAGGAACAGGAAGACAGGCACGGCGGCGGCGGCGAAGACCGCGGCGGTGACCAGCATGGTCCAGGGCACGAAGTCGGTGGCGGGCCGGCCCGCTGCCTGCGCCGCGATCACGACCGCCAGGGACAGTCCCAGGGTCAGCATGCCGCCCACGTAGCCGAAGCTCCACCCCCAGCCGGATACGCGGCCCAGGTACTGGGGCCGGGCGAGCTCGGGCAGGAAGGCGGCGATGACCGATTCGCCCACGCTGTAGCAGACGTTGGAAATGATGATCGCGGGTACCGCGATCCAGAAGCCGCCTGGCCCGGCAAGCGCCAGAGCCGCCGTGGCCGCCACGCAGCCCACGGTGCTGGCCGCCAGCAGTCGCTTCTTGGCGGCCTGGGCATCGGCCCAGGCGCCCAGACCCGGCATGGCCAGCATCACGATCAAATAGGACAGCGACAGGGTCGCCGTCCATGCCAGCGTGGCCCAGTGGGCATTGCCCGCCACCACGCCGACGAAATAGGCATTGAAGACGGCCGTCAGGACGACCGTCGTGTAGCCGGAGTTGGCGAAGTCATAGAGCGCCCAGGCGCAGACTTCGCGCCGGCGTACGCCCGGATTCAGGGCGCCGCGCATGGACGGCCCGGACACGGCGGCCAATCCGGCTGGCGGGCTCAGATGCCGAGTGCCGCGATGCCCGCGCGGGCGATCTGCGCGTCTTCGTTGGACTTCACGCCTGACACGCCGACCGCGGCGATGGTTTCGCCCTCGACCACCACCGGCACGCCGCCTTCCAGCATGCCATGGATGGTGGGCACGGACAGGAACGAGGTGCGGCCATTGTTGACGACGTCTTCGTAGACCTTGGATTCGCGGCGGCCCAGCGCGGCGGTATGAGCCTTGGAAGGAGCGATGTGGGCCGAGATGGCGGGCGCGCCGTCCAGGCGCAGCAGACCCAGCAGGTGGCCGCCGTCGTCGACCACGGCGATGGAAACGGCCCACTTGTTGGCGAGCGCCTCGGCTTCGGCGGCGGCCAGGATCTTCTTGACGTCGTCGGCGGTCAGGACGTGCTTGGTCTTCATGGAGCGGAATCCTCGTTGGGGGAAAAACGGGGATTGTAGGGCGTCCCCATGCCGGATTTATAGCTTTGCACGCACAAGTGCATTGACCTGGGCGCTGTCAAAGGGGTATCTTAGCGCCACTTTGTATCATCTTGTGCCCAGCATCCCCCTATACGAATGAAAAAGGCTCGCTTTCACCTCCGCCTCCCTGCATTCCGGCCGCAGTTCCCGGCCGGCGGGGCGGAGGTCCGGAAAGCGGGTGGGAAGCTGGCCATGCTGGTGGGATCCGCGGTGCTGGCCGGCTGCGCCACGCAATCGCCCACCACCACCCAGAACGGTTCCTCGGCCGCCGCTGATACGCCCGCCAAGCGCGTGGCGCGGTACAGCCTGCCCAACCACCCCATTCCGTCCTGGAAAGACAGCATTTCCCCCCTGCCGTCCCGCACCGAGCCGCTGGATCCGGAAAAGATCCTGTCCGGCCAATGGCAGGACGACAAGGCCGACGCCGGCGTGGGCGGCCAGGCCGAACTGGCGGCCTATGCCTTGAACTACCTGGGTGTGCGCTATCGCCTGGGCGGCTCGTCGCCCGAAGCGGGTTTCGACTGCAGCGGGCTGGTGACCTACGTCAGCCGCGAAGTCCTGGGCCTGCAACTGCCGCGCCGGGCCGAGGAAATCAGCCGGGTGGGCGACCCCATCGACATCGGCGACCTGCGACCCGGCGACCTGGTGTTCTACAACACCCTGCGCCGCAAGTTCTCGCACGTGGGTATCTACCTGGGCGACGGCCGCTTCGTGCACTCCCCCTCGTCGGGAGGGGTCGTGCGGGTCGAAAGCATGGATATAGCCTACTGGAAGAAACGCTTCAACGGCGCCCGCCGCCTGGCCTCCTCGGAATCAGCTTCACGCTGACCTCTTCCGGCACGACGCGCGCGCACGGCGCGCCGGCCGCCGCACCACACAATCCACAGTTCTCGAGCGCCTGCTGCATCGAACACACCGACCGCCGGCAGGCCACCACCTGTATGCCCGAGCGCTGGGCGGCCTGGCGAAACGCCTTCATGACGTTGTGACCCAGGAAATCCGTCAGCAGGATCAGCAACTCCGTGCCCGACGGCAGTTGCAGCGTCTTTTTCTGGTGTGCCGGATCCCGCCCGCTGATGTGGTGGGTGATGGCGATATTGTGGCCCTTGAGCAGGTCCGGGATGTTGCCTAGCCGGTCGGCTCCGACCACGACTGCGCTGACTGCCATGACGATCTCCGTGATGTCGATTGCTTTCGACAAATGATAATCATTCTCGTTATAGAGTCAACAAGAATGATATGAATTCTCATTTGATTAAGCTGATCGACATCGCTCCGGAGATAGGAAAACTCTGTCAGCCCTGGTCCGACGGCTTGATCGCATTCTGGACGACCTCGCGCGTCAGGCTGGGCGCCAGGAGCTCCACGAAGGTATACACGTAGTCCCGCAGGAAAGTGCCGGACTTCACGCCTATGCGACTGGTGTGCGTGCCGAACAGGCGCCCCACGGGTAGCCCAACCAGCCCGGTATCGCGCCTGGGGTCGTAGGCGACCCCGGCAATGATCCCTATCCCCAACCCTAGTTCCACGTAGGTCTTGATGACGTCAGCATCGATGGCTTCGAGCACGAAGTCCGGATGAACGTCCTGCGACCCGAAGGCCTGGTCGATCGCGCTGCGGCCGGCGAAGGCGCGGTCATAGGTGATGACGGGATACTGCGCGAGCTGCTCCAGCGTCAGCTTCCTGGCCTGGGACGACGTCATCTGGGCCAGGGGGTGGTCCGGGGTGACCACCACCACATGCTCCCAGGTATAGCAGGGCAGCGTGACCATGCCGGGCGTCAGGGCCAGCGCCTCGGTCGCGACCGCCAGATCGGCCTGCTCGTTCAGCACCATGTCGGCCAACTGGCCCGGGCTGCCCTGGATCAGCGACAGGTGGACCTTGGGAAACAGCTTGCGGAAGGCGGGAATGACCTGCGGCAGGGCATAGCGGGCCTGGGTGTGCGTGCAGGCGATGGTCAGGCCACCCTCGTCACGCCGGGCGTATTCGTCGCTGACCTTCTTGAGGTTGTCGACTTCGCGCATGATGCGGTCGACGATCTGCGAGACGGCCAGGCCGGGCTTGGTGAGGCCCTTGATGCGCTTGCCGTGGCGCTCGAAGATCTTCACGCCGAGTTCGTCTTCCAGTTCGATGATGGCCTTGGACACCCCCGGCTGGGACGTGTAGAGCATCCTCGCGGCTTCCGTCAGATTGAAGTCGCGGCGCACGGTTTCCCGGACGAATTTGAATTGCTGCAGGTTCATGGTGCGGTTCACTATGGATCTGCCATCCAACCCGGACGTACGGGCCGTGGCAACCCATAGATCATAATGTAATATACGACAAGCTATTTATTATATTTGGTAATTAGCATAGTCGGATTTCGCAGCATGGCGGCCGCACTGCCGCCATGCGGACTTCGCCTAGGACCCTTTCGGGGCCTTCACCCTGAGGCGGAAATACATCAGGAGCGCCGTCAGCGCGGCGACGGCGCCATGCAGGCCGACCAGGGCGACGAAGAAATCCACCCTGCCGTTGTTCACCCAGGCCTTGGCCAGGTTGACCATGTTCAGGTAGAACAAAGCCACCAGCATCGCGATCACGATGTCGCCCGAGCGGCCCAGCCGCGGATTCACCGCGCCCAGCGGAATGGCCAGCAGCGCCAGGTTGATGGCCAAGAGCGGCATGCTGACGCGCCACAACAATTCGCCGGAGGCGCCCTGCCCGCCCTCGCGCAGCAGTTGCATGGTCGAGCGCGCCTTGGTGGACAGGTCGTCCGAGGAAAGCGGACCCTTGCTCTCCATCCGCACGCCATACTTCTCGAAACTCATCAGCCGGAACTGCGGGGTGCCGGGCACGAACTCGTATCGATGGCCGGACTCCAGGACCATGAAGCGGTCGCCGTTGGGCTGGTCCTCGAGCATGCCGCCGCCCGAGACCAGTACGTTGAGACGGCCGTTCTCTATCCAGCGCGCAAACACATTGTTGACCCGGTCCACGGCGTCGTTGGCCGACTCCACGTAGAACACGCGGTCGATGCCGCTGGACTCCAGGAACTGGCCCGGCGTGACCTTGGAGACGTCGGAACGCTGCTCGTAGCGTTGGCGGTACTCGGCGATCTGCTTCTGCGCCCAGGGCGAAGCGCCCAGGGTCAGCGTCGCGATCAGCACCGCCGACGGGATGGCGAAGCGCAGGATGGGCCGGAACCAGTCGGTCAGGCTCAGGCCGCTGGAGAACCAGACCACCATCTCGGATTCGCGGTAATTGCGGGTGACCGTGGTCAGCACGGCGATGAACACCGACACCGCGATGATGGTGGGCAGGGCGTTGATGGACGAGAACGCGGCGATGCCCGTGACCACGTCGGCGCCGATGCGGCCGGCCGCGGCCTCGCCCAGCAGGCGCACCAGCAGCACGCTGATCCATACGACCACGAGCGTGGAAAATACGACGCTGGCATGGCTGGTCAGTTCGTCTTTGACGGAGCGCTGGAACAGGGACACGGTACTGGCCTGTGCGAGGGGCCCGCATCTGCGGGATAATTGACAATCTCGCGACTACATACAGGACGAATCGCGCATGGACTTTAGCACACAGACCTCCGCCCCCGAGAAAATCAAGACCGCCGCGCTGGTCGTCGGCGTGCACGCCGACGGCGTGCTGACGCAGGCGGCCGATGCCGTCGATCGGGCGGCCAAGGGCGCGGTTCGCGCCGCCGTCAAGACCGATTTCAAGGGCAAGACGGGTGAAACGCTGGTGCTGAGGTCCCTGCCCGGCGTGGCGGCCCAGCGGGTCGTGCTGGCCGGACTGGGCCCGCAGGAGGCATTGTCGCCCAAGGCACTCGCCGCCGCCCATCGCGCCGCGCTGGCCGCCGTCGCGGCGCTGGGCGTGACCGAAACCGTGTCGGCCCTGGCCGCCGTTCCCATGCAGTCGGCCGACGTCCGCACCCGCGCGCGGCTGGCCGCGATCGCGGCGGGCGACGTCACCTATCGCTTCGACGCCACCTTCGGCAAGCGCGACGCCGTCAGCCGTCCCAAACTGGCGCGCCTGGTCCTCGCGGTCGAGCGGTCCGAGACCAAGGAAGCCGAGGCCGGCCTGCGCGAAGGCAGCGCCATCGCCAACGGCATGTCGCTCGCGCGCGACCTGGGCAACCTGCCCGGCAACGTCTGCACCCCGACCTACCTGGGCGAGACCGCCAAGAAACTGGGCAAATCGCACAAGCTCAAGATCGAGGTGCTGGACCGCAAGCAGATCGAGGCGCTGAAGATGGGCTCCTTCCTGTCGGTGGCGCGCGGATCGTACGAGCCGCCGAAGTTCATCGTGCTGCGCTACGAAGGCGCCAAGCACAAGCCCGCCGGGCGCGGCAAGGCAACCGCCAACGGCCCGGTCGTGCTGGTCGGCAAGGGCATCACGTTCGATGCGGGCGGCATCTCGCTCAAACCGGCCGCCGGCATGGACGAAATGAAATACGACATGTGCGGCGCCGCCAGCGTGTTCGGCACGCTGCGCACCGTGGCCGAGCTGGGCCTGCCGCTGGACGTGATCGGCGTCGTGCCCGCGTGCGAGAACCTGCCCAGCGGCCGCGCCAACAAGCCGGGCGACGTGGTCACCACCATGTCCGGCCAGACGGTCGAGATCCTGAACACCGACGCCGAGGGCCGGCTGATCCTGTGCGACGCCCTGACCTACGTGGAACGCTTCAAGCCCTCTACCGTCATCGACATCGCCACGCTTACCGGCGCGTGCGTCACGGCGCTGGGTCACATCAACACGGGCCTCTTCACCCACGACGACGCCCTGGCCGACACGCTGACCAGCCTGTCGCGCCAGGCGCTGGACCCGGTGTGGCGCCTCCCGCTGGACGACGACTACCAGGAACAGCTCAAGTCCAATTTCGCCGACATGGCCAACATCGGCGGCCCGCCGGCCGGCGCAGTCACCGCCGCGTGCTTCCTGTCGCGCTACGCCAAGGGCTACCGCTGGGCGCACCTGGACATCGCTGGCACGGCATGGCGCAGCGGCAAGGACAAGGGCGCCACCGGCCGCCCCGTCCCGCTGCTGACGCAATACCTGCTGTCGCTGGTCTGACGCCGTCCCGCCCATGACCGAAATCGACTTCGCCTTCAGCGCCCCCGACCGGCTGCGCACCGCCTGCCAGATCGCCACCCGCCGCCACCAGGCGGGCCACCGGCTGGTGGTGTACTGCCGCGACACGGGGCGCCTGAATGCCTTCGATCAGATGCTCTGGGCGCTGGACGACATCTCCTTCATTCCTCACGTCCGCGTCAACGATCCGCTGGCGGCCGACACGCCCATCGTGCTGACCGCCTCGGACGCGCCCACGCCCCACCACGACTGGCTGCTGAACCTGGACGACACCTGGCCGCCCATCTACACCCGCTTCCAACGCGTCATCGAGGTCGTCACCAACGACCCCGCCGACCGCGAGGCGGCGCGGGCGCGCTGGCGCTTCTACCAGGAATGCGGCCACAACATCGTGCGGCACGACGTGTCGCGCCAACAGATGCCCTGAGCCGATATGCCAGCCCCCTTCCCCCCGCGCGACGACGCGGGCATCCCGCTCCTGACCGAAGTCCTGGACCTGCCGCAGCCGGTCCGGAAGACCGAAACGGCACCGCCGCCGTCCTCCCCCTCCTGGCCCGCCCCAGTGGCGCCGGCCGCCCCCGCCGCCGCGCCGCGGCCGGATGACGGAGACGGCATCGAGACGCTGCGCGCCGCCATCCTGCAGGACCTGCTCGACCGGGTGGAGCCCTTGCTGAAGACCCGCATGCGGGCCTCGCTCGAAGTGGCGGCCGCCCGCGCCCTGGAAGACATCGCCTACAACCTGCGCGAGGAACTCGGCCGGCTGGTGGACGAAGCCATCCAGAAGGAACTGATCCGGCGCGCGGCCGTCGAGAGCAAGCCCCTTCCGCCGCGCTGAAGCCCCGGGAGGCTGCCGCCAGCCGCCGCAGAATCCACTAAAATCATGGGTTTGGCGCCTGCGGCGCACCGCCGCGCGCCCGACCGACGTATTTCCGGAACACCGATGACCTCAGCCTCCCCCCAATCTCAGACCGAGACCGACGAACTGCCCAAGAGCTTCGAACCGGCCGCCATCGAGGCGCGCTGGTATCCGCTGTGGGAACAACGGGGGGACTTCAAGGCCGGGGTACACGTCCAGGGTCCGGACAACGCTCAGGCTTTCACCATCCAGCTTCCGCCGCCCAATGTGACGGGAACGCTGCACATGGGCCACGCCTTCAACCAGACCATCATGGATGGCCTGACGCGCTACCACCGCATGCGCGGGTTCGACACGCTGTGGGTCCCGGGCACCGACCATGCCGGCATCGCCACCCAGATCGTGGTCGAGCGCCAGCTCGACGCGCAGAAGATCAGCCGCCACGACCTGGGCCGCGACAAGTTCGCCGAAAAAGTCTGGGAATGGAAGCAGCACTCGGGCGGCACCATCACCGGCCAGATGCGCCGGCTGGGCACCTCGCCCGACTGGACGCGCGAATACTTCACGATGAACGAGGACATGTCGCGCGGCGTGGCCGAGGTCTTCACGCGGCTGTACGAGCAGGGCCTAATCTACCGGGGCAAGCGGCTGGTCAACTGGGATCCCAAGCTGCTGACCGCCGTCAGCGACCTGGAAGTGGTCAGCGAGGAGGAAGACGGCCACCTGTGGCACATCCGCTACCCGGTGGACGGCAGCGATGCCGCCATCGTCGTGGCCACGACCCGTCCCGAGACCATGCTGGGCGACGTCGCCGTGATGGTGCACCCGGAGGATGAACGCTACCAGGCCCTGATCGGCAAGCAGGTCCGCCTGCCGCTGACCGGCCGCCTGATTCCCGTCATCGCCGACGATTACGTCGATCGCGAATTCGGCACCGGCGCCGTGAAGGTCACGCCGGCACACGATTTCAATGACTATGCGGTGGGCCAGCGCCACGGCCTGCCGATGATTTCCGTCCTGACCCTGGACGGCCACATCAACGACGAAGCGCCCGAGACCTACCGCGGACTGGACCGTTTCGAGGCCCGCACCCGCATCGTGGCCGACCTCGACGCCCAGGGCCTGCTGGCCGAGGTCAAGAAGCACAAGCTGATGGTGCCGCGCGGCGACCGCACCAACGCCATCATCGAGCCCATGCTGACCGACCAGTGGTTCGTCGCCATGAGCAAGCCGGCCCCCGAGGGCACCCACCACCCCGGCAAGTCGATCACCCAGGTCGCACTGGACGTGGTGGCCGACGGCCGCGTCAAGTTCTACCCCGAGAACTGGACCACCACCTACAACCAGTGGCTCAACAACATCCAGGACTGGTGCATCTCGCGCCAACTGTGGTGGGGCCACCAGATTCCCGCCTGGTACGCCGACGACGGCCGCATCTTCGTGGCCCGCAACGATCAGGAAGCGCGCGAGAAGGCCACGGCCGCCGGCTACACCGGCTCGCTCACCCGCGACCCGGACGTGCTGGACACCTGGTTCTCGTCGGCGCTGGTGCCGTTCACCACGCTGGGCTGGCCCGAACAGACGCCCGACCTGGCGCGCTACCTGCCCTCGTCCGTACTGGTCACCGGCTTCGACATCATCTTCTTCTGGGTCGCCCGGATGGTCATGATGACCACCCACTTCACCGGCCAGGTCCCCTTCCGGCACGTCTACATGCACGGCCTGATCCGCGACGCCGAAGGCCAGAAGATGAGCAAGTCCAAGGGCAACACCCTGGACCCCGTCGACCTGATCGACGGCATCGGCCTGGACGGCCTGCTGGCCAAGCGCACCACCGGCCTGATGAACCCCAAGCAAGCCGAGAGCATCGCCAAGAAGACCCGCAAGGAATTCCCCGAAGGCATTCCGGCCTTCGGCGCCGACGCGCTGCGCTTCACCATGGCCGCCTACGCCACGCTGGGCCGCAACATCAACTTCGACCTGAAGCGTTGCGAGGGTTACCGCAACTTCTGCAACAAGCTGTGGAACGCCACCCGCTTCGTGCTGATGAACGTCGAAGGCAAGGACTGCGGCGTGGAAGCCGGCGCCACGGTGGAACTGTCGGTGTTCGACAAGTGGATCATCAGCCAGTTGCAGCGCACCGAGGCCGAGGTCGCCAAGGGTTTCGACGACTATCGCTTCGACAACATCTCCACCGCGCTGTATCGCTTTGTCTGGGACGAATACTGCGACTGGTACCTGGAACTGGCCAAGGTCCGGCTCCAGAACGGCAGCGAGGCCGAGCAGCGCGGCACCCGCCAGACCCTGATCCGCGTGCTGGAAACCGTGCTGCGGCTGGCGCACCCAATCATCCCGTTCATCACGGAAGAACTCTGGCAGAAAGTCTCGGTGGCGGCCGGTAAGCGCGGCGCCGACGAATCCACCAGCGTGGGCGTGCAACCCTATCCCGCCGCCCAGGTCGAGAAGATCGACGAGGCCGCCGAGGCGGCGATGGCCGAGCTCAAGGCCCAGGTCGACGCCGTGCGCGCGCTGCGCGGAGAAATGAACGTGCCGCCCTCGCAGAAGGCGCCGCTGAACGCCACCGGCAACCGCGCCGCGCTGGAGCGCAATGCGCCCTACCTGGCGGCCCTGGCCCGGCTGACCGAGGTCAAGGTGGTCGACCAGTTGCCCGACGTCGTCGGCGCCCCCGTGCAGGTGGTGGGCGATGCCCACCTGATGCTGCACATCGAGGTCGACGTGGCGGCCGAGAAAGTCCGCCTGGACAAGGAAATCGCCCGCCTGGAAGGCGAGATCGCCAAGGCCAACGGCAAGCTGGGCAACGCCAGCTTCGTCGACCGCGCCCCGGCAGCCGTGGTGGAGCAGGAACGCGCCCGGCTGGCCCAGTTCAACGACACGCTGGACAAGGTGCGGGAGCAGCGGACGAAGCTGGGGTAGATCGGCCTCAACGCCCGGGCATGAAAAAAGCGACCCAATGGGTCGCTTTTTTCATTGCGCCCGAAACACTCAGCTCTGGACTCCGCGGCGGACCAATCTGTCCGTCCGCATTTCCTCAAATTATCTTCCCGCATCGCCCTGTAGATACTGGAGCAGCCTCTTGCCTTTTCCAAATTAACGTATATACAATAAATGCGGGTCACCTACGATGCAGATAAACGCGCCACGATCTTGATCGAACGTGGACTGGACATGCGGCATGCGGGAAAAATCTTCATCGGGTGCCATCTCACGCTACCCGACGAGCGCCGCGACTATCGCGAATGCCGGTACATCACGCTCGGCCTCCTGGACGAACGCCTCGTGGTCGCCGTCTGGACACTGCGCGGCAACAGCCGACGCATCATCAGTTTCAGGAAAGCCAATGAACGGGAACAGAAAAGATACTGGGAGCAAGTGGGTCGACCCGGATGACGCCCCTGAACTTCAGGACGAATGGTTCGAACGAGCGGAACTACGCGATGGCAACAAGGTGCTCAGGCGGGGGCGCCCGAAATCGGCCGTTGCCACAGTGGCCATCAGCCTGAGGCTTCCCCCCGACGTGCTGGATCAATGGAAACGAACGGGTCCGGGGTGGCAGACTCGGATGGTGGCGTCGCTGCGCCAGCATGCGCCGCAAACCCAGAGGATATGATGTCCTTGGCCCCGGCGCCCGCCTCTGCCGCCAGGGGCCTCCCAGGCAGGCTCAGCGAGCCGTCGTATCCCTGGCCACACGGACCGGCTTGACCACCGCGCCAAAGCGATCATGGATGAAGGCCGCCACCTTCTCTCCCCATAGCCGGTGCCCGGCCGTGGTCGGATGCATGGAGTCCGCGAACAAATAATGCTGGTCCGCGTCCGGCTCCACCAGCGTGGCGGGGGTACACAACAGCGCGTCCACCTCGCCCTGCGACGCATCGTAGTTGGTGCAGGCGGGCTTGTCGGTCACGGTCAGGCCCACCGCGGCGGGGTCGTCGACGGCATCGTCGATGAGGCCGGCCAGATCGAACACCTGCACGCCCGTGCCCGACAGCCCCCCGGCCACGAGCTCGTTGTAGCCCTCGGACACGTCGGTGGCCAGGTCCTCCAGCTCGGTACTGCGGATGAAAGGCAGCATGCCCAGGTCAGGAAGGTTGACGTATACGATCCGTTTGGCGCCGGCCGCGGACAGCCGCTTGAGCTGCGTCACCATCGCGGCCGCCTTGGCCCGGACCAGCGCCTCCATCCGGTCGTCGGCGTCGGAAGCGGGCTCGGGCTCGGCTTCCCCCAGAGCCTGGAAGGCATCGAGGAAATCGTTGCCGCCCCCTTGCACCAGTACCAGCTCCGTCCCGTCGAATCCCTTGTGCGCAGCCAGGTAGCGGTCGATCTGGGTCTTGATGGAAATGGCGGTCTCGCCCTGGAGCCCGCCATCGGCCGGGATGCCGCCCGGGGCCGGCGCCGTCTCGGCGTCGGTCTCGATATGGGCGCCGCCCTGCGCATAGCCGTTTCCGCCCAGGTCCACGATGCGGCCCCCCTGTCCGAGCGGGCCGAAATCGACCTGCTGGTTGGGCTTGACCGGCAGGCCCAGCGCATCGGCCACCACCTCTACCCAGACTTCTCCGGGTTTGGTCGTGAAACGCTGGCCCGTCGCACTGCGCGTGGCAGGATCGGGGTGGGACGCTCCCGGGTTGTAGGTGCCGACGTCGCTCAGGCTGTCGCCGAACGACACGATGACGCTGATCGGCCCGGTCACGACGGGGCGCTGGGCGCGGTCGCGCCAGGCCATTGCCGCCATGCCGCCCACGACGAGCAGCGCCACGACCAGAAGCCAACGCAATGACGGTAGCCGCATGGGGATCACCTTGGGGGAGAACGGTCGCGCCGGCGGACGCCAGCTGCGGTATGACACGCCGCCCGGCGGCAGGTTCAGTGCCGCCGGGCGGGGAAAACGCCGTGCGGTCTGTCAGCGACGTTTCATGTAATGGACAAAGACTTCGCCGTCGTCTTCCTGCGCCAGCAATTCGTTGCCGGTCTGCTTGGAAAAGGCCTGGAAATCGCGCACCGACCCCTTGTCGGTGGCCACGACCTTGAGCACCTGTCCGCTCTCGAGCGTCGCCAGCGCCTTCTTGGCACGCAGGATGGGCAAGGGACACTTGAGCCCCTTGGCATCCACCTCCAGGTCGAACGCCACCGGTTCGGTATTCATTGCGCCTTCTCCCGCCACGCCGCTCACAGGCGGCCTTCGACCCAGCCCTGCACGCTGGCGAGCGCCTGCGGCAGGCCCGAGGGATCCGTGCCGCCGGCCATCGCCATGTCCGGCCGGCCGCCGCCCTTGCCGCCCACCTGCTGGGCCACGAAATTGACCAGGTCGCCCGCCTTGACCTTGCCGGACACGTCGGCCGTGGCACCGGCCACCAGGCTGACCTTGCCGCCGTCGACGGCGGCCAGCACGATGGCGGCGGACTTCAGCTTGTTCTTGAGCTGGTCCACGGTCTCGCGCAGCGACTTGGGATCGACGCCGTCCAGCTTGGCGGCCAGCACCTTCACGCCCTTGACCTCGACCGCCGAGGCCGCCAGGTCATTGCCGGCGCTGCTGGCCAGCTTGCTCTTGAGTTGGGCGATTTCCTTTTCCAGGCTCTTCAACTGGTCCTGCACCTGGCCGATGCGCGCCGGCAGGTCGCCCGGCTGCACCTTCAGCGCGCCCGCGGCCGAGGCCAGCGTGGCGTTCAGGTTCTGCAGATAGGACAGGCTGTTGTCGCCGGTGATGGCCTCGACCCGGCGCACGCCGGCGGCCACGCCGCCCTCGCTCACGATCTTGAACAGGCCGATGTCGCCCGTACGGCCCACGTGCGTACCGCCGCACAGCTCGCGCGAGAAACCGATGTCCAGCACCCGCACTTCGTCGCCGTATTTTTCGCCGAACAGCGCCATCGCGCCGCCCTTGACGGCATCGTCATAGGCCATCAGTTGCGCCTGCACCGGCGTATTGCCCAGCACCTCGCGGTTGACGATGGCTTCCACCTGCGCGATCTGCTCGGCATTCATGGGCGCGTCGTGCGCGAAGTCGAAGCGGGTCTTGTCCGGGTCGACCAGCGAGCCCTTCTGCTGCACGTGCTCACCCAGCACCTGGCGCAGCGCCTTGTGCATCAGGTGGGTGGCCGAGTGGTTGCGCACCGTGCGCGCGCGGCGGACTTCGTCCACCTGGGCGTCGACCGTGTCGCCCACCGCCAGCGAACCCGACACCAGCTTGCCGTGGTGGCCGAACACGTCGGACTGGATCTTCTGGGTGTCTTCCACATCGAAACGCACCGCGCCCTGCACCAGCACGCCGGCATCGCCCACCTGGCCGCCCGACTCGGCATAGAACGGCGTACGGTCCAGCACCACCACCGCGGCCTGGCCGGCCTCGATGCACGGCACCGACGCGCCATCCACGTACAGCGCCGTGATCTTGCCTTGCGCGGCCAGGTGCGTATAACCCTCGAATACCGTCTTGGCGCCGTCGTACGACAGGCCGGCGGCCATCTTGAACTTGCCGGCGGCGCGGGCCTGCTCGCGCTGGCGGGTCATCGCGGCCTCGAAGCCGGCCATGTCCACATCCACGTTGCGCTCGCGGCAGATGTCGGCCGTCAGGTCCACGGGGAAGCCGTAGGTGTCGTACAGGTTGAACAGCGTCTCGCCGTCCAGCGCGGCACCCGGCTTCAGCGCGGCCAACGCGCCGTCCAGGATCTTCATGCCGTGTTCCAGCGTTTCGCCGAAACGCTCTTCCTCCTGGCGCAGCACCTGCTCCACCCGCGCCTCGGCCTTGGCCAGCTCGGGATAGGCCTCGCCCATCTCGGCCACCAGGTCCTTGACGATGCGGTGGAAGAACGGCTTGGTCTGGCCCAGCTTGTAGCCGTGGCGCAGCGCGCGGCGGATGATACGGCGCAACACGTAGCCGCGGCCCTCGTTGCCCGGAATCACGCCGTCCACGATCAGGAACGAGCAGGCGCGGATGTGGTCGGCGATCACTTTCAGCGAATTGTTCGCCAGGTCGGTACAGCCGGTTTCGCGCGCCGCGGCCTTGATCAGGTTCTGGAACAGGTCGATTTCATAATTCGAGTGCACGTGCTGCAGCACGGCGGCGATCCGCTCCAGGCCCATGCCCGTATCCACGCAGGGCTTGGGCAGCGGGTTCAAGGTGCCCGACGCGTCGCGGTCGAACTGCATGAACACCAGGTTCCAGATTTCGATGTAGCGGTCGCCGTCTTCCTCGGGCGATCCCGGAGGGCCGCCCCAGATATCGGGGCCATGGTCGTAGAAAATTTCCGAACACGGGCCGCAGGGGCCGGTGTCCGCCATCTGCCAGAAGTTGTCGGAGGCGTAGCGCGCGCCCTTGTTGTCGCCGATGCGGACGATGCGCTCGGCCGGCACGCCGATCTCGTTCTGCCAGATGCCGTAGGCCTCGTCGTCTTCCTGGTAGACCGTGACCCACAGTTTTTCCTTGGGCAGCTTGTAGACCGTGGTCAGCAATTCCCAGGCGTAATGGATGGCGTCGCGCTTGAAATAGTCGCCGAAGCTGAAATTGCCCAGCATCTCGAAAAACGTGTGGTGCCGGGCCGTGTAGCCCACGTTTTCCAGATCGTTGTGCTTGCCGCCGGCGCGCACGCTGCGCTGCGACGAGGTCGCGCGCTTGTAGGGGCGCACTTCGTTGCCCAGGAAGACGTCCTTGAACTGGACCATGCCCGAATTGGTGAAGAGCAGGGTCGGGTCGTTGGCTGGCACCAGCGACGAGGACGGCACCACGGTGTGGCCCTTGGACTCGAAGAACTGGAGGAATTTCTGACGGATCTCGGCGGATTTCATCGCTGCACGCAGGTAGGGGGATGAATCGCACTGCACCCGTTTACATCCCCGGATAAATATCGAATCGTCAATTATAGAGGGACTGCGATAGAGGTACCGAGACAGGGGGAACGCTTCGCCGGCCAGGTCGAAAAATGGGGCGGATTCCTGGCTCTCGCTCAGGACTGCGCGGGCTTCATTCTCTTCCTATGCTGCACAGCGCCATGCTCTGCTTCGTGCATCAGTTTTGCCGCGATTGCCAACGTTCTGGCCATCTCCGCCCCGCGGCCTCCCTCGGAAAAACCCTTGACGTCGCTCACGTCCTTGGTCACTCTCTTGAACAAATAGCGGCCCGGCTTACCCTCGCCGTGGGGCTCGAAATATATCCCTGCCGGCAAACCGCCCTCTTTCGCCATTTTTTCGGCCTGTTCCCAGATGTCACTGGGAACTCTAGCCAGGAACTTAGCCTCCGTTTCCGTTGCCTTGCCAGGCGGCCTCCCTCCTTTTCTTTTGGGGGGCCGGCTCTCTCCAACCTCCTGGCGCTCAAACCCACTTGCGAAACGTTGCCTCGCCAGGTCTTCGCGTCGCGAAATCAGCCCGGTCGTATTGACCGTCCCCTCCCTGGCAAATTGAAGCGCGGCGATATGCGCCGTGGCCTTTGATTCATAGACACGCTCAGGCAGGTTATTGGCGACATAGCCATCTCCGCTCGAGGTTACTGTTATTGCCATCACTTTCTCCAAAGATCACCACGCCCTCCGCCCCCTGGCGAACAGCCGGTCCACGCCTGCACATGGGTGAGAGCCCCGGCCGGACGGTTCCACGGTCCACGACACGGGGCCGGTGCCGGGCACCTTTGGAGTCAACAGGCTCTAGCCCGGCATCTCGTAATAGCAGGACGAGTGGAAACTGCCGTTCTGGAAGAAATAGCCCGAGTATCCGTTGTTCACCGGCTGCAAGTGCCGATTCTGGTTGGCAAAGGCGCCATGTCCCGCGCGGTAGCTTTCCCAGGTGTACTGGGCCCAGGCCGACGCGCCGCCGTAGTACCCGGCGTTGCAATAGGCGCCCGAGACCCTGATCGCATAGTGGGTTATCTCCAGTACCAGCGCGGCGCCGGTATATCCCGCGCCGGCCTCGCATCGGGTGGTCCAGGGTGTCAACACGCACAACCTGTACCAGTTGTTTTGCCATTGACTGTGAGCCTGGACTTCCGCCCCTGCACTGCCTACCGCTACACGGATCATGGATGGCAGTTCGTTCCATCCGCTTCGGCTGTCCCACACCTCGCGGAAGTAGAGTTCCGCACCGGCCATGCGATCAAGCAGTTCTTGAATGGTTGCAGGCGCGCGCGGCTCGGGGGGTGGATCAGGCGGAGGCGCGACAGGACCGTCCGGCATCACCCGCGCCGCCACCCCCGTTATGTGCGTGGAGTCCACCCAGGGCGTCCGCGTCTGCGGTGGCGCCGGTTGCGCGCCTGCATTCAACCAGACCAGGGCACACCCTGCTCCCAGAAACACGATTCGCTTCATTCTCCCCCCTCAGTATTTGCAATAGACCTGGGCGATGGCCCTGGCCGGGCCACCAAGAACCGCCCCGTCGTGGTCCAGCAATTGCACCAACCACCCCGCCCCGGCATCCACGGCCTTGCGGGTGAACGACGACGCCGTGGACGACTCGATCTGAGGCAGCAGGTAGATGAGCGGCGTACCGGCAGCGGTGCCGAGCCGTCCGCAGGCAGGCTTCTGCACCGTTTCGCCGGACGAGACGATCTGACTGCCGGTCATGACATAGCTGGACAGGAGATCGTCGGCGCGCATCCAGACCCCCAGGCGGCAGACGAGGCCGGTGCCCGAACCGGAATCGGTGGCGAAGGCGCCATTGGGTGTGCAGGCGGTACCCGCCGACGCCATGGCGGCGAGCTCGCGCCATGTGCCGCCTGCGCATACCAGGAGTCCGCCGGCGGAAGTACGGGCGAACTCCGCGTTGGCGCCGGCCTCGGTCGACACCCGGGACATGCAGGGAGCATTGGCCGTGGCAACTTCCCTGAGGCCCAGCCTGTCGGCGGACACGCCGGCATGCCCGACGAGGTCGCGGCCGGCCACGGAAAGCGCAAGGCCAGCTCCCGTCGCGACGATCATCTGGCCCGCGGTCACGCGCAGCGTGGGCTGCGCATCCGCGGCGTCGAAGATCGATCCTCTATCGGTGGACAAGCCGGCGGCGGCCCGGATGCGCTGGCTGGCGACGATGCCCGAGGCGGGGTCGATCCGGACGACGCTGCCGTCGTCGGCACGGAACAGGCCCGTCCTGGTCTGCAGCACGCCGGCGCACTGAACGGACAGCACGCCGGTGTTGGTCGCCGTCAGGCAATCGCCGGCCGCGCCGCGCAAGGCCAGGGAGTCGTACAGCCTTACCGCGCCGCGCACGTCCAGGCCACCTTGCAGGTCGGGATTGCGGCTGTCGCGCATGCGCACGAACTGCTGGAACATGGTGGTGTCCAGGCTTGCCTGGGCGCCCACGACCCCCGCTGTCGCGCCCAGCGGATTGGGGACGGCGTAGGTCGCGCCACGCAGCACGGCCGGTTGGTCCGGATAGGCCGCGGCACCGTATCCCCCGCTGGCCATGATGACCTGTGCCAGGACGCCCGGGTCCGGTTCGAGCGCCCCCTGCGCGCGCAGCGGCGTTGCGGTGTGAATCAAGGCATCCATCCGGCATGCCGTTCCCGGACAGTTGCCGCTGCGTTCGATGCGGATGGCGACGGTCTGGTTGAACGGCGTGCGGTCCGGAAATCCGCGCTGCAGCATACCGGCCTCCCGCAGTTCGTTCAGCGTGGGCGCGAACGCATGCGCCACACCGGCGACGGCCGCGCCATCGGCCAACGTGTCGTAGTGCCGGACCAGATAGCCGTCCATGGCCCCCTTGATGGCGAGCAGATACGTGCCCGTGGCCTGGGCCGCCGCATCGTCCACCTCCCGGATCAGTCGACCGCCCGCCAGCACGGCGAGCACCATGGCGATGCTGGCGACGATGGCCAGTTCGATCAGGGTCCATCCCCGTTGACGCGCCGCGCAGGCAGCCGGCAGGCGCTCGGCCTGAGCATGCGACATCGGATGCCCTAGCGTGCGGTGAACGAAAAGGAATTCGTGTCGCCGCTGGTGCAGGCGGCATCGGCGCCCATGGCGTTGTAGGTCCCCGCGGCGCCGCCGGTGACCGGCTGCTTGACCGTGACGCCGTTGATGACGATGCGCTCGGACACTCGCTGCATGACCGAGGCCAGCGAGGGACACGCCGCTTCGTTGACCTTGTCCAGCGTCAGCCCGAAGGCATCGCCGGACGTGGTGATGGTGTCGGCGGCAAGCACCACGCGGCCGTCCGTCGCGCCCAGGCCGTGCCGGACCGTGGCCGTCGAACCGGCGCCGGCCACGGTGATGACGCTGCTGCTGCGCAGGGCATGGGCGAGCTGGACAATGCCTATTCCCGTATAGGGTGTGTTGCCCAATCCCTGGCCGAAGACCTTGGTCCGAGCGATGAAGCGATGCAGCTCCTGTCCCACCGCCGGCACCTTGTTCTCGATGATGTAGCCATTGATGGCGGGAATGCCGATGATGGCCCCGATCAGGACGATGGCGGCGACGATGGCGACCTCGACCAGGGTGAAACCCTGCTGGCGGGCGGGACGAGCGTGGAGAAAGCGGGACATGCGTGATACCTCATCGGCTGGAGTAATAGTTGGTCAAAGCGGAACGCATCTCGTTGACGACGCCGACATGCCAGAAGACCAGCGACAACGCGACGCCGACAGCGGCCAGCAGCAATACCCAGCGGGCCGCCATCGCCCTCCTGGCGACCTGCCGCAGCGACCGCGCCTCCAGGCGCGCGCGCGTCTGCTGCAAGGCGCTGTCCATGCCGCGGGCCGCGATCAGGTCGGCCAGGAACCACAGGGTCTCGGGCTCGACGATGCCGGTATCGAACGTGGCGCTGCCCACGCGCCCGTCGTCGATGTGGGCGATCATCCTTTCCAGGTGCCAGCGCCGCCATGGATTGGCGCCCTCCACCTGTAGCTCCAGGGCCTCGCGCAGCGCGGTGCTGACGTTGCCGCGCCGCTTGACCATGGTCGCGAGCGAGGCCAGGAATCGTATGCCCTGCAGGTCGCGATAAAGGCGCCAGATGAAATGCCGGTCGAGCACCCGGCGGACACGCCCGGTGAGATTGGGCAGGGACCAGCCGACGAAATAGACGACGAGACCCAATGCCAGCGCGCAGACGAACAGGTTGCCGTGGATGAACTCGGCAAAGGCATAGAGCCGCCGGGTCAGGCTGCCCAGGAACTCGTCGGGAACGGCGCCGAACGCGCGCTTCAGGCGCGGCACCGTGAACAGCGGCACGGCAACGATCATCCCGAACGAGACCAGCACGGCGGCAAGCGCCGCCGCCAAGGTGGCGACCAGCGTGCGGCGGGCCTCATCGGCCAGCCGCGTCACCGCCGCTACGTCGCGCAAGGTCTGTTCGAGCGCACCGGCGCCTCCCCGCTGGGCCATCCGAATCAGGCTCAGGTCGTCGTCCGGCAGGGTCGAGCGCAGGGTCTCATGGAGATCGCCGCCGACGTTCTGGTAGCGCGTCGCCCAGTAGGCCGACAGCATGCCTCGGGCGTGGCCCGCGTAACGCCGGGCATCGTCCAGGAAAATGTCGCGCAGCGTCTTGCGGCCGCTGCTGGCCTCCATGACATCGGCCAGATAGTCGTAGTAGTCGGCACGTGCGGCCCGGAACCGCGCCGCGCACCACGCGACGCACATGCGTTCGCTAAGCGTGGTCATGCGAAGCGGCGTCCGATGGGCGCCGGCACCCGGCCGGATGCCAACCTGCGCGGCCGCCGGCGTCCGGGCGCTCCCCGCCGAACCCGGTTCGCGCGCAGCTCGACCGTCTCGAAACTGACGAATCGGGGCTCGATGTCGCGCGGATCGACCAGGCCTTGCGAGGCCTTGTAGATCGCGCACTCCATCGCCGTCTTGCCCGTCATGTCGGCATGGTCGAACGCGTCGCGGCGCTGGAACCGGAAGTAGTCGCGCAGCCCCAGCGTGTCCGCATCGCGTACCAGCCTCAGGAAACCGTCGTCGATGGACGGGTCGATCATCTCGGCGGCGACGGTGCGGCCCGCATAGCCGTGCAGTTCGACCAGGGAGCTCTGCCGGCAGGCGGGACAACCATGGGGATTGCGCACCCTCAGCGCCGGGACATCCAGCGCATACAGGGTGTGCAGCCGATCGGCGTAGCGTCGCCAGTGGTCGGGGCCCGGGCCGGCGCCCGCGGCCGCGCCTTCACGCTCGAACAGAACGGCCAGCGGCAAGGCGCAGTGCCGGCACAGCGCCGGCAGCAATGTCTGGTAGACAAGCAGCTTCAGTATCCCGGGCGTTGCCAGCAGCCGGCGGGAAACGCCGATGAAATCCGAGGCCAGGCGGTCCGGGATCAGCGCCGCGCCGCCCGCGTGCGTCGTGGTGTACAGGTTGCTGCCCGAACTGGCGAGATCCATGAAGGCCCTGCCCGTGGAACGATCGCGTATCTCGCCTATGAGCAGGTCGTTCATGGCGGACCGCTTGATGGTCTTGAGCTTGGCGTCGAATTCGTTGGAAACCGCGCCGTCCAGCGATCGGCTGACGCTGTTCTGGAGCGCGTTGGGAATGAGATATTCGACCGGGTCTTCGAGCGTGATGACCTTGCGGGTAGGCGGGATGCGGGACATCATCGAAGCGATGGTGGTCGACTTGCCGGACCCCACCACCCCCGCGAGCACGATCGCGCCGCCTTCGGCGACCAGCGCGCGCTCCAGCACCCGGACCTGCGAAGGCAGATAGCCGAGCCGGGCGAAATCCGGCGGCTGTTCACGCATGTCCATCCGCAGCAGCCGCATGGTGACCGAGGCCCCCGCGTCGGTGGCCAGCGATGCCCAGCGCAACATGAACGACACGCCTTCCACGTCGTGCAGGATGCTGCCCTGCTGCTCGATCATGGGATCGAAGACGGCGCCGTTGCCGCCCTGTATGTCCATGTAGGCGACGGCCAACACCTCCCGCAGCGTGCTGGTCTGCATGCCGCGAAACCGTTCCGGCATCACGTAGCGGCCGCCCAGGGTGTAGCGGATCTCGGATTCGGGGTGGGCCGACTGCAGGTTGACGTGGATGTCGCTGGCGCCATGACGCGCGCCCCAGGCGACGATGTCATGGAACGCCGACGCCATGGCGCTCTTGACCGGATCGAGCAGCACCCGGCGGCGCGAGCGCAGGGCGTCCCCCGTGATCTGTCCTCGCACGACGGACAGCAGCAGCGTCGCCGGCACCACGATGCGCGCAGGACTGGCCAGGGTCCGGCCGCGTGCCCGCACCATGCGTTCGAACTCCTCGATCTGCTCGCTGCGCGCATAGTCGTCGACGGTGAACAGGGCTACCCGGCCATCCTCCAGTTCGACGGGACAGAGCTTGTCCAGCAGATTGCCGACATCGAATCCAGAGCGAAGCACGCGCTTGAACGCGGGCGTCATCCGGGCGAGCTGATCGCGGCCAGCCATGCGCGCGATCAGCGCCGCGGACGCCTCTCCCTCCCCCTGACACACCTGGCCCCGATCCTCCGGGCGGGATGCCGCGGACACACTCGACGCACTCAGGCGGCTGCCGGCGAGCAGCGTCGCGACCGACCGCCCCCAGATGAACGGGCTCATGGCCGGCCTCCCAAGGGAGGCACGAACATCGGCGGCATCGCGGGCATGGGAGCGACACTGGGCGGCCCCGCCGCCGCCATGGCTCCCGGCGCGGACGGCAGGATGCAGGCCGACCGTACCGACGCCCCCTTGCGCAGGTAGACGCAGCCATCGTCGATGCGCTGCAGTCGATACTCCCCGGCCGCGTCGGTGGCGCCGCGGGGCAGCTCGTCGCCCTGGCGATAGAGCCGGGGTTCGCCATTGACCTGCACGATCGCGTTCAAGGCGCCCTTCAATCCGTACAGGGACGTCAGTACGACCTGGTCGCCACGACGGGCCTGGGCAGGGGCTGGCCTGGCAACGGGCGCTTGGCGGGCACGCTCCGCGGCCAGGGCGCGCGCGGTATCGATGCGCAGCATCTCGCGCACCTTGTCCAATTCGCCTTCGGCGGCGCCCGTCGGGGCATGGAACATGGCCAGGACGGCCACCGCGGCCATGGCGAGCCGCCGGTTTCGCTCAGTCGCGCGCATAGAGGACTCCAGACATGCCGGCCATGAGCCGGCTCCGGTTCAAGGAAAGTTCGGCCGCGGCATCGACGGTGAGCGACACCGCACGCCATTCGACCTGGTTCGCCAACAGCCCCGGGACCAGAAACATCGACCGCAGCGGTCCTTCCAGGGCCAGTGGCCGCTCGGAAACGGCCGGCATCGATGGCGGCGCGGATATGACGGCCCCATACTCGTCGCGCGGCGGTTCCAGCCGCACGGGCACCGTTTCCCCCAGCATCGCGCCCGACATCAGCGGCAGGACCTGTTGCAGCGCGGTGATGGTCTTGCCATCGTGCTCGGCCCGGCTCCTGAGCCGCGACGGCTCCAACGCCTGCCCGCCATCGGCGACGGCAAACCGGGCCACCACGGCATCCATGGGCTGCCATGCCTCGCTCCAGCCCGAAGGGCGCGCCGCGAGAAAGCTGGCATTGGTAGCCAACCGCTGGACCCGGTCATATCGGGCCCGGCAGGTCCACTCCCGCTCCATGCCGCGCGAGCACTGCGCGGAAGACAGCCCCCACCCGCCAAGCTCGGCGGGCAGTTCGGCCAGCGCGTCCAGCACGGCCAGCCCGTCGTTCTCGGCATGCAGGCGTATCCGCTGGCGCAAGGCTTCGTACACCTGGGCCCAGGCCGCCTCGGGGTCGATGCTTGCCGGCGCGGGCGCCCTGGCGCCATCCAGATGGCGATACCAGTCCCAGCCGCTGCGCAGCAGGAATGCCGCGGCGCACCCCACCGCCGCGACGACCAGCGGCCGGGGAATCGCCGGCATGCTCCAGCCGCAGGGCTGGAGCCGGTACGGGGTCGCCACGTCGCCCAGCAGGGCCGGCAATACGGCCTCGCCAGAGTCACCGGCAGCCGCCTCCAGGATGACGAGTTCATCGCCGTGATGCGCCATCAGGCCATCCAGGGCGGCCTGGGCATCGGCGGCGCTGTCGTGGACCCGGTCGGAGTGCGTGAGGACTTTCCCGCCCTGGGCAGCCACCACCCAGATGCGTCCATCGGGCAATTCCGCCCGCAGAGCGACGACTCCCTGCCGGTGGTCCGACGCGAAGGCCAGCGCCCCGCTGTGAAGCTGGTCCGCCAGGCCGCGGTCGGCCCGGTTCAGCCGGACCACGCCGACGGCTTCCGAACCCGGCGCATGGGCATGGTGCGACGCCTTCACTTCCCGGGCCTTCTGCCGCGCCCGCTGGTCCAGCCTGCTGCCCAGGATGGTGTGCCAGCGCATGCCCAGGACCAGCACGCGCTCGTCGCCGTCGAATCGAAGCAGGACGTAGTCGGTCATGGCGGATCAGAAGCCTTCCTCGACCTGCGCGGTGATGAGCACGACCGTGTTGCGGCGCTCGCGCGCGGTCTTGCCCGAGCCGCCCAGCAGCATCGGCGCCCCGTCGTCCAGCCGGCGCTTGTCGTATTGGTCCTGCGACCGCTCGAAACCCGATACCAGCACGGGCTGCCCGGGCCGCAGCTCGACCTGCTGCACGGTCCCCATGCCGTCCACGGTCTTCTGCTGCAACTGCACCTGGTTGCCGCTGGCGCCGAAGGTCAGCGTCCTGAGCGGCTGGGCGACCGTGTTGTCGTAGGCGATGGTGAGCAGGATCTGGCCGTCGTCCTGCGCATCGGGGATCACGGTCAGGAAGGACCCGACGGTTTCCTCCTTCTGCGTGACCGACGGCGCGGTGGACGTGCCCGCCGACGACGCCACGGTGGTGACCTGCACCTGGTCGATGTAGGTGAACGTGGTGCGCACCGCGTGCGTGACCGGCCGCCGATTCAGGGTCTGCAACGGCACCGTGGTATGGCGGGTGATGGTGGCGACCTCGCTCAGGGCCTTCAGCACCACCGCCGAGCCGTCCCAGCGGCCACCGGCGATGGACAGGCCCAGGCCCGGCCCCGCCGCGTCCGACACCAGCGACGTCGGCGAACCCGCTCGCGCGGCATCCCGCGTGCGGCGATAGATCAGGTTCCAGTCTATGCCCTGCTCGGTCTGGTTCCGGGCCACCAGCTCGATCTCCTCGAACATCAGACGCACGCGCCGTGTCAAGGCCTTGTTCTCGCGTTCCAGGAAGGCCGCGACGCGGTCCAGCGCCTCGGGTGTGTCGGTGACGACAATGAGCCCGGAGGCATCGCCATTGGCCACCAGGGTGCCGGCGCGGGTAAGAAAGGGCTCGAGCTTGGCCTTGACCGCGCCCAGGGCATCGCTGCCGCCGGACTCGATGCGCGTGGACGAGGTACTTTCGAAGGCGCCGGCGCTGCCGCCCGCCGCGCGCCCCAGGCTGGCCGCCGCGGAGGCTTTCAGCGTGAGCGCCCGGACGTTGAAGACCCGGGTATCCGTGCGGAAGAAGACGATGGTGCCGGCCTCGTACTTCCAATGGACGCCCAGCCGGTTGGCGGCCATATCCAGCAGGCGGGGCAGCGGGTGCAGGCCCGTCGGCAGGCTGACCTGGGCGACGGCCGGCGGCCCCGCAACCGCCGCCTGGGCCAGGGCCAGGCGCGGGAGAAAGGCGTCCTGGGGCAGCAAGGCCTCCGGCCGGACACGTACCTGTATGCCGGTGGAGAGCGCGATCTGCTCGCCCAGCGTGGACAGATCGACCCGGCCGCCCGGAAACATCAAGGCGGTTTCGATCGAGGCCCGGAGCGCCTCGGGCAGCGTGACCTCGCGCGACAACGGCTGGGGCCGGCCCGCAAGCCACGGACGGCCGACCTCCTGTGCCCGTACTCGCTCGCGCTCGCCCGCCACGGCCTGCTGGAACGGAATGCGGGCAGCAGCGATGTTGTCGGAAGCACGCGCCGCGTCGGCGTCGATGTGGCGCATGGCGTCGAGCTGTCCGCAGCCCGACGTGACAAGAACGGTAAGCAAGAGCGGGCGAACGCCGCAAACCTTGGCCATGGCCTACCCCTGGCGTCCAGCCGGCGCGCTGGTACGGTCGCACGACTCGGCATGAGGCACGACGCGCAGCACGCGGTTGGAATAAAAGCACGGCTGCAAGGGATGGGTGGACAGTTCGGTGGAAGCCAGCAGTTCGCGCACGGCCGTCTTGAAGTCGCTGCCCAGGCTGGCCGACCCGGCCAGCGGAATGTCGACGTCGACGGTCCAGTGTTCGGGCTCGAACGTCCAGCCGGCCGCCGTGGCCCAGCGGCGCAGGGCCTGGCGCATGGTCCGGTCGGCCGGCGTGGCATCGTACGGAACGCGGCGGACGGAAACCGGATCCGCGGCGGGGAAGTGTCCTGCGCCGGCCGCGACGGCATGCATTCGAGCGGGCGCAAGCGGCTTCATTGCCGCGAACGACGGCTCGTCCAGCTCGGACGGATAAACATCCCCACGGCTGGACCCATGGGCATCGGACCGGACAGCGCGCCCGTGATACTGCGCCCGTGCCACCACTTCGCCTATCCGCAGCAGGTACTCGCGAGCCGTACCCGCCACCACCGCGTATCCGCCCTGCCACGCCACGGGGGCCAGCCTTTCGCCCTGGCCCCCCACGCTGAAGACGGCGGGCGGCACCTGCCCGGCCCGGAATTGCAGATAGGTCTGCCGTCCGTCGTCGAAGACCTGTACCGGCGCGACGCGCTTGTCGCCCGCGATGCGGTAAGAGAAATCGAAAGCGCCATCAACGCCAGCGGGTGCGGCCGGCAGGGCTTGGGCGGCGGCGGTTGCGCAGACGAACCATGCGGCGGCGGGGGTGATACGGCACGGATGCATAGACAACCCTTGGCAAGGCGGCGCGGCCAGACCGCACCCAGGCATGCATCGTGCCGGGCCTCCTTCCACCCGGATAGCGTGTGAACTACTTATCGCGAGATGTTTTCATCCACGCCCGCAAGCCGCGGGCAGGCCGCCATGGCGGGCGAAGAAATCGAACAGCAGACGGCCGAGCGTCTCCTCGCCCGAGCCGAAATGCGCGACGATGGAAAGATGGTTGTGCCGCGGCACCGACATGAACTGGCTGCGGCGGTTGCCGCAGGCCCGCAGGCGCATGAAGAACTCCGCGCCATAGCAGTCCAGCAGAGGGTTCTCGTGCTCGGCCACGGCGATGAACAGCGGCATCGCGCCGGCATGCACCATGTTCACCGGCGACAGCCGCTCGTGCTCGCCCGCGTCGTCGCCGAAATACGCCCGCACGCCCGCCGCGTTGGGGTTGGCCGGCAGGACGTCGGCGCGCAGCCGGCCGGACAGAATGGCCGCCGCCGACACATGCGGGCGCGCGTCCCGCGCAAGACCTGGAGCCAGCGCGAAGTGGGCGACGTGGGTGCCCCCCGCGCTGTGGCCCACCAGGAAGATGCGCTCGGGATCCGCGCGCAGCCGATGCGCCTCGCGCCGTATCCACGCGACCGCCGCGGCCAGATCCTCCGCCCCGGCGGGATAAGGCGCGGCGGGCGCCAACCGGTACTCCATGTTCGCCGCGAGGTAGCCCTGCGCGGCGAACCACCGCGCGACATTGCCGTAGATGCGAGGCGTGATGTCCTTGTCCCCCCGCACATAGCCGCCGCCGTGCACGAAAACCAGCACCGGCCGCGTCCCTTCCCCCGGTAGCCGGTACAGGTCCAGCACCTGCCTGGCGTCTTCGCCATAGGACCAGGTTCCTTCGTCCACGACGCCATCGCGCCGCGCCGACTCGTCCAGCAGCGGCCCCAAGCTCTCCAGCAATTCTCGACGCCCTTCCCCCGCGTCCCGCGCCCAGTCCGGGCCGATCCGGTCGTACAGCGCGCGCAGCGCGGCCTGCTCCGCCATCACTGCCCCTTCAGCCCCAGCTCGCGCACCAGCGAACCCCACTTGACGTTCTCCTCGGCCATGAAGCGCGAGAACTCCTCCGCCGAATTCGGCACGATCTCGAATCCCATGCCGGTCAGTTTCTCTTTGACCTCCGGCTGCTTGAGCACCTGCAACACCTCCTGGTTCAGGCGCGCGACGACCGCATCCGGCGTCCTGGCCGGCGCGACCAGCCCGAACCAGGTGATGACCTCGAAACCGGGATAGCCCGACTCGGCGATGGTGGGCAGGTCCGACATGGTCGGGGAACGCGTCTTGCCCGTCACCGCGATGGGCCGCAGCTTGCCGTTCTGCACGTTGGACAGCAGCCCCGAGATGCTGGACATCATCATTTGCACCTGGCCGCCCAGCAGGTCGACGATGGCGGCCGAATCGCCTTTGTAGTGGACGGGCGTCAGGTCGATGCCCGACACTTTCTTGAACAGTTCCACGGACATGTGCGGCGAGGAACCCAGCCCGCCCGTCGCATAGTTGAGCTTGCCGGGATGGGCCTTCGCATAGCTCACCAGGTCGGCCACCGTGCGCACCGGCAGCGCCGGATCGACCACCATCATCAGCGGATTGTGGACGATGCGCACCACGCCGCGGAAATCCTTGATGGGGTCGTAGCCCACGTCCGGATACAGGGCGGGCGCGACGGCGTGCGTGGTCTGGACCGCCAGGTACAGGGTGTAGCCGTCCGGCGCGGCGCGCGCCACGCTGGCCGCGCCGATGGAACCGGCGGCCCCCGCGCGGTTCTCCACGATGAAAGGCTGGCCCAGGCGCTCGCCCAGATGCTGGGCGATCACGCGGGCCACCACGTCGGTCGGGCCGCCGGCGGTGAAACCCACCACCACCTTCACCGGCTTGGCCGGATAGGCGGCCTGCGCCCACGCACCGGCGGGCGCCGCCGCCAACGACAACACGAATGCGCAACCCCTGAGATTCAACATGATCGGTCTCCTGCCGGGCGGATGCCTGCCGTCCCGGTTCATGGTTGTGGTGAGCGCCGGCTTCAATCGGCCAGCAGCATCTCGGCGCCTTTTTCGGCGATGGCCATGGTCGGCACGTTGGTGCCCGAAGAAGGCAGGGTCGGGCAGATGGACGAATCGATCACCCTCAGGCCCTGCACCCCATGCACGCGCAGCCGGGGATCGACCACAGCCATGGGGTCCACTCCCATCTTGCAGGTCCCCACCATGTGCCAGGAGGTCTGCAAGGTCTCCCGCACATAGGCCAGCATGTCCTGGTCGTCCACCACGCCCGGCCCGGGACGGGTTTCGCGCACGACCAAGGGCTTGAGCGCGGCCATGTCGGCGATGCCGCGGGAGATCCGCATGCCGCGCAGGAACAGTTGCGCGTCGTCTTCGTGCGACAGGTAGCGCGGATCCATGCTCGCCTGCTGCGTCGGATCGGATGACTGGATGTGCAGCGTGCCGATGGACTTGGGCTGGAGCGTGGTCACGCCGAACGTGAAGCCGGAGAACATGTCCATGCCCGTGGTCGGCGTCCGCGCATAGCGGTCGCCGCCGGACAGCGGCTGCAGGCGCAAGACCAGATCGGCCTGCTTCAGGTCGGGGCGGCTGCGGTAGTTCATCTGCGCCGTGGCCGAGCAGATGCTCAGCAGGCCTTCGCGCCAGAGCATGAAGCGCAACCCCTCGCGCATCTTGCGCAGCGGGCTGCGCAGCACGTCGTTGACGGTGATGGGCTTGGCACACTCGAACGTCAGCCGGGTGTTCGGATGGTCCCGCAGGTTCTCGCCCACGCCGGGCAGGTGATGAATGGGCGGCACGCCGTGCTTGCGCAGGATGTCCTGGTTGCCGATGCCGGACAGCTCCAGCAGTTGCGGCGAAGCCAGCGGCCCCGCGCTCAGCACGACCTCCCGCCGCGCCAGGGCACGGTGGCGCTGCCCTCCGGCCAGGTATTCCACGCCGGCCGCCCGGGTCCCCTCGAACAGCACGCGGGCCGCGGTAGCGCGCGTCATCACGGTCAGGTTGGGACGCCGGCGGGCAGGCCGCAGATAGCCGGCCGCCGAGTTGTTGCGCAGCCCCCGGCGGGTGGAATACTGGAGATAGAACACGCCCTCGTAGCTGCCGTCGTTGTAGTCGGGAAGCTCGCGATAGCCGGCCTGGCGGCAGGCTTCGATGAAGGCGTCGGACAAGGGATCGAACTTGTCCAGCCGGGTGCAGTGGATGGGACCGCCCTGGCCGCGCACCGCCGGATCGCCTTCGGGGAAATCCTCCATGCGCATGAACACCGGCAGCATGTCGGCGTAGCCCCAGCCCGCGCAGCCCAGGTCGCGCCAGTGGTCGTATTCGGCGGGATCGCCCCGCGCGAAAAGGTTGCCGTTGATGGAGCCCGAGCCCCCGATGACGCGGCCCCGCGTCCAACGCTGCGGCTTGCCGTTCAGGTGCCGCTGCGGCTCCGTCATGTAGGGCCAGGTGACCTCGGGATTGTTGATCAGGTTCACCACCATCAAGGGCACCTTGATGTTGATGTTGTTGTCGCGCCCTCCCGCCTCCAGCAGCAGCACCTGGCGGCGCGGATCCGCGGACAGGCGTTCCGCCACGATGCAGCCGGCGCTGCCGGCGCCGCACACGATGTAGTCGAATTGTGCGTCGGGCGGCAATGATTCTGCAAACATCTCGCTCCTTTCTTCGGCCATGCGATCAGGTGAGTCGATGCGAACCTTGTTGGCGGCCCAAGCTACAGGAGAGGCAGCATTACCGAAAATACTATTTTTGAATCCTTCCATTCCTTATTCATATCCTGGAGACCGGCGATGGATGACGGATCCAGCATTCCTTCATCTGATACTGGAATGCTCAAATATTATTTTTCAGCCATGCCGACCAAGAGTAAGTTTCCCCGGGAGACGACACGCGCCCCGCCCAAGGAGACACCGAACATGGTCCAGGACTACCGGCTGTATATCGATGGTCAATGGCGGGACGGCGCGCGCGGCGCGGCGTTCCCCGCGATCAATCCCTACAACCAGGAAGTCTGGGCCCGCGTCGCCGAAGGCACTCCCGAAGATGTCGCCGCGGCCGTTGCCGCCGCCCGCCATGCGTTTGATACGACCTGGCGCAAGGTGTCCGGCACCGAACGCGGGCGCCTGCTGCACCGGCTGGGCGACCTGCTCGACCAACATGCCGAACGGATGTCCATCATGGAGAGTTCGGACAACGGCAAGGCCATACGCGAGACCCGCGCGCAGATGCACTACGTGGCGCGCATCTTCCGCTTCTACGCCGGCTACGCCGACAAGATCTGGGGCGCGGTGATTCCGCTGGACCAGCGCGACGTGTTCGATTACGTGGTGCGCGAGCCCTATGGGGTGGTCGGCATCATCACGGCGTGGAACTCGCCCATCGCGCTGCTGGGGAACAAGCTGCCGGCCGCGCTGGCCGCCGGCAACTGCGTGGTGATCAAGCCTTCGGAGCACGCCTCGGTCACGACCCTGGCTTTCTGCCAGCTGGTCGAGGAGGCGGGCTTCCCGCCCGGAGTGGTCAACGTGGTCACCGGGGACGTCGAGATCGGCCAGGCCCTGGTCTCGGGTCCGGGGCTGGACAAGATCAGCTTCACCGGCAGCGGCCGCGCGGGTCGCGAGATCGCCGCGGCCGCCGGGCGCAATCTCGTTCCCGTCACGCTGGAGCTGGGCGGCAAGTCGCCCAACATCATCTTCGACGACGCGGACCTGGAAAAAGCCACGGTCGGCGCGCTGGCCGGCATTTTCGCCGCCGCGGGCCAGACCTGCATCGCCGGCTCGCGCCTGCTGGTGCATCGCGCCGTGCACGACCGGGTGGTCGACGAACTGGCCCGCCGCGCGACACGCATCGTCATAGGCGACCCCCGCGACCCGGCCACGGAAATGGGTACCGCCGCCAACGAGCCGCAGTTCCGGCGCATCCTCGCCTGCATCGACGAAGGCCGTCGCGAAGGGGCCCGCCTGGTGACCGGCGGCGGCCGGGCGGACCGGCAGGACTTGGCGCGCGGCTTCTTCGTCCAGCCGACCATCTTCGCCGGCGTGGACAACGCCATGCGGCTGGCCCAGGAAGAAATCTTCGGGCCGGTGCTTGCCGTCATCCCCTTCGACGACGAAGCGCATGCGCTGGAACTGGCCAACGGCACCCCCTTCGGCCTGGCCGCGGCGGTCTGGACCCGCGACGTCTCGCGCGCCATGCGTATGACCCGCGAACTGCGCAGCGGCGTCGTCTGGGTCAACACCTATCGCATGGTCACGCCGCAGGCGCCGTTCGGCGGCGTCAAGGAAAGCGGCTACGGACGCGAGCGCGGCGAGCAAGGATTGCTGGAGTTCACCGTGAGCAAGAACGTCATGATCGACTTCTCGACCGAAGCGCGCGACCCGTTCGCCGTCAAGGCCTGACGGGCTCTCGCCGCACCACGCTTCCCCACGCCCGACGCGCCAGGGGACATCCAGGAGACAACATGATCGAACGCATCGAGGTCTACGTGACCGAACTGCCCGTCAGGGTCAAGCGCATCTTCTCCAGCGGCTCGTACGATACCGGCCCCCGGGACCGCATCCTGGGCAAGCCGGTGCTGGTCCGCATCCACGCCGACGGCGTGACGGGCTGCGCGCAGATCCGTCCCATCAGCCCCGGCCATTTCGTCGCCGACACCACCCAGAGCGTGGTGGCCGCCATCACCGAGATCTATGGCCCCGCGCTGATCGGGCGCAGCATCTTCGACATCGAGGGCATCAACGAAATGTTCGACCTGCGGCTGGCCGGCAACCCGGCGGCGCGGGCGGTGCTGGACATCGCGCTGTACGACGCCATGGGCAAGGCCCTGGCCGTGCCCGCGCACCTGTTGATGGGCGGCGCCTGCCAGCCGCGCATTCCGCTCGAATGGTCGGTCAGCCTGGCCGACGACCCCGCCGTCATGGTCGAGGAATCGCAACGGGCCGTCTCGGAATTCGGCATCGGCGTCCTGTGCCTGAAGGCGGCCGACCGGCGAGGCTGGCGCCAGGACGTCGCCAACTTCGAACAGGTGCGGCGCGCGGTGGGCGACGACGTCGTCATCGGCGTCGACCCCAACACCGGCTGGAGCGTGGCCGACGCCCTGCGTGCCGTCGACGCGCTGCGCGAGCTGGGCCTGGGCTACATCGAACAGCCCGTGGCCCGCCGCGACCTCCATGGCATGGCCACCATCCGGCAGGCCGCGCGCGGCATTCCGCTCATGGCCGACGAAGGTCTGTTCACGCTCCAGGACGCGCACGACCTGGCCCGTGCCCACGCGGTCGATGCCTTCTGCATCAAGCTCTACAAGGTCGGCGGGCTGACCGCCGCCCGCCGGATCGGCGCTGTCGCCCAGGCCGCCAACATTCAGCTCAATTGCGGCGGGCTGGCGGTGCAGTCCCAGTTGGAGGCGGCCGCGGCGGCGCACTTCTATGCCAGCACGCCGCGCAGCCGCATGTTCGGCGCGGGGGAATTCCTGTTCGGCCTGAACACCACCGCCCCGGACCCGCTGGTCCCGCAAACCGATTTCGTCGTCCGCGACGGCCACGTGGACGTGCCGACCGGCCCGGGCCTGGGCGTCGCCATCGACGACGAGGCGCTGCGGCGCCACACCCTGTTGCACGCCACCGTCCAGTAGAACCGCCTCATGCCGAGGCCATGACCAAGGAGAAACCATGAACGAAGAACGCTATCAGGCAGGACTGAAGATCCGCCGCGAAGTGTTGGGCGACGCCTACGTGGACCATTCGCTGAAGCAGGCCGACGCCTTCGCGCGCCCCATGCAGGAGCTGGTCACCGAGTACTGCTGGGGGGAAACCTGGTCGCGCGACGGGCTGGACCGCCGCACGCGCAGCATGCTGAACCTGGCCATGCTGACCGCGCTGAACCGGCAGCACGAACTCAAGGCCCACGTGCGCGGCGCGCTGAACAACGGCGTCACCAAGGAGGAAATCGGCGAAGTGTTCATCCAGGCCGCCATCTACTGCGGCGTGCCCGCGGGCCTGGAAAGCGTGCGCAGCGCGCGCGAGGTCTTCAAGGAGATGGGACTATGAAGAAGCCCCTCGTCGGCATCATCGGCCTGGGCCAGATGGGGCTGCCCATGGCGGGCAACCTGCTGGCGGCCGGCCATCCCGTGCTGGGGCTGGACGCCCTGCCGGACCAGACCCGGGCGCTGGCGGACCAGGAAGGCTATCGCCCGGCGGAGAACCTGACGGCGATGGCCGCCGCGCAGGTCGTCATCCTGATGTTGCCCAACAGCGACATCGTCGACGACGTGCTGTGGAACCAGGGCCTGGCGGCGTCCCTGCCCGCCGGCACGCTGGTGATCGACATGAGTTCGTCCAACCCCACGCGTACCCACGCCAACGCCGAACGCCTGGAGCAGGCCGGCCTCGCCTTCGTCGATGCGCCCGTCTCGGGCGGCGTGAAACGCGCGAAGGAAGGCAAGCTCGCCATCATGATGGGCGGCCCGGACGACGCGGTGGCCCGCGCCCGCCCGGTGCTGGAGGCGCTCGGCACCACGCTGGTCCACGTGGGCGGCGCCGGCTCGGGCCATGCCATCAAGGCGCTGAACAACTACATCTCCGCCTCGGGTCTGTTGGCCGTATCCGAAGCGATGGCGGCCGCCCAGCGCTTCGGCATCGATCCCCACATCGCCAACCAGGTGTTCAACGCCTCCAGCGGCAAGAACAGCGCGACCGAGCAGAAGGTCGAGCAATTCATGCTCTCGGGTACCTACGCCTCGGGCTTCGCGCTGGCGCTGATGCGCAAGGACCTGGAGACCGCGCTGGGCTTCATGGCGCAGATGCGCACGCCCACGGCCTTCGCGTCATCCTGCGTCGACATCTGGCGCGACGCCGAGGCGAGCCTGCCGGCGCGCAGCGACCACACCACCATCTATCGGTACGTGCAGGAAGGCGGTTGACGCCTCGGCCTCAGGCCGGATTCCTGATGAGCAGCGTCCCTTCGAACAGGCGGCGCTGCGTCCGATAGAAACCGCCCCGCTCCACGCTCCATACGCCGCCGGCGTCGCGATGCACCACGGCCGTCACCGGCAGGACACCGGACGGCATGGCGATCCGGAGGCCCGCTTCCTGGGTGGCGCCACAGACCTCATGGACCACGCTGCCCTCCAGCCGGGCCGCCGTGGCCAGGCAGACGGACACCCCCAGGGGCAGCGCCCGGTGCGGCTGCCCGTTGGACAGGACGCGGGCCTGGAAATCGGCGTCCGAACCGTCGGCGGGCGGCGCGACGAAACCGACGAAGGGCACGGCCGTGCTGGCGGCCGCCGCGGCCTCGTCGGCCGCGACTCCCATGCGTACCGACGCCGCCACGCGTATGGCCTGCAATCGGGCCATCAACCGCGCGTCCGCCTCGATGGCCGCGGGCGTCTCGTCCCCCCGCAGGCCGAGGTCGGCCGCCAGCACGAACACGCAGGCATTGCTGGCATCCACCATGGAAGCTCGGACGAGGCCCAAGCCCGGTACCTCCAACATGTCGGCCGCGCGGCCCGTCGGCAGCAGGCGGCCGGTCGTGGCCCCGGCGGGATCCAGGAAGTCCAGGTGCAGCGGCGCTCCGGTTCCCGCCACGCCGGGAATGGCCAGCGCGCCCTCCACCGCCGCCAGCCCGTCGTCCATGCCGAAGCGGGCCACGATGATCTTGCCGGTATTGGTGTTGTGGATGCGCACCACGGCTTCGTCGCCGTACACGCGGATCAGGTCTTCGTCCACGGCGAACGGCCCCACGGCCGAAGACATGTTGCCGCAGTTGGGCCGGAAATCCACATGGGAGGTCTTGATCTGGACCTGCGCGAACGTATAGTCCACGTCCGCGTCGGGCCGCGAGGATGGCCCGATGACGCAGACCTTGGACAGTGACGAAAGCCCGCCGCCCATGCCGTCCAATTGGCGGCCATAGGGATCGGGCGACCCCATCGCCGCCAGGAACAACGGCGCCCACGCGGCTTGATCCGGGGGCAGGTCGCGCCTGTGCAGCATCAGGCCCTTGCTGGTGCCGCCCCGCATGAACACGGCGGGCAAGCGGATTTGCTTCACGAATAGCCTCCTGGTTCGAACGCCGGCGGGCCGATGTCAATCCACCACCGCACCGGCATCCAGCACGGCGCGGCGCCATTTGCCGATTTCCCGGTCGAGGAAGGCGGCGAACTCGGCCGGCGTGCCCAGCACGGGCTCGCTGCCGTCGGCCGCCAGCATGTGTTCGAATGCCGGCTCGCGGCCGATCCGCGCAACGTCGCGCTGGATGCGCTCGACCACGCCGGCCGGCGTCCCGCCAGGCGCCAGCAGGCCGTACCAGGCGTTGACGTCGTAGCCGGGTACACCCGCCTCGGCCATGGTGGGCAGGTCCGGCAGGACCGCCGACCGATGCGCGCCGGTCACCGCCAGCGCCCGCAGCTTGCCCGCCCTGACCTGGGGCACGGCCGACGCCAGCGCGCCGATGTACACCTGGCCGCGCCCGGCGACGACATCGTTGAGCGCGGCCAGCGCGCCCTTGTACGGAACGTGGACCATGTCCACGCCGGCCATGGACTTGAGCAGCTCGGGCGCCAGGTGATTGAGCGTGCCGTTGCCCGCCGAGGCGTACGTCAGCCCGCGCGGCTGCCGCCGCGCCAGGTCGATCAGTTCGCGAACCGACTTGGCCGGCACCTCCGGATTGACCACCAGGACGTCGGCCACGAGATTGATCAGGCTGACCGGCGCCAGGTCGCGCCGGGTATCGTAGGGCAGCGACCGATAGAGGCTGGGCGCGATCGCCAGGCTGACGTCGGTCATCAGCAGCGTATAGCCGTCCGGCGCGGCCCGGGCCACGGCCCTCGTGCCCAGCGTCGTGCCCGCGCCCGGCCGATTCTCGACCACGACGGGCACGCCCCATTCCTCGCCCAGCCGGCGGGCCAGATGGCGCGCCACCAGATCGATGCCGCCGCCCGGCGGATAGACCACGACGATGCGCACCGGCTGCGAGGGAAAGGCCTCGCCGGCCACGGCCACCGGGGCGATGCCCGACGCGGCCAGCAGCATGGCCGCCAACAGGCGCGGCATTCCACCTGGCCTATTCACGCCGCCCCCGCCGCCCGACGCTGTGCCACTTCCCGCTTGACCCAGCCCGTCACGCCGCCCAGGTCGATGATCTCCTGGATGAAGGCAGGCATCGGCTCGGCCTGGTAGCTCACGCCGTCCAGGCGCACGATGCCGTTGCGGGTATCGACCTCGATCGTTTGGCCATCCTGCGCGGCCGCCGCCACTTCTGGACTGATCAGGATGGGCAGCCCCAGGTCGATGGACATCCGATAAAAGGTCCGGGAAAAACTTGCCGCGACGATACAGCCGATGCCCAGCGCCTTGAGTCCGAAAGGCGCCTGCTCGCGCCCTGACCCGGCGCCGAAATTGCGGCCCGCGACGATCACGTCGCCGGGCCGCACCCGGCCCACGAAGCCCGGATCGACTTCCTCGAAGATGTGCTTGGCGATCTCCGCCGGATCCAGCAGCGACAGATAGCGTCCCGGCACCATCACATCGGTGTCGATGCTGTCTCCCAGTTTGTGCACCTTGCCCGAGAACATCATGGAGCTTCTCCTTCAAAGGCGGGCCGGGTCGATGATCTCGCCGGCCACGGCCGTCGCCGCCGCGACGTAGGAATTCCCCAGGTAGACCTGGGCGCCGGCATGGCCGCCGCGTCCCTTGAAATTCCGGTTGATGGTGGCGAAGGCCACTTCGCCATCGTCCAGCGCGCCGTTGTGGCCGCCGAAACAGGCGCCGCACGTTGGCGTGCTGACCGCGGCGCCGGCCTCGATGAACTGCTCGATCAGTCCCTCCGCCATGGCCTGCAGGTAGATCTTCTGCGTGGCCGGCACGATCATCGCGCGGGTCCCGCGCGCGACCTTGCGCCCCTTGAGAACGCTGGCGATCTGCCGCAGGTCGCTAAGCGTGCCGTTGGCGCAGTTGCCCATGTAGACCTGGTCGACGTGGATGCCCGACAAGTGGTCCACGGACACCACGTTCTCGGGCGAATAAGGCTTGGCGACCATGGGCCGCATGCGCGCCAGATCCAGCTCGTGCCGCGACGCGTACTGCGCGTCCGCGTCGGCGTTGACCAGGCTCCACGACCGCTTGCAGGTCTGCTCCGCCCAGGCCCGCGTGATGTCGTCCGCCTCGACGATGCCGGTCTTGGCGCCCGCCTCCACCACCATGTTGCAGATGCCCATGCGCTCGTCGATGTTGAACTGCGCGATGCCCGGGCCGCCGAACTCCATGGACCGGTACAGCGCACCATCGACGCCGATGTCCTGCAGGATCTGCAGGATGACGTCCTTGCCGGTGACGTAGGGCGCCTTGGTGCCGTGCAGGTGGAAGCGCATCGACTCCGGCACCCTGAACCAGGTCTCGTCCAGCATCATGATCGCGGCCATGCCGGCCCAGCTCATGCCGGTCCCGAAGGCGTTGAACGCGCCGGCCGTGCCGGTATGGGAATCGCCGCCCGCCACCAGGTTGCCGGGCCCGATGTATCCCTGCTCGGGAATGAGCGTGTGCTCGATGCCGCCCTTGCCCACGTCGAAGAACAGCTCGATGCCCTTGTCGCGCGCGAACCGGCGCATGTCTCCCAGCATCCGCGCGCCGGCCGCGCTGGGCGCGGGGGCGAAATGGTCGCACACCAGCCCGACCTTCTCCGGCGCCGCGACCTTGCCTCCGCCCATGTTGGCGAAATGGCGGAAGGCCACCGGCCCGTTGGCATCGTTCAGCAGGACGAAGTCCACCTTCGCCCGAACCACGTTGCCGGGTTCCACCTGCTGGTCGCCGCCGATGCGGTGGGCTTCCAGGATTTTTTCCGCGATGGTCTGTCCCACCCTGGTGCTCCTATTTGCGCACGAACTGCTGCTCGAGCTGGTTGATTTCCTTCAAACCCATCAGCGCGTTGAGTTCCTCGAACGACACCAGCAGATCGGGCCGCTCGGTCACCTCGTCATCCTCCAGTTGCGACGCCAGGGCGGCGAGCGAATTGGACAGGCCCATGATGGCCGACGCGCTCAGCATCCGACCGAACATGACCGCCGCCACGCCCATGTCCTGCAGCCGGCGGGCGGAGATCAGCGCGGTCGTCGAGCGCTTGCGGATGGCGAAGCCCATGTTCACGCACAGGGGCTTGGACACATTGCGCACGACGGTGCGGATATCGTCCTCGGTGGCCAGCGCATCGGCCAGCAGGAGATCGGCGCCGGCCTCCGCGTACAGGTTCAGGCGCCGGATCGCCTCGTCCAGGCCATGCGTGCCGAAGGCATCGGTGCGCGCCTTGATCACGAAGTCGGGATCGCGCCGGGCCTCGACCGCCGCGTGGACCTTCTCGACCATTTCCTCGGCCGACACCACGCTCTTGCCCTGCATGTGCCCGCAGCGCTTGGGCCAGGACTGATCCTCGATCATGATGCCGGCCACGCCGGCCTGCTCGAACTTCTGGATCATGTGATACACGTTCACGGCATTGCCATAGCCCGTGTCGCCGTCGGCCAGCAGCGCCAGGTTGCAGGCGCTGGCCAGCCGCCGGCACGCGGTCAGGTTTTCCTCCATGCCCATCAGCCCGACGTCGGGCTTGCCCAGGTTGGCCTCGCTCAGCGCCGCGCCCGACACGAATCCCGCCTGGTAGCCGAACTGCTCGACCAGCTTGACGGTGAAGCCGTCGTAGACGGCATGCATGACGAGGATCCGGGGGGCATTGATCAACGCCTTCAGGCGTGCGCCGGGACTCGGTGTATTCAGCATTGCAGCTCCCGTTGGGACGTGGCGAACTGCCCGGCGCTCTTGCCCGCCAACCGGCCGAAGACCGCGCCGCTGGTCAACCCGCTCGCGCCGGGATAGTTGAAGTAGAAGATGCCGCCGACCATTTCCCCCGCGGCGTACAGGCCCGGAATGGGGTCATGGCCCGTATCGACGACCTGCCCATCGGTGTTGATCTTCAGCCCGCCGAACGTGAAGGTCACCCCGCAGGTGATGGCGAACGCCTGGAAAGGCGGCTTGTCGAGCGGTAATGCCCAGTTGGACTTGGGCACGTCGAGGCCTATCGTTCCCTTGCCGTCCTTGATGTTGGGATTGAACGGCACGTCGCGATTGACCGCGGCATTGAACTCTTTGATCGTGCGCAGGCACTGCTCCGGATCCACGTCGTCGAGCTTCTGCACCAGTTCTTCGAGCGTGTCCGCCTTCACCCGGGTCACATGGCGAGTCCGGTACTCGTCCAGCAGCAGGTGCTGGACCTGATCATCGTAGATCTGCCAGGCGAACTGCCCCGGTTGTTCGAGCACCAGGTGCCCGTACTTGGCGTAGGTGAAGTTGCGGATGTCGGCGCCTTCGTCCAGGAAGCGCTTGCCCTCTCCGTTCACCATGATGCTGAAGGTGTAGCTATGGCGCTGGAAATGCGGCGTGACGTTCAGGTCGCCGAAATCCGTCGCGTAGCGTTCCCAGCCCACCGCATGGCAGCCCGACCAGTGGCCGTAGGGCTGCGCACCGATGCGCAGCGCCATGTCCAGGCCGTCGCCGGTGTTGTATTTGGTGCCGCGCACCTTGGCCAGGTCCCAGCCCTTGCCCAGGTAGCGGGTGCGCCATTCCGTGTTGGCTTCGAACCCGCCGCAGGCCAGCACCGTGGCGCGGGCGCGGATCTTCAATTCCTTGCCGCCGATGCGCGCGACCACCCCCGAGACGCCGTCCACGTCATGGAGCAGGTCTTTCACCCATGCTTCGTAGACGATGCGTACACCCTTTTTTTCGACGGCGGCGTACAGCGCTTCGACCAGGCCCGGACCGCCGCCGTAGGTGGCCAGCGGAGCGCCGCCCCAGAACGTGAAGCGCCCGTCCTCCTTGTAGGCCTGGCGCCCGTAGTTCGGCATAAACTTCACGCCGTTGCCCTTCATCCAGTGCATGGTCGCATTGCTGTTGCGCACGAGGATCTCGCACAGGTCCGGATCCGTGCGGTGCTGCGTGATGCGGGCCATGTCGTCGAAGAAATCGCTTTCGGTGTACTGGCCGAAATCGGTCGTCGCGATTTCCTCTTCGGTCAGGTCCGCGGACAACGCCACGATGTCCTCCTGTCCGGCATACGCGAACCGGACCTTGCCGTCGGTGTAGGCGCTGTTGCCGCCCCGTTCCTCGACGGGAGCCCGCTCGAGCAGCACCACGCTCGCTCCCTGTTCAGCCGCCGACAACGCCGCGCACAACGCGGCGTTGCCCCCGCCGACGACCAACACATCGTGGATCGTTGATTCAAGACTCATGAATGGATTCCCCAGTCTGATGGAAGCACTGTCCCGCCGGACGCGGCATCTCGCGTCCGCGCGGCCCCACGCCTATTCGGCGGTGATCTTGGCCTTGGCGATGATGTCGGCCCATTTGTGCAGTTCGGTCGTCATGTAGGACTTGAACTCGGCGGCTCCGCCGGCGGCCGGCTGCACGCCCTGGGCCAGCAGCTTGTCCTGGAAGTCCTTGCGCTGCAGGCTCTTGCGGATGGCCTGGGCGAGTTTTTCCACCACCGGCGCCGGGGTGGCCGCCGGCACCAGGATCCCGTACCACGAGGTCGCCTCGTAGCCCGGCACCCCGGCTTCCGCCAGCGTCGGCACGTCGGGCAGGGCCGGGCTGCGCTCGCTCGACGAGATCGCCAGCGGCACCAGGGAGCCCTGGCGGATGTGGCTGAGCACGGCGGTGATGGAACTGAAGGCGACCGGCACCTCGCCCGCCATGACGGCGTTGGTGGACGGCGCGCCGCCCTTGTATGGCACATGCACCATCTCGACGCCGGCCATCGACTCGAACAGCTCCATCGACATGTGCGTGATATTGCCCACGCCGCCCGACGCGTAGTCGACCTTGCCCGGCCGGTGCGTCAGGTAGTCGATCAGTTGCGGCACGGACCGCACCGGGAACTTGGGATTGACCACCAGCACGGATGGCCCGTAGCCGACCAGGGACACCGGGGCGAAGTCGCGGCCGGCGTTGAACGGCAGGCGCGGGAACATCGACGGCATGGCGATCGTGGCATTCGCCAGATAGAGCGTGTAGCCATCGGGCGCGGAGCGTGCGACGGAGTCCGCGCCGATATTGCCGGACGCCCCCGGGCGATTCTCCACCACCACGGTCTGGCCGAATGCCTCGGTCAGGTTCTGCGCGATCACGCGCGCCACGACGTCGGTCGCGCCACCGGGCGCGAATCCCGATATCAGACGGATGGTCCGCGCGGGATAGTCCGATTCCTGCTGTGCTCCGGCCAGCGCCGGTCCTGAGATGGCAAGACAAGCCCAGACGGCGACACACCCACGCCGGGACCTGCGATCAAGGCAATACATGACCCATTCCTCCTTGGCGATCCCGTCTTGTTCGCGGGAGTTGTCGTGCCGGCATGCGCCGGTTTGCTCGCGACGGCGGCAAGGCCGCGCGATGGAGGTCACTGTATCAAGGGGGGTAATAGGCTGCCAGAATATTGTGTTATCTTGCTATGCAAAAATAGAATGCTGGAGACGCCATGAAACTTCAACAGTTGCGGTACGTGCTCGAGGTATTCCGGCACGGCAATCACATCTCCAATGCCGCCGAGGCCCTGCATACCTCGCAGCCCGGTATCAGCAAACATCTCCAGCAACTGGAAGAAGAACTCGGCTTCGAAATCTTCGCCCGCAAGCGCAACCGCATCGTCGGCTTGACCGAACCTGGCGAAGAAGTCGTGACCATCGCCCAGCGCGTACTCAACGACATCGACAGCCTGAAGCGCCTGGGCGAAGAGCTTTCCTCCCGCGAAGGCGGCAGCCTGACCATCGCCACCACGCACACCCAGGCCCGCTATGTCCTGCCTCAGGTCATCGAGCGCTTCATCCGCCAGCACCCCAAGGTGCAGTTGCACCTGCGCCAGGGCAACCCGACGCAGATCTGCGAAATGGTGGAGGCGGGCGTGGCCGACCTGGCCGTGGGCACGGAAACCACGCGGGCCTTCCCGACGCTGGTCCGCATGGACTGCTTCGAGCTGGAGCGCTCCATCATCACCAAGGTGGGGCACCCGTTGCTCAAGATCCGCAAGCCCACCCTGCGGGACGTGTCGGCCTATCCGATCATCACGCACGACCCCGCGTTCAGCGGCAGGTGGAAAGTGATCGACGCCTTCAAGCGCGCCGGCATCAGTCCCAACATCATCTTCGGCGCGGTCGATGCCGACGTCAGCAAGACCTACGTCGAACTTGGACTGGGCATCGCGGTCATGACCTCGGTCTCGATCGACAAGCAGAAGGACAAGGGGCTGCGCGCCATCGACGCCAGCCATCTGTTCGAGGCCAGCATGACGTCGATTTCCGTACGCATCAACGCCTACCTGCGCAACCACACCTTCGACTTCATCAGGATGTTCGCTCCGCACCTGACCCGCGACGCGGTCCGGGACGCGCTACAGGACGCCCGCTAGGCCGTGATACGCTAATCGATCCATGCCATCGCCTCGGATCCCGACGACCATGCGCATCCGCATCCTCTCCGATCTCCACCACGAACACTTCAACGGCCATCGCCCGCTGCCCGAGGTCGACGCCGACCTGGTCGTGCTGGCCGGCGACATCCATACGCACGACCTCGGCATCGCCTGGGCCGGTCGGGCCTTCGGCAAGACGCCGGTCATCTACGTGCCGGGCAACCACGAGTTCTATTCCGCCCACATGGGCAGGCTGGACCGCAAGATGCGCGAGACCGCCCGCCGGCACGGCGTGCACCTGCTGCAGAACGAGGCGGTGGAGCTGGACGGCGTGCGCTTCCTGGGCGCCACGCTATGGGCGGATTTCGCGCTGTATGGATCGCCCGGCGATGAACTGGCGCAGGCCATGGCCGTGCGCGTGATGCCCGATTTCAGCTGTATCGACACCGACCAGGGCACGTTCACGCCGACGGCCTGCATCGCCCTGCACCAGGCCGCGCGCGCCTGGCTGGGCGAACAGCTCGACACCCCCTACGCCGGCCGTACGGTGGTCGTCACCCACCATGCGCCCAGCGAACGTTCGGTGCCGCAGCAGTACAAGGGCAACCAGTTGTCGCCGGCCTTCTCGTCCAACCTGGACGACCTGGCGGCCAAGGCCGATCTCTGGATACACGGCCATACCCACACCTGTTTCGACTATCGCATCGGCAAGGCGCGCGTGGTCGCGAACCCGGGCGGCTACCCGGGCGAGAACGGGGAATTCGATCCGACGCTGGTGGTGGAGATCTGAGCGCGTCAGCGGAAATCGGCGCCGATCAGGTCGTAGCGATCGGTGCACAGGGCATCCACGCCCCATGAGAACAGCTCGCGCGCCCGCGCGGGATCGTTGACCGTGTAGCACATGAGGCCGTAACCGGCGGCCTTGATGCGGCGGGCCAGTTGCGCATCGAGCAGATCGTGCTGGCAATGCAGGGAGACGCAATCCAGGACTTCCAGGCGCGCCTGCCAGTCCGGCGGCACGTCCTCCACCAGCAGGCCGCGCGGAATGCCGGGGGCGGCCTCGCGGGCGGCGTTCAGGGCCTTGGCGGAAAACGACGAGAACAGCGGCAGCCCAGCCGGATCCACAACGCCGGCATACAGGTCCTGCACCATCTGTCCCACCACCTGCCCGGTATCCACGTCGTGGCCGGGCATGGGTTTGATCTCGATGTTCATCCAGATGCCGTGGCGGCGCAGCCATTGCACGATGTCTTCCAGGCGCGGCACGGGCTCGCCCTGGAAGCGCGGGTCGAACCAGCCGCCGGCATCCATGCGCGCCAGGTCGGCGGACTCGAATGCGCTCACGTCGCCCACGCCGGGCACGGTGCGCCCGAGCTGGGTATCGTGCATGAGGATGGGGATGCCGTCGGCGGCAAGCATGACGTCGAACTCGACGCCGCCGATACGGCGGGCATGGGCTTCCTGCATGCCCGCCAGGGTGTTCTCGGGGGCCAGCCGGCCCCCGCCCCGATGGGCCACCACGCGGGGATAGGGCCAGGTCCTGGTGGAAGCAGCGCCCTCCCCCGTGGTCATTTCTTCGCGCTCATCACCGACGACGACCGCGCCACGGCGTCGTCCAGCCCCTGCTTGGGCGGCTTGACGCCGTTCCAGACGGCGTTCAGTTCGCTGTTGATGATGTCGGTCACGCGATCGTAGTTGTTCAGGCGGAAGCCCCGCGTGAACTTGGCCGGCGGATTGGCCATGGCCCGCACCACGCTCTCGGCGCCCGGGATGTTCTTGTAGAAGGACACCTCGGAAGCGCGATAGGCCGCTTCGGTCAGCGGCAGGAAGCCGGTCTTCTGGTGCCATTCGGTCGCCACCACGGGCGTGGCCAGGTAGGCGATGAAGGTCGCCAGCGCCTTCTGTTCGGCGGTGGAATGGCCGCCCAGCGCCCAGAACGCGGAACCGCCCACGAACGGCGTGCTGGGACGCGAGGCCTCTTCCTCGTAGTAGGGAAGCGGCGCCACGCCATACGAGAACGAAGCCTTGTTCTGTACCTGCGCCAGCGCGCTGCTGCCGCTGGTCAGCACGGCGCATTCGCCGGATGCGAACGCGGCGTCGGCCTGGTCCTGGTCGGTGCGCACCGGGAACAGGTGGCTGCGGACCCAGCTCATCATCAGCGCCAGGTGGCGGACGTGCAGCAGGTCGTTGGCCAGCAACTGGGCGCCATTGGGGCCGTCCAGACCGTTGTTGCGGGTGGCATAGGCCGTGTTGTGCATGGCCGAGAGATTTTCCACGTGCACCCAAGTCTGCCAGCTGGTGGCGTAGGGACAGTTCACGCCGTTCTGCAGCAACGCGATCAGGTGCGCCTGCATGTCGCGCCAGGTGCGCGGCGGGGCATCGGGATCCAGGCCGGCGCGCCGGTACAAGTCGCGGTTGTAGAGATAGATGGGGATGTCGGCCATCCAGGGCAGCGCCAGCAGGCGGCCCTTGGCGTCGCTCATGCCGGCGGTGGTCTGCGGCAGGAACCAGCGCAGGTCCTTGATCGGATACTTGGCCAGCAGTTCATACATGGGCAGGATGGCCCCCTGCCGCGCGATGAACTCGGGCGAGCGGTTGTCGGGCAGTTCGACCAGGTGCGGGGCGCGGCGCGCGCGCACGGCGGCGGTGCCGTCCTCGATCAATGCCTCGACCGAGGGCTTGGACGTGACCTTGACCGTGAAGCCGTGCTGCTGTTCGTTGAAGCGCTGCACCAGCGAATCGAATTCCTGGGTCTGCTGCGGGTTCAGGGTATGCCATACCTGCAACTCGATCGGACCGGACGGCGCGGCCATCGCGGCGGCGGCGCCGGCGGCACCCGCCGCGCCGGCGGCCTTGGCCGCGCCCGCCGCGGGCTTCTTGGCCGGCGCGGCCTTGGCGGCCGGCTTGGCACTGCCCTTCTTGGCGCCCTGCGCCGCCGCCGTGCCCAGGCCGCCCACGGCCAGGAAACTGGCCGCGAGCACCGACACACCCCATTTCAACCAGCGCTTACTCGGCTGCATCGATCCGTTCTCCGAAAACATGGTCAAGCTCAAGAGACACACTCACAAAAAGGGAAAATCCACCTGCGGCCGACGGCCGCTGATCAGATCGGCCAAGGCCTTCCCTGACCCGCAGCCCATGGTCCAGCCCAAGGTGCCGTGCCCGGTGTTCAGGTACAGATTGGGCAGGCGCGTGCGTCCGATCAGGGGCACGTTCGAGGGAGTGGCCGGACGCAGGCCCGACCAGTACGACACCTGGTCGAAGTCCAGCGCGCCCGGAAAGAGCTCCCGCGTCAGGGTGGTGAGCGCCTCGCAGCGCACCGTGTTCAGAGCGCGGGAATAGCCGCTGAGTTCCGCGGTTCCCGCGACTCTCAGCCTGTCGCCCAGCCGCGAAAATACCACTTTATGGGCGCTGTCCGTCAGGCTGACCGTGGGGGCCCGGGTGGAATCCGTAACGGGGTATGTCGCCGAATAACCTTTGGCCGGATAGACCATGCAGGGCACGCCCAGCGGGCGCACCAGATCCGGCGTGAAGCTGCCCAGCGCGGCCACGAAGACGTCGCCCTGGACCTTGGCGTAGCGTCCGTGGGCGTCGATGGTCTCGACCGCCTTGACCCACCCGCCCTCGTCCAGCAGGCGCGTGGCCTGGGTCGAGAAACGGAACTCCACGCCCGCCGCGGCGGCCTTCGCGGCCAGCGCGGTGGTGAATTGATAGACGTCGCCGCTTTCGTCGGCCGCGGTGTAATCGGCTCCGACGATGCGATGGCTTTGCGGCGCCAGCGCCGGCTCCAGCGCGACCAGCTCCTCGGTGCTGAGGATGCGGCGGTCGACGCCGTATTCGCGCATCAGGTCGGCCGCCTTCTGCGAAGCGTCGAACTCGGCCGGATCCCGATAGAAATTGATGATCCCTTTCTCGAGATGATCGTAAGGGATGCCCAGTTCGGCGCGCATGGCCTGCAGGGTCTGGCGGCTATAGGCCGCCATGTTGACCAGGGCCCGTACGTTGCGCGGCAACCGGCCGGGCAGGCATTCGCGCAGGAAGGCCATGCACCACAGCCACTGGTGCCAGTCGGCGTGCAGCCGGAACAGCAGCGGCGCGTCGCCCTGGAGCAGCCAGCGCGCCAGCTTGAGCGGAGCCTGCGGATTGGCCCAGGGCTCGGCGTACGAAACCGAGATCTGGCAGCCATTGGCGAAACTGGTTTCCTGCGCCGGACCAGGCTGGCGGTCGATCACCGTGACGTCGTGGCCGGACTGGCGCAGCCACCATGCGCTGGACGTGCCGATGATACCGCTACCTAATACGACAACTCTCATTCTTGCTCCTCGGGCCTGGCGGACCGTGCCCGCCGCGGCGCCGCCCCGGCAGGCGGCGGAAAGCGTAAGTGTATCGCTCCAGAGGCTGCGGCATGCAAGCGCGCCTCCGGCCCGAGGAGTTCGGCCGGGTCCGGCCTTCAGGCCTTCAGCGGCACGGCGGGATCCGCCGCCGCGCTCTTGGCGGGCGACAGCCCGGCCTGCATGAGTTTGCGGGCCGTCATCTGGTCCACCGGCGAATTGACCGACTCGATGGCGCGCAGCGCGTCGCCCTCGAAATGCAGCACCGAAAATCCGTTGCCACGCGCCGCCGGCCGCACGACGCTCTCGTAGCCCGGGCGCCACAGGCCGGTGATCTGCAGACGCGCCTCGCCCTGGTCCGACCAGAACCAGGGCACGGCCGTATAGGGCTGGGGATCGCCGCACAGCCGCGCGGCCAGGGTGCGTGCCTGGTCGTTGGCGTTCTGCACCGATTCCAGCCGCAGCGGCTGCGGCCACGCCGGATGCGGAAAGGACGTGCAATCGCCGATGGCGGAAATGGCCGGGTCCACGGTGGCCAGGGTGGCATCGACCACGATGCCGTTGTCGCAGGCCAGGCCGGCTTCGCGTGCCAGTTCCACGTTGGGCGTGGCCCCTATGCCGGCGATGACGATGTCCGCGGGGACCACCGCGCCGCCCGAGACCACGCCCACCGCCTTGCCCTGCGCCATCTCCAGGCCGTCGACCGAGCTGCCCAGGCGTATGTCAACGCCCGCGCCGCGATGCGTCTCCAGCAGGAAGGACGAGATTTCCGGCGACACCGACCGCGTCAGCAGGCGCGGCATGGATTCGAACACGGTCACTTCCTTGCCCAGGTGGCGGGCGGTGGCCGCGATCTCCAGTCCGATGAAACCGCCGCCTAGCACCACCACCCGCTGGGCATCGGGCAACGCGTCGCGCAGCGCCCGGGCCTGGGCATAGGTGCGCAGATAGTGCACGCCGGGCGTCCCCACGGGCGCCTGCGGCAATTCGCGCACGCACGCGCCCGTGGCCAGCACCAGGTGATCGTAGGCCAGGTCTTCCTGCCCCGCGGGCGACGACAGCCGCAGGCGCTTGCCGGCCCGGTCGATGGACACCGCGCGGGTGCCCAGCTTCAGCGTGATGCCGGCCTGCTCGTAGAAAGACGCGCCGCGCAGCTCGGGCAGCGGCGCCTCCGGATCCTTGATCAGGGTCTTGGAAAGCGGCGGCCGGTGATACGGAATCTCGGGCTCGTCGCTGACGAGGACGATGCTGCCGGGAAACTGCTTTTCCGCCAGCGAGGCGGCCAGTTGCGCGGCGGCGTGTCCGCCGCCCACGATAACGAGTCGGGTCATGGGGTGGTTACCTTGCGTCGGCGCGGGCCCCGGGGCGGGACCAGCCCCCGGGCTCGCTGGTTTTCCATGAAGGCGTCGGAAGTGGCATCGACCATGGGGAGATTCTCGTGCAGGCGCCGCAGCAGGTCGATCAGCACATCGACCTCGCCGGGCGCGAGCACCGACAGGAACGCCTGTTCGCGGTTGAGCGCGAACTTCATGATGCTGTCGTGCATCTGGCGTCCCTGCGGCGTGAACGTGGCGTGGCGCAGCCGGCCGTCGTGGTCGTCGGAACTGAACGAGACCAGGCCCTGCGCATGCATGCTCTTGAAAGTGCGGCTGACCGAGGCCTTGTCCATGCCGATGAGCTGGCACACGCGCTGCGCGGTGACCTGGCCTTCGATCGCCAGCATGACCATGATCCGCCAGGTCTCGATGCCGATGCCGTAGGTCTCGAGGTAATGCTTGGACGCGCCGCGCGCCAGCTTGTTGGCGATGAAGGTGAAGTACGCGGGGGCGTAGCGATCGAGATCGATGGCGGGGCCCTGCAGCGCGTCGGTGCGCGTCGGACGCTCTCGTTGTCGTGCGGTCATGCCTCGGGCACGGATGGCGTGCGTGGATAAGGGGTTATTGGCTCTCCGGCAGCGTGAACGACAGCCCGGCCAAATCTTCGGTCATTCTAACTTGGCAGCTCAGGCGGCTGTTGAAACGGCGCTCGCCCGCCGTGCACTCCAGCATGTCGTGCTCGGCGGGCTGCACGGGCGGCAACCTCGTCAAGGCCGCCTCCTCGACATAGACGTGGCAGGTCGCGCACATGCACGAACCGCCGCATTCGGCGACGATACCGGCCACGCCGGCCGACACCGCCGCCTGCATGATGCTGGTACCGACGGGCACGTCCAGGGTGACGCACTGCCCGCCGGGCTGGATCAGGTGAACTTCGGGCATACGTCCTTCCTCATGCGGCGTGGAGTCTCAAGGGCAGGCTCGCCAGCGCCCTCAGCGTGTTGTTCAGGCGCCGCGTGGACGGCCCCAGCGGTTCGATGCGGCGCACCCGGCGGGCCAGCGTCGACAGGATCAGCTCGCCTTCCAGCCTTGCCACGACCTGCCCCACGCAACCGTGCAGGCCCGAGCCGAAGGTCATGTGGCCGGTGGCCCGGCGCTCGATGTCGAACACGTCGGGGTTCTGCCACTGGCGCGGATCGCGGTTGGCCGAGGCCAGGAAGGTCAGCATCTTGGTGTCGGAGCGGATGGGCGCGCCCGCCAGCTCGCAGTCGCGGCTGGCGGTGCGGAAAAAAGTCTGCACCGCCGCCTCGAAGCGCAGCGACTCCTCGAAAGCCTGGCGCGCCAGCGCGGGATTGGCGTGCAGCTTGTCCCATTGGTCCGGGTGGTTCGCCAGGCACCACAGCGCGTTGCCGATGCCGTTGACCGTGGTGTCGACACCCGCCGACAGGAAGGAGCGCACCAGCATCGGCGCCTCGGTCTCGGTCAGCTCGCCGGTCTCGACCGCTTGGTAGATCTGGTCGCCGAAGCCGCCCGGCCGCAGGTTCTGGCGCTGGCAGTTGGTCATGATCCAGTCCGTCAGCGGTTCGACCCGCTTGGCGGCGTTGATCAGCAACTGGTTGCGGGGGCCGAAGGCGTTGAACACCATGTCGCCATAGGCCAGCAGGTTCTCCCGCCCTTCTTCGGTCAGGCCGACCGCGTCGGGGAAGACCTTGAGGGGATAGGCCTCGCCCAGTTCCTTCACGCCGTCGATGGTGCCCTTCTCCAGCAGCCGGTCGATCAGCGCCTCGGCCACCTCCTGGAACTGCGAGCGGATCTGCTGCACCGTCCTGGGCGACAGGATGCGGCTCAGCACCGTGCGCGAGCGGGTATGCTGCGGCGGATCGGCCTCGAGGATCAGGCTGGGCGGGCGGAACGGTTTTTCCGTGCGGAAATTGGCCAGCCCGACGCCCGCCGACGAAATGAAGGTCTGCCAGTCGTTCAGCACGCCATGGACCTCGGCATGCCGGGCCACGGCCAGGATGCCGTACTTGGGAATGTGCACCACCGGACCGGCATCGCGCATCCGGCGATGGTAGTCATAGGGATCGGTCAGGAACTCGTCGCTGAACGGGTCGAAATCGACCACGGGAATATCGGCGGCTATATCGGTCATGTTCGCCTCACGGGTGGGGTTCGGGGCATGGCCGTCACGCGACGGCCATGCCCAGGTAACGATCGAGAATGTCGTCGCGGGCGCGCAGTTGCGCGCAGTCTCCCTGGTGGACCACGCTGCCGCGCTCCAGGATGACGCCCTGGCGGGCGAAGGCCAGGACCTCCTGCACCTGCTGCTCGACGATCAGCATGGTGGGTCCGCCCTGGGCCGCCAGCCGGCGGAAGGCTTCCAGCAGTTCCTGGCAGATCACCGGTGCCAGCCCCTCCAGCGGTTCGTCCAGCAGGAGCAGGCGCGGGCGCCCCAGCAGCGCGCGGGCCACCGACAGCATCTGCTGCTCGCCGCCCGACAACTGGTTGCCCCGGTTGCGGCGGCGCTCGCGCAGGCGCGGGAAAAGCGCGTAGGCCTGGTCCAGGTCGCCGGCGGGAAAACGCTTCAGACCCGCCACCAGGTTCTCCTCCACCGACAGGGAGGCAAAGATGTCGCGGGTCTGCGGGACGTAGCCCAGGCCCAGGCCGGCGCGTTCGTCCGGCCGGCAGTGCGTGATGTCGCGCCCCTCGAACAGGATGCGTCCCGCCTTGACCTGGGCCAGGCCCATGATGGCCTTCAAGGTGGTGGACTTGCCCACGCCGTTGCGGCCCAGCAGCGCGGTCAGGCTGCCCGCCTCCACGGCCATGCCCAGGCCGTTCAGCACCGTGACCGGGCCATAGCCCGCCACCACGCCCTGCAATTCCAGCAGGGGAGCGCCGCCCGGGTTCATGCCTTCGCTCCCAGGTAGGCCGTCCGCACCTCGGGATGGCGGCGGATCTCGTCCGGCGTGCCTTCGGCCATGATGCGCCCCTCGGCCAGCACGATGATGCGTTGCGCGAAGCTGAAGACCAGGTCCATGTCGTGTTCGATCATCAGGATGGAAAGGCTGCCGGGCAGGTCTTCCAGCGCGCGCAGCACGGTACGCCCTTCTCCGCGCGGCACGCCGGCCATGGGTTCGTCCAGCATCAGCACCTCGGGCCTCAGCGCCAGGGCCAGGGCGATCTCCACCAGGCGCTGCTCGCCGTAGGCCAGGCCGCTGGGCGTCCGGCCCGCCGCCGGCTCCAGGGACAACCGCTCCAGGATGGACCAGGCCTCGTCGCGGACTTCGCGGCAGGCGCTGAACGGCCGCCACCACCGGTGCGCCATGCCCAGGCGCGCATGGATGGCCATCTCGATCTGGTTCAGCACCGGCATGTGCGCGGGCAGCGTGGTGATCTGGAAGGTGCGGGCCAGGCCACAGCCCACCCGACGGGCCTGCGGCAGGTGCGTCAGGCGCCGGCCTTCCAGCAGGACCTCGCCGCCGCTGGGCTTGAGCGTGCCCGAGATCAGGTTGACCAGCGTGGTCTTGCCCGCACCGTTGGGGCCGATCAGGGCCACGCGTTCGCCGCGCCCCAGGTCGAACGACACCGAGCGCGTCACATGCAGGCCGCCGAAGGACTTGTCGAGCTTGCTTACGCTGAGCGTCATGCGACCTCCCGCTTGCTGGCCCGCGCGCCGTTCGCCCATGGCCTGGGCACGGCACGGAGCCAGGACGCGAGGGACTCGCGCGGCACGAGTACGATCACCATCAGCAGGCCGCCGATGACGAACAGCCAGTGGTAGGGATTGATCGACGAAGCGGTGTGATGCAGGACCATGAAGATCGCCGCGCCGATGAGCGCGCCGTACAGCCGCCCCGCCCCGCCCAGTATCAGCATGACGAGCGCCTCGGCCGACAGCGAGAAGCCGAAGCTGTCCAGCCCCACGATGCCGCTGATCTGCGCCGACACCGCGCCCGCCATGCCCGCGAACAGGCCCGCGACCACATAGATCTTCCACAACTGGAGCCCCACCGGCGTGCCCAGCGCGGGCATGCGCGGCCGGCATTGATGGATGCCCCGCACCGACAGGCCAAAGGGGGAATCGACGATGTGCCTGACGACGTAGTAGCTGCCGACCAGCACCGCCAGCGCGTACAGATAGGCGACCCTGCCTTCCAGGTCGAAAGGCGCGATGCCCAGGACCGGATCGATGGCGAAGCCCGAGAGCCCGTCATCGCCGCCGGTCCAGCCGCGCAGCTTATTGGCCAGGCTGTGCAGGATCTGCGCCACGGCCACCGTCAGCATCAGGAAGGTGAAGCCCTGGTAGCGCAGGACCAGCAGGCCCGAGACGGCGGCCGTTGCCGCCCCGGCCGCCGCGCCCGCCGCCAGCCCCAGCAACGGATCGGCGGTCCAGCGCAACGCGACGATGCCGGCCGCGTAGGCGCCCATGCCGAAGAAGGCCACGTGGCCCAGGGTGGCCAGCCCCGCGATGCCCACCACCAGGTCCAGCGACAGGACGAACAAGGCCATCACGGCGATGCGTGCCAGCAGCGGCCATTGGTCGGGCAGCAGCAGACCGCACAGTCCGACGCCGGCGATGACGACGCAATGCCGCAGCGGCGACGACGGCGCCATGGCGCGCTCAGTGACCGCGCGATTCATGCGGCTCTCCTGAGCAGCCCCTGGGGCCGCGCCGACAGCACGAGGATCATGGCGACGAAGAAGAACAGGCTGCCGTATTCCGAGGCCAGGTACTTGCTGGCGGTCTCGATCACGCCCAGCAGCAGCGCCGCGGCCAGCGTGCCGGCAATGCTGCCCATGCCGCCCACGGCCACGACCACCAGTACCAGGACGAGGTACTTGAGGGCGTAATAGGGTTCGAGCGGCATCAGCTCCGCGCCCAGCACGCCGCCCAGCGCCGCCAGCCCGCAGCCGGCGGCGAAGGTCAATCCGCTGACCAGGCGTATGTTGATGCCCAGCGCGGCCGCCGCATCCTTGTTGTCGACCGCCGCCCGCAGCCACACGCCGAAGCGCGAACGCGCGACCACCAGACCGCACAGCAGCGCCACCGCGGCCCCCATGGCGATGACCAGCATGCGCTGCATGGGCAGCGTGCGCATGCCCAGGTCGACCGAGCCGGCCAGCCAGGGCGGCAGCGGGATCAGTTGCACCTGCGGCCCGAAGGCGAGATTGGTGGCGGCCACGAACACGAAGGCCAGGCCGATGGTGAACAGCACCTGATCGAGTTCCGAGCGGCGATACAGGCGCCGCAGGACGACGGCTTCCAGCAACGCTCCCAGCGCCGCCGTCAACAGGACGGCGGCGGCGACGCCCGCGGCATAGCCCCAGGACTGGGTGCGCACCAGCCAGGCGGCCAGGTAGCCTCCGGTCATCGCGAAGGCGCCATGGGCAAGGTTGATGAAGCGCATCAGTCCCAAGGTGATGGACAATCCCACGGAGATGATGAACAGCACCATGCCGTAGGAAATCCCGTCGATCAGGATGTTGGCGAGGATCTGCATGGCGGTGGCGCCTATTTCCTGAGCCCGAAGTCCGGCTGCGGCCCGAAGTTCTCGACTTCCTTGTTGATCAGTTGGCCGCCACTGCGTTCGACCTTGCGCAAGTAGACGTTCTGGGTCACGTGGCGCGTGGCCGGGTCGATGGACACGGGCCCGCGCGGACTTTCCCAGGACAGCTTGCGGGCCGCCTCGATCGCCGCCGCGCCGTCGCGCTTGCCGCCGGTGGCCTCGACCATCTTCTGGATGACGGCCATGCCGTCCCAGGCGCCCACCGATGCATAGTTCGCGACAGCATCCTTGCTCTGCCCGCGCAGCGCCTCGACGAACTTGCGGTTGGCCTCGGACTCGTGCGCGGCCGAGTAGTGGAATGCGGTGGTCAGGCCCAGCGCCGCGTCGCCGAACTTCTGCAGGTCGAATTCATCGGTCTCGGCCGAGCCCAGGAAATCGATGCCGGCCGCGCGCAGCCCGTTCTCGTTGTAGGCCTTCACGAATCCCAGGTTGGGCGGCCCGCCGGGCAGGAAGACATAGACGCCCTCTGCGCCGCTGGCCTTGATCCGCTGCACGAAAGGCGCGAAATCGGTGGTGCTGATGGGCATGCGGATGGACTCGACCACCGTGCCGCCAAGCTTGGCGAACTCGGTCTTGAAGGCCGTTTCGGCATCGACGCCGGGCGCGTAGTCCGTCACCGCCGTGACCATCTTGCGCTTGCCCTGCTTGTGGGCCCAGCGCGCGGCGGGAACGGTCACCTGCCAGAGGGTGTACGAGGTACGGATGAAATAAGGCGACTTCTCGGTGATGTCGGATGTCGCGGCGTTGAAGATGACCGTGGGCGTCTTCGATTGCGTGATGAGCGGCGCCACCGCCATCGCATTGGGCGTGAAGACGAAGCCGCCCAGATAGTCGACCTTGTCCTTGACGATCAGCTCCTGCGCCAGCGCCCGCGTCCCGCTGGGATTGGGGCCGCCGTTGTCGCGATAGAGCACCTGTACCTCGTGGCCGCCGAACTTGCCGCCCTGGCTGGCCAGGTAGGCCTCCACGCTGTCCTTGTAAAGCTTGCCGTAATGGGCGAACGGACCGGAGAACGGTCCGATGACGCCCACCTTGATCGTCGCCGCCTGCGCCTGGGCGGCACAGAACACGACCGCGGCCGCAATGGCCCCGCCTATCAGCTTCCTCATGTCTCCTGCTCCTCGTCTCGTGGCGAATCTTCTTGTGCAGTGAGGGCGATTTTGTGGGAATAAAGTTGGTTAATCAACTAGTTGATTACCCTAACCTTCTACCATGAAAAAGCCCCTCGCTCCGGAACGGAACGAGGGGCTGCGGGTGACAGCCGCGGCCCGGTTTCCCGGGCGCCGGGACTACTTGCGCACGGCGGTGATGATGCCGTCGAGCTGTTCGAGCATCTGGTCGATCTCGTCGGTGCTCACATTCAGCGCGGGCATGAAGCGCAGCAGATTGCCGCGCGGCGCGTTCAGCAGCAGGCCGCTGGGTTCGAGCGTGCGGGCGCGCTCGACGATGGCGGGGCCGTCTTCGCGGTCCATGATCAACGCGCGCAGGAGGCCGTTGCCGCGCTCGCCGGGCATGCCCCACTTGGTGGCCAGCTTCACCAGCCCCCGCGACAGGTACTGCCCGCGCTCGCGCACACCTTCCATGAAGCCCGGAGCGGCCAGCGTGTCGAACACCGCCACGCCGATGGCCGTCATGAGCGGGTTGCCGTTGTAGGTACCGCCCTGGTCGCCGTGCTTGAACACGCAGACCTCTTCACGCGCCAGCATCGCCGCCAGCGGCGCGCCGCCGCCTATGCCCTTGCCCAGCGTCATGATGTCGGGCCGCACGCCCGCCTGCTCGTAGGCGAACATCGTGCCGGTACGGCCCATGCCGGTCTGCACTTCGTCCACGATCAGCAGCAGCTTGCGGGCGTCGGCCAGCTTGCGCAGGTTCTGCATGAACTCGGTGGTAGCGGGAATGACGCCGCCCTCGCCCTGCACCGGCTCCAGCATGATGGCCACGGTCTGGTCGTCGACCAGCGCTTCGACCGAGGCCAGGTCGTTCAGCTCCGCCTTGGGGAAGCCGTCGACCTGGGGCGCGAAGATCGTGCTCCAGCCCGGCTTGCCCGAGGCCGACATGGTCGCCAGCGTGCGGCCATGGAAGCTGTGGTTGAAGGTGATGATCTTGAAGGCGCCCTGCTTGTGGACCTGGCCCCACTTGCGCGCGAGCTTGATCGCGCCTTCGTTGGCTTCGGCGCCGCTGTTGGCGAAGAACACGCGGTCGAAGCACGAGGCCTCGGTCAGGCGCGTGGCCAGCTCGATCGACGGCAGGTTGTAGAAGGCCGGCGACGGATTCAGCAGCAGGCCTGCCTGCGCCTGCACCGCCTTGACGATTTCCGGCGGGCAGTGCCCCAGGCAGTTGACCGCCCAGCCCTGGATGAAATCGAGGTATCGCTTGCCTGCATGGTCCTCCAGCCACGACCCCTGCCCTCGGACGAACACGAGGTCCGGGCGCTGCGTGATCTCCATGAGGGCGTTGACGTTGAACTGGCCGAATTCCATGACTCAAACTCCTTGCGTGCCCGGGGGGGCGAAAAATGGAAAACCCGCCGACGCGGCGGGTCGATAAACATTACACCGTGTTGCGGGCGATGTCTGCCTCGGACGTGAAAGAGTCCGCATAAAACTCGTCATCGGGCAGTCCGCACTGTTGTACAAAATCCCTATGCGCCGATTCCACCACGATGGGCGCCCCGCAGGCGTACACCTGATGGCCCGAAAGATCGGGCAGATCGGCCATGACGGCCTGGTGCACGAAGCCCGTGCGGCCGGTCCAGGCGTCCTCGGGCAGTGCGTCCGACACCACGGGCACATAGTGGAAATCGGGACGGGCGCGGGCCCATTCCCGGGCGGCGTCGTCCATGTACAGGTCACGCGGACGCCGGCCGCCCCAGTACAGGTGGACCGGGCGGCGCATGTCCTTGTGGATCATGTGTTCGACCATGGCCCTGATCGGCGCGAAGCCGGTGCCGCTGGCCACCATGACGATGGGCTTGTGGCTGTCCTCGCGCAGGAAGAACGAACCGAACGGCCCCTCGAAGCGCAGGATGTCGCGTTCCTTCAACTGAGTCGCCCCTGCGCCGAACACGTGGTCGGTGAAGGCGCCGCCGGGCAGGTGGCGAATGTGCAGCACCAGTCCGCCCTCCTCGTGGGGCGCGTTGGCCATGGAGTACGAACGGCGCCGCCCGTCCTTCATGATGATCTCGACGTATTGCCCGGCGTTGAAGCGCAGTTGCTCGGTGGCCGGCAATTGCAGGCGGACGATGCGCACGTCGGGCGCCGCCTCGGTCAGGCCCTGGACCCGGCAGGGCATCTTGCGGATGGGGATGTCGGCGATACCCAGGACCTCGCGCGCCTCGATGGTGAGGTCGCTGAGCGGGCGCGCCACGCAGAACAGGGTCAGGCCCAGTTCGGCCTCCTCGGGCGTCAGCGTCTGGGCCTGGTGGGGCCCGAGCTCGATCTCGCCCGCGACCAGCTTGCCCTTGCACGACGAACATGCCCCATTCTTGCAGCTATAGGGCAACATTACGCCTGCCTGCAGCGCCGCATCGAGCACGGTCTGGCCATGTTCGACCGTGAACCGATGACCGCTGGGCAGAACGGTGACCTGATGACTCATCACCTGGATCCTATGAAAACGATGGAAATACGATGAATATCCCGCAGCCCGCGCATGCCGCGCGCCTGGGTCGCCCGCGCCTCTTGATCATCGGCTGCGGCGACACGGGCATGCACGTCCTGGAGCGGCTGGCGGGCCGGAAACGGGTCTTCGCGCTGACGTCCAGCCCGCAGCGGCTGCCCGAGCTGCGCGCCGCGGGCGCCATTCCGCTGCTGGGCAACCTGGACTGCCCGCGGCAACTGGCCCGCCTGCGCGGCCTGGCCGCCGACGTCCTGATGCTGGCCCCGCCGCCCGGACAGGGCGAAGGCGATCCGCGCTCCCGTCGGCTGGCCGCCGTCCTGCGGCGACCGGCCTCAAAGGCGCGCGCCAGGCCGGCCGCGATGGGCCCCGGCCTACGGCGGATCCGGCACGCCGCCATTGTAGCCAAACCGGGCCGCGGCGCCCTGGCCCGGGCGGCCAGGCCGATCACGGTGATCTATGCCAGCACGACCGGCGTCTATGGCGATGCGCGCGGCCACAGGCTGTCCGAGACGGCGCCCGTGCGCCCCGCCTCGCCCCGGGGCCGGCGCCGGGTGGCGGCCGAGGCCGCCTGGCGGGCGCCCGGCCCGGCACGTGCCCGCCAGGCGCACCTGGACCTGGCCCCCTGGCGCGCCGTCGTACTGCGTATCCCGGGCATCTACGGCCGCCACCGGCTGCCGCTGGAACGGCTGCGCACCGGCCTGCCGCGCCTGGCCCCCGGCGAGGACGTCTACACCAACCACATCGAAATCGGCGATCTCGCCCTTGCCCTGGAAGCCGCCCTGTATCGCGGCCGCCCGCAGCGCATCGTCCATGCCGCCGACGGCCAGGACCTGAAAATGGGCGACTACTTCGACGCCGTCGCCGACGCCGCCGGCCTGCCGCGCCCGCCCAGCCTGCCGGCGGCGCAGGTCCGCGCCGCGGTCAGCCCGGCGATGTGGTCCTTCATGCAGGAATCCCGGCGCCTGGACAACCGCCGCCTGGTAGCCGAACTGCGCGTGCGCCTACGTCACCCCACCGTGCGGCATGCCCTGGATGAGTGGTTCGCCGCAGGGCGGCCTACTCCCACACGATACGTACCGCCAGGAACAGGAAAATGAGGCCCGCCAGCCGGTCCAACCACACGCCCACCTGCGGCCGGCGCCTGAGCAGTTGCCCCAGCAGCCCGGCGAACCAGGCAATCAGGCAGAACACCACCGCCGCCTGCACCATGAAGATCACCCCCAGCCACAGCATCTGCCAGTCGGGATGTCCGACCCAGGGGTTGACGAACTGGGGCAGGAAGACCACGAAGAACAGCGTGACCTTGGGGTTCAGCATGTTGGCCAGAACGCTCTGGCCGAAGATGCGTGCGAAGCCGAGCGGCGGCGGGCCGCCCGTGGGCGAGAAGCCGCCCCGGCTGCGCAGCACCTGCACCGCCAGCCACATCAGGTAGGCGGCGCCGGCCAGGCGGATCGCGTCGAACGCCATGGGCGAAGCGCGGAGCAGCGCCGCCACGCCCAGCACGGCCAGGGTGGTATGGAACAGGCAGCCCGCGGCGAAGCCCAGCGCGGCGGCGATGCCGGCGGCGCGCCCCTGGCTGAGGGAACGGGCGAGTACCTGGAGGTTGTCCGGGCCGGGCGCGATGGTCACGCCTACCGACAGGGAAAGGAAGAGCAGCAGATCGGCCTGCATCGGCGCACCGGCAGGCTCAGGACTTCCGGATCACTTCTTTGATGCGGTTGTTCTCGTCGACCAGCACCACGATGGGCTTGTGCTCGGCCGCTTCCGCGTCCGTCATGGGGCCGTAGGTGCAGATGATCATCAGGTCGCCCACGTGGGCGCGCCGGGCGGCCGCGCCGTTCAGCGAGATCTCGCCGCTGCCGCGCTTGCCCTTGATGATGTAGGTGGAGAAGCGCTCGCCGTTGTTGATGTTGTAGAGCTCGATCTTCTCGTACTCTTTCATGCCGGCGGCATCGAGGAAATCCTCATCGATTCCGCACGAGCCTTCATAGTTCAGATCGGCCTGAGTCACCGCGACACGGTGAATCTTGGCGCGAAGCATGATGCGTTGCATAACTCGGGTGTCCTAGGAAGCGGCCGCAAACGGCCAGGTGCGTTTATACCCGATCCCGGCCGGACCGGTCCGGCGCCGCTTCCTGCGGCAAGGGCGCCCGGAGGCGCCCTTGCCGGCCGGACCGACAGCGTGGCGTCAAACCGACCGCAGGTAGCCGGGCTCCACCGCCTGGATGGGCGCGAAGCTTTCGCGCGTGGCGATGAACTCCGGCCGCGGATTCAGGCCGTACCTGGGGGGGTTCAGGGTATTTTCCACGCTGTTATACACCATGAACACATTGGATCGCGGATAGGGCGAGATGTTGCTGTTCGATCCATGCATGGTGTTGCAGTCGAAAAACACGACCGAGCCGGCCGGCGCCGTCAGCACGTCGATGCCGCCCTGGTCCACCAGCAGTTGCAGGCTGACGGGATCGGGCACGCCGTATTCCTGCTTCTTCAGCGACTGCTTGTAGTGGTCCTGCGGGGTCTCGCCCACGCACGAGACGAATTGCCGGTGCGAACCGGGCACGACCATCAGCGGCCCGTTGCTGGCGTCGTTGTCGGTCAGCAGCACCGAGCAGCTCAACGCCCGCATGGCGGGCATGCCGTCTTCCACGTGCCAGGTCTCGAAGTCCGAATGCCAGTAGAACTCCTTGCCCTTGAAGCCCGGCTTCATGTTGGCGCGCGACTGATGGATATAGACGTCGGAACCCAGGATCTGCTTGGCGATGTTGGCCAGCCGCATGTCCTGCGACATCCGGCCGAGCAGCTTGCTCAGCTTGTGGACCATGAACACGGACCGGACGACGTCGGTGCCCTTTTCGGTGATGGCCTCTTCGCGGCGGCGGATGGCGGGATCGCGCACCAGCCGCTCGACCTCGCGCTTGAGGGCCTGCGTTTCCTGCGCGGAGAAGAAATTCTTCAGCAGGATGTAGCCGTTGCGCTCGTAGGCGCCCAGTTGCTCGGCGTCCAGGCCGGAGCCCGGCTCCACCTTGGCGCTGCCGTACACCACGGGGTCGCGCCGCTGCACGATGCCGGCGGCGCGGTCGGCGCGCGAGGAATAGATATCGCGTGCGGGAGTAATCATGGTTGCCCTCCTTTTCTCATGGGGGGCCGCCCCGCCCGCCGGCGGGCGCGGCCCCTTGCCGCGGCATGGCCGTCAGGCGACCTTCGCTTCGTCCAGGGGATAGACGCCCTCGGCGTCGTGCACTTCCTGGCCGGTCAACGGCGGATTGAAGACGCAGATGACGCGCAGCGGCTCCTTGCCACCGCGCAGGTAGTGCTCGTCGTTGTCGTTGAGCGCGTAGACCACGCCCGGGCCAAGCTTGTAGACCTTGCCGTCGGCGACGGTCTCGATCTCGCCGTCGCCTTCGATGCACCAGACGGCTTCCACGTGGTTCTTGTACCAGATGTGGGTCTCGGTACCGGGATGGATGGTGGTCTCGTGGAACGAGAATCCCATGCCGTCCTTCTTCAGCAGCACGCGGCGGCTGGTCCAGGTCGGCGTGGACACCTCGTTCTCGGTGCCTACGATGTCCTTGATGTCGCGTACGATCATCGTCCCTTTCCTCCAAATTTCAATACACGGGCATTCGATTGCTTCTGGGCCAGTTGCTCGGCGGCCACGACTTCGGCCACCGCGCGGTCCAGCACTTCCAGCGCCTGCCGGAGCAGGTCTTCCTCGATGGTCAGCGCGGGCAGGAGCTTGAGCACCTCGTCGTTGGCGCCGGAGGTCTCGATGACCACTCCGCCCTTGAACGCCTGGGCCGCGATCTTGTTGGCCAGTCCGGGCACGCCGCTGACCAGGCCCTGGATCAGGCCGCGGCCGCGCACCGACAGGTCCGCCTCCGGGTGGCTGTGGACCATGTTCTCCAGCCAGTCGCGCACCATCGTTTCCTTGGCCTGGATCTCGCAGGTGAAGGCGCCGTCGCTCCAGTAGTGCTCGAGCGCCTGCTGCGCGGTCACGAAGGCCAGGTTGTTGCCGCGGAAGGTGCCGTTGTGCTCGCCGGGCTTCCAAATGTCCAACTCGGGCTTGATCAGCACCATGGCCATGGGCAGGCCGAAGCCGCTCAGGGACTTCGACAGCGTGACGATGTCCGGCTGGATGCCGGCCGACTCGAAACTGAAGAAGGTGCCGGTGCGGCCGCAGCCGACCTGGATGTCGTCGACGATGAGCAGCATGTCGTGGCGGCGGCACAGGCGTTGCAGCTCCTGCAGCCAGCGCAGCGTGGCGACGTTCACGCCGCCTTCGCCCTGCACGGTCTCGACGATCACCGCGGCCGGGGTGTCCATGCCGCTGCTGCGGTCTTCCAGCATGCGCTCGAAGTACGCCATGGTGTCCACGTCCGGACCGAAGTAGCCGTCGTACGGAATGAAGGTGGTGTTGCCCAGGCTCACGCCGGCGGCCTCGCGATACTTGGCGTTGGCCGTGGCCGACAGCGAGCCGGCGCTCACGCCGTGGAAACCGTGGGTGAAGGAAACGATGTTCGGGCGCTGCTTGACGCGGCGGGCCAGCTTGAGCGCGGCTTCCACGGCATTGGTGCCGGTCGGGCCGGTGAACTGCAGCGTGTACTTCATGCCGCGCGGCTTCAGGACCAGCCGCTCGAACGCTTCCAGGAAATCCTTCTTGGCCGACGTGGCCATGTCCAGGCCGTGCACCACGCCGTCCGCCTGGACATAGTCCAGCAGGGGCTGTTTCAGCACAGGGTTGTTGTGGCCGTAGTTCAGCGTGCCGGCGCCGGCAAACAGGTCGATGTACTGCCTGCCCTCTTCGTCGAACAGCAACGAGCCCTTGGCCTTGCTGAAAACGACCGGAAACGAGCGTATGTAGCCGCGGACTTCCGATTCGAGGCGGTCGAAGATCTTGAGATCCATGGTTTTTCCCTCCTGTTTTGCTTCTAGAAGCGTGAAAGACGTATAGGCGGACCCGGACGAACCGGGACGGATACGAGGGGCATCCGGCCTTTACCTAGAACGGGCCGATGCGCAGCAGCCGCTCGTCCTCGTGCTCGGCCTGGCCGAACAGTTCGGGCGGAAACATGGGCTGCTCCACGCACTGGGCGCCGCGATCCTGCGCCAGCGCCGCGAACATGCGCCGCGACGGCTGGTTGGATGGGGACACGGTGGTTTCGATGCTGTGTACGGGCTGTGGCAGCGACCTGGCCAGCAGGTGCTCGAGCATGCGTTGGCCCAGGCGATGGCCGCGTGCCATGGGATGGACCGCAACCTGCCAGACGAACAACACGTTGGATTGCTTGGGCGGGAGGTAGGCAGAAACAAACCCTGCCAATTGCCCTTGCCGGGTGGCCACTACGCAGGTATCGCGAAAGTGCCGGCACAGAAGAAGGTAGGCGTAGGTGGAATTGACATCCAGCGGCGGCGATTCCTGTATGAGTCGCTGGATGTCCGCGGCATCTTCGATTTCAGGGGGCCGGAGATCGAAATTCTCCAGTGCCGGATTGAAGACCGCGGGTTGGATGAGCGTATCGTCGATCGCTTTCAGACTCCGACCCTCCTATGTTTCGTACGCCGTCGCCCTGCGGCGACGCACTGGGTTGATGGCTACGGGATCAAACCGCCAGGCCTGACTCCGGAGACGTATCCGATGCATTGATGTCCAGGATGGGCGAGGTGTCCGAACCCGGGTTCTCCATCAGGCTGACGATGCGCTCGAGCGAGAGCGTGATCGTGGCCTGTTCCAGCTCCGGCAGCGCGCCCAGGGCGTCGGCCAGCGTTTTCTGCAGCGGCGAAGGCGCCTGGCTGGCCACCTCGCGGCCAGCGTCGGTGGCCGACACCAGGACCGTGCGGCGGTCTTCCCTGCTGCGTTCCCGCTTGATCCAGCCCTTTTCCTCCAGCCGGTCGAGGATGCCGACGACCGTGCTTGGACTGACCGAGATTTCACGGCTGATGGCGGTGGCCGTGAGCGGCCCCGACTCGATCACGGCCAGGAGACAGACCAGTTGCGGCGCGGTGATGTGGCTGCAGGCAGCCAGTTGCTTGGAGTGCAGCGCGATGTTGCGCGTGATGCGGCGCAAGGCCCGCAGGATGCGCAGGTTGTAGTTGACGCCCGTATCCGCGGCCGAGCCGATGTGGTCCATGTCCAGGAAATCGAAAGTGCGTAGTGAAAAAAAATCACTGCCCACAAATTAATGTAGAGCAATGATTTCAACTCAAATCATTCTAGTCAGAAAGACCAGGGAAGTCAACCCCGCAGCCCCTGGATTTCGATGTCAACGGCTCCGAAATTACCCTTATCCGCTTCGATTCCGCTGACATCCCGCTGAAACATGCAAAACCGGCGTTCAGCCTTGCGCCACGCGCTTCCCGGTCAGTTCCGCAGGGTCGAAACTGTCCACCTCGACGACGTCGGCGACGGCCCGCTCCAGGTCTTCGAACATCGAAGCCTGGGCCGCATCCACCTTGCCGGCACGTACGCCTTCGCGCCAGTCACGGATGCCGGCATGGCGCAGGCCGTCCAGGACCGGAGCGGTGCGCGCCGCGAGTTCGAACGCCTGCGCCAGCCGGTCCAGCGCCTCGCCCGGGCGCGGCCGGGCCAGGCCCGGCAACAGGCGATCGCGCGCGGGCGACGGCTCCAGCAGCCGCTCGGCGCAGGCCAGGGTCACCGCGTCGGCCGGACCGCGCCGGCGCACGCCCCGGGGCAGGCAGACCACCCGCAGCAGCCCCGCGGCCGCCCGCGCGGGCAGGTTGGCCAGCACCGCGTCCAGGCTCGCCTCGATGGAGGCCAGGCCGCTTTCCATGCACCACTGCACCAGCGGCAGGTCTTCGGGCTGCCGCCCTTCGTCGTGCCAGCGCTTGAGGACGGCGGACAGCAGGTACAGTTCGGCCAGGATGTCGCCCAGCCGCGCCGACAGCATCTCCTTGCGCTTGAGCGCCCCGCCCAGCGTCGCCAGCGTGACGTCGGCCACCAGCGCGAACGCCGAGGCATAGCGGCCCAGCGCGCGGTAGTACGGGGCCACCGGACCGGCCGAGCGCGGCGCCGGAGCGAACCGGCTGCCGGTCCAGGCCCGGCCGAAGGCGCGCAGCGCGTTGCCCACCGCGTGGCCGGCATGGCGCCAGAAGGTGCGGTCGAATTCCTCCAGGCCGCGGGCCGGATCGCTGTCGGCCAGCGCCGCCATCTCGCGCATCAGGAACGGATGCGCCCGGATGGCCCCCTGGCCGAAGACGATCAGGCACCGGGTCAGGATATTGGCGCCTTCGACGGTGATGCCGATGGGAATGGCGCGATAGACGTTGGACAGGTAATTGCGCGGGCCATCGATCACCGCCTTGCCCGCATGGATGTCCATCGCGTCGTTCACCGCGATGCGCATGCGCTCGGTGGCGTGGTATTTCATGATGGCCGAGATCACGGCGGGCTTGTGGCCCGCGTCCAGCGCGGCGCAGGTCAGGCGGCGCGCGGCATCCACCTGATAGGCCAGCGCCGCCAGGCGGCCGAGCTTCTCCTGCACGCCCTCGAACTTGCCGATCGGAATGCCGAACTGCTGGCGCACCCGCGCATAGGCGCCGCTGGTGTGCGCCGAGAATACGCACGAGGCCGCCGCCAGCGAAGGCAGGGAAATGCCCCGGCCCGCCGCCAGCGCCGTCATCAGCATCTGCCAGCCCTGCCCCACCCGCTCGGCGCCGCCGATGACGGACTCCATGGGGATGAACACGTCCTTGCCCTGGTTCGGGCCGTTCTGGAACACCTGCATTGCCGGCAGGTGGCGCCGGCCGATCTCCACCCCCGGCGTGTCGGTGGGCACCAGCGCGACGGTGATGCCGATGTCCTCACGGTCTCCCAGCAGCCGATCGGGGTCGCGCAGCTTGAAGGCCAGGCCGAGCACGGTCGCGACCGGCCCCAGGGTGATGTAGCGCTTGTGCCAGGTCAGCCGCATGCCCAGCACCTCGCGCCCCTGCCACATGCCCTTGCAGACCACGCCGTGGTCCACCATGGCGGCCGCGTCCGATCCCGCCTCGGGGCTGGTCAGCCCGAAGCATGGAATGTCTCGGCCATCAGCCAATCGCGGCAGCCAGTGCTCGCGCTGGGCGTCGGTGCCGAAATGCAGCAGCAATTCGCCCGGCCCCAGGGAGTTGGGCACCATGACCGTGACCGCCGCCGTCAGCGACCGGGTCGAGATCCGCCGCACGACCTCGGAATGCGCGTAAGCCGAGAATCCCAGTCCGCCGTACTTGCGCGGAATGATCATGCCGAAGAACTTGCGCGCCTTCAGGAAGGCCCAGATGTCGGGGGGCAGGTCGTGCAGTTCCCAGTTGACCCGCCAGTCGTCGACCATGGCGCACAGCTCGGCCACCGGCCCGTCCAGGAAGGCGCGCTCTTCATCGCTGAGCCTGGCCGGCGGCATGTCCAGCAGGCGGCGCCACTCCGGATTGCCGGTGAACAGATCGGCGTCCCACCACACGTCCCCCGCCTCGATCGCGTCGCGCTCGGTGTCCGACATGGTCGGCAGCGCCTTCGCGGCCCAGCGGAACAGAGGCTTGGACAGCCATTCGCGGCGCCATGAGGATGCGGCCATCGGGAAGTCTCCTTGTCGACTATCTACCTCATATAGTAAGCCGGCCAGGAGACGGGAACGGGGCCGCGTGCGGCTTGGGCAGGCACGGTCTGGTTAAATAGAGGCTGCTTCTTCCTCACCCGTCCCCATGCACCCTCCCCGCCTGGCCTTCGTCGACCTGGAAACCACGGGCACGACGCCGCGCAGCGACCGCATCACCGAGATCGGCATCGTCCAGGTGGATGCCGACGGCATGCGCGAATGGAGTAGCCTGGTCCATCCCGGCCGCCCCATTCCCCCCGCCATCCAATCGCTGACCGGCATCACGGACGCGATGGTGGCCGGCGCCCCGCCCTTCGAGGCCCTGGCCGACGACATCGCCCGGCGCCTGGACGGCTATCTGTTCATCGCCCACAACGCCCGCTTCGACCACGGTTTCCTGCGCGAGGAATTCGACCGGCTGGAGCGGCCCTTCCGGCCCGACGTCCTGTGCACCGTCCGCCTGTCGCGCAAGCTCTATCCGCAGTACCGCAGCCATAGCCTGGACGCGCTCATCGCCCGTCACGGCCTGCAGGTGCATGCGCGCCACCGCGCGCTCGACGACGCCCGGCTGCTGTGGCACTTCTGGCGCGACATCCACCGCGAGTTCCCGGCCGGGCAGATAGACGAACTCGTCGATGCGCTGGCCGGCCGCGTGCCCTGGCCCGAGTATCTGGATCCGGCGCTGCCTCGCCTACTGCCCGACACCCATGGCGTCTATGTCTTTCGCGACATGAACGGCCAGCCGCTGTATGTCGGCCGGGCCTCCAGGCTGCGGGACAAGGTGATGTCCCATTTCCAGCCCGGCGGCTGGAAGTCGGCCAAGGCGCGGCGCCTGGCCGAACAGGTGCGGAACATCGAGTGGCAGGAAACGGGCGGGGCGATCGGCGCCCTGCTGCACGAGAACCGGCTGCTGCGGGCACTGGCGCCATCGCACAACCGCCGGGCTCGCTCGCCGGCCCTGGCCGGCGATACGCACTGGCCCTACGAGGGCCCGGTGGGCATACGCGAAGCACGCGTCATCCATGTCGTGGAACGCTGGCAGTTCCTGGGCAGCGCGACCGACGACCAGGCCCTGTACGACCTGCTCGATGGCGCACGCGCCGAGTACGACCACGAGGTCCACCGCATCCTGCGCGACCGGCTGGCGCTGGTCCCGCTGCTGAAACTGGATCGGGCGCGCACGGCCTGACGGCCCGGCGGCCGGGGAGGTTTCATAAACGCTCCGGACGGCTTATCGTTGATCCGATCCACCCAGCGGTGGACCTTCACCGATCAGCACGAGACGTGCCCGACCACGACCGCCAGGAGAACGAGATGCCCCCGTCCGCGCCCATGAACCGCCGCATCGTCATGGCCAGGCGCCCCGCCGGGACGCCGGCGCCCGAGGATTTCCGCCTGGACACCCAGGCCATGCCCAGTCCCGCGGACGGCCAGGTGCTGCTGCGCACGCTCTACCTGTCGCTCGACCCCTACATGCGTGGCCGCATGAGCGACGCCGCCTCGTATGCGAAGCCGCTGGAGGTCGGCGACGTCATGCTGGGCGGCACGGTGTGCCGCGTGGCCGAGTCGCGCCATCCGGACTTCGCCGCCGGTGATCTGGTCCTGGCCGCCAGCGGCTGGCAGGACTACGCGCTGTCGTCCGGCAAGGGGCTCACCCGCCTGCCGCCGGACCTCGCTCACCCTTCCTGGTCCCTGGGCGTGCTGGGCATGCCTGGCTTCACCGCCTACGTGGGCCTGATGCAGATCGGCACGCCCAAGGCGGGCGAGACGGTGGCTGTCGCCGCCGCGACCGGGGCCGTCGGGTCGGTGGTGGGACAGCTCGCGCGGCTGCACGGCTGCCGCGTGGTCGGCATCGCCGGCGGGCCGGACAAGTGCGACCACGCGATCCGCGAACTGGGCTTCGACGCCTGCGTGGACCATCGTGCGGCCAACCTCGCCCAGCGGCTGGCGGCGGCCAGCCCCAACGGCATCGACGTCTATTTCGAGAGCGTGGGCGGCGCCGTTTTCGATGCCGTCCTGCCGCTGCTCAACCGTCACGCCCGCATCCCGCTGTGCGGCCTGATCTCGCAGTACAACGCCGTGCCGGGCGTGGAGGCCCCCGACCGCCTGCCCATGCTGATGCGCCTGGCGCTGACCAAGAGCCTTCGCATCCAGGGCTTCATCGTTTCCGACTGGTACGGCCCGCTCTACCGCGAATTCTCCCGCCAGATGTCGGACTGGATCGCCGACGGGCGCATCAAGTACCGGGAAGACGTGGTGGATGGGCTGGAAAACGCCCCCGCCGCCTTCATGGGCCTGCTGGAGGGACGCAATTTCGGCAAGCTGGTGGTGCGGGTCGCCCACTAGGCGAAGCGCGGCGTGCTACGCTAGGGGCGTCATCGAACCATTACAAGCAGGGCGCGCCACGGCGCAGTCCCGCAACAGGAGACTCGTATGACATGCCAAGTGATCCCCCTGCGGCCCCGTCGCGCCAAACGGCGGACGTTTACCGTTCCGGGCAAATCGTTGCTGGTCGCGGTGCCCGTGGCCCTGTCGATAGGCTGGCTGCTGGCCCTGCCCGGCATGCCGCACGCACAGGCCGGCCCGACGGCTTCGGCCGAACACAGGCAGGATTTCGCCATTTCCAGCGGTGACCTGCGCCCCGCGCTCGAGAAATATGCCCGCCAGGCGGGCATACGGCTGTCGTTCGATCCGGCCCGGGTGGCCGGCCTGACGACCCCCGGGCTCACCGGCCGCTACACCATCCAGGACGGGTTGGACACCTTGCTGCGGGGCACCGGCTATACCGCGGCCCAGGAAGGCGGACGCTACGTCCTGATTCCCGAGCCGCCGGCCTCGGCCGGCAAGCGGCCGCCCAGCGGACCGCGCCTGGTGGGTGCCCTCACCCCTGTTTGAAGTCGTCGGTGCTCAGGCCCAGCCTGTGCATCTTGTCGTAGAGCGTCTTGCGCGGCAGGCCCAGCATCTCGCTGGCCGCCGCCGTGCGGCCCGAACAGCTCTTGAGCGCGTCCTCGATCAGCAGGCGTTCGAAACTGGTCATCTGCTCCTCCAGCGAACGCTTCACGCTGGCCGCCGCGCCGGCCAGCCCATCCTTGGCCAGCCCCAGCACGAAGCGGTCCGCCACGTTGCGCAGCTCGCGCACGTTGCCCGGCCAATGGTGCGCCATCAGCGACTGCAACTGGGAACCCGATAGCACCGGCGCCTCGCGCCCGTAGCGCAGGGCCGCCTGCAGGATGAAGTGCTCGAACAGCAGGGGGATGTCCTCGCGCCGCTCGCGCAGCGGCGGGATCTCCAGCACCGCGACGCTGAGCCGGTAGTACAGGTCCGGCCGGAACGCGCCGCGCTCCGATTCGGCCAGCAGGTCGCTCTTGGTGGCGGCCACCACCCGGCAATCCATGGGCTGCGGCTCGTTCGACCCCAGCCGCTCGAACACCCGTTCCTGCAAGGTGCGCAAGAGCTTGATCTGCAGCACCATGGGCATGGTCTCGATCTCGTCCAGGAACAGCGTGCCTCCCCGCGCGTATTCGATCTTGCCGATGCGCCGCTTGGCCGCGCCCGTAAATGCGCCGGCCTCGTGGCCGAACACCTCGCTCTCGAACAGCGTCTCGGGCATGCCGCCGCAGTTCAGCGCCGAGAAATGGCGATCGTGTCGCCGGCTGTGGTCGTGCAGGCACCGCGCCACCAGCTCCTTGCCCGTGCCGGTCTCGCCCACCACCAGGACGTCAGCATCGGTGTCGGCCAGGTCCTGCACCACCTGTCTCAAGGCCACCATGGCCGGCGACCGGCCCAGCAGCGCGCTTTCGATGGCCACGCGATTGTCCAGTTGCCGCCGCAGGGACTGCACTTCCAGCGTCAACCCGCGCTTCTCCAGCGCCCGCTGCACAACCTCGCTCAGATGCTCGGATGAAAAAGGCTTCTCGATGAAATCATAGGCCCCCAGGCGCATGGCCTGCACCGCCATCGAGATGTCGCCGTGGCCGGTCACCAGGATCACCGGCAGGCAGGCGTCGATCTCCAGCGCGCGGCGCAGCAGCTCCATCCCGTCCATGCCGGACATCTTCACGTCCGTCACCAGCACGCCGGGAAACCCGGGCACGACGTGCCTGATCGCCTGCTCGGCCGATTCGAACGCCTTGACCTCCAGGCCGGCCAGTTGCAGCGCCTGCTTGCCTCCTAGCCTGACCGCCGGGTCGTCTTCGACGAACAGTACCGTCAATCCTTCATGCATCCATGGTCTCCTCCAACTTCGCTGGCCGCAGCTGCAGCACGAATTCCGCCCCGCCCCCCTCCCGGTTGCAGGCGCGCAGGCTGCCGCCGAAATCGCGCACGATGCCTGCCGAGATCGCCAGCCCCAGGCCCAATCCCACCCCTTGCTCCTTGGTCGTGAAGAAGGGTTCGAACAGCCGGCGCATCACCTCGTCCGGAATGCCCGGCCCGCTGTCCAGTACCGAAATGACGACCCAGCCCCCCGCTTGCTGGACCGAGACTTCCAGGCGCCGCTCGTCGCAGCGCGCCATCGCGTCGATGGCATTGCCCAGCAGGTTGACCAGGATCTGTTCCAGCCGATTGCCGTCACAATAGGCGCAGGCGTCTTCCGGCACGCCCAGGCACAGTTCGATCCGTTCCTGCCGCAGCCGCTGCTCGAGCAGGAAACAGGCATCCGCCACGGCCACCGCGATCGACGTCGGCTTGAGCAGGGCCGGGGACTTGCGTGCGAACTTCTTCAACTGGCCGGTGATCTTGCCCATGCGGGCGATCAGTTGCCCGATCAGGGTCAGGTTCTCCTCGGCGTCGGCCTGCCGTCCCCGCTGCATCAGCACCGTGGCATTGTCGGCCAAGGTGCGCAGCGCCGCCAGCGGCTGGTTCAGCTCATGCGTGATGCCCGCGGCCATCTGGCCCAGCGCCGCCATCTTGCCCGCCTGCACCAGCTCATCCATGGTGGACTTCAGGACCTCCTCGGCGCGCCGGCGTTCGGCGATCTCGGTCTGAAGATGGCGGTTGGCGTTGCTCAGCGCCTGCGTGCGCGCCGCCACCTTGCGCTCGAGCTCGTCGTGCGCGCGCTGCAAGGCCGCCCTGGCCGCCACGCTCTGGGCGATGGCGCGCCGCCGCTGCTGGAGATACAGGCCCAGGATCGCCAGGAACCCCATGGCCAGCGCCACGGCGATGGCCATGTTGCGGGCGCGCGCGTGAATGGGCGCCATGTTGGACAAGGCCATGAGCTTCCATTGCGTGCCCGGTATCTGGCGGCTCTGGACCAGGTAGGACGGCAGCAGGAAATTGCCGCCCTCGCCTTCGCGCGCCGCCTCGCTGGTGAACTGGACGATGCGCACGCCCTCGGGCTGCTTGCCGACCTCGGCCATGCCCAGCGGTTCCAGCGAGCCGGCGCGATGGTATTGGCGCGTCACCGCCAGTTTCTGCAGCGTATGCGACGACAGCGGCGCGAGCGTCTTGAACTTCCAGCCCGGCACCGAGGTCAGGAAGATCACGCCGTTCTCGTCCACCACCACCACTTTCTCGTCGGCGCGCAGCCACGCGTCGTCGAGCTTGTCGAGATCGACCTTCAGCGCCGCCACGCCCAGCATCCTGCCATCGTGGTAGATGCCGTACGAGAAGTAGTAGCCCGGCGACTGGCTGACGGTGCCGATGCCGTAGAAGCGGCCCGACAGCCCCTTGGCCGCGTCGATGAAATAAGGCCGGTACGAGAAGTTGCGGCCGACGAAGCTGGGCGGGCGATTCCAGTTGCTCGCGGCCAGCGTCAGCCCCTCCATGTTCATCACGTAGATGTCGGAAGAGCCGGCTTTCCGGTTGACCGTTTCCAGGTAAAGGTTGACCCGGGCGATCCGCTCGGGATTGGCGGGGTCCTGCAACAGCGAGATGACATCCTTGTTCAGGGACAGGATGCCCGGCAGGTAGTCGTAACGGGTCAGCTCGCTCTGCACCCCGCCGGCATAGATGTCCAGCCGGTGCTCGACCCCCTGGCGCAGCACCTGGATGCCGGTGCGCTCGCCCCAGATGTAGGCCAGCATCACCGCCAGCACAGCGGCGAACAAACAGGCGCCGCCCCACGCCAGGCGGCGCTTGGAAAAACCGCGGGCAGGCGGATTGACGCTCAAGTCCCCATCCATGATTGTCGTTCTAGTGTCCGCAATTTATCCCAGGCAGCCCAGGAAAGACATCGGAGCTTGCGCCACGGGACGGCGCAAGCTCCCTTGCCGCCTAGTCGGCGTAGACGCCGGCCGCCCGGATGACGGGCGTCCACTTGGCGATCTCGTTTCCGAGATGCTTGCGCAGCGAGTCAGGTCGGGCCCGCTCGCCGGTCGCCGCCTGCGCGCCCAGTTCCTCCATCTTCCCGCGGAACACGGGATCCTGGACCGCCGCCTGCAACGCGGCCGACAACTTCTCGACCACCGCCGGCGGCGTGCCCTTGGGCGCGTACATCGCGTGCCAGATCTTGACCTCGATGCCCGGCAGCCCCTGCTCGGCCGCGGCGGGGATGTCCTTGAAGGCGTCGATGCGCGCGGACTGCATCGCGACGTAGGGCTTGACCACGCCGGCCTTGATCTGTCCGGCGACGTTGGTGGTCTGGTCGCACATCAGATTCACCTGGCCACCGATGAGGTCGGTCAGCGCCGGCGCGGTCCCCTTGTAGGGCACCGTGCCCAGCTGCGTGCCGATGGTGCTCATGAACAGGAGGCCGCACAGGTGCGAGGCCGATCCGATGCCGGCGTTCGCCAGGAACAGCTTGCTGGAATTGGCCTTGATGTAAGGCAGCAAGTCCTTGAAGTTGTCCGGCGGCAGGCTCTTGGTGCCCAGCAGCACCATCGGCACGTCGGCGATCTCGCCGATCATCTCGAAATCCTTGAGCGGATCGAAGCCCAGTTGGCGGTACAGCGCCGGCGCGGTGGACATGCCGATGTGGTGGATCAGCACCGTATGGCCGTCGTTGCGCGCGGTGGCGACCTTCTTCGCGCCTATGGTGCCGCCCGCGCCGCCGACGTTCTCGATCACGATCTGGCCCTTCAGGTGCTTGGCCATGACCGCCGTCACGTCGCGCGCCACCTTGTCAGTGGGGCCGCCCGCGGCGAACGGCACGACGGCGACGATGGGCGCACTGCCGGGGAAATCCTGGGCCTGGGCCGGCACGGCCAGGGCTGCCAGGACACCGAGCGATAGCGTGGAAAGAAACTTCATGTCTTTGCTCCTTAAGGACGGGTGATGTCGAACAACTGGTTCTTGGGGGACGGGCCGAACGAGAGCCACGTGCCCTTGAGCGGCTGCTGCTCCACGCCGGGCTTGCTCCAGTCGCATACGCCGCCCGGGAATATCTGGCGCAGGCGCTCCAGTTGGCCGGCGTTCAGCGTGGTCTTGTAGTCGGCCGGATCCACCGCCTTGAGCTGGCACTTGACGATGTTGTCGGCCAAGGGCTCGCCGGCGGCCAGGCGCGGCGTGGTGCCCGCCGGGTAGAGCTGGTTGCAGCGCCCTTCCTCGAAGGCGGTGGACGGCTCGACGATCTTGTTGCCGCCGCTGTCCCAGCAGGCATCGGCGAGTCCCGCAGGCTTGTGCGAGACGACCTTGCGCGGCTTGGGCTGGTCGGAGGCGTCGCTCACCACACCCATCAGCCACTGGTCCATGAGCTGCAGCAGGTTGTCGCCCACGGGGCCCGGTCCGAGCATGACGTGGTTGTCGAAATGCCCGTTGGCGGCCTTCAGGCGCTCGCGCACCGAGTACGAATGGATCTTGTTGTGGATGTCGCCGTTCACCGCGTTGTCGAAGTAGTCGCGATGCTCCAGAACCGCGGTCGAGGCCAAGCCGCCCCCGCCGTGGGTGATGCGGCCGGACTGGTAGGCGCGGCGGATGGCATCGATGTCGCCTGCCGTGCGCGCCGCCGTGGGCTTCAGGTCCACGTCCAGGCCGCCGATGTTGGCGTTCAGGTCCAGGAACTCGTCCACCGTGATGGCGCCGTCGTTCAGCGCCTTCAGGCCGTACTGCACGCCGACGTTATCGATCGGGCGCAGCGCGAAGCCCCGGCTGTCCTTGCCGTAGACGTTCACCGTATGGTCGTACACGGTGGCGCGGCTGCCGCCGGGGTTGTTGACCGGGTGGTACTTCCGGCTTTCCTCGAAGCCCGCCGGGAACGACACCACCGGATCCAGCCGGCCGGCGCTACCGCTCATGTTGGCGATGTTGCCGACCTGCAGGTAGCCGGAGATCGCCTTCTTCTTCTCGTCGGTGTAGGCCAGCCCGCCCGCGCGGTTGAAGTAATTGTTCAGCAGGCGCGAGTCGAAGACCTTGAACAGCGTGGCCGAGGTCACGTCCGGGAACACCATGTTCACGATGATGCCGTCGAACAGGCCCGGATAGTTGTCGGAAGTCTGGAAGCTCTGGTAGGCGCCGCCCGAACCGCCGGTGCCTATCGTGTAGACCGGCGCGCCGTAAGCCTCGATGAAGCGCTCCTTGGTCATCGCCACGGTCTCGGACGACAGCAGGTCGTTGCAGTTCGAGCCGAAGATGTTCAGCGTGGACGTGACGGCCGCATAGCCCTGTTTCATCCATTCGTCGACGATCAGCGTGCCGAAGGTCGCGCCCTGCGTGTACCAGCCGCCCTGGCAACCGCCGCCCAGCGGATACATCAGCTTGCCGTTCCAGGCCTTGGAGCGCTTGTTCGGGCCGATCTCGCCGTCGTTGAGCGGATCGTGCAGCATCGCCGACTGGTAGATGCCGCGGTTGATGGTGCCCGTCTCCAGCCGCACGAGATACGGCACCGTGCGCGCGGTCGGCTTGCCCTCGTCGATGGTGATATAGGTCATGTCGACCGGATAGGCCGTGGGCGTGTTCCAGCGGCTGTTGCCCCCGGTCTTGTTCCGGTAGAAGTAGTCGACCCGCGTGTTGGTGGAACAGTGCTCGCCGAAGGGACCGTCCAGGGTGCCGCCGCCCAGCCGGCCGAAGCTGGTCGTGGTGCACAGGAAAGGCTTCTGGTGGGGACCGGAAATCATCGGCCCGGTGATGGGATAGTTCGTGACTTCCAGCGTGGCGGTCGAATCACCCACCTGGGCGCGCAGCGTGTTCTTGCCCAGCGTCATGCCACGCACCAGCCCCTGCCAGGTGCGGTCGCCGACCTGGGTGAAGGCGCGCGACACGTCGCTCTTGCCCAGCATGACCTCCGGCGTGCCGCTGACGCCGGCCGGCACTTCCAGCCGCACCAGCGCGTCGTCGCCCGTGACGTAGTCCGGCAGCGAGGACACCGTGCTCAGTTTGAGGGCTGGCGCGGGCGGCGGCCCGGGAGGCGGTCCGCCATCCCCGTCATCTCCGCCGCACGCCGCGGCCAGCACCGCGGCGGTGCCCGCCGCCAGGGCCAGCCGGCCCACTCCATATCCATGGGCATGCGCCTGCCGCCCGCGTTTTTTCTCGGGTCTCATTCCTGCCTCCTCCTGTCGGGTGTCTTGAATCTTCTCGTTACAGCGACGGAGAATTAGCAACACCCATGCCAACGCGGCCCCGGCGCGCGATTACGCGGCAAGGGCCTGTTTTCATTGACGTTTTCGGGAGGAAGGGGGAAGCGGGGGCGGGGGCGGCGGCCAGAATTCCGCCACGCGGGCCGCCGGCCGTTCCGGAATTCCGCAACGGCCGGCGCGGGGGAATCAGTTCCCGTCGGCGGACGGCGGGCCGTCTATCGACGAAAACAGGTCCCAGACCGCCATGAACAGCGCGGCGATCAGCGGTCCGATCACGAAGCCGTTGATGCCGAACAGCGCCATGCCGCCCAGGGTCGAGATCAGGATCACGTAGTCCGGCATGCGGGTGTCCTTGCCGACCAGGATGGGGCGCAGCACGTTGTCGACCAGGCCGATCACCAGGATGCCGTACAGCGTCAGGATGACCCCCTGCACCACGGCGCCGGTCAAGAGGAAATAGATGGCGACCGGGCCCCAGATCAGTCCCGCCCCCACCGCCGGCAGCAGCGACAGGAAGGCCATCACGACGCTCCACAGCAGCGCGCCCTTGATGCCCAGGATCCAGAAGATCAGGCCGCCCAGCACGCCCTGGGTGATGGCCACCACGATGTTCCCCTTGACCGTGGCGCGCACGACCGCGATGAACTTGCGGAACAGGTGGCGCTTGTGTTCCTCGGTCAGCGGCAAGGCCTGGCGGACCCGCGAGGACAGCACGGGCCCGTCGCGCAGCAGGAAGAACAGCAGGTACAGCATCACGCCCAGGCTGATGACGAACTGGAACGTGTTCTGGCCGATGTTCAGCGCCTGGGTGGCGAAGAACTGGCTGCCCCGGGTGGCCATCTGGGCCAGCTTGTCCTGGACGCTGCTCACGTCGACGAGGCCGAATTTCTCCAGCAGGCCCCGGGCGGTGGGCGGCAGGGCCGTCATGGCCTGGTCCAGGTATGCGCGGAAGTCGATGTCGCCGGCCTTGATCTGCTCATAGAGCCCGGCGCCCTGGCTGACGATGGCGCCGGCGATCAGCGAGACGGGAATGATGACGATGAGCACGCACACCCCCAGCGTGGCCAGCGCCGCCAGGTTGCTGCGGCCGCCGAACGCCGTCACCAGCCGCCGTTGCATCGGAAAGAAGATGATGGCGAGGATGGCCCCCCAGAACACCGCCCCGAAGAACGGCCACAGCAGCCAGCCGAATGCCAGCGTGACCAGCACCAGCAGGAGCAGGAAGGTACGGTACTGCAAAGAGGTCTGGCTCATCGAGGACGTTCCTTCAATGTTCGGGAGGCGTTCGGGTCGTGAAGACGGGCAGGGTCAGGCTCCAGCGGATCGCCACCATGCGGAACAGGAAACCGGTGACCAGGGAGATGGCCGTGGCATGGTCGTGCTCGATGCCGTAGCGCTGCAGCAGCACGTATAGCGTGCCGGTGGCCAGCGCGACGGAGGCGTAGAGATCCCGGCGCAGCACCAGCGGCACCTGGTTGCAGAGTATGTCGCGCAGCAGACCGCCGCATATGCCGGTCACCATGCCCATCAGCACCACGATGGCCGGATGCGCGCCGGCGGCCTCGGCCACGTCGCAGCCGATCACGGCGAAGGCCACCAGCCCCAGCGCGTCCAGCAGCAGGAAGGCCATGCGCACCCGGTGCATGTACCGGACCAGGAGCGCCGCCGCCAGGGCCGCGCCCACGGTGAAGAAGAGATATTCGGGATGAGCCACCCAGCCCAGCGGGTAGTGGCCGAGCAGCACGTCGCGGATGGAGCCGCCGCCCAGGGCCGTGACGGTGCCGACGACGCATACCCCGAACAGGTCCATGCGCCGTCTCATGCCCATGATCGCGCCCGAGGCGGCCTCGGCGGTGATCGCGACCAGATAAATCACTTGCAGCAACATAAGCGGGGCCGGTGGGCCGTCTCCTTTTCCTGCGCGCCGGACGGACGCGCGAATCAGGCGGATTATCGCATCCGCCGGGACCGCCCGAGCCGGGCGGCCGCCCTACCCCCCGACGGCCGGCAGCGCCTCCATCAGGGTCGCGCGAAAGTCCTCCATGACGGGCGGCACCTTGAAACCGCGCCGCGTCACCTGATAGAGGTCCAGGCTGACGGCGGGCTTGGCCAGCAGGTCGGTCGCCACCCGGTGCCGGTGACAGGCCACCAGCGCGAACGTGGGGATGACGGCCGTGCCCAGCCCCGCCTCGACCATGGAGATCAGGGTCTCGAAGAAATTGAAGCTCGGGCGGTCTTCGTTGCCGCGTCCAATCTTCTCCAGGTGCGGCTCGATCAGCCGCTGGATGGGATTGGCGGGCGGCAGGCCGATCAACGGCACGTCGCGCAGGCTGGCCCAAGCGGCCGTGCCCACCGGCCGGCCCGGCGCCCCGTCGGTGGGTGCCACGTGCATCAGCCGGAACTTGCCCACCGGCGCCCGATCCAGCCCCGCCAGCGTCTTGAAGAAGAACCCCAGCCCGATATCGGCCTCGCCGCCGGCCACCAGCGCCTCCACCTGCGGCAGGTCGGTATCGGCCAGCCGCAGTTCCACGTGCGGGTGGGATTGCTTGAACAGCTGGAAGACCCGCGGCAGGATGTTGGACGAGATCAGCGGCGTGGCGGCGATGCGCAGCGTCTGACGCGCGCGCCGGCCAGCCATGCCCAGCTTGGACACCACCTCTTCCAGATCGCCCACCACCCGCTGCGCCACCGGCAGCAGGTCGCGGCCGGCGTCGGTCAGCACCACCATGCGGGTCGTGCGGTCGAACAGCCGGCAATCGAGCTGCTTTTCCATCTCGCGGATCATGATGCTGAGCCCGGCCTGCGTCATGTGGGCCTTCTCGGCGGCACGGGTGAAATTGCCGATACGCGCGACGTGCAGGAAAACCTGTAACTGGCGCAATGAAAGATTCATAAAACTCTAATATGTATTCATATCATATCTAAACTTCAAAAATAATACGTTCTGGCGCCTAATACCAGCACCAGCGGTTCCCGGACGGGAATCCGCGAGAAAATTCTTCACGAGGGTGCGAACATGAGCAGCAAAGAGGACGTGGTCATCATCGGCGCCGGAATAGGCGGACTGACGCTGGCCCTGAGTCTCCACCAGGCCGGCATCGCCTGCCGCGTCTACGAGGCCGCGCCCGAGTTGCGGCCACTGGGCGTGGGCATCAACGTCCTGCCCCACGCGGCGCGCGAGCTGTCCGAGCTGGGGCTGCTGCCCGAACTGGACAAGGTGGGCGTGCGCACGCGCGAATCGATCTTCTTCAACGAACACGGACAGTTCGTGTTCCGCGAAGCCGCGGGCCTGGCCGCCGGCTTCGACTGGCCGCAATACTCCATCCACCGGGGCGACCTGCAGACCGTGCTGTTCGACGCCGTCAAGCAGCGCCTGGGCCCGGACGCCGTGGTCTGCGGCCAGCGCTGCACCGGCGCCACGCAGGACGCCGACTCGATCACCGCGCACTTCGTCTCGCCCGAGGGCGAACGCCTGCCCGACGTGCAGGCCCGCCTGCTGATCGCCTGCGACGGCGTGCACTCGGCCCTGCGCAAGCAACTCTATCCGCAGGAAGGCGCGCCGCGCTATTCGGGCGTCAACATGTGGCGCGGGACCACGGTGTGGAAACCGTTCCTGAGCGAGGCCAGCATGGTACGCGCGGGCTGGCTGGACGTGGGCAAGATGGTGATCTACCCCATCCGCAACGACGTCGACGGCAAGGGCGGCCAGTTGATCAACTGGGTGGCGGAGATCACCGATCCCAACCCGGCCATCCGCGACTGGAGCCGGCCCGGCAGGCTGGAAGACTTCCTGCCCGCCTTCGAGGACTGGCATTTCGACTGGCTGGACGTCCCCGCCCTGATCCGGTCCTCGGACTCCATCCTGGAATATCCGATGGTGGACCAGGATCCGCTGCCCACCTGGACCCAGGGCCGCCTGACGTTGCTGGGCGACGCCGCCCATCCCATGGTGCCGCGTGGATCGAACGGCGCGGGCCAGGCCATCATCGACGCGCGCTACCTGGCGGGCCAGTTGAAGCAGCGCGGCCTGACCGTGGAAGCCCTGCAGGACTACGACAAGGTCCGGGTCGCGGCGACCACGCAGGTGGTGCTGACCAACCGCACGAATCCGCCCGACGCCATCCTGCGCGAGGTTTTTGAACGCACCGGCGGCAAGCGCTTCGAGCAGCTCGAATCCATCGTCCCGCAGGCCGAACTGCAAGCCATCTCCGACAACTACAAGAAAGTCGCCGGCTACAGCCCGGCCTCGCTGAAGGCCCGGCCCTCCTTCCTCTGACCCCGGGTGGTCCGTGACGGACCACCCGGCCGGCTCGAAGCCGCCCTAGGGGCGGCTTTTGTTTTTGCAAAATCAGAAATTATTGATAATTTTTATCGGTTCCATAAAGCAATATTTAAATTAAAAGTATCTGATCTTGATACTTTTTTAAAATTGACCGAGAATCGCTGCCATACCATCGACAGTCCCGGCCCGGTATCGTCCGGCCCCGAGAGCAAGGAGACCCCATGGCAGCGCTCGTTCCCATACAAGGCCTGCATCACTACGCCTACCGGTGCAGGGATGCCGAGGAAACCCGTCACTTCTACGAGGACCTCCTGGGCCTGCCGCTCGCGCACGTGATCCGCGCCGACCACGTACCCAGCACCGGCGAATATTGTCCCTACGTCCACATCTTCTTCGAGATGCGGGACGGTTCCTACATGGCCTTCTTCGACCTGGGCGACGGCCAGGCGGCCGAGCCCTCGTCCAACACCCCGGACTGGGTCAACCACATCGCGCTGCAGGTCGAATCCGAGGCCGAGCTCCACGCGGCCCGCGCCCGGCTGGAGGCGGACGGCGTCGAGGTCCTGGGGGTGACGGACCACGGCTTCGTCCGGTCCATCTACTTCTTCGATCCCAACGGCATCCGGCTCGAACTGACCACGCGCACCGCGCCCCCCGCCCGACTCGACGAATTCAAGGCCTCGGCCCATGCCGAACTGGCTGACTGGGTCCGCACCCGGCCCCTGGCCGCCCACCGCTAACCGCCCGCCCCGCAACCCACAAGGAAATCCGCGTCATGTCCACGCCGTCCAAGCACACCTTCGACCGCATTCCCGTCATCCTGCAATTCCGCGAGCCGGTCGAGATGGTGGAAACCTATGGCTTCAACGGCAGCCAGGGCTATACCGTGCTCGAGGGCCAGCGGCTGGTGCCCCGCGACGTGCCGTCCAAGGTCGTTTTCCTGTTCATGCATCCGGCCTCGACGCTGCAGCTCCTGCCCATGCCCGTGGCGCTGGCCGAGTCGGGCATGCACGTGCTGTGCGCCGGCAGCCGCTATGCCAAGAACGACTCCGCACTGATCATGGAGAAGGTGGCGGCCGACCTGGGCGCCTACATGCGCTACGCGCGCGAGGAACTGGGCTACGAGAAGGTGGTGCTGGTCGGCTGGTCCGGCGGCGGCGCGCTGTCGCTGTTCTACGAGGCCCAGGCCGAGGCGCCTTCGATCACGCACACGCCGGCGGGCGATCCCTATGACCTGACACAGGCCGGACTCACGCCGGCGGACGGCATCATCTTCATCGCCGCCCACCTGAGCCGGCCGGAAACCCTGACCGAATGGCTGGACCCTTCGGTCCGCAACGAGCTGGACCCCGAGGACCGCGACCTCGAACTCGACATCTACGCCCCCGACTGCCCCAACCGGCCGCCCTACGCGCAGGACTTCGTGGCGCGCTTCCGGGCGGAGCAACTGGCGCGCAATCGCCGCATCAGCGCCTGGGTGCTCGATACGCTGGACCGGCTCAAGCGCTCGTCGTCGGGCGAGCGGGAACGCGGCTTCGTGGTCCATCGCACCATGTGCGACGTGCGCTGGCTCGACCCCGCGCTGGACCCGAACGGGCGCAAGCCAAACTGGTGCTACCTGGGCGATCCGCGCGTGGTCAATTCCGGCCCCGCCGGCCTGGCCCGCTTCAGCACGCTGCGCAGTTGGCTGTCGCAATGGTCTTACGACCACTCCAACATCAAGGGCCCCGTGAATGCCGCGCGGATACGCCAGGTTCCCGTCCTGCAGATCGAGAACGAGGCGGACGACGCCGTGCCCGCCACCCACAACCCCCTGATCCACGCCGCGCTCGGCACCCCGGACAAGGAGTTCGTGCAGATCCACGGGGCGACCCACTATTACCTGGGGCAGCCCCGGGAACTCGCGCAGTGCATGGAAACCATCATCGACTGGACCCGCCGCAAAATCGCGGCGGACTTCGAGGCCCCGACCGCCGCAGCCCGCTGACCGGGCGGGCCGGCCCGGGATTGATTACCATCATGCCTGCGAGCGCGCCGGCCGGCATGGCCGGCGCGCCGAATACCGAGGTGCATCGATCCCGCCATGTCCCAGTTCGCCAAAGTCCTCCAGGTCCTGGACCTCTTCTCCGAAGCCAGGATCACGCTGGCGGCCGAGGAGATCGCCGACCTGCTCGACGTCTCCCGGCCCACCGCCTTCCGCTACGTCAAGCAACTATGCGAGACCGGCCTGCTGGCGAAGATCGCGGGGCGCTACGCGCTGGGCGCCAAGATCATCGAACTCGACTACCGCATCCGGCGGTCCGAACCCATCCTGCTGGCCAGCCGCGCCAGCATGCGCGAACTCGCCCAGCGCACCGCCATGACGGTCGTGCTGTGCAACATCTACGGTGACGAGATCGTGCACAGCCACCATGAGCTCGTGGGCGAACTCACCCCCATGAGCCTGGACCGCGGCCACCTGATGCCGCTGTTCAAGGGCGCCGCCTCGGCGGTGATCCTGGCCAACCTCCAGACCGCGCGCCTGAAGCGGCTGTACGAGCGCCACAAGGCCGATGCCGAGGTGCGGGCCATCGCCGGCGACTGGCCGTCCTTCGCCCGGCACTACAAGCGCATACGCAAGGATGGCCACTACGTCTCGCGCGAGGAGATCGACCCGGGCGTCATCGGCATCGCGGCGCCCATCTTCAACGATGGGCGCCACGTCGTGGGCGCCACCACCCTGGTCTACGAGAAAAAGCGCGAGAAGCTGGTGAACGAGGAAGGCTATGCCGAACTGGTGCGCCACTGCGCCGCCGCGGTGACCCAGGAGATCGCCGCCGCGGCGCAACGCGCTACTTGAAGTCGGCGTTCGGGTCCTTGCTCTCCTGTCCCTGTCCCTGTCCTTGCCCTTGCGCGGGCTCTTCGCCGTAGACGCCCCCGCCTCCGTAGCTTTCGCCGTACGTGCTGTCCACCTCGATCTTGACGCTGCCCGGGTCCACCACGACCTGGTCGCCCTTGTAGTGCATCACCAACCCCGGCACCAGCATCACGATGGCCACCATCAACAGCTGGATCACGATGAAGGGAATGGAGCCCCAGTAGATCTGGCCGGTGGTGACCTTGGCGATGCGCTTGCCCGTGACCTTGTCCAGGTAGTCCTCCTTGGGCGCCACCGAACGCAGGTAGAACAGTGCGAAGCCGAAGGGCGGATGCATGAACGACGTCTGCATGTTGACCGCCAGCAGCACGCCGAACCAGATCAGGTCTATGCCCATCTTCTCGGCCACCGGCCCCAACAGCGGCACGATGATGAAGGCCAGCTCGAAGAAGTCCAGGAAGAAGGCCAGCACGAAGGTCAGCACGCTGACGACGATCAGGAAGCCCCATTGGCCGCCGGGCACCGAGGTCAGCAGGTGCTCGACCCACAGGTCGCCGCTGACGGCCCGGAAGGTCAGGCCGAACACCGTGGAACCGATCAGGATGAACACCACGAAGCACGACAGCTTGGTCGTGGTATCCATGGCCTGCTTGAGCAGGTTCAGCGACAGGCGCTTGCGGACGAGCGCCATCGCAATCGCCCCCACCGCCCCCATCGCGCCGCCCTCGGTCGGGGTGGCCACGCCGATGAAGATGGTCCCCAGCACCAGGAAGATCAGAAACAGCGGCGGGATCATCACGAAGGTGACCCGCTCGGCCAGCGCCGACAGCCACCCCAGCCGCAGCAGCTTGTTGGCCAGCGCGATGACGAAGGCCGACACGCCCCAGATCAGCATGGTCAGCACGATGCGCTCGTCCACCGGCGCGGTGCCGTGTTCAAGATAGTCGCCGACCAGCGCGGCGATCCCCGCCGAGATCAGCATCAGCACCAGCAGCGAACGGCCGCCGCGGGTCCCGTTGGGCTCCTGGAAACGCCGGGCCTCCTCGGGCAGGGCCGGCGCGCTGGCGGGCCGGAACAGCGACGCCAGCACCACGTACACGATGTAGGCGCCGGCCAACAGGAAGCCGGGCAGCATCGCGCCCCGGTACATGTCGCCGATCGACCGGCCCAGTTGGTCGGCCAGGATGATCAGCACCAGCGAAGGCGGGATGATCTGCGACAGCGTGCCCGAGGCCGCGATCACGCCCGAGGCCAACCTGCGGTCATAGCCGTAGCGCAGCATGATGGGCAGCGAGATCAGCCCCATGGAAATCACCGAGGCCGACACCACGCCCGTGGTGGCCGCCAGCATCGCGCCGACGAACACCACCGCGATGGCCAGCCCGCCCCGCAGGGACCCGAACAACTGCCCGATGGTCTCGAGCAGGTCCTCGGCCATGCCGGAACGCTCCAGCACCAGCCCCATCAAGGTGAAGAAAGGCACCGCCAGCAGCGAATCGTTGGCGATGATGCCGAACACCCGCTGCGGCAGCGCCTGGAACAGCACCGGGGTCAGCAGGCCCAGTTCGATGCCGATCAGCGCGTACAGCATGCCGTTGGCGGCCAGCGCGAACGCCACCGGGAATCCCAGCAACAGGAAGACCACCAGGTTGGCGAACATGATCGGGGCCAGGTTCGCGATCAGGAAGTCGATCATCAGCGGCCTCCCTGCGTGCTGCCATGGGCGGCGGCCTCGCGGGCCTGCGCCTCGCGGGCGATTTCCTCGGCCAGTTCCTCCTCGGCGGTCTTGCCCCGGTCCCGTTCGCGCGGATCGGGTCCCTTGCCCATCAGGAAGGCCACGCACTTGATCAGGTGCGACAGACCGGCCAGCACCAGCAGGAAGAAACCGACCGGGATCAGCAGCTTCACGGGCCAGCGCACCAGGCCGCCCGGATTGGAGGACTGTTCGTCGGTCACGAAGGAATCGACGAACACGGGCCAGGACAGCCACATGATCAGCACGCATGCCGGCATCAGGAACAGCACGATCCCCAGGATCTCTATCCAGATCTGGGTCCGCTGCGACAGCTTCTGCGCGACGATGTCCACGCGCACGTGTTCGTTCTTCAACAAGGTATAGCCCGCGGCCAGCAGGAAGATGGCGCCGAACAGGTACCACTGCAATTCCAGCCAGGCGTTCGAACTGGTGTGGAAGACCTTGCGCACGATGGCATTGCCCGCGCTGACGAGCACCACCACCAGGGTCAGCCAGGTGACGGCCTTGCCGACGAACTGGTTCAGCGCGTCGACCAGGCGGGAAAAGGCGAGGAGAGCATTCATGGTTGTGGACCGATGCTGAATGAAAAACGCCTGGCGCGAGGCCAGGCGGACGATTCCTGCTTCCTGTGCGTGGCGGGGAACCTGGTAGGTAGCGCCACGCTGCTTCCCTTTACTTGCGAATGGTGGACATGTAGCCGTCGAAGTTGCCTTCGGCCACCCGGAACCATGGCAGCACGTTGCCGCGGAAGGCGACCATGCTGTCATAGACCTTCTTGAACTCGGGGCTCTTGGCGCTCATCTCGGCATACAGCTTGTTGGACTCCGCATAGCAGGCGTCCATGACCGATTTCGGAAACGCTCGCAACTGCGCCCCCTGCGAGATCAGCCGGCGCAGCGCCGCCGGATTCTCGGCGTCGTACTTGGCGATCATATCGTTGGTGGCCGCGGCGCAGGCCTGGTCCAGCGCGGCCTGGTACTGCTTGGGCAGCTTGTTGTAGGCGTCCTGGTTCACGTACAGCGACACCTGCAGCGTGCCTTCCCACCAGCCGGGGTAGTAGTAGTTCTTGGCGACCTTGTGGAAGCCCAGCTTTTCGTCGTCGTACGGGCCGATCCACTCGGCCGCGTCGATGGTGCCCTTCTCGAGCGCTGGATAGATGTCGCCGCCGGCGATCTGCTGCGGCACCACCCCCAGGCGGGACAGCACGGCGCCCGCGAAGGCGCTGACGCGGAACTTCAGTCCCTTCAGGTCCTCGACCGACTTGATCTCCTTGCGGAACCAGCCACCCATCTGGGTGCCGGTATAGCCGCAGGGGAAGTTGACGACGTTGTACTTCTTGAAGACCTCGCGCAGCAGCTTGAGGCCGTCGCCGTGGCGCATCCAGGCGTTCATCTGGCGCGTGTTGAGCCCGAACGGCACCGCCGCGTCGAAGCTGAGCGTGGGATCCTTGCCGTAGTAATAATAGGAGGCGCTGTGCCCGCATTCGATGGTGCCGTTCTGCACGCTGTCGAGCACCTGCAGCGCGGGCACGATTTCCCCAGCCGGAAAGGCGCGGATCGTAAACTTCCCACCCGTGGCCTCGGACACGTACTTGGCCACGGCTTCGCCGCCGCTGTAGATGGCATCGGCGCTGCGGGGAAAGCTGGAGGCAAGGCGCCAGGTCACGGTAGGCGCGTCCTGGGCGAATACTGGGGCTGCCAACGTCACGCCGCCAGCGGCGGCGCCCACGGTTGCCTTGGTCAGAAAGGAACGGCGGTGCATGTGCGGGTCTCCCGGGTGGTTGTAACCCACGGGCGGCACCGGTCCCGTCAAAGGTGTCACGAGACTGCAACCGATGCAAAACAAGTGCCACCCATAGGTAGGGTAAACACATGATAGCGGCAGGCTCGAGCACTGCGTTCCTAAGGGAAACCCTGATTCCCTGAAAAGGGAATCGCCATGCACCACGTTCAGTCCGCGCCTATCCTGGCCTCCCGGACCACCCGCTTCCATTTCACCAGTTCGGATCGCAGCAGCTCTCCCAGCTGCTCCGGCGTGCTGGGTTCAGCCAGGGCCCCGAGCGACGCGAACTGCTGCTGGACCTCCGGCAGCCGCAGGATGGCATCGATCTCGTCGTGCAGGCGCGCGACGATCGCCGGCGGCATGCCCGCGGGGCCGAACACGCCGGTCCAGACGTCGACCTCGCCCTCGGGCAGCCCCAGCTCGCGCAGGGTGGGAACGTCGGGCAACAAGGGACTGCGCCGGGCGCTGGTGATGGCGAGCGGGCGCACCTTGCCCAGCCTGGCCTGGGGCGCCGAGGTCAGCACCAGGTCGAACATGGCGTCGACGTGACCGCCCAGCAGATCGTTCAGGGCCGGCGCGCTGCTCTTGTACGGGACGTGCAGCAGCGGAATGCGCGCGGCGCTCTTGAGCAGTTCCCCCGCCAGGTGATTGGACGTGCCCGCCCCGGCCGACGCATAGGTGATGGGCTGGGCGCGCGACTTCGCCAGCGCCAGGAACTGCGAGAAGTCCGCCGCCGGCAGCGAAGGATGGACCACCAGCACCAGGGGTAGCGAGTTCACCAGCGAGATGGGCGTGAAGTCCTTGACCGGGTCGAAGTCCACCCGGTTGATGAGCGGATTCATGACCTGGGAACTGACGCCGCCATACAGGATGGTGTAGCCGTCGGGCGCCGCCATCGCGGCGTGCTTGACGCCGATGGCGGTGCTGGCCCCGGGCCGGTTCTCCACGATCACGGGTTGGCCCAGCCGCTGGCCGAGCTTCTGGGCCAGCGCCCGCGTCAGCACATCGGCGGTGCCGCCCGGCGCGAAGGGCACGATGAAGCGGATCGGCCGGTCGGGATAGGGCTGTGCCCGTGCGCCGGGCGAGGCCATACAGGTGATCGAGATCCCGATTGCCGTTTGCATGCATAGGGTGCGTAACATGGTCGTATCCTCAAGAGCCGGTGGACAGCGCGCGAGACGTCGGCAGCGGCGGCCGAGCTCCTTGCGGGAGCCGGCCGCCGCGGTTCACAGCGTGTATTCGGGCAGGTCTATGCCCAGTTGGGCCGACTTGCTCCGGATCTCGGCCAGCGTGGACACGAAGGCCTCGTGCTCGATGTCGGGAGGCGCCGCCCCCAGGCCGGCCTTGGCCACGACAAGGTCGAGCCGGGCGAACAGGTCCTGCTCCTCGTTGACGTTGGACGACGAGTGGAACCCGCCCAGTTCGATATTCTCGATGACATCGATCATGGCCGTCCTCACGTTCTCGCGCACCTCGTCCGAGACCTGCGGCAGACGATACGACAGGTACTCCCAGCCCATGCCGATGTGGCGGACCTCGTCGGCCAGGATGCGGCCCAGGACGGCCCGCGCGACGGGGTCGGTGGTGTGGTGATAGCGGACGCGGAAGATCTCGACCGCGAAGTATTCGCTGACACAATGCCAGCACGCCAGCACGGCCTCGGGGGTGTAGTCCGGATTCATGCCGCGTTCGCGCAGGCCCGCCACCAGACGCTTGCGCGGCGCACCTTCCGGCGGCTCGGACAGATAGCCTCCCAGCTTCTCGGCCATCATGTAGGAAGCCTCGATGTGCTTGGCCTCGTCCATGAACTTGGTCGCCAGGGCCAGCTTGATCATGCCGGGCCGGTCCCCCTCGAAGGCGAACCGCAGCAGCACGGTGGGCGATTCGGCCAGGCCGGTGTATTCGCTCCAGGCGCGCCGGCTCCAGAAGACCCGCGCAGCGTACAGCTCTTCCTCGGTGTACTTGCCCAGGTCCAGCTGGTTCCAGGGAATGTCCGTGACCGGATCCCAGTTCGATCCCTTGGCCACGGTCCAGATGCGTTCGACGCGGGGCAGCATCTCCCCCAGGTTCAACGGAAACCGCTGCTCGCGGATTCCGGGAAAGCCGGTGACGGGAATGAAAGACGACGGCTGTGCGGACATCTTGGCTCCTTGTGATTCCGTTTTTTCATAACTAACCAACTGATTAGTTAGTAGTCTAGAAATCATGGGGAAGCCGTGTCAAGAAAATTCTTACAGCGATGATCTTTGACACGATCAATGGGTGCTGCTTAGAATTAACCAACCAGATAGTTATTTAATGAACAGGGAGACCAGCATGACCACCAAGACACCCCTTGGACCCTCGGGCCGCCCCTACTCCCAGGCACTGGACGTGGCCGGCGGCAAGCACATGGTCTTCGTATCCGGCCAACTGGCGCGAGCCGATCCGGAGCATGCCCATCATCCCGGCGACCTCGGCCGGCAGGCCCGCGAAATCTTCGCCAACATGGACGCGCTGCTGCGCGAGGCGGGAGGCTCGCTGGCCGACGTGGTCAAGATCACGGCCTTCCTGACGACGCTGGACGGCTATGCGGACTATTCCGCGATCCGCCGCGAAGTCTTCGCCGATCCGCTGCCCGCCAGTTCCACGGTGCAGGTCTCGTCCCTGGTCACGCCCGGATGCCTGATCGAGATCGAAGCCATCGCGATACTATGAACGCCATTGGCCGCCCCCTTCGCAAAGAGCCCTCCATGGCATCACGCACTCCGTCATCCCGCCAGAAGGCCGCCCCCGCCCCGCGCAAGGCCGTGCGCGACAGCGTCGCCACCCGCAGCGCGATACTCGACTCGGCCGAGAAGATATTCGCCCGCGACGGGCTGCGCAGCACCCGCACCGAGGAAATCGCCGCGGGCAGCGGCGTCACCAAAGCGATGATCCACTATTACTTCGACACCAAGGAAGCCCTGTACCAGGCGGTGCTCGACCGCGTGTTCCAGGACCGCGAACAGGGCATGGATTTCAGTTCCCTGCGCAAGCTTCCTCCCGTCGATGCGCTGCATGCCTTCGTGGAAAGGCTGCTGCAGCAGATGGTCGCCAAGCCCCACCTCGGTCCGCTGTTCGCGCTGGAGAACATCCAGAACGACGGCGCGTTCTACAACCGCAATGGCGGCAAGCTGTACCGGACGCTGGCCGACATCCTCGAGCGCGGCGTGGCGGACGGCTCGTTCCGGCAGCAGGACCCCGGCCATGCGGCCGTCAACATCATGGGCGCCTGCGTGCACTTCTTCAACGTGTCCTCGAACATCCGGACACTGTGGCCCAAGGACAAGGCCGACTCCACCGCGTCGATGATCAATCACTGGCGCGCCGTGGTCGAATTCGTCATGTGCGCGGTGCTGGCCCCGCCCCCGGGTCCGCGCGCCAGGAATCCGCGCCAGCCGCGGCTGGCGGCCCTATGAACGCGGCTCAAGCGGTGGACGCGCTGCTGGCGCGCATCGGCCCGGCCTGGGGCGACGATATCCGGACGCATCGGGACCAGGTGCTGGAGGCCTATGCGCCCTTGCTGGAAGCGACGGCAGCGGCGGGCCCGGCCTGCACGCGCGACCTCGCCTACGGACCCGACCCGCGCCACGTCCTGGATCTCTACCGTGACGCGGCCTTTGCCGGCCCCCTGCCCGTCGTGGTGTTCATGCATGGCGGCGCCTACGTGCGGGGGGACAAGGACATCGCCCCGCGCGTGTACGCGAACGTCCCCACCTGGTTCGCCCGGCAGGGCTACCTGGGCGTCAACCTGGAATACCGGCTCGCCCCCGGCGCGCCCTATCCCGGCGGCGCCGAGGACCTGGGGCGCGCGCTGGCGTGGATGCGGGCGAACATCGGCGCGCACGGCGGCGACCCCGACAGGATGTTCGTGATTGGCCATAGCGCGGGCGGTACGCACGTCGCCCACCATGCCCTGGACCCGCGGCTGCCTTATCGCGGCGAGGGACTGCGGGCAGCGGCCATCGTGTCGGGCCGGCTGCGTGCCGATGCGCTGCCGGCCAACCCCAACGCCGCCGGGGTGCGCGCGTACTTCGGCAACGACGAGAGCCGGTACGAGGCGCTGTCCCCGGTCAGCATGGCGACGCCGGACGCTCTCCCGCTTTTCGTGGCGATCGCCGAATACGAGAACCCGCTGCTGGACGTCTACGGCGCGGAGTTCTTCCACCGCCTGCGGGCCTGCGGACACCGGGCGAACCAGTTCCTCATGCTGCCGCGCCACAACCACATGTCCATCATGGCCCACTTCGACACGGGCGAGGACTTCCTGGGGCGCCAGCTTTGCGGCTTCTTCGCGCGGCACGGCGGCGTCCGCCAAACCATGCACCACGCGCAATGGCAACCGCATTGATGGCGCCGTAGACCACCAGCGCCAGCGCCTGAGCCGCGAAAACCCCCGCCAGCCCCATCCCCGCCGCGATCGCGGCCATCCCGCCGATCGCGCTCAGGGCCAGGCGCACGACGCTGCCGGTCACCGGCCACAGCAGCCGCCCCGCGCCCTGCGATGCGAAGTAGAGCGCCAGCCCCGCGCCAAAAAACCCATAGACAGGCCCCACGATGCGCAGATAGAGCGATCCGGTGGCCAGCATGTCGGGCTCGCTGCCGAACATCGACAGCCAGGTGTGAGGGAAAGAAGCGGCCGCCAGGCCTATGGCCTCCGCCACGACGAAGGCGCATCCCGCGCCGACCCAGGCGATGCGCAGCGCCCGGTCGTGCCGGCCCGCCCCCATCGCCGCGCCCACCATGACGACCATGGGACCGCCCAGGCCGAATACCAGTGGCACGAGCAAGTATTCCAGGCGCGAGCCAGTGCCGTAGCCCGCGATAGCGGCCGGGCCGAAATGGCCGGTCAGCGCAGTGGCGATGCTGATGGCGATGTTGATCGCCACCGTGGAAACCGCGGCGACCAGCCCCACGCGAAGGATGTCGCGGAAAAGCGGCCAGCGCAGCGTCCAGCCCTTCCAGGACAGGCGGACGATGCCGCGGCCCGAACAAAGAAAGGCCAGCAGCGCGACGCTTCCCGCGGCATAGTAGACCACCAGCGCAATGGCTCCGCCGGCCACGCCCAGGCCCGGCACCGGTCCCCAGCCGAAGATCAGCAGGGGCGACAACGGCACCAGCATCGCTGTCCCCGCACAGGTGACCGCCGCGGGCAGGCTCATGTTGCCAGTGCCGCGCACGACCGACGCCAGCGAATTGAACAGCCACACCAGCGCCGCCGCGCCGAAGATCCAGCGCGAATACTCCAGCGCCGCCTCGAGCGAGCCCCCCGAGCCGCCCATGTGTCCGTACAGCCAGCGGCCGCCCGCCAGCCCGGCCACCGTAAAGAACAGGCTGAACAGCAATCCCACCACGATCGCGTGGCGGACCAGCGAATCGGCATCCTCGCGCCGGCCGCCTCCCAGCGCCCGGGCGATCGACGAGGAAATACCGCCTCCCACCGCGCCGCCGGACAGCATCTGCATCAACATGACGGTCGGAAACACCAGAGCCACGCCGGCCAGCGCGTCGGTGCCGAGCTTTCCGACGAAATAGGTCTCGATGATGCCTGCGCTGGCCTGAGCGGCCAGCACCAGCGTGTTGGGCACCGCCAGCCGCAGCAGCGTGGAAACGATGGGGGCCTCGATGAGGCGGCGCGTGCGCGGATCGATGGACATGCGGCCGGCTCCGTCAGGTGAACCGCGCGACGGCGGGCGCGGGCGCCGGCCGGCGTATCAGGAAAACGATCAGCGCCGCCAGGATGCAGGCCGCGCCCGCGGCATACAGCGCCGGGGTGTAGGTCAGCATCTGCGTGCGGACCACCCCCGCGCCATAAGCGGCGATCGCGCCGCCGATCTGGTGGCCGGCGAACACCCAGCCGAATACCATGCCCGCTTTCTCCTTGCCGAATTCGGCCGCCGCCAGCTTGACCGTGGGCGGCACGGTGGCGATCCAGTCCAGCCCGTAGAACATCGCGAACAGCGACAGGCCATACAGCGTGAACGCCGAGTGCGGCAGCCAGAACAGCGACAGGCCGCGCAGGCCGTAGTACCAGAACAGCAGCTTGCGATTGTCGTAGCGGTCGGACAGCCAGCCCGACAGTATGGTGCCGACGAAGTCGAACGCGCCCATCATCGCCAGCACCGAGGCGGCGGGTAGCGCGGCCAGGCCGAAGTCCCCGCACAGCGAGATGAAGTGCGTCTGGATCAGGCCGTTGGTGCTCAGGCCGCAGACGAAGAAGGTGCCGAACAATACCCAGAACGTGCGGTTGCCGGAAACGCCGCGCAGCACCTGGAGCGGCGCCAGGAACGACGGGCGCGGCATGGCGGGTGCGACCACCGGGGCGTGCGGATCCGCGCCATAGGGCGCGAGGCCGAGGTCCTGCGGACGGTCGCGCACCAGCAGGAACGCCAGCACGGCCACGGCCAGGCAGCACGCCACCACCGGCACCACCGCCATGCGCCAGCCCACGTGCTCGATCAGCCACGCCGCGACCGGCAGGAACACCAGTTGCCCCGTGGCCGCGCTGGCCGTCAGCAGGCCCAGCACCAGCCCGCGCCGCCGGTCGAACCAGCGCGTGGCGACCACCGCGCCCAGCACCACGGCCGTCAGGCCGGTGCCGAACCCCAGCAGCAGCCCCCACAAGGCGACCAGGTGCCAGACCTCGGACATGCGCGTGGCCAACAACAGTCCGAAAGCTACCAGGATCATGGCCGTGCACATGATGCGGCGCAGGCCGTAGCGTTCCATCAGGATGGCGGAGAACGGCCCCATCAGGCCGAACAGCGCGAAGCGCAGCGCCAGCGCCGACGAGATCTGGTCGACGTTCCAGCCGAACTCGCGGGACAGCGGTTGCAGGAAGGCACCGGGCAGGCCCAGCGCCGCCGACGACGACAACATGGTCAGGAAGGCCAGCGCCACCATGACCCAGGAAAAGTGGATGCCTCGCCGGGCCAGCCAGCGCGATACGGGATGGGCGAACACGGTGCGGTCCTGTCAGGGCGTGGAGGGGGAATCGTCTTCGGACAGCAGGTGCCGGCGGGCCGCGTCCAGGATCTGGTCGGAAATGGGATCGGCCGCCGTGGCCCGCGCCATCAGCAGCGCGCCCACCATCAGGGACAGCTCGACCAGCGCGCGCTCGCGGTCCGCGGCCTCGTCGCCGCTGCCGCGCAACGCGGCCAGCGAATCGACCAATCCATGGATGCCGTCGACGTAGCTCCGGTGCACCGGCTTGCCGGCGGGTTCCCGGGCCACGTCCACCGCCAGCGATGCCGCCGGGCAGCTGCCGCCGGCGTTGTCGCGCGCCTTCGGCGACAGATAGGCTTCGACGATGACGCGCAGCGCGGCGGATGCGTCGGCCGCGCTGGCGGTCCGCTCGCGCCAGCGCTCCAGCGACGTGGCAAAGGCCTTGGCGCAGGCGGCCGCGGCCAGCGCGTCCTTGGATTCGAAGTGTCCGTAGAAGCCGCCGTGGGTCAGCCCCGCCGCCGCCATGAGGTCGGCCACGCTGACCCCCTTGATCCCTTGTTCCCGGATCAGGCGCGCCGAGGCTTCCTCGATGGCGGCGCGGTTCTTCTCGGCCTGCTGTCGCGATACGCGGGGCATGTCGCCCTCCTGTACATGGAGGGCGAATAATAAATGATGCCTATAATTTATTCAATAGATGTCATTCATCATTTATTTCCCCCTCTTCACGCGCCTTGCGCCGGTAGGCCAGCCGGTAAAGCGTGGGCAGCACCAGCAGGGTCAGGGCGGTGGACGAGATGATGCCGCCTATGACCACGGTCGCGAGCGGCCGCTGCACCTCGGCACCGGTGCCGGTCGCCAGCGCCATGGGCACGAAGCCCAGCGACGCGACCAGCGCGGTCATCAGCACCGGACGCAGGCGCGTGGCGGCGCCCAGGCGGACCGCCTCGTCCAGCGGGCGGCCTTCCGCCCTGAGCGACCGGATGAAGGACAGCATCACCAGTCCGTTCAGCACCGCCACGCCCGAGAGCGCGATGAAGCCGACGGCCGCGGAAATGGACAGCGGGATGCCGCGCAGCCACAGCGCCAGCATGCCGCCGGTCAGCGCGAAGGGAATGCCGGTGAACACGATCAGGCCGTCGCGCAGGTTGCCGAACATGGCGAACAGCAGCGCGAACACCAGCAGCAGCGAGATCGGCACGACCCATTGCAGGCGCTCGGTGGCGGACTGCAACTGCTCGAACGTGCCTCCCCAGGCTGTCCAGTAACCGGGCGGGATGCGCACCGACGCCGCGATGCTGTCCTGGGCATCCGAGACGAACGAACCCAGGTCGCGGCCGCGCACGTTGGCGCTGACCACGATGCGCCGCTTGCCGTCCTCGCGGCTGATCTGGTTCGGGCCCGGCGCCAGCTCGAAACGGGCCAGTTCGGCCAGTGGCACGAAGGCCACGCGCGCCTGGCCCTCGCCCCGCGGAAGCGCCACCGGCAGGCGCTTGAGCGCCTCGATGTCGCCCCGCACGTCGTCGGGCAGGCGCACCAGGATGTCGAACCGCCGGTCGCCCTGGAAGAAGATGCCCGCCTCGCGCCCTCCCACCGCGGTGGCGATGGTTTCCTGCACCTCGGCCAGGCTCACGCCATAGCGCGCGGCCTTCTGCCGGTCGACCTCGATGGTCAGCATGGGCAGGCCGGCGGTCTGTTCGGCCTTGACCGAATCGGCGCCCGGCAGGCGCGCCATGACCGCCGCGATCTCGGCCGCCGTGCGTTCCAGTTGTGCCATGTCGTCGCCGAAGATCTTGACGGCGACGTCGCTGCGCACGCCCGAGATCAGTTCGTTGAAGCGCATCTGGATGGGCTGCGTGAACTCATAGTTGTTCCCGGGCACGCCTTCCACCACCTTCCGGATCGCGGCCACCACCTCCTCGTGGGAACGGCGCGGCTGCGGCCAGGCATCCAGCGGCTTGAGCATGACGTAGGTGTCGGCGATGTTGGGCGGCATGGGATCGGAGGCGATCTCGGCCGTCCCGATCTTGGCGAATACCCGTTCCACCTCGGGCACCTTGGCGACCTGCCGCTCCAGTTCCTCCTGCATCGCGATGGCCTGGGTCAGGCTGGTGCCGGGAATCCGGAGCACCTGCACCGCCAGGTCGCCCTCGTCCAGGCTGGGGATGAACTCCGCGCCCAGCCGCGTCGCGACGGCCAGCGCCAAGGCCACGGCCACCGCGCCGAAGGTCAGCACCACCGGCGTGTTGGCCAGCGAACGGTTCAGCAGCGGCTCGTACAGCCGGCGCGCGCCGGCCATCAGGCGGTTCTCCTTCTCCTGCACGCGGCCGTCCAGCAGCAGCGCCACCGCGGCCGGCACGAAGGTAATCGACAGGATCATCGCGCCCAGCAGCGCCAGCACCACGGTGATCGCCATGGGATGGAACATCTTCCCTTCCACGCCTGTCAGGGCGAAGATCGGCAGGTAGACGATCATGATGATGAGCTGGCCGAAAATCAGCGGCCGCCGCGCCTCCTTCGAGGCCTCGAACACTTCGCCGAAACGCTCGGCGCGCGTCAGTGTCCGGCCCGCCGCGGCCTGGGCATGCGCGATCCGCCGCACGCAGTTCTCGACGATGACCACCGCGCCGTCGACGATGATGCCGAAGTCCAGCGCCCCCAGGCTCATCAGGTTGGCGCTGACCTTGTAGGACACCATGCCCGTGAAGGTGAACAGCATGGATAGCGGGATGACCATGGCCGTAATGAGCGCCGCCCGGATGTTGCCCAGGAACAGGAACAGCACGACGATGACGAGGATCGCGCCTTCCAGCAGGTTCTTCTTGACCGTGGCGATGGCCTTGTCGACCAGCGTCGTCCGGTCATACACCGTCACGGTCTTGACGCCCGGCGGCAGGGTCTTGTTGATAGCCGCGAGCCGTTCGTCCACGGCCCGGGACACCGCGCGGCTGTTCTCGCCGATCAGCATGAACACGGTACCCAGCACCACCTCCCTGCCGTTCTCGGTGGCGGCGCCGGTGCGCAGTTCGCGGCCCATCTGCACGTCGGCGATGTCGCGCACGCGTATGGGCTGGCCCTGGGCCTGGCTGACGATGACCTCGCGGATGTCCTCCAGCGATCCGACCTGCCCCGGCGCGCGCACCAGGTACTGCTCGCCGCCCCGCTCGATGTAGCCGGCCCCGACGTTGACGTTGTTGCGCTCCAGCGCGGTGACCACGTCGGCCAGCGTCAGGCCGTGGGCCGCCATGCGTTCCAGGTTGGGTGCGACCAGGTATTCCTTCGCGTAGCCGCCTATGGTGTTGACGTCGGTCACGCCCGGCACCGTGCGCAGCTGCGGTCGGACGACCCAGTCCTGGATCTCGCGCAGGTCGGCCAGCGTGTAGCGGCCGCCGTCCGGCTTGCGCGCGTCCGGCTCGGCCTCGACTGTCCACATATAGATCTCCCCCAGTCCGGTCGAGATCGGCCCCAGGGTTGGCGTGACACCGGCCGGCAGGGCCTCGCGCGCCTCCTGGATGCGCTGGTTGACCAACTGGCGGGCGAAGTGGATGTCGGTGTCGTCGCGGAAGATGACCGTCACCTGCGACAGGCCGTAGCGCGACAGCGACCGTGTCTGCGCGAGGCCGGGCAGCCCGGCCATGGTGGTCTCGACGGGATAGGTGATGCGCTGCTCGGTCTCCAGCGGCGAATAGCCCGGCGCGGAAGTGTTGATCTGCACCTGGACGTTGGTGATGTCGGGCACCGCGTCGATGGACAGGCGGGTAAAGTTGTAGAGGCCCAGCGCGACCATGCCGAATACCGTCAGCATGACCAGCCATCGTTGCTCGATGGCGAACCGGATGATCCGTTCGAACATGAGAGTCTTCCTGTCTGGCGGTCTAGTGGGTATGCTCGGCGCTGGCCTTGCCCAGCTCGGCCTTGAGCGTGAAGGTATTGGTCTCGGCGTAGCGCGCGCCGGGAGCCAGGCCTTCCAACACTTCCACCCGCAGGCCGTCGCGGCGGCCGGTCTTCACCGGCTGCGCCTTGAAACCGCCAGGCACGACGGTGAACACCACACTGTCATCGCCCACGGTCTGGATGGCATCGGCCGGCACGGCCAGGGCCACGGACTCTTCGCCGCGCAGCACCTTGACGGTGATGAAGAGTCCGGGGCGCCAGGCCATGCCGGGATTGGCCAGCGTGACGCGGGCGGTGGCGGTGCGGGTCTGCGCGCCCAGCAGCGGGCCGACGTAGGACACCGCCCCCTCGGCCGTCTCGTTCAGGGCGGACGAGGAAATGCTGACCTTTTCGCCGACGCGCACGGCCGCCAGGTCCTGCGGGGCCACGATGAACTCGGCCCAGACCGTACTCAGGTCGGCGATGGTGAACACGGCGGTGGTATCGCCCACCGCCTCGCCCATGGCCATGTGCTTCTCGACCACCGTGCCGTCGAAGGGCGCGCGCAGCTCGTACTGGTTCAGCGCGGGCGCCTGGCCCGCCGCGCCCACGGCCAGGAGCTTCTGCGCGGCGTTCTGCACGGCGATCCTGGCCTCTTCCCGCGCGGTGCGCGCCTGCAGGTAGTCCTGCTCGGCGGACACACGCTCTTCCCACAATTTCTTTTCCCGCACGAAGGTTTCCTCGGCCAGGTCCTCGCGCTTGCGCGCGGCCAGCAGCTCGCTGCGCAGGTCCGACAGCGACGTGCTGGCGATCACGGCCAGCACCTGGCCCTTGCGGACCTGCTGTCCCAGGTCCGCCGACACGCGCTCGACGATGCCGGCCAGCCGGGGCACGACGTGAGCCGTGCGGTCCTCGTTGAAGCGGATCTCGCCCGGAAACTCCCGGGTCGGCCGCAGCACGCCGGGGCCGGCCTCGGCCGTGCGTATGCCGGCGGCCTGGGCCTGGGCCTCGCTCAGCTTCACCAGGCCGTCGTCGGCATGATCGTCGGCGGACGCGCCGGCCGGCGTCTCGCCACCATGGCCATGGCCGTCACCCTCGCCATGCGGCTCGGGCCAGAACAGCACGCCGGCCACCGCCAGCGCGCCCGCAATCAGGATGGCCGCCATCGCGGCCTTTTGTTTGTTCGTTGTCGACATGACAGGATTCCTTCAACGGCCCAGCACGCGGTCGATCGCGATGGCGGCCTGGTAGGTGTCGGCCAGCACGGCCAGGTAGCGGATACGGGCCTGGAACAGCGTGCGCTGCGCGTCCAGAACGTCCAGGAAACCGGACTTGCCGGCCTCGAACCCGCGGGTGGCGGCCTCATAGGCATCGCGTGCGCCGGGCAGCACCGCGCCGCGCAGCGTGTCGGCGCTCCTGCGCGCCAGCTCCAACTGCGCGGAAGCCTGCCGCAGCTCGTGGGCCAGCCGGACCTGCATGGCGCGATGCACATCGCGCGCCTGGTCGGCGCGCACCGTGGCCTCGTATAGGTTGCCCTGGTTGCGGTCGAACAGCGGCAGCGGAATCGATACGCCCAGCAGGGTCTGGTTGCGCCCCAACTCGTTGTTGCGCTGGGTGCCCGCCGTCAGCCGCACGTCCGGATAGCGCTTGCTGCGCTCGACGCCGATCACGGCATCGCGGCGCTCGATCTCCAGCCGGTGCGCCGCCAGTTCGGGCGCCTGCTCCAGCTCCCGCAGCAATGCATCGACCGGCGCACGCGCGGGCAGCACGTCCAGGCTGCCCACCGCCTGGCCGAAACGCGGGTCGGGCTCGCCCCACAGCGACCCCAGCGCGCGCCTCGCCTCCTGCAGACGCGCTTGCGCCGTCTCCACCTCGAGGTCGGCATTGGCCCGCTCGACGCGGGCGCGGGTCTCTTCCAGCGGCGGGACCTTGCCGGCCGCCACCCGCCTGGCCGCGATATCCGCCGCCCGGGCCGCCACTTGCGCCGACCCGGTGGCCAGCGCCACCCCTTCCTGCGCGATCAGCAGGTCGAAGAAGGCGGCCACCGTGGCCGCGCGCAGTTCCGCACGCGACCGCGTGAACTCGGCCACCGCCACGGTCTGCGCCCGTTCCGCGGCCAGGATGCGCGCGGAACGCTTGCCGCCGAGTTCGATGGGTATGCCCAGCTCCACGCTGGTGGTGCGCGAATCGCGCCGTGTGTCCTCGACCGCGAACGCGATGTCGGGATTGGGCAGGACCCGCGCCTGGACGACGCCGCCCTGCAAGGCCTCGGCCTCCTTGGCGGCGGCCGCCAGTGCCGGGTTGCCCGCGGCGGCCATCGCCAGCGCGGACTCCAGGGTCAGCGGGCCGCCGGCGGCGGGCACCTGGTCAAGAATGGGAATAGGAACGGGATCGGGCCGCGGCTGGGCCACGACCATGGGGCTGGACAAGACGGCCGCCAGCCCGAGCGGCCATAGAAGTCTGCGCATCGAATTGCACCTGGAAAACGGTTCCGTGAATTCGGCGAGACGAAAGTAACGAGGGGAACGGCTACGTCTCGCCGGCTAGGCGAGCGCGCGCCATTGGGGACGTTCGGGCAGCGAGACGGGCGCCGCCGCCAGGAAGGCGGGCGGCGTGGGGGGATGGGCATGGGCGATGCCGGCCTTGGGCAAGTCCGGCGTGCCGGCCAGCACGGCCTGCAACGCGATCATGTGGCAGACCACGCAATCGGGATGCACGGCTTTCTTGGCGTCGCCTTTGTCGCCGGTGTCCTGGTGGACGTGTTCGTGGTGGCCGAAGTGAACCTGGGCCACCGTACCGGTTTCGTGCTGGCAATAGCCCGCCGCCGCTGCCCAGGTGAACTGGAACGGCAGAAAGGCAAGCAGCAGCAGGATGAACAGACGGCGCATCCGGGCCTTGTAGCCGCTCGCACCACTGCGTGCCTGCGGCAGCTCGTCGCAGCCCTAGCGCAGCAACCCGCTGCCGCTGTTGCGCGAGCCACGTGGCTGGTTCTGCGCGCCGCCCTGGCTGTTGCCGGTTCCCGAGCCGGCCTACAGCCCCAGCACGCGCGCCGCGTTGCCATGCATGACCTTCTCCATCACGGCGTCGCTGTAGTCCAGTTCCTGCCATTCCTTCAGGATGCGCGCGTACGGCAGGCTGGGATAGTCGCTGCCGAACATGATCTTGTCCTGCAGCCGGCCGCGGATGTCGACCTTGAGATTGCCCGGGAAATGCCTGGGCGCCCAGCCCGACATCTCCCAATAGACGTTGCCCTTGTGCAGGGCCACCGCGGTGGTCTCTTCCACCCAGGGCCAGCCGGGATGCGCCATGATGATCTTCAAGTTGGGGAAATCGGCCGCCAGGTCATCGATGGCGGCCGGATGGGCATGGCGTATGCGCGCACCCATGCCGCCCGGCAGGCCGGCCCCCATGCCGGTGGTGCCGACGTCTATCATCACGGCCGCGCCCAGCGAGGCGATTTCCTCGAACAGCGGGTAGTAGCGCGTGTCGTTGACCGCGAAGTGCTGCATGATGGGATGGAAATGAAAGCCCATGAAGCCCAGCTCGCGCACCGCCCTGCGAGCCTGGCGTATCGCGATCTCGCCCTTGGCGGGTTCGAGCGCGCCCCAGCACTGGATGATGCGGTCGGGATGGCGTTTCCACATGCCGTACACGTATTCGTTGGTGCAGGGCGGCGTGGCCACGGTGGTCTCCAGGTCCAGCGCGACCAGGCAGGCATCCACGCCGGCGGCGGCGAACTCGGCCACGACCTCGTCCTCGGGCTTGCCGACCCAGTTCCGCTTCCAGTAGGTGGCCAGGGCTTCGACATAAGGTCCCTGAGCGTCGATCCAGGTCTGCGTGCCCGGATAGCAGTGCAAATCGATGATGCGCATTGTCGCGTCTCTCCTTCTTTCAGGCCGCGGCCGCCCTGGATGCCACCATCTCGGCCAGGGATTTCTTCGACACCTTGCCGAAGGTGGACACCGGAAAATCGTCCAGGACCTCCAGCCGCTCGGGCAGCTTGAACTTGGCGATCTCGCGCGCCTTCAGGAACGCCACCAGTTCCGGCAGCGTCAGCGACGCGCCCGCCCGCAGCACCACGCACGCGCACATGCGTTCGCCCAGGTCGGGATCCGGCATGGGAACGCAGGCCACGTTCTGCACGGCGGGATGCATGAGTATCAGGTTCTCGATTTCTTCCGCGCTGATCTTCTCGCCGCCGCGGTTGATCAGGTCCTTCTTGCGGCCCTCGACGATGTAGTTGCCCGAGGGATGCCGGCGCATGAGATCGCCGGACCGGTAGAAACCGTCGGGCGTGAACTGCCTCGCGTTGTACTCGGGCACGCCGAAATAGCCCCGCAGCGTGTAGGGACCGCGGCAGGACAGTTCGCCCACCTCGCCCGGCCCGACCTCGCGCCCCTCGTCGTCGATCAGCCTGACCTCGTCGTCGGGGCAGACCGGCCGGCCGCAGGTTTCCATCAGCACGTCCTCGGGGTCGTCGTGGCGCACGAACATCAGCACGCCTTCCGACATGCCGAAGTTCTCCTGCACCAGCGCGGTGGGAATCAGGCGGCGGGTGCGCGAACGGACCTCGGGCTGCATGCGCTGGCCGCCGCTCTGGATGAGCCGCAGCGACGACAGGTCGTAGCGCCCGATGTCCGGATCGTTGATCAGGCGTATCAGCAGCGCCGGCACCACCTTCAGGTGCGTGACGCGATGCTTCTCGATCAGCGTGAACATCTCGGCCGGACGGGTGTTCGCGTGCAGCACCACCTTGGCGCCGTTGAACAGGAAGCCCTGTATCCCGGGACACGCCAATGGCAGGTTGTGCGCGATGGGCAGCACCAGCAGCAGCACGGAATCGCCGTCCACCCGGGTCACTTCCGCCGCCACCTTGGAGTTATAGGCGTAGTCGTTGTTGGTGCGCGGGATCAGCTTGGGAATCCCGGTGGTGCCGCCCGACAGCTGGAAGATGCAGGGGTCCTCGGGATCGATGCGGATGTCGCGCAGAGCCGCACGGCCGCCCGGGGCCGGCGTCTCGATCAGCTCGGCCAGCGAATGTTCTCCCGGCCCCGCCGGGCCCAACACCAGCCGAAGCCGCAGGCAGTCGTTCTCCTGCCGTATGCGGTCGACGATGGGACCAAAGGCGAAGTCCCCTTGCGATGCCGGATAGACGCAGCAGCGCGCCTGCGACAGCCTGACGAACTGGCTGATCTCCAGGTAGCGATGGGTAACCAGCGCGGCGATGGGGATGGCGCCGATCTTCTGCAGCGCGAAATACAGGATCACGAACTCGGCCACGTTCGGCAGGGTTGGCACGACGCGGTCCAGCGGCCGCAGCCCCAGCGCCAGCAGGTGCAGCGCCAGGTTGTCGCTCAGCCGATCCAGGTCGGCGTAGGTATGGCTGCGATCACCGTCGACCAGGGCCACCCGATCCGCATGGCGCGCGAAGACCTGCGCGAATTCCTGGGCCAGCGAGCGGTCCTGCCAGTAGCCCCGCTCTCGGTAGCGGCGGGCGAACTCGGGCGGAAAGGGGACGAATCCTTCGAGCATGGCGCCTCCTCAGGTCGAGCTGGTGTAGCCGCCGTCGATCACGACGATCTCGCCGGTAACGAAACGGTTCGATTGCAGCAGGTTCAACATGGTCTCGGCCACGTCGTCGGCGGTCACGCAGCGGCGCAGCGGCGTGGCCCGGGCACGCTTGCCCATGAGGTCGCCGTACTTCTCGCCCAGCATGCGCTGCATCCAGTCGCCCTCCATCCAGCCCGGCGCGACGGCGTTCACCCGGATGTCCGGACCCAGGTTCCAGGCCAGCGTCTTGGTCAAGTTCACGACCGCGGCCTTGCTGGCGGCATAGGGCAAGGGCTGGGGTCCGGGCCGCAGGCCGACGATGCTGGCCGTGTTGACGATGGCCGGGTCCGTACCCTTCCTGAGCAGCGGCACCGCGGCGCGCGTGACCTGGAAAAGCCCCCGCACGTTCACCGCGAAAGTGCGGTCCCACTCGTCCATGTCCAGGCTGTCCAGGTCCCGGACTTTCCAGGCCGCGGTGGTGCCGGCGTTGTTGACCAGCGCGTCCAGGTGCACGAACCGCTCGTCGACGGCCCGCATCATCTGGCGCACCGCCGCGTCGTCGGACACGTCGCACTGGAGCAGCATGGTGCGGGCTCCCAGGGCCGCCGCCTCGCTGGCCACTTCGCCGGCGGCCTTCCCGCTGGAGGCGTAATTGATCGCCACGTCGTAGCCGGCGCGCGCCAGGGCCAGGACCGCACTGCGGCCGATACCGGTCGCCCCGCCGGTGACCAGGGCTTTTCTTCGCTCGTTCATCTGCATTTCCATCGTGGTTGATTGGACGGCCAGGCCTACTGGGGCTGGATCGCCAGTTCCTGCACCGTGTTCTTCCAGACCGCCTGCTGGCCCCGCACGAAGGCCTGGAGATCGGCCGCGCTGCCGTGCATGGGGTAGACACCCAGGTCGGCCAGGCGCGAGACCAGTTCCTTGTCGTCCAGCAGGCGATTGATGTCGACGTTGATGCGCTCGACCACCGCGCCGGGCGTCCCGGTGGGCGCGAACAACGCGAACCACCCCAGCGACTCGAAGCCCGGCAGGGTCTCGGCCACCGTGGGCACCGACTCCAGGCCCGGCAGCCGCCGCGGCGAAGTCACCGCCAGGGCCCGCATCTTGCCGGCCTTGACGTGCTGGACCAGGGCGGGGATACCGTCGATGGTCAGCGCCGCCTCGCCCGCCAGCACCGCGTTGATGGCGGCGGGCGATCCGGCATAGGGCACGGTGAAAAGCTGGAACCCGCCGGCCCGCGCCAGCATCTCGCCGGTCAGGTGCGGCACCGATCCGGCCTGCGCCGCCGCGAAATTCAGGGTGCCCGGCCGGGCCTTCCCTTCCTTCGCCAGGTCCGCCATGGAACGAATGGCCGACGTGCCCGGCACCACCACCATCATGGGGCTGGTGCCCACGGCGGCCACGGGCACGATGTCACGGTCCATGTCGTACTGCGGCTGCTTGTAGAGCAAGGGTGTGAGCACCGCCGCGGCGGCCGGCACGAAGCCCACCGTATAGCCGTCGGCGCCGGATCGCGCCAGCGTGGACATGCCAGGAATGCCACCGGCGCCGGGCTTATTCTCGACATACACCGGCTGTCCCCAGCCGTGCGAGAGCCGGTCGGCGATCAACCGCGCCACGACGTCGGGCGCGGCTCCGGGCGGGAACGGCACGATCATCCTGACCGGTTTGGCGGGCCAGGTCTGGGCCCGCGATTCCGGAATCAACGATAGAACGACGGCGAACCCTGCCGCCCATGCCAGCAACCGGCTGTGCCGGCCCGAGGCCATGATGCGTTGCATGCTTGTCTCCTGCGCGTGCTATCAAGTTTTTGTGGTGGACGCGAGGTGACTGTAGAAAAGTGGCGGTGCTACGGACAAGATGTCAAAATCCCACGAGTGATTCGATTTTGATATCCATGAAACTCAATCAGCTGCGGGATCTCGTGGCCATCGTCGAACATGGCGGGCTGCGCGCCGCCGCCCGCCGGCTCGGCGTGGCGCAGCCGCTGCTCACCCGCAGCGTGCGCGGCCTGGAAAAGGAACTGGGCACGCCGCTGTTCGAACGCCAGGCGCGCGGCATGGTGTTGACGCCGCTCGGCCGGCTGTTCCACGAACGCGCGCGCGGCATGGTCAACGAACTGCGCCGGGCGCGCGACGAACTGGCGCAGGCCCAGGGCTCGGGCGCCGGCACGGTCATCGCCGGCCTGTCCATCATGCCGCACATGGGCCTGCTGCCCCGTGCCCTGCCCGCCTTCCGGCGGCGCTATCCCCAGGTCTACCTGCAGCTCATCGAAGGCCTGTTCCCCGATCTCGAATCGCAGTTGCGCAGCGGCGCCATCGATTTCTACCTGGGCGCCGCGCCCGGCACCGTGCCGGCCGGCTTCATCGTCGAACCGCTGTTCTCGAACACCCGCGCCGTGGTCTGCCGCAAGGGACATCCGCTGGCGCGCTCGCGTTCGCTCAAGGCACTGGCCGGCGCCGAATGGGCCCTGCCCTCGACCGACTACGACAACCAGGACGACCTGGCGCGGCTGTTCCAGGAATACGGCCTGCCCGCGCCGCGCGTGGCGCTCCAGGCGCGCACCGCGCTGTCGATGATGGTCGCGCTGGCCAACAGCGACCTGCTCGCGCTGCTGCCGGTGCAATGGCGGGAATTCGACCTGACGCGCGATTCGCTGCAGGTGATCGCCGTGCGCGAAAGCCTGCCCGCGCCCGACATCGTGCTGATCCGGCGCGCCGAGATGCCCATGACGCCGGCGGCCGAACACCTGTGCGACCTCATGCAGCGCAACGCCCCGTCCCTCCAGCCCATGCGGGGCCGCGCATGATACGCAGGCATATCGAGGCCCAGGTCCTGGGCCTGACCGGACTGGCACTGGGCGGCATCGACTTCGAACATCCGCGCGGCGACCCCGGCCTGTTCGGACCCGACTCGGCCAGTTGGAAGGTGCACGGGGATTTCACCTCCATGCTGATCGGCGGCATTGCCGCCCTGCTCATGCAGATGCTGCATCCGCTCGCGCTCGCCGGCGTCTGGGACCACTCCAATTTCCGCCAGGACATGCTGGGCCGCCTGCGCCGGACCGGCCAGTTCATCTCGGGCACCACCTACGCCGCCACGGCGGATGCGGAGCGGTTGATCGCGCGCGTGCGCGGCATCCACGAACAGGTACGCGGCACGGCGCCCGACGGCCGCCCCTACGCGGCCGACGATCCCGACCTGCTGACCTGGGTCCACGTGGCCGAGGTCAGCAACTTCCTGGCCGCGCACCTGCGTCATCGCAATCCCGCGCTGTCCGGCGCCGAGCAGGACCGCTACTACGACGAGATCGCGCTGATCGCGCTGCGCCTGGGCGCCCGCGAGGTCCCCCGTTCGCGCGCGGAAGTGGCGGCCTACCTGGCGCGCATGCGGCCGCAACTGGTGTGCGACGACCGCACCCGCGAAATCGCCCGCATCCTGCTGTCCCATCCCCCGGCCGTCAGCCCGCTGGCGCGCCCGGTGAGCCGGTTCATGATGGAAGCCGGCACGGCCTTGCTTCCGGACTGGGCCGCCGACATGCTGGAGTTGCGGCGCCCCGCCTGGCGGGTCCGCGCCGCCGGCATGGCGATCGGCGGCGTCGCGCCGGTGCTGCGCTGGGCCGTGCGCAACGGCTCGGCGCACCGGGCAAAGCGGCGCATGGGACTGCTGCCGCCATCCCCCGACAGGCTTTGACGGCCGGCATGTGAATGTCTAACATATATTCCATATAGAAATTTGCTTATTTCTTTAAGAAATATATGATCCTCCGCCAGTTCTTCGAACCCGACTCCAGCACCTACACCTACCTCCTGGCGTCCCGCCGCGCAGGCGAGGCGCTGATCATCGATCCGGTCAAGGAACGCCTGGACCACTACCTGCAGGCCATACGCGAGCTGGACCTGCGCCTGGTCCACGCCATCGACACCCATACTCACGCCGACCACATCACCGCGCTGGGCGATCTGCGCGACGCCACCGCCTGCACCACCATCATGGGCGAACGCTCGCGCGCCGAATGCGTCTCGCGCCAGGTGCGCGACGGCGAACTGCTGCGTGTGGACGGCATCACGCTGCAGGCTCTGTATACCCCCGGGCACACCGACGAATCCTTCAGCTTCGTGCTGGAGCCGACCGCGCCCCAGGCCGTCTTCACCGGCGACGTGCTGCTGATCCGCAGCACCGGCCGCACCGACTTCCAGGCGGGCGACGCCGGGCTGTCGTGGCACTCCATCGTCGACCGGCTGTTCGCGCTGCCCGACGACACCACGGTCTACCCGGCGCACGACTACAAGGGCTGGACCGCCTCCAGCATCGGCGAGGAAAAGCGGCACAACCCGCGCCTGGCCGGCAAGACGCAGGCCGAATACGTCGAGATCATGCGCAACCTGAACCTGCCCAACCCGCGCCTGATGGACGTGGCCATACCGGCCAACCTGGCGTGCGGGCAGGCGCCCGGATCGCCGTAACGGCCTATCATGGGATCTCTGTCCGCGGAATCCCATGACCGCCCTTCTCGTCCGCCATGAACTCAACCGCCACGGCCGCGACATCGCGGTCGGGGACATCCATGGCCATTTCACGCGGCTGCGAGCCGCCCTGGACCGCGCGGGCTTCGATCCCGCCACCGACCGGCTCTTCAGCGTGGGCGACCTGGTCGACCGAGGGCCGGAATCCGGACAGGTGCTGGACTGGCTCGCTCTTCCCTGGTTCCATGCGGTGCGCGGCAATCACGAAGACATCGCGATACGCTACGCCAAGGGCAATCCCGTCGACCAGACCAGCTACATCGCCAACGGCGGAGCCTGGTTCGTGACGCAACCCCTCGCGCGGCGCCATGTCTATGCCGAAGCATTCGCGCGCCTGCCACTGGCCAGGGAGATCGAAACGCAGGTCGGACTCGTGGGCATCGTGCACGCGGACAGCCCGGTGCGGGACTGGAGCCGGCTGGCCTGGTCGCTGCGGCTGTGGCGCGCGGCGCGGGACCGCGCGATGTGGTCGCGCGATCGGCTGCAGGACGAGAACGCCAGCGGCGTGGCCGGGCTGCGCGCGCTGGTGGTGGGCCACACGCCCGTGGACGATCCGGTCGTGCTGGGCAACGTCCATCACATCGACACGGGCGGATGGATGCCGAACGGCCGCTTCACGCTGCTGGACCTCGCCACGCTGCAAGCCATCCCGCCCATAAGCTAGACTGGATCCTGCCGCACGCCGCACGGCGACAGGAGGGCATCCATGCAGTCGACGACTCCCTGCCCCATCCCCTTCGAATCCTTCTCGCCAGGCCTCGCGCCCCAGACCGGAGAACGCGCGACCATCACCTCCGACACCCGGCGGGCGGAACACGAGATGGTCGGACGCCTGCTGGACGCGATCGAACCGCCGACAGACAACGGGCCGGCCATGGAGCTCGCGTGGCGGCTGGCCTCCACGCTGCGCGACCAGACGGGGCTCCCGGCGACCGAAGGCCTGGCGCAGATGCTGCTGCAGGAGTTTTCCCTCTCGTCCGAGGAAGGCATCGCGCTGATGTGCCTGGCGGAGTCGATCCTGCGCATACCGGACACGGCGACCCAGGACGCGCTGATCCGCGACAAGATCAGCAAGGGCCGATGGTCGGCCCACCTGGGACACAGCTCGTCGCTGTTCGTCAACGCCGCCGTCTGGGGCCTCCTGCTGACCGGCCGGCTCTATGCCGCGCACCAGGGATCGGGCCCGCAGGCGGCGCTGGCCGGCCTGATCGAGAAAGGCGGCGAGCCGCTGGTGCGCCGGGCCGTCGATGCCGCCATGCGCCTGCTGGGCGATCAGTTCGTCGCGGGCCGCACGGTGGAGCAGGCGCTGGACCGCTCGCGCGCGCAGGTGGCGCGAGGCTACACCCATTCCTACGACATGCTGGGCGAGGCGGCCATGACCGAGGCCGACGCCCTGCGCTACGCCTCGGCCTACGACCAGGCGATCCACCGCATCGGCGCCTCGTGCCGGAGCGGCACGCCTCACGAGGTCCCCGGCATCTCGATCAAGCTGTCCGCCCTGCATCCGCGCTACGTGCGAAGCCAGCGGGCACGGGTGCAAAGCGAACTCTATCCACGCCTGCTGTCGCTCGCTCGCGCGGCGCGCGGCTACGGCATGGGCATCAACATCGACGCGGAAGAGGCCGCGCGCCTGGACCTGTCGCTGGACCTGCTCGAACGCCTGTGCGCGGAACCGGACCTGGCGGGGTGGGACGGCCTGGGGTTCGTCGTGCAGGCCTACCAGAAGCGCAGCCTGCGGCTGATCGACCACCTGGCCGCCCTGGCCCGCCGCAGCGGCCACCGGCTCATGGTCCGCCTGGTCAAGGGCGCGTACTGGGACAGCGAGATCAAGCTCGCCCAGGTCCAGGGCCTGCCGGACTACCCGGTCTATACGCGCAAGCCCCACACCGACATCGCCTACCTCGCCTGCGCGCGCAGGCTGCTGGCCGCGCCCGACGCGGTCTTTCCGCAGTTCGCGACCCACAATGCCCACACCCTGGCGGCCGTCTACCACCTGGCCGGGCCCGCGGACTTCCGACCCGGGCAATACGAGTTCCAATGCCTGCATGGCATGGGCGAGCCGCTGTACGACCAGATCGTGGGCACGGACGGCCTGGACCGCCCCTGCCGCATCTACGCACCGGTCGGCCCGCACGATACGCTGCTGGCCTATCTGGTGCGACGCCTGCTCGAGAATGGCGCGAACACCTCGTTCGTCCATCGCGTGGCCGACCGCGGCCTGCCCCTGGAAGCGGTGATCGTGGACCCGGTCGCGGCCGCGCGCGACATCGGCGCGGGGGGCGGCCCGGTCGGCGCGCCCGACCCGCGCATCCCCCTGCCGCCCGACCTGTATGGCCTGGAGCGCGCCAATTCACGCGGGCTGGACTGGTCCGACGAATCCTGCCTGCTGCGGCTGTCCCATCGGCTGGCGGGCGCTGCCGCGCGGACCTGGCTCGCCCGTCCCCTGCTGGACGACGAGGTGGCGCCCGGGCCGCGCCTGGACGTCCGCAACCCGGCCCATCGCGGTGACCTCGTTGGCCACGTGCAGGAAGCCTCGCCGGCCGATCTCGAGTTCGCGCTGATCCGCGCCGACCATGCCACCCGCCTCTGGCGCGACACGGCACCGGCCGAACGCGCGGCCATCCTGCGCCGCGCCGCCGATGGCGTGGAAGAGGAACGCGAGGCGCTCGCGGCGCTGATGGTGCGCGAAGCGGGCAAGACCTTGCCCAACGCCTTCGGCGAAGTCCGCGAGACCGTCGATTTCCTGCTCTACTACGCCGCGCGCGCCGCCGAGGGATTCGACTCCGCGCCGCACCGGCCGCTGGGCATCGTGGCTTGCATCAGCCCCTGGAATTTCCCGCTGTCCATCTTCACCGGCCAGGTGGCCGCCGCGCTGGCGGCCGGCAATACGGTGGTGGCCAAGCCGGCGGAACAGACGCCGCTGATCGCCGCCGAGGCCGTGCGCATCCTGCGCGCCGCGGGCGTCCCGCCGGGCGCGCTGCAAATGTTGCCGGGACGCGGCGAGTCCGTCGGCGCCGGCCTGGTCGCCGACGAGCGCGTGCAGGGCGTGCTGTTCACCGGTTCGGTCGCGGTGGCGCGGGACATGCGCCGTGTGCTGGCCGAGCGGCTGGGCGCCGGCGGCCGGAGCATCCCCCTGGTCGCGGAGACCGGCGGATTGAACACCATGATCGTCGATTCGTCGGCCCTGCCCGAACAGGTGGTCGCCGACGTGATGGAATCGGCGTTCGACAGCGCCGGCCAGCGATGCTCGGCCCTGCGCCTACTGTGCCTGCAGGAGGACATCGCCGACCGGATGCTGGCCATGCTGCGCGGCGCCATGGACGAATACCGCACCGGCCGGCCCGACTGCCTGGAGACCGACGCCGGGCCGGTCATAGACGAAGCCGCGCGGGACGACATCGAGCGGCACATCGCCGCCATGCGCGACGCCGGCCATCCCATATTCCGCGCCGGCCGCCTGGATCCGGACGAGTGCCGGCACGGCTGCTTCGTCGCCCCCACGCTGATCGAACTCGAACGGCCGGATCAGTTGCGCCGGGAAGTGTTCGGACCGGTCCTGCACGTGGTGCGCTTCGCGGGGCGGCATCTCGATCGCCTGCTGGAACAGGTGAATGCGCTGGGCTACGGGCTGACGCTGGGCCTGCATACCCGCATCGACGACACCGTCGCGCTGGTGCTGGACCGGGCGCGTGTGGGCAACATCTACGTGAACCGCAACATGATAGGCGCCGTCGTCGGTGTGCAGCCCTTCGGCGGCGAAGGCCTGTCGGGCACCGGCCCCAAGGCGGGCGGGCCGCTCTATGTGCCGCGCCTGCTGTCGGCGGCGCCGCCGGACATCGCGATACGCGCGCTGGCCTCGCATCCGCCCGCTCCCGCGTGGCTGCAACCCGTGCGCCCCGGCCGGCCGCTTGCCATCCTGTGGGACTGGGCCCGGGAGCAGGGCATGGCGGAATTGGCCGACCGCTGCGCGGCCTACGCCGCGCGGCTGCCCGAGACCGCCGCCGCCACGCTACCCGGTCCCACCGGACAACTCGACGTCTACGCGCTGCGCCCGCGCGGCAGGGTGCTGTGCATCGCGGACGAGGCCTCCGACCTGCTGGCCCAGCTGGCCGCGACACTGGCCACCGGCAATGACGCGCTCTGGCAGGCCAGCCACCAGGCGGCCGCGCTGCACGCGTCGCTGCCGGCGGACATCGCCGGCCACGTGACCGTGGCCGATCCCGCCGCTTCGCCGTTCGACGCGGTTCTCGTCCATGCCATGGGCAACCGGCTGAAGTCCATCCTGCGGCAGCTTGCCCGCCGCGAGGGCCCACTCGTGCCGGTCATCGACCTCGCGCCGGGAGACGCCGCCATCCCGCTCGAACGCCTGCTGGTCGAACGGTCGATCAGCATCAACACCGCCGCGGCCGGCGGCAATGCCAGCCTGATGACGATGGACTGAGCGATCAGGCGCGCATGTAGGCCCAGCCCTCGGCCTGCCGGCGCGCGATGTGCAGCACCGCGGCCTCGACCACGACGATGCCGTCCGGCGCCGTCAGCCCGTTGGCCGCCAGCGTGTTGCCGCAAAGACGAAGATGGACGTCGGTGGCGTCCGGCTGCCCCAGGGCGGCCGCGACGGCGCCGGCGTTGACCACCAGTTCGACCTGGGCCTGGCCGTCGGCCTTGAGCAGGTTGGCCACGTTGCGCCGGCCCCGCTCCAGGGAGGCGGGCGTGGGCGCGTGAATGACGAGTCGCAGGACAGCCATGATCAGTCCACTCCCAATTGCGCCGACAGGTGGGCCACATAGCGGCCGAAGTCGGCATGGCCGCGATCGCGCGGTCTCGGCAGATCGATCACCAGGTTCTCGGCCACGTTCGCGGGCCGTCCACCCAGCACGACGACGCGGTCGGCCAGGAACACCGCCTCGTCGATATCGTGCGTGACGAACATGATCGCCGCGTGCGTGGCCTGCCAGATCCGCATCAGTTCGGCCTGCAGGTGGCGGCGCGTCAATGCGTCCACCGCGCTGAAAGGCTCGTCCATCAACAGGATGTCGGGCTTGACCGCGAGCGCGCGCGCGATGCCCACGCGCTGCGCCTGGCCGCCGGACAACTGGTGCGGCCAGCGGTCGGCGAACTCGGCCAGCCCCGTCATCCGCAGCGCCTCGTCCACCCGGCCGCGCTTTTCGCCGGCGTCGATGTCCAGGGTCTCCAGGCCGTAGGCCACATTGCCGGCCACGGTGCGCCAGGGCAGCAGCCGGCCGTCCTGGAACACCACGGCGCGGCGGCGGCGGCCCGCCCGCTGCGGCAGGCGGAAATGCATCTGCCCCGCCGACGGCGCGATCAGGCCGGCGGCGGTGCGCAGCAGCGTGGACTTGCCCACGCCCGAGCCGCCGACCACGGCCAGGAACTCGCCCTTCGCGATGTCCAGGGACAGGTCCTGGATGACGGGACCCGGGGCGCCCGGATGGGTATACGAAAAACGATCGAATTCGATTACGGCCGCCACGACAGCACCCTTTTTTCCAGCCACGCGTAGCCCAGGTCGCAGATGGCGTAGACCAGCGATATGGCCAGCATGTAGACGACGACCGCCTCGTAAGCGCCCACGCCGGCTGCGGCATTCATTTCCTGCCCCATGCCGGGCACGCCCAGCAGTTCGGCCGCGATCAGCGTCATCCACGCCTGGCCGATGCCGGTGCGCACGCCCGCCAGCGTGCCGGGCGCGATGGCCGGCAGCGTGATGCTGACGGCGCGCCGCCAGTAGCTGCCCTGCCCGAAGCTGCGCGCCAGCTCATAGAAGCGGGGATCGATGTTGCGGACCGCGCTATAGGTGGCGAAATAGTTCACCCAGAACACGCCGATGGCGATGACGAAGGCCGCGCCGGCATGGCTGACCTTGAACCAGGCGATGGCGAACACCACCCAGGCCAGCGGCGGAATGGGCCGCAGCACGCGGGCCAGGTAGGCCTGGAACAGGTCGAAGCGCCGTATCGTGGCGGCGGCCAGGCCGACGGCGATGCCCGACACGGTGCCCAGCGCCAGGCCCCAGAAGTAATGGATGAGGCTGGAGCCGACGGCGGGCAGCAAACGGCCCGAGGTCCATTCCTGCGCCAGCGCGTCGGGCAGCGCGAACGGATCGGGCAGCGTGCCGGGATTGACCCAGCGGAACACGCCCGCCGCCTTCCACAGCAGCACGAAAACGACGATGCCCGCCACGCCGTAGGCCGCGCGCACCGGCCATCCGGGATTCTTGACCATCATGGACGACGCGCAGGTTTACCGCTTGCCGGCGACGGCGTCATAGAAACGCGTGTCGAACAGCTTGGTCACGTCCACGGACGGACCTTCGAGCGTACCGGTCTCGGCCTGGAACTTCTGCAGCACCAGCGTGGCCGGCACGATGGAGTTGGGGTCGGCCTCGAACTGGCCCTTGGAATTGCGGATCGATTTCTCGACCAGGTCCACCGGCAGGCGGCCGCCGCCCACGTATTTCTGCACCAGCGGCGCGGCCTTGGCCGGATCGCTGTCCAGCAGCCGGGTCGCCGCGACATGGGCGGCCACCAGCGACTTCACCAGTTCGGGCTTTTCGTTGATCAGCTTCTCGCGCACCAGCAGCACCGCGCCGGGCTGACGCGGGAACAGGTCGGAGCCGCGCGCGACGACGCGGGCCTTGGGCGCGCGGGTCAGGACCGTGGTCACGGTGGGTTCGAGGATCACGGCGCCGTCCACCGCGCCGGTCAGCAGGGTCTGCTGCATCTGCGCCTCGCCCTGGTAGATCAGCTTGAAGGACGCGGGATCGACCTTGATGCGATTGCGCAGCCAGTATTGCAAGGCGGCCTCGGGCACCGCTCCCCGGGGATAGCTGGCGATGACGGGCTGGCGGCCCTTGTCCTTGGCGAAGCGGGAGAAGGCCGTGGCGGGATCGCCCGAGGCGAAATAGGGAGCCAGGTCGCCCATGGCGACGAAGCTGACCTGCTCGACGATGTTGGAGGCGACGACCTTGATGTCGGCGCCCTTGCCGCGCGCCACCAGGGCCGGGCCGATGCCGACGTAGGCGATGTCGAGCTGCCCCGCCAGCAGGGCCTGCACCAGCGCGGGCCCGCTCTGGAACTGGACCAGCTTGGGCGGACCGCCCTCGGCCGGCAGCGCCCCCTGCTCGCGCGCGATGAACAACTGCGCGTCGGGCAGGATGGGCAGATAGCCGATCTCCAGCGGCGCGGCGGCTGCCGTCTGGAGAGAGGCCGAGGCGAGGCCGAGCGCGAGCGCGGCGGATGCAAAGAAACGTTTCATGGTGTTCAGAACCTCGAGTGATATCGAGCAAGTTCTATATATTGTATTTAAATGTTTTTGCATTACTTAACAACTAAAAGAAATAAGCTTAAGCCCCTGCCGGCGTGGTATGTTGTATTCATCACGCACCTTCTACACGCGGTCCCGCACCGCTCAGGAGGAGGAAAGCCGGCCCGCTCCACCAGGCCGCGCCGACCGACGGTATGAACGCGAAGGCTCGCACAGCGCATGCTCCTGCCGGCCCGCCCACCCGGGCCGCGCGACCATGTTTCGGCTCGCGCCGCGTCGCCGTTTCCTACCTCCGCCCGCCGTTTACTCCCTTCGCCGTTTCCCGGCCCGTCCATCCGACCGGGCCTTCAAGGCGCCATGCGGACACCATCCACCGCTCTCCGCGGCTAGATGGCTCCGCGCTACCCCCTTGCGCGCCCAACCCTGGACTGCGAGTGCATCATGAGCGCACAACCCGTCGAGACCGTCCTGACCCTGGACGACAAATACACACGGCCGCGCGGCCGCGTCTACATGACCGGCACGCAGGCGCTGGTGCGCCTGATGCTGGCGCAGAAGCAGCGCGATGAAGCGGCCGGACTGAACACCGCGGGCTTCGTCTCGGGCTACCGGGGATCGCCGCTCGGGTCGGTGGACCTGGAAATGTGGAAGGCCGCCCGGCACCTGGAGGCCCACCACATCAAATTCGTGCCGGGACTCAACGAGGAACTGGCGGCCACCGCGGTCTGGGGCACGCAGATGGTCAGCCTGGACGCACGCGCCACCACCGACGGCGTGTATGCGCTGTGGTACGGCAAGGGCCCCGGCGTGGACCGCTGCGGCGACGTCTTCAAGCACGGCAACATCGCCGGCTGTTCGCGGCATGGCGGCGTGGTGCTGGTGGCCGGCGACGACCACGCCTGCAAGTCGTCCACCCTGCCCCACCAGAGCGAACACGCGTTCATCGCGGCCATGATCCCGGTCCTGAATCCGGCCGGCGTGCGCGAGCTGATCGAATTCGGCCTGCACGGCTATGCGATGTCGCGCTATTCCGGATGCTGGGTGGGCCTGAAAGTCGTCAGCGACACGGTGGAGTCGTCCACCTCCATGGACATCGATCCCATGGCGGTGAACATCCGCGTGCCCGACACCTATCCCATTCCGGAAGGCGGCTTCCATATCCGCTGGCCGGATCCGCCGCTGGAGCAGGAGAACCGTCTGCAGCGCGAACGCCTGTACGCGCTGCTGGAGTACGTGCGGCAGAACGGCCTGAACCGGCAGGACTGGCGCGTCCCCCACGCCAGGCTGGGTATCGTGACCACCGGCAAGAGCTACCTGGACGTGCGCGAGGCCCTGGCCATGATGGGCATCGACGAGGCAGCCGCCCGCGCCATGGGGCTGCGGCTGCTGAAGATAGGCGTGTCCTGGCCGCTGGAGCCCGAGTGCATCTGTGAGTTCGCCGAAGGACTGGACGAGATCCTGGTGGTGGAGGAAAAACGCCAGATCATCGAATACCAGATCAAGGAGCATCTCTACAACGCATCCATTTCCGCGCGGCCGCGCGTGGTCGGCAAGTACGACGAGACCGGCGAATGGGTGCACGTGCCGCACGACGGCATCCTGCTGTCGCCCAACGGCGAACTGACGCCGGCCGCCATCGCCGGCGTGATCGCCGCGCGCATCGCCAAGGTGATCGGCCGCGAGGCCCTGGACGCGCGCGCCTTGCCCTACCTTGCCGCGCGCAAGCCGCCCGAGGGCTACACCCGTGCGGCACCCGGCGCGCCGCAGCGCCTGCCCTACTTCTGCTCGGGCTGCCCCCACAACACGTCCACCAAGGTTCCCGAGGGCTCGCGCGCGGTGGCCGGCATAGGCTGCCACTACATGGCGCAGTGGATGAACCGCCGTACCGAGACCTTCACGCAGATGGGCGGCGAAGGCGCGACCTGGATAGGCCAGGCCTTCTTCACCGACACGCCCCACATCTTCGCCAACCTCGGCGATGGCACCTACACGCACTCCGGATCCCTGGCCATCCGCGCCGCCCTGGCGGCGGGCGTGAACATCACCTACAAGATCCTCGTCAACGACGCCGTCGCCATGACCGGCGGACAGCCGGTCGAGGGCGCGCCCACGGTGCCGCAGATCCTGCAGCAGATGGTGGCCGAGGGCGTGCCCCACATCCAGCTCGTGAGCGACGAGCCCGATGCGCTGCGCGAGCTTCCCGGCCTGCCGGCGGGCATAGGCATCAGCCATCGCGACCGCATGGACGACATCCAGCGCGAAATGCGCGAGAAACCCGGCGTGTCGGTCATCGTCTACGTGCAGACCTGCGCCGCCGAGAAACGCCGCCGCCGCAAACGCGGCAAGCTGGCCGATCCGGCCCGCCGCGTGCTCATCAACGAGGAAGTCTGCGAGGGATGCGGCGATTGCGGCGTGCAGTCGAACTGCGTGTCCATCCTGCCGCTGGAGACCCCGCTGGGCCGCAAACGCACCATCGACCAAAGCTCGTGCAACAAGGACTTCTCGTGCGTGAAGGGGTTCTGCCCCAGCTTCGTCACGGTCGAGGGCGGCGCGCTGCGCAAGCCGGCGGCGCGGCAGGTGGCGCCGCCACGGGATCTGCCCGCGCCGGTCCTACCCGGGCTGGAACAGGCATGGAACATCGTCGTGACCGGCGTGGGCGGCACGGGCGTGGTCACGATAGGCGCGCTGATGGGCATCGCCGCCCACCTCGAAGGCAAGGGCGTCGTCGTGCTGGACATGGCCGGGCTGGCGCAGAAAGGCGGCGCGGTGATGTCGCACGTACGGCTGGCGGCCACCCCTGCGGCGCTGCACGCCACCCGGGTTCCTTCCAGCCAGGCCGACGTCGTGCTGGGCTGCGACCTGATGGTCGCCTGCGGCCAGGACGCCATCGACATGATGGCGACGACGCGCACCCGTGCGGCGCTAAACCTGGACGTGTCGCCCACCGGCGCCTTCACCCAGGACCCCGACTGGCAAGCCTCGCCCGAAGCCATGCTGCAACGCGTGCGCGAGGCGGCCTGGCAGACCGAGGCGGTGGACGCCACCGAGATCGCCACCGGCCTCCTGGGCGACGCGATCGCCACCAATGTCTTCATGCTGGGCTACGCGTGGCAGAAGGGCTGGATCCCGCTGCGCGAGGATTCCCTGATGCGGGCGATCGAACTGAATGCCGCGGCCGTGGAGATGAACAAGGCCGCGTTCGCCTGGGGCCGGCAGGCCGCGCTGGACCTGCCGGCGGCCAGCGTCGCCGCCGGACTCAAGCGGCCCGGCACGGTGGTGATGATGCCGCCGCGCCCGTACTCGCTGGATGCGCTGCTGGCCGACCGCACGCAGCGGCTCGCCCGCTACCAGAACGCCGCCTATGCCGCCCGCTACGAGACCTTCGTGCGCGAGATCGCCGCCCTGGAAGAGGAACGGGTCGCCGGCAACCGGCTGGCGCGCACGGTCGCGGCCAGCCTCTACAAGCTCATGGCCTACAAGGATGAATACGAGGTCGCCCGGCTGTTCGTCGAGACCGGCTTCGCCGAGCGCGTCGCGCGCCAGTTCGAAGGCGACTACCGCCTGCGCTTCCACCTGGCGCCGCCGCTGTTCTCGCGCCGCGACGCGCACGGCCACCTGGTAAAGCAGGCCTACGGCCCATGGATGCTGACCGCCTACAAATGGCTGGCACGGGCCCGCGGGCTGCGCGGCACGCCGTTCGATCCGTTCGGCTACCTGCCCGAGCGGCGCGCCGAACGCGCGGCGATCGGCGGCTACGAGGCTTTGATGCGCCGGATCGTCGCCACGCTTACCCCCGCACGCCTGCCCCTGGCGCTGGAACTGGCCAGGCTTCCCCAGGAAGTGCGGGGCTTCGGACACGTCAAGGAGGAAAACGCACGCATCGCCCACATCAAGCAGGAACGCCTGCTGGCGCAGTACGCCGAGCCCCCCGGCTCGGCCTCGCCGCAGGACCGCCAGGCCCCTCACGCCGTGGCCTGACGCCTTTCTATCCGCAGCAAGACAAGAATCGGAGACTTTCCATGATCCCGCTGCCTTCCCTGGATTTCGGCGTGAACGACACCATCGAGATGCTGCGCGAGGTAGTCCGCAGCTTCGCCGCCAACGAGATCGAGCCGCGCGCCGCGGCCATCGACAAGGACAACACCTTCCCCCGCGACCTGTGGAAAAAAATGGGCGACCTCGGGCTGCACGGCATGACGGTGGGCGACGACTATGGCGGCATCGCCCTGGGCTATCTCGCGCATGTGGTGACCATGGAGGAGCTGTCGCGGGCGTCGGCCGCGGTGGGCTTGTCCTACGGGGCACATTCCAACCTGTGCATCAACCAGTTGCACCGGCACGGCACGCCCGAGCAGAAGGCGCGCCACCTGCCGCCGCTGGTCGCCGGGGACCAGGTGGGCGCGCTGGCGATGAGCGAAACGACATCCGGCTCGGACGTGGTGTCCATGCGGCTGCGGGCCACGCACAAGGACGGGCGCTTCGTGCTGAACGGCTCGAAGATGTGGATCACCAACGGTGGCGATGCCGACATCCTGATCGTGTACGCCAAGACCGACCCCGACGCCGGGCCGCGCGGCATCACCGCCTTCATCGTCGAGAAAGGTTTCCCCGGCCTGGCCTTCGGCGAGAAGCTCGACAAGCTCGGCATGCGCGGCTCCAACACCTATCCCGTGTTCTTCGACGACTGCGCGGTCCCGGAAGACAACGTGCTGGGGGGCCTCGGCAACGGCGTGGGCGTGCTGATGAGCGGACTGGACTACGAACGCGCGGTGCTCGCCGGCGGTCCGCTGGGTATCATGGCGGCCTGCATGGACGCCGTGCTGCCCTACGTGCACGAGCGCAAGCAGTTCGGACAAAGCGTGGGCGAGTTCCAGTTGATGCAGGGCAAACTGGCCGACATGTACACCACCTGGCAGGCGTGCCGCGCGTACGTCTACGCGGTGGCGCGCAGTTGCGACAAGCCCGGCCACGACCGTTCGCTGCGCAAGGATGCCGCCGGCGCCATCCTGTACGCCGCCGAGAAGGCCACCTGGATGGCCGGGGAAGCCATCCAGGCGCTGGGGGGCAACGGCTACGTCAACGACTATCCGACGGGCCGCCTGTGGCGCGACGCCAAGCTGTACGAGATCGGCGCGGGCACCAGCGAGATCCGGCGCATGCTGATAGGCAGGGAACTCTTCTCCGAAACCCGCTGACCCCCTCCCCCAGGAGCCAGGCCATGCACGCCCATACCAGCCGGCTGGACACCCGTTCACCGGAATTCCAGGCCAATGCCGATGCCATGCGCCACCTCGTGGCGGACCTGCGGACACGGGCGGCGCAGGCCGCGCAAGGCGGCGGGGAAGCCGCCCGCGCCCGCCACGCGGCGCGCGGCAAGCTGCTGCCGCGCGAGCGCATCCGCCTGCTGCTGGATCCCGGTTCGCCCTTCCTGGAAATCGGCCAGTTGGCCGCGCTGGGCCTGTACGGCGACGAGGCCCCCTGCGCCGGGCTGATCGCCGGCATCGGCCACATCCACGGCGTGGCCTGCATGGTCGTGGCCAACGACGCCACGGTCAAGGGCGGCACCTATTACCCCATGACCGTGAAGAAGCACCTGCGCGCCCAGGAGATCGCCCAGGCGAACCACCTGCCCTGCCTCTACCTAGTGGACTCCGGCGGCGCCTACCTGCCGCTGCAGGACGAGGTCTTTCCCGACCGCGAGCATTTCGGCCGCATCTTCTACAACCAGGCCAACATGTCGGCCCAGGGCATCGCGCAGATCGCGGTGGTGATGGGATCCTGCACCGCCGGCGGCGCCTACGTGCCCGCCATGAGCGACGAAACCGTGATCGTGCGGGGCCAGGGCACCATCTTCCTGGGCGGCCCGCCGTTGGTGCAGGCCGCGACCGGGGAGATCGTCAGCGCCGAGGACCTCGGCGGCGGCGACGTGCACACCCGCGTCTCCGGCGTGGCCGACCACCTGGCCGAGAACGACGCCCATGCGCTGCACCTGGCGCGCCGCATCGTCGGCAACCTGAACCGCCCCGCCGCGCCCGCGCTGGCCGACGGCGACGAACCCGCGCACGACCCCGAGGAACTCTACGGCATCGTGCCGCAGGACGTCCGCAAGCCCTACGACGTACGCGAGATCGTCGCCCGGCTGGTAGACGGTTCGCGCTACGACGAGTTCAAGGCGCGCTACGGCCCCACCCTGTTCACCGGCTTCGCGCGCCTGTACGGCATGCCGGTGGGCATCGTCGCGAACAACGGCATCCTGTTCTCGGAATCGGCCCAGAAAGGAACCCACTTCATCGAACTGTGCGCCCAGCGTTCGATCCCGTTGATCTTCCTGCAGAACATCAGCGGCTTCATGGTGGGACGCAAGTACGAGAACGGCGGCATCGCCAAGGACGGCGCCAAGATGGTGACCGCGGTCGCCACCGCCCGGGTGCCCAAGCTGACCGTCATCATCGGCGGCAGCTTCGGCGCGGGCAACTACGGCATGTGCGGGCGCGCCTACGGCCCCCGCTTCCTGTGGATGTGGCCCAACGCCCGCATCGGCGTCATGGGCGGCGAACAGGCCGCCTCGGTCCTGGCCACGGTGCGGCGCGACACCGTGCAGTCGCGCGGCGAGGCCTGGAGCGAGGAAGCAGAGGAAGCCTTCAAGGCGCCCATCCGCCAACAGTACGAGACCCAGGGCCATCCCTACTACGCCACGGCCAGGCTGTGGGACGACGGCATCATCGATCCCGCGCAGACGCGGCGCGTGCTGGGCCTGTCGCTGGCGGCGGCGCTGAACGCCCCCGTGGAGCCGACCCGCTTCGGCCTGTTCCGGATGTAGCGCCCTTCAAGGAAAGCCCATCGTGTTCGACAAGATCCTGATCGCCAATCGCGGAGAAATCGCCTGCCGGATCATGGCCACGGCCCGGCGGATGGGCGTGGCGACCGTGGCGGTGTATTCGGATGCCGATGCCGGCGCGCGACATGTCCGGCAGGCCGACGCGGCCCGGCGCATCGGCCCCGCCCCGGCGCGGGACTCCTACCTGCGCGCGGACGCGCTGGTCGAGGCCGCCCTGGCCAGCGGCGCGCAGGCCGTCCATCCTGGCTATGGTTTCCTGTCCGAGAATGCGGCCTTCGCCGAGGCTTGCGAGCGCGCGGGCCTGGTCTTCATCGGGCCACCCGCCGGCGCGATCCGCGCGATGGGTTCCAAGTCCTCCGCCAAGGCCCTGATGGAAAAGGCGGGCGTGCCGCTTACCCCGGGCTATCACGGCGACGACCAGGACCCCGCGCTGCTGGCCCGCGAGGCGGCCCGCATCGGCTATCCGGTGCTGATCAAGGCCAGTTCGGGCGGCGGCGGCAAAGGCATGCGCCGCGTGGACCGGGCCGAGGACTTCGATGCGGCGCTGGCCGCCTGCAAGCGGGAGGCCGCGGGAGCCTTCGGCGACGACCGCATGCTGGTCGAACGCTACGTCCTGCGTCCGCGCCACATCGAGATCCAGGTCTTCGGCGACCGCCACGGCAACATGGTTCATCTGTTCGAGCGCGACTGCTCGGTCCAGCGCCGCCACCAGAAGGTGCTGGAAGAAGCGCCGGCGCCGGGCATGAGCGACGGGCGGCGCGAGGCCATGGGCCGGGCCGCCATCGATGCCGCGCGCGCCGTGGGCTACGTGGGCGCCGGCACGGTGGAGTTCATCGTCGACCCGGACGGCGGCTTCTATTTCATGGAGATGAACACGCGGCTGCAGGTCGAGCATCCGGTCACCGAAATGATCACCGGACTCGACCTGGTCGAATGGCAGTTGCGCGTGGCGAGCGGCGAACCGCTGCCGCTGGACCGCCGGCCGCCGGCCCCGTCCGGCCATGCGCTGGAGGCCCGCCTGTACGCCGAGGACCCCGGCCAGGACTTCCTGCCCGCGGCGGGCCGGCTGCAACGCTTCGTGCCGCCTCCCGCCGCCCCCTGGCTGCGCCTGGACGCGGGCGTCGACGAGGGCGACACCATCACGCCGTACTACGATCCCATGATCGCCAAGCTCGTCGTCCACGGCGCCGACCGGCACGAGGCCCTGGTCCGCATGCGGCAGGCCTTGTCCGCCTGCCGCATCGTGGGCCTGCCCACCAATCTCGCCTTCCTCTCGCGGCTGGTCGCCACGCCCTCGTTCGACCAGGCGGACCTCGATACCGGCCTGATCGAACGCGAGCATGACCACCTGTTCGCACCCGACGCCGCGCCGCCGCGCGAGACGTGGCTGCTGGCCGCGCTGGCGGAGATGCGGCATGTCGCCGCGGCGGGTCCAGCCGGCTCGCCATGGCGCGCGGACGGCTGGCGCCTGAACGCGGACGCCGCCACGGTGTTCCTGTTCGCATGCGGCGACCATCGCCGCGAGGTCTCGGTCACGCCTGCGCCCCGGGGCATGACTGTCGTGCTGGACGGCTCGGCCGTATTCGTGGACCCGCGGGGCGAAGCCCCCCGGCTGGAAGCGGTCCTGCCCGATCGCACGCTGCGCGCGGACGTCTATCGGGACGGCGCCCGCCGCATCGTGTACGGCGAAGACGGGGCCTGGACACTCGCGCTGGTCGACCCGCTGCTGGCCTGGGAACAAGGCACGGACGCCGGTACCGGCCTGGCCGCGCCCATGCCGGGCCGGATGGCCGCCCATCTGGTCGCGCCCGGCACGCGGGTGGCCGCCGGCACGCCGCTGCTGGTGCTGGAGGCGATGAAGATGGAACACACCATCGGCGCCCCGGCCGACGGGCGGGTGAAGGCCTTCCGCTTCGCGGTCGGCGATACGGTGAACGACGGCGACGAACTGGTGGACTTCGAGACCTGACGCCCCGCCAGCCTCAAGACGCGCCCGCCTCCCGCGCCGGCGCCGCCTTGCGCCGCTGCCTGGCCGCCAGCACGGCGCCCCACGCCAGCCCCGCCGTGGCCGCCACGGCCGATGCCGTCAGCACGCCCAGCTTCGCCGCCCCCAGCAGGTTCTCGTCGCCGAACGCCAGATTGGCGATGAAGATGGACATCGTGAAACCTATGCCCGCCAGCAGCCCCACCAGCGCGACCCCGCTCCACGTGGTGCCGGGCGGCAGCCGGCACCATCCCAGCCGCACCGCGATCCAGCTGGCCGCGACGACCCCCAGCGGCTTGCCGATCACCAGTGCCGCCGCCACGCCCAGCATGACGGCCTGCGACGAAGGCGCCGACAGGTCCACGCCGTCCAACGTGACGCCGGCATTGGCCAGGGCGAACAGCGGCATGACGACATAGGCCACCCACGGATGCAGGGCCATCTGCACGCGCGTCACGGGCGCCAGCAGTTCGCGCTGCGCCCACCGCAGCCGCCGCGCCTGCTCCGCCGTGCCGTCCGTATCGGACGCGCCCGCGCGCACCAGGAAATCCGCGGCACGGCGCACGATGTCTCGCGGATGCTCGTGGCGCGGCGCGGGCAGCACCGGCGTCATCAGGCCGAGCACGACGCCCGCCAGCGTGGGATGCGCGCCCGTCTGCAACAGGCCGATCCACAGCACCGCGCCGGGCAGCACGTAGGCGTAGGCGGACCCCACTCCCATCCGCTGCAGGGCCAGCACCATCAGGATGCCGACCGCGGCCACCAGCAAGCCGGAGTAATCCAGCCCGCCCGAATAGAACATCGCGATGATCAGCACGGCGACGATGTCGTCGATGATCGCCAGCGCCAGCAGGAAGATGCGCACGCTGCCGGGAATGGACCGGCCCAGCAGCGCCAGCACGCCGACCGCGAACGCGATGTCGGTGGCGGTGGGCACGGCCCAGCCCTGGCTTTGCGGCGCCTGGCCGTTGAACGCGAGATAGATCAGCGCCGGCACCGCCACGCCGCCCAGCGCGGCCGCCAGCGGCAGCGCCGCCTGGGCCAGGCTGGCCAGCGCGCCTTCGTGGATCTCGCGCCGTATCTCCATGCCGACCACGAGAAAGAACACCGTCATCAGTGCATCGTTGATCCAGAAATGCAGGGACTGCGAGACGACATGGCTGCCCACGCCGAAGGTCAGCGGCGCATGCCACAGGGCGTGGTAGCCGGAGGCGTAGGGAGAGTTGGCCCAGACCAGGGCGATGGCGGCGGCGGCCAGCAGCACGATGCCGCTGACGGCTTCGATATGAAGGAATCTTTCCAGCGTGAGCAGGGCTCGGGCGGCAAGATCCTGGGCGCGCGGAACGGGCCGGCGGGGGGCGTGTCGGTTCATGGGAATCATCCAAGGCAATCCTGCACCGGCGGCCCGACCGATGCCCAGAACCTGCTCCCGCATGTACAGCGGCAGCACCCGGCGTTATTTTATACGAACCCGCGTTTATACGAACCCGCGCCGCACCCCGCCCAGGAGAACCCGTCATGAAAGCCGTTGCGCTCGGAGCCCCCGGAGGGCTCGACCATATCCAGTTGATCGACCTGCCCGACCCCGGCTCCCCCGCCGCCGGCGAGATCCGCGTGCGCCTGCACGCCAGTTCGCTGAACTACCACGACTACCTCGTCGCCCTGCGCACGGACGAACGCCACTTCGGCCGTATTCCGATGGCGGACGGTGCCGGCGTGGTCGAGCAGGTGGGCCGGGGTGTCGAGGAATTCGCCGAAGGCGACCACGTGGTCTCGACCTTCTTTCCGCACTGGCTGGATGGCGAGGCCCGGGTCGGCAATTTCTCCACGGTGCCCGGCGACGGCGTGGACGGCTACGCGCGCGAGGCCATCGTCCGCCCGGCGACCTGGTTCACGCGCGCGCCCCGCCACCTCGACCATGCCGAGTCGGCCACGCTGACCACCGCCGGACTGACGGCCTGGCGCGCGCTGGTGGGCGACGACCGGCTCAAGGCGGGCGACACGGTGCTGGCGCTGGGCACGGGTGGCGTCTCCATCTTCGCGCTGCAACTGGCCAAGGCCATGGGCGCGTCCGTCATCATCACCTCGTCCTCGGACGAGAAGCTGGACCGCGCCCGCGCCCTGGGCGCCGACCACGTCATCAACTACCGCAGCGATCCGCAGTGGGGCGACACGGTGCGCAAGCTGACCGGCGGCGGCGTGGACCACGTCATCGAAGTCGGCGGCCCCGGCACGCTGGCGCAGTCCATCAAGGCCGTGCGCGTGGCGGGGCACATCTCGCTGATCGGCGTGCTAACCGGCGGCAGCGGCGAGATCCCCACGGCGGCGCTGATGGCCAAGCAGGCGCGCCTGCAGGGCCTGATCGTGGGCAGCCGTCGGCAGCAGCAGGAAATGGTGCGCGGCCTGGAAGCCATCGACCTGCACCCCGCGATCGACCGGCGCTTCCCCCTGGAGCGGATCGCCGACGCCTTTCGCCACGAAGCGGCGCACGCCCATTTCGGCAAGATCTGCCTGGAGTTCTAGACACGAAGGAGTCCGCATGACCTACGAGTTCTGGTACTGGAACGGCATACCCGGACGCGGCGAATTCGTCCGGCTGGCGCTGGAAGCCGGCGGCATCCCCTACCGGGAATGCGCGCGCGAGCCCGGCGTGCAGGCCTCGGACCTGGTGGCCGACATGACCGCCGACCGCGACAGCCCGCCGTTCGCGCCGCCCTATCTGGTGGCCGACGACATGACGATCTCGCAAACGGCCAACATCCTCCTGTTCCTGGGCGAACGCCATGGCCTCGCGCCGGGCGACCTGGCGGGCCGGCTGTGGATCAACCAGATCCAGCTGACCATCGCCGACATGGTGGCCGAGGCCCACGACGTCCACCACCCCATCGCCTCCGGCCTTTACTACGACGACCAGAAAGCGGAAGCGCTGCGGCGCGCCGCCGATTTCCGCGGCCAGCGCATGCCCAAGTTCCTGGGCTACTTCGAACGCGTGCTGGCCCGCCGCGGCGACTGGGTCGGCGGCGGCGACCGCTGGACCTATGCCGACCTGTCGCTCTACCACCTGGTCGATGGCCTGCTGTATGCCTTCCCCCGGCGGATGGCCACGCTCGCGCGCGATTACCCGGGCACGATGGCGCTGCACGCGCGCGTGGGCGATCTGCCAGAGCTCCAGGCCTATCTGGCAAGCGGACGGCGCCTGCCCTGGGGCGACGGCATCTTCCGCCACTACCGGGAACTCGACGCCGACTAGCAAGCGCGTTTGCGGGGAAACGGCGCGAGCCTGTACGCTTGGAGCGATGCCTTTCTCCGTACCTCCCATGCCCACCATCCTTGCCCGCCGCCTGCTGTGGGCGGCCGCCCTGTGCGCTGCCGCCCCCGCCCACGCCGAAAGCTTCATCACCCGCCTGCTGAACAAGCCCGTGCCCGGCGGCGTGGCCGTGGTCGCGCTGGGCGACGGTCCCGCCGCCCCCGTAGCGACCTATCTCGACCGCAGAACGATGGTGCTGCGCGACGACGGCGGACAGTGGATCGCCGTGGTCGGCATCCCGCTCGGCACCAAGCCGGGCGCGCAGCGGCTGGCGGTGCAGGAGGAAGCGGGCACGCGCACGCTGGATTTCCAGGTGGGAACCAAGACCTACGTCGCCCAGCACATCAAGCTCAAGAACAAGCGCCAGGTCAATCCCGATCCGGCCGACCTCGCGCGCATCGAGAAGGAAACCGCCGAACAACTGGCCGCCTACCGCGCCTTCCGCCCGCAGGGCCCCAGCAATGTCATGCTGGACCGGCCGGTCGCGGGAGGCCGGCTGTCGAGCCCCTTCGGCTTACAACGCTTCTTCAACGGCGAAGCTCGCAACCCGCATTCCGGCCTGGACTTCGCCGTGCCTGCCGGCACGCCGGTCAAGGCGCCCGCCGCGGGGCGCGTGGTCCTGGTGGGCGACTATTTCTTCAACGGCAAGACCGTATTCGTCGACCATGGCCAGGGCTTCATCAGCATGTTCTGCCATCTGTCCGAGATCGGCGTGCGCGTGGGCCAGGACGTGGCGCGGGGCGAGGCAGTCGGACGGGTCGGATCGACCGGCCGCGCCACCGGCCCCCACCTGCACTGGAACGTCAGTCTGAACGACGCGCGGGTGGATCCGGCCATCTTCATCGGCGCCTTCAAACCCTGAGGAAGGCGCAACACTTCATTACACATTTTCTGTCGCCGGCTCGACCGCGGCGGCGTCCGCGCACGGCCAAAACATCCCCTACCCACCCGGCTCCGGGCGGGAGGCCAGGCGGCGGACCCGACCATCGAAAAAATCCGCCGCGGGCCCCGCCACGCCTGCTTGTCCAAGCCTGGGCGGAGGCCTAGTATCCATTCCAACAAGCGTCGCTGCTTATACGTATCGTGTGATTCATACAGTACGCGTTCTACCCTACAAGGAGCTGAATATGGGTGATTCCACGCACGCTGACGATACCGGCGAAGTCAACAACCGGCGGCGCTTCCTCCAGCAGGTCGCCACCGTCTCCGGGTCCCTTCCCTTCGCGCCCGGACTGGCGGCCGGTGCCGCGGCCGGCGCCCTGGCCGGCGCGGCCCAGGCACAGACGGCGCCCGCGACAGCTCCTCCTCCCGGCCCCAAGGTCAACGACGTCTACGGCTACAACTCGTTCAGTCCGGACGAAGCCGCCTTCGTCGAAACGCTGGTCAACACCATGTGCCCGGCCGACGAATACACCCCCAACGGTGTCGATTGCGGACTGGCGATCTACATCGACCGCCAGCTCGCCGGCGCCTACGGCAAGGGTTACAAGCGCTATATGCGCGCGCCTTTCGCAGAAGGCCTGCCGCAACAGGGGCCGCAGTTGCCGCTCACGCCCGAACAGCATTTCAAGGCGGGCGTCGCCGCCGCCAACGACGCGGCCAAGGCACGCTCGAACAAGACCTTCGACCAGTTCACGCCGACGGAGGCCGACGCCTTCCTGAAGGATCTCGGGGCAGGCAAGGTCAAGCAGGGCGAACTCGACCTGGCGTACTGGTTCAACGGCATCGTCTACCCCCTGTTCACCCAGGCCTGTTTCGCCGACCCCATCTACGGGGGCAATTACGACAAGGTCTTCTGGCGCATGATCGGCTATCCCGGCCTGCCCGCCACGCACACGATCGACATGGTCGAGTTCCGCGGCAAGCCGTTCCCGGGAGCCAAGGATCCCAAGTCCATCGCCGACTTCAGCTAAGAGGACCATCATGAAGACACTGAACAAACGCACCGTCGTCATCGTCGGCGGCGGGCTGACTGCCGGCCTGATCGCGCGCCAACTGACCGACAAGGGCGTGGAAGTCGTCGTGCTGGAACGCGGCGGCGACCACACCGACGGCGCGGAAGCCAAACTTCCCACCCAGCGCGATGAACTGCGCTGGGACGTACGCCAGGGCCTGGTGCAGGATTGGTCGGTACAGACCTATTCGCTGCGCTATCACCGCCAGGACGTCGCGCTGCCGGTACGCTGGATGGAAGCCTTCCTGCCCGGCGAGGGCATGGGCGGGGCTGCCAATCACTGGAACGGGCACACCTGGCGCTGGGCCGAATACGATCCCGTGCTGCGCAGCCACCATGTGCAGCGCTACGGCGCGAAGGCCATACCCGCCGACATGCCCCTGCAGGACTGGGGCGTCACCTACAAGGAACTGGAGCCCTACCACGACCTGTTCGAGTGCCTGTTCGGCCTGTCGGGCAAGGCCGGCAACATCGGCGGGCAGGTCCAGGCGGGCGGCAACCCCTTCGAGGCGCCCCGCCGCGGCGAATATCCGCAGAAAGCGCTGGAAAGCACCGAAGCCGGCCTGGTGTTCAAGGAACTGGCCACGCGCCTGGGCTACCACCCCTTCCCCACGCCGGCCGCGAACTCCTCCGGCCCCTATACCAATCCCGATGGCCAGAAGCTCGGCCAGTGCCAATACTGCGGCCACTGCGAACGCTTCATCTGCGAGGCCAAGGCCAAGGGCTCGCCCGAAGTGCTGCTCTACCCCATGCTGCGGGAACGCAAGGGATTCGAGATCCGGCTCCATACCCACGTGCTGGGCGTGAACTACGACAGCCGTACCAAGCGGGCCACGGGCGTGCGCTATCTGGACCTGATGACCGGCCAGGAGTACGAGCAGCCCGCCGACGTGGTGGTACTGGCGGCATTCACGATGACCAACACCAAGCTGCTCTTGACCAGCAAGATCGGCAAGCCCTACGACCCGGTATCCAACAGCGGCGTGGTCGGCAAGAACTTCTGTTATCAGACCAACTCGGGCGTGAACCTTTTCTTCAAGGACCGCTGGTTCAATCCCTATCTCGCCACCGGCAGCACGCAGATGGTGATGGACGACTTCAACAACGACAACTTCGACCACGCGGGCCTGGGCTTTCTGGGAGGAGGCGGAATCGGCGCGAGCCAGTTCGGCGGACGTCCCATCAACAGCCGCCGCCTGCCGCCGGGCACGCCGCAGTGGGGCACGGCCTGGAAGAAGGCGAACGCCGACTGGTACGCCCACTCCATGGCGATGGGTATCCAGGGTAGCTGCTATCCGCACCGTGAAAACTACCTGAGCCTGGACCCGAGCTACACCGACGCCTACGGCCAGCCGCTGCTGCGCATGACCTTCGATTTTCGCGACAACGAACTAAAGATGTCCGAGTGGGTCACCCGCAAGATGGAGGACATGGCCAAGGCCGCCGGTGCCGACATCGTGGGACCGGCCGTGCCGCGCAAGTCGCCCTTCGATACCCGCCAGTACCAGAGCACGCACGTCACCGGCGGCACCGTCATGGGTACCGACCCCAAGACCAGCGTCGTTTCGCCCCACCTTCAGCACTGGGATGCCCAGAACCTGTTCGTCGTGGGCGCCTCGGTCTACCCGCACAACTCGGGCTACAACCCGACCGGCCCGTTGGCCGCGCTGGCCCTCAGGCTGGGCGACGATCTCGTGCGCTACGTCGCCAGGCCCGGCATGCTCTCCTGAGCCTCGACTCCTCCGACACCACGGCCCGCCCCGGCGGGCCGCCCAAACCAGGAAAATCCATCATGACGTTCAGACACCTCGCAGCCTGTACCCTCGCGCTTGGCGCCGCCGCCGCGTTCCCCGCGCTCGGCCAGGACCTCAACGCCGGCAAGGCCGCCTTCGCGCAATGCGCGGCCTGTCACTCCGTGGACGGCGCCAACGGGGCGGGTCCCAGCCTGAAGGGCGTGATCGGCCGCAAGGCCGGCTCCTTCGCGGGATTCCGTTACTCGCGCGCGATGAAAAACTCGACTACCGTATGGGACGACAAGACGCTCGACGCCTATCTCGCCAACCCGCAAGCCGCCATGCCCGGCAACGTGATGCCGTTCTCGGGCGTGGCCGATCCCAAACAGCGCGCGGACCTGATCGAATACCTGAAATCGCTCAAGTAGCGCGCCTCGAGGAGGTTCCATGAGCAAGGTTCTGGTTCTCTATTACTCGTCATACGGCCATATCGAGAAAATGGCCGAGGCCGTCGCCGAGGGGGCCCGCAGCGCGGGCGCCCAGGTGGACATCAAGCGCGTGCCGGAAACCGTGCCGCCCGACGTCGCCAAAAATGCCCACTTCAAGCTGGACCAGCCCGCTCCCGTGGCCACGGTGGCCGATCTCGAGCACTACGACGCCATCATCATCGGCACCGGCACCCGCTACGGGCGCATGTCCTCGCAGATGGCCGCCTTCCTGGACCAGACCGGGGGACTGTGGGCACGGGGGGCGTTGAACGGGAAAGTGGGTGCGGCGTTCGCCTCCACCGCCACGCAGCATGGCGGACAGGAGACGACGCTGTTCTCCATCATCACCAACCTGCTGCACTTCGGCATGGTGGTGGTGGGCCTGCCGTACAGCTACCAGGGCCAGATGACCCTGACCGAGATCGTCGGCGGCGCGCCCTATGGCGCGACCACCATCGCCGGAGGCGACGGCTCGCGCCAGCCCTCGGCGGCCGATCTGGCGGGCGCACGGTTCCAGGGCGAACTGGTGGCCAGCACCGCCAACAAACTGTTCGGCTGACCGCTCGCGAGCATCGCGGGCACCTGCCCGCGATGCTCCCTACTTGGCCATGTCGCGCGCGCGCTGGGCCAGGTTGGGATTCTGCTCGACGGCCTGGCCGATGCCGTTGAACTCGTCCACCGTCAGGCCTTCGCGGTGCACGGCATCGACCATCTTGTCGTCGGCCTCCTTGTGCACCTGCTGCTGCGACGCGGCGTCCGTCGCGGCGTTGAGCCGCGGCGTGTACTCCTGCGAAATCATGGCCACCTTCTGCGCGGCGCTCACGAACTTGCGCAGTTGATCGTCCGACACATTGGCCGCGGGCTGTGGCTGCGTGGGCATCGCGCCTTGCGCGGGGTCGCGCGCGGGCGCCTGCTGCTGCGGAGCCTGCGCCATCGCGGCCGACGCCATCGCGATCAGGCAGGCGCCCACGGCGGGGACATAGCTTCGGTTCATGGCAATCTCCAATTGGGGTTCCTGGGGCCACCATCCTGCCAAAACCGGGCGGGGCGCCGGGTTGCCGTATGTATGCGAGAAAGCGCCATGGGCCTCACCGGCCGTAACATCCGCGCGCCGCGCGGCCGCCATGCGAGGCGCGGATGAGCCCGGATGCGGCACCGCACCGGGGCCGGGGGCTCGAGGCCGCCGACGTCCCCGGCGCCGATGCCGGTTGCCGGGGCCGATGCCGACGCTTACATCTTGGCGGCGGAGCGGCTAACGCGGCCTACGGAAGTCGGAGGAATCCAGACCGTGGCCGCCATCACCAGCAGCGAAATGACCAGCACCGCCCAGAACGTCATGTGCAGCGAGTCCTGCATGGCGGCCTGGATGACGGGATTCGCGCCAGCGGACTCCAGCGCGTGCTTGAGCTGCTCCGAGGAGATGGGTGCGTCGCTGGTGGTCCGCGCCAGCCCGAAGTTGAATACCGCGCCCAGCGCGGTGGCGCCCAGGGTGCTGCCCAGGTTGCGCGCGAAAATATTGGAAGCCGTCGCGCTGCCGCGATCGGACACATCCACGATCTCCTGGATCAGCACCAGCGAGCAGACGCCCATGAAGCCCATGCCCAGGCCCACGATCAGCGAGCCCGCACCCGCCAGCACCGGCGAATTGTCCGGCCTCAGCAGCAGGAACGCACAGGCCCCGATGGGCACGAGTATGCTGCCCAGGAGCAGCATGGGCCGCAGGCCGTAGCGTGGGAACACCTTGGCCGCCACGGTGGACCCCAGCGGCCAGCCCACCATGATCATGGTCAGCGCCAGCCCCGCCACCACGGGCGTACGGTGCTGCACGCTCTGCACGTACATGGGCAGGAAGGTCGTCAGCCCCATGATGACCATGCTTCCCAGCAGCATCGCGACGTTCGCCGCGGCCACGGGACGCCGGCTCCACAAGGCGAAGGATACGACGGGATGCTCGGCGCGCCGCTCCTGCAGCACGAACAGGACCAGGCAGACGACGAAGGCGCCCGCGGCCATCCACGCGCGCGAGGCCTGGCCGTCGCCGGCATCGGTCAAGGCGATCATCAGCGCCGCCACGGTGGCCGTGAACAGTGCGGCCCCGGTCACGTCGATGGACATCGGCCGCCGTTCGCGTCCTTCGTGCAGGAAGAACACGAAACCCGCCGTGGCAAGAAGGCCCAGCGGCACGTTCATCCAGAAGATCCATGCCCACGAGAACTGATGAATGATCAGCGCGCCCAGCATGGGCCCCAATACGCCGGAAATCGCCCATACGCTGGCCAGGTATCCCTGCACCTTGCCGCGCTCGCGCACCGGATACAGGTCGGCCACGATGGTCATGCCCACCGGCTGTATCGCGCCCGCGCCTATGCCCTGGATGAGCCGGAAGACGATCATCGAGGGCATGGACCACGCGAAACCCGCCAGCACCGAGCCCAGCAGGAACACGGCGATGCCGGCCAGCATCATCGGCTTGCGGCCGTAGATGTCGGAAAGCTTGCCGAACACCACGGTCATCGCGGTCTGGGTCAAGAGGAACGACGCGAACACCCAGCTATACAGCTTCAGCCCGCCCAGGTCCCCGGCGATCTGCGGCATCGCGGTGGCCACGATGGTGGCCTCGATGGCGATCATGAACATGGAAGCCATCACCGAGGCAATGACGAGGGGACGCGAGGAACGTGATACGGCGGAAGACACGATGCGGAATCCGTTGCGGAGGGTGGCTCGGGCGGGCCCGACGAGTGTAGAGCACGAGTCAGGATCCCGGAAATGCGGCATGTCAGCCGCTTGTCAGCATCGGGATCGGCAACCTGTTGTCAGCAGCGGTATCGGCAACTGGTTCGCGCCATCAACCTGGTATACGCTTGAGCGGCATCCGGCGACAGGCCCCGAGCCGTCACCGGACCATCCAAGCCGTCAAGGAGATCAAACATGTCGACCACCGTCCCCCGTCTCGCCGCCATCGCCCTGGGCCTGCTTCTCGGAGCCGCCACCGCCCAGGCCCAGCTCCTGGATTCCGTCAAAGGCGCGCTGGGCGGCGGCGGCCAGCAATCCTCAGGCGGCGGGGGCTCGCTGCTGGGAGGCCTGGGCGGCGCGTCCATGCCGTCGCTGGGCTCGGTCGGCACCGGCAACATCACCGGCATCCTGAGCTATTGCGCCAAGAACAACTACCTGGGCGGCGGCGCCGCGTCGGTCAAGGACAAGCTGCTCGGCAAGCTGGGCGGCGAACAGCAGGCCCAGTCCGATCCCGGCTATCGCGAGGGCCTGAGTGGCATCCTGGGCGGCAGCAGCGGGCAGAAAATGGAACTGGGCGGGGGCGGGCTCAAGCAGCAGATCACCGAAAAGGTCTGCGACCAGGTGCTGGAGTACGGGCAATCGCTGCTGTAGTCCCGGCGTCCTGATCGCGCCGGCCGGGCTGGCCCGGTACGGACACGGGCCGGCGCGGAATCCCTATAAACCTTATAAGCTTATTAGTAACAATACGTTGATGTTTTGTTGACGAAAGCATAACGTTTACGTCGATCCACGGCCCCGCCGGCCTTCGTGTCGCGGCGCCGTTTTCCCACCATCGACCGAGAACCGACGTGCCGACGCGACTCCCCTTCCGCCGCCTGCTGGCGGCCACCGCAGCCTCCGGCCTGTTGTCCGCCCCCGCCTTGGCCGCGGAACCCCCGATCACCATCGGCCTGTTCACCCACCTGTCCGGCAACTTCGCCGAATACGGCGCGAGCTTCAAGAACGCCGTCGAGCTGTATCTGGACAAGGTCAATGCCGACGGTGGCGTCAACGGCCGCCCAGTCAAACTGGTGGTCGAGGATGACCGCAACTCGCCGCAGGAAGCGGCCACCGTGGCGCGCAAGATCGTGGCCACGCCCGGCGTGGTGCTGGCCATCGGTTCCTGGTCGACCACGGCGTCGCTGGCGGCGGCTCCCATCTTCACCGAGGCGAAGATCGCGCAGATCAGCCCCACCTCGTCGCATCCGGACTTCAGCAAGCAAAGCCCGTATCAATTCCGGCAGAACAATACCGACGACGTGCTGGCCCAGTACAACGCCGACACCATCCACAAGCAGCTCAAGGCCAACCGCATCGTCATCCCGTACTCGCAGGACGACTGGGGCCTGTTCACCGTCAAGGCCACCTCGGCCGCGATCGAAAAGGACGGCGGCAAGGTGCTGCTGACCGAGGCCGTGATGCCCAACGCCCGTGACTTCCGGCCGCTGGTCAGCAAGATCAAGTCGCTCAAGCCCGACGGCGTCTTCCTGGCCCTGCCCTATCAGGAAGCCTCGATCTTCATCCAGCAACTGCGCCAGGCCGGCGTCGACATCCCGGTGGGCGGCGGCGTGCCGCTGACCTCGCCCAAGTTCATCGAGCTGGCGGGCAAGGCCGCCGAGGGCGTGGTCGTCCACAGCATCTTCTTCGCCGGCGATCCTTCCAAGAAGGCCTTCACCGATGCCTACCGCGCCAAGTACAACCGTACGCCCGACCAGTTCGCCGCGCTGGCCTATGACGCGGCCGGCGTGGGCGTGGCCGCCATCCGCCGCGTCGTGCAGTCGGGCAAGCCGCTGACCGGACAAAGCGTGCGCGACGAACTGGCGGGCGGTCCTCCGTACGAAGGCGTGACCGGCGTGACCAAGTACGAGAACGGCAACGTCCGCAAGGCTCCCACTTTCCTGGTGATCCGCAACGGCGAATTCCAACTGAACAAGTAATTTCCTTCAGCGCCTGCCGCCGGCCCGCCTCACGGCGCGGCCGGCGCAGCCTTTTTTCCGGCCACCGCACTCCTCCCCATGCTCGAACTATTCGCCAGCCAGATTCTGAACGGCCTGGCCATCGGCCAGGTCTACGCCCTGATCGCGCTCGGCTTCTCGCTGGTGTTCGGCGTTTCCAATCTCATCAATTTCGCGCAGGGCGCGCTGTTCATGCTGGGCGCCTTCATCGCGTTCACCGGCGTGGCCGTGCTGCAACTGCCGCTGCCCGTCGCGGCCACCGGGTCGGTGCTCATCGTCGCGCTGCTCGGCATGCTGCTCGAACGGGTGGCGCTGCGGCCCCTGGAGAACGCGCCCTATATCGCCCCCGTGCTGTCCACGCTGGCGATCAGCCTCATCATCGAACAACTGGCCGAGATCATCTGGTCGCCCGAGAGCCAGTCCTTCCCGGTGTCGTTCGACGAGGCCACCTACTACTTCGGCGACGCCTACATCACCAGCACCGACCTGCTGATCTTCGGCTTCGGCGCGCTGGCCACGCTGGCCCTGACGCTGTTCCTGTCGCGCTCGTGGTGGGGCCGCGCGCTGCGCGCCACCGCGCAGGACCGCGACGCCGCGGCGCAACTGGGCGTGCGCACCGGCAGCGTGCGGCAATTGGCCTTCGCCCTGGCCGGCGCGCTGGGCGCCTTGAGCGGCGTGCTGGTCGCGCTCTATTTCAAGAGCGTGTTTCCGCAGATGGGACTGCCCTTCGGCCTGAAGGGTTTCGCGGCGGCGCTGCTGGGCGGCTTGACCAGCACGCCGGGAGCGGTGCTGGGCGGCCTGCTGCTGGGCGTGGTGGAGACGCTGGCCAGCGCCTACATCGGCGAAGGATCGCGCGACCTGGTGGCCTTCTGCCTGGTGCTGGTCTTCCTGGTGTTCCGGCCGCACGGACTCCTGGGCGACCGGCGCCTGGACGCGCTGGGCGGCGCCAGCGGCGCGGCGGGCGCCATGCCGACCACCAGCGTGCTGGCCTCGTCCTCGAGCCAGCGCGGCGCCGTGCGCGCCTGGGAACTCCCCCCGTGGGGCTTCCTGGCCGTGGCAGCCGTACTGGCACTCTTGCCGGCGCTCACGCAGAACGCCTATTTTCTGCAGGCCGTGGTCTACGCCATGATCTTCGCGCTGCTGGTGGCCAGTGTCACGCTGGTCTCGGGCGCGCTGGGCGTGCTGTCCATCGGGCACACTGCCTTCTACGGCGTGGGTGCCTACGCGGTGGGGCTGCTGGCCCGCAACTTCGGCTGGCCGGCCGAGGCCGCGCTGATCGGCGCCGCCACGGTCACCGCCTGTGTGGCCGTCGTGGCCGCCCTGCCCCTGCTCAAGCTCAGCGGCCACACGGCCGCGCTGGGTACGCTGGCCGTCGGGCAGATCGGCTATCTGGTGTTCATGAGCTGGCTGGACGTCACGCGCGGCCCCATGGGCTTCATCGGCATCCCCGCGCCCAGGCTGGCGTTGCTGGGCGGCCTGCCGCTCCCGAGCCTGGCCGGCAAGTTCTGGCTGGTGGCGGCCGCGGCCGGAATCGCGCTGTTCCTGGCGCAACGCCTGCTGGACTCCGGCGTGGGCCGGGCCTGGCGCGGCATACGCGAGGACAGGCTGGCCGCGCACACCGCCGGACTGCCGGTGCGCCGCTACCTGCTCGTGGGCTTCGCCTGTTCCGGCTTGCTGGCGGGTCTCGCGGGTGGCCTGTTCGCCTATGTGCAGAGCGTGGTCAGCCCCGAGAGCTTCACCGTCAGCGCCTCCATCCTGCTGCTGACCATCGCGGTGCTGGGCGGCCTGGGCAATCTGACCGGCGCGGCGCTGGCAGGCTTCGCGCTGACCCTGCTGCCCGAACTGTTGCGGCCCTTCGCCGAATGGCGCATGGTCGCCTACGGCCTGGCGCTGCTGATCATGCTACGCCTGCGCCCGCATGGCCTCCTCGGAGCTCGATGATGGCCAACGCACACGACAACCGAGGACTGCGGGTGGAGCGCCTGAGCCGCCACTTCCGCGGCGTCAAGGCGGTGGACGACGTCAGCTTTACCGTCGGCCCGGGCCAGACCGTCGCGCTGGTGGGCCCCAACGGCGCCGGCAAGTCGACCCTGATCCAGTTGCTGAGCGGAGTCGAGAAGCCGTCGTCGGGACATGTCTTCCTGGATGGCCGCCGCATAGACGGACTGGCCCCCGAGCGCATCGCCCGGCTGGGCCTGGGCCGCAGTTTCCAGACCTCGCGCGTGTTCCCCGCCCTGAGCGTATGGGACAGCGTGATGCTGGGCACCCAGGCCGGGCTGCTGGGCCGCGCGGGATCCGCGCGGCTGGTCGATCCGCTGACCGAGATCGCCGGCGAGCTGCTCGGCCTGCCCGCCTGGCGCCGCCGCCGCGCCGAAGCGCAGGAGCGCGCCCGCGCGGCCCTGCAGCGCTTCGGCGAACGGCTCTGGCCACGGCGCGACCAGCCAGCCTACAGCCTCTCGTACGCGAACCGCCGGCGCCTGGAACTGGCGCGCGTGCTGGCGGCCCGGCCACGCTTCGTGCTGTTCGACGAACCGGCCGCCGGCATGAACCCCAGCGAGACCGCCGAACTCACCGACCTGCTGCTCGCGCTGCGCGCGGAACAGCCGCAGCTCGGCATTCTGGTCGTCGAGCACAAGCTGTCGCTGGTCCGCCGCATCGCCGATCACGCCATCGTCCTCAACCAGGGTCGGATACTGGCCACCGGCACGCCGGCCGAGGCCCTGGACCATCCCGAAGTCGTCGAAGCCTACCTCGGCCGCGCGCGCAGGCGGCCGGTCAACTCGGATGCCCATCTTGGCTGAGCTGCCCTCCTCCACCCCCCTGCTGCGACTGGACGCGGTCGACGTGCACTACGGCGCCGTCCAGGCCCTGTTCGGCGTCAGCCTTCACGTCCACACCGGAGAAGTCGTCTCCGTGCTGGGCGGCAACGCCTCGGGCAAATCCACGACCCTCAAATCGGTGCTGGGCCTGGCCCGTCCGTCCAGCGGCCGCGTGCTGCTGGACGGACGCGAGATCCAGGGCCTGCCGCCCGCCGAGGTCATCGATCTCGGCGTAGCCAGTGTGCCCGAGGGGCGCCGCGTGTTCCCGGACATGACGGTGCGCGAGAATTTGCTGCTGGGCGCCTACCCGCGGCGCCACGACAAGGCCGCCGTGGCCGCCGACCTGGATGAAGTATTCCAGGCCTTCCCGCGCCTGGCCGAGCGCCGCGGCCAACTGGCAGGCACGCTGTCGGGCGGGGAACAGCAAATGCTGGCTCTGGGCCGCGCGTGGCTGCGGCGCGGGCGGCTGGTCTGCATCGACGAACCGTCGATGGGCCTGTCGCCCAAATTCGTTGATGCCGTCTACGAGGTGCTGTTCCGCTGGAAGGCGTCCGGCCAGACCATCCTGCTGGTCGAACAGAACGCCCGCATCGCGCTGGAACTGGCCGACCGGGCCTATGTACTGCAACACGGCCACGTGGTGCTGCAAGGCCATGCCGCCGATCTCGCGGCGGACCCCGCCGTGCAGCAGGCCTACCTGGGCGCCGAGGCCCCGGCCCGGGAATTGGAAGGGGCGCTGGCCCCCAACGGAGAATGAACATGTCCCACCCCACCCTGCACACGCTGGAAACCGACGTGCTGGTGATAGGCGCCGGCGGCGCCGGCATGAGCGCGGCGATCGCCGCCTCGCAGGCCGGCAGGCGCGCGCTGCTGGCCGACCGCAGCCTGATCGGGCGCGGCGGCGCCACCATCATGGCCCAGATGACCGTGGCCGCCGCCCTGGGCGAGCAAGGGCCGGACCACTGGCAGCATCACCTGCGCGACACGCTGGCGGCGGGCCGCGGTCTGTGCAGCGAACCGCTGGCCCGGCTGCTGTGCGAGGAAGGCGTGGACGCGATCCGCCTGCTGGACCGCTGGGGCGTGGGCTGGGCTCGAGACGGCGAGCGGATGGCGCAGACCCGCGCCCCCGGCCACGACCGCCCGCGCTGCGTCTACGTGGACTACCTGAACACCGGTCCCGCCGTGGCCAAGACCCTGCGCGCGCAGGCCGCGCGCGAGGCCGGCGTGCGGCGCGTCGGCGACCTGCTGGTGGTGGAGCTGCTGCGCAAGGACGGCCGCGTCGTCGGCGCGGTGGCACTGCACCTGGGCACCGGCGACCCGGTCCTGATACGGGCCGGGGCCACCATCATCGCCACCGGCGGCCTGACGCGCCTCTACCGCCGCAACAGCGCCTCGCTCAACATGGGCGGCGACGGCTTCGCGCTGGCCCTGCGCGCGGGCGCCCGGCTGATCGACATGGAGTTCGTGCAGTTCTTCCCCATCGGCCACCTGGCGCCGCGCCTGGTCGGCTTCGACCCCATCATGTGGGACCCCTTCCGCTACAAGCTGGGCGGCAAGCTGCTGAACAACCAGGGCGAGGAATTCGTCGAACGCTACGGCAACGCCGCCGAGGGACAGGGCTACACCACCACCCGGGACGCCGCGACCTACGCCATCCTGAAGGAGGTCGAGGCTGGCCGCGGCACGCCGGCCGGCGGCGCGTGGCTGAGCTTCCGCCACGTGCCGGAAGACACCCTGCGCGCAGCGTTCGGCCCCATCATCAACAAGCTGGCCAAGGCGGGCATCGACCTGACCAAGCAGATGATAGAAGTGGCCCCCATCGCCCACTATCACATGGGCGGCATCCGGGTGGACACCGACCTCGCCACCGACGTGCCCGGCCTGTATGCCGCGGGCGAGGCGGTGGGCGGCGCCAATGGCGCGAACCGGCTGTCGGGCAACGCCATCACCGAGGCGATCGCCTTCGGCCTGCGGGCCGGCCGCACCGCCGCCGCCGACTGTCCGGAACCGCCCTCGCTGCAAGAGCTCGAGGCCTTGGCCCGCCCTTGGCTGCAACGGCTCGCGCCGCGCCACGGTGAACCGGCCGGGCTCAATGCCGCGGCGCTGATCGAGGAATTGCAGGCGCTGATGCAGACCCACGTCGGCCCTTTCCGCACCGAGGCGGGCCTGCGGCAAGCGCTGGGCGAGCTCGATGCCTTGCGGACGCGGGCCGGCGACGACCTGCCAGGCGGCGGCCCTCAGGACCCGGTGCGGCTGGACACGCTGGACCTGCGCAACATGCTGCTGGTGGCGCAGGCCGTGACGCGCTGCGCGCTGGCGCGGCGCGAGAGCCGCGGCGCCCACCAGCGCGAAGACCATCCCGGACAGGAAGACGCCTGGACGCTGAACCAGACCATCGCCTGGCGCGACGGCCAATGGACGCTGGCCAACCAGCCCGTCCAACGCCTCGAGGCCCGGCAGGAGGACATCGCATGACATCGCCCCATGACTCCATCCATCTGAAGATCCGGCGCGCCAGCGCCGACACCGAGGCCCACATCGTCGAGTACGACGTGCCTCCCCAGGCGGCCGCGTCGCTGCTGGACGCGCTGCGCTGGGTGCGCGCGCACCAGGACGATACGCTGGCCTTCCGCTATGCCTGCATCAACGCCAATGCCTGCAAGGAATGCATGATGCGCCTGGACGGCAAGGTCGTGTATGCCTGCCTGGCCAAGCTGGAGCCTGGCAGCTCGCACACGGTCGAACCGCTGCCCAACAAGCCGCTGGTGCGCGACCTTGTTACCGAGATCGCTCCCCCCAAGGAGCGCCTGTTCGCCGGCGAGGGCGACGACGATGACGAATGACCGCCGGAGCCCGGGCGCGTCCGACGAGGCCGGCGAACGCCTGCGCATTCTGTCCTCGGCGCACCTGGCCACCGGCCAGCATGCGGAGCTATCCGAACTCGAGTTCGGGCTGATCATCGCCCACAACGCGTTCAGCCGCTGGATCGTGCGCTGCATGGCAGCGGCCGGCACGGCCGATCTCGCGGTCACGGACGTGCTGGTGCTGCACCACGTCCATCACCGGGAGCGGGGCAAGAAGCTGGCCGACATCTGCTTCACCCTCAATTACGAAGACACGCACGTCATCAACTACTCGCTGAAGAAACTGGCCAGCATGGGCCTGGTGCGCGGCGAAAAGAGCGGCAAGGAAGTGCTCTACGCCACCACGGACGAAGGCGCGGCGCTGATCGACCGCTTCCGCGCAGTCCGGGGCCGCTGCCTGCTTGCCAGCGTCGAAGGCGAACTGGCCGACGGCGCATCCCTGTCCGACGTGGCCCGGCGCCTGCGCATGCTGTCGGGCCTTTATGACCAGGCCGCCCGCGCGGCCTCATCGCTATGAATACAGCCTCTCCCTCCCCCGCCGACGATGCCCGCTGGGAATTCTGGATAGACCGCGGCGGCACCTTCACCGACGTGATCGGACGCCGCCCCGACGGCTCGCTGGCGACCGCCAAACTGCTTTCGGAGAATCCCGGGCGCTACGACGATGCCGCCGTCGAAGGCATACGCCGCCTGTTGGAGCTGGCTCCGGACGAACCGGTGCCCGCCGATCGCATCGAGGTCGTGCGCATGGGCACCACGGTGGCCACCAACGCCCTGCTCGAACGCAAGGGCGAACGCGTGCTGCTGGCCGTCACCCGGGGCTTTCGCGACGCCTTGCGCATCGCCTACCAGAACCGGCCTCGCCTGTTCGACCGCGAGATCCTCCTGCCCGAACAGCTTGCCAGCCGGGTGGCCGAGATCGACGAACGCGTGGCGGCGGACGGAGCCGTCGTGGCCGAGCTGGACGAGGCGCAGGCCCGGGCGGCCCTGGCCGACGGCCGGGCGCAGGGCTACCAGTCCATCGCCATCGCGCTCATGCACGGCTACCGCAACCCGGCGCACGAACTGCGGCTGGCCGCGATCGCCCGTGAACTCGGCTATACGCAAGTCTCCGCCTCGCATGCCGTCTCGCCGCTGATCCGCTTCGTCGCGCGCGGCGACACCACCGTGGTGGACGCCTACCTGTCGCCCGTGCTGCGCCGCTACGTCGACCGCGTGTCGTCCGCCCTGCCCGGTGTGCGCCTGCAGTTCATGCAATCGAGCGGCGGCCTGACCGACGCCCGCGCCTTCCAGGGCAAGGACTCCGTGCTGTCCGGCCCCGCCGGCGGCATCGTCGGCATGGCCGGCGTGTCGGCCGCCTCGGGCTTCGACCGGGTCATCGGCTTCGACATGGGCGGCACCTCGACCGACGTGTCCCACTACGCCGGTGAATACGAGCGCACCTTCGACACGCTGGTGGCGGGCGTGCGGCTGCGCGCGCCCATGATGAGCATCCACACGGTGGCCGCCGGCGGCGGCTCCATCCTGCGCTTCGACGGCACGCGACTGCGCGTGGGCCCCGAATCGGCCGGCGCCGACCCCGGTCCCGCCTGCTACCGGCGCGGCGGCCCGCTGACCGTTACCGACGCCAACGTCATGCTGGGCCGTATCCAACCGGCCCATTTCCCCGCCGTGTTCGGCCCCGACGGCAACCAGCCGCTGGATGCCGAGGTGGTCCGCGCGCGCTTCGCCGAACTGGCCCGCGAAGTCGAGCGCGGCACCGGCCGCGCCACCACGCCCGAGGCGCTGGCCCACGGCTTCCTGGAGATCGCGGTCACCAACATGGCCAACGCGATCAAGCTGATTTCCGTGCAGCGCGGCTACGACATCACCCGCTACACCCTGACCACCTTCGGCGGTGCCGGCGGCCAGCATGCCTGCGCCGTGGCGGACGCGCTGGCCATGCCACGCGTGCTGATCCATCCCCTGGCCGGCGTGCTGTCCGCCTACGGCATGGGCCTGGCCGTCGCCACCGCCGTGCGGGAACGCTCGGTGGAACGCCGCTTCGACGACGACGGCCGCGCCGAGGCGCGCCGCGTCCTGGACGAACTGGGCGCCGCGGCCAAGGACGAACTCCAGGCCCAGGGCTGCGAGGCGGCCGACCTGCGCATCGCCGAGCGGGCTTATCTGCGATACGAAGGCACCGACACCGCGCTGCCGGTCCCGCTGGGCGAGACCCCGGCCATGCTGGCCGAATTCGAGCGTGCCTATCGCCAGCGCTTCGCGTTCCTGATGCCCGGCCGGGCGTTGGTGATCGACTCCGTGATGGCCGAGGCCACCGCCGAGGAAGGCCCCCAGAGCGCGCGCGCCACCTGGTTCGACCGTCCCGCGCGCGAGGCCGGCACCCATCTCCAGGCCCGCGACGGCGCCGCCATCCACGCCGGCGCATGGCAGGACAGCCCCCTTTACGCAGCCGCCGACCTTCGGGCCGGCGACGTCATCGCGGGCCCCGCCATCATCACCGACGCCAACGCGACCACCGTGGTCGATCCCGGCTGGCGGGCCACCGCGACCGCGAACGGCGACATCGTGCTCGAACGCGCCGTGCCCCGGCCCGAGCGCCGCGCCGTCGGCACGCAGGCGGACCCGGTGATGCTGGAGATCTTCAACAACCTGTTCATGTCCATCGCCGAGCAGATGGGCTGGCGCCTGCAGAACACCGCGCACTCGGTCAACATCAAGGAGCGCCTGGACTTCTCGTGCGCGATCTTCGACGCGCAGGGCGATCTGGTCGCCAACGCGCCCCACATCCCCGTCCATCTGGGATCCATGGGGGCCAGCGTACGGGCCGTCATCGACAGCACCCGGGGCACGCTGCGGCCGGGCGACGCCTACGTGCTCAACGATCCCTACGCCGGCGGCACGCACCTGCCGGACGTCACGGTCATCACGCCCATCTTCGACGAGGCCGGCAGCCGCGTACTGTTCTATGTGGGCTCGCGCGGCCACCACGCCGACATCGGCGGCCTGACGCCCGGCTCCATGCCGCCCGACTCGCGCACCATCGACGACGAAGGCGTGCTCATCACCAGCTTCCTGCTGGTGCGCGACGGCCACCTGCGCGAGGCCGAGATGCGGCAGTTGCTGGCCGGCGCACGGCATCCGGCGCGCAACATCGACCAGAACATCGCCGACCTGCGCGCCCAGGTGGCCGCCAACGAAAAAGGCCGCGAGGAACTCATGGCCATGGTGCGCTACTTCGGCCTGGCCGTGGTGCAGGCATACATGGGCCACGTGCAGGACAACGCCGAGGAATCCGTGCGCCGCGCCATCAGCCGCCTGCGCGACGGGCGTTTCGCGGTGTCGCTGGACAACGGCGCCCAGGTCCGGGTGGCCGTCACGGTGGACCACGCCACACGCAGCGCCACGCTGGACTTCACCGGCACGTCCAAGCAACTGCCCAACAACTTCAACGCCCCGCGCGCCGTCACCTCGGCCGCCGTGCTGTACGTGTTCCGCACGCTGCTGGACGAGGACATCCCCATGAACGCGGGCGGCCTAAAGCCGCTCACCATCGTGGTCCCCGAAGGCTCGATGCTGAACCCGCGCTATCCGGCGGCCGTCGTGGCCGGCAACGTCGAGACCTCCACCTGCGTGACCAATGCGCTGTACGGCGCGCTGGGCATCATGGCCAGCAGCCAGCCGACCATGAACAACCTGACCTTCGGCAACGCCCGCCACCAATATTACGAGACCATCTCGGGCGGCTCGGGCGCGGGCGGCCGCTTCGACGAAGCCGGCAACCTGGCCGGCGGCTTCGACGGCACGTCGGTGGTGCAGACTCACATGACCAATTCCCGGCTGACGGATCCGGAGGTGCTGGAGCTGCGCTTCCCGGTGCGGCTGGAACGCTATGAGATCCGCCACGGCTCCGGCGGCGACGGCCGGTGGCGCGGCGGCGATGGCGGCGTGCGCACGCTGCGCTTCATGGAGCCCATGACGGTTTCGCTACTGGCCAACGGTTGGCACCATCCCGCCTTCGGGCTGCGCGGCGGCCAGCCTGGCGCGCCGGGACTGGCCCGGGTGCTGCGCGCCGACGGGCGGGTCGAGCCCTTGGACCACGCGGATCGAGCCGAACTGCAGGCGAACGACCGGGTGGAAATCGAAACGCCGGGCGGCGGGGGCTACGGGGAAGCCTAACCCTGGCAGGTCGAATACAGGCTGGCGATCTCCCGCGTCAACAACGCCTGCCAGCGCATCATGATGTAGTTGCAGACGGCCGACGAGTGGATTCCCTCGCATGGCCAGTTCAAGGGCAGGGAACCATTGTCGGCCCTGGCGATGCTGTTGCCGCCGCCGTCGCTCTGGTTGGCGGTGGTGGCCGAATCGCGCGCCGCCTGGTCGGCCTGCTCGGCCTGCTGGCGCAGCACCTGGGCATTGCCACCGTCGGCCTTCACCTTGGCCAGCGTCGAGGCGACATCCATCTGCAAGGCCTCCTTGCGGACCTCGGCCAGGAAGGGATGGGTATAGGGCCGCAGTTGCGGCGCAAGATGCGCCATCGTCCCGGCGCAGCGCCCACCGTCCCCCTGGCCGGAGGGTGCCCGCGCCGTCGCGGCCCCCGCGCTTGCCTGCGCCGCGCTCCCGTCGCGCGGTCCCGCCGCCTGCGGCCTGGGCTGCGCCTTGGGCGCGGGACCGTCGGGCAGCACCAGCTTCACGGCCTGGCCGGCCGGCGTGGTCACACTGGCATTGCGCAGTTCCAGGTAGTCCTCGTCGATGACGCGCAGGTCGCCCGTCACGCCCATTTCCTTCGCGTCGGCGAACTGCCGGGCCAGCGCCGGCGGCAGCGGCACCATGACCGGCACATTGCGCCAGGTGCCGATGAACATGCCCCGGTCCGCGTCGTAGTCCTGTAGCGCGACTTTCATCGTATGCGGCAACGTCAGCGTGGCCAGCCGCTTCTGGTACTCGGCCGAGGTCTCGAACTTGTCCTTCTTCAATGCGGCCAGGAAGGCCGCGGCCGGTTTCCCCGCGCTGTCCTCGTAGGCAAAGCGCCAGAAACGCGTGCGCCAGTTGTACGACTGGCCGGTCAACAAATCCTGCTGGACGATGTATCCCGCCTGGAACCTGCCTGCCGGCAGGGTGCGCAGCAACTGGCCCGTCTTCGTATCGAAAAGCTGGGCCGGTATCTGGGAAGAGGTCGCATACGAGGTCGCCAGCACCAGGTCCGGATGGCCCGGCAGTTCCTGGAACGAACCGGCGAACGACCGATCCTGCGGCGACTGGCGATGCAGTGTCTGCAACGTCGCGCGCCGCTGCCATGTCGAAGTGTCGATGACATGGACCGTACCCGTCCGCTCGTCGTGCAGGTAGGCCTGCTCGCCCCAGGCCTGGAGCCGCTCGTTGCCGTTGCTGACGCGCACCATCGAACAGGCGGGCAGGGTCAGCCGCACCGCCGGCTGGGCCATGACGATGTTGCCCTTCTTGTCGGCGTACGGGATTCCGGTGACATGCCCGGGCAGCTCGCACAGCATCCTGCCCTGCGTCACGTCCCAGACCCGCAGCCGATGCGACGGATTATCCCAGTCCCCGATCTCGGAATAGGCATAGGGCGTGTTGCTGATCCAGCGGTAGTCGAGGCGCTTGTATTTGTCCGGCGGCCGCCGGTCGTCCCCGCGGAATTCGGCGACCTTGGCGCCATTGACGAAATAGCTGACCACGCCGTCCTTGTGCGCGATGAACTCCTGCCGACCCTGGTCGTCGATACGGGCGGCGCAGGCCTCGGCCTCGTCCACCGCCACCCCTCCCAACTCGGCGCCCCGGGCGTCGTAGTAGTTCACTCCCAGGCAACGCCGTCCCTTGTCGAAATCCGTCATCCGCAGGTGCTCGACGACGTAGCGTCCGCCCACCTCCTTCGGCCACGGGAAATACCCGCCGGGCGGGAGCATGCGCAGCGAATTGCCTTGCAGGTCGACCAGCTCGGAACCGTTTTTCAGGTCGCTGATCAGCAACGCCTCGTTGCCGACGAAGGCCAGCGTGCGGGAAGACTGGCCGGACGGCAGCCGGGTCGGCACCGTCCGGTCCTTGCCCGAGGCCGTATCGCGCACCATGATCTGCCCGTCCGTCGCATCGAAGGCCAGCCATGCGCCATCGGGAGAGATACTGGTGGTGCTGCGGGCCGTGATGTCGAAATCGGGTCGGGCACTGCCGGCGTCCTGCATGCCGAGCAGCCGCTTGTGGATCACGATGCGGCCCTGGTACTCGGGCGGCGGCGCCAGCGCCTGCAAGGTCTGCTCCTGTTCCTGCCGGGCCGCCTCCTGCTGCTGGCGCTGCCGCGCCGCGGCCTCCCGCTCCCGCTGCGCCTGCTGCTCCCGCTCGCGGCGGGCGCTCTCGGCGGCGCGCTGCTCCTGCTCCTCCTGACGGCGCTGGTCCTCGGCGATGACCCGACCGGTCTGCTCGATCATCTGGCCGAGCTGGCGGAACAGCACGCCGGAATCCGCGGCCAGCGCCGGCCAGGCAAAACTTGCGGCAGCCAGCACGGCCACGCCGCGCAACACACGAAAACGGGGGGAACACGGGATATTCATGATGTCGAACCGGCCGAAAACTACCCACGGCCGAGGATATCGTTATGGCAGAGCCATCACATCACTCAAATGGGGGGGCGCCCCCCAGGACGAACACAGGCAATCAAGGCAAACCCTATTGCTGCATTTCGTTTAATCAATTGGCAGGATGTGGAAGCGCCCACTATCATCGCAAGGCATTCGCCCTAACTTCGATGTTGGATGGAACCCATGCTTCTGGAAGTTCTGCTGATCTGGCTGGCCTGTGCGCTGCTGGTGGTGTATAGCGTCGAGCGCAAAAGAAGAAAACGAGATTCGGCCAGTTGAACCACGCCGCGAGGCAGCGCGGTGCGCATGATCGACCCTGCCTTTACAGGCACCCCACGGCGAGACTGGACAACAGCCGGGATTCCGGCAGGCCGCCCGCGTGGCAGGCGAGTCGAAGGATCGCGGCGTTCAGGAAGCACACCGCCAGGAAAGCGACGAGGACACGCAGAAACCGCTTGAACGGCGGCCTTTCTGTCTCGCTGTAATAGCTCATACAAGCGCTTTGCAATTGATTCTAATTGCTAAACACGTTACAGCATCTTCCCTTTATTCGCAATTATGCGAACGACGTAGGTATGGCAAGAACCGTCGGCCATAAGCTAGACGGACATACCCCCGGACACCTCCAACGCCACGCCGTTGACGTAGCTCGCCTCGTCGGAGGCCAGGAAGGCATACACGTTGGCGATCTCTTGCGGCGCCCCCAGCCGCCGCATCCAGCAGGCGGTCCGAAAACCGTCCAGCACCTTTTCCGGCATGCTCTTCAGTATGTCGGTTTCGACGAAACCGGGGCAGACCGCGTTCACCCGTATCCCCTTGGGACCCAGTTCGCGGGCCCAGGTCTTGGTGAAACCGATCACCCCGAACTTGCTGGCCGCGTAGTTGGTCTGCCCGAAATTCCCATACAGCCCGACCACGCTCGAGGCGTTCAGAATGACGCCGCGCTGCTGCTCCAGCATGGTGTCGACGACGGCCTGGGTGCAATTGAACACGCCCTTCAGATTCACGTCGATGACCTGGTCGAACTGCTGTTCGGTCATGCGCGCCAGCCGGGCATCCTGCGTGATGCCCGCGTTGTTGACCAGGATGTCTATGCGGTGGAACCTGGCCTTGATGGCGGCAACCACCGCGGCGATTCCCTCGCGATCGGTCACGTCCAGCGCGTGGGCCACCGCCTGGTGACCGGCCTCCTGCAGCGCCCGCGCCTCTTCCTGCGCGGCATCCGCCGCCCGGTCGCACAGGATCACCGTGGCGCCCTCGCCGGCGAACTTCCATGCGGTGGCCCGCCCGATGCCGGCGGCGGCTCCCGTGATGATGGCTACTCGGTCTTTCAGCTTCACTGACATCCCCCTCCTGGATGGAATCCGGCCTCCACTGCAACACCGGGCCGGGCGCCGGATCGGCGCCTGTGTGTTTTTACCCTGTCCGGCGAGGTCCCGCATCCGCAGCAATGACGCGGTCATATCGCCCCCCTAACCTGCGCCGCTTTCGGGGGAACAAACGATGTCCATACGTATCGCCAAGACCGGGCGCGGGGCGGCTGCCGCCCTGGCGCTCGCCGTACTGTCCACACTGGCCGCCTGCGGCGGCGGCGGGGACGGCTCCGCTTCGACCGATCCCGGCACGCCTGGCGGCCCGGGCACGCCGACCGAACCCGGCACGCCGACCGATCCCGTCACGCCCACGCTGCGTGTCGGCATCCTGCCCGACACCCAGGGCGGCGACTCCGGCGTCGCCCTGCATCCCATGAAGGCCATCCTGGACCTGTACGCCAAGTCGGGCGTCAACGTGGTCCTGGCGGTGGGCGACCTGGTGGAGAACGGCACGCCGGCCGAATACGCGCTGTGGCGCGGCCTGGCAGAGCAGTACAAGGGCAGGATGACCATCCTGCCCATCATGGGCAACCACGACCCCAAGGGCATAGACCAGGACTGGTACGACACGGTAGAGGGCTTCATCCCCGCCGACGCGCAGCACATGCCCGGTTCGGCCTACAAAAACTACGCGCTGGTGCGCGACAACGTGCTGTTCATCAACATCTCGTACGGCTGGCTGGAGCGGGCCTACGACTTCGTGGAAGGCATGGTCAGGGAACACGGCGGCAAGGTCGACCACATCATCCTCCAGACTCACAACTCCTTTGCCGGCAATCGCTACGGCCTTGTGCGCGAGAACATCGTCGACGGCAGCCTGGCCATCGTCAACGACGTCAAGTTCCGCGAAGCCTACGACAAGTACCGCAAGTTGTTCGCCGAGCACGACGTGATCTACGTCTCGGGCCACGAGCACCACTATGCACGCAGCCTCATCCGCGACGACTCCGACCTGGGCTTCCAGCAGATCATCTCGGGCGACTCCGCCTACAAGGGCTACGAGACGCGCTTCGGTGAACACGAGCGCATCCAGAACGTGCTGATGCACAAGGTGCAGCACGAGGACACCGGCTTCGTCGACGCCAATGCCTCGATCTTCACCATCCAGGGCGGCATGCTGGATTACCGCTCCTACTTCGCCACGCATTCGGTCGCGCGCAACGAGGACGGCCCCAAGGAACTCGCCACGCCGCAGTGGAAACTGCTGGACCGGTTCGTGCGCTCCACGCAGCGCTGCGAAAAGGTCGTGTTCCCCGGCAGCGTGCCCGCCGACATCCAGCGCAACAGCGCCTACGACCCGTCCTACCGCACCAGCTACTGCGCCTCGGCCAGCGGCCATCGCGCGCGCCTGCTGGACGGCACGAACCGCAGCTTCAACCGCTACGACACCCGCACTCGCGGCATGAGCGCCACGCCGGGCTATTCCTACGCCGGCAGCAACATGGAAATGCTGTCCATGATGTACCGCTACATGTTCATCAGCGACGAGAGCTTCAGCCGCAACCTGAACAACAGCCAGCGCGCGCGGCTGGTGGACGAAGGCACGCCGGACGAGGAGATCGAGGTCCGCGCGACCACCATCGACCTGAAGAAGCTGGTGGCGCTGAACTGGCAGAAGCACGGCAAGGACACGGTGTCCGACGTGCTGTGGGTCAGCGGCGTCGCGGGGCAGACCGGCACCTACATCGATCCGTGGGGACGCGCCAAGGACATCACGACCGCCACGGGCCTGCCGGGCAGCTATGGCGACGGTTCGGAAAGCGGCAAGCTGCCGGTGCAGTTGCCGGCCCACGCCACGCGCCAGTGGGAACTCAGCGCCGACCAGAGCGGCGACACCTACGTGCTGGAATTTGCACTGCCCACGGGTGCCGACGCCGCCGCCACCACGCTGGCGCGCCGCGACGCGAACGGCAAATGGATCGCGCTGGCGCCGGCTTCGTGCATCAGCAAGCAGCCCTACCAGGCCGCGTTCCTGTCCGCGCTGCCCGCCGACGTCGACGCCTCGTGCGCCGCGGCCGTGGGCTATGACGCCACGAAATCGGCCTACTGGGCACGGGTCGACAAGGAAGGGGCGTTCGCAGTGGTGACGCGCTAGTCCAGGTGCGCGTTGCCGGCGGCCCACGGGTCGCCGGCAACGCCGCTGGGGAGACGGACTAGCGGTCCTCCACCTCGACCCCCAGTTGCTCCCTGAGCGCGATCCGCCCAGGCGGCGTCAGCGTCACGGCCCGCGATCCCGGCGTGCGCCGCAGCCATCCCCGCTCGCAGAAAGCCGCCAGCATCGCCACGCCCAACGGGCCTCCCACGTGATGCGTGCGCTCCGTCCAGTCCAGGCACAGCCTGGCCAGCCCGTTGCGGGTGGGCCGCAGCGTCCGCACGTCCAGCCCCATGCCGCTGAACCAGTGTTCCCCGGCCGGCGTGATCCCGCAGCGCTTCCCCGGTTGCGCGACGACATAGCCATGCCGCTGCAAGGCTTGCGCCACCGCCACGCCCAGTTGCCCCGCCAAGTGGTCGTAGCAGCAACGCGCGAACCGCAGCGAACGAGCCTGCTTGCCCAACGGCGGCCGGCGCACGGGGGTGGAGCCGCCGACGCCGGCCAGGTGTTCCAGCGCCTGGGCCGGCTCGGCGATCAGGGAAGCCGTGGCGGCGATATCGGCGTGCTCGGGCATGGCACAAACTCCTTTGTTCATACGGATAGCGTAACGCCGCGCGGGCCCGCGATGCTTCGGCGCGGATCGAAGCATCGCGAGACACGCCCCGCGTTTCCAGGAGCCGGCCATCCCTATATCATTCCCGGGAACATGGCCACGATTCCTCTTTCCTGACATGCCGGCGGCGGCCCGCGGCCCCACCCCGGCCCCCGAGATCTCGCGCGGGTCCCTGACGATCGCCGCCCTGTCGACGATCGTCGAGTGGTACGACTTCACGCTGTACCTGTACTTCGCGACGGTCCTGTCCCGCGTCTTCTTCGGCGGAGGCGATCTGTCGCTGCTGGCCACGCTGGCCGGCTTCGCCGTCTCGTACTTCATGCGGCCCCTGGGCGCCCTCGTGTTCGGCCACATCGGCGATCGCTTCGGCCGCCGCCGGACGCTGCTGCTGTCCATGGCGCTGATGACGGCCGCCATGCTGGCGACCGCGCTGCTGCCCGCCTACGGCAGCCTGGGCGCCACGGCCGGCGTGCTGCTGCTCGTCCTGCGCTGCCTGATGGCCTTCTCGGTGGGCGGCGAATACACGAGCGTGGTGGCCTATCTACTGGAAGGCGCGCCCCCCGGCCGCAGGGGCCTGGTGACCTCGCTCGCGTCGGCCGCCAGCGAAGTGGGCGCGCTGCTGGCGGTGGCGGTGTCGGCCGCGACCGTGGCCCTGCTGGACACGCCCCAGCTCGACGCGTGGGGATGGCGCATCCCCTTCTTCGTCGGCGCGGCCCTGGCGGGCAGTATCTGGATCGCGCGCTCGGCCATGCAGGAATCGCCGGACTTCGAAAGACAGCAGCGCCAGGGCACCATACCCGCCTCGCCCATCCTGCACACGCTCACCCATCATCGCGTAGCCGTGCTGCGGACCTTCGCGATCTCAGCGCTGGGCTCCATCACCTACTACGTCGGCATCACCTACGTGCCCGCCTTCCTGACCTCGGCCGGCGGCCGCGCGGAAGGCGAATCGCTCTGGCTGTCGACCGTCGCCGCCGTGGCCGTCATCGTGGTCACGCCCGCGGCCGGCGCGCTGTCGGATCACCTGGGACGGCGGCGCATGCTGATCGGGTTGGCCATCCTGGGCGCGGCCCTGCCGCTGTTCATGTTCACCTACATGGCACACGGCACGACCGCCCAGGTCGTCCTGGGCGCGGTCGCGCTGGCGCTGGTCGCCGGCGGCGTCAGCGCCGTGGGCGCTCCCGCCACGGCCGAGCAGTTTCCCGGCGAAGGCCGCCTGAGCGGGCTGGCGCTGGGCGCGACCGCGGCCACCGCCTTGTTCGGGGGACTGACGCCCTTCCTGGCGGAATGGCTGGTCCAGGCCACCGGCTGGACAGCCGCACCGGGCGCCATGATCGCGCTGGTCGCGCTGGCGGTGCTGCCCGTCCTGCGCGGCCTGCCTGAAACCGTACCCCGGGCGGCGCGTGAACGAGCTACCCCGCCCACCCGATCCTCGCGCTAGGCGCGGCACGCCTCCAGCGCGCGCGACAGCACCTGGAAGATCCTGCCGTCGCCCGATTGCGAAACGTTGAACCGCAGGAAGCCCGCGGCGCTGCGCGACTGGCTGAACGCATTGCCCGGAGCCAGCACCACGTCGTCTTTCAGGCACGAACGCGCGATGTCGGCGGCATCCACGCCATCGGGCAGGCGGCACCAGACGAACATGCCCGCGGGCGGGACGAGCCAGGGCTGGATGCCGATGGCCCGCAACCGCGCGACGGTCTTGTCCATCGCCCCGGCCAGCCGGTGCCGGACTTCCTCCATGTGCTTGCGATAGCCGCTGTGGGTCAGCGCGGCCAGCAGGACGGAGGCCGCCAGGTGCCCGTTGCCGAAGGTGGTGGCGATCTTCAGGTCGACCAGGCTGTCGATCCAGTCGGCGCGCGCGGCCACGTAGCCGCAGCGCAGCGAGGCCGAGACGGTCTTGGAGAAACTGCCGATGTGGATCACGCGATCCAGGCCATCGAAGGCGGCCAGCCGGGGAGCCGGCGCCGTCTCGAAATCGGCGAAGATGTCGTCCTCGACGATGACCAGGCCCGAGCCGTCGGCCAGTTTCAGCAGCCGGTGCGCCGTCACGGGCGACAGCGTCGCGCCCGTGGGATTGTGAATGGCGGAATTGGTGATGTAGAGCCTGGGCGCATGTTCCCGCAGCGCGGCCTCGAAAGCCGCGACGTCCGGTCCGTTCGGGGTATAGGGGATGCCCACCGCCTTTGCCCGGTGCGCCTTCAGCAAGGCATGGAAATTGAAGTAGCACGGATCGTCGACCAGTACGGTATCGCCCGGCTCCAGCAGGAAACGGCAGATGAGGTCGATGGCCTGCGTGCCCGAGTCGGTCAGCATGATCTGCTCGGGCGCGGCCTCGATGCCGGTGGCGGCCATCCGGCGGGCAAGCAGTTGGCGCAGCGGCGGCAGGCCCAGCGGCGTGCCGTAGTCCGCCAGCACGGGCGCGTCGGCGCGCGCCAGTGCCCGCAACGCCCGGCGCATGCCGTCCTCGTACATCCATGCCGGCGGCAGCCAGCCGCAGCCGGGCTTGGACACGGCATCGCCCGTCTCCAGCGATTGGCGCGATATCCACAACGGATCGACCTCCCGGTCCAGCTTCGGGCCGATTTCCGACAGGGCCAGGGGCGCCGCCGGCCCGGACACGTAGAACCCGGAACCCGGACGGGACCGGACGGCGCCCTCGGCCGCCAGCCGCTCGTAGGCCTCGACCACGGTCGAGACCGACAGCCGCATGGCCTGGGCCTGCGCGCGCACCGAGGGCAGCCGCGCGCCGGGCGGGTAGGCACGCGAGGCGATCCTCGAGCGGATCGTTTCCATCACGGCATCGATGCGCGTTCCCTGTCTCTTCATGGCATCCCCGACTGTACCGGTCTGATATTCATAACAGTTATCTTAAATTGTACTGGACCGTATCTGGGCCCGGATATCCGCCCATGCTCTACTGACAGCCCATACACAGGTGGCCCATGGACAAGACGACGAACGGATGGATCAACGGATTGATTGGCGTGGTGATTTTCGCCGGCTCGCTGCCGGCCACGCGGGCCGCGGTCATGGACCTGGATCCGACCTTCCTGACCGGCGCGCGTGCCGCCATCGCCGCCCTGCTGGGCGGGATATTGCTGGTGGCCTTCCGTGAACGCCGTCCGGCCCCGGGCGACCTGCCGGCGCTGGCCGTGGTGGCCCTGGGCGTGGTGGTGGGCTTTCCACTGCTGACCGCGCTGGCGCTGCGGCACGTCTCGTCCGCGCACTCCATCGTTTTCCTGGGACTGCTGCCGCTGAGCACCGCGGTCTTCGGCGTGCTGCGCGGCGGCGAGCGCCCCCGTCCGGCGTTCTGGCTGTTCTCGCTGCTGGGCAGCGTGTTCGTGGCCGGCCACGCCGCCCTGGGCGGCATCGGGCCATCGCTGCGCGGCGACCTGCTGATGCTGGCCGCCATCGTCGTGTGCGGCCTGGGCTACGCCGAAGGCGCGCGGCTCTCGCGCCGGCTGGGCGGCTGGCAGGTCATCAGCTGGGCGCTGGTGCTGTCCCTGCCCGTCATGCTGCCGATGGCGCTGCTGACCCGCCCCGCATCCTTCGGCCATGTGGGCGCGCCGGCCTGGTTCGGCCTGGCCTACGTGTCGCTGTTCAGCATGTTGATCGGCTTCGTGTTCTGGTATCGGGGCCTGGCGCAGGGCGGCATCGCGGCGGTCGGACAATTGCAGTTGCTGCAACCCTTCCTGGCCCTGGGGCTGGCCGCGCTGTTGCTGCACGAATCGATCAGCGGCACCATGCTGGCCGCGACGCTGGGCGCGGTGGGATGCGTGGCGGGCGCCAGGCGGTTCGCGTAAGCGGCGCAGCCATGTCCGCTATTCCTCGGGAACCTTGAGCAGCACCGTGTCGTCCGGCCCCACCGACCGCCCGTCCGGCGTGCGGATGTCGAGGCGGACAGGCAGGCCGGTTTCGCGGTCGACCAGTTCCGAATGCGCCTCGCCCGGCTTGAACAGATGCCGCTCGCCAAACTGGCGCAGGGCGACCATCACCGGGAACAGGTCCCGGCCCATGGCCGTCAGGCGGTATTCCATCCGCGCGCCGCTGTCCCCCACCGGGACGGCTTCCAGGATGCCGCGCGCCACCAGCGTGCGCAGGCGCTCGGTCAGGATGTTCTTCGCGATGCCCAGGCTTTTCTGGAACTCGCCGAAACGCGTCAGGCCATCGAACGCGTCGCGCACGATCAACAGCGACCACCAGTCGCCGATCACGTCCAGCGACCGGGCGCTGGGGCAGTAATCCCCCTTCAGGCTTTTTCGTCCAACCATGGCCCGCCCTCCATCGATTATTAGGTTGCATTATAAAACCAAAACCCTTATCCTCCCGAACGGTTTCGTAATGAAACCAAAATAATCGGGAGTTTCAACCATGGGTTCTACAGCAGGCGCGGCGCCATCGCCGCTCACGCGTCCGGTCACGCTGCTCTTCGCGGTCGCGAGCGGCCTGGCCGTCGCCAACGCCTATTTCGCCCACCCCTTGCTGGACGTCATGGCGGACGACCTCGGCCTGTCCCACGCGGTGGCCGGTCTCATCGTGGGCGCGACCCAGCTCGGCTACGGGCTGGGCCTGGTCCTGCTGGTGCCGCTGGGCGATCTGCTCGATCGCCGCAAGCTCATCATCGGGCAGTCGCTGCTTTCCGTGCTGGCCCTGGCATGCGTGGGGTTCTCGTCGACGGCGGCCATGCTGCTCGCATCCATGGCGGCGCTGGGCCTGCTCGCGGTCGTCACGCAGGCGCTGGTCGCCTATGCCGCCACCCTTGCCCGGCCTTCGGAGCGGGGCCAGGTCGTGGGCGTGGTCACCAGCGGCATCGTGCTCGGCATCCTGCTGGCGCGGACCGCCGCGGGCCTCTTGACCGACCTGTCGGGATGGCGGACGGTCTATCTGGTGTCGGCCGCGCTGACGCTGGTGATCGCCGGGCTGCTCTACAAGGCCCTGCCGCGCCAGCGGCGCACCGGCCCCCGGATCTCCTACCCGCGCCTGATCGCCTCGGTGTTCACGCTGTTCCTGGAAGAACCGGTCCTGCGCATCCGCGCCGTCCTCGCGATGCTGATCTTCGCCGACATCACGACGCTGCTCGCGCCCATGGTGCTGCCGCTCGCCGCCCCGCCCTTCTCGCTGTCCCATACGGAGGTCGGCCTGTTCGGGCTGGCCGGCGCCGCCGGCGCGCTGGGCGCCGCCCGGGCCGGCCGCTGGGCCGATCGCGGACATGGCCAGCGCACGACCGGTATCGCGCTCGCGCTGATGCTGGCCGCGTGGCTGCCGATCTCGATGCTGCCGCATTCCCTCCTGTGGCTGGTCCTGGGCGTGCTGGTGATCGATTTCGGCCTGCAGGCGGCGCACGTCACCAATCAGGGCATGATCTATCGCGTGCGGCCGGAAGCGCAGAATCGCCTGACCGCCGCCTACATGGTGTTCTACTCCATCGGCAGCGCGGCCGGCTCGTCGATCTCGACCCTGGTCTACGCCCACGCGGGCTGGAACGGCGTCTGTCTGATGGGCGCGGGTATCGGCGCGCTCGCACTGCTCTTCTGGGCCGCCACCCTGCGCGCGACACCGGCGGCGGCCACGGCCCGGACGGCCGGCTCCGCCGCCGGCTAGCGCCAGAGCGGACCGAGTTCGGCCAACGCCAACTCCGCGACGCGCAAGGTCGGCGCCACCAGCTCGTCCTGGCCGTCCTCGATGAGCCAGGTGGCGGACAGGCCGGCCCAGGCCAGGATCCATTGCAGCAGGCGCTGGCGCTCCAGCCCCGCCGCCCGGGCGACGACGTCGGCCTGCCGCGCCAGGCGCCCCGGTGCCAGGGCGGTGACATGGTCCGGATTGCAGAACAGGTTGGCATAGTCGAAGCCCCGCTCGCCCTCCAGCCGTTTCGGATCGATGGCCAGCCAGCCCCGCTCGCCGAAGTCGAGGATGTTGCCGTGGTGGATGTCCCCGTGCAGCGGCACGACGTCTCGGGGCTCCGCCAGTAGCGCTCGCGCCGCGCCGGCCGACCTGGCCAGGATGCCGCCCAGGCGGGCCGCCATCGGTTCAAGCGCCTGGAACCGCTCGGCCAGCGGCACCAGCGCCGGCGCGGGCTTGCCGCGCGGGGCATGCAGCCCGGCGACGGTCCGGCAGATGATGCGGCTGGCTTCGTCGTCCTGCCCCGCCCGGACCATGCCAGCCAGCGACCGCGCACCCAGGGCGCGCTCCAGCAGGATCGCGTCGCCCTCGTGCTCCAGCACGCACGCCGCGCCCACGCCTTCCCACCACACCATCAGGCCCGCGCCCCATCGCTCTTCGGATTCGATGGAGATCTTCAGCATGGCGGCCTTGCCGTTGCGCCGCACGGGCAGCAAGAGACTCGAATGCGTGGTGAACGGATCGCCGTCGGGCACCAGGCTCCAGCGGTCGAGCCAGGCATCGAAAGCGTGGGTGCGGATCATGAAGGAATGCTCTCTACGGGGAACAACGTGTCAAACTAGCACACCGACATTGTCCTAGGACGACATGAGAATACGAGGAAAGAGCGCGGCCGAGATCTTCGACAACGTTCGCGCGCAGGTCCAGTCCCAGCAGCTCCTGCCCGGTCAGGGCCTGCCGCCCGTGCGCGAGCTGGCGGCGCAACTGGACGTCAACCGCAATACCGTGGCCGCCGCGTACAAGCGCCTGGTGGCGGCGGGCATCGCCACCGCGCAGGGACGGCGCGGGACGACCATACGCGGCCAGGGTCCCGGCGAACAGGAAGGCGCGCTGCCCGATTCGCCGCTGGTGGACCTGGCCAGCGGCAACCCCAACCCGGCCTGGCTGCCGGACCTGGCCGCCGCGCTGCGCGCCAGGCCCTACCGGCCCCGGCTCTACGGCGAACCGCTGATCAACGCTGGGCTCGAAGCCCATGCCCGTGCTTGGTTCGCCCAGGACTGCCCGGCCTCGTTCGAGGTCGACCTGGCCCATGGTGCGGTCGATGCCATCGAACGCCTGCTCGGCGCCCTGCTGGTCCCGGGCGACAAGGTGGCCGTGGAGAACCCCTGCTTCCTGAGCAGCATCAACCTGCTGCGCGTGGCCGGCCTGCAGGCGGCCGGCGTACCGGTCGACACCGAGGGCATGCAGGCCCAGGCCCTGGACGCCGCGCTGGCCAAGGGCGCCCGCGCGGTCATCCTCACCCCCCGGGCGCACAACCCCACCGGCTGCAACCTGAGCGCACGGCGGGCGCGCGCGCTGTCGCGCGTGCTGGCGAAGCACCCTCACGTCGTCGTGATCCTGGACGACCATTTCGCCCTGCTGTCGAACGCCGCGTATCACTCAGTGCTTCCGGCCGGCACCCGGCGCTGGGCGCTGGTGCGGTCGCTCACCAAGGCCCTGGGACCCGACATCCGGATGGCGCTGGTGGCCAGCGACGAAGCGACCTCCCGCCAATTGCGCCTGCGCCTGGCATCGGGCACGAACTGGGTCAGCCACCTGCTGCAGGACATGGCGGAGAGCACACTGGGCACCCCCGAAGCCGCGCGGCTGATGACGCGCGCCCGTAAGGACTACGCCTTGCGCAGAAGGCGTCTGGAAGACGCGCTTGGGGCACAGGGCATCGCCTGCCTGGCAGGCGGGGACGGACTCAATCTGTGGGTGCCGCTGGCCACCGACGACCAGGCGGTCGCCCTGGCGCTGGCCCGGCGGGGCTGGCTGGTCCGCCACGGCCAGGCCTTCGGGGTGCATGAAGCCGTGCCGGGACTACGCATCACCCTTTCCGGAATCGAACCGGCGCAGTGCCGGCGGATCGCCTCGGACCTGCGGCACTGCCTCGGCTAGGGCGCCGGCGCCACGCAGGCATCCGGGCCGCATCCCGCATCCGCCGGTCCGCTTGCGGCCGGCCCGGCGCCGCCGCCGATCTCCGCGCCTTCTTCCAACAGGCGGCCGATGGCCGAGCCCAGGGCCAGGTCGTCGATACTGCCCAGGTGATGCAGACGGATGTGCCCCCGGCGGTCCAGCAACACCAGGCTGGGCGTGCCGCCCAGGGCATAGTCCCGCATCGTCATCGGAATGTTCCCGTCCGGCGCGGGACGGTCGACCCCGATCGGGAAGCTCCACCGATACTCCTGCGTGAAGGCCCGCAGCGCAGCCGGGCCCGTCACGTCATGGTGCTCGAACACCGTATGCAGGCCGATCACGGCCACGTCGTCCTCGCGGAACATGCGATGCACGCGCTCGGCCTGCGGCAGGCCATGCGCCAGGCAACCCGGACACAGCATCTGGAAGGCGTACAGCAGCACCACTTTGCCCCTCAGGCCGGCCAGATCGATGGGGGCCGAGGCATTGAGCCACTCGTCCACCTGCAACGGCGGCGCTTCCACGGTATGGGGCTTGGGTCGGGACATGTCGGACTCCTGTAGTCGTGCCTGGACATGATACTCTTTTGGCATAGGACAAAATCGATGAGCCGGACATGAGCGCGGAAAACGACGGCCTCCAGGCCGATACCCCCACCCAACACGACCAGCACGGACACTGGCCCCGGGCCACCACGGTCGAGGATTTCCGCCGCAACCTGGCGGCGGTGCGCGAACGCATCGCCGCGGCCTGCCGGCGCGCCGGCCGCGACCCGGCCGGCGTGCGGCTGCTGCCGGTCAGCAAGACCGTCGACGAAGCGCGCATCCGGCTGGCCTATGACGCCGGCTGCCGCTTCCTGGGCGAGAACAAGCTGCAGGAAGCGGCGCGCAAGTGGGAAGCGATGTCCGACCTGGGCGACCTGAAGTGGTCCATCATCGGCCATCTGCAGACCAACAAGGCCAAGCTGGTAGCGCGCTTCGCCGCCGAATTCCAGGCGCTGGACAGCCTGCGGGTGGCCGAGGCGCTGGACCGCCGGCTGCAAGCCGAGGGGCGCGCGCTGGACGTGTTCGTACAGGTCAACACCTCGGGCGAGGCCAGCAAATACGGTCTGCATCCGGACGACGTCGAGGACTTCCTGCGCCAGATGCCCACCTTTCCCGCCCTACGTGTGCGCGGGCTGATGACGCTGGCCCTGTTCTCCGCCGAAGCCGAGCGGGTCCGGCAGTGCTTCGTGCTGCTGCGCACGCTGCGCGACCGCTTGCGGCAGGACGCGCCGGCCGGCATCGGCCTGGACGAGCTGTCGATGGGCATGTCGGGCGACTACGAGATCGCCATCGAGGAAGGCGCGACCGTGGTGCGCGTCGGCCAGGCCATCTTCGGCGCCCGCAGCACGCCGGACGCCTACTACTGGCCCACCGCCGATTCGGGGCCCGCGTCATGAATACTTTCGGCCCGCTCCCGCTGGACGTGGTCTCCATCATGTCCCAGGTCGTCTACGGCCACGTCGGCAATTCGATCGCGGTGCCCAGGCTGTGCCGCGCCGGCCTGCACGTCGCCGCCGTGCCCACCGTCGTGCTCAGCAATACCCCCCACTACCCCACGGTGCATGGCGGCGCCCTGCCGCTGGACTGGTTCCAGGACTACCTGGACGACCTGCTGGCCCGCGACGCGCTGTACCGGCTGCGGGCCGTGGTCGTGGGTTTCCTGGGCAACGCCGCGCAGGCCCAGGCGCTGGGCCGATGGCTGGACAGGATACGGCCGAACTACCCGGACCTCCTGCTGATCGTCGACACGGTCATCGGCGACCACGACCACGGCATCTACGTCGACCCTTCGCTGGTGGACGCCTACCGCGACCTCCTCATCGGCAAGGCCCGCGGCTTGACGCCCAACGGCTTCGAACTCGCGCAACTGACCGGCCTGCCCGTGGACGGCATCGACGACACCATTCGCGCCGCCCGCCAGCTTCTGGCGGGCAATACCGAATGGGTGGTCGTCACCAGCGCGGCGCCCGCGACCTGGACCCCGGACGACATGAAGATCCTGGTCGTGACGCGTACCGACGCGACGACCATCGTCCATCCCCGGCTGGCCCTGACGCCCAAGGGCACCGGGGATCTCTTCACCGCTTCGCTGGCCGCCCACCTGCTTGAAGGCGCCCCGATCGAGACGGCGGCGCGGCGGTCCGCCGATGATGTCCTGGCCGCGCTGCGGGAAACGCAGCGCGCCCAATGCGCCGAACTGCTGCTGCCACCCCGTCCTTGAACGCCCAACCGGAGTCCCCGAAGATGAACCGTCAAGCCCTGGTCGTCCGCCACGTCGCCTTCGAAGACCTGGGCACGCTGGCCCCGCTGCTGGCCGAGCGAGGCTACGGCGTGCGCTATCTGGAAGCCGGCGTCGATGCGATCGATTCCACCCCGCTGGCCGCGGCCGATCTGGTCGTGATCCTGGGCGGCCCGATCGGCGTCTACGAGACCGACCGCTATCCCTTCCTGGAAGCGGAACTGGCGGCCATTACCGAACGCCTGAAACAGGACCTGCCGACCCTTGGCATCTGTCTGGGCGCGCAATTGATGGCCAAGGCGCTGGGGGCGGACGTCACGTCCACCGGGCGCGTCGAGATCGGCTATGCGCCGCTGGCGCTCACGGACGAGGGGCAGTCCTCGGCGCTGCGCGGCATCGGACAGGTACCCGTGCTGCACTGGCACGGCGACCAGTTCGACATCCCGCCCGGCGCCGCCAGGCTGGCGCAGACGCCCGGCTTCCCCAACCAGGCCTTTTCCCTGGGACCGCGCCTGCTGGGCCTGCAGTTCCACCTGGAAGCCCGGGCCTCGCACATCGAACGCTGGCTGATCGGCCATGCCTGCGAACTGGCGGCGCACCGGATCGACGTTGCCGCCATCCGGCGGGACGCGGCGCGCCATGGCGCCGAACTCGAACGCGTGGCCCGCCAGGCCATCGGCGACTGGCTGGACGGCTGCTGACACCTGGTGCGGCCGCCGGCTCAGGTCCACGCCCCGCTGCCCATGGCGGCCTCCGCCGCCTGAATGCCCGACAGGACGGCGGACGGCACGCCATAGCCCGGAAACGTGGTCTGCCCGGCCAGATACAAACCGCGCAGCGGCGTGCGGTGCGCAAAGAAACGGTCCGGTGAAGCACCGGGCGCCACGCCATACAGCGCCCCCTCGTACAAGTGCCGCCGGTGGGCGAAGTCTCGCGGATCCAGCACACGGACCGCATCGATCTCCAGCCCCGGCACCCGCTGCCGCATGGCCGCCAGATAGCGGTCCACGGCGGACCGCGTCATGTCGGGCGTCCACTCGTCGGCCGAGGCGATGCCGGAGACAGGCGCGTACAACTCCAGGATGGAGCGTCCCGGCGGCGCCAGATCCGGCAGGACCTGCGTGGGACAGGTGTAGGCCAGCCAGCGAGGCGTGTCCGGCAGCATCGCATGCAGCCGGCCCTGCTCGCGCATGGAAGGCACGTGGTTGACGATGAACGCGTCCGGCCTCTCGGCGACGCCGCCGCCCAACTGGATCGATATCGCGCGATGAGATAACGGCGCACGCCGCGCGCGCCGCGCCAGCGCCCGGGGCACCGCGTCGGCGGGCAGCAGGCGGTGGACCACGTCAAAGCCCGAACAGGCGGCAATCACGCAATCGGCCTCGACGCGTTCACCTCCCGCCAGCGTGACGCCACGCGCCATGCCGCCGGCCACCGCCATGCGCTCGACCGGCCGGCCGCACAAGACGCGCACGCCATGACGCTCCGCCGCGCGGTACAGCGCCTGGCTGATGGCTCCCATCCCGCCCCGGGGAAGGTGGAAACCCTCTTCCAGCAGGGCCACCAGCCCGATGATCTGGCTGGCGGGCAGCCGTTCCGGCCCCATGCCCGTGTACAGCAGCGTGGACGCGACGGCGGCCTGGAGCCCGGCATCCGGGAAACGCCCGGCGATGAGGCGATCGGCCCGCCCCGACAGCGTGGGCAGGTAGCGCCACAGCCGCCCCAGCGTCCTGGCCAGGGCCGGCTCGAACGGCAGCACTTCCTGGACCAGCGTGCGATAGATCGGCGCCCAGCGATGCCGCAGTTCACCCAGTCCGTCCCGCAGCATGGCCGTCCGTCCATTGTCGCCCTCGACCAGGGAGTCCTCCACGCCGGCCAGCCGCACCACCGTGCCGTCATCCAGGTGCGTCGCATGCGGGCGCGCGATGGCGACCAGTTCGACCTCCCGGTCGAAGTCCATGCCCAGCCGGGAGAAACCCGATCTCAACAACGCAGGAACCGCCACGTACACGGCGCCGTTGTTGAAGGTGAACCCTTGTTCGCCAACAGTGGAGCAACAACCTCCGATCGCCTCGCCGGCTTCGGCCAGCACGACATCGATGCCCTGCCGGGCCAGCGCCACGCTGGCCGCCAGGCCCGACAAGCCCGCGCCGACGACTACCGCCGACCGTATCGACCTTCCCATGGCAGCTTGCCTCCTTGATCGGTAAAAATTAGACAATGTACAAAATTCTACACTGTATAATTCCCTCATGACCACGGTCCCCCTTCCCTCCAAGCGCCAGCGCACGCGCGAACACATCGCGACGGTGGCGGGCGCCCTGTTCGAACGCCACGGCTACGAGGCCGTGACGATGGAACAGATCGCCGTCGAGGCGGGCGTCGTGCGGGGAACGCTGTACAACCACTTCGCGGTCAAGGAAGCGGTGCTTGCCGAATGGATGCACGCGCGCCTGGCCCGGGACCTGGCACCGCTGATGCAGGCCGTGATGAAGCGCAAGGCCTTCGCGTCCCGCGTCGCGGTGATCCTCGATGCCTCGGCCCGGTGGTGGGAGGAACATCGGCAGTACGCCGCGCCTTATATCCGTTTCCGCTTCCAACAAGTCAGCGACGGGTCGGGCGACCAGGCCTCGTCCGACATGGTCGCGGCCTACGCGGCGCTCATCCACGCCGCGCAGCAGACAGGAGAAGTCCGCGACGGCGAATCGCCCCGACGCCTGGCCAACTACCTGCATTTCCTGTATTTGTCGGCGCTGATGACCTGGCTGGGGGACCCGAAGCTTTCGCTGCACAGGGAATTCGCGCGCGCTTTCGAGTTCTTTCTTCAGGGCGCGTCGCGCCCCTGAGGCTCGCGGCCTTCCTTGCGCCGCGCACCGATCGCGATCCGGAACGCCCCCAGCGCCACCACCGTCAGGAAGATCTGCACCACCGCGCAGGAGATGGCCGGGTCCGCACCATAGCCGACGAGCTTGGTGCCGAGCGCGCCGGCCGCCATCTGCCCGAACCCGTACAGGCCCGCCGCCGACCCCGTCAGCCCCGGCGCCGAGGACAACGCGCGCGACAGCCCCGCCGGACTGGCCATGCCGCATCCCATGGTCAGCAGGAAGGTGATGGCGATCAGCACCGGCACGTTCAGCCAGCCCATGGCCTGCACGCCCAGGAACACCACGGCCATGGCCAGGCTCAGCCCCGCCCCCATGTAGAGAAAAAGCTCGGTGTCGAGCCGGCCGACCATGCGCCGGGTCAAGGCCGAGCCCAGGCTGGCCCCCACGATGGTGATCGCCGCGAACCAGCCTATCTGCGAGATGGGCAGGTGCAACTGCCCGTGCACGATATAGGGCGCCGTCGCCAGATACGGATAGAGCGCCGTGCTGGAACAGGCCCCGCCCACCATGAACCCCAGGAACCGCCGGTTGCCGACCAGTTGGCCGTAGTCCCGCGCGATCTTGCCGAAGGCCAGCGCGGAGCGGTCCAGGTTGGTTTCGGGCAGCAGCTTCCACGCGCACAGCACCATCGCGGCCGCCATGCACACCAGGAAGACATAGATGGCCCGCCAGCCGAAGCCGTCGGCCAGATACGAACCCAGGATGGGCGACAGCCCGGGGCCTACCAGCGTCAACAGGTTCAGCAGCGCCAGATCCTTGGTGGCCCGCTCGGGCGTGGAGATGTCGCGGACGATGGAACGCCCCAGCGTGATACCCGCCGCGCCGCCCAGCGCCTGCGCCAGGCGGGCGGCCAGCAGCCATTCGAGCGTGGGCGCGAACAGCGCGAACACGCTCGCCACCAGGTAGATGCCCAGGCCCAGCAACAGCGTGGGCCGGCGCCCGATCGTGTCCGACACCGGCCCGTAGATCAGTTGCCCGAACGCCAGTCCCACCACATACAGCGTGATGGTCTGCTGCATGCCGGCCGGACTCGCCCCCAGATCGGCGCCCGCCAGCGGCAACGCCGGCATGAAGATGTGCATGGCCATCGTGCCGCTGAGCGTCACCAGCACCAGGAGCCACAAGGGCGCCCGGACGGATGGGGCAAAGGACGGATGCGCGCGGGTCATGAAGGGCTTTCTTCTAGAGCGTGTCGAACCGGCGCGCGATCTTTTCCAGGGCTTGGCGGGTGATGCGCAGCTCCTGCGCGGTCAGGTCGTCCAGCAGACTGGCCTCGATCTCCATGCTCTTCGCCACGATCCGCTCGGCCAGGGCGCGCCCCTGCCGCGTCAGACGGATGGACTTCGCGCGGCGATCCTCTTGCGCCGTTTCCCATTCGATCAGGCCCAGCTCGCGCAACCGCGACAGGATGCGGACCAGCGACGACTTCTCCAGCGACAGCGTCTCCGCCAGGTCCTTCTGGCGCACCACCGGCTCGCTGGATTCATACAAGGCCAGCAGCGGCGCGCGCGTGGCGTCCGTAAGCCCCATTTCCCGGAAATGCTGATCGACCGCCTTGCGCCACTTGCGGTAGACCGCGCCGACCAACCGTCCGAAGCGGGCCCGGACGTGTTCGTCGAGCTGCGGCGGGGTCACTGATTTAGGTTGCATGCGAACTATTTTCCCAGAAAATTAGTTCGCATGCAACCTAAATTACGGATACACCGTTTGTTGAATGGCCTTATATTCCGTAGCTCGGATGACAGCCCCTCTACCCATGTTGATACGCCCTGAACAACAGCACGACATCGCGGCCATCGAACGCGTGGTCACCCGCGCCTTCGCCACCGCACCGCACACGAGCGGCACCGAAGCGAAAATCGTCGACGCCCTGCGCGAGGCCGGCGCACTGGCCCTTTCGCTGGTGGCGGAAACGGATGGCGAGGTGGTGGGCCATGTGGCTGTTTCCGCCGTCGCGCTTTCAGACGGCTCGACCGGCTGGTACGGCCTCGGCCCCCTTGCCGTGGCGCCCGGACACCAGGGCAAAGGCCTGGGCGGGCAATTGGCCGCGCATGTGCTGGATGCGCTGCGCGAGCGCCATGCGGCGGGATGCGTGGTGCTGGGCGAGCCCGGATACTACGGCCGGTTCGGGTTCCGGGCCGATCCGGACTTCGTGCTGCCCGGCGTGCCGCCGGAATATTTCCAGGTGGTCCGGTTCACGCCTGAGGCGGGTGGAGGAACGGTGGCGTATCACCCGGCCTTCGAGGTCGCCGCCTAGAGATTGCGGCCCCGCTTCCGGTACTCCCACGGCGCGACAGGTGCCGGCAAGGCCCACAAGCCACGCCGTCCCGCCTTCGCCTCGCCCTGCAGATCGACCAACGCCCGTTCCGCGGTGAACTTGGGATAGACCCAGGCGTACCCGTGGCGCAGCATCGTTTCCTGCACGCTGCCATGGCCGCAATCGACATCGCCCAGCGTGCGGCCGTAGCGATCCCTGCCATGGCGCGACAACCGGGCCGGCGTGCCCACCGGACACAACGCCCGCAGGAAATCACGCGAGGCGATCCCGCCGGCCTGGCCGATTTCCGGCGCATCGATCCGCTCCAGGCGCACCGGCATGCTTTTCTTCTGCGAGGGACATTGCAGGCGCATCGTGTCGCCATCGTGGACGGACGCAACGGTACAGACCTGGGCCAGGGCGGCGCCTGGCAGGGCAAGCGCGAAAGCGAACGCGATTTGCCGGACGATGGGAGCTGCGGACTGCGAAGGGAAATGCGCGGGGGGATTCGAAAAATAACGAGAGGACATCAAACGGCGCTGCTTGCGATCGGAATCTTGAGGGCCTCAAGCTTACCAAGGAGAAGGAAACAGCCTCCCATGATCCGGCGGCGGGGTGCGGCCGGCCAGACCACGCCCCGCCGCCGCCCGGTTCAATCGGCTCCGGCCAGGACCTGATCGACCCAGGCCATCGCCTCCTGCACGTCATAGTTGCCGGCGTGGCCCTGATCCCATTGCAGGGCGTAATCGACGTCCTTGACCTTGGGATCGTCTTTAAGCGCGCGGCTGAGGTTGTAGGCAACGGTGAAGGACGTATCGCGATCCCGCGCGCCCACGCGGATGCGCCAGTGCGGCGTGATGCCGTCGGTCTTGCCGACGTAAGGCAGCGCGTTGATCATCTTGTACTGGTTCAGCAGGAACGCCCGCTGGGGATTCGCGGCCCAGCTGTAGCCGGTGCTGGCCAGGCCGACCCCGTCCTGCCTGTCGGTGCCGTTGGCGCCGTCGTTGTGGTTCCAGCCGTACTCGGTGAAATTGGAATAGACCTGGGCGGCGTTGCCGAACAGGTTCGACTCGCCCCCCGCGTTGTTGACGGTACCCGCGCCGTCGGTGGTCACGGCACCCGCGGCGGTCGCGCTCTGGCCACTCCGGTCGAACGCCGGGACGGACTTGAGCCGGGCCTGCGTGGCGACGAATTTCATGTACTTCGTCATGTCGAAGAACGTCACCGTGCCGCCGGCGTCCGTGCCAATGAAGTCGTTCAGATAGTGCAGGGTTCCGCTTCCCCCTCCTACCCCGTTGCCCGCGGCATCCCCGTAGGCGCCATAGGCGACGAACGGCTTGCCGGCCTTGACCTGCCGGGTCGCGGCCTGCCTGATCTCGGCCTGGATGGCGGCCAGCATGTTGTCCGTGGTCAACGCCGAACCGTCGTCGTTCTTCAAACCCAGACCCGCCTGGTAGGTCTCGAACGCGTTCATCAACACGGCACTGCCGGCGGGATCGGGATTGGAAGCCCGGATCAACGGGGCACCGCCCGCATCGACGATCTTCCCGGCCAACTGGTCCGCCGACACCAGCGCGCGCGTATCCAGCACGTTGAACATCCATTCATAGGCCTGGTCGGCGCTGCCCATATCCTGGATCGGGCAGTAGGCCACGATGGCGAAGACATCATCGCCGATCGAACTCTTGCCGTCCTTGTCGATGCCGGCGGCGCCGATGGCCTGCAAGTAGGGGAAATAGTCCGCGCTGTTGCCCGTGGCGCCGAGCTGCGTGCTCTGCGCACCGCCTCCGCTCGTACCGTTCACCACGATACGGCCGGCGTCGCCTGGCATGGCGGCATCATTCAGACGCAGATAGCGCACGGCTGCCTTGGCATCGACGATGGCGGCCGGCGCCTTCCCCTGGTAGACGCCGTCCTCGTAGACGCCTGCCGGAGCGGTGGCGCCGCGGCTGCGCGAGGCGACGTTGATGTACACGAAACCGCGCTTGAGCGCGGCGCCGATCTTGTCCGTGTCGCTGGTGCTGACATAGGCGCCGCCGCTGACGATGTCCGCGCCCGAATAATTGGTACGCGTGACCGGCGTCGCGGGATCCCAACCTCCCTTGCCCCCCTGGTAGCTGGCAAGCCAGCCGGAGTTGTTGACATTGAAGAAGATGGGATTGTCCTGCTTGGCAGCGTCGGCCTCGCGCACGAAAATGTTCATGTTCTGGTAGCCGCAGTCCTGGTTGTCCACCGCGCCGGCGGCCTGCGTGGGCGCCAGCTTCATCGGCTTGCCGACGTAGCAGACCTCCCGGTACCAGCGCACCGGCGTACTCACGCCGTCGAGCGTGACGGTGATGGTCGTGTAGCCGGCCTTGTCGAAGGCCAGCGAGCTGTCGAATACGCCTGGACCGGCGGCGGCCGGCGGGGTAGGAGTGGTGGTATCGGTACCGGTGCTCGAACCATCCGAGCCACCGCAGGCAGCAAGTGCCAACAGCACGCAGGTGCTGATCAGGGTGCGCGGGAACATGTGTGGCGTCTCCATCCGTTTATGTTTTTCACTACGCGAGCCGTGGGTGGGCGTGCGTAGTGCGGACGATTATGTGAGACGGAATCCGGGGCTGGGAGATGCCGGGATGCGCGACGCGATAGCAACCAGTTATATGGTCCCGTCTTCATCACGGACCGCGGCAAGCCTGCGCATGTGCTGCTGAGCATCGAGGAATACCAGCGGCTGACAAGGCAGCGTCGCAACATTGCCGATGCGCTGGCCATGCCGGACGTTGCGGACATCGAGCGTCTGCATGCCGCAGATAGCAAACGAACGTTTGGTTATAATCAACTTGTGTTCGTGAAGTCTATCAACCTATGTTGGTAACGTCTGCCCGCATGGGCATGGGCAACAACATCAAGCACCTCCGTGCCGCGAAAGGCTGGTCGCACGATCGCCTTGGCGCACTCGCGGAAACCAGCGACCAGACGATCGAGATGCTGGAAAAACGCGACAGCACGCGTTCTAAGTACACGCCGGTGATTGCCGCGGCTTTTGGGATCTCGTTGGAGTCGCTGCTCTCAGCGAGTCTGGACAGCAAGGCCGCCGCAGAAAAGCTGCTCACGTCCATGGCCGCAGGTGCTGCCAAGACGGCGATGGTTTGGCCGTTCGAAGAAATTGATGAGGGGAAAGTCCGAGCGTTATCGGAGAGGCAGCGAGTCAAGTTCGAAGCGGCGGTCCTGATCGCAGCAGCCCAGGCCGGTGTTGACGTAGCGCAAGAAGGGAAAAGCATGGCCACCGCCGCCTGAACCGCGCACGCTGGCGCCTAGAAGAGTGGGGAATGTCGTCTACGGCGCATTCCCCAAAAAAATATAGGGAAAGTAACAAAATGCGTATTTCTAAACGAATGGTGTCGACTGCCCTTGCGGCAGCTCTGTTGTCCGGCTGTGCCGGTCGGGCCGCGAATCCCGTGATGGTTCAACAGTACGGAGACCAAGCGAAGAGCTGCCAGGCGCTCGAAATGGATATGTCGTTTATTGAATCGGAAGTCCAGCGTCTGGTTCCAAAGACAGAGAAAACCGGCTCGAATGTGGCGCTCGGGGTTGCTGGTGCGTTCCTGTTGGTACCTTGGTTCTTCATGGACTTCAGCCAATCCGAGCAGGTCGAGGTGAATGCCTATCGGCAGCGATACAACCATCTTGCAATGCTCGCCATGGATAAGGGTTGCGCAACGGATCGCAAGCCGATACCGCCTATGCCGCCGGCGCAGCCTTCGCAACCCCAGCAGCCGGAGCAGCAACCGACCGTGTAGGGTAGCGCCGTGTCCGCGCTTCGGCCACACATTGGGAAGGGGATGGACGGATTGATCGGAACCGTGGCAGTGGTCGGCTACATCGCGCTGGTGTGCTTGCCGGCGAGTCAGATGTTGCTGGCGCTCGTGCCCATCGCGAACCTGGTTGGCCTGTGGATGCTGGCCGTGAAGCCTTGACCGAAGGTGCAGCAGTAGGGGACAACATAGTGTCGTACCGCGTTCGGGCCGAACACTCATGAAATGTTGACGATAGAAAGTAAAGACGCCGCAAGACAAGCCGATCGCAGCCGCTCGGCCTGCCCCTCCTGGAACGGCACGGTCCGCGCCCGGCTGTCGGCCGGCTTCTCCACATCCGGCCAGGGATCATGGTCTACGAAGCACCACTCCCCTATCTTTGCGCGCCGCCAGATCGCGCACAGCAGCGCGATGTCCTACATGATCAGATGGACCAAGAAATCGCGCCGGATGGGCGCGAGGTGGGAGCTCTCCCGGCGCATCTGGCGCATGATCTCTGCGCGCTACGTGTCGCTGCGCTTGCGATAGGACGGCATTGGCGTAATCCCTGGCGGACGATTGGCGTAACAGAATATAGAGAATAGCCAAGACCGCCGGCGACTGTGGGATGGTGTTGGAATGAAAGGGCCGGCAGGCACCACAAACGCCATAGAGTAGTTGGCGAATGTTGGCGTAAGTGATGCGACGTACCGATATATCCGTGGTGCCCGAGGCCGGAATCGAACCGGCACGCCTTGCGGCGGGGGATTTTGAGTCCCCTGCGTCTACCAATTTCACCACTCGGGCAGGTTCTTCCGGCGCGAAGGGCCGAAAGGAAGGGAGCCATAAATTATACCCGTAATTTGCGGTACTCTGCTTCTTCTTACCAAGGAGCAAATCATGGCCCATGCAAGCGCCCGCCACATCCTGGTCTCCACCGAGGCCCAGTGCAACGAACTGAAAGCCGCCATCGAAGGCGGCGCCGACTTCGCGCAGGTCGCGCGCGAGCACTCGAGCTGCCCGTCGCGCGCCCAGGGCGGCGATCTGGGCACCTTCGGCCCCGGCCAGATGGTGCCGGAGTTCGACCGGGTGGTGTTCAGCGCCCCCGTCAACGTCGTCCAGGGCCCGGTCAAGACCCAGTTCGGCTACCACCTGGTGGAAGTGACCAGCCGCCAGGACTGACACGCACCGCCCGCGGCCGCGGCTGGGGGCTGGCCCCTCAGCCCGCCGCGACGGCCCGCTGTGTCTGGGTTCCCAGCACGCCGCCGCCCAATGTGACCACGTCACCCGCCTTCAAATAGCGCGGCGGGCGGGCTCCCATCCCCACCCCGGCCGGGGTGCCGGTGATGATGACGTCGCCAGGTTCCAGCGTCATCACGCGGCTGCACTCGCTGACCAGGCGGGCGCAGGAAAAGATCATGTCGCCGGTATGCCCTGTCTGCCGGCGTTCGCCATTGAGTTCCAGCCACAGCTCCAGGTCCTGCGGGTCGGGCACTTCGTCCGCCGTGACCAGGTAGGGTCCCAGCGGGCCGAAGCTGTCGAAGCCCTTGCCCTTGCTCCACTGGCCGCCGCCGCGGTCGATCTGGTATTCGCGTTCGGATACGTCGTTGGCCAGGCAATAGCCGGCCACGTGGCGCAGGGCGTCGGCCTGGTCTACGGCCCGTGCGCGGCTGCCGATGACGATGCCCAGTTCCACCTCCCAATCGACCCGCGTGCAGCCGGGCGGAATGACGATGTCGTCGTCAGGGCCCGAAACGCAGCTGGTCCATTTGCAGAACAGCGTGGGTTCGGCCGGAATGGCCATGCCGGCCTCGGCCGCATGGCGTCCGTAGTTCAGGCCGACCGCGACGAACTTGCCGATGCCGCGCCAGGGCGTGCCCAGCCGCGGCGCCCCCTCCACCACGGGCAGGCGCCGGGGGTCGAGCGCGGCCAGCGCTTGCAGCGTGGCCGGCGACAGCGTGTCGGGGCCGATGTCGGCCAGGAGGCCGGACAGGTCGCGGATCGCGCCGGCGGCGTCGAGCAGGCCAGGCCGCTCCAGGCCCGGCGGGCCATATCTGAGTAGTTTCAAGGAAACGCTCCGGATGGACGGTTCAGTTGGGCGTGATGTCGGCCAGCTTGACCGCTTTGCCGAACTTGTCCAGGTTGTTGCGGATGTTGGCGGCATAGCCGTCGGGGCTGCTGCCGATGGCCGTGGCGCCCATGGCCTTCAGGCGGACGACGGTATCGGGCTGCTTAAGCGCCCGCGCCACCGCGGCCGAAAGCCGCTGCACCACGGTCTGCGGCGTACCCGCAGGCACCACGATGCCCATCTCGGAACTGAAGTCGTAGCCGGGCACGGTTTCGGACACGGCCGGGATGTCGGGCGTCATGGCCGGACGGTCAAGGGTGGTGACGGCTATGAATCGCGCCTTGCCGGTCCTGACGTATTGCTCCAGCGCCGGATAGGCGGCGATCACCAGCGAGGTCTCGCCGCCCATGAAGGCGGGCACCGACTGCCCCGATCCTTTGTACGGCACGTGCACGACGTTGATGCCGAGCCCGTGCAGCATCGATTCCATGGCGATGTGGTGGATGCTGCCTATCCCCGACGAGCCGTAGGTCAACGCCCCCGGCCTGGCCTTGGCCAGGGCGACGAGTTCGGCCAGGTTGTGCACGTTCAGCGACGACTGCACGGCGATGTACAGCGGAATGGTCGCGGCCAGCGTCACGGGCGTGAAGTCCTTGTCGGCGGCATACGGCAGCTTCGCGAACAGGTAGGGATTGATCGCGAGCTGCTGGATGTCGGAAAAGAACAGCACCTGGCCGTCCGGGGCGGCCCGGACCACGCTTTCGGCGGCTCCGATGCCGCCGGCGCCGGGCCGGTTCTCGATCACGAACTGTTGCTTGAAGAATTCCGACAGGCCGGGCGCGAGCGATCGGGCCAGCACGTCCGGCGCCCCGCCGGGCGCATACGGCACGATCATCCGCACGGGGCGGGTCGGGTAGTCCTCGGCCTGCGCCGCGGGAACCGCGGACGCCAGGACCGACATACAGGCCAGCAGGCGGCCGATGCGCAGCATGGATTTCATCGTGGATCTCCAGGGGGAAGCGCGCCGAAGCGCATCTTCAGAACGGCTGGGTCAGTTGCGGAAAGCTCTGGTCGCAGTTGGTGAGCCGCACGCACTTCTGGACGATCGCCAGGCACGTGCCGTCGAACCGCAGCGTATGCAGGTAGCGTCCACCGTACACGCGGCGGTCGGCGCCGGGCCGGTCCTCCAGCATGAGGAACTTGCTGCGGACGCGGAAAAGGTCGCCGTCGGCGGCCTCCATGCCGAAGTTCGACAGCACGCGCACCGTTGTGGAAGGCGGGTCCTGGCAATGAATCATCGGGTGCTTGAGCCGCGCGACGCGCGTCTTCATGGTGTGCTTCTCGTCATAGTAGAGCGACACGTGGCTGATCCAGTCAGCCTGGTCCGGCACGGCCGGCACCCAGTACACGGCGTCGTGGCTGTACAGGTCCAGCCAGTCGTCGAAGCGGCGGCTGTCGAGCAGGTCGGCCTCGTGTTCGACGAAGTCGCGCAGGGTGTCCAGGGACGGCGCGGCATGGCCGGCGGGGGTGAGTCTTGCAAGCGTGTTCATGGTGGCTCTCGGGTGGAATCAGGCGCTCATCAGGTCGCGCCAGGCATAGTGTTTGGCGCGCTGGCCGACCTCGCTCGACCGCGCGCCGAACAGCACGCCGTCGCCTTCGTCGACCTCGGCGCCCAGGCCGCGCGCGACCAGCACCCAGTCGCTGCCCTGCGCCTTCAGCCCTTCCTGGCAGCGCTCGAAGGCCTCGAGATCGTCGGTCTGGATGAACGACGACGCGGAGTGGGTCATGTTGACGTACTTGACCAGGTCGTCCGAGATCACCGCCGGCGCGCCCGCCAGCCGGACCGGCCAGATCTCGACCTCGGTCAGGTCCACCGCGATCGGCTTGACCACGCGCACCGAGGTCTGGGCGATCAGGATGTCCAGCGTCGGGAACAGCGTCAGGCTGTGCCGGCGATTCTTCAGGATGTCGGCGGTGCGTTCCTCGCCGTAGCGCGCGACCATCAGGGCGCGGTAGTCGTCCCAGACCCCACCGGCCTGCTCCTTGTCGAACAGCGATTGTTCCGAACTGTGCCCATGCGGGAAGCCGCTCACGCCCAGTTGCGACACCACCGCCTCGCCATTGGGCGCGAAGAACAGGGCCGCGCCGCCCTGGTCGCCGGCGCGCCGCTGGAACTGGCGGCCGTCCGGACCGACGGTCGAACCGTGGGCCGCCGCGGGGTGGTAGGTGTCGGCCATGTTGTCCATCTGCAGCTTCCAGTTGCCGCGGAAATGGTAGCGATGGCAACCGGCCGCGAACTCGACCCGCCCTTCCGGCGAACGGTCGACCAGTTCGTCGATGCCCTTGCGCGCTTCGCCCAGGAAATCGATCAGCGGCATCACGCCGGGATCGAGCGAGGCGAACACGAAGCCGCGATAGCTGTCGACGCGCGGCAGCGGTTCCATGCCGGCGCGCGCCTCGCGCAGCGCGTCCTCGGGAAAGTCGGCGCGCATCGGCACGCCCGCCAGCTCGCCGTCGGGGCGGAACGCCCAGCCGTGGTACATGCAGGAAAACACGCGCGCATTGCCGCGCGTGCGGGACAGCACCTTGGCGCCGCGATGGCCGCAGCGGTTGTACAGCACGTGCACCGAACCGCTCTCGTGGCGGCTCAGCACCACCGGCTGCCCGGCCAGCGTCGTGCAGTAATAGTCGCCCGGGTTGGGCACCAGGCTGTCGTGGCCCACATAGACCCACACTTTGCCGAACACCTTGGCCATCTCGGCCTCGAACACGGCCGGATCGGTGTAGTAGGCCCGGTGCACGCGGTCCGTCTGGACCAGGCCGGCGAGTTGCTCTTTGCTGTACGTCATCGAGTTTCCTGCTGAAGAATGAAGAAAGGTCAGCGCCGCAGGACACCGTGGCCGGCTTCCTGGTCGTAGTGGAAAATTCCGTTCAGGAACATCTTGTGCCGTTCGTAGTGCATGGGCCTGCGCGGCGCGGGCGGCGTGCGGTCCACCGGGCGGCCGGCCTTCAGGATGAGGTCGAAGCGCGACGGTTTCTGCAGCAGCCCGATGTCGGCCAGCGGGTCGCCGTCGACCACGATCAGGTCGGCGTAGCGCCCGGCCTCGAGCTTGCCGACCCGGTCGCCGAAGCGGCGGAACAGCCGCGTGGCGCCCAGCGTGCCCGCATGCAGAGCCTGTCCGGGCGACAAGCCCAGGTCGTCCACGAATATCTGCATCTCGCGGGCGTGCCACTGGCCGTAGGGCACCGGCGACCAGCCGCTTTCCGACCCGGGCACCAGCGGGACGCCGGCACGGCTGGCGCGGGCCAGGTTGGTCAGCGCCGCGTCGACTTCGCGCTGGAACCCGGCGTTGGCCGGATTGGCCGACCCGCCCGTGGCCTCGATCGCGTTGACCAGCAAGGGCAGCGTCGGCACGATCACGCAGCCGTTGCGCAGGCACAGGTCCATGCCTTCGTCGTCGATGAAGGACGCATGGAAGATCACGTCGAAACCGGCGCGCGCGGCATCGGCCACGGCATCGCGGGACCGCGCGTGCACCGTGCACAGGCGGCCCAGCCGGTGAGCCTCGTCGGCCACGATCCGGTATTCCTCATAGGTGAAGGCCGAGCCATCGAGCGAATCGGGCGTGATGAAGGAGTCGTTCGACCCCGACACCTTGATGGCATCGACGCCGTCCTTGACCTGGTAGCGGATCTGCTCGACCAGTTCGTCGCGGCTGCGGATCAGTACGCCCGCCTGCCCCGGCGGAAACTCCATCCAGTTGGGGAAGGAATCCTCCAGCCCCTGGTGGGAAGTCAGTTGCCGCCCCGACACCGCGAGGCGCGGCCCCTCGAACATACCGCTGTCGATCGCGTCGCGCACCGACTGCGCGATGTTGAACGTGGTGGCGGCATCGAAGGCGCTCGTCACGCCCGCCTGCAGCACCTTCTTGGCGTTCCACACCGCCTTCAGCGTGCGGAACTCCACCGGCGTGTACAGCGCCAGTTCCTCTTCGGAGCGCGCCTCGCCGAACGAGATGTGGATATGCCCGTCGACCAGGCCGGGCAGGATGCTGCGGCCGGGCAGGTCGACCACCTGGGCGCCGGACTGCGCGTAGCGCGGCGGCAATGCCGCCGCCTCGCCCACCCACGCGATCTCCTCGCCCTGCGTCACGACTGCGCCGCGCGCGATCGGGGCATCGAGCGTGCCGTCGATCACCTTGCCCTTCAGGATGTAGGCCGGCTCACCCATGCGCCACCTCGGCGAAGAACGGCACGGCCAGCGCCAGGAACTTCTCCGGCCACTCGAAGGCGACCGAATGGCCGCAGCGGCTCAGCAGGTGCACGTCGGCCCGGGCAATGGATCGCGACATGGCCAGCGTCAGGGCGTCGGCAGGAAAACCAAGATCGTCGCGGCCATGCAGCATCAGCACCTCGCAGCCGATGGCGCCCAGCTCGTCCGCCGCCAACGCGACGGCATCGATGAAGCGCTGCTTGTCGCCCGCGAACATCTGTTCGAAACGCTGGCCGTGATCGCTCTCGCGCAGGATGCGCTCGCGGCCGTCCAGATAGGCCTCGTCGATCAGCGCCGGATCGTGCACCAGCAGGCGCGAGGCCTGCCTCAGCGCCTCGCGGTCCCGTGGAAAGCTCCAGGCGGTTTCCGTCGCGGGATTGGCGGCGAACGACGCACCCATGGTCGCCGTCGTCATCACCCGCGCCACGCGCGGCTCGCTGGCCGCCAGGCGCAGGGCCAGGGTACCGGACAGGGAATGTCCGATCACGCCTATCCGAGCTCCCGGCATGCGCGCGATCATTTCGCGGCACTGACGCAGCCACAGCGCATAGTCGAAATGCGGGCTGGCGGGCTTGGCGCCCGACCGGCCGAAGCCGATCAGGTCCATCGCATGCACGTGGTGCCGCTCGGCCAACCGCGGCAGCACCCGCTGCCAGTTGCCGTGGCTGGACGCGCCGGCGCCTGATCCGTGCAGCAACAGCAGCGGCAGGCCCGCGCCGCCTTCCACGTAGCGGACGGGGATACCGTCCAGCTCGAACCCGCCCTCGCGCAAACAGGCGTTCATAGCGCCGCGACCGCCTGCACTTCGATCAGGAGATCCTCGCGCACCAGGCGATCGATCATCAGCAAGGTGTTGGTCGGATACGCGCGGGAGCCGAACATGCCGGGAAAGGTGCGCTCGCGATAAGCGCCCAGCCTGGGGATGTCCTGCGAATGCACCAGATAGGTCGTGAACTGCAGCACGTTCTGCCAGGTGGCGCCCACCTCCTTCAGCGCGATGTCTATGTTGCGGAAGACCTGGACGCACTGGGCGTCGAAGTCGCCCGCGCCGACGGTGTTCCCGTGCTGATCGGTCGCGACCTGCCCCGCGATGAAGACGAATTCCGAGGCCTTGACGCGGGCCACCTGGGAATACTGGGCAAGCGGGGTACCAAGGCCAACGGGGTTGAGGATCTGGATCTCGGGCATGGCGTGTCCTGGGTGATTTTCAGATTAGACGCATTAACTTGATGCATCCTGTGAGTCGTCTTGATGCGAGATAAGCCGCTCTGATTCCCGGACTACTATAGGTATGCCCCTCAGGCCTGTCACACGAATTCTCTTTCCATATGAAGTTAGAAAAACTAACCTGAAAGCATGAGCCACCCGCTTCCCCCGCTGACCGCGCTCAGGGCCTTCGAATCGGCCGCCCGCCACCGCAGCCTGAAGAAGGCCGCCGAGGAACTGAACGTCACCCCGGCCGCCGTCAGCCACCAGATCCAGATCCTGGAGGACATGCTGGGCGTGCGTCTTTTCCGCCGCGTCCACCGCGGCATCGAACTGACCGCCAGCGCCGAGATCTTCTTTCCCAAGCTGGAAGAAGGCTTCGACTGCTTGCGCCAGGCGGTGGGACGGCTGCGCGACCACCGCGGCGCCGACGTGCTCGAGGTCGGCGCGCCCCCGTCCTTCATCTCTAACTGGCTGATGCCGCGCCTGCACCGCTTCGTGACCGCCTGTCCCGACATCGACGTGCGCGTCTCCACCCGGGTGCGGCAGTTCTCGCGCCTGCCGCGCGGGCCGCGCGGAGACGTCGCCAGCGTGATGGGCTGGGTGGACGAGGTCGACGTGCTGGTGGTGTTCGGCAACGGCGGCTACCCGGGCATGCGGGTCGACCAGTTGATGCCGCTGACCGTCACCCCGCTGTGCAGCCCCGCCCTGCTCGAAGGCGACAATCCCCTGCGCGAGCCCGACGACCTGCGCCGCCACGTGCTGCTCCACGACGATCGCGGCGTGCTGTACGAAGGGCCGTCGTTCTGGGACATGTGGCTGGAAAAAGCCGGCGTGACGGGCATCGACACCTCGCGCGGGCCCCACTTCTGGCACTCCATCCCCGCGATGGAAGCCGCCGTCGCCTGCAAGGGCGTGGTCGCGACCACCAAGGAACTGGCCCGCCTGGACCTGGCGACCGGCCGGCTGGTGGCGCCCTTTCCGCTGGAAGTCCGGCTAGCGTCCAGCTACCACATCGTCAGCAACGAACCGGCCTCGAAACGCGAGGTCGTCAAACAATTCCGGGAGTGGCTCAGGAAAGAAGCGCGGACGGCGTGACCCGGTGCGGCGCATTGGCATTGAAAACTAGAACGACATGGCCAGGCGCATGCCGGAGCTGATCGCACGCAGCGCGTCGATCTCTGCCGCCGTATGGGCACCGCCGATCAGGTGTGCCGGAAAACCTCGCGCAATGAGTGCGTGGTAAAGGTCGTTGACCGGCTCCTGTCCCGCGCAGATCACGACGGTATCGACTTCAAGGCAGCGCAGATTTCCTTCGACCCGGACATGCAAGCCGGCATCGTCCATACGCTCGTAGGTACAGCCCGCGGCAAACTCGACGCCGGCCCGTTGCAGATTTCCTTTCAAGACCCATCCGGTTGTCAGACCCAGCGTCCGGCCCGGTTTTTCGAGACGCCTCTGCAACATGATGACCTGCCGTGCCGGGGCGGCGGATAGCGGTGCCGCCAATCCCCCTTTGGCGCGCAGGCTGGGATCTACGCCCCAGTAGGCTTGAAACTGGCGTATTGCCTGGTCTCCTTCGGCAGGCAACTGCTGGCCAAGAAGGAACTCCGCTACGTCAAAACCGATGCCGCCCGAGCCTATGACCGCCACACGGCGGCCAGCCTGCGCTTTACCATCGAGAAGGTCGGCATAGGTAATGACCTTCGGATGCGACACGCCGGGAAAGTCGGGAATACGAGGGCGGACGCCTGTCGCGACAACGATCTGGTCGTAGTCTTGCGCGGCCAGTTCCTCATCCGTTGGCGACGCCTGCAATCTCAAGTCGACGCCCAGCACGTCGAACCGCCGGGCGAAATATCGCAACAGCTCCCTGAACTCCTGCTTTCCAGGCACCGCCTTCGCGTAATTGAGCTGCCCCCCCAGGCGCTTCGATGCTTCATAAAGCGTGACATCATGACCCCGCTCCGCCGCCGTGACCGCGCAGGACATCCCGGCGCCGCCGCCCCCCACAATGGCAATGCGCTGCCGCCGGCGCGAGGCATGCCATTCGGCATAGTCCAGCTCCCTGCCAGCCCGTGGATTGACCAGGCAGGTCGCCGGCTTCCCTTTGAAGATATAGTCGAGGCAGGCTTGGTTGCAGGCAATACAGGTATTGATCTCGTCCGCGCGGCCCGCCGCGGCCTTGCTGACGAAAGCCGGATCCGCCAGAAGAGGACGGGCCATGGAAATCATGTCGGCCACGCCCTCGGCCAGGATCTGCTCCGCGACTTCGGGCGTATTGATGCGGTTCGAGGCGACGACCGGAATCCCGACGGCCCCTTTGATCGCGGCGACGGCGAATCTCCAGGCTCCCCGCGGAACGGCATACATGATGGTCGGAATGAGCGACTCGTGCCAGCCGATCCCGGTGTTCAGAATGTCGGCCCCGACACTTTCCACCGCCTGCGCCAATTGAACGGTTTCCGTCCGGGAAGCGCCGTCTTCAACCAGATCGACCGCCGAAATCCGGTACATGACCAGGAAATCCGGCCCCAGCGCCGCGCGAGTCCGGCGGACGATCTCGACCGGCAGCCGATGCCTGTTTTCCATGCTACCGCCGAATACATCGCTGCGAGGGTTCGTGCGCTCACTCGTAAACTGATTCAGAAGATAGCCTTCCGAACCCATGATTTCGACGCCATCGAAGCCAGCCGCCCTCGCCAGTTCGGCGCAGCGGACGAAACGCTCGATCGTCCCCCAGACCTCCCGGGTATCGAGTGCGTGCAGGGGACGCTTGTTGATGCGTGACGGACGCTCCGAGGCACCCACAGGCCGGGCGATGCGGGCATACCGCCCCGCATGAAGGATTTGCAGGAGTATCTTTCCGCCTTCCCGGTGAACCGCGGCGGTGATGGGCTTGAGCTTCTCTGCGTCGATCGGACTGGCCAGAACGGGCGCGGACTCGTCCATGCGCCCATCGGGGTGGGGAGCAAAGCCGCCGGTGACCATCAGGGACACCCCCTCGCGCGCCCGGGCGGCGTAGAACAACGCCAGACGCTCCGTGTGACGGTCGAGAAGCTCCAGCTGCATATGCATCGCTCCCATCAGGACACGGTTCCCCAGCATGTGGGCACCGGCGCGTAGCGGCGACAGCAGTATCGGGTAGCGGGTCGGCGTGCAGAGAGTCATAGCCTTCTCGAAAAACGGGAAATCGACGGCGGCTCCGGGCCGAATGCTTCACATTTCGGGGTAGTTCGGGCCGCCGCCGCCCTCGGGCGCAACCCACACGATATTTTGCGTCGGATCCTTGATGTCACAGGTTTTGCAGTGCACGCAGTTCTGAGCGTTGATCTGCAGGCGTTCGCCACTGCTTCCCGGTTGCGTAGCGTTTTTCACGAACTCATAGACCCCCGCCGGACAATAACGCGATTCCGGGCCAGCATACCTGGCCAAGTTGATGTCGACAGGGACCGACGGGTCCTTGAGCGTCAAGTGCACCGGCTGGTTCTCTTCATGACCCGTGTTCGAGATGAACACCGAAGATAGGCGATCGAAGGTGATCTTGCCATCCGGCCTGGGATAAGAGATCGGCCTGAAATCCGAAGCAGATTTCAGGCACTCGTGGTCGGCGTGCCTGCGGTGCAAGGTCCAGGGCACCTTGCCGCCGAAGAGCTTCTGCTCGATACCCACCATCATCGTCCCCACATACAAACCCTTGCTCATCCATTGCTTGAAGTTTCGCGCGCGATTTAGTTCCGAATAGAGCCAGCTGCGGTTGAAAGCTTCCGGATAGGCCGGGAGTTCGTCCCGGGCGCGGCCGGCACCGATGGCATCGAAAGCAGCCTGGGCCGCCAGCATGCCGGTCTTGATCGCGGCGTGGCTACCCTTGATGCGCGAAGCGTTCAGAAACCCCGCATCGTCGCCCACCAGCACGCCGCCCGGAAAGATCAGCTTGGGCAACGATAGAAGGCCACCCGCGGTCAATGCGCGCGCGCCATAGGCGAGCCGCTTGCCATCCTCGAAGAAGGGCTTGATCATCGGATGCAGCTTGTATCGCTGGAACTCCTCATACGGGCTGAGGTAAGGATTCTGATAGGCCAGGCCGACAACGAAACCCGCCGCCACCAGATTGTTTTCCAAATGGTAGAGAAAAGAGCCGCCGTAGGTGTCGCTTTTCAGAGGCCAGCCGGCGGTATGGATTACCAGGCCCGGCCTATGCCTGGCCGGATCGATCTCCCACAACTCCTTCAGGCCTATGCCGTAAGCCTGCGGATCGGCCCCTTTGTTCAGATCGTACTTGGTCATCAGCCTTTTGCCGAGGTGACCGCGACACCCTTCGGCGAACACGGTGTACTTGGCAACCAGCTCCATGCCCTCCTGGAAGCCGGCAGTTCGCTCACCATCTCGACCCACGCCCATATTGCCGGTGGCCACGCCGCGTACGGCGCCTCCCTCGTCATAAAGAATCTCGGTGCCGGCGAAGCCGGCATAGATCTCCACGCCGAGTTCCTCGGCCTTGGAGGCAAGCCAGCGGCACACGTTTCCCAGGGAGACGACGTAGTTGCCATGGTTCTGAAAGTTTCCGGGCAAAGCGAAGCCGGGTACTTTGAAACCGCCGGACTCGGACAAAAACAGGAACCGATCCTCCGTAACCGGCTGGTTCAGCGGCGCACCGTCTTGCTTCCAGGTCGGCCATAGCTCGTCAATGGCTACCGGATCCATCACCGCGCCGGAAAGAATATGGGCACCGATCGTCGAACCTTTTTCGATCAGGCAGACGCTGATCTCGCCGCCGCTCTCCGAGGCAAGTTGCTTGAGCTTGATCGCCGCGGCCAGTCCCGCCGGACCGCCGCCAACGATCAGCACGTCATACTCCATTACTTCCATGGTCATGCTTTCCAGTAGTTTCCAGTCAATAGATGGTCGATTCGAGGTGGCGCCATGTTCCCACCGTCTCTCGAAAACAAGGAGCATGTTCCAGGGCGCCGATCGCGCGGCAGAAATCGGCAACCCGATTCGCTTCGCAACGCCCTGCGGTCAACTTCCCGAACTTGGTCCGCAGATCGCCGAAACCCATCGGATTGTCCGCATGGCCCTTGGCCGAATCGATCCGGACATCGAAACGGTCACCGCTGGCAAGACGCACCGATAGTCTGCAAGGCGCGGATTGCGGATACCCATCGGATAATGCCGGGTCGACGGTAACCCTGGTTTTTCTCATCAAGCCCGCCAGTACCGCATCGTCGAGGCGCGCATCATTGAATGAATCCATATCCACGTCGCCGTAGACGAGCATGGTCGCGACGACAAAGGGCAGGCTGTGATCGGCGGTTTCCGCGGTTCTCGGCGCCCACTTCAATGATTCACTCGCCATTTCATTGAACGATTGCTGATACGTCGCCACGTCGATACTTTCGATCTGATCCGGCCGGACCACACCGAACAGCCGTTTCGCCGCCCAGGCGGCAGCTTGTCCGTGGTAGCACAATGGGAAATTCTTGAAGTTGACCCGCGCGATGCGGTTCGACTCACCGGCGATCGACGGCAGGTCCCAATCGAAGGCCCCGGTTATCTCGAACAAGCCATGCGGTCCCTCAAACACCTCTTCGGGACCGGTATACCCCTCCCGTGCCAAAAGGACGGCGAACATGCCATTGCGGGCGGCGTTCGCTCCCGCACAGTTCTTCCAATTCGAAAGACTCCCACGCCGTGTTTGCAGCAATGCAAGATTGGGGGCCAAGGCGAGGGACAGCGCTTGCCCCATTTGTTCCCTGCCCAGACCGAACAACATGCCCGCCCCCATCGCCGATGCGACCACGCCGTAAACGGGTTGGTCCCAGCCAAGGGCGTTCAAATCGACGGCATCACAGCAGGCGCAGTAGATCTCGTACGCCGCAATAGTCGCCGCGATGACTTCCGCGCCGCTCGAGTTACAGGCATCCGCCGCGGCGGCGATGGCGGCAACGACGTCGCTGGGATGTCCGCCGCATTTTTTCCTGTAGGCGTCGCTCAGATCGAGCAGGCGTAGCATTACACCGTTGGCATAAGCCGCCATCTCCACGCTGGCGGTCCAGTCACAGCCCCAGACCTGGGCAGCCGGCTGCCCCCCCTTGTAGCGGCCAGCGGTATGGCGGGCTTTGTGCGCCAGGGGCGTATCAAAAGCCCCCAGCGCACATGCGAAGGTATCCACCAGACTGCGTTTGCACGCGTCCACCGCGGAGGCGGAGAATGAAGCGTCTCTGGCGGAGATCGCGAAATCGACGATTCTGGACGAAGTTTTATCCATTCCCTATCCGGCCGCTCGCGCGGATCCGGTCATCGATGATTGCAGGCCGGCCTAGACCTGGATGCCGCTCGCTTTGATGATGGGAACGAATCGGGTGACCTGCTCTCGAACGAACCTGGCCGTGGACTCCGGCGTCGAATCCGTTACCGGATCGATCGCAAGGCCTTGTAGGTCCTTCTGGAACGCCACGTCGCTCATGATCTTGTGAGACCGATCGCCAAGATAGGCCACGGTGGCCGCCGGCATGGCCGGAGGCCCGAAAAGCGCGTTGAATGTGTAGGACAGCAGGTCGGGCATCCCGCTCTCGACCGCCGTCGGCACGTCGGGAGCAATCGGCGAACGCTTGTCCATCGTTATGGCCAGAATGCGGACTCGCCCCATGCGCTGCGCGGCCTCGACCGACGAGAAGGTCGCCATCAGGATAGGAATCTGGCCGCCGATCAGGTCTTGCACGCTGGTACCGCTTCCCTTGTAGGGAACATGAGGTAGCTCCAGTCCGCCGGCCTGGGTCTTGAACATTTCGCCGGTCAAGTGATTGATACTGCCGACGCCTGCGGAACCGTAGGCATACTTGCTCGGATTGGCCTTGATCAACGCGATCAACTCTTGAAGATTCCTGGCCGGAACACTCGGGTGCACCGCGACCACCATGGGAATGATGCCGAGCAGAGCAATCGGCGTGAAGTCCTTCACCGGATCATACGGCTGCTTGCCCATGATGAACGGACTGATCGCGTGAGTCGACGATGTCCCGATTTCCAGGGTATATCCGTCCGGCACCGCGCGAACGACCTCCAGGCTGCCGATCGTGCCCCCCGCTCCGCCCTTGTTTTCCGGCACGACCGACTGGCCCACTGCGGATTCCAGTTTCTGTGCAAAGCGGCGGCCCAGGATATCGGTCTGGCCTCCCGGCGCAAAGGGAATGATCAAGCGTACGGGACGATTCGGATAAGTGCCCTGTGCCAGCGCAAGCTTTGGTTCAACAAGAGATTGCCCGGCAGCAACACCAGCCGTGGCGAGAAAGACGCGGCGATCCATGAGTGTCTCCTAGGTTGTATGACGCTTGCTCAGGGCACAGAGATGGCTCATTTGGCGTCTTTTGTGAAACCGGATTTGGTTCGGCGGTTCAACCACCACCCATACTGCTTGGGCATCAACGAAAACTCGGCGTCGTAGCCCAGGGCATGGGCTGCGTGGGCGGCCCAGAACGGGTCATAGAGCATTTCGCGGCCGATTGCGATCAGATCGGCTTGCTGCCGTCGAAGAATCTCGTCCGCCTGCAGCCCATCGATGATCAGGCCTACTGCGGCGGTGGCAATGTCCGCGTCCCGTCGTATCGCTTCGGCATATGGCACTTGAAATCCGCGATTGGCAACATTGCGCGAAGCTGTCGGAGAGCGGATCGCAATGCCGCTCGCCGAGCAGTCGACGAGATCCACACCGCACTTCTTCAGTTCCCTGGCCAGTACGATGGAGTCCTCGATCGTCCAGCCGCCCTCGTCGACCGCAGAAACGCGGAAGAACAGCGGTTTGCCTTCCGGCCAGGCCTTGCGAACCGCCTTCGAAATTTCCAGGGCGAATCGCATCCGGTTTTCCAGGCTGCCGCCGTATTCATCCGTTCGATGGTTGGAGGCCGGGGACAGGAATTGATGGATCAGGTAGCCATGCGCGCCATGAACCTCGAGAATGTCGAATCCGGCCTTCTCGGCACGCTGCGCCGTGGCGACCCATGCATCGACCACATCGGCTATGTCGCTCTTGGACATGGGACGGGGGATGGGCCATCCTTCCAGGTAGCTTGTCGCACTGGGGCCGATCACCTCCCAGTGCTCCTCGCCTTCAACTGGCATCGAACGATCGAGCGGACCGAATCCGTCCCACGGCTTGAGCGTACCCGCCTTGCGCCCCGCATGATTGATCTGGATCGCGGGAACCGCCCCCTGCGCACGGATGAACTGCGTGAGGCGCTTGAGCGGCGCTATCTGCTCGTCCTTCCACAAGCCCATGTCACCGACGGTGCCCAGGCCCCGACGCTCGACTTTGGTCGCCTCCACGAAGACCAGCCCCGCACCGCCCATGGCGAACTTGGCGAAATGGGCGAAATGCCAGTCCGTGATGAAGCCATCCACCGCGCTGTACTGGGCCATGGGGGACACCATCACGCGATTCGGAATCGTGACGTCACGAAGGGTCAACGGGGTAAACAGCAGAGGGATTTTCATTGGGGCAAGGGTTTCATATCCGATCGACAAAGGACCAGCGCCTTTCCTATCACTCGGCGCTCGCGAACATCTTCCAAAGCCTCTTTCGCCTTCTCCAACGGATACTCGGAAGCAATGGCGGGAAGCAGCTTTCCGCCGGCGATGGCTTCGGCCAGTTCCCGGATGTTCCGGGCCCCGCCTTCCGGGAATTTCCTGGAATACGTGTCCCATGACACGCCGATCACGGAAGCGCCTTTCAGCAGGGGAAGATTCAGTGGCAAGCGCGGAATCTCCCCGGCCGTGAAACCCACCACCAGATGCCGTCCGTTCCAGCCCAGGCTCCTGAAGGCCGCCTCCGTATACCTGCCCCCGACCGGGTCGAGCACGACATCGACGCCACGTTCGCCAACGATCGCCTTGATCGCGCTACGCAGGTCGTCTTTCTCGTAGTTGATGGTGTAGTCGGCACCGCACTCGGTGCACCGTTTCAGCTTGTCGTCCGATGACGCGCAGGCAATGACCGTGGCCCCCGACATCTTTCCGAGCTGGACGCCGGCGATGCCCACGCCGCCGGCAGCGCCAAGAACGAGCAGAATGTCCCCTCGGGCAAGCTGCGCACGGTCTTTGAGCGCGTGGTAGCTGGTGCCATAGGCCAATGGGAATGCAGCGGCATGCCGCATGTCCATGCCCGCGGGGATCTTCCAGAATCGATCGGCGGCAACCACGGCCGACTCGGCAAAGCCCCCCGAGCGCGTAATGGCGACACCGGCATCGCCGGGTTCGATACCCGTCACGCCGGGCCCAATCTTTTCGACCACGCCGGAAAATTCATAGCCTGGAATGAACGGCAAGGCTGGACGATGCTGGTACAGATTGTCCAGCATCAAGAGATCCGGAAAATTGGCGGACGCGGCGTGCACCCGGACAAGCACTTCCCCCGCCCGCGGTACGGGTGTCTCGACATCCCTCACCGCCAGGGACGCAGGCGAATAAGACCCGCGTTCGCCGGAGCCATGCTCTCCAAAGGCTGTACAGACAAGGGCACGCATCATCAGGCCTTGTTCTTGCGATCCAGAAATGCCGCGACACGCTCGCGGTGGTCGGGCGTCTCGCGCAGGATGGAGGTATGGGACGACACCATGTCCAGATGCGATGCGAGCGTCATCGTCATGCCCTGGTAGATGGAGCGTTTGTAGGCACGCACCGCCTCGAAGGGCTGCGCCGCGATGGTCCGCGCAAGCTCTTTGGCGGCGCTCAACGCCTCGCCTTCCGGTACGACGCGATTGACCAGGCCTATGCGCTCGGCCTCGGCCGCATCGATGACACGGCCGGTCCAGCACAACTCCAGCGCCCGGGCGGTTCCGATCAGGCGCGGCAAGTACCAGGTACCCCCGTCCCCCGCGATCAGCCCGACGTTGATGTAGCTCTCGGCCATGGTTGCCGTCTGCGCCATGATGCGTAGATCGCACATCAGCGCCATATCCATGCCTGCACCGCGCGCGGTGCCATTGACCGCGGCGATGACAGGCTTGTCCATTCGTTCAAGCGCGAAGGCAATCTTGTGCACGTGGCGAAAAAGAAAATCCTTGCGTTCGAGCGCATCGTTGTTCGCGCGCTCTTTCTGGGCATTGACGTCGCCGCCGGTGCAAAATGCCTTCCCCGCGCCGGTCAGGATGATCGCCTTCACCGCCGGGTCCTCGGCCGCCTCTTCGAGGATCGCGTTCCACCTGATGATCATTGCCTTGGTGAAGGCGTTGTACTTTTCGGGACGATTCAGGGTCAGGACGGCAATGCCGTCCGTGTCGACCTCGAACAAGATCAGGTTGTCTTCGCTCATGACTCGGTCTCTTCCGCAGTAGGTCTGGTACTTGCGCGTACCGCGCATTGTTTGATTTGGGAGGGCCCATATCCCAGCAGTCCGCCCAGGATTTCCTGGCCGTGCTCGCCCAGCTGCGGGATGTGCGGCTTCGGTGCCGCGTCCGTACCGGGCATGGCGAACGGGGCATTGGGGATCAGGTAGCTGCCCGCCGGATCCACCACTTTCGTCATGGAACCCCGGTAGACGACCTGAGGATCGGCGATCGCCTCCGCGACCGTCATATAACGGCTGCACGGCACTCCGTCGGCCAGAAGGTGGTCCTCGCATTCAAGGCCGGTGCGTACCTTCGTCCACTCTCCGATCAGATCCATCAGTTCGCCCCAGTGCGCCTCCCTGGCGCGCGTACGAGAGAACCGCGGATCTTCGATCCACTCCGGATGGCCTACGGACCTGGCCAGGAGCTCGAAGTTCTTTTGGCTGGTGGGAGCCAGCACGATATGGCCGTCGATGGTCTTGAGAGGTTGGTAGACACGCACCTTCTCGTCGGTGGGCGCCTGCGCTTCCTGAACTTCGTAGACCAGGATGTTCAGCATCCCGTCGAATAGCGAGACATCCAGGTATTGGCCCCTGCCCGTGCGCAGGCGCTGGATGTACGCAGCCTGGACTGCACTGAAGGCGGATATCCCGCCGAACAAATCTCCGGTAAAGGTGGCGGTGTTGGCCGGCTGATCCGCCTTCTGGTAACCCATTTGCGCATGATCGAAACCGGAGGCCGCATGCACCATGGGAGCATAGGCCGGGCGCAAGGATTTAGGGCCGGTTTGGCCAAAACCCGAAATGGAACAATAGATCAGATCGGATCGCCCCTCGGAGAGCGCCTTATAGCCGACACCAAGACGGTCGGCAACACCCGGCCGCCAATTCTCCACCACGATGTCGCACTTCTGCGCCAGGGCCTTGGCGGTGGCAACGCCCACAGCGCTCTTCAGATTGAGCACGATGCATTTCTTGCCGGCGTTCAACTGCCCGAAGAAGCTGCTGTAGCCGTTGCGGACAGGACGCCGCGAACGGTTGTGATCGCCTTCCGGAGGTTCGACCTTGATGACTTCCGCGCCCAGGTCCGCTAGCAGACGGGTGCAATACGGCCCCGACATCATGTTTGTGAAGTCAAGAACTCTCACCCCCGCAAAGGGACCGGGATGGAGAGCAGGTTGCGTGGCTGCTGACATGAGGACTTCGGCTCCGAAAATTTCTACTTGGAAAACTGCGCGGGAATGGGGGCGATCACGCGCCAAAGCGCCTCGCCACCCTGCGTCGCGACATGCCGTCCAATCCACTCGGCCCATTCGCGCTCATCTCCGAACTCCTCGCGCCAGGACCAGACGCGCCGGGTCGACAGGTGCAGCGCGTGCTCCTTGGTGAACCCCATGGCGCCGTGAATTTCGTGGGCGATGGCGCTGACGATGCCGGCGGCTTCGGAAGCCCGGACCTTGGCGACCGCAATCGCGAACGGCGAGGCCTGTTGGGCCAGGCCCTCGACGGCGGTTTGCACGGCCGCGGAGGCGGCTGCCACTTCACCGGCCAGAACAGCAGCCTGCTGTTGGATAGCCTGGAATTTCGCAATGGGCTTGCCGAACTGGATCCGCTCTTGGGCATAAGTGACCGAACTAGCAAGAATGGTCTCAAGAGCGCCGGAAATGGCACATGCACGCGCCAACGCACCAAGCGCGTGGACTTCGCCGGGCGACATCCCGCGCTCGATCGCCACATCGGCTTCGTCAACGATGGCATCGCCGAAATCCACGGTATCGCGCGGCTCGTTGGCAAGGTTCTCCGCCTGGTGTCGGACGGCCGGCTTTCTGACCACGACGGTTGCCGGCTTTTGGTCACACATCGCGGTAACGACGACAAAGGAGGCATGCCGCGCCCAGGGAACGCGGTGCACCACCCCACTGAGTCGCCACTGCCGATTCACCCTGCGCAATTGCACCTGCGTTCCCCCTGACATGGGAGCAATCGTGGCCGGCCCCTCCACGGGCGGCAGGCCAGCCGCCGACAGCAGCATCTCGGCCAGCAGCGTTTCGGCCAAGGGCGCATGCAAGGAATAGGCGCCGGCGACTTTCAACAACGAAAATGCATCGGCCAGGTCGCACCCCGGTCCGCCGCGCGCTTCCGCCGTGGCCGCAAGAGTCAGTCCGGAATCTTCGAGAGCCGTCCAGACAGCTTCTGGCCACCCTCCTCGTTCTGCCGTTTCGATGGCCTGGCGGGTGCAGTAATCCCCGAAAAGACGTCTTGCGGGGTCCAATAACAGTTCGCGTTCGGTAGTCATCGGGGCAATCTCAGCGAAGTCCAAGCCCACGTGCGATGATCCCGCGGAGAATTTCCGCAGTACCTCCGCGTATCGTGTGCGACGGGGCATAGAGGATCGCCCTGGCGAGCATGTCGTGGAAACCGTCGGCCGGATCCAGGCTGGCCCTCGCCCACTCGGGGATGACGCGGCGCGCCACGGCGGGAATCTCCTGGTCCAGATGAGTGCCCAGGTCTTTGACCAGGGCCGCTTCCACCATGGGCGATTCACCCCGTTCCAGGAGTCCCGCGATGGAAAAAGACATCTGGTGCAGTGTGGAGAGGTGGGCAACGAGACGTCCCACTTGCTCGGCATCGGATTCGGCCGCGCCCTTCCCGAGGTGATCCACCAATGCGACGAGAAGACCGTAGGCGTTCATCCATCGTTCGGAGCCGCTGCGTTCATGGGCAAGTTCGCCGGTGACCTGGCTCCATGCGCCGCCTACCTTGCCGATCACGGCATCCTCCGGCAGGAAGACCCCGTCAAAGATGACTTCGTTGAAATCGTGGTCATCCGCAAGGTTGTAGATCGGGCGGATCGTGATGCCTTCGGTCTTCAAATCCACCATGAACTGTGTGACACCCGCGTGCCGATCCGCCTCGGTTCGCGCACTCGTTCGTGCGAACAGATTCATCTTGTGCGCCATATGCGCATAGCTGGTCCAGACTTTGGTGCCTTCGACCAACCACCCGCCATCGACCTTGGTCGCTTTGGTCCGGATGGAAGACAGGTCGGAACCCGAATCCGGCTCGCTCAAGCCGACACAGATGTAGCACTCCCCCTTGGCGATCTGGGGCAGGATTTCGCTTTTCTGCTTCTCGGTCCCCACGGCAAGAAGAAGCGGTCCTATCTGGCGATCGGCCAGCCAATGCGCGCGCACCGGCGCACCGGCGGCGAGCAACTCTTCGGCCACCACATAGCGTTCCAGGTAGGAGGATTCCTGGCCACCATATTGCTTTGGCCACGTCATCCCGATCCAGCCTTTGGCGGCGACTTTGCGGCTGAACGCGGGATCGTAGCGATCCCATCCGGCAGCTGTACGGGTATAGCCGCCCGATGCATGCTCGTCCGCAAGAAAGTCGCGGGCCTGTCGGCGCAGGGCGGCCAGCTTCGGCGCCACTTCTGCGATTGGCGGAATGAAGTTAGTGAGTTTCACGTGGTTCGTACATCGGCGTTGCCGAGAGTGCGGCTCCGCCGAAATGTCTCCGAAAAATTCTTCTGGAAAGCTCGCCAGGCATTCATTCGTTCATATTTGTGAACGTTGTTCATATTATTAAATCTAACGAGCACCCTGTCAACAGACAAGGCGGAACTTATTCCTTGCCTTCGTAATATTTCCGGAACTCGGGTTTCCTCTTTTCCAGGAACGCCCGCACACCCTCATGCGACTCTTCCGTGCCGTAATAAAGGCTGAGCGCCTGCATGCCGAGTCCCCCGATACCACGGATCGAATCGGAGTCAGCATTGAACGAGCGCTTCGCAATGGAAATCGCCGTCGGGCTCAAGGCCAGGATCTCGTCACACCAGCGCTTCACCTCGGCATCCAGTTGATCCGCCGGCACGACCGCGTTCACCAACCCCATTTCCAAAGCCTGCGCCGCCTGGTAGCGACGGCATAGAAACCAGATCTCGCGCGCACGCTTCTCGCCGACGACTCGGCCAAGGAGCGCGGTGCCGAACCCAGGATCCACCGAGCCGACCTTGGGACCGACCTGACCGAAGATTGCGGTCTCTGACGCAATGGCCAGATCACAACACGTGACCAGCACGTTGCCGCCACCGATCGCATAACCGTTGACTCTTGCGATCACGGGCTTGGGCACTTCGCGGATCAACCCCTGCAGTTCCTCGACAGGGAGTCCGATCATGCCTCGGCCGTCATATCCGCCATCGTGCGCCGACTGGTCACCGCCAGTGCAAAACGCCTTGTCTCCCGTCCCCGTCAGGACTATCACGCCAACCGACCTGTCCCACCCGGCGCGGTTGAGAGCGTCGATCATCTCGTCGCAGGTCTTGCCTCGAAAGGCGTTGTATTTCCCGGGACGGTTGATCGTGATCGTCGCAACGCCGTCGTCCTGACGGTAAATGATGTCGCTGTACTCGCCCATGTCTGCTCCTCAGTTGTCGTGGCAAAAAATATTCAACGAATCATGGCATAGAACCTTTCGTCAGTGTATATTTACGAACATCGTTCATATATAAGAACGACCTAAGAATCGTCCCCCGCCCCAGACAGTGCGGCCGCCCCTCGGAACAAAGCCCTACTCACATCGCAGATAGACATGGCTGGACCTCTCTCACATCTCCGCATCCTCGACCTGACGCGCGTCCTGGCCGGTCCCTGGTGCACACAGATGCTTGCCGATCTGGGTGCCGACGTCATCAAGGTGGAACGCCCCGTTGCAGGCGACGACACGCGTCATTGGGGTCCGCCGTGGACCAAAGACGGCCAGGGCGACAATACGGAGGACTCCGCGTACTTCACGTCCACCAACCGAAACAAACGTTCGATTGCGGTCGATCTCAGCACGACAGAAGGCCAGGCGCTGGTTCGCGCCCTGGCGGCGAAGTCGGACATTCTGGTGGAGAACTACAAGGTCGGAGACCTCAAGCGCTACGGCCTGTCCTATGAAGACCTGCGCGAGGTCAATCCCAGGCTGATCTACTGTTCGGTCACGGGCTATGGACAGACCGGCCCCTACGCGTCGCGTCCTGGCTACGACTTCGTCTTCCAGGGCGAAGGGGGGCTCATGAGCATCACCGGCGAAGCCGATGACAAGCCCGGAGGCGGCCCGATGAAAACCTCGATCGCGGTGGCGGACGTGCTCACGGGATTGAACGCCACGATCGGCATTCTTTCCGCGATAGAGAGTCGCCACGAAACAGGTCGTGGACAGCATATAGACATCGCGCTTCTCGACACGATCGTGCATTTCGGCTCGAACCAGATCGTCAGCTACTTCACCAGCGGCAAGATTCCCCAACGTTGGGGGAACGCCCACCCCAACCTCACGCCTTACCAGATCTTCAAGACTGCCGACGGCCACCTGATCGTGGCTTGCGGCAACGATGCCCAATACCAGGCGATCTGCTCGATCCTGGGACGCGACGACCTGGCGCGGGACCCTCGATTCCAAATCATGTCGGGGCGCAACGAAAACCGGGCGGCGCTGGTCCAGCAGCTTGAAAGGACTTTTTCCGAACATACCACCGAGGAATGGCTCAAGCGTCTCGAGAACTGCGATGTCCCAACCGGTGCGATCAACACTTACGACAAGGTATTCCAGCATCCCCAGGTGGTCCATCGCCAGATGAGAGTGGACATGCCGCACGTAGCGGGAGGCATGGTGAGCACCGTGCGCAACCCGATCCGGCTTTCGGGAACGCAGATCGAATACCGGTATGCGCCGCCACAGCGCGGCCAGCACACTGACGAAATCCTTGGCGAAGTCCTGGATCTCACCGCCAGCGACCTGGAAGCACTGCGCAAGAAGGGCACGATTGAATGAAGCGGCGCGCAGAGCGCCCGGGGGACCCGCACAAATGACCTACGAACTGCAAGAGGACCAACGCCAGGTCCAGGATCTCATCCGCCGCGTCGCCAGGGAGCGCGTCGCTCCACGCGCGCAGGAAATCGACCGGACTGCCGAATACCCTCACGACATGTTTGCCCTGCTCAAGGATCTGGGACTATTCACCTTACCTTTCCCCGAGGTCTATGGCGGCGCCAACAGCATGCTATCCGCATGCGTTGCCATCGAGGAACTGGGACGTGTCTGCTACAACACCGCCTACCTCCTTCTCGTCCAGTGGGTGCCTTTTGGAGCAATCCTCGCTGGCGGCACAGAGACCCAGAAACAGCGCTTGCTGCCCGGCCTGGCTGCTGGAGAGATCCGCGGCGCGTTTTCCACCACCGAAGCGCAGAGCGGGTCCGATGTCGGCAGCATCCGCTGCCGCGCCATAAAGGTGGGGGGCGGCTACAGGATCAATGGCGCCAAGATCTGGTGCACGAACTCCGACATCGCGGATTTCGTCCTGGTGGCGGCCAAGTACAACGATGGCAACAAGGACGGAATCAGCCTGTTCATCATCGAGAAAAACGCCGAGGGATTCACGGTCGGAAAGAAAGAAGACAAGATCGGCGCACGCGGCGTTCCCTCCTGCCCGCTCTTCCTCGACAACGTATTCGTCCCCGACGAAAACCTGCTCGGAGGCGGCTTCCGCGCCGTCATGGAAGCCTTCAACGCCAGCCGTCCGCTGATCGGCGCTCGCGGCGTTGGGCTGGCCCAGGGCGCCATCGACCACGCCATCGAGTTCATCACCAACCGCAATGCCTTCGGCCAGTCCATTTCGGAATTTCAAGGCATCCGATGGATGCTCGCGGACATGGCGATCCAGACCGAGGCCGCTCGCAACCTGGTCTACCGCGCCGCATCGATGGTGGATGCCTGCGAACCCTCGGCTGCGTTGGCGCCGGTCGCCGCCATGGCCAAGTGCTTCGCCACGGACACCGCGATGCGTGTGGCAACTGACGCGGTGCAGATGTTCGGCGCCGCGGGCGTCTCGTCGGAGTACCCGATCAACCGATACTTCCGGGACGCGAAAGTTCTTCAGATCATCGAGGGCACCAATCAAATCCAACGCAACATCGTCGCCAACGGGTTGCTTGGCCGTCCTTCCCGCCGATAGACGGACGCCAGGCACCGCCAACAGGAAAGGTAAAACCATGAGTGAAGAAGACATCCCCACCGTCGGTCTTGGCCTGTACTTCGAGGATCTACCGCTCGGGAGAAAATTCAAGACGCTCGGCCGCACCGTCCAGGACGCCGATATCTGCGCATTCATCAACGTCATTCACATGACGGAGGTGCTGTTCACCGATATGGAGTTCGTCAGGAACGAGTCGGACATCAAGGGCCGTATTGCCCCGGGGGCGTTCATCTACGGCATGGCCGAAGGCCTGCTCGCCCAATCGACGATGCAGAAGACGGGCTACGCGTTCATCAACATGGAGCTTACCGTCCATTCGCCAGTGTTTGCCGGCGACACGTTGCATGTGGAGTGCGAGGTCATCGAATCCCGCCGTTCGAATAGCCGGCCGGGCCGTGCACTGGTCCGTACCCGCAACAAGGTCGTCAAGCAGGACGGCACGGTCGCCCTGACCTACACCCCGCTGCGGATGCTGAAGTGCCGAGACGCCGCGAGATAGCAACTTTTTTGCAATGGAGAAAGCCATGCGAGGACTCAAGGACAAGGTCGTCATCATTACCGGCGGAGCCGGCGGCATCGGCACGGCGCTTTCTGCAAGATTCGCCGCCGAAGGCAGCAAAGTCGCCATCTTCGATCTCAACGCGGCCAGTGCCGACGCAGTCGTGGACGGGATCAAGACGAACGGAGGAACAGCCATAGGTTGCGCGGTCGATATCACCGACCACGATGCCGTCAATGAAGCGGTCGCCAGGATCGAGGCCACGCTCGGCCCCGTCGACGTGCTCGTGAACAACGCCGGCTGGGATCACGCGGACCGCTTCGTCAACACCACGCCGGCCCTTTGGCAGAAGCTGATCTCCATCAATCTCGTCGGCCCGCTGAATCTTCATCATGCGGTGCTCAAGGGCATGCTCGAACGCGGCCATGGACGCATCGTGAACATTGCCTCCGATGCCGGCCGGGTCGGCTCCTCGGGAGAATCCGTCTACTCGGCATGCAAGGGCGGCATCATCGCCTTTACCAAGACCATCGCCCGCGAGACCGCGCGCAAGAAGATCAACGTCAACGTTGTCTGCCCGGGACCGACCGACACCGCGCTGTTCAAGGATTTTGCCGGGGAAGGCGAAAGTGGAGACAAGCTGCGCGGCGCGCTGGAAAAAGCGATTCCGTTTGGCCGCCTGGGCCAGCCGGAAGATGTAGTCGGTGCCGTCTGCTTCCTGGCCTCGGACGATGCAGCCTTCATTACGGGCCAGGTGATTTCTGTCTCGGGTGGGCTGACGATGGCGGGCTAGTGCCGTCCGCCCCCTTTCACCAGGCAGCACCGGTTCCCAATGAATGCGAGACAAACGGCATGAAGACGATTTTCAAGACGGCTCCCCTTCTTCTCCTCATCCCCATCGGGTCCAACACCGCTTACGCCGAAGAACCCTATCCGTCGCGCCCGATCCGCCTGGTCCTTGGATTTGCCGCCGGCGGAGGGACCGATGTCATTGCCCGCGGCATTGCCCAGAAAATGGGCGATGCCATGGGAGGACAGGTCTTCGTCGACAACGTGACCGGCGCCAACGGCAATATCGGCAGCGACCAGGTCGCGAAATCCAGGGCTGACGGCTACACGCTCCTCTACAACACGTCCGCCCTGATCCTGAGTCCTTCGCTGTACACGAAGCTTCCGTACAGCTACAAGGATTTTCAGCCCGTTGCTCTCACGGCCAGCCTGCCGATCATCCTGGTGGCATCACCGAAGAGCCCGTACAAAAGCGCGTCGGACCTCATCGCCGCCATCAAGGCGAATCCGGGAAGGTTGAACTACGCGTCCGCCGGGAACGGCAACATCACCCACCTCTCCGCACTGCTCTTGCTACAAGCGATCGGGGGGGCCGCAACTCACGTTCCCTACAAGGGCGAAGCCCCCGCCGTCACCGACGTCGCAAGCGGACAGGTGGATTTCTATGCTGGCACCTCCGCGGGAGTGATCCCATTCATCAAAGACAAGCGCCTGATCGCCCTGGCTGTGGGCACGGAAAAGCGCATGAGCGGGCTGCCGGATGTCCCCACCCTCTCCGAGGTTGTCGGCAAGCCGTTGGAACTTGGCGCCTGGTCAGGCATCGTGGCCCCGGCGGGCACCAAACCCGAAATCGTCGCCAAGCTCAACGCGGCCATTCAAACGGCCCTGAACGACAAGGATCTACTGGTTCGCCTTGCAGAACAGGGAGCCGAACCGAAGCACGGCACGCCAGTCCAATATGGCAGATTCATCACCGACGAACATGAGCGATGGGACAGGATCATCAAATCCAACAACGCACGCATCGACTAGCCCTGCAAGATCGAAGAGGAAGCATGCAATGGCTATCGACACCTTGGAACAAATGCAGGCAATCGTGGACCGGTCACCCTTCAATCGATGGATCGGGGTCAAAGTTGCCCATCTGGGCCCCGATGGGCTCATGCTGGAGGTTCCCTGGCGTCTCGACCTCGTATCCAGTCCGGAACGCAACTCGATACACGGCGGTGTCCTGGCATCGCTCATCGATACGGCCAGCGACTACGCCATTGCGGCACGCCTTGGCTATCCGGTCCCGACCATCGACCTTAGCGTGGACTACCACCGGGCCGCCAACTCCGGGATCTTGCGCGCGAGCGCGCAGGTCGTTCACATGGGGAAGCAATTGATCACTGCGCAAACGCGCATTGCCGATGATCAAGGCCGCCCGATCGCCAGCGGTCGAGGACTCTATTTCGACAGCGGCCCCCCTCGGGCAGTACCCAAGACGACCGGAGCCGGACAGCAATGACAACGACGACCGGTATTGCCAGCGGTCCCTTGAAGGGAATCAGGATTGTCGAATTTGCAGGCATAGGCCCGGCGCCGATGGCAGCCATGACCCTCGCCGACATGGGCTCGACGGTACTGAGGATAGATCGGCCGGTCCCGCCTGGCCTGGGTATCGAGCGACCGCTCGAATACAACCTGCTCTTGCGCAATCGCCAAAGCATCGCACTCGACTTGAAGGATCCGGCGAGCAAAGACCTGGTACTGGAACTGCTTGAAACCGCGGATGCACTGATCGAAGGCTTTCGTCCCGGCACGATGGAACGGTTGGGGTTGGGACCGGAGATCTGTCTTGCCCGCAATCCGCGTCTCGTATACGGCCGGATGACGGGCTGGGGGCAAGACGGGCCCCTCGCTCGAGCAGCCGGACACGATCTCAACTACATCGCGCTCACCGGCGTATTGAACTGGATCGGGCGCGAAAAGCAACCGCCCACGCCGCCGCTCAATCTGGTGGGAGATTATGCGGGCGGCGGACTCTATCTGGCGTTGGGAATTCTTGCTGCCATCCTCGAGGCACGCAATTCCGGACAAGGACAGATCGTCGATGCCGCGATTGTCGATGGCACGGCCGCTCTGGCAACTTCCGTTTTCGGCATGCATGAAGCGGGCATGCTCGGCCCCCGGGGAGAGAATATCCTCGATTCCGGCGCCCCCTACTACGATGTGTATGAGTGTGCCGACGGGTGCTGGGTGTCGGTCGCTCCGATCGAAGACAAGTTCTATCAAGATCTTCTCGATCGTCTGGAGATCGATGCAACGACGCTCGGCCGCCGGGAGGCCCCCGATTATCGTCGACGAGCAGCGGCCGCCTTGAAGGCCAGGTTCAAAAGCCAGGATCGCGACTATTGGTGCAGGCTGCTGGAAGGTACGGACGCTTGCTTCGCGCCGGTCCTGAGCGCCAGCGAGGCGCCGGAGCACCCCCACCTCAAGGCTCGCCGGACCTTCGTAACGGTGGACGGAATCACCCAGCCGGCGGCGGCACCGCGATTCTCTCGTACCGGCAACGGGCTTCCCGTTCCGCCAGCGAAACCGACCAAGGAGACAGGCAGGGCAGTTCTTGCAGAGTGGCTGGGCGCCGAAAAGGCGCGATCAAGGGACGGATTGCTGAAAGGATGACCAGCGCCGGACCTGCTGCGTCAATTGCGAACGTCGCGCAGTACGTCGGAGGCTCGCGGTGCGACCTCCAGCATCAGCCTTTTCAAATCCGGAAGGGCCTTCTGGAAGCGCTCGGTAGGACCTGCAATCATCAACGCATGCATCGCCGTGCCATCGTTGGAAATAATGGGCGCGGCAATACCGGAAGCGCCAGAAACCGCTTCCCCGAGACTGATGGCGATACCCGTTTCTTGGATCCGCTCAAGCTCTTCCTTTAGCCAGGCCTTGTCGATAGCGGCCTTGGTCACCGGGCCGACCATCTTGGTGGATTTTATGTACCGGTCACGCCACTCCGGTGGCTGGAAAGCCAGCAGGGTGCGGCCGGCGGCAGACACGAACAGGGGCCTGGAGGTACCTGCGGGGACGGCATAACGAACGGCTTCCTGGCTCTCGATCATTTCCACGTAGTTGCACAGGCCAACAGTGCGGTCGATCGTCGCGAGGTAGACGCTTTCGCCACTCCTCTCGGCAAGCTCCAGCAGAAACGTGCGTATCAGTTTGGAGAAGGTACGGACAGAAAGTATGTCGAGCGAAAGCTGGAACGCCTTCGGCCCCAGGCTGTAGCGGCCCGTGGCTTGCGTCAAGAAGCCACTTTGCACCAATGGCCTCAGGAGAGAAAGCAGGCTGCTCTTGGGGGAGACCAACGCGGCACTCAGCTCGGCAAGCGACATGCTATCGCCGGATTTGGCAAGGGAGTGGAATATGTTCAACAGACGCATCAGGGACCGGGGCCCCGAAGATCCTGCTTCGCCAGGAATCACATCTTCCCGCTTTGGGTTTTTTCCAGTATTCGTCAACTGCGTCATGTCCCACGTCGAATCTAGAGAAGATGCGGATATGCAGAGCGATCTCAGTTTAACGCGTTTAAGTCGCCCACACCCCTTTCTTCCGCCTTGCCGCGAACATTGAAAGCCCCTTTTTTGCTTTGGAGACGCACATGCTGGTTACCCTTGAGTATCGTGGAGCGATTGCGATCGCAACGTTGAACCGCCCGGAGGCCCTCAACGCATTGAGCCTTGAACTGCTGTCCGATTTGAGGGATGTCCTCGGGCAGATCCGGCAATCCGCGGCGCGCGGATTGCTCATCACCGGCTCCGGCGGCAAGGCTTTCTGCGCTGGCGCCGACATCAAGGAAATGATGGAACGCTCTGCGTCTGCAAGCAGGAAGGCCATTGCGGAAGCGCAAGCCATCATCAGCAGCGTCGGCACGCTCCCCATCCCTTCTGTCGCCATGATCAACGGCTTTGCCTTCGGAGGCGGACTCGAGATCGCCCTGGCGTGTACGTTCCGAATCGCGATGAAACAAGCACGGATGGGCTTGCCGGAGATCAAACTTGGCCTCATACCCGGATATGGCGGCACGCAGCGACTCCCACGTCTCGTCGGCGAGTCGCGCGCACTCGATCTGATTCTGTCGGGACGGACGGTCGATGCCGACGAAGCCTACCGCATGGGGTTGGTTGACCGGCTGTCGGAAAGCAGCGACCCGATCGAAGCCGGCGTGGAGTTCCTGGCTCAGTTCACTGGCTTTAGCCTTGCCGCCTCCGCCCTTGCCCGGGAAGCAGTCGCGAGAGGAGCCGAGCGCGGCCTGGACGATGCGCTCAAGATCGAAGGTGATCTGCTGACGCTCGCGCTCCAAAGCAGCGACGCCAAGGAAGGCATGCTGGCGTTCATAGAGAAGCGCAAGGCTTCTTTCAAGGATGAGTGAACGATTGGAGGAGGGACAAGCTTCACATGTCGCCGGCTCTCCACCGGTTGCCTGCCCAGTTGGCATGGTCCGCGCGGCCGGGGCACCGATTCCAGGCTATGATGGTAGGTTGCCGTGCGCTTTCCCAACCCTGCCTTACCCGTGCCTGATCTCACTCTCGACGATTTCGACTACGAACTTCCGCCCGAGCTGATCGCCCAGACCCCCGCCGCCGACCGCACCGCCAGCCGCCTCCTCCACCTGGATGCGCAAGGCGGACTGCACGACCGCCGGTTTGCCGATCTGCCCGGCCTGCTGCGCCCGAACGATCTCCTGGTCTTCAATGACACGCGGGTGATCAAGGCCCGCCTCTTCGGCGAAAAAAGCAGCGGCGGCAAGGTGGAACTGCTGGTCGAACGCATCACCGAGCCCGACCGGGCGCTGGTGCACCTGCGCGCCAGCAAGTCGCCCAAGGCCGGCGCGGTGATCCGCCTGGCGGGCGCCTTCGACGTGACCATGCTGGGCCGCGAGGGCGACCTGTTCGACCTGCGCTTCCCCGGCCCGGTGCTGGAACTGCTGGCCGAGCACGGCCAGACGCCGCTGCCCCCCTACATCACGCACACGCCCGACACCGGCGACGACGCCCGCTATCAGACGGTATATGCCCGGGAACCCGGCGCGGTGGCCGCCCCCACGGCGGGGCTGCACTTCGACGATGCCCTGCTGGCGACGCTACGCGCCCAGGGCGTGCGCACCGCCTTCGTGACGCTGCACGTGGGCGCCGGCACCTTCCTGCCGGTGCGGGTGGACAATCTGTCCGAGCACGTGATGCACAGCGAACTCTATACGCTGCCCCAGGCCACCGTGGACGCCATCGCGCAGGCCCGCGCCGCGGGTGGCCGGGTGGTCGCCGTGGGCACGACCAGCGTGCGGGCCCTGGAGTCGGCCGCCGCCACCCACTGGCCGCTGCGCGAGACGCGCGGCGACACGCGCCTGTTCATCACGCCCGGCTTCGAGTTCCGGGCGGTGGACGCGCTGGTCACCAATTTCCACCTGCCCAAGTCGACGCTGATGATGCTGATCTCGGCGTTCGCGGGCATGGACCCCATCCGCCGCGCCTACGCCCACGCCGTGGCCCAGCGCTACCGCTTCTTCAGCTACGGCGACGCGATGTTTATAGAACGATGAACGGACTCAAATTCGAACTCCTGGCCACCGATGGCCAGGCTCGCCGCGGGCGCGTGACGCTGAACCACGGCGTGGTCGAGACGCCCATCTTCATGCCGGTGGGCACCTACGGCACGGTCAAGGCCATGGCGCCCTACGAGCTGGACGAGGTCGGCGCGCAGATCGTGCTGGGCAACACCTTCCACCTCTGGCTGCGGCCGGGCACGCAGATCATCGACGCCCACGGCGGCCTGCACGGCTTCATGCAGTGGCACAAGCCCATCCTGACGGACTCGGGCGGCTTCCAGGTGTTCAGCCTGGAGGGCCTACGCAAGATCACCGAGGAAGGCGTGCGCTTCGCCTCCCCCATCGACGGGGCGCGGCTGATGCTCACGCCCGAGGAATCGATGCGCATCCAGCGCAGCCTGAACTCGGACATCGCGATGGTGTTCGACGAATGCACGCCCTATGCCATCGACGGCCGGCCGGCCACGACCGAGGAAGCGGCCACGTCGATGCGGATGTCGCTGCGCTGGGCCCGGCGCTCGCGCGACGAATTCGAGGCGCTGGAGAATCCCAATGCCCTGTTCGGCATCGTCCAGGGCGGGATGTTCGAGTCGCTGCGCGACGAATCCCTGGCCGGGCTCAAGGACATCGGCTTCCACGGCTACGCCATCGGCGGCCTGTCGGTGGGCGAACCCAAGGAAGACATGCTGCGCATCCTGGCCCACGTGGCGCCCCGGCTGCCGCAGGACGCCCCCCGCTATCTGATGGGCGTCGGAACGCCCGAGGACCTGGTGGACGGCGTGGCCGCCGGCGTGGACATGTTCGACTGCGTAATGCCCACGCGCAACGCCCGCAACGGCTGGCTGTTCACCCGCTACGGCGACGTCAAGATCCGCAACGCGCGCTACCGGGACGACACCCGTCCGCTGGATGAAACCTGCGGCTGCTATACGTGTCAGAACTTTTCCCGCTCGTACCTGCACCATCTGTTCAGGTCGAACGAGATCCTGGGGGCGCGGCTCAATACCATCCATAACCTTCACTATTACCTGCAGTTGATGCAGGAAATGCGCGACGCCATCGCCGGCGGCGTTTTCGCGGCCTGGCGCGCGGAATTCGCCGCCAACCGGGCCCGTGGCGTCTAGAATGCCACCTCCCGGCCCCGCCGTGACCAACCAGGAGCTCGCGGCCACTGGTCAGCACGGCGGATCCGGCCTGGGTTATCCCTAAAAGAGGCCTGGTTCCACCCTGCGCGGGCTGGGCTACAATTTTGAGTTATTTTCGACGCAAGTCATTGATTCTGGAGAAGAAATGCTGACATCCAACGCGCTCGCCAATGTCCTGGCGCAAGCTCCTGCGGCCGGAGGCGAAGGCGCCCTGATGGGGATGCTGCCCATCGTCCTGATGTTCGTGATCCTCTATTTCCTGATGATCCGTCCTCAGATGAAGCGCCAGAAGGAGCACAAGAACATGGTCGCCGCGCTGGCCAAGGGCGACGAAGTCGTCACCTCCGGCGGCATCCTGGGCAAGGTCGTCCAGGTCAACGACACCTACGTCTCGGTGGAAATCTCGCGCGAAGGCGACAAGGCGGTGGAAGTCCTGGTCCAGAAGACCGCGGTCCAGACCGTCCTGCCCAAGGGCACCATCAAGGCTCTGTAAGCCAGGCGCTCGCGTCCATGCCGCCCGCGCGGCATCGATGCACTGCCGGGGGCTGGCGCCAGGCGCCGCCCCTTTTTCGCGTTCTGCGGCCGGGCCCACCGCGGGCACCGGCGCCGATGCGCCAGCCTTCCGAGGTTTGATTACCGATGAATCGCTATCCTCTCTGGAAGTACATCATGATCGCCGTGGTGGTCGTGATCGGCTTCGTCTACACCCTGCCGAATTTCTTCGGCGAGTCCCCCGCCGTCCAGGTCTCCAGCGCCAAGGCGACCATCAAGGTCGACAACTCCATGATGGAGCGGGTGGACCAGACCCTGCAGGCCGCGGGCATCTCCAACACCGGCCTGTACTTCGAGCAGAACGGCCCGGTGGGCACGGTGCGGGTGCGCCTGAACACCCCGGACCAGCAGCTGCGCGCACGCGACCTGCTCGAGAAATCGCTGAACCCCGACTCGTCCGACCCCGGCTACGTGGTCGCGCTGAACCTGCTGTCGGCCTCGCCCGCCTGGCTGCGCTCGCTGCACGCGCTGCCCATGTACCTGGGCCTGGACCTGCGCGGCGGCGTGCACTTCCTGCTGCAGGTGGACATGAAGGGCGCGCTGACCAAGCGCTACGACGCCATGACCGGCGACGTGCGCTCGTTGCTGCGTGACAAGAACATCCGCCACAACGGCATCGACCGCGTCGGCCAGAGCATCGAGATCAAGTTCCGCGACGCCGCCACCCGCGATGCCGCGCGCGACGTGCTGCGCAATGGCCTGCCCGACCTGCAGCTCAGCGACCAGGACGCCGGCGGCGACTTCAAGCTGACCGGCGCCCTGACCCCGCAGGCCATCAAGACCTCGCAGGACAACGCGCTGCGCCAGAACATCACGACGCTGCACAACCGTATCAACGAACTGGGCGTGGCCGAGCCGGTCATCCAGCAGCAAGGCGCCGACCGCATCGTGGTCCAGTTGCCGGGCGTGCAGGACGTGGCCAAGGCCAAGGACATCCTGGGCCGCACCGCCACGCTGGAAGTGCGGATGGTGGACGATTCGCCGGAAGCCACCAGCGCGCTGGCCAGCGGCACCGTGCCCTTCGGCCTCGAACGCTACACCGATCGCGACGGCCGGCCTGTGCTGGTTCGCCGCCAGGTCGTGCTGACCGGCGAGAACCTGCAGGACGCCCAGGCCGGCTTCGACGGCCAGACCCAGCAGCCCGCCGTACACCTGACGCTGGACGCCAAGGGCGCCCGCATCTTCCGCGACGTGACCCGCGACAACGTGGGCAAGCGCATGGCCATCCTGCTGTTCGAGAAGGGCAAGGGCGAAGTCGTGACCGCGCCCGTGATCCGCACCGAGATCAGCGGCGGCCGCGTGCAGATCTCCGGCAGCATGACCACGGTCGAGGCCAACGACACCGCCCTGCTGCTGCGCGCCGGTTCGCTGGCCGCGCCCATGGAGATCATCGAGGAACGCACCATCGGCCCCAGCCTGGGCGCCGACAACATCGAGAAGGGCTTCCACTCGGTGGTCTACGGCTTCGCCGCCATCGCCATCTTCATCGTCCTGTACTACGGGCTCTTCGGCGTGTTCTCGGTGATCGCGCTGGCAGTCAACCTGCTGCTGCTGATCGCGCTGCTGTCCATGCTGCAGGCCACGCTGACCCTGCCGGGCATCGCCGCCATCGCGCTCACGCTGGGCATGGCGATCGACGCCAACGTGCTCATCAATGAACGGATACGCGAGGAACTGCGTGCCGGCGCCGCGCCGCAACAGGCTATCCATCTGGGCTTCGAACGCGCCTGGGGCACCATCCTGGACTCCAACGTCACCACGCTGATCGCGGCGGTGGCGCTGCTGGCCTTCGGTTCGGGTCCGGTCCGGGGCTTCGCCATCGTCCATACCATCGGGATCCTGACCTCGATGTTCTCCGCCGTGGTCGGCGCCCGCGCGCTCGCCAACCTCTGGTACGGCCGCCGCAAGAAACTCGCCAAGCTGTCGATTGGCCAGGTCTGGAAACCCAAGGAGGTCTGAGCAACATGGAATTCTTCCGCATCCACAAGACCATCCCGTTCATGCGCCATGCGCTGGTGCTGAACATCATCAGTCTGGTCACGTTCCTGGCGGCGGTGTTCTTCATCGCCCACAAGGGCTTCCACCTGTCCATCGAGTTCACCGGCGGCACGGTCATGGAAGTGGCCTACCCGCAGGCCGTGGAACTGGACAAGGTGCGCGGCGTCATCTCGCAGAAGGGCTACAACGACTTCCAGGTGCAGAACTTCGGCACCTCGCGCGACGTGATGATCCGGCTGCCCAACATCGAGGGCAAGACCTCGACCCAGCAGAGCAACGAGGTCATCGAGGCGCTGAAGGCCACCGATCCCGCCGTCGAGTTGCGCCGCGTGGAATACGTCGGTCCGCAGATCGGCAAGGAGCTGGCCCACGACGGCCTGCTGGCGCTGCTGTTCGTGGTGGTCGGCATCATGATCTACCTGGGCTTTCGCTTCGAATGGAAGTTCGCCATCGCCGGCGTGATCGCCAACCTGCACGACGTGATCATCATCCTGGGCTTCTTCGCGTTCTTCCAGTGGGAGTTCTCGCTGCCGGTGCTGGCGGCGGTGCTGGCGGTGCTGGGCTACTCGGTGAACGAATCCGTGGTCATCATGGACCGGATCCGGGAAAACTTCCGCAAGCAGCGCAAGGCCACGGTGAAGGAAGTGATCGACAGCGCGATTACGGCCACCATCTCGCGTACGATCATCACCCACGGTTCGACCCAGATGATGGTCATCGCCATGCTGATCTTCGGCGGCCCCTCGCTACACTACTTCGCGCTGGCGCTGACGATCGGCATCTGGTTCGGCATCTACTCGTCGGTGTTCGTCGCCGCAGCCCTCGCCATGTGGCTGGGCGTCAAGCGCGAGGATCTGGTCAAGCCGGCCAAGAAGGATACCGGCGAGGTCGTGGGCTGACGCCCGCGCCGTCCCGGACCACGTCCCGAAGCGCCCGGCTCCGCCGGGCGTTTTTCATTCAGGCCTGCCCCGACGGAGCGCTTCCATGAATCCGCGATTCGATCTCCTGACCCTGCAGCTGCTGCGCAAGGTCGACGAAACCGGCAGCGTGGCGCGCGCGGCCGAGACCATCCACCTGACGGCATCAGCCGCCAGCAAACGCATCCTGGAGCTGGAATCCCAGCTGGGCATCGCCCTCTTGACCCGACGACCTGAGGGCGCCCGCCTGACCGCCGCCGGCCTGGCGGTGGCGCGGCGCACCGAGCGGGTGCTGGAGGAATTGCAGGGATTGCAGCAGGACCTGGCGGGGTTCGCGGACGGCACCGCGGGCACGGTCAGGATCGCCTCCAACACCTCCGGCATGTGCGCGGGGCTGGCCGACCTGATGGCCCGGTTCTCGGCGGAATATCCCGGCATCCGCATGTCGGTGCGGGAAGCCACGAGCGCGGCGGTGCTGGAGGCGGTGGCCAACGGATCGGTCGATCTGGGCATCGCCCATGCCGGCGCCCAGGCGGACCACCTGCAAAGCCTGCCCTACACGCGCACGCCGCTGGTCCTGGCGGTGCCGTCCGGCCATGAACTGGCCGGACGGGACGCCGTCTTCTATGAAGAAACGCTGCGGTTCCCGCACATCGCGCGGTCGGCCGGCAGCGCGCTGGCGCAGTTTTCGGGCCAGGACGGCCCGGACACGCCGCACCCGCTCGCCGTCTCCACCCAGGTGACCAGCTTCCCCGCGGTGTTCTCGCTGGTCAGCGCGGGGCTGGGCGTGGCCGTGGTGCCCGCCGCGCCCGCGGACTGGCACGTTCCCGCCAACATCCGGCAGGTGCCGCTGGCCGACGACTGGGCCAGCTTCGAACTGCGCCTGGTGATCGACCCGGGCGTGGTCCCCACGCCCGCGGTGTCGCGTCTGCTGGGCGCCCTGCTGTCGCAGCCCGCCTAAGGCCTAGTCCACGCTGACCGAAGCGTCGCGCACCACCTTGCCCCACTTGACCTTGTCCGAAGCGATCAGGGCCGAGAAGGCCTCCACCGTGTCGGACGCGGGTTCGTAGCCGTTCTCGATCAGTTTCTGCCGCACGGCCGGCCTGGCCACGTAGGCCCGCATCGCCGCGTTCCATTTGCGCACCACGTCGGCCGGCGTGGCCTTGGGCGCGGCGACGCCCCACCACTCGTCGGCCACGTAGCCGGACAGTCCGGCCTCGGTCACCGTGGGGACATCGGGAAAGCTTGCCGCGCGCGCGGCGCCGGTGGTGGCCAGCAGCTTGACCCGGCCCGACTTGATGTAGGGCGTGGCCGGCCCCAGGATGGCGAACATCATGGAGATCTGGCCGCCCAGCAGGTCGTTCAGGGCCGGGCTGGTGCCGCGATAGGGAACGTGGCGGATGTCGATCTGCGCCATGGACTTGAACAACTCCCCGGGCAGGTGGCCCGCGGCGCCGTTGCCCGCCGATCCGAAGGTCAGCATGCCCGGTTTGCTCCTGGCCAGCGCGATCAGCTCGCCGATGGAATTCACCCCCAGCGAAGGATGCACCAGTACGCCGAACACGGTCGAGGCCACGCGGCTGACCGGCGTGAACTGCTTCTCGGGATCGTAGGGCAGCGACTTGTACAGGCTGGGGTTGATGGCCGACACGCCCGCGGTCGTCATCAGCATGGTGTAGCCGTCGGGCTTGGCCGAGGCCACCGCGGCGGCACCGATGGCGCCGCCCGCGCCGGGGCGGTTCTCGACGATGACGGGTTGATGCCATTGCTGGTCCAGCTCTCGCGCCAGTTCGCGCGCCAGGATGTCGGTGCCGCCGCCGGCGGGAAAAGGCACCACCAGCCGGATGGGTCCGGTCGGGTAGGCATCGGCCGCCCGCGCCGCATGCGGCCCCGCGAGCGCGAGGCCGGCGATCAGGAGAACACGGAACGATTTCATGCGAGAACTTCCCTTGCAGGTTCGGCGGCGGGCGCATCCAGCGTCGCTTCCGGAAAATAGACGGTGCCGGCGTACAGGCGCCGGGCGGTGCGCAGCAGGCTGGCCGAACGGATCTCGGTACCGGCGGCGCCCTGGCTCGCGTCGATCCCGACGCGCAGCGTGCCCGCGGGATGCTCGATGGCAACCTCGCTTCCCACGCCCGGGGCGGCAATCCGCTCGGCCACCGATCCCGGCACCCGCACGGCCGCCGCCAGGCACACCGCGCCGGTCACGGCGAACGAGGTATGGCAGGTGTACGGCATGAAGTACCGGGCACTGATCGTACCGCCCGCCACCGGCCGCGCGACGGTCACGAGCTTGGGCATCTCCAGCCGCGAGACGTCGCCCAGGCCCATCGCCCGGCCGGCCGCACAGCGCACGCGCTCGACGCGGGCCAGCAGATCGTCGCGGGCGTTGATCTCGTCGGCGGTCTCGTAGCCCGTCATGCCCAGCTCGGCGGCCTCGACGATGGCCATGGGAACAGCCGCGTCCACGCAACTGACACGCACGCCTTCCAGCGTCTCGATGGCCTGGCCGGTGGGCAGCAGCTCGCCGGTCTTGGCGCCGGCCACGTCGCAGAAGCGCAGCCAGACCGGCGCGGCGGAGCCGGCCACGCCATCGATGACGGCCTCGCCCGCATAGACGGCACGACCGTCCCGGGTCCGCACGGTAGCGACGATGCGCTTGCCGGTGTTGACGTTGAAGATGGCCACCTCGGTGGAAGCCCCCGCGGCGGCCTTCACCAGTTCCTCGTCGATGGCGAACGGGCCGACGGCGGCCAGCATGTTGCCGCAGTTCACCGAGTAGTCGATGGTGTTCTTGTGAACGCAGATCTGGCCGAACAGATAGTCCACGTCCACGCCCGGCCGGGTACTGCGAGAGATGATCGCGACCTTGTTGGTAAGCGAATCGATGCCGCCTATGCCGTCTATCCGCCGCGGTTCCAGCGCCCCCATCAGCCTGAGCAGCGCGGCATCGCGCCGCGCGCCGGCCGGCGGCAGGTCGTCCGCCAGGAAAAACGGCCCCTTGGACGTGCCGCCGCGCATCAGTACGCAGCGCAGCCCCAGTTGATCGGAAAATGTCTGCATGGCTTTCCTCCTTGCGAGGCAAGTCTGGACCGTCCCGCCAGGCCGGGCAAACGACGAATCGGCGCGGGGGGCGCGAAAAAAATTCACGCCCTCCCGGACACCCGCCCCACGCATACTGGCCGCCATGCGACACCTGGACCATTCCCGATTATCGGCGGGCGAGATCGCCGCCCCCCCGTCTGACGACACCCCGGCCCCGGCCGACATCGCGCACGGCGTGATCGAGCGGCACGCGCGGCTGGAGCCGGCCCTGGGGGCCTGGAGCTGGTTCGAGCCCCGCCAGGTCGAACGCGCCTACCGCGACGGCCCGGCGCCCGCCGATCCGCGCCCCTGCCTGCTGGGCGTCCCCGTGGGCGTGAAGGACATCATCGACGTGGCGGACATGCCGACCGGTCTCGGCCTGCCCGGCGCGGCCGCCCCGGCGTCCCGCCACGCGGCCTGCGTCGAGCTGTTGCGCGCGGCCGGCGCGGTGCCGGTTGGCAAGACGGTTACCGCCGAACTGGCCTTCTCCCACCCCGGCCCGACGCGCAATCCGCACCTGCCCGGCCATACGCCCGGCGGATCGTCCAGCGGCTCGGCCGCCGCGGTGGCCGCCGGCATGGTGCCGCTGGCGCTGGGCACGCAGACCGGCGGATCGGTCATACGTCCGGCGGCCTATTGCGGCGTGGTGGGCATCAAGACCTCGCTGAACGCGGTGCCCTCGGCCGGCGTCGCCCCCGTGGCCGACAGCCTGGACTGCCTGGGCTGGTTCACGCACTCCGTGGCCGATGCCATCCTGGCCGCCAGGGTCCTGCTGCCCTGGCGCGACCTCGCCCCCCGCCCTCCCGGGAACGGGCTGCGCGTCTGGCGCCTGGACGCCACGGAGCTGGGGCCGCTGGCCGTCGAGGCACGGCAGACGTTGGACGAGGCGTCCGCCGCGCTGCGCGGGGCGGGCTGCGCCGTCCTCGAGGCGCCCCTGGCCGGCCTCCTGCCCGCCCTGGCCGAATGCCACCGCCGCATCATGCTGCACGAACTGGCCCGCACACTGCTGCCCATCCTGCGCACGCGCGGCCACGAGTTGAGCGCGGTCATGCTGAAGGCGATCGAGGCCGGACGGGCCGTCACCGCCAGCCAGTACCAGGAGGCCCGGCACCAGGTACGCGAAGCGCACGCCGCGCTCGATGCCCGGATGCGGGACATCGACCTCATCCTGACCCCCAGCGCGGCCGGCGAGGCGCCGGCAGGCCTGCATCACACCGGCGACTCGACCTTCAACCGGGTCTGGTCGGTGCTGGGATGGCCCGCGGTCCACCTGCCGACGTCCTGGTCCCCGCGTGGCCTGCCGGTGGGCGTGCAACTGGTGGGCAGGCAAGGCGAAGACGAGGCACTGCTGCGGCACGCCGAGGCCCTCCATCCCCTGATCGACCGGCGCATGCCGGCACCGCGCGGCCAGGCCCCGATGGCACAATAGCCACTCTCCCGCTTTCTCGGTGGCTGCCCCCATGTCCAACCCAAGCAAGATCCGCGTCTGGGACCTTCCCACCCGCCTTTTCCACTGGCTGCTCGTCATCTGTGTGATCGGGGCCTTCGCCACCATCAAGGCCGGCGGCCTCTGGACGGAATACCACCTGCTGTTCGGCTACGCGGTGCTGGGACTGATCCTGTTCCGCATCGTCTGGGGACTCGTGGGCAGCGGCCATGCCCGTTTCGCGCGCTTCGTACGCGGGCCGCGGGCCATCGCCGCCTACCTGGGAGGCACCATGCCGCGCACGCCCGGCCACAATCCGCTGGGGGCGCTGTCGGTGGTGGCCATGATCCTGCTGCTGGGCTACCAGGCGGCCACGGGGCTGTTCGCCAACGACGACATCTTCACGGAAGGGCCGCTGGCCGGCCTGGTGGGCAAAGACTGGTCGGACAGGCTGACCGGGCTGCACAAGCTCGACGAGCTGCCCATCCTGATCCTGGTCGGGCTGCACGTCCTGGCGATCGTCTGGTATCGCGTCGCGAAGAAGCAGAAGCTGACCCGCGCCATGGTCACCGGCGACGCCCCGGCCGAGGAATTCGCCGCCGGCGCCGACTCCGCGCGCGATACGGCGGGCACCCGCCTGTTTGCGCTGGTCATCGCGGCCGTGGCCGCCGCGGTGGTCTACGGCATCGTATCGCTGCGGCCCGCCGCCGTGTTCTGATTCGCCGCGGGCCGCGCCGGTCAGCGGCCGCCGTGATGGCCTCCGCCGCCTCCTCCGCCGCCGGCCATGCCCACGCTGCCGCCACCACGGCCTTCACCGCCATGGCCGCCCCCACCTCCGCCCCCGCGGCCGAAGTCACGCCCACCGCCGAATTCGCGGCCGCCCTGCGGGCCGCTCCCGCCCCGGCCCGCGCCAGGCCCCGCCTGGACACCGCCGCCTTCGCCACGGCCACCGGCCCATTCCCGGCCGCCTGACGGACGCGAGGGCATTCCCGCCGCGCCGCGCTGGCCGTCCTGGCCCGGACGCGACACCTGGGGCCCTTGCCCGCGTCCACCCTCGGCCCCCGGCATGCCCGCGCCGCCACCGGGCGTGCGGCCCGGCATCGCGCCCGGGCTACCGGTCTCGCGGCCCCGGCCGGCATCGGCCCTGGGGCCGCTTCCCTGTCCATCGAAACGGCCACCCTGGCCGCCATCGAAGCGGCTGCCGAATCCCCTGCCGGAGTCACGCAGCGACGTGCGATCGACATTGGGCAGATCGCGCCGCCCGGCGTCGGCGCGGGCGCGATACGCTTCGCGCGCGGCGAAATGCCCGGCCGGGTCGCCGCCGTAGAACTGGCGGCCGCGCCCCGGATCGCCGTAGCCCACGTTGCGGCGGTGATAGGCGTCGTGCTGCCAGTCGACGTGGCTGAACCGCGTGCGGTTGAAGTTGTTGTAGTTGTAGATGTTGACGACGTTGACCCGGTGCGCGTGCCAGTCGTAGCCGCCCCACAGCGCATGCCCGATGAACAGGCCCATGCCGAACGAGAACACCACGCCGGCGGCCACGTAGCCGGGCGGGTACCAGTAGAACGGCGTGTAGGCGGGATACAGCCACGGTCCGTAGACAACCGTGGGGTTGTAGACCGGCACGTAGACCACCTCCGGCCGCGTGGGCTCGATGCGGATGACCGTGGTACCGCCCGAGGAGGGCACGGTGGTGACCGTCTGCTCCGACCCCGAGGTCAGGTTGCCGGCCGCCTGGGCCCGCGACCGCAGCACCTGGACCTGGTCCATCAGCGCATCCTGCTGCGACAGGAAGACGTCGCCCAGCCGCGAGGTCCAGCTCAGGCGTTCGTTCATCATGTCCAGCACATTGGGGAAGGCGACCAGCGACTTGACGCTGGGATCCCAGTCCTGGTTCTGCATCGCGCCTTCCAGGTCCGCGCCGGTCACATTGGGATGGTCCTTCTGCCAGCGGGCGGCCTCGACCACTTCCAGCGGATAGGTGGACGCCATCAGGATCTGCGACAGCAGCGCATCGGGATAGAGCGCGATGGGTGCGACCAGTTGCTCCAGCTCCGCGGGCTGCGCGACGCCGTTGCGTGTCGATGCCGTGGTTTGGGCCGCGACGGGAACGGGCAGGCCGGCCACGGTGGAAAAGGCGGCGGCCATGCACAAGACGATTTTCGATACGGAAGCCATGACGGGCCCCCCATAGGCGGGAATACACAGGTATTCGACCGCCGGGAAACGAAAAAAGCCAGGGTGGACCTGGCTTTTTTTTGAAACAACGGGCTTACAAGCCCTGAAACTTATTTCGATCGATTACCGGTTCCGGAAATTGTCATGACAGGCCTTGCAGCTGGCGCCGACCGCACCGTAGGCGGTCCGTACCTGGGCGAGATCGCCGGTGTCGGCGGCCGCTACCAGTTTGGCGATGTCGCCGTGCAGCCGCTCCTGCCCCTGCTTGAATCTGGCGTTGTCGGACCAGACCGCCGGCTTGGCGCCGCCGCCTTCCGTTCCCGGACCGAATGCGCTCCACGGCAGCTTGGACATCATGGCGACGATGGCCACGTCGGCCTTCACCTGGGCCGCGTCGTAGGGCTGCTGCCCCCGCACGACGGGCGCGATGCGGCCGAAGTGGTTGGACATGACGGTAAGCGCCGACTGGCGATATTTGACGGCGTCCTCGGGCTTGGCGAACTGGGCGGCGGCAGTGGCGGGCAGCAGCATGGGGGCGGCGGCGATACAGGCGACGGACAGTACGCGCAAAAGTCTCTTCATCAGGGGCTCCTGGATAGGACGGACAAGGGAGGGTCTACCGGACGATAGACCGGTCGGACAACGATTCCAACGTGTTCGATGCGCGCGGCGCGCGAGGGTTCCCGGGATGTGGGCGCCGCGGCGCCCACATCCGGCGGGTGCTACAGCGCGCGGGCGAGCTTGGCCGCCAGGCCGATGTAGTTGCGCGGCGTCATCGCCAGCAACCGGGCCTTGGGCTCGTCGGGCAGTTCCAGCCCCAGGATGAACTCGCGCAGCGCCTCTTCGCTGATGCCCTTGCCGCGGGTCAGCGCCTTCAACTGCTCGTAGGGCTGCGGCAGGCCGTAGCGCCGCATGACCGTCTGCACGGGTTCGGCCAGCACTTCCCAGCAAGCGTCCAGGTCGGCGTCGATGGCCGCGCCGTTGATCTCCAGCTTGTCGAGTCCGCGCAGGCAGGCATCGTAGGCCACCAGGCAGTAGCCGAAGGCCACACCCAGGTTGCGCAGCACCGTGGAGTCGGTCAGGTCACGCTGCCAGCGGGAAACGGGCAGCTTGTCGGCCAGGTGGCGCAGCGTGGCGTTGGCCAGCCCCAGGTTGCCTTCGGAGTTCTCGAAGTCGATGGGGTTGACCTTGTGCGGCATGGTGGACGAGCCGATCTCGCCTTCCTTCAGGCGCTGCTTGAAGTAGCCCAGCGCGATGTAGCCCCAGATGTCGCGGTTCACGTCGAGCAGGATCACGTTGGCGCGCGCCGCGGCGTCGAACAGCGTGGCCATCCAGTCGTGCGGTTCGATCTGGATGGTGTGGCGGTTCTGCGTCAGGCCCAGGCCCTGCAGCACCTTGGCGCTGAAAGCTTCCCAGTCGATCTCCGGGTAGGCGGACAGGTGCGCGTTGAAGTTGCCGGTGGCGCCGTTGAGCTTGGCCAGCGGCTCCACGCGCTCGATCTCGGCGATGGCCCGGCCCAGGCGCGCCGCCATGTTGGCGAATTCCTTGCCCATGGTGGTGGGGCTGGCGGGCTGGCCATGGGTGCGCGACAGCAGCGGCTGGTCGGCGTGCTGCTCGGCCAGGGCCACCAGCTTGTCGTAGACCTTGCGCAGCGAGGGCACGAGGGCCTGGTCGCGCGCGGCGCGCAGCATCAGCGCGTGCGAGGTGTTGTTGATGTCTTCCGACGTGCACGCGAAGTGGATGAACTCGGCCGCGGCGGACAGTTCGGCGTTGTCGGCCACCTTTTCCTTCAGCCAGTACTCCACCGCCTTCACGTCATGGTTGGTGGTGCGTTCGATGTCCTTGATGCGGGCGGCGTCGGATTCGGAGAATCCGGCCACCAGTTCCGCCAGCCGCTGGCGCGCGGCGACGGAGAAGGGTTGCAATTCGGGCAGTCCCGCGTCGGACAGCGCCACCAGCCACGCGACCTCGACCTGAACCCGGTGATGCATGAAGCCGGCTTCGGACAAGAGCGGGCGCAAGAGCGCGCCGCGGCTGGCATAGCGGCCGTCCAGCGGCGACAATGCATTGAGGGGGGTCAACTGGTCGGAAGTCTTCATAAGCGCTTGAAAGTAAAAAGAAATTGTAGCACCGCACCATATCCGGGGACGGGTCCGGATGGTATACTCCGCGGCCCATCCATGCCCGCCGGCCGGCCCTGATTTTAGGACCATCCGGCTCTCGCTCTATGAAACTTATCGGCTCGTTGGCCAGCCCCTTCGTCCGCAAAGTCCGCATCGTCCTGGCAGACAAGAAACTCGACTACCAGTTCGAACAGGAAAACGTGTGGGCGGCGGACACCCGCATCCAGGACTCCAACCCGCTCGGCAAGGTTCCCTGCCTGATCATGGAGGACGGCGGCGCGGTCTTCGATTCGCGCGTCATCGTCGAATACCTGGACACGATCACGCCGGTCTGCCGACTGCTGCCCCCGTCGGGCCGCGAGCGCTCCGAGGTCAAGTGCTGGGAAGCCCTGGCCGACGGCCTGCTGGATGCCGCCGTGCTGATCCGCGCCGAATACACCCAGCGCCCCGAGGCGCTGCGCAGCGAGAGCTGGATCGCGCGCCAGCAGGGCAAGATCGACGCCGCCGTGGAAGCCATGGAAACCGGCCTGGGCGAGAAACCCTTCTGCGCCGGCAACAGCTACACGCTGGCCGACGTCGCGGTCGGCTGTGCGCTGGGCTACCTGGACTTCCGCTACCCCGAACGCGACTGGCGCGACGGCCATCCGAACCTGGCCCGCCTGGCCGAGAAGCTGGCGCAGCGCCCCTCCTTCGCCGACACCGATCCGCGCCAGGGCTGATCCCGGCCCGCCCGTCCCACGCTGCTATGCTTGACTCCGTTTCAGTCCGAAGGAGTCGCGCATGTCCTGGTTTTCCCCCCGATACACCACGTTATGGCTGGCCGTCCTGGGTACCGTGGGATTCGGCCTGCTGGCCGCGGACGACGCCGACTGGGGGATCCCGGCGCTGATCTTCGCGGCGCTGCTGGCGCTGGGAATCGTCGATCTCCTGCAGCGCAAACACGCCATCCGCCGCAACTACCCCATCCTGGGCAACCTGCGCTTCCTGTTCGAGTTCATCCGTCCCGAACTGCGCCAGTATTTCTTCGAAGACGACACCAAGGCCGCGCCGTTCTCTCGCAACCAGCGCTCCATCGTCTACCAACGCGCCAAGCAGGACATCGACAAACGCCCGTTCGGCACCCAGGAAGACGTGTACGAACGGCGCTACGAATGGATCAACCACTCGATGGCCCCGGTGCACATCGAGAACTTCGATTTCCGCGTGGCCGTGGGCGGACCGGACTGTACCCAGCCCTACAGCGCCTCGATCTTCAACATCTCGGCCATGAGTTTCGGCGCGCTGTCGGCCAACGCGGTGACGGCGCTCAACACCGGCGCCCGCAAAGGCAATTTCGCGCACGACACCGGCGAAGGCGGCATCAGCCGCTACCACCGGGCGCCAGGCGGCGACCTGGTCTGGAACATCGGATCGGGCTACTTCGGCTGCCGCGACGCCAACGGCCACTTCAGCGAGGAAGCCTTCGTGGCCAACGCCACCGCACCCCAGGTGCGCATGATAGAGATCAAGCTGTCGCAAGGCGCCAAGCCGGGCCACGGCGGCATCCTGCCGGGCGCCAAGGTCACGCCCGAGATCGCCGAGGCGCGCGGCGTGCTGGTGGGAGTCGACTGCAACTCGCCCTCGCGCCACGGCGCCTTCTCCACGCCCATCGGCCTGATGCAGTTCGTGGCGCGCCTGCGCCGGCTCTCGGGCGGCAAGCCCGTCGGCTTCAAGCTGTGCGTGGGGCACCCCTGGGAATGGTTCGCCATCGTCAAGGCCATGCTGCAGACCGGCATCACGCCGGACTTCATCGTGGTGGACGGCGCCGAAGGCGGGACCGGCGCGGCGCCGGTGGAATTCACCGACCACGTCGGCGTGCCGCTGCAGGACGGCCTCCTGCTGGTCCACAACACCCTGGTCGGCGTGAACCTGCGCGACCGGATACGGATAGGCGCCTCGGGCAAGATCATCACCGCCTTCGACATCGCGCGCACGCTGGCGCTGGGCGCCGACTGGTGCAACAGCGCGCGCGGCTTCATGTTCTCGCTCGGATGCATCCAGGCGCAGGCCTGCCACACCGACCGCTGCCCCACCGGCGTCACCACGCAGGATCCGCTGCGGCAGAAGGCGCTGGTCGTGCCGGACAAGGCCGAACGGGTCTACAGCTTCCACCGCAACACCCTGCGCGCGCTGAGCGAACTGGTGTCGGCCGCGGGCATGGACCATCCGTCCAAGCTGAGCCCCGAGCACATCGTGCGCCGCATCTCGGGCAACGAAGTCAAGCTGCTGGCCAGCCTTTTCCCCTTCCTGAAGCGCGGCGAACTGCTGGCCGGCACGCCGCCCTACGAGGTCTACCGGAAATACTGGCCCATGGCCCAGGCCGAATCCTTCGAGGCCATGCTGCCCCAGACCCAGGCCACCGCCTGAAGGCGGCAGCCTATCCTTCTCCGCCCTTCCGGCCAGGCTGCCGGAAGAAGCGGGGAAACGCCTCGCGCATGGTCGACACCATCCCCGTGTCCACGGCGTCGTAGCCTGGCAGGCGATTGATCTCCATCCTGAACTCGCTGCTTTGCATCAGTTCCTTCAGCGGCAGGAAGCGCGGATCGGCCAGCAGCTTCTTCCCGCACACGAACAGGTAGCGCTCGGTCAGCAGCGGCACGAAGTCCAGGTCGAAGCGCCGCGCCGCGGTCTCGACGCCCAGCCCCGCGTCGGCCTTGCCGCACAGCACGTAGGCAGCGATGGCGGCATGGGTGAGCTCGATGTTCTCGTAGCCGTTGATGTCGCGCCCCGACTTGCCCGCCTGCTCCAGCAGCAGATCGAGGATGGCGCGCGTGCCCGAGCCGTGCTGGCGGTTGACGAACTGCACGTCCGGATGGGCGAGGTCCTCGATGCACCAGATATTCCTGGGGTTGCCCTTGGCCACCATGATCCCCTGGCGGCGCGTGGCCAGGGCGACGATGCGGTGGTCGCGGTGCAGCAGCGCGGAGAACTGCTCCAGCACGGGCAACTCCAGCGCCCCCATGGGCACGTGGAAGCCGGCGATGTCGCAATTGCCGCGGTTGAACGCATTCAGGGCCTCGACGCTGCCGCGATAATTCATGTCCAGCAGGATGCCCTTGCGATGCGCGTGGCGGTTCAGGGCCTCGATGGCGAACCCGTGGCTGGCGTGGATCTTCAGCACGTTGCTTTCTTGCGAGACGGCGGAACGGATTTCCGCCTCGATCTCGGTGGCCATGCTGTCGAACAGCGGATCCACCCTGGCATGGATGAGCCGCTGCGCGGCCACCAGCCGGCGTCCGAGCTCGGTCAGCTCGGCGCCCCGGCCCCGGGTCATGGCGACGACCGGACCGCCCAGCCGGCCTTCCATCTCGGCCAGGGCATTCCACGCATGGCGATAGGACAGCGCCAGGGTCCCGCTGGCCGCCCGCAGATTGCCGGTGGCCTCGATGGCGGACAGCAATTGCACCCCGCGCACCAGCGACGAGGCGTGGTCATCGTCATCGACCAGATAGAGATGAGGACGTATTTCTATCTTCATTTAGGTAATTTTCTGCATATTTAATTGCCGATTTTTGCACCATCGATTCGCAAACCGGCTCATATTTTCTCTTTGGCGTCACCTATTTATCATGGAAGAACCTCGGAAGATGATATGTATTTTTGTGCATATCTTGCCTAACCGATGGGTCGAATCACCAAGGAGACTTCCATGCCAGACGCGCAACAAGCGGCCGTCGAAGCGGCCATCGCGTCCCACCGCGGCATGCCCGGGGCCCTGCTACCCCTGCTGCACGCGATCCAGGACATCGCCGGCTGTATTCCGGAAGGCGCCGTGCCGCTGATCGCGGACGGCCTGAACCTTTCGCGTGCCGAGGTGCATGGCGTCATCACCTACTACCACGACTTCCGCCTGCACCCGGCAGGCGCGCGCACGGTCAGGATCTGCCGGGCCGAGGCCTGTCAGGCGCGGGGGTCGGAAGCCCTCGCCGCGCACGCCGTCAACGCCCTGTCCTGTAACTTCCACGAGACGACGGCGGACGGACAGGTCACGCTCGAAGCCGCGTACTGCCTGGGACACTGCTCGGTCGGCCCCAACATCGCCATCGGCCAGCGGCAATATGCGCGCGTAACGCCCAGCCGCTTCGACGCCCTGATGGCCACGACGCGAGGCGCATCATGACCGCCGGCCCCATCACGATCTACGTGCCGCGCGACTCCACCGCGCTGGCGCTCGGCGCCGACGACACCGCCGCCGCCATCCAGGCCGAAGCGGCGCGCCGCGGCATCGCCCTCGATCTGGTCCGCAACGGCTCGCACGGCATGTTCTGGCTCGAGCCCCTGGTCGAGGTCGCCACCAATCGCGGCCGCATCGCCTACGGCCCCGTGTCCGCCGACGACGTGGCCGCGCTCTTCGACGCCGGCCTGGCGCAAGGCGCGCCCCATGCCTTGTGCCTGGGGCCGACGCAGGAAATCCCCTTCCTCAGGAACCAGGAACGCCTGACGTTCGCCCGGGTGGGCATCACCGATCCGGTCTCGCTGGACGACTACCTCGCCCATGGCGGCTATGCCGGCCTGGCGCGCGCCATCGGCATGGCGCCGGCGGACATCATCCAGGAAGTCACCGACTCCGGCCTGCGCGGCCGCGGCGGCGCGGCCTTTCCCACCGGCATCAAGTGGAAGACCGTGCTGGGCGCGCAGGCGCCGCAGAAATACGTGGTGTGCAACGCCGATGAAGGCGACTCGGGCACCTTCTCCGACCGCATGGTGATGGAAGGCGACCCCTTCGTGCTGATCGAAGGCATGACCATCGCGGGCCTCGCGGTAGGCGCGACCCACGGCTACATCTACGTCCGTTCCGAATACCCGCACGCCATCGCCGCGCTGGATGAAGCCATCGTCCGCGCCCGGCAAGCCGGCTATCTCGGCGACGACGTCCTGGGTTCGGGCCGGGCCTTCCGGCTCGAGGTCCGCATGGGCGCGGGCGCCTATGTGTGCGGCGAGGAAACCGCCCTGCTGGAAAGCCTGGAGGGCAAGCGCGGCATCGTGCGCGCCAAGCCGCCCCTGCCCGCGCTCGAAGGCCTGTTCGGCCAGCCCACGGTCATCAACAACGTCATCTCGCTGGCCACCGTGCCCATCGTGCTGGCCAAGGGTGCGGCCTTCTACCGCGACTACGGCATGGGCCGCTCGCGCGGCACGCTGCCGCTGCAACTGGCCGGCAACCTCAAGCACGGCGGCCTGGTCGAGAAGGCCTTCGGCATCACGCTGCGCGAGCTGCTGGTCGACTACGGCGGCGGCACGGAAAGCGGCCGCCCCCTGCGCGCGGTCCAGGTCGGCGGTCCGCTGGGCGCCTATCTGCCCGAGTCGGCCTTCGACACGCCCATCGACTACGAAGCGTTCGCCGCCATCGGCGCGGTGCTGGGCCACGGCGGCATCGTCGCCTTCGACGACAGCGTCGACATGGCCAGGCAAGCCCGCTACGCCATGGAGTTCTGCGCGCTGGAATCCTGCGGCAAGTGCACCCCGTGCCGGGTCGGCTCGACACGCGGCGTCGAAGTCGTGGACAAGATCATCGCCAACCAGAACCGGCCCCAGCAGATACGGCTGTTGCGCGACCTGTGCGACCTGATGCTGAACGGATCGCTGTGCGCCATGGGGGGCATGACCCCCTACCCCGTGCTGTCGGCCCTGGACCACTTCCCGGAAGACTTCGGCGCGCAGGCGTCCAAGCAACAAGCCGCCTGAGCCCAAGAGGAATCACCATGAACCAGCTCAACGACCTCGACTACGGCACGCCGGCGAGCGAATCGAACCAGACCATCATCCTGGAAATCGACGGCGCCCCGGTCGAAGTGCCGGCCGGCACCTCGGTCATGCGCGCCGCCGCGATCGCCGGCGTCAACGTACCCAAACTGTGCGCCACCGACAGCCTCGAACCCTTCGGCTCGTGCCGGCTGTGCCTGGTCGAGATCGAAGGCCGGCGCGGCTATCCGGCCTCCTGCACGACGCCGTGCGAACCCGGCATGCGCGTGCGCACGCAATCGCCCAAGCTGGCGGAACTGCGGCGCGGCACGATGGAACTCTACATCTCGGACCATCCGCTGGACTGCCTGACCTGTCCGACCAACGGCAATTGCGAACTGCAGGACATGGCGGGCGTGGTCGGCCTGCGGGAAGTACGCTACGGCTATGAAGGCAAGAACCACTTCGACGCCGCCAAGGACGAGTCCAATCCTTACTTCACCTACGATCCTTCCAAGTGCATCGTCTGCAACCGCTGCGTGCGCGCCTGCGAGGAAACACAAGGCACGTTCGCGCTGACGATCTCGGGCCGCGGCTTCGAGTCGCGGGTCACCGCCGGGCAGGCCGAGTCGTTCATGGAGTCGGAATGCGTGTCCTGCGGCGCCTGCGTCCAGGCTTGCCCGACCGCCACCCTGACCGAAAAGACCGTCATCATGATGGGCCAGGCCGAGCACAGCGTCGTCACCACCTGCGCCTATTGCGGCGTCGGCTGCTCGTTCAAGGCCGAGATGAAGGGCAACGAAGTCGTGCGCATGGTGCCCAACAAGGACGGCCACGCCAACCATGGCCACTCCTGCGTCAAGGGCCGCTTCGCCTGGGGCTACGCCACGCACAAGGACCGCATCACTAAGCCCATGATCCGCAGCAGGATCACCGATCCTTGGCGCGAGGTATCGTGGGAAGAAGCCCTGTCCTACGCGGCCGGCGAGTTCCGCCGCATCCAGGCCAGGCATGGCAAGGATTCGATCGGCGGCATCACCTCCTCGCGCTGCACCAACGAAGAAACCTACCTGGTCCAGAAACTGGTGCGCGCGGCCTTCGGCAACAACAACGTCGACACCTGCGCGCGCGTATGCCACTCGCCCACCGGCTATGGCCTGAAGCAGACCCTGGGCGAATCGGCCGGCACCCAGTCGTTCGACTCGGTCATGAAGGCCGACGTCATCATGGTGATCGGCGCCAACCCCGCCTCCGCCCATCCGGTGTTCGCCTCGCAGATGAAGCGGCGGCTGCGCCAGGGCGCCAGGCTGATCGTGGTCGACCCGCGCGCCACGGAAATGGTGAAGTCGCCGCATGCGGCGGCCACCCATCACCTGAAGCTGCTGCCCGGCACCAACGTCGCCATCATCAATGCCCTCGCCCACGTGGTCCTGGGCGAAGGGCTGCACGACGCCGGCTACGTCGCCGACCGCTGCGACACGAAATCCTTCGAAGACTGGAAGAACTTCGTGCTGCGGCCGGAAAACTCCCCCGAGGCGACCGCCTCCATCACCGGCGTCCCGGCGGCCGAGCTGCGCGCCGCCGCGCGCCTGTATGCCACCGCGGGCAACGGCGCGATCTACTACGGCCTGGGCGTGACCGAGCACGCCCAGGGCTCGACCATGGTGATGGGCATCGCCAACCTCGCCATGGTCACGGGCAACGTCGGCCGCGAAGGCGTGGGCGTCAATCCCTTGCGCGGCCAGAATAATGTCCAGGGTTCGTGCGACATGGGCTCCTTCCCGCACGAGCTGCCCGGCTACCGCCACATCTCCGACACCGCGGTGCGCAGCGAATTCGAAGGCGCCTGGAACGTCACCCTGAGCCCCGAGCCCGGCCTGCGCATCCCCAACATGTTCGATGCCGCGCTGGAAGGCAGCTTCATGGGCCTGTACTGCGAAGGCGAGGACATCGTGCAGTCCGATCCCAATACGCAGCACGTGACCGCGGCGCTGTCCGCCATGGAGTGCATCGTCGTCCAGGACATCTTCCTGAACGAAACCGCCAAGTACGCGCACGTCTTCCTGCCCGGCTCGTCGTTCCTGGAAAAGGACGGCACCTTCACCAATGCCGAGCGCCGGATCTCGCGCGTGCGCAAGGTGATGCCGCCGCTGGGCGGGAAGTCGGACTGGGAGGTCACCGTGGCGCTGGCCCAGGCGCTCGGCTATCCCATGCCGTATTCGCATCCGTCGGAAATCATGGACGAGATCGCCCGGCTCACGCCGACCTTCCACGGCGTCAGCTACGACAAGCTCGACCGCCTCGGAAGCCTGCAATGGCCGTGCAACGACGAGGCGCCCGAGGGAACGCCCACCATGCACATCGACCAGTTCGTGCGCGGCAAGGGCCGCTTCATCATCACGCAGTTCTTCGCTTCGCCGGAAAAGGTCACGCCGCGCTATCCGCTGATCCTGACCACTGGGCGCATCCTGTCGCAGTACAACGTGGGCGCACAGACCCGCCGCACCGACAACAACCTCTGGCACGCCGAAGACCGGCTGGAGATCCATCCCCAGGACGCCGAGGAACGCGGCATCGCAGACGACCACTGGGTAGGCATCGAATCGCGCGCCGGCCAGACGGTGCTGCGCGCGACCGTTACCGACAAGGTGCAGCCGGGCGTGGTGTACACGACGTTCCACTTCCCCGAGTCGGGCGCCAACGTCATCACCACCGACAGTTCCGACTGGGCCACCAATTGCCCCGAATACAAGGTGACGGCCGTGCAGGTCATGCCGGTGACCCAACCCTCGCAATGGCAGCAGCAGTACAGCGAGTTCAACGAACGGCAGTTGCGTCTGGCGGCGGCCGCCGAAGAACGCCACGTTCTGGTTTCCAAGTGAGGAGCCTGGCCAGACCATGAACAGCCTGCATCCAACCGCCCGGCCGCCGACGGCCACGGTCGAGGTTCGCTGCCGGCGCGACGGCGGCGATGACGTGCGCACCGACCTGCTGGCCGAAGAAGTCCCCATCGCGCTGGAATACAACGGCATCGCTCATGCCGTGATGCTGGCCACGCCTTGCGACCTGGAGGATTTCGCGCTGGGTTTCTCGCTCAGCGAAGGCATCCTGGCGCGCCGCGACGAACTCTACGACTGCGAAGTCTCCGACGAACCGGACGGCATCCGTATCGCCCTGCGCATCGCCACGCAGCGCTTTGCCGCATTGAAGGACAAGCGGCGCAACCTCACGGGCCGCACGGGCTGCGGCCTGTGCGGCACCGAGAGCCTGCGGCATGCCATCCGGCGGCCCGCGCCGGTCGGCAGCAACCCTTGCTTCGATGCCGAGGCTCTGCAGCGGGGCCTGGAAACCATGCAAAGCCTGCAGACTCTGCGCCTGGCGACCGGCGCCACGCACGCGGCGGCCTGGATGGACGCGCAGGGGAACGTCGCCCTGGTGCGCGAGGACGTGGGCCGCCACAATGCCCTGGACAAGCTGCTTGGCGCGCTGGCCGCGGCCCATGCCGACCTGTCGCGCGGCGCCCTGCTGGTGTCCAGCCGCGCCAGCTACGAAATGGTCCAGAAAACCGCCACGCTGGGCATAGGCATGCTGGCCGCGATCTCCGCGCCGACCGGCCTGGCGATCAGGCTGGCCGGGGAAAGCCGCGTCACCCTGGCCGGTTTCGTGCGCCACCATGGCCACGTCGTCTACACCCATCCGGAGCGCCTGCGCGCCCATCCAGCTACGAGTCCGTCGCCATGAACGCCGCCAACAACCTCATCCGCATGGCCAACCAGATCGGCGACTTCTTCAGCACCATGCCCGACCGCCCCCAGGCGATCGCCGACGTCGCCGATCACCTGAAGCGCTTCTGGGAACCGCGCATGCGCCGCGCCCTGCTGGCACACCTCGACGCCCACGGCGATGCGGAACTGAACGACATGGCGCGACAGGCCGTGCGGGAACATCGGGAAAGGTTGCTTTAGGACGCTGCCCGAGCCTCGTGAGTATGTCAGGCCGGACATACCAAGGAGCAGAAATCCTTCTCCAACAGGCCATAATGGAGCACACCAATAACTTATAATTAGCTTATAATTCTCATGAACTCGATTCTGTGGACGGTGAAGGCAGCCAGGCAGCTGCGCAAGCTTGATCGGCAGCATCAGATGGCCATACGAGACGGCGTTTCCGGTCTAGTGACAATGCCTGATTGCCTGCACGTCAAGGCTCTCGTCAATCATCAGTACGGATACCGGCTACGGATCGCCAACTACCGGATTTTCTTCGACTGGGACGGAAAAATCAGGATCGTTGAAATTCAAGAGGTGAAAAAGCGCGATGAACGCACGTACTAACATCCAGATCATCAACGGGCCGGATGGCGAACCCGCCTTCGTGGTGATCCCCTATGGCGAGTACATGGCGCGGCGCAATGTGGACAGCGACCTGATTCCACACGACGTGGTCGATCGAACCGTAGATGGCGCCACACCGGTCCGAGCCTGGCGCGAGCATCTGGGTCTGACCCAGGCTGTCGTCGCCGAACGCCTGGGAGTCAGCCAGTCCGCTTACGCCCAGCAGGAAAGCCGCGACCGTCTGCGCAAGGCATCCAGAGAGAAAATTGCCGCGGCTCTGGGCATCAGCCCGGAACAACTCAATTTCTGATGAGAATGAAAAAAGCCACCGGATCGGTGGCTTTTTTCATTGCGTTGCCGCCCGGATATCAGGCTTCGGCCGTTACCGGGTTGCGCAGCAGGCCAACCTTCTCGATCTCGATTTCCACCACGTCGCCCGGCTTCATCCAGACCTGCGGGTTGCGCGCCTGGCCCACGCCGGCGGGCGTGCCCATGACGATCACGTCGCCCGGTTCCAGCGTCAGCACTTCGGTCAGCAGCTCGATGGTCTCGGGGATGTCGAAGATCATGTCGCTGGTGTTCGCATCCTGCATGACCTGGCCGTTCAGGCGGCACTTGATCGACAGGCCCTTGGCTGCGGCCGGCAGTTCGTCGGCGGTGACCAGGTGCGGGCCGAAGGCGCCCGTGGCGTCGAAGTTCTTGCCGATGGTCCACTGCGGCGTGCGCTTCTGGTAGTCGCGCACCGAAATGTCGTTGAAGCAGGCATAGCCGAACACGAGGTCCATGGCCTGGTCGCGCTTGACGTGGCGGCCGGCCTTGCCGATCACCACGGCCAGCTCGGCTTCGTAGTCGAACTTGTCGGACACGCGCGGACGCACCGTGGGTTCGCCATGGGCCAGCAGCGAGGTGGCGCCGCGGAAGAAGAACCAGGGGTACTCGGGCTTGTCGCGGCCGCCTTCCTTGGCATGATCGAAATAGTTCAGGCCCAGGCAGATGATCTTGCCGGGGCGAGGCACCACGGGGGCGTAGGCGATGGAGTCGGCCGGCAGGCGCGGGGCCGACGACGCGATGGCGGCCTTGGCGGCGGCCTGGAGGTCGACGCCGGCCAGCAGCGCGGCGCCCAGGTCCGCCGGGACCTGCGGCTGGGCCTGGTTCAGGTCGATGATGCCGTCATCGGCCAGGACGCCCAGGCGCACGGCGCCATCTTTGCGGAAACTCACGAATTTCATCTCTAACTCCGATAGTGGGGTGAAAACGGGGCGGTTATTCCTTTGGTTTCGCCATTTTATATACATTTTTCTTCAATGCAATTTTTTATACATATTTTCAATCACTTCGGCGTTTTATACACTTTCATATAAAATTCACCGGGCCGGCACCTACGCACGGCCGCCCGCAACGGGCCTCATGGAGTTTTCGTGGCTAAGACCCCCGCCCCACCGGCCGACCCCGGCGCCCCCGCCGCCACCCTGGCCACCACGCTGTACGACCGCATGCGCGCCGATCTGCTGGCGGGCCGGTTGCTGCCGCCCGGGCGCAAGCTGCAGATCGAATTCCTGGGCCATCACTACGGCGCCGGCCAGACCCCCGTGCGCGAGGCCCTGAACCGGCTGACCGCCGACGGCCTGGTCGAGCAGCGCGACCAGCGCGGCTTCGCCGTGGCGACGGTCAGCCCCACCGATCTGGTCGAGATCACCAACACCCGCTGCTGGCTGGAGGAGATCGCGCTGCGCAAGTCCATGGCGTCCGGCTCCGCACAATGGGAAGAGGACCTGGTCCTGGCCTTCCATCGTCTGTCCAAGACGCCGCGTTCGCTGCAGGACGACCGCTTCGAGGCCAATCCGGAATGGGAACAGCGCCACCGGGCCTTCCACCGGGCGCTGATAGGCGGATGCGGCTCGCGCTGGCTGATCGGTTTCTGCGAACAACTGGCGGACCAGTTGTACCGTTATCGCCAGTTGTCGGTGCAGAAGATCTTCCCGGACCGCCCGATCCAGGCCGAACATGAAGCCTTGATGGAGGCCATCACGGCGGGAGACGCCGACCGGGCCGTGGCGCTGCTGACCGAGCACTACCAGAAGACCGCGCGCATCGTGCTGGATGACCCCGAGGCCTTCGAGGGATAGCCAGCCGCGCCGGCGTCCCCCTTTGATAAAATCCCCCATGGATCCGAACGAGCACCCTCCATGGTCTGGACGCCCCGAGTCACCGTCGCCGCCGTGATCGAGCGCGACGGCAAGTTTCTGGTCATCGAGGAAGACACCGACGATGGCCTCAGGCTGAACCAGCCTGCCGGCCACCTCGAAGCCGGCGAATCGCTCGAAAACGCCGTCACGCGCGAAACCCTGGAAGAGACCGCGCATCCCTTCGTACCGTCGGGATGGCTGGGTACGTACCTGTGGCGGCCCGAAGGCGCCGATACGCCGACCTTCCTGCGCTTCGCCTTCGTGGGCGAAGCGGGCGAGCCGCTTCCCGGCCGCGCCCTGGATGAAGGCATCCGCCGCGCGTTCTGGATCTCCACCGGCGAGCTGCGCGCCCGGCAGGCCGAGCACCGCAGCCCGTTGGTCATGCGCTGCGTGGACGACTATCTGCGCGCGCGGGCGTCCGGCCGGCCGTGGCTGGCGCTGGACGCGCTCTACACACATACGGCAATCGTGGATACGCATCATGGCAAGCAGTAAGGGACGCATCGTAGTGGGCATGTCCGGCGGCGTGGATTCGTCGGTCAGCGCCTGGCTGCTGAAACAGCAGGGCTACGAGGTGGTCGGCCTCTTCATGAAGAACTGGGAGGACGACGACGATTCCGAGTACTGCTCGACCCGGCAGGACTGGCTGGACGCCGCCAGCGTGGCCGACGTCCTCGGCATCGACATCGAGGCGGTCAACTTCGCCGCCGAATACAAGGACCGCGTGTTCGCCGAATTCCTGCGCGAATATTCGGCCGGCCGCACGCCCAACCCCGACGTGCTGTGCAATGCCGAGATCAAGTTCAAGGCCTTCCTGGACCACGCCATGCGCATGGGCGCCGAGCACATCGCCACCGGCCACTACGCGCGCGTGCGCCGCGTGGAGTCGGGGCCACAGGCCGGGCGCCACCAGTTGCTCAAGGCCGTGGACAACACCAAGGACCAGAGCTATTTCCTGCATAGGCTGAACCAGGCGCAACTGTCGCGCACGGTCTTTCCGCTGGGCGAGATCCGCAAGACCGAAGTGCGGCGCATCGCCCACGAACTGGGGCTGTCGAACGCGGCCAAGAAGGACTCGACCGGCATCTGCTTCATCGGCGAGCGGCCTTTCCGCGAATTCCTGAACCGCTACCTGCCCACCCAGCCGGGACCGATCCGCACGCCCGAGGGCCAGGTGCTGGGCCAGCACGTGGGTCTGTCCTTCTACACGCTGGGCCAGCGCAAGGGCCTGGGCATAGGCGGCGTCAAGGGCCGGCAGCAGGAAGACGGCACCGCCGACGCCTGGTACGTGGCGCGCAAGGATCTGGCAAGCAATACGCTGTATGTCGTGCAAGGCCACGATCATCCCTGGCTGCTGGCCGATAGCTTGCGGGCCCAGCAGGCCTCGTGGGTGGCGGGCGAGCCGCCCGCGCCGGGCAGCTATGGCGCCAAGACGCGCTACCGCCAACCCGACGCCCCCGCGATGCTCGCCGCCGCCGGCGGCGAAAACTTCGAACTGAGTTTCCCCGAGCATCAATGGGCCGTCACGCCCGGACAATCCGCCGTTCTGTACGACGGCGAGGTCTGCCTGGGAGGCGGGATCATTTGCTGATCCCCTTTCGGGCGCGGGGACTCGGCTAAAGATCCAGCACGAGCTTGCTGCCCTTGCAGCCGGACACGCAGACCATCATGGTCTTGTTCGATTCCCGCTCGCGTTCGGTCAGCACCGAATCCCGATGGTCGGGCGTGCCTTCCAGCACGGCCGTCTCGCACGCGCCACACACCCCTTCGCGGCAACTGTAGTCGGCGTCGATGCCCGCTTCCAGCAGCGCATCGAGCAGCGCCATGCCCGCCGGCACGTCGATGGTCTTGCCGGACTTGGCCAGTTCGACCTGGTAGCTGCCTTCCTGCGCGGCCGTGACTTCCCCGGCCGCCGCGAAGCGCTCGATGTGCACGTTCTGGTAGCCCAATTCCTTACAGGCCGCCTCGAAGGCATCCAGCATGGGCGTCGGCCCACAGCAGTAGAAATGCGTATCGGCCGGATGGCCCGCCAGCAACTCGCGCAGGTTGGGCGGGCAGCCCGCTTCATCGTCAAAGCGTGTCGTGACCTGGCCGCCCGAGGCCACCAGTTCGTCGACGAAGGCCGCTTCGGTCTTGGTGCGGGCGCAGTAGAGCAGCTCCACCGGCTTGGCAATCGCGCGCAGGCGCTTGACCATGCAGAAGATCGGCGTCACGCCGATGCCGCCGGCCAGCAGCACCGACTTGGCCGCCGACTCGTCCAGCGCGAAGTTGTTGCGGGGCGGCGCGATCTTGATGGTCGAGCCCACCCGCAACTGTTCGTGCACGAAGCGCGAACCCCCGCGGCTGTTGCGGTCGTTCAGCACGCCCACCACGTAGCGATGCCGCTCTTCGGGCGAATTGAACAGCGAATAGCTGCGCACCAGGCCGTTGGGCAGATGCAGGTCGATGTGGGAGCCCGCGGCGAAGGCAGGCAGTTCCTCGCTCGTGGGCGAACGGAACTCCACGCTGATGATGCCCTGCGCTTCGAGGCGGATGGCGTGAACCAGTACCGTAAGGAGTGAGCTGCTGTTCATGAAGGAATCGTTGAAGAAACCGGTGAGGCAGCGGCGCGCAAGGCGGCCGCGCCCCGCTTCGCCACTACTGCGCTATCTCGAGGTTCCGCTCCTTGACCAGTTTGGACCAGCGAAGCGTGTCGCGCGCCATGACCGAGGCAAGTTCGGCGCCCGTCGACCCGACCGGCGTCATGTAGAGCGCTTCCATCTTCGTCTTGACGGCCGGATCCTCCAGCACGCGGCGGATGTCCTGCCCGATCTTGTCGACGATGGCCTGGGGCGTACCAGCAGGGGCGAACGCGCCGACCCACATGTCTGCCTGGTATCCGGCCACGCCCTCTTCGGCAATGGTCGGCAGATCCGGAAACGCCCGGCTCCGTTCGGCAGAAGCGATCCCGATCGGACGCAGCCGGCCGCTCTTGATGAAGCCGCTGGCGCTGGCCAGATCGGCGATGGTGATCTGGGTATCCCCCGCGATCGTACTGGCAAGCGCCAGCGCAGCCCCCTTGTAGGGAACCTCGAGATACTCGATGCCGGCCATGGCCTTGAACAACTGGGACGGTAGCAAGGTTCCCGGGCCGCCATTGGCATGATTCAAGGCGCCCGGCCGCTGCCTGGCAAGGGCGATCAGGTCCTTGGCCGTGTTCGCCTTCAAGGACGGATTGGCCAGCAGCACGAGCGGAATGCTGTTGATCAGCGAAATCGAGGCGAAGTCCTTGCCGGGGTGGTAGCGAAGCGTCTTATAGACGGCCGGATTGATCGCCATGGCGCCGTCGTGGACCACCATCAAGGTATAGCCGTCCGGCTGGGCGCGCGCGACCGCCTCGGCCCCGATCATCATCGACGCGCCGGGCCGGTTCTCCACGACCACCGGCTGGCCCCAGACCTCGAGCAGCTTCTCGGCAAGAATACGCGCGGTCGTGTCGATCGATCCGCCCGGCGCGGTCGGGACGACGATCTTGACCGGACGCGACGGGAATTTGTCGGCGTCCGCCGCGATGGCGGCGCCCGTCGCCGCGCAACTACAGGCGACGACGATCCAGGCGGCATGGCGCCGCAGGCTGAAACTCGTTTTCATACAGTCTCCTTCATGGTGAATGCGCGCCAGTCCACCTCCGACTCGTCGAAGGACACCGACCTGGCGTGGATCGACGCATAGTCGAAGCCGGTACGCCACGGCGCTTCGCTGGCGCCCAGCCGCTTCAAGGCCTCGAGGAAAAGCCGGCGCACCTTGACGATGATGATGTCGGCCGACCCCAGTTGCTCTTTGGTCCGGTCGACCCGCTTGCCCATCGACGACTGGACGACGAAATCCTCGAACGACAGATTGGTGGTGAGCCCGCTGAAATGCCCGTTCTTCATCGCGGCGCGATCCTGGCCCCACAGGTGTTCCGGCTGGCCGAGATTGGCGGCGAAGTTGTCCGGATCGTCGGCGGTTCCATGGAACAGCGTCGTGATCGCTTCCTCGGACAGCGGCCGGGTCGGGTGGTAGAGGATGTACCACTCCGCGCTGGTCTCGTCGTCGATCGGCACGCTGATCCGGGCGCTGAAGGGGCCTTCCTCGGGACCGGGGATGAAGGTGTAGAACGGCATGACGATCTCGCGGATGCGGGCATAGACCGAACCATCGTCCAGGCCGCGCAACGCCGCTTCCTGCAAACCGTAGGGCGTATCGTTCATTTCGAACTTCGGCGTCGTATCCTGCATCATCATGGCAAGATTGTCGCGGGTGCTCGTCTCGATGGGACCTTCTTCACCCAGGAAACCACGGTGCAGGAATGCCACGTGGGACGAATCGATGTGGGCCTCCACGCCTTGCATCCAGTTGTACGGAACCACGCCGCGCCGGATGCACACCTGCTCCGCAGGCAGGGTGTTGAACAGGAAATCCGGAAATGACGGCGCATCGCCCTGGCCGAGGTAGACCCAGACCACGCTGCCCGCTTCCCGCACGGCGTATTGGCTGACCCGCACGCTCGCGCAGAAGCGTTCACGGCGCGCCTCGGGCTCGCAGGGCGCATCGACCAGACGCCCCGCGGTATCGAATTTCCAGCCGTGGAAAATGCACCGCAGGCCGTTTTCCTCGTTGCGTGCCAGCGCCATCGACACGCCCCGGTGCGGACAGGCCTCGTCCAGCAATCCAACGCGGCCGTCCGTCCCCCGGAAAGCGACGAAGTCTTCATTGAAAAGACGCACGCGCACAGGCGCGCCATCCCGCTCCAGCGCGCCCGACCGGATCGCCGGTATCCAATACTGGCGCAGCAGGGTACCCATGGGCGTACCCGGCCCGGTACGCGTCAACAGTTCGTTCTCTTCCGCTTTCAAAGGCATGTCGAATGTCCAGGTCTGACTAACATGCCCGCATGATAGGTTGAGAAATAACTCAATAAAATTGAATTTTGATATATAACAGTTGAGATAAAACTCAACTGCAACGCCAGGACGGACGACAGATGAAATCCGAGGCGATCGAAAGATTCTTCCGGACGCGGCTCCGCATGAGCCAGATACGCCTGATCGCGGCCATCGACGATCTCAAGCAGCTACGCCGCGTAGCCAGCCTGCTCAACGTCACGCCCCCCGCGATCTCGAAGCAGATCGCGGAAATGGAAGGGGACCTGCAAGAGAAAATTCTTCGGCGCGTCGGCAACCGGGTGGAGTTCACCCCGACCGGCACACTGCTGGCCCGCCATGCCCGCCAAGTGCTGGATCAGATAGAACGGACGCGGATCGAGCTCATCGAGTTGCTCGCCGGCGCCGCCGAGCAGATCGGCATCGGCGCGGTGCCTACCGTGGCGCCTTTTTTCCTACCCGCGCTGGTGCGCGATCTGCGTGCGAGGTTTCCGGGGACGACGATCCGGCTGCGCGAGGGACGGTTCGCCGAACTGGCGCCTTTGCTGGCGGACGGCACGCTGGACATCATCCTGGCCCGTGATACGGAGCACCGGCTGTCCCCCCGCTTCGAGCAGCGCGTGATCATGAAAGATCCGCTCGCCATCGTGTGCGGCCCCGGCCACGCCCTGGCGACGAGACGAAGCGTGCAGTGGCGCGACGCGGATGGCCTGCCCTGGATACTGCCGATCCAGGGTTCGTCCACCGCCATCCTGCTGGAACGGATTTTCCACGCGCAAGGCATCCGGCCGGGGAGCGGTTCGGTCGAGTCGATCGCGCTGTCGGTCAACACGTCGTTGCTGGGCACGAACAGCATGCTGGGAGTCATGCCGACCGCCTACGTCCGCGACTATGTCAAGGCGGGAGACATCAGCGTCCTGCCGCTCTCGACCGCGGCCGCGCAGGACGAGATCAAGGTCGTCTGGCGGCTCGACGACACCGGGCCGGCCACCGACCTGCTGCTACGGCTCGTTCACGAACACGCCAGGCTGCTGTAGAACCGGCTCCAGCAGCGAGGGGACACCCACTCGTGGACGGCGATTCAGTCTTCTCTCAACCCCGGCATGTCGAAGCCCAGTGCCTCCAGCTTGCCGATCAGCTCGGCTTCCTGCTCGCCGGGCATCTCGGTCAGCGGCGGACGCACGGCGCGCCAGGCCTGGTCTTGCGCGAAATAAGAGATGATCGCCTTGAGCGCGGGGATCATCGAATACTTCTGCACCAGTTCGCGGGTCTGGGTGACCTTCTGCTGCAGGGCTTCGGCGTCGGGGCCTTGCCAGTTGGCGTAAAGCTGGCTGATGGGGCCCGGATTGATGTTGCCGGTGGCGGTGATGCAGCCCTTGCCGCCCGCGCGCAGGCCGCGCAGCAGCAGCGTTTCGCTGGCGGGGAAGACGTCGAAGCCGGTCGAGGCGAAGGCGTCGATGACGGACTTGGAGTAGTTCCAGTCGCCCGACGAATCCTTCAGGCCCACGACGGTGTCGGGGTAGGCCTTGATCAGGCGCTCGATCAGCGGCAGCGAGATCGGCACCTGCGACACGGGCGGAATGTGATACAGGTAGACGCGCAGCGCCGAGTCGCCGACGTTCTCGATGACCTGGCTGTAGTAGCGGAACAGGCCTTCGTCGGGCACGCCCTTGTAGAAGAACGGCGGCAGCATCAGCACGCCGGCCGCGCCGTGCTTGACGGCGGCGGCGGTCAGTTGCGAGGCCTCGGGCACCGAGCACGCGCCGGTGCCCGGCATCAGCCTGGCGCCGGGGATGCCGTCGGCGACGAGCTTGCCCATCAATTCGATTTTCTCGGTGGCCGACAGCGAATTGGCCTCGCTGTTGGTGCCGAAGATGGCCAGGCCGGCGCAGCCGCTGTCGAGCAGCCACTGGCAGTGGCGGGCGAAGCGGCCGGCATCGGGCAGCATGTCGGACTGGAACGGCGTGACGACCGGGGCAAGCAGGCCTTGCAGGCGGGGAGGTGCGGACATGTCTCTCTTCCTTGGGTCAATGAGATTGGATGCGTTGCAGGCGGGCCATCGCGTTGCTCATGTGCGCATGGGCGGCCTGGCGGGCGGCGGCAGGGTCGTGGGCGGCAATAGCTTCGTAGATGGCCTCGTGTTCCATCGTGATATCGGTCAGCCAGCCGGCCAGCTCGCAATTGCGGCGGCTGATGGAAAGCTGGTTGCGGGTGTAGCGCTCCAGGAACTCGAAGAAATCGTCGTAGACCGGGTTGTTGGCGGCGCGCGCGATGGCCCGGTGGAACAGGATGTCTTCCTCGACGCCGTCGCCGCCGCGCTGGCTGGCCACGTTCAGGACCTTGAGCGCCTGGCGGATGTCCTTGATCTGCGCCGGAGTGGCGCGGGCGGCGGCCAGGGCCGCGGCCTCGGTCTCCACGCCTATGCGCAGTTCGAACACCTGCTGCACGACGGCGTTCGCTTCCTGCCGATCGCCATCGATGCGGAACGGCCGGCCCGCGGGCGTGGCCGCGACGAAGGCCCCCAGCCCCTGGCGGGTGGTGACCAAGCCGTCGGACTTCAGGCGCGCGATGGCCTCGCGCACGACGGTGCGGCTGACGCCGAAATCGGCGGCTAGGCGTTCTTCGGTGGGCAGGCGGCTGCCGGCCTCGCGTTCGCCCGACACGATTTGCGTGGCGAGCACTTCGCTGAGCTGTTCGGCCAGGTTGCTGCTGCGCAAGGGAGTGGATGACATGCGGGAACGGAAGCGCAAAAAATTACTGAGCACGCATATTGCCCGGTTATCATACAACCCGTCAACCAGGGGATGGCCGCCGGGCCGGACGCGCCGGCCTGGCCGTGCGCAGCCGATTTGACAGGGCATGCTAGGATGCTCCGGGGGACGCGAGGGGAATCGCCATTGGCCGCGTAAGACGGCAACGCCCTTGTGTTCTACCGCCACAACGCAACGAGGAGAATCTCATGAAGATTGGGGTCCCGACTGAAATCCGGCCGGGGGAGACACGTGTTGCCGCGACGCCGGAAACCGTGAAAAAACTGTCGGCAGGCGGCAACCAGGTGCTGGTGCAAGCCGGCGCCGGGCGGCAGGCCAGCTTCCCCGACGAAGCCTACGCCGCCGCGGGCGCCACGCTGATGCCCGACGCCGCGCAGGTCTACGCACAGGCAGAACTGGTGCTGAAGGTCCAGGCCCCGCAGGAGTCCGAACTCGCGCTGCTGCGTGCGGGCCAGATCCTGCTGGGCATGCTCAACCCCTTCGACGCGGAAGGCCTGGAGAAACTCGCCGCCACCGGCGTGACCGGCTTCTCGCTCGAGGCCGCGCCGCGCATCACGCGCGCGCAAAGCCTGGACGTGTTGTCCTCGCAGGCCAACATCGCGGGCTACAAGGCGGTCATCGTCGCGGCCGACCACTACGGCCGCTTCATGCCCATGCTGATGACTGCCGCCGGCACCGTCAAGGCCGCGCGCGTCGTCGTGCTGGGCGCGGGCGTGGCGGGATTGCAGGCCATCGCCACCGCCAAGCGGCTGGGCGCGGTGGTCGAGGCCTCCGACGTGCGCCCCGCGGCCAAGGAGCAGATCGAATCGCTGGGCGCCAAGTTCATCGACGTGCCCTACGAGACCGACGAGGAACGCGAGATCGCCCAGGGCGTGGGCGGCTACGCGCGCCCCATGCCGCCGGCATGGATGGCGCGCCAGGCGGCGCTGGTGGCCGAACGCTGCAAGCAGGCCGACATCGTCATCACGACCGCGCTGATCCCGGGCCGCCCCGCGCCCGTGCTCGTCAGCGAGGAAACCGTTGCCGGCATGAAGCCGGGCTCGGTCATCGTCGACCTGGCCGTGGAACGCGGCGGCAACTGCCCGCTGTCCAGGCCCGACCAGGTGGTCGATGCGCATGGCGTGAAGATCGTCGGCTACACCAACCTCGCCGCGCAGGTGGCGACCGACGCGTCCGCCCTGTATGCCCGCAACCTGCTGGACTTCCTGAAGCTGGTGGTCGCCAAGGACGGCGCCTCCGCCATCCAGCGCGAAGACGAGATCGTTGCCGCCTGCATGGTGTGCGATGCCAACCGCGTGCTGAGGAACAAGTAATGGAACTCATCGACCACACCATCATCAACCTCATCATCTTCGTGCTGGCCATCTACGTGGGCTACCACGTGGTCTGGAACGTCACGCCGGCCCTGCACACTCCGCTGATGGCCGTCACCAACGCCATCTCCGCCATCATCATCGTCGGCGCCATGCTGGCCGCGGCGCTGACCGACACCGGCCTGGGCAAGACCATGGGCGTGCTGGCCGTCGCGCTGGCCGCGGTCAACGTGTTCGGCGGCTTCCTGGTCACGCGGCGCATGCTCGAGATGTTCCGCAAGAAGACCAAGGCCGCCCCGGCCGGCGCCGCCAAGCAGGAGGCCCGCTGATGCTATCGCTCAACGTCGTCACCCTGCTCTACCTGGTCGCCTCGGTGTGCTTCATCCAGGCGCTCAAGGGCCTGTCGCACCCCACGACCTCGCGCCTGGGCAATACCTTCGGCATGGTCGGCATGGCCATCGCCGTGCTGACCACCGCCGCCCTGATCGGCAAGCTCGCCGCCGAGCCCCTGGCCGGCCTGGGCTGGGTCGTGCTGGGCCTGCTGGTCGGCGGCACCGCCGGCACCATCATGGCCAAGCGCGTGGAAATGACCAAGATGCCCGAGCTGGTCGCCTTCATGCACAGCATGATCGGCCTGGCCGCGGTGTTCATCGCCATCGCGGCGGTGGCCGAGCCGCACGCCTTCGGCATCGCCGATGCGGGCATTCCCATTCCCACCGGCAACCGCATCGAGCTGTTCATCGGCACCTTCGTGGGCGCAATCACCTTCTCGGGGTCGGTCATCGCCTTTGGCAAGCTGTCGGGGCGCTACAAGCTGCGCGTGTTCCGCGGTGCGCCGGTGGTGTTCGCCGGCCAGCACATGCTGAACCTGCTGCTGGCCCTCGTCATGATCGGCTGCGGCGTCTGGTTCGCGGCCACCCAGGAATGGACGCCGTTCGTCATTATGACGGCCATCGCCTTCGTGCTGGGCGTGCTCATCATCATCCCCATCGGCGGCGCCGACATGCCCGTCGTGGTGTCGATGCTGAACAGCTACTCGGGATGGGCAGCAGCGGGCATCGGATTCTCGCTCAACAACCCCATGCTGATCATTGCCGGTTCGCTGGTGGGCTCGTCGGGCGCGATCCTGTCCTACATCATGTGCAAGGCGATGAATCGGTCGTTCTTCAACGTGATCCTGGGCGGCTTCGGCGGTGATGCCTCGGCTGCCAGCGCGACGGGCGACCAGCAGCAGCGCAGCGTCAAGTCGGGCAGCCCCGACGACGCGTCCTTCATGCTGACCAACGCCGAGACCGTGGTGATCGTGCCCGGCTACGGCCTGGCCGTGGCGCGCGCGCAGCACGCGCTGAAGGAACTCACCACCAAGCTGACCGAGAAGGGCGTGAACGTGAAGTACGCGATCCACCCGGTGGCCGGCCGCATGCCGGGGCACATGAACGTGCTGCTGGCGGAAGCCGAAGTGCCCTATGACCAGGTGTTCGAAATGGAGGACATCAACTCCGAGTTCGGCCAGGTCGACGTGGTGCTGGTGCTGGGCGCGAACGACGTGGTGAACCCCGCCGCGAAGAACGATCCCAAGTCCCCCATCGCGGGCATGCCCATCCTCGAGGCCTACAAGGCGCGCACCATCATCGTCAACAAGCGGTCGATGGCGGCGGGCTACGCGGGCCTGGACAACGAGCTGTTCTACCTGGACAAGACCATGATGGTGTTCGGCGACGCGAAGAAGGTCGTCGAGGACATGGTCAAGGCAGTCGAGTAAGAAGCGGTATCCGCGCCCCGCGTGCAACGCGCGGGGCGCGCCTCACCGGCCGGCCAGCAGCGCCCGCAGCGCCGCCACCAGCGCCAGCGGCTGGTCCAGCATCAGGTAGTGATGGGCCTGCGGGATCACGATGGGCCCGCGCCCATGCCGCAGGCAGGCCACGATGCGTTCCGCGTCCTGCTGGCGGATCACGGTGCTGAACTCGCCACGCACGTAGTCCACCGGAATGTCCAACCCGCGCAGCAGTTCCCCCATGTCCGGCTCGTGCGGGCCGGGCGGCAGGTTGGGATCGAATTTCCACAGCCAGCCCTGCCCTTCCCGGCGCAGCGAAAAACGCGCCACGTGATCCAGCAGGAAATCGTTGTCGCACGGCTGCTCCGGCGTGAGCCGGTAGCGCGCCCTGGCGCTGGCGAAATCCGGGTAGGGATCGATACGCGGCCGCCGGGCCGGCGCCGCCGAACTGGGCGGACTGTCGGCGAACCGGCAGATGCTGTCGAGGGCGATCACATGCCGGATGCGATCCGGGAACTCCGCGGCGGCCCGCAGGGCGCGGGCGCCGCCGAAGCTGTGGCCGACCACCACGGCCGGCCCCAGCGCGGCATCGTCGATGACCGCCGCGATGTCCTGGGCGAACCCGCGCGCGCTGTACGACGAACGATGACCGCTGTCGCCCATGCCGGCAAGGTCGAGGGCTGCCACGCGGTAACGGTCGGCAAAATAGGGGGCGATGAAATCCCAATAGTGCGCATGCGCCCGGTAGCCGTGCACGAATAGCAGGCCGGGCCGCCCGCCGTGCTCCAACCCCCATCCCAGGTAGTGCAGAGGCGCGCCGTCCGCCATGGCCCGGCGCGACTCGGCCGCCTGCGCCAGCGCATGGCGGTACCAGTCGGGTCCGGCGGGTGCGGCCGGTGTCTCGCTTGCCGGCATGCTTCAGTCCAGGCGGGCGCGGGGTTGCGCGCCGGCGGTATCGAGCACGGAGGCGTGGCGGCTGGACGCGGTGATGTCCAGGCGGGCCTGGACCACCTGCTGCATATGCCGGGCGATGGTGGCCTGGCGCTCGGCCAGCACCAATTGCTTGGTCAGGCGATTGGCGTGGAAGGAATTGCCCGCCAGCGTGCGCGCCAGCGCCAGCGCCTCGGCCTGGGGATCGGGAGCGACCCGGTTCACCAGCCGCATCGCCTGCGCCTCTTCGGCCGTGTAGGCACGGCCGGTCAGCATGATCTCGAGCGCGGCCGCCTCGCCCACCAGGCCCGGCAGCGTGATGTCGCTGATGCCGGACAGCATGCCATGCTCGACTTCGGGGAAGGACAGGCGCGCGTCGGGACCGGCAATGCGCAGGTCGCAGTGGATGGCCAGCGTCAGGCCGAAGCCGATGACATAGCCGTGCAAGGCCGCGACCACCGGTTTGGTAAGCGGCAGGCCGACGGAAGGGATCGCGTTGGCCAGCGTATCGGTATCGACGGTGCCGCCGGTCTCTTTCATCGCCTTGAAATCGGAGCCGGCCGAGAAGGCCCGTGGACCGGCTCCCCGCACCACCACCGCCCGGACCTCGTCGCGCGCCTCGGCCTGCCGCCAGATATCGGCCAGTGCCTGCTTGTGCGCCGCGTCCAGCGCGTTCAGCCGTTCGGGACGATTCAGCGTGACGACGAAGACCCCGTCGCCCACGCCTTCGAATTCGATGCTCATCGGTTTCTCCACCGTGCCTCGGTCGCGAAGCACCTCCTGCGGGAATTTTAGGAAGAGTTTGTATAGAGCACAACATGTGTTTATTATGAACACATGCACATCGCCGCCCTTCTCGACCAGGCGGTCCGGTCGTGGCCGGACCGCTGCGCCCTGGTCGACGCCGACACCGACCGCCGCACCAGCTTCGCCGAGCTGGCCGATGCGGTGTCCCTGTTCTCGCGGCGGCTGCTCGCGGGCTTCGACACTCGGGTTGGCGACCGCATCGCCTTGCTGGGAGACAGCACGGCGGATTTCCTGTGCGCCGACTACGGCATCATGTGCGCCGGGCGCGTCCGCGTCGCGCTGGATCCGGCCCTGGACACGGCCGAACTGCTGAGCCAGTTGCGCGACGCCGGCGCGCGCGTGCTGCTCTACTGCCAGGCCTACGCCGGCCGCATCGAAGCCCTGCGCCCAGGCCTGGACGAAAGCGGCATCGAGGCGCGGCTGCTCGATGCCCTCGAGGGCATACCTCTGCCGGCTTCGTCCGCGAGCCCGCCGCACTGCGAGCCGGACATGATCGCCTCGCTGAACTACACCGGCGGCACCACCGGCCTGCCCAAGGCGGTCGTCCATACACATCGCAGCTATTGCGCGGCGCTGCGCAACATCATGGCCGCACGTCGTCCCTGGGTGGGCGACGTCATGCTGAACATGCGGCCGCTCTGGCCCATCGCCGCGATCCTGCAGATGGCGCATCTGCTGCAAGGCGGCACGCTGGTACTGGGGTCGCATTTCGAGCCCCACCGCTTCCTGGAACTGGTGGCGCGCCATCGGCCTACCTGCACGTCGCTGGTTCCCACCCACTTGGTGCGTCTGCTGAAACTGCTACCGGAACTGCAGGCCGACACCCGCTCGCTGGCCTGCATCGAAGTCGGGGCGGCAGCCATGCCGCCGTCCCTGTTCGAGCAGGCGGTCGCGGCCTTCGGCCCGGTGTTCTCGGTCATCTACGGCCTGACGGAGGCGCCCTGGACCTGCTACCGCCCGCCCTCGTCCAACGCCGAGGTCCTTGCCGACCCGGATGGCACGCAGGGCCTGGTCGGCCCCACGACGGAAGGCGCCACCATCGCCGTCGTCGATGGCGAACGCCGCCTGCCCCCCGGGGGCATCGGCGAACTGCTGATCCGCGGCGACCATGTCATGCAGGGCTACTGGCAGCGGCCCGAACTGAATGCCGCGGTCCTGGAGGACGGCTGGTTCCGCACCGGCGATCTGGGCAGCATCGACGAACAGGGCCGGCTGCGCATACGCGGCCGGGTGAAGGCGGTCATCCGCACCGGCGGCAAGTCGGTGCAGCCGTCGGAAGTGGAGCAGACGCTGGCCGAGCATCCGGCGGTGCAGGAAGCCGCCGTGGTGGGCATCCCCGATGCCGAATGGGGAGAACTCGTCGCGGCGGCGGTAGTGGTCCGCGCCGGCGCCGCGCTGGCCGAAGACGAACTCGCCGCGTTCTGCCGGGAGCGTCTGTCGGCGCACAAGCGCCCCAAGCTGCTCGTGTTCATGCCGCTACTGCCGCGCTCGCATTACGGTAAAGTGTTGATCCGCAAGGTCCAGGACGCGATCATTGCGAGCCGGCCCGCCTGACGCTCAGGTCCGCCGCCCCTTTCCGACACTTCCATCGAGCGCGCCTCGTGCAGACGAATCCAGCCTCTCCTTCCGCCGAATCAGGGCGCGTGCAATCCATCGATCGCGCATTCGTCGTGCTGCGCGAACTGGCCGGCACGCCCCAGGGCGCCACGGCGCTCGATCTGTCGCGCCGCACCGGCATCGAACGCACCACCGTCCACCGTTTGCTGAAAACCCTCATGCACTGGGACATGGTTGCCGCGGACGACGGAGTCTACATGTTGGGGCCGGAATGCCTGCTGTTCGCGACGGCGCACGCCAGCCGCCAGAACGTGCGCCGCGCCGCCCTGCCCTATGCGGTGGAACTCCAGGAAAAGGTCCTGCAAGGCCGTTCGGCGCTGGTATCCATCTCGATACCCGCGCGCGATCGCGCCATCATCGTCGAACGCATCTGGACCCCGCGCACGCCAATGAACGTCATCATCGACATCGGCAACCAGTTTCCGCTGGACGACTGCGCCAGCGGCAAGTCCATCCTGTCCACTTATCCGGACGAACTCTGCCTGGCCACGCTGGGCAAGGCCCGCCTCGACAAGATCCGCCCCCTGCTGAAGAAAGTGCGCCAGGCCGGCGGTTTCTGCGCCACGGCCGGGCGCTACAAGCGCGGCCTGGCCTCGCTCGCCTACCCGTTCCACGGCCGCAATGCCGCCGCGCTGGGCGCCATCGTGGTATCGGGGCTGGAGCTGGACGACGAGCTCGACGTCGATTCGTCGCTGGCCCAGCATCTGCAACGGGCCTGCGAGAACGTGTCGTCCGCGTTGCAGCACGGCTGACGAAACCCCGCTCAGGCCGGCGGATAGCGGCGCGGGCGCAATCCCGCGTGGAACCAGTTGATCAACGATACGCCGTCATAGACCGGAACGCCGAAGCGCTCGACGATATCCGCGCTGAACGGGGTCATGTTGCTGCATTCGGAAACGATGGCGCCCACATCGGGATGGCGGCGCAACAGCTCCGCCGCGGCGGCCAGCACCTCGGCGCGCATTTCCTCGAACCGGGGAACGACGTCGCCCGACTTGATCGAGGTGACGAACACCGAATCGGCCGGCATGCCCACCACCGGCGTATCCGGCGCCACACCGACCGCCTCGAGATGCGCCGCGTGCAGGTTCTCGCTGCTGAAGGTCAGGATGCCCACCCGCTTGCCCGCCGGCAGCAGGCGTTCGGCCAGGGGCACCTGCAACAGGCTGCTGGTGGCCACCGGCACGCTGCAGGCCTCGGCCAGCTCGCGCTGGAACAGCGCCAGAAAGCCGCAAGTGGTGGCGATGCCATCGACCCCGCCGGCGATCAGGTCCAGCGCCGCCGCCTTGAAATCGTCCAGCAGCCCCGACGCCTGCAACGCCATCATCTTGTCCGGCGTGGCGGACTCGACGACGCGATACTGCACCGGGAAATCCCAGGTGCCGGCATGGCCGACGTCGCCCGGCAACCGGCGAAAGCCGGTCTTCACCATCAAGATACCCACGCTGACCCCGTGAAAGGTCTTCCGGCGCGCCACGGCCATGCTGTGCTCCCGATCTGCCCGATTTATTTCTTTTCTATTTTCGCCTGCTCGACGGCCTGCGCGTACTTGCGGCTTTCAGCCGCGACGTAGTCGCCGAACTGCTTGCCCGTGACGGATCCCGCCACCATGCCCTGCTTGTCGAGCCAGGCCTTGAACTGCGCCGACCCCAACACCTTGGTCAGCGCCGCCTGGATCCGCGTGGCCACCGGCTCGGGCAGACCCTTGGGCGCCCACATGCCGTACCAGGAAACGAAATCCATGTCGCGCACCCCGGCTTCCTGCAAGGTCGGGACCGAAGGCAGCAGGCTGCTGCGCTGCTGGCCGGTCACCGCGATAGCTTTCAGGCGGCCCGTGCTGACGAAGGGCAAGGTGGTCAATACCGGATCCATGATGGCGCTGAGCTGGCCGCCCACGATATCGGCCAAGGCCGGCGCCGATCCTTTGTAGATCACCATCGGGATCTGGGTGCCGGCCCGGACGTTGAAAGTCTCCATCGCCAGGTGGCCGCCGGAGCCGAATCCGCCGACGCCGAAGTTGACTTTCTCGGGATGCGCCTTGGCCGCCTTGATGAAGTCGCCCACGGTATTGATGCCGCTCTGCGGCGACACCACGAAGACCAGCGGCGTGCTGGCGACCATGCCGATGGGGGTGAAGTCCTTGCGCAGATCGAAGCGCTGGGCTTCTTTCATGACCAACGGGTTGACGATGACGGTACTGGCGGTCAGCAGCAGGACATGCCCGTCGGGATCCGATCCCGCCACGTATTCGGCACCGATGTTGCCCGACGCGCCGGCGCGATTTTCCACCACCACCTGCTGTCCGAACTCTTCGGTCAACTGCACGGCCAGGGCGCGCGACAGCACGTCCACGGTCCCACCCGCCACGTAGGGCGCCACGATGCGCACGGGCTTGCCGGGAAACGACTGCGCCATGAGGGGAGAAGAAGCAAGAACCGCGCATGCCGCCAAGGCCGCGCCCGCTAGCAATGAGCTCGTCGATTTCATGAAGACTTCCTGTCGAATGGAATACCCCGTGCCGAGGACCGCGCGCCTGGCGGGTCCAACATGTTCGCAATATGGACTTGTTGTGCGAAACGTAAATAGATTAGGCCTCGCTCTTCCCAGGGTCAACGACTTTTTGAGCCGATGCTTATGACCGCGATGCCTGTCCCCCTGGCCGCCGCAGGAAATCCGCGGGCTCCGGCACAAAGCGTCTGAGCAAATGCGAATTGGTTGTTTGGATTTCGGCGGCGGACGTCTTATGGTGGACATCTCTGTTTCGGACCACGCCGCCATGTACTCCGTCCTCACGATCACCGGCAGCCCCGCTGCCACGTCCCGCTCGGCGCTGCTGGCGCAGACCGTAGCCCAACAGCTTGCGCGCGACGGCTATGCCGTGCGGTCCCTGCATGTGCGGGACCTGCCTGCCGAGGCGCTGCTGCAAGCGGATTTCTCGCACGCGGGCATCGTCGACGCGGTCAGGCAGCTCGCTTCGGCCGACGCCGTCGTCGTCGCCACGCCCATCTACAAGGCGGCCTACAGCGGGGTGCTCAAGGCATTCCTGGATCTCTTGCCGCAGACTTCGCTGCAAGGCAAGATCGTCCTGCCGTTGGCCACGGGCGGTTCGCCCGCGCACCTGCTGGCGGTCGACTACGCCCTCCGGCCGGTGCTGCACGCGCTGGGTGCCCGCCACATCCTGGGCGCGGTGTACGCCTCCGACGCACAGGTCTCGGGCGATGCCATCACCGGCTACAGGATTTCGCCCGAAATCGCCGACCGCCTGCAGGCCGGCGTGCGTGAATTGAACGCCGGCCTGGCGGCCAGCCGCCCGCGAACGATACCGGTCGACGAGCGCGAGCGCCTTTATGCCTGAGGGTGGCGGCTAGTCTGCGCTACGGTGCCGACACCCACGGATCGAACAGCTCGCGGATGTCCGCATCACCGATCGCCACGCCGTTGTTCGCCTGCTGGGACTGGATGTACATGTTCATGATCATCTTCATGCCGTCGACCGGATAGTTCAGCCTGACTCCCTGCCCTTCGGCAATGCGCCGGCCCCATTCCGCCCGGATGCGGCGCCAGTAGTCCGACGTGTTGTCCCAATAGACGTGGCCGCTGCGGAAGTTGAAGCCGGTAATGCGGCGGTAGTCGTTGACGCCGGTCTCGTTCACCAGTGTCGCGCGTTCCCGCTCTCCTTCGCGCACCACCTTGCGATTGGCCTGCTCGTGCAGCCAGCCCTCGGCGGTGATGCGGTGGGTGTTGACGATGCCCAGCGCGTTGTAGTCGCTGCGCTGGGTGTATTCGCGCCGCGGCAGCGGCCGCCACCCGGCATCCGAGGTCCACGTCGGCACATCGTTCTCGTAGGTCCATTTGCCGGTGCCGCAATAGCGCGGCGCGTCGCTGACCTCGTAGACGCACTGCGTCCAGGCTCCCTTGGTGACGGCCGGATCGATGGAACGCAGGCGCCAGGTCTGGTTCTCGGTGAATTCCAGCCGCGCCGGCGCCTGGTAGCGCCAATCCTGGCGCCAGTGCTTGACCACGAAACCGGCGGTGCGATGCACCAGCAGGTGCTGGAGCACGATGCGGTCGCCCTGGTCCTCGGCCACCAGCACCATCTCGTAGGCGCCGCTGCGGTAGCGCCGCTTGGGCTCGTAGCCCGGCGCGGGATCGCTTTCCTCGAAATTGAAGCTGACCCGGTATTCGCCCACCATCGCCAGGATGGCTTGCCGGTCACGCTCCAGGCCTTCGGCATGGCTGATGACCTGCGGACGTTTTTCGTCCGGCACGGCGCGGACGTGAGAGGTGGACAGGCAGCCGCCCAGCAGCACGGGCAGCAGACACGGGACGAGCAGGTGTCGGAGTTGGATCTTCATGATGGGGGGTTCCGTCAAAGGGTGTTGAAGCATCGTCAAAAAACCTTGGTGAAGCCCAGCGTGAGGCGGTTCTTCTCGTAGGTATAAAGATGCGGGATGCTGCTGCGGTTCTTGCGGTACTCGTAGCTCAGGGTGGGCGTCATCCCCTGCCAGGCGTAGCCGGGTAGCGATACGTTCACGTACAGGCTGCCCTCGTGGTCGCGCTGGCGCTTCTCGAACAGCGCGACCGCCTCGTCCGCCTGCCGCTGGCGGTAGCCGTAGGCCATGTTGACGGCCACCTTGCCGCCGAACGATTTGTAGACTCCCAGACGCGCGCTCTTTTCGCGGTAGGCGAAAATGCCCAGGCGCGCACCGCTCTCGCGCCAGGCCAGGCTGCCGTACACCAGCAGATCGGGGCGGATGACGTACTGCCCGAACAGCCCTATGCTGCGGAAGTCGCCTTCCAGGCTTTCCAGCCGCTGCGCGAAATGGCGATGCTTAGTTTCGTAGCTGGCTTCAAGCATCGCGCGCGGGCTGACCTGCCGGCTGATGCTGGTTCGAAAACCGAAGGCGTGGTAGGCCTTGTGTCCGCCTTCACGGTCGTATTCGAACAGCGGCAGGAACTGGAACTGATTGCGCGCCGACCCGTACTGGTAACCGAGGTAGGTGGTCGATGCAAAATTGCCGTAGTCGTCTTCGTGCCGGTAGCGGTTGCCATAGTTGAGGCTGCGCAACATGAAAGCGTGGTTGCCCGCCAGCGGCCATAGCTTGTTGAGGGTGCCTTCGAAATAGGCACCGGTGTCGGCGGCCTTGCGGCCCGGCACGTTCTCGAAGCAGGCGTCGAGGAATCGCAGCGCGCACGGGTCCACGATCGTCGAAGCATTGTTCAGATTGTCCTCGCGCACCGCCGACAGGGACAGCGTGATCCGCATGCGCGTACGCTGCTCGATGGCCGCCAGATAGTCGGCTATGTGCCGCTCGATTTCCGGCGGAAGCGGCCGGGCCTGCAACCGCTGGAAGATCGCCTGCGCATCGCGCAGGCGATTGTCGATGAACAGCACGCGCGCCAGGTCCAGGTCGCCTCGGGTAAACAAGGGATTGGCCTGCAGCACCTGGCGGTAGCGGTCGATGGCGTCGGCATGATCGCCCTGGGCCGCCAGGCGGCTGGCCTCGACGAATATGAACAGTGCCGGATCGTGCCTGGGAACCTGTTGGTACTGGCGCAGCAGCCGGTCCGCGCCGAACCAGTCGTGCTGGTTGACGGCGTTCAGGATGGCGAGCGTGAGCTGCCCTACCCGGGCTTCGGGAACCTGCCAGGCCGACAGCATGGACTCGTGGACCCAGCTTCCCTGGCCATCGGGCCGGGACGGGACGGCCTCGCGGCGGATTTGCCGCGATTGCTGCTCGGCGCCCTGCCAGAGCCGGTCAGCCGTGTCCTGCTGGGCCCAGGCGCAGCCCAGGCCCAGGCACCACAGCCATGCGATCCAGCGGAGAGAGCGAGGAAATGAAACGGTCATGGGGCCGGCGCGATACAAGTCGACCAGGCCCCATCCGAAAATGGGGCCTGGAGAAACCGCACGTCACCGTGTCAGGCGGCGGTTTCTTTTTTGATGGACATCAGGAAAGACGGATACCGCTTACTTCTGGCGCGCGCCGAAAGAAGCGACATAGCCCGTGCCGAGATAGGTGCCGCTGGCAACCCCGGCCAGCGCGCTGGCGTTCGCGGCGGCATCACCGAAGAATTGGCCCTGGCTGGTGCCATTCGTCGCGCCCGGTGCGGTCGTACCCACGTAGTACTTGGCGGTTCCGCTGAAAACCGCGCCGCCGGTGGCGGCGATTTCCAGTGTTTGCTTGCCCGTGCCGCTCCCCGCGGTGAATTGCCCCGATATGGAAGTAGCGCCCGACGACACCGTCAACTGGCCGGGCAGGACGCTCGGTGCGTTGACGGCGGTGCTCGGGGTGGCTACCAGCGCCACGCCGACATAGTCGGTCGACGACGACGGCAGGACGCGGTCCTTCTTGTCGCCCACGTACCATGCCTGGTGGTCGACCAGGCCGGGCGTGGCGGAATCCGCGCTGGCGATGCCGAAGTAGACGCTCTTGGCCAGGCCGGGAATCTTGATGCCGTCCAGGCCGACCGCCAGCGGTTCCTCACCCTCGTGCTCCGGCTCGGTATGGATGAAGCCGGGCGCCAACTGATGGTAGGTGAAGACCCAGTTGGTGCTGGTGCCGGCCAGGGTCTGGTCCAGCGCGGAGACGTGGGTGAACGACTCGATGCTTTGCAGGCTGATGTAGTCGCTGGTTCCGGCGGCCGCGATGCCCGGTGCGCCGATCGGGCCATGGAATCCACCCACGGTGGTGGGTCCAAGGTTGACGAGATTCACCACGCCCGCTTTGTCGCTCACGACCTCGTAGGTCTGCGCCTGCGCCGCGCCGGAGACGGCGAGAATGGCCAGTGCAATCAGTGTTTGCTTCATGATCATCACTCCTTGGATGTGTGCCAGGCACACGGGACGCCCGTGGCGGAATGCCGCGGACAGGCGGCCCGGCGCCCGCCGGGCCGCGGCCTCTCCAACCGGCCGCGAACGTTCAATTGAGCGGCCCCCGGTGCAAGGTGTAGCCTTCCTTTTCCGCGACCCGGAAGGACCACGTGAACTGATAGGCATCCACGATTTTTTGCAGGCGCGCTCCCTCCGCATTGCCCTCGGCCGTATTGCCCAACGCCGTCCATTCGGCATGGAGCTGCGCTTCGTCGGCGATGGGCGGACGCTCCAGGGAAAACTCCACCGAGTCCCCCTTGCGAATCACCTGGTTGTTCCGAAGACCGTTGAAGACCGGCTGGTAGCCCTCGACCGCCGAGGACGTTCTCAAATCCACGATGGTGTAGTCGCGGTCGAAGGCCGTCAGGCGAAAGCGTTCGACGGCCAATGACGTGGCGCCGCTTTCCACCGGCTGGACATTGCTGAAGCGCGCATTCGCGGCAGCCGTGAAGGGGAAGAACAACTGGATGTTGCCGTCCACGTCCGAGTCGCGGCTATTGGCCAGGAGCCGCTCCAGCAAGAGCGTCGAGTAGTTCGCACGCCCTTTGATGACCGTGAAAGCCACGCGCTTGGGTTCGGAAACGGCCACCCCGTCGCTGATCCTGGCCTCCACCACGTAATCGCCGGGCACGGCGAGGTCGAAGCCGTTTCCATTGGGATGGCACTTTTCCCCGGCGGCCGTCGAGCACGAATAGGAAGGAAAGTTGGCGCCTTCGGGCTGCTTGACGACAGAAATGTCGTAATACAGTGGCGAGTCCTGATCCGGGTCGAACATGTATTGGACGTTCGACGTGAGAAACATCGGGGCGGACTCGGCGATCACCGGCTGGCCCGGCGTGGTTCCGCTGTCCAGGCCGCCATTGCCGTTCGGATACCAGATGTAGTGATTCTGAAGCGAAAGGCGCGTCAGCACTGGCGGGTTGTTGCCCACCTTGGCGAAGGCGCTGGCGCTGGTGGTCGCCCCCACCCGGTTGCTGATCGCTCCCTTGGAATCCTTGACCTGCAGAAAGGCGATGTACGGACCGGGCTTATCGGCCACCACGCTGGCCGTGGGATCGTTCTGGCTTTGAGTCAGCACGGCGCTGCTGCCGGCCGGGCGCTCCAGGGTCCAGGTGTAGAAAAGCTGGTCGCCGTTCTTGTCGGAGCTGGCACTGCCGTCGAAGGTGATGGTCTGGCCGACCAGGACCTTGGCCACGTCCACCTTGGCGCTGGCCACCGGTGCCACATTGGCGCCTGTCTTGATGCTGAGCGCATAGTCCGCGACCGCGCTGTCCAGCTTGCCGTCGCTGACGACGAGCTCGAACCGCCAGTTGCCCGTCTTGCTGCCATCCAGCACCACGGAACTGGCCGTCGACGTCAGCCGCTCGCCCGGGCTGGCCTGGTTCCAGTAGGTCCACTGGTAGGTCAGCGGATCGCCTTCGGGATCGTAGGAGGCATAGGCGGCGATCGTGCAATAGGGATAGTAGATGGAGGTGCCGCCGAGCTCGCATTCGCCGGTGCCCGAGATACCGGCCACCGGCGCGGTATTGACGGTATCGTCCGCGGCTTTCGCGACGTTCACGATCACGCGCTGCGTGGTGGCGGCATGTCCGTCGTAGGCCATGAAGTCGAAGGTGTACTTGCCGACGACGTCGGGGACGAACTCGGTCTTGGCACTGTCGGCGTTGGCGATCGTGGCCTTGCTGCCGACCGGAATGGCGGTGGTGGTCGGAAAACGCCAGCGGTAGCCCAGCGCGTCGCCGTCGGGGTCCTTGCTACCGCTGCCGTCGAGCACCACGGGCCGGCGCAGCGTGCCGGCAAAGACCAGGTAGCCGTTACGGTCGTACGCGGCATCCGCCGGCGCGGTGATGGAAACGACCGGCAGGCTGTTGCCGGTGTTGACGGTGATCCTGACGTCGGCCGGCTCGCTGGTCTTGTCTCCATGGCGCACGACGAGACTGGCGCGGTAGATGCCGACCCGGTCGGCAAGAAAACTGGCCTTCGCGCTGGTCGCGTCTCTCAGGGCGGTGATCAGCTCATTGTCGGGTTGCTCGATCAGGGTCCATTGATACCGCAGCTCACCCACGGCTCCGCCTGTCGGCGCAAGGCTGTGGCTGCCGTCCAGTACGACGGTGGCACCCCGCAATACTGTCTGTTCCGCGGGAATGGCCACCGCCATCGGATTGACGCTGGTCGCCGTGATCGTGACGCGCGCGCTGCCGCTGGACTTGCCGTCGCTGACGATCAGGTCGGCCGCGTAGTCGCCCGGCAGGTCCGGGGTCAAGGTTGGCCTGGCGCTGGCGTTGCCGGACAACACCGCGCCGCTGCCCTCGGGTTTGGCCGACAAGGTCCACGCATAGCTCAGCGTGCCGCCGTTGGGCGTGGTGCTGGCGCTGCCGTCGAGCGTGACGGCCGTGCCGATGGGCACGCTGGTCCGATCGGCGGTGGCCACCGCGGTGGGCCGGGCGGCGCCGGTGCCGGCATCGCCGCCGCCATCGCCGCCGCCGCAGGCGGCAAGCAGCACGACGGCGATGCCCGCCACCCCCGCCCTGAGGTTGCGCAAGGAAAGAATCATGGCTGTGGAACCCTCTGGTGGTTGAATGGAATATCCAAGGTCTCAGTACCTCAAGGTCACGCTCACTCGCGCCGTGCGGCCCGGCGCGGGAATCAGCCCCAGGCTCAGGGCGTCGAGGTAGTAGCGGTCGGTGATGTTGTCGAGGTTGAAATCGATGCTGACGCGATCGTTGACCCGGTAGCTGGCGAACAGGTCGAACACCCGATAGGCGTGCCAGGGCACGATGGACAGGAAGCTGCGCTGGGTGTCGTCGTTGTATTGGGGAGCATTGGTGCGCTGGCCCATGAAGGTGCCGCGCACGCCCAGCACGAGCCGGTAGTCCAGCAGTCGCGCGCCCAGGGTGATGTTGCCGTGCCACTTGGGCGGCACCATGTTGTTGATGTAGCTGCCGGCGATGCCGTAGTCGTTGCAGCGCTCGGCGCGATAGCTGCCGGTATGGCAGATCTCGATCTTGTTGTACTTGGTGAGGCCGAATTGCGTGAACACCACGCCCAGGTCGTACGAACCCGACAACTCCAGCCCGTTGAAGGCCGCGCTGTCGATGTTGCGCATGGTGAAGTTGGAGGCCTGGCTCAGCTCGCCGCCCGCGCCGCCCTCTTCCCACAGGTTGGGAGTCGTACGCGTCAGGTAGTCCTTGGTGTGGTTGCGGAAGTAGGCCAGCTTCAGGCGCAGTCTGTCGCGGCCGGCCAGGATGCCGTCCTTGAGATAGTTGACGCCGACTTCCTTGTTCCTGGTGTGTTCGGGCTTGAGGATGACGTCGGGCGCGGCATCGAACGAAAAGCCGGAAGTGCTCTCGAACAGGCTGGGCATGCGGTAGGCCTCGGCATAGCGGCCGTAGAACTGCAGGCCGTGCTTGCCCGGCTCCCAGCTCAGGCTGATGACCGGCGCGGTGCCGCTTTGCTTGTTGCGGTTGGGCAGCGGATCGCAGGCACCATCGCCATCGGCATCCACGCAGTTCGGGCTCTGCGGGTCGTGGACCGTGATCGGCTTGTCGTCATGCGACTTGAAGCGGGTATGGCGCACGCCCACGTCCAGGGCCACGGTTTCCACGGGCTTGTACAGCCAGGCCACGAACGCGCTGTATTCGTCGCGGCTGCCCTGCCGCCCCGCCAGCCCCCGGAAGTCCGGCGTCAGGGGCGTGGTGCCGACATCCTCCCATTGCCCGGCCAGGCCATAGCGCAACTGGCTTTCGCCCCAGGCGCGATGATCCAGGCTGGAGGTGTTCTCCAGGGTCAGCCCCCAGCGCCGGTACTTCTCGCGCTCGTTGTTGTAGAGATCGGGCTGGGTCGCGCTGGGACTGTTGTTGGTGGCGCGGGTGCGGGTGTGCCAAAGATTGGCGCGCAGGTCCAGCAGGGGCATGCCGGCCGGATTCCAGTGGTAGCGGCTGGTGTAGGTATCGACGGTGACGTCGCTGTTGCGCGGCTGCGTGATCGGCGCGAAGTTGGCGAAGCGAATGATCTGCGAGGGCATGATCTCGCTGTACACGCTGCGGTAGCGCAGGTAGCTCAGTTCGAGCTCCTGGTCGTCCGGCAGGTAGAACGTGCCTTTGAGCAGCGCGGACTTGCTTTCGTAATTGGTGCCGGGAATGCGCTCGCCGGCCTGGAAATACGAAGCCCCGCGGACCTCGGGGCGGACCTCGGTGTAGAACGGCAATTTGCGCCGGTTCGAGACATCGACCCAAGCCGAGGGACCGTGCGCGCCGGCGTAGTAATTGCCTTGCTCGCGTTGCGCATAGGCGGCGACCAGATCGAATTTCTCCCAGCGCTTGGCGATGGCCAGGCTGCCGGCATAGCTCTTGGGCCGGAAGGTGCCGGGCCGGTCCAGCCCCTCGGGGTTGCCCCATTCCTCGGGCAGGGCGTATCGCCCGGAGCAGGCGGCGGCCGTCACGCAATCGGTCCGATAGACCGGCGCAACGCCCAGCGTGCCACCGGTATACAGCCCGGCCGGCGTATCGGCCGCCACGGGCGAGCCGCTGTTGTTGCCGATGGCCTGCCCGCGCACGCGCAGGCCGAAATCCTGGCCGGGCCGGACGATGTCTTCGGCCTTGATGGTGCGCATGCTGACCAGGCCGCCAGTGGCGCCGGTACCTTCGGCCGACAGGGTCGGTCCCTTGTCGATCTGGATGCCGCCGATCAGGTCGGGATCGATGTAGCTGCGCGAGACCGCACCGGAATACCCCCGATACACCGTGGTCTCCTGGCGTGCACCGTCCACCAGGACAGGCACCCGGCCCTGACCCTGCATGCCGCGGATGTTGATGTCCAGTCCGCCGCTGTTGCGAAGTTCGCCCACCAGCACGCCGGGCGTGCCGCGGAAGATATCGCCCACCGACGTGCCGCGATTGAGCTCGATGTCTTCGCGGGTGAGTACGCTGCGGGAGCCGGCGGTGCGATAGACCTCGTCCTTGGGATCCTGGTCGCGCACGCCCTCGACCGTGATCGTCGGCAGCATCGATTGGCCGATCGGACTGCGCCGCAGGGAATAGATGCCCGCGTCGTAGGCGGTCTCGAAGCCGCTGGCGTCCAGCAAAGTGCTGAAGCCCTGCTGCACCGTGAACGTCCCGCGCAGCCCGGGGCTGCGCATGCCGGCCAGCCAGGAGGCATCGAAAGACAGCACCACGCCCGCCATGCCCGCGAACTGGCTGAGCGCCGCCCCCAGCAGTCCGGCCGGCACCTCGTAGTAGCGCGCCTCGGCCGCCGCGGCGGTGCCCGCCGGCAACATCGCCGGCAGGCTGGCCGCCAGCATCAAGCCCCACAACAATCGACGCGCGACAGTGCGCCGGAAAGCGCACACGCAGCCCTGCAACATGGTCATCCTTTCGCCAAGACGTTCGTGAAATCCGTGCTCCTGATAGGGAGTCGAACGAACGCGCCCAAAAGGACAATCGCCCGGAAGAAAATTTTGCGGTCCGCTAGCGGTGGACGATCCGCGTCCAGTAGCGGGTCCGGCGCTGGACCTCCACCGGAAAGGTGCGCCGCAGGGCGGCCAGCGCGGCATCGCTGTCTTTCAGGGGGAACGAGCCCGAGACCCGATAGCCGGCGACGGCAGGATCGCAGCCCAGCCAGCCGGGCCGGTAGCGGGCCAGCTCCGCCACCACGTCACCCAGCGGCCAGTCGGAAACGACCAGCACGCCCTTGGCCCACAGCGCGCGTGCGGGATCGGCCTGTGTCACTGCTTCGACCTCCCGCACCGACATGACGGCCTCCTGCCCCGCCTGGATCAGGCGCGACGGCGCAAAAGCCTGAGCGGGATGCAGCAGGACCGCATGTTCCAGCACGGCGACACGGGTGACGCGCGCCTCCAGGCGGACGGTGTAGCGTGTCCCGACCGAGGTTGCCAGGCCGTGGACGGTCCCGACCCGGAACGGGCGCCGCGCCGGGTCGGCGGCCGTTTCGACCAGCACGTTGCCGGCGCGCAGCCAGACCAGGCGCTGGGTGACGTCGTAACGGACGTCGACGGCGGCCCCGCTGTCGAGGACCAGGCGTGTGCCGTCCTCGAGCACGAGGGGACGAATCTCGCCCTTGGCCGCCTGATAGTCGGCGCCGGAAAACACCGGCTGCCGAGCCACCAGCAGCCCCCCGCCAAGCATGGCCAGCCCGCCCAGGCCCCGCAGCATGGCTCGGCGGCTGCCTGCCCGTGATCCCGCCAGGTCCAGCGCCGCCGCCGACATCTTGCCCGGCACGCTGCCCAACCGGCGCTGCAGCCGTTCGAGCTGGTCCCAGGCCCACTGGTTATCGGCATTGCCATCGCGCCATCGGGCCCATCGCTCGCGCTGCGCGGCGTCCTGCGGTTCGGCGCACAACTGCGCGTGCCATTGCGCAGCTTCGCGCAGCGCCAGAAGACGAGGGGCGGAAACGGCACCCGCCGGGCCGGCGGCCGTCACGCGGCGAACTCTCCGGCCCGCACCAGGAAAAGCAGGCATTGCTCCGTCGCGCGAGCCATGTATTTCTTGACGGAACTGACCGTGACCTGCAGGCGCTGGGCGATCTCGGCATAGCCCAGCCCCTCGAGTTGCGACATCAGGAAGGCTTGCCGCGGCTTCGCGCCCAACCCCTGCAGCATCGCATCGATTTCGCACAGCGTTTCGATCGCGGCCAGTTGCATCTCGGGCGAGAACTGGACGGGCTCGGGAGCGAGCGCCAGCGCGTCCAGCCACGCCCGCTCCAGCGCCTGGCGGCGGAAATGGTCGACCATGACGCGGTTGGCGATGGTAACGAGGTAGTGGCGCGGTTCATGCAGCACCGGCAACTGCCCTTTCGCGACGCCCGCCAGTATCCGCAGGAAGGTATCCTGGGCGAAATCGGCAGCCATGTGCGTATCGCCCAGCTTGCGCCGCAACCAGTCCTGTAGCCATCGCTGGTTCTCGCTGTACAACGTCGACATGGACTGAGGCGACGGTGAAGTATTGACGGCATCCATGGAGAATTGCCCGCCCCGCTTTTCTGGATCTTAATGATAATGATACTTGTTCTTATTTAATAATCAAGAAGATCCATCGCCGCCGAGGTTCCAGTCACCACCGCGCCCGGCCAGGCCGGGCGCGGAAGCGGCGATCAATCACCGACGATCTTGCGGTCCCGGATGATGGCGCCGAAGCGCTTGGCGTCGTATTCGGCGCGCTCGTGGAACTGCTCGGGCGTCATCGGCGCGGGGTCGCCTCCCAGGGCCACCAGGCGTTCGCGGAAGGCGGGCGTGCCCACGATCTTGTTGATCTCGGTATTGAGCCTGGCGACGATGTCCTTGGGCGTGCCGGCGGGCGCGTAGAACCCGAACACGGTATCGGCATCGAAGCCCTTCAGGCCGGCCTCGTCCAGCGTGGGCACGTTGGGAAACATGGGCGAACGCGTCATGCTGCCCACGGCCAGCATGTTGAGCTTGCCCGATTGCACGTGCTGCATGGCGATGCCCGGGTCGAAGGCGAAGTCGATCTGTCCCGCCAGCAGGTCCACCAGCGCGGGCGCCGCGCCACGGTACGGGACATGGACGGCGCTCACGCCGGCCTGGCTCTGGAACATTTCCGCCGCCAGGTGGGGCGAGCTGCCGTTGCCCGGCGTGCCGTAGGTCAGCTTGCCGGGATTGGCCTTCAGGTAGCCGATGAATGACTTGACGTCGCTGGGCAGCTTGCCCGGCTTGACCACCAGGAACACCTTGACCTTGGCGGCCGCGGCCACCGGTGCGAGATCCTTGATGGGATCGAAGGACATCTTGGGATAGATGTACGGATTGACCGACACCATGCCGCCGGAGCTCATCAGCAGGGTATAGCCGTCCGGCGCCGAGCGGGCCACCGCCTCGCCGCCGATGTTGCCGCCCGCCCCGCCCTTGTTCTCGACCACCACCGGCTGGCCCAGCACCTCTTGCAGGGGACCGGTGATGGCGCGCGCGATCTGGTCGGCGGCGCCACCCGGCGGGAAGTTGACCACGACCTTCACGGGCTTGGTCGGATAGGACTGCGCCATGGCCCCGAAGGCCACCGCGCATCCCAGCGCGAGCGCGCTCCATCTGGCCGCGAAGGCCGCTTTGCCTGCTTGACGGTTCATGTCTGTCTCCTGTTTTGTCATGAACGAACACGGATGCCCGCGCCTCGCCCGACCGCAGCGGACGGCCGGCGCGGAGCGGTCAGAACGGGTAGTGGCGAGGCGTGGTCTGCACGGTGATCCAGCGCAGCTCGGTGAACTCGTGGATGCCGGCGTTGCCGCCGAAGCGGCCGATGCCGCTGGCCTTGACGCCGCCGAACGGCATCTGCGCTTCGTCGTGCACGGTGGGACCGTTGATGTGGCAAATGCCCGACTCGATGCGCCGCGCCACCTGCATGGCGCGCGCCACGTCGCGCCCGAACACGGCCGAGGACAGGCCGTACTCGGTGTCGTTCGCGCTGTTAATGGCGGCCTCGACGCCATCGACCCGCACCACCGCCTTGACCGGCCCGAAGGATTCTTCGCCGTAGATGCGCATGTCGGGCGTGACGCGGTCGAGGATGGTGGCGGGCATGAGCGTATTCTCGGCCTTGCCGCCGCACACCAGCACCGCGCCCTTGGCCAGCGCGTCGTCGATCATGGCGTTGCAGCGCTCGACGGTGGCCATGTCGATCACCGATCCCAGGACCGCGGGTCCCTTGCGCGGATCCTGCAGCGGCAGCGACTTGGCCTTGGCGCCGAAGCGCGCGACGAATTCGTCGGCGACCTTCTGGTCGACGACGATGCGCTCGGTGGACATGCAGATCTGGCCCGAATTGGCGAAGGCGCCGAAGGCGGCGGCATTGACCGCGGCGTCCAGGTCGGCGTCGTCCAGGATCACCAGCGGCGCCTTGCCGCCCAGCTCCAGCACGACCGGCTTGAGGTATTTGGCGCAGGTCTGCGCGATGATCTTGCCCACGCGGGTCGAGCCGGTGAAGTTCACCCGGCGCACGGCGGGATGCGAAACGGCGGCTTCGACCACCGCGCCGGCGTCCGCCGGGGCGTTGGTGACGAAGTTGACCACGCCCGCGGGGAAGCCCGCCTCGTTCAGCGCCTCGACGATCAGGCCATGCGTGGCCGGGCACAGTTCGGAACCCTTGAACACGACCGTGTTGCCGCAGGCCAGCGGTACGGCCAGCGACCGCACGCCCAGGATAACGGGCGCGTTCCACGGCGCGATGCCCAGCACCACGCCGGCGCCCTGGCGCACGGCCATGGCCAGGCTGCCCGGCACGTCGGAGGGGATGACCTCGCCGCTGATCTGGGTGGTCAGCGCGGCGGCCTCCTGCAGCATGCCCGCCGCCAGGTGGACGTTGAAGCCGGCCCACATGGCCGATGCACCGGTCTCGGCGGCCATCGCCTCGATGAAGGCCGGCCCCTTGGCTTCGAGCGCCTGGGCAGCCTTGAGCAACAGCGCCCGGCGCTCGCCCGGGCCGGTTTCGCGCCAGCTCGTGAACGCGCGCGCGGCGGCGTCGACCGCCTTGGTCATGTCCTCGGGGGTCGCGGCCGGTGCCCGGGTCGCGACCGAGCCGTCGAGCGGATTGCGGCGCTCGAACGTCGCCTTGCCGGAGGCCTCGGCGGATTGGCCGTCGATCAGCATGGTCAGGGTTTTCATGTCAGTCTCCTGCTCTGGAAGAATGGGAATGGGAACGGCGGAATCAGGCGATTTCCACGTCCACCAGGATGGGCACCGGCGATGCCAGCGCTTCGCGCAGCACATCGGCCAGCTTGGCGGGGTCCGACACCCGGATGCCCTGGCAGGCATGCCCGCGCGCCAGCGACACGAAGTCGAGATCAGGCAGGTCGGTGCCGGCAAGCGGGTCCCCGGGCTTGAAGCCGAAGGTGGGGGCGAACTCCGTCAGGGCAGCATAGCGCCGGTTGTTCAGGATCACGAAGGTGATCGGCAGCTTGAGCTGGGCCGCGGTCCACAGCGCCTGGATGGAGTACATGCTGGAGCCGTCGCCGATCAGGCCGATGACCTTGCTCTGCGGCTTGGCCAGCGCGACGCCCACGGCGGCCGGCATGCTGTAGCCCAGGCCACCGCTGCACATGGTGTAGAAGGTTTCGCTTTGCAGCATGGGCAGGTACTTGTGCATGACCGGCCGCGCGCTGGGCGACTCCTCGACCACGATGGAGGCGGGATCGCGCAACTCGGCCAGCGTCTGCAGCACGTAGGCGACCGACATGGGCGAGGACGGCTCGGCACGCGGCAGCGGCGCCCGCGGCGCCGGCAGTTCGCGAACGGGCGGCGACGTCCGTGCCAGCAGTTCGCGTACGCCCAGGCTGATGCTGCCCACCGCCGCGGTGCCCACCGGCGCCCAGGCCGCGACCTGCGGATCGTCGGTGAGCTGGACCAGCTTCGCGCCGGAGGGCAGGTGCGGCCCGAAACCCTCGACGTGATAGGTGAAGGCCGGCGCGCCGATCACGAAGATGCAGTCGTAACCGCCCAGCATCGAGACGATCTTCTCGCGGATGGCGGGCAGGAAACCCATGAACTGGCGGTGGTCCTCGGGGAAGCCGCAGCGGCCCGACATGGGTGCGACCCACACCCCGGCCTTGTGGCGCTCGGCCAGTTGCACCACGTCATCCCAGGCGCCGTCGCGGTCGACAGAAGCACCGATGACGAAGGCCGGACGACGGGCCGCGTCCAACGCGCCGGCGATCTCGGTCATGACGTCGGGATCGGGCCGCAGAAGCTTGCCGACGCGGCGCGCCTCGACCGGCTCGCATTCACGCGACCAGTCGTCCGCCGGCACCGAGATCAGCACCGGGCCGCAGGGCGGCTGCATGGCGATGTAGTAGCCGCGCGCGATGGCCAGCGGGACGTCTTCGGCCCGCGCCGGCTCGCAGCTCCATTTCACGTAGGGCTTGGGCAATTCGGTGGCCTGCGCCGAATGCAGGAAGGGATCGAAGGGCAGGATGGAGCGCGACTGCTGGCCGGCGGTGATGACCAGCGGCGTACGGTTCTTGTAGGCGGTGAAGATGGTGCCCATGGCATTGCCCACGCCGGCCGCCGAATGCAGGTTGATGAACGAGGCGTTGCGGCGGGCCTGCGCGTAGCCGTCGGCCATGGCGACCACCACGCCTTCGTGCAGCCCCAGCACGTAGTCGAAGTCGCTGGGGAAATCCAGGAACAGCGGCAGCTCGGTGGATCCCGGGTTGCCGAAGATGGTGGTCATGTCGAAGGCGCGCAGCAGGTCGAGCACGGCTTCGCGGACGGTGGTCATGAGGGGTCGTCTCCGCGGAGGGGTGGGTGCGGGCTGAAGCCCGGCGAATCCCGAGAGTATGGCGAGCACACCCTTGCCTGAACATTGCTTTTTCAGGAAAAAGTCATTACCTTTTGGCATGACCTTCGACATCCGCCAGCTCAACGCCTTCCTGGCCGTGGTCCAGCACGGCACGCTGGGCCGAGCGGCGCAAACGCTCAACATCACCCAGCCCGCCCTGAGCCGCACCATCCGCCGGCTGGAGGACCAGATCGGCGCTCCGCTGTTCGAGCGCTACGCGACCGGCATGATGCTGACCGGCTTCGGCCAGGCCCTGCTGCCCCATGCCACGCTGCTCCAGCGCGAGGCCGAGCAGGCCACCGAGGAAATCGATGCGCTGCGCGGCCTCTCGCGCGGCACCATACGCGTCGGCGCGGTGGCCAGCGCGGTCAGCCTCGTGCTGCCCATGGCCATCGGGCGCGTGCTGGCCCAGTGGCCGAACCTGCAGGTGCATCTGGTCGAAGGCGTGGGCGACCTGCTGACCGACGCGCTGCTGACCCACGACATCGATCTCGCCATCGGCGTGTCGATGCCGGACACGACCGACATCTGCGTGATCCCCGACTGCGAATGGCACGACACCAGCCAGATCATCGCCGCGTCCACCCATCCGCTGCGCAAGCGCGCGCGGCTGCGGCTGGAAGACACGCAGGGCCACAAATGGGTGCTGCCGCCGCGCGGCACGGCGCCGTTCGACGAACTCATGCACCTGTTCACCTCGCGCGGCCTGCCCCCGCCCGACATCGTGGTGGAGACGCGCTCCATCATCGCCATCAAGAGCATGGTGGCCCACGCCGGTTTCCTGAGCTGGATGCCGCATCCCATGTTCGAGGCCGAGCGCGGCGCCGGGCTGGTGGACGCCCTGCCCATCCCCGGCGTGGTCCTGCAGCGCCGGCTGATGGTGTTCCGCCGCACCAAGGGCATTCTTCCCCAGCCGGCCGTCAAGCTGCTGGACGAACTGCGGCTGATGTGGGCGTCTCCCTCTAGTCGTTGACGCGCCTGCCGGACAACGCGGCGTCGACCGCTACTATCCAGTGCATGACCGGGGTCGCGGTGCCGCCTTGCAGATGCGCCAGGCAGCCGACGTTCGCGGACAGGATCAGATCGGGATCGGCCTTGTCCAGCTCGGCCAGCTTGCGGTCGCGCAGTTCGCCGGCGATCTCCGGCTGCAGCACCGAGTAGGTCCCCGCCGATCCGCAGCACAGGTGGCTTTCGGAGAATGGCTGGAGCGCGAAGCCCAGGTCCGTCAGCAGGCGTTCGACCAGCGGCCTCAAGCCCTGCCAATGCTGGAGCGTGCACGGCGGGTGGAAGACCGGCCGCGCGGCCAGCCGGCCGGCCAGTTGCGGCGCGAGTTCGCCCGCATGCGGCACCAGGATCTCCGCGATGTCGCGCACCATGCCCGACACCCGCGCCGCCCGGCCGGCATAGGCCGGATCGTCGCGCAGGTGGTACGCATATTCGCGCACGGTGGCGCCGCAGCCCGAGGCGTTCATCACGATGGCCTCGATCCGGCCAGCGTCGATGTCGGACCACCAGGCGTCGATGTTGGCGCGCATCTGCGCCAGTGCCGCCGCCTGCTGGTTCAGGTGGAAACGCGCCGCCCCGCAGCAGCCCGAGCCCGGCGCGACCAAGGCCGAGATCCCCACGGCATCGAGCACGCGCAGGGTCGCTGCATCGATGGCCGGCATCATGGAAGGCTGCACGCAACCCGCCAGCATCAGCACCTGGCGCTCGTGGCGGCGCCGCGGCACCGGACCCGCCGGCTGCCGCGGCGGCACCTTGGCCGCCAGCGCGGACGGCAACAGCGGGCGCAGCGCCTGCCCCAGCCTCATGGCCAGCCCGAAGGCCGGCGTGGCCATCGTCCTGCCCAGCACCGCGCGCTTGAGCTGGTCGCCGGGCGCCCTTTCCACGCGGGTCTCGACCATCCTGCGGCCGATGTCGATCAGATGCCCGTACTCCACGCCGGACGGACAGGTCGTCTCGCAATTGCGGCAGGTCAGGCAGCGGTCCAGATGCAGCTGGGTGCTGGCCGTGACCTCGCCGCCCTCCAGCATCTGCTTGATCAGGTAGATGCGGCCGCGCGGGCTGTCCAGCTCGTCCCCCAGCACCTGATAGGTGGGACAGGTGGCGGTACAGAACCCGCAATGCACGCACTTGCGCAGGATGGCCTCGGCCTGCCTGCCATCGGGGGTGTCCTTGATCGACTCCGTCAACCGTGTCTGCATGGAATGGGTGGTTCGTGTCTAGAGGTCGGGATACATGCGGCCGGGATTGAACACCCCTTCCGGATCGAATTCGTTCTTCAGGCGCCGGTGGATGGCGGCGACGGGCGTCGACAGCGGATGGAACACGCCCGACGCCCGCGCCTCGTCCACCGACACGGCGCGGAACAGCGTGGCGTGCCCGCCTGCCAGCGCGGCCGCCTGGCGCACGCGCTGGGCCGACTGCGGGCCGCACAGCCATCGCTGCGCGCCGCCCCATTCGATCAGCGTGGGGCCCAGGCCCAGCGGCCGGGTCACCGCGGGCACCGACAACCGCCACAGCGAACGCACGGCCAGGAAGGGATGCGCATGGTCGCGCAGCGACCGCCACCATGCCCATGCTTCCTCGTCGGCCAACGCCTCGCCGCCCAGCACCGCGCGCGCCGCGGCGATCGCGGCCTCGGCTCCCGACAGGCGAACGGTCAGGCACCCCGTGCCGTCGCCGCCGCTCCAGGCCGTGGCGCTGATGGGCAGCGCCTGGCCGCCCCAGGCATTCATCCGGCGCAGCGCCGTCGCCTCGTCCATCTCGAAACGCAAGGTGATCTCGCAGGCGGGCCGGGGCAGCACCTTCAGCGATACCTCCAGGATCGCGCCCAGCGTGCCCAGCGAGCCGGCCACGAGACGGGACACATCGTAGCCCGCCACGTTCTTCATGACCTCGCCGCCGAAACGCAGTACGCGTCCTTGCGCATCCAGCAGGCGCACGCCCAGCACGAAGTCGCCGACCGAACCGGCACTGGCCCGGCGCGGCCCGGCCAGCGCCGTCGCGATGCAGCCGCCCAGCGTCGCGCCGTCCGAGAAATGCGGTGGCTCGAAGGCCAGCATCTGGCCCTGCTCCGCCAGCATTTCCTCCACCTGTGCAAGGGGCGTACCCGCCCTGGCGCTCAGCACCAGTTCACTGGGCTGGTAGTCGATGACCCCCGCATAGGGCAACAGATCGAGCACGGCATCGTGGTCCACCGGCAGCCCGTAGAAGCCTTTGGTGCCGCCGCCGCGGATGTACAGCGACTTGCGGCCCACATGGGCCATCAGCACGCGGGCGCGAAGATCGGATAACAGAACGTCCATGGATGGGAATCAGAAGCGGGGGATTTCGGGAAAGCGGATGGCATCGCGGTGCACGTGCCGGCGTCCGTATTCGTTGCACCGGGCCAGCGTCGGGATGGCCTTGCCGGGATTGAGCAGGCCGGTCGCGTCGAAGGCGTGCTTGATGCCGAAGAAGACGTCCAGTTCCTCACGCGCGAACTGCACGCACATCTGGTCGATCTTCTCGGCCCCCACCCCGTGCTCGCCGGTGATCGTGCCGCCAACCTCGACGCACAGCTCCAGGATCTCGGCGCCGAAGCGCTCGGCCCGCTCGACCTCGTCGATGTCGTTGGCATCGAACAGGATGAGCGGATGCAGGTTGCCGTCGCCCGCATGGAACACGTTCGCGCAGCGCAGGCCGTACTTGTGCTCCATCTCGGCAATGGCCGCCAGCACGCGTCCCAGGCAGCGGCGTGGAATGGTCCCGTCCATGCAGTAATAGTCCGGAGAAATCCGGCCCGCCGCCGGAAACGCATTCTTGCGGCCGGCCCAGAACAGCAGCCGTTCGGCCTCGGAGCAGGAAACCTGCAGGCGCGTCGCGCCGCACTGGGCGAACAGCGATTCGATCCGGCAGATCTCGTCGGCCACTTCCTCTTCGGTGCCGTCCGATTCGCACAGCAGGATGGCCTCGGCATCGAGATCGTAGCCCGCGCACACGAAAGGCTCCACCATGTGCACGGCGCGCCGGTCCATCATCTCGAGCCCGGCGGGAATGATGCCGGCGGCGATGACCCGGGCCACGGCATCGCCGGCCGCCTCGGCCGACGCGAAACTGGCCATGACCACCCGCGCCACGGCCGGCCGGGGGATGAGCTTGACCGTGACCTCGGTCACGATGCCGAGCATGCCCTCGGAGCCGACGATGATGGACAGCAGGTCCAGGCCGGGCTCGTCCAGCGCCGACGAACCGAGCTCCAACACCTCGCCGTCCATCGTGACCACGCGCGCCGCCAGCACGTTGTGCACCGTCAGGCCGTACTTCAGGCAGTGCACGCCGCCCGAGTTCTCGGCCACGTTGCCGCCTATGGTGCAGGCGATCTGGCTGGAGGGATCGGGCGCGTAGTACAGCCCGTGGGGCGCGGCGGCCTCGGAGATGGCCAGGTTGCGCACGCCCGGCTGCACCACAGCCTGGCGCGCCTCGGGATCGACCTGGATGATGCGGTTGAACTTCGCCAGGCCCAGCAGCACGCCCTCGGCATGCGGCGTCGCCCCGCCCGACAAACCGGTACCCGCGCCGCGCGCCACCACCGGCACGCCCATCCGCTTGCACAACCGCAGGACCCGCCGCACCTGCTCCTCGGTTTCCGGCAGCACCACGACCATGGGCACCTGGCGGAACAGCGACAGGCCGTCGCACTCGTAGGGACGCGTGTCCTCTTCCCTGAACAGCACACAGTAGTTGGGAAGCACATCGCGCAATGCCTGCACCACCTCTACCTGGCGCTCGGTCGCGATCGGGTCCAGCCCGATTTCTGTTGGGGCGTTCATGCACATCTCCAGTAACTTCTGAAGATAGCGTGCCCCCGCTTTCCCCAATACTAGGGGAAAGCCCCCCCTATCCCCCCCAAGACACCCCCACCCCGACCCAGGATGCGGCGGATCTGGCTTTGCCAGTCCGCTCGCATCGCCCCCTGGGGGGCGCGCGTCAGCGCGTAGGGGGGGGCAAGATTTTTCCGGGATTGAGGATATTCAACGGATCGAAGGCCTGCTTCACCTGCCGCATCAGCGCCAGCGCGTCTTCGCCGTGCTCCTCGGCCAGGAATTGCATCTTGTGCAGGCCCACGCCGTGTTCGCCGGTGCAGGTGCCATCCATGTCCAGGGCGCGCCGGACCATGCGGCGGTTGATGCTCTCGGCTTCGGCCCATTCGGCCTCGCTGTCCGGGTCCAGCAGCATCTGCACGTGGAAGTTGCCGTCGCCCACGTGCCCGACCACGCAGGTCGGGAAACTGGCCTGGGCCAGGTCGGCATTGGTTTCCCGGATGCAGTCGGCCAGCCGGGAGATCGGCACGCAGACATCGGTGCTGGAGGCGCGCGCGCCGGGACGCAGTTGCAGGGTCGCGAAGTACGCGTTGTGGCGCGCGGCCCAGAGGCGGTTGCGGTCCTCGGGATGCACGGCCCATTCGAAATCCATGCCGCCGTGCTCGCGCGTGATTTCCTGCACGGTCGTAGCCTGTTCCTCGACCCCCGCCGGGCTGCCGTGGAACTCGAACAGCAGCAGCGGCGTCTCGCGCAGGGTCAGCTTGCTGTAGAGATTCAGCGCGCGGACGGTGGCGGTGTCCAGCAGTTCGACCCGGGCGACGGGGATGCCCATCTGTATGGTCTGGATGACCGCGGCCACCGCCGCGTCCACGCTGGAGAAGTTGCAGACCGCCGCTGAGACCGCCTCGGGCTGGGGATACAGGCGCACCGTAACCTCGGTGATGATGCCCAGCGTGCCTTCGCTGCCGATGAAAAGGCGGGTCAGGTCGTAGCCCGCCGAGGACTTTTTGGCGCGCCGCGCCGTGCGGATGACCTTGCCCTGGGCCGTGACCACCGTCAGCGACACGATGTTGTCGCGCATGGTGCCGTAGCGCACCGCGTTGGTCCCCGACGCCCGCGTGGCGGCCATGCCGCCCAGCGAAGCGTCCGCGCCCGGGTCGATGGGAAAGAACAGTCCGGTATCGCGGATCTCGTTGTTGAGCTGCTTGCGCGTGACGCCGGCCTGCACGGTAACGGTCAGGTCGTCGGGGTTGACCGACAGGACGCGGTTCATGCGGGACACGTCCAGCGTGATGCCGCCTTCGATCGCCAGCACATGCCCTTCCAGCGACGATCCCGACCCGTAGGCGATCAGCGGCACGCCGTGCGCGGCGCAGGCCTGGACGGCCGCCACGACGTCCTCGGTGCTCTCGGCGAACACCACGGCGTCAGGTGGCACCGCCGGATAGGGGGATTCGTCGCGGCCATGGTGTTCCCGCACGGACGGATTCAGCGACAGGCGCTCGCCGAAATGGGCGGCCAGCGCATCGAGACAGGTCTGGGGCACCGGACGGCGCAGGGAGGGGGTCAAAGCGGGGGCATTCATGAATCGACAGCCTGAGGGGGGATCCCCCCGATTCTACGCCCTGCCCCGCCCCGATCAGGCCGGCCGCGCCACCGGCGGCACGAAGGCCGTGACCGGCGGCGCATCGCCGTCAAAACGCTCGATCTCGACCAGCGCGGTCTGCGCCATCGAGCCCTGCGTCAGGCTCGACGTACCCTTGTCGAGCGTCACCATGTTCGGATTGCCGTGCTTGTCCAGCGAACCGGACTCGCCGCCTTGCAGCGGGTCGTACCAGGCGCCGGTGGCGATCTGCGCGACGCCCGGCACCAGATGCGGGGCCAGCACGGCTCCCGCCAGGAAGGCTCCGCGGTCGTTGAACACGCGGACCACGTCGCCTTCCCGGATGCCCCGCGCCGCGGCGTCGCCGGGATGCAGGGCGATGGGCTCGCGCCCGGCGACCTTGCTCGCGCGGCTGGCCTGCGCCGGATCGAGCTGGCTGTGCAGCCGGGTGGCGGGCTGATTGGACAAGAGATGCAGCGGATAGCGCGCGGCCTGTGCGCCGCCCAGCCATTCGGCCGGCTCCAGCCACGCGGGATGGGCCGGGCAGTCCGCGTAGCCATAGCCTTCGATCGTGCGCGAATGGATCTCTATCCTGCCCGAGGGCGTGGCGAGCGGATGGCCCTCGGGATCGCGCCGGAAATCATCCAGCAGGATGCAACCGGCCTCGGGCTGGGGAAAAGCGAATTGCCCCACCTGCCAGAACGCGTCGAACGCCGGCGGCGCGTAGCCCGACTCCCGGGCCTTGGCGGCCGCGACCTCGTACATGTGGCGCAGCCAGCCCATCTCGTCGCGCCCTTCGGTATAAGCCGCCTCGAAACCCAGGCGTCCGGCGACCTCGGCCAGGATGTCGAAGTCGTTGCGCGCCTGCCCCACTGGCGGGATCACCTGCCGCATGGCCAGCCAGTACGGCGAGTTCTCGTGCGCCAGGATGTCGTTGCGCTCCATGGTGGTGGTTGCCGGCAGCACGATGTCGGCATGCCGTGCGGCGGGATTCCACCACGGCTCGTGGACGATGACCGTTTCCGGCGCCTGCCAGGCGCGCAGGAAGCGGTTCAGGTTGGTGTTGTGGTGGAAGGGATTGCCGCCTATGGAATAGACCAGGCGGATGTCCGGGAAGGTGATGGCCCGGCCGAAGCATTCGATCTGCTTGCCGGGGTGCAGCAGCATGTCGGCGATGCGGCCCACCGGCACATAGGTCTTGATCGCGTTGGGTCCGAGCGGCAGCGTCGGGCGCGGCATGCCCTCGACCCGCGGCGCCATCATGCCGTTGACCGCGCCGAAGCCGATGCTGAAGCCGCCGCCGGGCAGCCCGATCTGCCCCAGCATCGCGGCCAGGGTGACCAGCATCCACACCGGCTGCTCGCCGTGATCGGCGCGCTGCACCGACCAGCTCAGGTTCACCATCGTCCGGCTGGCGGCCATCCTGCGGGCCAGCGCGCGGATCTCGCCGGCCGGCACGCCGGTGATGGCCGCCGCCCAGTCGGCGCCGCGGGGCGGCCCGCCCTCGCGGCCCAGCAGATAAGCTTCGAAACGCTCGTAGCCTTCGCAGTGGCGCGCCAGGAATTTCCGGTCGTGCAGACCTTCCGAGGCCAGAGTATGGGCAATGCCCAGCATCATCGCGGTATCGGTATGCGGCCGGATGGGCACCCACTCCGAACGGGACGCCGGTGGCCGGTCCGCGCGCGAGGGGCTGATGGTCACGAACAGCGGCCCGCCGCTCCCGGTACTCCGGTACCAGTCGGGATTATCGTGCACCACCGCGCCGCCGGGGTCGAGCTGGGTGTTCTTCAGGGCGGCGCCGCCGAACATCACCATCAGTTCGGTCGAGGCCATGACTTCGGGCCACGATGCCACGAGATTGGTGATGTCCGAACGCCCCAGGACATAGGGCATGATGCCCAGCGCGGCCCCGAAGCTGTGGTTGCCGCGCTTGTCCACGTAGCCGCCGTGCAGCCCCAGGAAACGCTTGAGCACGCTGGGCCCGTGGTGCAGCCGGCCGGCGCTGGCCCAGCCGTACGATCCGCCGTAGATCGCCTCGTTGCCGTGCTCGGCCTTGACCCGGGCCAGTTCGTCGGCGACCAGGCCCAGAGCCTGATCCCAGCCGACCGGCACGAACGCGTCGCCGCCGCGCCCCTGGCCGCTACGGTGGCGCAAGTAGCCGGCCCGCACGTACGGCTGGTCGATCCGCAGCGGCCCGCGCACGATCTCGGGCAGGCCCCGCACGAAGCTGGCCGGATGCGGGTCCGCGTGGTACGGCAAGGTATCGACGATGGCGCCTTGCTCGTCGGTCACGACGTCGTAGACGCCCCAATGCGAAGCGGTCTGGGTGGTTCGGGTCGCCACAAGGCCTCCTGGAAAGATGGAACGATCGCCGGCCGTCAATCGGCCTGGATCTTCAACTCGTCGATCAGCCGCCCCAACTGCCGGTAGTCGGCGGCCACCTGGGCCCCGAGCTTGCCGGGCGAGCCCCCCGCCGGCACCGCCGACAATGCCGCCAGCGCCTCCACCACGTCGGGCAGCGCCAGCACCTGCCCCAGCTTGTCGTTCAGCCACGCCACCACCGGCGCCGGCGTACCCGCCGGCGCGAAGAACGCGTTCCACGCGCGCAGGCGCACGTCGGGATAGCCGGACTCGGCGATGGAAGGCACTTCCGGCAGGAACGGCGTGCGGTCCGGATCCGCCACCGCGATGGCCGTCAGCTTGCCGGCCTTCAGATACTGCCTGACCGGTCCGATCGTCACAAGCGCGATCGGAATGTGGCCCGCCACGACGTCCGTCACCGACGGCGCGACGCCCTTGTACGGAATGTGCTGCAATGCCGTCCCCGCCGACCGGTTCAGCCATTCGCCCACGATGTGCATGGGCGATCCGGATCCCGAGGTGCCGTAGGAGATCCGCTGGCCGCGGCGGGACGCGTCGACGATGTCGCCCAGCTTCCTGAAGCCCGAACCGGGATGGGCGACCAGCAGCAGCGACGACGTCGTCATCTGGATGACGGGCTTGAAGTCCGCCACGGGATCGTAGCCGGCGGCGCCGGCCTGCTTGAGCACCAGCGGCGCCGTGGCGAAGGTCGAGGGCGCGAACAGCAGGGTATGGCCATCCGGCGCCGCATGCGCCACGTGGCTGCTGCCCAGCATGCCCGAGGCGCCGGCGCGGTTGACCACCAGCACGGGCTGCCCGGCCCGGGGCGCGAGCTTCTCGGCATAGAGACGCGCCATGACGTCGGTGTCGCTGCCCGGTGGATAGGCGACCACGATAGTGATAGGCTTTTCCGGATAGCGTTGCGCGTGGCCGGCCGCGCTCCAGACGACCCCCGCGGCGGCCAAGGCCGCGCCCAACCGCCGGCGAGTGATTTTCAACATGACGTTCCTCCGTGGAATCCCCCGCACTATAGGAATCGCCCGCCCCCCCCACTGGCGAGAAACCGTCAGTTTTCGGCGAAGATCCGACATATGAATCCGCTGCCCGTGCCCCTGCCCGTGGACATGGCGGGCGAGCCGCTGTGCGTCGTCGTGCGCGAAGGCCAGGCGGGCGAGACCTCGCTCCACACGCACGCCTGCGGACAACTGCTGTATCCCGAACGCGGCGCCACGCTGCTCCAGACCGAGCACCACCTGGTCCGGCTCGGTCCCAGCCGTGCCGCCTGGATCCCGCCCGACCTTCCCCACGCGGTGCTGATGGAGCGCCCCTACCGGTATCACAGCGTGTACCTGGACGCGGCGCTTTACGCCGAACCGGTCTTTTCCGTGACCGGCATCAGCCCCTTGCTGCGGGAACTGATCTTCGACGCGGGACGCTGGGACACCTCACACGCCGAAGCGCCATCGCGCCATTGGAAGACCCAGGTGATCCTGGACGAGATCCGCCGAGCCCCGCGCGTGGCCGCCGGCCTGCCCATTCCCGAGGACGCGCGCATCGCCCTGATCTGCCGGGCGCTGGAAGCGGACCCGTCGGATGGCCGAACGCTGGCGGAATGGGCGTCGCAGGCCGGGGCCAGCGAAAAGACGATGCAGCGCATGTTCGTCAAGCTGACCGGCCTGTCGTTCCAGCAATGGCGCAACCATGCCCGCATGACGCGCGCGATCGAGCTGCACAGCCTGGGGCGCCGCATGCTCGACATCGCCGTCGAACTGGGCTATTCCAGCGAAGGCGCCTATTCCCACGCGTTCAGGCAGTTCTACGGCTACTCGCCCGGCCAGTTGAAAAGAAAGAAGACGGAAGCACCCTGATCATGGAGCATTCATGGGACATCGATTGAGCGTGATCGCCACGCGCACCGGCGACGACGGCACCACCGGCCTGGCGACGGGGCCGCGGGTGGCCAAGGACTCACCGCGCATCGCGGCCATCGGCGATGTGGACGAACTGAACAGCGCGATGGGCCTGCTGGCGACGGAAGCCTTGCCGCAGGACATCGCGCACGACCTGCTGGACATCCAGCACGACCTGTTCGACCTGGGGGGAGAACTCAGCATGCCCGGGCAGGCCCTGCTGGCGGAGGCGCGCGTGGCGCACCTGGACGGCCTGCTGGCCGACTACAACGCCCGGCTGCCGCCGCTGCGCGAATTCGTGCTGCCCGGCGGAAGCCGGCCGGCGGCCCTGGCCCACATGGCCCGCACCGTGTGCCGCCGGGCCGAGCGCGGCGTGGTGGCGCTGGCGCGCGTCGAGACCGTCCACGCGCCGGTGCGGCAATACCTGAACCGCCTGTCGGACCTGCTGTTCGTGCTGGCCCGCGCCATCAACCAGGACGCCGGCACGCCGGAAGTCCTGTGGCGCTCGGGCCGCACCCGGGGCGGCTAGCCCCGGGTACCTGGACCTACTTGCCGCTGCTGGTCGCCACCAGCCGGCGCGCCTGCACCGCCTGCGCCAGACGCTCGAGCACCTGCACCGAGGCATCCCAGTCGATGCAGCCGTCGGTGATGCTCTGGCCGTAGACCAGCGGCTTGCCGGGGACCAGGTCCTGGCGGCCGGCCACGAGGTGGCTTTCCACCATCACGCCGACGATGCGGTTGTCGCCCGCTTCCATCTGGCGCGCCACGTCGTCCAGCACCTGGGGTTGGTTCTCGGGCTTCTTGCTACTGTTGGCGTGGCTGGCGTCGATCATCACGCGCTGGGCCAGGCCCGCCTTGGCCATGTCCTGGGCGGCGGCTTCCACGCTGGCCGCGTCATAGTTGGGCGCCTTGCCGCCGCGCAGGATGACGTGGCAGTCCTCGTTGCCGTTGGTGGACACGATGGCCGACACGCCGCCCTTGGTCACCGACAGGAAATGATGGGGTTGGGACGCCGCCTTGATCGCGTCGACCGCGATGCGGATGTTGCCGTCGGTACCGTTCTTGAAGCCCACGGGACACGACAGGCCGGACGCGAGTTCGCGGTGGACCTGGCTTTCCGTGGTGCGCGCGCCGATGGCGCCCCAGGAGACGAGGTCGGCGATGTACTGGGGCGTGATCATGTCCAGATATTCACACCCCGCAGGCAAGCCGAGGGCGTTGATCTCCAGCAACAGCTGGCGGGCGGTGCGCAGGCCCTTGTTGATGTTGAAGCTGCCGTCCAGGTCGGGATCGTTGATCAGGCCCTTCCAGCCCACCGTGGTGCGGGGCTTCTCGAAGTACACCCGCATCACGATCTCGAGTTCGCCGGCGAAGCGGTCGCGCTCGGCCTTCAGCCGGGAGGCGTATTCCAGGGCGGCCTTGGTGTCGTGGATGGAACACGGCCCGATCACCACCACGAGGCGGTCGTCCATGCCGTGCAGGATGCGGTGTAGCGCCTGCCGGGTGGAGTAGACCGTCTCCGAGACGTTGGTGGTGCAGGGAAACTCGCGCATCAGGTGCGAAGGCGGAGCCAGCTCCTTGATTTCTCGAATGCGCAAGTCGTCGGTGTTGTGGGACACGATCCTCTCCTGGATTTCAATGATGTCTGGTGTACATGTCTTGGGGGGTTTGCCCCACCGTTTCGTCCAGGCACAAAAAAAGCCGCCAGGACGCTGGCGGCTTTTTTGGGGCAGGAATCCGTTAGATACGACGCTTCCTTTCCTCCGCCAGCGGCTTTGGAAATCCAAAAAAGTAAAAGTAAAAATACGTGGAAGCGTAGTTCATAAAATATATCGTAGCAGGGGCCGGCCGCTTCGGCAAGTAGCGGGCACGGTTCTTGAGTGCCGGCGGCCGCAGCGCGGTGGCTGGGCTATGGGGCACGCCGCGCACCACCTCAATCGAAGAACGCCCGCAGCATCCGGTTCGTCGCCTCCGCCTGCTCGAACTGCACCCAGTGCCCGGCATCGGGAACGACGCGCCACTGGCGCTCGGGCCGGCCGTCGACCCACCACGGCCCCACCCGGTCCGGATGCGCGGTCACGTCGTGCTCGCCCCAGGCGAACAGGATGGGCATGGCAAAACCATCCAGGATGCCTTTGGTGGGACTGCTCTGCGACAGGGCCTTGCTGCGAAAGCGCGTGGCCTCGCAGGCCTGCCGGTGCACCGCGACCGCCAACGCGTCGATGCTGTGTTCATCGTGCAGCATCAGGGCCCGCAGGTTGTGGCGCAGGTCCTCGACCAGGGCCGCCTCGCCGCTTGCCAGCCGCCAGTTGACCATCGCGGCCCTCTGCCGGCGCGGCGTGCCGTGGCCGGCGGCGCCGAGCAGGGCCAGGCGCGCCACGTGCCCGCGCCGGGCGGCCAGGTGGACCGCGCACAGTCCGCCGAACGAGAAACCGGCCAGGTCGATCGGCGTATCGGCCCCCACGAGCTGGTCCAGTGTCGCCGCCGTGGCCGCCACCAGGTGGTTCAGGTCGGCGGGCGGCGTCAGCGTTCCGGATTCGCCGAACGACGGCATGTCCGGCACCCACACGGTGTGGTGTTGCGCGAGCGCCTCCAGGTTGCGTATCCAGTGCCGCCAGCTTCCGTGCCCGCCGTGCAGCAGCACCAGCGGACTTCCCTGCCCGGCCGAACGCCAGACGACGCGCGTGCCGGCATGCTCGGCCTCGTGGCGGACGGTGGCGGCCTCCACGGCGGCGATGGCCGCCTCGGCCTGGGTACGGTCGTCGTTCGGGAAAAGCAGGGAATCGATGTCGCTCATGGCGGAAAGTCGCGGAAAGCTGGCGGGCAAAGGCGCAAGCTTAACCCGCCGCCGCGGCGGTCCCGGCCCATCCACTACACTAGCGCCTCCGCATCGATTCCTTACCGTGGCCAGCATGTCCGAACCCATCCGCCTGTCCAAACGCATGTCCGAACTGGGACTCTGCTCTCGCCGGGAGGCGGATGAATGGATCAGCCGCGGCTGGGTGCGCGTGGACGGCGCGGTGGTCTCGGTGCTGGGCAGCAAGGTGCTGCCCAGCCAGAAGGTCACCATCGAACGCCAGGCCAGCGCCGAACAGGCGCAGCGGGTCACGATCCTGCTGAACAAGCCGGTCGGCTACGTCAGCGGCCAGGCCGAGGACGGCTACCAGCCCGCCGTGACCCTGGTCAAGGCCAGCACCCGCTGGACCGGAGACCGCGCGCCCACCCGCTTCCAGCCCAGCCAGTTGCGCAGCCTGGTGCCGGCCGGCCGGCTGGATATCGATTCGGTCGGCCTGCTGGTCCTGACCCAGGACGGCCGCATCGCCAAGCACCTGATCGGCGAGGACTCCACCGTCGACAAGGAATACCTGGTGCGGGTCCAGTACACCCGTCCGGGGCGCCTGCCCGAGAGCGGCCTCAAGCTGCTCAACCACGGCCTCTCGCTGGACGGCAAGCCGCTGCGTCCGGCCGTGGTGCGCTGGCAGAACGACGACCAGTTGTCCTTCACCCTGCGCGAAGGCAAGAAACGCCAGATCCGCCGCATGTGCGAAGCCGTCGGCCTGCGCGTGGTGGGCCTCAAACGCGTCCGCATAGGCGGCGTCGCACTGGGCGACCTGCCGCCGGGACAGTGGCGGTACCTGCGGGAAGACGAACGGTTCTGACCTGCGGCGGGCCAGCCACGGCCCCCGGCCCCCGGCCCTAGTCTTGGTCCTGCCGGGCCAACGCCTCGTAGACGTAGACGGCGGCGCCTTCGATATGCGCCCGCAGCAGGCCGCAGGCCTTGTCGGCATCGCGCTCCAGGCAGGCCTCGACCAGTTGGTGATGTTCCAGCGCGACGCGCTGGTCCACCGTTCGGTTGGCAAGGAATAGGCGCCGGTAGCGGTCGCCCCGGTCATTCAGCATCGAACAGAACTGCAGCAGCAGCGGCATGCGGCAAGCCGAAATCAGGCTCATGTGGAGCTGCCGGTGCAGGCGCTCCCACCGTTCCACCCGCTGCTGCCCGTTGTCGGTCTTCTCCTGGCGCGACAACTGCATCAGCGTGCCGGTGATCCGGACCTCCCATTCCTCGTCGGCGTGCAGGATGGAGTCGCGCAAGGCCTTGGGTTCCAGGTCGGCCCTCAGCTCGACCACCTCGGCCAGGTTCTCCGCGGACACCGGCGCCACACGCACGCCGCGCTGGTCCTCGATCAGCAGCAAGCCTTCGGACCCCAGGCGGGACACCGCCTCGCGCAGCGGACTCAGGCTGACGCCGTAGCGGTCGCGCAACTCCTCCAGCCGGATCCGCTGGCCGGGCAGCAGTTCCCCTGACAGCACCTCCTGCCGCAAGCGTTCCACCAGCGATGTCGCCAGCGTCGCCCGGCCCCGTTCAGGGGCGGGCTCGGAGCCAATCGGAATCTGTCTTGTCATGAGGCGGCGAGGCGAAATGGGATCCCGGAATTTTAGCCAGTTGTTGACCTGAAAAACGATAATGAGCAAAATATCGATGATTTAAAAATAATCGATAATCAATGAAAAGGCCGTCAGGGACGGCTTGCCCAATGAAGGAGACACGATGGAATACACCCAGCTCAGACTGCTGATCGATGGTCAATGGCTGGATGGCCAGGGGCGCGAGACACTACCGGTCATCAACCCCGCCACCGAGACCGTGCTCGGCCAGTTGCCCGTGGCGTCCGAGGCCGACGTCGAGCGCGCCGCCGGCGCCGCGGCGCGCAGCTTTCCGGCATGGCGGGACATGTCCGCCTACGACCGCGCGAAGATCCTGTTCCGGACCGGGGAAGTGCTGCGCGACCGCGTCGAGCACATCGCGCGGCTGATGACCCTGGAACAGGGCAAGCCCCTGAACCAGGCCCGCCAGGAAGTCATCCACCTGCCCGACATGCTGATCTGGCATGCCGAGGAAGGCCGCCGCGTCTATGGCCGGACCATTCCTGCCCGCGACCTCGGACATCGCCAAGTCTCGGCGCGCGAGCCCATGGGCCCCATCGCCGCGTTCACGACCTGGAACTACCCGGCCGTGATTCCGATGAAAAAGGTCTGCGCCATCCTGGCGGCCGGGTGCACCTGCGTGCTGAAGGGCGCGGAAGAAACGCCGGCCTCGACCATGGAGCTGGTCAGGGCCTTCGCCGACGCGGGGCTGCCCGACGGCGTGCTCAACCTCGTCTATGGCGCGCCCGACCGCATCTCCAGCCAGTTGATCGCCTCGCCGGCCATCCGGGGCATCTCGTTCACCGGCTCGACCGCCGTCGGCCGCAGGCTGGCGGAGATGTCGGGTCGGCACCTCAAGCGCACGGTCATGGAGCTGGGCGGTCACGCCCCCGTCATCGTCATGGATGACGTACGCGACCTGGCCGGCCTGGTCCGCACGTCGGTCCTGCGCAAGTTCCGCAACTCGGCGCAGGGTTGCGTGAACCCAAGCCGCTTCTTCATCCATCGCAAGCTCTACGAACCCTTCGTCGAGGCCTTCGTCGCCGAGACCCGGGCCCTGGTCATCGGCGACGGCTTCTCTCCCGACGTCAACATGGGACCGCTCGCGCACGAGCGCAGGCTCGGCGCGATGCAGCACTGCGTCGACGATGCGCTGGCGCACGGCGCCACGCTGCGATGCGGCGGCAGGCGGCTGGACCGGCCTGGCTATTTCTGGGAGCCCACGGTCCTGACGGATGTTCCAGCCAGCGCGCTGGTCATGAACGAGGAGCCCTTCGGCCCCGTCGTTCCCATCAATGCCTTCGATGACGTCGAGGAAGTCCTGGCCGAAGCCAACCGCCTGCCGGTGGGACTGGCGGCCTACGCCTTCACCAACTCGACGCTGTGGGCCAATCGGCTGTCGCGGCGGTTGGAAGCCGGCATGGTCGCGATCAACTCCTTTGCCTTCGGCGCCGCCAATGCCAGCAGCACGCCCGAGGTCCCGTTCGGCGGGATCAAGGCCAGCGGCTTCGGCGCCGAATGCGGCAGCGAAGGCATCGAGGGATACCTGAACATCAAGTTCGTCAGCGAATACGAACAGGCGTGACCCGCGCCGTCACAACCATCCAGGAGACAAGCATCATGACCCTTACCCGACGCATTCTTGCGGGCATCGCGCTGGCGCTGGCCGCCGGCAGCGCCCTGGCCACCTATCCCAACCGGCCCATCCGCTTCATCGTTCCCATGGCGGCCGGCGGCCCCGCCGACCTGACCGCCCGCCTGCTGGCCAGGATGATCAGCGACCAGCTGGGGCAGCCCGTCGTCGTCGACAACCGCAGCGGCGCGGGCGGCGTGGCGGGCACGGATGTCATCGCCAAAGCGGCGCCGGACGGCTACACGATAGGCATGGGCACCATCAGCAGCTTCGGCATCAATCCGGGCCTGATGGCCAAACTGCCGTTCGACGCGCAAAAGGATTTCACGCCCATCGGCAACGCGTCGGCCACCAGCGGCATCATCCTGGCGACCCGGGACGCCCCCTTCGGGGACCTGCCCGGCCTGATCGCCTATGCCAGGCAGAACCCCGGCAAGGTCACCTACGCGTCCGCCGGCATCGGCTCGGTCGGCCACATGGTGGGCGAGTCCCTGAACCACGCCGCCGGCATCGCGCTGACGCACGTGCCCTACCGGGGCACCACGCCCGCCGCGCAGGGCCTGCTGGCCGGCGACGTCATGCTGTTCATCGAGACCTCGTTCAGCACCGCCATGCAGTACCTGCCCACGGGCCGCGTCAAGGCCATCGCCGTCACGCGCAAGCAGCGCTCGCCCCTGCTGCCCGACGTCCCCTCGATGGGGGAAGGCGGATTCCCGCAGATCGACAGCCCGGCCTGGTTCGGCGTGGTCGGACCGGCCGGCATGCCGCCCGACGTCGTCAAGCAGTTGAACGCCATCCTGCAGAAGGGATTCGGCACGCCCGAGACCCGCGAGCAACTGGCCCGCTTCGGCGCCGAGCCCGTGCCCTCGACGCCCGAGGACTTCCGCACCTACATCGGCGAGGAAATCGGCCGCTGGACCCGGGTCATCCGCGCCGCGGGGATCAAGCCCGAGTAGCGTGCCGGCTCAGTCCAGCGACGCGCCCGACTCCTTCACCGCCGCGGACCACAACTTGTTGTCCGCGACCAGCTTCCTGGCGAACTCCTCGGGCGTATTGCACAGCACGCTGACGCCGATGGCGGCAAGCTTGGCGCCGAACTCGGCGTTCCGGCCCGCTTCGGCCAAGGAGTCGGCAATCTTGTTGACGATCTCGGCAGGCGTGCCGGCCGGGGCCGCCACGCCGTTCCAGGTCTCGGTCGTGAAGCCCGGATAGCCCTGCTCGGCAACGGTCTTGACACCCGGCAGGTCGGCGGAAGGCTTGGTGCCGGAGGTAGCGACGATGCGCAGCCGGTTCGTCGTCGAATAAGGCAGCACCTCGGCCACGTTCGCGAAATACATCGGCACCTGCCCGCCCACCACGTCGGCGATCGCCGGCGCGCCGCCGCGATACGGCGCGTGGATCATCGACAGCTCCGCGCGCTTGACGAACATCGCCATCGTCAAATGGCTGACCGACCCGCTGCCCGCCGAGGCATACGCCACCTGGCCAGGATGCGCCTTCACGTAGGACACCAGCTCAGGCAGCGTCTTGGCCGCGAAGCTCGGATGCACCGCCAGCGCGAACTCGTTGGTCGCCACGATCGACACCGGCGCGAAATCCTTGATCGGGTCGTAGCGTACCTTCTGCAGGTACGGCACGATGGCCATCTGCGGCGCCGTCGCCATGAACAAGGTGTAGCCGTCCGGCTTGGCCCGCGCCACGTAGTCGGCGGCGATCGCGCCATTGGCGCCGGGCCGGTTGTCGACCACCACCGTCTGCTTGAGCCGGGTGGTCAGCCATTCGGCGGTGATCCGCGCGATGCTGTCGGTATTGCCACCGGCGGCGAACGGCACGACCAGCGTGATCGCGCGCTCGGGCCATGCCGCATGCGCGGCGCCCGCCGTGGCCAGTGAAAGAAGAACCCCTGCAAATCGCCACTTCATTTCCATGCCATCCCCCGCCATGCGTGGTTGAAAAATCAGGCTGCGTGATTCATTTCCCGGTAGACGTCGCGTGCTTCGGCCTCGGCCGCCTTCACGTGCGCCACGGCCACGGCGCGTGCCACGCGGGCATCGCCTTTTTCCAGCGCGTCATAGATGCTCTCGAGCTCGCGCACGCTGTGCTTGGCGCGGCCGGGGCTGGCCATGGTCCGGGCCCGCAGGAAGTTGATGCGTGTCAGCAGGCCGTGCAGCACCTCGCCCATGATCGCGTTCCCGCAGCATTGGATGATCACTTCGTAGAAATCCGCCGTGGCCGAGATGCGCGTCTTCCAGTCCTGCTGGTCGACGGCGGCGGCAAAGATGTCGAGCGCCTCGCGCATGCGGCGCAGGTCGTCCGGCTTGACGCGCCCGGCCGCCAGCGCGGCGGCCTCGCCTTCGAGCAGCGCGCGCAGGTGATAGATGTTCTCGGCTTCTTCCCAGCTCAGTTCGGCCACCGACGGCCCCTTGTTGGGCACGATGGTGATGAGCTTTTCCGTCGCCAGCACCCGCAGCGCCTCGCGCACGGAAGTGCGGCTGACGCCCAGCAGGCTGCACAGCTTGGCCTCGACCAGCCGTTCGCCCGGCTTGAAGTAGCCGCTGGTGATGGCTTCGCGCACCAGGCGCACCGTTTCCTGTTGCACCGAGCGCGGGGATATCTTCAGGTCCATGGTGTCGTCTCCGATCACAGCGGCGGCCGTTGCCGGGCCTGGTGGCGGTCGAACAGGTCATAGGCCCCCTTGAACCAGGGCTGATCGGCCAGGCGCGCGCGCCAGGGCGTGGCGCGCGCCTTGGCGCGGGCCGGCGACTCCAGCGCCCCGGCGTCGTCCAGGTAGTGCAGCGCCAGCCGGTTGTAGCGTCCCGGCTCGCCGTCCTTGACGTGGAAGCGCCGCACCGCGCGCCACTGCGGGCACTCCAGCAGCAGCGGCACGTGGTCCTGTTCGTACCAGGCATCGAAATCGGCCAGGTGCTCGCCGGGCACGTTGAACCAGACGGCATACAGCACCGGGGCATCGAGCGCTTCGGGCGAGTCATCGCCGGCGCGGCCGATTTCCTCGCACAGGTAGCGCGTGAAGCCGGAGACGTTGCGCAGCATCCAGGCCGTTTCCTCGGAAGGATGCTGCTTGATGGCCTGGTAGGCGACGGTGCGCAGCGCGGCCAGATCGTCCATTTCATAGACGGCCAGGTAGTTGCGCTCGGATGCCGCGTAGCGCTGGGCACTGACGAAACCGCGCAAGCCCATGCGGATAGGAATGTGTTCGGTGTCGTACCAGCGGTTGAACTTCTCTTCCCACTCGGGGGCCGGCTTCATCTCCGAGAACAGAATGGCGCATCCGCGCATGGAGCCCTCCTGGACTTCATTGACTTTATGATTGTATGACAATAACATCGTCGAACATTCGGTTCAACAAGAATTTGGAACCCTCACCCGAGGGTGGCTGACGTCAGGAGCGACACATGCAATTGAAAGTACGCAGGTGGCAGGCGATCGTGGAAGAGAAGCTCGAGGAAGCCGGCCGGCCGGCCGACGAATCGCTGCGCAAAGCGGCCATCGTGGCCTTCGTGGAAAACCCCTACGCCGGCCGATACGTCGAAGACCTGTCGCCCATGATCGAGGCCAGCCCCGAACTGGGCGCCCGCATGGCCGCCCGGCTGCGCGCGGCCTATGGCGACCACCCCGTCCTGTCGTACGGCAAGGCCGGCGTCGTCGGGCTGGGCGGCGAACAGGAACATGCCAACGCACTGCTGACGACGGCGTCGGCCGAACCCCTGCGCAAGGAGATCGGCGGCGGCAAGGCCTGGATCTCGTCGGTGACCAAGATCGGCGGCCCGGGCACGGTACTGGACGTGCCGCTCGCCTCCAAGGATGCGCTGTACGTGCGCTCGCTCTATAACGCCATGACGCTGTATTTCGCCGACGGCCCCCTGCCCGACGAGATCGCGCTGGTGTTCGCGGTCTCCAACCGCGAGCGGCTCAACGCCCGCGTGGGCGGCCTGCGGCTGCGGGACGCGCAGGGCAAGGACGGACTCGTTTGAGGAGCGCACGATGAAACTCGCCATCGTCAACCTGGGCCGGATACTGACCGGTGAATGGCGCGAGCCCTACGCCTCGGGCGACGCCATCCTGATGCAGGACGGACTGATCGCCAAGGTCGGCACGCTGAGTCCGGCGGAAGTCGAGAGCGCCGACGTGGTCATCGACGCCGCCGGCACCACCGCCATTCCCGGCCTGATCGACTCGCAGGTGCACAACACCTTCGGCGACTACACGCCGCGGCAGAAGACCGTGGGCTTCCTGGAAAGCTATGTGCACGGCGGGGTCACCACCGGCATCACCGCCTCGGAAGTGCACACGCCCGGCCGTCCCAAGGACCCGGCCGGCGTCAAGGCGCTGGCGGTGGCCGCCCAGCGCTGCTTCCAGGACTACCGCCCGGGTGGCATGCGCGTGTACGCCGGCTCCATCATCATCGAACCCGGCCTGGTGGAACAGGACTTCGCCGACATCGCCGCGCAGGGCGTGTGGCTGGCCAAGGCCGGTTTCGGCGCGGTCAAGACCCCGTACGACTACGTGCAGGCCATAGGCTGGGCGCGCAAGCACGGCATGATCACCACCGTACATACCGGCGGCTCGTCCATACCCGGGTCGTCGGGCATCTGGGCCGAGCACCTGATCGCCATGAACCCGCATGTCTCGTTCCACGTCAACGGCGGCCCCGTGGCCATGCCCGACGAAGGCTTTCCCAAGATGGTGTACGAGTCGGAAATCGCGCTGCAGGTCTGCACCGCGGGCAACCTGCGCACCACGCTCATGCTGGGCGACATGGTGCGCAAGGCCGACCAGTTCGACCGTTTCCTGATCGCCACCGACACGCCCACCGGCAGCGGCATCATGCCGCTCGGCATGATGTACACGATCACCCACCTGGCCAGCCTGACCGACATGCCGGTGGAATGGGCCATCGCGGCGGCCACCGGCAACAACGCCCGGGTCTACGGCATCAACAGCGGCTTCCTCAAGCCGGGCAAGGATGCCGACGTGGTCCTGCTGGACGCCTGCGTGGGCGGGTCCAAGGACGATCCGCTGGATGCCCTGCGCAACGGCGACATCGCCGCGGTGGCGGCCGTCGTGACCGACGGCGTCCCGCGCTTCGTCGGCAAGAGCCGCAACACGCCGGCCGGCAATCGCCCGGTCCGCGTCGCCCGCTGCGACATTCCCCAGGACTACTCCACCGGAGGCCATTGAATGAGCAAGCACATCGCCATAGTGGGCGCCGGTCCGGTCGGCGTCGTCGCGGCGCTGGCCGCCGTGCAGCAGGGCTTCCGGGTCTCGCTGTACGAGGCCGAGTCGTGCGTGGACGACAGCCCGCGCGCCGCCACCACCCATAGCTCGACCCTGGAGATGATCGCCCGCGTGGGGCTGATCGACCGCTTCGTCAGGGAAGGCCTGACGGCGCGCTACTTCCAGTTCTGGGACCAGACCGCGCAGGCCATGGTGGCCCAGTTCGACCACGAAGTCCTGAAGGACGAGACGCCCTACCCCTTCGTCGTGCAGACCGAGCAGCACAAGCTCGGCAACATGGGGATCGAGAAGCTGCGAACCTATGCGGACGCGGCGGTCCACTTCGAGCACCGCATCACGGTGGTCGCGCAGACCGACGACGGCGTGACCCTGACCGCCCAGGCTCCGGACGGACAGGTACGCATCGAGGCCGACTACGTGATCGCGGCCGACGGCGGCCGCAGCGCGCTGCGCAAGGCCCTGGACATCCCGTTCGAAGGCATGACCTGGCCCGAGCGCTTCATCGTCATCACGGTCAAGGACGACTTCGAACGCCTGATGGGCTGCTGCTACCGCAATTACCTTGCCCACCCCGATGCCTGGACCAACCTGTTCAAGATCTCGGGGGACGACATGCAGGGGCGCTGGCGCGCGGTGTTTCCATCGGGCGTGGACGAGACCGACGAAGAAGCCCTGAGCGACGCCGCGGTGGCCCGCCGCCTTGCCCATGTGTTCCCGAGGACCGAGCCCTACGAGGTGCTGCACCGTAACATCTACCGCGTCCACCAGCGGGTGGCGGCACGCTTCCGGCAGGGCCGGGTGTTCCTGGCGGGCGACGCCGCGCACGTCAACAACCCCATCGGCGGCCTGGGGCTGAACTGCGGCATCCACGATGCCATGGAGCTGGTGGACATGCTGTCCGCCGTCGAGCGGGGCGAAGAAGACGCGTCGGTCTTCGATCGCTACGAGCGCCGGCGCCGGCAGATGAACATCGAGTTCGTGCAGCAGCAGACGGTCAACAACAAGAAGCGCCTGGAGGAGAAGGATCCCGCCGTGCGCGCGCAGGCGCTGGACGATATCCGCAGGATCGCCGACGATCCGCAGCGGCACCGCCAGTTCCTGCTACGCAGCTCGCTGATCGACAGCGTGCGCAAGGCCAGGACGATCGCTTGAGGCCCCGAGGCCTGTTCGTCTAGCTCGCCGCGCAGTGCGGCGCCTGGCCGCCGCCCGGCACCGCGCGCACGCTGGCGGCGATGGCATCGGCCACCAGGGCGACCAGGCCCTGGTGCGCCGCCACCACGTCGGCGACCGATCCGCCGGCCGCGGCCTGCTCGAAGCGGCCCAGGCAGACCTGCTTCGCGCCGCCGGCCGATGGCTTGACCGACCACGCCACCGTGGCCTCGACCGGTCCGCCCAGGCGCGCGTCCAACCGCGAGAACTCGACGTTGATGCGGTAGGCGGGCTTGCCCGCCACGCCGCCCTTGGCCACGTCCACCGCATGCAGCCGGCCCTGGAGCGCCGAGGACAGGGCGTCCTGCAACTCGTCCCCCAGCGTGGCGGACCACCGCTGCCCTTCCAGCATCTGCACCTTCGCGCCATCCTCGCGCAGCACGATCTGGCGGCGGCGCAAGCGTTCGGGCAGCGCCACGGGGGCGAGGTCGATCACCATGGCCGGTCCGGCCGAGGGCACGGCGGCCGCTTCCCGGGACGGGGCCTGCAGCGTGTAGACGTCGGGCGCGACCGGCGCGGCGCATCCCGACAGTCCCGCGGCCAGCGCCGCCATGGCCAGCACGAATGTCTTCATCGTTCTTCCTTGGGCTTTCCGCGCAGCAGCGACTGCGGGTTCTCTTCCAGATAGTCGGTCAACTGGCGCAGCGAATTGGCGGTGCGCATCAGTTCGACCAAGGCGCGCCGCAGATCCTGCTGCATGGGGGCATCGGCCGAGAACGTGCCTTCGGCGGCCTTGAGCGTCTTGCGCGCGTCTTCCATCGTCGCCACGATCTCCGGGGCGACCTGGCCGTCGAGCCGCTTCACGAGCTTGTCGGCGGACGCCATGGTCTCGCGCATGCCGGCCAGCGCCGCGGTCAGGTCGCGGCCGATGGTGTCGAACGGCACCTTGCCGATCTTGTCCACGATATCGGCCAGCTTGCCCTGCAATTCGTCGAAGGCGCCCGGGATCGTCGGGAACTCGTCCAGCCCCTGGCTGCGGCCCATGCTGGCCGGCAGCGGTACTCCCTTGAAGAAATCGATGGCGATGTACATCTGCCCGGTCAGCAGGTTGCCGTTGCGCAGTTGGGCGCGCATGCCGCGGCGGATCAGCACATCCATCAGGCGACGCTCCGCGTCGGCATTCAGCGCGCCCGGCTCGCCGGAACGGCGCAGGCCCAGGCGCGAGGGATAGAAGTCCACCACCACCGGCAGGCGGAAGGAATTGGTGTCGCGGCGAAACTCGATGCCTATCGAGCGGACGGCGCCGATGACCACCCCGCGGAAATCGACCGGCGCGCCGGGCGACAGGCCCCGGACCGACTGCTCGAAGTACATCACCGCGCTGGTCGGCGGACCGTCGTCCACCTTGAGCGCGTCGTCCTGGTTGCCGGCAAGCTGGAACACGGCATCGTCCTGCGCCGGCTGCCCCACCGGCAGATGGGGCGAATCGATGAACGAGACACCGCCCAGCAGCACGGTGGAGATCGATTCGGTCTGCAGCTTCAGGCCATCGGCGTCGACCTTGAGATTGACGCCGCTGGAATGCCAGAACCGGGTGCTGGTCGTGACGAAGCTGTCGTAGGGCGACCGGACGAACACGCGTACGGTCACGCCCTTGCCGTTCTGGTCCAGGTCATAGGCCACGACCTGGCCCACGTTGACGCGGCGGAAATACACCGGCGAACCGATATCGAGCGAACCGAGGTCGCCGGCGTGCAGCACGAACTGCTTGCCCGGCGTGTCGGCGGTCACGATGGGCGGCACCTCCAGGCCCGTGAACGAGTCCTCGCGTTCCTGGGAGCGCCCCGCATCCACGCCTATGTAGGCGCCCGACAGCAGCGTGCCCAGGCCGCTGACGCCGCTGGCGGCGATGCGCGGCTTGACCACCCAGAAGCGGCTGTCCTCGACGGCGAAGCTGGAGGCGTTGGAGGTCAGCTCGACCGCGACGACGACGTGCGACCGGTCTTTCGCGAGCTCGATGGATTTCACCAGGCCGATGTCGACGTCCTTGTAGCGGACCTTGGTCTTGCCCGCCTCAATGCCTTCGGCCGAGCGAAAGGTGATGTCGATGGTCGGCCCGCGGGCATACCAGCTGTTGATGGCGAACGAGAGGCCGGCGATGGCCGCGACGATGGGAATCAACCATACCAGCGACGGCAGCCACCGGCTGGGACGGCGGCGCGCCGGTTCGCCCGGCGTCGCGTCGGGAGGGATATCAGGCTTGTTTGTCATGGGCGTCTATGGGGTCCCAGATAAGGCGAGGATCGAAGCTCATCGAGGCAAGCATGGTCAGCACCACCACGGCGCCGAACGCGATCGCGCCCGGCTCGGGCCGGACGGTGGCCAGCGCGTCCAGGCGCACCAGCGAGGCCAGCAACGCGACCACGAACACGTCCACCATGGACCAGCGCCCCACGGCTTCAACCATGCCGTACAGGCGGGTACGTTCGACCGGCCGCCAGGTCGAGCGGACCTGGGCCGTGACGACGAGCATCAGCAGCACGGCGAGCTTGAAGATGGGAATGACGATGCTGGCGCAGAAGACCACGGCGGCGACGAAATAGGAGCCGTCCTCCCACAGGTAGACGACGCCGCTCAGGATGGTGTTGGTCTGCGAACCCAGCAGCGTGCCGGTGGTCATGATGGGCAGGATGTTGGCCGGCAGGTACAGGGCCATGGCGGCCAGCAGGAAAGCCCAGGTGCGGCGTAGGCTGTCTGGCTTGCGCAGGTGCAGAGCCGCGCCGCAGCGGTCGCACGCGGTGCCGCCGCGCCGGCGAGGATGGATGGCCGAGCACTGCGGACACTCCATCACGCCCGCCTGCGCCGCCGTGCGCACCGGGCTCATGGCCGATCCTCCGCGGCAGGCGGGTAGCCGGCCTCGATGGCTTCGACGTGTTCCCACAGGTCGGCGGGATCGAAGCTGACCACGACCGCCAGCAGCACGGTCAGCGCCCCGAACGCCCACAGCGCCACGCCGGGGATCACGGTCGCCATCGCGGACAGCTTCACCAGCGAGGCCACGATGCCCAGCATGAAGACCTCGATCATGCCCCAGGGCCGGCCCAGCCGGATGAGGCGCACCACCGGACCGAAGCCGGCCGGGATCCGGCCCAGCCACAGCGGCACCAGCAGGTAGGCCAGGAGCCCCAGTTCGACCAGCGGCATCAGGATGGTCGTCACGAAGACCAGGGTCGAGACCGACAGCATGTCCTCCAGCGCCAGTACCCGGACCGCGCCCCAGACGGTGGTGCGCGTACTCACGCCCTGGATCTCCATCGTGACGATGGGAAAGGCGTTGCAGCAGATGAAGACGATCAGGCTGGCCAGCACCACCGGCAGCAGGGCCCCGTAGCGCCGGTCGTTGTTCCGGTAGAGCTCGGTCCCGCAGCGCGGGCAATAGGCCCGCTCGCCCGGGTCGAGCCGGATCCGGCGAAACACGGCATCGCAGTGTTCGCACAGCTTCAGCGACGTGTCGGCGCGAGGATCGGAATAGTTGGACATGAAGGCACTTACAGACAACAGTGTATGTATATGCCGGAGCCATGATATCGCAGATTGCCGCGGGCGCGCACCGCCTCACGGCGCCTGGGACAGGGCCCGGGCCTCTTCCTCCAGGCATTCGACCAGCGCCCGCATGGCGGGCGAGGGTTCCAGGCTGTCGTGGCGTATCACGCCAATGGGGCCGAACACCGGCGGCAACTCCACCGCCAGGATCGCCAGCGCGTGCCGGCGCGCATGATAGGCGGCCACCGCGCGCGGCATCACGGACAAGGCCTGGCTATTGTCCATCAGGACCATGTTGTTCAGCACCGAGGCCGACTCCACCCGCGAAGCCGGGCGAACGTCTTCGCGCTGGAACAGCATGTCCAGCCCGGCCCGCACCGGACTGCCGCGCGGCGGCAGGATCCACGGGTAGGCCGCCAGGTCCTGCCAGGACGGCCGCTTCCTGGACGCCAGCGGATGGCTGGCCGATCCGCACACGCACATCGGTTCTTCGCACAGGATGCGCGTGGCGAGGCCTGCGCCGGCCGTCCCCGCCCCCAGCCGCGCCACCACCAGGTCCAGCTTGCGGGTCTGCAGATCGGGCAGCAGCGCCTCGATCGAGCCTTCGCGCACCAGTACGTTGACCCCCGCCGCCCGCCGCTCCAGCCGCAGCAGCGTGCGCGGGACCAGGAAGGCCGCGGACGACGAGTTGATGCCCACGCTCAGGGTCTCGACGCCCAGGCCGCCGGGCTCGGACCATTCCCGCCCCATACGTTCGAGGTCGCCCAGCACCCAGCTCGCGTGCCGGATCATCGAGGCGCCGTGCACCGTCGGAAACGTCCCTTTCGAGGTGCGCTCGAACAGCCTGGCCCCGACCATCTCCTCGAGCTCGGCCAGCATCCGCGAGACCGCGGGCTGGGTCGTGGCCATGCGGCGCGCGGCCTCGCCCACGTTGCGCACGTCGTCCATCACCATCAGCAGGCGCAGGTGGCGCAGCCGGAGCCGGCCGCGCAGGTACCAGTCCGCGCGCAGCGCGGCCTCGGAAGCGTCAGGCATCACATACCAACTCTGATATGACAATTGCCAAATATATCATTGGACCGCAATGATCCAGATCGGCCATGATCTGCGCAGATGAAGCGTCCGCCGCCAGGAACGGGCGTACCCAAGGAGACAACCATGCTGAAATCCGCGACCGGCCTCGTGGCCGCCCTCGCCTTCGCGGCCGGTGCCCAGGCCGCCTATCCCGACCGCCCCGTCACGCTGGTCGTGCCCTCGGTGCCCGGCGGTGCCGCCGACATGGTGGGCCGGCTGGTGGCCGAACAGCTCGGCAAGCAGTGGAACGTGCCCATCATCGTCGAGAACAAGCCCGGCGGCGCCACCATCATCGGCACCCAGGCGGTGATCAAGGCCGCGCCCGACGGCTATACCCTGCTGCTGGGCATCGATGCCTCGTTCGCCGCGGTGCCTTTCCTGATGGAGAAGATGCCGTACCAACCGCGCAAGGACCTGGAACCGGTCGCCACGCTGTCCACCCTGCGCTACGTGCTGGTCGCCTCGCCCACCGCCCCGTTCAAATCGGTCGAGCAACTGCTGGAGCAGGCGCGTGCCCGCCCCGACACGATCACCTACGCCAGCGGCGGCGAAGGCTCCACCCACCACCTGGGCATGGCGCTGTTCGAACAGGAGGCCGGCGTGTCGTTCAAGCACGTGCCGTACAAGGCGGCGCCGCAGGGCTTCGTGGACGTGATGGGCGGGCACATCGACATGATGTTCCTGGCGGCCAGCACGGCCATCCAGCCGGTCCGGGGCGGCAAGGTGCAGGGGCTGGCCAACACAGCCGCCACGCCCATTCCCGACCTGCCTGACCTGCCCATGCTCAAGGACAAGGTCAAGGGCTTCACCTTCGACAGTTGGTTCGGCCTGTTCGCGCCCGCCGGTACGCCGCCGGCGGTGATCGACAAGCTGACCGCGTCGGTCCAGTCGGTGCTGCACGACCCGCAGGTGCGCGACAAGCTGCAGGCCCAGGGCCTGGCCGCGGGCGAAGGCGGCCCGCGGGAGCTACGCGAGCGCATCGGCGCGGACACCCGCCGCCTCGCCCCCGTCATCGCCAAGATCAAGAGCCAGCAAAGCAAGCCATGAAACGCCCGAACATCCTGCTCATCACCACCGACCAGCACCGCGGCGACTGCCTGGGCTTTGCCGGACGGCGCGTGAAGACGCCCCACATCGACGAGCTGGCGCGCACCGGCACGCACTTCTCGTCGTGCATCACGCCCAACCTGGTGTGCCAACCGTCGCGGGCGTCCATCCTGACCGGTCTGCTGCCGCTGACCCATGGCGTCCGCGACAACGGCATCGACCTGGACGAGCGGACCGGCGAAGCAGGTTTTGCCGGCAGCCTGTCGGCGGCGGGCTACGCCACGGGCTTCATCGGCAAGGCGCACTTCTCCACGCATCACACCTTCGCCCGCACCGGCCGGCCCGAGTGCCAGCACACCGAGGCCGAACTGGGGCCCGACTGGTCGGGTCCCTACATGGGCTTTCGCCACGTGGAACTCGTCGTCGAAGGCCACAACTACTGGCTGCCCACGCCGCTGCCCGGCGGCCTGCACCATTCGCGCTGGCACTACGGCGACGGCCTGGGAGAAATGCGCAACCGCCTCTACCAGACCGACCTGGGACCGCCCAGCGGCGCGCCGCAGACCTTCAACTCGGCCCTGCCCGTGGCCTGGCACAACTCGACCTGGATCGGCGACCGGACCATCGACTACCTGCGCGCGCACCGCGACGAGCCCTTCTGCCTGTGGGCCTCATTCCCCGATCCGCACCACCCGTTCGACTGCCCGGAACCCTGGTCCCGGCTGCACCACCCGGACGACGTGGACCTGCCCCGCCACCGCACCACCGACTACGACCGCCGCCCCTGGTGGCACCGCGCCAGCATGGAAAGCCGGCCGGTGGGCAGCGCCGAGGTCCAGGCGCTGCGGCAGAATTTCTCGCGCATTCCGACCCAGCCCGATGCCCAACTGCGCAACATCATCGCCAACTACTACGGCATGATCTCGCTGGTGGACCACCAGGTGGGCCGCATCCTGAAGGCCTTGCACGAATACGGACTGGACGAGGACACACTGGTCGTCTTCACCTCGGACCACGGCGAATGGCTGGGCGACCATGGGCTGATGCTCAAGGGGCCCATGGCCTACGAAGGCCTGCTGCGCGTGGCGATGGTGGCGCGCGGGCCGGGCGTGCGGGCCGGCGCGCAGGTACGCGATGCGGTCTCGACCCTGGACCTCGCGGCCACGATGGTCGACTACGCGAACGCCCCCGCGCTGGGGCCGCTGCATGGCCGGAGCCTGAGGCCGCTGCTCGAAGGCGCGGACACCGGCCGGGACTACGCGCTGAGCGAATGGGACGTGGCGGCCTCGCGCTGCGGCGTGGAGCTGAAGCTGCGCACGGTGCGCACCCGCGACTGGAAGCTGACGCACGAACAGGGCAGCGGCGCGGGCGAGATGTACAACCTGGCCGACGATCCGGACGAGATGGACAACCTGTTCGACGATCCGGGCTACGCGGCCCGGCGGCGGGAACTGCTGGACATGCTGAGCGAGCGGCCCGACGACCGATTGCCTGAGCGGCTACCGGCATCGGGCGTGGCCTGAGACCGGCGGAACCGGCCCTTCAGATCCCTTGGGCCGGTTCCGGCTTGAGCCGGCCCAACCCGTCGGCGACCTGGCTGGCCGACTCGACAAGCCTGGCCAGGTAGCGGTCGACCGCCTCGGCCGACGTCATCACCGACGAGAACCAGGTCAGGCCCAGCGTGGCGACGACAACGCCGCGGTGAAAGACCGGAATCGCCAGCGTGCAGGACTGCTGGCTGAGCTCGGGCACGCGCAGGGCATAGCCCTGCCGGCGGGTTTCTTCCAGCAGATGCTCCAGCCCCTCCGGATCGTGCGCAAGCGCATCTTCCTCACGGCCCGTGCGGCGTACCAGGTCCAGGATGAACGCGCGCTCCTGCGGATCGCAGAATGCGAGATAGGCCAGGCCCAGCGCCCGCCCCACCAGGCTGCGCCGCAAGTTGATCGACGAATGCAACAGCGACAGCGGCGACTGCGGGATGGTGCTGTAGCGCACCACCATCGCGTCGACGTCCAGCAGCGCCAGCGTGACCGGCCACTTGAATTCGCGCGTCAGCGCATCGCACACCGGCGTGGCCACCTCGATCACCTGCGGCTGGTGGTTGTAGCCGCAGCACAGCGACGCCACACCCGAAGCGAGGTAATACGCGCCGAACCGCACCGACTGCGCCACCAGCCCCTTGGCTTCGAAAGTACGCAGCAGCCGCGCGATCGTGGACTTGGGGATGCCCGTGCGCCGGTGCAGGTCGTCGATGCTCGATACCGACTGCCGGTTCAGGGCCTGCAATAGCTCGATCGCGCGCTCCACGCTGCGGATGCCGCCGCGGGCACGTTCGTCCGGCTCGTCCGAAAGCAGCCGGGTCATGCCGGCTGCGCTCCGGCGGCACCGGCCGCGGCGCGCGCCGCCATGTGCTGGCGATAGGTGCTGACACGGTAGCCCAGGTCGGGGGAGGCCTCTTCCACATGCATGGAGATCGCGATCGGCAAACGGTCGGACAACGGCTTGAACCGTGCGAGGATGGCCGCGAACAAGCGGTCGGTCGACGCCTTCTTGACCTCCGGATCCCGGCCGGGCAGCGTGCGCAGGACGAAATGCACGAAGACGTTGTCGGGGTGGACGTCGGCGATGCGGTAGCGCCGGACCGGAACCGCGCGGGTACGCAACCCCGCCAGCGGAAAAACGCCATCGGCCACCACCTCGCGGTGCACGTCGTCGAGCAGCGCATCGACATCGACGTGCGACTCCAGATTGTCGGAATACTCCATCCACAGATGCGGCATGTCGGTCCTCCTGGCTTTACTGGATGCGCAACTGATGGCGCTGGATGAACCCGGCGATGTCCTGCGCCTCGCCACGATACTTCTTGCCGAAGGCCGCGGCACTCTGCACGTCCAGGATGATCCCCTCTTCCCCCAGCTTGTTCTGGACCACGGGATCCCCAAGCGCGGCATTGATGGCCGTATTGAGCCGCTCGACGACCTCGGGCGGCGTGGAGGGCGGCGCGAACACGCCCAGTGCGCCGCTGGCATTGAAGCCCGGCGCGCCGCTGCGGGCGATGACCGGCAGCTTGGGAAAGGCCGGGCTGGAATCGGGCGAACCGATGGCCAGCGCCCGCACGGTGCCGCTCTGCAGATGGCCAGCGGCCAGCGACGACGAACCGAAGATGGCCTGCACCCGGCCGCCCAGCATGTCGGTCAGCATCTGGGCCGCGCCCTTGTACGGCACCGCGGTCATCTTCAGTCCGAAGGCCGCATTCAGGTGCTCCAGCGCGAAATGGTTGGGCGAGCCTATGCCGCTGGTGCCGAAGTTGTAGATGCCCGGCCGGCTCTTGACGAGCGCCACGAACTCCTCGAAGGTCTTGGCCGGAAAATCGGCGCCGACCAGCAACAGCGTGGTCGGCCGCCCCACCGAGGCCACCGGCAGCAGGCCATTGACCGGATCGAAGCTGAGCCCCTGGTTGGTGGCCGCGGCGATCTGCAGCGAGGTATAGGCGGTGAACAGGATGGTGTGGCCGTCGGGCCTGGCCCTGGAGGCCAGATTGGCGCCGACCAGGCCCGCTGCGCCGCCCTTGTTTTCGGGCACGATGGTCTGGCCCAGCATGGGGCCCAACACGTTCGACAACTGGCGCGCGACGGTATCGACGATGGCGCCGGGCGGATAGCCGATCAGCATGGTCACGGGCTGGCTGGGATACGTACCCTGGGCCTGCGACGGCACGGCGGCCAGCAACGCGAAAGCGGCGCCCAGCAGGCGTGCGGCGGTACGGATGGCGCGCGGGTACGCGCGCGCCGCCGAAAGCTCGGAACGGAACATGGATGTCTCCAGGAATGAATCGTTTTGGGAGCGGCGCGCCTCAGGCGCCGGCAGCCGGATCTTCGTAGTCGGCCGCGTTGCAGATCCAGTGATGCGCGATGAAATCGCGCCTGGGTGGCGAAAACACATCGATCAGCAGGTGGTAGCCCGGCCCAACGCCTTCCGTGGTGTGGACCAGATTGACCGGAACCACCAGCAGGGTGCGCGGATCGGCCTGCATGTGCGTGTCGTCGCGCCAGCGCGTCGCGTCGTTGCCCCACGGTGTGCGCAGGTGGTGCACGAACTTGCCCTCGATGGCCAGCGAGCCCTGCTCGAAGCGCGAGTGGCTGTGGGGGCTGAGCTGGGTGCGGTCGCGCGGGCCGTCGTACTCGACCCAGTTGATGCTGAGGGTATCGGTCTGCAGCATCTTCAGGCGCTTCTTGTCGGCCGGCGGAACGATGTCGTCGACGGGGATGACGACCAGCTCGCCCGCCTTGCGTACGCGGCGGAAGGCCGGGGTCGAGGCGACGATGCGCGGGTCGTGCTCCACGGCGTTCAGGTAGTCCCGCTCCTCCAGGTCCGGACGCGAACTGGCGATCAGGATGCCGGGACCCGGCGCATCCAGCGTGATCGTGCAGCGACCGGCCGGCACGATGCACAGCGAACGCCCGGGCGCATCGGCCCGCCCCCCTTCGTACTCGATGTGCGCGCCCGCGCCCGGCAGCAGCAGCAACAGTTCGTGCTCGCTGCTGGCCGCATGGGGCTGGGTGCTGTCTATCCATTCGACCGAGAAATTCTGGGCGCGGCCGATGCGCCGGCCGGCGGCCGGCTGCGTGGTGTCCAGGTTGATCAGGTCTGCGTCGCGCAGCACCGTGGAGTCGTTGTCGCTTGCCATGGCTGGTTTCGTAGCGTCTCGTTCAGTTGAGCGGAGGGTTGGGGCGGGACAGCTCGACGAGCTCGCCGACGGAGGAATACTGCGAGCCCCCCAGACGGGTCAGCGGACGCGTGCGGGCCACGTCGAAATGGCCTTGCGGCGTCATGAACGCCTCGTCCAGGTGCACACCGACGATGCGGCCGAACACCACCGAGCTGCGGGTATCGCCAGGCCGCTCGGGCTCGATCTCGACGATGCGCAGCAGCGTGCATTCGAGATGGGCGGGCGAGGCGCCCACGCGCGGCGGACTCACCTTGACGCTGGGGAGCTTCTCCAGCCCCGCCAACGCGAACTCGTCGGTGCCGTGCGGCACGTTCAGCGAAGTCTGGTTCATCGCCTCGCGCAGGTCCCAGGTGACCAGGTTGGCGACGAACTCGCCGGTGGCGCGGACGTTGGCCAGCGTGTCCTTTTCGGGGCGGTCGCCCGCGGCATTGCACGAGAAGATCAGTACCGGCGGCGCGGTGGAGACGAGATTGAAATGCGAGAACGGGGCGAGATTGGCCACGCCCGTGGCGCTGAGGGAGCTGATCCAGCCTATCGGCCGAGGCGCGACGATGGCATTGAACAGACTGCGCTTGAAACCGGGAGCGGTTTCGGGATCGAGAAACATGGCGGCGGGACGGGAGAAGCGGGTGATGGGCGCAGCGGCGGCATCCGGCTGCGTGCGGTTCGCGAAAAATATACGAATCCGCGCAACAGGCTGTCCATCGACATTTCCCGACTTTTCTCCCAGTGGAAAGCTCGGCCCTGGCGAATGGCTGGGCGATCACGGGCTGATGCTGAAAGCCCCCAAAGGAAGGCAGGAACTCGCCACATACTGCTCACCGCATCCAGCGACGAGCATCCTTCAACAATAGCAATAGTTGTTGCTCACGCAACGGCGAGGCAATGAAACCGAAACGGGTATAGAACTTCGACGCGTCCTGGTCGATAGGGTGGGTCAGCATCGCCCGGATGCCGGCCTGCTCGGCAACGAGCATCGTTCGGCGGATGGCGTCCTGCAGTAGCCCAAAACCGATTCCGCGCCCTTGATCGTGCCGCGACACAGCCAGCCTTGCCAGAATCACCACAGGCACCGGGTATTGTCCCATGCCCTTGCGGATGCGCTCTGGTGCTTCCAACGTATCGATCTGACCAACAGTCAGGCTGAAGTAGCCCGCGACCCGTCCCCCGTCCGCCACCACGAACGTCTTCGCCGATCCACTGCCCTGAGATTGTCGAGCATGCCGCAATAACCAATCGTTCAAGGCTGCCTTGCCGCAGTCAAAACCTTCGAGCAGGTGGCGAGCCTCGAGGGGCTCTGGTCGAGCCAGGCTCACTTTTCATCCCAGGGAGCCTTGCGGTTGAACAAATCACGCAAGCCTTCATTGGGTTGATCCGGGCGCTCCAGCAAATCCATCAGGGCTTGGTACTGGCTACCAGAGACCATGAATAGTCGTTGGTCGAGCAGAGTCTGCTCAGCAGCGAGGCAGGCACTGTCAAGAATAAAGTCGGTCAGTGATTTGTGCGCCACCTCTGCAGCACGGCGCAACACGGCCTCCTGCTCTGATGTGGCACGCAGCCCCAGGCGAGCGGATCGGGCGGCAGGAGAAGAGGTTATGGCAACCATGGCGGGCACCTATTTGTTAGATCAACTGACGCAATGTTAGTGCAAATGACGCACATTGTCCAGATAGGACCTGCCGCAAACATCTCCTTCGCCAGAGAAGCCCTCATCCCCATCCAGCGCTTGCACTCGCCTCAACGCGTCAGGCCGTGCCGCCCACCGTCAGCCCTTCCATCCGTAGCGTGGGCTGGCCCACGCCCACCGGCACACTCTGGCCGTCCTTGCCACAGGTCCCTACGCCCGAATCCAGGCGCATGTCGTTGCCTATCATGCTGACCCGGGTCATGGCGTCGGGACCGTTGCCGATCAGGGTCGCGCCCTTGACCGGATGGGTCACCTTGCCATCCTCGATCATGTAGGCCTCGGAGGTCGAGAACACGAACTTGCCATTGGTGATGTCCACCTGGCCGCCGCCGAAATTGACCGCATAGATGCCGCGCTTGACCGACCGCACGATTTCCTCGGGGTCCTTGTCGCCGGCCAGCATGTAGGTGTTGGTCATGCGCGGCATGGGCAGGTGGGCGAACGATTCGCGCCGGCCGTTGCCGGTCACCGCTGTCTTCATCAGCCGCGCGTTCAGCGAGTCCTGCATGTAGCCGCGCAGGATGCCGTCCTCGATCAGCACGTTGCGCTGCGAGACGTTGCCTTCGTCGTCGATGTTGAGCGACCCCCGGCGGCCGGGGATGGTGCCGTCGTCGACCACCGTCACACCCTTGGAGGCCACGCGTTCGCCGACGCGGCCAGAGAACACGCTGGAGCCCTTGCGGTTGAAGTCGCCTTCCAGCCCGTGGCCCACGGCTTCGTGCAGCAGGATGCCCGGCCAGCCCGAGCCCAGCACCACGGTCATCTCGCCCGCCGGCGCCGGACGCGCCTCGAGGTTGACCAGCGCCTCGTGCACGGCATGGTCGACGTACTGCTGCAGCAGCTCGTCGCTGAAATAGTCGAAGCCGGTACGCCCGCCGCCTCCGCCGTGGCCCACTTCGCGCCGCCCGTCCTGCTCGGCGATCACGGTCAGGGACAGCCGCACCAGCGGCCGCACGTCGGCGGCCATCCGGCCGTCGCTGCCGGCCACCAGGACGACGTCGTATTCGGCGCCCAGGCCGGCCATGACCTGCACCACCCGCCTATCCTTGGCCCGCGCCATCCGTTCCACGCGCTCGAGCAGCGCGACCTTGTCCGGGGCCGGCAGCGAGACCAGCGGGTCCTGCGGCAGGTAGAGCGAGCGCCCCTCGGTGGGCCGATAGCCGCTGGCGACCTTGACCCGGCCGGCGCCCTGCCGCGCGATGGTGCGCACCGCTCGGGCAGACGACAGCAGGGCATCCTGGGACAGCGAGTCCGAATAGGCGAAGGCGGTTTTCTCGCCGCTGAGCGCGCGCACGCCCACGCCCTGCTCGATGGAGAAGCTGCCGGTCTTGACGATGCCTTCCTCCAGGCTCCAGCCTTCGCTGCGGGTGTACTGGAAGTACAGGTCGGCATAATCGACCTTGTGGGCGAAGATTTCGCCCAGCGCGCGGGACAGATCCGCCTCGTCCAGACCCCAGGGGTCCAGAAGCAGGGATTTGGCGATGGCCAGGGACTGGATGTTCGGTTCTACGAGTTGCATGGATGGGTAATCAGGAAATCGTTGCGAAACGCGGCGGGCGCCACGGGATCTACAGTACACGATGGCGCAGCGCGGGCAGCGCGGCGCGCACCTCGGCGATGCGTGCAGGGTCCAGCAGGCCGTCGACCACGCCCGGGCCCTCGGGCAGCACGGACTGCACCGTCCCCCAGGGGTCGACCAGCATCGCGTGGCCCCAGGTCCGGCGCCCATTGGGATGCGTGCCGCCCTGCGCCGGCGCCAGCACGTAGCACTGGTTTTCTATCGCGCGGGCGCGCAGCAGGATTTCCCAATGCGCCTGGCCTGTGGTGTAGGTGAAGGCGGCCGGCACCAAAATCAAGTCCACCTGCCCCAGCGCCCGGTACAGCTCGGGAAACCGCAGGTCGTAGCAGGTGGACAGGCCGATCCGCCCCCAGGCCGCGTCGAACCCCACCGGCGAGGCGCCCGGCCGGATGCTCTGCGCTTCGTCGTAGGACTCGGCGCCGCGGCGGAAATTGAACAGGTGGATCTTGTCGTAGCGCGCAAGCGCCGCGCCATCGGGACCGTAGACGAAGGCGGTGTTGTAGACCCGGTCGGGATCCGGACACTCCAGCGGCAGGGTCCCGCCGGCCAGGTAGATGCCGTGCCGGCGCGCCTGGGCGGCCAGGAATTCCTGGACCGGCCCATGTCCCTCGCGTTCGCGGATGGCCACTTTCTCGCGGTCGTTGCGCCCCATGAAACAGAAATATTCGGGCAAGGCCACCAGGTTGGCGCCCCGGCCGGCGGCTTCGGCAATCAGGGCGGCGGCATCGGCAAGGTTGCGGTCCACGTCCGGGGTCGAAACCATCTGGATGGCCGCCACGCGCACGGCGGCGGCGTCGGAAACTGTCATCGGCGGGAATTCCTGGCTGTGTAGGGCACGTGCATGCGGCTATTGTCGCGCAGAATCACGGCGGCGGTGCCGCCGGCTCGGCCACCGGCGGCACCGCTTCCTTGCCCGCCGCGTCGGCCTTGGTACTGCCGACCTTGGCCACCTGCGGATCGGCCCAGGTGCCCGTGACCTCGTACTGGTAGGCCAGGACCTTGGACAACGGGTCCTTCAGCAGCAATTGCGTCAGAAAAACGCCCAGCCCCACGGCGGGGTTGACCGCCAGCCCGTACAGCAGCGAAGCGGCGCCGGCATCGAGCTTGGGCACCACCACCACCTGCAGGCGCTGGGTCTCGTGCGCCAGGTCGGCATCGCCGGCGATGACCACGGTGGCGTTCACGCCGTTCATCTTGAAATCGTCGGTATGGGCCACGCCGTTGGTGATGGCCGCGTGCGCCCGTATCGTGTCGTAGGCAAAGCCTTCGCTGAAGATGTCGCGGAAATCCAGCGTCACCCGGCGCGGCAGCGATTGCAGCGACAGCACGCCCAGCAGCTTGGCGATGCCCGGCTCGGCCTTGAGGAACTGCCCTTTGTCCAGCGCCAGCTCGACCTTGCCGGACAGACTGGCCAGGTCCAGCGTGTAGGGCAGGCCCCGCCAGGACACCTGGGCCGACATGCTGCCCGACCCGCGCGCCATGGTGCCGTGCACGCCCATGCGCTCCAGGAACTTGCCGGTGTCGGCCAGCTTGAGCACCACGTCGAGCGACATCGCGCGCCGTCCTCCGGGGCGGGCGCCGGCCTCCAGTTTCCAGACGCCCGATCCGTCCAGCTCGGCGTCCGGGTTCTTCACGTTCAGCCGGCGCAGCCGCCACTCGCGACCCCGGTCCGAGCTCTGGGCCAGCACCTCCAGCCGCCCCAGGGCCTTGCCGAACAACTCGAAGTGCTCGGCCACCAGATCGATTTCCGGCACGTCCTGGTCGGACGCGGCCGACTCGTCCAGCGCGCCGCCGCGATCCGCGTCCTCGGTCTCGCTGTCGACCACCAGCCGCGACAGCCGCGCGCTCAGGCGGTTGGGCCCATCCCCGCCGCGGGTTTCGGCCCACGACAGGCGGCCGGCCAACTGGGCCGATTCGACGTCGGCGCGCCAGTTGGCGTTGCCACCGGTCTCCTGCCGCACGGCGAACAGCGTGACCTTGTCGAGCTGGCGGCCATGCACGCGCAGCACCGGGGTCGACAGGCTGATGCGGTTGAGCGGGACGTCCATTCCGCTCTCCTGGCCGGTTCCCGCCGCGGGGTCCCGGGGCGGCCCGAACTCCGCCGCGAGCTTGCGCAGGCCGTCCACGTCCACCTCGGGCAGCGAGGCGCTCACGCTCAACCCCGGACCGCTGATCGTGGCGGCGCGGTTGACGCCGATGGCGCCGCGCATGGCGACCACGGCGCCGTCGGCGGCGTAGTCGCGCTCGACATGCAGGTTGACGGCGGGCCCCACGCTGCCGGCGAACCAGTCCATCCTGGGCCTCTCGGCCGTGGCGGCGGTACCACTCCATTCCAGCCGCGACGGGCGCGCCTCCTGCGCCGTCTTGCCCAGCGGCGCCGGCAGGTCGGCCGCCAGCCCCACCAGGTCGGACTCCACCAGCACCGTCGGCATCTTGCCGGGCGGGATCCGGACCGAGGCCTTGTAGGCCGTGCGGCCGGACAGCCGCGCCATGCCGGGGGCTTTCCACCAGAAACCCAGTGCCGCGGCCGATGCGGTGCCCTCGGCCCGCAACAGGTCGGTACCGTCCGGCTGGGGGCCGCCGGACAGTTTCAGCGGACCGTCCAGGGCCGTGCCGGCCACGTTGCGCAAGGCGATGCCATGCTGGTCGAACGCCACCGTCCCAGTCAGCCGCGAGAACGGCGGCACGGCGGGCGCCAGCGAGAAATCGTTGTCCGACAGCCGGACCTCGCCCTTGACCTGGATCTCGGCATGGGCGGGGTCGGCGTCATGATGGTCGAGCGGAATGCGCAGCGACAGGGGCACCACGAAATTGCCGCTCGCCGAGGCCTCGTCCAGCGCGCCGCCTATCATGTGGCCCACGGGCGAGCGCTTGACGAAGGCCAGGAACGCCGGCGCCGCTCCGCGCGTCTCGCCATCGATCTCCAGCAGCGGTCCATGCTCGAGGTTGGCGATGGCGGCGCGCGTGCGCCCCATGGCCACGGTGGTCGCGCGGTCGATCCGCACCCGGCCGGAACGGACGTCCACGCCCATGGACACCCGGTCGAACACGAGATCCCCCGCCAGGTCTTCCAGGCGGGGCCAGAAGTCGCCCTCGGCCAGGGGTTCGGGCAGGTAGTCCAGGGTCACGCCCCTGACCTTGCCCGCCACCCGGAACTCCCCGGACTTGTCCGTACCGTAGGGAAAGGTGTCCAGGTCTCCGCGCACGCGCACGGCCACGTTCTCGGCCTGTCCCGAGACCAGCGCATGCTGGAGCCAGGTCCGGACGTCCGTGCCGACCACGATGGGGATATAGCGGTAGACCTCGCGCACGTCGGCGCGCGTCAGCGTGCCCCGCAGGTCCAGAGTCCCGGCGGGACTGCGGCCATGGCTGCTCCAGTTGCCGCTGAAACTGCCCTCCACGCCGCGGCGGCTGAAATCCAGGTGCTCGACGTCGACCATCCAGGCACCGTCGGCTCCCTTGCGCGCCGCCGCCCGGGCGTTGAAGGCGTCCATGGGCAGGTCGGGCTCGGCGAACACGCCCGGAAAGCGCAGTACGGCGTCGCGCGCCTGGATGTCGATGCGTCCGCCCTGCGCGTCCACCTCGATGCTGCCCCGCAGGTTGGAAAACCCCGGCCGCTGCGGATGATTGCCATCGTTTACCGCCGGTTCGGGCGCGGCCGCGATCGACAGGCCCGAGAACGTCGCGCGGCCCGAGACCGACTCGGGCTGCGTGGGCGCCCCCTGCCACCCCAGCCGCAATTCCTCGATCCGGCCGTCCGGCCGCAGCTCGGCCAGCTTCTCGCGTGCCTTCCCGGGCAGGGGCAGGCGGTCCGCCAGGTGCAGGCCCGTGGCGAGATCGAACCCGTCCGCTTCGACCTGCGTGGCCGGCGGCGTGCCCTGACGCCCCGGGGTCCAGGTGGCGGCCAGTCGCTGGGGATGCAGCCTCAGGCCATCGCCGGTCACCGCATCCAGCCCGGACAGGTCCAGCTTGTAGCCGCCGCCGGCCACCGGCGCGAGTTCGGCCCGGCCGGCCAGGCTGGCGACGTCCAGCGACGGCAATTCCGGCCCGAGCCGCATGCCCAGGTCGCGCAAGGCCAGTTGCGCGGTGCCGGCGCGAACGTGTCCGCGGTCGTAGTCCACCCAGGTCCGCAGCGTACCCGCCCCCTTCGAGAGCTCGCCCGGCAGATCCAGCCACGGCCGCCATCCCGCCAGGTCGATGCGGTCCAGCGCCACGTACAGCGATCCCCGCCATTGCTGCGGATCGGCGGCATCCAGCGTGAACCAGCCATGCGTGAAGTCCACGCGCACGTCCAGCATGGACCCCAGCCCGGCGGGCGGTTCGGCCCTGAGCGCGGCGCGATGGTGGCGCCCGGTGTTGCGCATCACGAAGGCCACGTTGCCGATTTCCAGCGGCGGCGCCTCCCGCAGGGCATCGTTCCACCGCAGGCGGGCGCCGCGCACGACCACTTCGCGCTGGGCCAGCAGCCAGTCCAGGCCTTCGCGGGATCCGCCCCGGGCCTGGGGGTCGACTTCCCAGCCGGCGATCCAGTAGTGCCCCTGGGCGTCCCGGCGCGCATCGAGTTCGGGGGCGTCGAGCTGCAGCCGCAGCAGGCGCGGCTCCAGCACCAGCAGGCTGCGCCATGACAGGATGGCCGAGACACGGGGCAGGTTCAGCCCCGGCTGGCCCGAGGAATCGGATACCTGGACGGAGGACAGTTCGAAGCTGGGATGCAGGCCTAGCCATTCGGCATCGATCCTGCCAATGGTGACCGAGGCCCCGATCGCCCGGCCGACCATGCGCTCGATGCCCGGCCGGTAGTCGTCGATGGCGGGAAGCACGGCATAGCGCACGACCACCAGGGCGACCGCGAACAGGAAATAGGCGGCCAGGATCACCCAGACCAGGGGCCGCACGACGAGGCGATAGAGATAAGCTAGGTCGATATGCACGAAGAAACGGCGAAACGCAGTCGTTCCGTCGAAGCGGCCGCTGTGGCCTGGGTGGAGGAATGGGAAAATGGAAGCTTATACCGCCCCGCATGTCTTATGCTGGCTTATGCGCAAAACTTCTTCGCGGCGCACAATTCTGTAACGCACTGCCACAACTTTCGCCATGACAGACACCTCGCTGCTCACCCCTGCGCTTTCCTGGTCGGGCCACCTGCGCCGACGCATAGACGCCCAGCCCGACTACGGCCGGTGGCTGGCCGACGCGGCGACGCGGCCGGTCGACGCCCAGGCCCTGGCCGCCTGGTTCGACGAGTTGCGTGCGGCCCGGGGCGCGGCGGCGGCCGGCCCGCTGGCGGTGGCCGATTGCCGCGCGGTGCTGCGCAGGCTGCGCGAGCGCGTGTTCTGCGCCGTCATGGCGCGCGACCTGGCGGGCCTCGCGCCGCTGGAGGAAGTCGTGGGCGCGATGACCCGGCTCGCCGACCTGACCATCGAACAGGCCTATCGCAGCGTCGCGGCCGAACTGGCCGAGGTGCACGGGATCCCGCGCGAGGCCGCCTCGGGCCTGCCCCAGGAAATGCTGATTGTGGGCATGGGCAAGCTGGGCGGCGAGGAACTGAACGTCTCCTCCGACATCGACCTGGTCATGCTGTACGGCGACGAGGGCGAGACCGACGGGCGCCGGCCCATCTCCCACCACGAGTTCTACGGCAGGCTGACGCGGCGCATGATGCCGGTCATCTCCGAGATCGACGCCGACGGCCACGTATTCCGCACCGACCTGCGGCTTCGGCCCGATGGCGACGCCGGGCCGCTGGCCTGGAGCCTGGACGCCTTCGAGAACTATCTGGTCTCGCAGGGCCGGGAATGGGAACGCTATGCCTGGCTGAAGGCGCGCCGCATCGAGGCCCAGGCCTTCGAGGGCAGCGACCCCGCCAGCCAGGCGGCGCAGTTGGAGGCGCTGCGGCGGCCCTTCGTCTACCGCAAGTATTTCGACTTCGACGCGCTGGCGGCGCTGCGCGCGCTGCGCGAGCGCATACGCGAGGACTGGAACCGCCGCTCGTACAACGGCACGGGCGAACAGGCCACGCAGGCCGACAACGTCAAGCTGGGCGAAGGCGGCATCCGCGAGATCGAGTTCGTGGTCCAGCTCTCGCAGCTGGTACGCGGCGGCCGCGCGCCGACGCTGCAGGAGCGCGGCCTGCTGGCCGCGCTGCACGCCGAACGCGAGGCCGGCCTGGTCCAGCCGGAGGATGCCGAACGCCTGGAGGGTGCCTACCGCTTCCTGCGGCGGGTCGAGCATGCCCTGCAATACCGCGAGGACCAGCAGACCCACCTGCTGCCCCGGGACGACGAGCGGCGCGCCGAACTGGCCCGCGCGCTGGGCTTCGACGACCCCGCCGGCTTCGAGCGCACGCTGACCGCGCACCGCGAATTCGTCGAGACCACCTTCCGCGGCGTGTTCGGCCAGAACGACGGCGAGCCGTCTCCGGGCGGACGCGGCACGGGCGACCCCGAGGACCAACTGGTCGAGCGCATACGCGCGACGCTGCCCGCCGAAGCCGACAGCCTGCTGCCGCGCGCCGCCGCGCTGCTCGACAGCCCCCGCATACGCAGCCTGCCCGACAACAGCCGGCGGCGCCTGGCGGCCCTGCTGCCGGCGGCGGTGGACGCCTGCGCCGGCACCAAGGCGCCCGCCGCCGCGCTGGTCCGCATGTTCGGGCTGATCGAGCACATCGCGCAGCGCAGCGCCTACATGGCGCTGCTGGCCGAGTATCCCGACACGCTGGCCCGCGTGGCCCGCATCTTCGCGGCCAGCGACTGGGCGGCCGGCTACCTGACCCGGCATCCGCTGCTGCTGGACGAATTGCTGGACTGGCGCACGCTCATGGTCGAGCCCGACCTGCCCGCCATGGCCCGCAAGCTCAGCGACGAACTGGATGCCTGCGTGATCGACGGCACCGGCGCGCCCGACGTCGAGCGACAGATGAACCTGATGCGCGACACGCAGCGCCAATGGGGCTTCCATCTGCTGGCGCAGGACCTCGAGGGCCAACTGACGGTCGAGCGGCTGGGCGACTATCTGTCCATGGTCGCCGACATCATGCTCGCGGAAACGCTCAAGCGCGTCTGGTACAGCGTGTCCAAGGACGAAGGCCGCACGCCCGCGCATTTCGCGGTCATCGCCTACGGCAAGCACGGCGGCAAGGAACTGGGCTACGCCTCGGACCTCGACCTGGTGTTCCTGTTCGACGACCCGCGCGAGGACGCCGGCGAGATCTACGCCCGCTTCGGCCAGCGCATCCTGTCGTGGCTCGGCTCCATGACCGCCTCGGGGCGCCTGTACGAAGTGGACCTGCGCCTGCGCCCCGACGGCCAGGCCGGGCTGATGGTGATCTCGACCGAGGCCTTCGAGCGCTACCAGAAGGAACACGCCTGGCCCTGGGAGCACCAGGCCATCACGCGCGCCCGCTTCGCCGCCGGGGACCCCGAGGTGGGCAAGCAGTTCGAACGCATCCGGCGCGAAGTGCTGTTGATGCCGCGCGACGCCCGCCAACTGGCCGACGAAGTCATCGCCATGCGCCGCAAGATCGGCGAGGGCCATCCCAACCGCACGCCGGACTTCGACCTCAAGCACGATCCGGGCGGCATGGTGGACGTCGAGTTCGTCACCCAGTACCTGGTCCTGCTGCACGCCCGCGAGCACGAGATCCTGGTGCAGAACCTCGGCAACATCGCGCTGCTGCGCCTGGCCGCCGAAGCGGGCCTGATCCCCGCCGACCTGGCGCGGCGGGTGGGTGACGCCTATCGCACGCTGCGGCGGGAACAGCACGCGCTGCGCCTGCAGGACGTGGAAAAGGCGCGCGTGCCGCAGGATGCGCTGACAGCGGAGCGCGCCGCCGTGATCGAACTGTGGGAACAGGTGCTGGGCCCCCGTTCCTGAATCCCCGGGGTCTTGCCGCCCCCTTCTCCCCTTTCCTCCGGTTTGCCTGCTACCGCTTCCCCCCGGGGAAGCGGTACGCGGCCGCCTGCCCGCTCCCCATCGCACCTAGGGTTTCACACAGGTCTTATTTTTGAGTTTTTTACGTAATATGCAAAAAACTTGATTTTTAATGGCTTTTATTTGCCACACAACAGGCTTCATTTTCCACCATGCCCCAAAGACCCGGTCTTTCCTTCAGCCACGTCGGCATCTTCGTCACCGATATCCAGCGAATGGCCGATTTCTATTCGCAGGTCCTGGACTTCACGATCACGGACCGCGGCATGCTCGACGGCCCCCACGGCCCGATCGAACTCGTGTTCACCAGCCGCGATCCGGACGTCCACCATCAGATCGTGCTGGTGTCGGGGCGGCCCGCCGATGTCCGCTTCAACGTCATCAACCAGTTATCGCTGATGGCCGACTCCCTGGAAACCCTGCAGCGCTACCATCGTCGCCTGGTGGACGCCGGCGTCGCGGAACTGGCGCCGGTCACCCACGGCAACGCACTGTCGCTGTACTGCCGCGACCCGGAAGGCAACCGGCTCGAGCTGTACATCGACACGCCCTGGTACGTCTCGCAGCCCATGCGCGTCCCCATGCCCATCGAGCTGCCACCGGCCGAACTCATGGCCTGGGCCGAGCGGCACGCGCGCGCCCTGCCCGGCTTCCGCAACCGCCAGGACTGGCGGGCCGACATGGCCCGGCGCATGGGCGTGGAGCAGGCGCCCGCATGACGGAAAGCGCATCCAGCCTGGGCCGCATGCTGACGCTGCTCGATGCCTACACCCACGACCGGTACGCCTGGACGGTGGACGACCTGGCCAGCCACTTCGGCTTTACGCCCTCGTCCACCTATCGCTACGTCAAGGAACTGTGCGCGGCGGGATTGCTGATACGGCTGCCGCGCGGCATCTACGTGGTGGGTGCGCGGGTGGTCGAACTCGAGGCCCTGATCCGCGAGACCGATCCGGTCACCCGCGCCGCCCAGCCCATTCTGCGCGACTTGGCGCAGGAAACCGGCTGCCATGTGCTGCTTTCCAACGTCTACGGCGAGCACCTGCTGAACGTGGCGCACGAAGCCGGCGTGGAGCCGCTGGAACTGACCTACATACGGGGCAAGAGCCTGCCGTGGTTCCGCGGCGCGCCTTCGCTGTCGGTGCTGGCATTCTGGCCGCGGGCGCGCGTGCGCAACCTGTTCGAACAGACCCACCCGGGCGCCGGCGAAGAGGCCTGGAACGCCGCGTGGACCGGGCTGAAGGCCATACGCAAGGCGGGATACGCCATCAGCCACGCGGGGCTGGATCCCGACGTCATCGGCTACGGCGTGCCCGTGATGGCCGAGGACGAAGTCATAGGAACGATCTCGCTGGTCTGCTCGAAACAGCGGGGGGAGTTCCTCAACGGCGCGGCCCTGGGGGCCGTGTTGCAACAGAAAAGCCGCGAGATTTCCGCCCGCCTCCAGACGGCGGACTGAGCGGCCTCACGCGCGCCCCGACGGGGCCGCACGAAAACGGGGACGAAGAGGAGACCCATCATGCACGACAAGATCACCGGCCGCCGCCAGGCCCTCGCCGCGGCGGGCATCCTGGCCGCGGTACTGGCCGGCCCCGCGCACGCGCAGAACACCTACCCGAACCGGCCGATCAAACTGCTGGTCGGCTTCGCGGCCGGAGGCGGCAGCGACGTCGTGGCGCGGCTGGTCGGCAAGGCGCTGTCCGAGCGGGTCGGCCAGCCCGTCATCGTCGAGAATCGCGCCGGCGACGGCGGCAACATCGCCTCGGCCCAGGTCGCCAAGAGCGAGCCCGACGGCTACACGCTGGTGCTGATGACCAGTGGCCACGGCACCAATGCCGCCATGCGCAAGGATCTGCCCTTCGAGCCGGTCAAGGGCTTTAGCTGGGTATCCACGATCACGACGTATCCGTTGACGCTGGCCGTGGCGCCGTCGTCGCCGATCAAGTCCTTCGACGACTTCGTCCGCCGCATCAAGACCGAAAAAGACCGCTACACCTACACCTCGGTCGGCGTCGGCACCGCCATGCATCTCGTGGGCGAATGGATCATGGCCGAAAGCGGCGGCAGCGCGCTGCACGTGCCGTTCAAGGGCGGCGCCGGCCCGATGACCGAGCTGCTGGCCGGACGAGTGGACGTCATGATCGACACGATGACCAACACCGCACCGCTGTTCAAGTCCCAGCGCGTGCGGCTGCTGGCGACCACCGCGCCCAAGGGCGTGCAGGCGCTACCCGGCGTGCCGAGCGTGGCCGACACGCTGCCCGCCGTCGTCTTCGAGTCGTGGCTGGGCATCGCCGCGCCGGCCGGCACGCCCGCCGACGTGGTCGCGCGCCTGAACCGCGAATTGCGCGCGGTGCTGGATACGCCCGCCGTGCACCAGCAACTGGTCGATTGGGGCGGTTCGCCCAAGGCTTCCACGCCCGACGAGTTTCAGGCGCGCGTCGAGAACGACATCCGCCGTCTGCGCGCCGTCGTGGTCCAGCGCAACATCCAGGCCGAATGACGCTCGGTTCGTTGCTCCGCGGTCAAAATGCCATCGACACCGACAGCTTGACCATGCGCGGAGCGCTGATCACCAGACGCCCATTGGCGGTGGACGCCCAATAGTTCTTGTCCAGGACATTCAGGATATCCAGCCTGACTGTCGCCGCCCCGGAGGTTCCCGGCACCTTGTAGCGCGCGCCCAGGTCCAGCCGGACCCAATCGGGAATCTCCTGGCTATTGGCGGCGTCCAGGTACTGCTTGCCGGTATAGAGCACGCGACCGGTCAGCGTCAGTCCCTCGATGCCGGCCGGATCCCACTCGCCCCCCAGGTTCATCTGCCACGCGGGCACTCCTATGGCCGCATTGCCGTCGGCGGCACCTCCTGCAGTCCGGGTCTGGACCGCATCCGTATACGCCAGACCGCTCAACACCCGCACCCTGGGAAGCGGTGAGCCAAATACGTTGAATTCGATCCCACGGTTGCGCTGGCGGCCGTTGACCTCGTATCGCATCGTCGCCGGATCCGTATAGGCACTGGGACGAACGATCTGGAATGCGGCCAGCGTGGCGGCCACGGCCTTGCCGTCCCATTTGACGCCCGCCTCGTATTGGCGGGACTTGTACGGAGAGAACTGCTGGCCGGCATTTGCCGTCCCGGCCGGCGCCGTCTGCCCCTGGCTCAACCCCTCGATATAGTTGCCGTACACGGAGACCTGCTCCGAGGCCTTGAACAGCACGCCGAGCGCGGGGGTCAACGCCCGCTTGTCATAGGTCCGTTGGCGCGCGCCGGTAGCGGCAGAAATGGCATCCGTCTGCACGCTTTGGGAACGGATGCCCAGCGTCAGTTGCAGACGGTCCCGCGCCAGATAGACTGTATCGGCCAGCGCCAGGCTTGTCAGGCGCACGGCCGCCGTTGCCGCCGCGCTATCGGAAATACCCGACCAATCCGGCTCTCCAGCGAGCACGGATTCATAGATATTCGAGTTCACGGTGCCGAACAGAGTCGTCGTAGAACCACTCTTGCGCCAGTTGCCGTCGAACGACGCGCTCAGCGCATGGCGCACCCCCGCCGTCCGGAATTGTGTCCTCAGGCCAAGATTGAACGCATCCGTATCCTGAAAATAGGGGTAGTAATACGCCATCCCGGTGGTGCTGCCCGTCGGCGAGGTCAACTGGTTGTATGCGACCAGCGATTCGTACCGATGGTGGCGTCTTCCATAGGCCGCGGTCAGCGACGTTTCATCGGTCAATTCATAGCTGAGCCGCAACGAGCCATAGGTATCGCGGGAATGACTGAATGTCCATGGCTGCATGAAATTCCTGCCCGCGTCGGGGGGACCTGGCAGCGGGAATCCCGGCAGTACGTAGATCGCGTCGGTCGGCGCCTTCAAATCGTCGGCCTGATGCCCCAGATGGGCGACGGCCTTGAACCGTGAACCGCTGTAGTCCAGCGCCACGGCTCCGAAACCATGTTCGTTGCGCTGATCGGCAACAGCGGTGTCGCCTGCGCGATAGCCAGCCTGGGCCCGCACCCCCAGGCTGGCATCCGGGCCGAAGCGCCGGCCGACGTCGGCCTGGCCCCCCAGTTGCCCGCGCGAGCCATAGGTACCGGTCAATTGCGTGACCGGATCGGTATCGGCCTGCTTGGGCACGAGATTGATGGCGCCTCCTACCGCGCCGCTGAACGACATCCCGCCCAGCAGCGCATTGGGTCCCTTCAGGACCTCGATACGCTCGACCGCCGCAAGGTTGACGTTGTTGTGGGGAACGATGCCGACCAGACCATCGAATGCAATATCGCTGTTCAATACCGGAAATCCGCGCATCATGAACTGATCGGCAAAACCCGTGCGCGGGAAAATATTACGCACCGCGACATCGTTGTCGAGGACATCGGCAACGCTGCGTGCCTGCTGGTCTTCGATGATGCGAGCCGCATAACTGGTCATGCTGAACGGCGTTTCCATGAAATCCCGATCCCCCAGCAGACCAAGCCGCCCACCTCGGGCCACCTGCCCCCCGGCATAGGGCATCGGGGCGGATTCGCGCTCGGCGCTCGCGTGCACGCGCACCGGCGCCAATATCGTGGTCACGGGCGGAGCGCCGCGCAGCGTCAAGGCTCCACCAGGTGTCGTCACCCACTCCACTGGCGCGCCGGCCACCGCTGCCTCCAGGGCCTGCTCTGTCGTATACATCCCACGCACCGCCGTGGACCGCAGCCCCCTGACCAACTCGGGGTCGACCGACACCGTACGGCCACCTTCACTGGCGATGCGCATCAACGCCCCGTCCAGAGGCTGGGCAGGTACATCGAAAAAACGCGTGCCGGGCACGGCCGCGGAAGAAGTCGAGGCGGCTTCGACTTCCTGCGGAACGACTCCGCTCAGCGAAAACGCAAGAGCGGCAATGCGAAAAGCGGTACCAAGACGGCGGTACATGGGCGATCTCCGAAACTGTTTACACGGGTCCTGTCACCGGTATGTGTAAGCAGCCCGGAAAAAGTGTTCAGCCCCGAAGCGGATCAGCGCACGTTGATCGTCACCAGCCAAGGGCCGTATCGACGGACCCGCAATGGCAGCGTCTCGGCCAATGCGACCAGGACGGCGTCGGGATCGTCCAGCGGATAGACACCCAGCGCGCGCAACTCGGCCGCTTCCTGCGAAACCCGCAACACGGCGGTGGTATAGGGCCTCAATCCATCGATGACACGCCCCAATGGCTCATCGCGAACCTCGATATAGCCTTGCGACCATCGGGCCTGGGCCAGCGCATCGACCCGTGCCACCGCGATGCCCGTCGGCCCGAACCACGCGCTCTCGCCTTCGGCCAGGACTCGATGCCCCGAAGCGGTTCCGACCCGGACGCTATGTTCAAGCACGGCCACCAGGCCCATGCGATCTCGCAGGCGGACTAAGAACCGCGTACCGAGCGCGCGCACAGTGCCAAGGCCGGTTTCCACAACGAATGGCGCTTCGGGCCGCGTCGTGGCCGATACCAGGATCTCCCCCCGCAATAACCTGATCGTGCGCTGCCCCCTCTCGAAGCGCACATTCACCGCCGAACGCGCATTCAGGGCCAGGACGCTACCGTCGGGCAACACGACCGTACGCCGTTCTCCGGTTGCCGTCCGGTAGTCGGCACCGAGCGTGGCAAGCGGAATGGACCGATCCAACAACACCCCGGCCCCGAATCCGATACCTGACACCACCAGCGCGCCCTTGATCCAGTTCCGCCGGCGCCCAGGCTGCAATACCGCCTTGCGTGCCGCCAGGCCCATCGATGGATGACTGGCCTGGAATTGGCGAACAGGCCCGAACGTATCGTCCAACTTGCGGTTCAAACGCGCCCAGGCCTCGGCATTGGCCGACACCGCCAGCCAGCGCTCGAAAGTCGATTGCTGCTCGGCCGTCAGGCCGCCCGATCTCAACTTGAGCATCCACTCGAATGCTTCCGGCGCCGCGCTGGAATCGGCGGGCATGCTAACCGGCACCTGCCATGCAACGGCGCAATCCCTCGGCGACATAGCGGCGTACCGACATTTGGGATATTTCCAGCCGCCGGGCGATCTCGATATAGGTCATGCCATCCACCTGGCTATGCAGAAAAGCCGCCTTGGCCGTCACCGTCATACCATCGAGCAAGCGATCGACCCGCGCCAGCGCCTCGAGCATCAGCGCCACATCTTCCGCGGATGGCAGCGTGTCGGCGGGAAGCGCAGCCACGGATTGCAGGTAAGCCTGCTCCAGCTCCTGGCGGCGCCAGAAATGGAACAGCAGGCGCTTGGCAATGGTGGTTAGAAACGCACGCGGCTCCTTGATGGCGCCCGGATCGGGGTGAGCGACAACCTGCACGAATGCTTCGGAAGTGAGATCTTCAGCTTGGGCGTGATTGCGCAGGCGGCGCTGCAAGCGCTCCAACAGCCAAGGCCGGTGCCCGAGGTAGATCCCCCGCACCACCTTCTGATCATCCATCACGCCCCCGCTCTGGCCCGCCCCCTCAGCGATCGGCAAGAATATAAAAAATAATCATTCTCATTGTCAATGCCCCTGACTGGCTTCTCGGACGCCTGCCGCTCAACCCAACAGCCAGCGCAACAACCAGAGCGCCGCCATCCCGGCGGCGATCATTGCAATCGTGTTGCGCGTGACCATCATCACCGCGATCGCGACCAATGCCGACACCGCTCGCCAGTCGAAGACGGGCCCGGCCCCGGCGCTCCAGGGCAACAGGTCCGGCACGATTACCGCCACCAGGGCTGCGGCGGGCGCATAACGCAGGGCCCGCCTCACCCCTTCCGGCAGCGGCACGTTATCACCCAGCAACAGGAAACCCGCGCGGGTGATCACGGTGCAAGCTGCCAACGCGATGATGACCAACCAGACGTAAAGCGCATCCGAGGCCGGCGACATGATGGAAGGGGTCATAACCGCGCTCCCCGGGTCTTGCCATCCAGCGCCTTTTCGGCGAACACGCCCGCGGTCACTCCGGCCACCACAGCCAGCACCAGGCCCAGGCGCAGCGGCAGCAGTTGACCGGCCCATCCGACGACGGCTGCCGCCGCCACCGCGGCCAGCACCGGCCTGCTCGCGACCATGGGCACCACGATGGCGATCAGCGCCAGCACCGCTGCGAATTCCAGCGACCAGGCCTGCGGCACCACCGCCCCCAGCAGGATCCCGGCCACCGAACACACCTGCCAGGTCAGCCAGTTGCCCAGGGCCGAGCCCAGGAAGAACCAGGTCTGCTCGGGCGTGCCCTTGACGGCCGCGTCGCCGTAGCGGGGCATGAACAGCACGAAGCCGATGTCGCTCGTCAGGAAGCCCAGCCCCAGGCGGCGCCAGCGGGAGTAGCGGCGGAAATACGGATGCAGCGCCGCCGCGAAGATCACGAATCGCAGGTTGACCACGCAGCCAGCGGCGAACACCAGCCAGACCGGCGCGCCCGCGACGATCAGCGGCAGCGCGGCCAACTGGGCCGAGCCCGCGTACACCAGGAAAGTCATCGCCAGCGCCAGCGACTGGCTCATGCCGATCTTGACCATGGCCACGCCGCTGACCATGCCCCAGACGCCGATGGCGATCGTGGTGGGCGCCAGCGCCTTCAGGCCCGCGACGATGGCCGCCCGGCGTTCCTGCGGGGAAAAGCCGGGCACTGCGGCGGACGGACGCATGGCGGACATGGGGATGGGGGGAACGGCGGCTGGCTCCCGGCGGGCCGGGAAGGAGTAAAGTGACGGCTTACAGCTATTGTAAGTGATTACCCGAATCTTCCCGGATTCCCGGGCAGCATCGGGCGCGGACCCCTGCACGCCCGCTTCGCCGCTGGATCCCGTCGCAGATTGGTACAATATCTGGTTCATTTCGGAGATCCTCATCATGTCGATGTCAGACCGCGACGGCTTCATCTGGTACGACGGCAAGCTCGTGCCCTGGCGTGAAGCCAACACCCATGTGCTCACACACTCTCTGCACTACGGGTTGGCGGTATTCGAGGGTGTGCGCGCGTACAAGACCGACATCGGAACCTCGATCTTCCGGCTCAAGGAACACACCGACCGCCTGGTCAATTCCGCCCACATCTACCAGATGCAGATCCCGTACAGCCGGGAAATCCTGATGGAAGCGCAGAAGGAAGTGGTCCGCGTCAACAAGCTGGAATCCTGCTACCTGCGTCCCATCGCGTTCTACGGTTCGGAAAAGATGGGCGTCTCGCCCAAGGGCGCCAAGGTCCACGTGGCCGTCGCCGCCTGGGAATGGGGTGCCTACCTGGGCGCCGAAGCGCTGCAGAAGGGCATCCGGGTCAAGACCTCGTCCTTTGCCCGCCACCACGTCAACGTGACCATGCCCCGCGCCAAGCTGGCCTCCACCTACGCCAACTCCATCCTGGCGAACCTGGAAGCCACCGAGGACGGCTACGACGAAGCGCTGCTGCTCGACACCGAAGGCTTCGTGGCCGAAGGCTCGGGCGAGAACGTCTTCATCGTCAAGGACGGCGTGCTGATCGAGCCCGAGATCGCCTCGGCCCTGACCGGCATCACGCGCTCGACCATCCACAACCTGGCCGCCGACCTGGGCATCAAGGTCGTCACCAAGCGCCTGACGCGCGACGACATCTACATCGCCGACGAAGCCTTCTTCACCGGCACGGCGGCGGAAGTCACGCCCATCCGCGAACTGGACCGCCGCAAGATCGGCGCCGGCCAGTGCGGCCCGGTCACGGCGCGCCTGCAGCAGGCGTTCTTCGATCTGGTGGCGGGCCGCAATGCCAAGTACGGCCACTGGCTCACACACGTCTGATCAGGAGAAACGGCCATGACCACCGAAGCCGCCAACGCCATCATCGAAATCGATGCCGACGCGCTTCCGCTTTCGTGCCCGGGGCCGCATACTCCGCTCTGGAACATGCACCCCAAGGTGTTCCTGGACATCGGGACCACCGGCGAAGCAAAGTGCCCGTACTGTGGCGCCGAATACCGTCTGAAGGACGGCGCCAAGGTACATCATCATTGATCCCCTGCGGACCGGCGATGCCGGATCCGCGGTGTCCCAGGAAGGACATAGCTGACGCTGCCCCGGCCCGCCGGGGTTTGCTTTTTATTCACAGGACCTCCCCGTGCAGCACAACGATTACATCCTGACGCTCGCCTGCCCCGATACGACCGGCATCGTGTACCACGTGTCGGGATTCCTGTTCGAGCGCGGCTGCAACATCCAGGACTCGCAGCAGTTCGGGGACGAGGACACCCAGTTGTTCTTCCTGCGCGTGCACTTCTCGGTGCCGGACGGCCTGGACGCCGACACCGTGCGCAAGGAATTCGCCGCCGTGGGCGAGCGCTTCTCCATGCAATGGCAGATCCGCGACCCGCACAAGCGCGCGCGCGTGCTGCTGATGGTCAGCAAGCACGGCCACTGCCTGAACGACCTGCTGTTCCGCGCCAAGAGCGGGCAGTTGCCCATCGACATTCCCGCGGTGGTCTCCAACCACCCCGACTTCGCGCTGCTGTCCGCCTCGTACGGCGTGCCCTTCTACCACCTGCCGGTCGCGCAGGGCGGCAAGGAACAGCAGGAGCGCCAGGTACTGCAGATCGCCGAACGCGAGAACGTCGACCTGGTCGTGCTGGCCCGCTACATGCAGATCCTGTCGCCCGAGATGTGCCGGGCGCTGGCCGGCCGGGCCATCAACATCCACCACAGCTTCCTGCCCAGTTTCAAGGGCGCGCGGCCGTACTACCAGGCGCACGACCGCGGCGTGAAGCTGATCGGCGCCACCGCCCACTATGTCACGCCCGACCTCGACGAAGGCCCCATCATCGAGCAGGACATCGCCCGCGTGGACCACAGCATGTCGCCGGAGGCCATGACGCAGGTCGGCCGCGACGTCGAATGCCTGGTGCTGGCGCGTGCCGTCCGCTGGCACGTCGAGCATCGCATCCTGTTGAACGGCCACAAAACGATCGTATTCGCATAAATGGTGCTCAAATCCCGCGGCGCGCCGCTGTTCGCCACCTCCGAAGAAGCCGAGCAGGCGTTCTACGACGCCCTGGAGCAAGGCGACCTCGCCCAGTTGATGGCGGTCTGGGCCGACGACGAGGACATCGTCTGCATCCATCCGGGCGGACCGCGGCTGATCGGGCACGACGCCGTGATGGAGTCGTGGCGCGAGATCCTGGGCAGTTCCCCGGTGCCGATACGGCCCACGCGCGTCCACACCGTGCAAAGCATGATGAGTTCGGTCCACACCGTGGTCGAACAGCTCATGGTCGACACCTCCCAGGGCAAGCAGCTCGTCAACTGCTATGCAACCAATGTCTTCCACAAAGGTCCCACAGGCTGGCGGCTGGTCCTGCACCACTCGTCGCAAGCCCCTGCCGACCTCGGCCCGACCGAGCTTCAGGACGTTCCCGACCTCTTGCATTGAGTCGCCCGCCCATCCCGCATGCCCGCTTACCTGGACACGACCCCCTGCCCCACTCCCGCATGGTTGCCCGAAGGACATAGCCAGACCATCTTCGCGTCGCAGTTCTCGTCGCACCATCACGCCTCGTTCCAGCGCGAACGGGTGGACACGCCCGACGGCGATTTCATCGACTTCGACTGGACGGCCCCCGGCCTCGGCCCCGACACGGTTGTCGGCCCCGGTGCGTTCGCGCGGCTGGCCGCGGCGGCCGGCACCACTACCGCGTCACGCAACGGCCTCGTGCTGTTCCACGGCCTGGAAGGCAGCAGCGCGAGCCATTACGCGCAGGCCATCTCGCAGTATTTCCGGGCGCGCGGCTGGACCGTCGTCGTGCCGCACTTCCGCGGCTGCTCGGGCGAACCGAACCGCCTGCCCCGCGCCTATCACTCGGGCGATTCCGCCGACGTCGGCTTCATGCTGGACGCCGTGCGGCAGCGCCTGCCGCAGATGCACTGGCACGCCGCCGGCATCTCGCTGGGCGGCAACGCGCTGCTGAAACACCTGGGCGAGGCCGGCGGCACTGCCGGCTGGCTCGCGGCGGCCGCGGGCGTCTCGGCACCGGTCGACCTGACGGCCGGCGGGCGCGCCTTGGGCACCGGGCTGGTCAACCGCCGGATCTACACCCACATGTTCCTGCGCACGCTGAAGTCCAAGACGCTCCAGAAGGCGCAGCGCTTCCCCGGCACCATAGACGTGCTGCGCGTGGCCAACGCGCGCGACCTGTACGAGTTCGACGACGCCTACACCGCGCCCACGCACGGCTTCCGCGGCGTCAACGACTACTGGACGCGCGCCTCCAGCAAGCCCCTGCTGATGGACATCGCCGTTCCGACGCTGGTGCTGAATGCGCGCAACGACCCCTTTCTTCCCGGCCGCTACCTGCCCACGCCCGAGCAGGCTTCCGGCCACGTGGTCCTGCACCAGCCGGCACAGGGCGGCCACGCAGGCTTTCCCACGGGAAGCTTCCCGAGCAACCTGAACTGGCTGCCGCGCAGGCTGGCGGAGTTTTTCCGGACCGGCCGCTAGGGCCTGCTCCCCCATCGGGGCAAGCCCCCGCTGACATCTCTGGCGTTTTCTTCGACAATGGAGAAAACCACACGGATGCTTCCATGGCCTCGACTTCCACGGTTTCCCACGCTTCCAACACCACCACCGGCGGCCGCCTCCTGGTCGACGCGCTGACCGCCAACGGCGTCGACCGCGTCTTCTGCGTTCCCGGCGAAAGCTACCTGGACGTGCTCGATGCCCTGCACGCCCATGCCGACATCGACGTCGTCGTCGCCAAGCATGAAGGCGCGGCCGCCAACATGGCCGAAGCTGACGGCAAGCTGACCGGGCGGCCGGGCATCTGCTTCGTCACGCGCGGCCCGGGCGCCACCCATGCCAGCATAGGGGTGCACATCGCCCAGCAGGACTCGACGCCGCTCATCCTGTTCGTCGGCCAGGTACCCACGCGCGAGCTGGGCCGCGAAGCCTTCCAGGAAATCGACTACCCGTCCATGTTCGGCGGCATCGCCAAGTGGGTCGTCAGCGTCGACGATGCCACGCGCATTCCCGAACTCGTGGCGCGAGCCTTCGCGTGCGCCACCTCGGGCCGTCCCGGACCGGTGGTGCTGGCCCTGCCCGAAGACGTGCTGAGCGCGGCCTGCCCGGCCGCCCCGGCCGCGGTCGCCCCCATGGCCTCCAGCGGGCCCGATCCCGACGCGGCCCCGCGCCTGCGCGACATGCTGGCCCAGGCCCGCCGTCCGCTGGTCCTCCTGGGCGGCTCGAACTGGAGCGAACGCGCCGCCTCGGACTTCTCCGCCTTCGTCCAGGCCTGGAACCTGCCCGTGGCCTGCGCCTTCCGCCGCCAGGACATCTTCGATAACCGGCTCCCCCAGTACGCCGGCCACCTGAGCCTGGGCATGAATCCCGACCTGGCCGCGCTGGTGCGCGACGCCGACCTCATCCTGGCCGTGGGCACGCGGCTGGGCGAAATCGCCACCGGCGGCTACACGCTGCTGACGCCGCCCCGCCCCGCCCAGAAACTGGTCCACCTGCACGCCGACGCGGCCGAGCTGGGCCGCGTCTACCAGCCCGACCTGGCCATCCAGTCGGCGGCCGCACCGGCCGCCGCGCTGCTGCGCGGCCTGGAGGCTCCGGCCTCGCGCGCCTGGGACGACTGGACCCGCCAGGCCGGCGAGTTGCATGCACGCTACCAGGCCGTGCCGGCGCCGCATGCCGAAGCCCGCGGCATCGACCTGGGCCAGGTCATCGCTCATCTGGACCGCACCCTGCCCGACGACGCCATCATTGCCAACGGCGCCGGCAACTACGCGGTATGGCTGCACCGGTTCTACCGCTACCGCCAGCCGCGCACGGAACTCGCCCCCACCTGCGGCGCCATGGGCTACGGCCTGCCAGCGGCGATAGCCGCCAAGCTGCGCCACCCCGACCGCACCGTGGTCTGCGTATCGGGCGACGGCTGCTTCCTGATGTATCCCCAGGAGCTGGCGACCGCGCTGCAATTCGATTCCGCCGTCATCGTCATCGTCGTCAACAACGGCATGTACGGTACCATCCGCATGCACCAGGAAAAACGCTTCCCCGGCCGGGTCAGCGCCACCGACCTGCGCAATCCCGATTTCGTCGCGCTGGCCCTGTCGTTCGGCGCCCACGCCGAACGGGTGGAAAGCGCCGATGCCTTCCCCGCCGCGTTCGAGCGCGCCCGGGCAGCCGGCCGCCCGGCGCTGCTGGAGCTGCGCACGGATCCCCGGCAGATCACGCCGCAGTCATGGCTGGCGGGGCATGGATAGCGACGTCCTTGCCGCCATGGCGCGCTGGCCCGATGTGCCGGACGCCTATGGCTGGTTGTCGCTGGATGCCCGGGGGCGCTGGCGCCTGCATCCGGCCGGCGATGCCCTGGCGGGCGGGCCGGGCGTCTCCATTTCCAACACCGGGATCCTGGCCTTCATCGGGCGCAACTACGGGCACGACGAACAAGGGCGCTGGTTCTTCCAGAACGGCCCGCAGCGCGTGTTCGTCAGGCTGGACGCGGCGCCGCTGATCCTGCGCCAGGCGGATGCCGCCGGAGCCCTGGCGACCCATGCCGGCCACACAGTGGCCCGCGTGGACCGCTGGGCACTGGACGCCGAAGGCAGGCTCTACGCCGCGACCGAACACGGCCCCGCGATGGTCGAGGATCGCTACCTGCCCGAGGTGCTGGAACGCATGACGCTGGCGTCCGGCCAGCCGCTGCTCGATGCGGCACCCGGCTGGCTGGCCGCCCCGTGGTCGGAACCGGCGGCCTCCGACTCAATCCTCGTGGCCTATCCGCCCCTGATTCCGGCCATCGCGCCCTTGGGGCGGCTGCGAAGGCCCGCCAGCGACGCATTCGGGTTCGTCGATCGTCCCGCTCCCCACCCCTAGCTGGATGTCCCGATGCATCCGGACGGTCTCGGGCGTGGGCAGGCGCGCCACTGCCGCGCCCAGCCGCTGGCCCAATTCGTCCCCGGCCGGCGTCATCGGCAGACGCAGCTCGTGCGCAATCAATCCCTGCCCGGCAAGAAAATGCTTCAACGGAGCCGGATTGGGCTCAGCGAAAACCAGGTCGATCACCGCACGCATGGGGTCGAACAATCGACGCGCGGCGGCCTCCCTGCCCGACCGCGCCAACGCCATGACGGCAGCGAAAAGATCCGGCCGGATATGCGCCGCGGCCGTCACCGCTCCCGCGCCGCCAAGCAGGAAATGATCCAGGACACAGGCGTCGTCGCCGCACAGCAGCGGCGCGACCCCTTGAACATTGCAGTCCGACAGCGCCGCAGGATCGCACATCTTGACCGCGGCACAATCGCCGTCCCGAAGCAATGCACCGACAGTTTCTCCGGACATCCTGCAGCCGGTGCGCGCCGGGACGTCATACGCGATCACGGGCACGCCTCCCGCGGCCTGCGCCACCTTCCGGTAGTGCCAGGCGATGCCGGCCGGCGCAGGCCGCAGATAGTAGGGCGGAGGCACCAGCCAGCCCTCGGGGCGCAGCGGCGCCATGCGCCGCAGCGCCGCGCAGACGTCCAGGGTATCGACCCCGCCCGCCCCGATCACCAGCGGCAACCCCGGCGCAACCTCGCGCACGGCCTGGACGCCCAGTATCTTCTCCTGCTCCGAGATCAGGCTGCCCTCGCCCGTGGATCCGAACAAGACGAAGCCATCGAGGCCTGCTTCAGCATACGTGCCAGCCAGGAGACGCAGGGCATGCAGGTCGATGAAACCGTCCCGCAAGGGGGTCACCAGCGGCAGCCAGAGCCCTTGAAACGTCGAGGAGTTCATTGCTCGAAGGCCCGCGCGCCCGCACGTATCGCCCCGAACTCGGCCTCGGGCAGGCCAGCCATGATGGCGCTCATCAGCGTATCGACCGAGCAGCATCGAAGCCTCACCTGGAATGTGCAGCGTCCGGTGCGGTGATCGTCGCGTATGGAGTAGAGAGAAATCCTGTCGCCCAGGCACGCATGCAGCACTTGCCTGGCCAGTGCGGCGTGGCAGGAATCGACTCTCAGGACTATCAGCACACGATCGACCGCGGCATTGGGCATTGGGCATCGGCCGTTCGACGGCTCGCGGTCGTGGCAGGACGGCAGGGGATCTGGGCGCCATGGCGTGGAAACGCAGGAAGTTTCGACGCCTCCACTATAGGAAGCCGAGTATATAAATGGCGCAAAAAAAAGCCGGGCAGGCGTAAAAATGCCGTCCTGACGGACGGCGTCGCTCAGCTCTGGAAACGCTTGAGCAGGTCGCGTTCTTCCTTCAGCCGGCGCTGGTATTCGCGCACCTTGGCGTCGATCTGCGACTGCTCGTAGAAATCCTTGGAGGCCGCGCGCGCCTGCTGCAACTGCTCGACCGCAGCCGGCAGGGCACCGGTCATCGCGTAGTAGTCGGCCATGTTGCGGCGCTCGTTCACGGCGCTGCCCAGCCGTGAATAGCTGACCGCGGCCATCTGGTAGAAGCGGGGCTCGTCGCTCCACTTCAGCATCTGCTCTTTCAGGAAATCGACCGCCTCCTGGTTGCGGCCGGCGCGTTGCAGCGACTCCGCCATCGCCATGGCCAGGCCGCGCTGCTCGGGCCACCGCGCGACGGCGCTGCGCGCCAGGCTCATGGCCTGCTGCGTGTCGTTGCGGGCCAGCGCCAGGTCGATGGCCAGGTGCTCGAGCATGAAATGGGTCCGCGCGCCGGACGTGGCTGCCAGGTAGGCGTCGTTGGCCTTGCCGTACTCGCGCTGGCGCACGTAGCCCAGGGCCATGCCGTAGTAGGCCGCGGAACGTTCGATGCCCTGGGTCTCGGTGCTGCGGTTCTCGAAATAGCGGATGGCCTCGAGGGTATCCTGGCCGCTGTTGGCCTGCAGCATGCGCATCTTGGCGCGCACGAAATGGAAATCCGAGGAGCTCGGACGGTCGTGGATCACCACGCCGCGCGCCCGGTTCTGCATGTCGGACATGCGCTCGATGGACAGCGGGTGGGTGCGGGTGAAGGCCTGGCCGGTCCGTTCGTTCAGCCCCGATGCCTGCATCAGGCGGCCGAAGAACGAGGCCATGCCGTTCACGTTGTAGTCGGCCGCCTCCAGCATCTGGAACCCGGTGCGGTCGGCCTCACGCTCGGCCTCGCGCGAGAAGCCCAGTTGCGAGTTGATGGCCGCGGCCTGGCCGAAGGCCATCGCCGCCTCGGGCGCCTGCGAATTGCCGCGCGCCGCTACCAGCGCCGCCAGCAGGGCCGCCACCATGATCAGCGTGTCCTGCTTCTGCTGCACCAGGCCCCGGGCGATGTGCCGCTGCACCACGTGGCCGATTTCGTGCGCCAGCACGCCGGCCAGTTCGGACTCGGACTGCGCGGCCACCACCAGCCCGGTATGCACGCCTATGTAACCGCCCGGCATCGCGAACGCGTTGATGCTGGGGTCGCGCACCGCGAACACGTTGATGTTGGGCGTGCCCACGGGGGCATGGGCCGACAACTGGCGCGCCATACCGGTCAGGTACTGGAGCAGGTCCGGATCGTCGATATAGGCCGGATCGCGCAGGGATTCCATCATGATGGCGTCGCCCAACCGCTGTTCCAGCCTGGGTGAGAGTTCCTGCGCGGCCGAATCGCCCAGGTCGGGCAGCCCGACCGGCTGGGCGGGCGCCAGCGCCGGCGCGGCCGCCGCCAGCAGGGCCGGCAGCAGCAGCGCCACGGCCTTGCGGCGCAGCGACGGGAAACGTTGGGAATTCGGCATACCGGTATGATAGCCAGCTTGGGCGGCGGGTTCCCGCTTCCCAGGCGAAACGTGAAAAATTTACCAATGCCGGCCGGGGCCAGACCGGCCGCATGGCAACGCTTACAGGACATGCCATGAGCCTCAGCACCCTGATTTCCGCGCAGGCGCTGCACGCGCTGCTGCAATCTTCCTCGCCGGCCGTCGTCTGCGATTGCAGCTTCGATCTGGCGGACACTGGCGCGGGCGAGCGCGCCCACGCGGCCGCGCATATCCCCGGCGCCCGCTACGTCCACCTGGACCGCGACCTGAGCGGCCCCAAGACCGGCGGCAACGGCCGCCACCCCTTGCCCCGGCGCGAGGACTTCGCCGGCCTGATGGCCCGCCTGGGCGCCTCCGACGCCACTCAGGTGGTGTGCTACGACAACGCCGGCGGCTCCATGGCCGCCCGCCTCTGGTGGCTGCTGCGCTGGGCGGGCCACGAAGCCGTCGCGGTGCTGGACGGCGGCCTGGCGGCCTGGCGCGAGGCGGGCTACCCGCTGGAGTCCGGCCAGCCCGACGCCCCCGCCCCGGGCGCGTTCACGCTGCGGCCGCCGCGGGTCGCGACCACGACCTACGAGGACGTGCGGGCCAACCTGGACGCGCCGACCCCACGCCTGGTCGTGGATGCGCGCGCCCCCGACCGCTTCCGCGGCCAGAACGAAACCCTGGATGCCGTGGGCGGCCACATTCCCGGCGCCGCCAACCGCTTCCTGCGCGACAACCTCCAGCCCGACGGACGCTTCAAGCCCGCCGCGCAACTGCGGTCCGAGTTCGAGGCCGTGCTGGGCGGCACGCCCGCCGACCGGGTCATCAGCCAGTGCGGCTCGGGCGTCACCGCCTGCCACAACCTGCTCGCCATGGAAGTGGCGGGCCTGTCCGGGGCGGTGCTGTATCCCGGCTCGTGGAGCGAATGGAGCAGCCGCCCCGGCTCGCCCATCGCCACCGGAGACGCATGATGTCGCAATCCCCCCTGACCCATTTCGACGCGGCCGGCCAGGCCCACATGGTGGACGTGGGCGCCAAGCCCGCCACCGCACGCGTGGCGGTCGCGGCCGGCACGATACGCATGCAGCCGGCCACGCTGGCCCTGATCCGCGACGGCAACGCCAAGAAAGGCGACGTGCTGGGCATCGCCCGCATCGCCGCCATCATGGCCGCCAAGAAGACCTCGGACCTGATTCCGCTGTGCCATCCGATCCCGCTGACGCACGTGGCCTGTGACTTCGCCCTGGACGACGAAGCCGGCGCCGTGCACTGCACCGTGCGCGCCGAGACCGTGGGCGGCACCGGCGTCGAGATGGAGGCGCTGACCGCCGTCAACGTCGCGCTGCTGACGATCTACGACATGTGCAAGGCGGCGGACCGGGGCATGGTCATGACCGACGTGCGGCTGATGGAGAAGAAAGGCGGGAAGTCGGGACACTGGACCCGGTAAGCCCCGCGCCGGGGCACGGACCGGACCCCGAACACGTCACAGGCTGGACCACGCCGGCGTCGCCATCCCTTCGGGCCTAACCGCGCTGTACACACCGCGCGCGATGGCGCGGGCCAGCACGTCGGCGGCCAGCGCGCCCAGGCGGCAGACGATGAAGGGCCGCGGGTCCACCGGACCGTCCATCACCGGCGCCTCGCGCTGACCGGTCGAGATCGCGAACACCGTATCGCCGTCGAACGGCGCGTGGATGGGGCGGATCGCGCGGGCCAACCCGTCCTGCGCCATGGTCGCCACGCGCTGCAGCTCGTCGGGCGACAGCGCGACGTCGGTGGCGATGCAGGCGATGGTGGTGTTGGCGCGCGGGCGCGGATCCAGCTTCGCGAACTCCCAGTTCTCGCCCTCGGCCCGGGTGTTGGCCGGCCCAAGGCCGCCGAACTCCTCGCCGATCTCGAAGGCTCCGGCCCAGAAGCGCCGCCCTTGCGGCGCCACGACCGAGCCGAAGCTGTTGCAGGCCACGATCGCGCCCACGGTCATGCCGTCGTGCGTGACATAGGACGCGGACCCCAGGCCTCCCTTGAGCGACCCCGCCGACGCGCCGAAGCCCGCGCCATGCGTGCCCAGATCGAAACCGGACTGGACCTGCCTGGCGGCCCGCATGGCCAGGTCGCGATAGGGCGGAGTCTCGCCCCATTGCTTGTCGCCGCCATTGGCGAGGTCGTACAGGACCGCGGTCGGCACGATGGGCGAAGGCGGCACGCCCGGCTGGTGCAGCAGCGTGAAGCCACGCCCCTGCGCCCCCAGCCACGCGGCCACGCCGTCGCCGCTGGCCAGGCCGTAGACCGAACCGCCGGACAGCACGATGGCATCGACCGAACGCACGAGGTTGGACGCGCCCAGGGTATCGGTCTCGCGCGTGCCGGGGCCGCCGCCGCGGATGTCCACCGCGGCCATGGCCCGTTCGTCCGGCAGGATCACGGTGACGCCGGTGCACGCGCGCGCATCGTGCGCCTGCCCGATCCGCAGGCCGGCGACGTCGGTGATCAGATTGCGCCCGCCTGGGCGGCCGGCCATTGCGTCGCGTGCGTCCATGCTGGAACTCCGTCCGGGAAATGAAGTGGGAGCTATTGTAGGGACCGGCCGGCTGGCCGGCCACCGGCCCCGCGCCTCACTCCTGGTCGCCCAGTTGCCTGGCTCGGGCGATGAAGCCGTCCAGCATGGTGAAGAACCGGGCCACGTCGGCCGCGGAATGCCCCTCCAGCACGTGCCGGTTCCGGGCCTGGGCGGCGGCGGTCAGCTCGGCATGCATGGCCAGCCCCTGCGGCGTCAGCGACAGTTCCGCCTCGCGGCTGTCGCGCGCGCTGCGCGCGCGGTTGACGTCGCCCCGCGCCACCAACGAGGACACCGCGCGGCTGATCTGCGCGGCATCGAGCATGGCGTGATAGGCCAGTTCGCGTATGGACACCGGCTGGAACACGCCCAGCAGGGTGACCACCTGCCATTCCACCTGGGCCAGGCCATATTCCGCCTTGGCGAACTGGACGGCGCTGCGGGTGAGCGCCTTGCTCAGGGTACTGACCCGGGGCGCCAGCAGGCCGCCTTCCGGAAAGGCCTGGGACTGCCCGGGCCGACGCGGCGGATTCGCCGATGAGGATCGCGCCATGGCCTACTCCGTTCCCGCGCGCGCCAGCGCCGCGTCGAGTTCGTCGAAGGATGGCAGCAAGGCGGCCAGGAGCCGGCCGTCCCGGACGACCAGGCGGTCGGACTGGGGCCGGGCCAGCAACTGGGGAATGTCGCGGGCGTCGAAAATCACGAAGTCCGCCGTCTCGCCCGGTTCGAGCCGCCCCGATCCGACCTGGCGCATCAGGGCCACCGGGGTCGCCGTCACGCTGGCGGACCAATCGCCGGCGTGACGGTCCAGGTGGCCGTTGCGCACGGCTTCGCGGAATACTTCCAGCATGTCGTAGTCTCCGTAGGCGTGGAACGCATCCGCGCAATTGTCGCTCGATAACGCCACCGGAACACCACGGGCCGAGATTTCCTGCAACGGCGGCAGCCCGCGCAGCCTGGGCGTGCGGCCGGGCGAACGGTCCTGCAGGAACAGGTTGACCAGCGGCAGGCTGACGATGGCCAGGCCCGCGTCGCGGCAGGCGTCCAGCACCCGTTCGCGGGTCTCGTCCGTCTGGACAGCCAGGCTGCAACAGTGGCCGCATACGACCCGCCCGCCCAGGCCACGGGCCTGGGTGCGCCGCGCGACTTCCAGCAGGGAGTCGGCTTCGGGCTCGCAGGATTCGTCCACGTGCAGGTCCACGTCCAAGCCGTAGCGCACGGCCCAATCGAACAGCGCATCCAGGGCCTGCGCCAGGCGCTGGCGCGCGGCAGGCGGCGGCAAGCCGGGCACGCGCGTCACGCCGCCCAGCACGCCGCCGGTATCGGCCACGCGGCGCACGAAGTCCTCGGCGCCCTCGCCCAGATAGGTTTCCATGGGCGCCATGGCCACCATCTGCACCCGCACGCGGGACGCCCATCGCGCCCGCAAGGCCAGCATGGTGTCCCAGGCCATGCTGGCCTGCGGCCCGGCCGCATCCAGGTGCGTGCGCAGGCCGGCCGTGCCGTGCGCCCAGGCGCAGCGCAGCGCGAAGTCGGCGCGCGCCTCGAGCTCGCCCGGACGCCAGCGCGCATGGTCGGCCATCACGGCCTTGACCGCCCCCCATAGCGTGCCGTCGGCATTGGGCGCGCGCGTCAGAGTATGCGTCTTGTCCAGGTGGGTATGCAGGTCATGGAAGGCTGGCCAGACCTGGCGGCCGGCCAGGTCCGGCCCCGCGCTCCCTTGCAGCGTTCCGGCGGGCGCGACCCTGCGCAGGCGGCCCCCTTCGACCGCCAGATCCACGCCCGCCAGGCCCTGCGCGTCGGCCAGTCCGGCCAGCGCGGCGGGCAGCAGCGCCGCCGGCACCCGCGCGCCGCGCAGGACGTAGGCGCCGGTCGCCTGTTCCAGCCCCGCGGCCAGCGATTTCAAGATTCGCGCTCCATGGCGCTTTCATGCCAGCGGCGCAGGATGCGCTGCGACACCCATGAAGTCGCCAGGAAGATCAGCACCCCGGCGCAGGAGATCATCAGCAGGGCCGCGAACATGCGCGGCGTCTTCAACTGGTAGCCGGCCTCGAGGATGCGATAGGCCAGGCCCGAGCCCTGCCCGCCCGCGCCGGCGACGAATTCCGCGACCACCGCGCCGATCAGCGACAGGCCACCCGAGATGCGCACGCCCGCCAGGAAGTACGGCATGGCCGACGGGATGCGCAGCCGGCGCAGCGTCTGGCCCGGGGTGGCGCCATAGAGCCGGAACAGGTCGCGCAGGTTGTGGTCGGCACTGTTCAGGCCGACGATGGTGTTCGACAGGATGGGGAAGAAGGCCACCAGCCATGCGCAGATCAGCAGCGCCACCTGCACGTTGTCCACCCAGATGATCAGGAGCGGCGCGATGGCGACCACCGGCGTGACCTGCATGATGACCGCGTAGGGGAAGAAGGTCAGCTCTATCCACTTGGACAGGCTGAACAGGATGGCGATGGCGCCGCCCACCAGCACGGCGCTGACGAAGGCCGACGCGGTGATCTTCAGCGTGACCCAGAGCGCCGCCGACAGCAGCGGCCAATCCTCGACCAGCGCCCGGCCGATGTCGGCCGGGCCGGGCAGGATGTGCGGCGAGATGCGCAGGCCGCGCACGATCGCCTCCCAGGCCACCAGACAGAGGACGCCCATGACGACGGGCAGGACGATGCGCGCGGTACGGAGCTTGGGGTTCATGCGTGCATCGCCTTTTCGAGGGCTTCCGAGGCCTGTCTGCACAGGTGCGCGTATTCGGCCGAGGTGCGGAACGACTCGCCGCGTTCGGCGTCGGGAGAAATGGACAGATCGGCATGGAGCCGCCCCGGCCGCGCGGCCATGACGATCACCCGCTGGGACAGGTATACCGACTCGAACACCGAATGCGTGACGAACACGGCGGTGAAGCGCTGGTCCTGCCACAGCCGCAGCAGGTCGTTGTTGAGCTTGAACCGCGTGATCTCGTCCAGCGCCGCGAATGGTTCGTCCAGCAGCAGGACCTGCGGCCGGGTCACGATGGCCCGGGCGATGGAAACGCGCATCTTCATGCCGCCGGACAGCTCCCGCGGCAGCGCGTGTTCGAATCCCTTCAACCCGACTTTCTCGAGCGCCTCGGCGGCCCGCCGCCGGGCCTCGTCGCGCGGCACGCCCGCCAGGTCCAGCGGCAGCATGGTGTTGGACAGCGCCGTCTCCCACGGCATCAGCGTGGGCTCCTGGAAGACGAAGCCGACCGCCCCCCTGGTGCCCTGCCGCACGACCTCGCCGGCGGTCGGCTCGGACAGTCCGGCAATCATGCGCAGCACCGTGCTCTTGCCGCACCCCGAGGGTCCGAGCAGGCTGACGAAGCTCCCCCGCGCGAGGGACAGGCTGAGATTTTCGACCGCCAGCGTGCCGTTGCCGAAGCGCTTGGAAATGTTCCGCAGCTCCAGCACCCGGTCGGTATCCATGGCCGTTTCAGTCATCGCATGCCGACCTTCTTGTTGACGAACTTCAAGGTGTAGGCCTTGCGCACGTCCACCCCCGTAGGCAGCACGCCCACGTCCACCATGGACTTGTAGAAATGTTCCCAGCGCGCGTCGGTCATCGCCCCGATGCCCAGACGCTTCGCATCGCCCGAATCGATCAAGCCGCGCGCCTTCATGGCATGGATCGCGAAGGCGATCTGCTCGTCGGTCATCTCGGGGTTGTTGCGCTTGATCAGTTCATTGCCGGCCGACGGATCGTCGTACAGGTAGCTGTACCAGCCCTCGATAGACGCATCGACGAACTTCTGCACGAACTGCGGCCGCTTCTCGACATTGTCGCGCGTGGTGACGATGGTGGTCATGTAGGGATCCCAGCCATAGTCCGCCAGCAGGAAGGACACCGGGTTGTCGACCCCGGCCTTCTTCAGCGCCAACGGTTCGTTGGTGATGAGGCCCTGCTGCACCACCTTCTTGTCGGCCAGGAACGGCGCCAGCGAAAAGGTATAGGGCTTGACCTGGTCGTCGGAGAAGCCGAAGCGCCCACGCAGGTAGGGCCAGAAGGTCGCCATGCCCAACGCGCCCACCAGCACCGTGCGATCCTTGATCTGCTCGATCTTGTCCACGCCCTGGTTGGGGTGGGCGATCAGCACGCGCGGGTCCTTCTGGAAGATCGCGGCCACCGACATCAGGGGCGCGCCTTCGCGCGCCGCGTTGAGCGAGGTACCGCTGCTGCCCGCGGTGAAGTCCACGCGCCCGGCCAGCAGCATGGGCGTGGGATTGCTTTGCGGATTGCCCAGGCGGATCTCGACGTCCAGCCCGTGCTTGCGGTAGATGCCCTTGGCCACGGCCTGGAAGAAACCGCCCCACTCGGCCTCGGCCCGCCAGCCGATGAACATGACGGCCTTCTCCGGCGCGGCGCCGGACGGCTGGGCGCCGGCGAGTCCCGGCTGCGCGCAGGCCAATGCCGCGCAGAGCAAGAGCGCGCGGCGAACCCTGGAACTGGACTGCTTCATGACGATCTCCCGACAGTGAAAAACACCCATCCGCGCGCGGCGGCTCCGAAAATCAGAAGAACTGCTCCACGTCGATGTCGTGGTCGAGCAGGCCGGCGCCGCGCAGCACGGTCACCCAGCCGCGGTACATGGCCTTGACCTCGGGATCGTCCATGCCGAAGGGATGGAAAAGCGTGGTCTTGAAGCCGATCTCGCGCAGCAGTGCGGAGTCCTGGCCGGTATGGCGGGCCATCGCGTCGAGCGCGGCCGACGGATCGGCGTATACGACGCCCACGGCCTCGGCCAGCGCGTCGGCCGTGGCGGCGAACAGTTCCGGATCGCGCGCGTAGGCCGCCTGCGTGGTCCACCAGTTCGACACCAGCGACGGGTTGCCCGTGCTGGCCATCGCCAGCGAACCCTCGCCCAGCACCTCGTCCACCGCGCGGCCCAGGCCGCGACGCAGCATCAGGGTGACCAGCGGCTCGACGCAGATGGCGACGTCGATCTCGCCCGCGGCCAGCGCGTCCGGCATCTTGTGGAAGGGCATCGGCACCCACTGCACGCGCGAAACGTCGACGCCGTGCTGGTTGAACAGGTGCAGCGGCGCCGAATGCGTGATGCCGCCGTCCAGCGCGAAGGCGCCCAGGCGCTTGCCCTCGAAGTCCGACGGCCGCTCGATGACCACGTCGTGGCGGGCGATGAGATTCATGAAGTCGGCGCTGCGGCCGGCATAGGTGCCGCGCAGCGCGGCCGCCGAGACGAAGCGGGACGGCAGGTCGAACCGCTCGCGCGCCATGATGGTGAGCGTGGGGCCGGAGAAGGTCAGATCCATGCGGTCGGCGCGCATGTCCTCGATGGCCTGCACCGCCGACCGCCGCACGAAAACGGGTTCGATGCCGCGCTTGGCGAACAGGCCGGCGTCGATGGCGGTGAACAGGGGGACCAGCCCCATCATGGGGTCGGGATGGGCATCGATTCTGAGTTTCATGTCGCTCCAACCGCTGGGTAGGTCATGACGATTTGCATGACTTTATCATGCAAATTTTGGCTGTCAATGGAACCCGGGACAGGGACAAACCCTGGGCTGGAGGACGCGTGGCGAGGACTAGTGCAGTTTGACCCTGGGCTGGGAACGACGGCTCAGGAAGCGGCTCAGCGAGCGCACGCTAGCGCCCCACCAGCCCAATACCGCGGCGTAGTGCGACCAGTGCGTGCCGGCGTACATCATGCGGGCGATCCAGCCTTCCACCAGCAGCTTGCGGCCGGAAAGGTTGCCCATCAGGCTGCCCACGCCCTCGGCATGGCCGATGGACACCAGCGAACCGAAATCACGGAAGCGGAACGGCGCCGCGAATGCCGATTCCCCGCGTATGCGGGCGGACAGCAGCGGCAGCAGATACGAGGCCTGCTGGTGCGCGGCCTGGGCGCGCGCGGGCACGGTCTTGCCGGTCTCGCGCCACGGCGCCGCGGCGCAATCGCCCAGGGCGTAGATGTCGGGATCCTCGGTGCGCAGCGTCTCGTCCACCTGGACCTGCTGCATCGGATTCAGCGGCAGCCCCAGCCGGGACAGCAGCGACGGCGCCTTGATGCCCGCCGCCCAGACGCACAGGTCCGCGTCGAACACCCTGTCCTGGGCCACCACGGTATGCGGCGTGACCTCGGAGACGCGGCAGTCGGCCACCACCGTCACGCCCCGTTCCACCAGCAGCTCCTCGGCCGCCTTGGCGACGCGCTCGGGCAGCGGTCCGAGTATGCGCGGCCCGCCCTCGATCAGCGTGATGCGCAAGTTCTGCCGCGTCATGCCGGGCAGCCCGTAGGCGGAAATCGTGTTGCCGGCCTCGTGCAGCTCGGCGGCCAGCTCCACGCCAGTGGCGCCGCCGCCCACGATCACCACGTTGACGACGCCCGGCGTGGCCTCGTCGATGCCGGCCGAGGCGCGCGCCATGGCCTTGAGCAGCGCGAGCCGGAAGCGCTCGGCCGCGTCCGTGGTGTCCAGCGAGATCGCATGCTGGTCGGCGCCCGGCGTGTTGAAGAAATTGCCCAGGCTGCCCACGGCCAGCACCAGCGTGTCGTAGGGGACGTTCCGTTCGGGCAGGATGACGGTGCCGTCGGCGTCACGCAGGGCCGCCACCTGTACGTCGCGCGCCTGGCGGTCGACGCCCCGGATTTCTCCCAGCACGAAGCGAAAGCCGTTGTCGTGCGCAAGCATCGCGTAGGAAAGCCCGTCACGGTGGATGTCCACGGTACCCGCGGCGACCTCGTGCAGCGAGGGCTTCCAGATGTGGAAAGGCGTGGCGTCGACCAGCGTGACGTGCTCGGGGCCGTGGCGCCGCCCCAGGCGCACGGCCAGTTCGAGTCCGCCGGCGCCGCCGCCGGCGATGACGATGCGGTGCAAAGGCTTTGCGTTCATAGACTTTCCCCGATGACTGGCGCACGAAACGCCGGGCGGCCCTGCTCCGGCGGCAAGACCTTCAGCGTCCGGCGATCGACATTTCCGGCAACAGGATGGATCCGGTCGTCTTGGTGCCGCGCGTGAGCGTATCCGCGCCCACCGCGGCGATGCTGCCGAACATGTCCTTCAGGTTGCCGGCAATGGTGATCTCCTGCACGGCATGCTGGATCTCGCCGTTCTCGACCCAGTAGCCGAACGCGCCTCGGGAATAGTCGCCGCTCACGTAGTTGATGCCTTGCCCGATCAGCTCGGTCACCAGGAGGCCGGTGCCCAGCTTGCGCAGCATGGCGCGGAAATCATCGCCGCGGCGCGTCTTGCGCGAAGCCAGCACCAGGTTGTGCGAACCGCCGGCATTGCCGGTCGTGACCATGCCGAGCTTGCGGGCCGTGTAGCTGGACAGGAAATAGCCCTGGACGACGCCGCCGTCGATGACCTTGCGCGCCTGCGTGCGCACGCCTTCGTCGTCGAACGCGCCGCTGCCCTGGGCACCCTTGATGGCGGGATCCTCGGACACGTCGATGTCGCCGGGGAAGACCTGCCGGCCCAGGCTGTCGACCAGGAAGCTGGATTTGCGGTACAGCGCCCCGCCGCTCAGGGCCTGCGTGAGCGAGCCCAGCAGGCCGCAGGCCAGGGGCGCCTCGAACAGCACCGGATACCTGCCGGTGCGGATGCGGCGCGCGGACAGGCGCGACAGCGCCCGTTCGGCCGCGTAGCGGCCGACGCTTGCGGGATCGGCCAGCCGGGCCCAGTCGCGGTCGCTGGTGTACCAATCGTCGCGCTGCATGTTGCCGCCCCGCCCCGCGATGGGCGATACCGACAGCGAATGCCGCGAATACGGATAGCCGCTCAGGAAGCCCCGGGTGTTCCCCATCACGAAGTGGCCTTCGTACGAGGACACCGACGCGCCGTCGGAGTTGGTGATGCGCTTGTCGGTGGACAGGGCCGCGCGCTCGGCCTGCAGCGCCAGTTCGGCCGCCGCCTCGGCCGGCAGGTTCCACGGGTGGTACAGATCCAGGTCGGGGAACTCGGTGGCCAGCAGATCGGCGTCGGGCAGGCCCGCGGCCGGATCCTCGGCGGTGTGGCGGGCGATGTGATAGGCGGCCTGGACGGTGTCGCGCACCGCCTGGTCCGAGAAATCCGAGGTCGAGGCCGAGCCCCGGCGCTGTCCCACGTACACGGTGATGTCCAGCGACCGGTCGCGCGTCTGTTCGACCGTCTCCAGCGAGCCCCGGCGCACCGACACGGCCAGCCCCTGGCTTTCGGACACCTCGGCTGCGGCGTCGGTGGCGCCGACGCGCCTGGACTCGTCCAGCACCCGTTCGATCAACTGGCGGAACGCGGCGGGGTCGGTATCGAGCCCGGGACGGGTGGGCGCGGCGGTCGTTTTCTTGCGGGACGGGGAAGTGGCCATGGAGTTTCTTCGGGAAGGAGGCGGCCCGGACATGCGGGCAAGGCGGCCCGGGCAGGAAGGCAAGGCTTTATGATAGCTGGTGTCAGCCTTCTTACCGTCGAAGCACGCCATTTTCCATGTCCCGCTCCAAACGTAGTCCATCGCCCCTGGTCCCGGCGCAAGAAACCGATCCGGACGGCGAATACCAGTCCCCCAGCAAGTCGCAGCTCAAGCGGCAGATGACCGCCCTGCAGGACTTGGGGGAACGCCTGGTCGGGCTGCCCGACGCCAAGCTGCGGCAACTGCCCCTGGCCGAACGCCTGTACGACGCGATACGCGAGGCCCAGCGCATCACTTCCCACGAGGGCAGGCGCCGGCAATTGCAGTATGTCGGCAAGCTGATGCGCGAGGCGCACGTCGAACCCATCCAGGCCATGCTGGCCGAGTGGGACGGCGAATCCATGGAACAGATCGCCGCCTTCCACCAGCTCGAACTGTGGCGCGACCGCCTCCTGGCCAGCGACGAACACTTCACCGGCTTCATGGACCTGTACCCCCACGCCCAGGCCCAGCCCCTGCGGGCGCTGATACGCGGCGCCCGCAAGGAACAGGCCGCCAACGCCGCCCTGCTGCCCGGGCGCGAACCGCAGCGCAAGCACTATCGCGCGCTGTTCCAGGAAATCAAGCGGCTGCAGGCCGCGCCCGATGCCGGGTCGCCGTCCCCGACCGACGACGACGAAAACGAAAACTGATCCCACCGCCGCCATGACCACTTCCGCCAAGCGCCTCGTGCGCAACCATCCCGACGAACTGCTGTGCGGCCTGGTGTCCATCAGCGATCGCGCCTCCAGCGGGGTCTACACCGACGAAGGCATCCCCTCGCTCAAGGCCTGGCTGGACGGCGCCCTGCGCACGCCGGTGCGCTACGTCGAACGGCTGATCGCCGACGACGCGCCGGCCATCTCCGCGACGTTGACGGAACTGTGCGATGAACTCGGCTGCGACCTGATCCTGACCACCGGCGGCACCGGCCCGGCGCGGCGCGATGTCACGCCCGAGGCCACGCTGGCGGTAGCCTCCAAGGAAATGCCCGGCTTCGGCGAACAGATGCGCCAGATCTCGCTGCGCTTCGTGCCCACCGCCATCCTGTCGCGCCAGGTCGCGGTCATCCGCGAACGCGGCGCGTCGGCGGCGGACGGCGCCGCCCTCATCATCAACCTGCCCGGGCAGCCCAAGGCCATACGCGAGACCCTGGAAGGACTGCGCGAGGCCGACGGCAAGCTGGTGGTGCCCGGCATCTTCGCCGCCGTGCCCTATTGCATCCAGCTCATCGAAGGCCCTTACGTCGAAACCGACGAAACCGTGTGCAAGGCGTTCCGCCCCAAGACGGCGATCCGTCCCGCGCCCTGAGCGCCGGCACCCTCCCATCGAGAACGCCATGACAGATACCCTGCTCGACTGCGTCCAGACCGAAACCGGCCCGAACCCCACCCGCGCCGTGATCTGGCTGCACGGCCTGGGCGCCGACGGCCACGACTTCGAGCCCATCGTCCCTGAACTGGACCTGCACGGCCTGCCGCCCGTGCGCTTCGTCTTCCCGCACGCCACGGTGCAGCCCGTGACCATCAACGGCGGCATGGCCATGCGCGCCTGGTACGACATCATCGTCAGCGACCTCGTCCGGCGCGAGGACGACCCCGGCATCCGCGCCTCGCAGCGCCATGTCGAGAACCTGATCGCGCGCGAGAACCAGCGCGGCATCGCCACCGAACACATCGTGCTGGCCGGCTTCTCGCAAGGCTGCGCGATGACCCTGCACACCGGCCTGCGCCTGCGCGAGAAACTCGCCGGCCTGGTGGCCCTGTCCGGCTACCTGCCCCTGGCCGCCACCTTCGCCGCGGAGCGCAGCCCCGCCAACGCCCGCACGCCCATCTTCATGGGCCACGGCACGGCCGACCCCATCGTCATGCTCGACCGTGCCACGGCCTCGCGCGACCTGCTGCGGCAGGAAGGCTACGACGTCGAATGGCATGCCTACCCCATGCCCCACTCGGTCTGTGCGCCGGAGCTCGGAGACATCTCCACGTTCCTGCGCAAGGTATTGGCTTGATGCCGATCAAGACATAGCCGCTCAAGATGTGGTGTACTGCGCGGTAACGAAAACGCCCGCGCCACCGCACCGGCGTTCGAGCGGTCATCTTCGTGATCTTCAAGGAGAAAACGTCATGTTCAAGAAAATCCTGATACCCACCGATGGCTCGCCGCTGTCCGCCCAGGCCGCCAACGCCGGCGTCAGCTTCGCCCGCTCCGTGAACGCGGAAATCGTGGCCCTGCACGTCACCCAGCCCTTCGCCGCCACCATAGGCTTCGACGGCATGGCCGCCGCCTACGCGATCACCGACGACGCCTACGAGAAAGCCTCGGCCGAACAGGCCGCCAAGTACCTTGACGCCGTCACCAGCCGTGCCGACACCGCCGGCGTCAACAGCACCGCCCTGTCCGTCTCCAACTTCAACGTCGCCGACGGCATCGTCCAGGCCGCCGCCGAAACCGGCTGCGACCTGATCTTCATCGGCAGCCACGGCCGCAGCGGCCTCTCGCGCCTGCTGCTGGGCAGCGTCACCGCCAAGGTCCTGTCCCTGGCCCACGTCGCCGTCCTGGTCTACCGCGTCAAAGACGAAAAAGAGAAGAAGAGTCCCCCCCCTACGCGCTGACGCGCGCCCCCCAGGGGGCGATGCGGGTGGACCGGCGGAGCCGGATCCACCGCATCCTGGGGTAACAACAGGCTGGCCGGGACCGGCTTCGCTGCGCCCAACCCCCTGCGGCACGCCCCGAACCCAGCCGTCTCAAGGACTCAGGGCTCCCCCTGCCCCCGCACCACCTCCCTCAGGCACTCCAACGCCGCCTCCACTCCCGCCGGCCGCAACGCGTCGTTGCGCCAATACATCTCCACCGACCCGAATCCTGACAGGCGCAACGGCACGATCCGCACCGCGTTCATCGTCACCAGCCGCATCGCCGCCCGATGCGAAGCCACCCCCACCATGTCGCTGTGCGCCAGCAACGTCATGTTCAGCGTCGCCGAATTCGACTCCACGTGATCCACCGGCAGGGCCCGCCCCGCGGCCGCCAGCGCCGCATCCAGCGCGTTGCGTATCGGCGTCCCCTTCGGCCACAGAATCCACCGATACCGCGTCACCGCGTCCCAGGTGGGCTCGCCCCCCTCGAACAACGGGTGATACGGCCGGGCCACGAAATGGATGGGCTCCAGATACAGCGCCTCGGACCGGATGGCGGGATCGTGCATCTCGGGAGCCGAGCGGCCCACCACGATGTCGAGTTCGCCGCCGGCCAGTTGCTCCATCAAATGATCCATGGTGCTCTCCACCACGCGGATCCGGGCCTGCGGCATGCGCCGGAGCAGCGCCAGCATGGCAAGCGGGACCGTGTCCGGCGCCGCCGCCCCCGACGTACCGATCAGCACCTGCCCGCTGCCCCCTTCGCGCATCGCCTCCATGTCGCTGTGCGCCCGGTCCAGCTGGGTTTCGAGGCGCCGCGCGTGGGCGATCAGCGCCTCGCCGTAGGACGTCGGCCGCAGCCCGCGCGCATGCCGCTCGAACAGCGGCAACCCGATGTCGTCCTCCAGCTCGCGCAGCCACTTCGACAGCGCGGGCTGCGTGGTGTTGAGCGCGGCGGCCGAGTGGCTGATGTTGCGGGTCTGGGCAAGGCTGAGCAGCATCTGGAGATTGCGCAGCCGCAGGCGGTGGGTCCAATCCATGGGCGAAAACCGGAAACGAAAGGGTCACCCCAGCCATATCGTGATGGATATGGATGAGAACAAAAATTCATTTTCCAAAGCATATCGCTTTCCGCATACTGACAGGAGACCATACCAAGGAGACATCGAGATGCTGAGACCCCTGCGCGCATTGGGCGCCCTCGCCCTGGCCGGCTCGTGCGCCAGCGCCTACGCCTGGCCCGACCACCCCATCACCTTCATCGTCCCCTACACCCCCGCCACCGGCATCGACCTCGTTGCCCGCCAGCTCTCCACCCAGCTCGGCAAGACCCTGGGCCAGCCCATCGTGGTCGAGAACGTGGCCGGCGCCAGCGGCAACATCGGCAGCGAACGCGCCGCCCGCGCCGCGCCCGACGGCTATACCTTCATGGTGCAGGTCAACACCCTGGTCATGAACCGCAGCCTGTACAAGTCGCTGCCCTACGACCCGGTGGCCGACTTCGACCCCGTGGCGCTGACCTCGTGGGGCACGCTGCTGCTGGTGTCGCCCACCTCGCGCAAGCCCGCCACCGTGGCCGAACTGGTAGCCGCGGCCAAGGCCGAACCCGGCAAGCTGACCTATGCCACCCCCGGCGTGGGCACGCCCCACCACCTGTACATGGCGCTGTTCCTGCAACAGACCGGCGCCGAGATGATGCACGTGCCCTACAAGGGTACGGCGGGCGCCGTCACCGACATCCTGGGCGGACGCATAGACGCGATGTTCCTGCCGGTGCACGTGGCCCTGCCGCAGATCAAGGGCGGCAAGCTCAAGGCCATCGCCACCGGCAGCGCGAAACGCCTGGTCCAGCTCCCCGGCGTGCCGACCCTCGAGGAAGCGGGCATCAAGGGCGGCAACGTGGACATGTGGTACGGCGTCTTCGCACCCAAGGGCACGCCACCCGACATCATCGCCCGCATGAACAAGGAGATCTCGCAGGCGCTGCAATCGCCCGCCACGGCTTCCGCCTTCGAGGCCCAGGGCATGGTGCCAGCCACCTCCTCGCCGGCCGAATTCGGCAAGCTCGTCGCCAAGGATGCCCAACGCTGGGCGGACGTGGTGAAGGCGGCGAACATCACCGCCGAATGAGCCTGCGGGCGGCCGGGAAGGCCGCCCGTGGCCTGTGGTAAGGTGGGCTGGCGCGGGCCGAAATCCCCCACGGTCCGTGGGCTTGTTTCGGCCGCGAACGGCCTTATCCTCTCCTAGAGAACTCATCCGGGAGGCCCACTTGGCCGATCTACAGACGCTGCTCGTGCTCTACGGAGCATGGCTGGTCTTCTTCAACGTGCTGCTGGAACAGGCGGGCCTGCCCATACCCGCCTATCCGCTGCTGGTCGTGGCCGGCGCGCTGGCCGCGCAGGACCAGCTCTCGTGGCCGCTGATCCTGGCCGGCACCGTGGCGGCCAGCCTGATCGCCGACAGCGCCTGGTACGCGGCCGGACAGCGCCACGGCGCGCGGCTGCTCAGCACCATCTGCCGCATCTCGCTGTCGCAGGACTCCTGCATACGCCAGACCCAGAGCCGCTATCTGCAGGTGGGGCCGCGCCTGCTGCTGGTGGCCAAGTTCCTGCCCGGCGCCGGCGCCCTGAGCACCGTGATGGCGGGCCTCACCCGCGCGCCCTACCGCACCTTCATCGGCTACGAGATCGCCGGCACGCTGATCTGGGGCGGTTCGGCGGTCCTGCTGGGCGCGGTCTTCCATCCCGTGGTGGCCGACATCCTGCTGGCCATCGACCAGTACGGCCAGATGGGCATCCTGTTCCTGGGCACCCTGCTGGCACTGTACATCGCCTATCGGCTGGTCCAGCGGTGGCGCGTCATCAAGTACCTGCGCACCGTGCCCCGCCTGGCGGTGGACGAACTCGCCTCCTGGGAACGCGCGGGCCGCTGGCCGGTCGTGCTGGACGTGCGGCCCCAGCCCGACGATCCCTTGCCGGGCGCCATCGCGGTCGACATCCACGCACCGCTCGACGGCCTGGAGCTCGGCCCCTACGACACCGACATCGTGGTGTACTGCGCCTGTCCCAATGAAATCTCGGCGGCCATGCTGGCGACCAAGCTGCGCGCGGCCGGCTATACCAACACCTGGGCGCTGCTGGGCGGCCACGACGCCTGGCAGGCCTACCGCGAGACGCCCGAATCCCCACTCGCCTCCCCGGCAACGGAGCAATCATGAGCGTACACGTCAAATCGAACATGCCCGGCGGCATGCGCTACACCATCTCCCTGGGCACCCACGACGTGCCCCTGGACATGCCCGCCCCCAAGGGCGAAGGCCCGTCCCCGCACGACTATTTCGATGCCGCGCTGGGCGGCTGCAAGGTGCTGACGCTGATGGTCTACGCCAAGGGCAAGAACATTCCCCTGGATAGCGTCGACGTGGAGATCGTGCGCGACGACAAGGACGAGCGGCGCGGCGAATACCGGCTGACCGCGCGCCTGGTGCTGAGCGGAGACCTGACCGACGAACAGGTGGCCGAGCTGCACGCGGTGGCCGACCGCTGCCCCGTGCACAAGCTGATGACCACCACCACGATCAAGATCGACACCGAGGTCGCGCGCGCCTGACCGGCCTGCCTAGCTGGCGGCGCCCGCCAGCTTCAGCAGTTGCCGCGTCTCGGCCTGCGCCACGTCCCGCAGCCAGGCCACGAACAACTGCGCGGGCGGCCCCGCGTCGGGCGCCACGCCGTAGTAGTAGCGATCGAGCACCAGCCGCAGATCGGGCAGGGGCGCCGCCAGGCGGCCCCTGGCCAGGTCGTGGCCCAGCAGCGAAACCGGGGCCAGCGCCAGCCCCAATCCGTCCAGTGCCGCCTGCATCACGAAATGCAGATGATCGAACTGCAGCGTCTGCTGCTGGCGCGCGCGCGGCCGGCCGACCTGAGTGAACCAGGCTTCCCAGTCCGATCGGCGCGAGCGGGAATGCAGCAGAACATGTCCCGCCAGGTCGGCGGGGCGATCGACCGGCCGGGCCCGCAGCAGCTCCGGCGCGGCCACGACCAGGCCTTCGTCCTGCATGAAGGCGCGCGCCTCGATCGAGGGCGGCCAGCCGCGGCGGCCGCGCCGGATGGCCACGTCGAAGCTTTCGAGCGCCTTCTCCGGCGCCAGGGTACTGGTCACCACTTCCGGCTTGACCTGCGGATGGCGGGACACGAAATCCGGCAGGCGTGGAATCAACCAACGGACGGCGAAGCTCGGACGCACGTTGATCCGGACCACCCGCGGCGCGCTGCGCCCGACGAAGACTTCTGCGGCGGCCGAGATGCTGGCCAGCGCGGGCGCGGTGTCGGCCAGGAACTGCTCGCCCGCCGCGGTCAGGACGATCTGCCGCGTGCGGCGTTCGAACAGCTCGACGCCCAGGTAGTCCTCCAGTTGCCGGACCTGGCGGCTGATCGCGCCGTGGGTCACACCCAGCTCCTGCCCGGCGCGGGTGAAGCTGAGATGGCGGGCGGCGGCAACGAAGGCCCGGACGGCATTGAGGGGCGGAGGACGATGGAGCATGCGTGCAATTTTCTCACGTGTCGCTCCAGTTTAAATCGTTTGTCGCCCTGTCATGCGGACGTCACCATGTTCGCCTATGTCCGATCCCGACGCCTCCACCGCCGATCGCCACTCGCGCGATGCCTCGATTGTCCTGGGCCTGTGCCTGCCCGCCGATGTCGTCCTCTACCTGCTGCTTCCCGTCCACGCCGAACAGTTCGGCGTCAGCCTTGCCCAGGCCGGCATCCTGCTGGCCGCCAACCGGCTGGTCCGGATAGCCGGCTATGGCTGGGTCGCAAGACTGTACGCCGAGCGCGGCGACCGCGCCGTCTGCACGCTGGCGGCGCTGGCCTCGGCCTGCTGCGCGCTGGGCTATGCGCTGTTCCCGGGATTCTGGCTGCTGTTGGCCGTCCGGCTGTTGTGGGGCCTGTCCTACGCGGCGCTGAACCTGTCCACCCTGGCGCTGGCCACCGCCAGCCTGTCCGGCTCGGCGCAGCGCACCGGCCGCTCGCGCGCCCTGATCGCCGCCGGCCCCATGCTGGCGCTGCCGGCGGGCGCGTGGCTGGCGGATCTGGCCGGACCTCGGTTCATCTTCTTCATCCTGGCCGCCCTCGCCCTGCTGGCCCTGCCGCTGGCGCGCCGCCTGCCCGCCCACCGCCGGCCCCAGAGCGCGCCGCAGCCCGCGCGCCGCATACGGCCGCCGGGCAGCCTGGATGCCTGGTCCTTCATGGAGGGGCTGACGCTGGACGGCCTGTTCATCATCGGCCTGTCGCTGCTCGCGCAGGGTGCGCTGCCCGACTGGGCCCTGCTGGCGGCCGGCGTGCTGATGGCACTGCGATACCTGTCCGAAATCCTGCTCAGTCCGCTGGGCGGGCGCATCGCCGACCGCTTGGGCGCCGAACGCATGCTGGTCGTGTTGTCGCTGGCCACCTCGGTCGCCCTGGTCGGCTTCGGCGCCGGCTGGCTGTGGGGCTGCGCCTTCGCCATCGTCGTGCTGCGCGCCCTGCAACTGCCGCTACTGGCCCCCATCGTGGCACACCGCCATCCCGGCCACGAACGCATCCAGGCACTGGCCGCCCGCGCGGTCTGGCGCGACATCGGCGCGGGCACGGGGCCGATGCTGGCCGGCCTGCTGTTGCCGGCCGCGCCCGCCGTGCTGATCTACGGCGGGGCCGCCCTGCTGCTGTCGGCCGCGGCGCTGGCCTGCCTGCGCCGCGCCTGATCCGGCACGCTGCTGGAGGTGATCGCCGAACGCGAGGACCGCACCTACGGGACGCTCGAAAACTGACGTTACGCTGAACGATCCGGACCACGGAAACTCGACATCCTTTAAACGAAAATTCGACGCACGCCCGACCATACTGGCGCCGTTCCCGTCGTTCTTTCCGAGTGTTCCATGGATGTCCAACACGATCTGGATGGCTTCGGCCCGGCGCTGCCCGGGGTGGTCCTGCCTCTTCCCGAGGCGGCCGCTCCCAGGGATGGCGCCTTCCACGATGTCCACGTCAGCTGCGTCCTGCCCTGCTTGAACGAGGCCCGCAACCTGCGCGAGCTTCTTCCCCTTCTGCGAACCCGCCTCGACACGCTGTGCCGAAGCTGGGAGATCATCGTGGTGGACGATGGCAGCACCGACGAGACCCCCGAACTCATGGCCCGCTGGAGCCAGGCTCCCGGTTTCCGCTATCTGCAGCTGTCGCGCAACTTCGGCAAGGAAGCCGCGCTCAGCGCCGGCCTGGAGGCGGCGGATGGCGACGTCGTCATCAGCATGGACGCCGACCTGCAGCACTCGCCCGATCTGATCGACCGGATGCTCGCCCGCTGGAGCGCCGGCGCGGACATGGTCTATGCCGTGCGCAGCCACCGCGATGACGAACCGGCGCTCAAGCGCCTGGGCTCGCGCCTGTTCTACCGGCTGCTCAGCTCGCATGGCCGCGTCAACGTCCCGGCGCATGCCGGTGATTTCCGGCTGATGGACCGCCGTGTCGTCGACGCCTTGATCGCCCTGCCCGAACGCACGCGCTTCATGAAGGGCCTGTACGCCTGGGTAGGGTTCAAGGCCGAGCCGCTGCCCTACGTCCCCGCCGACCGCGCCCACGGCAGCAGCCACTTCCGGCCGCTGCAACTGGGACGCCTGGCCCTGGACGGGCTCACCGCGTTCACGACCTGGCCGCTGCGCATGGCGAGTCTGGTGGGCGGACTCTTCGCCGCGCTGTCGTTCGCCTATGGCTGCTACGTGGTGGGCGAATACCTGGTCAAGGGCAACATCGTCGCGGGCTGGACCACCATCGTGGCCGCCCTGCTGTTCTTCGCCGGCTTGAACCTGATCTCGCTGGGCATCGTGGGCGAGTACGTCGCCCGTATCTTCGACGAGGTCAAGGGCCGGCCGCTGTACGTGGTCCGCTCTCGCCGGGGCACTGGGACGCGCAGCCGCCGCGCTGGAATGCGATGAAAAATGACCCCCACGCTTGCCGCGGCGCGGCGGCGCTACCCCCCAAGGGGGCGTTTTCATCTTGGGACGGCCCGGCGATGAAAAAAACCTCCCTGTTCTTCGCCGCCATCGCGGCGTGGCTTGCCATGCTGTCCTGGGTGCGGCCGCTGATGCTGCCCGACGAAGGCCGCTACGCCGGCGTCGCGTGGGAAATGCTGCGCAGCCACTCCCATGCCGTGCCGCTGTTGAACGGCATGCCCTATTTCCACAAGCCGCCGCTGTTCTACTGGCTGGCCGAGGCCTCGTTCTCGGTGTTCGGGCTGAACGAGTTCGCGGCGCGCCTGCCCTCGGTCCTGGCGGCTTGGCTGGCGGCGGCGGGCCTGTACCTGTTCGTGCGCCGGCGGCGCGACGCCGGCACCGCCGCGGTCGCCACGCTGATCCTGGTCACCCTGCCCTTCTTCTACGGTGCCGCGCAGTTCGCCAACCTGGACATGCTGGTGGCCAGCCTGATCTCACTGTGCATCCTGGCGGGTGCCGAGGCGCTGCTGCGCGCGCGGGAAGGCTCCTCCGCCCGCGGCATGATGCTGGTATGCGCGGTGCTGGCCGGCCTGGCCGTGCTGGCCAAGGGCCTGATAGGCGTCGCCCTGCCGGCCGTCGTGCTGTTGATCTGGGTGGCATCCGCGCGCCGCTGGAAAGACCTGCTCGTCCTGCTGTGGCCGCCGGCCATCGGCGCCTTCCTGCTGGTGGCGGTGCCGTGGTTCTGGCTGATGCAGCTGCGCTATCCGGAGTTCTTCCACTACTTCTTCATCTACCAGCAGTTCGAACGATTCTCCGCCGGCGGATTCAACAACGTGCAGCCGGCCTGGTTCTACCTGCCCGTGCTGGCCGGGCTGGCGCTGCCCTGGTCGGCCTGGGCAGCGGGTCTGTTCGACAAGCGCTTCTGGACCGCGCCCGACGGCGAACTGCGGCGGCTGATGCTGATCTGGCTGGCCGTGATCCTGGCCTTCTTCTCCATACCCAGTTCCAAGCTCATCGGCTACATCGTACCGGCGCTGCCCGCCTTCGCCTTCCTGCTGGCCGAGGTGGTCATGTCGGTCCGGCGCAGCGGCCGCAGCCTGCGCTGGCGGCGCCTGTTCCCGCTGTCGGTCATCGGCGCCGCCACGCTGTGCGGCGGGGCGATGGCCGCGGCCGCCGCCTACTCGCACCAGGCGCCCAAGTCGCTGGCCATCGACATCGGCGCGCGGCTGCGATCCGGCGACACGCTGGTGGCGCTGCACGAGTACCCCTTCCAGTTGCAGCTCTATTCCCGCTCCCCCTCCCCCATCTGGGTCGTGGACGACTGGCTGGACCCGCAGATTCCCTTGCGCGACAACTGGCGCAAGGAACTGTACGACGCCGCCCACTTCGATCCTGTACAGGGCCAGCAGGTGCTGCTGTCGGACCGCCTGCTGCGCGAACGCCTGTGCGAGGCACCCGCCGGGGCACGCTACTGGATCTGGGGCGGTGCCGACGACGCCACGCGCAAACCGCTGCTGGCCAACCGGCAGCCGGTGCTGAGCGAAGGCCGCAGCCGCGTGTGGCTGATCGAGGCCGGCGACGGGCTCATGCGCCAGGCGTGCGGCGAAACGCCCATAGCCGGCTTGCAATGAAGGTACCCACGGCAACCCCCACCAACACCGCTGCCAGCAAGACGTCATACCGCACCGAGGAAACATGGAGCAGCCAGGCATAAGCCATTTCGTTGACTGCGAAGCCGCCGGCGGATACGAGAAAAAATCTCGCCGCGGCGTGCTGCCACGCATGCAGCGGATGCCGGAACGTGAACAGCAGATGGCCCGTGAACGATACGCAGAAGGCGGCCAGCCAGCCCACCACGTTGGCCCACAGGGGCGCGACGCGCAGCATCTCGACGCAGGCCACGGCCACGACCCAGTGGGTGGCGGCGGCCAGGCAGCCGACGGCGACGAAGCGGAGGATCTGTCCGGCAAGCAGGCGCATGGATGGCCATCCAACGGAAACGTGATGAACGGAACGCCATTATCCGGCAGGCGCATCGTCGTGTGTGCGGACGACTTCGGCATGGACGCGTCCGTCGACCTGGCCATCCTCGCCCTGGCCGCGCGCAAGCGCGTCAGCGCCGCCAGCTGCATGACGCTCGGCCCCAGCTTCGGCACCTACGCCGGGCTTCTGGGCGACGCCGGCATCGAGACCGGCCTGCACGTGGACTTCACCGCCTTCTTCGACACGCCCGCCGAGCGCCCGTCCCTGTCCGTCCTCATCGCCCGCAGCTACGCGGGTCTGCTCGACGAGGCCTGGATCGATGCGCGGCTGGCCCGGCAGTTCGATGCCTTCGAACAGGCCTTCGGCCGTCCGCCCGCCTACGTCGACGGCCACCAGCACGTGCACCAGTTGCCCCACATACGCACCCGCCTGGTCGCGCTGCTGGCGCGGCGCTATGCCCATGCCCTGCCGTGGCTGCGCTCCACGCGTCCCGCGCCCCTGCCCGGCATGCCGCGTCCGCCGCGCCTGAAGGCCCGCGTGATCGCCGCACTGGGCGCAGCCGGGCTGGCCCGGCTGGCACACGGCCATGGCATGCGGACCAACGCCCGCCTGCTGGGCGTATACGGCTTCGAAGGCGGGGAGCAGCACTATGCCGCGCTGGTGCGCAAATGGCTGCGGCACGCGGGCGACCGGGACGTGCTGATGTGCCATCCGGCGGTCGCCCCGGTGGCCGACGATCCGCCCGGCGGACAGCGCGTGGCCGAATACCGGGTGCTGGCCGGCCCGGCCTTTTCCCGCTGGCTGGACGAGGAAGGCGTGCGCGTGGGGCCGCTGGCCTGAGCAGGCGCGCGCGCCTCCAGGCTCAGCGCCTGGCGAACGGCAGGCTGCGCGCGTTCTCGATGGTGATGCTGATGGGCGACGGCCCACGCTGGTCCAGGCATAGCGACTTGAACAGCTCGATCGAATTCATCAGCACGTTCTTCTTGTGGACGATGCCGATGTCGACCAGGATCGGCCGCCCCGCGCAGCGCAGCAGGCTCAGCCTGCGGCTGGCCACCTCGTCGGCCAGCGCATAGACCGGCATGAGCGCGACGCCGGAACTGATCGAGACGATGCGCTTGATGAATTGCGCGTCGTTGGACTCGGTCAGGATGGACGGATAGCCTCCGTCCGGCAGGAACAGTTCATCGGTGATGGCCCGCGTGCCGCTGCCCGGCTGGAACAGGACGAACGGAAACTCCCGCAACTGGTCCAGCGAGACGGTTCCCCGCTTGGCCAGCGGATGGCCGCTGCGGACGATGAACGCGTGCTCGGTGCTGCCCAGCGCCACCCTGACCATCTGGCTGCTGCCGTCGGCCAGCGGGCCGAACGCCACGTCGGCCGTCCCGACCTGCACCCGCCTGACGGCGGCCTCGGCGCTTTCTGTGGCGGTGAAGATCAGTTCGATCCCCGGGTACTTCTCGATGAAGGCTTCGCACAGGTCGCCCAGCACGTAGACGATGGACAACGTGGTGGCCGCGATGCGCAGCGTGCCCGTGACCGGCCCGGTCTTGGAGCGCTCGAAGCGCGCTTCCAGCGCCATGATCTCGGCGCGTATCTTCTGTGCCGAAGCCAGTACCGCCAGACCCGCCGGAGACGGATAGACCTTGGGCCGTGCCCGGATCAGCAAGGTCTCGTCCAGCTCGGCCTCGAGATGCCGCACCTGGTGGCTGAGCGCCGACTGGGTCAGGCCGAGCTGGGCCGCCGCCTCGCCGAAACTGCCAGTGTCGGCGATGGCCTGCAGCGCTCTGAGTTGCTTCAATTCCATGGCGGTATCGCGTAAGGTCGTCCGGAGAAGCGCATGGCGCGCACCGGCATTTTGGCACCGATCGCGCCCCGCGGGCGCGCGCCCGCCGTGCATGAAAAGAATTCATCGCATGCCGCAGGAAATCGCGTTGACGGGGCTCGCGGCCGCCCTCTAACCTCGGTCCGCCTCGCCATCCCATCCATCCAACCCCTTATCGCCGCCTTCGCGGGCCCGCGCCTCGCGAAAGAAGCCGGCAATGGAGACAACATGCTCAGGTCCCTCGTCAACGCCGGTTCCCGCTCCCCGCAAGGAAAGCGCCGCGCCATCCTCGCGGCCGCCGCGCTCGCCTGTCTGGCCGCGCCGGCCCTGGGCCAGGCCCAGCAGGTCACCCTGCGCGCCGTCAGTTCCTTCGACGAGAAGACCTTCTTCTCCCGCCACTTCGAGCGCTTCGTCGAAAAGGTCAACCGGGAAGGCAAGGGCCTGGTGCAGATCAACTACATCGGCGGTCCCAAGGCCATCCCGCCGTTCGAGGTGGGCAACGCCGTGCGCAACAAGGTGGTCGACCTCGCCAACGTGACCGGCGTGTTCTACACCAACATCGTGCCCGAGGCCATCGCCATGTCGTACACCGACCTGACGACCCGGCAGCTGCGCGAGAACGGCGCCATCGACTACATGAACACGCTGCTGGCGCCCAAGGGCCTGACCTACCTCGCCCGGCTCAGCGAAGGCGTGCCCTATCACATCTACACCAACAAGGGTTTCACCGGCGATCTCAAGGGCCAGAAGATGCGCATCACCCCGGTCTACCGGGACCTGTTCCTGGGCCTGGGCAGCACGGTGGTGCAGACCGCGCCCGGCGAGCTCTACACCGCCCTGGAACGCGGCGTGGTGGACGGCTACGGCTGGCCCATCGCCGGCATCTTCGACCTGGGCTGGCAGGAAAAAACCAAGTACCGCGTGGACCCCGGTTTCTATGGCTCGGAGAACGGCATCCTGATGAACCTGTCGTCCTGGAAGAACCTGACGCAGGCCCAGCGCGAGTTCCTGCAGAAGCAATTCGCGTGGGCCGAGGAACAGAACGCCACGTACAAGGACGAAGTCGCGGCCGAGACCAAGCGGCAGGCCGAGGCGGGCGTCAAGACCATCGCCCTGTCGCCGCAAGACAGCCGCAAGCTGCTGGACGCCGCCCATGACGCCGCCTGGAAGCGGATGGCCGAGGTCAGCCCCGCGCACGCGGCCAAGCTGAAGTCGTTGTTCTCGCGCCCCTGATCCGCCATGCAGACGATTTCACGCGCCTACGGGCAGTTGCTCTATCTCTGTTTCTCCCTGGCCTGCCTGATCCTGCTGGCGATGACCGTCATGATCTGCGCCGACGTGTTCACCCGCAACACCGGCCTGGCCGACCTGTCCTGGAGCAACGAGATCTCGGAAACGATGCTGTCCGCCATGACCATGCTGGCCGCGCCCTGGCTGCTGCGCCAGGGCCAGCACATCCGGGTCGACATCCTGCTGCAGGCCCTGCCGGCGCGCGCCGGCTGGGCCTGCGAGTGGGCGGCCGACCTGCTCGGCTTCGCCTGCAGCGTCGCGCTGGCCTACCACGGCTGGCTGGTCACCCATGAAAGCTACCTGGGCGGCGGCATGATCACCAAGACGCTGGTGACGCCGGAATGGTGGGGGACCGCCCCCTGGGTGCTCAGCTTCTCCCTGCTGTCGCTCGAGTTCCTGTTCCGCATGGACCGGCTGCGCAAGGCCGAACACCGGCCGCGGCACGACGCCGTGTCGGCCAGCTAGGAGGCGCCCATGACCTGGCAACAAGCCTCGCTGCTGCTGTTCGGCGGTTCCACCGCCCTGCTGTTCCTCGGCCTGCCCGTGGCCTTCTCCTTCCTGGTCGTCAACCTGGCCGGGGCGCTGCTGTTCCTGGGCGGCGAACCCGGCCTGGGCCAGTTGGTGCGCAACGGCTCGGCCTCCATCACCAGCTTCTCGCTCACGCCCATCCCGCTGTTCGTCCTGATGGGCGAGGTCCTGTTCCACACGGGCGTGGCGCTCAAGGTGATCGACGGCATCGAGCGCCTGATCCGCCGCATGCCCGCCCGGCTGGCGGTGGTCGCGGTCGTGGCCGGCACGATCTTCTCGGCCATCTCGGGCTCCACCATCGCGACCACCGCCATGCTGGGCAGCCTGATGCTGCCGCTCATGCTCCAGCGCGGCTATCACCCGACCATGGCCTGCGGCCCCATCATGGCCATCGGCGCGGTCGACATGCTGATCCCGCCCTCGGCCATCACGGTGCTGCTCGGTTCGCTGTCCGGCATCTCGATCTCCAAGCTGCTGGTGGGGGGCGTCACGCCCGGCTTCATCCTGAGCCTGTCGTTCATCGCCTACATCGTGGTCCGCGCCAGCCTGCGGCCCGCCATCGCGCCCAACGGCCCGCTGGACGAACACCGGGGCTGGGAGCGGGTGCGGCCCTTCCTGGTCTACGTGCTGCCGCTGGCGACGATCTTCGGCGTGGTGGTCGGCTCGATGATCGCCGGCTGGGCGACGCCCACGGAATCAGCCGCCCTGGGCTCGATGGCGACCATCCTGGTCACCGCCTGCTACCGGGCGCTGACGCCGGCCCGGCTGTTCGCCGCGCTCAAGGGCACGCTGGTGATCTCGGCCATGATCCTGTTCATCATCCTGGGCGCCACCACCTTCTCCCAGATCCTGAGCTTCTCGGGCGCCACCAACGGCCTGGTGCAGACGGTGACGAGCACGGGGCTGTCCCCGATGGCCATCGTCGCGGGCATGCTGGCGCTGCTGATCTTCCTGGGCCTGTTCGTCGAACAGATCTCCATGATGATGATCACGCTGCCGGTGTTCATGCCCATCGTCAACCAGTTGGGCATCGACACGGTCTGGTTCGGCATCATGTACCTGATCTGCATGCAGCTGGGTCTCCTGCTGCCCCCGCACGGCATGCTGCTGATGACGATGCGCGGCGTGGCGCCGGCCGAAGTCCGGATGACCGACATCTTCAAGGCGGTCACGCCCTACGTGGCGATGACGATGCTGCTGCTGGTGGCGATCTTCTTCTGGCCCGCGATCGCCACCTGGCTGCCCGCGAGGTTCTAGGGAAGAGACATTCCCCGCGCGCCGCGCGCGCTCCCGATTCTTCTTTTCGCCATGGTGGCCGTCGGTCGACGGCCGCCAGGGTCTCTTTCATCTTTTTTCCGGAACGCTTATGGCAGAGCGATCATTCAAGCAGGAAGTCACGAAGCTGCGCCTGGGCGCGGGCCAGGAGTTCGAAGGCGAAGGCATCCTGGCCGTGACCAAGGCCCTGCTGCAGTCCGGCGTCTCGTACGTCGGCGGCTACCAGGGCTCGCCCGTCTCCCATCTCATGGACGTCCTGGCCGATGCCAGCGAAATCCTGGACGAGCTGGGCGTGCACTTCGAAAGCAGCGCCAGCGAGGCGACGGCGGCCGCCATGCTGGGGGCCTCGGTCCACTATCCGCTGCGCGGCGCCATCACCTTCAAGTCCACCGTCGGCACCAACGTGGCCTCGGACGCGCTGTCCAATCTCGCCTCGGGCGGCGTGACCGGCGGCGCGCTCATCATCCTGGGCGAGGACTACGGGGAAGGATCGAGCATCATCCAGGAGCGTTCCCACGCCTTCGCGATGAAGTCGCAGATGTGGCTGCTGGATCCCCGCCCCAACCTGCCTTCGTTGGTGCGCGCCGTGCAGCAGAGCTTCGATCTGTCCGAGGCCAGCAACACGCCCGTCATGCTGACGCTGCGCATCCGCGCCTGCCACGCCCACGGCCGCTTCGCCGCCACCGACAACAGGCGTCCCGCGTTCTCGCTGAAGGACGCCATCGAGCAGCCGCGGCGCGACGTGGAGCGCATGGCCCTGGCTCCCGCCACCTTCGTGCACGAGCACGAGAAGATCACGCAGCGCTGGAAGGCGGCCGAGGATTTCGTGCGCGAGCACGGCCTGAACGAATGCTTCGACGGCGAGGCCCGCCATGTCGGCATCATCGTCCAGGGCGGCCTGTACAACACCCTGATGCGGGTGCTGGAGCTGATGGGCCTGGCCAACATCTACGGCGATACCGACATACCCATCTACGTCATGAACGTCGTCTATCCCGTCGTGGAAGACGAGGTGCTGGACTTCTGCCGGGGCAAGGACGCGGTGCTGATGCTGGAGGAAGGCCAGCCCGAGTTCATCGAACAGGCGCTGCACACCATCCTGCGCCGCGCTGACGTCGCGACCGTGCTGCACGGCAAGGACATCCTGCCGCGCGCCGGAGAATACACGCCCCGGGTCGTGATGAAGGGACTGCGCCGCTTCCTCGACCGCCACGCGCCTGGGCTGGCCGGGCGGCGGCCCGTGCCCGAGGGCGTGGCCCAGATGCTCGAACCCAGGATCCCGCCCATCGTGCCGTCCATGCCCGGCGTCGCATTGGAGAAGGTGGACGAGGTGCTGCCGCGGCCGCCCTCCTTCTGCACCGGCTGCCCGGAACGCCCCATCTTCACCGCGATGAAGATGGTCGAGCGCCGCATCGGCAAGCACTACGTCAGCGCCGACATCGGCTGCCACCAGTTCGCCGCGCTCGCCCCGTTCAACATCGGTGCGACCTCGATGGGCTACGGGCTGGGCGCCGCCGGCGCGGCGGCCCTGAACACCGGCGAGACCGACCGGCGCACCGTCAGCATCATGGGCGACGGCGGCTTCTGGCACAACGGCCTGACCTCCGGCATCGGCAACGCGGTCTTCAACCGCAGCAACAACGTCACGGTCATCGTCGACAACGGCTATTCGGCGGCGACCGGCGGCCAGGACATCCTCTCGTCCGCCGCCGACACCCCCACCCGCTCGACCCACCACGGCATCGAGGCCGCAGTGCGGGGCGTGGGCGTCGAGTGGGTCCGCACCGTCACCCATACCTACGACCTCCAGCAGATGCAGTCGGTCTTGAACGAGGCGCTCACGACCGACGCACCCGGCCCCAAGGTCGTGATCGCCCAGTCCGAATGCATGCTGAACAAGCAGCGGCGAATCAAGCCCCGGCAGCGCCAGATGGCCAAGGAAGGCCGGCGGGTGGTCAAGGAACAGTTCGGCGTCGACCACGACACCTGTACCGGCGACCACTCCTGCATACGCCTGTCCGGCTGCCCCTCGCTGTCGATCAAGGACAACCCCGACCCGCTGCGCCGCGACCCGGTCGCCACCGTGCTGCCCAGTTGCGTGGGCTGCGGCCTGTGCGGCGAAGTCTCGCACGCCGCCGTGTTGTGCCCGTCGTTCTACCGCGCCGACGTCGTGACCAACCCCACCCGCCTCGAAACCCTGGGCGCGCGCCTGGCCGGAAAGATCATCGGATTCCTGCAGCGCCGCCTTGCCAAGCAGGAGTATCGCCATGCCGCTTGAGGCAACCCCGCGCCCGATCAAGATCGCCATCCTCGCCATGGGCGGGGAAGGCGGCGGGGTGCTGGCCGACTGGATCGTGGCCACGGCCGAACACGCGGGCTTTCACGCCCAGTCCACGTCCGTCCCCGGCGTCGCGCAGCGCACCGGCGCCACGATCTACTACGTGGAGCTCCTGCCCGGCCCCCGTCACCAGACGCGCACGCCCGTGCTCGGCCTGATGCCTGTTCCCGGCGACGTGGACGTGGTGATCGCCTCCGAACTGATGGAGGCGGCCCGGGCGGTGCAGCGTGGACTCGTGACGCCCGACAGGACCGTGCTGATCGCCTCGTCGAACCGCGTCTATGCCCTGCCCGAGAAGATGGCGATGGGCGACGGGCGCAAGGACTATGCTTCGCTGCACGAAGCGGGCCGCGCGGCCGCCCGCGAATTCATCTGCCGCGACTACTCGGCGCTGGCCGAACGCAGCGGCAGCGTCATCAGCGCGACCCTGTTCGGCGCGCTGGCCGCCACCGGGGCGCTGCCCTGGGACCGGCAGGCCTTCGAAGCCGCCATCGAGCGCGGCGGGATAGGCGTGGCGGCGAGCCTCCAGGCTTTCGACGCGGGCTGGCGCGCCCATGCCGACGCCCCCGCGCCCTCCTCGGCACCGCAGACGGCCGACACGGCCATCGACGCCCGGCTCGCGCCGCTGGACGCCCGCATCGGCCAGGAGTTTCCCGCCCCGCTCAAGGACATCCTGCGGGCCGGCGTCGTCCGCGCCGCCGACTACCAGGACCCTGCCTACGCCGCCCTGTACCTGGACCGGCTGCGGCCCTTGCTGGATACCGTCCAGGGCACCGACCCTTCCGGCCGCCTGCTGCGCGAGACGGCGCGCCATCTTGCCCTGTGGATGACCTACGAGGACACCGTCCGCGTCGCCGAACTGAAGATCCGCGCGACCCGTTTCGACCGCGTCCGGCAGCAGCACGGGGCTCGCGCCGGGCAGATGCTACGCATCAACGAATTCTTCCACCCCCGCCCGGAAGAAATCGCCGACATGCTGCCTGCCGGACTCGGGCGGTGGCTGCTGGCCTCGCGCTGGGCCGGTCCGCTGCTGGCTCGCGCCACCCGTAGCGGCCGCGTCGTGCGCACGTCCAGCCTGCGCGGATTCCTGCTGCTGTACGGCGTCACGGCCTTCAAGCGGCTGCGGCCGCGGTCGCTGCGGCAGGAGCGGGAGACCGCCGGCATGCAAGACTGGCTCGACCTCGTCGTGCTGCTCGCTCCCGAGGACTACGACCTGGCCTGCGAAATTGCCGAATGCCCGCGGCTGATCAAGGGCTACGGCGACACCCACGCGCGCGGCCTGGGCAGCTACCGCAAGATCATCGCCGTGCTGCCCGCCCTGCGCGGCCGCGGCGATGCCGCGCGCACCGTGGCCAGCCTGCGCGAGGCCGCGCTGGCCGACGACAGCGGCGAACGGCTCGCCAGACAGCTCTCGGGCATCGCGCCGGCCGCGCAGGGGGCCCCGGCATAGGGTCTAATCGAGGGCCGCGGCCATCCCCGCGCCCGCCCGTTCCATCCATCGAGGAAATCGCATGGTAACCATCCATGTCATGCCGGTCGAGATCGGCTTCAAGCACTGCGATCCCGCCGGCATCGTGTTCTACCCACGCTATGTCGAGATCTTGAACGACACCGTCGAACACTGGCTCCGGCACGGCCTGGGCACCGGCTTCGCCGCGCTGCACGGCGAGCGGCACATCGCCATCCCCATCGTCAACCTGCAGGTCGATTTCCTGGCCCCCAGCAGGCTGGGCGAGGACATCGTCTCGGCGCTGCGGATCGACGGCGTCGGACGCACCTCGCTGAAAATCGCCATCGAACTGAGCCGCGCCGGCGACGACCAGCCGGTGCGCCTGCGCGCCGCGCTGGTCCTGGTGTTCATCGACATGCACACCATGCGGCCCATCGAGGTACCCGAGGACGTGCGCCGCGCGATCGAGGCGGGCGGCTACTGGCAGGCGTGAGCGGCCCGGAACGGCCGGCGCCTGGTGCCCGGGCTCCGCGGTTACCTATTCCCGAGTCCGTGCTTCGGAAAATGTAACTTGGCCATCATGACCGGCCATGTTCCAGCCATGTGTATCCGTTCGCTAGCGCACGAGCCTTCTTTCTTCGGCCTCGCTGCCTTCGCCCGGGGATTCCCTGGGAGCGCGATCCTTCATTCAGCCACTGTTCAGGCGCCTTTGTTGCTCTTGGAGCAATTTCCCCCGCCCGGGCGGCGCGCTTTTCGCAGAAAAAAGAATTGGGCTCTTTCTAACAATTGAGACATCCTGCAAACTTCCTATAACACACGGCCCCTATACTCGTTCGCGCAATTACAACGGGAAGAGCATGATTGTTTTCATTGCCATCATCGCTGCCATCTGCGTAGGGGTCTTCGTGTTCAGGGCTCGCCAACGGGCGAAGGCACGCGAAGTCGCCCGTGAAAAACATGGCAAGCAGTGCCCGAGCTGCGGCAAGTACGTGCACCCTGCCGCCGCCATCTGCAAGCACTGCTACGCCCGGCTGCCTGCGTCCAAGGCCTAGCCTGGCTAGGTGTGTTCCAGGATGTCGAACCCGGCGTAGCGATCGACCATGTAGATTCGATGCCGGTCGTCGACGAATACGTCGTTGGTCTGCGGCGCCGCCCTGCCCTCCGCCGGATGGGGAATGAAGTACCCCACTTCGCGCGGCGACAGGGGATTGGCCACATCCACCACGCGCAGGCCGCCCGCGAACCACGCGCAATAGACCAGGGTCCCCCGGCGCTGCTCCTGGAACTGGTGCGCGCCGAAACGCCCCGGCGTGGCGCGGCTCCACGGTGAATCGAGTTCGCTGACCTCGTAGCTCGACAGCGCCTTGATATTCGACAGATCGGTGACGTCCAGCACCCACAGGCAGCCGTGCGGGCGGCCCCGGCGCCGGTCCAGTTCCTCGTCGTCGTGGGCGTGGTCTTCTTCATCGATGGCCAGCGCGATCCTGCGTCCACCGATGGGGTGTTCGAGCGGCATGAAGGTGTGCGAGGGCTCGGGAAAAGGCGGGTGGTAGTTGAAACTGCCCAAGGTGGCCGGCTTGCGGATGTCCTTGACGTCGATGACCGCCACGCCCCCGTGCCACAGGCCCGCCCAGAGTTCGTCCCCATAGCGCAGCGCGTGGTGCAGCCGGGTCCTGCGCCCGGACCAGGTGGGGGTTTCGCCGCCGGCGGTGTGCTGCCCGGGTATCCACCAGCGCGAGACTTCCTCGGGCCGGCTGGGGTTGCGTATATCGTAGATGACCAGGACGTTGCCGATGTAGCCGGCCATTTCGGTCGAAATATAGGCGTAGTTCTCGTCCATGTCGAAGCGGTGCACGCCTATGCCGCCGGTCTTCTGGTGGACCAGCAGGCGGGGCCGGGTCTTGTCCGAGATGTCGTAGACCTTGAAGCCGCCGCGGTCGTAGGGCCGGCGCTCGGCCTCCTCGACCTTGGGAATGTCGGCCGCGTCCACGTTCAGGGCCTGGGCCAGTTCCGCATGGGTCGCGTCCCGGCCCAGCGTTTCGCGCAGCCGCGCGCGCAGGCCGGGAAGCTCGTCCGCCTTGCGTCCGATGCGGGTCATGTTGCGTTCGTTGTTGACGATCATGATGTCGCCCACCACGCGCGCCTTGTGGGTGTGCGATTCCGGATCGTCCAGGTGGATCTGGCTGACGACCACCGGCTTGCGCGGATCCGAGATGTCGACAATGGAAGTTCCCAACTGCGCCTTGTTCGGAATATGGCCGACATACGCATGGTTGCCGGCCACGCACACCTGGCCTGCGCCCGGCAGCTCCATGCGGGAGAGGCGGGCAATGTTCTTCGAGAGTGGTACCGGGTCTGACACGGGCGTCCCCTTAAGGCTCTGTCGTGCGCGGTTGGCTGGCGTCGTCGAAGCCGTATAGCCGCGCGGGGTTGTGCACAAGGATTTTTTCCATCGTCGCGGCATCCGGCACCCACGCTTGCAGCAGGTCGCACAGCGCGCCATCGTTGGGCATGGGCCCTTGCACCATGACGTGGGGCCAGTCGGTGCCCCACAGCACGCGGTCGGGAGCCTGGGCGACGATCGTCGCCGCCAGCGGGTCGATGTCGCGGTAAGGCAGTGGCTGGTGCGAGATGCGATAGGGCCCGGTCAGCTTCACCCAGGCCTTGCCGCGCCGCATGAGGCGTATCAGCCCCGCCATGCCGGGCGTGTCCGGGCCGCTGCCGGGATGCGGATAGCCCATGTGCCCGAATACCAGCGGCGTGGGCAGGTCGGCCAGCAGCGCCTCGATATCGGGAAACTCGTCGGCGTGCATCAGCAGTTCAAGATGCCATCCCAACGGCGCGATGCGTTCGGCCAACCGCCGCAGCGCCGGCAGGGGCAGTTCGCCCTTGCCGTCCTTCCTGTCGACGATGTTCACCCGCAAGCCCCGCACGCCCAGTGCGTGCATGCCGGCCAGATCGGCGCCGGTATCGTCCGGGTCGATCACCGCCACGCCGCGCATGTCCGGCCCCGCCGCGCGCAGGGTATCCAGCAGCAGCCGGTTGTCGGTTCCGTATACGCTGGGCTGAACCAGCACCGCGCGGGTCGCGCCCAGCGTGTCCAGCATGCGCCGGTACTGGTCCAGCGGCGCGGGGGGCGGCGTATAGATGCGCCGGGGATCGTAGGGGTAGGCATGCGCCGGCCCGAACAGGTGCGCATGGGTATCGCAGCTTGCGGCGGGCATGCGGAATCCGGGCCGGCGCGCATGGGGGTCGGCGGCGGCGCACAGCGGCGCGCGGTCGGCCTCGGCAGGGTACGGGTTCATTCCACGCGGGCCCCGGAATCCTTGACCAGCCGGGTCCACTTGGGGGTTTCCGACTTGATGAACTCGGCAAAGGCCTGGGTGGTGCCGGGCTCGGGCTCGACCCCCAGTTCGCGGAACTGGGCCAGGATCTCCTTGCTGGCCAGCGCGTGCCTGATCTCCTGGTTGATGCGCTCGACGATGGCGGGAGGCGTGCCGGCCGGCACGACGATGCCGTGCCACGTCTCGGCCACGAAACCGTCGAAGCCCGATTCGATCATGGTCGGCACATCGGGAAACTCCCGCATGCGCTTCGCGCTCGTCACCGCCAGCGGACGCAGCCGCCCCTGGTTGATGTACGGCACCACCGACGCGGCCGTGGCGAACATGAGCTGCACCTGGCCGGCGATCAGGTCGGTCAGGGCCGGCTGGGCGCCCTTGTAGGGAACGTGTTCGATATTCAGCCTGGCCGAGGTCGCCAGCCACTGGCCCACCAGATGCGCGGCGGCGCCCGCGCCCGACGACGCGTAGTTCAGTTCGCCGGGTTTGGCATGCGCGATCGTGACCAGCTCGCGTACCGTCTTGGCCGGGACGCTGCTGTTGACCACGAGAATGCTGGGCTGGACGCCCACCAGCCCCGCCGCGACGAAGTCTTTGTCGGGGTCGAAGGGAAGATTCTTGTACAGCGCGGCATTGGTGGAAAGAATCGAGTTGTTGCCGAACAGCCAGGTGTAGCCATCGGCCGGGCTGTCCGCCACGGCGGCCGCGGCGATGTTGCCGCCGGCACCGGGCCGGCTGTTGATGACGATGGGCTGCCCCAGGCGCTCGCTCATCTGCTTGGCCATGGCTCGCGCCAGGATGTCGCTGGGCCCGCCGGGGGTGAAGCCCACGACCAGGCTGATGGGTTTGGTGGGCCAGGCGGCCGCGGGCTGGGCGAAACACGGTGCCGTGGGAAGGACCACGAACAGTGTCAGCGCCGCACATCGCTTCAATCGCATTGGGAGTCTCCTCGCGCCGGTGTTGTAGGAATGGGACGCGAAGCTATGGTGGCCCAAGCCCGAAACGCGAGCAACGCGCAGCGGTGAACACACTGTTCACCAGGAGAACCGATCAGACGAAGCTCAGGCCCCTGTCCCAATAGGGCGACTCTCCGAACTCGGCGCCCAGGAAGTTGACGAAGGTCTGCACGCACTGGGGCTGGGTGGGATTGGGAAGATAGGCGGCATAGAGCACCAGCGGCGGCAGGTTGTAGCCGGAAAGCAGCCGGATCAGCTTGCCCGAACGCACGTATTCGGCGGCCACCATCGACGGCATGGCGCCGATGCCCAGGCTTTGCAGCGTGGCTCCCAGCACGCCGTCGGCATTGTTCGCCTTGAAATTGCCTTGCACCCGGACGGCCTGCCGGGCGCCTTCCTGGTCGAGGAAAATCCATTCGTTGCGCGGATTGGCCGTGCGGACCAGGCAGTTGTGGCCGGCCAGGTCTTCGGGCCGCAGCGGCGCGGCATGGCGTGCCAGATACGCGGGGCTGGCGCAGACGATCTGCCGCAGCGGCGCCAGCTTGCGCGCCACCAGCGACATCAGCCGGGGCTCTTCGGCCTGGCGCACGATGACGTCCGCATCGCCCGATATCAGGTCGGCGAATTTCTCGCTCAGCTCGAGTTCCACCGAGATGTCCGGATGGCTGGCCAGGAATCGGCTGATCGCCGGCACCAGATGCAGGCGTCCGAAGGCAATCGAGGCGCTGACCTTGATCAGCCCGCCCGGCGTGCTGCGAAAGTGTTCCAACTCGTGGCGCGCCAGGTCCGCATGCGACACCAGTTGCTGGCAGCGTTCGTAGAAAATCGCCCCGGCCGGCGTCAGCCCCAGTTTGCGGGTGGTGCGGTTCAGCAGCTTGACGCCCAGCGTGTGTTCGAGATCGGCCACGTGCTTGCTGACCAGCGCCTTGGAGACATCGAGCTTTTCAGCCGCCCGCGAAAAACTCCCCGCTTCGACGATGGCGGCGAACGTAACGAATTCGTTGAGATCGAGCATGGCCTGGTGGCAACACCTAGGGCTTGCGGAATTTCAACAGGAACCCGTCGGCTTCCCCGATCGCGGCGTAGCGTTCGCGGTCCTTGTCGCCCAACCGGAAGGTAGGCGGCAGCGTCCAGACGCCCGCCGGATGATCCTTGGTATCCCTGGGGTTGGCCAGCGCCTCCGAGCTGCCGGCGAAGACGAAGCCCGCCTGCTGCGCCAGCCGGATCGCGTAGTCCTGGCGCACGTAGCCATCGGCCGCGCGCGGGTCCTGGGGCTTGTCGGTCCGGCCGCGATGGGCCTCGATGCCCAGGATGCCGCCCGGCTTGAGGGCCCGGTAGAAGGCGGCCAGCACCTCCTCGGCATAACCGTCGTTCATCCAGTTGTGCAGGTTGCGGAAGGTCAGCACGATATCGGCGCTGCCCGGCGGAGCGATGTCGTAGCGGCCCTTGCCGAAGGCCGTCACCTGGACCCGGTCGTACAGGGCCGGATTGGCGTCCAGCTTGGCGCGGAAATTCCGGTAGTACTCCTGGTAGTAGGCACGCCCCCCGCCGTCCTGCGGATACTGGGCCGCGTAGTAGGTCCCGCGCGGCTTCAGGTACGGCGCGAGGATCTCGGTCCAGTAACCGGCGCCGGGCGAGATCTCGACCACGGTGGCGTCCGGCCGCAGCTCGAAGAAATGCAGCACCTCGTAAGGCTTGCGGGCGGCATCGCGGGCGGCGAACGCCGGCGTGCGCGCCGGGCTGGCGATGGCCTGCTTCAGCGCGGCGTCTTCGCCGGCGGGCGCGACGGCGCATCCCGCTCCGGCCAACGACATTCCAACGACCGCGACTAGGGCTTTGAATGACATGCGAAAGGCTCCTGTGGACGAGGACCATGCACTGGACGAGGCACAGTCCGTGGCTGCGCATACAATGGCGTCGTTCCACGTTTTAACACCGGCCCGCCCAGGCGGACCATGCCAAGACCGCATTTCGATCTGCATTTTCCGTCGCGGTCCCACTCCGCGGCCGAAAAGCAGTCCCCTCCGGGGCCGCGGCGCCTTTTTCCCTTTCCCTCCATGATCTCAAACGCATGCGGCGTCGATTTCGGGACGTCCAACTCCACCGTCGGCTGGCACCGGCCCGCCGCCCCCTCCCTGCTGGCGCTGGAAGACGGCCAGCCGACCTTTCCTTCCGCGGTCTTCTTCCACGCCGAGGACATCGACACCAGCTTCGGCCGCGCGGCGGTCCGGGACTACCTTGAAGGCTATGACGGCCGGCTGATGCGGGCCCTGAAAAGCCTGCTGGGCACGCCGCTGATGGAAGGCCATACCGAGGTCCAGGGCCGGGCGCTGCCGTTCCGCCTGCTGCTCTCCCGCTTCATCGGCGAGCTCAAGCGGCGCGCCGAGCGCGCGGCCGGCAGGACCTTCGACCAGGCGGTGTTCGGCCGCCCCGTCTTCTTCATCGACGATGATCCGCGCGCGGACGCCAAGGCCCAGGAGACGCTGGCCGAGATCGCCCGCGAAGTGGGCTTTCGCCACGTCGAATTCCAGTACGAGCCGATGGCGGCGGCGTTCGACTATGAATCGCAGATCACCGGCGAGGAACTGGTGCTGGTGGTGGACATCGGCGGCGGCACGTCGGACTTCACGCTGATACGCCTGAATCCCGCGCGCGCGGCCGCCGCCGACCGGCGCCAGGACATCCTGGCCAACGGCGGGGTCCACATCGGCGGCACCGACTTCGACAAGTACCTGAGCCTGCGCACCGTCATGCCGCTGCTGGGGCTGGGCAGCCGCCTGGCCAGCGGCAAGGAAATGCCTTCGACGCCCTACTTCAACCTGGCTTCGTGGCACACCATCAACCAGGTCTATGCCCGCAAGTCGGCCACCATGCTGGCCGAACTGTTCCACGAATCGGCCGAGAAGGACAAGCTCGCCCGGCTGCTGGAACTGGTCAAGGAGCGCGCGGGCCACTGGGTGGCCTTCCAGGTCGAGGAAGCGAAGATCGCGCTGGCCGCCGAGCCCGAGGCCCGGATGGACCTGGGCCGCGTCGAGCCCGGTCTGGTCCAGGTGGCGACGCGCGCCGACCTGGATGCCGCCATCGAACACCTGGTGGACCGGATAGGCGGGACGATCGCTGGGCTGCTGGACACCGCCGGCGTCGCCGCGCGGGCGGTCGATACGGTGTTCTTCACAGGGGGATCGAGCAGCGTGCCGCTGCTGCGCAACCGGGTGGCCTCGCTGCTGCCCGCGGCGCGCGCGGTCCAGGGAGACACGTTCGGCAGCATAGGAACGGGCCTGGCCCTGGACGCCGCGCGGCGCCTGGGGTGAAACGCCGGCCGGGGCTCAGCGCCCCGACACCTGCTCGCTTTCCACGGTCATGTCGAGCACGTAGGCGTAGCGCGAGGCGTCGGCCGGCGGATTGGCGACGGTATAGCGCTTGATCCGCAGTACATTGCGCACCCCGGCCGTATGGGTATAGCCCTGGATGTTGCCGTAGAAGGCCTCCCAGTCGCCGTAGCCCTGCTTGATGCCGGCACCGTCGTAGCTGACCGTGCGCACCCGCATGCACTTCATGTTGGGGATCAGGGGATGGCTGCACGGCACCAGATCGGGGGCCACCTCCAGGAACATGGTCTCGCCCGCCGAGCCGTAGCGCGTCTCGTCGGTGGGCGTGCCGGCCAGCCGCCACTGGCTGCCGTCGGCGAAGGTCAGCTTCAGGGCGGGCTGCGCCCCGGCGTCAGGCCGTGCGGTACCGCCCAGGATCTCCCAGCCCGACACCGTCGGCAGCCGCTCGGCCACGTCGCGTTCGTATTTCATCAAGGCCTGGTCGGCGCACATGCGCAAGGTGCCGACCATCTGCGTGATGGCCATCCGCGCGCCATCGACGCGGTAACCGCCGCCCAGCGTATTGCACAGGCCGGCCACGGCCACCCGCTCGCCGGCGAAGGTCAGTTGCAACGCCTGGCCGCCATGGGTATTGACCGCATCGGGTTGGGGTGCGCCGGTCGCGTTCAGCGCCTGCTGCAGGCGCCAATGGTAGGCCGTCAGGATCGAGGCATCCGTGCCGCCGGGGCCGCCGGCCGCGCCGCCCTGCTGGGCGCAGGCCGCCAGTCCCTGCACCACGACCGCCGCGAGCAGGATTTTCCAGGTCCGTTTCATGGACGTTCTCCTTCTTCTTGGGGCCATCAAGCGTAGCATTGCGCGGCAGCCGCGCGCGCGGCTGCCCTCCAGGGAGTGCTACAACTGCAATAATCGTCCCACCCCCGCAACAAGTCCTGACAAAGAAACGATGCCGGCGCACTATTTCCTGGCCATCGGCCTGACCGTGGTTTTCTCCATCGGCACCGTCGCCCTGCACTACGAAGCCTTGCGCTTCATTTCCTCCATCCATCCGCGGCGATGGAGCGGGCGGGCGAACATAGGCGTGCTGATCTGCGCCATCATCGCCGCCCATTGCCTGGAAGGCATGCTGTTCGGGGCAGGCTACTGGATAGGCGCGGAATGGCTGGGGCTGGGGCGCCTGACCGGCGCGGCCAGCGCGGGCCCCCTGGCCTACATCTACTTCGGACTGGAAACCTTTACCACCCAGAGCCTGGGCGACATCTTTCCCACCGGGCCGCTGCGCCTGCTGGCCTCGGTGGAACCCCTGGTGGGCCTGATCCTGATCGGCTGGTCCACCTCGTTCACGTTCATTCTCATGCGGCGCAACTGGCGCGAGCGCCCAGGCGGCGAGGACCGCCGCTGAGCGCCTCCCCGCCGCCCCGCGTCAGACGCCCAGCCTGGCGCGCAGCGCCTGGCGATAGGGCCGCGACACCGACCAGGGCTGGCCCAGGCCGCGCAACTGGACGGTCCACGGCATCGAGGCTCCCCGCTCCAGCGCCTTGACATGCCTCAGGTTGATCAGCGCCGTACGGTGGATGCGCATGAAGCTCTCCTGCGGCAGCAGCGCCGCCCAGGCGGACAAGGGCCGCATGTCCTTGACCGAATCGCCGCCCGCCAGCCAGATCAGCGAATAGTCGCGCGCCGAGCGTACGCCCAGGATGTCCGCCGGGGCCAGCCCGCGGGTTCCGTGCCCCAGCCGCAGGTAAAGCAGGGGCTCGTAGAGCTGCGCCCGCGCCCGGCTGAGTTCGGTTTCCGTGCCGCCATAGCGGGCCTGCGCGATCAGGTCCGCGCACAGGAACAGACCCAGCGCCTGCGCCGGCTGCCAGCGCACCGGCGCGCGCGTCGCGTCGAAGCCTATGCACGCGCGCAGGCGGCCTTCATGGAAAACGGGCACGCTCAGCACGCTGCGATCCTGCTGGCGCAGCATTTCCGCCTGCACCGACCTTGCCGCGCGCGGCATGCGCGCCACGTCGTGGATCATGACGGCGCGCTGCTGGTTCAAGGCACGATGCAGCCAGGCGATCATCGTGACCGGTGCATCCTGCAGGTCGCTCACGTGCGACGTAATGCCGGACCGGCACCATTCATGGGTGTTGCGAAAGCGCAGGGCGCGCGCATCGTACTCGAACATCCATGCGCGATCGACCTGCGCCAGCGTTCCCAGCGCCTGCAACGCAAGAAAGATGGCCTCGTCCTGGGGCCTGCTCATCAGGGCCAGGGCGACCGGGTGGACCCAGGCCCCCAGCACGGGATCCGGCGCGCACTGGTCGCGCCCCAGGCTTTCGAACGCCGCTTCGCTGTCCATGTCGGGCATCTTGCCGCGCTATTTGCGCAGGGTGTCCACGCACGCCTGCAACACCGGGCGGACGGCCTTCACGAACGCCTGGAAAGGCGCGCCCGTGCTGCTTTCCGGACCGCGCCAGTTGTAGGTGAAGCAGAACGTGACCGGCACCTGGTCGACGATCATCTGGCCCGGGAAGCAGATGGTATGGAAGTCCAGCCAGTCGATGCTGCCGCCCTTGCCATAGGCGATGATGTCCGCCGGCACCACGAGCGAAATGGCATCGGCCATCGCCAGTATCCGCTTGTACTCGGTCATGGTCGCCGGCTGGGTGAAGAACTTGCCCGACAGCGACTGCCGATACCACGACACCAGCTCGGTGGCCGTGCTGAGCATCGATTGCTTGTCGTTGATCGCCTGCCGCGCATTCGGCAAGGAAGGCTTCTCCAGCTCCGCCATCAAGGCATCCCAGCCCAGGTCCACGCCGTCGGGCGCCCCGGCCAGGTACGAAAACAGGCGGCGCGTCGAATCCGGGATCTGGGTACGCGTCAGCCCGGCCCGCGCGATCAGTTGCCGCACCCGGTCCGCCCCCACCGCGGCGTAGGCCATGTCGGTGGCGGTGTTGTCGCTGTGGGCGATCATCGCCTCGAGGGCGTACTTGGCGGACAGGGTGCCGTTCAGGTTGCCGAATACGGGGCTGCCGGGCGAGCGGACCGCATCGCTGATGGTCTGCGACATGTTCCCGGAAATGCCGTTGTGCGACGTTTCCGCGTCGATCACGAACTGGCCCAGAATGAAAGTCTTGATCGCACTGCCGATGAACAGTTGCCGGTCCGGGTTGTAGCTCGCGCTCCAGGACGCATCGGGAACGTCCGCGCGCACCAGGCAGTGCGTGCCCTCGGGCGCCAGCGTGCCGAAATCGGCCACTGCCTTGCTCACCGCGTCGCCGGCATTGCCGTCGGCGGCATTGGCGTCGCCCCCGCAGGCGGCAACCGCCTGCACGGCCAGCGCCGAGGCGGTGAACTTGAAAAGCCTGCGACGCTGCAGGCCGGCGGGATCGATGGGGAATTGCATGGTGTGACACTCCGCGGAATGACGCCCCGGTGCTCGCACCGGCGGGAAGGCAAACACTCCGCCGGCAAGCACCACGCGGAATGCTCGTGTACGGCGTGGATCTTGAAAGTCGCCATGGGGATTGTCAATCGGTCCAGACCAATCGACATTTCCAGCCGACGAATCGACATGCGGAAGGCAGGGAAGAAATGAAAAAGGGCTAGTGGCTGCTAGCGCACTAACCCTTGGAATTCCTTGGCGGAGCGGACGGGACTCGAACCCGCGACCCCCGGCGTGACAGGCCGGTATTCTAACCAACTGAACTACCGCTCCGCAGCGGCGTTTTTTACTGCTGCCAACCCGTGGTGGTTGGCGTCCCCTAGGGGATTCGAACCCCTGTACTCACCGTGAAAGGGTGATGTCCTAGGCCTCTAGACGAAGGGGACCTGGAACTGCTGTTTCGTGGTGGAGGTAAGCGGGATCGAACCGCTGACCTCTTGCATGCCATGCAAGCGCTCTCCCAGCTGAGCTATACCCCCACGGTTACTGCCATCCATCTGGGTGGATACCCGCAGAAACGTTTCTCAAGCGGGATGTAGATTATAGCCATATTTCAGATCGCGAGTCCACGCAGGGCGGCACGCGAACCCAAGCACCTTACCCATGTTCTCAATGCGTGGACACCGCCTCTTCGATGGTCTTTGCAATCCATTGATTGAGGCTTTCGCCTTCCGCCGCCGCGGCAATACTCGCGGCTTCGTGCACCTTCGCGGAAACACGCAGATTGAACTTCCCTGAAAAGTGCTTGCGCGGCTCAATGCCACGCTCCTCACATATATCGAGAAAGACCTTAAGCGATGCCTTCCCTTCGCGAACAAGGCCGGGAACATCCGACGCGTAGAAGTCGGCCCCGCCATTGAGTCCGATGAACTCTCCCCGGAACACTTGGATTTCCGGGTCAAATTGGATGACTGCTTGATAGCCGTCGATGTTCATCACATTCTTCATGGTTTGACTCCTGATTCTTCGAGCCACTTGCGGATGGAAGCAACAGCGCCTTTGTCTACGTCGGGAGACGGGTGAGGGCGATGTAGGACCATTACCTGATCCCGAAAGACGACTGCGACCCGAGATCCTTCTCGTTCGACCAGTTCCGCTCCAAGCTCATGAAACAGCCCCACTATGGCCGACCACTTCACCCCGCCCGGAGTCGGACGGGAGAAAATCAGTTCCAACGTGCGCTGATGCTTGGCTTTCATTTATGGAAAGTACCACATTTTGGTACTAAGCCCCAAGACTCGAAAGCTTGGTGGGCTCCAAGAGTGCCGGAACAGAAAAGCAAAAACCCCGCCAAACACGGGATTTGGCAGGGCTTTCTGATTCTTGGCGGAGCGGACGGGACTCGAACCCGCGACCCCCGGCGTGACAGGCCGGTATTCTAACCAACTGAACTACCGCTCCGCAGCGGCGTATTTACTGCTGCCAACCTGTTCGGCTGGCGTCCCCTAGGGGATTCGAACCCCTGTACTCACCGTGAAAGGGTGATGTCCTAGGCCTCTAGACGAAGGGGACCCGGAACTACAGTACTGCAACAACTTCTTCCTGGACTGGTGGAGGTAAGCGGGATCGAACCGCTGACCTCTTGCATGCCATGCAAGCGCTCTCCCAGCTGAGCTATACCCCCGTCCTGCGAAGAAGCGAGATTATGCACGGTTTTTAGACCGCGTGCAAGCGGGCCAGCACTTTCTCGCGACCGAGCAATGACAGGACCGCATCGATGGCCGGCGTCTGCGCCCGCCCCGTCACGGCCACCCGCAGCGGTATCCCGAGCGCCGGCATCTTCACGCCATGCCTGGCCAGGGTGGCCTTCATCAGCGTCGAGATCTGCTCGCGGGTCCATTCGATCGAGCCGGCCTCTTGCGCGAAGTCGCGCAGGATCGCGCGCGCGGCGTCGGTCAGGTGCTGCGCGACCAGTTCCGGCGGCGTGGCGGCGGCATCGAATTCGCCGCAGAACAGCATGGCGTCGTCGGCCAGTTGCTCGAGCGTTTCGGCCCGCTCCTTGAGCAGCGCCATGATGGCCGGCAGGTCCACGCCGTCGACCGCCCCGCCCCGCTTGGCGATGCGCGGCGCGACGCGCGCGGCCAGGTCGGTGTCGGCGCTCTGCTTGATGTAGTGGGCGTTGACCCAGTTGAGCTTCTTGGGATCCCACTGCGCCGCGGACTTCGACAGGCTGCGGGTATCGAACCACTCCACCAGTTGCTCGCGCGTGAAGATCTCGTCGTCGCCGTGGCTCCAGCCCAGGCGCGCGAGATAGTTGATCATGGCTTCCGGCAGATAGCCCTGGTCGTCGTACTGCATGACGCTGACCGCGCCATGGCGCTTGGACAGTTTCTCGCCGTCCGGTCCCAGGATCATGGGCACGTGGCCGTATTCCGGCAGCGTGGCGCCCAGGGCCTGCAGGATGTTGATCTGGCGCGGCGTGTTGTTGACGTGGTCGTCGCCGCGGATGACGTGGGTGATGCCCATGTCCCAGTCGTCCACCACCACGCAGAAGTTGTAGGTGGGCGTGCCGTCCGGCCGGGCGATGATGAGGTCGTCCAGCTCGGCGTTGGCGATGGTGATGGGGCCCTTGACCAGGTCGTTCCAGGTGACGTCGCCGTCCAGCGGGTTGCGGAAGCGCACGACGGGCTTGCGGCCCTCGGGCACCGGCGGCAGCGTCTTGCCCGGCTCCGGCCGCCACGTGCCGTCGTAGCGCGGCTTGCGGCCTTCGACGCGGGCGCGCTCGCGCATGGTTTCCAGTTCGTCGGGCGAGCAGTAGCAGTAGTAGGCCGACCCGGCGGCCAGCATGCCCGCCAGCACCTCGCGATAGCGGTCCATGCGCCGCATCTGGTAGAACGGGCCTTCGTCGTGCTCGAGCGCCAGCCACGCCATGCCGTCCAGGATGGCCTGCACCGCTTCGGGGGTGGAACGCTCCAGGTCGGTGTCCTCGATCCGCAGCACGAAGGTGCCGCCATGGTGGCGCGCGAACGCCCATGAGAACAACGCCGTGCGCGCGCCGCCCAGGTGCAGGAAACCGGTGGGCGACGGCGCGAAGCGGGTACGGACCGCGGGATGGCGGCCGGACGACGAGGAATCGGTGCTCATAGGAAAACGGCTCTCGTGCTGAGGTGAATACTGGGCGCGCAACGCGCGCGAGGGTCGACTGACCGGGGTAGTATTGTATTGCAGCCAATCCGTGCGGCCCCCGGGGTCGCCGCGCATCGCCGCGTCCTCATCCAGAAAGGAGGGCCATGTCCCAGCACGCCCTGTCCCCGCTGTTCGATCCCCGCTCGCTGATCGCGGTGAGCGACCGCCCGCTGCCGCTGATGGCCTCCCTGCCCGCCGCGCTGCGCGCCCGCACCATCGAACTGCGGCTGGACGAGCGGCAGGCCTGCGTCCTGCCCGCCGAACTGGCGCGGGCGGCCGAACGGCCCGACCTGGCGGTGGTGTCCGTCCCCCGCGAGGCGCTGCGGACCACGCTGGAGACGCTGGCGCCGGCCCGGCCGCGGGCGGTGGCGGTGCTTACGCACGAGCCTTCGCTCGAGGACAACGACTTCTGCCGCGCCTGGGCCGCGGCCCACGACTGCGTGCTGCTGGGGCCACACAGCTTCGGGCTGCAACGGCCTCACGCCGGCCTCAACGCCAGCGTGCATCCCTCGCTGGGGCGCTCGGGCCGCGTCGCCCTGGTCACGCAATCGCGTTCCATCATGGCGGTGGTCATGGACTGGGCCGACGACAACCGGACCGGCTTCTCGACCGTCGTGTCCCTGGGCAGCGAAGCGGCGCTGGACGTACCCCGCGTGCTGGACTTCCTGGTCGCCGACGCGCGCACCGACAGCATCGCGCTCTACCTGGAGGACGTGCGCGACGCCCGCGAGTTCATGAGCGCGATACGCGCCGCCGCCAGCGTCAAGCCGGTAGTGGTGCTCAAGGCCGGGCACGCGGGCCGCGATCGCACCAGCGTGCGGCCGCTGGCCGCGGACGAGGCGGCCTCCGCCCTGCCGCCGGGGCCGCCCACCGTCCCGTCCGACATGGTCTTTGACGCCGCGCTGCGGCGCGCCGGCGCAGTGCGGGTCCGCTATTTCGTGCAACTGTTCTCGGCGGTCAAGGCGCTGGGCTTCGCCAAGCTGCCCAGCGGCCGGCGCATCGCGGTACTGGCCAATGGCAGCGGTCCGGCGCAACTGGCGCTCGACCAGTTGGGACCGGGCCGGCCGGTCATGCGCGCGGAACTGAGCGAGGACACGCGCCGGCAACTGGCGGACACCCTCAGCGCCAATGCCTGGACCGACAACCCCGTGGTCGAGTTCTCGGCGCCCGATCCCCAGGCCTGCGCGCAGGCCGTGCAGGCCATCGTCGCCGACGCCGGCGTGGACGGCGTGCTGGCCGTGCTGTCGCCCGACCCCGAGGCCGACATGCGGGCGGTGGCGCAGGCCCTGGCCGCCAGCGCCCCCAAGGCCCCGAAGCCGGTCATCACCTGCTTCATGGGCGATGCCGCCATGCGCCCGCTGCGCCGCATCCTGGACGACGCCGGCTCGCCCTCCTTCCGCACGCCCGAGGCGGCGGTGGACGCCTTTGGCAACCTGGCCACCTATCACTACAACCAGCAGTTGCTGTTGCAGACCCCGCCTCCCGAGCCGCCCGGCCAGGAACCCGACCTGGCCGGCGCGCGCATCCTGCTCGACGGCGCGCGCCGGGAAGGCCGGCTGACCCTGACCGAGCCCGAGAGCAAGGCGCTACTGGCGGCCTTCCACATACCGGTGGTCCAGGTCCTGCTTGCCCGCACGCCGGCCGAGGCCGTGATCGCCGCGCAGCAGATCGGCTTTCCAGTGGCCATCAAGATCGACTCGCCCGACGTGGTGCGCAAGTCCGCGGTCCGGGGCGTGCACCTGGACATCCGCAACAGCACCGAACTCGTCACCGCCTACCAGCGCATGCTGGCGAACGCCCACGCCGCCGCGCCGCAGGCCTACATCGAAGGCATCACGGTGGAAGCCATGGCCGGCCCGCCCGGATCGGCCAAGGTCTCCATGGGCGTGGCGCGCGACGCCCTGTTCGGGCCGGTGATCCGCTTCGGATCCGCGCGCTCGCGCAGCGAAAGCCCCTCCAACCGCAGCCTGGAACTGCCGCCGCTCAACGGCTTCCTGGCACGCCGCCTGATGGAGCGCTCGCCGGTCTGGCGCTACACGCTGGCGGGCCAGCTCCCGCCGCGTGCGGTCGACGCGCTCGAGGACGTGCTGGTCCGGATTTCCGAAATCGTCTGCGCGCTGCCCGACATCGAGACCATCGACATCGATCCCGTCATGATCGACGGCGACCGGGTCGTCGCGGCCGACACCCGCATCACGCTCACGCGCGAGACCACGGGCGACACCGACGCGGGCCTCGGCGGCTACGCCCACATGGCCATCCACCCCTACCCCGCCCGCCTGGTCCGGCACCTGCAATTCAAGGATGGCTCGCCCTACACCATCCGCCCCATCCGGCCGGAAGACGCGGCACCGCTGCAGGACTTCACCCGCCAGTTGTCCGAACACACGCGCTACATGCGCTTCATCTCGTTCATGCGCGAACTCTCGCCGCGGACACTGGCGCGTTATACCCAGGTCGACTACCACCGCGAACTTGCCCTGGTGGCCACGATCTGGGAAACCGATCCCGACCATCCCGGCGAACTGCGCGAGACCGTCATCGGCGTGGCGCGCTATCTGCTGAACGCCGACGGTGAAAGCGCCGAGTACGCGCTGGTCATCGGCGATGCGTGGCAGCGCCGCGGACTGGGCATCCAGCTCATGACCACGCTGGTGGACGCGGCGCGCAGGCAGGGGCTGGCTGTCATCGAGGGCGTGGTGCTGGGCAACAACCGGCCGATGCTGACACTGATGGGCAGGCTGGGTTTCCACATCGACGTGGACCCCGACGACTTCAGCATGCGGCGGGTGTGGCTGCGCCTGAAAAACGATGACGCGGCCACGGACACAAGCGCGGCAGGCTAGCGCGGACGAACACGCTCCTGCCTGGCCAGGCTGGCGACGAACCCCAGTGCGGCGAGCGCGGCCAGCGCCGACACGGCAAATCCCAGCACCGCGCCATGCGCCAGCAGGCCCGCGCCCAGCGCGGTCCCCAGGGCGATGCCCAGGTAGATGCAGGAAGCGTTCAGCGCCACCACCAGCGGCGCCTCCTGCGGCGCGGCGTTGGTCAGGCGCAGTTGCTGCGGCGGCGTCTGCCCCCAACTGCTCATGCCCCAGACCAGCACCAGCAGCCCCACCGCCACGTCGTGCCCGGTGCCGACCGCGGCCAACCACGCCATGATCCCGAATGAGGCCGCCATGGCCACATAGGCGGTGACCGACACCGGCGTGGGGCCCCAGCGGTCGGTCGCGTACCCGGCAAGCAGATTGCCCAGCACCGCCCCGACGCCATAGCAGAGCAGCATCATACCGATGTGCCCGTCGGCGATGCCCAGGGCCTGGAGCGCGGGCACGCTGTAGGCATAGACGATGTAGCAGGCCGTCATGCCCACCACCGTGAGCGGCAGCACCCAGGCCACGGCCGGCCGGCGCAGCACCGCCAGGCGCGCGCGCAGCGACGAACGCGCCTGCCCCGGCAGGGATGGCATGATCAGCGCCACGCCCACACAGGCCAGCGCCGCCAGCGCGGCCACCATGCCCAACGCCGTGCGCCAGCCGAACCACTGGCTGACCAGGTTGCCCAGCGGCACGCCCAGCGCCGTCGCCACCGTCAACCCACCCGTAACCAGCGAAAACGCTCGTGCCCGCAACTCCGGCCGCACCAACGCCCCACCCGCTGCCGTGGCCGTCGGCGTATAAGCCGCCGCCCCCACGGCAGCCAACGCACGGCTCGCCAGCAGCGTCCAGATATCCGGCGCCAGCGCCGACAGCAGATTGGCCACCGCCAGCACCACCAGCGCCCCCACCAGCACCCGATTACGCGACCACGGCGCCGTGACCGTCGCCAGCACCGGCGCCAACAACGCATAAGTCCCCGCGAACACCGTGACCGACAACCCCGTCACCGAATTCGACGCCTGCAGCGACTGCGCGATCGAAGGCAGAAACCCCGACACGATGAACGCATCCGTCCCCACCGCGAACGTCCCCAGTGCAAGAATGGCAACCGATCCCAACCCCTGCCCCGGCAAGGCACGAGCAGACGAAGAAGAACTACGCGTCATGATGAACAACTCGACAGGAAGCGAGGCAACACCTCAATCTAGATATCTTATATCCAGATTAAAAACAAAACAAACTCCGAATGCAGCCAGCGATAGCAACGCCGCCACAACCCAAGAAACCGGTACTAGACCCAGGAAACCGCGGATCTGGCTCCGCCAGTCCGCCGGTTTCGCCCCCTGGGGGGCGCGCGAAGCGCGTAGGGGGGGGCCTACTTCAAGCTGAAATCCACCCCCGTCTGCTTCGCCCCCTCGGCGGCCTTGGCCTCGACCTTGGGCGCGACCACGAAAGCCCGCTCGCCCAGCTTGGCCTCGCGCAGCACGGCCATCACGGCCTGCGCGCGCCGCACGGCCAGTTCGCGCAACTGGTCGGGCCCCACGTTCACGCTGGCGGCCAGCAGCGACTCCATCTCGGGGCCAGGCAGGGACTTGGCCAGGCCGATGACGTTGCGCGGCTTGTCGATCTTGGCGGCCTTGTAGGCGCTTTCCAGGTAACGGGCCCGCTGCGCGGCATCCAGGGGCGGCAGGTCCTTCCCATCCCCGTCGCCGCCCTTCTTGCTCAGATCCTCGCGCTGCTGGGCGCGGATCAGCGCGTCGACGCCGGCCTTGCGCAGGCCGTCGGTATCCACCGACGGGTTGGCCCGGCCGGCCACGTCCAGCTTCAGCGCCGGACGGTCGTTCAGCGCCTTGACCAGCGTCTCGATGCGCTTGCGCGCATCGTCGTCGAGCACGGCGCGGCCCGGCGCGAAATCGATGTGGGACAGTTCCTCGCCCGAGCCGAAGGCCGAGGCCAGCAGCGAGAACGGCGCCGTCACCGCGCGCACGATCAGGTTGACCAGCGCGCGAAAGATGATGCCGCCCACCGAGAACTGCGGGTCGTCCAGCGAGCCCGAAATGGGCAGCTCGATATCGATCTCGCCCCGGCTGTTCTTGAGCAGCGACACCGCCAGCAGCACCGGCAGCTTCAGAGCATCGGGGCTGTCGATGCGTTCGCCGAAGGTAAGCTGGTCGAGGAAGATCTTGTTGGTGGCCTGGAGCTTGCCGTCCTGGATCAGGTAGTGCACGTCCATCGACAGCTTGCCGCGCTCGATGGCGTAGCCGGCATACTTGGCCGCATAGGGCGTCAGCGCCGGCAGTTCCACGCCCTTGGCGCTGGCATGGATGTCCGTGTACAGCCTCGGCCCGAAGGGATGGAGCTTGCCGGTGATGTCCACCGGCGCGTCGCCGTCCACCTTGGCCGTCACCTGCACGTCGGCCGGCTGGCTGTCCGCCGACGACACGGCCGAGATGCTGCCGCCGATATCGGTCAGGTTGGCGCGGTAATTGGGCTTGACGAAATTGTCGGTGAAATTGATGTGGCCCCGCGCCAGCTGCACTGCGCCCACGCGGATGTCGCGCGGCATGCCGCCCGCCCCGGGGGCGGCGGCATCGGCCTCCTTGGTCTCCTGCGCGGCGGCCGCGGGCTTGCTTTCCCCCTTCGCGGCCGGTTCCGCCGGCGTTGGAGTCGTGATGGACCCGGCCTCCTCGCCCGGTTGGACGATCAATTGCGACAGGTTCAGCCGCCCCTGCTCGCTCAGGATCACCCGCGCGAAGAAGTCTTCCAGCGAGATGTCGCCCAGGTCGGCCTTGAGCGTCTCGCCCGCGCTGACCACGTTCAGCCGCTTGAACGCCAGCCGCTTCCATTTCAGGAAATCCGCCGAGTTGAGCTTGTCGATCAGGTCCAGGTTGGTGATCTCGGCGGCGCCGGTCCAGGCCGCGCGCTGGGGCTGCCTGCCGGTGGCGGCCGCGAACTCCAGCCTGCCGTTGGCGCCCGCCACCACGCTCTTCACGGTGGCGTTGAGCCGCTCGGCCAGGTAGGGAGCCAGCGCGGCCAGGTCGAGCCGGTCGGCGCGCACCTGGGCCTTGACCGACAGCGGCTCGGGCACGACCGTGCCCTTGACGTCGGCGGTGCCGCGGCCCTGGACGGACGAGCGCAGCGAGAAATCGACGGGCGCGCGCAGGTCGGATCCGACATTGCGCGCCTCCATCTGCAAGCCGTCCAGGCGCAGCGCCACCCGGGGCGACACGGACTCGTCGGTCAGCCTGAGCGAGCTCTTGGCGACCGACAGCGTACCGGCGGTCACCTTCCATGCGGCCTGGGCATGCCCGGCAGGAGCCGGGGCCGGCTTGCCCGCGGACCGGGCCGGGGGCGCGGCAGGAACGGCGATGTCCGCCCAGCTCACGGCCGACGAGGCCGACCGCGTGGCCGCCAATGCCAGGCCGTCGATGGCGATACGCTCGATCCGGGCCGTGCGCCCCGCCAGATCCCCAGCCAGCCCGCCCACCTCCAGCGATTCCAGCTTCAGGCTGGAAGCCTTATCCGAGACGGGTGCCGCGGCCAGCTTGCGCAGCGCGACGCTGCCGTCGCTCCAGCGCACCGCCAGGGACTCGCCCTGCTCCACGTGCAGCTTGGTCGCCGCGGCCAGCGAGCCGTCGTCGATGCGCAGCGCCAGATAGGGTTTCCACAGCGGAGCCAGCGCGGGCAGCGCCAGCGAATCCAGCTTGAGGTCGAGGTCCGCCGACAAAGGCTGGAGGCGGATCGGACCGCTCACATCCAGGCGCCCCGCCTCGCCCACGCGCGCGGCCACGGTCAGAGGCACGGCCTGGTCCTGGGCGGCTGGCAGCTTCAGGTCGCGCAGCTCGGCCGCGAACTCGGAGATACGGTAATCGAAGCGGTCCTGCTCATCGTGCCAGGCGAGTTCGCCATCCTGCAGCGCCACGGTTCCCACCGACACGTGCCAGGCATCGGCCGGTGCAGCCGGCACGGTCGGAGCAGGAGCCGGCACGGCAGGCGCGGCGGGTGTGGCAGAAGGCACCGGGGCCGGGCTGGCGGACGGTGACGGCGCGGCCGGCGGGGCGGGCGCGGGCACAGGCGTCGCCGGCTGCTGGAACTTTGCGGCCACCTCGGCCAGGTTCACGCGCCCGTCGGCCGATCGGCTGGCCTGGATCGAGGGGCCCGCCAAGACGATGCGCTCGGCCTGGAAACGGCGCGCCAGCGGCTCCAGCGCGAATTTCTCCAGCGTCAGGCTCTTGAACGCCAGCAGCGCGGCATCGCCCTGGTCGCGCACGTCCACCCCCCGCACCGTGGCCTGGCCTTCCAGGCGCACCTTGGGCGCGGCCGAACCGCCTTCCTCGAACACCAATTGGGCATCGCTGTCGAGCCGCGCGTGCTTGAGCACCACCGGCATCGCGCCGGGCACGGCATCGGCCAGCGCATCCAGCCCCAGGTCGTCGATCTTGAGGTGCAACGAGGACGTGCGCGGCGTATCGAAGGGCCGTGCGGTACCCTCCAGGTTGAACGGACTGCCGTTGACCAGCGCCGCCAGCCGGGGCTGCACGTCGATGTCGGTGGCATAGGCCAGCGTGGACAGGAAAGGAATGCCCACCTGCAGGTCGCGCACCGTATGCTGGCGGCCCGTGACCTTGTCGTCGACGGTGATCTCGCCCCCGTCCAGCTTGACGTTGTTCAGCGAGAACCGGGGCGGCGGCCCGTCTTCCGAAGGCTTGGCGGCCAGCCGGTCGATGATGTCGCTGATGTTGAAGCGTTGCGGCCCCTCGCGGACCAGCGAGACACGCGGCGCGGTGATCGTCAGTCCGTCCACCACCGGCGCGAGCCGGAACAGCGACGAGATCGAGGCATTGACCTCGACCTGCTCCACCGAGAAGTCCGGCTTGGCGCCCGCCTGGTCGAGGATGGCGAAATCATGGACGCGCAGGCGCAGCTTGAAGGGATTGAACGAGACCTCGCCCATGCGGGCCGTGCGGCCCAGGACCTCCGGCACCTGCGCCAGCGCCACGCTGCGGACCAGCCGGGGAATGCCCCAGGCGGTCAGGGCCAGGAACAGCAGCCACAGCGCCAGCAGGATGATGAGAATACGCACCAGCGGCTTGCGCCGCCGCTTGATGCCGTCGACCGCACCCGTCAGCGTGAAAGCCACGTCGCGGTCCGGTCAGAGGGAGTTGCTGGCCGACATGAACAGCTTGGTCGATCGCGCCCCGCTGCGGCAGAAGGCCAGGACCGGTCCCGGCAGCGTCTTGAGCAGGGAAGCGAAGGTGGAAACGTCGCCGGGCTGGATGTTCGCGCCGTTGACCGGCTGGTGGACGTAGTTGAGCCCCGCCGCCTGGGCCGCGGCTTCCATCTGTTCGCTGGAGGGCTGGGCCGGGCCGCCTTCGAAGTCGGGCCGGTTGTTGATGACGCTCTTGAAACCGGCCGCCGCGACGGCAGCCATGTCTCCGGGAGCCAGCTGGGGCGCCACGGCGAAGCTTTCGGTAAGGGAAGTGAATGCGGACATGCGTGTCTCCGGAAGGATCCCCCACGCGCCGCGCGCGCTCCCGGGAGCGCCTTGCGGGCCGCGCGTCGCGGGAGATCGATAAGGGGTAATCCTAACTCGGAGACGTCCGCCAGACAAACGAAATGCGCACCCTGCATCGAGGTTCCGCGCCACCCCGGGGGGCGGCGCGGGCAAGCTCACGAAGAACCGGCCTTGCCCTGGATCTCGATGACGACCCGGCGGTTCGGCGCCAGGCAGGCGATCAACTCGTTGCGGTTGCGCTGGTCGCACTGCACCACCGGCTCGCGCGAGCCCCTGCCGTCCGAACTGATCAGATTGGACGACACGCCGGAATTGACCAGGTAGGTCACCACCGTGGCGGCCCGCTGGCGCGACAACCTGTCGTTGTAGCTCGCGCTGCCCAGCCGGTCGGCATGGCCGATCACGCGCACCCGGTCGACGTTCACGCTGCGCAGTTCCTTGCCGATCTCGTCCAGGCGGCGGCGCCCCTCGGGCGAGATGCTGGCCAGGTCGGATTTGTCGAACGCGAACAGCGCGTCGGCGCCCAGCGTGATCTGCCGGGGAGCCGGCTTGACCGGCACGGGCGCGGGCGGGGGAGGAGGCGGCGGAGCGGCCACCGGACGCGGGAACACGAAGTCCGCGCACTCGCGCCGGTTCCAGTTGCCGGCCTCGGTCTGCATGTCCTTGTTGAAACGCAGCTGGTACTGGCAGGTGATGAACTCGTTGCCGTTGCCGGTGCGGAAATTGAAGATGTAGTTCCAGGTGCGCACGCCGAACACGCCCTCGCTGAAGTGCGGCGGGCCGAGCAGCTCGTAGACCTGGGGCTTGGTCATGCCCGGGATCATCTGCCTGAGATTGTCCAGGTTGACGAAGGTGCCTTCCTTGAGCGAGGCGGACTCGCGGGCCGGGAACTCCACCGCGGGCGGACTCGACCCGTTCGCCGCGGCCGCCGAGGACGGCGCGGGCTCCTTCGAGCTGCGGAACATCGAGCAGCCGCTCATCACGGCCAGCGAAGCCACGCATGCGGTCAGCAGCGCGAGGCGCCTGCCGGCTTGGCCGGCGCGGCGGGCATGGGGGTTCTTTTCTTGCATCCTGACCTCCGATGATTCGTTCATGCGCGCTACCACTGGTAACCCGCGCCGATGACGGCGCCCATCTTGCCCTGCGAATTGACGTTGCCGGCAATCTTGTAGACCCAGCGGCCATTCTCGGAAATGGTGGACAGCCCCACCGCGATGGCGGACTGGCCGAGATAATGGCTGGCGGCCGCCGAGGCCATGCTGCGTCCCGGGGTGTACGCCTGCGGCAGGCCCGCCACCGCCATGGCCGAGGCCGCGCCGGCGTTGGCGTTGCGTTCGACCTTGCGCAGATCGTCGCGCACGTTGTTGATGCTGCTGGTGAAGTCCGACGTGGCGCTGCGCAACTGCCGCAGGTTGACGGCATCCGTGTCCGCGGTGCCGTCGCCCACATTGACGATCTGCCGCTCCTGGCCCGCCGCGCCCACCGACACCACGTTGGGCCGGTTCGCCACCGAGTTCGTGCCCAGGGCCACGCTGTTGGCGCCGCTGGCCTGCGCCCCGGTACCCAGTGCCATGCTGTTGGCCACCGTGGCCTGGGCGTTGTTGCCCAGCGCGACGGTATTGCTCTGGGCGGCGTTGGCCTGGTTGCCGATCGCGACCGAATTGGTGGCCGCGGCGCCCGTCTGCGCGCCGTTGCCCATGGCCATGCTGCCGCTGCCCTCGGCCTTGGCGCCGGTGCCGAAGGCGGAGGCGTTGGCGCCGGAGGCCAGCGCGGAATTGCCGACCACCGTCGAGTTGGCCCCCAGGGCCTGCGCCGAATTGCCGACCGCCGTCGCGTTCTCGCCCTTGGCGATGGACGCGTTGCCGACCGCCGTCGCCGCCGCGCCTTCCGCCACCGCGCCGGCGCCGCCGGCCACCGAATCCTTGCCGGTGGGCTTGGGCTTGTCCCGCGCGAGCGAGTTCTCGATCTGGAACATCCCGTCCTTGCCTTCCTGGATGTTCGTCACGTCCTTCTTGATGTTCGTGACGTCGCCCGAGACCTCCTTCAACTGCGCGTAATTGACGGCATCGGTATCCTCCGTGCCGCGCGCCACGTTGGTGATCTGGCGCTCCTTGCCCGCGGCGCCCACCGATACGGTGTTGTCGCGGTCGGCCACCGAACCCGCTCCCAGCGCGACGCTGTTGTTCGCCTTGGCTTCGGAGTTGGCGCCGATGGCGGTCGAATCCGTACCGGTGGCCTTCGAGCCCGAGCCCATCGCGGTCGCGTTGGCGCCGCTGGCGGCCGAGCCGGAACCCATCGCCGTGGACTGCGCGCCGGTGGCCTTGGCATCGGAGCCCACCGCCGTCGAAGCCGCCCCGGAGGCCGTCGAAGCACCGCCCATCGCCACGCTGTTGTCGGCGGCCGTGGTCGCGCCGTTGCCGACCGCCACGCTGTTGGCGCCGTTGGCCACCGCGGCCGGACCCGCCGCGACGCTGTTCGCGCCGACGGCCTGCGCCGCGTCCAGGGTCGAATTGGCCTTGAAGTACTTGGTGTCGACGCTGATGTCGTTGATGCGCTTGTACAGGCTCAGGTTGCTCATGACGTTGGTCTCGTCCTGAGTCCATCCCCACAGCTGCGAACCGTTGATCGCCTCGGTGCTGGTCGAGGTGACCGCACCCTTGGCCACGTTCGAGATCACCGTGCCGGTGCCGCCCGGATTCAGCGTGATCTTGGTCTTGGTGTCGTCGTCGTACTTGACCGCCAGCTTGTCCACGTCGCCGATGCGGCCGTCCACCGCCTTCAGCTGCGCGATGTTGGCCGCGTCGTTATCGGCGCTGCCCGCCGAAACGTTGGTGATGCGGCGCGTGGCGCCGGCGCTGCCGACCGACACTTCGCCCGCCGACGCTTGCCGCGCGGTCAACGCATAGGCCACATAGTCGGCCTGCGCGCCCACCGTCGTGGTCGACCCGGCGCCCAGCGCAACGCTGTTGGCCATGCTGGCGTTGGCGCCATTGCCCAGCGCCACGGCATTGGCGGCGGAGGCGACGGATGCGCCGCCGGCTGCCACGCTGTCCGCACCGGCGGCCGAGGCGGCCGCCAGGGTGGAGTTCGCCTTGAAGTACTTGGTGCCGCTGTTGTCGATGTTGGTGACGCGGTTGTCCACGTTCGTCACGCGATTGTCGACGTTGGTGATGTTGGTGTTGGTGTCGTTCAACTGCGAACCGTTGACCGCGTCGGTGCTGGTCGCGTTCACGGCGCCGGCCTTGACGTTGGTCACGACCGTGCCGCCCGCGCCGGCCAGCGTCACCTTGCCTCGGGTGGCGTCGTCGTACTTGACCGAGTTGACGTCGACGTTGTCGATCTGGTCGGACACGGCCTTGAGCTGGCGCACGTTGACGGCATCGGTATCCGCCGTGCCGCCCGCCACGTTGATGATCTGCCGTTCGTTGCCCGCGGAACCCACGGATACCGCGCCACGCACCGGCACCGCGACGTTGGAGAACACTTCCTTGCCGCCGCCTTCGCGGTCCGACACGGACTGGAAGCCCAGCGCGACGCCGCCCGCCACGGTCGACGACGCGCTGGCGCCGACAATGGTCTGGCCGTTGGCGTTGCCGTAGGTGCTGTCGCCGATCAGGACCGAGTGGCCCTTGCGCGCCGCGTAGTTGGTGTCGGGCACGCCGGGCATGTTGGGATCGGTGAAGATCGTCCCGGCGTCCTCGTTGGGTAGGATGTGCTTGGCGTTGGTGCCGATCACGACTTCCTGCGAACCATTGGCCGAGGCGCCGTCGCCGATCAGCACCTGGTTGTTCTGCGCCGCGGGAACGTCCCAGCAGGTGGCACCAGCCAGGCCCAGCAGGTTCAGACAGTTGTTCTTGTCCACCCACGACGGCGGCTGCGTGCCCGGGAGCAGCAGGCCGTTGTTGTAGGTCAGGCCGGAATTGATGTTGGTGATGTAGTTGCCCGAGGTCACGCCGCCCAGCAGGGTGAGCTTCTGCTCGGGCAGCGAACCGCCCAGCGTGCCTTGCAGCGTGCCTGTCACCGGCGCCAGGTCCAGGATGGGAATGCCCAGCACGTTGACCACGCTGAAGCGGGCGTTGATGTTCTCGCGGTTCACGCTCAGCGCGCCGGAGCGCATCCACGCTTCCTTCTGGCCGAACAGGCTCATCGTCAATGGCTGCAGGCCCTGCCCGACGCCACCCAGCAGGCCGGCCGTGCCGATCACCAGGCCGGTGGGCGCGGGCGGATTGAGCGGCGGCGGCTCCGAGCCCGACGAGGCGGCCACCGCCATGGTCTGGCGGTTGGAACTGCTGGGGAACAACGAACCGCCAGTCGGCAGGATGGCCGGCGTGCCGTTGCCGCTCAGCGGCGACATGGGCGAGGCCGGCACGCTGTTGGACAGCGTGGCGACCGACCCCAGCGACGCCGCCGAAGCGACGGCGCCATCGACGGGCGAGGCGGCATTCCGGCTCTTGTCGACCGGCGCCGAAGCCAGCACCTCGGCCAGCTTGGCGGGGACCGACTCGACGGCGGTGCCGACCTTGCCCGGCAGCGCCGAGGCGACCTTCTTCGTCACCGCGGCGGGCGCGGCGGCGATGGTCTGGACCGCGGCGGGAACCGGCGTGGCGGCCAGCACCTCGCTGACCACGGGCAGCGACGGCACCGCCTCGGCCAGGGGTACCTGCTGCAATGCCGAGGCCGGCGGCAGGATGGACGGACTGATGCCGGCCAGGGCCGCCGCCGTCTGCGAGACGCCCTGCTGCACGGCCGACGCCACGGGGGCGATGCTGGGCGCGGCATTGGTCGTGGCCTGCAACAGTTGGCTCATCACGCCCACCGCGGCGCCATCGGTCAGCCGCGCATTCGACAGGCCCGGCACGCCGTGCATGCCGTCGGCCGCCGCCGGCGCCGCCCAGGCGCCGGCCATCAGCGCCACGGCAAGCACGCCGGCCTTGGCTGCGCCGCCCTTACCCCTGGTGCGCGCGGTTTCGGCAACCGCCACCCAACATCCGAGCCTCTGGCTCCACACGGTGCGATAGGTCTTGTTCAATTTCAGCCCCCACGGATAGGTATCCCACCAGTGCCGCAATCCGCCGGATGGAGAATTGGTCGCTGCTGGAAAACACGTTTGCGGAAGCTTCGAGCAAAAGCTATGCCATCGGCCTCGGACCCATGCGGCACGGGCGTTCGCGAACCTCGAAACGAAGGCTCGCGAAACGGCGGAAACGTTGAAAACAAACGGGATATCGGCAATCCGAAGATGTGCCTTCGGTGCGATAGTCACACCGATTTCCGGTCCCGCGGCACGGCGTCGGAGCCGAAACGTTACGTACCATACGCAGGGGCGTTACGTAACGCGCAGCGGCCGGGAACGTCCCGCGACGACGTCGCGCGCCACCTCGATGAAGGCCGCCGCCGCGGCCGAGGGCGAGCGGAAGCGATCGTGGATCAACGCGATTTCAGAGCGGACCACGGGGTCGCGCAGCGGCCGGACCACCGAGTTGCCCTCGCCGGGAACCAGCGCGCCGTAGGGCGGCATGATGGCGGCGCCGAACCCGGCCTCCACCAGGCTGATGACGGTGCTCAGTTGGACGACCTCGACGGCGATCCGCGGCTGCAGGTCCAGGCGCGCGAAGCAGCCGTCCAGGAATTGGCGAAAGGAATTTTCCGGCGTAAGCGCGACCAGCGGCGTCGCCGCCAGGTCGGCCCACTTCAATTGGCGGCGGCGCGCCAGTGGATGGTCGCGGGGCAGCAGCGCCACCAGCGGCCCCTCCACCAGGGCTTCGGTCAGGTATTCGTCGCGGTCCGCCGGCAGCATGCCCAGGCCCACATCGATGTCGGCCGAGGCGATGCCCGCGGGAATGGCTTCCGAGGGAATGTCGCGCAGCGTCAGCGCGATGTGGGGATAGGCGCTGCGGAACCGCGCGGCGATGCCCACCACCAGGCGCGACATCAGCAGCGGCGGCGCGGCCACCGTCACGTGGCCATGCTGGCGCGAGGCCAGACCCTTGACGTTGCCGACCGCCGCCGACAGGTCGGCCAGCAGGCGGGCCGCCGGCACCCGGAACTCGCGCCCGGCGTCGGTCAGGCTGACCTGGCGCGTGCTGCGGTCGAACAGGCGGCATTCCAGGCTTTGTTCCAGTTCCCGGATCAGGATGCTCAGGCCCGACTGGGAAATATGGATGCGCTGGGCCGCCCTGCTGAAGTTGCCTTCGTTGCACACCGCGACGAAGGCCTCGAGTTGGCGCAGAGAGATCGACATCGGGCGGATCCATCGGTGAAGTATTGGAAATTACTATGAATCTATATGAATATTTCAATTTTTACAATTAGTCGACTCTGCTAGATTTGCCGGAACGCTTACCGCAGGAGCCATCCGGCCGTGCCGTCCACCCTGGTCCTTCACCGAGGCAAGATCATCACCTGCAACGACCGCGGCGACGTCGCCTCGGCCGTTGCGGTCCGTGGCCGCCACATCGCCGCCGTGGGCCGTGACGACGAGGTGCTGGCCCTGGCCGGCCCGGATGCGCGGCGGGTGGACCTGGGCGGCAAGGCGGTGTTGCCGGGACTGACCGACGGCCACGCCCACATGGACCGCGAAGGCCTGCGGCGCCACCTGCCCAGCCTGGCCGGCGCGCGCACGCGCGACGACGTCCTGGACATCATCGCCGCCGAGGCCGCCAAGGCGCCGCCGGGAACCTGGATCGTGACCCAGCCCGTCGGCCAGCCGCCCGAGTATCCCGAGTCCGATGACGCGCTGGCCAGCGGCCCCTACCCCACCCGCGACGACCTGGACCGGGTCAGCCCCGACCATCCCGTCTACATCCGGCCCATCTGGGGATACTGGCGCAACCGCGCACCGCTGGTCTCGGTGGCCAACAGCCGCGCCCTGGCGCTGGCGGGCGTGACGCCGGCCACCGCATCGCCCTCGCCCGACGTCGACATCGAACGCGATGCCACCGGGCGTCCCACCGGCCGGTTCGTCGAACGCACGCTGGTGCCCATCGTCGAACACACCCTGATGCGCGCGGCCCCGGGCTTCACCGCCGAACAGCGCGCCAGCGGCCTGCGGCACGCGATGGCCGAGTACAACCGCTACGGCACCACGGCCGTGTTCGAAGGACACGGCGTGGCCGGCGAAGTCATCGACGCCTACGAAACGGTCCGCGGCCAGGGGGCGTCGACCGTGCGGTCCACCCTGGTCCTGAGCCCCTATTGGGGGCCCCGCGGCGAAGGGCAGGCGCTGGAGCTGCTGCGCGAATGGAGCGCCTGGCTGGCGCGCCGCGGCCGGGGCGACGACATGCTGCGGGTGCAGGGCCTGTACGCCGAGATCGACAAGGATCCGCTGAACAACATGCTGCGGGCGGGCAACCACCCCTGTACCGGCTGGGCCGGCTTCCAGGCGGGAGCGGCCCTGGATGCCGACACGCTGGCACCGCTGCTGGCCGAGGCCGCCCGCGCCGGCATCCGCGTGGCCGGCATCTGGCCCGACCTGCTGCCCCTGTTCGAACAGGCCCACCGCCAGCACCCCATCGACGACCAGCGCTGGGTGCTCGGCCACCAGCCGGTGATCGATGCGGACACCCAGGCCCGGATACGCGACCTCGGCCTCGTACTGACCACGCACACCAACCGCCATATATACAAGGACGGCGATCTCTGGGCGCAGCGCCGCGGCGCCACCGGCCAGGACGACATCGTGCCGCTGCGCCGCCTACGCGACGCCGGGGTGGCGGTTGCGTTCGGCAGCGACAACCTGCCCGTTTCGCTGTTCGGCCCCATCTGGCACGCGGTCGCCCGCCGCAGCCGTGGCGGCGGCCTTGTCGCCCCCGGCCAGGCGCTGAGCCGGCAGGAGGCGCTGGACGTCGCCACGCGGGGCGGCGCCTACCTGACATTCGACGAAGACGTCCGAGGTTCGATCGAACCCGGCAAGCTGGCCGACCTGGCGGTGCTGAACGCCGATCCGCTCAGTTGCGCCGAGGACGAGATCGCCACGCTGCATTCCCTGTTGACGGTGGTCGACGGCCACATCGTCGCCCCACCCCCTGAAGGAGCTTGCCCATGAAATCCGTTCCGTTCCCAGCCCGCCGGCTGGCGGTCGCCAGCATCGCCGCCGCCTGCGTCCTCGCCTCGACCGCCGCCGTGGCGGCCGATGCCTGGCCCTCGCGCCCGATACGCGTGGTGGTTCCCTACGCGCCCGGCAATACCGGCGACATCACCCTGCGCTTCGTCCAGTTGCAACTGGAGAAGCAGTTCGGCGTGCGCATCCTGATCGACAACAAGAGCGGGGCCTCCGGCAACATCGGCGCCGACGAAGTGGTGCGCGCCACCCCGGACGGCTACACCTTCCTGCTGGGAGCGACCAACAACTTCGTCACCAACCAGTACCTGTTCAAGGGCATGCGCTTCGATCCGACCAAGGACCTGGTGCCGGTGTCCCTGCTCAGCAACGGCCCGTCCGTGCTGGTGGTCAACGGCTCGTCCGACATCCGCACCCTGTCCGACCTGACCGCCGAGGCGAAGAAAAACCCCGGCAAGCTCAACTTCGGATCGCCCGGCAACGGCACCCCGCCGCATCTTGCGGCCGAACTGTACAGCCAGCTCGCCAACGTGCAGCTGACCCACGTTCCCTACCGGGGCTCGCCGCCCGCCGTCCAGGCACTGATGGCGGGCGAGATCCAGCTCTACGTGACCGCGCTCAGCTCGGTGGCCGGCCACGTGGCCAGCGGCAGGCTGCGTGCCATCGCCGTGGCCGACGGCGAACGCCTGGCCATGCTGCCGTCGGTGCCGACCACGGCCGAGCAAGGCCTGCCGGGACTCGTCACGGGCAACTGGTGGGGACTGGCCGCGCCGGTGGGCACTGATCCGCAGATCATCGACAAGTTCTCGCGCGCGCTGCGCGAGGTCCTGAAGGATCCCGCCATCCGCAAGCAGTACACCGACATCGGCGTCACGCCCATAGGCAGCACCCCGACGGAGTTCGCCGCGCGTATCAAGCAGGAGGCGCAGGCCTGGAAGGTCGTGATCGACAAGGCCCACATCCAGCCTGAATAAGGAAGGACCCCGCGCGGCGCCTCAGAACTCGGTGTGCAGGCGCAGCGCGAACACCTTGGCCGGGCCCCGGTCGCGGTTGTAGCCGGGATGGCGGATGACCTGCGCGTCCGCGGTGATCCACAGCCGCTTCAAGGGACGCCAGCTGTAATAGGCCTCGGCGATCTGCTCGGGTCCGTAGTTCAGCGTACCGTCGCCGAGGAAAGCGCCCAGGCCGCCGCGCCGCAGGTATTCGCGGTGGGAGGCGCTGAGCGCATTGACCGCGGCCGCCACGCCCGCCGTATCGCCCGACCGTCCCCAGGCTGCGCCGTCGAACACCACGCCGCCCGAAACCGATCGGTCGATCTCGGTGAAGGCGTAGGTTTCGGTCTTGCCATCGGCCCAGTTCAGGCGAACGAAGGCCGTGGCGCTGTCGGCCAGGGCCTGCTCCAGGCTCACCCCCATCCCCAGCTTGGCCTGTTCCTTGCGCACCGCCGCCAGGTCGGGCGCTCCGCCCCGCGCCGCCACCAGCGCGTCGTCGTAGCTCCCCATGTTCGCCTTGTTGCGGAAGGCCAGCACGCGCAGCGTGCCGGGCCGGTCCAGCACGGCGTAGGACTTCTCGAACTCGACCTGGTCGCCATAATGGCGCCCCAGCCGCCGGTCGAGCGGCAGTCCGTTGGACTCCCGGGGCTGCATGAAGCGGCCGGCGCGCACCGCCCAGCCGTCGTCGATGTATTCCAGCACCGCACCCCAGGTATAGCCCCGGGCATCCGCGGCATAGTCGTAGCTGCCGTGCGCCATGAAGGCCCAATTCATGAACTGCGTGCGCGGGTCATGGCTGACCGACACCGCGTCGAACGCGTCCAGCACCGAGATGTTGCCCGCCGTCAGCACGATGCGCCGCTTGTCGACGAAGCCGGCGAGCTGGTTCATGTCCGGCTCGACCGCCTCGCGGCCACCGCCCAGCCCCCAGGTCTGCCGCAGGAAGGCGCGGGCGCGGTAGAAGACCATGTCCGAGCCCGCGGTCTTGGCCAGTTCGCCGTTGGGCAGGCCGCCCAGGCCATGCAGGCCGGAGAACGCGATGCCTTGCGCGCCTTCGCCGTTGAAGTGGACTTCGGCCCCTTCCCACAGCCTGGCGCCCAGGTCCACGGTGGCCGTCAGCGAATAACTCGTGGCGCGGGCCCCCGACAGCGAGTTCTCCCCCTGGTACGGAGACGCGAACGAAGGCTTGCGCTGCCAGACATACGTCGATTGGGCATGAATGGCGAAGTCCTCCGACTCGACCGGCGGGGATTCCTGCGCCATGGCCGGCACGGCCAGGAAAGCGGTCAGCAGGAGTCCACACACCCGCAGCCGGCGGAACACGACCATCATTCTTCTTGTACTCGCGACGCAATCACCCAACGTACAATTATGCCGGCCCCGCGTGACACAGCGGTGACGCGGGGCCCCAAACAACGAGGAGACCCCGCCCCATGACCCCACCGCCGGCCGATCGTCCGCGCCAACGCCTGATCATCGCCATCACCGGAGCCAGCGGCTCCATCTACGGCCTGCGCCTGCTTGAAGCGCTGCGCGAACTGCCCGACTGGGAAAGCCATTTGGTCGTGTCCGAGGCCGGCGTGCTCAACACCATGCACGAACACGGACTCGGCCGCAAGGACCTGGCCTCGCTGGCCGACGTGGTCTACCACCCCGGCGACGTCGGCGCCGCCATCGCCAGCGGCTCGTTCCTGACCGCCGGCATGGTCATCGCCCCCACGTCGATGAAGACCCTCGCGGCCGTGGCCCACGCCTACGCCGACAACCTGATCACCCGCGCCGCCGACGTCGTCCTGAAAGAACGCCGCCGCCTCGTCCTCCTGACCCGCGAAGCCCCCCTGAACCTCGCCCACCTGCGCAACATGGTGGCCGTCACCGAAATGGGCGGCATCGTCTTCCCCCCCGTCCCCGCCTTCTACTCGGGCGCCCAGAGCGTCGACGACATCGTCAACCACACGGTACTGCGCACCCTGGACCTCTTCGGTATCCACTCCGACCGCCTCAAACGCTGGAAAGGTTTAGGCGGCCGCTAAAGCCCACCCCCTACGCCCTTCGGGCGCCCCGACAGGTAGTCCACCCCACGCGGCCTATGGCCGCGCCCCTCAAGGGGCGGCGCTGGCGGACCGGCAAAGCCGGATCCGCGGCGCCCTGGATCAAAGCAAGCATGCGGTGCTCCGCACCGAGACAACCCCGCTAGACCCAGGATGCGGTGGATCCGGCTCCGCCGGTCCACCCGCATCGCCCCCTGGGGGGCGCGCGTCAGCGCGTAGGGGGGATCTCAATACCGTAAGCCGACGTAGTTTTCCGCAAGAGCTGTGGAGGCGGCTTCCGAACCGACCAGGTAACCCAGTTCGGCGTGCTGGATCTTCTGGCCGAAGTCGCCGTTCTCCGGGAACTTGTGCATCAGCGAGGTCATCCACCACGAGAAGCGCACGGCCTTCCAGACCCGGTCCAGGCAACGTTCCGAGTAAGTATCGATGCCCTGCTGCTCGCCGCCGTAGTAGCGGATGATGGCATCGGACAGATAGCGCACGTCCGAGACCGCCAGGTTCAGGCCCTTGGCGCCCGTGGGCGGGACGATGTGGGCCGCATCGCCGGCCAGGAACATCCGGCCGAAGCGCATGGGCTCGGCCACGAAGCTGCGCAGCGGCGCGATGCTCTTCTCGATGGACGGGCCGGTCACCAGCGACGCGGCCGCCTTGGCGTCCAGCCGGCTGCGCAGTTCGTCCCAGAACCGTTCATCGGACCAGTTCTCGACCTTGTCGTCCAGCGGGCATTGCACGTAGTAGCGGCTGCGCGTGTGCGAACGCATGCTGCATAGCGCGAAGCCGCGCTCGTGGTTCGAATAGATGAGCTCGTCCGACACCGGCGGCGTCTCGGACAGGATGCCCAGCCAGCCGAAGGGGTAGATCTTCTCGTAGGTCTTGATGGCGGAGGCCGGCACGCTGGCCCGGCTCACGCCGTGGAAGCCGTCGCAGCCCGCGATGAAGTCGCACTCCACCACGTGCTCGACGCCGTCCTTGCGATACGTGACCCTGGGATGATCGGTGTCGAAGTCGTGCACCCGAACCTGCTCGGCCTCGTAGACCGACGCGTAGCCGGCCGCCTCGCGCGCGTCCATCAGGTCGTGGGTGACTTCGGTCTGGCCGTAGACCATGACGCTCTTGCCGCCCGACAGCGCCTTCAGGTCGATGCGGTGGCGCTGGCCGTCGAAGCACAGTTCGATGCCGCCGTGCACCAGGCCCTGCTGGTGCATGCGGCCGCCGGCGCCGATCTCGTCCAGCAGGTCGACCGTGCCCTGCTCCAGGACGCCCGCGCGGATGCGGCCGAGCACGTATTCCTTGCTGCGCTGCTCGATGACGAGCGTCTCGATGCCGGCCCGGGAAAGGATCTGCCCGAGGAAAAGCCCGGCCGGACCGGACCCGATGATTGCGACTTGGACCCTCATGGCGTGTCTCCTGCATGTGTTCTGGCTTCCAGGCATCTTAAGAGCCGGGTCGACGGCGCGCGATAGATTATGGAGACATCTTCATGGATAATCCGAACATCTTCGGCGCCAGGAACCGTGGCCATGAAAAGCATCGTCCCGACCTATGCCCTTTATGGGGAACACGGTAAGAACCTCGTCCCGGAAAGCCTTCATTGCGAATCCATCCCCCAACGCAGCCGCCTGTACGACTGGGAGATCAAGCTGCACCGCCATGACTTGTTCGTGCAAATTCTGTACATACGGTCAGGCACCGCCGAGATCCAGTTCGACGACCGCCGCTTCACGGTCCACGGTCCGTGCGCGCTGTTCGTTCCCGCCCTGCACGCGCACGGCTTCCGGTTTTCCGAGGACATAGACGGCGCGGTCATCACCATCGTCACGCAGCAGATGGAAAGCCTGCTGGCGCAGCACGCGGACCTCCTCCCCCATTTCCAGGCGCCGCGCCACGTCCCGTTCGATCCCGGGGAAGCGGCCTATGCGCCCTTCGCGCAATCGATCGAACTGCTGCTGGCCGAGTACGACGAGGCCCACGCGTGGCGGCTGGCCCTGCTCGAATCGCTGCTGGGCACCGTGCTGATCCTGCTGGCGCGCAAGGTCGCCACGCTGGCCGGCCCCCGGCCCGGCCGGCGCAGCTCGCGCGGCGTCATGCACCTGCACCGTTTCAAGACCCTGCTGAACCGCAGCTTCCGCGAACAGCGCGACATCGCCTACTACGCCGAGCGCCTGGGCATCACGCCCACGCAGTTGAACCGGATCTGCCGCGACGAGTTGGGGCTCTCGGCCCTGGGCGTCATCAACGACCGCCTGCTGACCGAGGCGCGCCGCGACCTCGCCTATTCGTCGCTGAGCGTGAAGGAAATCGCCCTCACGCTGGGCTTCTCCGACCCCGGCTATTTCTCGCGCTTCTTCACCAAGCACGCGGGCGCATCGCCCAGCGAGTTCCGCACCATGGTGCGCGACCAGCTCGACCGCAACCGCGCCGCGCCGCCTCCGGGGGCTTGACCGCGTTCGGCTTTCGCCGGTATTTTCAGGAACTTGTAAGTTTTCCGCCCGAAAGTCACCGCCGGGCGCGCCGCTTGCCACCGCTGGTCGATCACGCACCCCTGCCCCTGCACCGAGGACCCTCCCGTCATGAGCAACGCGTTCCCCGCATCGCCCCCGCATGCGTCCACCCCGGATGCCGCCGCCAAGCCCGCCACGCGTCCGCTGCTCGGCACGCTGGACATCATGGCGCTGGTCGTGGGCATCGTCATCGGGGCCGGCATCTTCAGCGCGCCCTCGCTGGTGGCGATGCACGCCGGATCCCCGGCCGCGATGATGATGGCCTGGATCGTGGGCGGCATGATCTCGGTCGCCGGCGCGCTGTGCTACGCGGAGCTGGCCAGCACCTACCCGCATGCCGGCGGCGACTACCACTACCTGCGGCGGGCCTTCGGCGCCCGCTTGTCCTTCCTGTTCGCGTGGGCCCGCCTGACCGTCATCCCCACCGGTTCGATCGCCCTTCTCGGCTACATCTTCGGCGACTACGCCTCGCAGATCTTCCATCTCGGACCAGCTTCGCCGGCCATCTACGCCGCCGCGATCATCGTCGTGCTGACCCTGGTGAACGTGGCGGGCCTGAGCACCGGCAAATGGACGCAGAACCTGCTGACGGCCCTGGAAGTCGGCGGGGTCGTGCTGATCATCGCGGTGGGCTTGACGTTCGCGCCCGATGTCGCGCCAGCCGTGCCGGCGGCCCCCGCCTCGGGCGCCGCCAACTGGGGCCTGGTCCTGATCTTCGTGATGCTGACCTACGGCGGATGGAACGAGGCCGCCTACATCTCGGCCGAAGCCTCGGGTCCGGGACGGACCCTGCCCCGGGCGCTGTTCTGGAGCCTGGCGCTGATCACCGTGCTGTACCTGCTGGTCAACCTGGCCTACCTGAACGTGCTGGGCCAGGACGGCATGGGGGCCTCGTCGGCCGTCGCCGCCGACATGATGCGGCGGGCGCTGGGCGAACCGGGCGCGCAATTGATCGCGATACTGATCGCGATCTCGGCGCTGACCTCGGCCAACGCCACCGTCCTGACCGCCGCGCGCACCACCTACGCCTTCGGCCAGGACACGCCGGCCTTCTCGATGCTGGCCAAATGGCACCCGCAGTGGAACACGCCGGTCAACGCCCTATGGGTCCAGGCGGCCATCTCGCTGGCACTCGTCGCGCTGGGAGCCTTCACCCGCAGCGGCTTCGCCACCATGGTCGAATACACCGCGCCGGTGTTCTGGCTGTTCTTCGTGCTGAGCGGCGTGGCGCTGTTCGTGCTGCGGCGCAAGGACCCCGGTGTCCACCGCCCCTTCCGCGTGCCGCTCTACCCGCTGACGCCGCTGCTGTTCATCGCGACCAGCGGCTATCTGTTCTATGCCAGCCTGCGCCACACCGGCGTCGGCGCCCTGGTCGGCGTAGCCGTGCTGGGCGTCGGCGCACTGCTGATGCTGGCCCAGCCCCGCAGCGGCACCCCACCCGCATCCTGATCCCTCAAACCTCCAGGAGCCTTGCAGCCATGAAACGCCGCCAGTTCTGCCTGACCACCCTGGCCGCCGCCGCGGCCGCCCCCGCCTGGGCCCAGTCCTTCGGCACCGCCAAGCCCCTGCCCCGCACGCCCGACGTGATCTTCGTACCCACGCCCCAGCCGGTGGTGGACGCCATGCTGCAGGTGGCCAAGGTCGGCTCCGACGACATCCTGTACGACCTGGGGTCGGGCGACGGCCGCATCCCGGTCACGGCGGCCAAGCGCTTCGGCACACGCGGCGTGGGCATAGACCTGGACCCCCAGCGCATCGGCGAGGCCAACGCCAACGCGCGCAGCCAGCAGGTCACCGACAAGGTCCGCTTCATCCAGGGCGATCTGTTCGAACAGGACCTGAGCCCGGCCACCGTCATCACGCTCTACCTGCTGCCCAATCTCAACCTCAAACTGCGGCCCACGCTGCTCGCGCTCAAGCCCGGCACCCGCATCGTCTCGCACGCGTTCGACATGGGCGACTGGGAGCCGGAGCAGACCCTGACGGTGGACAGCAAGCGGATTTTCTTCTGGACCGTACCGGCTCGCTAGGCTGAATCGACATTCATGGCATCCAAATGAAGCCCATGGATCTGCGTGCCCAGCGGTGCAGGTCTTGTCCGGGGCGCCGGGGCCGGGCGGGCGCCGAGGCGCATTCGGAGCCGCCGGAGTTGGCGCGGTTGGCGGGGAAGCAAGGGCGTGCATGTTTGAGCGCGGCAGTAGGAATAGCCCGGGGGGCTATTCCCGCGCGAGTTCACGCCCGCCCCGCCAACCGTGCCAACTCCGGGTAGTCCCGCGCAGCGGGACCGGCTTCGCTGCGCCTCAGCGCCCGCCCGGCCCCGGCGCCCCGGACAAGACCGGGTCAAGAACATGAATGTCGACTCAGCCTGGGGCTAGCGACGGATCAGAACCTCTCGACCCGCTCCAGTATCTCCTGCCCATAAGCCTCGAGCTTGCGCGCCCCCACCCCACTGATCGCCCCCAGTTCCGTCAGCGACGCAGGCCGCGCCAGGGCGATTTCCCGCAGCGTCGCGTCATGGAAGATGACATAGGCCGGTACGCCATGGCTGCGCGCCACTTCGCCGCGCCAGGTCCGCAGCGCAGTGAACAGCGCCTCGGCCTCCGGCGGCAGGGTGACGGCAGAACGCGCCCGCGAGCTTTCGCGCGTGCGGGCCGGCTTGGCGGGCTCGCGCCGCAGCATCAGCGTGCGCTCGCCCTTGAGCACGCTGCGGCTGCCCTCGGTCAGGGCCAGCGTGCCGAAGGCCTCGTGGTCCACCGTCAACAGGCTTTGCGCGATCAACTGCCGCAGCACGTTGCGCCAGTCCTTCTCGCTCAGGTCCGCGCCTATGCCGAACACACTGAGTGCGTCGTGCCGGTGCTGTTCGACCTTTTCGTTGCGCTTGCCGCGCAGGATGTCGATCACGTGCCCGGCGCCGAAACGCTGGCCGCGCTCTTTCCACAGCCGGTAGACCGCCGACAGGATCTTCTGCGCCGCCTCGGTGCCGTCCCAGGCCTGGGGCGGTTCGAGGCAGGTATCGCAATTGCCGCAGGCCTGCGAGGCCTGGCCGAAATACTGCAACAGCCGCACGCGCCGGCACTCCACGGTCTCGCACAGCCCCAGCATCGCTTCCAGCATGGACGCCGAGCGGCGCTTGTAGGCCTCGTCGCCGGTCGACTCGTCGATCATGCGGCGCTGCTGCACGACATCCTGCAAGCCATAGGCCATCCAGGCCGTGGCCGGCAGGCCATCGCGGCCGGCACGGCCGGTTTCCTGGTAGTAGCCCTCTACCGACTTGGGCAGGTCCAGGTGGGCCACGAAACGCACGTCGGGCTTGTCGATGCCCATGCCGAAGGCGATGGTGGCCACCATCACCACGCCGTCCTCGCGCAGGAAGCGCGCCTGGTTGGCCGCCCGCGTGGCGGCCTCCAGGCCGGCGTGGTACGGCATGGCGTCGATGCCCTGGGCCCGCAGGGCCTCGGCCGTTTCCTCGACCTTGGCGCGCGACAGGCAATAGACGATACCGGAATCGCCCGCGTGCTCCTGCTTCAGGAAATCGAGCAACTGGCGGCGCGGGTCGTTCTTTTCAACGATGCGATAGCGGATGTTGGGGCGATCGAAGCTGGAGACGAAATGCTGCGCGTCCTCCAGCCCCAGCCGCTGGGCGATCTCGACCCGTGTCGCCTGGGTGGCGGTGGCCGTGAGCGCGATGCGGGGCACGTCCGGCCAACGTTCGTGCAGTGCGGACAGGCCCAGGTATTCGGGGCGGAAGTCGTGCCCCCACTGCGACACGCAGTGGGCCTCGTCGATCGCGAACAAGGCGATGCGGCCCCGCTCGAGCAGGGACAGGCAGCGGTCGGTCAGCAGGCGCTCGGGCGCGACGTACAGCAGGTCGAGTTCGCCATCCACGAACGCGCGCTCGACCTCGCGCACGCGGGCGAAGTCCTGCGTGGAATTGAGGAAGGCCGCCCGCACGCCTAGTTCGGTCAAGGCGTCGACCTGGTCCTGCATCAGCGCGATCAGGGGCGAGACCACCACCCCCGTCCCGCTGCGGACCAGCGCCGGCACCTGGTAGCACAGGGACTTGCCCGCGCCGGTGGGCATCAGCACCAGGGCATCGCCACCGCCGATCACGTGCTCGACGATCTCCTGCTGCGGTCCGCGGAACTGGTCGTAGCCGAAAACCCGGCTCAGGACCTCCAGCGCGCTGCCATCAGCCATGCGCCGCGGCCTTGCCGTCTTGCAGCAGGTCCAACCCCTGCCGCAGGTCGGCGATCAGGTCGGCCGGATCCTCCAGGCCGATGTGCAGCCGCACGGCGGGCCCCTCGGGCTGCCAGCGGGTGGCCGTACGATAGGCCGCGGCGTGCACGACCGTGATCAGGCTTTCGAAACCGCCCCAGCTCGAACCGATGCCGAACAGCTTCAGGCCGTCGGCGAAGCGCGCCAGCGCGGCGTCGTCGACCGGCTTGAGCACCACCGAGAACAGGCCCGAGGCGCCCCGGTAGTCGCGCTTCCACAGCGCATGGCCGGGGTCGCTTTCCAGCGCCGGATACAGCACCCGCGATACCTCGGGCTGGGCTTCGAGCCAGCGCGCCACCTGCAACGCATTGCGCTCGTGCTGGCGCAGGCGCACGCCCAGCGTGCGCAGGCCGCGCAGGGCCTGGTAGCAGTCGTCGGGACTGACGCTGTAGGCGTAGTCATACACCGTCTGGCGCACCGGCTTCCAATAGCGCTCGTTGGTGGCGACCACGCCTATCATCAGGTCGGAATGGCCGCCGATGTACTTGGTGCCCGCGTGGATGGAGATGTCCACGCCCAGTTCGAACGGCGACGCGAAATACGGCGTGACCCAGGTATTGTCGGCCAGCACCGGGATGTCGCGGGCGTGGGCCGCCGCCGCGATGGCGGGGATATCCTGCATTTCGAAAGTGAGCGAGCCCGGCGATTCGCAGAACACCGCGCCGGTGTTCTCGCGCAGCAGGCCGGCGATGCCGGCGCCGATGAGCGGATCGTAGTATTCGACCTCGATGCCCAGGGGCACCAGCCTGCGGTCGCAGAAGCCGCGCGCCGGCGAATACGCCGAATCGGCCACCAGCAGGTGCTGGCCCGGCTTCAGGACCGCCAGCAGGGCCACGACGATGGCCGACAGCCCGTTGGGCGTGGCCACTGCCTGGTGCGCCCCCTCGAGCCTGGCCACGGCCTCTTCGAAGGCGAAGGTGGTGGGCGTGCCATGGCGGCCGTAGCTGACCGGTTTCTTCATCAGGTCGCGCGGCGCCTCGTACGACTCGATCGTGGGATGGATGACGGTGGAAGTGCGGAAGACGGGCGTGTTGACCATGCCGGCATAGGCTTCGGGAGCGCGTCCGGCATGCGCCAACAGCGTATCGGGCTTGGGCATGGGCATCTCTGGCAGGTTCGGGCGGATCGCCGATCAGAGGGGATTTTAGCGAAGTCGGCTGGCCGACCGTAGCCGGGCCGGCGCGGACCCGGACAAGAAAGGCTCACCGGGCGGCCGGAAAACCCGTCCCGCGCAAGAAACGTACTTCATCGCGGCGAAAAAAAACCGGCGCATCGCTGCGCCGGTTTTCCTGTCCGCCGGAGATCAGCCCTTGGACGGAGCGTCCGGGCGGCGATGCTCGCGCATGCGGTCGCCCCGCTCCAGGCGCTGCTTGACCGCGTCGGTCACGACCTGCTTCTGCTTGCCGTCCAGCGAATCGTAGGCGGCCAGCCAGGCGTCCCGGGCGGCGTCCAGCTTGGGTTTGGCGGCGGCGCGTTCGGCGTCGTGCCGGGCGCTCAGGGCGCGCAGGTCCAGGGGACCGGCGGCGACCTGCGTGCGCAGGGTCTTGATGCCTTCCTCGCGCTGGGCCCGCATGGCCTGTCCGGCGTCACGGCTGGCGCTCTGCGCCGCATCCCACAGCTTCTGCTGCGAATCGGTCAGATTCAGCCTGGACTTCAGGTGTCCCAGCATGGCCAGCGGCGATTGCTCCATGCCGCCCCGGAAATGATGTCCCTTGGGCCCGTGATGGCCCATGTGGCCCCGATGGCGTTCCGGCGCGGGCTTTTGCTCGGCCTGCGTGGTATTGTCGCCCGCAGCCTGGGCATGGGCGGCCTGCAGCATGCCGGCGCCCCCGGTAGCCAGGGCCAGCGACAGCGCGATCGTACGAAGGGCGTTCTTGGTCATTGCGTTACTCCTTGTCGACACCGCATCGGACTGCGGCGGTGAGGGCATTCTTGTTCCAGACCCGTTTCGGACCGGTTGCGAGGCGGGGCCCATCTGTTTCAACCGATTTCAGGCCGCTTGCGGGTCCGGCCCCGCCACGCGAACATTCCCCCATGGAAAAATCCGCCCTCAAACTGCTCGTGGTCGATGACGACCCGGCCCTGCGCCAACTCCTGGCCGACTACCTGAACAAGCAGGGCTACGACACGCTGCTGGCGCCGGACGCCACCGACCTGGAAGCGCGCATCACCCGCTACGCCCCCGCCCTGCTGGTGCTGGACCGCATGCTGCCGGGCGGCGACGGCGCGGACGCCTGCCGGCGGCTGCGCGAGCGCGGCGAGGACCTGCCGGTGATCCTGCTGACCGCCCGCGACGAAACGGTGGACCGCATCATCGGCCTGGAATCCGGCGCCGACGACTACCTGGGCAAGCCCTTCGACCCACGCGAGCTGCTCGCCCGCATCGAAGCGGTGCTGCGGCGCAAGAGCGGCCCCTCGGCTTTGGTCAAGGACGCTCCGGTCTCGTTCGGCCCCTTCATCTTCGACGCCAAGGCCCGCACGCTGCATCGCGGCACCGAGCAGGTACGCCTGACCGGCGGCGAATTCAATCTGCTCGAAGCCCTGCTGCGCAACGCGGGCAAGCCGCTGTCGCGCGAACGGCTGCTGGCCCTGGCGCGCGACGACGAGGCCGGCGAGCGCAACGACCGCGCCATCGACATCGCCATCCTGCGCCTGCGCCGCGCCATCGAGGACGACCCCAAGCAGCCGAAGTGGATCCAGACCGTCTGGGGCATCGGCTACCGCTTCTCTCCCCTGACGCCGGACGACCCGCCACCGGCCTCGCCGTCGCTGCCATGAACAACCCCGCGCCCCGTGGCTGGGCGAGCCGCCTGATGCCGCGCTCGCTGCGCGCGCGCCTCATCCTGCTGATCCTGGGCGCGGTGCTGGTCGCGCAGGCCACGACCTTCCTGGCCATCGAGCACTACCGCCGCAACGTCCTCGAAAACGTCACGCCGGACCTCATGGCGACCACCATCCGCACCCTGCGCGCCTCCATCGCGCAGATCGACGAAAGCGAGCGCGCCGCCTTCGTCGCGGCGGCCTCCCAGGGTGAATGGCGGCTGGTCTCCCGCCCCATCCCGCCCCGGCCCCGGCCCGGCGAGGAACGCCCCCGGCGCGAGGGCCGCCCGCCCCACCCCCGCTTCGAACCCCTGCCGGGGGGCCGCATGCCGCCCGACTACCGCTCCGGCGAATTCCGCTTCGGCCCCGAGCGCCGCGGCCCGCGCGAGGCCCCGCGCTGGGCCGACGACGATCCCCGCCACGCCATGCGGGGCCTGATCCAGCGCCTGAACGCCCAGTTGGCGGACGGCTCGCGGGTAGCCCTGTCGCGCGGCCCCGAACCCGCCCTGTTCATTTCGCTCACGCCCGGCCTGGGCAACGACGAGGAACCGCTGATGCGGTCCTGGCTGGTGATCTCGCTCGAACGCATCAGCCCGCCCGTCAAGACGCCCCTGATCGTCATGTGGCTGGGCGGGGTGGGCGCGATCCTGCTGCTGGCCGCCTGGTTCTCCTGGCACATCACCCGCCCCATCACCTCGCTCGCCCATGCCGCCGACCGCCTGGCGGCCGGCAAGCCGGAACGGGTGGAACCGGCCGGCCCGCACGAAACCCAGGTCCTGGGCGAACGCTTCAACGCCATGCTCGATGCGCTGAACGAGTCCGACAAGGTGCGCCGCACGCTGCTGGCCGGCCTGCCGCACGATCTCAAGGGCCCGCTGTCCAGGATGCGCCTGCGCACCGAGATGGTCGACGACCCGGCGCTCAAGGACGGTTTGCGCAAAGACGCCGAGGACATGCAGCACATCGTCGACCAGTTCATCGGCTTCGTGCGCGGCACCGACCGCGCCACCTACCACTTCACGCCCATCGATCTGGGCGACTGGCTGCGGGAGCGGCTGCATACCTGGCAGGGCACCGGCTGCCAGGTCGAACTCACCTCGACGGCCGACGACGTGGTGGTGGCCGGCGATGCCGTCGCACTGGGCCGGCTGGTCGACAACCTGATCAACAATGCGCTCCAGCATGGAGCGCCTCCCATATACATCGCGTTGTCCGCCGCCAGCGGGCAGGCCCTGCTGACGGTGGCGGACCACGGCAAGGGCATACCGCTGGAGCGGCGCGCCGAAGCCCTGCAGCCTTTCTCGCGCCTGGACGCAGCGCGCAGCCGGACCGGCAACGTGGGATTGGGGCTGGCGCTGGTCGACGCCATCGCGCGCGCCCATGGCGGCGGCATCTCTCTGGGACAGGCGCCGCATGGCGGCCTGCAGGTGGACGTCAGGCTACCGTTGGCCGCGGCGTAGGCCCCTGTTGGAGACCGTGGACCCGGCTCGTTGGAACGGCCGCCTCTAGGGGGAACCCTAGTTATGGCAAAATCGAAACAGGGACACTTCGTCCAACCCATACAACGATGACCATACCCAACAAACCTGCTCCCGCTCCAGCCACCAATTTCCTGCGCAATATCGTCGAGGCCGACCTGGCCGCCGGGCGGTATGCCGAGAAGCACTGGGCCGGCCATCCCGGATCGGCGTCGGAGCTGGCCGAGGCCCCGCTGGATCCGGCCCGCATCCGCACGCGCTTTCCGCCCGAGCCCAACGGCTACCTGCACATCGGCCATGCCAAGAGCATCGCGCTGAACTTCGGCCTCGCCCGCGACTACGGCGGCGTCTGCCACCTGCGGCTGGACGACACCAACCCCGAGAAGGAAGAGCAGCGCTACGTCGACGCCATCGTCGACGCCGTGCGCTGGCTGGGCTACGACTGGACGGCGTTCGGCACCGAACACTACTACCACGCCAGCGACTACTTCGACTTCATGTACGAGGCGGCCGAGGCCCTGATCATGGCCGGCCACGCCTACGTGGACGAACAGAGCCCCGAGGAAATCCGCGCCATGCGCGGCACGCTGACCGAAGCCGGCACCGATTCGCCCTGGCGCGCCCGTCCGCCCGAGGAGTCCGTGGCCCGCCTGCGCGAAATGCGCGACGGCAAGCACCCGGACGGTTCGATGGCGCTGCGGGCGAAGATCGACATGGCTTCGCCCAACATGAACCTGCGCGACCCGGTGCTGTACCGGATCCGCCATGCCACGCACCATCGCACCGGCGACAAGTGGTGCATCTATCCGATGTACACCTATGCCCATCCCATCGAGGATGCGCTGGAAGGCATCACCCACAGCATCTGCACGCTGGAATTCGAAGACCAGCGGCCGTTCTACGACTGGCTGCTGAACCACCTGCGCGAGCTGGGCCTGCTGGAGGCGCCCCTGCCCCACCAGCACGAATTCGCGCGGCTGAACCTGACCTACATCATCACCAGCAAGCGCAAGCTGCTGCAACTGGTCAACGACGGCCACGTCAGCGGCTGGGACGACCCCCGCATGCCCACCATCCTGGGCCTGCGCCGCCGTGGCTACACCCCCGAGGCCGTCCAGTTGCTGTGCGAGCGCACCGGCGCCTCGAAATCGGACTCCTGGATCGACTATTCCCTGCTGGAACAGGCGCTGCGCGACGACCTGGACCCCAAGGCGCCGCGTACCGTGGCGGTGCTGCGGCCGCTCAAGCTGGTCATCACCAACTATCCGGAAGGCCAGACCGAGGAATGCTCGGCCCCCCGCCATCCGCACCACCCGGAAATGGGCAGGCGGACCTTCCCGTTCGGGCGCGAGCTGTGGATCGAGCAGGAAGACTTCGAGGAAACCCCGCCCAAGGGCTTCTTCCGCCTGTTCCCCGGCAACATGGTGCGGCTCAAGTACGGCTACGTGGTCAAGTGCACCGGCTTCGTCAAGGACGAGGCCGGCAAGGTAGTCGAGGTCCAGGCCGAGTACCTGCCGGATACCAAGAGCGGCACGCCCGGCGCGGATAGCGTCAAGGTCAAGGGCAACATCACCTGGCTGCACGCCCCCACCGCCGTGCCCGCCGAGATCCGCCTGTACGACCGCCTGTTCACCGAGGCCAATCCCAGCGCCGGCGGCAAGGACTTCATCGAGTACCTGAACCCCAACTCGGTCGAGACCATCCAGGGCTACCTGGAACCCGGCACCGACGGCACGCCGGGCACCTCGTACCAGTTCGAACGCTTCGGCTACTTCGTCGCCGACCGCGAGGACTCGTCCACCCTAGGCCCTGTCTTCAACCGCACAACCACCCTGCGCGATACCTGGAAGTAGAGGATCCCAACTGGTACTAGACCCAGGGCGCCGCGGATCCGGCTTGGCCGGTCCGCCAGCGCCGCCCCCTTGAGGGGGCCCGCGTCAGCGGGTAGGGGGTGGGCTTCCTCCCCACCGACACAACCGCTAACGCCCACGCCGGGGCGCGTACCGGTAGAATCTGGACTTTGCGCATTTGCGCCATTCGGCGCCGCCCATGGAAGCCAGTCCCGTACTTGATATCAAGAGCACCTCGCTCTACGCCATTCGCGTGGTGTTGCATTCCTCCGATCTCCAGGCCGTGCTGGCCGCGCTGGACCAGCGGATGGAGGAAGCCGCCGGTTTCTTCGAAGACGAGCCGGTGGTCATCGACGCGTCGCGGCTGGCCGAACCGCTCGACTGGAACCAATTGGCCGAGGCGCTGAAGCGGCACGGCCTGCCGACCATAGGCATCATGGCCCCGGAGGAGCTGGCCGAGTCGGCCCGCGAGGCTGGGCTGGCCCTGTTGTCGCTGCCCGCCGCGCCGGCCCGGTCGCCCACGCCCGAGCCCGCCGCCGAACCGGCGCCGGCCGCCCAGGCCGCGCCCGCGCCGGCCCCCGCTCCGCGCCCGCCGGAAACCCCGCCCGCCACCGAAACCGTGGCCGAGCAGGCTCCCGCGGCGCCGCACGCCGTGCCGACCATGGTCATCGACAAACCCCTGCGCTCGGGCCAGCGGGTCTACGCCCGCCATGCCGACCTGATCGTCATGGGCGTGGTCAGCCACGGCGCCGAGGTGATCGCCGACGGCAACATCCACGTCTACGGGCCGCTGCGCGGCAAGGCCATGGCCGGCGCCCGCGGCGACACCAACGCGCGCATCTTCACCACCCGGCTCGAAGCCGAGCTGGTCGCCGTGGCCGGCGTCTACCGGACGCTGGCCACGGCCCTTTCCCCCGACATCCAGGACAAACCGGCATTGATCCGCCTCGACGGCGAGAAACTGCTGGTCGAACCGTTGCCCATCTAACTCATAAGGATCCACTCCCCATGGCACGTATCGTTGTCGTGACTTCAGGCAAAGGCGGCGTCGGCAAGACCACCTCCAGCGCCGCCTTCTCGGCAGGCCTGGCGCTGCGCGGCCACAAGACCGCCGTGATCGACTTCGACGTCGGCTTGCGCAACCTCGACCTGATCATGGGTTGCGAACGCCGCGTGGTCTACGATCTGATCAACGTCGTCCAGGGCGAAGCCACCCTGAACCAGGCCCTGATCCGCGACAAGCAGCTCGACAATCTCTACATCCTCCCAGCCTCGCAGACCCGCGACAAGGACGCCCTGACGCAGGAAGGCGTGGAGAAGGTCATGGAAGGCCTGAAGGAGATGGACTTCGAATACATCGTCTGCGACTCGCCCGCCGGCATCGAGTCGGGCGCGCTGATGGCGGCCTACTTCGCCGACGACGCGCTGGTCGTGACCAATCCGGAGGTCTCGTCGGTACGCGACTCGGACCGCATCCTGGGCATCCTGTCGGCCAAGTCGCGCCGCGCCGTCAACAGCGAGGAACCCGTCAAAGAGCATCTGCTGCTGACGCGCTACAACGCCAAGCGCGTGGCCGACGGCGAAATGCTGTCGCTCAAGGACGTCGAGGACATCCTGCGCATCAAACTGATCGGCGTCATTCCCGAATCCGAAGACGTGCTGCAAGCCTCGAACCAGGGCCTGCCCGCCATCCACCTGAAGGGCACCGCGGTGGCCGAGGCCTACCAGGACGTCGTCGACCGCTACCTGGGCGAAGACAAGCCGCTGCGTTTCATCGACTACGAGAAGCCCGGCCTGTTCAAGCGTCTGTTCGGAGGGAAATAATCGATGTCGCTGCTCTCCTTTTTCCTCGGACAGAAAAAGCCTTCGACGGCCGGCGTCGCCAAGGAACGGTTGCAGATCATTCTCGCCCACGAGCGATCGGGCGCCGGCGCCTCGGCCGACTACCTGCCTCAGTTGCAGAAAGAGCTGGTGGCTGTCATCTCGAAGTACGTCAAGATCAATCCGGACGACATCAAGGTGAATCTGGAACGCCAGGACACCCTGGAAGTACTGGAAGTCAAGATCGAGATGCCTTCGGCGACCTGACGCCGGCTGCGCGCGGTCCCGGCGCTCCCGCGCCGGCGGCCCGCCAGAACGCCTCGGCCGCGGCCGGCTCGGCCTCGCCGCGGCGGTACAGGCGGATGTCCAGCGCGATGCGCCAGGACGCCTCCCCCGCCTCCATCAGTGCCCCCTGATCCAGTTCGCCCTGCACCAGGCTGGCCGGCAGCCAGGCGACGCCACGGCCGCTGCGTGCCATCGACTGCAGCACCGTCGCCAGATGGGCAGTGACCGCCACATCGGCCCGCAGCCGCGCCAGCGCGGCCCCGTGCACGGCCCGGACGATGCGCCCCAGGCCCGACTCCGCGCTGTACGCCAGAATGGGCACGCGCCTGCCCGACGCCCCGCCCAGCACGAACCGCGGCCGGCCCTGCCGGTCCGGCGCGCAGACGGGCACCAGCACGTCGTCCCCCACCTTGACCGACGGATAGGCCGACGGATCCAGCCGCGCCGGCGCCTGCTCGTGCGCATGGCACAGGAAGAACTGCGCCCGACCCTGGGTCATCAAGGCCTCGCACTGCTGGGCGACGTCCGACACCAGTTGGATGGGCCCCAGGCTCAGACCGGACTCCAGGCCGCGCAGCCAATCGGGCAGGAAGGTCAGCGACAAGGCGTGCGTGGCCGCGAAGCGCAGCGTGGCCGAGCTGGCCTGGGCCACCCGGCGCGCCTCGTCGGGAATTCGCTCCACCCGCGCCAGCATGTCCTGGGCCGTGGTCCGGAACCACAGGCCCGTCTCGGTCAGGGTGACCGGATGCGTGGCCCGGTCGAACAAGGTCACGCCCAGCCATTCTTCCAGCATGCGTATGCGGCGGCTGAACGCGGGCTGAGTCATGTGCCGCAGCTCGGCCGCGCGCGAGAAGTTGCCGCACTCGGCAAGGACCAGGAAATCTTCCAGCCAGATCAGGTTCATGGCCGATGCTTACAGAGCATGGAAAAAGAGAAAACTAGCATTGGCCGCCCCGTGCGGCAAACGGCATGATACGTCCACGCAGCCGGCGATCCGCCCGGCCCTCCTGGAGTTTCCATGTCCGTCCGCATCCTTGAAATCCGCGAAGTCACCAAGCCCATCTCCTCGCCCATCCGCAACGCCTACATCGACTTCTCCAAGATGACCAGCAGCCTGGTGGCCGTGGTCACCGACGCGGTGCGCGACGGCAAGCGGGTGATCGGCTACGGCTTCAACTCCAACGGCCGCTACGGCCAGGGCGGGCTGATCCGCGAACGCTTCGCGCCCCGCATTCTCGAGGCCGATCCGAAATCGCTGCTGAACGATGCCGGCTCCAACCTGGATCCGCACCGCGTCTGGGCCGCCGCGATGTCCAACGAGAAGCCCGGCGGCCACGGCGAACGCTCGGTGGCCGTGGGCACGCTGGACATGGCCGTCTGGGACGCCGTGGCCAAGATCGAAGGCAAGCCCCTGTTCCGCCTGCTGGCCGAACGCCATGGCGTGACGGCCGACCCGCGCGTGTTCGTCTACGCCGCCGGCGGCTACTACTACCCGGGCAAGGATTTGTCCGCCCTGCGCGCCGAGATGCGTTCGTACCTGGACCGCGGCTACAACGTGGTCAAGATGAAGATAGGCGGCGCCTCCATCGACGAGGACCGCCGGCGCATCGAGGCGGTATTGGCCGAGATCGAGGGGCGCGGACAACTGGCGGTGGACGCCAACGGCCGCTTCGACCTGGATACCGCCATCGCCTACGCGAAGATGCTGCGCGGCTACCCCCTGTTCTGGTACGAGGAAGCCGGCGATCCGCTGGACTACGCCTTGCAGGCCGCGCTGGCCGAATACTATCCGGGTCCCATGGCCACCGGCGAGAACCTGTTCAGCCATCAGGACGCCCGCAACCTGATCCGCTACGGCGGCATGCGGCCGGACCGCGACTGGCTGCAGTTCGATTGCGCGCTGTCCTACGGACTGGTCGAGTATGAACGCACCCTGCAGGTGCTGCGTACGCACGGCTGGTCGCCGCGCCGCTGCATTCCCCATGGCGGGCACCAGATGTCGCTGAACATCGCGGCGGGACTGGGCCTGGGCGGCAACGAAAGCTATCCGGACCTGTTCCAGCCCTACGGCGGCTTCCCCGATGGCGTGCGGGTCCAGGACGGACACATCGTCATGCCCGAACTGCCCGGCATCGGCTTCGAGGGCAAGAGCGACCTGTATGCACAGATGCTGCAACTGGCGGAGTGAATCCGCCAGCCCGCCCCCTGCCTTACAGGTCTCGCTCGCTCAGCGTCGTGCTCTTGCCCGACGAGGACTTGATGGAGACTGTCGTGGTAGTGCCCGAAGTGGCGATGGTCGTGTCCACGGTCTCGGCGTCCGTCTTGGCTCGCAGGCCGCCGCTGGTCAGCTCGCCGAAGGCGATCTTGGCCACGACCGGCGCCGTCATCGACACCCGGTAGTCGAACTCACCCAACGGCGAACGGGAACCCTTGGCCCGGTAGTCGATCTTGGAGAACGTGTCGATGTCGGTGGCGTGGTCGGAGCCCAGTTCGGTGACATAGTCGCTGACCTCTATCAATACGCCTTTTTCGGTGAGTTTGACCGCGCCCGAGATTTTCAGCGTGCTCGTGCCGTCGTCGGTGTTAGGGGCACCGCCAGGCGTAGTGGCGGCCTTCAGCACGAAATCGCCGTCCAGCGTGGTATCCCCGTCCACGTTCATGCCGCGGAACGGGAACGTCATCGTCGCCGCCGCGGCCGCGTCGGTATCGAAGATGTCGCCGCTGACGTCGCTGAACGTGACGGTCGTCCTGCCCGTCAATGGCCCGGCACCGTCCTCGCACTGGTCGAACTGGATATCGACCTTGTCGCCGTTGCCCGGGATGCTGCCGCCGCCGGCGCGCGTGAGCGTGGCCGTATAGGTGCCCCCGTCCTCGCAAGGCTGGGGACCGCTCGGCGCACCGTCATCGAGGAAGCTGAGAGTCTGGCCGACCGTGAAAGTCGTGACCTGCGGTATCCCCAGACTGACACCGATCACGTCGAAGGCAAGCTCCTTGAGCTGCGCTTCGGAATAGGTGGGCTTGGGATCGTCGCTGCCGCCGCAGGCGGCCAGCAGGGCCAGCGCGACGGCGGCGCCGGTGGTTTTCAGGACATAGCGCATGTAGATTCACCCCCAGGTATTTTCTTCGAATGGCTCGATGGCCACCTGCATCCTAGGAGGGGGGCTTCCCGGCGACAATCCTCTGAATTGATGATTTCTCGCTGATCGAACGGTTTCCGATAGCGACATCCATGATGTCCAGAAACCGGGAACATTAATTAAAGCGAATACTCACTCTTTCCGTTTCTGGCCTGGTAAGGTGATGGAAACACGCAGTCCCCCCAGATCCGGAGAGCGCGAAAAACCCATGACGCCCCGATAGGCTTCGACCAGATCGCGAGCGATCGCCAGGCCGAAACCGGTTCCGGGACGGGATTCGTCCCAGCGGCGCCCCCGTTCGATGCGCAGGGCCTCGTCCTCGGGCAACCCGGGGCCGTCGTCCTCGATGACCAGTGTCCAGTCCCGCTCGCCGGCCTCGCGGGCCACCAGCCGGATCTGGCCGTGCGCCCACTTGCGCGCGTTGTCCAGCAGGTTGCCGAGTATCTCCATCAGGTCGCCCTCGTCGCCCGCGAAGCAGAGCCCCTTGGCGACGTCGGCGTCCCAGTCCAGCGACTGCGCGCCCGGCAGCGTCTGCAACGCGCGCAGGGTCTTGTTCACGGCATCGCCCACCGGCGTCGAGCGATATCCGAGGGCGGCCGCCATGCCGGCGCGGGCGCGGGCAAGCGTCCGGTCGACCTGGCGCCGCATGGCGCCGACCTGCTCGTCGATCTCGTCCGCCAGCGCCCCCTGGCCGCCGTCGCGGGCCCGCCGTGCCGCCGCACCCATGACGGCCAGGGGCGTCTTCAGACCGTGCGCCAGGTCGCCGGCCTGGGTGCGCGCGCGTTCGAGCGAGGCATCGTGGAAGGCGAGCAGCCGGTTCAGCTCATCCACCACAGGCTGGACTTCGTCGGGCACGCCGCGCGGCAGCTCGCGGCCGTGCCCGCTGCGCACCGCCTGCAGATGAGCCTGGAGGTCGCGGAAGGGACGCAGCGCCAGATGGATGAACCCCGCCATGGCGATGATGAGCAGCAGGCCCAGCCCGACCAGCGAGGGAACGAGCAGGCTCAGGAACGAACGGCGTTCGGCCTGCAGGTCGGCGCGATCGAGCGCCACCAGCAGGTGGACCTTCGTATCGGTGTCGGTATCGTCCAGGACGATGGAGCGCTCGACCGACAGCAGGCGGGAACCCTCCGGGCCATCGATCCAACGCGCCCGCAAGGGGCGCCCGGGCGGCGTGTCGACGGTGGGCAGGGCCTCGTCCCAGAGCGAGCGCGAGCGCAGCTGCTGGCGCCTGGGGCCGTCGATCTGCCAGTACAGGCCGCCATAGGGCTGCTCGAAGCGCGGATCGCCGGGCGTGGCCTCCAGCCCCATCGTTCCGTCGGCGTCCAGGCGGACCTCCGCGGCCAGCGCCTTCAGGTACAGGGTCAGTTCGGCGACCGCGCGCCGCTCCATCTGGCGATCGAAGATCAGCGTGAGCCCCACGCCCCCCGCCGCCAGCGCCAGCAGGATCATCAGCGCCGCGGCGCAGCCCAGCCGGACCAGCAGCGACCGGCGGTTCATCGCGCGTCGTCGGGAATCAGGTAGCCGTGGCCCCGCCGCGTCTCGATCAGGTCCACCCCCAGCTTGCGGCGCAACCGGGCGACCAGCGCCTCGATGGCATTGGTGTCGCGGTCGCTGCCGGTTTCGTAGATGTGCTCGATCAGTTCGCTCTGCGACAGCACGCGCCCCGGGTGGTGCAGGAAATAGGCCAGCAGCCGGTATTCCAGCGACGACAGCGTCATCGCGGTCCCATGCACGGTGACCAGCCGGGTGCGGGTGTCGATTTCCACCGGCCCGGCACGCAGGATGGCCGATGACTGCCCCGCCGCGCGCCGCGTGATCGCGCGCAGCCGGGCCAGCATTTCTTCCATCTGGAAGGGCTTGGCCAGGTAGTCGTCGGCGCCGGCGTCGATGCCCTCGACCTTGTCCCGCCAGCCGTCGCGCGCGGTCAGGATCAGCACGGGGGTGGCGATGTCCGCCGCGCGCAGCCGCTTCAGGACCGTCAGCCCATCCAGCTTGGGCAGGCCCAGGTCGAGCACGATGGCGTCATAGTCCTCGGTGCCGGCCCGGAACCACGCGGTTTCGCCGTCGGCCGCCTCGTCCACGGCATAGTGCGCGCGCTCCAGCCCGGTGCGGATGTCGGCCGCGATACGCGGCTCGTCTTCGACTACCAGTATGCGCATGTCTACTTGATCTTCAGGATTTCCAGGGTGCGGGCATCGATCTCGAGCTTCTTGCGCCGGCCGCTGGGCGGCAGCACCTTGACTTCATAGACCCAGATGCCGTCTTCGCGATCGAGCTCGATCTCAATGATATCGCCCGGCACCTTGTCGCGCACCACGCCCAGCACTTCGGACAACGGGCGGATCTCGCCATGCACCAGCGCCTCGCGCGCGCAGTCCTGGTCCCGCCTGCACCGGTCGTCGCGGGCCAGGGCCGGCGCCGCCGCGCAGGCAAGCGCCGCCGCGAGCAGGATGGCGGACAATCGGGGGAAGCGGATGAGGATTGCAGACATGGACGGCACACTAACAGTCGCTGGCTGATAAAACGCTGACATCGGCGGTCAGGAAGGCGGGGCGCGGGGTGGCTATTCTGCCAGCCATGGATCACCAACCCACACGAACGAGGACCGCCATGCGCATGCTGCCCACCCTGATCATCGCCCTTGCCGCCACCGCTTCCTACGCCACCGCCGCCCAGGCCGCCGACAAGTGCGCCTATGTGCCCCACGACCGCTGGGTCCCCATCGACCAGGCCATACGGAAGGCCGAATCGCTGGGCTATGAGGTGCGCGAGGTCGAACGGGACGACGGCTGCTGGGAAGTTTCCGGCTTCGACAAGAACGGCGCCAAGATCAAACTGTACCTGGATCCGGCCAACGGCGAGGTGGTCAAGCCCTCGGACTGGCTGCCGCGCAGGAGCCGCAAATGATGGCCTCCCAGACGCTTTGCCGCACTCTAGCCTCGAGGAAAGATGCCGTGAACCAGCCCGCGTTCTCCGATAGCAGCGACCCCGCCCTGTTCGACGTCCAGCATGCCCCCGGCACCATCGGCGCCGACGCCAGCCTGCGGGGCCGCATCGAATCGGCGCTGGCCGAACTCGGCCAAGCGCGCGAGGAATGCTTCGGCTACGCGGCCTATGGCGCCGTGGTGGCGGGCCTGAAGCGGGATTTCGCCATCCCCTCGTACGTGCCGTGGACGGACATCTGGAACTGGCCCGCCGATCGGGCCGGTGAAATCCTGAACTACCTGCGCGGCCGCCATGCCGAGACCCTGGGGCGGCCCGCGCAGCGGCGCTCAGCGTAAGGCGTAGTGCACCATGCGCGCCAGCGGCGGCTCGATGCCGTTCAGCACCCGGGCGGGCAGATTCAGCGGCTTGAGGAACATCTTCACGCTCATGTCGGCGCTGACGTTGCGCTGCACCAGGCGCCGGGTATCGGCACTGATACGCTCGACCCACGCCTTGTCGTTCGCGTGCTCGGGATGGCGATGGTTCAACACATGGCGGATGGCGCATTCGGCGTCGTCGTTGCGGATCTCCAGCAAGCGCCGGACCAGCGCGCCCAGCACTTTCACGCGTCCATTGCCTTCCAGCGTGTTGTAGCGGTTGAAATAAAGATAGAAGTACTTGTAGTGGCGGACCTCGTCCGTCCGGATGTTCGTGGTGATCTCGCGCAGCACGGGTTCGGCCGCGTATTCGGCCAAGCTGCGATAGAGCGTGGCGGTGCCCATTTCGACCACGCAGCGGGCGGCCAGCTCGAGGGCCCGCGTGGGTTCGAACTCCTCCAGCGTGCAACGCCGGGAATATTCACCGAAAAAGCTGTCGAACGCGGCCTGCCAGTCGAACTCCGGCCAGACGTGTCCGATGTAGGCTCGCAGCGCGCGGCCGTGCTGCAGTTCTTCCTGTTCCCAGTGCTGGCCCAGCCAGCCCGCCACGTCCTGGTCGTCCTGGTAATAACTCACCAGGTTGCGGGTATAGAGATCGGAACCGCTTTCTATGAACGAGGCGCTGCACAAGAGATAGAACAGCGTTTCGTCGTCCCGAACCAGATTCCGTTCGATGCGGTCAAGGTCGATATCCTCGAGCCGCCAAGGCATTTCCGTTGCAACAGCGTCCACCGAAAAATCTCCGAAGTGCGCAGTCCATCCTTGCAGCATAAGCCCAATCGGCTCTCGATTCGAGTCCCGACAGGCTTCCGGATGCATCCGGTCGGGGTTACTTTGTGTAATGCTTGTCGAGTTCGTTCACAGACAGCCTGGGGCGAATCTGTCACTGTTAACCCAAGCTGCGGCGCGACGGGCGATGCCGCCAGTACACGACTACGTACTATAGGGAGTCACTCATGAACAAGAATCTCATTGCCAAGCTGATGATCGGTGCTGCCCTGGTGGGCTCGGCAGCGGGGTGTGCCAGCTGGGACAGCATGTCCGGCCGCCAGAAGAGCACCGTAGTTGGCGCGGGCGTCGGCGGCGTGGCCGGTGCGGCCCTGACCGGCGGCGGCATCCTGGGCACCGTGGGCGGTGCGGCCATCGGCGGCGTGGTCGGCGACCAGGTCGGCAAGCGCCGCTGATCCCCAGGCCGGCCCTGGGCCGGCCCGATTCACGGCACAACAGCCCCGGCTCCTTCTGGAGATCCGGGGCTGTTGCATTTTTACGACAAGGTGTATCAGAGTGGCGTGGCGCCTATTCCGGCAGGATGTTGGCCGCCTTGACGACTTCGCGCCACTTGGCCAATTCCGCCTTCGACAGGTCGCCCAGCGCCGGCGCGGTCATCGGGCGCGGTGTCATGCCTTGCTTGAGCAGGGTGCCCCGCACGTCGTCTTTCTCCAGCAGCCGGTTGAAGGCGCCGTTGTAGCGCGCGACCAGCTCGCCCTTCATGCCCTTGGGCCCCCAGACCGCGTACCAGGCGTCCGCGTCGTAGCGGGGCAGCCCCACCGCCGCCAGCGGAGGAACCGCGGGGTAGGCGGGATCCTGCTCGCGCCGGGACGCGCCCAGGATGACCAGGCGCTTCTCCTGCTGCATGGGCACGGCGACGTGCATGGGCTGGAACATGGCCTTGATATGGCCGGCCAGGAGGTCGGTCGTGGCGCCGGCCGAGCCCTTGTAGGGCACGTGCACCATGTTCAGTCCGAGCTGCGAGACGAGCATTTCCATGCACAGGTGATGGAAGGTGCCCTTGCCCGGCGAGCCGTAGTTGACCGTGCCGGGATGCCGCCGGACATATTCGATGAACTGGGCCAGCGTCGTCACGCCCAGCGACGGATGCACGCACAGCGCGAAGTTGGTCGATCCCAGCATGGCAATGGGCGTGAAGCTGTCGATGACGTCGAACGGCACCGAGGCATAGACCAGCGGCAGCGTGAGCGCCGTGTTCGTGCTGAACGCGATCGTGTGGCCGTCGGGCGCGGCTTTGGCGACCGCCCCCAGGCCGATGATGCCGGAGGCGCCGGGCTTGTTCTCCACCACGAAGGTGCGGCCGGTCTGCTCGGCCAGCCGGGGCGAGAACAGCCTCGCGCATAGGTCGGGGGTGGTGCCCGGCGTGAAGGGCACCACCACCTGCACGATCTTGTCCGCCAGGCCCAGGTCGTCTCCCGCGGCGATCAGGCGGCCCGGCACGAATGCGCCCGCCGCCAGCGTGGCAACGAACGCCCGGCGTCCGGAAAGGGTTGCGGAATCCTGCATGCTTGTCTCCTCGTTCTCTGTTCGGGGTCGTGGCGCCGGCAGCCGCCGGCTATTGGATTTCGTTGGCCCGCCGCACGCTGGCGATCATGGACGAATTGATCAGATACTGGCGATGGGCCTGGGCGTCGGCCACGGTGGCGCGCAACTCGTCCAGGCGCTCGCGCCGGACCTGCGGGTCGCGTTCTTCCAGCAGCCGCTTGTTGCGTATCGTGATGGCCTGCACGTATTCGACGTTCACCGTGCGCCGCTGGCGGTGGTAGCGGTCGAGCAGGTCGTCGGGCGCGCCGTGCAGCATGACCTCGGCCAGCTTGCCGGTCAGATTCATCGCATCGTGGATGCCGCTGTTCAAACCCATCCCGCCCAGCGGATTGTTCACATGGGCGGCGTCGCCGGCCAGGAACACCCGGCGGTCCCGGAAATCCTTGGCGACCCGCTGGTGGACGCGATAGACGCTCTTGTAGGGAATGTCGTAGTCCTGATCCGGGGACAGGAAGCCCTTGATCTTGCCCTGCACGAAATCCGGCGCCAACACCTCGGCTTCGTCCATGCCCGCGGCGATGGGGAAGGCGATGCGCCAGATCGGCGGCGGCCCGTCGTGGGGCTGGATGAAGATCGCGCTCCATTCGTCCGGATCGGCGATGTACGCATTGCCGGTATAGCCCTGCTCGCGCAGGTCGTAGCGCGTGGCGAACACCAGGAAGCGCTCCGGCCAGGTGAAGCCCTCGAACTCGGTGTCCATGGTCTTGCGCACGATGCTGCGCGCGCCGTCCGCGCCGATCAGGTAGCTCGCGCGGATCTCCTGCCGTCCGTCGGGCCCGGCGACCTGCACGGTGACGCCGTCGGCGTCCTGCTCATAGCCGGCGCACTCGTGCGCGAACAACAGGCGCACGTTGCGGTGCTCGCGCAGCGCCTCGGCCACGATGGCCGACAGCTTGTGCTGTTCCACGTGCAGGCGGAAAGGGTACGGCGTCAGGTCGGCGATCATGCCCAGGTCGAACTGGGCTACCAGACCGTCCTTGCGGTCGCGGATCTGCCATTCGGGCACGCGCAGCGCGCGCGAGCGCAGGGTCTCGCCGATGCCCAGCGTGTCGAGCATCTCGACCGTGGGCGGATGGAAAGTGCCGGCCCGCAGGTCCTGGGGAATATGGTCCTCGCTTTCGAGGACGACGACGTCCACGCCCTTCTGCGCGAGCGACAGGGCAGCCACCAGCCCCACGGGGCCGGCGCCGGAAATGACGACAGGATGCTGTTGCATGATTCGGTTCTAAATGACTGGAATGATTCGAATACGGGGCGGCCGGTCAGTCCCGGCTTTCGCGCCACAGGCCCAGCAGTTCCTGGACCGGACGGTCCGAGAAACTGAACAGGACCGACGGTTCCCGCGCCACCAGCCGATGCGCGGTCCAACTGGGGATGACAAAGACGTCGTTGGGCTCGGCCACGAAGACGCGATCGTCCAGGACGGCCTCGACCCGGCCTTCGAGCACCGTGAACACCGTGCCCGACGAGCAGCGATAGGACGCCGTGGAGAAATCCCTGGGCAGCAGCTGCGCGTAGGCGCCCATGGTCGGCATGGGCGAGCCGCCGGTAAGCGGGTCCACGTAGCGCAGCTTGTAGCCGTGATGCGGGTCGGGCGCGCCCGCGGCCTGCATGCCCAACAGCGACTCGCGCGTACGCTCGTACGGATAGCAGAACAGCGGCGAAGCGCGGTTGGCCGGCGGCGTCCAGTCCACGGGGGCAAGCCCGTTGCCGTAGCGCAGCAGGCTGTCGCCCACCGGACGCCGCAGCTCCTGGCGGTCCTCGGACGAAGCCTCGGCGAAGCTGGCGTCCAGCATGGCGACCAGTTGCACGTCCAGCCCGTCGAGCCAGATCATCGGGGTGTCGCTGTCGTTGCCGTGGTCATGCCAGGTCCATGACGGCGTGGTGACGAAATCGCCGCGCCGCATGATGGTCTTTTCGCCCTCCACCGAGGTATAGGCGCCGCTGCCCTCCAGAATCAGGCGCATCGCGGCCTGGCTGTGCCGATGGGCGCGCGCCACCTCGCCCGGCAGGATGGCCTGCAGGCCGGCGTACAGCGAGGTCGTGATGGCGGCCTTGCCCCGCAGCCCGGGGTTCTCGAGGATGAGCACCCGGCGCTCGGCTTCCTCGGCGGTGATGAGCGAGGTCGCCTCGGTCAGGTAGGGCCGCACCTTGCCGTACGACCAGTGGGCCGGCTGGCAATCGGAACGCGGCGTGCGCGTGACCAGGTTGTGCAGCTGTTCCCACAGCGGCGCGAGATTGTCGGCGCCGATGCGGGCGTAGAACGCTTCGCGCTCCGCCCGCGTCGCGGCCGCTGCCGGTTCTTGCCTGGAATCGTTCATGTGTCTCCTCCACCCTGCGGCGTTACGGCCGTTCAGCGCACCGCCACGTCCATCTCGCCCAGGCCCTCGATACGGGCATGCATGACGTCGCCCGGCTGCACCGTGTTCACGCCCTCCGGCGTGCCGGTCATGATGACGTCGCCCGGGTAAAGGGTGTAGACGTGCGAGGCCACCTCGATCAGTTCGGCGATACCCGTGATCAGGTCGCGCGTGTTGGCGCGCTGGCGCGGTTCGCCGTTGACCTCGATCGAGAAATCCAGGTTGCCCGGATCGGCGATCTCGTCCGCCGTCACCAGCCACGGCCCCAGCACGGTGTAGCTGTCCGCCGACTTGCGATAGCTACGGTCCTCGGTGCCTCGCACCGTCATATCCAGGCCAATGCAATAGCCGGCCACGTAAGCCATGGCGTCGGCGGCCGGGATGTCCTTGCCCTGCTTGCCGATCACCACCGCCAGTTCCACCTCGTGGTCGTTGCGCCGGCCGGGGAAGGCGATGCGCACGCCCTGGCTCGCGCCCACGACCGACTGCGCCGACTTCAGGAATACCCCGAACTTGGCGACGGGGCTCTTGAAACCCTCGTAGTGGGCGATGTGCACGTTGTTGTGGATCTGGGCATCGGCCAGCGACTCGTCCACGTGGGCGTGGTAGTTCAGCGGCGCGGCGATGACCTTGGACGGCGTGGCGACCGGGCTCAGCAGCCGGACGTCGGCCAGGCGGCGCGTGGCGGCGCCTGCCTTGGCGGCCTGGAGGGCAGGCATCAGTTCGCCCAGCCGCTCGATGAACAGATCGCCGGGCGGCACCGGCCAGGCCAGCGCGGGCAGTTGGTCTTTCACGGACGACACGTCGTAGACGGTGTCTCCTTCCACGAGGCCGATCCGGCCTTCGTCGTAGCGGCAAATCTTCATTGCATCTCCGGTGCCGCCGGACGGCGGCCGTTCTTAATTTTGAGCATGTTCAATTTTAGGGAGAGCGGAGGCCGCTAGTCAAGGCGAATGAATCCCGGCGAGACGCACATCGCGGACGATTGCGCATCCCCGTTTTGGAGGATGTGGCGGAAAGAACGGCTCCCTCATACTCGGCGCATCTACAACATGCGCGGCGGAACCGCGCTACTTCCTGGGGGGGAACCCGACATGAACATGATCATCAAGACGGCTGGATCCATTCTTGCCCTATCCATTCTCGCCGCCTGTGGCGGCGGCGACGGGGGCAGCAGTTCGGGCAGCGGCGGCTCCGGAGGAGGTTCGGGCGGCGGATCCGGGGGCGGTACTCCCCTGCCCAAATACACCAAGCAGCAAATGGAATGGGCCAGCCACGAAAGCGCCTATACAACGCTGGGCGTCACGGAAATCGCCACGCTCCTGGCCAATGCCGCCCTCGATTCCACCGTGGTCGAAGAGACCTCCCATACCGAGAATTGCGCGCGCGTCGGCGACGCCGCCCCGGGCACGGTCACCGCGACCTTCCCCAATGCCGGCCCCGACCACGTGCTCGCCAATGGCGAGTTCGTCACGCTGGATTTCAAGAACTGCGAGTTGCGCGCCTACGACATGATGCTGCACGGCCAGGTCAAGGTCACGTTCAGCGGGATCAGCGGCGACTACCGGGACCTCAGGGCAAAGTTCGCCGTCACGGCCACCATGCCGCTGGATAAGCTGCTGCTGGACGGCTCCGAAACTCTCAACGGAACCCTGGTCTTCACCCGCAACCTCGATCGCAAGGGAACATCGACCCGCGACGATGACGTGGAGACGATGAAGGTCAGTACCGCGCAGCTCGACATCTCGCGCAGCGAGGGCGGCAAGGCCTATGCCACGAAGATCAAGGACTACAGCACGGAACGCCATATCGAGAACCCGGCGGACTTCACCGTTTTCAGCAGCGCCAGCTATGGCGCATCGGGCACCGACCCCCTGCTCGGCACGTACGATCATAAGGTCAGCCTGACGACGCCGGTCCGGTACGAGAACCTCGACGAGATCGTCGTCGGATCCGGTGCCTTCAAGACGGTCACCCCGGCGGAAACCATCACGACGACCTTCTCCTCTCCCAGTAGCGGCGGATCCCAGGTGAAGATCGAATCGACCTCGGGGATCTCGTCGACCATGACGTACGAGCAATACGACGATCTCTGAACGCCCACTGCGCTTCCAGGCATCTCCCGCAAAGCGGCCCGGCTTTCCTCCGGGCCGCTTTGCGCTTCAAACGGGACTTTAGTCCAATGTGCCGCGCCATCGGCGCTGGCAAGATGCCCCCAGCTATTTCCATCGGGGGCACCATGAAACCAGGATTGACGACCGCCGGCGCGCTGGCGCTGACCACGCTGTTGGGTGCATGCGGAGGGGGCGACGGAGACGCAGGCAAGGATGGCGGCGGCGCTCCTGCACCGATGAGCCAGGCCGAACTACGCTCGTTCGCCGGCGGAGCCTACGAAACGGGCCTGTTCCTGCCCTACTTCGCAACGGGCGCCATCAACAGCCTGCTCGACCACGTCGGCGACGGCATGCCCGAAGGGCCGCTGCCGTGTGCGGACGGGCAAGGCAGCCGCACATCGGTCTACGCCGACGCCGATCACGACGGCCAGATCAGCGCCGGGGATTCGTTGACGATAGAGATGACCAATTGCGCCACGCGCGGCCTGGGCGACGCGCTGAACGGGCGGGTCAGGATCGCGGTAAAGGACATACAGGGCGACATCCTGAACGCGTTCAACACCGTGGGCGTTTTCACCCTGGAGGTCCCGGAGCTGAAACTGTCGGCCAGCGAATCCATGTCGGGCACGCTGCAGGTCCGGTTCGAGCAGACCACCCATGACGTCCCCGAGGCCTCGGCCAAGCTCGAAGACGTCGAGGAGACCGTCGGAGTCAGCCAATCCGGCGGCGATTTCAAGCTGCGCTACACGGAAGGCGGCAAGGACTATGAACAGGCCATCAACGGGTACGGCAGCGAGTCGCACTTCCTGTACGCGACCGGCACGGAACGCTACACCGTCCTGCGGTTCGCCCATCGCGGACAAGGCGCCACCCTGGGCGCCTTCGACTACCGCATGGCGCTGGTCGACCCGCTGGTCTCCGTCTATGCCAAGGACGGCAGCACCCCGGGCCCGATAGCCGGCCGCTACACCGTGGAGACGCGCGGGGAAACGATCACGACGACCTTCAGCAGTCCGGCCGCTGACACCAGCGACGTACGGATCGAGTCCTCGTCCGGCGTGAGCTGGAGCGGCTCGTCGAGCGACGAGGCCGATCTCTGAGCTCCACGCGCTAAGAACGTCGATTACTTCAGCGGCTTGAACCGCACCCGCTTGGGCTTGGCGCCTTCCTCGCCCAGGCGGTTCTTCTTGTCGGCCTCGTACTCCTGGTAGTTGCCGTCGAAGAACACCACTTGCGAGTCGCCCTCGAAGGCCAGGATGTGGGTGGCGATCCGGTCCAGGAACCACCGGTCGTGGCTGATCACCATGACGCTGCCGGCGAACTCCAGCAGGGCATCCTCCAGCGCGCGCAGGGTTTCCACGTCCAGGTCGTTGGACGGCTCGTCCAGCAGCAACAGGTTGCCGCCGGCCAGCAGGGTCTTGGCCAGGTGGAGCCGGCCGCGTTCGCCGCCCGACAGATTGCCGACGGTCTTGTTCTGGTCCCCGCCCTTGAAGTTGAAGCGGCCCAGATAGGCACGCGACGACATCTCGAAGCGCCCCACCGTCAGGATGTCGGCGCCGTCGGCCACGGCGTCGAACACGGTCTTGCCGTCTTCCAGCGCGTCGCGCGTCTGCTCGACATAGGCCAGCTTGACGGTGCCGCCGCGCACGACCTCGCCGCTGTCGGGCTGCTCCTTGCCGGCGATCATGCGGAACAGCGTCGACTTGCCTGCGCCGTTGGGGCCGATGATGCCGACGATGGCACCGGCCGGCACCTTGAAGCTGAGATCGTCGATCAGCAGGCGGTCGCCATAGCCCTTGCTGACGTTCTTGAACTCGATGACCTCATTGCCCAGGCGCTCGGCCACGGGGATGAAGATCTCGGAGGTCTCGTTGCGCTTCTGGTATTCGTGCGAGCTGAGCTCCTCGAAGCGGGCGATACGCGCCTTGGACTTGGCCTGGCGCGCCTTGGGGTTCTGGCGCACCCACTCCAGTTCCTTCTTGATGGTCTTCTGGCGGGCGGACTCGTTGGCCTCTTCCTGCTTGAGGCGGTCGTCCTTCTGCTCCAGCCAGGAGCTGTAGTTGCCCTTCCACGGAATGCCGTGGCCACGGTCCAGTTCCAGGATCCATTCGGCGGCATTGTCCAGGAAGTAGCGATCGTGGGTCACCGCCACCACGGTACCCGGGAACTTCTGCAGGAACAGCTCCAGCCAGTCCACGCTTTCCGCGTCCAGGTGGTTGGTGGGCTCGTCCAGCAGCAGCATGTCGGGCTTGGACAGCAGCAGGCGGCACAGCGCGACGCGGCGCTTCTCGCCGCCCGACAGGTGGCCCACCACCGCGTCCCAGGGCGGCAGCCGCAGGGCGTCGGCGGCGATCTCGAGCTGGTGCTCGATGTCGTCGTTGCCGCTGCCGCTGCCCGCCGCGATGATGGCCTCGAGCTCGGCCTGCTCGGAGGCCAGCGCGTCGAAGTCGGCATCGGGCTCGGCATAGGCCGCGTAGACCTCGTCCAGCCGCTTCTTGGCGGTGAACACGCCGCCCAGTCCCGTCTCGACCGCTTCACGCACGGTGTGCGCGGGATCCAGCTGAGGCTCCTGCGGCAGGTAGCCGATGCTCAGGTTGGCCATGGGGCGGGCTTCGCCCTCGATGTCCTGGTCCACGCCGGCCATGATCTTGAGCAGCGTGGACTTGCCGGAACCGTTCAGGCCCAGCACGCCGATCTTGGCGCCCGGGAAGAACGACAGCGAGATGTCGCGCAGGATCTGCCGCTTGGGCGGCACGATCTTGCCGACGCGATTCATGGTGAAGACGTATTGGGCCATGGATGGACGAACGAAAAGGAAAAAATGGGCGCGGGGCCGGCTTGGCCGGCCCCGCCATGACGAAGCAGACAGTGTAGGCCGGTTCGCGCGGGAAAGGCGAACCGGTGCCGGCGCTATTCCAGCTTGATGCCGGCCTGCCGGATGATGTCGCGGTTGTTGTCGTACTCGGCGCGGATCAGGCGCGCGAACGCCGCGGCGCTGCCGCCGGTGGGCACGTTGTCGCTGTCCACCAGGCGCGCCCGCAGGTCCGGCTGCGCCAGCGCCTTGTTGATCTCGGCGTTCAGCCGGGCCAGCACCGCCTCGGGCGTGCCCGCCGGCGCGAAGACGCCGAACACCGACATCAGGTTGGCCTTGGGAAAACCGGCTTCCGCGAAAGTCGGCACGTCGGGCAGCGAATCGATCCGCTCGGGCGCCCCCACGGCCAGCGGCCGCAGCTTGCCGGCCTTGATGTGGCCGTTCAGCACCGGGCCGAGGTTGGTGGACAGCAGCTCGAACTGGCCGCCCAGCGCATCGTTCTGCTGCTGGCCGCCCCCCTTGTAGGGAATGTGGGTGATGTCCACGCCGGCCGCGCGCTTGAACTGCTCCAGCGTGATGTGGCCGACCGTGGCCAGGCCGGAGGTGCCCCAGCGCAGCGCACCCGGGCGGCTGCGCGCCTGCTCGACCACGTCGGCCAGGCTCTTGCCCTGGAACGCCGGCGTGCCCAGCAGCACCACCGGCGAATACATCACGCTGGCGACCGGCGCAATGTCCTTGAACGGATCGTAGTTGACCCGGCCCAGCAGCGGATTCAGGGACAGCGGGCTGATCGAGGAAAAGCCGACCGTGTAGCCGTCGGGCGCCGCCTTGGCGACCGCGTCCATGCCCAGCGTGCCGCCGGCGCCGGCCTTGTTCTCGACGATGACGGTCGTGCCGAGCTGGCCGCCCAGCTTGTCGGCCAGGGCGCGCGACACGATGTCGCTGACCCCGCCGGGCGGATAGGCGACGATGATGCGCACGGGCTTGGCGGGCCAGGTCTGGGCCGTGGCGGCGGTGCCGGCCAGCGCCAGCAGGCCGGCGCACAGGGGAAGCAGGATACGGTTCATGGTGGTGACGAGGAAGCGGCCGCGACGAAAGCCCCCGGGCGGCGCGCCGGCGCGGCCCGGCGGACGGTGTCCATTGTAGTGGAGTGCCGCGGCCCGGCCCTTGGTATGCTGTGCTCCAGGACGACTACCCGTAAGCGACGCCATGCTGCCCTTCGACTGGAATTTCCCCTATCCCTCGCAGAAGATGCCGCTGCTGGCGGCCAACGCCGTCAGCACCAGCCAGCCGCTGGCCTCGCAGGCCGGCCTGCGCATGCTGTACGAAGGCGGCAACGCCGTCGATGCCGCGCTGGCGGCCGCCATGGTGCTGACCGTGGTCGAGCCGGTCATGAACGGCATAGGCGGCGACCTGTTCGCCATCATCTGGCACGAGGGGCGCCTGCACGGCATCAACGCCAGCGGCCGCTCGCCCGCCGCCTGGACCCTGGACCACTTCCGCGGCCGCGCGACCATGCCCGTCACCGGCTGGGACGCCGTCACGGTGCCCGGCCAGGTCGCCGGCTGGCGCGCGCTGTCCGAACGCTTCGGCAAGCTGCCTTTCGAACAACTGGTCCAGCCCGCGCTGCACTACGCCAGGGAAGGCTTCCAGGTCACGCCGCAGATCGCCCGCCTGTGGGCCCGCCAGGCCCCCAACCTGGCCAAGGAGCCCGGCTTCGCCGAGGCCTTCTTCCGCGACGGCCGCACGCCCCAGGCCGGCGACCGCTGGCGCTTCCCCGAACAGGCCGACACCCTGGCCGACATCGCCCGGACCGGCGGCGACAGCTTCTACCGCGGCGCGCTGGCGCAGAAGATCGTCGACTTCGCGCAACGCACCGGCGGCGCGATGACCCTGGCCGACCTGGCCGCCCACGAAGTGCAGTGGGTCGAACCCCTGCGCCAGGACTTCCGCGGCTACACCCTGCACGAAATCCCCCCCAGCGGCCAAGGCATCGCCGCCCTGGCCGCGCTGGGCATGCTGGACCGCCTGGACCTCGAAGGCATGGGCCTGGACAGCCCCGCCATGTACCACGCCATGATCGAGGCCATGAAACTGGCCTTCTCCGACCTGCACGAACACATCGCCGACCCCGCCGCCATGCGCCTGGGCCTGGCCGACCTGCTGGATCCGGCCTACCTCGCCCGGCGCGCCGCCCTGATCGACCCCGCCCGCGCCGGCACCCCCACCGCCGGCACCCCCAAGCTGGGCGGCACCGTCTACCTGGCCGCCGCCGACGCGGACGGCACCATGATCTCGTTCATCCAGTCCAACTTCCAGGGCTTCGGCTCGGGCGTCGTGGTCCCCGGCACCGGCATCTCGCTGCACAACCGCGGCATCGGCTTCAACCTGCGCCCCGGCCACGTCAACTGCGTCGCCCCGGCCAAGAAACCGATGCACACCATCATCCCTGGCTTCGTCACCCGCAACGGCCAGCCCGTCATGGCCTTCGGCGTCATGGGCGGCTCGATGCAGGCCCAGGGCCACATGCAGATGCTGGTGCGCCTGGGCGCCTTCGGCCAGAACCCGCAAGCCATGAGCGACGCCCCGCGCTTCCGCGTGGAACCCGGTGAAGTCCGCCTCGAAGCCCACACCCCCACCGCCGTCGTCGACGGCCTGCGCAAGCTGGGCCACACCGTCGAAGTCTCGGAACGCCACAGCCTGGACTTCGGCACCGCCCAACTGATCTACCGCAGCGACGAAGGCTATATCGCCGCCTCGGACTCCCGCCGCGACGGCCAGGCCGTCGGGTACTAGGGCCTGTTCACACCCCCGCCCGGGGCCTCGGCCCCGGTGACCTCTTCCTCCTCCACCTCCCGGCTCTCCAACCGGACCAGCCGGCTTCCCACCTTCCGCAACGGCCCCAACACGCCCCCGATCAACCCCAGCTGCGTCAGCACCAACCGGTGCCCGTCATCGGCGTCATCCTCGGGCAGTTGCTCCAGCGCCCGCGCCAAGGCCCCTTCCTCGTCGCTGCTGGCCGCCAGCCCGCCCTTCCCCGCCAACCCCGCCGCGATCCCGTCCAGCGCCTCGATCACCCCCATCGTCATCCGCGCGATCTGTGCATCGCTCGCATGGTCCGACAGGCTTTCCCGATGCGCTCCCAGCCCCGACAGATAGTTCAGCAAGGTGTGCGACAACGTCAGGAACCGCAGCCCCGCGTCCGCGTCCCGCCGGAAATGCCCCGGCTCGGCCAACATGTTCGACATCGCCATCGACAGGGCCGCATCCGCGTTATGCGCATTGCGCCGCGCCAGCCGATAGGCCAGGTCGTCGCGCTTGCCCGTCTCGTACTGGATCATGATCTCGCGCAGATACCGGCTGTTCGCGGCCAGCGCCTTGGCCGCCATCTGCGTCAGCCGGCGCCCCTGCCAGTCCGGCATCACCACCAGCACGGCCAGCCCCGCGATCCCCGCGCCGATCAACGTATCCACCAGGCGCGGCACAAACAGGTCGTAGCCGTTGCCGATCTGGTTGAAACACAGCAATACCAGCACCGTGATCGCCGCCGTTCCGATCATGTAGCGCGTGGAACGCGTCGCGAAGAACGCCACCCCCGCCACCACCGCGAACAGCGCCTGCACCAGCAGGCTGGAGAACAGCTTGAACAGCACCCAGCCCACCAGCAGCCCCAGCACCGTCCCCAGCACCCGCTGCACCAGCCGGGTACGCGTGGCGCCATAACTGGGCGCGCAGACGAACAGCGTCGTCAGCACGATCCAGTAGCCCTGCTGCGGATGGACCAGGTGCAGCATCCCGTAGCCCGCCGCCATTGCCAGCGTCAGCCGCACGGCATAACGGAACACCGGCGCCCCCGGCGTCAATTGCAGCCGCACCCGGTCGAACGCCTCGCCCACCGACTGCGGTGAGCGATCCAGCAGACTGTTGTCCTGCTGCTGCTCGTCCAGCTTGTCGGGATTGCTCGCGCTGCCCAGCCGCCGGTCCAGCTCAGCCAGATTGGCCGACAGCGCCCCCACCGACCGCAGCAACCGCGCCCACTCCGGGCGGCCCTGCCGGCGCAGATAGTCCAGCGAGGCGTCCAGGTCGGCCCGGGCCTGCCGCGCGTCGTCTCCCGCATCGAAGGGCTGGCGCATCCGGATCGCCCGCGCCAGCCGGCGGCAGGCCTGCCCTTGCAGGCCCAGCAGCCGCTGGCAGCGGAACATGATGTCGCTGTGGAAGAAGGCGTCGGCCAATTCGTCATAGGGGTAGTGCGAAGAACTGGCGCGCTCGTGCACGTCCTGCGCGATGAAATACAGCCGCAGATAGCGCGCCGTCTTGCGGCCCGGCCGGCTCTGGCCCAGGCGGCTGAAAATGCTCTCCTTGGCCGCGTTCAGCGCCACCACCACCTTGCCGTTGAGCTGCGCCAATTCCAGCCGGCGCGCCTCCAGGTCGATGCCGCGCACGGGCTCGAACAGCGAGGCCTTCAGCAGCAGGTAGTCTCCCAGCACGGCATACAGCCGCGCCAGCCGCTGCTGCACCGGCTGGTGCACGAACAGCGCCGCCCACAGCACCGACAGCAGGCCGTACCAGGCCGCCCCGGCCATCAGCAGCGCCGGCTCGTGCCAGAAACCGCCCTCGCCGCGGCCCTGCTCCACCCCTATGGTGGTGTAGATGGCCAGGGTCAGCGTCGCATACCCGATGGCGCGGTAGCGCTCGCCGATGGCCCCCAGCATGGTCAGGCAGAACGTGGACAGCACCATCCCCGCCAGGAACAGCCACGGATAGGAAAACAGCGCCTTGACGGCGATGGCCGCCACGGCGAAGCAGGCCAGCGTGACGGCCTGGGCCAGCAGCCGGCCGCGCCAGTTATCGTCGGTCTCGGCCAGCGCGCAGGCGATGACGCCCAGGAAAGCCGGAATGACCAGGTCCATCCTGTCGTGCCACCCGCACAGCGCCATGACGCTGGCCAGGGCGATGAACACGCGCAGGCTGTAGACGAAGGTGTCGTGCGCCCAGAGGCGGCGCAGGGTATCGGGAATGGAAGCGGGACGCATCGATGCAGCGGGGGGACAGACAGACGTAACTATCGCATGCAGGACTCGTGCCAGGGTGCCCGACGCACAACGGCCGGCCCGGATAACGCGGACTTCGCGCCACCTGGCCACGCCCGGGGACATGCGATAATCAAGGCCGGCGGGTGCCTTTCCGCGCCCGGCCATCGCATCTGTGCAGCCCAGGCCCATGAAACAATACCTCGACCTCGTCCAATCCGTCCTCGACAACGGCTCGTGGCAAGTGAACAGAACGGGCATCCGCACCCTCAGCCTGCCCGGCGCCTCGCTGCGATTCGACCTGCGGCAGGGATTCCCGGCCGTCACCACCAAAAGGCTGGCGTTCAAGTCCGCCATCGGCGAACTGGTGGGTTTCCTGCGCGCGTCGCGCAGCGCCGCGGAATTCCGCGAACTGGGCTGCAAGGTCTGGGACCAGAACGCGAACGAGAACGCGCAATGGCTGGCCAACCCCTATCGCGAAGGCGACGACGACCTGGGCCCCGTCTACGGCGTCCAGTGGCGCCAATGGCCTGCCTACAAGGTGCTGGACGCATCGCGCGCCGCCCAGTTGCAGGACGCCCTGGGCCGCGGCTATGCCCGCGTGGCCGAGTTCGACGAGGACGGCGCGCGCAAGGTGTTGCTCTACAAGGCCGTCGACCAACTGCGCCAGTGCCTGGACACCATCCACGACAACCCCGGCGACCGCCGCATCCTTTTCCATGGCTGGAACTGGGCGCAAATCGAGGAAATGGCGCTGCCGCCCTGCCACCTGCTCTACCAGTTCCTGCCCAACGCGACCACGCGCGAGATCTCGCTGTGCCTGTACATCCGGTCCAACGACATCGGCCTGGGCACGCCGTTCAACCTGACCGAGGGCGCCGCGCTGCTGCACCTGGTCGGCCGGCTGACCGGCTACCAGCCGCGCTGGTTCAGCTATTTCATGGGCGATGCCCACATCTACGAGAACCACCTGCCGATGCTGCGGGAGCAACTGACCCGCACGCCCTTCCCCGCGCCGCAGTTGGCCTTGTCCGACCGCATCCCCGACTACGCCGTCACCGGCAAGTACGAGCCGGAATGGCTGGAGCGCGTGGAGCCGGGCGACTTCTCGCTGGTCGGATACGAACACCACGCGCCGCTGACGGCGCCCATGGCCGTCTAGGGCCTGTTCACTCGGGCGCCAGCCCGGCCGCCTTCACGCCCTCGCGCCACCGGGCCAGGTCCGCCTGGATCTGCTCGGCATAGCGCCTGGGCGTCGTGCCTTCCGGCGCCAGGCCCAGCCCCTCCAGTTGCCGCGCGACGTCCGGCAGCTTCACGATGGCCGCGATCTCGCCCTGCAGCTTGTCGATGATCGCCTGCGGCGTCCCGGCCGGCGCCATCATCCCGTACCAGGAATTGATCTCGTAGTCCGGAAACCGCTCGGCAATGGCCGGCAACTCCGGCTGCAACGTCGACCGCTGGCGCGTGCTGACCGCGATGCCGCGCAACTGCCCGCTTTTCAGATACGCCACCGCCCCCGAGATGTTCAGGAACGCCATGTCGATCTGCCCGCCCAGCATGTCGGTGATGACCGGGGCCGCGCCTTTGTAGGGCACGTGCAGCAGCTCCACGCCCGCCTTCTTGCCCAGGATCGCCCCCGCCAGGTGCGTCGTGCTGCCCGGCCCCACCGAGCCATAGGACAGCTTGCCGGGATGCGCCTTGGCATAGGCGATGAGTTCGCCCAGGTCATGAATGGGAAGCTGCGGCCGGACCACCAGCACCAGGGGCGCCGACACGACCTGGGTGATGGGCGCCAGGTCCTTCACCGGGTCATAGGGCATGTCGCGTTGCAGCGCCGGGCTGATGGTGATCGGTCCCACGTGCGAGAACAGCAGGGTGTAGCCGTCCGGCCTGGCCCGGGCGACCATTGCCGAGCCGATCACGCCATTGGCGCCGGCGCGGTTCTCGACCACGAACTGCTGCCCCAGGCGCTCGGACAATTTCTGCAGGATGGGACGCGCCACCGCATCGGCCGGGCCGCCGGGCGTCCAGGGGTTGATGACGGTGACCGGACGAACCGGGTAGGACTGGGCCAGGGCGCTGCCGGCAACCAGCAGCCCGGCGGCCAGCGCCGCCCATGGCCGGCGCGATGGGCGGCGCGCGGAATCGATCGACATGACAGGTCTCCTTGATCGTTGTTCGCGTCCCGCGTTCAGCACTCGGGAATCCGGGAGCCGAGCTCCGACACGCCGTAGAACTGCAACACCTGCTCGAAGCGGCGCGGATCCGGCGACTGGTGGAAATAGCCATGGTCGCTGGGCCGCATGCCGCTCAGGCGGCGCAGGTCCACCATCATCTCGGCCATCTTGAAGGAGACGGCCAGCCCGTCGACCACGGTCGCGCCACCTATCCGGTCGACGCCCGCCTTCGACAGCAGCAGGTTCATCGGCATTTCCCCCGGCACGATGACATCGGCCCCGGTCTCCCGCACCAGCTTCTCGCCCTGCTCGACGATGCGGGCCACCACGGCGTCGCGCCGCGACGGATCCATGTGCCCGGCCAGCACGTCCTTGAAGGACACGCCCGCGTGCTCGATGCCGGCGAAGCGGTTCTCCAATCCCCAGTGGCGCAATTGCTCGGGCCAGAAGTCCAGCCGCTCTTTGATGAAGAACAGCATGCCGGCGCGCCGGCCGTACAGGCCCGCGAGATTGAACGCGGCTTCGCCGTAGCCGACCACGGGGATGTCGACGATGGTCCGGATCTCGCGCGCCATCGGGCCGGCGATGCTGGCCAGCACCATCGCGTCGAAGCCCTGTTTCTGCGCTTCGCGCGCCGCGGCCAGCCATTGCAAGCCGTGCATCCAGTACAGCACGCCGTAGGCCAGGTCCGAGCCCGGGTAGTCGCTGGTGTAGGTGCCGGGTATCTGCCCGTGTAGCACGACCTCGGTGTCGGGCCGGACGACCTCGCCGATGCGCAGCTTGAGCGCGTCGGCATAGGCCGGCAGGTCCTGCAGTACGGTAAAGCTCTGATGCCAGATGCGCATGATGGTTGCTCCGTGGGGATCAGGGGGTGGAAGCCTCGCGCTGGCGCGCCCACTCGCGCAGGACGTGGCGCTGCAGCTTGGAACCGTTGGCCGCCGTATGGTAGGGCAGCTCGTCGACGAAATAGACGGCCCGCGGCGTCTTGAAATTGGCGATGCGCGCGCGGCACCAGGCGATCAGTTCGTCCGCGTCCGCCGGCATGCCCGGACGCAGCCGGACGAAGGCCACGGGCACCTCGCCCAGCCGCGGATCGCTGCCGGCCGCGACCGCGACGTCGGCGATGGCCTCGTGGGTCCGCAGCAGCCCTTCGACCTCCTGCGGCGCGACGTTGAAGCCGCCCACCTTCAGCATGTCCTTGAGCCGGCCCACGTAGAACAGGAAGCCGTCCCCGGTCCGCACGCCCAGGTCGCCGGTATGGAACCAGCCGCCGCGAAACGCCGCGGCGGTGGACTCGGGATCGTTGTAGTACCCCCGCATGACCGTGGGCCCGCGCACCACGATCTCGCCTTCCTCTCCGGCCGATCTGTCCAGGCCTGACTCGGGGTCCACGACGCGAACCTCGACGCCCTCGGCCACGCGTCCGCCCGCCTTCACGCTCACCTCGAACGCATCGTCCAGGCGGTTGTACAGGATCATGGGATTGGTCTCGGTCATGCCGTAGGCATGGATGAAACGATGGATGCCCAGCCCGGGACCCATCTCGCGCGCCAGCGCCTCGTCCAGTCCCGCGGTGAAGGCGATGGTGGCCCGGCGTTCGGGCTCCTCGCCCGCGGGATTGCGCCGGCACGCCGCCATCAGCTCGCGGATCTGCACGTCCACACCGTGGATCACGGTGCACTGCTGCGCACGCAGCAGCTCGGCCGCTTCGTCCGGCCGGTAGCTGTCCTGGAAAACCAGCCGCGCGCCGGCACCCAGCGTCGACAGAACCTTGTTGGCCCCGCCCGAGATGCCGAAGAACGGATACAGGGTCAGCACGCCCTCGCCGGGTTCCAGTTCCAGCCAGCGGCCGCCGCGCACCGAATGCGGCAGCAGATTCGCGTGCGTCAGCGGCACGCCCTTGGGAAACGAGGTCGTGCCCGAGGTATAGAACAGCACCGCGACGGCATCGGCCTCGTCCGCCCGGGGCGGCGCGCCATGCTCGTCCAGATACCGCCGGCCCGCCTCGAGCAGGTCCACCGTATCCCGCGCATCCACGGCGGGCGCCGTATGCACCCCGATCACCGTCTCCAGCGCCGGCAGCGCCGCCTCCGCGCGGGCCTCGGCGATCTGGCCCGCGTAGTCGTGGCCCAAATAGCTTCCCATGGCGATCAGCGCGCGGGCGCCGGAATGGCCCAACACGTGCCGCAGTTCTCGGCTGCGGAATCGCGGATTGACCGGAACGAACACCGCCCCCAGCCGCGTGACGGCGAACAGATACAGCACCCACTCCGGAAAGCTCGACAGCATCACGCCGACGCGGTCGCCCGGCCGGATGCCTTGCCGCATCAGGGCCCATTGCAGCGCGCACGCATCGCGCGCCAGTTCCGCGTAGGTCCACCGGCGCAGACCTGGGCCATGCTGGCGATCACTGGCCACCAGGGCTTCGCCATCGCCGAAGCGCGCGCCGATTTCGCCGGCGAAGCGCCCCAGGGTCCAGCCGTCCACGTCGGCCAGCGGCCCGTTCGCCGCCGCCGTCATGCGAACATCTCCCGGCCCAGGCACGCCCGCGCGATCTGGTTCTTCTGGATCTCGCTCGTGCCCTCGCCTATGCGAAAGGCGCGGACATCGCGATAGATCATCTCCACCGGCGATTCGGCCATGTAGCCCGCGCCGCCCAGCAGTTGCAGCGCGCGGTCCGCCACCCTGCCCGCCATCTCGGTGGCCGACAGCTTGGCCATGGACACCGCCGCACGGGCATCCGAACCCCGGTCCATCTCGCGCGCCGCCGCATAGAGCAGGGCGCGCGACTGTTCGATATCCACCGCCATCTCGGCCACCATCCATTGCAGGCCCTGGAAGCTGCCCAGTGCCCGCCCGAACTGCCGGCGCACACGCAGGTGTCCGGTAGCGTAGTCGTAGGCGCGCTGGGCCATGCCCACGCAGTGCGCCGCCACGCCTATGCGCGACTCCAGGATATTGGCCAGCCCCAGCCGCAGGCCGTCGCCGATCTCGCCCAGCACGTTCGCATCGGCCACGAACACCTCGTCGAACACCAGTTCGCACACGGGATAGCCGCGCCACCCCATCTTGCGATGAACGCGTCCCACGGAGAAACCCGGCGCGCCCTGCTCCACCACGAAGGCGGCCGGCACATCGCCGTCGTCCTGCCGTGCCTTGGCGATCACGATGATCCGGTCGGCGTGGTTGCCGTGCGAGATGAAATGCTTGGTGCCGGTCAGCCGCCAGCCGCCTTCCACGCGGGCCGCGCGGGTACGGATGGCCGCGGCGTCCGAGCCCGCGCCGGGCTCGGTCAGGGCAAAGGCCCAGACCTGCTCGCCGCACACGGCGGGCGCCAGCAGGCGCTCGCGCTGCTCGCCGCGGCAGGCCAGCAGGGCCTTGGGCGGCCGGCCCGCCATGTCGGCCAGCGCCACGCTCGCCTGCCCCAGTTGTTCGCGTATCAGGACCTGCGCCAGATAGGGCAGCCCGGGGCCGCCGGCCTCTTCTGGCATGTTGAAGCCGAACAGCCCCAGCTCCACCGCCTTCGCCCGCAGGCCGCGGGCCAGTTCGGGCGGTACGCGGTCGGACCGTTCCACCTCTTCTTCGTGGGGCCACAACTCCTTCTGGACGAACTGGCGCGCCAGATCGGCGAACTGCACGAACTCGGCCGGGATCAGGTAATCCATGTCAACCTTCTGCAACGACGAATACGGGAATCGATACGGTGGAATCGGGCGACGCGTCGAAGCGGCAGCGCACCCGCTGGCCCGCCCGCAGCGCGCCGGCGTCGGTGCCGACGATGCGGGTGAACAGGCGCACGCCTTCGTCCAGCTCGACGAAAGCCACGACATAGGGCACGTCGGCCTGGAGTTCCGGGCGCGGCGCCCGAGTCACCACGCTCCAGGTCGACAAACGTCCACCGCCTCCGGCCTGGCGCCAGTCCAGCGTGCCACCGCAGCGCCGGCAGGCGGCGCGGGGCGGCCAGTGCCAGGTCCCGCAATCGCCGCAGCAGGGCAAGAGCAGCACGCCCCGCCCGGCTGCCTCGCGATACGGCGCCAGCAGTCCCGAAGCAGAAACAGGCATCATCGCGGCGCTCCCAGCAGCAGTACGCCATGCGTGGCGAACACGCCGCCCATGCCATGCGCGAGCGCCAGCCGCCTCGTGCCGGCCTGACGCGCGCCGGCTTCGCCGCGCAGTTGCACCACAGCCTCGACCACGTTGCCCATGCCCCCGGCCCGGGCGGGATGCCCATGCGACAGCAGGCCGCCATGGGTGTTGACGGGCAGCTCACCCGCCGGGCCGAAACGGCCGTCCAGGAAACCCTTGCCCGCCTGCCCCGGCTCGGCCAGCCCTAGGTCCTCCAGGTTCACCAGCATGGCGATCGTGAAACAGTCGTAGACCAGCGCCAGATCGACGTCGCGGCGCTGCGCGCCGGCCTGGCGCAAGGCCATGTCGAGCGCCCTGCCGGCCGAAAACGCCGTCAGCGACGCGGCCGCCGACAGATGCATGTGGCCGGTGGCGAAGCCCGTACCCCGAACCGGCACGCGGCGCGCGCCGGGCGTCGCGGTCACCACCAGCGCGCCGCCGCCGTCGGACACCGGTGCGCAATCCAAGAGGCGCAGCGGATCAGCGATCAGGCGGCTGGAATGGTGGGCCACCGCGTCGATGGCTTCCCGGTGATGCGCGTTCGGATGCGCGGCCGCGGCGGTCCGGTCATGCACCGCCACGGCCGCCAGGCCTGCGCCGATGTCGCCCCAGCGCTGCGCGTAGGCACGAGCCACCAGCGCGAACATCGCGGGAACGGCGGGGCCATAGGGCACTTCCCATTCCGGATGCACCGGCCCCGCCTCGGCCAGGGTCTTCACATAGGCATCCCGCGACGCCGCGCCCAGGGGCATGTCGGCGGCCACGATCAAAACCGTGGCCGCGCTGCCGCCGCGGATCAGGCCGCGCGCGGTCTCCACCATCGCCATCGGCGCCGCGCCGCCGGCCTCCAGGGTCCAGGCCACCGCGGGTTCGATGCCCAGGTGTTCGGCCAGGGCGGCGGCGTGGATCAGATAGGGGTCGGTGCGGGGCGGGACCGTCAGCACCGCATCCACCTGCGCCAGCGCCATGCCTGCGTCCTCGAGCGCGCGGCGGGCCAGTTCGGCGTGCAACGCCATGGTGTCCGGCAAGGACGAACGGCCTTGCGGCAACTCCCCCACGCCGGCGATGTAGGCCTCGTCCATGGTCAGCCGGCCTGCGTCTCGCGGTCGACCACCGCGCAGACCGCCACCCGCCCGTTCGCACTGCCGAACTCGACGCCCAGCCCATGCACGCCGGGGGACTGCTCGTAGGCCCGCACCACGGTGGCCAGCGCCTCCTCGATATCGACCGGCTCGGCGGGCCATTCCTGCAACTGCTCGCCCAGATCGTCCACCAGGGCCAGCAGATCCGCGCCGGAGGCGGGCAGCGCGCGCACCACGCGGTGCGTGCCGACCCGGTACGCCGGCAGCCAGTTGGCCATGACCACCGGGCCGAAGTCCCGGTCCCGCGCAATCTCCACCCGCAGCCAGGGCACGGCCGCTGCCGACACGCCCAGTCCATGCCGCGCCAGCAACTCCCCCGCCTGCCGGCCGCCCACGATCCGTCCTTCCACTGTCCGTTCCGGCAGCGCCGGGGCGGGCACCGGCTCCTCGGCCGGGCGCCGTGCGATCCGCGCCAGCGCGCGCAGGCACAGCTCGGGATCGAGCAGCACGGCGATGCCGTGCTCGGCCAGGGCCGCGTGGACGTCCGGCGCCAGCGGCACGCCGCAGCACACCACCATGGCCTTGCCCGTGGCATTCACGAACTCGATCAGCATGGGGTAATAGCGATCGATGATGGGCCGCCCGAACAGCATCCAGACATTGATGCTGTCGTCCTCGCGCAGCGTCGCTAGCGTATGGCCGAGAATTTCCCCGCGCGCCACCACGTCGGCGGACAGGTCGACCGGATTGCTGGACGACCCGTAGACCGGAATGCCGCGGTCCAGCGCCTGCTGCAACGCAGGCGGCAGCTCGGGCAGTTCCAGGCCCGCCTGGATCACGTGATCGGCGATGACCGAGCAGGCACCGCCCGAGGCGGAGATGATGCCCACGCGCGGCCCCAGCCGGTCGCCCACGCTGGTCAGCAGCGTCATCACATAGCTCAGCTCCGACAGCGACACCACCTGGATCACGCCCAGTTGGCGGAAGACGCCCGCATACACATCGCGGTCGGTGGGATGGCGGGCGGTATGCGCGATCGTGGAACGCACGGAATCGGGAAACTCGCCGGCCTTGAGCACGACGATGCGCTTGCCGGTGCGCCGCGCCGCCTCGGCGGCGGCGATGAACTTGCGCCCATCCCGGATCCCCTCCATGTAGCAGATGATGGTGTGGATGTCCGGATCGGCGCTGAAGTGGGCGATGAAATCGGCCGTCTCCAGCGTGGCTTCGTTGCCCAGTCCTATCCAGTAGTCCACGCCTATGCGGTTGAGCTGGAGCGACGAGAAGATCAGGCCGCCCACGCTGCCGCTGTGCGTGACGATGGCCACGCCGCCACGCTGGCCCGTGTCCCGGCCGTACCAGTCCGCGAAGGTCAGCGGCAGCCGCTTGCGGAAATTGACCATGCCGACGGTGTTGGGCCCGACCACGTGCATGCCGGTCTCGCGGCACAGGCGCTGCAGGCGCGCCAGGCGGGCCCGCCCCTCGTCGCCGCTGCGGCCTTCGCCGAAGCCGCCCGTCATCAGGACGCAGAACCGGACGCCGCGCCGCGCGGCCGCCTCGATCGACTCGAAGGCGGCGGCGATGGGGACCACGCACACCAGCAGGTCGACCGGTTCGGGCAGGGCCTCGACCGCCGGGTAGCACGGCATGTCGGCGATGGTCTCGTAGCGCGGATTGATGGGATAGACCCGGCCCTCGAACCCACTGCGCGACAGAAAACCCAGGATCATCCCGGACAGCTTCGAGGGATCGGCCGACGCCCCGGCGATGGCAATGGAGCGCGGCTCCAGCAAGCCTTGCAGATTCATGACTAGGTTCTCCGTCCTGGTACGTGGCTACCGGCCCGAGAAGCGCGGCGGACGCTTCTCCAGCCAGGCGTCCACGCCCTCCGCCTTGTCCTCGGTGCCGCAGACGATGCCGAACAAACGCCGTTCGTAGTCGAGCCCATCGGCCCGCCCCAGGTCGCCTGCGCGGCGGACGCACTCCATGATGGCGCGCATCGCCACCGGCGGCCCCGCCGCCAGTTCCTGCGCCAGTGCCAGGCCGCGCTGGCGCAATTCGCCGGCTGGCGCGATCTCGGTCACCAGGCCCATGCCCAGCGCTTCCCGGGCATCGATGATCCGGCCCCGCAACATCAGCTCCAGCGCCCGCCCTTCCCCCACCAGCCGCGGCAGGCGCTGCGTGCCGCCCAGCGCGGGGAAGATGCCCAGCTTCACTTCGGGAAAGCCGCCCCGGAAATCCTCGGACGCCAGCCGCACGGTAAACGCCAGCGCCAGCTCCAGTCCTCCTCCCAGCACGTAGCCGTGCAACGCGCCGACCACCGGCTTGGACAGGGACTCGACCATCGTGTCCAGGCGCTCCGGCGCCCATCCGGCTTCCAGCATGGTCCGCGCCCGCAGTTCGCGGATGTCCGCGCCGGCGCAGAAATGGCGCCCTTCTCCGGTCACCAGCACCGCCCGCACGCCGGGGTCGGCCTCGGCCTGCCTGAACGCCGCGGCCAGTTCCTGGCGCACCGGCGTGTTGAGGGCATTGCGGGCATCGGGCCGGTTCAGCGACACGTGCATCACCGCGCCTTCGCGGCGCACGAGCACCGTGTCGTCGGCCGGTTCGGAAGCGGATCGATCCATGGGCACGTCCCGCACGTCAGTTGTCGAGCTTGATATTGAGCCGGCGCATCAGTTCGGAGAACTTGCGGATCTCGGCCTTGACGAAGACGCCCGCCTCCTGCGGCGAGGTCCCGCGCGCTTCGCCGCCTATGGACTTGAATCGCTCGGACAGCTCGGGCGACTTGAGCGCCGCCAGCGTGGCGGCGCTCAGCTTGGCGATGACCGCCGGCGGCGTCGTGGCCGGCACGAACAGCCCATACCACCCCATCGTCTCGACATCCACGCCCTGCTCCCTGGCGGTCGGAATGTCGGGCAGCATCGGCGACCGTTTGGCCGTGGTGATGGCGAGGGCCCGCAGTTGGCCGCTCTGGATGGCCGGCGTGGCCAGCGACGAACCGGCGATCACGTAGTCCACCTGGCCGCCGATGAGATCGGTGATGGCCGGCGCCACGCCCCGGTAGGGCACGTGCAGCGCCTCGATGTCGGCCGCGGCGTTGAACGAGGCCTCGGACAGGTGGATGGAGGTGCCTATGCCCGAGCTACCGTAGCGCAGCTTGCCCGGATTGGCGCGTGCGTAGGACACCATGTCCTGCAGGGTCTTGAAGGGACTGTCCTTGCTGACCAGCAGGATCTGGGCGCCGGAGAACAGCACCGAGACCGGCGTCAGCTCGCGCAGGAAGTCGTAGGGCAGCGTGCGGCCGCTGGCCGTGTTGATGGTGGCGGCGTCGCCGCTCAGCAGCAGCGTGTAGCCGTCGCCCGGCGCTTTCGCCACATAGTTCACCCCGACGATGGTGCCGGCCCCGTCGCGGTTGACCACCACCACCGACTGGCCCAGCTCCCGCTGCAACTGCTCGGCCACCGAACGGCCGATCACGTCCGCCGCGCCGCCCGGCGCGAAGGGCACGACCAGCCGCAGTGGCTTGGAGGGAAACGCGTCGCTTCCCTGGGCCAGGCACGGTTGCGCGAACAGCAGCGGCACCAGCGCGGCGGCGGCCGCGAGTACCGCGCGCCGTGGGGAAGAATGAGCGGACATCGATGACGAACGGGACGGACCCATGGTTGTCTCCTCGTGCGGCGGCAGGCCGCGGCGCCCGGACGGGCGGAAGTCTCCCGGCTGCGTGCTTCGCGCTGCCGGATGTTGATCGGCGGCCATTGTGGAATCGGCCCCGGAGAGCGTCCAATGAAGAATCCGGCCCTCGCCATTACCCCGGGGTAATGCTGCACCGCACCCAGATACGGCAACAGCCGCGCCGGTGCTAAGATCGCCCGCACTTCGTGCGACGGAAGCAGGCATGACGCAGCTCGACTGGTACATACGGAACGAATTGCGGCCCCGGCACCTGCGTTTGCTGGTGGCGCTGGACGAGCTGCGCCACATCGGCAAGGTCGCCGCGCACATCAACGTTACGCAGCCGGCCGTCTCCAAGATGCTGGGCGAGATGGAGAAGGGGCTGGACCTGAAGCTGTTCGAGCGCACCCCCAAAGGCGTGACGCCGACGCTTTACGGGGAATGCCTGATCCGCCACGCGCGCCGGCTGTTGAACGATTTTTCCCAGGCGCGGGACGAACTCAAGGGGCTGCTGGACGGCGACACGGGCCGCATACGCGTCGGCGTGCTGTCCAACGTCGTGCCCGCCCTGCTGCCGCGCAGCGTCGCGCTGCTCAAGCAGCGCGCCCCGCGGACCAATGTCCTGCTGCGCGAAGGCACGATGGAACGCCTGCTGCCGCAGTTGCTGCAGGGCGAACTCGACCTGATCGTCGGACGACTGGCCGAGAAACACGCCTTGCCCGAACTGGGCGGCAAGGTGCTGTCGCAGGAGCCGGTCGTGCTGATCGCCCGCCCCGGCCATCCGCTGGCACGGCGCAAGCGCCTGGAATGGGCCGACATCATGCACTGCCCGTGGGTACTGCCGTCATCCGAGGGACTGCTGCACGAACCGCTGGAGCGCACCTTCGAGCAACACGGCTTCCCGATGCCGGCCGATTTCGTCGAGGCACTGTCGGTGCAGTTCGTGCTGGCCTATCTCCAGGAAACCGATGCCATCGCCACCATGACGCGCGACATCGCCCACCACTACCGGCGCCAGGGCCTGGTGTCGGTGCTGCCCTTCAATTTCCCGAAATTGATGCGCCCATTGGGCATCACATGGAACCGCAACCGGACCATGTCCCCCAGCACGACGCTGCTGATCGAATGCCTGGAGGAAGCCGCCGCGTCCGGCACGCCGGCCTAGGGTCTGTTCCCCTGGGGCCTGCGGCCGAACGGGCGTACGCGCGTCAGCCCACGTGCTGGCGCAGGAACTCCAGCGAGCGCGACAGCGCCAGGTCGGCGCTGGGCTTGTCGTACGAACCCCGCATCTCGCAATTGAAGCCGTGGCCGGCCGCATAGGTGTGGACGATCACGTCGGGCTGGGCGGCGCGGATCTTCTCGACGTCGGTCATCGGAATGGCGTGGTCCTTCTCGCCGAAATGCGCCATGGTCGGGATGCGGGGCTTCTTGTCGGCCATGCCGGCGATGCCGCCGCCATAGTAGGGAATGGCGGCCGACAGGCCATCCAGGCGGGCGGCGGCGGCCCATGCCACGGTACCGCCCCAGCAGTAGCCGACGATGCCGACCTTGCCCGCCTCGCTGGCGACGGCCAGGGCCGCGGCCACGTCTTTCAGGGCGTTGTCGATGGAAATCTTCTGCATCAGTTCGCGGCCCTTGGCGATGTCGTCGGGCTCATAGCCCAGCTCCACGCCCGGCTGGACACGGTCGAAGAACGCGGGGGCGATGGCCAGGTAGCCTTCCTGGGCATAGCGGTCGCACACGCCGCGGACATGGACGTTGACGCCGAAGATTTCCTGGCACACGATCAGGCCGCCGCGCGGCTTGCCGGCGGGGTCGGCGCGATAGGCGGAAATGGTGGCACCGTCTGAGGCGGTCAATTCGATCTGCGTTCCCATGATTCCCTTGTCGATTGGTGATGGATGGTCGTCGTTGCGGCCCGGCCGCGGCGCGAACCGGACCCACAGCCTTGCGTTGTATCAGAAATCCCGCGGCCTGGCAGCCATCCGTCTCAACCAGCGAGCCAATGGAGACCTCGGGCGTTCATGCTAGATTGCGGGCTGGATACCCCGGATTCTTCCCCGCCATGCCCGCCCAGCTCATCCTTGTCGTGGCCTACGCCAGCAACCGCGTCATCGGACGCGACAATGCCCTGCCCTGGCGCCTGCGCGGCGACCTGGCGCACTTCAAGCGCACCACGCTCGGCCATCCCATCGTGATGGGCCGCAAGACCTGGGAATCGCTGGGCCGGCCGCTGCCGGGCCGCCAGAACATCGTCATCACCCGGGACCCGGCCTATGCGGCCGAGGGCGCGACGGTGGTGCACACGCTGGAGGACGCCCTGGCCGCCGCCGGGGACGCCGCCCAGGTGTTCGTGATCGGCGGCGCGCAGATCTATGCCGCGGCGCTGGACCGCGCGGACATGCTGATCGCGACCGAAGTGCACGCGGACGTGCCGGGCGATGCGTGGTTCCCGCCGCTGCCCGCCGGCCAGTGGCGCGAGTCCATGCGCGAGCCCCAGCCGCCCGAGGACGGCCTGGGCTACGACTTCGTGACCTACGACCGGGTACGGGCGTAGGCCACCGGCCCTAGGACAGCGTCCGCCCGGCCAGCCCATGCAACCAGGCCAGGAACGGCAGGGTCAGCAGGACGCGCTCCCCGCGTGTTTCCTGGCCCGCCGCCAGGGCCAGCGGGCAGAACTCCGGCGTCAGCATCACCGAGTGCAGGGGCGAGCCCGGCTGCTGGCGCCGGCACAGGGTGGCCTCGGATTCCAGCCATCCCATGCCGAGCGTCGCGCTGCGCTTGACCAACAGCGTGGCCTGCCGGTCCGGCACGTCCAGCACCAACAGCGTGACGCGGCTGCCCGCGGCCAGGCCGGCGGCGAGCGCCGCCGCCAGCACCACCAGCACCGATGCGATCACGATCGGTTTGCGCATCGCCGCCTCCCTCAGCGCGCCACGGGACGCAAGGTCCACGAGTCGGCCTTCACGGCGTCGATCGCGCCGCGGGTATAGACCATCGGGAAGTAATCGCCCTTGGCCCAGGCCTCCAGGAGGTTGTCGTAGTACGGGCTTGCCGGATCGGCGGACTGCCCCGGCACGTTGATCGCGAGCGACTTGTCCCAATCGGCCACGTCGATGATCTGCCGGTAGGACGCGCCGCTGGTCACGCGGTAGTCCGACGTGCGGTACGAAGCCCGGTGGACGGTGTCGCCGGTGCCGCCGACCTGGAAGCGCTGGGTGGCCAGGTCGCCCGCCGTGCCGGCATCCAGGAAGGCCGCCAGTTCGTGGTCGAACTTGATATGGTGCAGCGACCCCCACTTCCACGCCGAAACGTCGCCGCCCAGCCGCGTCTTCAGGTCGCCCATGGCCGTCTTCAGCGTATCCAGCAGCAGCGCGTTGCGCCCCGCCACCGGATCCGCGCCGAACGCCGCGTCGGGCGCCGCGAGCCGCGCGAACACCACGGGCTTGGACAACGTCCCGAACAGCGAGCGCCCCGCCGCGGGCACCACGAGGCTGGTGACCTGCGCGGTGACCTTGGGCAGCCAGGCTTCGAAGATGGTGGCAGCCACCGAGTCGACGCTGGCCACGTAGTCCCAGGCGCGCAGGCGCTGCAAGGCATCGGCCACGTCCGCGTCGCCGGAGTTCAGGCCGGCCAGCATGGGGACCAGCGTGCGCGCCGGAATCGACAGCTCGTCGATCTGCAGCTTGGCCGAATCCTGCACGGTGTGCCGCGTGGCAGTCTTGAGCACCTCGACGATGCGGTCGTAGCGGTAGGGCTCGGCCCAGCCCATGGTGTTGCTCAGGTCGCGATAGGCATAGTCATCGGGCACGTTGTACTGGTTGGCCGTGGCGAAATAACCCTCGCGCGGGTTCAGGATGCGCGGCAGCAGCGAGCCGGACAGATAGCCCGCCCATTCGTAGCGTCCGTCGCCCGGCACCGGCAGCAGTCCCGACCAGTCCGGGTTGGGCCGTATCGGCACCAGCGAACCACCGAACCAGCCGATGTTGCCGTCCACGTCGGCGTAGACCATGTTCTCGCCCGGCGTGAAATGGCGCGCCATGCCTTCGCTGAACTCGGTCCAGTTGTTCGCCTGGTTCAGGCGCAGGCTGGCCAGGTAGGCCGCGGTGCCCGGGAACTCCAGGTAGGCGGCGCGCACGGCGTAGGCCTTGTTGGCACCGGCGTCCTCGTACACCACCGGGCCATGGCGCGTGAACTTGAGCGTCACCGCCTGCTCGGCCTGGCCCCGCACGGGCACCTTCTCCTCCACCTTCGTCATGGTTTCCCATGCCCCCTTGTAGCGGTACTGGTCGGGGTTGGCGGGATTGGTCTCGTAGACGTACAGGTCTTCCTCGTCGCCGTAGGCGAAGATGGTCAGGCCGAACGCGATGCGTTCGTTGTGCCCCATCGACACGCCCGGCAGCGCCGGTTCGCCGGCGCCGATCACGTTCCAGCCCGGCGCGTGCAGGTGGACCATGTAGCGCAGCGAGGGCATGCTGATCGCGCGGTGCGGATCCCCCGCCAGGATTGGCTTGCCGGAGGCGGTGCGGTCCCCGGACACCGTCCAGTTGTTGCTCTCGTGCTGCAGGGCCAGCAGTTCCTCGGGCTCGCGCTTGGCCGTGCCGCCGCTGGCCGACAGGGACGAGGCCAGGCGCTCGCGATCGACCGGAGAGAGCGGGCTGCGCGGGAAATCGCCGGCCTCGAACGCCATGCCCCCGCGCGCCAGCTGGTACTCGGCCAGAATGGCCGTGGTCAGGGTGCCGACATCCAGTCCCGCAGGCACTTGCAGGGTCCTGGGCGGCTGCTGGTCGGTCAGTTCCTGCGTGGTCGGCAAGCCGACGGCCGCGATGCGGCGGGCCATCGAGATCTCGGTGCTGACGTTGCGGGTGATGCCGTAGATGCGTATCAGCGACGACGTGGGCGACCAGCGGCCGGGCTCGGTGCCGGTCAGGCGGAACTCGATGGGCAGCTTGGCGGGATCGGCCTTGACCTCGTCGACGTAGGCATTGATGCCGTCGGAGAAGGCGGTCAGGATTTCCTTGCCTTGCGGGTGATAGCTGGCGAATTCCGCTTCGGTGTCGCCACGGAACAGGAACTTGCGCGCCGCGCGGTCGGCCGGCACGAAACGGGCGCCGAACTGCTCGGCCATCTTGCCTTCGCCCCGCCGCCGCCACTGATCCAGCTGCCAAAGGCGGTCGCGCGCGGCGTTGTAGCCCTGGGCGAAGAACAGGTCGCGCTGGTTCTGGGCAAAAATATGGGACACGCCATGGCGGTCCCGTACGATTTCCACTTGCTCCTTGACGCCCGGCACCTGAGTGCCTGGACCCGGCGGGGGATTCGAGCCTCCGCCACCGTCACCATCGCCGCCGCCACAGGCGGCCAGCAACAAGGCGGCCGCCGCCAGCGACGACCATCGGATTCGTCCGTACCTGTCCATGTCTGTCTCCGTTTTTTCTTTGCGACACATCAGTCATCGCAGGCCACCGCACCGATGCGGCGGACTGCACTACGCCACGCGCCTTTCTTCCCCTCTCCTTCTTGCAGATGAACCGCCGTCGCCTTCCGCACCGGGCGGCAGGCGGACCGTGCAATATCCATGCCATCAGGCATGGGCCACGCACATATGGAAACCGGCCCTGGTGGGGGCCGGTATTGCCATATCTCAGAAAAACAACGGAAAAGCTGTCCGGACAATCGCACTGGCCGGCACGCCCGGCATCAATCCCCGGGCTGCCACAGATAGTCGCAGCGCGTCACCTCGCTCATCCAGACCAGCCCGTCGCCGATGTGGCCGGTCGTGGCCGCCTGCTTCAGGGCCTCGTACAAGGTGTCGGCGTGTTCATCCGCCGCCACCATCTCGATGCGCACCTTGGGCGAGAAATCCAGCAGCTCTTCCTTGAGGTTCTGCGGCTGGTGCCGTCCCGGCGCGCTGCACCCTTCCACGTGGGTGACGGTCATGCCCGGAAAACCCGGCGTGCGCATCAGCGCCTCGCGCACGTCGTCCAGGCGCACCGGCCTTATGATCGCCTTGATTTCCTTCATTCGATTTCTCCTTGCGTTCGCCTATGCCTCGGGCGACTCTTCGTCGAACCACCGGTAAAGCATCGGCAGCACCAATAGCGTCAACGCCGTGCACGTGATCAGCCCGCCGATCACCACCACCGCCAACGGCTTCTGCACTTCGGACCCGGGCCCGGTCGCGAACAGGAAAGGCACCAGGCCCAGCATCGCCACGGTCGCCGTCATCATGACCGGCCGGAACCGCATGGTCGCCCCTTCCACCACCGCCTCGGCCAGCGGCATGCCCTCCATCCGCAGCTTGCGTATGTAGGACACCATCACCACCCCGTTCAGCACGGCGATGCCCCATAGCGCGATGAAGCCCACCGACGCCGGCACCGACAGGTATTCGCCCGTCACGAACAGGGCGATGATGCCGCCGATGGAGGCGAACGGCAGCACGGTGATGATCAGCGTCGCGTAGCGCACCGAGTTGAACAGCAGGAACAGCAGGAAGAAGATGGCGGCCACGGTGGCGGGCACGATGATGGACAGGTGGCCCAGTGCGCGCTCCATGTTCTGGAACTGACCGCCCCATTCCAGGTAGTAGCCGGTCGGCAACTGCACCTTGCCCTGCACCGTCTGCTGCAACTCGGCCACGAAGCCGCCCAGATCGCGGCCCTGCACGTTGATGGCCACCACCACGCGCCGCTTGCCGCCCTCGCGACTGATCTGCGCCGGCCCGTCGCGCACCTCGATGGCGGCCAGGCTTTCCAGCGGGACGCGCACGCCGTGCGGCGTAGTCAGCAGGATCTGGCGGATGGACTGCACGCTGCCGCGGAACCCCTCGGGCAGGCGCACGGCCGCCGAGAACCGGCGCTCGCCCTCGTAGATCTCGGTGGCGGTCTTGCCGGCGATGGCCACTTCGATCACATCGTGCACGTCCGACACGTTCAGCCCGTAGCGGGCGATGGCCTGGCGGTCGATGTTGATGGACAGGTACTGCTGCCCGCTGACCCGGTCCACCCGAACGTCGCGCGCGCCCTGCACCGTCTCGGCCACCCGCGCGATCTCCTGGGCCTTCTGCAGCAGCCGGTCCAGATCCTCGCCGAATACCTTGACGGCCACGTCCGAGCGCACGCCGGTGACCATTTCGTCGACCCGGTCGGAGATCGGCTGCGCCATGATGATCTGCGCGCTGGGAATCACTTCTAGGCGCTTGCGGATCTCTTCGGCGATGGTGTCCTGGGTCCAACCTTCCGGCCATTCGTCCTGCGGCTTGAGGCTGACGATGGGCGTGGACTCGTTCTGCGCCTGCGGATCGGCGGGGCTTTCGCCGCGGCCCACCCCGGAAATCGCCGATTTCACGCCGGGCACGCCCATGATGATCTTCATGGCCTGGCGCTCCAGATCGATCGACTCCTCGAGCGAGATGTTGGGCACGCGGTTGATGCCCGGCACGATCGATCCTTCCTTCATCTCCGGGATGAAGGAAGTACCCAGGAAAGGCAGCACGGCCACCGAAGCGCAGAAGGCCAGCACCGCCATCACGACCGTCTTCTTCGTGTTGCGCAGCACCCAGTCGAGCATCCGGAGGTAGTGCCGCTTCATGAAGGCGATCATGCGCGTGTCGTGCTCAGCCCCGCCCTTGAGCAGATAGGAGGACAGCACCGGCGACAGCGTCAGCGACAGCACCAGCGAGATCGCCAGCGCGATGGCGATGGTGTAGGCCAGCGGCGCGAACATCTTGCCTTCCATGCCCTGCAGCGTCATCAGCGGTAGGAAAACCAGGATGATGATGCCGATGCCGAACACCACCGGCGTCGCCACCTCGGCCACCGCCTTGAGGATGATGCGGACCTTGCTTTCGCCGTTTTGCCTGGCATGCCCCAGGTGAGCGAAAGCGTTCTCGACCACGACCACGGACCCGTCCACCATCAGGCCGATGGCGACCGCCAGCCCCCCCAGCGACATCAGGTTGGCCGAGATGCCCAGCCGGTTCATCGCGAAGAAGGTCAGGAGCGGCGTCAGGATCAGGGTCGCCACGACGATCAGCGAGGAACGCACGTCGCCCAGGAACAGGAAGAGGATCACCACCACCAGCGCCACGCCCTCGAGCAGCACCTTCGCCACGGTCCACAGCGCGGCGTCGACCAGTTCGCTGCGATCGTAGTAGGGCACGATCTGCAAGCCGTCGGGCAGCATCCCCTGGCCGTTGATCTCGGCCACCCGCTGCTTGATGCGCGCGACTACTTCCTTGGCGTTCCCTCCGCGCATCATCATGACGATGCCGCCCACGGACTCGGTCACGCCGTTCTTGACCACGGCGCCGTAGCGGACCTCGTGCCCCATGCCGACCTCGGCCACGTCCCGCACGTAGACGGGCGTACCATTGGATTCGGCCAGCACGATGTTGGCGATGTCCTGCAGGTTCTCGATCAGGCCCACGCCGCGTATCAGGTACTGCTCGGCGTAGTGCGGCAGGATGCCCCCGCCCGAATTGGCGTTGTTGCGCGCCAGCCCCTCGTAGACCTGATGCAGCGTGATGCCGTAGTGGCTCATGCGGTCCGGGTTGACCAGCACCTGGTACTGCTTGACGTAGCCGCCCTGCGAATTGATCTCGGCCACCTGCGGGATGGACCGCAACAGCGGGCGCACCACCCAGTCCTGGACGATGCGCCGTTCCGTCAGCTCCTTCTGCGTCAGCTCCCGGTCGCCGTCATCGGGCCGGTCCAGGGTGTATTGGTAGACCTCGCCCAGCCCCGTGGACACGGGCCCGAGCACGGGCGTCACGCCGGTAGGCATGCGCGAGCCGGTCTCGATCAGCCGCTCCATCACCAACTGGCGCGCGAAATAGACGTCGGTCGCGTCGGTGAAGACCAGGGTGATCAGCGACAGCCCCGGCTTGTTCAGCGAACGCATCTCCTGCAATCCGGGCAGGCCGGTCATCGCGATCTCGATGGGCACGGTCACGAAGCGTTCGACTTCCTCCGGCGAACGGCCGGTAGCGTCGGTCGCGATCTGGACCTGGACGTTGGTGACGTCCGGGAAGGCATCCACCGACAGTTTGCGCATGGCGTCCAGACCGGCCACGAGGGCCACCACCGCCAGCACGACGATGATCAGCCGCTGCTGCAGGGCAGCGCGGACGATTTTCTCGAGCATGATCGTTACTCCGGATCGACGCCAGCGCGCTGGTTGTTGAGGTGGAAGGCCCCTTCGACAACGATGCGGTCACCCGCCTTCAGGCCCGAGGCGACCGCGCGCTTGCCGTTGTACGAGACGCCCATCTGTACCTGGGTCGCGCGAAAACGGCCCGGCTCGATCTCGACGTAGACCAGGTCCTCGTTCTCGAAGCGCACCACGGCCGAGGCGGGGATCACGAGCTGTTCGGTCGGACGGCTGGTGATCAGCATGGTCGCCAGCATCGCCGGCTTGAGCCGGCCGTCGGCGTTGTCGATGGACGTCCTGACCGGCACGGTGCGCGTGACCGGATCGACCACCTGGCCGACGAAGATCAGCTCGCCCGAGATCTTGCGGTTGCCCAGCGCCGGCACCTCGATGTCGACGGTCTGGCCCGCCGCCACCAGGTCGGCCTGCTGCTCGGGCACCTCGGCCACCGCCCACACGCGAGACAGATCGGCCACCGTGAACAGCGCGTCGGCGGGCTGCACCACCTGCCCCGGCGACACATTGAGCTCGACCACCGACCCGCGCAGCGTGGACACCACCGGCGAGAAGGAACTGATCTCGCCCGACTGCCCCATGCGCGCAATCGCCGACGGCGACATGCCCAGCACGCTCAACTGGTCGGAGGCGGCGCGCAGCTCGGCCGCGGCCACCGCGTATTCGTTCTCGCGCCGTTGCAGTTCGGCCTTGCCGATCACGTCGGCGGCGAACAGCAGCCGCGCCCGCTCGCGGGCGTTCTGCTGCAGTTCGGACTGGGCCCTGGCCTTCAGGTAGGCCAGCTGCGCGCTGCCCAGCTCGGTGCTGTGCAGGCGCGCCAGCACGTCGCCCGGCTTGACCGCCGCGCCCAGTGTGGTGTTGATGTCGGTGACCCGCCCCGTCACGGGAGCGCCGATCCGGGCCATGCGCTGGCGGTCGAAATCGATGCGGCCCGCCACGCGCAGCACGTCGCTGAACGGCTCGGTCGCGATCGGGGCGATCTTGATGCGGGCCTGCAAGGCTTCGCTCGCGACCACGATGCTGGGATCGACGACTTCGGCCGGCGCGGCCTCGGTGGCGAGCTTGTCGCCGCAGGCGGCCAGCACGAAGCAGAGCGCGGCCAGGAGGCCCCACCGCCCGGCGGCGGGCTGCACTCGGCGTGCGCCGTGGGAGGTCTTGCGTGAAGAACGCGGAATCATGAGGGTTCACCTGCGAAAGAGTTGGCCAGCAGCCGCTCGATTTCCACGGCGGCCATCTGCAGATCGAATTGGGCGGCGATGAGGTCGTTGCGCGCGGTGCGCAGCACGCGCTGCGCATCGAGGTAATCGATGATCCCGCGCTCGCCGTAGCGATACGCGGCCTCGGCCACGTTCAGCGCGGCCTCGGCCTGGCGAACGATGCCCGACTCCAGCGCCTCGACCTGCGAGGCGGATATCTGGAACTGCTGGTAGGCGGAGTCCAGTTGCTGGGTGAGTTCGAATTCCCGCGCCTCGAGCTGGCTGCGCGCGCGGATGACACCGGCGGCGGCCTCGTTGACCGGGCCCTCCCGGCGGTCCCAGAGCGGCACGCTGACCACCACGCCGAACTGCGTGTCGCGCACGTCGGGATCACGGCTGGACGTGGCCTTGAGCGCCACCGACGGCAAACGCAGCGAGCGCTCGTAGTCCACCGACGCACGGGCCCGCTGCAAGGCGGCCCGGTACTCGGTCAGTTCGGCGTTGCCCGCCAGCATCGTCTCGCGCAGCCTGGCGAGCGGCTCCAGGGACCACGTCCGCCCCAGCCTTCCCTGCAGCGCGAAGCCGGCGGGCAGGATTTCGCCGACCTGCTGGCGCAGGAACGACTTGGCCTGGTTCACGCGCAGCAGCGCGCTCTGGTTGTTCTTCTGGGCATTGAGCAGTTCCGCCCCGACCCGTATGGCCTCGTACTTGGGCGCATCGCCCACGTCGACCCGGATCTGGGCACGGTTGTACAACTGCTGCGTCAGCGCGAGATCCTCCTGGGCCGCCGAGAATTCGGCCTCGCGCCGAAGCGTCTCGTAGAACCCGCGCTTGACCTTGGCCACGAGGTCCACGACGAACGATTCGTGGCTCGCGGTGGTGGCCCGCAGCGTTCCGGTGGCAACCTCGTAGCGCAGACGCCGCTGATTGGGCAGGTCGATGCGCTGGGTGATGGACAGCGTCTGTCCGACGCCCGTGGCGGCGCCGGGCTGGCGAGCGGAAACACGTCCCGTGGTGAATTCCACCTCGGGATTGGGATAGGCCCGGGCCGTGGTCAGGCCGGCCTGTGCGACGTCGACGCCGGCCGAAGCGGCCTCGACGCCCTTGTTGCCCTGGAGGGCAAGGGACAATAGCTGGTCGAGCGTGTAGGGCTGCGCCGCAGCCGCATGGGTACACATGCCCGCCAGCCACACTGACAAAACGAGTGTGATGGGCTTCATGATGGTCGTAGGAACGGACACGCGCGGCGGCCCGAGGCCGCCGGCAAGGCGCGTGCGGCGGCTACCTGCCGCCGCAGACGAGGGTGACGCGGATCAGGCCGTCAGTGATGGCGGCCGGTAGGCCCGGAACACCGGGGCCGGCGCGGGGGGAAGCTGCAAAGCGACGAACAGCGAATCGCCCAGGACGGGCGCGGCGATCGCGACGCACAGGGGAAGGTCGAACTCGTGGGGGTCGAGTGGGGCGCCGCCGTAGGAATTGTCGTTGGCCGGCGGCCGGCAGACCAGGTCGTCCACCGCCACGTCGCCCCAGTCGGGCTCGGAAATCTGCTCGACGATGTCGAATTCCTCGTCCAGCTCGAATTCCCAGCGCGGCATGTCGACCTGGACGGCGGCGCCGGCCAGGGGCGCCTCGTGCAATTCGTGGCCGGCCGCCACGGGCAGGTGGGACGCGACACGGGCGTGCTGGTAGCTGGCCACGACGTGTGCCTTGAGCTGGCACGCGGCGGACTCCGCCCACACCCATTGAAGGGGCAGGAACAGCAATACGAGAAACACGTACCAATGTCGCATGTGCAGCATTTTAAGCGCTGCGACAGTTTTTGCAATTCACTCTCATTTGGCCTGGGTGCGCGGCGGCGCGGCCTCAGCGGGGAGATCAGCCCTCGCCCGGCGCGGCCATGTTATTGCGGACGCGTTGCAGCAATCCTATCAACTGGCCTTGCTCGGCCTCGGTCAGGCCGCGCAGGGCGAAATCGGCCAGCTCGTCGCCCACGTTCAGCGCCTCCGCCAGCATGGACTCGGCCTTGGCCGTGGCCTCGACACGGAATGCCCGCCGGTCACTGGGCACCGGCATGCGCGTGACCCAGCCCCCCTCCTGCATCCGGTCCAGCATGCGGGCGACGGTCATGGGGGTGACGTCCAGCGTCTCGGCCAGCTGCGCCTGCGTCATCGGGCCCAGGAAGGACAGGTACAGGGCCAGGCGGCACTGTGCCCGGCTGAGCTCCAATCGGCCGCGCGCCCGGCGGTCGAATTCGGTGCTCATCAGCCGGCCGATGTCGGACACCAGGAAACCGAAGCGCTTGTCGTAGGGAGTCGCCATGGGAAGACCGGAAGAGGAACGCGCGATATTGTCGCCCATCGCCGCGCGTTCGGGAATATGTAAGCAAGCATATGATATACCTGCATATCATCAAAGTCCCGCCGGGCACACACCGTGCAAACCTCCGCCGCGCCGCTCAACCGGCGCATGATCACGCTGTCCATCATGCTGGCCACGCTGATGCAGACGCTGGACAGCACCATCGCCAACGTCGCGCTGCCCCACATGCAGGGCACGCTGTCCGCCTCCCAGGACGAGATCAGCTGGGTCCTGACTTCCTACATCGTAGCCGCCGCCATCGCCACGCCGCTGACCGGCTGGCTGGCCGCACGGCTGGGCGTCAAGCGCCTGCTGGCGGTCGCGGTGAGCGGCTTCACCGTGGCCTCGCTGCTGTGCGGCCTGTCCGAGACCCTGACCCAGATCGTCGGCGCCCGGCTGCTGCAGGGCCTGTTCGGCGCGGCGCTGGTGCCGCTGTCCCAATCCATCCTGCTGGACATCAATCCGCGCGACAAGCAGCCGCAGGCCATGGCGATCTGGGGCGTGGGCGTGATGGTGGGGCCGATACTGGGCCCTACCCTGGGCGGCTGGCTGACGGACAGCTACAACTGGCGATGGGTGTTCCTGATCAACCTGCCCATCGGCGCCTTCGCGCTGTTCGGCGTGCTGACCTACCTGCCCCGCTCCAAGCCTTCGGCGCGGCAGGCCCTGGACTTCTTCGGGTTCATCACCCTGTCGCTGGCCATCGGCGCCCTCCAGGCCATGCTGGACCGCGGCCAGCAGCTGGACTGGTTCGGCTCGCTGGAGATACGCATCGAGGCCGCCGTCGCGCTGATCAGCTTCGTCTTCTTCGCGCTGCACACGGCCACGGCGGGCAAGGGATCCTTCTTCCGCTATGAATTGCTGAAGGACAGCAATTTCGTCACCGGTACCTGTTTCATCTTCGTGATCGGCGCGGTGATGTACGCGACGCGCGCCCTGCTGCCCCCCATGCTGGAGGCGCTGATGGGCTATCCGGTGGCCACCACCGGCCTGGTCACCGCACCCAGCGGCGTGGGCACCATGGTGGCCATGCTGATCGCGGGGCGGCTGGTCGGGCGTATGGACGTGCGCATGATGCTGCTGGCCGGTTTCCTGGTGTCGGCGGTCGCGCTCTACCAGATGATGGGCTATACGCTGGTCCTGTCCCAAAGCGACATCGTCTGGCCAGGGGTCATCCAGGGCGTGGGCCTGGGCTTCGTGTTCGTCCCGCTGAGCGCGGTCACCTTCGCCACGCTGGCCCCCGAACTGCGGGCCGACGGCACGGCCATCTTCAGCCTGATGCGCAACATCGGCAGCAGCATAGGCATCTCGGTGATCCAGGCGCAGGTCACACGCAATACCCAGGTCGTGCATGCCTCGCTGGTCGAGCACATGAATCCGGCCAACGCCGCGCTGGTGCAAAACTACGACCTGAGTTCGCCCACGACGCTGGAGTCGCTGAACCGGATGGTGACGCAGCAGGCCTCGATGATCGCCTACGTCGACGCCTTCAAGCTGATGTTCATCGCCACCCTGTGCGTGGTGCCGCTGCTGGCCATCGTGCGGTCGCGCCGGCGCGCGGCGGGCGAGGACGCCCCGCACGTGGCCATGGACTGATCGCGGCTAGACATAGTCGCTCGTGGGCGGGCACGAGCAGGCCAGGTTGCGATCGCCGTACAGGTTGTCCACCCGCCCCACCGGCGGCCAATACTTGTGCTCGCGCAGCGACGGCAGCGGATAGGCCGCACGCTCGCGCGCATAAGGATGCGGCCAATCCGGCGCCAGCAGCGTCTCGGCGGTGTGCGGCGCGTTCTTGAGCAGGTTGTCGCCGCGATCCTGCTTTCCCGCCTCGATCTCGGCGATCTCGGCGCGGATGGCGATCATCGCCTCGATGAAGCGGTCCAGCTCGGCGCGGCTCTCGGACTCGGTCGGCTCCACCATCAGCGTGCCGGCCACCGGAAAGCTCATCGTGGGGGCGTGGAAACCGTAGTCGATCAGGCGCTTGGCCACGTCCTCGGCGTCGATGCCGCAGCGCTGCTTGATGGGCCGCAGGTCGAGTATGCATTCGTGCGCCACGTGGCTGCCGCGGCCGGTGTACAGGACCGGATAGTGATCGGCCAGCCGGCGGGCCACGTAGTTGGCGTTCAGGATGGCGACCTGGGTCGCCCTGCGCAGCCCCTCGGCACCCATCAGCGCCACATAGGCCGCGGGAATGGGCAGGATACCCGCCGAACCCAGCGGCGCGGCGGCCACGGGACCGCACGGCGTGCCGTCCGGCAGCCGGCCGTCCTCGCCCACCATGCCGGGTAGATAGGGCGCTAGGTGCGCCCGCACCGCCACCGGCCCCACCCCCGGCCCGCCGCCGCCGTGCGGGATGCAGAAGGTCTTGTGCAGGTTCAGGTGGGACACATCGGCGCCGATGCGACCGGGCTTGACCAGGCCGACCAGGGCATTCATGTTCGCGCCGTCCAGATAGACCTGTCCGCCGTGGTCATGGACGATGTGGCAGATCTCGCCGATGGCGTCCTCGAACACGCCATGGGTCGACGGATAGGTCACCATCAAGGCCGCCAGGCCCCGCCCGGCTTCGGCCGCCTTGCGGCGCAGGTCCTCGACGTCGACGTTGCCCTGCCGGTCGCAGGCCACCACCACGACCCGCATGCCGGCCAGTTGGGCGGAAGCGGGATTGGTGCCGTGGGCCGAGGCCGGGATCAGGCAGATGTCACGCGCCGATTCGCCGCGCGCCGCATGGTAGGCGCGCACCGCCATCAGGCCGGCGTACTCGCCCTGCGCCCCGGAATTGGGCTGGAAGCTGATGGCGTCGTAGCCCGTGATCTCGCACAGTGCGCGCGACAGCCCCGCGACCAGCTCGCGATAGCCCTCGGCCTGCCACGCCGGCGCATACGGATGCAGCGCGGCGAAGCGGGGCCAGGTGACCGGCATCATTTCGGCGGTGGCGTTGAGCTTCATCGTGCATGAACCGAGCGGGATCATGGTGCGATCCAGCGCGAGGTCCATGTCCGACAACCGCCGCAGCCAGCGCAGCATGTCGGTTTCCGAACGGATGGAGCGGAAGACGGGATGGGACAGCACGGGCGTGCCGCGCGCCAGGTCCGGCGGAATCGCCCCGGGCCCGGCCACGCCGGCCGCGTCCGCGCCGCCCGTTCTGCCGCAGCCTTCGGCGAACGCCGCCAGCAGGGACGCCAGGTCGGCGTCGGTCACGGTCTCGTCCAGCGACACGCCCAGGTGCGCCGCGTCGAGCTTGCGCAGGTTGATGCCGGCCGCCTCGGCCGCGCGCACGATGGCGGCGGTATGGCCGCCCGTGCGCAGGTGCAGCGTATCGAAGAAAGATTCATGCCGCGCCTCGATCCCGAGGCGGGCCAGGGCGTCGCGCAGCACCACCGCCTGGCGGTGCACGCGGGCCGCCATCCGCGCAAGGCCCTCGGGACCGTGCCAGACCGCGTACATCGCGGCCATGACGGCCAGCAGCACCTGCGAGGTACAGATGTTGGAGGTGGCCTTCTCGCGGCGGATGTGCTGCTCGCGCGTTTGCAGCGCCAGCCGCAGCGCCGGGCGTCCCGACGCATCGCGCGACACGCCCACCAGCCGTCCCGGCAGGTTGCGCTTGAGTTCATCGCGGCACGCCATGAAAGCGGCGTGCGGGCCGCCGTATCCGGGCGGAATGCCGAAACGCTGGGACGAACCGACGGCGATGTCCGCGCCCCATGCGCCCGGCGGCTGGAGCAGCGCCAGCGCCAGCAGGTCGGTCGCGCACGCGACCACGCCGCCCGCCGCCTTCACCCCGGCGGCCAGCCGCGCGTAGCGCCGCACTTCGCCGGTGCTGCACGGGTACTGCAACAGGATGCCGAAGCACGCGGGCACGCCGGCGGCCTCGTCGCCGACCGCGACCTCGATGTCTAGCGCCGAGGCCCGGGTGCGCAGCACCTCGATGGTCTGCGGATGGCAGCCCGAGGACACGAAGAACACCCGGCTGTCGCTGGTGGAGCTGCGCCGTGCCAGGGTCATGGCCTCGGCCGCCGCGGTGGCCTCATCCAGCAGCGACGCATTGGCGATGTCCAGGCCGGTCAGCTCGCACACCATGGTCTGGAACACCAGCAGCGCCTGCAGCCGGCCCTGGGATATCTCGGGCTGGTAGGGCGTATAGGCGGTGTACCAGGCCGGATTCTCCAGGATGTTGCGCTGGATGACCGGCGGCGTATGCGTGCCGTAGTAGCCCTGGCCGATGTAGCTGCGGAAAAGCGTGTTGCGCCCGGCCAGGGCCTCGAGTTCGGCCAGCACGCCGGCCTCGGTCTTCGGGCCCGGCAGGTCCAGGGGAGCGGTTTCCAGGATGGCGGCCGGCACCACGCGGCGCACGAGGTCATCCAGGCTGTCGGCTCCGACCACGGCCAGCATCGCGGCCTGGTCGGAATCGGAAGGCCCGATATGGCGGGCCGTGAATGCCGCATCGTCTTCAAGCGCCTTGAGCATGGGAACCCGTCCTGTCGTGGGCCTGCGATGGAATGGCGGAAGCGCGCGCACCCGCTTCGCCGGGCGGGTGCCGGTCACGGCCCGGAGCCGGGCCGCGGCGGTGGCGTTACTCGGCGTCGACCGAGGCCTGGTAGCCTGCCGCGTCGAGCAGGCCGGCGGTATCGGCCATGTTGTCGGGCCGGAGCTTGAAGATCCAGGCGGTGTAGGGCTCCTGGTTCAGTTGCTCGGGACTGGCCGAGAGGTCTTCGTTGAAGGCCACGATTTCGCCCGCCACGGGGGCGTAGATGTCGGAGGCCGCCTTGACCGACTCCACCACGCCCGCCGTCTGGCCGGCCTGGAGCCTGGCGCCCACCTTGACGTCGCCGACGTAGACCAGGTCGCCCAGCTGGTCCTGCGCATGGTCGGTGATACCCACCACCAGCAGATCGCCGTCGGCGCGGATCCATTCGTGGGTCTTGGCGTACTTGAGTTCGGAAGGAAGATTCATGGAGCGGATCCTGGTGATGGGTCGATGGAGTCTGAGGGAATTGTAGTGAACCTTGGCGATGGCCGGCGCGCGCGGATCAAGGCTCGCCGCTGTCCAGCACCTTGCCGCGCCGCACGAAGGGCAGCCGGCAGACCACCGCCGGCACGCGCCGGCCGCGGATCTCCACTTCGGCCGCGTCGCCGGGCGACACGCTGTCCGGCAGGCGGGCGAAGCCGATGGACGTGCCCAGGGTGGGCGACATGGTGCCGCTGGTGACCATGCCGGCGCCCTCGGCCGTATCGACCGCCATCTGGGCGCGCATCACGCCCCGGTCCAGCAGCTTGAGCCCCAGCAGTTGCCACTTCAAGCCGTAGGCCAGCGCCGCGCGCCCGACGAAGTCGCGCTGCGGGTCGTGGTCGGACACCGTCCAGGCCAGGCCGGCCTCGGCCGGCTGGGTCAGTTCGTCCATGTCCTGCCCGTACAGGTTCAGGCCGGCCTCGACCCGCAGCGTGTCGCGCGCCCCCAGGCCGCAGGGCGCGACGCCCGCCGCCAGCAGGTCCCGCCACAGGGCGGGCGCCTCGGCGCCGGGCAGCACCACTTCCACGCCGTCCTCGCCGGTGTAGCCGGTCCGCGCCACCAGCACGCCGTCGGCCCCTTCGGCCGTGAACGGCGCCAGGCCGCGCGCCAGCCGACCCAGCGCCGGCCTCGCCTGCGCCAGCCGGTCCCGGGCCTGCGGCCCCTGGACCGCGATCATCGCCAGTTCGCGGCGCGGCTCGATCGCCACGTCGTAGCCGCCGGCCTGGGCGACGCGCGCCATCCATACCAGGTCCTTGTCGGCCGAGGCGGCGTTGACCACGAGCCGGTAGTGCTCCGGCGTCAGCAGGTAGACGATCAAGTCGTCGACCACCCCCGCCTGCGGATTGAGCATGCACGAATACAGCGCCCTGCCCGGCTCGGCCAGGCGATCGACGTCGTTGGCCAGCAGATGCCGCAGGTAGGGCCGCGCCTCGCTGCCCACCACGTCCACGTTGAGCATGTGCGAAACGTCGAACATGCCCGCGCCGCGCCGGACGGCGTGGTGCTCGTCGATCTGCGAACCGTACGAGACGGGCATGGACCAGCCGCCGAAGTCGATCATCTTGCCGGACAGGGCCAGGTGTTCGGCGAAGAGCGGGGTCTGTTTCAGGGGAAGAGGCGCGGTCATACGGATTCCTGGAAGCAGATGGACGAACAGCGGATGAACGAACGTCAGCCGCGCACGGCGGACCACGAAGCCGGCGAACCTCCTGCGCGCGTGCCTTGCATGGTGTTGCCGTTCACCTTGCCGCGATAGCGCACCCCGTTGACCGAGAACGAGATGTCGTCGCCGCGCAGTGTGGCGTCGTCGATGGGCCGGGCATCCAGGGTACCGCTCAGCCGCTGGAACTGCTGGGCCAGCTTCAGTTCGCGGCCATCAAGCTTCCAGGCGCCCTCGACCTTGGCGGGCACGATCCACAGCAGCGCCGAGCACCAGGTCTGGCATTGCTCGGTAACCGTGGCCTGCTCGTCGGGCCGCCAATCGCCCATGGGGAAGGTGTTCGACACCACACGGGTGCCGGGCTTGAGATTCAGCAGGTGCGGCCGCAGCTTCTCGTTGATGGTGGGCAGCAGAAACAGCGTGATGACACTGGCGCCGGAAAGATCGGTCTCGAACAGATCCGCCTTGGCGAACGTGGCGCGGCCGGACACGCCCGCCACCTGGGCATTGCGGCGCGCCAATTCCACCATCTCGGGGTTGTATTCGATGCCGTGGGCCTTGATGCCGCGCTGGGCCGCGGTGATCACCAGCCGCCCGTCGCCCGAGCCCAGGTCGATCAGGGTATCGCCCGGCGCGGCCTTGGCCATGTCTATCATCTTGTCGACCAGGGTCTGGGGGGTCGGCACCCACACCACGTCCTTGCCTTCCTGGCCGACGTCGGGCACATACGACGAATCCGGCTTTTCCGCCGCCTGGACGGCGGCCAGGGCCGGCAGCGCGCAGACGGCCAGCACGGCCATCCCCCGCGCGCACCGGCGCAACACTTTCGACTGCAACGAACTACCCAACAACGCGAGCATCATGGGGTTTCCCCTTTTCTGGTGAACGAGTGAGGCGGGACGTGGGTGCGTCGGATTCGATTGTGCCTGACTCGATGTCGGCGCGAAAGCAGGCCCGGCTGCCAAGGGATTCTCAATGCACGAGACGGGTGTTTGACCCGTATTCGAAGCGGGTGACATAGTCGCCGGCGACAGGGCGTCGTTGCTTTGGCAACCGCCCGCGCCTTTCGTGCCAGGACGCGGCACGATTTCCACATGAAAAGATGCGAGGAGACAGTCATGGCCGCATTCCCCTTCCCCCCTGCTTGGCGGCCACTGGCCGTCCTCTGCCAGATTGCCCTGGTGGCGGTCTGCGGCGTGCCGCAGGCAGCGGCGCAATATCCCGATCGGCCCGTGCGCATCGTCACGCCTTTCCCGGTCGGCAGCGGCGTCGACGTGAACCTGCGCATGGTCACCGAACGCCTGTCCAGGGCCTGGGGCAAGCCCGTGCTGGTCGAGAACAAGCCGGGCGCCGCGGGCTTCATCGCCATCGAAGCGGCCCGGCGCGCGCCGGCCGACGGCTATACCCTGCTGCAATTGGACAGCGCGCAGATGGCCGCGCAGCCCTATCTGTTCAGCAAGCTTCCCTACGACCTGAAGCGTGATTTCACGCCCGTCACGACCTTGTTCCGCAACTACTTCTTCCTGGCGGTTCCCGCGGACAGCCGCTACCGCAGCGTGGGCGACCTGATCGCCGACGCCAAGGCGGCCCCGGGGAACATCAACTACGGGTCATGGTTCGTGGGCAGCCCCGGACACCTGGGAGGCGCCATGCTCGACCAGGCGGCGGGCACGTCCATGACGCACATCGCGTACAAGGAAATGTCCCAGCTCTACACGGCCGTGGCGAGCAGCCAGGTTCCGTGGGCGTTCGGCACCATAGGAAGCATGAATGCGCTCTACAAGGGGGGCAAGCTGAGGCTGCTGGCGGCCGCGGCACCGTCACGGGTGCAAGGGTTCGAGTCCGTCCCCACCATGGGCGAGGCCGGCGGACCGCAAGGTTTCGAGCTCAGCGCCTGGGTGGGCATCCTGGCGCCTCGAGGCGTACCCGATGCCATCGCGGCCAGGATCCGCCACGACATCGCCACGGCGCTGCAGGACCCGGAACTGCGGGAGCGCTACATGCAGTTGGCCTACGAGCCGCTGGCGATGACGCCCGAGCAGTTCCAGGCCCAGCTCGATGCGGATTCGCGCCGGTATGGGCAGATCATCAAGCGCTTGAACATTTCCTTGGACTAGGCCCGGGCCTGGGCCAGGATGCTGCGCAGCATGTCCACGAGTTTCAACGCAGCCGGCGACAACGCGTGGCCAGGCAGCGTCACGAGCGCGATGCTGCGAACCAGGGTCGGACGGACGATGCGCAGCTTCTGGACGCCGGCGCCGAGCGTGCGCGGCAGCGCGGTCGCCGGCAGGATGGCAGCGCCCAGGCCGGCCGTCGCCATCGATATCAGCGTCTGCGAATGCATGAACTGGAAGCGCGTGGCCAGGTGGAGCCCTTGCGCGGCCATCGCTTCCTCGACGAGGGTGCGCAACGCGGTGCCCTGTTCCAGCACCAGCAGAGGCATGGCCGCCAGGGCCTTGAGCGAAATGGTCTTGCGATCGCCCTCCAGCAGCGCGCGAGGCACCAGCGCGACCAGTTCATCGGTCAGCAGGGGCTCGAAGCGGAACTCGGGCGAACCGGTCATCACGCTGATGCCGAAATCGACTTCCCGCTGCCTGACGCTTTCGAACAGCGCCGCCGCGGTGATCTCGCGCACGAAGACCTGGATACCTGGGTACTGGCCCTGGAAAGCCGCCAGCACGTCGCCCAGGTAGGCACCGGCGATAGTGGGCGCGCAGGCCAGCGCGATGCGCCCGCGCTGGACGTCGGCGGCCTCCTGGATCGCCTGCAATCCGCCCTCCACCTCCTGCAGGGCGCGTCGAACGCACTGGAGCAGTTGCTCGCCTTCGCGCGTCAGCGTGACCTGGCGCGTGGTGCGATGGAACAGCGGCACTCCCAGTTGTTCTTCCAGGCGGCGGATCTGGCCGCTGACCGCCGAACCGGATCGGTGGGCCCGTCCGGCAGCGGTACGGAAGCTGCGGCTTTCGCCGACCAGCATGAAGGTATGCAGCAGTTTCAGGTTGACCGAGGAGATCGGATCACCGGGTCTGGCCATGGAAGCTCGCCTGGTTTCGCGGACAAAAGATTGTACGGAAAATCTTCTCAATCCTAACAATAATCGCGATTGTTGTTCCATCGAGCGATTCCTACACTGCACGGCATGGAAACCGCACGATGCCCGCGACCGGCCGGCACGATGCATCCGGGCCATCCAGGCCCACGCCATCTGGAGACAAGCCATGAACCGTTCACGATCCCTCGGACTCCTGCTGTCCGCGCTGGCCGCGGCCCTGCTCGCAGCCGCTCCGGCCGCCGGCCAGGGCAGCTATCCCGCCAAGCCCATCCGCATCATCGCCCCCTTCCCGCCCGGGAACTCGTCCGACGTCGCCGCGCGCTTCCTGGGCGAGCAACTGGCCGCCCGGCTCGGGCAGCCGGTGGTGGTCGAGAACAAGGTCGGCGCCTCCGGACAGGTGGGCGCGGCCTATGTGGCCAAGTCGGACCCCGACGGCTACACGTTGCTGATGACCTCCACCTCGGCCACCATCAGCCCCGCCATCTACAAATCGATCCCGTTCGACATCCTGGGCGACTTCGCCCCCGTCGTCCGGGTCGCCGTGGCCCCCATGGTGCTGCTGGTCCGCGCCGACGCACCGTATGCCAGCCTGGAGGATTTCGTGGCGCAACTGCGCAGCCACCCCGAACGCTATACCTACGCGACGGCGGGCAGCGGGACGATCCAGCATCTGGCCATCGCCGCGTTCCTGTCCCGGCTGAAAACCGACGTGCTGGGCGTACCTTACAAAGGCAGCCCCCAGGCGCTGACCGACCTCATCGGCGGCCAGGTGCAATTCATGTTCGACGCCGTGCTGTCGGGCAAGCCCCACGTGGACTCCGGACGGCTCAAACCGCTGGCCGTGGCCAGCCTGGCGCCCATCGCGCAGATGCCAGGCGTGCCGGCGGCCGCGCAGTCCGCCGTTCCGGAGCTCAAGGACTTCGAGATCGAAGGCTGGGTCGGCCTGCTGGCCCCCCGCGGAACGCCGACCGCGATCACGCAGCGCCTGAACCGCGAGATCGTGGCGGTCCTGACCTCGCCCGACATGCGCGAGCGGCTGGCCAAGGCCAACATCGCCACCGCCGCGGCCAATACGCCGGAAGAGTTCTCGCAGTTCCTGCGCAAGGACGCGCAGCGCTGGAAGGACATCGCGACCGCCGCCCGGATCCCCCAGGAATGACCCTCTCCCAAGACACCTACGATGTCGCCGCGCTGTGCGCCCTGCTGCGGCAGGCATCGGCCGCGGCCGCCTATGAAGCCATGGAGCGCGGGGGACACCTGTCGCCCTCGCTGTCCGCCCTCGTGGCTGGCGTGCTGTGCGTGGGGCCGGCGTACACCGTGCGCGCTCCCGCCGGCTACGGCGACGAGATCGTCCGCGCGGCCGATGAAGCTCCGGCGGGCTCGGTCATCGTGATCGACATCAGCCCCGTTCCGGATGCCTGCACCTGGGGGGGCACGGGAACGGCCGTCGCCCAGCGGCGCGGCGTCTCGGGCGTGGTCAGCAACGGCCGGGTCCGCGACCTGGCCGAGATACGCCATGCGCGATTCCCCGTCTTCGCCCGCGGCGCGGTCGCCACCGGCTGGACCGGCGGGCGCCGGGGCGAAACGGGGGTACCGGTCTCGGTGGGCGGCAGGGTGATCCATGCCGGCGACATTCTTTGCGCCGACGACGACGGCATCGTCGTCATTGCGCGCGCCGAGGCCGCCCACTTCCTGGGCCGGCTGCAGGCGCGCCTGGACTTCGAACGCGAGGCCGCGCGCATCGTCGACGAAGGCGGCCGTTACGCCGACGTCATGGCGCGCAAGCCGGGTTGACGGACATCGCCATGAGCCGCATCGCATCCAGGATCCCGCAGACGGGCGCCGAGAAGATTCTCGCGCGCGCCAGCGGCAAACCTTACGTCCGCCCCGGCGACATCGTCTCGCCGGATCCCGAACTGGTCATCATCCACGACGGATACGTGGAGTCCGCGTACAACGAACTGTCGAGCCTGGGGTACCGCCGCATCGCCCGGCCCGAACGCGTGATGTTCGTGACCGACCACGAAGTGGCCTACGCCAGCCCGGCCTCGGCCCTGCGTGCGCGCCGCATCCGCCAGATCGCCCGCGAATGGAACGTGGGCCGCTTCTTCGACGCCGGACGCGGCGGCCACGGGCACATCTTCCCCATCGAGGCGGGCCTGGTGCGGGCGGGCATGTTCCTGTCCTGCTACGACATGCACGCCACGAACTTCGGCGCGGTCGGCGCCGTGGCCTGCGCCCCCGGCCCGGAGATCGTCTCGGTGCTGGCGACCGGCGCGGTCTGGGAACAGGTACCCGCGACCGTGCGCCTGCGCCTGCAAGGCACCACGGGACCGGCGCTGACCGCGCGCGACGTCGGCTTCCATGTCACCCGTCTCTTCGCCGACGGCCGGCTGCCCGCGCACGACAACCGCATGATCGAGTTCGCCGGCGACTATACGGCCACGCTGCCGCTGTCCGAACGCATCGCCCTTTGCAACTCGCTGACCGAGATCGGCGTCGCCAACGTCTGGTTCACCCCGGCCGGCGACGGGTTCATTCACGCCGGCGACGCCGACGCGCCGGTCGAGGCCGATGTCGAGATCGACCTGGCCGGCCTCGCGCCGCAGGTCGCCCTGCCCGGCGGCCCGCATCTGGGCGTGGACGTGGACGACGTGGCCGGGCGGCACGTGGACCATGCCTACATCGGGTCCTGCGGATCCGGCATGTACGAGGATTTCGCCGCGGCCGCGGCCCTGCTGCGCGGCCGCCGGATCGCCAGCCACGTGCGCATGTTCATCGTCCCGGGCACGGTCGAGACCTCGTTGCGCATGGCCCGCGACGGGCTCGCGGAAGTGTTCCAGGAAGCCGGAGCGATGCTGCTTCCCCCCGGATGCGGCCCCTGCGCGGGTGGCGTGATGGGCCCCCTGGCCGATGGCGAAACGTCCATTTCCACCGCTGCGACCAACCATGCCGGCCGCTTCGGCGCGAAGGCTGCCCAGGCCTACCTGGGCAGCCCGCTGACGGTGGCGGCATCGGCCCTGGCCGGCCGCATCGCCGATCCGCGCGCGCTGGTGCACCAACAGGAGCGAACACCATGACCGGCACGATGCGACGCGTCGGGCGCTGCCACGTATTCGGCGACGACATTCCCCTGGACGACGGTTTCATCCCCTTCGAGATGGCGATACGCCGGATCGACGATCCGCAGTTGTTACGGCCCGAATTACTCCGGATGGTGGATCCGGCGTTCCCCGACCGGGTGGAACCGGGAGACATCATCGTGGCCGGTGCGAACTTCGGCTGCGGCAAGCCTCACTTCCAGGGTTTCATCGCGATGGCGGCGCTGGGCCTGTCGGTACTGTGCGTATCGATGCCCTACAAGACGCTGCGCGGCGCGATCTCGAAAGGGGTCCCGGTCCTGGCCGGCCTGCCCGGCGCCGATGCGGTCCTCTGCACGGGCCACCGACTGGATGTCGATTTCGACCAGGGGACGATCATCAACCTGGATACGGGGCGGCGCATCGACGTTCCGCCCTTGTCGCCGCTGCTGGCGGACGTCGTCCGGCGCGGCGGCACGCGCGGCACCCTGGCCGCGTGGCTGGATACCCATCCGGACATGCGCCTGCCCGCCCAGGCGCCACGCGAATGATCAGACTACCTGGCCGCAGGCCACGCCGGACGCCCAGGCCCACTGGAAGTTGTAACCCCCCAGCCATCCGGTCACGTCCACCACCTCGCCGATGAAATGCAGGCCGGGAACGGCCTTGGCTTCCATGGTCTGCTGGTCCAGGCCCCGCGTATCGACGCCGCCGCGCATGACCTCGGCCTTCTTGTACCCTTCGGTGCCCGACGGCGTCAGGGTCCATTGCTTCATGCCCTCGGCCACCTGGCGCAGCGCCTTGTCGGGCAGGTCGGCGATGCGCTGCTCGCCCAGGCCGGGATGGGCCGCGGCCAGCCACTGTTCGGCCAGCCGGCGCGGCACCATGCCGGCCAGCACGTTGGCCAGGTGCTGGCGGCCGCCGGCCTTGGCGGCCAGCAGGTCCGCCATCAGGTCCACGTCCGGCGCGAGATCGATGACGATGGCCTCGCCCGGCTGCCAATAGCTCGATATCTGCAACACCGCCGGACCGGACAGGCCCCGATGGGTGAACAGCAGGTCCTCGCGGAACGAGGCCGCGCTTCGGCCTGCGCCGGTGCGGATGCCGACCTCCAGCGCGACGCCGGCCAGAGGCACGAAGGGTTTCCACGACGCGGCATCGAAGGTCAGCGGCACCAGCGCCGGCCGGGGCTCGACGATCTTCAGGCCGAACTGCCGCGCGATGCGCAGGCCGAAGTCCGAGGCGCCGATCTGCGCCACGGGCAGCCCGCCGGTCGCGATGACCACGCGTTGGGCACGGATGGCGCCGGACGAGGTACGCAGCATGAAACCCGCCTCGTCCTGCTCCACCGATTCGACCGTGCAGGGCATGCGCCACGCCACGCCGCCCGCGTCGCACTCGGCGCGCAGCATGCGGATGATGTCCTCGCTGGACTCGTCGCAGAACAGCTGGCCCCGGTGCTTCTCGTGCCAGGCGATGCGGTGGCGCGCCATCAACGTCAGGAAATCACGCGGCGTATAGCGCGACAGCGCCGAGCGGCAGAAGTGGGGATTGCCGGATATGAAGTTGGCGGGTCCGGCGTCGCGGTTGGTGAAATTGCACCGCCCGCCGCCCGAAATGCGGATCTTCTCGGCCAGCCTGCGCGCGTGGTCGATCAGCACCACGCGCCGGCCGCGCCCGCCGGCCACCGCCGCGCACATCATGCCGGCGGCGCCCGCGCCTATCACCGCCACGTCGAAGGCCGCGTCGCGCGGCCCGTCCGCCGCCATCAGGCGTCCTTGACGCAATCCACGTAGAAGCGCATGTCGCCGTTGGGCTGCACTTCCTCCACCAGTCCGTGGATGTCGGTGTCGAAGCCCGGGAACTGGGCGTTGAACTTGCGGGCGAACTGCAGGTACTTGACGATGGTGCTGTTGAAGCGTTCGCCCGGGATCAGGAGCGGAATACCCGGCGGGTACGGCGTCAGCAGCACGCTGGTCACGCGTCCTTCCAACGCATCGATGTCGACCCGCTCGATCTCGCGGTGCGCCATCTTGGCGAAGGCCTCGGACGGCTTCATGGCCGGCACCATGTCGCTCAGGTACATCTCGGTGGTCAGGCGCGCCACGTCATGGGCACGGTACATCTCGTGGATGCGCGTGCACAGGTCGCGCAGCCCCACCTGCTCGTATTGCGGATAGTCGTGGCAGAACTCAGGCAGGATGCGCCACATGGGCTGGTTCCTGTCGTAGTCGTCCTTGAACTGCTGCAGCGCGGTCAGCAGCGTGTTCCAGCGGCCCTTGGTGATGCCGATGGTGAACATGATGAAGAACGAGTACAGGCCGGCCTTCTCGACGATCACGCCGTGCTCGGCCAGGAACTTGGTCACGATGGAGGCGGGGATGCCGGTCTGGCCGAAGGTGCCCGAGACGTCCAGCCCCGGCGTGACGATGGTCGCCTTGATCGGATCCAGCATGTTGAAGCCGGGCGCCAGGGCGCCGAAGCCGTGCCAGTTGGCGTCGGTTTCCAGCAGCCAGTCGTCGCGCTCGCCGATGCCATCGGCCACGAGATTGTCCGGCCCCCAGACCTTGAACCACCAGTCGCTGGCGCCGAACTCGGCTTCCACCTTGCGCATGGCGCGGCGGAAGTCCAGCGCCTCGAGAATGCTTTCCTCGACCAGCGCCGTGCCGCCCGGCGGCTCCATCATCGCCGCCGCCACGTCGCAGGACGCGATGATCGCGTACTGCGGCGAGGTCGACGTGTGCATCAGGTAGGCCTCGTTGAACACGTAGCGGTCCAGCTTGCGGGTCTCGGACTCCTGCACGATGATCTGCGAGGCCTGCGAGATGCCGGCCAGCAGCTTGTGCGTGGAGTGGGTCGCATACACCACCGCCTCGGTGCTGCGCGGACGGTCCTTGCCGATGGCGTGCATGTTCCGGTAGAACTCGTGGAACGCCGCGTGCGGCAGCCAGGCCTCGTCGAAGTGCAGGGTGTCGATGCTGCTGCCCAGCAGTTCCTTGATCATCTCGACGTTGTAGACCACGCCGTCGTAGGTGCTCTGCGTGATGGTCAGGATGCGGGGCTTGCGGCCGGCGTTGTCTTTGGCGAAGGGATTGGCGTCGATCTTCTTCTGGATGTTCTCGGGACGGAACTCATCCAGCGGAATCGGCCCGATGATGCCCAGGTGGTTGCGCGTGGGCCGCAGGAACACCGGCACCGCGCCCGTCATGATGATGGCGTGCAGGATGGACTTGTGGCAGTTGCGGTCCACCACCACCACGTCGCCGGGCGCCACGTTGGCGTGCCAGACGATCTTGTTGGACGTGGACGTGCCGTTGGTCACGAAGAAACAGTGGTCGGCATTGAAGATGCGCGCCGCGTTGCGTTCAGACGCCGCGACGGGGCCGGTATGGTCCAGCAGTTGCCCCAGTTCGTCCACCGCGTTGCAGACGTCGGCGCGCAGCATGTTCTCGCCGAAGAACTGGTGGAACATCTGGCCCACCGGGCTCTTCAGGAACGCCACGCCGCCCGAGTGGCCGGGACAGTGCCAGGAGTACGAACCGTCCTGGGCATACTTGACCAGTTCGCGGAAGAACGGCGGCGGCAGCGACTCCAGGTAGCTCTTGGCTTCGCGGATGATGTGGCGGGCCACGAACTCCGGCGTGTCCTCGAACATGTGGATGAAACCATGCAGCTCGCGCAGGATGTCGTTCGGGATGTGCCGCGAGGTGCGGGTCTCGCCGTACAGGTAGATGGGGATCTCGGCATTGCGAAAGCGCAGTTCGCCGATGAAGGCCCGCAGCTTGCTGACGGCATTGGCCACGTCCTCGGGCATGCCTTCGCCGAATTCCTCATCGTCGATCGACAGGATGAACGCGCTGGCGCGGCTCTGCTGCTGCGCGAAGGACGACAGGTCCCCGTAGCTGGTGACGCCCAGCACCTCCATGCCCTCGGCCTCGATGGCCGCGGCCAGCGCACGCACGCCCAGGCCGGATGCATTCTCGGAACGAAAATCTTCGTCGATGATGACGATGGGGAAACGGAATTTCAATTGAGGCCCCCCCCTACGCGCTGACGCGCGCCCCCCAAGGGGGCGGCACTGGCGGACCGGCGGAGCCGGATCCGCTGTGCCCTGGGAGGGCACGTGGCGGCAGGGAAATCGGTTGAAAAACGGCCGGCCGCGAGCAAGTTACCTCGCACAGCGCCTCCGGGCGTAAAAAACATACAACTAGCGTAAAACAATTCAGTGTCGGTTTGAGGACCACCCTCGCCCCAGCCAATGCCCCCAGACCACGACACGGGGGATCCGGCTCCGCCGGTCCCCCGCCGTCGGCCCCCTGGGGGGCGCGCGTCAGCGCGTAGGGGGGGGCCTATGTTCTAGGCAGTGTCACGCCCTGCTGGCCCTGGTACTTGCCGCCGCGGTCCCTGTAAGACGTCTCGCAGACTTCGTCGCTTTCCAGGAACAGCATCTGGGCGCAGCCCTCGCCGGCGTAGATCTTGGCGGGCAGGGGCGTGGTGTTCGAGAACTCCAGCGTCACGTGGCCTTCCCACTCGGGTTCCAGGGGCGTGACGTTGACGATGATCCCGCAGCGCGCGTAGGTGCTCTTGCCCAGGCAGATGGTCAGGACGCTGCGCGGGATGCGGAAGTATTCGACCGTGCGGGCCAGCGCGAACGAGTTGGGCGGGATGATGCAGACATCGCCCTTGAAGTCGACGAAGGACTTCTCGTCGAAGGCCTTGGGATCGACGATGGTCGAATTGATGTTGGTGAAGATCTTGAATTCGTCGGCACAGCGCACGTCATAGCCGTAGCTGCTCGTGCCGTAGCTGACGATGCGCGTGCCGTCGTGCGCCCGGACCTGGCCGGGCTCGAATGGCTCGATCATGCCTTCGGCCGCCACGCGGCGGATCCAGCGGTCGCTTTTGATGCTCATGGACGGGGGTCTCGTCAGGGGACGTCTACGTGAAAGGGGGAATTGTAGCTGGACTGGGGATACCCCCAATACCCCCCGACGCCCCCGCCCCCTTTCGACTCAGTCCAGCCGGATGTCGAGCGCCTTGATCACCTCGCCGTACCTGCGGGAATCCTCGGCGATGGCCTTGGAAAGATCGTCCGGCGTGCCCCCCAGCCCCACCGTGCCCTGGCGTGCCAGCAGTTCCTGGGCCTGGGGCGACCGCATCGCCTGGGTGACCGCCCGGGCGATCTTCTCCCGCAGCGCCAGCGGCGTGGCGGCCGGCGCCATCAGCCCCGACCACGAGACCGCGTCGCCGAAGGACAGGCCGGTGGTTTCCTTCAAGGTCGGCATCTCGGGCACCAGCGGCGAGCGTTGTTCAGCGACCACACCCAGCGCCTTGACCCGCCCTCCGCGGATGAACGGCAGCGCGGCCGGCAACTGCGCGATCATCATGTCGATCTGGCCGCCCGCCACGTCCGCCAGCGCCGCCGACACGCTGTTGTAGGGCACGTGCAGCAGGTTGACGCCCGCGCGCCCGGCGAAGATCTCGGCGGCCAGGTGCGCCTGGCTGCCTATGCCCGGCGACGAATAACTCAGGCGTCCGGCCTTGGCCTTGGCGATCAGCGCCTTGGCGTCCGCCACGCCCAGCGTGTTCGACACCACCAGGACGTTGGGCACCGCCCCTACCTGAGCGACGGGCGCCAGGTCGCGGGCGATGTCGAACGGGCGCTTCCGGTAGAGATGCGGGTTGACCGCCAGGTCCGACACCGGCACGGATACCAGCGTATAGCCGTCGGGCGCGGCCTTCACCACGGCCGAGATGCCTATGGTCCCGACCCCGCCGGGCTTGTTCTCGACAATGACGGGCTGGCCCCAACCCTGCGCGAGGCGTTCCGCCAGGACGCGCGCCAACAGGTCGGCCGCGCCGCCCGCGCCGTACGGCACGATGATGCGGACCGGGCGCTCGGGATAGGCATCGACGGCATGGTCCTGGGCGGATGCCGGTGCCGCCAGGCAGGCCGCCGCCGCGCAGGCGGCCGCCCGCAGGAAATTCGCTCGGGCAAGGGAAAAACGTAGGCTCTTCATGGACATATCCTTGAAACGATCGGATCCAGGCGCCGCGGGGGCGCCCCGGGCTATTCGCAATCGGGGCAAAACGAAGGCGGGCACATCGTCCGAGCGGTGCGCCGCAGCGGGTCCCAGTCCTGGACCTGGCCCCACACCCTTTCCGCGAAGGCCTGGGCCTCGGCCCGCAGGCCGCCCAGGTCGACGTCGGGAATGCGGCCGTCGCGCATGCGGATCTCGCCGCCGGTGACGACCAGGTCCACGTCGTCGCCCACGCCGCACTCGACCAGGCTGCATATCGGGTCCCAGATCGGCCCGTAGCGCAGCACGTCCTTGCGCCCCAGGTTGATGGCGACGATGTCCGCCCGGGCGCCCGACGCCAACCGGCCCAGGTCCTCGCGGCCCAGCGACCGGGCGCCGCCCAGCGTGGCCGCCTCGAACACCTGTTCCGCGCTGGCCGCCGTCAGGTCGTGGCTCATGACCTTGCCGTGATAAGAGGCCGTGCGCATGTTCATGATCATGTCGCGCGGATAGGTATCGCTGCCTATCGTCATGTTCACCCCGGCCTCGCGGTACGACTTCCACGAATCCAGCACGCGGGCCCGGCGCACGATGTTGATCGGGCAGTGGGACACCGAGACCTGGTTCGTCCCCATGCGCTTGAGGTCGCTGCCGCCCGAGTAGTTCAGGCGCGCACTGTCGGAGATGAAATTGGCGTGCCCGATGTTCAGCGCGGGAGTCAGCATCTCCACGCTGTCCAGCAGTTCGATGGGCGTCTTGCGATGCTCGCGCACGGTCTCGTAGAACTCGATGACGTTGTAGCCCGCGTGCGTCGCCATCGGCACGCCCAGGTCGCGCGCGGCCGCCACGGTCCGGCGCAGGATGTCGACGCTGCAGTTCTCGACCTCGCGCGGCACCAGGATGCCGTGGACCAGGTCGCTCGGGTCGCGCTCGGCCCGCTCGATGAACGCCACCGCGTCGTTGAACAGATGCAGCCCGCCGTCGGGATAGGGCACGCGGGTCAGGTTGCCGTCGTCGTCCGAGGCCCAGCGGCCACTGTCGTAGCCCGGCCCCAGATAGCCCCGCACGCCCAGCGCCTCGCACTGCCGCCACAGCGCCTCCTGGACGATCACGTGGCCGCCCAGCTCGACGAAGGTCGTCACGCCGTTGCGCAACAGTTCGCTGACCGTGAACGCCGCATGCAGGGCGATGCCGGGATCCACCTGCGCCTGTTCCTTGGTCAGGTAGTTGGGATAGCCCTGTATGCGCGTGCCCGACCGCGCAATGGTGACGTCCATGTAGGGCTGGCCGAACAGGTCCGGCCGTCCATGGTCAGTCAGCAGCTTGTGCAACGCGCGGTGCCCCGAGTGCACGTGTGTGTCGATGAAGCCCGGCGACAGCAGGCATCCCGGCGCCTCGATGACGCGGTCCGCCTCGCCCCGGTAATCGTCCCCCGCGTACACGACGCGGTCTCCTTCGTAGACCACGCAGGCCTGCCGATAAAGCACATGCCCGCCATCCTGGAATCCCACCACCCAGTCGCCGTTGATCCTGGTTTTCATGCTGGTCTTTTTCCCTCGTTCTGCGAATATTGATCCTGCGTTGCACTGCCGATGACAGGTTCTCAGCATGCTGAGCAATTGCCGGGACTGTCAACGCATGGGGACCGGCCGAAGGGAACCGAAAACCTTGCTCGCAGATGCCGCGGAACGAAAATGGGCACCATGCGGAAATGCGCGAGATCGATGAAGAACGAGCGAGATAAGAGTAGAAGCGGGAAGGAGGCCACTCGGCTCCATAGCGAGGATCTGGCCGGGCCGCGCGCCCCATCCAAGAATGGCTATCTCGATTCCGTTGTGGAATATTTGATTATGACGGCCGGCCACCGGCCCCGATGAAGCCCGGACCCATGGATATCAAGCACGTCGACCTGCATCTCCTGATGATCTTCGATGCGGTACTGGCCGAAGGCAACGTGACCCGCGCCGCGGATCGCATCGACATCAGCCAGTCCGCCGTCAGCAAGGGGCTGGCGCAATTGCGGGAGATCTTCCACGATCCGCTGTTCCTGCGGAACGGGCGCGGCGTCGTCCCCACCCACAAGGCGATGGAGATGGCCACCGGCGTGCGCCACGCCATCCTCGCCCTGAACGGACTGGCCTCGCCGTCCGAGCCCTTCGCGCCGCACGCCGCGCGCATGCACTTCAACATCGCGGCCACGGACTACGTCACCTTCACCCTGCTGCCCGCGCTCATGCGGCGCCTGGCCTCGGTAGCGCCCTCGGTCTCGGTGGCCATCCATCCGATCGAGCCCCTGATGCCCGAGGAATTGCTGCTGCTGGGCAAGGTGGACCTGGTGCTGTCGCCGGTGGCCACCGCCACCTATCCCATCTACCGGCAGGAACTGTTCAGGGACGACTACGTCTGCCTGCACCGCATCGGCCACCCGCTGGACGGCCAGGCGCTCGGCCCCCAGCAGTTCGCCTCGGCGCGGCACGTCGCCATGCCGCGCCAGAACGGCGCGCGCGAGCGGGTGCTGCAGGACGCGATGCAGCAGCACGGCATCTCGCGGGACGTCGCCGCCCAGGTTCCCCACATGCTCGCCATCGCCCCCACGCTGGCCTGCACGGATCTGATCGCCACCGTCACGCGCCGCATCGCCCGGGCCTTCTGCGGCCTCTATCCCCTGCACATGGCGCCTCACCCGCTGCCACTGGGCGAATTCGTCGTCTCGCAGCTCTGGCACGAACGGACCCATCCCAGCCAGTCCCAGCGCTGGCTGCGGGAATTGATCTTCGAGGTCTGCCGGGAATTGTGACGGCGGCGCTAGCCGGCGGCGGGCGCCGCCAGGCCGGCCGCCAGGAAATCCAGCAGGCGCGACAAGGTCAGGTCGACGCTGGCCGCGGACACCGGCGTGGCGGGCACGTCCGGCATCAGCCGGGCGACGCGGCCGTTGTCGGCGCGGATGTACATCATGCTGCCGAACACGCATTGCAGCCGTAGATACAGCTCATCCCGCGTCAGGTGGGGACAGGCCCGCGCCAGGATGTCGACGAACAGGCGGCCGACGTCGTCATGGACGCCGAACACGATGTTCTTGACCGCCGGATCGGGTTCGACCGAACAGATGGCCGACAACCGGTTGAAACGGGCGCCCTCCTCGGTCTGCCCCACGCGCATGCCCGGCCCGATGAAGGCCTCGAGCACGGCCCGCACCTCGGGCCGCCCCTGCGGATCGGCGGGCACGCAGGCCTGCAGCAGCGCGTGGCGCTCGTCGTTCATCCGTCCCACCCGTGCCTCGAAAATCGCCCGCAGCAACCCTTCCTTGGTCCGGAAGTAGTAGTGCACGGCGGCCATGTTGACGCCCGCGGTGGCGGTGATCGTGCGCAGCGACACGCCGTTGTAGCCGTGCTCGGCGAACAGCCGCTCGGCCACGTCCACGATGCGGTCGCGGGTGGAGGCGGATTCGACGGGATCGGCGGCGGGAATGGGCATGGACACGTCCGGAAAGCGGTGGGGAGCCTATGTTACCTGCAAAGCCCCGATCATTGTTTCAGTCGATTGATTGAATCATTCGTTTGACCGAATCGCCGAGAATTCCTATGATGGGCCCTGACACGCGCCATCCGGCGCACCGCATGAGGAACCCCATGAACGGAAAGATCCGCCGTGTCGTGACCGGCCATGACGAACAGGGCCGCGCCGTCGTGCTGGAAGACGGCTACGCGCCCAACGTCCGCCACGACGCCAGCCGCCCCGGCTACTACCTGACCCAGTTGTGGCTGACACCCACGGCTCCGGCCCCCATCAACAACGGCGCCGACCCGACCCTGGGGCCGGTCTCGCTGGCGCCGCCCGAACTGGGCACGGTCGTGCGCATCATCGAATTTCCGCCGGCGGGCCTGGAGCTGCGCGACGTGGATGCCGATGCCGCCAGGCAGGCGTTCTCGATGTTCGGCGGCCAGCATGCCTTGACCGGCCAGGGCGGCGGCAAGCAGCGCCATCCCTTCATGCACCGCACCGAAACCATCGACTACGCCATCGTGCTGTCGGGCGAGATCACCATGCTGCTGGACGAGTCCGAAGTCACCCTCAAGGCCGGCGAAATCCTGATCCAGCGCGGCACCAATCACGCCTGGACCAACCGCACGGACGAGCCGGCCCGCGTGCTGTTCGTCCTGGTCGACGGCAAGTTCGACCCCGCCCTCCCACAGCAGTAACCCCCACTCCAAGAGGAGACCAAGCATGTCGTTCAAGAAGATCCTGTTCGTTCCGCTCCTGGCCGCCATCTGCGGCTCGGCCGCCGCCCAGACCTATCCGTCGCGTCCGGTCGAACTCATCGTCCCGTATTCGGCGGGCGGCAGCGTGGACGTCATGGCGCGCGCCTTCGGCCGCGAACTGTCCGAGATCCTGTCCACGCAGGTCGTCATCAACAACCGCGACGGCGCGGGCGGCACCATAGGCGTGGCCGCCGTGGCCTCGGCGCGTCCCGACGGCTACACGGTGCTGTTCTCGCCCTCGTCGCCGCTGACCCAGGCGCCCTTCCTGATGGGCCGCCTGCCCTACCAGCCGGACAGCATCACGCCGATCTGCCAGATCTTCGAGAACCCGTTCGTCATCGCCGTGCGCAAGGACTCGCCCATCCACAGCATCAAGGAACTGCTGGACCAGGCACGCCAGCAGCCGGGCAAACTGTCCTACGGCCATGCCGGCCCCGGATCGGTGCCGCACCTGGCCACGGCCAACCTGGCCAAGTCCTCGGGCGTGAGCTTCAACGAAATCGCCTTCCGCGGCGACGCCCAGGTCATCCCCCAACTGCTGGGCGGCCACATCGACTTCGGCGCGCTGGGCGTCTCGTCGGTGGTGGGCAAGGACCTGCGCATCCTGGCGGTGTACGGCGACAAACGTCTGCCCGGCCTGCCCGAGGTCCCCGCCATCACCGAGTTCGGCATCAAGCACGCGGTCATCGCCCGCAACGGCCTGTACGTCAGCCAGGGCGTCCCGCAGGCCGCGCGCGACAAGCTGCAGCAGGCATGCCACGCCGCCACGGAAAAGGGTGAATTCCAGAAGGCCGCCGGCCAGCTCTACCAACAGGTCAACTACCTGGACAGCGCCACCTTCGCCAGCCGGCTCGCCAGCGACAACGAAACCAACCGCGCGCTGATCCAGTCGCTCGGCCTGCTGAAGACCGGCAACTGAGCGCCGCCATGTACGAGATCATCGATGCGTCGCTGCGCGCCTTCATCGACGTCGAGCCAGACAGCGACTTCCCCATCCAGAACCTGCCCTACGGCATCTTCTCCACGCCCGAGGGCGGGGTCCGGGCCGGCACCGCGCTGGGCTCGTGGGTGGTGGACCTGCACGTGCTGGAGCGCGCGGGCCTGCTGCCCACGCCCTCGGGGCCGGCGCTGTTCGGCCAGGCCAGCCTGAACGCCTTCGCCGCCGCCGGCCGGCCGGCGTGGAACGCGGTGCGAGCCCGGCTGGCAGCGCTGCTGTCCGGTTCGGACGCGCGCCTGCGGGACGACGCCGGACTGCGCGCCCGCGCCCTGGTGCCCATGGATGCGTGCACGCTGCACCTGCCGTTCGAGATCGCGTCCTATACCGACTTCTATTCGTCGGAGGACCACGCCACCAACGTCGGCAAGCTGTTCCGCGATCCGGCCAACGCGCTCACGCCCAACTGGAAGCACCTGCCTATCGGCTACAACGGCCGCGCCAGTTCGGTCGTGCCGTCCGGGCACGACGTGCACCGCCCCATGGGGCAACTGCCGGTCGCGGGCGGTGCGCCCGAATGGGGGCCGTGCCGCCAGTTGGACTTCGAGCTGGAGACGGCCTTCTTCGTGGGGCCGGGCACGGCGCTGGGCAGCCGGCTGGCGCCCGACGCCGCCGCCGGATGCATCTTCGGGATGGTGCTGATGAACGACTGGAGCGCCCGCGACGTCCAGCGCTGGGAATACGTTCCCCTGGGCCCCTTCCAGGCCAAGGCGTTCGCCACGTCGATCTCGCCATGGGTGGTCACGCTGGACGCGCTGCAGCCCTTCCGCGTCAACGCGCCGCAGCAGGACCCTGTGCCGCTGCCCTATCTGCGCGAAGGCGACCGCCACGCCTATGACATCGAGCTGTCGGTCGAGCTCGGCACGCCGGACGGCGCGTCCGCGACCATCGCGCGCAGCAACTTCCGCCACCTGTACTGGACCATGGCGCAGCAGCTCGCGCACCACACCAGCAGCGGCTGCAACCTGCGCACCGGCGACCTGATGGGCTCGGGCACCATCAGTGGGCCGAGCCCCGAGGCACGGGGCTGCCTGCTGGAATTGACCGAGAACGGCAAACGGCCGCTGGCCCTGCCCGACGGCGCCACACGCGACTTCCTGCAGGACGGCGACGAGGTCGTGATTCGCGGCCATGCCCGCCGCGGCGCGCTGCGCGTGGGATTCGGCAGCGTACGGGGACGGGTGCTGCCGGCCATCCCCTGAACGATGCGGGGTCCGGCAACGGGCCCCGCGCTTTCGTCAGTCGTCGAACAGCACGAAATAGAGCAGGTCCAGGCCGTTCAGCGTGCCCCCCTTGGCCACCGCCGACAGGCGGTTGCTCAGGCGGTAGCTGAGCTTGACCACGCCGTCGCGGCCCGACAGCGCCTGCTCGAAGCTGGCGTAGATCCGGTCGGACAGGCGCTTGCCCACCACCAGGAACTGGTTGTTCGACAGGTTGTAGGCCGACGAGGTACTGTCGCCCGCCACCGTGCGATCCGGCAGCAGACCCCGGCTGCTGCCCACGTTGCCCGACCGCACGCCGATCTCGTCCAGCCCCAGTTGGCGCGAGATCGGCTCGCTGCCCTGCGGACCCAGCAGCGACGTCGCCGCGCTCAAGAGCAGCGTGGCATCGGCGCCGCCCCCGCCTTCGTCGGGGCCTCGTCCCAGCAGCAGCCACGAAAGTTTTTCCACGTCGCTGACCTCGGGCGTGGACACCAGCGCGATGCGGGGCCGGCGCGCCGTGCCGCTGATACGCACGCCCGCCTCCACGCGCGGCCCGACGCGCACCGCCACGACGTCGAGCAGGGGATCGTCGATCGGCCCCTGGAAGGTCAGCACGCCGCGGCGTACCGTCAGCGTCTGGCCATAGGCATTGAAGCGGCCGCCGCGCGTGCGCACCGTGCCGCTTGAGGACAAGGCCCCCACCATGCCGACGATGCGTAGATCGCCGGTGATACCGGTGTCCAAGCCATAGCCCCGCAGGTAGAAGCGCTCGCCCAGCTTGGCACCCACGTCGATGGCGATGCCCAGCGTCTTCTTCTGCCGTTCCTCGCCGGTGCGGCGTACGTACACGTCGTCCGACAGCTTGGCGGGCGCCTGGGTGCCCATGTCGACCCAGCCTGTGTCGGCCTCGAACAGGCCGGCGATGCGCATGCGGTCCGGGATGATGTCCATGTCCACCCGCCCCGATCCGGCCACGAAGCGATCGGCGCGCTGGATGGCGGGGAAGCGCTCGGCCTTGAGGGTCGCGTGGCCCGAGGCCTGCGACAGCCGCCAATCGGCACTGATCTCCATCCACCCGCCCTGGCTTTCGTTCTTGATCCACTGCTGCACCCGCGAATCGCGCGGGTTGACGCGGATCACGCTGGGAAAACGCAGCGATTCGAGCACGATGCGGTCATCCTCCAGCGTCGCTTTGAGCTTGCCGTCCAGCAGTCTCAGCCCATCGTCCAGCCGCACGAGCCGGATGCCTTCACCCTGGAGGCCGCCGGTGGCATGCCACTGGCCGCCGGACTGGGTCACGCGCGCCGAGCCCGCCACCTTGCCGCCCACCTCGACGCTGTCGCCGACGAACAGGCTGACCCAGCTCAGGTCCTTCAGGTCGACCTGAGCCTCGAGCTGGGCCGGGCGGTCGCGATCCAGGCCGATCGCGCCGTCGCGGGCGACCACGCCGGCCTCGCCGTCCACCCGCACGCTGCCCACGCGCTCGCCTTCGACCAGGGCTTGCAGCACCACGCGGCTATGGCCGGCGTTGCCGTCCGGCGTCGCGCGCACGCTCGCATCCAGCGTGCTCAGGCCCAGCGCCAGCGGCGGCGTGCCGGGCACCCACAGGTCGCCGCTGCGGCGGCGGATGTTCGCCGCCCCTTGCAGCGAACCGGCGAAACGCATGTCCCATTCGGCATCCAGCACGATGACGCGCTCGCGCGGTATGGGCTTGCCGCCCAGGGCCTCCAGCAGGATCTCCGGCGCCCAGGCCAACCCCTCGGCACGGCCGCGCGACTCCCAGCGGCCGCCCCCACCGCGTGCGCCCTCGTTGACCAGCCTGCCGGTCTGGCCGCCCGGCAGACGCAAGGCGATGCCCGCGGGGCCGACCTCCCACTGCCATTGCGGCGCGGCGGCGGCTGGCACGTAGCTCAAGTCGACCGGCGCCTCGAGCGACATGCCCAGCGGCGCGCGGGCCAATTCGAACTGGCCCACCTTGCCCCGCCATCCGGGCAGTGCGCCGCGTCCCGGGCCCGTGCCCCAGCCACCGTCGAAACGGACCGCCAGCGTGGCCGGCGCCGACCGGTCGGCGGGCGCGAACTCGGCGTCCACCGACCCTTCGTGCCGCGCCATCGTGCCTTGCAGGCGCAGGGTCCCATGGCTCATGGTGGCCTGCGGCGCGCTGGACACGGCCACGTTGTCAATGCGCAGGTCGATGTCGGCGGGCGCGGCCGCGAACCCACCCTGCGGACGCTTGCCGTTCACCGGCGAGCCGCCTAGGCTCGTTCGCCCCTGCACCTTGCCGACGCGCACGCCGCCGGGCAATTGCAGATCGCCCGCGTCCAGCGTCATGTCCAGCACTGGCGCATCCAGGGTTTCGCCCAACGAGCCGCGCGCGGACAAGCGGCCGTTCAGCAGCGACGACAGCGTCTGCAAGCGCGGCGCGTCCAGGTCGAAATCCAGCTTGTCGCCCGGACGGCCGAACGCGCCCTTGGCCGTCAGCCGGTTGTTGCCGGCGTTCAGCGCCGCGTCGGCGCGCGTGACGCGCATGCCCGCGAAGACCAGTTCGCCATGTCCGCCCAGCGGTTGTCCGTTCCAGCGGCTGCCGTCCTCGATGCGCAGTTGTGCCGTCCCGCCCAGCTCCGGCAGCAAGGCCCCCTTCACCTCGGCTCGCGCCGAAACCTGGGCCGGCGGCAAGGCCTCGCTGCGCACCCAGTGGCTGGGATCGAAACGATCCAGGCGCAGCTCGGCGGCAAAGCGGCGCGGCTCGGCCAGTTGCAGTTCGCCCTTGCCGTTCGCGCGCGCCTCGCCGGCGGTCAGCGCGAACTGCGGCACGCGCACGACCTCGTCGCGCACGCCGGCCTCGAGCTTGAGTGCGAGCGGCACCTTGCGCGACCGGTCGGACAGGTCCGCGGTCAGCGACTGGGTCGTCGCGTCTGCCGAGAAGGCCAGCGTCCCCGCCAGCTTGGTCGGCAGCGCGGCGCCGTGCAGCCGCGACGCATCGACGCCGGTAGCCTGCAGCCGGCCTTGCACGCGTCCCGCGTCGCCGGCCGAGGCGTCGCGGCGCCAGTCCATCTGGCCTGACAGACGTCCGCCGCCGGCGAACTCGACCACGAGCCCGGCGATATCGAGCGCGTCGAAGGTCTCGACCGGTGCGCTCAGTTGCCCCGAGACGGCAACCACCGGCACACCGTCCTTGTCCAGGGGACGCGGCGTGGAATTGGTCAGCGCGAACGGGCCTTGCAGCAGCGCCGGCCCGGTGCCCCCGGCCACCGCCAGATCGGCGGTCAGGCCCAGGTTGGCGGACGGCGTGCCGGGCACCCAGGCCGAAGGATCGATGCCGCGCAGCTCCAGCTTGAGCCCGCGCAGCGGAAACCCTTCCAGCAGCGCCGCCTGCCCCTCGGCATTCACGTCCACGCCCGCGCCGTCGCCCTTGACGGCAAAGGCCAGGCGCTCCAGCGATCCGGTGGCCGAGGCGCCCAGGTCGAAGGCGTGCGCCGCCTGGCGACCTCCGGCGTGCAGCGCCAGTTTCACGGGGAACGGCGCATCGGCGCCGATGCTAGCCTCGCCCCGCAACGTCGCCTCGGCCTGCGGCGCCGCCACGTGCAGATTGGCCAGCAGGATCCGGTGCTCGGCGCCCGATGACGTCGCACGCAGGTCGATGCCGTCGAAACTGGCGGGCAGCCGCTCGCCGTCCATCTCGATGTCCAGCGTACCCAGCCCCAGCTTGTCCACGTCGATGGCAAGCGGCAGCCGCAGCGAGGCCAGCGGCGTGCCGGGCTCGCCGGACGGCCGCAGGTTCAGCCTGGCCCGCCGCGCCGACAACTCGGACACATGCAGCCGCGCGCCGCGCAGCGCCCGCCACCGGACGTCCAGGCGCAGCTTCTCCAGGTCGGCATCCACCGTCGGCAGCCGCAGCTCCAGCGTGTCGATGTCCAGCCCGCCCAGCAGCGAGCCGCGCACGCCTTCCAGCCGCGCGGATCCGCCCGCCAGTTGCACGCCGGTGCGCAAGGCCCACGCCGCGCCGCTGGCCGAGGACGCGACCCATGCGCCCGCGCCAGCCACCGCGGCCAGGCCCAGCACGAAGATGCCCGCCACGGCCCAGGGCCAGCGACGACGGCGCGGGGCGGGCTTGGGAGCAGGAGTGGCGGGCCCGTTCAAAATGCGATCCCCAGGGAAAAGTGCAGACGGATGTTCTTGTCGCGCAGCGCGTAGGCCAGGTCCACGCTCAGCGGCCCCGCCGGCGTGCGGACCCGCAGGCCAGCGCCCACGCCGGTGGCCAGCTTCATGTCGGAGAAGCGCGAGGCGACGTTGCCGGTATCGACGAAGATCGCCCCGCCCAGCCGGTCGTCGAAGTAGCGCGTGGCTTCCACGCTGGCGACGAACAGCACGGCATCGCCCAGCACCGCGTTGCCCACCTGGCGCCCCAGGCCCAGGTAGCGGTACCCGCGCACCGAACGCGCGCCGCCGGTGCGGAACGAGAAATCGTCCGGCACGCGGTTGATGTCCTGCGCCCACAGGCGCCCGACCTCGCCGCGCACCGTGATGACGTCGCGCTTGGAGGGCGACCACCAGAACTGGCCGCGTGCGGTCAGCCGGTTGAAATGATTGCTGGCGTCGAGCGCGGTACCCGCGCCGGCGCCCAGCGCGAACAGCGTGCCTTCGCGCGGATCGTACTTGTCGTTGACGTCGCGGCGGATGATCTCGGCGGTGGCCGTTGCCGTATTGGTGGTGAAGGAGTTGTAGCCGTCGATGTCGGTCATTTCGTGCGCGAGCCGCGCGCCATAGCGGGTCTCGTACTCGACACGGCTCTGGAAGCCGGCCGGATAGGTCTTGGCGCGGATGGCGCCCACCGCCAGCCGCCGGACGTGCAGGCCCTGCACGTCCGAGTCCTGCGCCAGCACGCCGAAGCTGTCGCGAAAGCCGTTCTCGTTGGGCGCGAGGTGGATGTCGGCATAACCGAACTTGCGCAGGCGGTCCAGCCGCAGCCCGGTCTCGAGCTCCACCGGCTGGCCCAGGACCACGTTCTGCCGGTAGACGGTCTCGATGCGCGCGCCGGCCTCGTCGTCCACGCCCAGCGCGACGCTCATGCGGCGGGGGCGCGACTCGACCACGTCGGCCATCACCGGCAGCGTCAGGTGGCTGGGGCCCTGGTAGGCCTGCTCGGTGCGCGTCTGGTCCGACTCCAGCCCCTTGGGCATCAGGGCGGGATCCTCTTCATGGCTGGGCGCGATGCCCTTGCGATCGATGTCCAGCGTCGCGCCGGAGAAGAACGGCGAGGACTGGAGCGTCTGCTGCCAGTCCACCATGCGGTCGCGGTCGTAGGGCTCGCCCGGGCGGATGCGGACATAGCGCTCGACCGTCCCCTGGGGTACACGTTTCAGGCCCCGGACTTCGACGCCCGAAAGGCGCACGGCCGGGCCGCTGTCGAGCTTGATGTGCAAGGCGGCCCGGGCGCGGTCGGCGTCCACGTCGGCTGCCGTATCGACCAGGCGGGCCACCGGGAAATCGCGCTCGGACGCCGTGTCCAGCAGGCTGCGCTTGGCAGTCTCCCATTCATCGTTGCGAAAGGGGCTGCCCTCCTTCAGGCCCCAGTCCTGCCGCAGCTTGGCGACGCGTTCCCCGAATTCCGGACCGGATATGGCGCCGAGGAACGAGATGTCCACGGTCTCGACGATGGTGCGCTCGCCCGGGACGATGGTGATGTCCCAGGTGGCGCCCCCCACGTCGGTTCCGGCCTCGAGCTGGACCTGGGGCGAGAAATAGCCCTCGGTGGCCAGGGCGTCCAGCGTGGCTTCGCGGGCGCGCCGGCGCAGGCGTATGCCCTCGCCGCCATCCTGGTCGTCGGCCATGTCGGCCATGCTGTCCACGGCATGCGTGACGGCCTCCAGGGCACTGGCTGGCAGCCCTCCGGGGTCGATGGTGATCTCGGGCCGCGCCGCGAACGCGGGCTCGGCCAGCAAGGCGCACAGGAGGACGGGCGCGAAAGGCAGGCGCATCACGTCCGCGGGGCAGGCAATACGTTTCCGTTCGCGACCGCGGCGCCCGCCCCGCCGGCGCCCGAAAGAGGATCGATCATGGTGTGCACGGCCGCGCAGGCCCGTTCGACTGACAAACTCATGACGCTTCCGCTGTATTGATTTTCAACCGCAAGCATAGCGGATCGCACGCGAGTTCCGTGACAGCGCGACGAGTATTGTTTCCATGTGTTTACGCAGGGCCCACCCCCCGTAAGTAGCATTGCTCATTTGGAATACGGCCATCCTCGGCTATGCTACGGGGTCTTCATAACAGTAGGTGGGGGAAATTCGGTCAAATAAGACCGGTTTCGCTGGCGTTACAAGCGTTTTCCAAACAAAAGGGGAATGCCCGCCTGACCGACCCGCCTGAAAAAATGGAAATTGGCTTACTTCTGATTTTGTTCATCGCCAACGGCATTTTCGCCATGAGCGAGATCGCCGTTGTCACCGCCCGTAAATCCCGCCTGCAACAGCGCGCCGACGAAGGCGATGCCAAGGCCCGCGCCGCGCTCGAACTGGCCGAACACCCCACGCGATTCCTTTCCACTGTCCAGATCGGCATCACCTCGATCGGCATCCTGACCGGCATCGTCGGCGAGGGCGCCCTCGCCAAGCCGCTGGCCGAAGCCATACGCCTCAACTTTCCGGCGCTGGCCGAAGCGGCCAGCGCCATCGCGCTGACGCTGGTGGTCATCGTCATCACCCTGATGTCCATCATCATCGGCGAGCTGGTCCCCAAGCGGCTGGGCCAGATGCATGCGGAAACCATCGCCGGCCTGATCGCGGCGCCCATGCGCCTGCTGTCGTGGATCGCCACGCCCTTCGTCAAGCTGCTGTCGCTGGCCACCGATACGGTGCTCAAGCTCATGGGCGTCAAGGAAAACAACGACCAGCTCGTCACCGAGGAAGAAATCCAGGTGCTGATGGCCCAGGGCGCCACGGCGGGCATCTTCGAGCAGGCCGAGCAACTGATGGTGCGCAACGTCTTCCGCCTGGACGAACGGCGCCTGTCCTCGCTCATGGTGCCGCGCTCGGACATCGTCTACCTCGACGTCAACGCGCCGCTCGAGGTCTCGCAGGCGAAGATAGAAAGCTCGCACTACTCCCGATTTCCGGTCGTGCGGGAAGACCTGTCGGACGTGATCGGCTTCGTGCGGGCCAAGGACCTGCTGGCCCAGCTCATGGCTGGCGAACCGCTCGACCTCGCCAGCCGGCTGAGCCCGGTGCTGTACGTGCCCGAAACACTGACCGGCACCGAACTCGTCCAGAACTTCCGCGACTCGCACACCCAGACCGCGCTGGTCGTGGACGAATACGGCGAAGTACAGGGCCTGGTGACCCTGCGCGACGTGCTCGAAGCCATCGTGGGCGAATTCCATACGTCCACGGCGCCCGAGGAACCCTCGGCCGTGCAGCGCGAGGACGGCTCATGGCTGCTCGACGGCCTGCTCGACGTGCACGAGATGGAGGATATGCTGGGTTTGCAGCATCTACCGGAAGGCGACTCGGGCACTTACCATACGCTGTCCGGCATGCTGATGCTGCTGCTGGGCCGCATCCCGCACACCGGCGAGCAGGTCGACTGGGCGGGCTGGAACTTCGAAGTGGTCGATATGGATGGCAAACGCATCGACAAGGTCATCGCCACCCGTCTCGAACCCGCCGAAACTCCGGAAGAACCCTATTGAACCTGGCCGCGGGCATCCCCATTTGCAGGGCAAGCCCCAAGAAATAAATCGGGAACTTTTCCAACCCCGCGGCCGCCCAAACGCTTTGATCGCCCGCTACCGGGCCGCTTCTGCCCGACGCACCATCTATGACTGACACCATCGCCAAATTGCTACGCACCGCCTTCGTGGCGGGCCTCGCCCTGGTCGGCATGATCATGGCGGCCATACTCCTCGCCTCAACCGCTGTCGCCCTGGCCATCGTCTACGTCGTGGCCAAGCTGCGCGGCAAGCCGTTCGTCGCCAACACCTACTGGAAACGCTCCCAGACCCGCTGGGGCTTCGGCGGCACCGCCGAGGGTGCCGCCGCGGCGGCCCCCGCCCGCGCCACGAGCGGCTATGCCAACCGCATGAAGCGCAGCGACATCGTCGACGTGGAAGTCCGAGAGGTAATGCCGCCCCCTACGCGCTGACGCGCGCCCGGCCTACCGATACAGTCCGCGTTTGGCCAGCCATTCGTTGATCAAGGCGGACACTTCGAGGTTATTCTTGTCCATCATCACCATGTGTGAATTGCCCTTGATACCCACCTTGGGCAGATCGACCTCATCCACCTGGCCGCCGGCCTCCCTGACCGCCTGAGCGAAGCGCGCGCCCTTGGCGCGGATCGCCGGCCAGCGCGCATCCTGTTCGATGTAGTCGCCGTAGACCATCAGGGCGGGCACCGACTTGAGCGCGGCAATCTTTTCCTTGTCCTCGTCACCGACCTCGGCGGGTTCGACCGCCACCACGGCGCGGATCTTGTCCGGGCGTGCCTGCGCCGCCTGGAAGCCGAACTTGCCGGCTTGGCTGTGCACCAGCAGCACGCAGGGGCATACCTTGTCCACCAACTGCAGATAGGCCTTCAGCGTGGGTTCGTCCGTCGTGATCCAGCGGGGCACGAATTGCCGCGAGAACTGCAAGATCTGGTCGGCCGGGAACTGGTTGCCGGGCAGGAGCTTACGCTGCGCCGGATCCTCGCTCCACGATCCCGCCCCGCCGATGCGGAAGCGCTCGTAGGCATTGGCCGCGGTGACCAGGACCGGATCGCCCTGCCATACCGGCTTGGCCGTGGCCGGCCATCCCGAACGGCCGCGCTCCACCGCATCCGAGTTGTAGACCGACCACCCCTTGCGCAGGAAATCGTTCAGCCATCCTGGCCGGCCGTCCGGCGTCGTCTCGTACGTCACCCCCGACAAGCCGCCGCCATGCCACATCAGCAGCGGCACCGCGCCCTTGCGGGGCTCGGGGATGAAGTACTGCACGTACATCTGCCCGACCATGTAGGTACCGTTGGGATCGATCTTCAGCGGCACGCCGTTGGCGGTGAACTTCACTTCCTTCACCGGCTCGCCCGACACCACGAACGGCTCGCCGCCGACATGAAACGACCCCATGTCGCGCAGCACGATAGGCTGCGCCACCGCCGCCCCCGCCCAACTCGACACCACCACCGCAACCGCCGCAACCAACCTCTTCATATCTCCTCCCGATAAAGAAAAAGGCGGTGCAAGCACCGCCTTCCACGCCATTCCCGGATGCCCCGCAAGGACACACCCAAGGCCAGCCACAATCTCATTCCCCAGGATGCGGTGGATCCGGCTCCGCCGGTCCACCCGCATCGCCCCCTGGGGGGCGCGCGAAGCGCGTAGGGGGGGACCCCTATTCAGTGGTGATATGCGCCGCTTCCACCACCTTCTTCCAGCGAGCCACTTCGGCCTTCACGAATTCACCCAGTTCCTGCGGCGTGCTGCTCTTCGTATCCGCGCCCGCCTCCTTGAACTTGGCGATCACCTCGGGGTCACGCAGCGCGGCGTTGAGTTCCTTGTTCAGGCGATCGACGATGGCGTCGTCGGTGCCAGCCGGCGCGAACAGCGCATACCACTGGGGCACGCTGACGCCCTTGACGCCGAGTTCTTCCAGCGTCGGCACGTCCTTCAGGACGTCGGAACGCTTGTCGCCGGCCAGGGCCAGGGCCTTGATCCGGCCGGAGGCCAGATGGGGATAGGCACTGAACAGGCTGGGGAACATGACTTGCGTCGTGCCGGCCAGCGTGTCGGTCATTGCCGGCGCCGAACCCTTGTACGGCACGTGCAGCATGTTGGCGCCCGTCACCATCTTGAACAGCTCGGCCGTGACGTGCGGCGCGGTGCCGGCGCCCGCCGAGGCGTAGCTCAGGCCCTTGGGATCCTTCTTGGACTTTTCGATCAGGTCCTTGACCGAGGTGATGCCGGAGGCCGAGGACACAACCAGCAGCGTGGGCGAGCTGGCCAGCAGGCCGATGGGCTTGAAGTCCTTGACCGGGTCGTAGCGCAGCTTCTGCAGCGCGGGGTTGATGCCGTGCGTGGCGATGTAGCCGAACAGGATGGTGTAGCCATCCGCCGGCGCGCGAGCGACGTATTCGCTGCCGATGGCGCCCTGTGCGCCGGCCTTGTTGACGACCACGACGCTCTGCTTGAGGCTCTCGCCCATCTTCTGGGCGATGACGCGCGCGAACGCGTCGTTGCCGCCGCCGGGAGCGGTGGGAACGACGATCGTGATCGGACGCTCGGGCCAGGCGGCCTGAACGCTGACGGCGCCCAGGGACAGGGTAAAGGCAGTGACAAAGGCGGCAATCGCCGGCACTCGGAACGAGGCTTGCATGAAAAAGTCTCCGTTTGGTTCTTCGGATCTACCGAAGCGTAAGCGGCTTCCGCCGGGCGCGCGATAAAGGCACCCTCCTGGCGGATGACGCGGTCCTAAAAAAAGCGGGCAGGAATGTAAAGCTGCCCTTCCATGATTTTCCGGGCTGTGCGAATCAGGCCGGCACCGCACACTTCGATCGAAGGCGCCGTGCCGCGCAATTCGACATCGACCTCGATGCGTCCCGAGGGATGCGCCACGGCGATGCGATGCATGCCGGCCGCGCGGGGCGCGCCCAGCTCGAACGCCACCGTGCCCGGAGTCACGAAGGCGGTTGCCACACCGATTGCGCCGGTGACGGCATGCGAGCGGTGGCACTTGTGCGGCGTGAAATACCGCGACACCACCGTATCCGCATCCGCCGACGCGCTGAGCAGCACCGGCTTGGGAATGACGCTGTCCGTGACGTCGCCCAGGCCCATGCGCCGGCCGGCTTCGAGGCGCAGGGCCTCCAGCCGTTCGAGCATGGCCGTGTTGGCGTCCAGCTCGACGGCCGTCTCGTCGCCCTTCACGCCCAACTGCGAGGCCCGCACGATCATCAGCGGCATGGCCGCGTCGATGCACGTGACGGGCACGCCGTCGATGACGTCCTGGGTGTTGCCCGTGGGAAACACCTTGCCCGTGACCGAGCCCCAGGCGTCGAGGAAGTTCAGCCGGATCGGCGCGCCGGTGCCCGGCACGCCGTCGATGCGGGCATCGCCTTCGTATTCGGTCTTCCCGCCGGGCGTCTGCACCACGGCGTCGATGGTCGAATTCGTGTTGACATTGTAGATACGCACGCGGGTCTCGCCATCGCTGGCCGCGACCATGCCCTGGTCGATGGCGAATGGCCCGACGCCGGACAGCATGTTGCCGCAGTTGGGACGGGTGTCGACCAGGGCGCGATCGACCGACACCTGCGCGAACAGGTAGTCGACGTCGCAACCGGGCCGCGTCGAGGGCGACACGATGGCGACTTTGCTGGTCAGGGTATGGGAGCCGCCCAGCCCGTCGATCTGGAGCTCGTGCGGCGAACCCATCGCCGCCAGCAGCACCTGATCGCGCTTGGCCAGGTCCTGCGGCAGCCATTCGGCGCGAAAATAGGGACCGCGGGACGTACCGCCCCGCATCAGTACACAAGGTATGGCTTTTTGCATGGCGAAATGATGCACCTGCCTTGTGCATTAGTAAATTGCATTTTTTATATAATTTGATGCATGGCACGCATTAATTTCGACCTCCAGGAATTGCAGGCCTTCGTCGCCGTGGCAGAGCGGTCCAGCTTCCGCGCGGCGGCGGACGACCTGCATCTTTCCCAACCCGCTCTCAGCCGGCGCATCGAGAAGCTCGAGGCCATCCTGGGCGCGCGCCTGCTCGACCGCACCACTCGGCACGTTTCGCTCACCAATGTGGGGCGCGTGTTCCTGGAACGGTCGCGCGCCGCGCTGGACGAGCTGGAAAGCGCCATGCTGGGCGTAAGCGATCTCGCGGCGCAGCTGAGCGGCCTCGTCACGGTGGCCTGCGTGCCGTCGGTGGCCTACTACTTCCTGCCCTCGGTGCTGCGCGACTTCACCGCCAAGCACCCGCGCATCCGAGTGCGCGTTATCGACGAAGGCGCCAACACCGTCCTGAACGCCGTCATCTCCGGCCGGGCCGACTTCGGCGTGAACTTCATCGGCACCCAGGAGGCCGAGGTCGATTTCAAGGCCATCTTCAAGGAGAACTTCGTGCTGGCCGCGCGCAAGGACCATCCTCTGGCCCGGCGCAAGTCGGTCACCTGGGAAGACCTGACCCGGGAACGCGTCATGACCGTCGACAAGGGCAGCGGCAACCGCCTGCTGATCGAAGCCGCGCTGGCCAAGAGCGGCAAGCGGTCGCAGACCGCCATCGAGGTCAGCCACATCCTGACCCTGCTGGGCATGGTGGAGGCCGGCCTGGGCGTCGCCGCCGTTCCGCAGCTGGCCCTGCCGCTGACCACGCACGCGACCCTGGTCGGCATTCCGCTGTCGCAGCCCCGCGTCAGCCGCACCCTGGGCCTGATTTCCAAGCGCGGGCGGCCGCTTTCCCCGGCCGCCAACCTGCTCTACGAGATGCTCGGCAACGCCGGGCGCGCGGCGCGCGCCTGACGGCGCCAGGCCTCAGGGATCGATCAGGGCCAGCGCCTCGCGTATCGGCCCCGCCTGGCCGGGGCGCACCAGGCGCGCCACTTCGCGCCCCTGGTCCAGGAACACGAGCGTGGGCCACAGCTTCACCCCGAACGAGCGCCCCAGCGGCCGGCCCTTGCCGTCCTCGACCTTGAGGTGCCGTACCTTGGCGTGCCCCTCGAAGGCGACCTCGATCAGCGGCTGGGCCGCCAGGCAATGCCCGCACCAGGGCGCGCCGAATTCCAGCACCGTGGGCTCGCCCAGGGCGTCGATCTCTTCCCGGGCGGGTTCCCGGGTCGCGTAAACGGTGTTCATGGACATGGATGCCTCCTTGCGCCCAGTATGGCAAAAACGGCGACCAAGCGGCGCACGCAAGCGCCGTGCCCGGCCATCCGCCGTCCCAGCGGCTAAAATCCCCCATTCGATACTTTCATCGCCCCCTCGTTTCCGCCCCATGTCGCGCACACTCTTCGTCACCACCGCCCTGCCCTACGCCAACGGATCCTTCCACATCGGCCACATCATGGAGTACATCCAGGCCGACATCTGGGTCCGCAACATGCGCATGCAAGGCCATACGGTCCACTTCGTGTGCGCCGACGACGCCCATGGCGCGCCCATCATGCTCAAGGCGGAAAGCGAAGGCATCACGCCGCGCGAACTCGTCGCCCGCATCGCCGCGGAACGCCCGAAGTACCTCCAGGGCTTCCACGTCGCGTTCGACCACTGGCACTCCACCGATACGGACGAGAACACGGAACTGTCGCGCCAGATCTACCTGAAGCTGCGCGACGCCGGCCTGATCGAGACCCGCACCATCGAGCAGTTCTACGATCCGGTCAAAGGCATGTTCCTGGCCGACCGCTACATCAAGGGCGAGTGCCCGAAGTGCGGCGCCAAGGACCAGTACGGCGACGCCTGCGAGGTCTGCGGGGCGGTCTACGCCCCCACCGACCTGCGCAACCCGTACTCCACCCTGACCGGCGCCACGCCCGTCCTGAAAAGCTCGGACCACTTCTTCTTCAAGCTGTCCGACCCGCGCTGCTACGCCTTCCTGCAGGAATGGACCGGCAGCGTCAATGGCAACGGCACGCCGCGCCTGCAGCCCGAGGTCTATGCCAAGACCCGGGAATGGCTGGGCGAGGAAGGCAAGTTGGCGGACTGGGACATCTCGCGCGACGCGCCGTACTTCGGCATCGAGATCCCCGACGCGCCGGGCAAGTATTTCTACGTCTGGCTCGACGCGCCGGTGGGCTACCTGGCCTCGCTGAAGGCCTATTGCAAGAAGACCGGCCTGGACTTCGACGCGCTGCTCGACCCGCAGTCCGATACCGAGCAGTACCACTTCATCGGCAAGGACATCGTCTATTTCCACGCCCTGTTCTGGCCGGCAATGCTGCATTTCGCGCAGCGCAAGACGCCCGACGGCCTGCACGTCCACGGCTTCATCACCGTCAGCGGCGAGAAGATGTCCAAGAGCCGCGGCACCGGCATCTCGCCGCTGCGCTACCTCGACCTCGGCATGAACCCGGAATGGCTGCGCTACTACATCGCCGCCAAGCTCAACGCCCACGTCGAGGACATGGACTTCAACCCCGAGGACTTCATCGCGCGCGTCAACAGCGACCTGGTCGGCAAGTACGTCAACATCGCCAGCCGCGCCTCGAACTTCCTCATCAAGCATTTCGACGGACAGCTCTGCTTTGACGGCGGGACGCCCATCGAGCTCGAGAACGAGCTCAATGCCTCGGCCACCCTCGTGCGCAACGCCTTCGAGGCGCGTGAATTCGGCAAGGCCATCCGCGAGATCATGGCCACCGCCGACCGCATCAACCAGGCCTTCGACGCGGCCCAGCCCTGGGTACTGGCCAAGCAGCTGGACGATGCGGACAGGAAGCGCGAACTGCACGAGATCTGCTCGCGCACCATGATCGGCTTCAAGGCGCTGTCGGTCATGCTGGCGCCGGTCCTGCCCGAACTGACGCGGCGGGTGGCGCACGAACTGTTCGGCCTGGGACGCGATTTCGAATGGCGCGACGTGGTCGTGCCGCCGCAGCGCATCGCGCCCTATAAGCACCTCGCGCAACGGGTCGACCCCAAGCTGCTCGACGCGCTGCTGGAAGCACCCGCCGCGCCGGCACCCGTGGCGCCCACGCCAGGCGGCGAGGAGATCGCGCCCGCCATCACCATCGACGACTTCGCCAAGATCGACCTGCGCATCGCCCGTATCGTCAATTGCGAATACGTGGAAGGCTCGGACAAGCTGCTGCGGCTGACGCTGGATGCCGGCGAGGGCCGCACCCGCAATGTGTTCTCCGGCATCAAGTCGTCCTACAAGCCGGAAGACCTGATCGGCAAGCTGACCGTGCTGGTGGCCAACCTCGCGCCGCGCAAGATGAAGTTCGGCGTATCCGAGGGCATGGTGCTGGCCGCGAGCCACGCCGATGAAAAGGCGCAGCCGGGCATCTATGTGCTGGAGCCCGTGGCGGGCGCCCAGCCGGGCATGCGCGTACGGTAAGCGGCGCGGGTCGCGGCTTCGCCCGGGGACGGCGCCCGCCGCCCCTAGCGTGCCCGCGCTTGCGACGCTTGCGCGGCGGGCACGTGGCCGGCCTTGACCCGGTTCACCACCATCTTGTCGTTCAGGTTCTTGATGATGGACGACCCGGTGCGCACGCACAGGAACGGGAACAGGCCATGGACCAGGGCCGCCAGCCCTCCCACCAGCATGCGGAACGCGAACCCCCACGACGCGGCGAGATGCTCGAAGTACGTCTCACCCACGGAGGCGGGATGCGAAGTGAACGACCATTTGCTCATGGGAATGTCGGAAAGTAGGGAAACTGGAGATACTTTATCAACAGCACCCCGCAAAATTACTGCAAATTTACGCCCCGTCGACGCCAGAATATAAAAAATATTCCCCAAAACCGGCATAGAAAGGAAATTTTCACACCCAACCCCAGCCACCCCATCCAGGGTGGCGCCCGGACGGCGCCGCGGCCCGGCGTGCAGTAAACTCCCGGGTGCACAGAAAACGTCCCGACCGGCGGACCTCACGCACCGGCGGCACGGCATGCCAGAACAAAGGTTAGTCATGGCCAAGAGTTACGAATCCGAAATCACCCAGTTCCTGCAGGACCTGAAGCAGCAGCGCCCCGATCTCGAAAGCGAGCAGAAGCAGGGCCGCGCGCGCCTGTGGGACAAGACCATCGATCCGGAACTCGTCGAAGGTTTCAAGGCCGGGACGGTGCCGCAGAAGCCCTATGTCTATCAGACTGAAGACTGATCATCTCCCGCATGGGCTCTTCCCCGCCCCCCAACGACGGGCTGGCAGCATTGGCTGAACCCCCGGTCGACAGCACGCCCGACGTCGTCGACGGCGTTGCCATCGCCCGGCTCTACGGCGAGCCGCTGTTCGCGCTGCCCCAGGACCTGTACATCCCCCCCGATGCGCTCGAGGTGTTCCTCGAGACCTTCGAGGGACCGCTCGACCTGCTGCTCTACCTGATCCGCAAGCAGAACTTCAACGTGCTCGACATTCCCATGGCGGAAGTCACGCGCCAGTACCTGTCGTACGTCGACCAGATCCGCGAGCACAACCTCGAACTGGCCGCCGAGTACCTGCTCATGGCGGCGCTGCTGATCGAGATCAAGTCGCGCATGCTGCTGCCGGTGCGCAAGGCGGACACCGACGAGGACGTCGAGGACCCGCGCGCCGAGCTCGTCCGGCGCCTGCTCGAGTACGAGCAGATGAAGCTGGCGGCGCAAAGGCTGGACCGCTTGCCGCAGCTGGGCCGGGATTTCGTGCGGGCCCAGGTGTTGCTGGAACAGACCACCGTGCGCCGGATGCCCGACGTCAACGTCGAGGAACTGCGCGACGCGTGGGCCGACATCGTCAAGCGCGCCAAGCTCAATGCGCACCACCACATCTCGCGCGAGGAACTGTCCGTGCGCGATCACATGAGCCAGATCCTGCGCCGGCTGCAGAACGTGCGCTACATGGAGTTCACCGAACTCTTCATGGAGCGCGTGCAGGACGGCGCCGGCGTACCGGTGATCGTCGTGCACTTCATTGCCATGCTGGAACTGGCCCGCGAGTCGCTGCTCGAGATCACCCAGGCCGAGCCGTACGCGCCGATCTACGTGCGCCTCGCCTTCACTTCCGTCCATACTCACTGAGGCCCCGGCGCGCGGCCCGGCCGCCCGCCTCCTCGGCCTCCAAGCCCACCTTACCGAATCCAACGCCATGAAGGTCGTTCACTCCATCGAAGAATTGCGCGATCAATTGCGCGGCCAGCTCCGGGTCTCTTTCGTCCCCACGATGGGCAACCTGCACGAAGGCCATCTCGCCTTGATGAAGACGGCTCGCCAGCACGGCGACCCGGTCGTCGCCAGCATCTTCGTCAATCGCCTGCAATTCGGGCCCAACGAGGATTTCGACCGCTACCCGCGCACGCTGCCCGCCGACATCGAGAAGCTCGAGCGCGACCGCAACGTCTACGTGTTGTTCGCGCCGGACGAGCGCGAGATGTATCCCGAGCCGCAGAACTTCCGCGTCCAGCCGCCCGACGACCTGGGCGGCATCCTGGAAGGCGAGTTCCGCCCCGGCTTCTTCGCCGGTGTCTCGACCGTCGTGCTCAAGCTGCTGTCCTGTGTGCAACCGCGCGTGGCGGTGTTCGGGAAGAAGGACTATCAGCAGTTGATGGTGGTGCGGGCCATGTGCCGGCAGTTCCAGTTGCCGATCGAAATCGTGCCGCAGGAGACGATACGCGCGGACGACGGCCTGGCCCTGTCCTCGCGCAACGGCTACCTCAGCGCGGACCAGCGCGCCGAAGCGCCACAGCTCTACGCGACGCTGCGCCGCGTGCAGGCCGACCTGCGCAGCGGCAACCACGACGTCGCCGCGCTCGAGCGCGGCGCCGTCGCCACGCTGGACGGACGCGGCTGGAAGGTGGACTACATTTCGGTGCGGCGCCAGCGCGACCTGCTGCCGCCCGCGCGCGAGGAAGTCGAAGGGGGCGAGCCGCTGGTGGCGCTGGCCGCCGCCAAGCTCGGCACGACCCGGCTGATCGACAACCTGGAGCTGTAGGCGGGCCACGCCATCCGGCTTCGGTTGCGAGGCTTGCAAGCAATTGATACAGCGGCGCGCGGCCGGGTTCCCGGCTGCGTGCCGTTCGCTACAATTCCCGGCACTGGATGGTTTACGATACGCCCATGATCGAAGATCTCGACCTTCTCGCCAGCCGCATACGCCAGCTCACCGAACTGACGCAAAGCCTGCGCGACGAAAACGTGGCGCTGGGCAAGAGCCTCGCGCAACGCGATTCGCACATCCGCGTGCTGCGCGATACGCTGGCCGCCGCGCAGTCGCGGGTCGAGGGCGTGCTGGCGCGCCTGCCCGGCGGTGAAGAGCCCGCCGAGGAAGTCGAGGGCGACGCCGATGCACCGGACAACGCTTCCTCCCCTGGATCAGAAGGCGCCGACCCGGGCGCTCGGAGTCTATATGGAACGTCTTGACGTCACGATCCTCGGCAAGGATTATCCGCTGGCCTGCGAACCCTCGGAAAAGGAAGCGCTGCTGACTGCGGCGACGATGGTCGATCGGGCCATGCAGCGCATCAAGGCCGGCGGCAAGGTGGCGGGCACCGAGCGCATCGCGGTGATGGCGGCATTGCAATTGGCCGCCGAGTTGATGAATGCGAATTCTCCCGACTCACGACTTGCAGTCGGCGACTACAAGCGTAAAATCGAGGACATGCATCGCATGGTCGATGCAGCCCTGGGGGCCCAAGAGAAGTTATTTTAGGTTTTGATGTTTGTGCGGTACTTTTCTGTGCGGCACAAACGCGTATGATCAGCTTTCCCTGCCGTGCTCGTGTTTGGCCTTATATTTCTTGGACCCATGCTTATGGCATGAGGTTGTGGAAATTGCCCGCGGGTGTGATCGTCTCTCCGTCAGACGAACCCGAAGCGCGGCTGACCGCGACCACCTTGAACCCCGGTTCAAGATGCCGGCCTAGCGACACAGGCGGGGATCCTATCCGACCCGGAGCATATACGCTATGCTCCGGTTTTTTTTTGACCCCCCCCTACGCGCTTCGCGCGCCCCCCAGGGGGCGGCACTGGCGGACCGGCGGAGCCGGATCCGCTGTGCCCTGGATGGGGCGGGGGGGTGTTGCCGAGGTAGTTTTTTTCGGTGCTAGAACTAGAACGAAGGATGCGTCTTGGGGAGAAGGGACGCGTCCACCGATTTACCAACTATCGTCAAGACTTCAACATGGATCCATTGTTTATCGTTGCCTTGCTCGTACTTGGGGCCTGCACCGGCTTTGCCGCGGGGCTGCTCGGCATAGGCGGGGGCATGATCATGGTGCCCTTCCTGACCATGCTGTTCACCTGGCAGCGCCTGCCGCCTGAACTGGTGGTGCATGCGGCGATCGCGACGTCGATGGCGTCCATTCTGTTTACGTCGATTTCCAGCGTGCGCGCGCACCACAAGCGCGGCGCGGTGCGGTGGGAGATCGTGGCGCGCTTCGCGCCGGGGTTGGTGATCGGCGGACTGCTTGCCGGCGGGGCGGTGTTCTCGACGCTGAAGACCGGATGGCTGGCGCTGGTGTTCGCGGTGTTCGTGGGGTATTCGGCCATCCAGATGCTGCTCGACAAGAAGCCCAAGCCCAGCCGCCAGATGCCGGGTACGCTGGGCACCTCGGCGGCGGGGACCGGCGTCGGTTTCCTGTCCGGACTGGTCGGTGCCGGCGGCGGCTTTGTTTCCGTCCCTTTCATGACCTGGTGCAACGTCCCGTTGCACAACGCCGTGGCCACCTCGGCCGCGCTGGGTTTTCCCATCGCGCTGGCCAATACCGCGGGTTACATCTGGTCAGGCATGCAGCATCCCAGCGGGCAACCCGGCATGCTCGGGTATGTCTATTGGCCGGGGCTGATCGTGTTGATCGTTTCCAGCGTGCTGCTGGCACCGGTGGGTGCCCATACCGCGCACAAGCTGCCGGTGCGTTCGCTGAAACGCATCTTCGCCTACCTGTTGATGCTGCTGGCGGCCTATATGCTATACAAGGCTGTCACCGCGCTGACGGGGGCCTGACGAGCGCCGCGGTCCGGGTCGCGGTGCACGGGGTCAGCCCTTCCATCAATCAGAACAAGGACTCACACCATGGCTTACCGCCCCACCCTCGCTCCCACGATGCGCCGCGCCCTGTGCGGCGCGGCACTGGCCGTCTCGGCCGCGATGTCGTCCATCGCCGTCGCCCAGGCCGCGCCGGACGCCGCCAAGCCCGACCGGCCGACGCTGTCGCTGTCGGCCGCCGCCACCTCGGAAGTGGCGCAGGACAAGGTGACCATCACGCTCGCCAACGAGATCGAGGGCAATGACCAGGCCAAGCTGTCGCAGCAGCTCAACCAGTTGCTCGAGGCCACGCTGGCCGAGGCCAAGCGCAACACCGCGGTCACCGCGCGCAGCGGCAACTACAACGTCTGGGCCAACACCGACCGCAACGGCCGTATCACCACGTGGCGCGGACGCGCGGAACTGATCCTGGAGTCCAAGGACTTCGGCGCCGCCTCCAAGCTGGCCGGCGAACTGAGCCGCCAGATGGCGGTCTCGAACGTGTCGTTCTCGCTGTCGCGCGAGGCGCGCGAGGCCGAGGAACAGCGCCTGCTGGCCGAAGCGGCCAAGGCCTTCACCACGCGGGCGACCCAGGCCGCCAAGGCATTCGGATTCTCGGGCTATGCGGTCAAGCAGCTGGACCTGAGCGGCAGCGGCACGGTCACGCCCATGCCGCGCGCCTACGCGATGGCGGCTCCCGCCATGGAAGCCAAGGCGGCCGACCTGCCGCTGGAAGGCGGCAAGTCGTCGGTGTCGGTATCGGTGCGCGGCACGGTCTATCTGCAATAGGCCGACAGGCCATGCGGGCCGGCCGCGCGGCTCAGGCCGCCGGCCGGCGCGCCCAAACGAACAGCGCAAGCCCCACCAGCACCATGGGCAGCGATAGCCACTGCCCCATGCTCAACCCTCCCGCCAGGATGCCCAGGAAGCTGTCCGGCTCCCGGGTGTATTCCACCATGAAGCGGAAGAATCCGTAGCCCATCAGAAAGACGCCGCTGACCTGGCCCACCGGCCGGGGTTTGCTGGCGAACAGCCAGACCAACGCGAACAGGGCCAAGCCTTCCAGGCCCACCTCATACAACTGCGAGGGATGGCGCGCGACACCGTCGCCCGCCTGCGGGAACACCATGCCCCACGGCACGGTCGTCGCCCGTCCCCACAACTCGCCGTTGATGAAATTGCCCAGGCGCCCCGCCGCCAACCCCAGCGGTACCAACGTCGCGACGAAATCGCCCACCTGCAGGAAACGGAACCCACGGCGCCGCGCAAACAGCGCCATGACCAGCAGCACACCCAGCAATCCTCCGTGGAACGACATGCCGCCATGCCAGACCGCGAGGATCTCCAGCGGATGCGCCAGGTAATAGGCCGGCTTGTAGAACAGCACATAGCCCAGGCGCCCGCCGAGCACGACACCCAGCACGCTGTAGAACAGGAGGTCGTCCAGGTCGCGCGTCGTTAGCGCGGTCTTGCCGTGGCGGATGCGCCAGCGGCCCAGGGTCCAGGCCAGGAGGAACGCGACCAGGTACATGAGGCCATACCAACGCACCGCCAGGGGTCCGATCTCGAACGCGATGGGAGAAAACTGCGGGTGAACCAACATGTTTGCGCGCGCCTTTCAAGGAAAGGCCGGGCGCCTGCCCGGCCACGGTGTCTGTCGAACAGTGGCGATCATAACGCCCCTTGTCCCAACCCCCTGTGACAGATCGACGCAGGCGGTCCCGAATCCCGGGTACGCCGAATTCGGTTGTATATACTGCCCCGTCGAAAAATACGCACTTCGCGCGGCATTCAACGGAGAATCCTTCATGTCCATTCGTTCCCTCAGCCTGGGCGCATGGGTGGCCCTGGCCGCCCTCCACACGACCGCAGGAGCGCAGACCACCGGACTCGATCTCGCCAAGGCCAAGAACTGCATGGCCTGTCACGACGTTGCCGCCAAACGCGTCGGCCCCGCCTACCAGAGCGTGGCGGAGCGCTATGCCTCGGACGCCGAAGCGGCCGACAAGCTGGTCGCCTCCATCCGCAAGGGCAGCTTCCGCAAGTGGGGCGCCATTCCCATGCCCGCCCAGAACGCCGTCAGCGACGACGAGGCGCGCAAACTGGCTCAGTGGATCCTGACGCTGAAGCCCTGACACCCCTGTGGACTGACCGCCAGGCCGCTCCGGCGGCCTGCCTGGAGCGCATACACTATCGTCATGGGCGCTCCTGGCGCCGGCTCTCTTCAAGAGGACGATCATGCCCGCACAAGTCGAGACAGCCGTGTTCGGCGGTGGCTGCTTCTGGTGTATCGAAGCCGTGTTCCAGCAGATCGAGGGCGTGCTGCGCGCCGATTCCGGCTATGCCGGGGGGCACGTGGACCACCCCACGTACGAGCAGATCTGCGACGGCGATACCGGCCACATCGAGGTCGTCACCGTCACCTACGATCCTGCCGCCGTCACCTACCACGAACTGCTGGAGATCTTCTTCGCCTCGCACGACCCGACTACCGTGGATCGCCAGGGCAACGACGTCGGGCCGCAATACCGCTCGGCCGTCTTCTGGCAGTCCCCGGCCCAGGAAGAGGCGGCGCGCGAAGTCATCGCCGACCTGGAGGCGCGCCAGGTGTTCGGCTCGCCCATCGTGACCCGGCTGCTGCCGCCCGCCACGGTCTGGCCGGCGGAGGACTACCACCGCGACTACTTCCTGCGCAATCCCGGCCAGGGCTATTGTGCCTTCGTGGTCGCACCCAAGGTAGCCAAGATGCGCAAGAACTTCGCCCACAAGCTCAAGCAATCCTGAAGGAACGCCTCTCATGAACCGACGCCGGGCCTTGCTCGCCTGCGGCGCGATGATCGCGGCGGCCGGCCTGTCCGGACCGGCTGCCGCGCAGGACGCCGCCTATCCCACGCGCCCCATCCGCTTCGTCGTCCCGTATCCCCCCGGTGGTCCGCTGGACATCATGGCGCGCGCGCTGGCCGAAAAGGTCCGTCCCGCGCTGGGCCAGCCCATGATCGTCGAGAACAGGCCGGGCGCCGGCGGCAACATCGGCGCCGACCTCGTCGCCAAGGCGGCTCCGGACGGCTACACGCTGGTGATGGGGGCGGTCGCCACGCATGCGATCAACCCGGCGCTCTTTCCGTCCATCCCCTACGATCCGGTCAAGGACTTCGCGCCCGTCGTGCTCGTGGCGTCGGTGCCCAACGTCCTGGTGATGAACCCCGCCACGTCCGCCAGGCTGGGCATCCAGACCGTGCAGGACCTGATCGGCTACGCACGGCGCAACCCGGGCAAGCTCAACATGGGCTCGGGCGGCAACGGCAGTGCCGGGCACCTGGCGGGGGAACTCCTGAAGACCCGCGCCGGCGTATTTGCCGCGCACATCCCCTATGCCGGCGCCACGCCTGCGCAAGTGGCGCTGATGAGCGGGCAGACCGACTTCATGTTCGACAACCTCGCCGCCGCCTCGCCGCTGATCGCCGCGGGCAAGCTCAAGGCCCTTGCGGTCACCACGGCAGCCCGGTCGCGCCTGCTGCCCGAGGTGCCGACCATGATGCAGGCCGGCGTGCCGGACTTCGACCTGGGAACCTGGTTCGGGATCTTCGCGCCGGCGCACACGCCCGAAAACGTGGTGCAAAAACTCCATGATGAATATGCGCAGGCGCTCGGCAGCCCCGACATGCGCCAGCGCCTGGCCGGCATGGGCTCGGACGCTGCGCCCGGTACGCCCGCGTCGCTGGCCGAACTGGTGCGGTCCGACCTGCGCAAGTACGCCGAGATCGTCAGGATCTCGGGCGCCAAGCTGAACTGAGCGGGGGGCCGGATGCAGGTCCGGCCTCCTGCTCAATCGGCGCGGCGGTCCCAGCCATCCGCGCCGCCCTCGGCCACCCGCAGGCCCTGCATCTCGGCCACCACGGCCATCTTGTGCGTGTGCATCCGCCAGACCAGTTCGACCGCGTTGCGCGCGCCCAGCTTGGCCAGCACCCGCGCGCGATGGACCTCCACGGTCCGGATGGATATGCCCAGCCGATCGGCGATCACCTTGTTGGCACGCCCCTCGACCAACAGGTCCATGACTTCGCGTTCCCGCGGCGTCAGGGACCTGCCGCGTTCCTGGCCATCCTGCCACCCGTGCATCGACTTCATCGTGCTCCCCTTCATTGATAAGCTAGTCATGGGCGGGGTCTTGCGCCCCCAAGGGGAAGTCTGGCACGACAGTTCCGATGCGAAAAAGCTGTCAAGGCTGACAGGAGTCTGAACGTCATATGGATCAATTTGGCACAAAGTTGTGCCGATCCATCATTTTTCGGGAAAACCCCGACTCATTGCGGGCAATTTCGTTATTCACGCCTGCTTCGCGTGAGCTAACATGCCGGCCTTGCAAGTGAAGTCAGATAGGAGCCCACTTCCAATGCGCATTCAGTCAAAACAAAATTTCTGGTCCGGGGTGATGTTCGTCTTCCTCGGGCTATTCTTTGCCGGGTTCGCCGTCGATTACCAGATGGGTACGGCAGCCAAGATGGGACCGGGCTACTTCCCGTTCTGGCTGGGCGTGATCCTGGCGATCCTCGGTGCGATCATCGGCATCTCCGGCCTGTCGCCCAAGGCTGAACCCACGGAAATCCCGAAGTTCAACCTCAAGACCACGGGCGTCATCCTGGGCAACGTGGTGCTGTTCGGCATCCTGCTGCGTCCTCTGGGCGTGTACGTGTCGTCGTTCCTGCTCGTGCTGCTGTCCAGCATGGCCAGCCACGAATTCAAGTGGAAAACCGCCATCATCAACGGCATCTGCCTGGTGATCGCCGTCCACTTCATCTTCATTGTCGGCCTGGGTCTGATCTTCCCGCTGTGGCCTTCGTTTCTCGGTTTGAACTAAGGAAAGCCCTCCATGGAAGTGTTAGAGCACTTGGCACTGGGTTTTGAAACGGCGCTTTCGTTTCAGAACATCATCTACGCATTTCTCGGTTGCCTGATCGGCACCTTGGTGGGCGTGCTGCCCGGCTTGGGTCCCGTTCCGACCATCGCGATGCTGTTGCCCATCACCTACGCGCTGCCGCCGGTAGCTGGCCTGATCATGCTGGCCGGCATCTACTACGGCGCCCAGTACGGCGGTTCGACCACCGCCATCCTGGTCAACCTGCCCGGAGAAACCTCCGCGGTGGTGACCTGCCTGGATGGCTACCAGATGGCGCGGAACGGCCGCGCCGGACAGGCGCTGGCCATTGCGGCCATCGGGTCGTTCTTCGCCGGCTGCGTGGGTACGCTGCTGATCGCCGCCTTCGCGCCCCCGCTGGCCGAAGTGGCCTTCCAGTTCGGTCCTGCGGAATACTTCTCGCTGATGTGCCTGGGCCTGGTCGGCGCGGTCGTGTTGGCGTCGGGTTCGCTGGTCAAGGCCATCTGCATGATCTTGCTGGGTCTCTTGATCGGCATGGTCGGCACGGACGTGAACTCGGGCGTAGCTCGCTTCTCGTTCGGCATCCCCGAACTGACCGACGGCATCGACTTCGCCGCGGTCGCGATGGGCGTGTTCGGCTTCTCGGAAATCATTAACAACGTCGAGCAGAAAGAAGAACGCGAAGTCTTCCTGGACAAGATCGGCCACCTGTATCCCACCTGGCCCGACCTCAAGGAAGCTGCGCCCGCCATCATCCGCGGCACGGCCATCGGTTCGGCCCTGGGCATCCTGCCTGGCGGCGGTGCGGTGATGTCGTCGTTCGCCTCGTACACGGTGGAAAAGAAGCTCGCCAAGGATCCCTCCAGCTTCGGCAAGGGCAACATCCGCGGCGTGGCGGGTCCGGAATCGGCCAACAACGCCGGCTCGCAGACCTCCTTCATCCCGCTGCTGACGCTGGGTATCCCGGGTAACGCGATCATGGCCCTGATGGTCGGCGCCATGACCATCCACAACATCCAGCCTGGTCCCCAGGTCATGACCAGCAACCCGGACCTGTTCTGGGGCCTGATCGTGTCGATGTGGATCGGCAACCTGATGCTGGTGATCCTGAACCTGCCGCTGATCGGTATCTGGGTCAAGCTGCTGAAGGTTCCCTACCCCATCCTGTTCCCGGCCATCCTGCTGATCTGCTCGATCGGTGTCTACACGCTGAACTACAACGTGTTCGATATCTGGATGACGGCAGCCTTCGGCCTGATCGGCTACACCTGGTCCAAGCTGAAGTGCGAAGGTGCTCCGCTGCTGCTGGGCCTGGTGCTGGGCCCCATGATGGAAGAGAACTTCCGCCGCGCCCTGCTCCTGTCGCGTGGTGACTTCACGACCTTCGTGACCCGCCCGCTGTCGGCGACCCTGCTGGTCATCGCCGTCATCCTGGTCCTGATCGTGGCCTCGCCCGCGATCCGCAAGAAGCGCGAAGAAACCTTCGTCGAAGACTGACGACACCAGCCGCTTCGGCGGCTGCAAGAAAAAAGGCGCCTCCGGGCGCCTTTTTTTATACTTGCCTCTGGCAATGGAGAATCAGCATGGCATCGATTGGCACCAAGACCTACGACAGCACCGCCCCGCTCAACGTCAGCTTCATCGGCCTGGGCGTCATGGGCTTTCCCATGGCCGGTCACCTGGCCCAGGCCGGGCATGCGGTCCGGGTCTACAACCGCACCCCGTCCAAGGCCCGCGACTGGGTGCAGGAATTCGGCGGCAGCCACGCGCCAACGCCGCGCGAAGCCGTCCAGGACGCCGACATGGTCTTCCTGTGCGTCGGCAACGACGACGACCTGCGCAGCGTCGTGCTGGGCGCGGACGGCGCCCTGGCGGGCATGAAGCCCGGCTCGCTGCTGGTCGACCACACCACGGCCTCGGCCAAGGTCGCGCGCGAGCTGCACGCCGCGGCCCAGGACCAGGAAGTCGCCTTCATCGACGCCCCCGTCTCGGGCGGCCAGGCCGGCGCGGTCAATGGCGTGCTCACGGTGATGTGCGGCGGCGACGCCGACGCGTTCGAGCGCATGAAGCCCGTGGCGCAGGCCTACTCCCGGGCCGTCACCCTGCTCGGCGAACCCGGCGCCGGCCAGTTGGCCAAGATGGTCAACCAGATCTGCATCGCCGGACTGGTGCAGGGACTGTCCGAGGGCATCGCATTCGGCCAGAAGGCCGGGCTGGACATGAAGCTCGTCCTGGACGTGATCTCCAAGGGAGCGGCGCAAAGCTGGCAGATGGAGAACCGCGGCGCGACCATGGTGGACGGCCAGTTCGACTTCGGCTTCGCGGTGGACTGGATGCGCAAGGACCTGGGCCTGGTGCTGGACGAAAGCCGCAACAATGGCGCGCGGCTGCCCGTCACGGCGCTGGTCGACCAGTTCTATGCCGACGTGCAGCAGATGGGCGGCAGCCGCTGGGACACCTCGTCCCTGATTAAACGACTAGGCTAGGCCCCCCCCTACGCGCTTACGCGCGCCCAGCATGGTGAGCCCCCAGCCGCTACGCGGCAGCCCCCCGAGGGGGCCGGGGCCCGCCTTGGGGCGGCCCGGCGCCGAGCCCCAGGGGGCGGCACCAGCGGACCGGCAAAGCCGGATCCGCAGTGCCCGGGCAACCAACAGGCTGATGAATGGGGTCTGTTAAGCGCTCAGAGCGGCCAAGGTTCGGTCGAGGGGCCAGGCCAGGTCCACGACCAGGTTGGCGATGCCGGGCAGGTCGTCCAGGTCGACGAAGGGCAGCGATGCCTGGCCGGCGGGGGGCACGTCGCTGACGACGGCGCCTATGCTGGCGTCGTCGGGATACAGCCACGGCTTGCCGTTGACGGCGCGGTGGATCTCGATCTTGATGTGCGGATCGCGCTTGAAGCCCTCGACCAGGATGAAGTCGACGGGCGCAAACTTGTTCAGCAGCTCGCCCAGGCGGGGCTCGGCCTCGCCGCGCAGTTCGTGCATCAGCGCCCAGCGGCTGCCCGAGGCGACCAGCACTTCCCCAGCGCCGGCCTCGCGGTGCCGATGGGAGTCCTTGCCCGGCTTGTCGATGTCGAACGAATGGTGGGCGTGCTTGAGCGTCGACACGCTGTAGCCCTTCTCCCGCAGGGCGGGGAGCAGCCTCGTCAGCAATGTGGTTTTACCGGCTCCGCTCCAGCCGGCCAGCCCCAGGACGCGCGTCATCAGATCAGTCCGTCGAAAGGCAGGACGTCGACCAGTTCGCCGGCCGCCACGCTGCCCTGCTCGTGCCCCAGCACGACCAGGCCGTTGGCCTGGCTCATGCTGCGCAGGATGCCCGACCCCTGCGAGCCGGTGATGCGCACCTCCCAGCCGCCTCCGGCGGCGGGCGTGACGATGCCTCGCTGGTATTCGGTGCGCCCCGGCTTCTTGCGGATGGCGCCCGCGCTGGCCGCGCGCAGCATGGGCAGCGGCTGGGCCGGCGCGCCGGCCATGGCCAGGAGGGCGTCGCGCACCAGCGCGTAGAAGGTCACCATCACGGCCACCGGGTTGCCGGGCAGGCCGAACAGGATGGCGCTGCGTCCGCCGGTCGCGATGCGGCCGATGGCCATCGGGCGGCCCGGCCGCATGGCGATGCGCCAGAACAGCACGTCGCCCAGCTTGGCCATGATGGCCTTGGTGTAGTCGGCCTCGCCCACGCTCACGCCGCCCGACGTAATGACCACGTCGGCCTGCGCGGCGGCGTCGCGGAACGCGGACTCGAGCGCCTGCGGATCGTCGTGCACCACGCCCATGTCGAGCACCTCGACGCCCAGCCGCTGGAGCATGCCCCACAGCGTGTAGCGGTTGCTGTCGTACACGCAGCCCGGGTCGAGCGTCTCGCCAATCGAGCGCAACTCGCTGCCGGTGGAGAAGAACGCCACGCGCAGGCGGCGCCAGACCGGCACCTCGGCGCGGCCGAGCGAAGCCAGCATGCCCAGGTCGGCCGGGCGCAGCACGCGGCCGGCCGACAGCGCCACATCGCCCCGGGCCAGGTCCTCGCCCGCCAGCCGGCGATTCTCGCCGGTCTTGACCGCGCCGGCGGGCACGACAACGCGGTCGCCATCCTGCCGGACGAATTCCTGCGGAATCACGGTATCGAGCCCGTCGGGCATGGTGGCGCCGGTCATGATCCGCACGCACTGCCCGGGCGCGACGCTGCCCGTATAGCCGTTGCCCGCCAGGCCGCTGCCCACGACCTGCAGGACCGTGTCGCCACCGGCGGCCAGGTCGGAACCATAGAACGCGTAGCCGTCCATGGCCGAGTTGTCGTGGGCCGGCACGTCGATGTCGGACACGATGTCGCGCGCCAGCACGCGCCCCATCGCCGAGCGCAGCGCCAACATCTCCACGCCCTCCACGCGCGGCACGAGCCGGGCGATGAACTCGCGGGCCTGCTCGACCGGCAACGCGTTCGGGTCGTAGCCGCTGACACAGGACGAGATTTCTTCTAGCGAGGGGGCGGGCTTGTCGTTCATGGCATCAAAGCTGCTGCAATTCGGCGATCGTGTTGGCACCCGCGAAAACCGCGGGGTCGTCGAAGAGGACCTCGACACAGCGATGGGTGGCGGTCCACTTGTCGATCTTGCGTCCCCCCGCGGCGGTGAACGCCACGAGGCTGTCCAGCAGCTCCGCCCGCAGCAGGCAGAACACGGGCTGGGTGCGCACGGCGCCGTCCTGGCGGGTGGCCACCATGGCGATCTCGGCACCGGCCGCTGACAGCTCGCCAGCCAGGCGGGCGACGAGGTCCTCGGGAAACTTGGGGGTATCGCAGGGTACGGTGACCAGGTAATCGGTCTCGCAATGCTCGAGCCCGGTCAGGAACCCGGCCAGCGGCCCCGCGTAGTCGGGCAGCGCATCGGGCCACACCGGCACGCCCATGGATTCGTAGGCCGCCAGGTTGCGGTTGGCGTTGACCAGGACCTGCCCCACCTGGGGCCCCAGCCTGAGCAGCGCATGCATGGCCATCGGAATGCCCTGGTAGTTCTGCAGGCCCTTGTCGACGCCGCCCATGCGGCTGCCGCGCCCACCCGCCAGGATCAAGCCGGTAATGGAGTCCTTGTCGATCATGCGGCTGAGTATAGACGAGGCGTCCAAGGATTTCGCCGCCCGCGGGCTGGTGGTCTAATATCCCTCATCGGCCTGCGACACGCAGCGTCCCACTCATGAGTCCGCCCCACTCCCATGGCCACTTCCGAAACCCTGCTCCAGGCCCTGCAAACCGTCGTCGATCCCAATACCGGCAAGGACTTCGTCTCGACGCGATCGATCAGGAACATCGAGATCAACGGCGGCGACGTCTCTTTCGACGTCCTGCTCGGCTATCCCGCCAAGAGTCAGGTCCCCGCCCTGCGCAGCGCGCTGATCGCGGCGGCCCGTACCGTGCCCGGCGTCGCCAACGTCAGCGCCAACGTGCGCAGCGAGATCATCGCCCACGCGGTTCAGCGCGGCGTGCCGCTGCTGCAGGGCGTCAAGAACATCGTCGCCGTCGCCTCGGGCAAGGGCGGCGTGGGCAAGAGCACCACGGCGGTCAACCTGGCCCTGGCGCTGGCGGCCGAAGGCGCGCGCGTCGGCCTGCTCGACGCCGACATCTACGGCCCCAGCCAGCCGCTCATGATGGGCATCGACGCACGCCCCGTCAGCGACGACGGCAAGACCATGGAGCCGCTCGAGAACTACGGCGTGCAGGTCATGTCCATCGGCTTCCTGGTCGCCCACGACGAAGCGATGATCTGGCGCGGCCCGATGGCGGTGCAGGCGCTCGAGCAATTGCTGCGGCAAACCAACTGGAAAGACCTCGACTATCTGATCGTCGACATGCCCCCCGGCACCGGTGACATCCAGCTCACGCTCAGCCAGCGCGTGCCCATGACCGGCGCCGTCATCGTCACCACGCCGCAGGACATCGCGCTGCTGGACGCGCGCAAGGGCATCAAGATGTTCGAGAAGGTGGGCGTGCCCATCCTGGGCGTGGTCGAGAACATGGCCGTGCACGTGTGCAGCCAGTGCGGACACGTCGAACACATCTTCGGCGCCGAGGGCGGCAAGAAGATGGCGGCCGAATACGACACCCCCTACCTGGGCGCGCTGCCGCTGGACATCAACATCCGCCTGCAGGCCGACAGCGGCAAGCCCTCGGTGGTGGCCGACCCCGACGGCGAGATCGCCGGCCTGTACAAGACCGTCGCGCGCCAGGTGGCCGTGGCCATCGCCGCCCGGAACAAGGACTTCTCGTCCAAGTTCCCCACCATCTCCATCAGCGCCGACTCCTGACCGAGGCCGCCATGACCAGCCAGGCTCCCCGCATCGACGTCGCCGTGATCATGCGCAAGGAGCGCGTCCACGGCCCGATGAGCCGGTGGCAGCCCTGGCGGTGGACGCTGGCGGACGTGGTGGCCGACGAGCCGGCGTTCGGCGGCGCGCCCCACCGGCTGCGCAAGGACGCGCACGGCGAACTCTGGCTGCATCCCGGCTTCGCGGTCGAGCTGTTCAAGGACGACGCCGAGGGCTACTACCTGAACGCCACGACCGAGGCGCCCTGCTGGTTCGTGATGTGGCGGATGGAGGAAGCCGCCGGCCTGGACGACGAACCGCTGGCGCGGCCGGAGCTGGTCACGCTCAGCTACTACCACGCGGGCCGCCTGCTGGACGCGCAGGAAACCGTTGAACAAGTGCCCGCCCCCGCCGACATCGTGGGGTGGCTGCGCGGCTTCGTGGCGGAGCACTACGTGGCCGAGCCCAAGCGCAAGCGGCGCCCGGTCAGCTTCGTGCCGCTGCAGGACCGCTTCGGCAACCCGGCGTCGGTCAGCACCGGCAGGCGCAAGAACACCGAAGAACCATGAACGACGACGGCGCAGGCTTCCTCGGCCGCTGGTCGCGGCGCAAGGCCCAGTCGCGGACAGGCGTGGACGAGCCCCCCACCGACGCCGATCCCGAAACCGGGCCGGGTCCGCGCGAGGCCACGCCGGCTACGCCTGCGCAGGACCTTCCCGCCGACGAACCCGCGGACCGCCCTGCCGGCGCGGCGCAGGCGCCGGACATCGCCGCCGAGCTCCCGCCCGCGCCGACGCGGGAAGACCTGGCTGCGCTGACGCACGACTCCGACTTCTCCGCCTTCATGCAGCCGGCGGTCGAACCCGACGTCAAGCTTGCCGCGCTCAAGAAGCTTTTCTCCGATCCGCACTACAACGTCATGGACGGGTTGGACGTCTACATCGACGATTATTCCTCGCCCGAGAAGCTGCCCGAATCCACGCTCAGGCAGATGGTCAGCGCGCGTGTGCTGGCCCTGGTCCAGGACGATCCCGCCCCGCCTTCCGGCGATGCGGCGCCCGGCCAAGACCCCGAGAGCGAGGCCCGGGCCGATGATCGCGCCCAAGGTTCCGTGCTAGAGTCTGGCGCATCCACAGGCCATACGCCCAGCGACGGCCAGACGCATTTCGACTTTCCCGAGCCCGGTCCTTCCAGGTAGCCGGGCTCTCCAGAGCGCCCATGCCTACACTGATCTGCGACTGCAACAAGACCATGCCCCTGGACGCCGATGCGCTCGGCACGGCCCTGGACGAAAAGCTGGTTCTGCACTCCACGCTCTGCCGCCACGAAGCCGGCGCCTTCCAACAGGCCGTGACAGGCAGCGCGCCCGTCACCGTCGCCTGTACGCAGGAAAAACGCCTGTTCGCCCAGATCGGCGAACACACCGAGGCCGCCGTCGCTCCGGTACGCTTCGTCAACATCCGTGAAACCGGAGGCTGGAGCCGCGACGCCTCGAAGGCCATGCCCAAGCTGGCCGCGCTGCTGGCGGCCGCGCGGCTGCCCGATCCCGAACCGGTCCCCACGGTCAGCTATCGCAGCGCGGGGCGGCTGCTCATCGTCGGCCCGCTGGACGAGGCCGAACGCGCCGCGGCCATGCTGGACGACACGCTCGACGTCACGATCCTCGCGCGCGGCCCCGGCGCGGCGGGCGCGAACCAGGAACGGCGCCATCCCGTGCTGGCCGGCCGCGTGGAATCGCTGCGAGGCTGGCTGGGCGCGTTCGACCTGGCCTGGGTGCAGGACAACCCCATCGACCTCGACCTGTGCACGCGCTGCAACGCCTGTCTTGCCGCGTGCCCCGAAGGAGCGATCGGCCTCGACTACCAGATCGACCGCGACCGCTGCCGCGACCATCGTGCCTGCGTGGCATCCTGTACGACCGCGGGCGCGATCGACTTCGCCCGCGCCCCCGAACGGCAGGAAGCGCGCTTCGACCTGGTCCTGGAGCTGGGCGGCCGAACGCTGTTCGAGCAGCATGCGCCGCCGCAGGGCTATTTCGCCTGGAACGGCACGGACCCGGTGCCGCTCCTGCGCTTGCGCGAGCTGGTCGGCGAATTCGAGAAGCCCAAGTTCTTCGACTACAAGCAGTCGCTGTGCGCACACAGCCGCAACGACACGATCGGCTGCCGCGCCTGTATCGACATCTGCTCGGCCCGCGCCATCGAGAGCGACAAGGCGCGCCAGCAGATCAAGGTCAACCCCAACCTGTGCGTGGGCTGCGGCGCCTGTACCACCGCGTGCCCGACCGGCGCGATCACCTATGCCTATCCGCGCATGACGGACCAGGGCACGGTGCTGCGCACGCTGCTGTCCACCTACGCACGGGCGGGCGGCCAGGCCCCCGTCGTGCTGGTGCACAGCCAGGAGGCCGGCCGCGCGATGATCGAACGCCTGGGCCGCGACGCCAGCCTGGGCAGGGCCCAGGGCCTGCCCGCCAACGTCATCCCGCTGGGCGTCTGGCATACCGCCAGCCTCGGCCTGGAAGCGTGGCTGGGCGCCGTCGCGCTGGGCGCCTCGCAGGTCGCCATCCTGGCCACGGCCGAGGAAGCGCCGCAGTACCTGGACAATCTGGCCGCGCAACTCGCGCTGGGCCAGACCATCCTCGACGGCCTGGGCTATCCGGGACCGCATCTGCACCTGCTGCGCCCCGATACCCCGCAGGCGCTGGATGCGGCGCTGCGCGAACTGGCGGCGCACCGCCCCGGCGTGCCGGCCGCGTCGGCGCGCTTCGCCATGGTGCGCGAGAAACGCAGCACGCTGGACCTCGCGCTGGACCACCTGATCGCCCACGCCCCGGCCGCGCGGGACGAGATCGCCCTGCCCGGCGGCCCGCCGGGCAGCGGCTCGCCCGTCGGCAGCCTGGCCATCGACAAGGACGCCTGTACGCTGTGCATGAGCTGCGTGGGAGCCTGTCCGTCCAGCGCCCTGCTCGACAACCCGGACGCGCCCCAGCTGCGCTTCCTGGAAAAGAACTGCGTGCAGTGCGGCCTGTGCGTCGAAACCTGTCCCGAGAGCGCGCTCGCCCTCGTGCCGCGCCTGCTGCCCACACCCGAACGCGCCCGGCCCCTCGTGCTGAACGAGACGGCCCCCCATCACTGCGTACGCTGCGGCAAGGCCTTCGGCACGCAGAAGGCCATCGAGGCCATGCTGGAGCGGCTGGGCAGCCACCCGATGTTCCAGGGCGCGGGCCGGGAACGACTGAAGATGTGCGGCGACTGCCGCGTGATCGACCTGTACTCGGGCGCCAACCAGACACGCATCACGGACCTATGAACGCATCCATCTCCCCTGCCGACATCGGCTCGGCCTCGCTCGACGAGGAGATCGCCCGGGCCGAACTCTACGGCGTGCTGGCCCGCCTGTTCTACGCGCCGCCCGACGCGGCCTTCGCGGCCAGCCTGCGCGCGGCGGCCACCGAGGCCCCCATGGCGGGCGCCTTCCTGGAAACCCCGTGGCGCGACCTCGTGGCCGCGGCGCAGGCTGCCGACGATACGGCGCTGCGCGACGAATACGAAGCCCTGTTCGGCGGCCTGGGCAAGCCCGAGGTCTACCTGTACGGCTCGCACTACCTGAACGGTTTCCTGAACGAGAAATCGCTGATCGGGCTGAGGAACGACCTCGCCGCCCTGGACCTTGCCCGGGATCCGGCCATGCCCGAGACCGAGGACCACATCGCCTACCTGTGCGAAGTCATGCGCTACCTGATCGCCGGGGACGACGCCGGGCAGTGCCACCTGGCCAACCAGCGGAAATTCTTCGGCGACCACCTGCTGCCGTGGGTACCCGCCATGTGCGACGCCCTCTCGGCCCACCCGCGCGCCCGCTTCTACGCGGCGCTGGGCGAGTTCACACGGGCCTTCGCCAGCGTGGAGGCGCAGGGCTTCGACATGCTGCCCTGAAAGCGCTACGGTCGAGGGTATACCCGAGGCCCGGAATGGCTTGCGGCATTGCCTGTAACCGGTTACCGGGGGTACAGTATGCACAGCACTTCATATCTGCCAGCCCCAACGGAGACAGAGATGCCCAAGACCGCCGCCAACCTATCCCGCCGGGGTTTCTTCGTAGGTGCCGCCACCGCGGGCGCCGCTGCCGTCGGAGCCGCCGTCGCGCCCTCGCTGCGCCCCGACCCGGCCCCGCAAGCCGACGCCAAGCCCGCCCCCGAACGGGGCGGCGGCTACAGCGTGACCGATCACGTCAAGCGCTACTACAAGTCCACGCTGGTCTAACCACCGGAGCACGGCATGTTGCTGACCAAGAAAACGGGCGCCGGCGACTCCGGCGCAGCTTCTTCCTCGTTCGTCCACAGCCTGCGCCGCGGCATGGCCCACGCGCTGCCCACCATGGACCGCCGCACCTTCCTGCGCCGCTCTGGCCTGGGCGTCGGCGCGGGGCTCGCCGCCACGCAGCTCGGCCTGGTCAGGAAGGCCGGCGCGGCCGACAGCGACCAGAAGGCCGGCATCGGCAAGGGCAAGGTCGAAGTCAGGCGCACCGTCTGTACGCACTGTTCGGTGGGCTGTGCGATCGACGCCGTGGTCGAGAACGGCGTCTGGGTCCGCCAGGAACCGGTGTTCGATTCGCCCATCAACCTGGGCGCGCACTGCGCCAAGGGCGCCTCGGTGCGCGAGCACGGCCACGGCGAGCACCGCCTGCGCTATCCGATGAAGCTGGTCGACGGCAAGTACCAGCGCATCAGCTGGGACACCGCGCTGGACGAAATCTCGGCCCGCATGCTCCAGTTGCGCAAGGAAAGCGGCCAGGACTCGGTCTACGTGATCGGCTCGTCCAAGCATAACAACGAGCAGTCCTACCTGCTGCGCAAGTTCATGAGCTTCTGGGGCAGCAACAACTGCGACCACCAGGCGCGCATCTGCCATTCGACCACGGTCGCCGGCGTAGCCAATACCTGGGGCTACGGGGCCATGACCAACTCGTACAACGACATGCAGAACTCGAAGGCTGCGTTGTACATCGGCTCGAACGCCGCCGAGGCCCACCCGGTGTCCATGCTGCACCTGCTGCACGCCAAGGAAAAGGGCTGCAAGGTCATCGTCGCCGACCCCCGCTTCACCCGCACGGCCGCCAAGGCCGACCACTACGTCCGCATCCGGTCCGGCACCGACATCCCCTTCCTGTTCGGCGTGCTGTACCACATCTTCAAGAACGGCTGGGAAGACAAGAAGTACATCAACGACCGCGTCTACGGCATGGACCAGGTCAAGGCCGACGTCCTGGCCAAGTGGACGCCGGACAAGGTCCTGGATGCCTGCGGCGTGGACGAGGCCACCTGCTACAACGTCGCCAAGACCATGGCCGAGAACCGCCCCAGCACGCTGGTGTGGTGCATGGGCCAGACCCAGCACAGCATCGGCAACGCCATGGTGCGCGCCTCCTGCATCGTGCAGCTCGCGCTGGGCAACGTCGGCGTATCCGGCGGCGGCGCCAACATCTTCCGCGGTCATGACAACGTGCAGGGCGCGACCGACATCGGCCCCAACCCCGATTCGCTGCCCGGCTACTACGGCCTGGCCGAGGGCTCGTGGCGCCACTTCGCCAAGGTCTGGGACGTCGACTACGACTGGATCAAAGGCCGCTACGCCTCGCCCGCGATGATGACCAAATCGGGCATCACCGTCTCGCGCTGGATAGACGGCGTACTGGAAAAGAACGACGTCATCGACCAGGACTCCAACCTGCGCGCCGTCTTCTACTGGGGCCATGCGCCCAACTCGCAGACGCGCGGCCTGGAAATGAAGCGGGCCATGGACAAGCTCGACCTGCTGGTCGTGGTCGATCCGTACCCGTCGGCCACCGCCGCGATGGCGGCCATGCCCGGCAAGAGCGAGGACCTGAACCCCAACCGCGCCGTCTACCTGCTGCCCGCGGCCACGCAGTTCGAGACCAGCGGCTCCTGTACCGCCTCGAACCGCTCGCTGCAATGGCGCGAGAAGGTCATCGATCCGCTGTGGGACAGCCGCTCCGACCACATGATCATGTACCAGCTCGCGCAGAAACTCGGCTTCGGCACCGAGCTGTGCAAGAACTACAAGATGCAGAAGGTCAAGGGTCAGGACGAGCCGGTGATCGAGGACATCCTGCGCGAGATCAACCGCAGCAACTGGACCATCGGCTACACCGGCCAAAGCCCGGAACGGCTCAAGGCCCACATGCGGCTGATGCACGCCTTCGACGTCAAGACCCTGCGCGCCAAGGGCAGCGTGGTCGACAAGGAAACCGGCTACGACATCCAGGGCGACTACTTCGGCCTGCCCTGGCCCTGCTTCGGCACGCCCGAGCTCAAGCACCCCGGTTCGCCCAACCTGTACGACACCTCCCGCCATGTCATGGACGGCGGCGGCAACTTCCGCGCGAACTTCGGCGTGGAGCGCAACGGCGTCAACCTGCTGGCCGAAGACGGCTCGCACTCCAAGGGCGCCGACATCCCCACCGGCTATCCGGAATTCGACCACGTGCTGATGAAGAAGCTCGGTTGGTGGGACGAACTGACCGACGCCGAGAAGGCCGCGGCCGAGGGCAAGAACTGGAAGACCGACCTGTCCGGCGGCATCATCCGCGTGGTGATGAAGAACCACGGCTGCCACCCCTTCGGCAACGCCAAGGCGCGCGCGGTGGTCTGGAACTTCCCCGATCCCATCCCGCAGCACCGCGAACCGATCTACGGCACGCGTCCCGACCTCGTCGCCAAGTACCCCACCCACGACGACATGAAAACCTTCTGGCGCCTGCCGACGCTGTACAAGTCGCTGCAGCAGAAGAACGTCGAGGACAAGCTGTACGAGAAATTCCCCATCATCCTGACCTCCGGCCGCCTGACCGAATACGAGGGCGGCGGCGACGAAACCCGGTCCAATCCCTGGCTGGCCGAGCTGCAACAGGAAAGCTTCGTCGAGATCAATCCGAAGGCGGCCGCCGAGCGCGGCATCACCAACGGCTCGCGCTGCTGGGTGGTCACGCCCACCGGCGCGCGGCTCAACGTGCAGGCCCTGGTCACCGAACGGGTCGGCCCGGACACCGCCTTCATGCCCTTCCACTTCGCCGGCCGCTGGCAGGGCAAGGATCTCCTGGCCTACTACCCCGAGGGCGCGGCCCCGATCGTGCGCGGCGAGGCGGTCAACACCGGTACCACCTACGGCTACGACAGCGTCACCATGATGCAGGAAACCAAGACCACCATCTGCAACATCGAGAAGGCATAAGGAGCGCGCCATGGCCAGAATGAAATTCATCTGCGATGCGGAGCGCTGCATCGAATGCAATGCCTGCGTCACCGCCTGCAAGAACGAGCACGAGGTGCCGTGGGGCGTGAACCGCCGGCGCGTGGTCACGCTGAACGACGGCGTGCCGGGCGAGAAATCCATCTCGGTGGCCTGCATGCACTGCAGCGACGCGCCCTGCATGGCGGTCTGCCCCGTCAACTGCTTCTACCACACCGACGAAGGCGTGGTGCTGCACAACAAGGACACCTGCATCGGCTGCGGCTATTGCTCCTACGCCTGTCCGTTCGGTGCGCCGCAGTTCCCCTCGCAGGGCAACTTCGGCGTGCGCGGCAAGATGGACAAGTGCACCTTCTGCGCCGGCGGCCCCGAGGCCCATGGCAGCGAAGCGGAGTTCGAGAAGTACGGTCGCAACCGGCTGGCCGAGGGCAAGCTGCCCGCCTGTGCCGAGATGTGCTCGACCAAGGCGCTGCTGGGCGGCGACGGCGACGTGATCGCCGACATCTTCCGCACCCGCGTCGTCGCGCGCGGCAAGGGCGCCGAAGTCTGGGGCTGGGGCACGGCCTACGGCTCCAAGCAGGCCGGCCAGCCGCCGCAGAATCCCCAGCCGGGCGGCACCACCACCGGAGGCAAGTGATGAAAGCCACCGTCTTTCTCGCCATCCTGCTCGTTCTCGGCACCGCCGCCTGCACCGAACGGGAACAGTCGCTCTACCAGGGCAAGGTCCAGAACGGCGAGCCCGCGTACAAGGGCACCGGCGTCTCGGCCTTCACCGCGCCTGGCTGGACGCCGGGCGACCGGAACAGCTGGGAACAGGAACTCAAGACCCGGGCCCAGCAAGGCCAGAACGAATACAACCGGGTGAACTGACCGGAGGTCGCCATGATACGGTCGCTACTTGCCGCGCTCGCGCTGTTCGGCGCCATGCTGGCATCCCCCGCCGCCCTGGCGGCTGATGCCGCGCAGCCCCCTGCCGGCACCTCATTGGGTGCCATCCAGAGCACCAACATCTTCGACGTCAAGCCCGACGCCAGCCAGGACCCGGGCTATGCCGACCAGACCAACGCCGAACGGGCCAAGGTCCAGCCGGGCAACAACGCGCCGAACTGGCGCCTGGTCAATTCCGGCCAGCCCGGCTACAGCAGCCTGCCGCGCAGCGAAGCCCCGGAAGCCGGCGTGCTGATCCAGCGCTTCGTGCAGTACCCGGGCTCGAAATACACCTCGGCCGGCGAAGCCTGGCGGCAGGTGCGCAACAACTGGCTGATCCCCTACGGCGGTTCGCTGCTGCTGATCGTGCTGGTGGCCATCGCGCTGTTCTACTTCGCCAAGGGCCCGCTGACCGTCCACGGCGCCGAGACCGGCCGCAAGATCGAACGCTTCACGTATTTCGAGCGGGCGGCCCACTGGGTCAATGCCGCCGCGTTCGTGATCCTGGCGATCTCGGGCCTGATCATGGCCTTCGGCAAGTTCTTCCTGCTGCCCATCATGGGCAGCGCCCTGTTCGGCTGGATGACCTGGGTGCTCAAGACCGGCCACAATTTCGTGGGCCCGCTGTTCGCGGTCTCGCTGGTGGTGGTCTTCTTCACCTTCATCCGCGACAACCTGCCCACGCGCGACGACATGGTCTGGCTGCGCAAGGGCGGCGGACTGTTCAACGGCCAGCACGTGCCCACCGGCCGCTTCAACGCCGGAGAAAAGCTCGTATTCTGGGGCGGCGTGCTGTTCCTGGGCTTCATCGTCATCGGCTCCGGGCTGGTGCTGGACCGGGTCATTCCCGGCCTGGTCTACACCCGCGGCACCATGCAGATCGCCCACATGGTCCACGCCGTGGCGACCATCCTGATGATGTGCATGTTCCTGGGTCACATCTACCTGGGCACCATAGGCATGAAAGGCGCCTACAAGGCCATGAAGACCGGCTACGTGGACGAGGCCTGGGCCCGCGAGCACCACGAACTCTGGTACAACGATATCCAGGCGGGCAAGATCCCCGCCCAGCGCACCCAGCCTGCGCAGAAGAAGCCGGACACCCGGCCGGCGAACGCCTGAACCCGCCGGCCTCGACCAGGAGATCCCGCATGAAAACCGCCCTCGCGCTGCTGCTGGCCGTCTTCTCCACCGCGGCCCTGGCCAAGCTGCCTCCGCCCAGCCCCGAGGCCCAGGCCAAGGCGGCCGAGGCCGCCGCCCGTACCGCCTGGACAGGCAAGGTCGACGGCTACAAACTCTGCCAGGCCCAGAACAAGACCGCGTCCGTCTACTTCGCCAGCGCGCGCGCCGCCGGCAAGTCCGTGCACGAGCCCGCGTCCATGCCGCCTTGCGCCGATCCGGGCCCGTTCGCCTACACGCCACCCGAGGCCAAGCCGCTGGAAGCGGCCGGCGCGCATTCCCCTTCGGAAACAGCCAAGGCGCCGCACAACACCGCCGCGCCCGACGCCGCCACGCCCAAACAGTGACCGCATCGCTCCGCCACCGTCCTTTCCTGACCGACGCTCGTGCGCCGCTGACGCGCGAGATCACCGTCGTCAACGAACATGGCCTGAGCGACACGGTTTCCATCCCGGCCGAACGGTCGCTGACCGTCTACGTCGACAAGCGCGAACTGGTCACGCTAATGACCCTGGGCGCCCTGCCCGAACTGCTGGTGCTGGGCTATCTGCGCAACCAGCGCCTGGTGCGCTCGATAGACGAGGTCGAGGCGGTCACCGTCGATTGGGAAGTCCAGGCGGCGGCGGTGCAGACACGCCACGGCATCCAGGACCTGGAAGCCCGCACCTCCCAGCGCGTGGTCACCACCGGCTGTGGCCAGGGCAGCGTCTTCGGCGGGTTGATGGACGAGATCGACGACATCCGCCTGCCCGACGACGCGCGCCTCACCCAGGGCCAGCTCTACGGCCTGCTGGACGCCATCCGGCGGCAGGAAACCACCTACAAGTCCGCCGGCTCCGTGCACGGGTGCGCGTTGTTCCAGGGCGAGCACATGCTGATGTTCGTCGAGGACGTCGGGCGCCACAACGCCATCGATACCATCGCAGGATGGATGTGGCTGCAGGACCCGGCCCGGATGGCGGGCCACGACAAGGTGTTCTACACCACGGGCCGGCTCACCAGCGAGATGATCATCAAGGCGGCGCAGATGGGCATTCCCATCGTCGTCTCGCGCAGCGGCATCACGCAGATGGGCTTCGAACTGGCCGAGCGGCTGGGCCTGTGCGCGATCGGCCGCGCTACCAACAAGCATTTCCTCTGCTATACGGCGCCCTGGCGCCTGGTCCTGCAGCCGGAACTGGCCGCGGCGCCCCGCCCCGTTCGAGCCGCGCCGCAGGACGCCTGACCGGACCGCTTCAGCCGCGCTTGCCGGCCTTGGGCGTGCGGAAATTCCACCACGGCAGCACACGCCGCATCGACAGCACCTCGCCGCTTTGCTGCGGCTGGTACCCCGGCATCGCGGCCAGCTTGCGCTGCCAGGCCTCGCTGCGCAGGATGCCCAGCAAGGCTTGCGTGGACGGCAGTTCCAGCGTCGACTTCAGGCAGACCAGGAAATAGTTTTCAGACACCAGCGGGATGAAGTCCAGCCGGCTGGCCCGGGCCGCGACCTCGATGCCCAGGCCCGCGTCCACGGCGCCCGAGGCCACCGCGTGCGCCACCGCCGCATGCGACGGCTCGGTATGGGCGTAGCCCTGGATGGCCGACGGCGACAACGCCTGCCTGGCCAGCAATTCGTCCAGCAGCACGCGCGTGCCCGTGCCCAGCGGACGATTCACGAAACGCACGTCGGCCCGCGCGAGATCGGTCAGCGAGGCGATGCCCAGCGGGTTGCCCCGCGCCACCATCAGCCCCTGGCTGCGGCGGGCGAAGCCGATGATCTTGTGCTGGCCGGGTTCGAGCAGCGGCTTGTAGGTTCGTTCCGCCAGCGAGCCCGGCGGGGAATCGGCGGGAGCGTGGAAGCCTGCCATCACGCACCGGCCTTCGTTCAAGGCCTTGATCGCGTCGACGCTGCCGGTGAAGCGTATGTCCAGGTGCAGCTTGTCGCTGGCCACGGCGTGCTCGCGCAGCGAAGCCAGCGCGTCGTCGTGGCTGGCATGCAGGGCGACCACGTGGGCCGCGTCGTCGAAGGCGACCGCGAAGGCCCGCTCCAGGTCGGCATACAAGGCGCCGATCTGCGGCGCCAGCCGCGCCTGCGCCTGCCGCTCGGCCCACAGCAGCTTGTTGCCGAACTCGGTCAGCCGGGCCGGCTGGCCCTTGTCCCAGATCACCAGCGCGTGCCCGAGATTTTTCTCCCAGCGTTTGAGCTCGCCCCAGACGTGGCGATAAGACAGGTCCAGGGCCTTGGCGGCGGCCGAGATCGAACCCTGTTCCCGGATGGCATACAGCAGGTCCATCAGCGGATTGCGGATGGAGGCGGCGTTGGCGCGGGGCACGCCGAAGGTGTAGGAGAGCTCGATTTGATGCACTGGAGGAGTATAGCCCCCCCCTACGCGCTGACGCGCGCCCCCCAGGGGGCGATGCGAGAGGACCGGCGGAGCCGGATCCTCCGCATCCTGGGTCTAGTACCGTTGTCTTGGGTTGGGGCACCCGTGCTTCGTTATCTGCCAGCGGTAGCAACGGTGTGGCGTACCAAGAAACGGGTACTAGACCCAGGGCGCCGCGGATCCGGCTTTGCCGGTCCGCCAGCGCCGCCCCCTTGAGGGGGAGCGGCCAAAGGCCGCTTGGGGGTGGGATACTTATGCACATCACTTCATATCGCCTCGTCTGCCTCACTCCGCTACGCTGGGGCGGCACATTTGAAGATGGCATGAACACTCTTGCGGAAAGCGCGGTCACAGCGCTGCGCCTCATCCTCTCTCTCGATCCCGTCCTGCTCGACATCGTCAGGTTGTCGCTGGCGGTCAGCGCCTGTGCCTGTGTGCTGGCCTGTGCCGCCGGGCTGCTGCTGGGGGCGTGGCTGGGGGTGGCGCGGTTCCCGGGACGAGGGGCCGTGCTGACGCTGCTCAATACCCTGCTCGCCCTGCCCTCCGTCGTGGTGGGGCTGCTGGTCTATCTGCTGCTGTCGCGCTCGGGGCCGCTGGGGTTTCTGGGCTGGATGTTCTCGTTCCAGGCCATGGTGGTGGCGCAGTCCATCCTGGTGCTGCCGGTGGTCATGGCCTTGACGCGGCAGGTGGTCGAGGATGCCGACCGCAGCCATGGCGAACAACTGCGTTCGCTGGGCGCGGGCACGTTCATGCGCGGACTGCTGCTGACCTGGGATGAACGTTTCGCGCTGCTGACCATCCTCATCGCGGCCTTCGGCCGGGCGGTCTCGGAAGTGGGGGCCGTGATGATCGTCGGCGGCAACATCGAAGGCTACACGCGGGTCATGACGACGGCCATCGCGCTCGAGACCAGCAAGGGCGACCTGCCCCTGGCCGTGGCGCTGGGCATGGTGCTGCTGGCCGTGGTGCTGCTGCTGAACACGCTGATCTCGCTGGTGCGCCGCTGGCGCGAACGGCGCGACGCGGGCCTGTCCGCGTGGCTGCGCATGCCGGATCCGGCCGCATGAAGCGCGCGGCCTCGATCATGCCCCTGGACACCGATCCGGCCCTCGCGATTCCGGCCGTGGCGGACGTACGGGAACCGGCGCCTTCTCCGGCCTTGTTCTCGCTGCGCGATGTCGATCTGCACTATGGGCAGGTGCGCGCGCTGCACGGGGTCGACCTGTCCATCCACGCGGGCGAGCGCGTCGCCCTGGTCGGTACGAACGGCAGCGGCAAGAGCACGCTGCTGCGCGTGCTGCACGGCCTGCTCGCCCCCGCCTCGGGTACCGTCTCCTGCCTGCCGCGCAATCGGCAGGCCCTGGTGTTCCAGCGGCCGCACATGCTGCGCACCTCGGTACGGAGCAATGTCGCGCTGGGACTGTGGCTGCGGGGCATGGGCTGGCGCCAGGCGCGGCAGTCCGCCATGGACGCGCTGGCGCGCGTCGACATGGCCGAACTGGCCGGCCGCAACGCCAAGGCGCTGTCCGGTGGGCAGCAGCAGCGCGTGGCGTTGGCCCAGGCCTGGGCCATGGACGCGGACGCCCTCTTGCTGGACGAACCCACCGCCAATCTCGATCCGCACGCCAAGCGCGAGGTGGAAGCCTTGATGCAGGAATTCGCGCAGCCGCGCTCGGGGCGCACGATGACCATGGTGTTCAGCAGCCACAACCTGGGACAGGTCAAGCGCCTGGCCAGCCGCGTGGTCTACCTGGAACGGGGCCGCGTCCTGGCGGACCTTCCCGTCCATGCCTTCTTCAACGGGCCGCTGCCCGAGGAAGCCGGTCTTTTCGTCAAAGGAGAAAAAATATGAAGCTCTTCCACCGCCTGCGCCCCCTGGTCCTGGGCTGTCTGCTGCCCGCGGCCGCAGCCCTGGCCAGCCTGCCCGCGGCCGCCGAAACCATCGTCATGGCCTCGACCACATCGACCGAGCAATCCGGCCTGTTCGCCCACCTGCTGCCCGCCTTCAAGAAGGCCAGCGGCATCGACATCAAGGTGGTCGCGCAAGGCACGGGCCAGGCGCTGGACACCGGCCGGCGCGGGGATGCCGACGTGCTGTTCGTGCACGACCAGGCCGCCGAGGAGAAATTCATCGCCGAGGGCTACGGCGTCAAGCGCTATCCGGTCATGTACAACGACTTCGTGCTGATCGGCCCCGCCGCCGACCCCGCCGGCGTCAAGGGCAAGGACATCGTCCAGGCGCTGAAGAAGCTGTCGGCGGCGAACGCCGAGTTCATCTCCCGCGGCGACAAGAGCGGCACGCACTCGGCCGAACTGCGCTACTGGAAGCAAGCCGGCCTGGACGACAAGAAGGGCACCGGCTACAAAGCCTGCGGCTGCGGTATGGGGCCGGCGCTGAACATGGCGTCGTCCACCGGCGCCTACGTGCTGTCGGACCGCGGCACCTGGCTCAGCTTCAAGAACCGGGGCAAGCTGACCGTGCTCGTGGAAGGGGACGAGCGCCTGTTCAACCAGTATGGCGTGATGGTGGTCAATCCGGCCAAGCATCCGCACGTCAAGGTCGCGGCCGCCCAGAAGTTCGTGGACTGGGTCATTTCGCCGGCCGGCCAGCAGACCATCGCCAGCTACAAGATCGACGGCCAGCAGTTGTTCTTCCCCAACGCCAAGCCGTAACGGCCGGCCCGGCCTCGCGCCGGGCCTTGCCAAGCGCTCCTCCGGGCGGCCTTTCAGGCCGCTTTTTTTTCGCCCTCGGCAAACTGCCCCGAACGATCCGACTCTTACAACTTCATTATTGAAATAGAATTGATAATAATTATCATTAAAAGATTTATTTCCCACCCACGTCGGACATCGTTCCCATGCCACCCTTCTCCACCCCACTGTGCCGCGCGGGCCTGGCCGCCGCGCTGGGCGCGCTCCCCGCCGCCCTGCCCGCGCAGACCACCGAACCGGCCACCTTGCAGGAAATCCGCGTCGAAGCCACTCCCGAGCGCGAAACCGCCACCGGTCCCGTCTACGGCTACGCCGCCAAGCGCTCAGCCACCGCCACCAAGACGGACACGCCGCTGCACGAGACGCCGCAGTCGGTCACCGTGGTCACGCGCGACCAGTTGACGGACCAGGGGGCCACCAATCTGCAGGACGCGCTGGGCTACGCGGCCGGCGTGAGATCCGACGCCTACGGTATCGACTCGCGCGCCGACTCGGTCCGCATACGCGGCACCGAACCCACCCTGTACCTGGACGGCCTGCGCCAGCACTACGACTACTACACCAGCACCACCCGCACCGAACCCTACACGCTGGAGCGCCTGGAGGTGCTGCGCGGGCCGGCCGCCATGCTGTACGGCCAGGGCAGCACCGGCGGCATCATCAACATGGTCAGCAAGCGCCCGCAGGCCGAGTTCCAGGGCGAAGCGGGCATACAGCTGGGCAACCGCGGCCGCAAGCAGGCCCAGGTGGACCTGACCGGCCCGCTGACAGCCGACGGACAGTGGCTGTACCGGCTCGTCGCGCTCAAGCGCGATGCCGACACTCAGGTCGATTATGTGAAGGACAACCGCAGCCTGGTCATGCCTTCGCTGACGTGGCGCCCCAGCGCATCGACCTCGCTCACGCTGCAAGGCCTGTGGCAGAAGGATGAAAGCGGTTCGACCGCGCAATTCATGCCCTGGTCGGGCATGCGCACCGACAACCCCAACGGCAGGATCCCCACCAGCCGCTTCATCGGCGAACCCGGCCACGACCGCTACGATTCGCGCCGCACCTCGTTCGGTTGGCTGTTCGAGCACCGCTTCAACGACCAGTGGTCCTTCAGCCAGGGGTTCCGCCATGCCAACAACAAGGTGGACTACCTGACGCACTATGCGGATGCGTTCACGGAGCCCGGCGGCTGGGCCGCCGATCCGATCAACCAGCGCCGCATCGGCCGCTATGCGGACGACGCCATCACCAAGGTGCGCGTCGACACGCTGGACCAGCACCTGACCGGCAAGCTGCAGACCGGCGTCGTGCAGCACCAGGTCCTGCTGGGCTTCGACTGGACGCGCTACCGCCGCGACCGCCGCAGCGGCACGGCCGACGGTGGCACCATCGACGCCTACGATCCGGTCTACGGCAACTACACGCCGCCCGAGCTGACCGACGAACCGCGCTACACGCTGCGCCAGGCGGGCCTGTACCTGCAGGACCAGATGAAGATAGGCAGGCACTGGATCGTGGCCGCCGGCATCCGCCACGACCGCACCACGGCCGGACTGGCCGGCAGCGCAGACGAGAAGGACAATGCCACGACCAAGCGCCTTGGCGTGATGTACGTGGCCGACAACGGCCTGGCCCCGTACATCAATTACAGCGAATCGTTCACGCCGGTACCCGGCACCGACAAAGGTGGCGCGCGCTTCAAGCCCCTGCGCGGCGAACAGTGGGAGGTCGGCGTCAAGCACCAGTCGGCCGACGGCCGGCGGATGGCCACTGCCTCGCTTTACCAGCTCAAGGAAAAGAACCAGTTGGCGGGCGATCCGACCAATCCGCTCTATTCCGTCCAGGTGGGCGCGACCAAGACCAAGGGCCTGGAGCTCGAGTATCGCGGCGCGATCACCCGCACGTTCGACCTGATCGCGCACTACAACTACATCGACCTGGACAAATCGCTCGAAGGCATGCCGCGCCACCAGGCCGCGGCATGGGGCAAGTGGCGTTTCGCCGTGGGCGATGTGAGCGGCTTCGCGCTGGGCGCCGGAGTGCGCTGGATGAGTTCGTTCCGCGACGGCGTGGCTCCCACCACCCCCTCGGTCACGCTGTTCGACGCCATGGTCTCGTACGAGACCGACCACTGGCGCTACGCGCTCAACCTGAACAACCTGACCGACAAGACCTACGTCGCGACGTGCCTGTCGCGCGGGGACTGCTGGTACGGCGCGCGCCGCAGCATCATCGCCAGCGCAACCTACAAGTTCTAGCCCGCCGGCGCCAGCCATACCCCCGGCGTATGGCTTCCAGCCGAAACCCGTCTTGGACAGGGCCGCCTCCCGCGCGGTCCAATTCTCCTCCAGAGCCACCGAGTGGCCGTTCACATTCCATGGAGGAGAAATGGACCAGGATTTGCAGATCGACGACCCCCTGTTCAAGGAGAAAGGCTTCGGCCGGCGCATCGGTTTCGGGCGCCACTGCGCGCTGATCGTCGTCGACATGATCCGCGGCTTCACGGACCCGGCGCAGCCCCTGGGCGCCGACCTGGAGCAGGCGGTGCTCGCCACCAACCGTCTCGTCGCCGCGTGCCGCCGAATCGACGCGCCCATCCATTTCTTCACGGTGGGCTACCGGGCCGATCTGTCGGACGCCGGCGTCTGGCAGAAGAAGATGGGCGGCATGGCCAGCCTGATGGAAGGCAGCGACAACGTCCGCCTCGATCCGCGCCTGGACACCGTGGACGGCGACTCGATCATGTCCAAGAAATACGCGAGCTGCTTCGCCGGCACTGACTTGGCCGCGCGCCTGGTCTCGCAGGGCGTGGACACCGTCATCGTGACCGGCTGCACCACCAGCGGCTGCGTACGGGCGACGGTGGTGGACGCGGTGCAGAGCGGCTTTCGCCCCATCATCGCGCCCGAGGCCGTGGGCGACCGGTCGGGCGCGGCCCATCGCCAGAGCCTGCTCGACATGGATGCGAAATATGGCGACGTCGTCCCGCTGGACGAGGTCATCGCCCATCTCGCGCGCATCGCGCAACCGGTGGAGGCCTGACATGAAAACGATACGCCTTCTCGCCGCCCTGCTGCTGGCGGTATCCCCCGCCGCGGGCCATGCCGACGCCGGGTTTCCCAGCCGTCCGATCAAGTTGGTGGTGGCCGCCCCGACCGGTGGCGTGCCCGACGTCATCGCGCGCCTGGTGGGCCAGCACATGTCCGCCTCGCTGGGGCAGCCCATCGCCGTCGAGAACAAGACCGGCGCGGGCAGCATCATCGCCCTGGAATCGGTGGCCAAGGCCAACCCCGACGGCTACACCCTGCTGGTGGCCGATTCCAGCCCGCTCACCATCAACCCCACGCTGTACAAGAAGCTGCCCTACCAGGGCATGGACAGTTTCGAGCCGATCGCCTTCCTGGGCGCGGCCCAACTGTTCCTGACGGCCGGCCCCTCGCTGAAGGCCAACTCGTTCCAGGAGATGGTGGCGCAGGCCAAGGCCGCTCCGGGCAAGCTCACCTACGGCACCATAGGCATAGGTTCGCTGCACCACGTCATGTTCGAGGAAATCCGGCGCTCGGCCGGCATCGACATCATGCACGTTCCGTTCCGCGAGCAACCGTCCGCCCCCGTCGCGGCGGGAACGGCCGACATGCTGCTGGCCGGCCTGCCTTCGATCGAGGGTCTGGTACGCGCGGGCCGCCTGCGGTTCCTGGGCGTAACCAGCAAGGCGCGCGTCGCGCAGTTGCCCGACGTGCCGACGCTGGAGGAAAGCGGCCTGCCCGGCTACGTCTTCACCGCCGACATCGGCCTGCTCGCGCCCCGCGGGACACCGCCCGAGCACCTACGCAAACTGGCCGATGCCGCCCGCCACGCCGTGGCCCAGCCCGACGTGCGGCGCAAGCTGGCCGACCTGGGCATCGTTCCCGACGGTCGCGTCCTGGCCGAATACGGGGACTACATGCGGCGCGAGATCGACCGGTTCAGCGGCATGGTCCAGCGCGCGGGACTGGCCGGGACGCAATAGCCCGACGCCTTCCGCCGCGGTGCCGGCCGCGGCGGAATCGGCCTACTATAGGGCGGAATCCCCCCATGCCTGCCGCCTATGATCACGCTGAAGCGACTCGAGTACTTCGCCAAGGTCGTGGAGACGAGAAACATCACCCGCGCCGCCGAACAGCTCCACATCGCCCAGCCGGCCCTGGGCACGCACATGCGCGAGCTCGAGGCGGCCCTGGGCGTCCCCCTGCTGTCGCGGCATTCGCGCGGCGTGGACCCGACGCCGGCCGGCAGCCTGCTGCTGGAACGGTCGCGCCAGATCTTCGAGCTGGTCGCGCGCACCCAGGATGACGTGCGGCGCGCCGACCAGGCCGCGCCGATCCGCTTCAACCTGGGGCTGACCTCCAGCATCATGCTGCTGATCGGCTCGGACCTGCTGCTGACCCTCAAGCGCCGGTACCCCCACATCGACCTGCAACTGTACGAGAACCCGAGCTTCCTGCTAGTGGACGCGCTCGAACGCAAGGACATCGATGCCGCGCTGGCCTATTCCGTGGCGCCCCGCCCCGGCCTGTCCACGACCCCGGTGCTGAAGGAACAACTGCTGCTGACGGTCCGGGCCGATCTGGCGCCGTCCACCGGCCCCGTCACCATGGACGACGTGCTGGCGCACGAGCTGGTGCTGGGCAACGAACGCGATGTCGCGCGCCGGCTGGTCGAGGCCAGCGCCTTCGAGAAAGGCGCGCAGCCCCGCATCCAGTGCGAAACGCATTCCATCACCAGCCAGCGCGACCTGGTGCTGCGCGGCGCGGCGGCGGCCGTCATGCCGCTGGGCGCCATCGTCCGCGAGCTGGAGCGAGGCGAGGTCATCGCGCGCCCCATCACCGACCCGGGCATGCACATCACGCTGTTCATCGTTCGCCGGCAAGCACCGGACGCGGCCAGCCGCCGGTACGTCGACGAAACCGGCCCCATCGTCCAGGCCTGCGTGGACATGATCGCGGCGCGGCTGGGAGAACTGGGCAGCCCCGTCTAGAACGCAAAGGTTGCGCTTGCCTCTCGTTTGCGGCTATGGTGGCCGTTACCCTTCGACACATCCCAGGCCTTCCGCCCGGCATCTGCGGCCACGGCGGTCCGTCTGAACACAAAACTCATATATCGATGGACACGAACGGGACAGCGCTCCATTTGCTGGAGCGGCTTTATGACGGCGTACTTTCGCAGGACCAATGGCGGCAATCGCTGCGGGACATCAGCCTGTCGCTCGGCGCGGCCAGCGCCGGGCAGGTGGCTCTGCACACGCCCACCGACTCGCTGGAACTCGACGAGCTGATCGGCATGCCGCCCGCGATGGTCGCGCATTTCAACGAGATGCAGGACCTGGACCCTGGCCGGGCCGCGTTGCCGCTGCTTGCCGCGGGCCGCATCTACCTGGACTACGAATTCCATGGCCAGGCGCGCCTGCAGCGCGACCCCTTCTACCAGGAATTCCTGAAACCGAACGGCCTGGGCACCTATGCCTTGCTCCCGCTGGGGCAGGACGAAGAGCGCATCTACACCTTTTCCGTGCAAAGAGAACACGGCCGTCCGCAACTGAGCGACGATGAAACCCGGTTGATGCATGCCGTGCTGCCCCATCTTCGCACCACCTTGCACCTGCAACTTCGATTCCGCCAGCAACAGGCCGAATCGCTGCTTCTGCGGCACATGCTGGACCGGCTCGGTTTCCCGCTACTGGTCTGTTCCGCGCGTGGCCGCATCGTGCAGTCCAACCACCTGGGCGGCATCTGGCTGCAACAGCCCGACTGCCCCCTGGGCCTCCGCGCCTCCAGCCTGCCCCAGCCCATCCGCCGGCTACTGGACAGGGCCTGCGGCCACGGCGCCGAGGCGCCGTCGGCCGGCTCGCTGGCGTTGCCGGACGGCGGCCGGCTCATCGTCCTGCCATGTCCACTCACCCAGGACCTGCGCGGCGGCGACGCCCTGGCGCTGGTCGCCGCGCAGGGGCCGCAGTGGCGGCCCACCCCGAGGGGCACGCTGCTGCGTACCCTGTTCCGGCTGACGCCCGCGGAAATCCGCCTGGCCCATCACCTGGCCCGGCACGACGACCCGCTGCCCACCGTTGCCGAAACGCTGGGCGTTTCGCTCAACACGCTGCGCACGCAGTTGCGGTCGATCTTCGACAAGACCCAGACCCGGCGGCAGGCAGACCTGGTCCGGCTAATGGGACACCTGGGCCTGCTGACGCCGGGGGACTGATCGCGATTACAGGTCGTCGAACTCCCGATAGGTCATCGTCTTGCTGCCGCCCAGGCTGGACGAGAAGGTGACGGTGCCCGGCGCGTTGCCATTCGCCACGAAGCGGGTGGTGATGGTTTCGGCCGCGGTCTTCGTAGCGAACGCACCCGCCAGGAAACCACCCGCCTCATGCGAGAAAAGCACCGTCTCGGTCATGCTCGCGTCGTAGGCATAGTCGGGGCCGAGCACGGGATCCGAGCCGCTGACCGAGAACGAGATGCGCGAATAGGTATCGGCATCCGCCTTGGGATCGTAGGCCACGGCCACGGTGTAATCCTTGAACTTCATCGTCAAGGCGCCGCCGTCCTCCGTCAGGACGATCGCGGGAATGTTGAACTCGGCGCGCTGCCCCTTGGGCGCGGCAGAACTCACGTCGTTGGATGCCCTCACGGAAGCCGTTCCCGACGCGGACGTCCCATCGAACGACGCGCCCTCCCCCAACGCGACTCTGGCGGCCAGCGTCCAGTCCGACTCCTCTTCCAGCAGATCGCCCTCCACCTCGTCGAAATCGACCGTCGCCTTGCCCGTGAACGGAATGCCGTTGTCGGACACGCGACAGTCGTTCATGGTCAATGCCACCGAGTCCCCGGCCGACAGGGTGCCGCTGTCATCCGCATCGGTCCAGACGCCCGAGACCGTCCCGCCGTCCAGGCACTCGGGCGTGCCGTCCCGGCCGATGACGATCCCGTTCTCGAGCATGGGTTCGAACGCCTGGTGCAGGGACACGGCCGAGAACGCCGTCTCGTGGCCGTACCAGATCTGTTTCTCGCTGAGCGTCTTGCTGTCGCCGCCACCTCCACCACCGCCGCCCCCGCCGCCACCACTGCCCGAGTCATCGCCACCGCCTCCCCCGCAGGCGGCCAGCGACGCCGCCATCAAGGCGGCGCAAAGTACGGTCAACGATTTCGACATGCTCGACTCCTTACTGAATGAATAGGCAATGTCGGCATTCTCGAAAATCGCACCGCCCGGCGCATCACAGGATCCTGTGAAGAAAACCGAGCGGTCTTTGCCGGCGGGACCGTTCAGAACACGCCGCGATACGATCCTCCATCCAATTGCAGGTTCTGCCCCGACAGATAGCCCGCCTGCACGCTGCATAGGAAGGCGCAGGCATCGCCGAACTCCCTCGGCTGCCCCAGCCGGCCGGCCGCGATGGTATCGACGATGCGCTGCCTCGCTTCTTCATAGCTCAGGCCTTGCTCGCGCACCATGCGCTCGGCCATGAAGCGCTGGCGGTCGGTGTCGAAACGCTCGGGCAGCAGGTTGTTGATGGTGACGTTGTCGGCGACCACCTCGCGCGAGATGGCCTTGCACAATGCCGTCAGGCCGGTGCGCGCGGACGTCGACAAGCCCATGGCCGGGCTGGGCGACTTCACCATGGCCGAAGTGATGTTGACGATGCGGCCGAATCCCCTGGCCCGCATGCCGGGCAACACCGCACGTATCAGCAGGGCGGGCGCCAGCATGTTGGCTTCGATCGCGCGCAGGTAGTCCTCGCGTTCCCAATCCACGAAGCGGCCCGGCGCCGGCCCCTCGTTGTTCGTCACCAGGATGTCGGCATCCGGGCACGCCGACACCAGCGCAGCACGGCCCGCGTCGGTGTTGATGTCCGCCGCGACCGCGCGCACGACACCACCGGTTTCGGCGGCCAGTTCCTTGGCCGCAGCGGCGGCCGAATCCGGCGACCGCCCGTTGATCACGACGTGCACGCCCTCGCGCGCCAGCGAAGCGGCGCACGCCCGCCCCAACCCGCGGGTGGACGCGCACACGATGGCCTTTCGGCCGCGAATCTGCAAATCCATGAGTCTCCCCGCCTACGCCTGTTGGTGGACCGGCACAGGCCGGCCGATGGCCTGCATCAGATGCCGGGCAAGTTCGGCGCGCGTGCCTATCCAGATGTCATCCGCCGCCGTGGCGATCTCCAGCAGCCGCTGGAACGCCGCCATCCCCGCCGGGCGCCCGCATACGTGGGCATGCACCGTGGGATCGATCTTCTGCGGCGTGCGCTCCCACTTGCGGACGTAGTCGAGCCAGTCCTCGAAGATGTCCACCATGGCGCTGGGCGGCTGGCCATGGCGCATCACCAGCGGCAGGTCGTTCACCTCCATGGTGCCGGGCACGGCCACGATCGCGTGGCCGCCGAAGTCGACCAGGTAGGGCATGTCGTCGTTCAGCGTATCGCCATGCCAGAGATAGCCGGCCTGCGCCAGCAGGCGCGCCGTGCGATGGCTGGGCGTACCACGCGGGCTGATCCACCCCAGCGGCGTCTGACCCGTCGCCGCCGCGATCAGGTCGGTCGTGCGGCGGATGTTGTCGCGCTCCTGCGCCTCGTCCAGATAGGCGGGGATCACGTCCATCGCATACGAATGCGCGACCACGTCGTGGCCGGCCTGGGCGATGCCCTTGACCTCTTCCGGATAGCGCTCGGCCATGATCCCGCTCACCAGGATCGAGGCCCGGACGCCGTTGCGGGCCAGCGCCTCCAGCACGCGATGCACACCGCGCCGGTGGCCGTACTCGGCCCAGCCGACCGCGTTCAAGTCAGGGATACCGCCTTTGAGCGGATTGCCCATGGGGCCGATGCCGGGCCACGCGCCGTCCGACCACCACTCGTAGGCCATGCGGAAAACCACGCCGATGCGCTTGCCACCGGGCAGCAGGAAGCCGGCGGGCGGATGGATCTCGGTCGCGCCGGCGTGCAGGTTCAATACATCCATGTTGGTTCCTCGTTCGATCAGAGTCATCGGATCATTGGGCTTCGATGCCGGCACGCTTGACGGCTTCGGCATAGCGGGCTGAATCGGCGCGCACCAGTTCGGCGAATGCCTTGCCGGCGCGCGGGTCGGGTTCATAGCCGCCGTCGCGCAGCATCTTGGCGAACGCCGGCTGGGCGACGATGTCGCGCACCGTGGCGGCGATCGTGTCGATCGCCGCCTGCGGCGTTCCGGCCGGTGCGAACAGGCCCTGCCAGGCCGCCGGCAGCACGAAGTCGGCAACGCCCGCCTGCGCCATGGTCGGCGCATCGGGATACTCGGGCGTGCGCTGTTCGCCGGTGAAGCCCAGGGGGCGCACCTTGCCCGACTGGACATAGGGCAGCGCGATCGTCGGCGGGATGAACATGATGTCCACGTCGCCCGCCGCCACCGCGTTCAACGCCTGCGACGCGCTCTTGTACGGCACGTGCAGCATGCTCATGCCGGCACGCGCGGCGAACAGTTCACCCGCCAGGTGCAGGGTATTGCCGATGCCCGGCGACGAATAGGTGATCGGCTTGGCGGCCTTGCGGCCATAGTCGACCAGTTCGGCCACCGTGCGCACCGGCAGCGCGGGATTGACCATCAGCAGGTACCCCGTGCCCGTCGCCACGTTCACCACCGGCACGAAATCCTTGCCGATGTCGTAGGGCAGCTTCTTGTAGACATAGGGATTGATGACGAACGACGTCGTCACGTGCAGCAAGGTGTAGCCGTCGGGCGCGGCCTTGGCCACGTCGGCCGCTCCGATGACGCCGTTGGCGCCGGGCTTGTTGTCCACCACCACGCGGGTCTTCAACCGCTTGTCCATCTCGGCGGCCAGTTGCCGCGCCACCGTATCCGGCGTCCCGCCCGCCCCGAACGGAACGACCACCCGGATCGGATGCGACGGATAGGGCGCCTGCCCGTATGCGAGCGGGCCCAGCGCCATCATCGCGGCCAGCCCCCACCATCGGATCGTTTTCATTGCCTCTCCTTTTTTATCGATAAAAAATACATCTTTTTTATTTTTATCGATCACATGTGAAAAGCAAAACCTCGGAGAAACCCGTAGATGCTTCGGCCCAGCACACGTCCCAGGCTGTGTATGATTTATCGATAAAATCTGACCATCATGCTGGAATCCGACAACTCCCTTCCCATCGGCCGCACCGTGCCCGCGACCCTCGCCTCCCAGACCTACGAGCGTCTGCGGCGCGACATCGTGGACGCCCACTACGCGCCCGGCCAGAAATTGGGCACCCGCCAACTGAGCGAACGCTACGACGTCGGCCTGGCCCCGCTGCGGGAGGCTCTGACGCGGTTGTCGCGCGAAGGCCTGGTCATCCAGCACGACCGGCGCGGCTTCGCGGTGCCCAACTTCGGCGGCGCGCATCTGGAAGAACTCTCGCGCACCCGCTCCTGGCTCAACGACATCGCCCTGCGTGCCTCCATCGACTACGCGGACCAGACCTGGGTGCAGGGACTGGTCCAGGCCTATCACCGCCTGACGCGGCTGGACCGCTACCTGGAAGGCGAAGCCGGCCCACGCGAGAATCCCGAATGGGAAGCCGCGCACCGGGATTTCCACACCGCCCTCATCGCCGGCTGCCGGTCGCGCTGGATGATCGACTACTGCAACCAGATGTTCGAAGCCTCCACCTACTACCGCCGCTACTCGCGCATCACGGCCGAGCACCGCAAAGGCCGCGAGAACGAACACGAAAAACTGTTCCAGGCGGCGGTGTCCCTGCAGGCCGACGAAGCCGCCCGCCTCATGCGCAAGCATGTGATGGAAACCGCCCAACGCGTGCAGGAACGATTGCTGGCCGAGTCGGCCAGACCGGGCCTGCAATCCTGACACGCGTCATGGTGCAACGCGCAAGAGATGCGCGTTGGACATTGGCCGCCGCCAGCCTATACTTACGCCCGTGACGCAGGGGTACTCATCGCCGGTTCGGCGTGGGTTGAGATGACACCCTCAGCACCTGTACGGATAATGCCGATGCAGGGAGCGTTTTCCGGCGGAACCTCGCGTTCCCGGCACGCGGCCCCACGGCCGTCCCCCCTGTCCGTTCACGGACATCACCGGGGGTCACCCGGAAAATTCCTTCCTTCGTTCGGCTCCGGAAACCTTTTCTTGGAGCTCCCATGAACGCCAATCCCAAGTTCATCGCCGCCACGGCCCAGGTCGACCAAGCCGCCATCCAGCCGCTGCCCCGGTCGCGCAAGATCTACGAGCAAGGCTCGCGCCCCGACATCCGCGTGCCCTTCCGCCAGATCGAACAGGCCGATACGCCCACCATGTTCGGCGGCGAACAGAATCCGCCCATCACCGTCTACGACACCAGCGGCCCCTACACCGACCCGGACGTCCAGATCGACATCCGCTCGGGCCTGGCGCCGCTGCGCGAAAACTGGATCGCCGAACGCGGCGACACGGAACAGCTCGACGGTCCCAGCAGCGCCTACGGCCGCGAACGCCTGGCCGACGCCAAGCTGGCCGAACTGCGCTTCAACCTGCACCGCTCCCCGCGCCGCGCCAAGGCCGGCGCCAACGTGACGCAGATGCACTACGCGCGCCGCGGCATCGTCACGCCCGAGATGGAATACGTGGCCATCCGCGAGAACCTGCGCCGCGAGCAATACATCGAGTCGCTGCGTACCAGCGGCCCGCAGGGCCAGCGCCTGGCCGAACTGCTGGGCCGCCAGCACCCGGGCCAGTCCTTCGGCGCATCCATTCCGGCCCGCATCACGCCCGAGTTCGTGCGCGACGAAATCGCCCGCGGCCGCGCCATCATCCCGGCCAACATCAACCACCCGGAAATCGAGCCGATGGCCATCGGCCGCAATTTCCTGGTGAAGATCAACGCCAACATCGGCAACTCGGCCGTCTCTTCCTCCATCGCCGAGGAAGTGGAAAAGATGACCTGGTCCATCCGCTGGGGCGGCGACACGGTCATGGACCTGTCCACCGGCAAGCACATCCATGAAACGCGCGAATGGATCATCCGCAATTCGCCCGTGCCCATCGGCACCGTGCCCATCTACCAGGCGCTGGAAAAAGTCGATGGCAAGGCCGAGGAACTGACCTGGGAAATCTTCCGTGACACGCTGATCGAACAGGCCGAGCAGGGCGTGGACTACTTCACCATCCACGCCGGCGTGCGCCTGCCCTTCGTGCCCATGACCGCCAAACGCATGACCGGCATCGTCTCGCGCGGCGGCTCCATCATGGCCAAGTGGTGCCTGGCCCACCACAAGGACAGCTTCCTGTACGAGCGCTTCGAGGAAATCTGCGAGATCATGAAGGCCTACGACGTCAGTTTCTCGCTGGGCGACGGCCTGCGCCCCGGCTCGATCTACGACGCCAACGACGATGCCCAGTTGTCCGAGCTGCGCACCCTGGGCGAACTGACCCAGGTCGCCTGGAAGCACGACGTACAGGTCATGATCGAAGGCCCCGGCCATGTGCCCATGCACATGATCAAGGAAAACATGGACCTGCAGCTCGAGCACTGCCATGAGGCCCCCTTCTACACGCTCGGCCCCCTGACCACCGACATCGCCCCCGGCTACGACCACATCACCTCGGGCATCGGCGCCGCGCAGATCGGCTGGTACGGCACGGCCATGCTCTGTTATGTCACGCCCAAGGAACACCTGGGCCTGCCCAACAAGAAGGACGTCAAGGACGGCATCATCACCTACAAGATCGCCGCCCACGCCGCCGACCTCGCCAAGGGCCACCCCGGCGCGCAGATCCGCGACAACGCGCTGTCCAAGGCCCGCTTCGAGTTCCGCTGGGACGACCAGTTCAACCTCGGCCTGGACCCGGACACCGCCAAGGAATTCCACGACGAGACCCTGCCCAAGGACTCGATGAAGGTCGCCCACTTCTGCTCGATGTGCGGACCGCACTTCTGCAGCATGAAGATCACGCAGGACGTGCGCGAGTACGCCGAGCAGCAGGGGTTGAGCGAGGCCGAGGCCCTGAACAAGGGAATGCAGGAGAAGGCGGTGGAGTTCGTGAAGAAGGGGGCGGAGATCTATCACCGCTCCTGAGTGACCTGAAGGCCACTTGATACACTGGCCAGATGGCATGTGCCCTGGTCCGCTACACATGAAGACGCTCCGGCGGGCATAGGCCGCGGCGGCGCCGGGCGGGCCGGGGGGCGTGGCGTTGGGCCAGCCGGGTCCGGAGACGAAATCGGGGAAGCAAGGGCGAAACTGTTTGAGCGCGGCAGTAGGGACAGTCCGGGGGACTGTCCCCGCGCGAGTTTTTCGCCCGCCCCGATTTCGTCTCCGGACCCGGGAAGTCCCGGCGCAGCCGGGACCTGGACCGTCGCCGCGCCCCCCGGCCCGCCCGGCGCCGCCGCGGCCTATGCCCGCCGCATGCACCACAGATGCCGCAATGAACACGCAAGCTTCCAGGATTTCCTCATGACAGACACATTCACCCTTGCCGGCAAGACCTACTCCTCCCGCCTGTTGGTGGGCACCGGCAAGTACAAGGACTTCGACGAGACCAAGGCCGCCATCGACGCCAGCGGCGCCAACATCGTCACCGTGGCCATCCGCCGCACCAACATCGGCCAGAACGCCGGCGAACCCAGCCTGCTGGACTACCTGCCGCCCAGCGAATACACCATCCTGCCCAATACCGCCGGCTGCTACACGGCCGACGACGCCGTGCGCACGCTGCGCCTGGCGCGCGAACTGCTGGATGGACACGATCTCGTGAAGCTGGAAGTGCTGGGCGACTCGCACACCCTGTTCCCCAACATGCCCGAAACGCTCAAGGCCGCTGAAACGCTGGTCAAGGATGGCTTCAAGGTCATGGTGTACTGCACCGACGATCCCATCCAGGCCCGCATGCTGGAAGAGATCGGCTGCATCGCAGTCATGCCGCTGGCCTCGCTGATCGGCTCGGGCATGGGCATCTTGAATCCGTGGAACCTGCGGCTGATCATCGACCAAGCCAATGTGCCCATCATCGTCGATGCGGGCGTAGGCACGGCTTCCGATGCGGCGATCGCGATGGAACTGGGCTGCGACGGCGTGCTGATGAACACCGCCATCGCCGCAGCCAAGGATCCCATCCTGATGGCCAGCGCGATGAAGAAAGGCGTGGAAGCCGGGCGCGAGGCCTTCCTGGCCGGCCGCATGCCGAAGAAGCTGTACAGCGGATCGCCCAGTTCACCGACGGCGGGGCTGATCCAGTCGTAAGGCCACGCCCGGCCCCGTCACCCTTGCCGCAGCTTGGCGATCGTCGCCCGCGGCGAGATCACGTCGGGGTCGGTCTTCAGCGCCAGCAGCGCCGGCCTGCCGGCCTCCAATGCCCGGGCGAACGCGGCGGGGAAATCGGCGGTCGCCAGAACCTGCTCGGCGTGCAGTCCGTAGGCCGCCGCCAGCGCGACGAAATCGGGATTGCGCAGATCGGTGCCGTGCACCCGGCCCGGGTAATGCCGCTCCTGGTGCATGCGTATGCTGCCGTACATCCCGTTGTCCACCACGATGAACACGGCGTTCGCGCCGTACTGGACCGCCGTCGCCATTTCCTGCGAATTCATCAGGAAACAGCCATCCCCCGCGAAGCAGACCGCGGGCCGATCGGGATGGACCAGCTTGGCCGCGATGGCCGCCGGCACGCCGTAGCCCATGGTCCCGCTGGTGGGCGCGAGCTGCGTGCGCCAGCCCCGGTACTGGTAGAAGCGCTGCACCCATAGCGTATAGTTGCCGGCCCCATTCGTGATGATGGCCTCGGGCGGCAGCACGTCGCGCACGTGGGCCATGACCTCGCCCAGGTCCACGGGCCCCGCCATGGGCGCGTGCCGCAGGTTGTCGAGGTAGTCCGCGCGGGCCTGCGCCGTCCAGTCGGCCCAGGCGGGCGGCGCGGCGGGCGCCAGTTGCGCGGCAGCCGATGCGAAGGACGCCATGTCGGCGTTGATGGTGACGTCGGCGCTGTAGACGCGCCCCAGTTCGCCCGCGTCCAGGTGGACGTGCGCCAGCTTCTGGCGTGGCCGGGGGACGTCCAGCAGCGCGTAGCCGTTGGTCGACGTCTCGCCCAGACGAGGCCCGACCGCGACGATCAGGTCGGCCTGCCCGATGCGGCCGGCCAGGCGCGGATCCATGCCCAGGCCCGCCTCGCCCACGTAGCGGTCGTTGCGGTTGTCGAACAGGTCCTGCCGCCGGAAGGTGCAGGCCACGGGCAGGTCGAAGGCGCGCGCGAAGCGCTCGAGGTTCCCGCAGGCGGCGTGCGACCAGCCTCCCCCGCCCAGCAGCATCATGGGCCGGCGAGCCTCGCTCAGCAGGGCCGCCAGATCCGCCATGTCCCGCGCCGCGGGCGCCTGCGCGATGCGCCGGTAGCGCGGAGCGTCGTCCGCCACCGCCATCTCCGCCAGCATGTCCTCCGGCAGCGCCAGCACCACCGGGCCGGGGCGGCCCGAGGTCGCCACGTGGAAGGCGCGGCTGACGTACTCGGGAATGCGGCGCGCATCGTCGATCTGGTCCACCCACTTGGCCTGGGTGCCGAACATGTGGCGGAAGTCGATTTCCTGCCAGGCCTCGCGCCCCATGTCGCCGCGCGCCACCTGGCCGACGAACACGATCAGCGGCGTCGAATCCTGCCGCGCGGTATGGATGCCGATGCTGGCATTGGTCGCGCCCGGCCCGCGCGTCACGAAGCAGATCCCGGGCTCGCCGGTCAGCTTGCCATAGGCTTCGGCCATATGTGCCGCCCCGCCCTCCTGGCGGCAGACCACCAGCCGTATCGCGTCGCGCGCCTCGTACAGCGCGTCCAGCACGGCCAGGAAACTCTCGCCCGGCACGCAAAAGGCGGTGTCCACGCCGTGCGTCCGCAGCGCATCCACCAGGATCCGGCCGCCGCTGCGCGCCTCGGATGTTCCACTCATGTCGGTTCCTTGAAATCTCATTGGACGCCTCAGACCACGCCCGCGCTGCGATAGATGTGCTTGGTTTCGAGGAAATCGCCCAGCCCCTCGTAGCCATGCAGCCGGCCCAGTCCACTCTGGCGATAGCCACCGGTTTCCGCCTCGGCGAACAGGCGGTTGTGGTCGTTGATCCAGACCGTGCCGTTGCGCAGGGCGCGCGCGACGCGCAGTGCGCGGTCGCCGTCGGCGGTCCAGACACTGGCGGACAGCCCGTACACCGTGTGATTGGCGCGTTGCACCGCTTCGCGTTCGTCGTCGAAGGACTCGAGCACCACGAAGGGACCGAAGATTTCCTCCTGGCAGAAGAAGGCCGAGCTGTCGCGATGCGCGACCAGCGTGGGCGTCAGATAGCTGCCGCCGGCCAGCGCCCCCCGCGGCCGCCCGCCACGCAGCAGGACTTCGTCGCATTCGTCCAGCGCGCGCTGGACGGCCTCGTCCACGGTACGCACCGCCTGCCCATCGATCAGCGGGCCCATACCCGAGGCCTCGTCGGAACCCGGACCGACCACGATGGCGGACAGGGCCTGCGTCAAGGCACGCTTCATCTCGTCCAGGCGCGAGGCATGGACCAGCACGCGCCGCGCGGCCGTGCACTGCTGCCCGGAAATGATGGTGGCCGCCGCGGCCAGTTGGCGGGCGGTGGCTTCGATGTCGGCATCGGGAAAGACCAGGCAGCACGACTTGCCGCCCAGCTCCAGCGACAGCTTCTTCATCGTCGGCGCGGCCGCCGCCATGATGTGCTGGCCGACCAGGTTGGAGCCGGTGAAGCTCAGCACATCCACCTCGGGCGAGGCGACCAGTTCCCTGGCCGCGTCGCTGCCGGTCTCGCACACCAGGTTCAGCACACCGGGCGGCAGGCCGGGCACCTGCGCCAGCTCCTGCAACACCGCCGCCGTGATCTGCGCGGTCTGCTGCGCGGGCTTGACGATGGTGGCGCATCCGGCCGCCAGCGCGGGCGCGAGCGCCCGGATCAGCAGCACGACCGGGGCATTCCAGGGAATGATGAGCGCCGCCACGCCGGCCGGCTCGCGCAGCGTGGCCGCATAGGCGCCGGGCTCCACTTCCATGAAGTGCCCGGGCATGTGGCGCGCCAGCCCCGCGTAGTAGCGGATCTCGGAAATGGCACCGGCCATCTCGCCGCGCGCCTCGCGCAGCACCTTGCCGTTCTCGCGCGTCAGCAGCGCCGCCAGATCGGTGCGGCGTTCGAGCCGGTCGGCCCATTGCAGCAGGACGTTCTGCCGCACGCGCGGACTTTGCGGCCAGGGCGTCGTGTCGAAGGCGCGGCGGGCGGCGGCGATGGCCGCCTGCGCCTCGGCGCGGCCGCCATCGGCCAACGTGCCGATGGTCTCGCCCGTGGCAGGGTCGATGCTAGCGGCCGTGCGGCCGTCGGTGGAAGGCTGCCAGCATCCATCGATCAGATGGCGGGCGTCGAGCAGGGGCATGAACAATCTCCGGAAGGGATGCGGAATTCGGATGGCGGGCCGGGGCGGACCAGATGCCTGCGGTCCAGGCCCGCGACATCGGCGCACCCCAGCAAGGCGAGGTCGACGTCGATCTCGCGCTTGAGCAGGGCCAGCACATGGGCGACGCCGGCCTGGCCACCCACGGCCAGGCCGTACATGGCGGGGCGTCCGATGAAGACGAAATCGGCGCCCAGCGCCAGGGCTTTCAGGATGTCGGTACCGCGGCGAAAGCCGCTGTCGACCATGATCGCCAGCCGCGGCGCCGCGGCCGCGATGGCGGGCAGGGCATCGAGCGGCGCCTGCGCGCCGTCGAGCTGCCGGCCACCGTGGTTGGAGACGATGATGCCGTCGGCGCCGATGGCCTGGGCGCGCCCGGCATCCTCCGGATGCAGCAGGCCCTTGATCACCAGCCGGCCGCGCCAGCGGTCGCGCACCCAGGCCAGGTCGTCCCACGACAGCGCGGCCCGTCCCGCGCGGTGGTCGCCGGACGCCGCCGTGATGATGCGATTGCCGCGCACCGCGGAGAAATTCTCGAACCGCGGAATGCCTTGGCGCAGCAGCGTCCGCAGAAAGGTCTGCGCCAGCCAGCGCGGCCGGGCCAGGCCGCCCGCCACCAGTCGCGGCGTGAGCCGCAGCGGCAGGCTGAAGCCGTTGCGCAGCTCCACCTCGCGCGTCGAGGCGATCGGCACGTCCACCGTCACCACCAGCACCGGGACGCCGGCCCGTTCGGCTCGCGCCAGCAAGGCGCCGATCAGTTCGCGATTGGACGGGACATAGGCCTGGAACCAGCTTCCCGGCGCCTGCTCCAGCACGCGCTCCATGGGCGTGGTCGACGCGCCGCTCAATACGAAGGGCACCCGGGCTGCGGCCGCCGCGCGCGCCAGCGCGAGATCGCCGTCGAAGCCGCAGATGCCGGCCACGCCCATGGGGGCGATGCCGAACGGCGCGGCATACTGCGTGCCGAACAGACCCGTGGCCTGGGACCGGCGCGACACGTCCACCAGGAAGCGCGGCACGAACCGCCAGGCATCGAAAGCCTGGCGATTGCCCCGCAGCGCGCTTTCGGTTTCCGAGCCGCCCGAGACATAGCCGTACACACTCGGAGGCAGGCGCCGCCGCGCGGCCCGCTCCAGGTCGCCGGTGGACAGGATGGAAGCCAGGGTCATCATCATTCCTCGTGCGCCGCTAACCGACCGCGCCGGTTTCCCAGTCGACCACGGCATTGGGCACGATCTGTGCGGCGATGTCTATCTCCGCTTCGCCCGGGATCCTGACCTTGGTGAAAACGTGCCCCGCATAGGCGATAGGCCGCGTGGCATCCAGCCCCATCTTGGCGCTGATGCCCTGCAGGGCCGGCGGCAGGTTCTCGATATCGTCCACGCCCACGGTGGTGGACGGGTCGAGCACCGATCCCTGGGCGCCGCCGATCACCACCAGGTCGCGGTCGGCCTGGAAGCGCGTGGCCACCGCCCACTCGACCTGCTTGGGATCGTGCACGTCGACGTCATCGTCCACCACGATCACCTGCTTGAGATCGTAGTGCGCCCCCAGCGCGCACAGCAGCACGTTCTTGGGCTCGCCCTCGCGGCGCTTCCTGAATTTGACGAACAGGTGGTAGCGCCCCACCCCGCCCATGCTCAGGTGCACGTCCAGCACGCCGGGAAAGCTGCGTTGCAGGTGCGACAGCAGCGTGGCCTCGCGCGGGATGGCCCCGAGCAGCAGGTGCTCGAGTTCGGCTGGCACGATAGTGTGGAAAATGGGACCGCGCCGGTGCGTGACGGCATCGACCGCGATCACCTCGCGCTTTTCCTTGGCGCTGTAGTAGCGCGGGAATTCGCCGAACGGCCCTTCCTCCTCCCGGACGCCCGGCAGCAGCCGCCCCTCGATCACGATCTCGGCACGGGCCGGGACGCGCACGTCGTTGGTCAGGCACTTGACGACTTCCAGCGGTTCGCCGTGCAGGGCGCCGGCGATCTCCAACTCGTCGTAGTCGATGGGCGTGATGGCCTGCGAAGCCAGCAGCGTCAGCGGATCGGCGCCGATCACCACGGCCACCGGCAATTCCAGGCCGCGTGCCTCCGCGTCCTGGTAGAACGCGTGCAGGTGGCGCGGCAGCATCAGGATGGCCATGCGATCGCGCGCATGCACCTGGATGCGGTTGATCGAGACGTTCTGCACGCCCGTGACGGGATTGCGCGCGATCACCATGCCGGCGGTGATGTACGGGCCGCTGTCGAACTCGCTGTGGGTGGGAATGGGCAGTTGCGCCAACAGATCGACGTCGCGCAGCACGACCTCCTGGCAGGGCGCCGAGGCGCCCTCGATCTCGCGCCACGGCAGCGGCGATTCGGCCGCCGTCCGAAAGGCCGCCAGCAGTCCGGCCGAGTCCACCCCCAGCGCCTCGGCGATCCAGCCGCGCTGCGCCATGAAACCCGATACCACGGGCATGGCATGGCCGCCGGGCCGAGGAAAGTAGGCGACCTTGTGGCCGTCCAGCAGCTTGGCCATGGCCGCCAGCGTGTGCTTGAGCGGCACGCCCTCGCGCAGAACCGCTAGCCTGTCCGTCTGCGCCAGGTGCGCCAGCCACTGCCGCATGTCCCGGGGCCTTTTCTTGCCTGTCATCGTTCCTTTCCTCGTCAATTGCGCCGGCTCCCCTACTCCAGGGACACCTTGGCGTCATGCACGACCTTGGACCAGCGCTGGGACTGCTCCTTGAAATAGGCCGAGAAGTCCTCCAGCGATCCGCCCAGCGGCTCCACGCCCTGGTCGGCAAAAATCTTCCTGACCTCGTCGGTCGCCAGGATCCGGTTCAGTTCCCGGTTCAGCTTGGCCAGGATGGCGGGCGGCGTGCGGGCCGGGGCGCCCAGGCCGTACCAGACTGCGACCTCGAAGCCGGGATAGCCCTGCTCGGCGATGGTGGGAAGATCGGGCGCGAGCGGCGAGCGCTTCGCACCGGTGATGCCGAGCGCGCGCATCTTGCCCGCGCGCACATGCGGCAGCACGTGCGGCATGTTGTCGAACATCACATCAACCTGGCCGCCCAGCAGGTCGGTCACCATGGGCGCGCTGCCCTTGTAGGGCACCTGCGCGAGGTCGATGCCCGCCACGCTCTTGAAGTACTCCATGGACAGGTGGTTCGAGGTGCCGTTGCCGGCGGTCGCGTAGTTGAGCTTGCCCGGGCGGCGCCGGGCCTCGGCCACGAGGTCCTGCACGCTGCGTATGCTCGAGCTCGCGCTGACCACCAGCAGGTTGGGCGAACGCGCGCCCAGGATCACCGGCGCCACATCCTTGACCGAGTCGTAAGGCAGCTTCTTGTACAGGAACTGGTTGGCCACCAGCGGGAAGCCCACCACCACCAGCGTGTAGCCGTCGGGCTCGGCGCGGACGCCGTGCTCGGTCCCGATGATGGTGCCCGCGCCCGGCTTGTTCTCGACGATGACCGGCTGGTGCCAGCTTTCCTGCAACTTGCGCGCGAACACGCGCGCCATGGCATCGTTGAAACCCGCCGGCGTATAGGGAACGATGATGCGTATGGGTTTTTCCGGGTAAGCGTCGGCCACGCGGTCCGCCAGGGCGGGCGCGGTTGCCGCCAGAGCCGCGGCGCCCGCGGCGATCCTGATCCACGTCGAGAAGTGCATGTTTCTGTCTCCGTTTGTCTATTTAATGGATTGCTGCGTCATACGTAGGCCGGCCCTTCGATGGCCGGATGGGCGCGCAGGAAGTCCTCGTCCACCTCCACGCCCAGGCCCGGCCCCTCCAGCGGCCGGACACAGCCGTCGTCACCGATCTCGAACGGCGTGCTCGTCAGGCGATCGCGAAACAGATTCATGCGCGAGACATCCGCCTCGAAATACCCACCGTTGTCCACGGCGGCCAGCACGTGGACGGAAGCGGCCAGATTGATGCCCGTCATCGACGAATGCAGGTGCACCGGCAGCTTGTGGGCAGACGCCATCGCGGCAATGCGCAGCGTCTCGGTGATGCCGCCCGCCTTGGACAGGTCGGGCTGCAATACGGTGACCACGCCGTCATCCACGAGCCGGTTGAACTCGTAGCGGGTGTAGTGGTTCTCGCCCGCCGCCAGCGGCACCCGCCCGAAGGTCCGGGCCTGCGCATAGCTGCGATGGTCGTGCGGAGGGAAAGGCTCTTCCAGCCAGCCCACCCCCAGTTCGTCCAGCCCCGGCATCACGGCGCGCGCCTCGTCCACCCCATAGGCGGTATTGGCATCGGCCAGGATGATCAGCTCGCCGCCGAAGGCCTCCCGCACGGCCCGCACGCGGGCCAGGTCGCGCACCACGCTGTCCCCCAGCCGCAGCTTCACCGCGCGGTATCCGGCCTCGATGTGGCGGCGCGCCTCCTCCACCAGGGCGGCGGGATCCTGCCACCCCAGCGCGACGCCCCCGGCATAGGCGGGAACCGCCCGCGCGGCGCCGCCCAGCAGCCTGTGCAGCGGCCAGCCGACAGCCTTGCCGCGAATGTCCCAAAGCGCCATGTCGATGCCGCTCATGGCCATCGCGCAGGCGGCGCCCAGGCCGTGGCTGGCGAGCTGGCGCATGTAGATGTGATGCCAGATCCCGTTCACGTCGGCCGCGTCGCGGCCCACCACGAACGGCCGCAGCGCGTTGTTCACGAAATGGGCGATGGTGGTGTGGGCGCGCCCGTGATGCGATTCGCCGTATCCCACCAGTCCGCATTCGGTCGTCACCTTGACCACCACGGCATCGCGCTTGATCACCCGCCCGACGCCCAACGTCACGCTGCTGGAGGCGGGAACCGGAAACGAGGTGGCGTAGGCCTGCACGTCGCGCACCACCAGCGGAGCGGCCGTCTTCATTGCGGCACGATCCCGGCCTGCCGGACGACCTGTTTCCAGAGGTCCATCTGCCCGGCGATGAAAATGCGGAACGCCTCCGGGCTTCCGCCGTCGGGCACCACGCCCTGCTGCTGGAAGACCTTGCGCACGTCCCCCATGGCCAGAATCGCCTCGAGCTGGGCATTGAGCTTGTCGACCACGGGACGGGGCGTGCCGGCCGGCACCACGAATCCGTGCCAGGACGACACTTCGTAGCCGGGCACGCCCGCCTCGGAAACGGTGGGCAGTTCCGGCATGAGCGCCGACCGCCGCGCATCGGCGATCGCCAGCGGCTTGACCTTGCCCGACTGGATGAAGGGCAGCACATGGGGGAAGGCATCGAAGGCCAGGCCGACCTGGCCGCCGGCCAGGTCCGTCAAGAGCGGCGTGCTTCCCTTGTAGGGCACCGGCGTCATCGTCACGCCGGTCATGCCGGCGAAGCGCTCCATCGCCAGGTGATTGGAGGAGCCGTCGCCCGAGGTGCCGTAGTTCAGGCTGCCGGGTTTGGCCCGCGCCGCCGCCAGCACGTCGGCCACCGAGCGCAGGCTGGACTCGGCATTCACGACCAGCAGCATGGGCGACCGCCCGGCCAGTATCACCGGCGTGAAATCCTTGACCGTGTCGTAGGGCAGCTTCTTGTACAGCCAGGGATTCGCGGCGAACGGAAACTGCACGACCAGCAAGGTGTAGCCGTCCGCCGGCGCCCGCGCCACGGCCCCCGAACCGATCTGCGTGCCCGCGCCCGGCTTGTTCTCGACGATGACGGGCTGGCCCCAGGCCTCGTGCAGCTTGGCCGCCACCAGCCGCCCCAGCGTGTCGTTGAAGCCGCCGGTCGGATAGGGCACGACGATGCGCAGCGGCTTGGAGGGATAGGTATCGGCCGCCGCCAGGGCGGTCCCGGGCAGCACCAGGGCCAGGCCGGCCGCGGCCAACGCCGCCAGGGCGCGCCGGGGCAAGGGGGTACGGGTCATCTCGCGTCTCCACTTCTCTTTCTTGTGGAGCGAGAGTCTAAGATCGCGTCATAATCAGTTCAATTAATATTTAATTATTGTCTATATCAATTTTTCTGAATATAAAGACAAGGTAAATGCGCGTTCTTCCTTGGGCAGAGCAGCGATAATTCACCATACAGGGACCGTCATCAGAGGCCATTCATTCATGGCTTTTTATGATCCCCATCAGAAAAACTGAACACCTGGGCTCGACATGGAATTCCGGCAAATCCAATACTTCATCTGCCTGTTCGAGGAAGGCACCGTCACGAAGGCCGCGCGCCGGCTGAACATCGTCCAGCCCGCGCTCAGCATGCAGATCTCCAAGCTCGAACAGGAAGTCGGGCAGCGGCTGTTCGAACGCAGCCCCCAGGGCATGCTGCCCACCGCCACGGCGCGGCACATGTACCGGCTGTTCCTGCCCATCATGCGCGACTTCTCGCAGGCCCGCGACGAAGTCCTGTGCAACGACGGAGAAATCGCCGGCCACGTCAACATCGGCCTGATCGCCTCCATCACCGAAGGCGTGCTGGCCGAGACCATGACCAAGTTCTCGGCCAGCCATCCCAAGGTCTCGGTCACCGTGGCCGATGGCTACAGCGCCACGCTCAGCGACTGGGTGGCCGGCGGGCAGCTCGACGCCGCCATCATCAACAAGCCGCGCCGGCCGCTGGCGCTGAGCGTGGACCACATCGTGGACGAGGAACTGGTGCTGATCACCGGCACGCGGCACGCGGGCAACCTGCCCGCGCGGCTCACGCTGGGCCAGATCGCCTCGCAGAACCTGTCGCTGGTGCTGACCACGCGGCGCCACGGCCTGCGCCACATCATCGACAGCTTCGCCCAGCACGACAACGTCGAACTGGCCCCCTCGCTGGAAGTCGACTCCCTGGTCACCGTGGTCAAGCTGGTCGAGCAGAATCAACTGGCGACGATCCTGCCGCGCATCGCCGTGCACGACCGGCTGCGGGCCGGCATCCTGCAGGCGCACGCCATCGTCTCGCCCCGGTTGATACGGCAGGTGGTGTCGGTGGTCCATCCGCGCCGGCCGCTGAATCCGGCGGCGGCAGCCTTCATGGCCATGCTTACCCGGCAGATCCGGCTGCGGGCGCAGGAACAGGCGCCCGGGGCGCAGGCCACGGCAACGCCTCATAGAACACTCTGACCGCCTCGTATGCCAGCATGAATGGCGGCGGAGCATCAACCAGTTGCTCGAGCTCGCTGTAGCGCTCTCGTGTCCGCGCGATCAACCCCTCGTCCCTCATTTCCATTCCTGTCGGCACCGGCAACTTGCCCTCGGCAGAGCGCATAAGCTTCGCCAGGACCGCCGCGCACAGCACGCCGTCGATTTCGCCGCATCCGGCCAGCAGCAAATGCAGATCGTAGACGTCCTGGTAGCGCGTACGATTGCGCACCGTCTGCTGCAGCAAGGAACGATATTTTTCCGCGATCAGGTCGGTCAGGTCATAGGTCCGGATAGGCGTCCCGTGTTCGACGGCGATCACTTCGGTCGCAGCAGGCCATTCGTTGAAGCTGTAGTCGATGGAAAAAGCATGCGGAGCCATCCCTGCGTGCAGCCGCCGCAGTTCGGCCGCCCTGCTCAACCGCGCCACGCCCACCTTGACCTGAAGCGTGGGGAACGTTGCCTCGGGGCGCGGAGGATTGACCCGATGTCCCTGGATGCGGCAGGCCATGTCGTAATCCAGCGCATCCGCCTCTCCCTGCAACCGCGCGGCAAGATCGCCGACGAACATGGCCACATCCATTTCGTCCAAACGGGCAGTGGTCGAATAGTCGACGTCCGTCGTAAACCGTGCGCTTCCATATCGCACGGCCATCAATACGCCCCCTTTCATGACCATGGCCGGAAACCTGCCATCAAGCCGAGCCGTAGCCAGCATCACCGCATGCATTCCTTGCCTGATCAGCCCGCGAACGGGATCGATCTCCGCTTCCACCCATTCGGCCAGGCTACGCATCGGGATCGTCCAGAAAGTCGACATTCAGGGACAAGCACCAGCGAGCCGAATAATTCGGACGGTACTCTTCCTTGGGGTCGAGCCTGCGTGATCCTCCTCGGGCAGCCAGACGAACCCATTCGCGGAAGATCGGATGCGCAAGCCCGCAGAACTCTTCGAGGATGTAGCCTGCCCGGACCTTGTCTATGGCTTTGCCGTGCCGCTCCACCTCGTCCACGATCGTCGCCAGATTCGCGGACGCATGGGAACGAAAGACCGTCAACACATGCCACATTCCCCCGCATAGTCCCGGCTGCTCGAGCATGTCGAGATAAGTGCGCCCCAAGGTCGCGACACGCAGGGGACTCCCCCGCACGGTTCTGAACGCACCCAAATGCAAGCTGTTGAATTCGATGACGGTCCGGCCTCCGATTTTCTTTGCAAAAACCGGCCGCGCCAAGCTCGGCATCCCTGCCTTCAGTGCCATCTCATAGTCTTCGCCGTAATCGCCGCGCATGCGCTCCCTGGCAAACTGGCTCCAAGCGCGAGGAGCCGGCCGGGTGATATGCAAGACTGCGGGCAACCTGTCCGTGAGGCCATGGTGCTCCATGGCACTCAGATGGGACACATAGCAAAAGGGATCGGCGCTGCAGACGATCTCGGCCGGCTGCAGGGCGGTTCGACCCAGCAGCGCATACATGCGTGGTGAAACGACCGCTCCCACGGCATCCAATACGCCAGCCTTGGCCAGTTGGTCGATTGCGCGGGTGACGTCCTTCTTTTCAGGATGAACCTTCCCGAGGCCGAGCGATTCGCCACGAAACTCTCTGCCGCGGTAAAGCCGCCAGAGGATCAGACCGATCACATAGGGTGAAACGATGGCGCCATCGAGTTCACCCAAAGAAAGGAGCACCGCTTTGGATAGGTGCATAATGTCCTGGCTTTATAATGACGTCCTTAGGACGTCATTATAAAGCCAGGATCTATCCCTTTTCATTCCTGCGACACGAACGCTTGCAAGATCTTTAAATATAATATAAGCTACGCCCGTCCTCAGGACGGGCGTAGCTTATATTATAAATCCAGGACGAAACGCCCGTTGAATCATTATCCTGCGCCAGAACTACCGCTACCACCACCCGTGGAAGTGATGCACCGGCCCGTTGCCCGAGCCCACGCCCAGCCGGTCGGCGTGGCGGATGGCCTCGGTCAGGTAGTGCTTGGCCCGGCGTGCCGCCTCGGGCACGTCCTGCGCCTGGGGCAGCAGCGCCGCCAGCGCGGCCGACAGGGTGCAGCCCGTGCCGTGGGTGTTGCGAGTATCGATGCGCGGTGCGGCCAGTTCGATCATCTGGTCGCCGTCGTGCAGCAGGTCGATGGCCATGTCGCCCGGCAAGTGCCCCCCTTTCAGGAACACCCAGCGATGGCCGTTGTGGGCCAGTTGTTCGCGCAACCGCTCGGCCACGCGCCGCATCTCCTTGACCGTCTCCACCGGCCGCTGCTCGAGCAGCACGCCGGCCTCCGGCAGGTTGGGCGTGATCATCGTCACCTGCGGCATCAGCACTTCCCGCAGCGCGCCGATGGCGTCGCGCGCCAGCAGGGCGTCGCCGCTCTTGGCGATCATGACGGGATCGAGCACCACGTGCGGCGGTTTCCAGTGCGCGAGCCGCTCGCCCACGACCTGGGTGACGGGCCGGCTGCCCAGCATGCCGATCTTGACCGCGTCGGCCGGCACGTCGGCGAACAAGGTGTCGATCTGCTGCGCGACGAAGGCGGGATCAACCGGCAGCACGCCCGTCACACCCTGGGTGTTCTGCGCGGTCAGCGCCGCGATGACGCCGCAGGCGTATGCGCCCAGCGCGCTCATGGCCTTGACGTCGGCCAGCACCCCGGCGCCGCCCGAGGGGTCCACGCCCGCGATGGTCAGGGCCTTGGGAATGGGGCGAACGGCAGACATGGCGATCCTCTGGAAACGAAACGCGCCGCCCCGCGGGCGACGCACGCCGCCAGTATAGTCCGCCGGCCGCGCGCGAACGCGGGTAACATGGCAGGCCGTTCTGTGGAAGGCCAACCATGATCTACGAACTCGCTCACATCGAAATCCAGCCCGGCACCCAGGAAAAATTCGAGGCCGGCGTCCAGGAAGCCGCTCCGCTGTTCCAGCGGGCCAAGGGCTGCCACGGCATGGAACTGCACCAGACGCTGGAGGATCCCAACGCCTACCTGCTCGTGGTCCAGTGGGAAACGCTGGAAGACCACACCGTGCACTTCCGGGGCTCGGAAGACTTCAAGGCCTGGCGCGCGCTGGTGGGCAACTACTTCGCCAAGCCGCCCGAGGTCCGTCACGCAACCACGGTCGCCAAGCCGTTCTGACCCGGTTAGAATGGTTCGTTTTGTTACGGTTTCCTGCCCAAGTCCTGCCATGAACGCTGCTTCCCTTCCCGACGTCGAACACGCCCGCTTCAATATGGTGGAACAGCAGATCCGCCCCTGGGACGTCCTCGACCCCAAGGTGCTGGAACTGCTGTTCAAGATGAAGCGGGAGGAGTTCGTGCCGCCCGCGCTGCGCACCCTCGCCTTCGCCGACACCGAGATCCCGCTGCGGCTCGACGACTACGACAGCGGCGAATGCATGCTCGCGCCCAAGGTCGAAGCGCGCCTGCTGCAGGAACTCGCGCTCAAGCCCACCGACAGCGTGCTCGAGATCGGCACCGGCTCGGGCTACCAGACGGCGCTGCTGGCCAGCCAGGCCCAGACGGTCACCTCGGTCGAGATCCTGCCCAAGTTGGCCGCCTTCGCCCAGGCCAACCTGAAGCGCGCCGGCATCGCCAACGCCACCGTCCAGGTGGGCGACGGCAGCAAGGGCTGGGGCTCGACCGAATACGACGCCATCCTCGTCACCGGCTCGGTGCCCGAGGTACCCGACAGCCTGAAATACCAACTGCGCGTGGGCGGCCGGCTGGCCATCATCGTCGGCCAGGCCCCGGTCATGACCACCCTGCTCATCACGCGCACCACGGCCGCCAGCTTCGAGACCACCTCGCTGTTCGAAACCCTGGTCAAGCCCCTGCGCGGCGTCACCGTTTCCAAGTTCAAGTTTTAGGCGGAGCTTCGTGCCCATGCGCGCCAGGCCGTACTACGTCCAGACGCTATGCGCGCTGTTCGGCGCCTGCGCTTTCGTTCCTGCGGTCGCGGCACTGGACCTGGAGCAGGCCTACCAGTCGGCGCTGGCCAACGATGCGACCTTCGCGTCGGTGCGCTCGGCCTATACCGCCACGCTTGAAAAACTGCCCCAGGCGCGTGCCTCGCTGCTGCCCGCCATCTCGCTCGCCGGCAGCCGCGGCGAGGCCTCCACGACCCGCCTGCCGGGCGTGACCTACACGAACGAAACCTATACGCTGCAACTGATCCAGCCGCTGTTCCGCTGGTCGGGCTGGCAGACCTACGAACAGTCCAAGCTGCAGGTGGCCGTCGGCGAAACCCAGCTCGCCCAGGGGCGCCAGGACCTGATCCTGCGGGTGGCGCAGGCCTATTTCGACGTGCTGGCGGCGCAGGACAACCTGGCCTTCATCGGCGCCCAGAAAATCGCCATCTCGGAACAGCTCGAATCGGCCAAGCGCAATTTCGAGATCGGCACGGCCACCATCACCGACACCTACGAGGCCCAGGCGCGCTACGACCTGGCCCAGGCCCAGGAGATCCAGGCCGAGTCCGACCTGGCGGTCCGCATCGGCGCGCTGCAGCAGATCATCGGCGCGCCCTCGGGCGACCTGGCCAAGCTACCGCCCACCGTCAACGTGCCCGCGCCGCAGCCGGCCCGGATCGACGCCTGGACCGAACAGGCCACGGCCAACAACCTGGCGGTCGCCCAGGCCACCCTCAATAGCGAGATCGCCAAGCGCGGCATAGAAATCGCCAAGAGCGGGCACTACCCCGCGGTCGATCTGGCCGCCAACGTGGCGCGCACGCGCGGCCTGGTCGGGCAGACCGTGGTCAACGATTTCTACACCACGCGCTCGGTGGGCGTGCAGGTCTCGGTGCCCATCTTCGCCGGCTTCGGCACCACGTCCAAGGTGGACGAGGCCGTCGCGCTGTCCGAGAAGGCCCGCAACGACCTGGAGGTCGCCCGCCGGGCCGCGATCCAGAACACGCGCGTCGCGTTCCAGGGCGTGAACGCCGGGCTGGCCCAGGTCCGCGCGCTGGAGGCGGCGCAAGTCTCCAGCCGCAGCGCGCTGGATGCCAACAAGACCGGCTATGAAGTGGGCGTGCGCATCAACATCGATGTGCTGAACGCCCAGCAGCAGCTCTATTCGACCGAACGCGACCTGGCCAAGGCGCGCTACGACGCGCTGCTGTCGGGCCTGCGGCTGAAGGCCGCGTCCGGCATCCTGTCGGAAGACGACGTCCGGCAGGTCAACGGGCTGCTGCGCTAGGCCCGGTTCTTCAGCCTGCCGTACACCCGGTAGGCATTGCCCGAGTAGATGCTCGCCTTGTCGGCGTCGCCCAGGTCGGCGGCGTCGATGTAGCGGCGCGTATCGTCGAAGTGATGGCCGGTCTCGGGGTCCACCCCGCGCACCGCGCCCACGGTCTCGGACGCGAACAGGATGTTCTCCGGCGGGATCACCTTCAGCAGCAGGTCTATGCCCGGCTGATGGTAGACGCAGGTGTCGAAGAACACATTCTGCAGCAGCAGTTCCTTGAGCGGCGGCAGGCCCATGTCCTGCGCCAGTCCGCGATAGCGCCCCCAGTGATAGGGCACCGCGCCGCCGCCGTGCGGGATGATGAACTTGAGCGTCGGGAAATCCTTGAACAACGAGGACGTCAAGAACTGCATGAAGGCGGTCGTGTCGCCGTTGATGTAGTGCGCGCCGGTCGCATGGAAATGCGGATTGCAGGAACCGCTCACGTGGATCATGGCCGGCACGTCCAACTCGACCATCTTCTCGTACAGCGGATACCACCACTTGTCGTGCAGCGGCGGATCCTTCCAGTAGCCGCCCGTGGGATCGGGGTTCAGGTTGCAGCCGATGAAGCCCAGCTCTTTCACGCAGCGTTCGAGCTCGGGTATGCACTTGGCCGGCTCCACGCCCGGACTCTGCGGCAACTGGCAGACCCCCGCGAATTTCTCCGGGTACAGCTGGCAGGCGCGATGGATGAGGTCGTTGCAGACGATGGCCCATTCGTTGCTGGTCTGCAGGTCGCCGATGTGGTGGCCCATGCCGACCGCGCGCGGCGAGAAGATCGTCAGGTCGGTGCCGCGTTCGCGCTGGATGCGCAGTTGCTTGGTCTCCAGGCTTTCGCGTATCTGGTCGTCCGAGATGACGGGGCGCGGGAAGATCTCGCACTTTCCGCATTCGCAGGCCGACACCTGCAGGCGCCGGTACTCGTTCAAGGCTTCGGGCGCGGTCGTGTAGTGACCGTGGCAATCGATGATCATGCGGACTCCTTGCTCCTGTCGTCGTGAGTCGTGGTCGGGCCGGCATCGGCCCGCAATGCCGGATACAGGCGTTCAGCCGTCCGGTGGAAGATCCAGGCGAGATCGTCGTCGCCCGCCCAGGCCAGCGCCTGCTGCGCCTCGTCCAGGAGGGTTTTCAGCGATCCCGCGGTGGCGGGGAAGTTCGAGCCCCAGGCGATGCGCGCGGCGCCGAACTCGGCCAGCGCGCGCCCGAAGAAGGATTGCGGACTGGCCTGGCCCAGATGCGCCTTGGCCAGGATGACCGGGGTCAGCTTCAAATGGACGTTCGGATGCGCCGCCAGGCGGAACAGCTCCTGCGCCGACGCGTAGGGCGGCCCTTCGTCCAGCGGCAGCGCGAAGAAATGGTCGAGCACGATGGGCACGCGCGGATAGCGCGCCAGCAGCACCCGCAGCTGCGGCACGCCGGCGATGCGCATCTGCACGCACACCGGCAGGCCCAGGTCGGCGGCGCAGTCCCATGCGGGAAAGCTGCGCGGATCGTCCAGGCCGGGAACCTGCCCTTCCACGGTGCTGCCCGCGGTGAACAGGCGCAGCCCCGTCAACCCGCGCCCCACCCAGTGCCGCATGCGCGCGGGCGCGTCGGCCACCAGCATGTCCACGGAAAAGACACCGGTGAAACGATCGGGATGCGCCGCCACCGCATCGGCCACGTAGCTGTTGTCATGGCCGTAGCAGGTCGATGCCTGCACGATGGCGGCCCGGGCCACGCCCGCCTCGTCCATGGCCTGCAGCAATTGTTCCGTGCTGGCGGGCCGCTCCTGCGACCACACCGATGGCCGGCCCCACAACGGATCGCGCGGATAGGCGCGGGTATCGGTGCTGATGACGTGCGGGTGGATGTCTACGACTCTGCGCTTCATGCGGTGCCTGTCCTGGATGGCGTGTGGAAAACGGGGTCGCGGTTTATTGCAACGGGATTTCGGCGGTCTCGATGACCGCCTTCCACTTCGCGGCGTCGCGCTCGATGCGCGCGGTCATCTCGGCCGGCGTGCTGGCACTGGCCACATAGCCCATGGCTTCCAGCGAAGACTGGACCTCGGGCGACTCCACCGCCGCTCGGATCTCGCGCGACAGGCGCTCGACCACCGGCGCGGGCGTGGCTGCGGGCACGCTGATGCCGGCCCAGGACGAAGCCTCGAAGCCCGGCACGCCGCCTTCCGCCACCGTGGGTACGTCCGGCAGGCCAGGAAAGCGCCGGGCGGACGTCACGCCGATGGCCTTGACGCTGCCGGCGGATAACTGGCCCAGGATGGGCGACAGCACTTCGAACGCCACCTGCACGTCGCCCGCGCGCACGGCCGCGATCATGTCGCCCGTGGTCTTGTACGGAATGCTGACGGCGTCGATGCCGGCCATGGACTTGAACAGCTCGGCCGCCAGATGCTGCGTGCTGCCTATGCGCGAGGTCCCGATGTTGAGCTTGCCCGGGTTCGCCTTGGCGTAGGCGATGACGTCGGCCACCGACTTGAAGCGCGAGCTGCCGTCGGTAATCAGCGCCAGGTCGAACGAAGCCACGGACGAGACGTGCCGGAAGTCGCGCGACAGGCTGTACGGCAGGCTCTTGAACAGCACGGAGCTGATGGCCGTGCCATTGCCGGTCAACAGCGCCGTATAGCCATCGGGGCGGGCCTGGGCCACCGCCACGGCCGCGGCCGCCGCGCCGGCGCCCGGCTTGTTCTCAACCACCACCGGCTGGCCGATGCGCGCCGACATGGCCTGCGCCACCTTGCGCGTGACGAGATCGCCCGCGCCGCCGGGGCCAAAGGCCACGACGATGGTGATCGGCTTGGAAGGATAAGGCTGGCCCTGGGCATACACGCCCGCCGCGGCCAGCGCGAGCACCGCCGCGCCTCCCGCTCGGGCAAGAACATTCCTGGGGTGCATGGCGTCTCCTGGATCTTGTGGGCCCGCGTACGGGCACCGGGTCCGCGCAGGCATTCCGCATTCTGCGGCGGCCAGGCGCGCGCATCCATTGAGTAATGCTTCCGGTGACTTGAGGAAACGCTCAACCCCGGCCGTTTCGCGAGACCGTCTTAACCATCCGCTCAACCCCGAGGAAGTTTTACTCAATAGACCCCCGGCGCCTCGCATGCAACCATCCTCGCCAGTACGACATCCACATCGGCGCACCCCGAACGCCGGGACAAGGAGACAAGCCGTGACATTCCCCGCATTGCGCATGCTGAAGTACCCCGCCGTTCTCTTCGCCGCCGCGCTGTCGGCCGGCATTCCCCCTCCGGCCGCCGCGGCCGACTATCCGGATCGGCCGATCCGGATGTACCTGCCCTACGGCCCCGGCGGCATCGGCGACCTGACCGCGCGCGTGGTCACGCAGAAGGTCAGCGAAATCCTGGGCCAGCAGATCGTGATCGACAACAAGCCCAGCGCGGGTGGCGTGCAATCATTCCAGGCCGGCCTGCAAGCCCCCGCCGACGGCTACACGCTCGTGCAGGGCGGCAACGGCACGGCCATCACCCAGACGCTGGTCAAGGACCTGCCCTACAGCATCGTGGATGACTTCACCCAGGTCGCCACGCTGTCCAGGTTCAACCTGATCCTGACGGTCAAGCCCGATTCGCGCTTTCATAACCTGAAGGAACTCATCGCCTATGCCAAGGCCAACCCCGGCAAGCTAAGCCTGGGCACCACCAACGTCGGGTCGAGCCAGCACCTGGGTGCCGAGCTGTTCAAGTCGGTGGCGGGCATCAAGGCCGAGACCATTCCCTACAAGACCAGTGCCGCGCTGCTGACCGGCGTACGCTCCGGCGACATCGACGTGGGCTTCGACTTCGTGCCGCCCATGCTGTCCTCGATCAAGAGCGGCGCGGTGCGCGCGCTGGCCATCTCGGCCGACAGCCGCAATGCCAACCTGCCGGACGTGCCGACCACCGCCGAAAGCGGCCTGGACGGCTACGTGGTCGCGTCGTGGAACGGCGTGTCGATCCGCCAGGGCACGCCGCGCGCCATCATCGACAAGCTGAACCAGGCCTTCGTGGCCGCCGTCAATTCGCCCGAAGTCGCGCAGAAGCTGCGCGAAATGAATTCCGAACCCTATGCCCTGGGCGTGGACGAATCGCGCGCCCTGATGAAGGCCGACATCGCCAAATGGAAGGCGGTGATCGAGAAGGCGAACATCCCCATCAACTGACCGAGAGCAACATGAAGAACGTCGTCGTACGCAACATCCCGCGCGGCCCGCAGGACCTCATCGCCGAGCTGGCCACGCACGGCGTGGCCACCGTGCACGAGGCCATTGGGCGCGCCGGTCTGATGGCGCCGTACCTGCGCCCCATCTACGCCGGCGCCAGCATCGCCGGATCGGCCGTGACCGCCCTGACCGCGCCGGGCGACAACTGGATGCTGCACGCGGCCATCGAACAATGCCGACCCGGCGACATCCTGGTGGTCGGCGTCATGTGCGAGAACACCGACGGCATGATCGGCGACCTGATCTGCACCTCGCTCAAGACGCGCGGCATCCAGGGCGTGGTCATCGACGCCGGCTGCCGCGACGTGCGGACGCTGACCGAGATGCGCTTTCCCGTCTGGTCGCGCGCCATCTCCGCACGCGGCACGGTCAAGGCCACGCTGGGCCACGTCAACCTGCCGGTGGTGTGCGCCGGCATGAACGTGAACCCGGGCGACGCCATCGTGGCGGACGACGACGGCGTGGTGGTCGTGCCGCGCCTGGAGATCGCCCGCACGCTGGAGCTGGCGCGCCAGCGCACCGCCAAGGAAGAAAAGTCGCGCAAGCGCTACCTGGCGGGCGAGCTGTCGCTGGACGTGGCCAACATGCGCCAGGGCCTCGAAGCCGCCGGCCTCCTTTACGTCGATTGCGCAGAGGATCTGGCCAAGCTGGACGCCTGACCCTCCACACCATTCCCGCCTTCCCTCCGACCAAGCAGCCATGACATCCAAGCAACCCCTGCCCCTGAAAATTGCCATCGCCACTTACGGCCACACCGCCGCGCTCAAGCGCGGCGACGTGCCCATCGACGGTGTCCAGCCGGACTTCGTCGAGATCAAGCCCATCATCGCCGCCTTCCGGCGCATGGTGCGCGACGTCGAATTCGACGTCTGCGAAATGGCTCCCGCCACCTACATGATCGCCCGCGAGGCCGGCGCCCCGTTCAAGGCGTTGCCCGTCTTCATCTTCCGCCGCTTCCACCACGCCGGCCTGGTCTACCGCGACGATGCCGGCATCCGCGAACCGCGCGACCTCGAAGGCAAGCGCGCGGGCGTGCGCGCCTACTCGGTCACCACCGGCATCTGGACGCGCGGCATCCTGACCAACGACTACGGCGTCGACAACTCGCGCATCACCTGGGTGGTGGACGACGAGGAACACGTCTCCTCGCTGCAACTGCCGCCCAACGTCGAGCAGGCCCGGGACGGCAAGTCGCTGGTGGACCTGATGGCCAGCGGCTACCTTTCCGCCGCGTTCACCGACAACGCCGGCATCGGCCGCGCCGGCGCGCCGGCCGACGGCTGGCAGGCGGGCGGACGCATCAAGCCGCCGGAATACCTCGAAATGTTCCCTGATGCCGACCGGCTCGAGGCCGAGTGGTACCGCAAGACCGGCATCTATCCCGTGCACGGCCTGATCACCGTCAAGGACGAAGTGCTGGCCCGGCACCCGTGGCTGGGCAAGGCCCTGTACGACGCCTTCCTGGCCTCGAAAAACATCTACCTGCGCCAGCTCGCCGCCGGTGAATCGGTATCGGACAAGGACGAGCACTACCGCGCCATGGGCCGCATCGTGGGCGATCCCCTGCCCTACGGCATCGAGGCCAACCGGCCGTCCATCGAGGCCATGATGAATTACTGCCACCAGCAAGGCCTGCTCAAGAAGCGCTACGCCGTCGACGACATGTTCATCGACGTCGGCGCCTGACCCGGCGCGGCCTTTCCGACGACACCCATTCTTTGCGCGACACCGCCATGACCACACGCCTGATCGACATCCATCCGCACATCATCTCGCCCGACACCACCCGCTACCCGCTCGACCCGCTGGGCGGCGAACGCTCGGGCTGGTCCGCCACCCGGCCGGCAACCTTCGAACAATATGCCGCGGCCATGGACGCCGTCGGCATCGACAAGGCCGCCATCGTCCACTCGTCGACCACCTACGGCTTCGACAATTCCTACGTGGCCGACTCCATCGCCGCGCAGCCCAAGCGCTACGCCGGCGTCTACTCGGTCGACATGCTCGCCCCCGACGCCACGCAGAAGATCCGCTACTGGACCGGACGCGGTCTGGCCGGCCTGCGCATCTTCACCACCGGCAGCACCATGCCGGGCCAGGCACCCACGCTGGAGGACCCCGCCCTGCATCCCGCCTGGGGCCTGGCGGGCGAACTGGGCATCCCCGTGTGCGTGCAGATCACCAAGGCCGCCATCCCGGCGCTGGAGAAGCTGCTGACCGCCTTTCCCGGGACCCTGGCCATCGTCGACCACATGATGAAGCCGGACATCAGCAGCGGCCCGCCCTATGCCGGCGCCCAGCACCTGTTCGACCTGGCCCGCTTCAAGAATCTCTACCTCAAGCTCAGCAGCCGCAATACCGAGTCCGCGTATTCCGGCAAGGCCACGCCCGAGACCTTCTTCGGCCGCGTGGTCCAGGAATTCGGCGCCGACCGCATCGCCTGGGGCTCCAACTTCCCCGCCGCCGAGGACAGCCTGGCCGACATCGTCAAGGCGCTCAAGGACTACATCGCCTTCCTGCCCGCCGCCGACCAGCACTGGATCATGGCCGGCACCGCGCAGAAGCTCTACCCCGTGCTGAAGGACTGACCCCCATGACCGTCACGCTCAAGACCAACCTGGCGGACTCCCCCGTGGCCGCGGCCATGAAGGACGGCCGCGTCGCCTCGGACATCGTCCAGCTCGATTTCTGCGGCCCCAAGACCGCGCACGACGGCTTCAAGCCGATGATCCGCGACAACGCCTTCGACGCGGGCGAACTGGCCATCGTCACCTACCTGCAGGCCAAGGCCTACGGCAAGCCGTTCGTGATCCTGCCCGCCCCCATGGTCGGCCGCTTCCAGCACCATTGCATAGGCTTCAACAAGGAACTCGGCCACCTCGACCCCAAGGACATCGAGGGCAAAAAGGTGGGCGTGCGCACCTATGCGCAGACTACCGGCCTGTGGGTGCGCGGCATCCTGCAGCATGAATACGGCGTCGACCCCAACAAGGTCGAGTGGTACACCGTGGACGAATCCCACCTGGCCGAGTACCGCGACCCGCCCAACTGCCACATGCTGCCCAAGGGCTCCTCGATACCCGAGATGATGCTGAACGGCGAGCTGGCCGCCGCCATCCTCGGCAACGACATGCCCAAGGATCCGCGCGTGCAGACCCTGGTCCCGGAACCCATCGCGGCTGCTCGGGCCTGGTACCAGCGCGAAGGCGTCGTGCCCATCAACCACGTCTTCGCCGTCCACCAGGACGTCACGCGCCGGCATCCCGAGGCCGTGCGCGAGATCTACCGGATGATCCGGGAAAGCCGCGCGCTCGCTCCCGCCGCCGCGCTGGAGACCCTGCCGCCGCTGGGCCTCGAGGCCAACCGCAAGGGTCTGGAGATGGCCATCGAGTGGTCGTACGAACAGAAGATCATTCCGCGCCAGTTCGCGGTGGACGAATTGTTCGACGACGTCACCGGCGCGCTGGGTTGACCGCCACCGCGGCGCGCAGGGCCTCATCCTGATAGTTCAGCGCGCCGGGGCGGGACTTGCCCAGCATCACCTGGAAATAAACCGGTTCCAGGCTCGCGTTCAGATAGCCATGCATGACGCCCGGCGGGCAGGAGACGCACTCCCACGGCCCCAGGCGGGTCTCGAACCGGTTGCCGGCCTCGTCCTCCAAAAAGACGTCCAGAAAACCCTGCAGCACGAAGAACACTTCTTCCACTTCGTGGGTGTGGGCAGCATTGCCCTGGCCCGGCGGCACGAACATGACGCTCAGAGTGAAGCCCAGCGGCGGGATGGCGCTGGGATCGCCATGCTTGGCGGACCCGCCCGCCCCGATAAAGCGATGCTGGGCACGCCGGAAGCCGTCGAGCTTCGCGTCCTCGAACGCTTCCCAGTCAGGCTTGCGGTCGCGGAAACGCGCCACCTGGCGCTGGCCGATCTGCTCGATGCTCAGGTCGGCCGAAGGCGCCGCGGAAAGGGACGTCATGGTGTTGCTCCTTGGTAGAGTCGGGATGGAAGGCTCGGGCTGTCGAGCCACTGCTCGAGCAATCGAGTAACCGCGGCAGGGTGCTCCAGCGTGGACAGATGCCCGCAGCCGCGCAGGATGCACAGATGGGAACCCGCGATGGCCCGGGCCAGGGCATGCTGGCTTTCCTGCGATGCAATGGCATCCTGGTCGCCACCGATGATCCAGGTTGGGCAGGCGATGCGCGCCAGCCTGTGGGCGATGGGCGGCCGGTTCATGTTGGCCTCCTGCTGGCGGACGAACACATCGGCGCCCAATGACCGGGACATGTCCCGGACGGCCTGTGCCAGCGCCGCGTCCCGCAAGGCTTGCGGGCGCAGCAGGGCTGGCAGCAACTGCTCCACCAGCGCCGCGAAGTCCAGGCGGGCCAACTCGATCTGGGCAGTACGGCGCAGGCGCCCCGCTTCGGTCTCCTGGGCATGGGCACGCGTGTTCAACAGCGCCAGCCGCTCGATGCGATGGGGAGCCTGCAAGGCGGCCAGCGCCGCCAGGTAGCCGCCCATCGACAGTCCGGCCAGCGCGAACCGCTCGAACGGGGCGTCGGCCAGTATCCGCTCCACCGCCTCGGGCAAGCTGTCGTCACGCGACAGGTCAGGGATCCAGATGTCGGCGCGGTCGCGCAGGCCGATCCGCTGCGGCTCCCACAGCACGTCGTTGCAGAGCAGGCCGGGAATGAGCACCAACGGGGCGCGGGCGTCGCGATTCATGGTGAAGCGTTCCGTGCCGGCTCAATAGGCGGTGATGCCGGCCTGTTTCACGATCGGCCCCAGCCGCTGCAAGTCCTGCCGCAACGCACGGCCAAGCTCGGCGGCCGGCAGCGCGACACTCTCGAATCCCATGCTGTTCATCCGCTCGCGCATGGCGGCCGATCGCAGGCTCTTGTTGATCTCGGCATTGAGCCGATCGACGATGGCCGGATCCGTGCCGGCCGGCGCGAAGATGCCGTGCCAGCCGGCCGCCACCTCCATGCCATCGACGCCGGCCTCCTTGAACGTCGGCACGTCCGGGAAAATAGGCAGCCGGTTGGGGCCGATCACGGCCAGCGCGCGCAGCTTGCCGGCCTGGATGTGGGACATCGCGGTACCGGAGTCGAACATGAAATCGATCTGGCCCGCCAGCAGGTCGTTCAAGGCCGGCGCGATTCCCTTGTAGGGAACGTGGGTCGCACGGGTGCCGGTCCGTATGGCCAGCAGTTCCGCCGCGACCTGCGGCAGCGACCCATTGCCGGACGACCCGTAGTTCAGTTCGCCGGGCCGCGCCTTCATCGCCGCGACCAGCTCCTTGAGCGTTCCCGCCTTGGTGCCCGGCGCGACCACCAGCACCATGTTGAGCCCGGCCGTCATCGCCACCGGAACGAAGTCCTTCTCGGGATTGAACGGCACCCGTTCCAGGACAAACGGATTGAGAGTGAACGTGCTGGAACTCAGCATCAGCAGCGTATGGCCGTCGGGCGCCGAGGCCTTCACATGCTGGGCGGCGATGTTGCCGTTGGCGCCGGGCCGGTTCTCGACCACGACCGGCTGCCCGAGCGTCTTGCCCAGGTCCGCGGCGATGGCCCGGGCAATGGCGTCCACCGATCCACCGGCCGCCGTCGTGACCACGATGCTCAGCGGTCGGCTGGGAAAGGCCGAAGGCTGGGCGGCCAGGGAAAAGGGTAGACAGAGCAAGAACAAGCCGAACAGTCGGGCTGGCATGGCAACTCCTGGTTCAGCGGCCGGTGCCGCGGGGCGTGTGGGGAAAGCCAGTGTAGGTTGCCGTTCCACCGGGTTTTGCCTACATTTACTTAACTTTCAGTTAAGGCAAACTTCCATGCCCCGCGTCCTGACCAGCCGCCACCTGCGCGTATTCGCGGCGGTCATGAAAAGCCGCAGCCTGGCCGAGGCCGCCCTCAAGCTCGGCGTGTCCGAGCCGGCGGTCAGCAAGATCCTCCGGCTCCTGGAACGCGAGACGGGCGTAGCCTTGTTCGATCGCTCCGGGGGGCGCCTGCGGCCCACGGCCGCCGCCAGGCAATGGCTGCCCCACGCCAACCGCGCGGCCCAGCAACTGGATTTCGCCCTGGACATGGCCTATGAACTCGAGCGCGGAAAACAGCGCCGGGTAACCATCGCCGCGCACGCGCCGCCGCTGATCGCGATCGTGCCCCAAGCCGTCAGCAGGCTGCGCCTCGAGATGCCCGACGTGGAGGTCGACCTGCGGGTCGAGACGCCGCATGACACGCTGGAACTGGTCGCCCACCAGGAAATCGACGTGGGCGTCACCAACCAGCCGCTGCCGCAGTCGGCCAGCAACCTCGAGCTGTGCGAGCGGCGGACGATATCGGAGGATCTCCTGATGGCGGCGCTGCCGCCGGGGCACCGCCTGGCCGGCCGGGCGCTCGTCCGCCCCGACGATCTCCAGGGCGAAACGCTGATCGCCCTGCCCGACGACTCGCCGACCACGATCCTGGTCGAAGCCACGCTCAACGAATCCGGCGTGCGCGTGCGCGCACCGGTGCTGGCCAGGAACTCGCTGGCGGCGTGCGCCCTGGTGCGTGAACAGGTCGGCATCGCCCTGATCAATCCCCTGCTGCTCGCGGGCGGCATCTTCTCCGACATCGTGCTGCGCCCCTTCCGGCCTCGCATCGTGCTCTGGACCGAGGTGTACTACTCGGCGCTTCGGCCGCTCTCGCCCGAGGCCGCGGCGCTCGTGCGCCACGTGGAAGCCGTGGCGGCCGATATCAAGGGGCAGGCGTCGTTCGGTGCAGCCGGGCGGCGGCAACGCCGGTAATCGCCCCAATTTGGCCTTAACTTCCGGTTAGGCCGAGCCTGCGCGGCACGCCAGGGCCGGTTGAGTAAAATCCCCCGGCTTGAACAACCGGCAGCAGATCTTATCCCTGGGGGCGGCATGACGCAGATCGACTGGTATCTCCAGATCAACTTGAAGGCACGCCACCTCCGCCTGATCACCGCGCTGTACGACCACGGCAATCTCAAGCAGGTGGCCGAAAGCTCGCACGTCACCGTGCCCGCGGTCTCCAAGGCCCTGGCCGAGCTGGAAAAGGGCCTGGGCCTGGAGCTATTCACCCGCACCGCCCAAGGCCTGCGCCCCACGGCCTACGGCGAATGCCTGGTGCGCCATGCCCGCACCCTGCTGACCGAACTGCACCAGGCGCGCGACGAACTCAATTCGCTCAGCTCGGGCGCGGTAGGCAAGATCCACATCGGTGCCTTCCCCGCCGCCACTTCCATGCTGCTCCCGCAGGCCATCGCCATCCTCAAGCAGCGCTCCCCCCACACCAACGTGCTGGTCACCGAAGGCACCGCCCAGACCCTGCTGCCCGAACTCTGGCAGGGCCGCGTGGACCTCGTGGTCGGCCGGCTGCCCTTGCGCAGCGCCGCCGACGGCTTCGAGGAAAAGGAACTGCTGGACGATCCCGTGCAGCTCATGACGCGGCACCAGCACCCGCTCGCCCGCCGCAGGCGCCTGAAATGGTCCGACCTGCAACCCTACCCGTGGATCCTGCCACCGGCGGGCAGCATCCTGCGCGCGCCGCTGGAACGCACGCTGGAGGAACACGGCATGACGCTACCCAACAACTACGTCGAGACCCTGTCCACGCACCTGGCGCGTGCCTACCTGCACGTCACCGACGCGATCGCCGTCATGGCCGGGGCCGTCGCGGCCGACGCGTCGGAACCGCTGACGGTGCTGCCGCTGAGCTTCCCGCACCTGATGCGGCCGCGCGGCGTGCTGTGGAATCGGAACCGGGGGCTGACGCCCGGGGCGGAGCTGATGATCGCGTGCCTGGAAGAGGCGGCGGCGGGGATGCGGAGCCGCTAGGCGCTCACCCCAGCCAGGGTCCCACCGCCCGCATCACCCGCTGCGTCGCGCCGGTGTGCGTGGCGCTGAACCGCCCCGCGGCGGCGCGCATGCCGGCGCGGCGGTCCTCGTCGTCGATCAGTTCCTGCGCGAGCCGCCAGGCCGCCTCGGCGCTGTCCGCGCGCAACGCGGCGCCGGCCTCGATCGCATCTTCGGAGGCTTGCGCGAAATTGAAGGTATGTGGACCGACGATGACCGGCACGCCGCAGGCGGCGGCTTCGATCAGGTTCTGCCCGCCCAGCGGCGCGAAGCTGCCCCCGACGATAGCCACGTCGGCGGCGGTGTAATAGAAAGGCATCTCGCCCAGGCTGTCGCCCAACAGCACGGCGGTGTCCTGGTCGATCGAACCGAACGGCATGCCCTGCATGGACGAGCGACGCCGCATGGACAAGCCCGAGGCCAGCACCATGGCCGCCACCTCGTCGAAACGCTGGGGATGCCGGGGAATCAGCACGGCCAGCGGCGCCAGCCCTCCCTGTGTACGGGGCATGTCGCGCAGGGCCGCCAGGATGGCCTCTTCCTCGCCCTCGCGCGTGCTGGCCCAGGCGATGACGGGCCGGCCCAGACGCTGGCGCCAAGCGGCGCCGGCCTGCATCAGGTCGTAGGGCAGTTGCAGGTCGAACTTCAGATTGCCCACCACCTGCGGATCGCGCGCGCCCACCTGCCGCAGCCGCTCGGCGTCGGCCCGGGTCTGCGCCAGCACCGCATCCAGGCGCCCATAGGTACGGCGCGCCAGGCTGGCCACCCGCAGCGTCTTGCGCGCCGATGAGGCCGACAACCGCGCGCTGACCAGGGCGATCGGCACCGCATAGCGCCGCGCGCCCGCCACCAGGTTGGGCCAGACCTCGGTCTCGACCAGCAGGCCGCAGCGCGGCGCGAAATAACGGTAGAAGCGGTGGACGGCCCCCGGCATGTCATAGGGCAGCCAGACCTGCCGCAACCTGCCCTGCGCGATGTCCTGTTCGAACAGGCGCTCGCCCTCGGTGCGGCCGGTGGCCGTCATGTGGGTCAGCAGCACCGGCAGGCCGCGGTCCAGCAGCGCCCGGACCAGTGGCTGCGCCGCCCGCGTCTCGCCCAGGCTGACCGCATGGACCCAGACCGGCGCGGCCCGAAACCCGCCGCGCGCCGGCGCATGCCGGCCGCTGCCATAGAAACCGAAACGCTGGGCCGGATGGACGCCATACACCGGCTCGCGCCGCGCACGGCGCCAGATGCGCCACAGCAGGAAGGGCGTGGCCAGCCGCCACAACGACGAATACACGGCCTGCAGCACCGCGCCCCGCATCAACGTGCCGCTCCCGGCACGGTCTCGGCCGGCAGGGCCTGGCCAATGGCCGCCAGCACCTGCTCGCACGAGGGCGGCGTCCCCCGCCCCCCCAGGCTGGCCGTATAGGCCGCGCCGGTCACCGGCGCCAGCGCCGGATCGTAATCCGCGTAGATGCCGACGGTGGGCCGCCCCAGCGCGCCGGCCAGGTGCGTCAGCCCGCTATCCAGCCCCACCACCACCGACGCGCCCGCCAGCACGCCGGCCACCTCGGCCAGCCCCATGCGCGGCAGCGCCCGGGCGCCGGGAATGCCGGCAATCAGGCGCTGCGCCCGGGCCGCCTCGTCTTCGGTGCCGGCAAACACCAGCGGCGCATGCCCCGCCACCGCCAGCCGCTCCAGCACCGTACGCCACGACGTCTCGGCCCAAAGCTTGGTCGGCCGGCTGGCCGACGGCATGATGGCGGCGTAGCGCGCGGGCAGGCCCGTGGGCGGCACGGCGCGGATGCCGAAATCCGGCGGCCCCGCCAGGTCATACCCCAGCGCAAAGGCGGCCAGCTCCCGCATGCGCACCACCGCCGACTGCTCGAACATCACCCGGTAGCGATACTGATAGAAAAAAGACGCGAAGGGATCGCGCGCCGAACGCAGGTCGCAGCCATGCAACGGCCCGTTCGCCATGCGCGCCACCATCGCCGATTTCCAGAGCCCCTGCATGTCGATCACGGCGTCATACCGATACTCGAGCAGCCGCTTGCGAAAAGTCGCGCGCTCGGCTTTCACCGACGCCGACCACCAGGCCTTGCGCCAACGGCGCAGCGCCACGGGAATGACAGCGTTCAGCCGCGGATGCAGGCCGGGGATGGCGGCGAATGCCTCTTCGGCCACCCAGTCGATCCGTGCGTCCGGCATGTGGCGGACGATATCGGAGACGGCGGGCAGCGCATGGACGATGTCGCCCATGGACGAGGTCTTGACGAGGAGAATGCGGGGCACGGACGGAAGCCGGCGGGAACCGGCTGCGTGGAAAGGGCGGATTTTAACCGGTGGGAGGGGCAGGTATTCAATCTCCTCGATCGACCCCGGATGAGAACCGCAGCTTCGGCCGGCCCCACCGGTACCGATTTATTGGACAATACCCTGGCAAGCTGCCCGTACTGCCTGCCCACCTTTCTTCTCCGACAAGCAATCGCTTCATGGCTCTCGACTCCCTGCTGCTACGGTCCCCCCCCAATCTCACGAGCCTGCCTGAACAGGTCGCCGAAGCCATCGCCGAAGCGATCATGAAGAACGAGATCGCGCCCGGCGCCAGCCTGCGAGAAATCCCGCTCGCGGGTTATTTCAGGGTCAGCCGCAGCAGCGTGCGCGAAGCGTTCCGCATCCTTGAACGCGACGGCGTGGTGTCCATCCAGCCCCGCCACGGCGCCAAGGTCACCGCGCTCAGCCACGATGAAATGGTCGAGATTTACCAGATCCGTGCCGCGCTGCTGGGCGTCGCGTGCGATCTTTTCGCCCGTTCCCACACCGAGGCCCACCTGCGCCGCCTGGACGATACGCTGGCCCGCATGTCCACGCTCGAAGGCGCCGACGAACAGGCGCGCGCGCTGGAGCACGCCGCGCTGTCCGCCAGCATGGCCCGGCTGATCTGCGAACACTGCGGCAACAGGAAACTGGCCAGCATGTTGAACCAAATGTCGCTGCAGATCGCCCGCTACACCAACCTCGGCCTGTCCGCCGCCACCCGTCGCGAACAGTCGCTGGACAACTGGCGCGGGTTGCTCGATGCGCTGCGCAGGCAGGACCATGCCGGCGCAAATCTTTGCGGCCAGAAACTGGTCCAGGACAACCTGGCCTATGCGTTGAGCGTGCTCGCCGCCTGACAGCGCTGCACGCCGGATCCATTGTCGACAAGGCAACACGATGAATCGAAATGGATCTTCGAATTCATCCCTGATGCGCGCCTGATCCCTTATTTATCAGTAAAAACCCCTGCATTGACATCACGGCCATCTATTGTCGACAATCAAACAAAACGAGGAGAAATGATGAACCAGACGACTCTTGCAGACAGCTATCGCACCGCCAGCGGCCTGACCGTCCGCAAGCTCACCGAGCACATCGGCGCCCAGATCGAGGGCGTGGATCTTTCCCGGCCGATCCCCGCCGACGCCGTCGCGGACATCCGCAACGCCTGGGAGCAGCATGGCGTGGTGATCTTCCGGGACCAGGACCTGCCCCCCGTCGCCCACCGCGACTTCAGCGCGCACTTCGGTCCGCTGATCGGCCACGTGGTCAATCGCTTCAACATGGCCGATTGCCCGGAAGTCACCATTCTTTCCAACATCACCAACGAGAAAGGGGAAAAGATCGGCGCCGACCGCGCGGGCATGCTCTGGCATTCCGACATGTCGTTCCTGCCCCGTCCGAGCATGGGCTCGCTGCTGTACGGGGTCGAATGCCCGCCGCAAGGCGCGGATACGGAGTTCGCCAGCATGTTCGCCGCCCACGACGCGCTTCCCGCCGCAGAGCGGCAGCGGCTGGCCGGGCTGCGCGGCGTCCACGACTACCCCTGGCACTACCGCACCTATCTGTCCCACCGCACGCCGCTCACGCCGGCCGAAGAAGCCAAGACGCCGCCCGTCACGCATCCACTGGTGCGCACCCACCCCTCCACGGGCCGGCAGGCGCTATACGTCGGCGAAGGTCTGACCCGCAGCATCGAAGGCATGGACGACGATGCCGGCCGGCGCCTGGTCGTGGAACTGAGCAACTTCGCGACCCAGCCCGCCTTCGTGTATCGCCATAAATGGCAGCCAGGCGATCTCGTTTTCTGGGACAACCGGTCGACCATGCACCGGGCCACCGACTTCGACAATACCTATCGCCGACTGATGCGGCGTACGACGATCCAGGGCGATGCGCCGTTCCACCGCCCTGCCGGGCATTGACGCGGAACCGCCAGGAACTCCCAAGGAAACCGCCATCATGAAACGCCGAACTCTTCTCGGACTGACGGCTGCCGCGGCCATCGCCCCCGTCATGCAAGCCGCGCACGCCAAGGAAGACAACTGGCCCAACCGGCCGGTACGCATGATCGTCCCCTTCCCCGCCGGCGGCGCGACCGACATCATCGCCCGCATCCTGGCCGACAAGCTGTCCGCGTCGCTGGGCCAGAGCTTCATCGTCGACAACCGGGCCGGCGCCTCGGGCATCATCGGCCAGGAAGCCGCCGCCCGGGCCCCCGCGGACGGCTATACCCTGCTTCTGACCGGCAACGGCCCGCATGCGGTCAACATCAGCCTGTTCGAACGCATGCCCTACGATCCGCTGAAGGACTTCGCGCAGATCTCGCTTACGTCCATCCTGCCGCTGGTGCTGAATGTGCATCCCTCGGTTCCCGCCAAAACCTTGGCGGAATTCATACGATGGGTGAAGGCCAACCCGGGCAAGCTGAACTACGCCTCACCCGGCGTGGGTTCACCGCCGAACCTGACGATGGAACTGCTCAAGAGCCAGCAGGGGCTCGACATCGTGCACGTGCCGTACAAGGGCAGCAGCCTGGCCTTGGCCGACCTGATCAGTGGGCAGGTTTCCGTGATGTTCGACAATGCGCTCGCCTCCTACCAGCACATCAAGAGCGGCAAGGTGCGCGCGCTTGCGATCGGCTCCGACCAGCGACTGTCTTCGCTGCCCGACGTCCCCACCTTCGTCGAATCGGGCATGGCCGGCTTCGAGGCCTACACCTGGACGGCGCTGGTAGGTCCCGCCGGCCTGCCGCGCGCCATCGTCGATCGCCTCGCCCGCGAAACCGAGCTTGCCCTGGCGGACTCGGCCGTCAAAGAAAAACTGAATGCGCAAGGCGCCATCGCCACCAGCTCCACGCCACAGGAACTGGAAGACAAGACGCGCCAGGAAATCCGCAAATGGGCCGGCGTCATCGAACAGGCCCATATTCCGCGCGTATCGCTTTGACGGCACCCGCACAACCCATCTCCATCACCCATGAAACTTCTACGCCATGGCCCCAAGGGCCACGAAAAACCCGGCCTCGTGGACGCGCGCGGCACGATGCGCGACCTGTCCTCACACCTGGACGACATCACCAACGCCACCCTGTCTCCCGTCGAACTCGACCGCCTGCGCACACTGGACACCGAGCATCTGCCCGTAGTCCCGGCCGGAACGCGGCTGGGCGCGCCGTACCACGGCACGGGGAAATTCATCTGCGTCGGACTGAACTACAGCGATCACGCGGCCGAGTCCAACCAGCCCGTCCCCCAGGAACCGGTGCTGTTCGCCAAATGGAATAGCTGCATCCAAGGCCCTGACGACCCCATCGTCATGCCACGCGACTCGACCAAGACCGATTGGGAAATCGAACTGGGTATCGTCATCGGCACGCGCGCCCGCTACGTCGACCCCGCGGATGCCCGCCGGCACATCGCGGGCTTCTGCGTCATCAACGACGTCTCGGAACGGGAATACCAACTCGAACGCTGCGGCCAGTGGGACAAAGGCAAGGGCTGCGACACATTCGGCCCGATCGGCCCGTGGCTAGTGACGGCCGATGAAGTGCCAGACCCGCAGGACTTGCGCCTTTGGCTGGACGTGAACGACAAACGCCGCCAGGAGGGCAACACGCGCAACATGGTCTTCGGCGTGGATTTCCTGGTCAGCTACATCAGCCGCTTCACCACGCTCGAACCCGGCGACCTGATCGCCACCGGCACGCCGCCCGGCGTTGGGCTGGGGCAGAAGCCCCCGGTCTACCTCAAGGCGGGCGACATCGTCACGCTGGGGATTCCCGGCCTGGGCGAACAGCGCCAGGTCGTCCACGCCTGGGACCCCGCGCTGCTGGATTGAGGGGAAGGAGGGGTTTTAACTGGTAAGAAGGACGCGATCCACCTGGGCGGTCATAACACCATCCCTTCAATGTCCGGGCCAGTGATACTGGTCAAGGCCTCCCGAATTTGAACGAGTAACCCAGGAAGACTGCGCTGGACCGTCTTCCAGACGATCTCAAAATCGACCTTGAAATAGCCATGGGCAAGAGCGTTGCGCATCTGATAGGCGAACGACAGAGGCAATTCCGGATGCGCCGCTGCAAATTCGGGATAGCGCTTCTCGATGTTATTGCTGGCCTCGCCGATGATCTCGAAATTGCGAATCACCGCATCCTGCACGAGTTGGTCGCGCAGAAACGTGCCCTCGTCCATGCCGCCGGTGTAGTAGTTGATGCGTTCGATGGCTTCTACGATATGCGTGAGATAGTCGACCAAGCGTTGCTGGTCGCGAGTCATACCGGGCGAGCTTCCGCGAGCACCTTGGCCCGGAAACGATCTGGCAGCGCGTTGGGAGTGAGAACATCCACAGGCACCCCCAACAGCTTGCCCAACTCGTGTCGGATCGCTCCGATGTCAAATAGAGTCGTCTCCGGCGTCGGATCGATGAGGATGTCCAGGTCGCTACTATCCGTATCCTTACCGCGCAGTACGGAGCCGAATACACGAGCATTGCGGGCGCGATGAGACTCGACCACACGCCGTATCGCGACGCGGTTCAAGGCCAGGGCTTCGGAGGGTTTCATACGCTCTCCCGCAACACAATGGTTTCACGATAGCCGAAAATCGAGCGCCTTGCCTACATCCCGCCATTGCCCCACTGCGCCACCCAGTACGCAGTGGACGCATCGTGGCCGCCGGCCGGCGCCTTGCCGGCCAGCTCCCGGCCGATGCCCGTGGCCAGGACCTTGCCGTATTCGACACCCCACTGATCGTAAGGGTTGATACCCCACACCAGTCCCTGCACGAACACCTTGTGCTCGTACAGCGCCAGCAGCGCCCCCAGCGCATGCGCGCTCAGGCGCGGCAACACGATCAGCGTGGACGGCCGGCCGCCAGGATGCGTCTTGTGGCGCGCCAGCCAGGACACGTGCGCCGGGTCGGTTTCCTTCGCCGCCAGCTCCGCTTCGAGCACGGACGCGGACTTGCCGCGCAGCAGCGCCTCGCGCTGGGCCAGGCAATTGGCCACCAGCAGCCGGTGATGCTCCGGATAAGGGTGGTCCGGCTCGCGGCAAATGATGAAATCCACCGGGGCGCCTTCCGGCCCCTGGTGCAGCCATTGGAAGAACGTGTGCTGGCCATCGGTGCCCGGCATGCCCCAGACCACAGGCCCGGTCGGCACCGTGACCGGCCGGCCCTCGAGGTCGACCGACTTGCCCAACGACTCCATCTCCAGTTGCTGCAGATAGGGCACGAGATGGACCAGCCGCGCGTCGTAGGGCGCGATGTTCAGCGAGGCATAGCCGAACGCGTTGCGATTGGCCAGCCCCGCCAGCGCCAGTTGCACCGGAGCATTCGCGGCCAGCGGCGCCGTAGCGAAATGCACATCCATCGCGGCCGCGCCCTGCAACAGCCCGTCCAGCGCCTCGGCACCCAACGCCAGCGCGATCGGCAGGCCGATGGCCGACCAAACCGAATAGCGGCCCCCGGCCCAGTCCCAGAACGTGAAGATGCGCTCGGGCGCCACCCCCATGTCGCGAGCGGCGTCGGGATTGGCCGTCACCGCCACCACCTGCGACCACGGATCGGCGATGCCGGCTTCGCGCAGCCAGCGCAGCGCGCAGTCGGCGTTGTGCAACGTTTCGGTCGTGTTGAACGACTTGGACGACACCACCACCAGCGTGCGCCTGGGGTCCAGCCCGATCAGGCCCGCCTCGATCGCATGGCCATCGATATTGGATACGAAGCGCATCTGCCTGCGCGTCCCCGCATAGCCCAGCGCGGCCACCACCAGCTTGGGGCCCCAGTCGCTGCCGCCGATGCCGATGTGCACCACGCTGTCATAGCGTCCTTCCGCATCCACATGGCGCACGAAGGCCCGCACACGGTCGCGCTCGGCCAGCACCCGGCCCGCCACCCGCCCGGGCGGCTCTTCCGCGCGCAAGGCGGTATGCCAGGCCGCGCGGTTTTCCGTGCAATTGGCGATGCCGCCTTCCAGCAGGCGCGCCCGCGAGGCCTCGAAATCCCGGGCGGCCAGCAACGATGCGCCGGCGGCCGACAACTCCTCGGACTGCGCCTGGGTACTCAGGTCCACCGACAAACCGGCCGCCTCCAGCACCCGCAGCGTGCCCGCCCGCCGATCCGCCCGATGGGCGGCCTCGACGAAGGCGCGCCACTCGGCCGTGTCGGCCAACGGCGCAACGGACGCCAGATAGGCGGGAGCCCCTTCCTGCATGGCCTCCCTCCTCAGAACGGCAGCTTGGCGTCGGGCGCGACGCGCAGCAACTGCGTACGGAAATCCTGCTGGATGCGCGCCAGCGCGGCATCGTCGTCCGCCTCGAAACGCAGCACCACCACCGGCGTCGTGTTCGAGGCGCGGGCCAGCCCGAAGCCGTCCGCGTATTCCACCCGCACGCCATCGATCGTGATCACCTCGCGCGCACCGGTGAACTGCCCCTGCTCTTGCAGGCGCTTGACCACCTCGAACTGCTCGCCTTCGGCGGTCTCCATCTTCAGCTCGGGCGTGGACTTGGCCTGCGGCAAGGCTTCCAGCACCACCGACGGATTATCCGACCGGGACACGATCTCCAGCAGACGCGCGCCGGTATACAGGCCGTCGTCGAAACCGTACCAGCGCTCCTTGAAGAAGATATGCCCGCTCATCTCGCCCGCCAGCGGCGCGCCGGTCTCCTTCAGCTTGGCCTTGACCAGCGAATGCCCGGTCTTCCACATCAGCGGCTTGCCGCCCGCCGCCTTCACTTCCTGCGCCACATAACGGCTGCACTTCACGTCATAGATGATCTCGGCGCCCGGATTGCGCGACAACACATCGCGCGCGAACAGGATCAGTTGCCGGTCGGGCCAGATGATCTGCCCCGACTTCGTCACCACGCCCAAGCGGTCGCCGTCGCCGTCGAAGGCCAAGCCGATCTCGCAGTCGGTCTCGGCCAGGCAGCGGACCAGGTCTTGCAGGTTGTGCGGGTCGGCCGGATCCGGATGGTGGTTGGGGAAGGTGCCGTCCACATCGCAGTACAGCTCCACCACCTCGCAGCCCAGCGCCTTGAACAACTGCACCGCCACCGGGCCGGCCACGCCGTTGCCCGCGTCCACCGCGATCTTCATCTTGCGGGCCAGCTTCACGTCGCCCACGATGCGCTGCAGGTACTCCGGCACGGCGTCCCATTCCTTGCGGGAACCCGGAGTGGCCGCATCCCCGCCGGCATTCTTCACCATGGGGTCGCGCAGCGCGGTAATGGCATCGCCGTACAGCGTCGTGCCGGCCAGCATCATCTTGAACCCGTTGTACTGCGGCGGATTGTGACTGCCTGTGATCGCCACGCCCGACCCCGTGCCACTGACGTTGGCCGCGTAATAGACCAGCGGCGTCGGCACCATGCCCACGTCCAGCACGTCGATGCCGCCCGCCATCAGGCCGGCCTGCAGCGCCTGCGTCAGATCCGGCCCGCTCAGGCGGCCGTCGCGGCCGACCACCACCTGCCGCACCCCGGCCCGGTGCGCTTCCAGCGCCAGCGCCGCGCCCAGGCGACGGGCGAATTCCGGGCTGAGCGGCGATGGGACCACGCCACGGATGTCATAGGCCTTGAAGGCGGAAGCGGCGATATCGACGGGTGAAGATGAGACGTTGGTCCCCACGGGATGCTCCTGATCAGATTCGTTTGATGGGTCGTAGTAGTGCAATGCGCCCGCCAGCCATGGGCGAACCGCGCAATCAGCACTCACTCACCTGTTTTGGTGTCCATGCACCGCCCTTCCAGGCGATATAGTCCGGTGCAAATCCCGGAAAGTTCACTGGGACTATAGAGGAAGTTGAGGCACGAAAACCCTGTTTTCTTGTATGACGTAACCCCGCGTAACGGGGCGACAATTATGCGATACCGCGCGATACCTGGAATCGCGTGACACACCTCGGTTGTCGGATATACAAATAACAGGCTAAACAATCCTTTGCGCCGGCAACGGACCGGCGTTCACCTGCGGCGAGCGTGCATGCTCAATCTGACGATCAGTTTCATTGTTTCCCTACTCGTGACCATGCTTATCGTGCGCTTCGCCAACCGCGACAGCGCCGCGGCGGATCACGACCTGGACGGCGTCCAGAAATTCCACGTCCGGCCCGTGCCCCGGATAGGCGGCCTGGGCATCGTCACGGGCTGTACCGTGGCGGTCGCCACCCTGACCTCGCGCGACCTTCCTCTGGCCATCGACCTTGCCTTGCTGCTGCTGTGCTCGGCCGTGGTCTTCGGAATCGGACTGGCGGAAGACTTCACCAAGCGCATCAGCCCGACCATCCGCCTGCTTTGCGCGTTCGCCGGCGCCGCCCTGGCCGCCGTCCTGCTGCAGGCTACCGTTACCCGCATCGACATCCCCATGGTCGACGCCTGGCTGGCCATCCCCGTGGTGGGCGGCCTGGCCGCGGTCGTCTGTGTGGGTGCGATGGTCAACGCGGTCAACATTATCGACGGCTTCAACGGCCTGGCCGCCGCCGCGGCCCTGGCCATGTTCGCCTCGCTGGGCTACGTGGCCTTCAAAGTCAGCGACCCCCTCATCCTGGGCGGCTCGCTCCTGATGATCGGCGCCATCCTCGGTTTCCTGGTCTGGAACTACCCCTACGGCCTGATTTTCCTGGGCGACGGCGGCGCGTATTTCCTCGGCTTCATGCTGGCCGAGCTGGGCATCCTGCTGGTGGTCCGCAATCCCGTGGTCTCGGCCTGGTATCCCGCGCTGCTGTTCATCTACCCCATCTTCGAAACGCTATTTTCCATATATCGAAAGAAATACCTCCGGGGCATGTCGCCCAGCATGCCCGACGGGGTGCATCTGCACATGCTGATCTACAAGCGGGTCATCCGCTGGGCCATCGGCACCCGCAACGCACGGCTGCTGACCCAGCGCAACGCCGTCACGTCCCCTTATCTGTGGGCGCTCAGCCTCGTCGCTATCGTCCCGGCCACCGTGTTCTGGGACCGGGGACTAGTATTAATGCTATTTCTCGCCGCCTTCATAGCTGTCTATACTTGGTTGTATACAGCAATAGTGCGCTTTCGCACCCCCCGGTGGCTGGTCCTGCACCGGTCCAGGGAATGACTCGAGCACAGCGACTTTCCCAGATGGGCAAAGACCGCAAAAGTCCGAACATTAGTTAAACAGCGTAACAAATTGTAAACGCTGACAACCCTGGGGGCCCGGTGCGCGACCCCCTGGGCATTACCCCATTCTAGGGACCATCTCCCGTATTTTGTTACATAGCGGAAGTGGAGTGTCATACTTCCCCGCCTATGCTGTCGTCCGTGTGGCTTGCGTTGGCTAAACGGCAGATTTCCATAAAAGCCGTAGTGGGGAATCATGGCGGCCTGTCTCTACCGGTGCTCCGATAAAAAGGAACGCTAGGCGTCGCTTTCCTCGTCAACCAAGCAAAGAAGCATGAGGCAATAAGAACGCACGGAAGAAATCATGGCTGCAACACAAATTAAATATTTCGGCACCGATGGCATCCGGGGCAAAGTGGGCGGAGCGGTCATCAATCCCGCCTTCGCCCTGCGCCTGGGCCACGCCGCCGGCCAGGTCCTCCTGGCCCAGGCCCCGCGCGGACATCGTCCGTCCGTCCTGATCGGCAAGGACACCCGCATCTCCGGCTACATGCTCGAATCCGCGCTGGAAGCCGGCCTTTCCGCCGCTGGCGTGGACGTCGTCCTGGCCGGCCCCATTCCCACCCCGGCCGTCGCCTACCTGACCCGCGCGCTGCGCCTGTCCGCCGGCATCGTCATCAGCGCCTCGCACAACCCCTTCGACGACAACGGCATCAAGTTCTTCTCGGCCCAGGGCAGCAAATTCCCCGACCAGACCGAACAAGCCATCGAAGCCGCGCTGGACCAGCCCATGGGCTGCACCCCCTCCGAAGGACTGGGCCGGGTCAAACGCCTGGACGACGCCGCCGGCCGCTACATCGAATTCTGCAAGGCCAGCTTTCCCCCGGAAATGGACCTGAACGGCCTGCGCGTCGTGGTCGACGCCGCCCACGGCGCCGCCTACCACATCGCCCCCAACGTCTTCCGGGAACTGGGCGCCACGGTCATCACCATCGGTTGCGAGCCTAACGGCTTCAACATCAATGAAAAAGTGGGCGCCACCCACCCGGAAACCCTGGCCGAGAAGGTCAAGGAACACCGCGCCGACCTGGGCGTGGCCCTGGACGGCGACGCCGACCGGCTGCAAATGGTCGACGCCAGCGGCCGCATGTACAACGGCGACGAACTGCTCTACGTGATCGTGCGCGACCGCATGACGCAAGGCCCCGTGGCCGGCGTGGCGGGCACCGTCATGACCAACTACGCGTTCGAACGCCGCATGGCCGACCTGGACGTTCCGTTCGCCCGTACCCCCGTTGGCGACAAAAACGTGATGCAAGCCCTGCAGGACAAGGGCTGGCTGTTCGGCGGCGAAAGCTCCGGCCACATCCTGTGCCTGGACCGCCACTCCACCGGCGACGGCGTCATCGCCGCCCTCCAGGTCATGGCCGCCATGCGCCGCAGCGGCAAGGGCCTACCGGCCCTGACCTCGGAACTGCACCTGCTGCCGCAGAAACTCGTGAACGTGAAGCTGCAACCCGACCTGGAGTGGGAATCCCATCCCGGCCTAGCCGCAGCCTACCGGGAAGTTTCTGCCACGCTGCAAGGCCGCGGCCGGGTTCTGATCCGCCCTTCCGGCACCGAGCCCAAGCTGCGCCTGATGGTGGAGGCGGACGAGGAAATGCTGGCAGTCCGGTGCGTGGACCGGCTGGCTACCAGCTTGGCTTGATAGGCATTCCAACGTCCGGGATTCGCAATATACATATAGATATTACGAATCCTGGCTCGGCCAGCTAGAGCCGCGCGGCATATAACGAGAGGAGCAGGAAATCGGCGAAGCAATCATGGCAACCGGCAAATGATCGCTACGTTTCGCATTTCTCAAAAATGAGATTGACCATTTCGCGCATGCACAAACTGATGCAATCTTTTCCCGGGCTTCCACGATAGGCGCATCGCGACATGCTAATCTTTCAGACCGTCCTGAATTCACCGGAAAGACCGCCTCTAGGCTTTCCGCAATCCCCTGAATCGGGGATTGATGCAATTCGGCGCGCCAACCAAAATACCGCCGCCGCACTACCGAGTGCCAACTGTCTTCCTGCCGGGCAGTCGATAGGGAACGAGTCACAAAGGGGTGTGTATCCCCCAGGGGCCGGACTCACCACCCGAGATCGGATTGGTACAAGGTAATCATGCAGACAAAACTACGCGACTTTCTCCTTTCCCTTTCCCGACCGCAAAAGATCGCGGTCATGGTGATCGCGGACGCCATCGCCCTTCCGGCCAGCCTGATCGCGGCGTTCTATCTGCGGCTGGGTGACGCGGTCACGCTCCAAAGCTACGGCATCAGCGCGCCCATCATCATGGCGCTGGCAGCCATTCCTGTTTTCTACCTGTGCGGCCTGTATCGCAACGTGGTGCGCTATATGGATATTTCCATGTTGCGCTCCACCGGTATCGGCCTGGCGGTTCTGGCTGTCGCCACCTATATCGGATGCGTGCTGTTCAACATGCCGGCACCGCCCCGCAGCACGCTGCTCATCTATTGGTTCATCGCCTTCTCGTACGTCGTCATTTCCCGATTCGGCGCCCGCCATCTGCTGCGCACGCCGCTGCGCCAGCACATCGTGGCGCCCCGTGTCGCCATTTATGGCGCCGGCGAAGCCGGCTTCCAACTGGCTGTCGCCATGCGCACCAGCCACGCCTATACGCCCATCTGCTTCTTCGACGACGACAAGCGCCTGGCCAACCGGCACGTGGGCGGCCTGCGCGTCTACCCACTGAGCCGGCTCAACGATATCGTCCGCAAGCACGAACTCCAGCAGATCATCCTGGCGATCCCGTCGGCATCGCCCGAACGCCGACGCACCATCGTCAGCCGCCTGTCCAGCCTGGGCATCCCGGTGCGAACGCTGCCCACCATGGCGGAAATGGTGGAAGGCAAGGTGCTGGAAAGCGCCATCCGCGAAATCCAGGTTGAAGACCTGCTGGGCCGCAAGCCCGTTCCGCCGCGGCGCGACCTGTTCTCGAAATGCGTGACGGGCAAATCGGTCCTGGTTACAGGCGCCGGCGGCTCCATCGGCAGCGAACTCTGCCGCCAGATCGAGTCGCAGAAACCCGCCCATCTCGTCGTGCTGGATCATTCTGAATACGCGCTGTATGCCATCGAGCACGAACTGCGCGAACGCTTCCCTGCCACCCAGTTGTCGGCCTACATGGGCAGCGTGTGCGACACCGAACTGGTCAGCCGCGTCGTGCGCGAGCACCGTGTCGACACCATCTACCATGCCGCCGCCTACAAGCACGTACCGCTGGTGGAGAACAACATGGCTGCCGGCATACGCAACAATGTGCTGGGCACCTGGTCCGTGGCCATGGCCGCCGCCCAGCACAACGTCGAGACCTGCGTCCTGATCTCCACCGACAAGGCCGTCCGCCCGCCCAACGTCATGGGCGCCAGCAAGCGATGCGCCGAACTGATCTTCCAGGCCTTCGCCCTGCGGCCCAACAACCGCACCGTGTTCAGCATGGTGCGCTTCGGCAACGTGCTGGGCTCGTCGGGCTCGGTGGTCCCGCTGTTCCGCAACCAGATCCAGCGCGGCGGCCCTATCACGGTCACCCACGCCGACGTCACCCGCTACTTCATGCTGATCCCGGAAGCGGCGCAGCTCGTGATCCAGGCCGGGGCCATGGCGCGCGGCGGCGAAGTCTTCGTGCTCGACATGGGCGAACCGGTCAAGATCATCGACCTGGCCCGCACCATGATCCAGATGTCCGGCCTGACCGAGAAAAACACGGACAGCCCCAACGGCCACATCGAAATCAAGGTCGTGGGCCTACGGCCGGGGGAAAAGCTGTACGAGGAACTGCTGATCGGCGGCGACACCATTCCCAGCGATCATCCTCGCATCCTGTGCTCGCGCGAACACTACCTGACGCTGGGCCAACTCGAGTCTCTGTTGGAAGCCCTGCATACGGCCTGCAGCAACGGTTCCGCCTTGGACATTCGCATGGCGCTGCAGAAGTTGGTCCCGGAATACACGCCCTATTCGCTGCTGAGCGACAAGCCCGCCGAACAGGACGAACTCGCGGCCAACCCCATCGGCGAGCGAGCAAGCAGAACCGCACGGACCTCACTGGCCTCGTACGAGGGCAAACGAGACGTCGCCGTAGGCCATCCGGCGTAAGCCTCTCTATACTGAACCGCAACCGTACCCACAGCCTTCCTTCCGAAGGCCCTTTTTCATGGCAAAACGCGCATTTGACATCATCCTGGCGGCAATCGCCCTTCTTCTACTCAGTCCGGTCATCCTGGTACTGTGCATCGCGATCCGGCGGAAACTGGGCTCGCCCGTCTTCTTCCGCCAGGTCCGCCCCGGCTTGAACGGCAAGCCCTTCCAGATGGTCAAGTTCCGCTCCATGCGCGATGCCACCGGCCCCGATGGCCAACCGCTGCCGGACGACCAGCGCCTGACCTCGTTCGGCAAGCGCCTGCGCAGCACCAGCCTGGACGAACTGCCCGAACTCTGGAATGTCCTGCGCGGCGACATGAGCCTGGTCGGCCCCCGTCCGCTACTGATGGAATATCTGCCCTTGTATGACCAGCACCAGATGCGTCGCCACCAAGTCCGCCCTGGAGTAACAGGCTGGGCCCAGGTGAACGGCCGCAACGCTTTGTCGTGGCCGCAGAAATTCGAACTGGACGTCTGGTACGTGGACAACCGCTCGCTGTGGCTGGACGTGAAAATCCTGTGGATGACCGTGCGCAAGGTGCTGGTGCGCGAAGGCATCAGCGCCGACGGCCAGGCCACCATGGAACGCTTCCGAGGCAACAACCCATGAAACGACTCGCCATTCTGGGCGCGGGCGGCCATGGCCGCGTGGTGGCGGATGCGGCCGAGGCCGGCGGTCAATGGCAGGAAATCGTCTTCTTCGACGACGCCTGGCCCGAACGGAAGAGCAGCGGCCCCTGGCCCATCGTGGGAAACCTGGCGGCCCTGCTCCAGCAGTGCCAGGAATTCGACGGTGTCGTGGTCGGCATAGGCGCCAACCGCGTACGGCTGTCCAATACGGACACGCTGGCCGCCGCGGGGGCCAGCCTGGCCACCATCATTCATCCGCGCGCCACAATCAGCCGCCATGCTGGCGTGGGCGCGGGCAGCGTGGTATTCGCCGGGGCCGTGGTCAACATAGGCGCCCGGATCGGAAAAGCCTGCATCGTCAACACCGCCGCCACCGTGGACCATGACTGCCAGGTGGCCGACGGCGTCCACATCAGCCCCGGCGCCAACCTGGCGGGCGGCGTCACCGTGGGCACCTGCAGCTGGATAGGCGCCAACGCCGGCATCCGCCAACAAATATCCATAGGCGCCCATGCCGTGATAGGTGTGGGCGCCGTCGTCGTCAGCCCCCAGCCGGACGGAATCACCGCCGCGGGCAACCCGGCCAAAGATTTGAACAGGACCACGCCAACATGCTGAATACCCCCTTCTCCCCTTGGCCCTCCTTCACCGAAGAAGAAGCGGACGCCGTCAAGCGGGTGCTGTTGTCCAACAAGGTCAATTACTGGACCGGACAGGAATGCCGAGAATTCGAAAAGGAATTCGCGGCATGGAGCCATACGGAATATGCCATTGCGCTGGCCAACGGGACGGTGGCGCTGGATCTGGCCTTGAAGGCGCTGGATATCGGCCCTGGCGACGATGTAATCGTCACCCCGCGCACCTTCCTGGCTTCAGCTTCGAGCATCGTCAGCGCCGGCGCGCGCCCGATATTCGCCGACGTCGACCTGAACAGCCAGAACATCACCGCTGAAAGCATCCGCGAAGTCCTGACTCCCAATACCCGCGCCGTGATTTGCGTGCACCTGGCAGGGTGGCCGTGCGAGATGGACCCGATCATGGCCCTGGCCGAGGAAAAAGGCTTCTTCGTGATCGAGGATTGCGCGCAGGCCCACGGAGCCAAGTACAAGGGCCGCCCGGTCGGTAGTATCGGCCACATCGGAGCCTGGTCGTTTTGCCAGGACAAGATCATGACCACGGGCGGCGAAGGCGGCATGGTCACGACCAATGACCGCGCACTATGGTCCAGGATGTGGGCATACAAGGACCATGGCAAATCGTGGGAAGCGGTCTACGAACGGCAGCATCCCCCGGGATTCCGGTGGGTGCACGATTCCTTCGGTACCAACTGGCGAATGATCGAAATGCAAGGAGCCATCGGCCGGATCCAGCTGCGCCGGATGGCCGATTGGACCAGACAGCGCCAGGCTTACGCCGCGCGAATCAACACGGCGGCCAGCCCTTACGCTTGCGTACGCCTACCCCAGGTGCCGGACCACGTCGACCACGCGGCGTATAAACACTACCTGTTCGTCAACCCGGAGCAACTGGCGGATGGCTGGACACGCGACGGCATCGTCCAGGCCCTGACCGAAAAAGGCGTTCCCTGCTACCAAGGTTCCTGCTCGGAGGTTTATCTGGAAAAAGCCTTCGACGGAACTGACTATCGCCCGGCGCGCCGCCTGCCTCATGCCGTGGAACTGGGGGAAACCAGCCTGATGTTCCTGGTCCATCCGACGCTTACGCCCGCGGAAATCGAACGTACCTGCGCCGCGCTATCCGAAACGCTGCGGCAGGCTACTCGCTCTTAACCCGCAAACCGGCACCCGATGAAAGTTCTTTATTTCCACCAGCATTTTTCCACCCCGAAGGGAGCAGCCGGAATACGCTCGTACGAAATGGCCAAGCGCCTGGTCGAGCGTGGCCATGAAGTCTGCATGGTCTGCGGCAGCTATAAGGGCGGCACGACCGGCCTGACGGGGCCGTTCGTGCGCGGCAAGCGCCGAGGCACGATCCAGCCCGGCCTGGAGGTGGTCGAGTTCGACCTTTCTTACGGCAACTCGGACGGATTCATCAAGCGCACCGCCACGTTCCTGCGCTTCGCGTTGCGAAGCGTGGCCATCGCCCTGACCGAGCGCTACGACCTTGTCTTTGCCACGACGACCCCGCTTACAGCGGGGATCCCCGGCATCTTCGCACGTTGGTTGCGCGGCAAGCCGTTCGTGTTCGAGGTACGCGACCTATGGCCCGAACTGCCCAAGGCCATGGGAGTAATCCGCAATCCGGCCGTCCTGTTTGGCATGTCCGTACTCGAATGGGCAAGCTACAAGTCGGCACACCGGCTGATCGGACTTTCACCAGGCATTGTGGACGGCATTGCTCATCGGGGCGTGCCTAGATCGAGCATTGCCCTGATTCCGAACGGATGCGACATCGACATCTTCGGTGCGAATCCCGAGCCATGGCGTCCCGAAGGGATTGCCGAAACCGACCTGCTGGCGGTATTCGCCGGCACGCATGGCAAGGCCAACGGCCTGGATGCGGTACTGGATGCCGCCGACGAGTTGCAGCGGCGCGGGCGGCAAGACATCAAGATCCTGCTCGTAGGTCAAGGAGCGACGAAGCAAAGCTTGATGCAAAGAGCCGCATCGCTCCAGTTGAACAACGTCATATTCCATGACCCCGTCAACAAGACCCGCCTGGCGGGCCTGATGGCTGCTACGGATATCGGCCTCCAGACCCTGGCCAACGTTCCCGCTTTTTACTATGGGACCTCGCCCAACAAGTTCTTCGACTACCTGGCTTCGGGCTTGCCTGTACTGAATAACTACCCCGGGTGGCTGGCGGAGGTCATCACCAAACACCAATGTGGATTCGCGGTGCCTCCCGACAACCCCGCCGCCTTCGCCGATGCCCTGGAACAGGCCGCGGACGGGCGGGAGGCGCTGACACAAATGGGGCAGCGTTCGTTAGCCTTAGCCAAAGCACAATTCGACCGCAAGATTCTTAGCAACCAATTCGTCGATTGGCTCGAGCACGGAAAAATCGCCAAGGCCGATCAAGAAAGCAGGGAGTTCGTCAAGTGAAAACACTGTGCGTCTTTGGCACACGACCAGAGGCCATCAAGATGGCTCCTCTTGTCCAGGCCCTTGCCACGGACAAGAGATTTGAAGCAAAAGTGTGCGTAACCGGCCAGCATAGGGAAATGCTGGACCAGGTCCTTGATCTCTTTGCCATCAAGCCGGATTACGATCTGAACATCATGAAGGCCGGGCAGGATCTGACCGACGTCAGTACCTCCATACTTCAAGGCATGAAGAGCGTGTTCGCCGAGTTCAAACCGGACGTCGTGCTGGTACATGGAGATACTGCGACGACGCTTGCTGTCAGTCTCGCTTCGTATTACCAGCAGATTCCTGTCGGACACGTGGAGGCTGGCCTGCGCACAGGCAATCTCTACTCCCCATGGCCGGAAGAAGGGAACAGAAAGCTGACCGGCGCCCTGGCTCGCTTCCACTTCGCGCCAACGGACACCTCCCGCAAGAATCTTCTACGAGAAGGCGTAGCCGACGACACGATTCACGTCACCGGCAACACCGTCATCGATGCTCTGCTGGAAGTCGTGGACAAACTGCAGCGTGACGACAAACTGCAAAAGTCCTTCGGCGCGCAGTTTTCTTTTCTCGATACTTATTCCCGCCTGGTACTCGTAACGGGGCATCGGCGTGAAAGTTTTGGCGGTGGATTCGAGCGCATTTGCACGGCCTTGGCGCGGATTGCGGAACAGTTTCCCGACGTGGGCATCCTCTATCCTGTCCACCTCAATCCGAATGTCCGGGAACCCGTCAACAGACTGCTTACCGATATTCCGAACGTTCATCTTATCGAGCCACTCGAATATCTTCCATTCGTTTATCTCATGCACCGCTCGGCCCTGATCCTTACAGACTCTGGCGGAATTCAAGAGGAAGCGCCTTCCCTGGGCAAGCCCGTACTTGTCATGCGTGATACGACGGAGCGGCCTGAAGCCGTGGAGGCAGGAACCGTAAGACTTGTAGGCACGGATGCGGACAACATCGTGCGCCACGTGAGCGAACTGCTAAAAGACACGCAGGCCTACGACAGCATGGCGTACGCGCACAACCCCTACGGCGACGGCAAGGCATGCGCGCGGATTGTCGACGCACTGCTGGACCGAACGACTTAGATTCAATTCAGAATGCAGGAAAAACCCATGAATTTCGAAACGATTTCAGTTATCGGCCTTGGCTATATCGGCCTTCCTACTGCAGCGGTTTTCGCCTCTCGCAAGAAGAAGGTAATCGGCGTAGACGTCAACGCAAAAGCAGTAGATACGATCAATCGAGGCGAAATCCATATCGTCGAGCCAGATCTGGATATCGTCGTTCGAGCCGCGGTCACAGATGGCTATCTAAGCGCGACGACTCAACCCCAACCTGCCGATGCATTCCTGATCGCCGTACCCACGCCCTTCAAGGAAGATCACGAACCGGACTTGGCATACATCGAAGCAGCAAGCAAGGCCATCGCTCCCGTCTTGGAGAAGGGAAACCTTGTTGTCCTGGAATCAACATCCCCAGTTGGCGCCACGGAACAAATGGCACAATGGCTTGCCGAGGCTCGCCCGGACCTCAAGTTCCCGCAAACCCATGGCGAAGACGCTGACGTTCGCATCGCGCACTGCCCCGAGCGCGTGCTGCCGGGCCACGTCCTGCGGGAGTTGGTTTCCAATGACCGAGTCATCGGTGGCATGACGCCGAAATGCTCAGAGGCAGCCTGCCGGTTGTACGAGATTTTTGTTCAAGGTGAGTGCATTGTCACCAACGCACGCACCGCCGAGATGTGCAAACTCACCGAAAACAGTTTTCGCGACACGAATATTGCTTTCGCCAACGAGCTCTCCATCATTTGCGACAAGCTGGGCATCAACGTTTGGGAATTGATACGACTCGCCAACCGTCACCCGCGTGTGAATATATTGCAGCCCGGCCCCGGAGTTGGCGGACACTGCATCGCCGTGGACCCTTGGTTCATCGTGAGCACTACGCCCGAAGAAGCTCGTCTGATCCGCACTGCCCGAGAGGTCAACGACAGCAAACCACACTGGGTACTGGATAAGGTGAAAATTGCCGTCACCGAGCATTTACAAGCCAATCCATCCAAGACCATCAAGGATGTGACAATAGCTTGCCTTGGACTCGCTTTCAAACCTGACATCGATGATTTACGCGAAAGCCCTGCCGTCGAAATTTGCCGAAAACTGGTTAATGGTCATGGTGGCCCTGTTTTTGCGGTCGAACCGAACGTCAAAGAATTGCCACCAAAGTTGGCCGAAATTCTCACCTTAACTGATATAGAAACCGCGCTGGGCCAAGCTGATATCGTGATACTCCTGGTGGATCACAAGGAATTTAAGGCCATCCCCAGAAGTAGAACAAGCGATACCGCCGTCATCGACACCCGAGGTGTGTGGACCTCGTAGGAAAAAGCGCCCTCGAACCAGTTTGCGAATCAACGAAAACGAATAGTGGAACAATGATGCTGACCAACAAAACCATCCTCGTCACCGGCGGTACCGGCTCCTTCGGCAACACCTTCGTGCCGATGACCTTGGCCAAGTACAACCCCAAGAAAATCATCATCTACTCACGCGACGAAATGAAGCAATGGGACATGGCGAAGAAATACACCAATGACAGCCGCGTCCGCTTCTTCATCGGCGACGTGCGCGACCGCGAGCGGCTGTATCGTGCCCTGGACGGTGTAGATTACGTTGTCCATGCAGCTGCCACGAAAATCGTGCCGACGGCCGAATACAACCCTTTCGAATGCGTCAAAACCAATATCAATGGCGCAATGAACCTCATTGATGCCTGCCTGGACCAAGGCGTGAAGCGCGTGGTCGCCCTCTCCACCGACAAAGCCAGTAGCCCTGCCAATCTGTATGGCGCAACTAAACTGGCTTCGGACAAACTGTTCGTCGCTGGCAACTCCTACTCCGGTGGACGGGATACCCGATTCGCCGTCGTACGCTACGGCAACGTGATGGGATCGCGTGGATCCGTCATCCCCTTCTTCATGTCGATCAAGGATAAAGGTGAACTGCCAATCACCGACAACCGCATGACTCGCTTCATGATTTCTCTAGAAGAAGGTGTGGAACTGGTTTGGCATGCCTTCGAGGACATGGAGGGCGGTGAAATTTATGTCAAGAAGATCCCGTCGATGAAAGTTACGGATCTAGGCAAAGTGGTCGCGCCCGAGGCCAAACAAATGGAAATCGGTATTCGCCCCGGCGAAAAGCTGCATGAACAAATGATCAGCGCGGAAGACTCTTACTACACCTACGAATATCCTGAGCATTTCAAGATTCTGCCTGCCATCAATGGCTGGTGCGATAGCACTGAACGCATCAAGAACGGCAGGAAAGTACCAGAAGGTTTCATCTACTCGAGCGACAATAATACGGAATGGATGAGCCCGGAGGCCTTGCAGGCCTGGATCGATCAAAATCGCGAAAAAATTGGGAGCATCTGATGATCCCCTATGGCCGCCAGGACATCACCGAAGAAGACGTCGAATCCGTCTTGTCCGCGTTGAAATCCGACTTCCTGACGCAAGGACCGTACGCTCCACGCTTTGAGCAAGCGATCGCCCAACACGTTGGCGCGCGGCACGCATTGGCCGTCAACAGCGCCACGTCAGCCCTGCATATTGCGTGCTTGGCCCTAGGCCTCGGGCCTGGCGACTGGCTCTGGACCACCCCTATCACCTTCGTGGCGTCGGCAAACTGCGGACTGTACTGCGGTGCTAAAGTCGATTTCGTCGATATCGATCCAGACACCTATAACCTGTGCCCCCGGGCTTTGGAAAAAAAGCTCAAGCAGGCCGATCGGGAAGGCTGCCTACCCAAGGTCGTAGTGCCCGTACACTTGGCCGGCCAGTCCTGCGACATGGAAGCCATCCATGCCTTAGCCCAGCAGTATGGTTTCAAGGTCATTGAAGACGCTTCGCATGCCGTTGGAGGCAAGTACAAGGGCGAATTCGTCGGCAACTGCCGCTATAGCGACATCACTGTTTTCAGCTTCCATCCCGTCAAGATCGTCACCACGGCAGAAGGTGGGCTCGCGCTCACTAATGACGATCAGCTGGCTGAACAAATGGCTCTGCTACGCAGCCACGGTGTGACCCGAAATACGGCGCTGATGACCCACGATACGCACGGCCCCTGGTACTACCAACAAGTCGCCCTTGGCTACAACTATCGAATGACCGAACTCCAAGCGGCCTTGGGTTGCTCGCAACTCAAGCGCCTGGACCAATATGTCGCACGCCGGCACGAACTCGCCAAGCGCTACGACGAACTTCTGCGGAATCTGCCTCTGCGCACGCCGTGGCAACATCCCGACACCTATTCCGGTCTGCATCTCTACATCATCCGGCTCAAACTCAACGAGTTGAAATCCAATCGCCGTTCGGTGTTCGAGGCGTTGCGGAGCCACGGAATCGGTGTCAACGTCCATTACATACCGGTCCATACGCAACCGTACTATCGCGAAATGGGATTCACCGACGGGCAGTTTCCACAAGCGGAACAGTACTATGCCGAAGCGATCAGCCTACCCATGTACCCGCTCTTGACCGATGCCGAACAAGACCAAGTCGTCGCAGCGCTGAGTAGCGCATTGGCGTAATGCCCATACAGAAACCAGGCCATGCCTCGCACTCTTGTCGTCATTCAATCACGGCTTTCTTCCAGCCGCCTTCCGGGCAAAGCCTTGCTAACCCTAGCTGGCAGACCCGTCGCTGTACTTTGCGCCCAACGGGCCGGCTCAACGGGCTTGCCGGTCCTCGTCGCCACCTCTGATGATCCGAGCGATGACGGCCTTGCCATGACCTTAAGCAGTCATGGCATTGCCTGCCATCGTGGCTCCCTTGAAGACGTCCTTGGCCGTATGGCTGCCGCCACATCGGCACTAGGCGATGACGATCGGGTTGTTCGGCTGACAGCCGACAACGTCTTCCCGGATGGCACATTCATTGACACACTCCTCAGTGCATTCACCAGTGCAGACGTCGATTATCTAGGGACATCGTCACCCGATGATGGCTTGCCTTACGGCATGAGCGCCGAGATATTCTCCGCACGCGCGTTACGAGAGGCCGCCGAACAAGCAAGCGATGCTTTCGACCGCGAGCATGTCACGCCCTATATTCGCCGGCATGCTCGCATGAAAACATTCCACATGCCCGAAGCGGATCCCGTGTGGCGAGAGCTTCGATGCACCCTCGACACCTTCGACGACTACTTGCGCCTACTAGCTGTTTTCGCGGACGGTACCACGCCGGAGTCCACCAACTGGCGTGATTTGATCCAATGTCTTGCACGACAAACAAAGCCTGGGCCAACTGGCCCCTTGTTCGCCCTTGGTACCGCGCAGTTGGGTTTGCCGTATGGCGTAGCCAACACGGCAGGCCAACCGACTCCCGGCCAGACCCGTGCACTCATCCATCAAGCACTGGAATTAGGCATAAACAGCATCGATACTGCCCGTGCTTATGGTTTATCCGAAAGGCGGATTGGCTCCGCGCTCGAACGCCTTTCTTCACGCCCCCGTGTCATCACCAAACTGAGCCCATTGGCAGATCTCGGACTCGAAGCCGAGGAAAACACTATTCGCCATGCCATCAGAGCCAGCATCTTCGAGTCTTGTCATGCTCTTCGGCAACCCAGGCTCGACACCGTTCTGCTGCATCGCTGGGAACACCGCACACAATGGCGGGCTGCTGCCTGGAACGAATTGCTTAATCTGAAGAACGACGGAGTTATCGGCCGCCTCGGCGTCAGTGTATCAAGCCCGGAAGAAGCTGGAAAAGCGCTATGCGACGAGAACGTCTCCCACATTCAATGCCCGGTCAATTTGCTGGATTGGCGCTGGCGCACTAGGGAATTTTTAGCATCCGCCGCCCGACGCCCTGACGTAGAGTTTTTTGCTCGTAGCGTTTATTTGCAGGGGCTGCTGCTGCTGCCCCCCAACCGCTGGCCTCGCTACGATGGGGAAACACCCGAACACCTGGACGGCATATTGACCACGCTTGTCTCGCAACTCAAACGTGAAAGCCGGCAAGACCTATGCCTGGCATACGTTCGCGGCTTGCCATGGATCAAGAATCTCGTCATCGGCCTGGAAACACCAGTGCAACTGCAAGATAACGTCCTGCTATTCAAACATCCACCTCTCGACGAAAACGAACGACGAATCGTCGAACGCGCAATACCAACGCTACCCGAAGCGTTGCTCAACCCTGCCAAATGGGCTACGCCATGAATGCCTTGAACCCCTTCCAACTAAATGGCCGAACCGTCTTGATTACCGGTGCGGCGGGCCATCTGGGGCGCGCTATCAGCTTAGGGATTGCAGCAGCCGGCGGCACACCCATCTTGTGTGGCCGCACAGCTCAGAAGTTGCACAGCCTGCAAACAGAAATTCAGGCAGCCGGGGGCAACGCGCCCGTAATGCCCCTGGATATCGGCAGCCGTGACTCGATGGCCAATGCCTTGACTTGGATAACACAGAATTTCGACAGTTTGCATGGGGTTGTCAACTGCGCCCACATGGGTCGCCCAGGCACTATTAGCTCGGCCAACGAAGATGACTTCAACATAGCGCAACAGGCTCACGTGAACGGGCCATTCTTCCTGATCAAGCAGTTTCTGCCTATGCTTGAACGAGGTGCCCGCGAAGTCGCGGGCGGGGCCTCCATCGTCAACGTTTCATCGATGTACGGCATAGTCAGCCCAGATCCTGCCGTCTATGGAAATAGCGGCAGCAACAATCCTCCTTATTATGGCGCGGCCAAAGCAGCCTTGCTGCAACTAACTCGCTACTTGGCATGCCATCTTGGGGATAAGCAGATTCGAGCAAATAGCATTACGCCTGGCCCATTCCCTCCCGCCAGCATCGCCCAAACCGCACCCGATTTTTATCAAGGTTTGTGCAAGAAAAATCCGCTTGGTCGTATCGGAGTTCCAGAAGAAATCGCAGGTCCCACGGTTTTTCTATTATCTGCTGCGAGCTCATACATAACTGGTGCCAACATCCCGGTTGATGGTGGCTGGACTAGCTGGTAACACCAACGCCATGCAGAACATTGCCTTCCGGGTGGATGCCTCACTAGATATCGGCACCGGTCACGTCATGCGCTGCCTGACATTGGCGGATGCCCTGCGCGATAAGGGCCACTCCAGCATTTTCATATGCCGGGAACACCCGGGCAACCTTCTCGGGACTATCCGTCAACGCGGTTACGAAATCGCTCCCCTACCGTTTCAAGGAGCGAAAATGGCGATACCAGTTTCCGAACCCGTTCCGATACACTATCCATGGCTCGGTAGTAATTGGGAAATCGACGCACTGCAAACCCGCGCAGCACTTGCCAACGTCAATATCTCGTGGCTCGTACTCGATCATTATTCACTCGACGCCCGCTGGGAAAAAAAACTCCGCCCAGCCACTTCGCATCTCATGGTCATTGACGATCTGGCTGATCGCCACCACGATTGCGATGCCCTCTTGGATCAAAACCTAGGCCGACAACTCGACGACTATGCCGCACACGTCCCCCCCGACTGCGCCGTTCTGGCTGGATCCGATTACGTGCTGCTGCGCCCGGAGTTTATTTTAGCCCGACCCGCTAGCCTTAAGCGCAGGGCAAGACCGGATTTCAAACATCTGCTTATCACCATGGGCGGTGTCGACAAAGACAACGTGACGGTGGAAGTACTATCTGCCCTGCGACAATGCGAGTTGCCGCCCGATTTTCACATTACCATCGTCATGGGCTCTGGTTCGCCTTGGCTCGAGAAGGTAAGACACGCTGCAAACAGCTTGCCTTGGCAGGCAGAAGTAAAGGTCAACGTGAACAATATGGCTGAATTAATGGCAAGTAGCGATCTTGCCATCGGCGCTGCCGGTTCGACCGCTTGGGAACGCTGCTGCCTAGGCCTCCCGTCCATTATGGTAGTTCTTGCTGATAACCAACAAATCATCGCGCAGATGTTGAGCCGCGCAGGAGCTGCCTTCACGATCGAATCGGCGTCAGCTGTGGCAACCAAGCTGCCGGAGTTTCTTTCCAAGCTAGTTAACAACGCTTCATTACGTAGCACTACGGCGAAAGCGGCGGGGCGAATCGTCGATGGCGACGGGGTACGCCGCGTCATACAAGCCATGAAAAATATATGATGGAACACAACGACGACGGATATATCCGCGCCATGGTCGACGCAGACCTGGAAAGCGTGCTTGCATGGCGAAATCACCCGAGCGTACGCACATGGATGTACACTCAGCACGAAATCAGCTTGCACGAACACCGGGCTTGGTTCGAAAAGGCAAACTCAGACAGCTCTCGAATTTTGCTCGTTTATTTACACAACGAAGTACCTTCGGGTTTTATTCACTTCAAAGCGAGCAGTGGAAAAATTGCCGAATGGGGATTTTATGCAAACCCAGCCGCTCCAAAAGGCACTGGCAAAAAGATGGGAGCCGCCGCATTAAAGTACGCCTTCGAAAGTTGTCAAATGTACAAAGTTCACGGCCAGGTGCTTGCCTACAACGAACGCTCGATCCACTATCACCTTGCCCTTCGTTTTCAAAGCGAAGGTATCTTACGTGCCCAACATTTCGATGGGTTTAAGTACCATGATATTCATTGTTTCGGCCTGCTCGCAGACGAGTGGCAAAAATTCCAAGCGTAGGCGAATGCCCAGCTAATCGGAGAAATCATGAAGAAAATTGATTCCATAACGATCAACGGCACACGCATTGGCCAGGACGTCGAACCTTACATCATTGCCGAGATATCGGCCAATCATAACGGCAAGATTGAAAATGCCATCCGTCTCATCGATGAAGCGAAAGCGGCCGGTGCCGATGCGGTAAAACTTCAAACCTATACCGCCGACACCATTACTCTAAACTCGGATACCGACGACTTCCGGATAAAGGGCGGATTATGGGATGGGCGTACCTTGCACGACTTGTACCAAGAAGCGCATCTTCCTTGGGAGTGGCACAAACCGTTGTTCGAGCACGCCCAGAAAACAGGGATCACCATTTTCAGCTCTCCCTTCGACCACACCGCCATCGATTTGCTGGAAAATCTAAACGCCCCGGCTTATAAGATCGCGTCCTTCGAAGCTGTCGATCTACCACTGATCAAGTACGCTGCATCGACGGGCAAACCGATGATCATCTCTACAGGGATGGCCGACGCTGATGAAATCGCCGAAGCAATCCAGGCAGCGAGAGATGGTGGCTGCAGAGAGCTCGCCATCTTGCATTGCGTAAGCGGTTATCCAGCTCCTGCCGAAGAATATAATCTCCACACGTTGGCTGACATGATTGAACGCTTCGGTGTGGTGACAGGGCTTTCCGATCACACGTTGGACAATACAACGGCGATTACGAGCGTAGCGCTAGGCGCCGCTTTGATCGAAAAACATTTCACCCTAGACAGATCCGGCGGCGGCCCGGACGACAGCTTTTCCTTGGAACCCAAAGACCTAGCTGAGCTTTGCCGAGGCGCCAAGAGTGCTTGGCGTGCGCTCGGCCGAGTGGATTATGGAAAGAAATCCAGTGAGATCGGCAACGCTCAGTTTCGGAGATCACTTTATTTTGTCAAAGATCTGCAAGCAGGTGATGTGGTGACCGAAGATGCAATAAGAAGTGTACGGCCGGGCTTCGGCTTGCCTCCCAAATTTCTGCCCAGCATAATAGGGAAACAACTTGACAAAAGTGTGGCACGCAACACCCCTGTTCTAATTGATGACTTTAAGGCGCCTTTCTCTCTCACTAAAGAGATACATCCCTCCGGCAAATAGTTCAATTTTTGGAGATTTCCCCACTATGTGTGGAGTAGTCTGTGCTGTTGAAACCCGCCCAGTAGAATCTTTTGTCTACGCTGCACACCGGCGGCAGCGCCATAGGGGGCCAGATAGCGAAGGCTTCTTTTTTGAGCAAATTGGCGCAACTTATATTGGATTGGCGCATCAGCGCCTGGCCATCCTTGATCTTTCCGCGCGCGGCGCACAACCGATGAGATCGCACTCCGGAAATAGCGTCATAATTTTTAATGGTGAAATCTATAACTATAGATCACTCGCCAGTCAATATGGTTTACAGGACCTCAGAACTGGGACGGATACTGAGGTTGCACTTGAGTTGATCGAGAAAATAGGCATTTTTGAGGCATCGCGAGCCTTCAATGGCATGTGGTCAATTATCGTCTTCAACCGCGGCCAAAATCGACTCTACTTCTCCCGGGATCGCCTAGGAAAGAAGCCGCTATATTATGCATCAACAAAGAAGGGAATGGTCTTTGCATCGGAAATGCATAGTCTATTACGTCATCCGGATATAGAAAAAACTGCTGATTCAGTTACAGCTGGACGGTTCCTCGCGCAAGCCCTCCAGAACACCGACGACCATAGCTGGATCTCCGGAATTTCCGCATTTCCGCCAGCCGCAACTGGGCACATTGACGTAGACGACCCAACCAGCGGACTTAGAAACATCCAAAAATTTTGGTCATATGTTGACTTTATTAATAATCGAGAAACTAGAAATACATCAGATTTTTTAGAAGAGACATATTCAACAGTTCAAGACGCTATTGATATTCGACTTCATGCGGATGTTCCAGTAGGCATCGCTCTTTCTGGGGGGTTAGATTCTTCTATAATAGCAGCAGTCTCTAAGCGCATGCACCATGACTCTGGAAATGCTGTTAGGCTTTTTTCTGCAACCAATCCAGGAAAAAAAGAAGATGAATCAGAATATGTCTTCAAGGTAGCCAGACATCTGGGGTTGGATGTTACTCAGTTTACCCTCGATGCTGGAGGGGAAAACGGACTCTACGAACTGCTGAAGGAATGCATTCGCCACAATGATGGTCCGCTATCTTCTTTCTCTAACGTTCTCTTCTATAAGCTAATGGAGGCTGCTAGACAATCTGATGTCACAGTCGTTCTTACTGGACAAGGCGCCGATGAAGCTTTCTGCGGATACCGAAAATACCCCGTGCTAGAGTTAAAGAGGCGATTAAAAAATCGAGCATTTTTTGCTGCTTTTAGTCTTGGCCTTGGCATAGTTAAGCGAGGAACCGTTCTTTCTGACTTTTCATTCTCAGAAGCAAAACGCTATCTAGGCCGCTCGAATGCAGACCTTCTCGGGCCGCAGGCAAAAACGTCCTTTAGAGCCGCTCGCCTTGCCGAGATAACAACTCTAGCCGATAGACAATGGTTAGATATAGAACAATATAGCGTCCCGTATTTGTGTCACTACGAGGACAGGATGTCTATGGCTTGGTCACGAGAAGTCCGCGCCCCTTTTCTCGACTTTCGTGTAATAGAACTTGGTTTGAAAATGCCGGCAACACTAAAGTTGCATAACGGCTGGACCAAATATCCATTAAGGCAAGCTTTTGCCTCACAATTACCAGCATCTGTTACTTGGCGCAAAGATAAGAAGGGTTTCATTAACCCCCAAGATGACTGGCTCCGTAGCACATTAAAAGATCAAGTTCTGAGTTTGATGTCAAATCCTAGTGCTGAAGTATATACACAGGGGCTCGTCAATCGATCGGAATACCTTAAGAGATTTCATTCTTATTGTCAGGGCAGCAAGACCGTATGGTTTAGAGACGTCTTTTCCCCATTTTCTTTAGAGCTGTGGTTACAGGAATTGCGGCACACGCCCTAGAATTTACCGAAAGGCCTACCTCGTGTTTACGCAGATTATTCGCTGGATTGAATTCATATGCTCAAGGGCCTACTAGCTAGAGCTGCCACTTATATTTTTGGAAATGGGCTAAATAGTGCTATTCCTTTCCTTCTCATCCCCATCTTTACAAGATATTTAAGCCCTGCCGACATGGGCATGGTGGCAATTTTTCAAAGTACTCTGAGCATCTTAACGATAGTTGTTAGCCTCTTCCTTCCAGCAGCAATTAACGTTCGTTACTTTAAGCAAGAATCCTTAGCGTTGCCTGACTACATTGGTACCGGCGTAATTTTGTCAGCGATAGCTGCAACTCTAATTTTTACGCTCGGCCTTCTTTTTAAAGTGCAGATTCGTTCCTATACGGACTTAACTTTCACCGTTTTTTGCATTGCCTTACTTTGTAGCGTCTTTCAGCTTTACATTGATGTTGAATTAAAATTAGCTCAAGCAAAAGGTGAAGCTTTACGTTACACCGTATTTCAGAATAGCGTCACTGTGCTAATAATGACAATATCCGTTGGGCTGATCATCGGAGCTGGCATTGGGTGGGAAGGCCGTGTATGGGGACAATTTATCGCTGTTTTTCTAGCTGGTTCCGGAATCTTTTTTTCCCTTTTTTCAAAGCGGGAAATATCATTTAGGTGGAACTCCGTTTACGCCCAAGAAATTTTGAAGTTTGGATTGCCATTGCTACCCCACGGCATCAGCGCCATCAGCATGGTTTTCCTAACAAGATTAATACTGAGAGATGTCGCAGATTTACATGAGGTTGGACTTTATATGGTAGCAGCACAACTTGCAGGAGCGATAACTATCGTTGCAAGTGCTGTTAACCAAGCTTATGCCCCGTGGCTATATAAAATCCTTTCCGGGTCACAATCACTTCAACTGAAGAAGAAGATAGTCATTGGAACATATTTAAATTTCCTTCTTATATTTACTGGGTCCATAATTTACTTTTTTTCATTACCTCCCTTTATTGGGATGTTGCTCGGCCAGAACTACATAGGAACGATAGCGTACCTGCCTTGGCTTATCGCGGGGTCAGCCCTCAATAGCATGTATTTCTTAGTGACTAATTATCTTTTCTATCACCAAAAAACGGGAAGACTAGCGTTAGCAACGGTTGGCAGTTGCGTCTTGAGCGTTGTTTTGTCCTTAATCCTCACACCAACTCAAGGAGGAGTCGGTGTAGCCCAAGCATTCATGGCAGCAAATGGCTTTCTTTTTCTTGTCACCTGGATATTAGCTGCTAACGTTCAGTCGATGCCTTGGATTTTTTTTGGTTCCAGGAATCATGAATAAATTGATTGCTCTCCTCCGAAAAATAGCTCACCTTCTATTCACTTTCCTTGCAGGACGTCAAGGCCGAAATCCCGACATCAGAATAAATGGATACTCTCGGTTTGGCTCCAGAATGGTCTTTGGCAAGAATATACATTTCAATGGTGTTACGACATATGGCGCTGGCACCGTTCATATCGGCAGCAATTTCCACTCTGGGCGTGGTCTCAAAATCTTGACGCAGAACCATAATCATCACGGTTCATCCTTACCATACAGCGAAGAGATCGTTGTAAGAGATGTACATATTGGAGACAACGTTTGGGTCGGGCTTGATGTGCTTATTCTTCCCGGGGTTCGAATTGGTGAAGGCGCAATTATTCAAGCAGGAGCAGTAGTTGCACGATCTATCCCCCCACTTGCGATAGCTGGCGGTAATCCTGCAGTGCCATTCCGATATCGAGATGAGAATCACTATTTCTCGCTAAAAGCCCAGGAAAAATTTTTATGAAGCAAATGAACATTGTCTTGCGCAACGAATAAGTTTAGTACCTAATTTGACATATGATTTTTCCCTCACTCCATTCAGCTAGGCCTGATCTCTATATCGTAGAGACCCCCTTTCAGTTACTCTGCGCGTATGAAGCCATTGTTTATTTTCGGCGTCCATTTAAACTATGCCTGCGATATAGTGGCGTCGGCCGTAACGATTTACAACTCCAGAGATTAGCTGACGAACTTGATCTTCGGCCGGACTGTTCGCTTCTCATTAGAAAGCATAGATGGCAAGATTTCCTGAAGTCAGCACCTAAATATCTTCTGTTGGCTGCGCGCTCATATGAGAATGTTTTTATTGGCAGTTATTACTCCAATGTATTACAGGTGCTATCCCGCTTATTCAGAAAGAATCAATTAGTCTTGTTGGATGATGGTGTGGCAACGTTTCTCGTCCAGGATGAGTTACAAACAAAGCGACGGCCGACAGCTTTGTATACTATTTTTGACATTCCACCATTTGGTGGCCAGAACATAACCAAGAATAAATTTTCGGCCCTAAGACGCCGCTATTCGATTTCAAAAAGAGACTCGATAATTTTTATCGGGCAAGAATTATTTAGTTCTGAAAGCATTTCACAAGAAGCCTATATCAAATTTATCTCCGAATTGGCTTCAAGTATCTGCTCTTCCTTAGTCTATATCGCGCACCGGGCAGAGCCCTTAGATGTAATAGAGAGAGTGGAACAAATACCGAATGTCACTGTCGTACATCCTCCGATGGGAATTGAGTTATTTTTCTTAAAGGAGGCATGGCAACCCTCTACTGTCATTTCCATCTGCTCTACAGCTATTTTTTCACTCAGTGCGCTGTTTCCCGAAACGCGAATTCAAGTACTCCAACCGGATGAATTCGATCCAACAAAGTTCTCACATTGGCCGCTAATAAAGCGAGCACTTCTCACATTGTCGAATGTAGAGTTTCAGAGAGTGAACGATCTACATGACCCTTCGCAGAAGGTAGCTTTCTAGAAAAGCACCTACATTGCTTTACTGGTGCGCTAAGAACAAACCCTACATGAGTTGCCAGTGAGAACGCCTTTTGGTTATCGATAAGCTTCTCCATCGTGGTCATTCGACTTGGCTAAAAGCAGATCTTTTCCCAAGGTAAAATTTCCTATAATTTAAGCACCGATTCCTATAGGATATTTGGACAGGAGACTTCTCATGAAGCGGCGGTCATTCTTAGATCATATCCTCGGTGTTTTATCCGGTGCGGTGGGCGCTGCCGGGCTTCTTAAACACTCCGATGCTAACTCGCAGCAAAATCCGCCGCTAGGTAGCTCAGAACGATCTAACGTTCGTTCCGTTTTTGATATGCCTAGCTACAATCCTGCTCCTGATGCAGATAATACTCGGGCAGTAATTGACGCGGCGAAATCTTTAGGTAAATCTGGAAGAGGATTAGTTCGCATTCCTTACGGAGTTATCTACGACCGTAGTGCAGTGCAAGAATCATCAGATGTTCCCGTTGAGGCGGTCTTCGAAGATCAATCATTGGTAAATGGAGGATACCCAGGCGCGAATGTCATCGGATATTTTGATAAAGGAGACCCTACAGCCTCCTATGATTATTCATTGATGGTAAGCTCGGGACATAATGCCGCAATTGTTTTGGATAACTCGGGCCTTGCAGGTAGCGCCTCAGCAAAAAACAAAGTAGCGGCGCTCTACTGGACCGGTGGCAATATGGTTAAAGGAGCTCTTCCAAAGCTCCGCCGAAACATCGGGTGCGTGGAATTTTCTTTATATGGCGAGCGCTGGGCGCTAGCCATGCGCAAGCTCGCTCCTTCAGCTGCACTTGCGGGAACCTTGCCGAACGGAGGCTATTGGAGGTGGAAGCAAGGTGAGAATGTGAATACCGGCGAATATTGCTTTCACCAATTTCGCTTTTATAAAGCATCCAGCTCAGGCAAAACTGGCTCAAGCCCCCCCACTCATACTGCGGGCATAAACTCAGACGGCGGAATAGATTGGGAATATGTCGATTTTAATTATGATGCAACGGTCTTCAGAATCGATGACCTGGGACGAATCGGTATCAATAGCCAGCCTCAGCCTGGCACTTTCATGCGACTTAGGCAAGCTCCTGAGGATGAGCAGCAGTATGTAATTACCTTTGAACCAACGGGCAAGAAGAAAAACATCACTCTAAATTTTCTTCCCACGACGCTCCAGGGAGGAGTTAGCGCTACCACTCCTCAAGTCACGATCACCGATGGAGCAATTCAATTCGTTTCTACTTCTACTAGAACTGTCATTGCCGAAGCTTCATCGGTAGGATTTAGTATCCGTCAAACCTCGATGCCAGCCATTGTTTCAAGAGATGGCGATCAAACACCAAGAATTGATGGAGTAAATACTCTCATTTTGAACAATACATCCACTACATACTTAACCAATCTGCTCAACGGAACGAGCAATCAACAAGTAGTCCTCATTGCTCAAAACAGCAATACAACTCTCGTCAATAGCAGTACATTTGTGCTCCAAAACGCTTCAAATATCCACCTTACCCCAGATAGCGTAATTATTATGAGAAAAATTCCCTACGCCGAAAAATGGATTGAAGTAAGCCGCAGCATTAAATAACCTTCGATCGTGATAGGCTCCGTTGACTGAAAAAAACTAGCCGCCGATGCTCTACTCTGACGAACTGCCAAACAACCTCAGGTCTCTTGAGCTAGATATTGAGGTGATATTATTTTCTTTATTTCTCGGGCTTTCTGACGATGCTCACGCAGTGCGTGGAACATTAACGCAGCAAAAACGATGTCATGAAAAACCAAGCCCCAAAATATTCCATACTGAAAGAGAGAATAGATGAGTATCGGAGCAGCCAACGAAAGCCGCCCTCTTAACAAGACAAGATAATATCCGGCCAAAAAAATGAGCGATATAATCATACCATTTGAAGCCACTAACTCTAGATACGAGTTATGCGCGTGGTACAAGTCGCCGTTTAAGTACAGCCAGACTTTTCTAGTAGCATTCCCGAAGAAAAAATGATCATTCAGAAACGAGAGGAAATTTGCAAAAACAACGTCTCGCCCTGACCAGTCAAACTCATCTCGTCCTCGAGTAAAATTCTCCATCAGGTATGGAGCAACGGCAACTAAGGCGATTAGCGCCGCCGGAATACCCCATAACCAGACCCGCCAGTTCTTTCTATAGTGAATTGCTACCCCTACAACTGCAGCAATGATTGCCGTCCGATTAAAAGATGTTACAAAGCCAGCGGCAATCAAGGCGGATGCAAATAAGAAAACTTTACGTGATAATTCTTTATCTAAATATAGCAGAATTACCAACCCCAACATTACCTTAAAAGCATAGACGCTTGAGTTCAGGCTCAGCCCGAACACTCTATTGAAATACAAGAGATCAGTATCTCCTATCATTGTATCCCCCATGTTCTGAACACCAAAAAACGAGGGTATCCCGTAGATATATTCGGCTATGCCGACGAATATCTCAACAATGACGCATACTAGGATTATTTTTAGATCACTTTTTTTGAATCCCCAACCAACAATTAAACTTAAGATAATCAATAAAATATACGGAAAACCGGCCGCAATTGAATTTTCATAATTTTCGATGACGGGGCGCCCAAACGTAAATACTATCGTCGTCACTAAGGCCGCAACGATTAGCAGTCCCCAGCCAATCTTCTGGGCTCCGGACATACGATTAGATGCGAGGCCGCCACGCAGTAAGCGGATAATCGCAAGCGGAACTAATAATATATTAGCCGCTTGCGATATGACGAATGTAGTCGTGAGGAATGTGAATAAGCCAAACACGCTAAAACGCCATGAGAGTAGTTGACACCATTTCACCAACTCTTAAGAGAGGGGTTCTTCCTACAAACTTACTTGGCGCCGTAGCCATAATAATATTTATAAGCGTACCCATATCCAATTCGGCGCCTTTTGATGCCATTAAATATCAATCCTTTAACTGCAACACCAGCCGATTGTAGCTTCCTCGCAGCATCTCTTACCTCTCCGACCGTACTTTGTTCTGCTCGGACGACCATAAAGACCGTAGCAGCAAACCGAGCTACAGCAAGAGTGTCCCCTACCGGGAGGATCGGCGCGGAATCAAAAATGACATGATCGTAACGTCCCTGAATGTCTGAAACCAATTCAGCAAACGCAGGGCTAAGCAACAGTTCACCCGGGTTTGGAGGCGTCTGGCCAGAAGGCAACACATCCACACTACCCCCTAAGATCTCTTCACGGCGAACGACTTGGTCAAAATTCGTCACTCCGGCCAGGACATCGGAGAGCCCCTGAACCTTTGTATATCCGAAATAGGCCCCCAGTTGAGGGCGGCGCATATCAGTTTCAACAAGCAGCACCCGCTTGCCAGCGGAAGCCAGTAGGACGCTTAAATTGGCCGAGATAAAACTTTTCCCAAGGGAAGCCGTAGCACCGCTAATTACAATATTTTTATTCGCAGCGCCCATAAGAGCAAAAGGCAACCCAGTCCGCAGCGAGCGCAAGCTTTCTATTGCAGGGTCGTCGGGTTGCAGGACCGCCAGCAACTGGTTCCTTCCCTCGATAATGTGTTGTTTACCCTTTTTATCCCGCTTATTTGAATCTAGCCTTTCCTGGGCAAGACTCTCAGGAATACTCGCATAAGCGACAAGGCCTGTCGCCCTTTCTACTTCCGCAATGTCCCGAACCGTAGGACGCAGGAGACGTGCAACGAATGCAGTAAGAATGCCCAATAGCATTCCGGCTAAAGCAGAACCGGCAACTACAATGACTTTCTTCGGAGCTACCGGCTTTGTATCTTGTACAGCAAAATCAATAATTCGAACATTTCCAACAGTTCCAGCCTTGGCCACCTTCAGCTGCTGTGCATTATTCAATAATGCTACATAGAGTTCATTGCTTACGTCGGCGTCACGCTGCAATCGGAGTAAATCCCGTTGAGCCGCAGGCAGGCGATTGACTTGTTCATTGATCGCCCCTCCCTCTCTTTCCACCTCGGCCAGTTGCGCCTCAATTGCCCGTAATTCAGGATGTTCCGGGCGATAACGTTGACGCAGCTCATCTCGCTTTAACTGAAGTTGCAAACGAGCCTTCTCGGCTTCAATTGCTTGTTGGAGGAGACTATCCGTAGCCTTCTCAACACTCACTGTATTAGTTCGAGTTCTAAACGCATTAAGCGCGTCCTCAGCTCGAATCACCCCCTGCTTTACCTCTGGGAGCTGTTGTTCCAAGAACTTTAGGCTTTGATCTGCTTCCGCACTACGACGTTCTACGTTTTGCGTAAGATAGGCTCGAACAATGGCATTAACTAAATTTCGTGCAAATTGAACATTTGGATCTGTATAACTTACACGAATTACGCTACTTTGTTTACCAACCTCAGCTACAGACAGATCTTGCAAGATATCTCGATAAACATCAACTGCCGCCTTGCGAGTTACAGCAAACTCCGTTCCTACATTAGCTTCAAGAGTGGTCACCAACACTTTACTCGGACGCCCATTAATCTTGAACTCCACTACTTGATTGAGCCGGCCGGTACAAACGATATTTCCAGCGTCATCCTCTAGTTGATAGCCGTCAGCTGTTACTCGAAGGAGAAACTCTTTTCCATAACTTTCCTCCGGAACAGTAAATTCATCGACCTTAAGCCTTTCTCCTCCCCATGCATAACTCTTGAAGCCCAGCACAGAGTCTGCAATCCCTTCGCCACTAAATTTACGAGCCCACCAACCCCCAATGACCGGAAAGCGTTTCGGCTCAATGATGATATCAGCACGGGTACCCGCGATTGCTTTCATCACAACTTCACGAGATCGTAGAATCTCTACCTCGCCGCTAACTGGGCTCGAACTGGCGCCTAATGCGTCAGCTATCTCTTGCAGACTCCCCAAAGCGGAGGATTTTTTTTCTTCGACTTGCACAAGGGCATCTGCCCTATATATTGGTGTAGCTACTATTGCGTAGACAACACCAATTATCACGGCAACGACAAAGAATCCGATAACCAACCAGATATATTGCAAGAACGTATCAATCAAATCAGCTAAACCGATCTGATCGGTAGCTTCATTATCAATAGACTGCTGGGGGGATGTATTTAGCACTGTCATAGCAAGGTCAATTAGTTCTGCACCGTAGCACGAATAACCGTAGCGCTAGGAATGATGTTATTCACAACACGCCCAAATCTGGCCACGCCAGCCGGGTCGACATAGACAATGTCGCGCGGTTGAAGATCAAAGCGGTCGGCCAACACTAACGCATCAGGAGCTGCTGCATTTAGGTGCCATATCTGCGGCCTACCATTCGATCCTGATCGTATTACATACAGTTGCCCGGCATTCGAACTTAAGGGATTAAACCCTCCAGAATCTGATACTGCCTCCGCTAAACTCAATCGACCACGCGGCATGATTAATGACTGAGGCTTGGTGACTTCGCCCAAGACAAATACCTTGTTATATCTATTTTCCGGAATCGTCAGTATATCGCCGGGTTGAAGGCGTATATTTTGCGACACATCCCCTTGATAGTACAAGGCATACAAATCTACGGATACAGTTTTGCCCCCCCGCATCAGACTTGAGCCTTTCAAATCAGCTTCAGGCTTTAACCCACCGGCCTGCGAAATTAAATCGGTAATAGTTAAGGGCACATCTGTTATAGGCACAACTCCGGGTTTATCGACTTGACCCATTACGAACGCGCGCTTACTGCGATACGTTAGGACGGAAACATCAACCTGAGGTTCCACTAGTACCGCGGCGAGCTTCTTGGCCAACTCATCTCGAATTTCTTTAACGGTACGACCCGCAGCCTTAACTTGACCCGCATAAGGGTAAAAGAAAGATCCGTCGTTATTAATCACTCTTCCTTGGAGGTCGTTAAGAACCCCCGAAGGATTGTTCAACTCCGGATGATTCCAAACAGTGACACGAAGAACATCCTGGGGGGCAACCAAGTAGGAGTAAGGAGACGGGATTTCAGTAGAAGCTGCGGCACGAGCACTCGCCAACCTCGCTTCATCCGCTTCTTTTTCCTGAATCTGCTTTGCAATGACTGCAGGGCTAATTGAGAAAATATCAGCGCGATTTTCTATTGACTCGGTATCAGCCGAGTCATAAACATACGCTTGATCAGTCTCACTAATCTTTGGCGTAACCCCTAGATATTGACCCGGCACCAACGAGCATCCTACGAGAGATGCTGTGCCAACCATGCCAATCCATAGACGCAGGATGGGGGTCGAAATTGGAACAACGGGCTTCATAAAAAGGGGAACTCCTGTGAATTATTTCCGAAACAAGGCGCCAACTCTTTCATACTGTGGCTCTCAGCATTCCAGCCTCGCGCAACCTCGTCAGCCAAGACTGGACCCCATCGGCGCATTGTTGCCATGCACGCTCAAATGCGAGAAACGGTTCATTGATTGGGTCGGCGATATCAATGTTCTGCCACTGCCCCAACAAGAAGGTCTTGCCACTCGCAGTCGGAAACCGTTGCTGTACTTCTCGTCGATGATCTGCGTCCATAACAAAAATGGCGGTAGCCATAGCCATCTCTGAACTACTTACGGCAGACGCACGCTTATCTGGATGCAAATTGATCCCGTGCATTTTTGCAACTTCTACTGCATGAGGATGAGGCACGCGCCCGATTGGAGCAGCCAGTCCACGTGAAAAGACTCGTGCTATGAGACGTTGCTGATTCAGATGGTGAATCATTAACGCTTCAGCCATAGGGCTACGACAGACATTTCCCGTACACATTATCAAGAGCAACGGAGATTCAAGCTCTAGCGACATGTCCCTGTTCATTAAAATTTTAAATCTTGAAATCTAAAAAATTCTCAACGCAGTCCATTTAAAGGGACATTCATTGACAGCATTAAACTAAAACCGTTGTCTACATTACCAGAACTACGCCGCAAGACCGAAACCCCCGCACGAAAAGTAGCGGGACGGATTCGCCAACTATAGGAAAGCTCAGCGCCATACCACCGTGCTTCACGGGGAAAAATCTCATTTATGGCTTGATTCGCACTATTAACCTGCGCCTGTACTAGACGGAGACCATAGCGGGAAAAATAGCGAAAATCATCAGGAACGAGAACGACCCCTGCCGAAAGCATACGGCCCGATCCACCTATAGGGTGTCCGATTGGTAGGCCATCGTGGTAGAGTCCGTCCTTATAGGTCCCATGCGCATATGCTGTACCGACCATGCCGTCTCGTAGACCAAATATGCGGCTTGCAGTGGTGTCGGCGGCTTCAGCATGCCATTGCAAACGAGTCGCCCCCACCATATGCTTGAATTGGAGCCCCACCTGGGCAAGATAGTGTGAAGGTAATCCTCCAGCCTCGTCCTCTCCCGCCAACTGCCCATACAGAGTAATTGGGTTACCCATTAAGCCAAATGTGTACCGTAGATCAAAACCTGAAAGCTCATTGCTTGGATCTTTTCCCGGCCCTTGGTCGTTAGAGTTTCCCTTCAACGCATTCCATAATGCGCCCCAACCGTTGTTCCGGCCGCTTCCACCCCATTCAATAAAGCGGGAAGCGCCCAATTCCAGGCCTTTTAACGGCTGAACAAAGACACGCATATTAATTACGCGAGCGTTCGGTACAGACTTGTCGTGTTGTAGTTGGCCCAGGAAAAAATCATATCCCCATGGGCCAATCCAAGACAGCCACTTAGTCTCTGGCGCTGTTTGCTTCGCTCGCTGCAACCCGACTCCTGGGATAGCAGTTCCCGCATTCCCCCAATTTAGGCTCCCATCTACGCCCGGCCCCCAATAATGGGCGAGTTGGCCGACATACAGAGCTTGGCCCAGTAGCTGTGCGGATACATAACTGCCTTCCAGATTGGCCTTCGCTTGCTTGCTTGTAAGTGGGTCTATTATTCCGTTAACCTGAAGCTTACCCGCAAGGACATCGTTCCCGCCTTGTAGATATGCACCACCAATGGCCGCGCCTCGACTTTGGCTAGAAAATCCCAGTTGGGGCATGGAGTCTGTATTAATCTGAGCCGTGAATCCGAAATTTGAATTTTTCTGATCATCCAAATAGCGACGTACTGCCAAGATCGCATGCACATCGGCTCGCGTCAGATCATTTCTCTTACGGACGTCCAAAGCCGTCTCTAACACAGAGACAGGAATAGGCCAAGTTGATGTGGATACATAGCCAATGACCCCCCGGTCAACCAACCACTGGACGTCATCCCTCAATTCCTGATTGCCCGCCTCGATCATGGCAGCGTTCTGTGCCCAAACGCTGCTACCCCCAAGAATGGTGGCGACGCTCAATAGGCAAGCTGCGATAGAGCGAATAACTTGCTTGCCGGCCGGCAAACGCAATCGGATCAGGCCACTTTTGTGCACGATAGGCGTCAGGGAAATATAGGCGTCAGGGAAGGTCAAACCAAGGCAAAAGTCAGGGTTAACCCTAGGTTTCATTGAAGAAGGAAAGGCGAGCAAACATACCATGAAACCCCAAGCCCCCATATCGCACTTAATTTCTATAACAAATTTGCGATCATCCCGCGCTGGAAGGTTTCACGTACGTCTGGTTGCGTTCGCCATGCCGACATGATAGCCCTCGTAACCAGAGTTTGATCAACGGTAACAAGCGCTTTTTCCCTTTTCCTTCCACTCAATTTCCGCCCTCCAGCCCCCCCGGAACGAGAAGCAAGTCGAGTAACATGCCTAGCAACACAGCATTCTCACCCTTTCTCGAGTCGCTTCTATGAAACCTATCCGTACAGCCGTCTTTCCTGTCGCCGGCTTGGGCACGCGTTTCCTTCCTGCAACAAAAGCCATGCCGAAGGAGATGTTGCCCGTTATCGACAAGCCCCTGATCCAGTACGCCGTCGAGGAGGCAGTGGCCGCGGGGATCTCGACGATGGTCTTCATCACCGGCCGCAACAAGCGGGCGATTGAGGATCACTTCGACACGATCCCCGAGCTGGAAGCCGAACTGGTGGCCAAGCACAAGATCGAGCTGCTGCGCACGGTCAGGAACATCATCCCGCCATCGGTGAACTGTATCTATATTAGGCAGCCTGCTCCCCTGGGCCTGGGCCACGCGGTGCTGTGCGCCGAGCCGGTGGTAGGCCGCGAGCCGTTCGCAGTACTTCTAGCCGATGATCTGATCGATGCCGACGTGCCTGTTACAAAGCAGCTGGTGGAGGCGGCCCAGGCGAACGGCGGCAGCGTGCTGGGCGTGCAGGACGTGGATCGGCAAGATACGTCGAAGTACGGGATCGTCGACACGCGGGACGCTTCGGGGCGGACCGCCCAGGTGTTCAACATGGTCGAGAAGCCGGCTCCGGAGGATGCTCCGTCCACGCTGGCAGTGGTGGGCCGCTATGTACTGGAAGGCGAGATATTCGATCACTTGCGTACGTTGGGCAAGGGCGCCGGCGGCGAGATCCAGTTGACGGACGGGATTGCGGCGCTGATGCAGGCCAAGCGCAAGGTGTTCGCGCATCGCTACGACGGCAAGCGTTATGACTGCGGCAGCAAGACGGGGTTGTTCGAAGCCACGGTCGCGCTGGGCAGGAAGTATCACGGTTTCGAGGTGAAGTAAGCCGCGGCGGGCCGGCCTTCTCGCGCCGACCATCCTTTACACTAACGGCCTGCCCGTTTCCCTATACGCCGTGAACACCGCCCGCCGCTACCTGGCCACTGAAATCTATCGTTCCTCTTCCGTCGTCCTGATGGCGCTGGTGGGGTTGTTCTCGTTCTTCGCCCTGGTGGACGATCTGGACCAGGTGGGTCGTGGCGGCTTCAAGCTGTACCACCTGCTGTTCCTGGAACTGCTGGCACTGCCGACACGGATCTACGACATCCTGCCCATCGGTCTGCTGATCGGGGCGATCCTGGCGCTGGCGGGGCTGGCGCAGCGGCATGAGTTGGTGATCCTGCGGGTATCCGGGGTCAGCGGGATGCGGTTGCTGGGGATGCTGTGGCTGGTGTCGGTGCCGGTGATGATGCTGGCGATCGTGCTGGCCGAGTGGTTGACGCCGGCGGCCGAGATCAAGCTGAACGAAACGCGGTTGTCGATCACGGGCAGCGCGGGCGGGCGGTCTTCGGGGGTGCTGCGCAGCGGCTATTGGTTCAAGGAGGACGCCCCCGGCGGCGAACGCATCATCAACGTGGGCACGATGCAGGCGGGAGGCAGTGCCACGAACGTGACGCTGTACGACTTCACGTCGTCGCGGCAGTTGGCCTCGATCACGCAGGCGAAAACGGGCAGTTTCGGGACGAATGAGCTGCGTCTGCATGACGTGGCGATCACGACGGTTTCCCCCACGCTGGAATCGGCGCTGCACGCGGGAACGCGGGCTACCGAGGCCCCGGTGGTGGTGACGCATGAAGCCGAGCGCACGGTGCCGACGACGTTGACGCCGGAACTGCTGCTGGCAAGGGTGCTGACGCCGGAGCGAATGTCGTTCACGGATCTGCTGGACTATGTGGGGTATCTGAACAAGAACCACCTGACGTCCGACCGGCAGATCGTTGCCATCTGGCGCAAGCTGATCTATCCGTTCACGCTTCTGGCGATGATCACCATTGCCGCACCCATAGGGTTCATGCAGACGCGGCGCGGTGGGGTGGGGGTGAAGATCTTCCTGGGCATCCTGCTGGGCGTGGGCTTTTTCATGTTGAATCAGTTGTCGCTGAACGTGGGCATGCTGAATCGCTGGCCGGCCTGGGTGACGGCGGTGGCGCCGAATGCGCTGGCATTGGGTGCCGCGCTGCTGGCGATGCTGGGGATGGAGTACGGCAATCTGCTGCGCGCCCGGTGGCGGCAGGCGGCGGGTGCGGCGACATGAGTATCTGGATGATCGGCGACTTGCAGGGGTGCTGCGCGCCACTGGAGTCGCTGCTTGCACGGCCGGAGATCGCGGGCGATGCCGATGCGCGGTTCTGGTTCGCGGGTGATCTGGTAAACCGCGGGCCTGCCTCGCTGGCGACGGTACGCAAGGTGATGTCGCTGGGCGAACGGGCGGTGGCGGTGCTGGGCAATCACGACCTGCACCTGCTGGCGGTGGCCGCCGGTCTGCATAAGGTGGGCAAGTCGGACACGATCCAGGAGATCCTGGATGCGCCGGATGCCGCCGACATATTGACCTGGCTGCGGCATCGGCCGTTGGCGCATTTCCAGTTGGGGCACCTGATGGTGCACGCGGGCGTGCTGCCCGCCTGGACGGCGGCGCAGACGCTGGCGCTGGCCAGCGAGGTGGAGGCGACGCTGCGCGGGCCCCACTGGCAGGATTTCCTGGGGCAGATGTACGGCAATCAGCCGGCGGCCTGGGATGACGGGCTGCAGGGCGCGGATCGGCTGCGGGTGATCGTGAATGCGTTGACGCGGATGCGTTTCTGCGCGGCCGACGGCACGATGGAGTTCGCGGCCAAGGCAAACGCCAAGCACGCGCCGGACGGCTTCATGCCGTGGTTCGACGTGCCGGGCCGGGCGACGGAGTCGGTCACGGTGGTGTTCGGGCATTGGTCGACGCTGGGTCTGCTGGAGCGTCCGGGCCTGCTGTCGCTGGACACGGGCTGTGTCTGGGGCGGGCAATTGACCGCCGCGCGCCTGGAGGACCACAAGCTGGTGCAGGTGGCCTGCCAGCAGTATCAGGTACCGGGCTGATCGCCGCCGGCAAAAGGGGTAATCGTGGACGTGCTGGAAACCCGCCTGCCGGAAGTGCTGGTGTTCGCGCCCGAGGTACGGCGCGACGCGCGCGGGTATTTCGTGGAAACGTTCCGGGCGAGTTGGCTGGCGCAGGCTGGCATCCAGGCGGAGTTCGTACAGGAGAACCAGTCGCTGTCGCGGCGCGGAGTGCTGCGCGGGCTGCATTTCCAGTGGCCGGGCGCGCAGGGCAAGCTGGTGCGGGTGGCGCGGGGCCGGATTTTCGACGTGGCGGTGGACGTGCGCTTGGGATCGCCGCGTTTCGGGGCCTGGGTAGGCACGGAGATCGATGGCGATACCCACCGGCAGGTCTGGATCCCTCCGGGCTTTGCTCACGGTTTCTGCGTGCTGTCGGACGAGGCCGAGGTCGTCTACAAGTGCACGGCCTATTACGACCCAGCCGCCGAAGCCGGCGTGCGCTGGAACGATCCCGCGCTGGACATCGCATGGCCCGATGCCGGGCCCTACGTGTTGTCGGCCAAGGACGAAGCGCAGCCACTGCTGTCGGAGCTGCCGCGCGACCGCTTGCCGGTCCATGCAGGCACGCCATGAGCATCCTGGTGGCGGGCGCCGGCGGGCAGTTGGGACGCGAATTGGTGTCCCGCGGGGCAGCCCTTGGGGTCGTGGGGCTGGATCACGGGCAGTGGGACATTACCGATCCCGCGGCGACCGACCGCATCATGGCCGAGCATCGCCCCCGGGTCGTCATCAACGCGGCCGCCCATACGGCGGTGGACAAGGCGGAAAGTGAACCCGGGCTCGCCCTGGCGGTGAACCGGGACGGGGTCGGCCATCTGGCCAGGGCCTGCTCGGCTCAAGGGGCTGCGCTGCTACATCTGTCGACCTGTTATGTGTTCGACGGAACCAGGAACACGCCCTATACCGAGGATGACGAACCCCGGCCGCTGAATGCCTATGGCCGCAGCAAGTGGGAGGGGGAACAGCTTGTGCGCGCACGGCTGCCGCGCCATCTGACGCTGCGGGTATCGTGGGTGTTCGGCGCGCACGGCGAGAACTTCGTCCGCACGATGCTGCGGCTGGCGCGCGAGGGCCGGCCGCTGCGCGTGGTGGCCGACCAGACGGGCACGCCCACGCACGCGGGCGCCATTGCCCGGGCTTTGTTGCAGTTGGCCAAGCGCATCCAGGGCGGCGAAGAACTGCCGTGGGGCACTTATCACTATCCGGGCGGCCCGGCGACCACCTGGCACGGCTTCGCCCAGGCCATCCTGGCCGCGGCGCACGGACGGGGTCTGCTGGATTCCACACCCGAGGTCACCGCCATCGACAGCGGCGACTACGCGACCCCGGCCCGCCGGCCGCGTTATTCGGTACTGGACGGCACGCGCGCCCGCGAGGTCCTGGATCTGGAATCGGCCGACTGGCGCACAGGATTGCAAGAGGTATTGTCCGCATGGAAGGACGCGGCATGAATCATATTCCCCGGCAGGTCCTGATCACGGGCGGCGCCGGCTTCATCGGCTCGAACTTCGTGGCCTGTCTGCTGGCCGGCGATCCCGGCGTGCGGGTGGTCAATCTCGACCTGATGACCTACGCGGCGGATCCGGGCATTCTTCCGCATTTCGAGGCCAGCGGCCGCCATGTCTTCGTCCACGGCGATATCTGCGACGCAGAGCTGGTCGGGCGGCTGCTGCGCGATTACGACATCGACACCATCGTCCACTTCGCCGCCGAAACGCACGTGGACCGGTCCATCAGCGGGCCGGGCGATTTCGTGCGGACCAACGTGGACGGGACCTTCGTGCTGCTGGAGGCGGCGCGGCAGGCCTGGCTGGCCGAGGGTCGTTCTTCGCGGGGGCGGCGTTTCCACCATATTTCCACGGACGAGGTCTACGGCTCGCTGGGGCCGGACGATGCGCCGTTCACCGAGTCCTCGCCCTACGCGCCGAACTCGCCCTACTCCGCCAGCAAGGCGGCCTCGGATCACCTGGTACGCGCCTATCACCGCACCTACGGGTTGCCGGTGGTGACGACGCATTGCTCGAACAACTACGGCCCCTACCAGCACGACGAGAAGTTCATTCCCACGATCATCCGCTGCTGCCTGGCCGGCGAATCGATACCGGTGTTCGGCACCGGCGGAAATTCGCGCGACTGGCTGTATGTGGACGATCATTGCCGGGGCATAGACCGGGTGCTGCGGGACGGGCGCACGGGCGAGACCTACAACATCGGCGGCGGCTGCGAGCTGAACAACATCGAGGTGGCCGAGAAGCTGTGCGCGCTGATGGACGAGCATCATCCCGAGGGCGCGCCGCATCGCCGGCTGATCAGTTTCGTGGCGGACCGGCCGGGGCATGATTGGCGGTATGCGATCGACGCGGCACGGATGCGCGATGAGCTGGGATGGGAGCCGAAAGAAAACTTCGACGGCGCGATCCGGAAGACGGTGGCCTGGTATCTGGCCAGGGTCGCCGTATGATGGACGGCATCGCCCGTATGCCGCGGAACACGGGCACCACCAGTTCGGAAAACGCTCCATGCCCCACGACGCCGACGACTACGCCTCGCTCTCCCGCCTGCTGAACGACCGTTGGAGCTGCCGCGGCTTCCTGCCCGAGCAACTGCCCCGCGACACCATCCAGCGCATCCTGGCGCTGACGCAGCGCACGGCCTCCTGGTGTAACACGCAGCCCTGGGAAGTGATCGTGACGGCGGGCGCAGGCACGGAGCGATTCCGTCAGGCCTTGTTCGACCATGTGATGTCGCAGCCGCAGGCGCATCCCGATTTCCCCTTCCCGCGCGAGTACGCTGGCGTCTACCGCGAGCGACGGCGGGAGTGTGGTTTCCAGCTGTACGACAGCGTGGGCGTGCAGCGCGGCGACCGCCAAGCCTCGGCCCGGCAGGGTGCGGAGAACTTCCGCTTCTTCGGCGCGCCGCACGTGGCCATTCTCACCACGCCCGAGGCGCTGGGCGTGTACGGTGCCGTGGATTGCGGCGCCTATGTGGGCAATTTCATGCTGGCGGCGCGCAGCCTGGGCGTGGCGACGATCGCGCAGGCCGCGCTGGCGGAGTATTCAGGCTTCATCCGCGAGCACTTCGGCATCGGGCAGGATCGCCAGGTGGTCTGCGGGATTTCGTTCGGCTTCGCGGATCCCGGCCACCCCGCCAACGCCTTCCGCACGTCGCGTGCGGAGGTGGACGACGTTGTCAGGTGGGTGGAGCAGTAGAAAATCCTCACGATCCTAAGGATTCTTCCGTAACTCCGAGTTCATCATAGAAAATCCTTAAATTCATGAGGATTTTCTTGTCAAATTGGGCATGCTGATCAAAAATCCTTTTGACCGTGAGGATTTCATGAAAATTACGCTCGCCGACGCAACCAGCCTTGGCCCGATAGTACGTGCCGTCCGCAAAGCTCAGGGCATCCGCCAGGACGATGCCGCTGGAAGTGTGGGTGTAAGCGAGAATTTTCTGAGCAAGATCGAGCGCGGCGGCGAAACCGCGCAGTGGGGAAAGCTCTTCCAGGTCCTCGACGGACTGGGGATCCGAATCATCCTCGATCTACCGGAAGATACCGCAGGCCGTCTTCCTGCCTCGTTCGGAAGTGATGCCCAAAAACCATGAGCAGACGCACGCTCATTGCCAGCATCAACGGTCGCCGTATCGGTGAACTTTGGGAGCAGGATGGCCTGTGGGCTTTCCAGTACGACGCGGCCTGGTACGCCGACAGCAATGGCTATCCATTGAGCCCCCACCTTCCATTGCAGCGTGCCCCGTTGATCGACGGCGCGAGCAAGCGTCCGGTGCAATGGTATTTCGACAATCTATTGCCGGAAGAAGGCCAGCGCGTCTTATTGGCCGCCGACGCACACATCGATGCAGCGGATGCGTTCGGGTTGCTAGGCTATTACGGTGCGGAATCCGCGGGCTCTGTCACGCTGGAAGCAGGTGACGCACCGGACACCGGTACTCCCGAGGGCCTGAAGCCGCTGCCCGACAGCGAGCTGTCACGCCGGATCCGTCAGTTGCCTCGCGTTGCACTGACCCATGGGTCGAGCAAGCGGATGTCCCTGGCCGGAGCGCAGCACAAGCTTGCCGTCGTACTGCGCAACGACGAACTTTATGAGCCATCGGGTTCACTGCCTTCGCTCCAGATCCTGAAACCCGAACACGTGGATCCGGCCTATCCGCATTCCGTCGCCAACGAATGGTTCGTCATGCAGTTGGCATCCAGGATGGGGTTGGACGTGCCGACCGTACGGCGACGCTACGTTCCTGAACCGGTCTATGTCATCGACCGGTTCGACCGCGTCTCGACCAGCGGAGCCTGGGAACGACGTCACGTCATCGATGCCTGCCAGCTTCTGGGACTGGACCGCACGTTCAAGTACGCGCAGGGCAGTCTCGAGAATCTTGCGCGTTTGGCCGACGCGTGCCGAAGCTCCGCCGTCACACGTACACGGCTCTATTCATGGCTGGTCTTCAACATGTTGACCGGGAACGGCGATGCACACCTGAAGAATCTGAGCTTCTTCGTGTCGGCCTCCGGCGTACGGTTGGCTCCACACTATGACCTCGTCAGTACCTCGGTCTACGACACGCCAGCCTTCGACGGACGAGGCTGGCCCGATGCGACGCCGTTGGCCTGGCCACTGCTGGATGCTCAAAGATTCGCGGAAATCGACCGGCCGTTGATGATCGAAGCAGGCACGGCGCTGGGCATTCACCGAAACACGTCGACAAGACTGCTGGATGTTCAACAGCGCAGCGTGGTGAACTCGGCCTCCTTGCTGTATGAGGCATTCCTGGCCGATGCGGACGATCGAACGCGCACTCAGCCGGCGCTTCAAACAACAATCGCCGGCGAGGCTCGCTGCCTGCGCGCCATCGTTTACAACGTGATCAAGGAAATGGCCGAGCGCCTGGCCTGAACCCTACAGCCCGGCCAGCCCGCGCGCCGCGACCACCGCCTCGGTGCGGTTGCGCACGTCCAGCGCGCGGAAGATGGCGGCCAGGTGGATCTTGACCGTGCCTTCGCTGATGCCCAGGTCGCGGGCGATGAGTTTGTTGGGCTTGCCCTGGGATAGCAGGCGCAGCACGTCGATCTGCCGCTCCGTCAGCAGGCCCCGCAGTTGGTCCAGCGAGGTGGAGCGGGCACCGCCGGCGGTGTCCGCCGCGGCCGGGGCTACGCCGGCCGGCTGGTGGGACATGCCGGACAGCATCATCTGCGGCACGAACACGCCGCCGGCCAGCACCAGCCGTACCGCCGACAGCATGACGTCGGGCGAATAGGCCTTGGGGATGAAGCCCAGGGCGCCCAGGTCGATGGCGGCGCGCATGACGTCGGGATCCTCGACGCCGGACAGCACGATGATGGGCAGCGCGGGCAGGCGCTCGCGCAGTTCGGCGATATGGCTGTAGCCCTCGGCGCCGGGCATCGTGAGGTCGATCAGGGCCAGGTCGAGGTCATCGGTGGCCTCGTGCCTGAGGTCCTCGACCTTGAGCGCCATCCTGAACTCGACATCGGGCCCCAGTTCGGCCAGCTTTACCTTGACGGCCTCGATGACCAGCCTGTGGTCATCGGCGATCAGGATCTTCATATTCCCCCCATATTCCCTGACATCGTAAAGATAGTCGGCCCGTCCGCGCTAGGCAAGGACCAGCGGCTTGCACCAACGATATAGGCCGCTCGGAATATGGCCCGGATATATCCCGTCTGAAAGAATCGCCTTCACTTTCTACGAGGACGCGGACCATGGGACTGCACTCCCGCCCCCCGTGCCGGTCCATGCCAGGTCTATGGTCGGCGCTGCGATCGTTGTTGCTGGCGCTGGCCTGCGCCGCGGGGGTGCCGGCGTTCGCGTCGGCGCAGCCGGGCGCGGCGCAGCGCGAGGACGAAGCGCCGGTGGAGGCCTGGCGCCAGTGGCGCAGCGTGCTCTTCCGGGTGCAGGCGCCCGGAGCGACGCCGGCCGCGCCGGGCGACGCGGCGGAGTCCGTCAATTTCATCTTCGGCACCATCCATTTCGGCGATCCCGGTGAACTGGCGCTGGATACCGGGGTGATGCGGGAGGCGATGAGCCATACCCGGATCCTGGTCAACGAGGTGGCCAACGACGCCCACTGGGACGCCTCGAAGGAACGCTACCGCCTGCTGGCCGACCAGGCGGGCCTGCCCGGCCTGATCGGGCCGCAGGCGTACGCCGAGCTGCAGCGGCTGCTGCCAGGGGTACCGCCGGCCCTCTTGCATCGCCTGAAACCCTGGGCCGCGCTGGCGCTGCTGGAGGCGCGCGGCGAGGTGGCGGGCGAGCAGACGCTGGACCGACGGCTGGAGCGCTGGGCGGCGGATATGCAGCTGCGCACCGAGCATCTGGAAACGCTGGACGAGCAGTTGGCGGCCCTGGATTGCGTGCCGTCGGCCGAGCAGGCGCTGGTGTTGAAGCAGCGGCTGCAGACCCCGTGGCTGTTCAGCGAACAGTCGGCGCGGGTGCTGGAGTACTACCGCAGCCGCAACCTGGCGGCGTGGCTGGACGAGATCGACGCGATGGTGGGACTGGACGCGCGCGCCCGCCCCATCGAGGACAGGGCGCGGCGCTGCCTGATCGAGGCGCGCAACGAACGCTGGCTGCCCAGGCTGGACGAGCTGCTGAGACGAGGCGGAATGTTCGTGGCCGTGGGCGCCATTCACCTGACGGGAGCCGCCGGCCTGCTGGAACGCCTGAGGCAGCGCGGCTTCCTGATCGTGGCGGAACCGCTGTGAAGCGGCGGCACGCCATGGGGAGGACACGGGAATGTTGAACCGACAGCAGGTTTTCTGGGGCCAGGGCGCATTCCTGGCCCCGCAGCATCTGCAATGTCACGAGGAATGGACACGGGCCTACGGCTGGGCACTGCACGGCCTGCACGCGCCCTATCCACGCGGCTTCGAGGTGCTGGAGCTGGACGAGCAGGCGCTGGCGGGCGGGGTGGTCCGGATCGTGCGCTACGCGCTGCTGACGGCCGACGGCCACTGGGTGGGCGGCGGTTCGGCCGGTGCGCCGCTGCCGGGCAATGCCCAGGTTCCCGAACGCAGTCTGCTGGAAATGGCGGTGACGGGCAACGATCCGATCTCGCTTCACCTCGTGCTGGCCCGCGATCCCACGGTGCAGGGGCTGGGGCCGGACCAGAAATCGCTGCTGCCGACGCGGCATGCGCTGCGCACGGAGCACATGGCCGATCCCTTCGACCCGCAGGCGCCCGCGGTGGACGTGGATTTCGTCGATTGCCAGCCGCAGATCGTGTGCAGTCTGGACGAGCATGCCGAGGCGGTGCTGGGCAGCGCGGAATCCTGCAAGTTCGCCGAGATCCTGCCCAACGGCCCGGGCCGCTTCAAGCTTTCGCAGGACTACGTGCCGCCGATGGTGTCGCTGAACGCCTCGCCGAACCTGGCGCGCTGGACACGCGCGCTGCGCGATCTGGTGGTGTCGCGCGGCCAGGACTTCGCCTCGGCCAAGCGCCAGCGCGGCATACGCGCGGCCTCGACCAGCGCGCAGGAAGTGATGCGGGTGCTGATGATGCAAACCTTCGCGCGCTACATCCCGCTGCTGCAGGAACACGTGCGGCTGGGCAGGGTGCCGCCCTGGCCGCTGTACCAGGACCTGCGGCGGCTGGTGGCGGAGTTCTCGGTGTTCTCGGAGGAAATCGGCTACGCCGGAGGGCTGCAATCCAACCCTGCGGAAACCGAGCTGCCGGTGTACGACCACGACGATCTGCGGCGCTGCTTCAAGCTGGCCTTCGCGCGCGCGGAAAGCCTGATCAAGGCGCTGACGGTGGGCGCGGAGGTCGGCATCACGCTGGCCTACGACGGCCGTTTCCACAAGGCCGACCTGCCGGTCAGCCTGTTCGCGTCGGACAAGACCCGCTTCTACCTGGCCTTCGAATCGTCGGTGCAGGGCATGGAGCTGGCCCAGCGCCTGCAGCGCACCGGCAAGATCGCCTCGAGCGAGGAAATGCCGCGCCTGCTGCAGGCGGCGCTGTTCGGCCTGAAGATCGACCTGCTGCCGGTGCCGCCCGAGGAACTGCCGCAGAAGACGCCGAACACGACGTACTTCCTGATCGATACCCGGCACCAGTTCTGGCAGTTCATCAAGGATAGGCGAAACATCTCGATCTTTTCCGATCTCCCCGCAGACGAGACGGTCATCAAGCTGTTCCCCGTCGGCGCAGAAGAATAGCAACAAGCGCCCAACCAGGAGTCATCCATGGCACGCCTGCTGGATTTCTTTTCACCGGTCTTCTCGTTCGGGTTGGAGCTGGACGAGCGGATCGCCGCCGGCACGGCCGGCAACGGGGCCGCCGAAGTGCAGGAGCACGCGCGCAGGCTGATCGCCGCGGCGAAGGCGGCGGCGCTGGCCGCCGGCAAGCGGCCCGAGCACGTGGAGTCGGCCTGCTTCGCGGTGGTGTCCTGGTTCGACGAGATCATCACGCGCAACCCCGCGTACTGGAACAGCGTCACGCCACTGCAGGTCGCGCTGTTCAACACCAACAACGCCGGCAACGAGTTCTTCCACCATCTGTCCATCCTGAAATCGGACGAGGACGAGGTGCGCGAGGTCTACTACCACGCGCTGCTGCTGGGGTTCGTGGGCCAGTATTACTTCGAGACCGGCGACACCGGCGAACTGGGCAAGCTCAAGGAACTCCACAGCCGCCAGCTTCCCGTTCCGCCCGCGGCTCTGCACACGCTGCGCGAAGAACCCATCACGCCGCAACCCTACCTGATGAAGGATCCGTCGGGACCGCGCTACCCCAAGCAATGGGACAAGCTGCTGCTGAAGGCCGGCGCGGCAGTGGCGCTGCTGATCCCGGTCGGCTATCTGCTGTGGCTGCTGGTGGCCGGCCCGCGCGAATCCGGTCCTTCGGTGGCGGACCTGGTGCAGGGGCAGTTGCAGACCTACGCGTGTTCGGAGCTGGGTGCGCAGGTGGCCGACAGCGGCGCGACCGCCGTCAGCGGCTACGTCTCGCGCCCCGAGGACATCGCGCGGGTGCAGGCCGACATTGCCGGCATCAAGGGCGTGAAGTCGCCCACCTTCGACGTCAAGGTGCGCATCTGGCCGCACTGCGAGGTGGTGTCGCTGCTCAAACCCTACCGCGGGCGGAACCTCGATCGCCGGCACGGCCTGCAGGTCACGCCCACCACCGGTCACTCGGACCGCTTCACCGAAGGCGAGCGTGTCACGGTCAAACTGGGCCAGGCCGACTACGACGGCTATCTGTACGTGGACTACTACACGGTGGACGGCTCGGTCATCCACCTGTACCCCAACAAGCGCGAACCGGAGAATGGCCGGCTGATACGCGCGGGCGAGCAGTTCAACGTGGGCGAGAAGATTCCCGAGGGCTGGATCGTCGGCCCGCCCTTCGGCCAGGAACTGATCACGGTGGTCAGTTCGCCGTCGCCGCTGTACACGGCGGAGCGGCCCGAGTACGAACCGGCCTCGGCCTACCTGCCCAAGCTGCGCGAGTTCCTGGACGCGCACCAGGGCAACGACAAGCTGGCCGCGAACTTCCTGTTCCTGCAAACCGAACCGAAGCGGTGACGCCATGAGTTTCCTCGACCGTATCGCCCAGCCGCTGGAACGCCTGCCCGGCATGAAGAAGCGGGCCGTCCGCGTGGCCACCGCCCTCGTCCTGCTGCTGGTGCTCGCCGCGCTGCTTGTGTTCGTGGCCACGCTGGTGCTACCGCTCCTGCCGGCCCGGTTCTGGCAGGTGCTGGCCCTGTGCCTGGTCGCCTTCGCCGTGCTGTGGTGGTTCGCCTCGGGGGCGAAGCGGTTCTCGCGGCGGGGGTTCGCGCGCAAGCGTATCGGCGACCTGGGCCCCGGCAACCCGGAGGACGAGAAAGTGGCGCTGGAGCGCATGCGCACCGCCATCGCGCAGGCGCGCCAGGCCATCCAGCGCTCGCCCGAGATCGGCAAGGGCCGCGATCCGCTCTACCGCATCCCCTGGATGCTGTTCGTGGGCGACGAGCAGGCCGGCGTGAACGGCCTGCTGCGCGCGGCCAACCGGGTCTCGCCCTTTCCGCCTCCCGATCCCCAGCCCGACGGCTATTGGCGATGGTGGTTCTTCAAGTCCATGATCGCCATCGAGACGCCGCCCTCCGCGGTGTGCGATGCCTCGGCCCGCGTGGAACGGGGGCTGTGGTATCAGGCGCTGATGCTGCTTTCCACCGAACGCGACAAGCTGCCGCTGAACGGCATCGTCGTGTGCATGGGCGCGCGCACGCTGCTGGCGGGCCCGGACGCGGTGCGGCCGGTGGCGATACGGCTGCGGCGGCTGGTCGACGAGGCGCTGGAGCATCTACAGGTCCAGCTTCCCGTGTACCTGGTGGTGACCGGGCTGGACCAGGTGCCCGGCTACGGTGCCTTCGCCGCCGCCGTGCCCGAGCAGGCGCTGGCGCAGGCGGTGGGGCACCGGCTGTCGGACACGGAAGAGATCAGCGCGGCCACCGGAAACCGGCTCGAAGAACTCTATGCCCCGATCGTGCAGCGCCTGCACGCGCTGCGCATCACCGCGCTGCGCAGCCAGGGCACGCCGGCCGGGCGCCGGGCCATCTACGAGTTCGTCGAGCACGTGCGGGCCCTGGAGCCCGGCCTGGAAACCCTGGTCGGCCTGATGCTGGAGGACAACCCCTTCCAGCGCACGCCCCGCTGGCGCGGTCTGTTCCTGACCGGTTCGCCGCCCGAGACCGCCGCGGGCAAGAGCGGCGCCGCGGGCGGTTTCCTGGACGATCTCGTCACCCGTTTCCTGCCCGCCGACCAGCCCCTGGCCTCGCCCAGCTTCCGCGGCAACGCCGGCAAGATGGCGATCGCGGCGGTGGGCGTGGGCGCGATGCTGGGCCTGTCGGCCATGCTGAGCTTCGGTTTCGTCAACGCCCGGCAGGACGACGGCAAGCTGCTGGCGCAGACACAAACGGCCTGCCGCGCACCCAGCGACGCGGTGGCGGCCGCGCGCATCGGCTGGCTGGCCCGCTGCGGCCGGACCATCGAGCAACTGGAAGTGGCGCGCGCCGAAACCGGCCTGGGATTCGGCCTGCGGCGGGCCGACTCCGACATCGAGCGGATGAAGGAACAGGTGCTGCGCGATTTCTCCAACCTGATCCTGGCGCCCTACGACCAGAACATCGAGACCGACCTGGCGCGCAACCAGGCGGGGCTGGAGCACCTGCTGGCGGTATCCCAGCGGCTGCGCATGCTGGACCACTGCCGCCGGCAGAGCGATGCGTGCCAGCAGGAAGCGGCGACCAATCTGGCTTTCGACCAGGACGCGAGGCTGTTCAGCCCTTTTGTCTCGGGTGAGCAGGACGCGCGGGCCGATCGCGAACACGCCGCCGCCCTGCTCACCACCTACATGGGCTACCTGCGCTGGCAGCAATCGGCCACGCTGGACGCGGAAGCCCAGCGCCTGCGCGCGCTCCTGGCCCGCCTGCTGGCGGCCCATACGCCCCGCCCGGAAGACGTCCGCGCCTGGGCCGACCAGCGGCGCGACCCGATCGCGCTGACCGGCTTCTGGCTGCCACCGGACCGGGTCGTGGGCGTGGAGGCGGCCGCCATGCCCGCGGTCTCGGCCGCCTTCACGCGCCAGGCCTGGCAGGAAGTGCTGGCGCCCATGCTGCGCACCGCCATGGAGGCCGTCCCCGAGCGCAAGCCTGTCCTGGAAACGTTCCGAGCCCAGTACTTCAGCGAGTACTTTCGCGCATGGGGACGTTTCCAGGCCAGGTTCTTCGAAGGCACCAGGCTGTGGCGTCCCCAGCTCGACGCCATGGGCAAGCGCGCGGGAACGGCCGAGGATCCGTACGTCCTGCTGGCCGCCGCCACCGATCGCGAGTTGCAGGGGCTGGACCTCGCGCTGCCCCTGGGTACGCGCTGGACCCGGGCATGGGCCCGCGCCAAGGACGATTGGCTGGGCGCCTGGCGGCCCCTGGGCGGATTCGTGGTCGATACCGTGACGGGAATGTTCGGCCGATGGTGGGGCGCCGAGCCCATCCAGCCCCCCGCCTGGCTGCTGGCCGAGATCGACACCAACGAACGCGTGCTGCGTCCCCAGCACCCGGACTACGCGCGCGCCTACCTGCGCCTGCGCGCCGACGCCAGCGGTCAGGACGCCTACGACGTTGCAGCCGAACTGTTCCGCGCCAAGGGCGCGCCGCCGCAGCCGCCGGCCGCCGACTACGCCGCCCTGCTGTCCTCGGTGGACAAGCCGGGGGAACAATTCGCCGCGGTCTTCAAGGGCGACGACCTGGCCGCCTGGTCCGTGGTGCAAGGGCCGTCGCGGCTGCTGCTGTACCTGACCGTGCAGCGCGCCGGCCAGTTCGTCCAGGCCCGCTGGAACGAGAGCGTGGTCGCCGCGCTGCGCGGCATGCCGCCCAAGGAGCAGGTCGACGCGCTGTACGGCGAACAGGGCCGGCTGACGGCCTTCGTGAAGGACTGGCTGCAGCCCTTCATCACCGAACGCGAACGCACGCCCACGCGCATCGCCGGCATCGGCCTGCCGCTCTCCCCCGCCTACCAGGGCATGGTGGCGGCCGAGCGGCGCATCCTGTCGAACCAGATCAACAAACCCTTTCTTGCCGGCAGCTTCCAGTTCTCGCAACCAACGCGCATCGGCGCGGCCAGCGAAGGGCCGCAGGGCACCGTGCTCGAAGTAGTCTGCCGCGAGCGCACCTACCTCGCATCCACCCGCGCGGAGTCGCTGGCCGAAGCCACGGCCCAGGTATTCTGGTCGCCCGACAGTTGCATCGAGGCGCGCCTGCACATCTCGCTGCCCGTGCCGCCGGAGGCGCCCGCTGCCGCCGCGCCCGGCGCGATGCCCGGCGCCGTTCCCGCGCCCGTACCCGCCGCGGCTCCCCCAACCACCCTGGGGCCGCGGCTGACGCTGATCTACCCCGGCGCCGAAGGCTTCGCCACCTTGATCGCCGATTTCCGTTCGGGCTCGCACGCTTTCCGGCTGCCCGACTTCCGCACCTCGTACGGCCCCATCCAGTGGAAGGAGGTGTCGGCCCGGCTGGCGCAGCAAGGCTTCACCGAGGCCCGGGTCTTCATGGACGTGCGCCCGTCCGACGAGATGCTGCGCTTCCTGAACGCCCGAACCGAGCCGGTCGCCGCGCTGCCGACCTCGATCCTGGAATGACGACCTGGAGATTCCCATGGCCATCGATATCGCCGAACTGATGCAACCCATCGCCGGGAGCGACCCCTGCGGCGAGGACGCGTCGTTCTCGGACACCTACGACCGTATCCGGGAAGCGCGCCGCGCGGACGATCCGTCGCTGTCGCAAGGCGACTGGCAGACCGAACTCAAGACCGCCGATTGGCGGGCCGCCGCCGACCTGGCGGCCGAGGTGTTGCAAAACCAGAGCAAGGACCTGCAGGCCGCCGTCTGGCTGGGCGAGGCCCTGATCGCCCGCCACGGACTGGCTGGCACCGCGGACGCGATGGGCGTGCTGCACGGCCTGCTCGACGCCTACTGGGACGGCCTGCATCCGCGGGCCGACGGCGACGACCTGGAGGAACGCGCCAGCAAGCTGGCCTGGTTCAACGTCTACGGCGGCCTGGCCTTGAAGAAGGCGCCGCTGACCGCTTCCGCGCCCTATGTCACGCTGATCGACTGGCAGGACTCGCGCGAGGTCGACAACCTGGCGCGCCAGAACGCCGCCGCCTACCAGGAAGCGCTGGACGCGGGCAAACCCACCGGGGAATCGGTGGACAAGGCCATCGAGGGCGGCGGCCCAGGCTTCGTGTCGGAAACCCTGGCCGCCGTCGACGCGGCGCAGGCCGCCTTCGACCGCTTGCAGGCGCTGGTGGACCAGCGCTTCGGCCGCCAGGCGCCCAGCCTGGCCGACCTGGGCGACGGGCTCAAGCGTGCGCGCCAGGTGCTGGGGCGGGCGGCACAGAACCTGGGGATCGCGCCGCAACAGGGACAGGAGGCTGGCGAAACCGTAGTCGTCGTCCCCACGGTACCTGCCGCGATGCTGGCACCCGCGTTGCAGGCCACGCCGGCGGCCGCGCCTGCGATGGCCGTGCCGCGCGTGATGGTGGACTTCCAGGCCCGCGCGGAACTGCTGCGCACCCTGGGCGAGATCGCCGCCCACTTCAAGCGCGTGGAGCCGCACAGCCCCGTATCCTTCCTGCTGGAACGCGCGGTGAGCTGGGCCGACATGCCGCTGGATCAATGGCTGGCGGAGGTGGTGAACGACGATTCGGTGCTGGGGGTGATACGGGATCGGATAGGGGTGCCGCGGGGGTGACGGGCTCAACCGTGCATCGGTTCGAACTTCAGCTTGAGTCCGAACGCTTGAATCAGCTTCCAAACGGTTTCATAGCGCGGCTTGGAACCCGGCGCCAGGGATTTGTACAGGCTTTCTCGCCCCAGGCCGGTACGCTGGGCGACCTCGGCCATGCCCACCGCCTTCGCAATGTCCCCCAGAGCAAGCAGGAAAACATCAGGGCCTTCCTCAATGGCGGCGGAGAGATATTCCGCGATCATCTCTTCGCTGTCCAGGTATTCCGATGCGTCGAATGGCCTGATTTCACGCCTCATGATCCACCTCTTTTGCAGCCCACACTCTGTGGGCTGTCTTGATGTCGTTGGCCTGGGTCGATTTGTCGCCGCCACAAAGCAACAGGTAGACCACCGCCCCTTGCCTCGCGTAATAGATCCGATATCCCGGACCCACGTCGATCTTCATCTCCATGACTCCGCGACCAAGCGCGCGATGGTTGCCGAAGCTCCCGGTTCGTGCGCCCTGGATCCGGGCGATGATCCGGGCCCTGGCCCGCAGATCCTTCAGGCCGTGCAGCCATTTTTCGAACGCTTTCGTTGCAAGGATAGTGTTCATTAATAGTATCCCATTGGATACAAAAATCAAGCAGGACGGGGCGATTTTGCGGATAGATCCCTGTCATCGCCAAGCACCTCAAGGGCAATTTCGTCCCACCTGTCCCCCTACCCCTTCCGGCCTATCTCCACGTCTGGCCGTCTGGCTACTACCGCCGCCGGCCCCGCCTTTCTAGACTGCACCGCATTCCCGTTCGACCGCCGGCTACGCCAAGGAGAGCGATCATGGCCAAGAAGGAAAGCACCCAGCACAAGCTCGACCGTGTCCGCGCGCCGCGTGTCCAGCTGACCTACGACGTGGAGATCGGCGACGCCATCGAGAAGAAGGAACTGCCCTTCGTCGCCGGCGTACTAGGCGATTTCAGCGGCAAGCCCGAGGAACCGCTGCCCCGGTTGAAGGACCGGAAGTTCGTCAACGTCGACAAGGACAACTTCGACGACGTGCTCAAGGGCATGAAGCCGCGCCTGCAATACCAGGTGGACAACAAGCTCTCGAACGACGGCTCGCGCATAGGCGTGACGCTGGATTTCAAGAGCCTGGCCGACTTCGAGCCGGAGAAGCTCGTGCGGCAGATCGACCCGCTGCGCAAGTTGCTGGAGGCCCGGCAGAAACTGGCCGACCTGCGCAACAAGATGGCGGGCAACGACAAGTTCGAGGAATTGCTGAGCGAGGTGCTGCAAAACACCGACAAGATCGCCCAGTTGTCCCGGGAAGTCGCGAAAGACGACACCCCCGAAGCCTGACGCACCGTAGCCACCGGAGAACGCCCATGGCCGACACCCAACAACAAGGCGCGGCGCCCGCCGCATCCGCCGAAGCCGAGTCCGCTTCGCTGCTCGACTCCATCCTGTCGCAGAGCCGCATCGCTCGCTCCGATTCCGAGAAGGAACGGGCGCGTGACCTCATCGCCGAGCTGGTCAGCCAGATCGCCGACGGCGAGGTCACGATCTCGCGCGACGCCATCGCCTCCATCGACGCGCGCATCGCGCAGTTGGACGCGGTGCTGTCCGACCAGTTGTCGGCCGTCATGCACGCGCCCGAGTTCCAGCAGTTGGAAGGCAGCTGGCGCGGGCTGAAGTATCTGATCGACAGCTCGGAAACCAGCACCACGCTGAAGGTCAAGCTGTTCAACGCCAGCAAGAAGGAGCTGGTGAAGGACCTGAAGAGCGCCTCGGACTTCGACCAGTCGGCGCTGTTCAAGAAGGTGTACGAAGAGGAATACGGCACCTTCGGCGGCGCGCCGTTCGCGACGCTGATCGGCGACTACGAGTTCACGCGCCATCCCGAGGACATGTACCTGCTGGAGGAGATGTCGCACATCGCCGCTTCGGCGCATGCGCCTTTCCTGTCGGCCGCCTCGCCCGAGCTGTTCGGGTTCGAGAGCTTCACCGATCTGTCGGGACCTCGGGATCTGGCCAAGATCTTCGATACGGTCGAGTACGCCAAGTGGAAATCCTTCCGTGGGTCCGAGGATTCGCGCTACGTCGGACTGGCCATGCCGCACGTGCTGGGACGCCTGCCCTACGGTCCCGACACCGCGCCGGTGGAGGCCTTCAATTACCAGGAAGACGTGACCGGCAAGGACCACTCCAAGTACCTGTGGAGCAATGCCGCGTACTCGCTGGGCGCGCGCATCACCGACGCCTTCGCCCGCTACGGCTGGTGCGCGGCGATCCGCGGAGTGGAAGGCGGCGGACTGGTCGAGGGGCTGCCCACCCATACCTTCGCCACCGACGACGGCGAGGTCGCGCTGAAGTGCCCGACCGAGATCGCCATTACCGATCGGCGCGAGAAGGAACTGGCCGACCTGGGATTCATTCCGCTGGTGCATTGCAAGGGCACGGACTACGCGGCCTTCTTCTCGACCCAATCGGCGCAGAAGGCCAAGGAATACAACACCGATGCCGCCAACGCCAATGCCCGGCTGTCGTCGCAATTGCAGTACATCTACGCGGTCAGCCGCATCGCGCATTATCTGAAGACGATGATGCGCGACAAGATCGGCAGCTTCGCCTCGAAGGCGAGCGTCGAGACCTATCTGAACAACTGGGTCGCGCAGTACGTCCTGCTGGACGACATGGCCTCGCAGGAACGCAAGGCTCAATTCCCGCTGCGCGAAGCCCGTATCGAAGTGGCCGAGATACCCGGCAAGCCGGGCGCCTACAAGGCCGCCGCCTTCCTGCGCCCGCACTACCAGCTGGACGAACTGAGCGTCTCGCTGCGCCTGGTGGCCGAACTTCCGCAATCGGCCCGCTAATTCACCACGAGGAGTCTGAATCATGGCATTCGATGCATTCATCCAGCTTGAAGGGATCAAGGGAGAAAGCACGGACGAGAAGCACAAGGACTGGATCGAGATCCAGAACTACGGCTTCGGCGCGGCCCAGCCCCAGTCGAACACCGCATCGTCGTCGGGCAACCTCGGGTCGGCGCGGGTCGAGGTGAAGAACTTCAGCTTCCTGCACAACCTGGACATCGCCAGCCCCAAGCTGTTCGAATACTGCTGCACCGGGGCCACGATTCCCAAGGCGACCATCACCCTGAACCGCGCCGGCGGCCAGAAAGAGAAGTACATGGAGTACAAGCTGACTGACGTGATCGTGACTTCGGTCAATCGTGACGGCGCCGCCGACAACACGCAGGACGTGCCGCTGGAAGCCGTTGCGCTGGGCTTCGGCAAGATCGAGATGACCTACAGCAAGATCGGCATCGACGGGAAATCCTCCGGCAACGCATCCGCCGGCTGGGACCTGAAGAAGAACGTAAAGGTGTGATGGACGGCGGACGGGCAACCGTCCGCCGGTCCTAGATGAAGAGCCTGATCGAACGCCTGGAATCGGCGTCGGCCGACAGCGGCCGCGCCGATATCTACGCACTGCGCGAAGCCGTCTCGCGTGACCTGGAAGCGCTGTTGAACACGCGCTCGGAAGGGGCGCGCCTGATTCCGCAGGCCTATGCCGAATGCCGCAAGTCTTCGCTGACCTACGGCATTCCCGACTTCTCGTCCTACAGCCTGCTCAGCCCGCATGACCGCGACCGGATACGGCGCGCGCTGGAGGCCGCCATCAGCCAGCACGAAAGCCGCCTGTCGCGGGTCAGGGTGGGACTGGAGCCGCCCCGCCAATACGAGCGCGTCCTGCGCTTCAAGGTGGACGCCTTGCTGTCGCTGGGGCCCGACCGTGAAAAGGTGCAGTTCGACGCGGTGCTGCAGCTCAATACGCAGGCCTACGCCGTCAAGTAGCGGTCGCCGCGCGCAGCACCGCCGCCAGTGCCTGTCTGAGCACTTCGCTGGTGACCGGCTTGTGCAGTACCGCGATACCGGCCTCGGCAATCTCGCGCAGCCGGTCCGGCTTGGTCTCGCCCGTGACCAGCAGGCGCGCCGCCCGGCGGCCTCGCATGCCGGGGTGCGCATCGAGCGCCCGCAGCACTTCCAGTCCGTTCTCGCCATCGCGCAGCAGCAGATCGGTGATCACCACGTCAGGCGGTCGCGTCCACTGCTCGGCCAGGGCCAGGACCTGCGCCCGGCTCTCGGCCACGGCCACCTCGGCACCCCAGTTGCGCAGCACGAGCGACAGCCCCTCCAGTATGTTGGGCTCGTCGTCGATCACGAGCATGAACATGCCCGTGAAATCGACCTGAGCACCCTGCGCCGGGCAGGACGGCGGCGCCTCGGCCGGTGCTGCCGCCGGCGCCACCACGGACACCACGGTCCCTCGGCCCATGCGGGATTGCAGCCGCAGCGGCATGTCCAGCAAGTCGCACAGGCGGCGCACCGTGGCCAGGCCAAGTCCCAGGCCCCGCGAGCCTCGCGAGCTGGACGCATCGACCTGGTAGAACTCCTCGAACACCTTTTGCTGATGCTCCGGCGCGATGCCCACGCCCGTGTCCCAGACGCCGATACGCATCCCCCCCGCGTCCCGGCGGGCTCCGACCAGCACCCCTCCCTGCGTGGTATGGCGCAGCGCATTGCTGACGAGGTTGTTCAGGATGCGCGACAGCATGACGTAGTCGCAATCGACCCACGCGTCGGTCTTGCGCACGACCAGCCGCAGTCCCTGCTCTTCGGCCTGGGGACGGAAGTTGCGGCTGATGTCGTCGAACAGGTGGTCCAGCGGGAACACGACGCGCTGCACGCGCACCGCGCCGGCGTCGATCTGCGACAGGTTGAGCAGTTCGGAGAACAAGCGGTCCAGCGAATGCACGCACTCCTGGATGGAGGCGATGCAGGCCAGCCGCGGCGGATCGGTCTCGTCCGAGCGCAAGGCGTCGGCGAACAGGGTCAGCGCGTGCAGCGGCTGGCGCAGGTCGTGGCTGGCCGCGGCCAAGAGGCGCGTCTTGCCCTGGTTGGCGGCCTCCAACTGGGCGTTCTTCAGGGCCAACTCCTGGGTGGCCTGCACGATCTGGCTCTCCATGGTCCTGCGGCTGTCCGCCAACGCCTGGGCCGCCACCTTGAAACCATGCTGCAGGCGGCCGACCTCGGCGGTGGCACCGGTCTCGACCTCGACCTCCTCGCCTTCGCCCAGCCGGTCGACGACCTCGGCCAGCTTGCGTATGGGGGCGCTGATGCGCCGCGCCGCCCACCAGCCGGCGATCCCCACGCCCAGCAGGCTGGCACCCAGCAGCGCGGCCAGCGTGGACCACAGGTTGCGGCGGGCCGCGGCGATGGAATCCAGGTCGAACTCCACCATGACTTCGCCGGCCCGCGCCAGTTCCTCGCTGTCTATGGGTTCGAGCACTTCCAGCCCCGGCGGATCGGTGGGCTTGGTCCAGAAGCCCGACTGCGCGACGATCTCGCCATCCAGGGTCCGGATCTGCACCTGCCTGACGCCCGGCTGCTGGCTGCCGACGCGGGCGGCGTTGAGCAGCGCGCGGCGGTCCATGCGCATCAGCGACGTGCGCGACAGGGTTGCCACCTGGCGGGCCACCGCCCGCGCGTTGTTCTCGGTCAGTTCGGTCAGTTCGGTCAGGTGGTGGCGCGCCAGCACCGACATCGCCAGCAGGATGGCCACCGCGGCCGGCACCAGGCTGAGCAGCATCAGCCGCACGGCAAGCGGCACGCTGCCGACGGAGCGGCGGGAAAGATCGGCGAGACGCGACGGCGCGGCCATGCGAAGACGGAAAGTGACAGTCTCGTGATTGTGGATAGCGGCGTTCGCCAAGACAAGCGAAATCGATTCTTGCGGATTCTGTTGCCAAATATGTCGTCGCTTTCTGTCCGCGCGGGTTGATGCGATGATCCGGTGCCCCGATCCACGCTACCCCATCGTGCATACGCTCGCCCAGCTTCTCGTTCGCCGGATGTCGTTCGCGCTGCTGCTCGCCAGTGCCGCGCTGGCCGTCCTGCCAGGCGTCTCGCGGGCGCAGGAAGCCGCGCTGCGCTTCGGGGTACTGCCCCTGGGCGGCGCGCTGGAATCGCGCCAGGACTGGAAACCGCTGCTGGACGACATGGGCGCCTCGGTGAGCCGGCCCGTCGTTGCCCTGTCCTTTACCTCCTACGAGGGCCTGCGCCTGGCCATGCAGGAGAACCGCGTGGACCTGGCCTTCGTGTCGGGCAAGCTCGCGCTCGAGGCGGTGCTGCAATACGGTATGGTGGTCCTGAACCAGGTCGTGCGGCCGGATGGCCTGCCGGGCTACCGCTCGGTCCTGATCGTGCGCAAGGATGGCCCCATCCAGACCCTGGACGACGTCCTGAACCAGCCCGGCAAGTGGCGTCTGGGCATGGGCGAGACGCAATCGATGTCGGGCTACGTCATTCCCCAATTGCAGCTTTTCGCGCCCCGCGGCATCGCGATCGAGCGCCATTTCCCGAGCGAACTCGTCGACGGCCACCAGGGCACGGCGCTGGCCGTGGCCAACGGCGACGTGGACGTGGCCACCAACAACACCGCCGACCTGGACCGCTTCCGCACCCACTTTCCGCAGGAAGCCGCGCGCCTGAAGATCATCTGGGAATCGGATCTCATCCCCCATGGCGCCATCGTCATGCAGCGGGGTTTTCCCGACGCAATGCGCGACAAGGTCCGCGCCTTCCTGAGCGGCTACGGCCACGGCACCGGCGCGCGCGCCGACACCGAGCGCGTGGTGCTGAGCCGGCTGCACGGCCTGGCCGGCTTCCCGACCGCCGACAACCGTATGCTGCTCCAGGTATTGCGATTGGAATACCAGCTCTCGCAGCGCCAGGCCCTCCAGGGCCAGTGGGTTTCGGAGCAGGCGCGGCAATCCCGGCTGGCGCGGCTGGCCGCCGAATACGAGGACCAGCGACAGCGGCTCGCGGTAGCGCCCGCGCCTTAGGCCCTATCCCCTAAGTGGTATGGAACGGACGCCGGCGAGGCGTCACACTGCATGGCCAGGATCCTGTCGGGAGAAGCGCCATGACGCCCGAGACCAGCCATGTTCAAGCGGGGCCGCCACGGCGGGCTCTGCAAGGCCGGCTGCCCATGACGACCGCCGCCGGTGCCGGCTTGCTCGCGCTGGCCGCCTGCACCGCGCCGACCACGCAGCAGCCGGCGCCCGCCGTGCCCGCGGCCGCGACGGCCACGCCCGCGCCATCGGCACCGCGCACGCCCGCCCCCTCGGGCGCCCGCCCCATGCCCGCCGCTGCACCAGCCATGGACAACCGCACGCCCCCCCCGGGGCAGACCCCGCCGGACAACCTGGGCACGCCCTTTTCCACCCGTTACGCCCGCTTCGAGCCGGTATCGTTTTCGGTCCTGCCCGGCTGGTCGGCGGACTCGGCGCGCGAAAGCCTGAGCGCCTTCCGCCAGAGCTGCCTGGCGCTGGGCAAGAAGCCGGTCTGGGATGAGTTGTGCGCGGCCGCCGGCCGCATCCAGGCCACCGACGATGGCGGCATCCGCCGCTTCTTCGAAGAACGCTTCCACGCCTATTCCATGCAGAACCCGGACCAGAGCGACGAAGGCGTCATCACCGGCTACTACGAACCGCTGCTGGAAGGCAGCCGCACGCGCAGCTCCCGCTATCCCTACCCCGTCCACGGCATACCGGCAGACCTGCTGTTCCTGGACGCGCAGGTGGCGGCCGCGGGCAGGCGGCAGTGGCTGCGGCTGGACGACCGGCGCCTGACGCCCGCCGCCGCCGGCTCGCCCGGCGCGCGGCAGTACGACGTGGACATGGGCAGCCTGACGCCCGGCATCCGCGACAAGCGCTATCGCGTGCGGGCCGAGGGCAACCGCATCGTGCCGTACTGGTCGCGCCAGGACATCGAGCGGCGCGCACTGGACGCGCAGGTACTGGCCTGGGTGAACGACGCCTATGCGCTGTATTCGCTACAGATCCAGGGGTCGGGCAAGATCCGGCTGGCCGGCGGCGAGACCCTGCGTGTCGCCTATGGCGAACAGAACGGCCATCCTTTCCTGCCCCAGGCATCGAGCGCCGACACCGCGACCGTCGGCGCCGCGATCAAGACCCGCGGCCTGGCGCTGGGCGCCAGCAGCGCGGCGGCCACCTCGTCGGCAGCGCAGCCGATGGCCAGCCCGCGCGCCGCCCCGGCCATCCAGCGCGATCCCGACGTGGCGCGCATCATCGCCGCCTTGCAGGGGAACGGCAGCGCGGCGCCGGCTCGCCCGGCCACACCCGCACCGGCCCCCGCGACGCCCGTGCCCACGGCCGCCCCTGCCACCCCGCCCGCCAGCCGGCCCGCGGCGCCCGACCCCGAGGTCGCGGCCATCATCGCGGCGTTGGGCGGAAAGGCCCCGGTCCGGCCCGCCGCGAGCCCCGCGCCCACTCCAGCCGCCGATTCCGGTGCCAGCCCCCCCCCCACGCCCGCCGCCATGGGCGGAGCCGGGCAGGCAACCGGCATCCCCGACCCCAGCTACGTGTTCTTCCGCCTGATCCCCGATGGCCCGCAAGGTCCGCTGGGCGCGCTGGGCGTGCCGCTCACGGCGGGCCGGTCGATCGCGGTGGATCCTCGCACCACGCCTCTGGGCTATCCGGTCTTCGTTTCCACCGGCGACCCGTCGCCCACGGTCGGCACCGTCAACCGGCTGATGTTCGCCCAGGATACCGGCGGCGCCATACGCGGCACGGTGCGCGCCGACTACTTCTGGGGCTTCGGCCCCTCGGCCGGCGACCGGGCTTCGCGCATGAAGGAAACCGGCCGCATGTGGCTGCTGCTTCCGCGCGATCTCCAGACCTCGGCCATGACGGCGGCGGTGCGCACCCGTTCGCTGGGCGGCCCCGCGGTGCTGGCCGAGTGCGTGGTACCCGACCCGGACAACTGCGTGGAGCAGTAGGAGGCCGCGGCGCCCGCCCCGATGCCACGAGTAATAGGCCATTCGGCGAATGGCCCGGAGCGCCGTCCCCTCCTAGACTGCCAACTCCAACGCGCCGCATCGCCACGCCCATGCTCGAGGAACTCCTTCCCTACTACGAAGACGAGCTCACGCACCTGCGCAAGCTCTCGAAGGAATTCGCCGCGCGCTATCCCAAGATCGCGGCGCGGCTGCTGCTGGACGGCGACGTCTACGAGGACCCGCACGTCGAGCGCCTGATCGAGTCCTTCGCCTTCATCGCCTCGCGCATCCACAAGAAGCTGGACGACGACTTCCCGCAGATCACCGAAGCCTTCCTGTCGGTGCTGTATCCGCACTTCCTGCGGCCGGTGCCCTCGATGTCCATCGCCCAGTTGCTGCTGGCGCCGGGCGCGGAACTGAGCGGCGCGCAGCGCGTCGAACGCGGCACCACGCTGCTGACGCGCCCCGTGCAGGGCGAGCCCGTGCGCTACCGCAATGCCTGGCCGGTGGAGGTGTGGCCGCTGGAGGTCACGGCTGCCCGCTGCGAGTCGATCGAACGCTCGGCCTTCGCGCTGCGCGGCGCGGAGACCGCCGCCACCATCAGCGTGCGCGTGGAGACCCGGGGCCAGGCCAGTTTCGCCAAGCTGGGCGTCGATACGCTGCGCTTCTATCTGGATGGCGAAAGCCCGCTGGTGCATGCGCTGCACGAACTGCTGCTCAACAGCGCCAGCCGCGTACAGATCGCGGCGGCCGAGGGACAGCCCGCGGTCGAGCCGCTGGAACTGCCCGCCTCCTGCCTGCGCCCGGTGGGCTTGGGCGAAAGCGAAGGGCTGCTGGACTACGACCCCCGCTCTTTCCTGGGCTACCGGCTGATCCAGGAGTACTTCGTCCTGCCGGAAAAATTCCTGTTCGTGGACCTGGCCGGCCTGGACCTGCGCCGCTTCGCCCGCGGCATCGACATACGCTTCCTGATCGCGCCCTTCGGCCGCCAGGAACGCCTGGGCCGGCTGGAACAGACGGTGGGCCGCGATACCTTCAAGCTGCACTGCACGCCCATCGTCAATCTTTTCTCGCAGCCGGCCGAACCGGTGCGGCTGACCCACGAACTGCACGAGTATCCCGTCATCCCCGACGTGCGGCGCCCGCTGGGACTCGAGGTCTATTCGGTGGACGGCGTGCGCCGGCACACCCGCGGCGTGTCGCAGGAACACGTGCGGGAGTTCCTGCCCTTCTTTTCGGTGGCGCACGGCCTCGAACAGGAGCCGGGCACCTACTGGATCGCCCGCCGTGTCCCGTCGGCGCAGCCTTCGGACGAGGGCACGGACATGCGCATCGCGCTGGTCGACAAGGACATGGATCCCAGCGTGCCGTCGGTGGACACGCTGTCCATCATTCTGACCTGCACCAACCGCGACCTGCCGACGCTCCTGCCCTTCGGCGGCGAGGACAGCAACCTCCAGCTCGAGGACGCCGGCGCCGTATCCGGCGCGCGGCTGCTGAAGAAACCCACCGCCACCTGGCGCGCGCCCATGCGGCTGGCCAACCAGTGGCGGTTGATCTCCCATCTGGCGCTGAATCATCTGTCCATCGTCGAGGGCGGGCGCGAGGCGCTGCTGGAGATCCTGAGCCTGTACAACTTCACCGACTCGGCCAGCCTGCGCAAGCAGATCGCCGGCATCGTCGACGTGGCCGGCGCGCCCTCCGTCGCGCGCGTGGGCGCGGCACCCCGCCAGGCTTTCGTGCGCGGCACCGACATTACCCTGACCTTCGACGAGAACCAGTACGTGGGTTCGGGCGTCTATCTGCTGGCCTGCGTGCTCGACCGCTTCTTCGGGCTGTACTGCACCGCGAATTCCTGGACCCGGCTGACGGTGCGCACCTTGCAGCGCGAAACCGCCATGGCCACCTTCGCCCCGCGCTCGGGCGACCAGCACCTGGTGTAGCAACATGGCCGCTCCCACCCACAGCCACCTGGCCCTGCTGCAAGCGCACCCGGAGCGGTATGGATTCTTCCAGGCCGTGCGGCTGCTGCTGCGCGGCGCAGGTGTGCCGGCCGGGGCGCGCGCGATTCCGTCCGGCACGCTGCGTTTCGGCACCACGCTGGGGTTGTTCTTCCCGCCGAACGAGATCGCCTCCATCGACCGGCCGCCATGGGCCGGCGCCGACGGGCCGCAGTTGATGCGGGTGAACTTCATGGGGCTGGCAGGCCCCTCCGGCGTCCTGCCCCGCCACTACACCGAGTGGCTGATGGCCCTGCGCCAGGCGCGCGACCCGGCGGCGCGGGATTTCCTGGACCTGTTCAACCACCGCCTGATCGAACTGTTCTGGCGCGCCTGGGCCCGCCACCGGCCCGAGGTGGCGCTGGAGTCGGACGCCGAATCGGGCGTGCACCGGCACGTCTATGACCTGATAGGCATGGGCACGCCCCATCTGTACGACAGCCTGTTTCCGCGCCGCGCGGCCGAACCCCAGGCGCGGCGGCGTCCGCTGCCCGGCGCGGCCCTGGGTTACTACGCCGGCCTGCTGTCGCAGCGGCCGCACGGCGCCGGGTCGCTGGCGCAGGTCATGAGCGACTACCTGCGCGCGCCGGTCACGGTGGAAAGCTGCGTCGGCACCTGGCAGGACGTACCCACCGGCGACCGCACACGCCTGGGCCGGCAGGCCGCGACGCTGGGAGGGCAGTGCGTGCTGGGTAGCCGCTTCTGGGATCGGCAGAGCACGCTGCGGCTGCGGGTGGGGCCGATGCGGCGCCGCCATTTCGAACAACTGCTGCCGCCGCCGGACAAGCGGACGGGCTGGCTGGACGGCACGGTGGAACTGGCGCGGTTCATGACCGGGCTGGCGCTGGACCTGCGCATCCGGCTGGCGGTCCGCGCCGACGAAGTCCGGCCGCTGCGGCTGGGCGGTGCCGCCACGGACGCCGCTCGCCTGGGCTGGAACACCTGGCTGGGCGGACGGCGCGGCGCGCGGCCGGCGGACGACTGCGAATTTCAATTCAGCGCAACGGGAGGCCAGTCATGGCGGTGAACCTGCGGGCATTGGTGGGGCGCCTGAACGGCGTATGCAAAGGCGCCATGGAAGGCGCGGCCGGGCTGTGCCTGTCGCGCACCCACTACGACGTCGAGATCGAGCACCTGCTTTCCAAGCTGCTCGAAACGGAAAACACGGACGTCACGCGCATCCTGCGCCAGTTCGACATCTCCCCCGACCAGGCGCGCAAGGAACTCGACCGCGCGCTGGACACGTTCAAGACCGGCAACTCGCGCACGCCGGCGCTGTCGCCCCACCTGCCGCTGCTGCTGGAGCGCGCGTGGGTGTTCGCGTCGGTCGAATACGGCGAGGCCCGGATACGCAGCGGCCATCTGCTGATCGCGCTGCTGGCCGACGCCGACCTCAAGCGCCTGCTGGCGCCCGCCATCAAGTCGGTGCAGGGCATCAACCTGGAATCGCTGCAGCAGAACTTCCACGCCATCGCCGCGGCGTCGGCGGAAGCACGCGACGCGCTGGCGCTGGGCGACACCGGCGCGCCGGCCGACCAGGCGCCGGCCGCCGACGGTACCGGCGGCAAGCCCAGCGCGACGCCCAACCTGGACCGCTTCTGCATCGACCTGACGCAGCGCGCGCGCGACGGCCATCTGGACCCGGTGCTGGGCCGGGACGAGGAAATCCGGCTGATGGTGGACGTGCTGTCGCGCCGGCGCCAGAACAACCCCATCCTGACCGGCGAGCCGGGCGTGGGCAAGACCGCCGTGGTCGAGGGCCTGGCGGCCCGCATCGTGGCCGACGACGTGCCGCCCGTGCTGCGCGGGGTGACGCTGTTGTCGCTGGACCTGGGCCTGCTGCAGGCGGGCGCCAGCGTCAAGGGCGAGTTCGAGAACCGGCTCAAGGGCGTGATCGACGAGGTCAAACGCAGCCCCAAACCCATCGTCATGTTCATCGACGAGGCCCATACGCTGATCGGCGCGGGCGGCGCGGCCGGCCAGAACGACGCCGCCAACCTGCTCAAGCCGGCCCTGGCGCGCGGCGAGATGCGCACCATCGCCGCCACCACCTGGAGCGAATACAAGAAATACTTCGAGAAGGACGCCGCCCTGACCCGCCGCTTCCAGGTGATCAAGGTGGAAGAGCCCGCCGACGCCAAGGCCGTCGGCATGCTGCGCGGCGTGGCGGCGGCCATGGCGAAACACCATGGCGTGCGCATCCTGGACGAAGCCGTGGCCGATGCCGTGAAGCTGTCGTCCCGCTACGTGGCGGGACGACAGTTGCCGGACAAGGCCGTCAGCGTGCTGGACACGGCCTGCGCCAAGATCGCGGTCGGCCAGCATGCCACGCCCGCCGCGGTGGAGGATGCCCAGCGCAGGCTGGAGGCCCTGGCCACCGAGCGTGCGCAGTTGGAATCCGAGGCCGCCACCGGGCTGGACCACGCGGTGCGCCTGGCGGAGATCGCGGCCGACGCGGCCCGGGTCCAATCCGACCTGGACCGCCTGAAGGAAAAATGGGAGACCGAACGCAAGCTGGTGGCCGAAATCGGCACCCGCCTGGACGCCCTGGCCAGCCTGCCGGCCGACGCCCCCGAGCGCGCCGGCGCCGCGCAGGAGCTCGACCGGCTGCGCGCCGAACTGCGCACCGCGCAGGGCGATGCGCCCATGGTCCATGCGCTGGTGGACGGCAGCGCGGTGGCCGAAGTGATCGCCGGCTGGACGGGGATCCCGGTGGGCCGCATGGTGGCCGACGAGATCGACGCCGTGCGCCGGCTGGACTCGCTGCTGGCCGAACGCGTGATCGGCCAGGATCACGCCCTGCAGGCCATCGCCCAGCGCGTGCGCACCTCGCGCGCCAACCTGGAGGACCCGAACAAGCCCAAGGGCGTGTTCCTGCTGGTGGGCACCAGCGGCGTGGGCAAGACCGAGACCGCCATCGCGCTGGCCGACATCCTGTACGGCGGCGAGCGCAACATGATCACGATCAACATGTCCGAATACCAGGAGGCCCACACCGTCTCGAGCCTGAAAGGCTCGCCGCCGGGCTACGTGGGCTACGGCGAGGGCGGCGTGCTGACCGAGGCGGTCCGCAGGCGGCCCTACAGCGTCGTGCTGCTGGACGAAATCGAGAAGGCCCACCCCGACGTGCTGGAACTGTTCTTCCAGGTGTTCGACAAGGGCAACATGGAGGACGGCGAAGGCCGCGAGATCGACTTCCGCAACACGCTGATCATCCTGACCTCGAATGCCGGCACCGACGTCATCATGCAGGCCAGCGACAACGGCCGCACCCGGCCGCCGGTGGACGAACTGCTGGACCTGCTGCGGCCCGACCTCCAGGATGCGTTCAAGCCCGCGTTCCTGGGCCGCTGCGCGCTCGTGCCCTACTATCCGCTGCGCGACGAGAACATGAAACGCATCGTGCGGCTGAAGCTGGACAAGATCGCCCGGCGCATACGCGCCAACCACGCGGCGGCGTTCGAGTACGACGAGGCCCTGGTGGACGCGATCGCGCAGCGCTGCACCGAGGTCGATTCGGGTGCGCGCAACATCGACAACATCCTGACGGGCACCCTGCTGCCCGAGGTGGCCGACCTGGTGCTGGCCCGCATGGGGGCGGCCGAGGCGATCTCCCACATAGGCGCCGGCATCGGGACCGACGGCGGCTTCGCCTACACCATCCGCTGACGGCCATGGCTATCTCCACCGCCGAACGGCTGTTCGACCTCGCCACCCCGCTGGGCGACGACGCATTGCTGGTCGAGCGCTTCGAGGGCCACGAAAGGCTGTCCGAACCCTTTCGCTTCCACCTGACGCTGGCCTCGGAGCACGAGGACATCAAGCCGTCCGCCCTGCTGGGCCAGCGCGTGACCCTGCGCATCTACACCGAGGACGGCGAGCGCCACTGGACCGGCTGGGTGTCGAGCTTCGAGCGCGCCGGCGAGCCGCGCCAGAACGACGGCGACAACCACAGCACCCGCTACGTCTGCGACGTGGTCCCGTGGTTCTGGTTCCTGCAACTGCACGAGGACTCGCGCATCTTCCAGAACCTGAGCATCCCCCGGATCGTCGAGGCCCTGTTCAAGGAGTTCAGCTTCTCGGACTACGAGCTGCACCTGACCGAAGACTACCCGGACCTGGTCTATTGCACCCAGTACCGGGAGACCACCTTCAACTTCATCTCGCGGCTGTTGGAACGGGCGGGCATCCATTACTTCTTCCGCCACGAGGAAGACGCCGAGATCATGGTGCTGACCGACAACCGTGACAACAACCCCAAGCTGGAGACAGCCACGCTGCCCTTCCACCAGCAGATCCTGCTGGAAGAGCGCGACGGCATCTCGTGGCTGTCGCGCCGCTTCGCCTCGCGCACCGGCCGCTACGTGTCCAACGACTACGACTTCACCAAGCCCGGCACCGACATGCGGGTCTCGATCAATTCCCTGATACACGTGGGCAACAACACCGAGTTCGAACGCTACCGCCACCCCGGCGGCTACGCCGAGCTGGCCGACGGCGACCAGTTGACCCGGGTGGAGATCGAGGCCGAGGAAGTCGAGTACGAGACGCTGGAAGGCGCCAGCAACGTCCGTACGCTGACGCCGGGCTACGTGTTCGAGCTGGAAGACCACCCCATCGACGCGATGAACGAGGAATACCTCGTCGTGTCGGTGGAGCACAGCGGCACCAACAACCTGGGCGACCTGGGCGGCGAGGAAGCCAGCACCTACGGCAACCGGCTGTCGGTGATTCCCCACCGGGTCACGTACCGCGCGCCGCTGCGCACGCCGCGCGGCCGCGTGAACGGACCGCAGACGGCCGTGGTCGCCGGTCCCAAGAGCGAAGAGATCTACACCGACGAGTACGGCCGCATCAAGGTCCATTTTTTTTGGGACCGCCGCAGCCACCGCAACGAAAAAAGCTCATGCTGGCTGCGCGTGGCCCAGGTCTGGGCCGGCAGGCAGTGGGGCGCGATGTTCATCCCCCGCATCGGCCAGGAAGTCATCGTCGACTTCCTGGACGGCGACCCGGACCGGCCCATCGTGGTGGGCAGCGTCTACAACGCCGACAACATGCCGCCCTACGCCCTGCCCGCGGAGCAGACCAAGTCCACCATCAAGACCATGTCGAGCAAGGGCGGCGAGGGTTTCAACGAGATCCGCTTCGAGGACAAGAAGGGCGAGGAACAACTGTTCGTGAACGCCGAGAAGGACATGGACGTGCGCGTGGGGAACGACCGGCGCACCGCGATCGGCAACGACGACCACCTGGTGGTCGAGCGCGACCGACTGGACGAGATCAAGCGCCATCGCCACGAAAAGATCAAGCAGGACCGCGTGGCCGAGATAGGCGGCGACGACCACCTGAAGATCACCGGCATGCAGGCCGTGGCCATCACCGGATCGCAGTCGGTGAAGGTGGACGGCGGCGTGGGCGAATCCTTCAAGAGCCACAGCGAATCCGTCTCGCAAAGCTACTACCTGAAGGCCGGCATGAACGTGGTGCTGGAGGCCGGGGCCAAGCTGTCGCTCAAGGTCGGCGGCAGCTTCATCGACATCTCGGCGGGCGGCATCTACATCCAGGCGCCCATGGTGATGATCAACAGCGGCGGCGGCCCGGCCTCGGGCAGCGCGGCCTCGCTCGTGTCCCCCATGCAGGTGCTACAGGCCGCGCTGGCCACGCACGCCGACCCCGGCCAGGTCTTCAAGGGCGGCGGCGACGGCGACGAGCCGACGCACGACCAGACGTCGGAAGAGAACAAGGACAAGACGCACTACATCGAGGTCCAGCTGCTGGACGAGGAAGGCCAGCCCGTGACGGGAGAACGCGTGAAGTTCAAGCTGCCCAATGGCAAGACCGCCACCCGCTCCACCGACCAGGAAGGCGTGGCACGGGTGGCCCGCCTCGACCCGGGGAACTGCGAGATCAGCTTCCCCGGCCTGGACGACTCGGCCTGGGAGTAAGCCATGCCCAACTATACGGTGGGAGAAAACGACAGCATCGCCAGCATCGCCAAGGACCACGGATTCCTGTGGAAGACGATCTGGGATCACGGCAGCAACGCCGGCCTGCGCGCCAAGCGCAAGGATCCCAACCAGCTCGTGCCGGGCGACGAGATCTTCATACCCGACAAGGGGACGAAGTCGGTCAGCAAGCCGGTGGACGCCCGCCACACGTTCAAGCGCAAGGGCGAACCCACCAAGCTCAAGCTGCGGCTGACGGTGCTGGACGAGCCTCGCGCCAAGGAGGCCTATACCCTGGTCTTCGGCGACAAGGTGATCCACGGCGTGACCGACGGCGACGGCAAGCTGGAGCATCCCATCCCGGGCGAGACGCGCAGCGCCACGCTGACGCTGTCCGAGGGCGCCGAGGTCTACGACATCGCGATCGGCGCGCTACGGCCGGTCAGCGATAACGCCGGCGTGCAGCGCAGGCTGGAGAACCTGGGGTTCGATTGCGGCGGCGAGAGCGGAAGCATCGGCGACGCCACGCGTGATGCGCTCAAGCGATTCCAGAGCCAGTATGGATTGGAAGCAACCGGCGAGCCGGACGATGCGACGCGCGCCAAGCTGGAAGAGCTCCATGTGTAGGGGATGTCTTCAATCATCGCGGAGAGTTGGGTTCTTAATCCGGTTTTGTCTGGCGGGGCGGGGGCAGGCAGGGGTAGGCTGGCGCAGCGGGACCGGCTTCGCTGCGCCCCAGGGGCTGGGCGGCTCCGCCGCTTCGAACAAGACCGGGACAAGAACTCCCGTCATACAGCCCCCGACGACGACCGAGGAGAAATAAGCGATGGGACTACTCGAAAGCGCGGCCGGCACAGCGGCGGACAAGGCCGATAGCGTCGCTGGAAAAGACTCCACCCTAGGCGGACTGATCGACGACGTCGCCGGTAAGCTGGGCGGCGGCGCCGGTGGCGTACCCGATGGCACGCCGTACTACTACGCCCGCGACCCGCTCAACGACAAACTCGGCCAGCCGCAGAAACTCTTCCTGAAACCCACCGCCCAAGGCTCGGAAAGCCAATCCTCCGACGAGAACCGCGGCAGCCGCCCGATGCCCATCGAGTTCATCCACTTCGGCAAGGTCCATGGCGACATGAACGACACCTTCTCCGGCAAGGGGCCGCCAGGACATGGCATAGGCTGCCGCGACGCCCTGCTGCGCGAGACCATGCTGCTGTTCAGCTTCGTCGACGCCGCCAAACACGTACTCGAGACCAATATGCAAGGCGCGATCGGCGGCGCCATGGAAACGGTCGGGTCGCTGCTGGGCAGCGGCCAGAAATCCGCGGCGGTCGGTCCCGAACAATTCATGCCGCTGCTGGTCAAGATCCAGACCGCCGGAGACAAACTGAACGTCGGATCGATCGACTATCCAACCCTGCACCAGGCGGGCGTGGACCTGCATCAGGCGCGCGCCGACTTTGCGGTGCTGTGCGCCTCTGCGTTCAAGCCTGGGGCCGGCGGAGGCGCGGGGCTGCCGTCGCTGCCCCTGCCCGGGCCACTGGGCGCCGTCGGCGGGGTAGGCGGATTCATCGCCGACATCCCGAAGTACCTGTTCAAGGCCCAGGATACCTACAAGGCCATGTTCCAGGCGGCGCGCGCCGAATATGAAGCCGGCATCGAGGAAGCCTGCCGGGCCTTCTCCGTGGCGGCGATACGGGACGGCCGCGAGCCCACCTTCGGCATCTGGTTCTTCGAGAAGGAAGCGCCGGGCGCACAAGACGCTGCCTCGCCTGAAACACCCAAGACCTACGCCGACAACCCCCTGGGCAAGGCCGAAAAGGCCGTCGACGATGCCCAGGACAAGATCGAGGAGGCACAGGACAAAGCCAAGGGCGCCCAGGAATCGCTGACCGACTGGCTGGAAACGGCGGGCGCCCGCACGCGCCCCGGCAGCGATGCGCTGACCGCGGCCTTCGCCACGCTCTCGGGCGGCTCGCGCTGGAACGAACCCCGCACGGATCTCAAAAACCTCAACAAGATCGTTCCTGCGCCGGCGCTGATCGCGCGGGCGATCTCCGAGGGCACCGGCATCCAGCCGCTTCCCGGCTTCGTCGACACGGTGGTCCGGGAGATCGCCAAGGCCTCGGTCGCCATTCTCGAGCGCATCTATACCAACCTGCTCCTGGCCGCCGGGGACGGCGACCTGCGCGTACTGACCGCGCTTTCCACGCGCGAAGCGCTGAGCAAGCTGATCGTGGACCTCGTGTTCAAGCTCGCGGGCTTTCCCCCGCCAGGAGACAACAAGAAAGCCGAGGGCGAGACCCAGCTCGGCAAGGTCAGCATGGGCAAGCAGCAACTGCTCAACAAGGGCTCCGAGTTGCTGCGCGATTTCCTGACCAAGCACGCCGCCCACCTGGACGTCATCATCGATTTCATCGCCGGGGAGCTGAGCGAGGAATTGCAGAAGATGCGCGGGCAGGCGCTCAGCAAGGATGCCCGGACCATGGAGATCTGGCTGGGCCGGCTGCCCATGCTGCTGGCCCTGCAGGTGCGCAACACCTTGTTCCCGCTGTTCAATCTGTTGCTCGACGCCTTCGGCCTGGGCGACACCGTGGGGCAGACCGTCTGGAATCCGGTGCGCGACAAGATCAAGCAGGCTACCGGCGTGGTCCAGGACGTCAAGCACACCAAGGACAACCTCCTGGAAGCCACGGAACAGGCCAAGGAAAGCGGCAAGAAGATGGACGACGCGGTCAGCCAGCTGGGCGACAACAAGTTCAACTTCCTGGATCCGGCCAACAGCGCCAAGGACATGAAAGACAAGGTCGGCAATGTCGACCGCGCGCGCAAGGACGGCGTCCAGGACGTCCTGGACAAGGCCACGGGTGCGGACGAAGACAAGGCCAAGTCGCTGCTTGCCGGCGGCGACGAGGATAAGCCGCCCGCCGGCGATGCGCCCTTCAGCAATATCCGGGTGGACGACAGCGAAGCCGTCCGACCCGAGAAGCCCGCCATCGATCAGGTCGGCAAGGTCGTTCTGAGCACCGAGGCGGCATAGCGGCGCCCGTTTCCGTCAAGGCACGAGTTCGGTCATCTGTCCCGGCATGGTGACGGTGATCACCCCACCCCAGTTGCACATGCAGGTCGAGGTGTTGTTCAGGACCGGCTGGTTGGCCAGCATGACGGTGGGCGCGCCGGGCATCCACGGGCTGCTGGTCGCGGGCACGCAGGGCATGGGAGTGAGCACGCCCAGGGCGGCGGTGGTTGCCGAGGCGACCGTGGGATTGGCGGGGCAGGCGCACATGCCGAAGGGCATGATGTTGACCATGGGCTTGTGGTCCATGATGTTTGCCGCCGGCTGGTTCGAGGACATCATCCGGTTGACGGGCAGCACCACCAGGGACGAAGGCGCCAGGCCGAAACTGCATTGCAGCAGCGCCCCGTTGACGACGTGCATGGCCATGGCGGTCCTCCCGCGGCGCGCCGGCAGCCGGCGCGCGGTTACGAGCCGGTGGCGATGATTTCCACGCGCCGGTTCTCAGCGGCGCGTGGATCGGTCGGGTTCAACAGTTCGGTCGGACCCTTGCCCACCGTGCGCAGCCGCGCGGCCTCGACGCCGTGGCCCACCAGATAGGTCTTGACCGAGGCGGCCCGGCGCTGCGACAGGCGCATGTTGTAGTCGGCCGACCCCACGCCGTCGGTATGGCCCGCGACCGTGAACATGCGGCCCTTCAACTCGCTCGAGGCCAGGGCCGCGGCCAGGTTGTCGATGGATCGGCGCGAACTTTCGGCGATCTGGTCCGAGCCGAACGCGAACTGGATCTGCATGGAAATGGCGGCAGGCGCGGCGGGCGCCGGTGCCGGCGCGGCTTCGGGCATCGCGGTGGCCTGGGACGACGCGCCGGGGCGCAGCGCACGCGTGCGCACGCCCGAGGTGGCATCGTCGCCGCCGCCGGCCTTGAGTTGGTCGATGATCTGGTTGACCGAGGGCGTCTCGGTACCGAAGTTGCCGGACTGGGCATACCCCGGATGCGGGATCGCAAGGGCGGCCGCGCAGGCCAGGGCCGCAGCGGCAAGGGGGCCCGAGGGAAAAGCGCGGGGCCGGACGGAGGTTTTCATGGCACGCACTCCAGGAGGAAGGTGGGCAGGCGGATGCCATAGTGTGCGCAAATCCCCGGTCCGGATCGATATGCCAAGCGGCCTATCCCGTCGCGCGCGGACGTGGCGTTCCCAGCGGCGCGACGGCCGGCGGCATAGACCCTCTGCCCTATCGCCGCGCGCGCCGGGCTTACGTAGATTGCGGATACAGCTTCCACGAATCCTCGCAACGTGTTCCGACTATCCGCGCCGCCTCTGTTGCTGCTCCTGCGCCGGTTGGCCGTCCTATGGCTGGCCGCGCCACTGGCCGCGCCCTGGGCGGCCGACATGACGCTCATCCTGGACGATACGGCCCAGCAGTACGGCGAGTTCGCCGCGCAGTTGCGCAGCGTCAACGCCGCCTCGCACCGTCTGACCCAGGGCAAGGTCGATATCCTGCCGCTGGACTCGCTACGCCAGCTCGATGGGCCGCAGGCGGCCGCGCCGCGCGCCAGCCCGGACGACGGCGACTCGGTCCTGGCCGGCGTGCGCACGCGCAGCGCGCGCGGTTCCATGCTGCCCGACCCGGGAGCATCGGCCCCGACGCCGTCCACCGCGGCCCGCGCCGAGGGCAATGATCCGGGCGTCCTGGTCGCCGTCGGTCCCAGGGCGGCCCGGGCCGTGGTCCAGCGTGCCGGCAATGAACCGGTCCTGTTGGCCCTGCTGGGCCGCCTGGAATACGAGGAGCTGCGCGCCCTGCCCGCGCTGCGCCGCCCCGAACGCGCCATAGGCGTGCTGTTGCGCGACCCGGCGGCGGCCGAGCAGCTCAGCCTGATCGACGCGGTGCTGCCCGGCAAGCGCCGGGTGGGTGTCGTGACCGCGCCCCAGGCCGAACCGCTGATGCGCGAGCTGGCCAGCGCCGCCCTGACATGGCCGGCCCAGCATCCGTCGCGCGGCGGCCGGCCCTGGGCCATCGCCGCCGCCGACGCCCCCGACTCCAATGCGCTGACCGGCGCCTTGCAGGCCGTCGTGCCCGCCAGCGACGCCTTGCTCGTGTTGCCCGACCCGGTGGGATCGACATCCGCCGCGGCCCTGGCGCTGCTGCAATCGGCGGCCACGGCCAACCTGCCCGTCTTCGCCACCAGCGAAGCCATGGTGCGCGCCGGCGCCCTGGCGGCGCTGGTGCCCGGCAACGCGCAGCTGGCCGAACAGGCCCATGCCCTGACCGTGCGGCTCAAGCAAGCGCCTCCCGGCCCGCCGGTGGTCGAGGCTCCGCGGCGGCTGACGGTGCGCACCAATCCGCACGTGGCCAAGCGGCTGGGGCTGGCCCTGCCGCCGGACGATGTCCTGACGGCGGCCGTGGCGCGCCGGGACTAGTTCCAGGTCCGCGCCGCCATGCCTCTCCTCATGCTCCCCGCCGCGCTTCGATCGAACAGCCTGCAACGCGATCTCATACGGCTGGGGGTCCTGCCGTGCGCCACCGCCGCCGTCGCGCTGACGCTGTGGTTCACCCATGAGCGGCTGGACGCGCTGGAGCAGGCCTTCCGCGCCAACGGCGCGGCGATCGCCCGGCAACTGGCCGTGGCCAGCGACCTCAGCCTGTATGCCGGCGACGTGGAGACGCTGCGCGACCTGGCCGAGAACATGGTGGCCAAGGGCATCGCCTCACGCGTCGAGATCGGCAACGGCACAGGCATCGACATCGCCGCGGGCCCCGGGGCGGAGAAGCTCAAGCATGCCCGCCCCTTCGCCGAGCCGGTGCGCCTGCGCGCCACGCGCGGCCTGACCGACTATCCCCGCCCCGGCGGGCCGGCGCTGGACATCGGCACGGTGCGAGTATTCCTGGACGATGCCGAGCACCGGAGCGCGCGCGCCGCCTCGATGCTGGCCGGCGGCCTGATAGGCGGCACGGCCCTGCTGCTGGCCTGGCTGTCGGCCCGCCACATGGCGCGTGCCGTCGCCCGGCCGCTGAAGCGGATCTCCGCGACCGTCTCGTCGCTGCAGGGCGGCAAACTGGACGCCCGCTGCGGCCCCTGCGGCCGCAACGAGATCGCCGCCCTGGCCAGCGACGTCGACCACATGGCGCAGCGCCTGCAGGACGCCTATTCGTCGCAGGAAGAGCGCATCCAGGCCGCCACCCGGGAAGCGCTCGCGCGGCTGTCGCAGGCCGAGCAGGCCACGCGTTCGCGCACCCGCTTCCTGGCCACGGCCAGCCACGACCTGCGCCAGCCGGTGCATGCGATGGGGCTGTTCATCGACGGCCTGCTGCCCACCGCCAGTGCGGCGCAGCTGCCCGCCATGCAGCGCCTGCAGGAAGGCACCCAGGTCATGAGCGCGCTGCTGGATGCGCTGCTGGACATTTCCCGGCTTGACGCCAACGTGCTATCGCCGTCCTATGCCCCGGTACGCGTGCGCGACCTGTTCGAGCAGCTCGATGCCATGCATGGCGCGGTCGCGCGCGAAGCCGGCGTGGACTTGGTATGGCGCGACCGTGGCCGCGCGGTCATGACCGATGCCAGCCTGGTCATGCGTGTGCTGGACAACCTGGTGCGCAACGCCGTGCGCCACGGCGAGGGCGGCCGGGTACTGGTAGCCGCGCGACGCGACGGCGCCGGCACGCGGATCGAGGTCCGCGACAACGGCATAGGCGTCGCGCCCATCCAGCAATCGCGCATCTTCGAAGAGTTCTACCAGGTCGCCAATCCGCAGCGCGACCGGCGCAACGGCTTCGGCCTGGGGCTGTCCATCTGCGCCCGCATCGCCCGCCTGCTGCGCACCGACATATGCGTGCGGTCCGCGCTGCGCCGGGGCAGCACGTTCTCGCTGCTGCTGCCCACGACCGACGCGCCGCCCGTGGCCCCCCTGGCCGCCGCCCCCGAGGCCACCGGTACGACATCGCTGGACCTGGACTGCCTGCTGATCGACGATGACGAAGCCATCCTGGAGGGAACGGCTCATCTGCTGCGGCAATGGAACTGCCGGGTGGACCAGGCGCGCACGGCCGACGACGCGCTGCGCAAACTGCGCGACGCGAGCCGGCGCTACGACGTGATCCTGTGCGACCTGCAACTGGGCGACAGCGACGACGGGCTCGCGCTGCTGCTGCAGGCGCGGGAACTGCGGCCGCGCGCCACCGCCATCATGATCTCGGGCACGACCACGCCGGACATCCTGCAGCGGATACGGGAAACCTCGGTCACGCTGCTGACCAAACCGGTCGCGCCCGCCAAACTGCGCGCACTGCTGGGGCGCTGGACGCCGGCCGGGCGCAGCGCCCGGCCGGCCAGCCTCTAGAAGTCCGAGCAGGCGTTCCGGCGGTCGGTGGACACGCAGTTGCTCAGGTTCGGCCGCGTCCGCACCCGGGACCATTCCCGGGCCAGCACGTCGCCCGCCTGCTCGACCCGGTCGCCGGCTATCGGCCCGGTGGCGAAACACATGGCCACCGGTGCCAGGTTCCGGTCGTACAGATAGGTGGTCGGTATCTCCCGCTGGAGGTCCACGCTGGGCAGGGAGTAGCTGTTCACGGTCAGAACGCCCGGCACGACGTTGATGAGATATCCCTCGGCCGAGACGAAGGGCGTGGCCGCCGTCACGGCATAGGTGCCGGCCGGGCTCGACGCATTGGCGGCTGAACCGGCCGTGCCGCTGATGCCAGCGCCGGTATCGCCCAGGATCAGGCCCTCCAGCGTGTAGCCCAGGGCGGGGTTGCCGATGCCGGCCGGCCGCGACGCGCTATCCAGCGTCACGGTCACCGTGGGCTGTTGCCGATAGATGAAATGGTTGTCGGCGTCGGCAACGGCTGCGCCATAGGTGCGGCCGTACAGGTTGGGCATCGTGCCCGAGCCGGCCACGCCGCCGCGCGTCTCGCCTTCCCATGTATCGGCCCACACGCGCCAGCGCCCGGAGGTATCGATGCGCGCGCCGTCCGGATTCTGGAAGCGCGCCGCCGCCACCAGGTCGGCGGTGCCGCCGGTCACGTCGGCATCCAGCGTCAGGTCGCCGGACTGGGTCCGCACGACCGTGGTGGCGGCGGCGATGCCTCGCTCGGCGCCCGCCAGCACGCCCTCGCCCGAGCCCAGGGTCGGCAGCGTGACCTCGCCTATGCGCAGGGCGTCCGCATCCGTGTAGGCGAATGCGTCGCGGGCCCCGCCCGCCACCGTCCCGACGCGGTTCGAGGCCTGGTCCAGGCCGACGCTGCCGCCGGTGCTGCGAGCCGCCAAGCCGTCGGCGGTGATGGTTCCCGACGTGCTTTGGCGGATGTCGCCGCCTGCCAGCAGCGCGACCGTGGTCGCCTGCACGGACTGCCCGAGCGCGACATTGCCGGTGTCCGCCTGCAACGACAGTCCACCCGCCGCGGCCGACGCGGCGGCGATGGAAAGATTGCCCGAGGTGGCCCGCACGAAAGCGTCATCGGCTGTCACGCCCGCCCCGGAGACCGCCTGCGGCGCGCCCGCCGCATCGAGCGCGCTGGCCGTCACGGCCGCCACGGCCAGGTCGCCGGCACCTCGATAGCTCAGGCTGCCGGCCGCGCTGCCCGCCAGCGCGCGCACGTCGTTACCGCCGTCCTCCAGCAGGACGTCGCCGCCGGTCGAGCGCGCCAGCAGCGCATCCGCCGCGATGCCGCCGGACGTCGACTCGGTGATGTCGCCCGTGGCCAGCAGCGCCACGGTCCGGGCCCGTACAGCCGCGTCCACGGCCACGGCGCCGGCATCGGCCTGCAGGCTGGCGGCATCGGTGGCCGTCACGCCCGAGGCAACAGTCAGGGTCCCCGTCCGCGCCGCGACCCGCACCGTGCCGGCCTGCACGCCGGTCACGGCCGATGACGACAGCCCCCCGGCCGTGTCCTGGGTGGCGACGGTGGCGTCGCCGATGGTCAGCGCGTTCGCATCCGCATAGCGCAGCTCGGTGGCCGCGCTTCCCGCGAACACGCCGGCGTCGTTGCCGGCGGCGGTCAGCGTCACCGAACCGGCCGTCGACCGGGCCGCCAGCGTGTCCGCCGTGATGCCCGCGCCGGCCTGCTGGCCGATGTCACCGCGAGCCAGCAGGGCCACCGTTCCCGCCTGCAGCGATTGCCCCACCTGCACGCTGCCCGCGTCCGCCTGCAAGGTCAGTCCGTTGGACGCATTCGAAGCCGCCTGGACCGACAGGTTGCCCGTGGTCGCCTGCACGATCGCGTCGGTGGCCGCCAACCCCGAGGCCGCGACGGTCTGCGGCGCGCCGCTGGCGTCCAGCGCGCCCGCCGTCACGGTCGCCACCGCCAGGTCACCGCCGCCGCGATAACGCAGGTCTCCCGCGGCGGATGCGGCCAGCGTGCGCACGTCATTGTTCCCCGCCACCAACTGCACATCGCCTGCCGTGGATCGGGCCAGCAGTGCCTCGCCGGCAATGGCGCCCGCGGTGGCCTGCGTGATGTCGCCACTGGCCAGCAGCGCCACCGTGCGCCCCTGGACCGCGGCGCCTACCCCGATCGCGCCGGCGTCGGCTTGCAGGCTCAGCAGATCGGTGGCCGACACGGCGGCGGCGACGTCCAGGTCGCCCTTGCGGGCCGCGACCTGCGTCGTACCGGCCGAGATTCCCGATACGGCAACTGTCTGCACGTTGCCGGCGGTGTCGTGGCTCACGACGGACGCGTTCCCCACGGTCAGGCCATCGGCGTCCGCATAGCGGAAATCCGTGGCCGCGCCGCCCGCCAGGATCCCGGCCTGGTTGCCCGCGTCCGTCAGCGTCACACTCGCGCCGGTCGAACGGGCGACCAGCGTGCCGGCGGTGATGGAAGCGCCCGCCTGCTGGCCGATCGCTCCGGCCGCCAGCAGGGCCACCGCACCGCTGTCCAGGGTCCGGTTGAGCTGGATGGCGCCAGCGTCCGCCTGCAGGGTGATGGCCGTCGGCGCGGTGATGGCGGCGTTGGTCGCAATGTTTCCGGAACGGGCCTGCACGATGGCGCGGTCGGCCGAGATGCCATCCTGCGTGCGGTTCTGCACGGCGTTCGTCGCTGCGTCCATGCCCAGGGCCGACACGCTGCCGATCGTGATGCCGTCGGCATCGACATAGCGGAAGTCGCTCGCCGCCCCGCCGGCAACCGTGGCCACGGCATTGCCCGGGTGAGTCAGCACGACGTCGCCCGTGGCCGACCGGGCCGCCAGCGCGTTCGCGGTGATCGCGGCGGTGGGCGACTGGGTCACGTTCCCGCCCGCCAGCAGCGCCAGCGTGGCGGCCGTCACATTGCCGCCCAGCGCGATCGCCCCGCCTCCTTCGTTCTGCAGGGTCAGGTTGCCGGCGGTCGCCACCGCACCGTCCACCGAGATGTCGGCGGCATGGGTATTGCTGCCAACGATGAGATTGGGCGCGTCCAGGTTCCCCATGTCGGCACCCGACAGCGAGAACCCGTTGCCGCCCGCTCCCCCCACCGATATCCGGGTCGCGAGGTGATCGGTGGCATTGCCGGCGGCATCCACGCCGCCCGGCCGCAGGTTGATCGATACGCCCGACCGGACCGAGGCCTCGAGCGCGATCGCATCGGCGCTGCCGTCGTTGTCGGCCCGCAGGACGACGCCTTGCTGGCCGTCGATAGCATGCGACGACAAGCTGGACGATCCACCCTGCAGGTCGATGCCCAGGCCGCTGCCTTCGGACTGCCCCGCCACCAGCACCCGGCCCGCCTGCGCGACCAGCGATGCACCCTCCAGGATCACGCCGGAAGCGGTCGTACCCGCCCCCTGCGCCAACCCGCGCACGTCCACGTCGCCGCTGGCGGACTGCACGTGCGCCCCTTCCATCCTGACGCCTTCCGCACCCGCCGACGAATCGCTGCCGCCGATACCGACGATGGCGATGTTGCCCGCCGTGGTCGTGATGATGGCGTCGTCGCTGCCGCCCGACGTTATCTGCACGCCCTCCCCGTAATTGGAGGAGACGCCGCGCACCGTGACGCTACCGGTGGCCGCGTCGATGCGGCCGCCCTGGATGTCCACGCTGGTCGCCCCGTCGCCCGCGCCCCGCAGCACGACGTTCCCGCCGGCGCCGGCATCGCTCTGGCCGACGCGCGTGTCGATGAAACTGTCCACCAATTGGATGGCCGGCCCGCGGTTGGAACTGGCGCTGCCCGCTACTGGGTCGCTCTGGCCGTACAGGCTGACCGATCCGCCGTTGGTGGTCAGCGTCGCGTTCTGGAAGACGATGGGCTGGTCGCCCGCCAGGGTGCCGCTGGCATTGCTGTTGAACGCCAGGTCGAGCGCGCCGGCCTCGGACACGATGCTGAACGAGTCGCCCCGTATGCCGCGGTATGCGTCCAGCGCGAACTCCAGGGGCGCCGCGCCCGTCGTGCGGCGGATCTCCACGCCGCTGTCGATGGTGATGTTGCCGCCCGTGCCGCTGCCGGCCCCGGTCCCTATCCTCACGCTCGTGCCGGAATCCAGGGCGGTGTTGATGCTGGAATCCTGGATGGTGGTGTCGGCCACGGCCTCGAACGGACTGTCCACCGGCGCACCCGGCCCCATGCCGTGGACGATGGTGACGTCGTAGGGATCGACGATCCAGGTTCCGGCCGCGCCGGTGCCGGTCCCGGCATTGATCCGGACGCCGCTGGCATCGACGCCGCCGCCGGAAGTCTCGATCCGCCCGCCCTGACCGGCGCCCGTGCCCCGCGCCTGGAGCGAACCATGGACACGCAGGCCATTCTCCCCCGTCAGCAGCAGCTTGCCGCCGTCGCCGTTGGCGCCGGTCGAGTTCGCCTGCACGCGCGCGAAATCGTCCACCGCCGCCACGGCCTCGGCCCGCACCGTCACATCGCCCCCGCCGGTGGCGCCGTTGGCCAGCAGCGCGGTCGCGCCCAGCACGCCCACGTTGCGTCCCGTGACCTCGACGCTGCCGCCCCGGCCGTCCGCGCTGCCCGCATCCACCTGCAGCGTCGCGCCCACCTTGGTCGGTTCGCCCGCCAGCCAGATGTCGCTGTCGCGGCCGACGATGCGGATGCGCCCGCCGTCGGTGGCGATGTCGGGCGCCGTCCCGCCCGGCGCTTCCAGGGCCTCCACGCTTTTCTCGATGCGCACGCCGCGCGCGGCGATGGTGGTGTAGGTCGCCCCGGATCCGCCATCGATCATCAAGCCGTCACCGCCCGCGGCCCCGGTGATCAGGATATCGCGGCGAGGACCGGCCAGCACGCGGGTATCGAGCATGTGCACGCCATCGACGGCCTCGATGGTGTCGTAGCCGAGCACGCCGAAGATGTCGGGCGACTGGGTCAACGCGTCCAGGTTGGACCCCTTGCCGTCGATGATGACGTCGCCGCCGGCCGCCAAGGTCGTGTTCCGGATCGCCACGCCGGCTTCCGCGGTCTGTGCGGGAAGATTGTCGGCCAGCGTGGCGTTCGCCGCCGTGCCGACGATGGTGATGTCGCCGCCGGCGCTCAACGCATGCTGCGTGCCGCCTTCGCGGCGCCCGTCTATCCGTACCCCGGCCACCGCCACGCCGCCATGGCCCGTTATCGAGATGTCGCCGCCCGCCGCCACGCCGGTACCGCTGAAGGTGACGCCCTCTCCCCCTTCCACGCCCCGGTTGGACGTCGCATCGACGGTGGTGATGCCGGCCCCCGCCGCGGCCAGCGAACCACCCGCCGCGCAGGCGTCGTCGGCGCACAGCGACACGTCGCTCCAGCCGACGAAGATGCCGGCGTGGCGAGTCTGTGCCCGGCCGCTCACGAAGGACGTGCCGCCGGTCGCCTTGCCACCGGTGGCATCGCTTTGTCCGAACAGGCGCAAGTCCCCGCCCCGAGTGGTGATGCTGGCGCCTTCCAGGTCGATGCTGCCGCCGCTCTCCTCGACGAAATCGCTGGCGCCTTCCAACCGCCGCATCGCGGCCTTGCCCGAGGAGTCGGCGTTGAACTCGACATTCAGCGCGCCCGCCTGCGATTCGATGCGCGAACCGTTCCACATGTCGATGTTACGCATGGCATCCACGCGCAGCGTGGACGTGCCGCCCTGAGTCTTGACGACTCTCGAGGCATCCTCGAACGCCACGTTGCCGCTCTGCCCCCGGCCGCCGTCGAGCGCGAAGCCGGTGGCGGCCACGGTCACGTCGGTGCGATTCCCCAGTGCCTCGCCCACGGCACCGTCCGAGACGCGGCTGTCGTCATCGGCCACGGACACCTCGGTGGCGGGCCGTGCCGCTGGCGCGGCGCCGACCATCACGTCGCCCTGCGAGGTGATGGTCCACTTGCCATTCGTGCCGCCGCCGGCTCCGGCCGCCGAGACATGGGCCGCCCCGACCTCGACCACGCTGCCCGACGTCGTGACGGTGCCGCCCGCGCCGTTGCCCGCGGCATTCGCCGTCATGGTGCCCGCGGCATGCAGTCCCGGGGCGTCGATGTCGATGATCCCGCCCTTGCCGGAACCCAGCGCATCCGCATGCAGCGTACTGCCGGCATCCATCGTGACCGCGCGCCGGCCTTCCAGTTCGATGCGGCCGCCGCCGCTGTCGCCCGAGGCATCCACACGCGCCGACTGGGTACGGATACCACCCCCCTCGACATGGATAGTGCCGCCCGACGCCCCCGCCGCGCCCGTAGCGTCCAGCGTGCCGCCCACCGTTACGTCGGCCTGGCCCGAAGCCCCCAGGATGATCTCGCCGTTGCGCGCGGTCATGGATTGCGCTCGGATCGTGCCTTGCTGGTTGACCACGCGCTGCGCCACCTGGGTCGAATCCGCCAGCACCGCCACCCGGCCGCCGTTGGCCTGGAGCACCGCGCCGCTTTCGTTGGTGACCGCGGCCATGCTGGCGCCCGCGTCCGGTTCGAAGCGGAACGTGGTCAGCCCGTCGCCCTGAAAATCCAGCGACACCCGGCGGGCCGACACCAGCCCCACGGTACCGCCGTCGGCGATGATCTTGCCCTCGCCGCCGTTGACCACCGTGGCGGCCATCAGCGCGATGGTCGATCCCGGCGCGGTCAGGGTCCCCAGGTTCGTCACGGACGCGGTGTTAGCGTCGTCGCGCTCGAACCGGAAGCGGCCCGCCATGAAGTCGGCGTTGCTGATGCCGAGCGTCGAAGCGACCAGGCCGCCGGTCTCCACCTTCGATCCCTGCCCGAACAGCACGCCCGCGGGGTTGATCAGGAAGATCCGGCCATTGGCCGACAGCTCACCCGAAATCCGCGACAAGTCTCCGCCCAGCACGCGGTTCAGCGCGATGCTGGAGGCGCCGGGTTGCAGGAAGCGGACCGCATTGCCCGCACCGATCGAGAACGAGCCCCATTCGATGATGGCGCGGTCGCTCTGCTGCTGGATGGACATGGTGTTGCCGCTCATGACGGGCGCCAGCACGCTGCCCTGCACAGGATTGAATCCGGTCGGCATCTGGGCGCCCGCGCTGGTGCCAACCAGGGCAAGGGCCAGCGCCAGCGGGCGGGGATTCCAACGCGCCTCCGGCGCCGGGAACGCGGGCCCGCGGGCCTTGCGCGAGGAACGGGTAGCTGCACTCATGTGGTTCTCCTGGTCCCGGCGCGCGGTTCGCGCCGCCTTGGGCGCCGGTCCCCGGCCGCCCCGGGCCCTCAAAACACTTTCTGGAATTGCACGAAGATCCGGGGCTTGCGGTCGCCGCCATCGGTGACCGGCGCCGCGGTATTGCGGCGCCACGCCAGCGAAACGTTCACCATGAAATCGCCGGGCCGCGACCAGACGGCGCCGATGCCGAAGCCCTGCATGCTGCGGGTATTGTTGGTGTCCAGGCTGGTGGGCGAATGGAACATCCGGCCCTTGCCCACGTCGTAGAACACATAGGGCGTCAGGTCCTCGGTGGCGGACCAGCGCCACTCGACCACGCCCAGCACGCCCTCGTCCACCAGCAACTCGCTGGACGGGAAGGCGCGCACCGCACGCGCGCCGCCCAGCGCCAGTTTCTCGGAAGCATCCAGGTTGCCGTTGGTGAGCTGTCCGCCCAAGGACACGTACAAGCTGTGGCGCGGCAGCACCGATTGCAGACGCGACACCTGCCAGGTCAGCTTGGTGAAGCCGCCATCCGTGCGGTGGCCCGCCGGCCCCTGGTCCATCGCGCGCGTCAGGTCGTCCTTGATGTCCAGGCGCCCGTGGTACAGCGTGCCGGTGCTGGCCCAGTAGCCGCCGCCGAACAGTTCGTCGCGCCGCTCCCAGCTCCAGCCCAGGCCCACGCCAACGACGTTCTTGCGCGCCGAATACGAGAACATGGAAAGATCGTCGCGCAGTTCCTTGTGGTCCACGCCCAGGCGCAGGAACAGGTTCTGGCCGCGCTGCCGGATGACGGGGTAGTTCAGCGACAGGTCGGCCACCGTGGCCCGGCCCTTCGCGCCCAGCTGCGACCAGGGCTGGCCCAGTTCATAGCGCACGCGCGAGACGCCCGCCCCCAGGCGCAGGCCGTCCGTACCCAGCGGCGCCTCGTAGCCCAGCCGGCCGAAGTTCAGCGAATTACCCTCGGACATCATGAGCCGGGCATCCAGGTTGTCGCCCAGCCCCAGCGGGCTGGCCACGCGCATGGTGCCGCCCACGCGGACCCGGCCCGATTCACGCGTGCCGTGGTTGTCCGCGTCGAAGGCGAAGGTCACGCGGCGCGCCTGGGTCACCTCGACCACCAGGTCCGTCGTGCCGGGCTCGCTACCCTCCTGCAAGCCGGACGACACCTTGATGCCCGGCAGGTCGGACAGCAGCAGCATGGCGCGTTCGTAGCTTTGCGCGCTGACCGGCTGGCCCGGCTGCAGCGGCGCGAGGTAGGCGCGGATGCGCCCCTCGGAGATCGGCGCATCCGGCGCGACCTGGATGTCCACCTTGCTCAGGCGTCCCTCGACCACGCTGATCTCGACCCGTCCATCGCGCACGGCCTGCACCGGCACCAGCGCCTGGGCCAGGAAGTAGCCGCGGCTGCGATACAGCTCGGTCACGTCCCGCGCCAGCGCCTCCAGGTCGGGCAGCGAGACGTCCCGTCCCACATATCCGGCCGCGAGCGCCTGCAATTCGTCCGCCGGTATGGCCGCTGCGCCGGTGAAGGTCACCTGCTGCAAACGGAACCCCGCCTGCGCGGCGGGCGCGGGCGGCTCGGGCAGGCGCTGTGACGGCGCCTGCGCCAGCGGTCCGGGCGTCTGGGCCAGCGCGGCCGAGCACGCCAGCCCCATCGCCGCGGCGGCGATGCCTCGGCGATTCCATATCTTGTCGGCACCCCGCATGCTTCAGCCCTCCACCGTCAGGCGCCAGTTCCCGATCAGGTTGAACGGCGCCCAGAAGAACGGGTGCGCCATCTTGTTACGCTTGAGGACGGCAAGCTGGCCAGCCTGCATCGCCCGCTGGATATCGTTGCCCTTGGCCAGTTCGGCGTACAGGGTGCTCATCAGCAGTTCCGCGGCATCGTCGGACACCGGCCACAGCGACGCGATCAGGCTGGACGATCCGGCGGACAGGAACGACCGCGTGAACCCCAGCACCTCGTCGCCCTGCGCGATCCGGCCCAGCCCCGACTCGCACGCCGACAGCGTCACCAATGCGGTGTGGTTCATGTCCAGCCCCAGGATCTCGCGCGCCTCCAGGAAGCTCTGCCGGCCGTCCTCGTTGGCCAGCAGGATGCGCGAATAGAGCGGATCCACGGTATCGGCCTGCGCGTGAGCGGCCACGTGGATCAGGGGAGCGCGGGCCGCGGCTTCCTTGAACTGGGTCTTGGTGGCGGCGGTGCCCATGAAAACGTTCTTCTGCGGGAACAGCCGCGCCAGTTCCTGTACCTCGCGCTCCGCGCCCGGCAGGTCGTACTGGTCCTCGATGCGCGGATTGCCGAAGGCGGTCAGCGTGGGCGCGACACGCGGCGTCCTGCGCGCCAGTTGCACGGCGATGCTCATCGACGGCGCCACCGACATCGCATGGCTTTCGATCAGGTAGGCATCGTTCAGGCGCAGGGCCTGGAACGGAAGGTAGTGCAACGGGCCGTGCGGCACGACGATCAGCCGCTGCCCGGGCGCGATGCCCAGCGGCGCGATCAGCAGTTGGCCCACCTTGGCCGCGCCATCCACCGCGCCGCGCTTGCCGTTGACGATCAGGTCGCGGAAGGCATCGACCAGCTTGGCCAGGTCATCGCGCCCGATGGGGATGGACACTTCCCGCAGCTCGGACGGCCCCACGATCCAGGCCTGGAGGCGCTCGGGCAAGGCATGGAACTGGATGACGCGCTCGTCCGGCGCCAGTGACTGCTGCAGGCCCGACAGCGACAGCGTGGCCGTGGCGGCATCCGGCACATGGCCGCGCCCCCGTACCGCATCCAGCAGCGCACGGCTGCGGCTGCGCTCGCTCAGTTCGAACGCCGCCGGCGCGTTGCCCAGATCGCTGTAGAGGCCGATCGCGCGTTCGAACACGGATTGCATGTCCGAGAACAAGCCCATCTTGAATTCGTCGCTGCGAAAGCGCGCGCGCACCGCGTCCACGCCGTCGAGCGCCTTGCCCAGCGCATCGGCCGCCGCCGGCTTGTTGCCCAGCGCCATCTCGCTACGCGCCACGCCGTCCCACGCCCAAAGCTGGTAGTAGCCGCTGTCGGTGCCGGTCTGCCGCGTCGTGAGCGAACGGTACAGGTCCGCCGCTTCTTGCGGCCGGTTCTCGGCCAGCAGGACACGCGCACGGGTGCGTTGCCATTGCGTGGCCAGGGTCGGGTCGGCCGGTTGCGCGGTGGCGTCCAGCATCTGCCTTGCCCGTGCGGCATCCCCGGTCTCCGCCAGCGCGTTGACCAGCGACACCCGCACCAGGGGCGCATAGCGCTCCGAACTGCTGGCCAGCGCAGCCTCGTAGCTCTTGATCGCCGCGGGATAGTCGCCGCGCCGGGCCTCGACGTCGCCCAGTACCTTGTTCACGGGCCCCAGGACTTTCTCGGGCTCCTTGGGCGAATGCCGCAGCGCCTCGCGCGCGAAGGACTCCGCCTTGTCCAGGCGGCCCGCATAGCTGTAAGCGATCGCCAGGTCGCGGTTGGCCAGCGCGGCCAGGTTGGGATCCTTGGTGGCCTGGGCCAGGTGCAGCGCCTTGCTGGCGGCGCGCACGCTCTGCCGGAACTCGCCCTGCTCGGCCAGCGCCACCGCCTGACTGCAATACTGGTAGCCGCTGAGCTTGACCGGATCCTGGGCATACAGGATCGCGCCGTCCTGGGTCAGCGCCAGCAGGGTATCGGCGTCGGCCAGCCGCTCCTGCGCGGCCTGCCCCACCTCGGCATCGGGCACGGGCTCCTGGGCCCGGGCCGCGGAAAAGGCCAGTCCGAACGCCAGCGCGCAGACGGCTCCGCGCGCGCCGCTCCAGAACCTCTCCTTCCGCATCGCCCGCCCCATGCTCTCGTGCTCCACGTTCGCAGCGGGCGCCTCCCGCCATGGATATAGGAACGAAGTCTAGGTAGCGTGCGCTAACATGCCTATACGCAATAGGACATAGCGCTAAAGGGGTAAGGCCGCGACATGCAGCTGTCACTCGATCTCGACGATCTGATGCTGTTCCAATCCGTGGTGGAAAGCGGCTCGCTCACGTCGGCCGCGAACAAGCTGGGCGTGCCGCGCGCCACGCTCAGCCGCCGCCTGATCGCGCTGGAGAAAAGCTGTGGCGCGATGCTGCTCAAACGCAATACGCGCAAGGTTTCGCCCACCGCGCTAGGCCTGGACCTGCTGCAGGAATGCGCCGACATCGCGCGCGCCCGCGACAGCATCGCGCGCAAGATCGCCCGCAGCGCCACCAGCATGTCCGGCACGCTCCACGTCGCGATGCCCATCGAGTTCGGCACCGCGTGGCTGGGCCAGGCCATCTCGGAATTCGCCCTGGAACACAACGACCTGCAGATCGTGGTCGATACCACCACGCGCCCCATCGACCTGATCGGCGAAGGCGTGGACATCCTGATCGCCTTCGGCGAACCCAAGCCGTCGCGGCTGACGGTGCGCAAGCTGGGCGAGATCCGCTACGGACTCTATTGCAGCCCGACCTATGAGGCCGGCCTGCCGCAGCCCGTCTCCCTGGCCACGCTGCCCGCGCTCGACTGGGTGGTGACCGAGCTGCAATCCGGGCAAAGCCTGTGGAACACCGTGCCGTCGGGCGCGGGCCGCTCCGCGCTGGGCCGGGTGCGGGCGCGTGTCAACAGCATCCGGCTGCTGCGCGAGATGGTGGCCTGTGGAACCGGCGTGGGGCTGATCCCGGAGATACTGGGACGCGACTACGTACCCGGCGGGCGCCTCAAGCGCATCGTGCCCGAGTGGGAACCCCGCCTGCCGCTCAACGCCTACATCGTCTCGCGCACCAGCGTGCCCCGCGCCACCCGGGCGATGCTCAAGTACCTGGCGGACGCCATCCGCAAATCGCAGGACGCCTGAACCCCTACGCCTCGCCGAAGTGCCCCGCCATCATGGCCTCGAAGGCGACCGGGTTCTCGAGCTGCGGCAGGTGGCCGGCGCCGGGTATCTCCACCCACTGGCCATGCGGCATCGCCTGCGCCTGTTCGCGCATGGCCGGCACGATGACCCCATCGGCCTCGCCCGCCGTCAGCGTCGCCCTGACCGGACTGCGCGCCAGCCCGTCGCGATAGTCGAAGCGGCTGATCGCCCGGGCGCAGTGCGCGTAGCCTTCCACCGGCGTTTTCAGGATCTGCTCGCGGACCCGCGCGACGAGGTCCGTCGCCTCAGCCAGCGTGGGGGGCGTGAACCACCGCGCCAGGGTCTCGTCCACCAGCGCCGCCATGCCGTCGCGCCGGGCGCGCGCGATCCGCTCGTCCCACAACGCCGCGTAGTTGTCCGGCGTGCTGGACGGCGCATCGCAGGCCACCAGGCTGGCCAGCCGCGCGGCATGGCGCGTGGCCAGATCGAAGCCGATCATGGCCCCCAGCGATACCCCCATGAAATGGAAACGCGCGAAGCCGAGCGTGTCGGCCAGCCGCGTGACCGCATCGGCCAGGCCAGACAGCGTTACCTCGCCGGCGACGGGCGCCTGGCCGTGGCCCGGCAGATCGATGGCGACCACCCGGTACCGGCGTGCCAGCCAGGCCGCCTGCTGCGCCCAACTGGCCCCATCGGACATGATCGAATGGACCAGCAGCACCGCCTCCCCCGTCGACGGCCCCTGCTCCGTGTAGTAAAGGCCCGATCCCGCATCGAACTTGCCCTGCGCGCTCATCACCGCATCTCCTCTGTTGAAGTACCCAGCATCATAGACTCCTGGCGCGCGATCAGGGGTCCTTCGGCTTCCGAGCGGCGCTTCACGTCCAGCCAGCGCGGATCCCGCGCGAAGGCGTCCCAGGCCTGATCGAAATCCACGCCCGGCCGCCATTTCAGCAGGTAGACGAAGGTGTCGGGCGCCTCGGGCGGCGTCCAGCTCCGTTCCAGCAACAGCCCTTGCTCGGCCAGCAGCGGCGCGGCCGAGGACAGGAAACGGTCGCGCATGGCCGCGAACTTGCCGGGCGCCGCCACATAGGTCTTCAAGGCATAGGCATGGCCATCTCCGGTCTCGACCGGCAGGGCCGCATCGCTGCCCCATTGCGTCCAGGATCCGTCGTAGACCCGGACGTCGCGCTCGCCCAGCTTGTGCAAGGCCAGCGCCAGCACGCAGGCCGACACGCCGGACCCGCAGGAACAGACGAAGCGCGTGTCCCGCCCCAGCCCGAGCCCATGCGCCCGCATGACTTCGACCAGCCGGTCGTCCGGCAGGTAGCCATGCGAGACCGGGTCGAGCAGGTGTTCGTAGGGCAGGTTGACGCTGCCCGGGATGTGGCCGGCCCGCAGCCCCGGGCGTGGCTCGGGCGCCAGCCCCCGGAAGCGCTCGGCGCTGCGCGCGTCCACCACCTGGGACGAGACATTCGCCGCGGCGGCCCGCGTCGCGGCGGTATCGGCCACCGCGTCGTGCTCGCGCATCGCGCTCCAGTCCCCTTCCCGCGCGGGCGTGGCCGAGCCCTGCTCCACCGCGCCGCCGGCCGCCCGCCACGCGGGCAAGCCGCCGTCCAGTACCGCCACCCGCTCGTGGCCATAGCCCCGGAACATCCACCATAGCCGTGGCGCGGTCCGTATGCCATGGGTGTCGTACACCACGACGAGATCCCTGGCCTGAATGCCCTGCTTGCGCATGACGGCCTCGAACTGCGCCGCCGAAGGCAGCATCGTGGGCAGGCCGGACGCCGGATCGCTGATCTCGGCCAGGTCCACGAAACGCGCGCCCGGAATGTGCGCCGCCTCGAACTCGCGGCGCGCGTCACGCCGCTCCGTGGGCAGGTGGCTGGTGCAGTCCAGAATGGCCACTCCCGCGCCGCCCGCCACGCGGGCCAGCTCGGAGGCGGTGATCAGTAGTCCGGTCGGCATCGGGGCCGTTTCACCTTTCTTGGCCATGCCCTATTCCACCTTGATCCCGGACTCGGCCACGAAGCTTTGCCAGCGCTTGATCTCGCCCGCCACGAAAACCCGGAACTCCTCCGGCGTCATATCTCCGGGCGGACTGCCCATGGCCTCGAGCTTGTCCTTCATCGCGGGCTCGTTCAGGGCCTTGCGCACCACCACCGACATCTTCTGGACAATGGCGGGAGGTGTCCCGGCCGGTGCCAGCAGGCCCGTCCAGCCGTCCATGCCGAAACCCGGCACGCCCGACTCGGCGATGGTGGGCAGGTCGGGATTCCGTGGGTAGCGCTTGGGACTGGTGATGGCGACCGCGCGCAGCCGGCCAGACTCGATCCAGGGCTGCACGTCGGAGTAGTTGGCGAAGGTCATCTGCACGTCGCCGGCCACGGCGGCCGCCACGGCCGGCGCGCCGCCACGGTAGCGCACGTGCACCATGTCGGTCTTGGTGTCGTACTTGAAGACTTCGCCGGCGAACTGCGTCAGCCCGCCCGCGCCGCCGAAATTCAGCTTGCCTGGATACTTGCGTGCGTAGGCGATCACGTCGCCCACGGTCTTGACCGGCAGCGTGGGATGCACCGCCAGGATCAGCGGGTTGGTGTTCAGCAGCGCCACCGGCGCGAAGTCGTTCAGTCCGTGGTAGTCCACCTTGTAGATGAACTGGTTCAGGGCCTGGGGTGCGGCCAGGCCCACCAGCAGCGTATAGCCGTCGGGCTTGCTCTTGGCCACGTAGGACGTCGCCAGGCTGCCGCTGGCGCCGGGCTTGTTCTCGACGATGAACGGCTGCTTGAACGCGGCCTGCAACGCCTCGGCCGTGATGCGTGCCATCTGGTCGGCAATGCCGCCCGGGGCGTACGGCACGATCAGCCGCACGGTATGTTTCGGCCAATCCGTGTCGTCGGCGGCTTGCGACGACGCGATACAGGCGGTCCATGCCGCGGCGGCCAGGCCGGCGGCCTTCAAGCTTTTCTTCATGGTGTGTCTCCTCCGGTGCGCAGCGCGCCCTTTATAGTGGAATGACGGTCAGCACGTCGACGCAGCGCGAGTCCAGCACGACCACGCGTTCCCGCAGGCGCGGGCCGTCGCCCTGGGCGTGGACGATGTCCAGGTACTTGCCGACCCCGTACAGCCGGGACTCGCCGGTCTCGAACGTACGATAGACGCTGAAATTGGAACGTACGCGCCAGCTGCCGTCGCCCACCGCGGCGATGCGGCTGGGGCCCAGCACGTGCGTGTAGCAGTGCGGCTCGAAGATGTTGGCGGTGCGCAGCGCCGCGACGCGGTCGCGCAGCATGCCGCGCCCCTCGCAATGGATGATGCCCACCGGCAGGCCGGCCGCCACGTTCTCGCGCGTGGTCAGCCGGTAGCTGCCGTCGTCGGTGAAGAAGTCCGGCCAGGACTCCAGATCATCGTCGTCCAGCGCGTGGGCGTAATCGGCCATCAGCCTGCCGATCGCGGCCTGGACCTCCTCGCGCACGGCGGGGGAAGAAGAAGTACAAATGGTGGTCTGCATGATCAGCGTTCCGTCAGAATCCCATGATGTCGCGATAGCCGTGCCAGAACCCCCTGACGGAAGCCTCGGTGGCCCGCGACGACTCGTTCGATTCGGCCACGCGGCCGCCCATCTCGATGAACGCCGCGCGCCGGCCCGACCCCACCGTGCCCCGCTGCACGAACTCGTTGATGCAGCCGTCTTCCAGCGCCACCAGGCCGGCCGCGCCGGTCAGGTTGGACTGCATGATGCGCATCTTCGACTGTTCGGGCGTATCGCGCTCGTAGCCCAGGAAAATCCACTTCAGCTCGGTCTTGTCCACGCCCTGGGGCACGAAGAAGCGGATGGCCAGCGAATTGAGCGTGAACTGGAACACCACGTTGGGGAACACGGTCTGGATGCTGTGGGTGATGCCGTCGTCGAACTCCTCCCAGGCATCCAGCAGTTCGGGCCCCTCCAGCGCCGATTCGCCGTGCTTCGCGCCGTACTTGGCGGAGTGCACCTCGGCCGTCAGGTACTCCTTGTCGAGGTTGAAGGTGGCGCGCTTGGAATAGCTGATGTGGTGCCACTTGCGGTCGGACAGGATGATGCCCCCGTCCATGTCCAGGCGGTTGACCTTGAAGGTCGTGTAGAAGGTATGCAGCAGCGTCGCGTGATAGGAATCCCGCACGTTCTCGGCATACAGCTTCCAGTTGTTGTGGATGATCTGGCTGTGCCGGCCCAGCACCTTCAGCGGCCGGCCGAAGTTGCGCTGGATGAAAGCGCTCATGCGCGGCCCCAGGAACTCGTCCAGCGGCGGCGTTTCGTCCGACAGCGTGCCGAACACCAGCCCGCAGAAAACCTGGACGCGCACCGGTTGCAGCCGATGCGCGTCGACGTCGAAGTCCTCGGGCATGCCGCCCTTGCCGTTGACGCCGTTCTGGAAGGCGATGGACCGTAATTGGCCATCCAACCGGTACGACCATGCATGGTAGACACAGGTCAGGTTCTTGACCTTGTCCTTGGCCTTCAACGCGACCAGCGCGCCCTTGTGGGCGCAGCGGTTGACCATGGCGTTGACCTGGCCGTCGTGGTCGCGCGCGACGATCACCGGCGTCTCGCCCATCCAGGTCGTAACGACGTCGCCGGGCTCGGGAATGTCCTGTTCGATACAAAGAAACTGCCAGACCGGACCGCGGAAGATCCGCTGCTGTTCCCTGTCGTAGACCTCTTGGTCGGAAAAGACCTGGAACGGCACCCGGGTGATGCCTTCGCTGGGCCAACTGACCAGCGCCTCTGCTGCCTCCATCGTTTTCTCCAATACGCCTCGCGAACTTCGGGCGACGGAGCGATGGTAAGGATTTGCCCAGCCCGGGCATAGCCACATGGCTGGAACTCATCATCCCATTTTTGATGCAAATCAAATTCAATTATGGGCGGAGTCGACATTCATGTTCATGTTCTTTACCCGGTCTTGTCCGATGCGCCGGGGCCGGGCAGGCGGTGGAGCGCAGCGAAGCCGGTCCCGCTGCGCGGGACTACCCGGTGGGGACAGGGTGGCCGGGGCGGGCGCAGAACTCGGGCCGGGGTAGCCCACTGGGCTACCCCGAAAGCCGCCCTCAAACAACTGCGCCCTTGCTTCCCCGTCCACCCTGTCCCCACCGGCGGCTCCGAATGCGCCCCACCGCCTGCCCGGCCCCGGCGCATCGGACAAGACCTGCACCGCTAGTCAACTAGCCCCATGAACTTCAGCACGGTCGTCTTATTAAATGGAGAAAGACCCATCGCCGAGTCTCGACCCGCGATCGTCACTTATCACCGTGGTAGTCCTTGGTCGGTGGGGCGGGGCGGCCCGCTCGGGGGGCGCATTCGGAGCCGCCGGCGAGGGTGGGCTTGGCGGGGAAGCAAGGGCGCAGCTGTTTGAGCGCGGCAGTAGGGATAGCCCGGGGGGCTATCCCCGCGCGAGTTCTGCGCCCGCCCCGCCAAGCCCACCCTCGCCGGGTAGTCCCGCGCAGCGGGACCGGCTTCGCTGCGCCCCCCGAGCGGGCCGCCCCGCCCCACCGACCAAGGACGGTTCAAGATCTCGATCCCCGCCATTGAGGCCAGTCATCATGGATGCCATGAATGGCGATTCAGCCTAGGCAGCTAGCCAAGCATCTTCGGCAGCCAGGTGGCGATACCCGGCACGAAAAACACCACGCCCAGCAGCAACAGACTCATGACCACGTAGGGCACGACCGCGATGAAGATCGTCCCCATCGAGACCGACGGCGGCGCCACGCCGCGCATGGTCATCAGCAAAAGGCCGTGCGGCGGCAGCAGCAGGCCGAGCTGCATGCAGATCAGGAACATGACGCCGAACCACACCGGATCGATGCCCAGCACGCCGACGATGGGCATGAAGATCGGCAGCGTGATCATCATCATGCTGATCTGGTCGACGAAGATGCCCAGGAAGATCAGCATCAGCATCATGCCCAGCACGATCATGCCGGTGGACAGCCCGTGGCCGGTGATCAGCTCCACCAGGCCGTTGCTCGCGCCCGAGAACGACAGGATCTGGGCAAAAGTCGTGGCACCCAGGATGATGAACAGAATCATGCCCGAGATGGCGGCCGTTCCCTTCAGCGACTTGACCACGGCTTCCCAGGTCAGGCGCCGGTAGAGCATGGCCAGCAGCATGGTGGCGAAGGACCCCAGCGCCGCGCATTCGGTGGGCGTGGCCCAGCCCGCCGCCAGCGCGCCCACCACGACGCCGAAGATGGACAGCGTAGGCAGCACGTAGGCCACGAACAGGCTCCACCGCGCCCAGCCGGTGCGGCGCTCGCCGGTATCGGAGGGTGCCCAGGACGGCGTGATGCGCACGCGCACCACGATCCACAGCACGAAGGCCACCGACAGGATGATCCCCGGCATCACCCCGCCTATCAGCAGCTTGGAGATGGAGATGCCCGACAGCGAACCCAGCAGCACGGTCAGCGCCGACGGCGGTATCAGCATGTCCACGGCGCCGATGGCCATGATGGGCCCGGTCGCGATGCGGGGGTGGTAGCCGCGCGACAGCATGACGGGCAGCATCAGCGAACCCAGCATGGCGGTGGTGGCGATGGTCGATCCGGAAATGGCCGAGAACACCGTGCCGGCCACCACCGCGACCACGGCCAGGCGCCCCGGCACGCGCGTGATCAGGCGCTCGATGCCGTCGATCACCTTGAGCGCGAGGCCGGTGTGGAACAGCACCTCGCCCATCAGCACGAACAGCGGGATGGGCGTGAGCGAGAAGGCCGCCACCGAGCTGACGCTGTTGCGGGCGAGCTGCATCAGCCCGATCTCGCCTCCCATGTACAGCCACGCGCCGATGATGTTGATGGAGATGAAGGTCAGCGCCACGGGCATGCCGATGAACAGCAACACCGTGGATCCACCCAGCAGGATCCAGGCCGCGATCTGCCAGCTCATGATGCGCTCACCGCTTCATTGCGCGGACCCGCCTCGGCATGCAGCAGGCGATGCATGCGGAACAGCATTTCCACCGCCAGCAGCAGGAACACCACGGGCAGGGGCGCCAGCATCCACCACTCGGGTGTCACCAGCGTCTTGATGTTCATGGCGCCCGACTGGTAGCTGGCCCAGGCCGACTGGGCGCCGTAGCAGGCAATCACCAGGCAGCACCCCAGGCCCAGGACGTCGCTGAGCCATTCCAGCCCCCAGGCCAGGCGGCGCGGGATGGCCTGCAGCACGATGTCGACGCGAATGTGCTGGCCCTGGCGCAGCAGCCAGGGCGCCAGGAACAGCGTGATCAGGTACAGCATGGCCTCGGACACCTCGTTGCTCCAGGCCAGGCCGCGCGGCAGTCCGGCGATGGCGAGGTTGCGCAGCAGCACGTCGGCCACGATGACGAGCATCATGGCCAGCAGCAGCGCGCATCCCACGGCGGCGAGCGCCGTCAGCAGCCGCCCGTAGGCGGCGGACACGCGCGCGATCATGGGCGGTTACCGGCGGCCGGACGGGACAGCAGCGACTTGAAACGCGCCGCCACCTCGGGGCTCTGCTTGGTGGCGGTGGCCCAGCCCACGTCGTAGGCCATGTCGCGATAGCGCTTGGCGGTGGCGTCGTCGAACTTGATGGTCTGGATGCCGGCCTTGGCCTGCCGCGCCGTTTCCTCTTCGGCGTAGCGGTCCCAGAAGCCGTTCTGCGCTTCCAGGGCCAGCAACTGCTTGTTCAGGTAGGCCAGTTGCGGCGGGGTCAGCTTCTTGTAGGCCGGCAGGTTCATGATCAGCGAGACCTCGGCATCGTAGAAGCCCGGGTCCACGCGGAACTTGGTCTTCTCCTGCCAGTTCAGGTCGAAGATGCCGCCTATCGGCCAGCCGTAGCCGTCCACCACGCCGCGCTCCAGCGCGGTATAGACCTCGCCCGGGGGCGTGGTGATGACGTTGGCGTTGAGCGCCTGGAAGAATTCGCGATAGACCGGCGTGATGCGGATCTTCATCCCCGTCAGGTCAGGCTTGTCGATCTTCTTGTTGATGTACAGATGGAAGGGCTGGTGTTCGACCATCCGGGCCAGGTACTGCATGTTGCCCTTCTCGTTCCAGACCTTGTTGATGGCCTCGAACGCGCCGTTCTTGCGCTGCTCGGCAACCGGGATGTCGCTCAGTTTCAGGAAGTCGGACTCGGGCAGCACGTTGGTGTAGAACGCGCCGGTGTTCAGCGCGATGTCGACCACGCCGGTCTTGACGGCGTTGCCCACCTCGAACGGGGGCATGGTCTTGGGGCCGCCCAGGAAATTGAGCTGCAGCACCCCCTTGCCTTCTTCGTTGAACTTCTTGACCCACGCCTGCAGGTGTTGCACGTAGATGCCGTTCTCGGGAAAGGCCGAGATCAGGCGCAGGGTGGCCTGCTGCGCCTGGGCGGGGCCGGCGGACATGGCCGCGCAGGCCAGGAACGCGGCGGCTGCCTTGATGAGCGGAAATTTCATGCGTTGTCTCCTGTCTTTTCTTGTACCGACGAAGTGCTGCTTTGATAACGCCGCCTTATCCTAGACGGTCGCGAGTTTTTCCTCCAGCGCGTGGCCGCTGTCGTCCGACAGGGCCGCCTTGACCAACGCGCGCAGGCGCGCAGGGCCGTCGGCGGCCTGCCGCAGCGCCGGCAGCACCGACATGATGCGCTGGAAACTGCCCCAGCCACGCACGTGGGTATCGCCATAGCCCTTGATCAGCCGCTGCGCCCGCGCCACCTCCACGGCCAGCGCCGGCTGGCCCGCCGCCAGCGAGACGATGGCCTCCATCCAGCGCGCCATGCGTTCGCGTTCGACCTGGTAGCGCAACGAGCCCCGGCGTATGCCGCGCAGTCCCGCCACCGCGTACAGCAGAAGAAAGCCGCGCAGCGAACTGGTGCGCACCACCCGGCCCTTGCGGGTGAAAGGCATGATGCAGGCGCGCGCCACGGCACTACGCATCATCCACCGCCCGAGCCACGCGGGCATGGCGTCGGCCAGTTCCTCCAGCCTGGGATGCATGAATTCATTGATCTCCAGTTGCTGCGCAGGTGTCAGGCGCACCTCGGCGGCCACGCGGGCGAAGCGCGTGCCGCGCGTCTTCAGGTCCGCCACCCGCGCCACGTCTTCGTAGGTCATCCACAAGGCCAGGTGGCGGGCGGTCTCGGACAGGACCTCCAGGCTGGCGGCGCCGCGATCCGGCAGCGCGGCCAGCAGCGGCGCGAGCCGGTCCAGGTACTCGCCGGCATAGGCCACGTCCTGGTAGTCCGCCGCGCGGACCAGGCCGGCGCGCAGCACCGCGTGGCATCTGGCCGGAAATTCTCGCGCCATCCGTTCGTCCAGGGCAGCCAGCCGGGGGCCGACGGCGGCGGGCAGGCGGCTCGTGGACATGGGCGCCTCGGCCGCCGCCTCGCGCCGCACGGTGGTCTCGCGCAGCACCGGCGCGTCCTGACTGGCCACGGCCGCGTCGAAACCCGCGGCGAAGGCTTGCAGGCTGGCCTTCACACCCACGCCCCCGCGCCGGATCGCTTCCTCGAAAAGCTCGCGTCCGAAGGGCAGCGCGCCCGTCGCCGCCAGCGCCCCGTACAGCGCCGGGCTGATGGGGCTGCCGGCGTCCTCGGCCATGCTGCTGAAGTCGGCGGCCACGAAGCGCCGCGCCGCCACCCGTCCGCCTTCCAGCAACGCGGCCGAATCGACCCGGTCGTCGCCCATCGCCGTGCGTTCCGTCATGGAATACACCCGGTGGGTGGAGGCGATCAGCGTGGTACGGTCCTCCGCAACCAGGCCGCGCTGCAAGGCGCGGCCCGCCTCCATCAACTCGGACGCGATGACGACGTCGACCTCGCCGGGGACCGGACCCAGTGCCATGACCGGCGCCTGCCCCGGCGGCACGTCCGCTTCGCGGAACATCTCGATGTAGTACACCGTGGCGCCGGTACGCTGGGCCACGCCCGGCACCGAGGTGGTCTGGGCCAGGTAGCCGTTGTGCTCGGCCAGGTCCACCAGCCAGTCGGCCAGTACCCCGCCGCCCTCGCCGCCCATGGCCAGCACCGCGATGGTCAGTGCGCGCGGCGTGCCCGCGCCACGGATATCGTGCGTCATGTTCATGCCGCCAATCCCTCCTGCCGGCGGTCGATGCGGCGCTGCAAGGCGCCGATGACGGCCTTTCTGATCCCCGCCTTGAACCTGTCCCAACGCCCCGGATTGTTGATGATCTCGGCCCGGTAGAACGACGGACACAGCACGGCGGCATGCGAGACCTCGCCGCACAGCCCGCAGCCCACGCAGCTGTCCACCACCGCCGCGACCGGATCGCTGCGCAGCGGATCGGGGTTGTCTCGTATGGTCAACGAGGGGCAGCCTGACAGCCGGATACAGGAGTGGTCGCCGGTGCAGGTGTCGGGATCCACGCCGAAGCGTTCACGCACGACGCGCCGGCCTTCGCCTATGGCCTTGCGCATCAGCGGACGCACGCGGCGCTGCTTGTTCAGCATGCACTCGCTCTGTGCCACCACGACCTTCGGGCCTTTCTCGCGCGTGGTCAACGCCTCGCGCAGCGTGTCGCGCATCTGCGCCACGCTGTAGGTGTGCGTCACCGTCCGCACCCACTTCACGCCCACCCCGCGCACCGCGTTCTCGATGGGGTTGTTGGTGCTGCGTATCGGGTTCTCGGCCTTGGACGACAGCACGTCCTGCCCGCCGGTGGCGGCCGAGTAGCCGTTGTCCACCACCAGCAGCACGTTGTCGGTCTCGTTGAACACGGCGTTGCCCACGCCGCTGGTCAGGCCGTTGTGCCAGAACCCGCCGTCGCCCATGATGGAGATGGTGCGGCGGGTGGTCTCGCGGGTGTTCAGCGCCGAGGCGCCAGCCCACCCCAGGCCGTAGCCCATGGTCGTGGCGCCCAGGTTGAAGGGCGGCAGCACCGAGAACAGGTGGCAGCCTATGTCGCAACTGATGTGGTGGCGGCCCAGCTCGCGCTCGACCAGCTTGATGGCGGTGAAGATGGGGCGTTCCGGACAGCCGGTACAGAACGACGGCGGCCGCCCCTGGACCTGGTCGGACGCCTGCTGGATGGCGAAGGCCTTGGGATTGTCCGGCATGCGCGCGGGCTCGGTCGGCCGCGCGGCGCGGGGCAGTGGCCGCCCTTCGAGCAGGCTGGGCTCGTAGCGGCGCACGTACTCCGCCAGCCCCTTGAGCAGCACGCCGCCGGTGTATTCCCCTGCCATCGGCAGTACGTCCTTGCCATGGACGCGCGTGTTCAGGTCGGCGCGCCGCAGGATGGCGTGGACCGCCTGCTCGATGTAGTCGGGCTGCCCTTCTTCCACGATCAGGATGCCGCGCTTGCCGGCGCAGAAGCGGACGAACTCCTCGTCCACCAGCGGATAGGTCACGTTCAGCACGTACAGCGGGATCCGCGACTGGCCGAAGGCGTCGGCCAGCCCCAGCAGCTCCAGCGCGCGCAGCACGCCGTTGTACATGCCGCCTTGCATGACGATGCCGATGTCCTGGTCATCGGCGCCGAAGAACTCGTTCATGCCGTGCTGGGCGATGTAGCGCACCGCCGCCGGCCAGCGCTTGGCCACCTTCTCCTGCTCGTGCAGGTAGGAGGCCGGCGGCAGCACGATGCGGTTGACGTCGCGCTCGGGGTTCTCGATGGCGTCCTTGAGCGTGTACGAGGGCCGCTTGTTCGCCCGCGCCGTGAAACGGCCATGCACGTGACAGGCGCGGATGCGCAATTGCAGCATGACGGGCGTATTGCTGGCTTCCGACAGTTCGAAGCCCCGTTCGACCGCGCCCACCATGCTTTCCAGGTTCGGCCGGGGGTCCAGCAGCCAGACCTGCGACTTCATCGCGAAGGCATGCGAGCGCTCCTGCATGATGCTGGAGCCTTCGCCGTAGTCCTCGCCCACGATCAGCAGCGCGCCGCCGGTCACGCCGCCGGAGGCCAGATTGGCCAGCGCGTCCGAGGCCACGTTGGTGCCCACGGTGGACTTGAAGGTGACGGCGCCGCGCAGCGGATAGTTGACCGAGGCCGCCAGCGTCGCGGTGGCCGTCGCCTCGGAGGCGCTGTGCTCGAAGTGGACGCCCAGCTCTTCCAGGATGTCGTTCGCGTCGGTCAGCACATCCATCAGGTGCGAGATCGGCGCCCCCTGGTATCCCGCCACGTACGACACACCGGACTGCAGCAGGGCCTTGGTCACGGCCAGGATGCCCTCGCCGCGGAATTCCTCGCCTTCGCCCAGCTTCAGCTTGCCGACCTCGTTCGTGAACGAACGCTCCGCCATGGTCCCGTTCTCCTCTGCCTGGTGTCAGCGCATCATTCTTCTCCGGCACCGGGCCGTGGGCTAATGGTTTATTCGTATATTCCACATTTGTTTGGTGAATACCTCGTAGAATCCCTATAAGGAAAATCCATGCATACCGCATCGGGCACGCATGGACCTCCGCCCTTTTCCGGTATTGATAAAACCATCTTTTGCTGCCAGCATGGCACTTGCGGTTTTGCTGCAAGGAGCGTGCTGTGAAGCAAGATCCTGGCTGGAACCAGACGGCCCGCGCGGACGCCACAGGCGCCGGCACGTCCCGCCGTGGCTTCCTGAAGGCCATCGCGGTGGGCGGCGTCACGGTGTGGATAGCCCCCTTGTACAGCGCCGCGTTCGGCGCCCTGTTCGAAGAACGCATCCTGCGCGGCGCGCAGTGGAACCCGGCCGACGGCCACACCCGCTTCCGGATCGACGGCCACGAGAAAGTGGTGGGCGGCAAGGTCTTCGCCCGCGACATCCGCGCCGCCGACATGCCGCACTGGCCCAAGCAGCAGTCGCATGCGTTCATCCTTCGCGCCACGCTGGCCGACCGGACCTATACCGGCTTCGACCTGGCGTCGCTGGGAGACGACCTCAAGCCCGACCGCGTGGTCACGGCCGAGGACCTGGCCCGCGACAAGCTGGCCTTCCCCAGCTTCTACGGCGAGGACATGCTGCTGCCCACCGGCAAGACGCCGGCCTACCTGGGGCACGCGATCGCCATCCTGATCTTCCACGACTTCGCGCGCTACCAGCTCGCCCGCGGACGGCTGCGCGCCGCCCGCGACGTCATCCGCTACGGCGCGACGACCGGGCCGCTCGACCGCGAGCCCTGGGGCGTGTTCCGGTACGTCCGCGTCGGCGGCGCATCGCCCGACGACGAGGATGCTTACTCCAGCCTGAAAGACAGCCCCCTCTTTCCCACCGAAAAGAAAACCCTGGTCTGGCCCTCGACCAAGCCCGAGGACAGCCTCGACGCGCGGGGCATGCGCGCGGCCGAGCAGATCGGTGCGGAACTGGCCGCGCCGCCCGGCGACTGGCTGGTCATGAAGCGCCGCTACACCACGCAGTCCGTCGACACCGCCGCGCTCGAACCGGACAACGCGAACTGCTGGTATGACCCGGCCACGCGCTCGCTGCACATGGTGCTGGCCACGCAGTCGCCACAGGAAGTGGCCGAGGCCGCCGCCCAGATGGTGGCCGACAGCGGCTTCCCGCTGGAACACCTGTTCGTGCATCCCTGCTACACGGTCGGGTACGGCTCCAAGGACCACTGCAACGTGCCGTTCTACGGCCTGGTCGCCGCGTTGTACGGCGACGGCCATCCGGTGCGCTTCGCGGTGGACCGCTTCGAGCATTTCCAGACCTCGCTCAAGCGCCACGCCTTCGACATGCAGTACACCATGGCGGTGGACCGCAAAACGGGCAAGCTCCAGTCCTTCCAGGGCACCTTCACCGGCGACGGCGGCGGGCGCTCGAATTTCTCGCCTTCGGTCGTCATGGTGGCCGCGACCGCCGCGCAGTCCGTCTATTACTTCCCCAAGAACGACCTGATCGCCGTCGCCAAAGCCTCCCGTGCCGTGGATGCCGGCTCGGCGCGCGGGTACGGCACGCTGCAAAGCATGGCCGCCACCGAGATGATGATCGACGAGATGGCCGGGGAACTGGGCATCGACCCGATCGAGCTCCGCGTCCGCAACGCACTGCTGTCCGGCATGAAGAACACCCAGGGCGCCATCGCCGGCGGCGCCCTGCGGGTGGACGAGGTGCTCGAGCGCGCGCGCCGCCATCCGCTGTGGACCGAACGGGACCAGCGCAAGCGCGACTACGAAGCTGCCCATCCGAACGAGCGCTATGGCGTGGGCTTCGCCTGTGTGCAGAAGGACTTCGGCACCGGCGGCGAGGCGGCCTTCGTGCGCGTGGCGCTGACCCGGGAAGGGCGCATCGTGCTGCATCATACGGGCGTCGAGATCGGCACCGGCATGAGCACCTCGCAGGCCGTGATGTGCGCGCAATGGTTCGGCCGCCCCGCCGACGAAGTGCGTACCGCCGTCACCGACTGGTCCGACCTGCCCATGATCGGCAACGTCGACACCTATACGGTCAAGCAGGAAGACCAGGACCGGCTGGCCGCCGATCCGATGTGGACGCCGGTCCACGCCTCGCCCTCCAGCGCCAGCAACTCGGTCTACTTTTTCGGGCACGCCACCAAGGAAACGGCCCGCGTCGTGTTCGAGCACGGCCTGTGGCCGGCCGCGATGGCGATCTGGAGCCGCGGCATCGGCGGCGGCCAGGCCGCGCCCCTGGTAGTGCGGCGCGAGGATGCGCGCTGGACCGAACGCGGCCTGACCGCGAACGGGCTGGAGCCGCTGCCGCTCGAACGCCTGGTCAAGACCGCCTATGAAGCCAACTTCGTGACCGCGGCGGTGGGCCATACCTTCAACCGCTGGCAATGGGCCGAGGCAGATTTCAACGTGGGCGGCACGACGATCCGGCGGCCGCTGGACGGCCTGGCCGTGCGCCACGGCGACGGCAGCCGCTCGGCCCAGCCCTACGACGTCATCAAGCGCGCGAACATCTTCTATCCGCCGACCCAGCGCAACAACGCTGGCGTCACCTACTACAGCGCCAACGCCGCCCTGGCCGAGCTGGCCGTCAACCCGACCAGCGGCCAGGTACGGCTGCTGTCGCACCACTCGGTGCTCGAATGCGGCAAGCCGGTGGTCGAGGACCTGGTCTCGGGCCAGTTGCAGGGCGGGATCGCGATGGGCATCGGCCACGCGCTGCACGAATACCTGCCCCTGTACGAGGACGGCCCCGGCAACGGCACCTGGAACTTCGACCGCTACCACCTGCCGCGCGCGCGCGACGTGGCCGTGTGGCGCCAGACCGGCGACATCTTGCCGCCCCTCTCGGACACCGACCCGCCCAAGGGCATCGCGGAAGTCGTCATGATCCCCATCGTCGCCGCCATCGTGAACGGCATCGCGCATGCCATCGGCCACCGCTTCACCGACCTGCCGGTCACGCCGGAAAAAATACGGGAGGTCCTGGAACCATGACGATCACGACCTCGCCCCTGACGCTGACCATCAACGGCAAGCAGGTCGGGCCCATGGACGTGCCCGACGCGTTGATGATGGTCGACTTCCTGCACGAGTACCTGGGCCTGACCGGCTCGCGCTTCGGCTGCGGCATCGGCGTCTGCCACGCCTGTACGGTGCTGCTGGACGGCCCCGGCGGCGTCGAAGAGATCCGCACCTGCATCACCGGCGCCCACTACTTCAACGGCAAGCGGATCCGGACCATAGAAGGCCTGGCCGAGCGCGACGACCAGCAGAAGATCATCGCCATCACCCCCGTGCAGCAGGCCTACCTGGACCACTACAGCTTCCAGTGCGGCTACTGTACGCCCGGCTTCGTGATCGGCGCGACCGCGCTGATGGAACGGCTCAAGGCCCACCCCGTGCGCGCCGACCAGTTGGAAGACACGATCACCGAACACCTGGGCCGCCACATCTGCCGCTGCACCGGCTACGTGCGCTACTTCGAGGCGGCCAAGGCGGTCATCCTCGCCACCCCCGGCCTCGTTACCAAGGAGAAATGACATGGCCCGCCCGTCCCCCCGGCGACGCGGTCCCATCGTCGCCTTCGTCATCGTGGTCCTGCTCATCGCCGGCGTCGCCGCGGCGATCCTGGGCAACCGCGACGCGCAGCCCGACCGCGCCCCCCAGCAGGTCCAGGCCACGCAGGAACAATTGCAACTGGGCCGCTACCTGGCCCGGGCCGCCGACTGCGCGGCCTGCCACCAGACCGCCGACGGCCCCGCCTATGCCGGCGGCTTCCCGTTGCAAACGCCCTTCGGCACACTGTACGGCACCAACATCACGCCCGACCCCGACCACGGCATCGGCCGCTGGACCGCCGACGAGTTCCACCGTGCCCTGACCGAGGGCAAGGCGCCGCACGGACGCAACCTCTACCCCGCCATGCCGTACACGGCCTACCACGACATCCCGCGCGCCGACGCCGACCTGATCTACGCCTACCTGATGAACGTGCGGCCCAATGCCCAGCCCAACAAGAAACCCGAGATCCCTTTCCCGCTCAACCTGCGCGTCCTGATGACAGGCTGGAACCTGCTGTTCTTCGACCACGACCCGCTGCCCGCCGCCTCGCAAGGCGAATCGGCGCAATGGGTGCGCGGCCGCTACCTGACCAACGTGCTCGGCCACTGCGGCGAATGCCACACCCCGCGCGGCAAGCTGGGCCAGTTGCACCGCGACGACTGGCTGCAAGGCTATACCCTGAACCGCTTCGAGGCGCCGTCCTTGACCCCGCAGGCCCTGGCCGAACGCGGCTGGACGCCGGAAGACCTGCAACGCTTCCTGCGCACCGGCCTCGCCCCCCAGGGCATTGCCGCCGACGAGATGTACCCCGTCATCCTGCACAGCACGCAGTACCTGAACGACGACGACCTGAAGGCCATGTCCGCCTTCCTGCTGGGCGACCAGCCTCCCAAGCCCACCCCCGCCCCGCAAGCCAAGCCCGAAACCGGCGCCCCTTCCTCCGGCCGCCGCGTCTACCTGAACACCTGCGCCGCCTGCCACGGCGTCGACGGCGAAGGCCACCCACCGGGCATGCCGCCGCTTGCCGCCAACAGCACCGTCCGCCTGGAAAGCCCCCGCAACCTGCTGCTCTCCATCCTGGACGGCCTGCCCGCCCAACGCCTGCCCGACGGCACCAGCATCGGCGACATGCCCGGCTTCGCCCACCGCCTGAGCGACGACGAGATCGCCCAACTGGCCAACTACATGCGCACCGCCTGGAGCGCCCGCGAAGGCCGGGTGACCGCCGCGGATGTAGCGAAGCTGCGCGAGGGCAAATGAAGGGAGGACAAACCCCCTTCATTTGCCCGCTGAATATTCCGTAGAATCCCCATAAGAACCTCGGATACCCGCTCCCCTATCCAGGACGCGGGCACCTCACACCGGCAGATGGCGCAGGCGGTGTCCGAGGTGGGCGCAGCCGTCTCAAGAACCAGAACCCCCATGAACTTCCGCCAACTAGACCTGAACCTCCTACGCGTCCTGGTCGCCATCCACCAAACCCGCTCCGTCACCGCCGCCGGCAAGATGCTCGCCCTGTCCCAGCCGGCCACCAGCAACGCCCTCGCCCGCCTGCGCTACTTCTTCGAAGACGAACTCTTCCTACGCACCCCCCACGGCCTCATCCCCACCAGCGTCTGCGAACACATCGCCCCCGCCGTCGCTGCCGAACTGCGCTCCCTCGAAGCCCTCGTCACCGGCCGCGAAGAATTCGACCCCGAACACAGCCACGTCGAATGGCGCGTCTCCATGTCCGACCTCGGGGAAATGACCTTCCTGCCCACCCTGGCCGCCGCCCTGCACACCGAAGCGCCGCACTCCCAGCTCACCAACATCTCCGTGCTGGCCGACGACGTCGCCGCCGCCCTCGAAGCGCGCGAACTCGACTTCTCCATCGGCATCCTCCACCCCAAGCAACGCGGCATACAGGCCGACGTCCTCTTCCACGAACCCTACGTCGCCATCACCGCGCCCGACTGGACCCCCTTCCCCGGCCACAAAGGCAAGATCCTGACGCCCAGCGAACTCGCTTCGGCCTCGCTGCTCGTGGCCTCTCCCACGGCCACCTTTCACGACAGCGTGCGCGACATGCTGACCCGCATGAAACTGGACCACCGCATCGTGGTGCGGGCCCTGCACTTCGGCGCGCTGCCGGAAGTCGTCATGAACTCGCGCATGCTGGCCATCGTGCCGACCACCTATGCGCGCAACGCCCAACCGCGCTACGGCTTCAAGGTATGGGCCCTGCCCTATGCGCCCAGCTACGACGTGCGCCTGATCTGGCACGCCAACACCGCCAGCGATCCCTCGCTGCAATGGGTGCGGGCGCTGGTGCATCGACTGTTCGCGCAGCCCATTCCGCGCAAGGGCAAACGCGCGCCTCGAGAGGATGGCGCAACGACGGGCTGACCCGCGAGGCGGTCGGGGCATGCGAAGATCTCCCGCAAACTGGTCTGACCAATCCGCTTGATCTCCACCACACCGATCAACGAGCCTATAGACTCCGAAATCAAACCAGGTCCCACCACGGAACTGGTCAGACCAATTTACGTTAGCCGGACACGTCTTGGACATGCCCCCTTCAGTCCCCACACGTCTCTCCGACCACGTCGCGGAGCAACTGCTGGCCTTGATACGCTCGCGCGGGATGGCTCGCGGCGAACGCCTTCCGGCTGAACGCAGCCTGGCGGCAGGCCTGGGCGTGTCCCGGGCGTCATTGAGAACGGCCATCCAGAAGCTGTCCGGCCAAGGCATCCTGTCCACGCGGGTCGGTGCCGGAACGTTCCTGCATGCCGACGTCGAAACGTGGCCGCAACAGTCCATGTCGCCACTGGCCGCCCTGATGCTGCATGACCCCATGTACCGCTACGACGTGCTGGAGACGCGCCGGGCGCTGGAGGGCAGCGCCGCCGCCCATGCCGCCCTGCGCGCCAGCCCGCAGGACAAGGACAACATCCGCCGCTGCTTCGACCAGATGCTGGCGCATCAGCAACGCCACGACGCGACGCTGTCGGCGCGCGCCGATGCCCGGTTCCACCTCGCCATCGCAGAAGCCTCGCACAACCTGGTGTTGATCCAGGTCATGCGAAGCCTGTTCGACCTCGTGCTGTCCACGGTGGCCCGCAGCCGGCACGTCATGCTCACCCACGAGCCCCCCTCCACACACGAAAGATTGAACGCCCAGCATGGCGCCGTGATGCGCGGCATCCTGGAAGGCAACGCGGACGCGGCACGCGCCGCCATGGGCGAACATCTGGACCACGTGCACGCGGCACTTAAGAAACTCGACGAAGACTCCGCCCGCCGCGAGCGTTCCCTGCGCCTGACTTCATCCCGTCATTCATCATGATCATCTCTTCGGCCAACGACTTCCGGGCCGCGGCCCAACGCCGCCTTCCGCCCTTTCTCTTCCACTACATCGACGGCGGCGCCAACGCCGAACACACCTTGCGGCGCAACGTCGAGGACCTGGCCGATGTCTCGCTCCGGCAACTCGTCCTGCGCAACATGACGGACTTGAGCCTGGAAACGCAGTTGTTCGGAGAGCCCCTCTCCATGCCCGTGGTACTGGCGCCCGTGGGCCTGACCGGCATGTACGCGCGCCGGGGCGAAGTCGCCGCGGCCCGCGCGGCCGAGGCGAAGGGCATACCGTTTACGATGTCCACCGTCTCGGTCTGCCCCATCGAAGAGGTCGCGCCCGCCATCGGCCGGCCGATGTGGTTCCAGCTCTACGTGCTCAAGGACCGCGGTTTCATGCGCAATGCGCTGGAGCGGGCCCGGGCAGCCGGTTGCTCCACGCTGGTCTTCACGGTCGACATGCCCGTGCCCGGCGCGCGCTACCGCGATGCCCACTCGGGCATGAGCGGTCCGAACGCCGCGCTGCGGCGCTACGGGCAGGCACTCGCCCACCCGCACTGGGCATGGCATGTGGGCCTGCGCGGCCGGCCTCATGACCTGGGCAACATTTCGGCCTACCTGGGCAAGCCGACCGGCCTCGAGGACTACATCGGCTGGCTGGGCGCCAACTTCGATCCGTCGATATCGTGGAAGGATCTGGACTGGATCCGCGAGTTCTGGCAGGGCCCCATGGTCATCAAGGGCATCCTCGATCCGGAAGATGCGCGCGACGCGGTGCGTTTCGGCGCCGACGGCATCGTCGTATCGAACCACGGCGGCCGCCAGCTCGACGGCGTTCTTTCGTCGGCTCGCGCCTTGCCCGCCATCGCGGATGCAGTCAAGGGCGACATCAGGATCCTGGCCGACTCCGGCCTGCGCAGCGGCCTGGACGTCGTGCGCATGCTCGCGCTGGGCGCCGACGCCGTGATGCTGGGCCGCGCCTATATCTACGCGCTGGCCGCAGGCGGCGAAGCCGGCGTGGCCCGGCTGCTGGATCTGGTGGAAAAGGAAATGCGGGTGGCCATGACGCTGACGGGCGTCAAGTCGGTGGACGCCATCTCGGGTGACTTGCTGGCGCGCTGATGCCCGCGATGGGCGGCGTCTCAGTGATAATCGTCTTCGCGCTGATGACGTACTGCAAGAACAGTGACAGAATCGGGTCCATCGATCTCGAACAAGGCGACATAGCCCGCACGACCGAACGGAATCACCAACTCACGCAAGTAAGGTGAATGCGGTGTCGCCTTTCTGCAGGTGTAGGGCGAACGCTCGAGAATGCAGATGCCATCCTGGATCGCAACCAGAGCATGGACAGCCAAGTCCATGGCATCGGGATCCCGCTCCAGGATAAAGTCATAAAGCCGGATAAGATCCTGCTCGGCTTCCCGCGTGAAGCGAACACGGTACGTCAAGACCGCTTGCGCCGGTCGGCCTTGGCGGCCTCAAGGCGCTGCCGCAGCGTATCCAATACGGCTTGCGCTGGAACGTAGTCGCCTGATTCCCGCGCCAGGTCGCGCGATGCCAAACCCCTAGCCAGAAAAACCGTCTGCGCCTCACGGCGCGACACCGCCGAGCGGACCGCCTGCTCGACAAAGCTGGACAAACTCTCGCCCGCCTCGAGAACTCTTTCGGCAGCCTCACGCAGTTCCGGCTCGACCCGCAAGGGAGGAAGCGTGGCAGTTTTCATGGCATTCCCAGTACGCATCGCATTTGCAATACATTAACTCGACGAAAGTCGATTGGCAAGCCGGGCGAACCCATCAAACAAGCACTTCGGCCCGGATCGCCTCGCGCACGCGCGCGGCCATCGCATGGCGGTGGTCCTCATCGCCGCCGTCGACTGCGACCGCGGGCAGGTATACGACCTGGACCGCCATGCCGGTCGAACCCAGGACCCGCCACGCATTGCCCAGCAGGGTTTCCTCGCCCACATACGCGGCCACGGCGGTGCGCTGGCCGTGCTGGAGATAGCGCAGGGCGACCGGCACCACGGGTACGCCGGCGCGCCGCGCGGGTTCGAACAGGGCGGCGTGGAAGGGCAGCACATCGAAACCGTCCGAGGTGGTCCCCTCGGGGAACAGTCCGATCAATTGCCCCCGGTCGAACCGTTCACGCATGGCCTGGGCCACGTGGTGCAGCGCGCGCCGGTTGCCGCGTTCGATGAACACCGTGCCGACCCCGGCGATCAGCCAGCCCAGCACCGGCCAGGAACGCAGTTCCTGTTTGCCGACGAAGATGGTGCAGCGCACGCTGCTGAGCGCGTAGATGTCCAGCCACGACACGTGGTTGGCGATCAGCAAGGCGGCGCCGTCCACGGGCGGATGGCCGCTGACGTAGACCCGCACGCCGCACCAGCGCAGCAGCCAGCGGGACCACCAGTTGTTGATCCGGTCGCGCTGTGCCACCTCGAACCGCCGGAACACCGTGGCCAGCACGATGAGGCCGAATATCACCCACAACGTGACGAGCAGGAAACGCAGCGAGAACCGCAGCAGGTGGGCGGCCAGGCGAAACCAGGCAAGCACGATCAGGCCGTCGCCTCGTAGGCCACGTGACCGGCGACGATGGTCATGCGGACCTTGCCCGGCAATTCCATGCCAAGGAACGGTGTGTGTTTGCCCTGGCTCAGCAGGCTGTCCTCGCTGACCAGCCAGTGCGCGTCCAGGTCCACCAGGCAGAGGTCGGCCAGCGCCCCCGCGCCCAGTTGCCCGCACGAGGCCAGCACTTTGGTGCCCAGGACCCGGGCGGGTTCGCTGGTGACCCGCGAGACCGCGCGCGAAACCGGCAGGTCGGCGTCGCGGGCCCATTTCAGCGCCAGCGACAGCAGCAGCTCCAGGCCCGTGGCGCCGGGCTCGGCCTCGCCGAAGGGCAGCAGCTTGTAGTCCTCGTCCACCGGCGTGTGGTCCGAGCAGATCGCGTCGATGGTACCGTCCGCCAGGGCGGCCCGGATGGCATCGCGGTCGCGCTGGCCGCGTAGCGGCGGCGTCAACCGGCAATGCGCGTCGAAGTAGCCGATGTCTACGTCGGTCAGGTGCACGTGGTGGGCGCTGACGTCGCAGGTCACCGGCAGGCCCTCGGCGCGGGCGCGGCGCACCAGCTCGATCCCGGCGGCGCTGGAGATGCGGCACAGGTGCAGGCGCGCGCGGGTGGCGCGCTGCAGTTCGAACAGCGTGTGCAGGGCAATGGTCTCGGCCTGCTCGGGAATGCCGGCCAGGCCCAGGCGCGAGGCCATGGCGCCGCTGGCGGCCACGCCTTCGCGGGCCAGCCAGGGGTCTTCCGGACGCAGCCACAGCGCGTAGTCGAAGGTGCGGGCGTACTGCATGGCGCGCAGCAGCACGTTGGTGTCGGCGATATGCGCATCCGCCTGCGAGAACGCCACGCAGCCGGCCTCGGTCAGCTCGGCCATCTCGGTGAGGATCTCGCCTTTCAGGCCGACGGTCATCGCGCCCAGCGGGTAGACGTGCGACTGGTTCAGCTGGCGCGCGCGGTGTTTGAGCATCTCGACCAGTCCAGGCTCGTCCAGCACCGGATCGGTATCGGGCGGCAACACCAGGCTGGTCACGCCGCCGGCCAGCGCCGCCTGCAATTCGGACTCCAGCGTGGCGCGGTGCTCGAAACCGGGTTCGCGCAGCCGGGCGGACAGGTCCACCAGGCCGGGCAGGACCGCCAGGCCGCGCGCGTCGACCAGGCGGTTGGGCACGAAGCCCGCAGGCGCCTGGCCGATGCCGACCACGCGTCCCGCGGCGATGTAGATGTCGTTGACGGCGTCCACGCCGTTGGCCGGGTCGATCAGGCGGCCGCCCTGGATATGGATTTTCATGGGTCAGGCTCCTGCGACGATGCTCATGACGGCCATGCGGACCGCGATGCCGAACGTGACCTGGTTCAAGATGACGGCCTGCTTGCCGTCGGCCACCGGGGAGTCGATCTCCACGCCGCGGTTCATCGGTCCGGGATGCATGACGATGGCATCGGGCTTGGCCAGCGCGAGCTTCTCCTGCGTCAGGCCGTAGTGCTTGAAGTATTCCTGCGCCGAGGGCAGCAGCGCGCCGCGCATGCGCTCGTTCTGCAGGCGCAGCATGATGATCACGTCCACGCCCTTGAGGCCTTCGGCCATGTCGGTGAACACGCGCACGCCCATTTGTTCGAGGCCAGACGGCAGCAGCGTCAGCGGGCCGATGGCCCGCACTTCGGGCACGCCCAGCGTGGTCAGCGCGTGGATGTCGGAACGGGCCACGCGCGAATGCAGGATGTCGCCGACGATCGCCACCGTGAGCTTGGTGAAGTCCTTCTTGTAGTGGCGGATGGTGTACATGTCCAGCAACCCCTGCGTCGGGTGCGCGTGGCGGCCGTCGCCGGCGTTGATCACGTGCACGTGGGGCGCCACGTGCTGGGCGATCAGGTGCGGCGCGCCGCTGGAGGCGTGCCGCACCACGAACAGGTCGGCCTGCATGGCCGACAGGTTGTTGATGGTGTCCAGCAGCGACTCGCCCTTGCTGGCCGACGAGGCGTTGATGTTCAGGTTGTAGACGTCGGCCGACAGGCGCTTGGCCGCGATCTCGAACGTCGTGCGCGTGCGCGTGGAGTTCTCGAAGAACAGGTTGAACACGCTCTTGCCGCGCAGCAGCGGCACTTTCTTGATCTCGCGGTCGGCCAGCGGCACGAACGATTCCGCGGTGTCGAGGATCTGGTTCAGGATCGCGCGCGGCAATCCCTCCACGGTCAACAGGTGGGTGAGTTCGCCATTGCTGTTGAGCTGCGGGTTACGCATGGTGCGGCTCCTGAGGCGGCAGGGTTTCGAAATCGATCTTGAAGGCGTCCCCGGCGCGCGACAGCACGAGGCTCTGTCCTGGCGCCAGTTCGACGGTGGCCGCGGCGAAGTCGGCCGCCACGGGCAGTTCGCGCCCGCCCCGGTCCACCAGCACGACCAGCCGGATGGAGGCCGGGCGCCCGTAGTCGAACAGCTCGTTCATGGCGGCGCGCAGGGTGCGGCCGGTGTAGAGCACGTCGTCGACCAGGACCAGGTGCTTGTCGTCCACGTCGAAGGCGATGTCCGAAGGCTTGACCTGGGGATGCAGGCCGATGCGCGCGAAGTCGTCGCGGTAGAAGCTGATGTCCAGCTTGCCCGGCGCCTCGGGCAGGCCGAGGTCGCGGTGCAGCCTCTCGGCTATCCACGATCCCCCGGAATGGATGCCGACCAGGTGGGTGCGGTCGGCCGGCAGCGTGTCCAGCAGCTCGCGCACGGCATCGCGCAGCCGCGCATACAGCGCCTCGGCGTCGAGATTGGGAGGGGTTGGGTTCATGGCAGTCTCGGATCAGGGAGAACGGGGCGTATCGAAGTAGCTTTGCAGGATGATGGCAGCGGCCACCGCGTCCACGCGCAGCCCGCGGCCGGCCGCCCCCATCTCGGACTGGGCGGCCAGGCTGGTGCCGCGTTCGTCCACCAGTTCCACCGGCAGCCTGTAGCGGCCGTTCAGCTGGTTGGCGAAACGCCGGCACAGGGCCGTCATGGGCTGCTCGCCGCCGTCGGTATCCAGCGCCAGCCCCACCACCAGGCGCGTCGGCTGCCATTCGCGCAGCAATTGCTCGACGCGGCCGAAGCGCGCCTCGCGCGTGGTGTTGGCGATGACTTCCAGCGGGCGCGCGTGGCCGGTCAGCGTATTGCCGACGGCAACGCCGATGAACTGGGTTCCGTAGTCGAAGGCGAGCAGCGTTTCGTCAGGCATGGCCGGCTTCGCCCGCCAGCATGATCGGGGCGATGCCCAGCAGCGCCAGCGCGGCGTCGAAACGCTCGGACGGCGGAACGTTGAAGATGATGTCGGACGACGCCGACACGCTGAGCCAGGCGTTCTCGGAGATTTCGTCCTCGAGCTGGCCGGCGCCCCATCCCGCGTAGCCCAGGGTGACCAGCAGCTTGCCCGGCCCCTGGCCGTCGGAAACCGCCTGCAGCACGTCGCGCGAGGTGGTCAGGGCCAGGTCGCCCACCTTGATGGAGGAGTTGTAGTCGCCCACCGGGGCGTGCAGCACGAAGCCGCGGTCGGTCTGGACCGGTCCGCCGAAGAATACCGGGGCTTCCGCCTGCGGGGAATTATCCAGCGACAGCTCGATCCGCTCGAACAAACCCGACAGGGTCAGGTCGGTGGGCCGGTTGATGACCAGGCCCAGCGCGCCCTTGGCGGTGTGTTCGCATACGTAGATGACCGCGCCGGCAAAGTTCGGATCGGCCATGGCCGGCATGGCGATCAGGAACTGGTTCGTGAGATCGATATTGGCGCGTTCGCTCATACCTGAATTGTAAACGCCCAGGCGGGTCAGATCTCGACCATCTCAAAATCTTCCTTGCGGGCGCCGCATTCGGGACAAACCCAATTGGGCGGCACGTCTTCCCACTTGGTGCCGGGAGGGATACCCTCTTCCGGTACGCCGGCTGCTTCGTCGTAGATCCAGCCGCAAATCAGACACATCCAGGTACGCATCGTCGTTCAATCTTACCAAGCCCCGCCCCCGCGAACCGGGAACCATCGGGCATCCATTAGAATCTCGCATCTTACCGAAACACCGTGGGCCCCGCCCGGATCCCGCCGGATGGACCCCGCCTTTCGAGATTTTTCGTTGCCAGCCGCTCCCACGCCTCCCCTCGTACTGACCTTCGCCCCCTCCGACCCCAGCGCCGGCGGAGGTATCCAGGCCGACCTGCTGACCTGTGCCAGCATGGGATGCCACGCGCTGACCGTGCTGACAGGCTATACCGTGCAGGACTCGGCCGGTCTGGAGGACGGCGAAGCCGTCGCGCCCGAATGGATCGACGACCAGGCCCGCAGCCTGCTGGAGGACATGCCGGTACGGGCCTTCAAGATCGGCGGGCTGTTCTCGGCCGAGGCCGTGGCGGCCGTGGCCGAGATCCTGGCCGACTACTCGGCCGTACCGGTCGTGCTGCACCTGGGGGCCGATCCCCCGGACGCGGACGACGCGGAAACCGAAGACTCGGCCGAGGAAATCATGGCCGCCACCATCGAGCTGCTGGTGCCCCAGGCGACCCTGGTCGTGGCCGACAGCCTACGGCTGGAGCAGTTGGTGGCGGACGGCATCCTGGACCTGGACTCGGCCGACGAGACCCCGGCCCAGGCGCTGCTGCGCCTGGGCGCCGCCTGGGTGCTGGCGACCGGCCTGCACCAGCCCGGCGACATCGTGGTCAACACGCTGCGCGGCGGCGGCGATACCGCCGCCGAACCCGCGGGCGAGTACCGCTGGCCCCGGCTGCCCGGCAATTTCCGCGGCGCCGGCCCGACCCTGTCGGCCGCCCTGGCCGCCCTGCTGGCCAGCGGCATGGACGTGCGCGACGCCACGGCCGAGGCCCAGGAATACACGTGGCAGGCACTGGCCTCGGGCTTCCAGCCCGGCATGGGCCGGCTGCTGCCCGACCGTTTCTTCTGGGCCAAGCAGGGCGAACAGGCGGCGGCCGGCGACGAGGCCGCGCCCGACTCCACGGAGCCCACGCCATGAACCCCGATCCGGTCCTGCCCCCCCCCCTGCGCGGCCTGTACGGCATCACGCCCGAATGGGACGATACCGCCCGGCTGGTGGCCGCCGTGGAGGCCGCCGCCCGCGGTGGCCTGCGCGCCGTGCAACTGCGCCGCAAGCTGGCCGAGCCGGCCAAGCGCCTGGAGCAGGCACGCGCCTTGCGCGCCGCCTGTGACCGCCTGGATGTGCTCCTGATCATCAACGACGACTGGCGCCTGGCCATCGAGGCCGGCGCCAACGGCGTCCACCTGGGACGCGAGGACGGCGACATCGCCCAGGCCCGCCAGGCCGGCGGACCGGCGCTGCTGATCGGCGCCTCCTGCTACGACGAAACCGGGCGCGCCCGCGCCGCGCTGGCCGCCGGCGCCGACCACGTGGCCTTCGGCGCGGTGTTCGACTCGCCCACCAAACCCGCGGCCGTGCACGCCCCGTTATCCTGCCTGACCGACGCGCGCGGACTGCGGCGGCCCGACGCCTCGCGCCCCGCCATCGTCGCGATCGGCGGCATCACGCCGGCCAACGCCAGGCAGGCCGTCACGGCGGGCGCCGACGCGCTGGCCGTCATCACCGCGCTGTTCGGCGCCGACGACATCGAAGCCGCCGCGCGGGCCTTCGCCCAGGCCTGGGCCGAGGACCCCGCCGGCAATCCCACCAAGGCATGACCATGATCCGCAACGCAGAACTCTTCGAACGCGCCTGCCGCACCATTCCCGGCGGCGTCAATTCGCCGGTGCGCGCCTTCCGCTCGGTGGGCGGCACCCCGCCCTTCATCGAACGCGCCGCCGGTCCCTACACCTGGGATGCCGACAAGAAGCAGTACATCGACTACGTAGGCTCCTGGGGCCCGGCCATCCTGGGCCACGCCCATCCGGAAGTGATCCGCGCCGTGCAGGAGGCCGCCGTCAACGGCCTGTCGTTCGGCGCGCCCACCGAGGCCGAGATCGAACTGGCCGAGATGCTGGTGCACCGCCTGCCCTCGATCGAGCAGGTGCGCCTGGTCAGCTCGGGCACCGAGGCGACCATGAGCGCGATCCGGCTGGCCCGCGGCTACACCGGCCGGGCCAAGATCATCAAGTTCGAAGGCTGCTACCACGGCCATGCCGACAGCCTGCTGGTGAAGGCCGGCTCGGGCCTGCTGACCTTCGGCAACCCGACCTCGGCGGGCGTGCCGCCCGAGTTCACCTCACACACCCTGGTGCTGGACTACAACGACATCGCCGGCGTGGAAGCCGCCTTCAAGCAGTACGGCGACGAGATCGCCTGCGTGATCGTGGAACCCGTGGCGGGCAACATGAACCTGGTCCAGCCCGTGCCCGGCTTCCTGCAGGCGCTGCGCGACCAGTGCACCCGCTACGGCTCGGTGCTGATCTTCGACGAGGTCATGACCGGTTTTCGCGTCGGACCGCAGGGCGTGCAGGGCCGCACCGGCATCGTGCCCGACCTGACCACCCTGGCCAAGGTCATCGGCGGCGGCATGCCCATCGGCGCCTTCGGCGGCCGGCGCGACATCATGGCCCACATCGCCCCGCTGGGCGGGGTCTACCAGGCCGGCACGCTATCGGGCAACCCGGTGGCCGTGGCCGCCGGCCTCACCACCCTGCGCCTGCTGGCCGAACCGGGTTTCTACGAGAAGCTCGAAGCCCAGACCGGCAAGCTGGTGCAAGGCCTGCGCGCGGCGGCCGCCAGCGCGGGCGTGCCGTTCAGCGCCGACCACGTGGGCGGCATGTTCGGCCTGTACTTCCGCGACGCGGTGCCGACCTCGCTGGCCGAGGTCTCGGCCTCGGATACGGCGGCGTTCAACAAGTTCTTCCACGCCGCGCTGGTCCGCGGCGTGAGCTTCGCGCCGTCGGCGTTCGAGGCCGGCTTCGTCTCGATCGCCCACGACGACGACGTCATCGCCCATACCGTCGCCATCGCCGGCGAGGCCTTCGCCGAACTCAATCCCTGATCCGGCGGGGCGCAAGCCGCGCCCCGTCCCTTCCGCTCCGCGAGGACAGCCATGGCCGTCAATCTGCACATTCCCGCTCCCGAACTCGTCTTTCCGGTGGACGGCGTCGAAATCGGCGTCACCGAAGCCGGCATCCGCAAGGCCGACCGCCGCGACCTGACCGTTTTCCGGCTGGCCGAAGGCACCAGCGTGGCCGGCGTCTTCACGCGCAACCGCTTCCGCGCCGCCCCGGTGCAGGTATGCGAGGAACACCTGGCGCAGTCGCTACCCATCCGCGCCATGGTCATCAACACCGGCAACGCCAACGCCGGCACGGGCGAGCCCGGCCTGGCCGCCGCCCGCGCCACCTGCGACGCACTGGCGAAGCTGCTGGGCCTGGACCCGCGCCAGGTCCTGCCCTTCTCGACCGGCGTGATCCTGGAACCGCTGCCGGTGGACCGCATCGAGGCCGGCCTGCCGGCCGCCGTCAAGGCGCTGGCGCCGGGCAACTGGACCGAGGCCGCGCACGGCATCATGACCACCGACACGCTGCCCAAGATCGTGTCCAGCAAGGCCAACATCGGCGGCCATCAGATCACCTTGACCGGCGTCAGCAAGGGAGCCGGCATGATCCGGCCCAACATGGCGACCATGCTGGGCTTCCTGGCCACCGACGCCGCCATCGCCCCGGCCCTGCTCAAGCGCATGGCGGGCCAGGTCGCCGACGTCTCGTTCAACCGCATCACGGTGGACGGCGACACCTCGACCAACGATTCCTTCATCATCGCCGCGACCGGCCGCGCCGGCCTGCGCGTCGAGTCCGAATCGGATCCGCTCTATCCCGAGCTGCTGGCCACGCTGAAGGCCGCGGCGACCGAACTCGCGCAACTGATCGTGCGCGACGCCGAAGGGGCGACCAAGTTCATGACCATCCGGGTCGAGGACGCCGGCAGCCAGGAAGAGGCGCTCAAGGTCGCCTATTCGGTGGCGCATTCGCCGCTGGTCAAGACCGCCTTCTACGCCTCGGACCCCAACCTGGGGCGCATCCTGGCGGCCATCGGCTATGCCGGCATCGACGATCTGGACGTGGGCCGGGTCAACCTGTGGCTGGACGATGTGTGGGTAGCGAAGAATGGAGGACGCAATCCCGACTACCGGGAAGAAGACGGCCAGCGCGTGATGAAGCAGGCCGAGATCGCCGTGCGTATCTCTCTGGGCCGGGGGAAAGTGACCGAGACGGTGTACACGTGCGATTTCTCGCATGAGTATGTGAGCATCAACGCCGACTATAGGTCGTAGAGGCCCCCCTACGCCCTTCGGGCGCCCCCCTCGAGGGGGCAATGCGCGAGGACCGGAAGGAAAGCCCACCCCCTACGCCCTTCGGGCGCCCCCTCGAGGGGGCAATGCGCGAGGACCGGCAAAGCCGGATCCTCCGCATTCTGGATTAAAAGACCGTAATATCAGTCCTTAATCGATATAAGGACTGATATTGCGGTCTTTTTTGATTTTTGAAAATATGTCTGCAATCTCGGCCCTTAAGTTCTTTTAGGACTAATATTGCAGACATGAAACGCGACGAAACTCCGCTGCTGCCTCATGGCCGGGTGACCGAGGCACGATTGCTGGGCGAACGGATCACCCAATTGCGCCACGGGCTGAAGCTGCGCCAGGCCGACGTCGCCGCGCGCGCGGGGGTCTCGCGCTCCACCGCCGTGCTGATCGAAAAAGGCGACCCCGGCCGCACCCTTGCGCAGGTCCTGCGGTACATCCATGCGATGGCGCCGGACGTCTCGCTGTTAGCCCTGTTGTCGGGCGAGGCGCCCGCCCTGATCGCCCTTCATGCGCGCAAACTCCCACAACGCGTGCGCGCCGCGACCAGAAACGAGCTGCGCGACCTGGACTTTTGAGGACTGACCTTGCCCCCTCGTCGCTCCCACGACCGCGTCGCGATCTTCGCCCACATCGCCGACCGTGCCGACCACCGGCACCATTTCGTGCCTGCGGGGCTGCTGGACAAGGAACGCGCGGCTTCGGACCAGCAGGTCATGAGCTTCGCCTACGGCTTGCGCTATCTAAAACGCCCGGAGGCCTTCGATGTCGACCCTCGCGCGTTGAGCCTGGCGCGAGCGCGGGAACGTCCCGGTACACGCTGGTATCCATCGGCCGGACTGGATGAATTCGGCGGCATCCGTGACGCCGCCCCCGACGCCTGGGGCCGGCGCGTCATCGAAGCGCGGCTGAACGCCGCGCCCAACAGCCTGGACGAGTTCACCTATCTGCTTGAAGCGGGCAGCGATCGCGTGGGCGCGCTTGACGTACGCGAAGCGCTGGATGCACCGACCCGAAATCCGGCCGGAAATCTGGCGAGCCTGCCGTATCTGCTGCAAGCCGCTGCCGCCGTGGACGCGGGCGAGCCCGTCCCCGGCCATCTCATTCCGTACCTGGGCGGCGCTCCCTCGGCGGGCGGGGCACGCCCGAAGGCGTCCTTGCGCGACGAGGACGGCGTGCTGTGGCTGGCCAAATTCCCCGAGCGAAACGACGCCTACGACATGGCCATCGTCGAAGCCGGCGCCCTGGACCTGGCTCGCGCGGCAGGCCTCACTGTGCCACCGCTGCGAGTCCTCGCCGTCGGAGCCCAGCGCGTGCTGCTGGTGCGCCGCTTCGATCGCTACTGGGCGCCGGCCGGCCAGCCCTTGCCGGTCGGCTCTCGCGGCTATGACTCCCGGCCCCAGGCCGGTTTCACCGAAGGGCGCATCCCCCAAGCCAGCGCGCTGACGATGATGGGATGTCCGGAGATGGACTCCGCGGCCAAAGGCTACAGGGATCTTGCACAGACCATACGCGAACAGGTGGCGCCTGCCTGCATCGCGGCCGACAACGAAGAATTGTTCGCCAGGATGGCACTGAACATCTTCGTCAACAACGATGACGACCATCTGCGCAATCACGCCTTCTCCTATGACGCCCAATTGTCCGGTTGGCGGCTGAGTCCGCTCTATGACGTCGTCCCGCGTCCGACGGTCGCGCGAGAGCGCCGGCTGCACCCGAGCGTGGGCCTGCAAGGAAAGCTCGCCACACTGGACAACGCCATGAGCGAGTTCGCGGCTTTCGTTCCCGACAAGCCCGCCGCGCTGGCCGTGATCCGCCGCGTATGGGGTGCCGTACGCAGTTGGAAGCAAGTATTCGAAGCGCACGGTGCCACACCTTCGCTCATCCGCACGCTGGAGCAGGCCATCCGCCCCTTGAGCGACATCGCCAGCCCGGAATTGGAACGCGAGTTGCGACGACGTCCGCCCGCCCCGCCGGGCGCGCCATCGAAAAAAATGGTGCAATACCCGATGCCGTAGATGGATACCTGCCCCGGCGGCCTGCCCGCCCGGGCAGGTATCCGTCGTTCAAGAACACGATCCGGGGCCCGCGCGGCGCCGGCCGAAGATAGGAACGCCGCTGTGCCGAACGAGTCCTCCCCACCTGTCGATCTGGCCTCTTTCCTGAAACGCGCCGAGGGCGTCCTCGCCCAGCTCGAAGCCTGGTTGCCCCCCGCCCCGCCCCCCGTGGACTGGAACTCCCACGCCTTCCGCTGGCGCAGGCGCGGAACGCGGGGCTGGCTGGAACCGGTGCGGCACATCGCGCGCATCGACATGGACGACCTGCAGCACATCGATCGCCAGAAGGAGGTGATCGACCGCAACACGGTGCAGTTCCTGGAAGGCAAACCGGCCAACAACGTGCTCATGACCGGCGCCCGCGGCACCGGCAAGAGTTCCCTGGTGAAGGCCATGCTGGCCACCTATGGCGACCGCGGACTGCGCCTGATCGAGGTCGACAAGAGCGACCTGGGCGACCTGCAGGAGATCGTCGAAGCCGTGGCCGAACGGCCCGAGCGTTTCCTCGTCTTCGCCGACGACCTGTCGTTCGAGGAAGGCGAGGCCGGCTACAAGGCGCTCAAGTCGGTGCTGGACGGCTCCATCGCCGCTTCGACCCAGAACCTGCTGATCTACGCCACGTCCAACCGGCGCCACCTGATGCCGGAATACATGCACGAGAACCTGCAGGCCAAGCACCAGAGCGACGGCGAGATCCACCCAGGCGAAACCGTCGAGGAAAAAATCTCGCTGTCCGAGCGCTTCGGCCTGTGGCTGTCCTTCTATCCGTTCAAGCAGGACGACTACCTGGACATCGTCGCGCACTGGCTGCGCGACCTGGGATGCAGCGAGGAGTCCATCGCGCGCTCGCGCACGTCAGCGCTGCAATGGACGCTGGAACGCGGCTCGCGCTCCGGCCGGGTCGCCTGGCAATTCGCCAAGGATTGGGCCGGGAGGGAGGTCCCCCCCCCTACGCGCTGACAGGAGGGCTCCCCCCTACGCGCTTACGCGCGCCCCCCAGGGGGCGGCACTGGCGGACCGGCGGAGCCGGATCCGCTGTGCCCTGGGTATTGTTCTTGTGTGGATTGCATTTTAGGAAGGATTATGGGGTCTCTGGGTTCTGGGGTGAAAGTCGTCGATGTCGCGGTGGGCGTGATGCTGCAGCCGGACGGGCGGTTGCTGCTGGGCCAGCGGCCCGAAGGCAAGCCCTATGCGGGATGGTGGGAGCTGCCCGGGGGCAAGCTGGAGCCGGGTGAGACGATCTTGCAGGCACTGGCGCGGGAGCTGAAGGAAGAACTGGGCGTGACGGTGCTGGAATCGTCGACCTGGGTCACGCACGTGCACGCCTACTCGCACGCCACCGTCAGGCTGTATTTCTGCCGTGTCACGCGCTGGGAAGGCGAGCCTCGGGGGCTGGAGTCGCAGGCGCTGCAATGGGGGCGGATACGGGACGCGAGCGAGGCCGAGATACAGACGGCGCGGCGCGATCACGAGGAACGCCTGAAGGCGCTGGAAGCGCGCATGGCCCGAGGCGAGCAGCCGACCGACCTGGAAGCGGCCCAGGCGCGCGCGCAGGCGCCGGAAGATGCGCTGGGGCTGGCGCTGGAGCCGCGCATCGGCCCCCTGCTGCCGGCCACGCTGCCGCCGCTGCGGTGGCTGCACGTGCCCGATACCTATGCCATCACCGACATCGGCGCGCCCGGCAACGTCGACGCCTTCCTGCAACGCCTGGATGCCGCGCTGGCCTCGGGCCTGAAGCTGGTCCAGTTCCGCGAGCCGGGCTGGCCCGGCGGCGCAGACGACGAAGGATTGCACCAGGTGCTGAAACAGGTGGTGGCACGTGCCCGGTCGGTCGGCGCGCGGGTCCTGGTCAACAGTATCCATCCGCACGGCTGGATCGCCGATGCCGATGGCGTGCACCTGCGCGCCGCCGACATCCCGGCCCAGCGCCCCGCGCTGCCGCCCGGCGCGATGCTGAGCGTATCGGCCCACGATGCCGCGGAACTGGAGCGGGCGCGCCAGTTGGACGCCGACTTCGCGGTGCTGGCGCCGGTGCTGCCCACGCGATCGCATCCCGGCCAGCCCGGACTGGGCTGGGAAACCTTCGCCACGCTGGCGCTGCATGCCGGCCTGCCGGTACTCGCGCTGGGCGGGCAATCCGCGGACACGCGCGCGGCCGCCGTGGCGCACGGCGCGCACGGCATCGCGGGCATCAGCGGCTTCTGGGGCGGCTGACCCTGGACGCCGGGCCGGCGGCGCCTGCCGCCGGCACCCCGCCTCCCGGCCGCATCACTGCACCGTGATGCTGGCCTCCTTGATCACCTTCTCCCAACGCGCGGCCTCGGTATCGATCAGGCGCTTGAACTCGGCGGGCGTATTGCCCACCGCGAGGCCGCCGTGCGCCTGCACCTTCTCCTTGATGTCCGGCGACCGGGCAATCCGCGCGAAAGCGGCGGCCAGCTTGCCGACGATCTCGGGCGACGTGCCGGCGGGCGCGACCACGCCGTTCCAGACGGTCGCCTCCAGGTCCAGGCCCTGCTCCTTCAGCGTCGGCAGCTCGGGCATGGACGCCAGGCGCTCGCCGCTGGTCACGCCCAGGCCGATCACCCGGCCCGACCGGATCGGCGCCATGCCCGAGCCGGTGAAGGCGAAATGGATGCGGCCGGCGTTCAGATCGACCTCGGCCGAGGCGGTGGACTTGTACGGCACGTGCAGCGTGTCGACCCCGGTCATGGAGGCGAACAGCGCGCCCACCAGGTGCGGCGACGTGCCCGACCCCGGCGACGAGTAGTTGAGCTGGCCCGGCCGGGACTTGGCCAGCGCGACCAGTTCCTTCACGTTCTTGACGCCCAGCGTGGGGCTGGCCATCAGATAGAACGGCAGCGCCGCGACCATGGAAACCGGCGCGAAATCGCGCTTGGGATCGTAGGTGATGTTGGGATACAGGAAGGGATTGATCGATAGCGTGGTCACCGACGCCATCAGCAGTGTGTAGCCGTCCGGCGCGGCCTTGGCGACGTAGTCGGCGCCTATCATGGTGCTGGCGCCGGCCTTGTTCTCGACGATGACCGGCTGCTTGAGCTCGCGCGCCAGCGCATCGGCGAAGATGCGCGACACGGTGTCGGCGACGCCTCCGGGCCCGTGCGGCACCACCAGCTTGATGGGCCGGTCCGGATAATCGGCATGCGCCGCCAGCGCCGGGATCGCCCCCAGCGCCATGGCCGCGACCAGAGTCTTGATGCGTGTCTTCATGTTGTCTCCTGTTTTCATGCGCCGACGGGCACCGGCCTCCCGGCCCCGTCCGGCGGGAAAGGCTTATTGTCCGCTCGCGTCCAGCGACACGTTCCAGGCGTCGTAGCCGTAGACCCAGTCCGGGTTGGTGGACTCGCGCATCCAGTTGTTGGCGCTCGACCCGGCCTGCACCGCCGACGTGCGGGGCTTGCGGACCTGCTCGAACAAGCGGAACGCCGCGTCGAGATCGCTCCCGTGGGCGGCCACGCAGCGCGCCAGCACGACCGAGTCCTCCAGCGCCATGGCCGCGCCCTGGGCCATGTAGGGCGTCATCGGATGGCAGGCATCGCCCATCAGCACGATGTTGCCCCGCCCCCAGCTCGGCAGCGGGTCGCGCTGGAATATCGCCCATTTGTGCACGTCGGGGCAGGCCGCCAGCACCGCGCGCACGTCGGGATGGAAATCGGCGTAGGCCGCGCGCAGCACGTCCAGGTCGCCCTTGGCCGACCACGACTCGGGGGTGAGCCAGCCCGCGTCCTCGGGCTGGCTGGTGACGAAATAGATCTCGTCCTGGCGCCGGGTGACGTAGTAGATGACGATGTGGCGGTCCGGTCCCCACCATTTCGTGCGCGACTGGCCGATGTCGAGCGAACCCAGCCGGCTGGCCGGGAACGTCGTCCGGTAGGCGACGCGGCCGGTGAAGCGGGGCTGTTCCTCGCCCAGCAGCAGCTCGCGCACCAGGGAATGCACGCCGTCGGCGCCGATGACCGCGCGGGCGCGGGCCTCGGTACCATCCTCGAAGCGTAGCGCGACCTCGCGATCACCCTGTTCCAGGTGCACCAGTTTCTTGCCCAGCGAGATCTGCGCCTGCGGCACCTGCGCCGCCAGCGCCGCATGCAGGTCGCCCCGGTGCATGGCCAGGAAGGGCATGCCGTAGCGCTCCAGGACGGCCCCGGCCAGCGGAAACTCGTTCGTCACGGCGCCGGTGTCGTGCGCCCGGTTCAGCGACGACTTGGGCGAAAAGGCGATTTCTTCCAGTTGCGGGCGCAGCCCCAGCCCATCGAGCACCCGCATGGCATTGGGCGACATCTGGATGCCCGCGCCAATGCGCGCGAACTGCCGCGCCTGCTCGTAGACCTGCACGGCCACGCCCTGCGCGCGCAGCGCGGTCGCCGCCGCCAGTCCGCCTATACCCGCGCCGATGATCGCAACCGGCAACTCCGACTTCATCATGAAACTCCTCCAAGGTCCGCCATTGCGGAAGCGCCCATTATTGGAGCCCGGACATATCGAGTAAATTACAGAACAGCTCTAGCAGCTATAGAACTTCTCTATGTGACGCGAGACAGGCGTGGATATCAAGCAACTCGAGTACTTCGTCCAGGTGGTCGACGCCGGCAGCTTCACGCGCGCCGCCATGGTGCTCGAAATGACCCAGCCTTCCCTGAGCCGGCAGATCCGCCTGCTGGAGGTCGAGCTGCACGAACACCTGCTCTACCGCAACGGCCGCGGCGTGGAGCCGACCGAGGCCGGCAGGCGCCTGCTGGAACACGCCCGCGTCGTCCTGGCCCGCCTGGCCACCGCGCGCCAGGAAATCCACGAACTGAAGGCGGTGCCCCGGGGCAAGATCGTGGTCGGCTTTCCACCGCGCATCGCCCACCTCTTGGCGCCCAGCCTGGTGCGCGGCTTCCGCGAGCGCCTGCCCGGCGCCGCGCTGACCGTGACCGAGGGGCTGAGCGTGAGCCTGCGGGAATGGCTGCACGAAGGCCGGGTCGACGTCGCGCTGCTGTACGACCCCGCCCCGGGCGAGACGCTGGACTACGAGCCGATATTCCAGGAGGAACTGATGCTGGTGGGATGCGTGCCCGGTCCGGGCGAACGCCTGCCGGAGTCGCTGCCGGTCGATGCGCTGGCGGACTATCCGCTGATCCTGCCCTGCGAGCCCAACACCATCCGCGCGGTGGTGGATGCGGTCTGCCGCCGGCGCGGCATCGCGCTGGACATCGTCGCCGAGGTCAACGCGGTGCACACCATGGTGGCCCTGGCCGAAAGCGGGGAAGGCTACGCGCTGCTGTCGGCCAGCGCCATCGGACCGCAGCGCCGCGCCGGCACGCTGGTCACCGCCCGCGTGCATTCGCCGTCCATGCACAACAACCTGATCATGTGCACGGCGCGGCTCCAGCCGCTGACCCGGTTGACGCGGGAGACCATGCAATTGCTCCGGTCGCTGGATATCCGGACGCTGCTGGAGAACGCCTAGTTCAGTTCACCGACTGCGGCGGAGGAAACAGCCGGCCCGAGGAATCCCCGCTCAGATCGTCGGTTTCCAGGGGAGCGCCCGGAATGGCGAATTTCTCGGCCGCCCACGCCCCCAGGTCGATCTGGCGGCAGCGTTCGGAACAGAAGGGCCGCCAGGCGTTGTCGGGGCTCCATGGAGCCGGCCTGGCGCAGGTGGGACATTTGACTTTCTTGACCATGGCCACATTGTAGCCAGGGGACGAACGATCCGCCGCCTTCAGAAGCTGTTGCACAGCGTCAGTTGGAAGGGCACGTCGTCCACCACCGGCTGGGGCTTGAGATCGCCCCCCTGGGACGAGAAACGGACCGACACCATGTACTTGTTGGCGCTGACTTCGGGGAACACGCCCAGCGCCTCGTCGACGTAGATGCGCAGCAACTGGTAGGCCTTGCCGCCCAGCATCTGCTGGAAGGCGCCGCCCTCGGCCACCACCGCGACCTGCCGGCCCGATTCTCGCAGCATCTTCAGCACGATGGCCAGACCATCGCGTATGGGCAGGAAGGGCTCGACCCACTGGGCCAGGTCCTGGACCCGATGCTCGACGGGCTTGTGCTTCCAGGCGTGAAAGGACGGGACGTCGAACTCGCAGGCGCCGCCCGGGATCGCGAGGCGGCTGCGTATGCTGGTCAGCCATTCGTTCTGCCGCAGCGGCTGGCCGGTCTTGCCCTGGGCCACGAGCGAACCCGTGGCCTGCTCGATGCTGGACAGCATGACGTCCAGGGTCTGGCGATCGACGCCGGGATGCTCGCGCAGCGAGCTCAGGGACTGGCGGTAGCGCTCCAGGTCCTGGAGCAGTTCGGACTTGAGGTCGGCGCGCGCCGACACATCCAGGATTTCGAACAGCGTGGTCAATGCGACGTGATGCCCGCGGGCATCCGGCTGCCGCACGAAGAAGAACAGATTGTCGAAGAGGTTTTCCAGACGCAGCAGCGTTCGGACGCGCTCGTTGAATGGGTATTCGTAAAGAACCACGTAGACCGTCCGGTATCGGAATTTCGTAGAAATATACCTGTACGGCATGGACACGGCGACACTTGCCTTGTCCGCTTCCGAACGGCACCTTGCGCGGGCGCTTCGGAACACCTCCATTGTAGATACGGAGCCCGCGGGAAAAACACTCAACCGTAGCTCGATCTCCCCTTACTTTGAAGCAGGCGGCCCGGCAATGCGGTTTCGAGTTGTGACGCCCGCCGCGTCGGCCGCTTCCAGCAGGGCTTCGTGGAAGTCCCGATGCAGCGTGGTATCGGGTGCATCGCGATGGCGCAGGATACCCACCATGCCCTGCCGGCGGGTGGGCAGGTCCAGCGCCACCAACTGGCCGGCGGCCTGGAAATAGTGCAGCACGCGGCGCGACAACGCGGTCAGCAGATTGGCCCGCTGCATCATCGCCACCAGCATCAGGATGCCGACGGCCTCGACCCGGTAGCGGGGCGCGGGCAGGCCGGCCAGCGCGAACTCGGCATCCAGCTCGCGGCGCAGTGGATTGCCCTGGGGCGGCACCACCCAGCCGCATCCCTCCAGGTCCGCCCACGCCAGCCCCCGGCGGCCTGCCAGCGGATGCGACGGCGGCGCGGCCACCGCGATGCTTTCGCTGTAGACCGGCGTGCAGCGCAGGCGATCATCGATGGCGTCTCCTTCCAGGCGCGTCACCACGAAATCCAGGCGGCGCTCCAGCAGCGGCTGCAGCAGTTGGTCCAGGGTCGACTCGGTAATGGACAAGCGGGTCTCGGGCCGCCGCGCCAACAGCAGGGCCACGCTGTCGGGCAGCAGCCCGGTCGAGACCGTGGCCGTCACCCCTATGGACAACTGGCCGTCCGCCCCTTCGGCCATCAGCGCCATGGCCTGGCTGGCGCGCTCGACCTCGGCCAGCATGACGCGGGCGTGTTCGGCCATGGCCGTGCCGAAGCGCGTGGGCACGAGGCCGCGCGAATGGCGTTCGAACAGCGGCACCCCCAGTTCGGCCTCCAGCTCGGCCAGCCATTTCGACAGGGCCGGCTGCGTCATGCACAGGCGTTCGGCGGTGTGACTGAGATTGCAGGTATCGGCCAGGCTGCTCAGCACTTCGAGCTGCCGGATGCGCAGGCGCCGGGTCCAGTCCATTGCCATGAATTTTAGGTATGACAGTGCTGAATTTTATCATTGGAACCAGATACCTCTCCGTTCCCATAATGCAGGCACGGCGCCGACCAGACTGGCCCCAGCCAGCCCACCCCCTTCCACGGAGACATCCCATGCGACCGCTTGCGCGCCTTTTCCTCGCCCTTTCCCTCGTTGCCGCCACGCCCTGGGCCCGGGCCGCCGACTATCCCGACCATCCGGTCAAGCTGGTCGTCAATTTCGCCGCCGGCGGACCGCTGGACCTGATCGCCCGCTTGATCGCCGAACAGGCGGCATCGCGCCTGAAACAGCCGGTCATCGTCGAGAACCGAGCGGGTGCCGGCGGCAACATCGGCGCCGAATACGTCGCCCGGTCTCCCAAGGACGGCTATACGGCACTAGTCAGCGTCGACCACCTGCTGACGATCAATCCTTCGGTCTACAAGAACATGGGGCTGGACCCCTACCGCGACCTCGTGCCCGCCGGCATCTTCGGCACCACCTCGCAGGTGCTGGTGGCCCACCCCAAGCTGGGGCTGAAGGATTTCCGCGACTTCCTGGCACGCGCCAGGAAAGAGGACCTGACCTACGCCTCGGCCGGCCTGGCCTCGCCCGGGCACCTGACCTTCGAGCTGCTGAAGGCCCGGACCGGCATACGCGGCACGCACGTGCCCTACAAGGGCAACGCTCCGGCCCTGTCCGACGTGGTGGCCGGCCACGTGCCGCTGGCCTTCGTGGCGTCGTCCAACACGCTGCCCTATGTGCGGTCCGGCGCGCTGCAGGCGCTGGTCACGTCCGCCGCCACGCGCAACCCGCAGTTGCCACAGGTCCCCACCGCGCAGGAACAGGGTGTGCCCGATTTCGACGTGCAGTTCAGCCAGGTAGTGCTGTTTCCCGCGGGCACGCCGGCGGCCGTGGTGAAGACATGGGAAGGTCTGCTGCACGACATCCTGGAAAGCCCCGAAGTGCGCCGCCAGTTGGACCAGATGGCGGTGACGCCCTTCTGGGCGAACTCGGCGCGGACCACGGCCTGGCTGCGCGACACGCGCACGCGCTGGGACGCGTTGATCCGCACACTGGACATCCAGTGAAGCCTTGGCGGACCGCTAGCCGCGCGGCGCGAGCAGGTCCAGCCAGGCGCGATGCTGGGCCAGGGTGCGTTGCGCCAACTGTTCGGGCGAGGTCCCACCGTCGTTGACGATGACGTCGTCGGCCACCGCGAGGCGCTGGGCGCGCGTAGCCTGGGCGGCCATGATGCGGGCCACCATCTCGGGGGCCAGGCCGCTGCGGCGCTGGACGCGCTCGACCTGGGCGGCCTCGTCGCAGTCGACCACGCAGACACGGTCCACCCGGTCCCGCCAGCGGCCGGACTCCACCAGCAGCGGCACCACGAAGACCTGGTAGAGCCCCTGGCGCCCGGCCGCCTCGCGCTCGACTTCCTGGCCGATGAGCGGGTGGATCAGCGCTTCCAGCCGCGCCTTGGCCTGGCCATCGGAGAACACCAGGGCCCGCATACGGGGGCGGTCCATCGCGCCGTCGGGCCCGATCATGTCCGGGCCGAACTCGCGCCGCAGCGGCTCGATGGCCAGGCCGCCGGGCGCGGTCAGCGCATGCGCGATCGCGTCGGTGTCGATCACCGCGGCGCCCCGTGCCTCCAGCAGATCGGCCACGGCGGTCTTGCCGGATCCGATGCCGCCCGTCAGGCCCACGCGCAGCGGGTGGGCGCGGGAAGAGGAAAGTGTGCCTACCATGCCAGCAGCTTAATCCATGCATCGCCCGCGAACAGCGCGGCCACGCCCGCGGCCGCCAGGTACGGCCCGAAGGGCAGCGGCTGGCCGCGCCGCACCCGGCCGGCGATCATCAGCACTCCGGCCACCGCCACGCCGGCCAGCGAGGCCGCCACCATGACCAGCGGCAGGCTCTGCCACCCCAACCAGGCGCCGATGGCGGCCAGCAGCTTGAAGTCGCCATAGCCCATGCCTTCCTTGCCCGTCAGCAGGCGGAACAGCCAGTACACGGACCACAGCACCCCATAGCCCGCCATCGCGCCGATGACCGCGTCGGGCAGGAAGGCGAAGCTGCCCCACAGGTTGACGAACAGGCCCGCCCACAGCAGCGGCAACGTCAGGTCGTCCGGCAGCAGCGAGGTCTGGTGGTCGATCACGGCCAGCGCCAGGCAGACCGCGCAGAACGCCATGGCCGCCATGCAGCTCCACGTCACGCCGAACACGGCCACGCAAGCCGCGAACAGCGCCGCGGCCGCGAGCTCCACCAGGGGGTACTGCCAGGAGATGGGCGCGGCGCAGTGGGCGCAGCGGCCGCGCAGCGCGAGCCAGCCCAGCACCGGGATGTTGTGGCGCCACGAGATCGGATGCCGGCAGGCCGGGCAGTGCGACGCGGGATAGGCCAGGTCGAAGCGCGCCTGTTCGGACGGCGCGGCGCCATGCAGCTCGGCGCATTGTTCCTGCCAGGCGCGCTGCATCATCTGCGGCAGCCGCGCGATCACGACGTTGAGGAAGCTGCCCACCACCAGCCCCAGCACGGCGGCGGCCGTATAGCCCAGCCACGGGGAGACCGCGAGTATCTGCACGAATGACATAGACGAGAATGAAAATGCCGCCACGGCGGCCCCCCGCAAGCTTAACCGCCCCACGGGCCCCACGTGGACTTTCCCGTCGCATGCCGGCAGACGCAACAGGTTAGACTTGCGGTAAATCTCAAGAGCCGGAGCCGTGATGACCAACCCGCCCCTTTCCTCCCGCCCCGCACCTTCCCGCCTTGCCACCCTGGCCGCCGCCCTGGTCGTGGCGGCCGGACTGGGCGCGTGCTCCATCCCCCTGCCCGACCGAGAACGCTCCGGCACCCTGACCGCCGCCGACGCGGTGATCCCGCCGCCGCCCGCCGTGACGCAGGAACAGGCCGAACGAGGCAGGCAGGACCGGGGCGTGCCCCTGCCCCAGCCCCAGACCTTCCGCGGCGTGATCCCCTGCGCCGACTGCGCCGGCCAGCGCGTCACCCTCACGCTGCTGCCCGACTGGACCTGGCGCATGCGCCGCGTGTATTTCGGCACCCGCGACAACAAGGAACTGAGCTTCGTCAGCACCGGCCGCTGGGAACGCCTGTTCGATTCGCCCGACCAGATCCGCCTGATCGGCGACCGCAACGAAGGCGGACTCTACGAGTTCATCTCCGCCACCACGCTGCGCATGCTGGACCAGAATGGCGAACCCATCCAGTCCACGCTGAACTACGCCCTGACCCAGCAGTTCGAGGTCGACTTCATCACCGACACCTTCACGATGCGCGGCAAGGTCGTACCCAAGGACGGCCAACCCACCTTCGCCATCTGCAGCACCGGCAAGCGCTATCCCGTAGCCTCCACCGGCCAGGCTCAGGCGCTGACCGACGCCTACGCCAAACTGCGCGTGGCACCCGGCACCCCGGTCCTGATGTGGATAGACGGCCACATCGCCCGCAACGGCGAGCCCCCGGTAGAGTCGGTGGTCGTAGACAAACTGGCCCGCGGCACCCTGGACAGCCCCTGCGAAGACTAATGGGCCCGGTGCTTCGCTGGCTGCCAGCGGTAGCAACGGTGATCCAATCCAAGAAGCGCGTACTAGACCCAGGAAACCGCGGATCTGGCTTTGCCAGTCCGCCGGTTTCGCCCCCTCCTGGGGGGCGCGCGTAAGCGCGTAGGGGGGGGCTCCTACCTAGCCCGCGAGATCCTGACTTCCGCGCCGCGGCGCTTCACTTCCAGGCCTTCGGACGGCAGGATCTTCAGGCCTTCCAGGCCCTTGGCATAGCTTGAGCCCTGCATCTGCATGACGCGGATCTTGTTGCGCATCACGCTGGGGTTGTGCACGGGCATGCCGAACAGCCAGACCTCGTCCAGGATACGGGCGGAATTGAATTCGCCGGTGTGCTGGGCGGCGGGGCCCAGGCACAGCATGTGGCCTTCGCGGCCGAAGACCGGCAGGCGGTCCAGTCCGCATTCGAAGGTCCAGCTCGTGCCGCCCTCGTAGCGCCAGCCCGTGTTCAGGTCCCACCAGGCTTCGCCCTTGGGGAAGTAGACGCGGATCTGGTTGCCGGGCTGCACCGCGGGCACGACCAGCAGCGCCGGGCCGAGCAGGTATTGCAGCTCGTGGGCATGCGCCTCGGCATCGTCCGGGAAAGACAGGGCCATGGAGCGCTGCACCGGCAAGCCGGTGCGGGCCGCGTCCTCGATCACGCCCAGCACGTAGGGAATGAGCCGGTAGCGCCACTGCATCAGCGTCTGCGCGTGCTGAAAGGCCTCGTCGCCGAAGTCCCAGGGCAGCAGTCCCGGTACCGCGTGGAAGCGCAGGTGCGAGCTGAACACGCCGGCCGCCAGCCAGCGCAGGTACAGCTCGGGCGTCATGGTCCCCAGCGGATGCTCGGGCGAACCGATGTCATGGGCATGGGCCGGCAGGCCGCTGGCGCCCGAGGTCAGCGCGGCGCGCAGCGATTCGGCCAGTCCTTCCCAGGTATTGGGCACGGACACCGGCGCCTGCATGGGCAGGCGCTGGCCGGTCGGGAAAAGATCGCGGCTCCACACCACGCCTTCGGGCGGCGTCTTGTTCCAGGCCGCCGCCTCGAACAGGCAGCGCTTGGCCAGCATGGGATAGGCCGTGCGCAGCCGCGCGCCGGTATCGCCGTTGCGCGCCTCGACACCGTCGGGAATGTCGAACTGGATGTCGCAGGACACCGCATCGACGCCCTCGTCCATGATCTGGCGGATCTTGTCGCGCCAGAAGGTCCACACGTCGCGATGGGTCAGGTCGAGCAGGCCGAAGCTGCCGCCGGCGCTGGCGGGCACGCCCGCGAATACCTGGGCGGCGCCGGACTCGTCGGTCAGCAGCCAGCCCTTGTCCTCGAGCTCGGCGAACATGGGGCTGTGGGTGGGCACCCCCGGAAAGCCCGGCGCGCACACCTTCAGGTCCAGGCCCTTGAACTCGCCCAGCACCTGGCGCGTATCGGGAAAGCGGGCGGCGTCCCATTCGAGGTTCAGCTTGGCGCGGATCTCCCAGGCCGCGGGCGGCTGGAACGACACGGCGTCGACGGGCATGCCGCGGCTGCGCATCTGGCCGGCCACGGCCGCGAGCTGCTCGACGCCGGTGCCGGCCGCCTGGTGCAGCCACGCGCCCATGCTCCACAGCGTGGGCTGCCCGGCGCGGCCGGTCAGCTGGGTGTACTGGTTCAGGATCTCGGCCGGCTCGCCCACGAACAGGAACACGTCCAGTTGGGCATCGGCAACCGTCACCACATAGCTGTCGGGCGCGAACTCGGGCAGGCCGATGTCGTGCACGACGGATTCGAGCGTATTGACGTACAAGCCCCAGCCGCGCGGGCTCCAGGCCAGCGGCAGGGCGCGCGACCCGGCCTCGTCGGAGACCACCCGCTCGGCGCGGCGATCCAGCATGATGCGGCTTTCGCCCAGGCCGTGGACGGCTTCGCCGGCCGCGAGGTCAAAGCACAGGGCCCACGACGCCGGAGCCGAGGCGTCCTCGGTTCCCAGCGGGCACAGATCCTCGTCGGCGGACGAGACCAGCACCTGCTGCCCTTTGCGGTACAGGGCCAGCCGCACGGGATTGGCGGCGATCTCGAGCACGTTGTCGCCCTGGACGATGCGCCAGCCGGGCTGGCCGGCCACGTCCGCCTGTTCAACCACGGCCTCGCCTATGGCCTCGTTCCGGGCCAGCAGGTCATGCAGGGCCGCGGCGCGGGTGGCCGAACCGGAGGCCGGCTTGCCGGTCGCGGCGGGCGTGCCCATGCTCAACCGGAACACACCTGGCGCGCTGGCCTCGACCAGCACCGCCTGGCCCTGGTCCGTCGTGAAACGGACGACAGCCGGGCTGGACGTGTTGAGAGACAGGGATTCCAGACGCTGGTAGCGGGAGGAGTCGAATTGAAGTGGCACAGGTTTCCCTCGATCGCTTTCGACAGATTGGCAATAGCAAAGACGCAACCCTCGCGAAGCCCCGCTATCCGCCCCAAATGCGGCAGATGACCGCACTTTTTCGCCAAAACCTCTATTTTGACGGATTCGGGCAGGCAAATAAACCGTGGAAGCAGCCTTCTCCCGCCCGAGCGCGCCTCGCGGGGCCCCACGGGAGGCCCGACAAGGCCGTATCCAAGGCTATCCTGCGGCCCTGGAAGCGGCGGATCGGGACGCACGGGCCGGGCACCGCGCGCCCTTGGGCACGTCTTTTTTGCTGTTAATCACGCTATTTTCCCACGATTCGGCCCGGGATCAGCGCCAGGCGATCATCCGCAGCAAATCCCCTTCCAGGATCATGGGCTCTCCTTCCAGGGAAGCGGCCAGGATATCGCCCCCCAGGGCCGACCAACTGAGCCCGCGCGAGGCATAGCCAGAAGCGGCCCACAGCCCGCCGTGAGTGGGCGATTCGCCGATTACCGGCAGCCTGCCGGGCAGTACGGCGCGCCAGCCGGCCCAGCCCGCGAGCGCGCCGGGATCCAGGCCGGCGCCGGCCAGTTCCGGCAGCAACCGGGCGGCCCGCTCCAGGTTGACCGCGTGGCCCTCGGCCGAGGCGACGGCCCGCGCGGCATCGTGCACATAGGTGCTGCCAGCCACGCAGGCGCCGTCCACGGCGGGCAGCACATAGCCCTCGCCCGCCACCACGCATTGCGGCGGCTGCCAGCCGGCTTCCTGCGCCGGAAGCAGCGTGATCTGCCCGGCTATGGCCTTTTGCCCGAAGAAGCCCGGCAGTTCGCCGCCGGAGGGCGCCATGCCACTGGCGGCCAGCAGCCGCGGCGCCTCGGCAGCATTGGCCAGCACCACGATCTCGGCCTCGGCCAGCACGGCGCCCGCCCCATCGACGGCCCGCCAGCGCCGCCCCGAGGGGACGTCCGCCGGCAGCGCCTCGATGCGGGCCACGCGGGCGGCCCGAACCTCGATGCCCGGCCGGGACAGCAGCGCCGCGCCCAGCAGGCGCGGGCGTACCCGCAGTCCGCCGGGGAAATACACGCCGCCGCGCGCCGTCGGGCAGCCGGCCAGCCCGCTGGCCTCGTCCCGCGTCACCGGGCGCACCCAGTCGGCCGGAAAACCCAGCTCCGCCAGCATGGCATGCATGCCGGCCTCTTTGTCGTCCGACTTGGCCTGCTGCACGGTGCCGCAGCGGGCGACGATCCCGCCATCCATCCACGGAGCCCAGCGCGCGGCCGCGCGCAAGGCGCCGGCGCGGCTCAGGCGCGCGCGCGGGCTGTCGTCCCGGGCCAGCAGCGGCGTCAGCGCGGCGGCCAGGTGGCCGGCCCCTTGCGCGGGGACGCCCCACGCCGCGTCGAACACGGACACGCGCCAACCGCGCAGCGCCAGCGCATGGGCCACACCGGCGCCGGCGATGCCCGCCCCCACCACCACGGCATGGCGCTCGGCGAAGGACGGTGGTTCGGCCGGCGCGTGGCGGCGCTCGAAACGCGGCGCGTAGCGCGCCACCGTCATATGGAGCTTGCCGCCGAAGCCGTCCCTGCGCTCGACCTCGAAACCCGCCGTCTGCAAAGCCCGGCGCATCGCGCCGGCGCTTGCCCAGGTCGCCGCCGTGGCATCCGGCGCGGCCAGTCTGGCCAGCGCGCGCATCAGCGGTTCGGACCACATGCCGGGATTCAGCGTGGGCTTGAAGCCATCCAGGAAAAAGGCGTCCGCGCGCAGGACCAGCCGGGGCACGACCTGTTCGGCCAGGCCGAAAACCAGGGTCAGCGTCACCGCGCCGCCATCCAGGTCCAGCCGGTGCAGCCCCGGCAGGAGCGGCGGCCATTGCGCCAGCAACTGCGCAGCCATGTCCTCCCAACCGGCGGGCAACCGCGCGCGCAACAGTTCCGCCAGGTCCTCGCGAGTGAACGGATGGGCCTCGACGGACACCACGTGCAGCCGCCGGCTGCGCCGGGGATCGTCGCGCCACGCCCGCCACAGCGTCAGGAAGGTCAACCCCAGCCCGAACCCCGTCTCGCACACGGTGAAGCGCTCGCGCCCGCGCCACCGCTCCGGCAAACCGTTGCCCGCCAGGAACACATGGCGAGCCTGCTCCAACGCCCCCTGGGCGGCATGATAGATGTCGCCGTAGAGCGGGCTATAGGGCAGGCCGTCCTGATCAAAGGCCGGCCGGGAAGGAGTCAAGGGCGTAAACACGGGCGCAATGATACCGCCCCATCATGGCGTACACTGGCTCTATGAGCATCCCCGCAGCTCCCACCATGGACAAACCCGTCCCGCTGGATCTCTTCAAGGCGCTCGAAGCCGCCGTCACCGCCGCGCATGCCGGCGCCGCTATCCTGCAAGCGTATGCGCACAAGCGTTCGGAACTGGTGATCGACCTGAAGGCCCGCAACGATCTGGTCTCGCAGGCGGACCGCGAAGCCGAGATCGCCATCATCGAAGTCCTGCGCGCACGCACGCCGCAATACGGCATCGTGGCCGAGGAAACGGGCGGCTCGCCCTCGGGCCCCGCCAGTTGGTACATCGACCCGCTGGACGGCACCACCAACTTCGTCCACGCCATTCCCCACTACGCCGTCTCCATCGCGCTGGTGGCCCAGGAGGGCTGCGGCATCGCTTTCGAAGACGGCCGGTGCGAGCCGGGGCCGGTGGTGGGCGTAGTCTACGATCCCTGCCGCGAAGAGATGTTCACCTCGGTCCGGGGCGTGGGCGCCTGGCTCAACAGCCATCGCGTCCAGTGCTCGCGCACCGAAACCCTGGCCGACGCCCTGCTGGCCACGGGCTTCCCCTACAGCGACATGTCGTTCACCGAAAGCTACCTGCCCATGCTGCGCGACGCCATGCACGGCACGCGCGGCGTGCGCCGCAACGGCGCCGCGGCGCTCGACCTGGCCTGGGTGGCCTGCGGGCGCTTCGACGGTTACTGGGAACTGCGGCTCAAGCCGTGGGACGTCGCCGCCGGCACGCTGCTGGTGCGCGAGGCCGGCGGACAGGCCTTCGATCCGTTCGGCCAGGCCCCCTGGCCCGAACAGGGCAACATCGTCGCGGGCGGCCCCGGCGTGGCCAAAGCCCTGCACGAACTGATCGGCCCCAACCTCAAGGCCGCCGGCGCGGCCTGACGGCCGGGGCGGCGGTCAGCGCACGATCATCAGGCCGATGCGCACCTGGGACTTGGCGCGCACGTTGTAATCCAGCAGGGTCTCGCCGTAGCCATTGAAATACTGCACGTGCAGAAAGCCGTTCAGGCGGCCCAGCCCCAGCTTGCGCAGCGGGTAGGCCATGTCCAGTTGCAGCGATCCCTTCTCGTGGCCCTTGCGCACCAGCGCCGACACCATCAGGCCGTCGTCCTTGGCCCAGCGCAGCTGGTAGTCGACGTGGCCCCGGTAGTCGGCGATGTCCGGATTGCCCTCGCGGGTCATGTAGTACTTGATCTTGGGGCCGAAGCTCAGGGTACTGCCGTCGTCCAGGCGGTAGCGCAGCGTGGGCCGGGCGTACAGGGAATTGATGGCGCGCGAGGTATCGCCGTCGCGCCCGTTGGACTCGTGCTCGAAGCCGCCGTCGAAGCCCAGCGACTTGCGGCGGTCCTGCGATTCCCAGACCCGGTCGGACAGCCAGAAGACCGCGGGGCGGTAGCTGCTGTCGCGGAACGGGGCCGAGTTCTCGCCTATGTCCCACAGCGAGGTCTGGCTATAGCCCAGGTACAGGTTGTTGAGAAAACCCGTTTCCTCGCCGTCGTAGGGCTGGAACAGCCGGAACTTCAGGCTGACCTGGAAGCGCGCGTTCAGGTTGGGACGGGCGCCGAAGCTGAAATACACGGGTTCGTAGGGCGACAGCGCGCTGCGAAAGCGGCTCAGCACGTCATGCTCGTCGTTGCCCGGGGCGGTGGCTTCCGCCGGCGCCGGGCCCGACAACGCGGTACTGCCCGGCCCCGAACCGCCCGAGAGGCCGCTGACCGCGGCCAGCACGCCGTTGTCCGGCACCTGCGGCACCGCACCGGGCGCGCGTGGATCGACAATGGGGCCGATCGCGCGCGACCCCACGATGGCGCCCTTCTCGGCGGGCGTCGCGTCCAGCGCCAGCAGCACCGGCTCGCCCTCGATCGCGATGGCCTGCAGGCCGCGCGCCTGCTCGGGCACCACGGCCGACCAGGTCGCGCGCGAGAACTGGCCCACGGGTATCTGCAGCACGGCAGTGCCGCCGTCGAGCCGCGCGGGCGCGCGCACGACGCGGCCGGCGGCGTCGCGCCATTGCAGCACCAGTTCGCGCGGCGCGTCCCAGGTCGCCGTGGCGTTGCCGTCGTTGAAGAACATGGCTTCGATGCGCACGGTCTCGCCGGGGCCGGCCTGGATACGGTCCAGCTTGAAGGTCACGCCCGCGTCCGCCCGCAACGGCACGGCGGCCATTAGGGCGACAAGGCCCGCGGGCGCGAGCGCGCGGCGCACGATGCCATGCAGCGCATGGGGACGATGGCCAGCCATCCGACCTAGCATGTGGACTCCCGAACGATGCCCGCGATGGGGCAGACGCCGCCATTGTAGGGGCATGCCGGGGATCGCCCCTTACGCGGCGGCCTCGGTGCCGGTCCGCAGTTCGCGCCGCAGGATCTTGCCCACGTTGGTCTTGGGCAGTTCCGACCGGAACTCGATGTAGCGCGGCCGCTTGTAGCCGGTCAGGCGGTCGCGGCAGAAGGCCTTCAGGTCCTGCTCGGTCAGCGCCGGATCGCGCTTGACCACGACCACCTTCACCACTTCGCCGGAATGCTCGTCGGGCACGCCGATGGCGGCGCACTCCAGTACCCCCGGATGCTGGGACACCACGGCCTCGACCTCGTTGGGATACACGTTGAAGCCCGACACCAGGATCATGTCCTTCTTGCGGTCGACGATGCGGATGTAGCCGCGTTCGTCCATGATGCCGATGTCGCCGGTCTTGAAGAATCCGTCCGCCGTCATGACGCGGGCGGTCTCGTCCGGCATGTTCCAGTAGCCCGGCATGACCTGCGGGCCCCGCAGCGCGATCTCGCCGCGCTCGCCGATGGGCAGCGCGGTGCCGTCGTCATCCAGGATCGCCGCCTCGGTCGATGGCAGCGGAATGCCGATGGTGCCGGAGTATTCCTTGATGTTGATGGGCGTGCAGCAGGCCACCGGCGACGTTTCCGACAGGCCGTATCCCTCGCACAGGGGCGACTGGGTCACCTCGCGCCAGCGGTCGGCCACCGCCTTCTGCACCGCCATGCCGCCGCCCACGCTCACGCGCAGGGCCGAGAAATCCAGCGACCGGAACTTCTCGTTGTTCAGCAGGGCGTTGAACAGGGTATTGACGCCGGGAAACAGCGTGAAGCGGTAGCCCGACAGCGTCTTGACCAGGTCGGGGATGTCGCGCGGATTGGGCACCATCACGTTGAGGCCGCCGGCCCGCATGCCGAGCAGGGCGCACACCGTCAGGCCGAAGATGTGATACAGCGGCAGGGCGCAGACGAAGATGTGCTGGGTGCGCTGCCCGCTCTGGTTGGAGGGCTGCTCGTCGGTCAGCAGCCAGGCATCGCATTGCAGGACGTTGGCGACGAGGTTCCGGTGCAGCAGGACCGCCCCCTTGGCCACGCCCGTCGTGCCGCCGGTGTATTGCAGGAAGGCGACGTCGTCGGGCCCGACCTCGGGGCGTGCCAGTTCCCGTGCCGACCCTTGCGCCAGCGCGCGCCGGAAGCTCACCGCGCCCGGCAGGCTGAACGGCGGGACGAGCTTCTTGACGTAGCGCACCACGGCATTGACGAGGGCGCCCTTCACGCCGCCCATCAGGTCGCCCATGGACGCCACCACGATGTGCCGGATGGCCGTGGCGGGCAGCACCTGCTGCAGGGTGTGGGCGAAGTTCTCGAGGATGACGATGGCCTCGGCGCCGCTGTCCTTGAGCTGGTGCTCCAGTTCCGGGGCGGTGTAGAGGGGATTGACGTTGACCACCGTATAGCCGGCCCGCAGCACCGCCGCGATGGCCACGGGGTATTGCAGGACATTGGGCATCATCAGGGCCACGCGCGCGCCGCGCGGCAGTCCGCGCGATTGCAGCCAGGCCCCCAGCTTGCGCGACATGGCGTCGATGTCGGCGTAGGCGAGTGTCCTGCCCATGCAGACAAAGGCCGGACGCTCGGCGTACTGCTCGAACGATTCCTCCAGCAACTGGATCAGGGACCGATAGCGCCCCGGGTCGATGTCGGCGGGAATGCCCGGCGGGTAGTACGCCAGCCACGGTCTTTGCATGCACGTCTCCTGATCCAGTCTGCGCCGCTCGGTGTCGGCCTATGGGGCCGATGATAGCCCAGCAGCCTGCGCGCGTTCGGTTTCCGTCAGCAATCGCCGGCGGCGCTCGGCATACGGCAGCCGCGCCAACTCGCGCGCCTCGTCCAGAAAGGGCGCCAGGCTGCCGTCGCGGCAGCTCTCGCAGCGGCGCGCCATGGCCAGCAGCGCCGGCACCCACTGGTGGTAGGCGCCCATGGCCGCGAACTGCGCATTGTTCAACGCCTGCGCGAACCACGCGTCGTAGCCGGCGTAGCCGTGCCACCGCTCGCGCTTCATCCGTTCGTAGCGGGACCGCAGGTCGGCGATGATCCCGGCCTTGCGGGCGCGCCGCTGCTCGATTTCGTCCGGCCCCAGGCCCACCGGGTCGGGCGTGGTGGGCGCCGGCCCCTGGCGGGCACCGGTCTCGCCGTAGGCCTGCGCCAGTTGGCGCCGGGTCTCCAGCAACAGCGCGACGAAGTCATGCCGGCGCGCGTCGAAGGCCTCGTAGGCGGGCCGCAGCGACTGGTTCTGGGGCTCGCGCAGCCAGCGCTCGACGCCGATCTGCTCCACCGCCGTCGCCAGCGACTCGTTGAACGTCGTGTCGTTCTTCGCGTAGACCGCCTGGTGGGTCAGCTCGTGGAAGACCAGGCGCGCGACCTCGGCCGGCGGCAGGCGGATGAAGGTGTTGACGAACGGATCGGGATACCAGCCCAGCGTGGAGTAGGCCGGCACGCCTCCCACGTGCACGTCCCAGCCCTGGGCCTTCAGTTCGCCGGCCATCCGCCGCGCCTCGGCCTCGCTGTAATAGCCCCGGTAGTCTATGCATCCCACCACCGGGAAGCAGGACTGCTTGAGCCGCAGGGACAGTTCCGGCGTGGCGAACACGTTCCAGACGACGTAGGGACGCTTCACGTCGGCGTATTCGGTGTAGCTGCGGTTGTCGGGCAGCCCCAGCACCTGGCTGGCATAGCGGCGGGCGTCCTGCGCGTAGCGCAAACGCTCGCGCAAATCGGCCGACGTGGAAGGATCGGCCAGCACCTGGTCCACCGGCCGGGCCGCTTGCAGCAGCGACGAATGTCCGCCTACGGACTGCGCGTAATAGCGCAGGTCGGCGCATCCCGCCAGCGCCCCGGCCAGGACCAGGGCGGCCCAGGCCGCCCGGCCCCTTGTCGTTACACTCGCCATAGACAAGCTCATTGGAGATAATGGCTATGGTAACCGCCGGACTTCGGGCACACGACGCCCTGCCGGCGACGCCGGATACGGCGCGGCACATCGGCCCTTTCCGCCTTCGCGACCGCCTGGACAAGGCGCGGCGCGCTCGACCCCGCGGCAGGGCAACGTTCAGGAGTTCCCCATGAATCTGCTCGAACCCATCGTCGCCTTCCAGAGCGACCTGAAGACGATCCGACGCGACCTCCACGCCCACCCCGAGCTGTGCTACGAGGAACACCGCACGTCGGATACCATCGCCCGCCTGCTGGAGGGCTGGGGCATTCCCGTCGTGCGCGGCCTGGGAGGCACCGGCCTGGTCGGCGTCCTGGAAGGCACCGACAGGAACGGCCCGGCCATCGGCCTGCGGGCCGACATGGACGCCCTGCCCCTGCAGGAACTCAACGCCTTCGAACACGCCAGCGTGAACCCGGGCAAGATGCACGCCTGCGGCCACGACGGCCACTGCGCCATGCTGCTGGGCGCCGCCCGCCACCTGGCGGCGCACCGCGACTTCCCCGGCACCGTCTACCTGATCTTCCAGCCGGCCGAGGAAGGCGGCGGCGGCGGCAAGGCCATGATCGACGACGGGTTATTCACCCGCTTTCCCATGGAAGCCGTGTTCGGCATGCACAACTGGCCCGGCATCCCGGTCGGCAGCTTCGCCGTCACGCCGGGGCCGATGATGGCCTCCAGCAACGACTTCCGCATCGTCGTCCGGGGCAAGGGCACCCACGCCGCGCTGCCCCACCTGGGCATCGACCCGGTCATGATCGCGGTGCAGCTCGCACAGTCGCTGCAGACCATCCTGACCCGCAACAAGAAACCGATCGATACCGCGGTGCTCAGCATCACCCAGATCCACGCGGGCACGACCACCAACATCGTCCCGGACGAGGCCGAGATGGTGGGCACGGTGCGCACCTTCACCATCGAGGTCCTGGACCTGATCGAGCAGCGCATGCACGAGATCGCCCGGGGCATGGAACTGGCCCACGGCGCCCGGATCGAGGTCGATTTCCAGCGCAAGTATCCGCCGCTGATCAACCACCCCGACGAGACCCGCTTCGTGACGGACGTGCTGCAATCGCTGGTCGGGCCGAACCAGGTGGATGCCGCCACCGAACCCACGATGGGCGCCGAGGACTTCGCCTTCATGCTGCAGGAGAAGCCCGGCTGCTACGTCTTCATCGGCAATGGCGACGGCGCGCACCGCGAGGCCGGCCACGGCCTGGGCCCGTGCACGCTGCACAACGGCAGCTACGACTTCAACGACGACTTGCTGCCGCTAGGGGCCAGCTTCTGGGTGAAGCTGGTCAGCGACTGGTTCGCTCGGCCTCGATCAGTATGACGCGGTAGTCGTTGACGTTGGTCAGCGTGGGGCCCGTCGTGACCAGGGTGTCCAGTTCGCGGAAATAGCCCCAGGCGTCGTTGGCGTCCAGCCACGGGCCGGGCGTGACGCCCCGGGCCGCCGCCCGGCGCAGGCGTTCGCTGTCCCACCAGGCGCCGGCGTTGTCCTCGCTGCCGTCGATGCCGTCGGTATCGCAGGCCAGGGCCGAGATCCTGGCTTCGCCGCACAGCTCGGCGGCCAGCGACAGCAGGAATTCGGTACAGCGCCCGCCGCGCCCGCCGCCGCGCACCGTGACCGTGCATTCTCCCCCGGACACCAGCGCCACCGGCGCATCGAAAGGTTCGCCATGCCGCAGGACCTGGCGGGCCAGCGCGGCATAGACCTTGGCCACCTCGCGGGCCTCGCCCGTGACGGTATCGCCCAGCACCACCGCCTGGATGCCCGCGCGCCGCAGGACGCGCGCGCCGGCCTGCAGGCTTTGCTGGGCGGTGGCGATGACGTGGTTCTCCACCCGCTCGAACACCGGGTCGCCGGCCTTGGGCGTCTCGGGGTGACGCCCCGCGGCCCCGCCCTCGAGCCAGTCGAGCACCGGCTGCGGCGCCTGCACGCCGTGGCGGCGCAGGATGTCGAGCGCGTCGGCATAGGTGCTGGGGTCGGACACCGTGGGGCCGGAGGCGATGGCGGACGGATCATCGCCGGCGACGTCGGACACGATCAGGCCCAGGACCCGGGCCCGCGTCGACGCGGCCAGGCGCCCTCCCTGCAATTGCGACAGGTGCTTGCGCACCACGTTCATCGATTCGATGGGAGCGCCGCTGCGCAGCAGCGACTGGGTGACCTCGCGCAGCGCGGCCATGGGCACCGCCGGCACCGGCAGCGACAACAGGCTGGAACCGCCGCCGGACACGAGCACGATCAGCAGGTCGTCCTCGCCCAGCTCCGAAGCCAGCCGCAGGATGTCGCCGGCGGCCCGCTCGCCGGCCGCGTCGGGCACCGGATGCCCGGCCTCGACGCAGGCGATGCGATCAAGCGGCATACCGTGCCCGTAGCGGGTCACGACCAAACCTTCCAGGGGGGCGTCGGCGGGCCAGGCGTCCTCGACGGCGCGGGCCATGCTGGCGGCGGCCTTGCCCGCGCCGACGACGACCGTGCGGCCCCTGGGTGGGGCCGGAAGGTGGCGGGCGGTGATGTGGAGGGGGTCGGCGGCGGCGACGGCGGCTTGAAACGATTCCAGGAGGAGCTGATGCATACGCGGGGAACGGCTGATGTCTCTTTTCGTGGTGATAGCCATTATGGCGACCCGCCACGGCTTGGCTAGCTGGATGAAATCCCTATTCCACCCATCGCCCCGGCATGCACCACGATCCCGCGTAGCACCTTGTTGCAACCGCCCTCAGGCGGCGGGCGCGGCCGGAATCAGCAGGCCCCGCTGCACGGCGGGACGCGCCACGAAGGCGTCCAGCACCCGCTTCACGTTGGGAAAATCGGCAAACCCGACCAGTTCGCCCGCGCCGTAGAAGCCCACCAGGTTGCGCACCCAGGGGAAGGTGGCGATGTCGGCGATGCCGTAGTCGTCGCCCAGGATCCAGGCCTTGCCTTCCAGATGACGCTCCAGCACGCCCAGCAGACGGCGCGATTCGGCCACGTAGCGGTCGCGGGGGCGCTTATCCTCGTAGTCCTTGCCGGCGAACTTGTGGAAGAACCCCACCTGGCCGAACATCGGGCCGATGCCGCCCATCTGGAACATCACCCACTGCATGGCCTGGTAGCGGCCGGCGGGATCCTGCGGAATGAACTTGCCCGATTTCTCGGCCAGGTAGACCAGGATGGCACCGGACTCGAACAGCGGCAGCGGCTTGCCGCCCGGGCCATTGGGATCGAGGATGGCAGGGATCTTGTTGTTGGGGTTGAGCGACAGGAACTCCGGCGACATCTGGTCCTGGCTGTCGAACGCCACCCGGTGCGGCTCGTACGGCAGGCCGGTTTCCTCGAGCATGATCGAGGCCTTCACGCCGTTGGGGGTGGGCAACGAATAGAGCTGGATGCGGTCCGGATGCTGCGCGGGCCATTTGCGGGTGATCGGGAAAGCGGACAGGTCCGTCATGGGGAATCCTTGCTCGATGAATGGGTCGATCCGCCGGACTATACCAGCCGCGAATGGCGGCAATACCGAGGGCCGGGCCGTAGAATATTGATGAAGATCGATCAACCTTGAAGACCATGCCGCACAAGGACTATCTCAGCGCCAAGGAAGCCGTGGAACTGCTGGGCATACGCATGCAGACGCTCTATGCCTACGTCAGCAAGGGCTGGATACGCAGCGTCAAGCAGCCGGACACGCGGCAGCGCCTGTACCTGCACGAGGACGTGCTGCGTGCCAAGGCTCGCTCCAGCGCCCGCTCGGGCCACGGGGCGGTGGCCGCCTCGGCCATGAATTGGGGCGAACCCATCATCCCCACCTCGATCACCGAGATCCGGTCCGACGGCCCGCACTACCGCGGCCATTCGGCGGTGCGGCTGGCCCGCGGGCATGCCAGCTACGAGGCGGTGTGCGAACTGCTGTGGACCGGCGTCTGGCACGATGCCCCGCGCCGCTGGGAAACCGGCATCACGCCCCGGCTCCAGGAAACCCTGCTGGAATCGCTCGCGCCGCCCAAGTCCAACAGCGGCTTGCTGGAGATCATGGCGATCGTCACGCTGCGCCTGGGCATGTCGCGCGGATCGGTGGAGGACCGCATGCGCGGCGGCCACATGCACGAAGCGGCGCGGCAACTGATCAAGACCCTGGCCGGCTGCATGGGCCTGGTGTCGCGCCGGCGCCGCTTCCATGCCATTGCCGACGACGCGTCCATGGCCGAGGGCCTGCTGGCGGCCCTGGACCTGCCCGCCAACCCGGCCAACCTGCAAGCCATGGAAGCCTTCCTGGTGCTGTTCGCCGACCACGAACTGTCCCCCAGCACCTTCGCCGCGCGCGTCGCGGCCTCGGGCGGGTCGACCCTGCACAGTTGCGTCGCCTCGGCCATCTGCAGTTCGGCCGGCGTGCACCTGGGCCGGATGTACGACCGGATCGAGGACTTCCTGCGCAGCGCCGACGACGCCGCCGGCCTCATGCGGCAGGCACGCGCGCAACACGAGCGCGGCGCCAGCGTGCCGGGCTTCGGCCACCCGCTCTACCCCAAGGGCGACGAGCGCGCCGAACTGCTGATCGAACTGGCGCGCAAGCGGCCGCGCCAGAAGGCGGCGCTCGAACAGATCCATCGCTTCATCGACGACGTGCGCGGCGAGTTCGGCCTGCACCCCCGGCACGAACTCGGCGGCATCGTCCTGGCCATGGCCATGGGCGTGCCGCGCCAATCGGTGGGTACGCTGTTCACGCTGGCGCGCATGGCGGGCTGGGTCGCCCACGTGCAGGAACAGCGCCTGAGCGGCATGCTGCTGCGGCCCCGGGCCAAGTTCGTGGGGGCCGCCGGCGAACCCTGAGTCTCAGACCCCCGACGGCCAGAACGACTCGATCTCGGCCCATAGGGCGTCCGGCGCTTCCTCGGCGATGTAGTGGCCGCAGTCCAGCGCCCGGCCGTCGACCTGCGAGGCCTGCCTGCGCCACAGGTCCAGCACGTCGAAATAGCGCCCCACCACCCCTTTTCCGCCCCACAGCACCCGCAGCGGGCAATCCACCCGGTTGCCCTGGCCGCGGTCGATGCGGTCGTGTTCCAGGTCGATGGTGGCGGCCGCACGATAGTCCTCGCAGATCGCGTGCGCCCAGTGCGGATGGCGCGCGCAGCGTTCGTACTCGGCCATCGCGTGGCCCGCGAAGGGAGCCAGACCCGCGTGGCGCCCGCCCATGACCGAACGCAGGTAGAAGGCCGGATCGGCCCCGATCAGTTGCTCGGGGAAAGGCGCCGGCTGGATCAGCCAGAACCAGTGGTAGTAGGCTTGCGCGAAACCGCGCGTGGTGCCCTCGTACATGTCCAGCGTGGGCGCGATGTCCAGCAGCATCATGCGCTCGATCCGCTCGGCGTGATCCAGCGCCAGCCGGTGCGCGACGCGCGCCCCGCGGTCGTGGGCCAGCACGCCGAAGGTCTCATAGCCAATGCAGCGCATCACCTCCACCGCATCGACCGCCATCGTCCGCTTGGAGAAGGCCTCATGCCCGGCCGGCTCGTCCGCCGGCATGCCGCTGTCGCCGTAGCCGCGCAGGTCGATGGCGACGCAGGTGAAGCGGTTGGTCAGCCGGGCCCACAGCTTGTGCCACATGGCGTGGGACTGGGGATGTCCGTGCATCAGCAGCAGCGCCGGCCCGGTGCCGCCCACGCGCGTGGCGATGTCCACGCCATTGACGTGGAAATGCTGCAACCGGTCGTTGAAGAGCGAGATCTCGGACATGATGGCCCCTAAGCCTTGGCGACGAGTTCCGCCACCGCCTTGCCGACATCGGACGTGACCGCCCTGCCCCCCATGTCGGGCGTGCGCGGGCCGTCGGACAGCACGGTCTCGATGGCCGACAGGATGGCGTCGTGCGCCGCCTTGTGGCCCAGGAATTCCAGCATCAGCGCGCCCGACCAGATCTGCGCGATGGGATTGGCCACGCCCTTGCCCGCGATGTCGGGCGCCGAGCCGTGTACCGGCTCGAACAGCGACGGAAAGCGGCGGTCGGGGTTCAGGTTGGCCGAGGGCGCGATGCCTATCGTGCCGGTGCAGGCGGGCCCCAGGTCCGACAGGATGTCGCCGAACAGGTTGGAGGCCACCACCACGTCGAACCAGTCGGGATGCAGCACGAAATTGGCGGTCAGGATGTCGATGTGGAACTTGTCCACCCGCACGTCGCCATACTTGCCCGCCATCGCCTCCACCCGCTCGTCCCAGTACGGCATGCTGATGGCGATGCCGTTGGACTTGGTGGCCGAGGTCAGGTGCTTGCGGGGCCGCGACGCCGCCAGGTCGAAGGCGAACTTCAGCACCCGGTCGACCCCGGTGCGCGTCATGACCGTTTCCTGCAGCACGACCTCGCGCTCGGTGCCCTCGAACATGCGGCCGCCCACGCTGGAATACTCGCCCTCGGTGTTCTCGCGCACCACGTAGAAATCGATGTCGCCCGGCTTGCGGTTGGCCAGCGGCGACGGCACGCCGGGCATCAGCCGCACGGGGCGCAGATTCACATACTGGTCGAACTCGCGGCGGAATTTCAGCAGCGAGCCCCACAGCGAAACGTGGTCCGGCACCGTGGCCGGCCAACCCACCGCGCCGAAGAAGATCGCGTCATGGCCGCCGATCTGCTCCTTCCAGTCGTCGGGCAGCATCGCGCCATGCTGGGCGTAGTAGGCGCACGAGGCGAAGTCGAAGCGGTCGAAGGACAGCCCGATGCCGAAGCGCGACGCCGCCGCCTCCAGGACACGCAAGCCTTCTGGAACGACCTCGGTGCCGATGCCGTCGCCGGGTATCACTGCAATGCGGTGGGCCATGGATGAAACGTCCTCGTCGTAGAGGCGCCGGCGCGCAAACCTGTCGCGCAAACCGGTGCGGGATGGAATGAATCAAGTGTATCCCGCGCTTGCCCTTCATAATTGAACGAGATAAAAACCATTATTGACTTGAAGTTAACAATGGACACCATCTCCGACCTCGCCTTCTTCTCGCTCCTGATCCGCCACGGCAGCCTGTCGGCCGCCGCCCGCGAACTGGGCCTGTCCACCCCCGCCGTCAGCAAGCGCCTGCAACGGCTGGAACAGCGCCTGGGCGTGCGCCTGCTCAACCGCACCACCCGCCGCATCGCGCTGACCCACGAGGGCGAGCTCTACCTGCGCGAAGGCAACCGCATCCTGGCCGACGTCGAGGAACTCGAACACACGGTCGGCCGCAGCCGCGACGAACCCCGCGGCCTGCTGCGCATCAACGCCACCCTGGGCTTCGGCCGCCACCACATCGCCCCCGCCCTGTCCGACTTCCTCAAGCGCTTCCCCGCCGTCCAGGCCCAACTCCACCTGACCGACCGCCCCGCCAGCCTGCTGGACGAGTCCTTCGACGTCTGCATCCGCATCGGCGACCTCCCCGACGCCCGCCTGACCGCCCGCAAGATCGCCTCCAACCGCCGCCTGCTGTGCGCCTCCCCCATCTACCTGAAACGCCACCCCCCACCTGCCTCCCCGCGCGACCTCGCCCGCCACCCCTGCATCGTCATCCGCGAAAGCGACACCGCCTACGGCACCTGGCACCTGCGCTCCGGCACCCGCACCGAAACCGTCAAGGTCCGCGGCCCTCTCAGCGCCAACGACGGCGAAAGCGCCCTGTACTGGGCCCTGGAAGGCCACGGCATCATCATGCGTTCGGAATGGGAGGTCGGCGCCTACCTGCGCTCGGGCAGGCTGGTGACCGTCCTGGAAGACTGGCACACCCCCTCGGCCGACATCTTCGCGCTCTACCCCGAACGCCAGAACCTGTCCGCCAAGACCACCGCCTTCGTGGACTTCCTGGCGGAACGGTTCGCGCACCGGCGGCGCGACAGGGAAGAAGGGTTGTCGTGGTAGCGGGGAGACCTCGCCCCCTCTAAATCAATGCGGCAATATCTTCGACAAGAAATGGCGCGCCCGCTCGGACCGCTGTGCCGACGGATCGAAGAACGCCTCCTTGTCGGTGTCCTCCACGATCCTCCCCCCATCCATGAACACCACTCGATGCGCCACCTTCCTGGCGAACCCCATCTCGTGGGTCACCACCATCATCGTCATGCCCTCTTTGGCCAGATCCACCATCACATCCAGCACCTCATTCACCATCTCCGGATCCAGCGCCGACGTCGGCTCATCGAACAACATCGCGATCGGATCCATCGACAACGCCCGCGCGATCGCCACCCGCTGCTGCTGCCCCCCCGACAACTGCCCCGGAAACTTCTCCTGCTGCGCCTTCAACCCCACCCGATCCAGCAGCTTGCGCGCCCGCTCCACTGCCTCGTCCTTCCCCCGCCCCAACACCTTCACCTGCGCCAGCGTCAGATTGTCCATCACCGACAGATGAGGAAACAGCTCGAAATGCTGGAACACCATCCCCACCTTCGACCGCAGCTTCGGCAGGTCCGTCTTCGCGTCCCCCACCGAAATACCATCCACCACGATCTCCCCTTCCTGGAACGGCTCCAGCGCGTTGACCGTCTTGATCAGCGTCGACTTGCCCGACCCCGACGGCCCGCACACCACCACCACCTCGCCCGTCGCCACCGACGTCGAACAATCGGCCAACACCTGGAAAGACCCGTACCACTTGCTCACATGCTTGATCTCGATCATTCGAGACTCTCCTGAAAGTATCCCGGGCCCCGTCAGCGGACGATCGCCACCCGCTGCTGCAACCGCCGCACCAGCCTCGACGCGGCGAAGCAGATGATGAAATACACCACCGCCGCGAACACATACATCTCCACCAGACGCCCGTCGCGCTGCGCCACCTTCGACGCCGCCCCCAGGAAATCCGTGATCGACAGCACATAGACCAGCGACGTGTCCTGGAACAACACGATCGTCTGCGTCAACAGCACCGGAATCATGTTGCGGAAGGCCTGCGGCAGAATCACGCTGCCCATGGTCTGCCAATAGTTCAGGCCCAGCGCATAGGCGGCGTAGGTCTGTCCGCGCGAAATCGACTGGATGCCGGCCCGCATGATTTCGCAGAAGAATGCCGCCTCGAACATCGTGAAGGTGATCACCGAGGACCAATAGGCGCCGACCTTGATCGGCGTGGACGACCCGATGATCCACGCACCGATGTAGGGCACGAGGAAATAGAACCAGAAGATCACCAGCAGGAGCGGCAACGAACGCATCAGGTTCACGTAGGTGCCCGCCACCGCCGACAGCCAGCGAAAGCGCGACAGCCGCATCATCGCCAGCAGCGTGCCGAAGACGATGCCGCCCGCCGTCGCCATCGCGGTCAGCGTCAGCGTGAAGGTCATGCCCTCCTTGAACAGATAGGGCGCCGTGCGCCAGATCACGTCGAAATCGAAATCGCCGAACATGTCCGCCCCCTTCAGTGCGAGCCGTCGCGCGCGGGCCCGATGAACCCGGGCACGGCCACGCGCCGCTCGACCCAGCGCATGAAGGTGACGACCACCAGGCTGACGATCAGGTACAGCACCGTGGCCGCGGCGAAAGCCTCGAACACCTGGAAGCTGAACTCCTGCATCGACCGGGCACGGCCCGTCAGCTCCAGGAGGCCGATCGTCATGGCGACCGACGAGTTCTTGATGATGTTCATGAACTCGGACGTAAGCGGCGGCAGGATCACCCGATAGGCGATGGGCAGCAGCACATGGCGATAGACCTGCGCGCCGCGCAGCCCCAGCGCCGTGGCCGCCATGCGCTGCCCGCGCGGCAGCGATTCGATGCCGGCCCGCACCTGCTCGGCCACCCGCGACGACGTGAAGAACCCCAGGCACAGCACCGCCGGCCAGTACGCGCCCCATGGCGGCGCGATCTGCTTGATGGCGTTGCCCAGCGCCTCGGGCAGCAGTTCCGGCAACACGAAATACCACAGGAAAAGCTGCACCAGCAGCGGGATATTGCGGAACAGCTCCACATAGGCCCCGGCCAGGCGGACGGCCCACTTGACCTGCGTGGTACGCACCACGCCGACGATCGAGCCCAGCACAAAGGCGATCACCCATGCCGCCAGCGCCGTGGCCAGCGTCCACTGCAGGCCCGACAGCAGCGTATCCATGTAGGTGCCGTGGCCGTCGGGCGACAGCTCCCAGAAGATCTTCCAGTTCCAGTTGTAGTTCATCGCGGCTCCGCCGTGCTTACCCGGTCCGGCACGGGGCCGGACCCATGGAAACAGGGGACCGCTCGGGTCCCCTGAAGTCCTGCTTGATCATCCGCGGCGCATGGCCGGCTGCCCGGCCGGCTCCGCATCAGCGATAGGCCGCTGGATCGCCCGAATCGGTCGGGTTGGCGATGACCTTCTTGAGCGCGTCGCTCATCGGCACCTTCAGGTTGACGTTGCGCGGCGGGATGGGCGAGTTGAACCACTTCTGATAGAGCTTCTCGACCTCGCCGGACTTCATCAACGCCACGACCGCATCGTCCACCACCTTCTTGAACTCGGGATCGCCCTTGGGCTCGATCATGCCGTAGGGTTCGACGGTATAGGCCTTGCTGCTGACCATCCACTGGTCCGGGCTCTTGGAATTGGCCACCAGCCCGTACAGCAGGATATCGTCCATGAAGAACGCCGCGGCGCGCCCGCTGTCGACCATCAGGAAGGCATCGGCATGGTCCTTGGCCGGGATGATCTGCATGCCCAGGTTTTCCTTGCCGTTGGTCTCGGTCAGCCACTTCAGGTTGCTGGTGCCGGCCGTCGACACGACGGTCTTACCCTTGAAGTCTGAAAGATCGTTCAGTTTCGCGCTTTTCTTGGCGACGAAGCGCGTGGCCGTCACGAACGTGGTCGGCGCGAACGATACCTGCTGCTGGCGTTCGGCATTGTTGGTGGTGGACCCGCACTCGAGGTCGACCGTGCCGTTGGCGATGAGGGGAATGCGGGTGGCCGAGGTGACCGGCGAGAGCGCGATGTTGAGCTTGGGCAGCTTCAGGTGGCTCTTGACCGCGTCGGCGATCTTGTAGCAGATGTCCATCGAGTAGCCGATGGATTTCTGGTTGTCGTCGAGGTAAGAAAAGGGAATGGAGGAATCGCGATAACCGAGCGTCAGCGTCCCCGAATCCTTGATCTTCTTGAGCCGGCCAGTCAGGTCTTGCGCCGATACAGACGACACGGCGACCAGGGTCAGCGCGGCGGAGAGCAGCACGAGCTTCTTCATGGAATCTCCCTTCCGTAACTAATAACTAATGTCGGCCGAGTGTAGCAACAAGCCGACAGTACGGACATGGATTTTTACCCGAGCCGAAGCCCGGGCACGTGCCCTCCCCCTCCCAAGCCAGCCCTCTTACCTCAAACCGCCACCTTCTTGAACCGGTAGGGCCGCGTCAACACCTCCGGCTTGAGCAGTTGCTCCAGGGTCTCCGCATCCAGCAGCCCCGCTTCCAGCACCAGATCCGCCACCGGCCGCCCCGTCCGCATCGCATCCCGCGCGATCCGCGTCGCGGCCTCGTAGCCCAGCACCGGATTCAACGCCGTCGCCAGCCCCGCCGACCGCCTCACCGCCTGCGCCAGCCGCTCCCGGTTCGCCGTGATTCCCTTGACGCAGTTGTGCGTCAACGTGGTGCATGCCGCTTCCAGGTGGGAAATGCTCTTGACCAGGCTCCACGCGATGATGGGCTCGAAGGCATTGAGCTGCAGCTGGCCGCTCTCGGACGCCATCGTGATCGTCATGTCGTTGCCGATAACTTCGAACGCCACCTGATTCACCACCTCCGGAATGATGGGATTCACCTTCCCCGGCATGATCGAACTGCCCGCCGCGCGTTCAGGCAGATTGATCTCGTTCAGCCCCGACTGCGGGCCCGACGACAACAGACGCAGGTCGTTGCAGGTCTTGGACAGCTTGCACGCCACCCGCTTCAAGACGCCCGACAACTGCACGAACGCGCCCGTATCCTGCGTCGCCTCGATCATGTTCGCCGCGCGCACCAGCGGCAGTCCCGTGATCTCCGCCAGGTACTGCACCGCCAGCGGGCTGTAGTCCGGATCGGTATTGATGCCCGTGCCGATCGCGGTCGCGCCCAGATTCACTTCCACCATCAGCGTCCGGGCCTCGCCCAGCCGCGCCTCGTCCTCGCCCAGCATGACGGCATAGGTCAGGAACTCCTGGCCCAGCGTCATCGGCACCGCGTCCTGCAACTGCGTACGGCCCATCTTCAGCACGTCGTCGAATTCCAGCGCCTTGGCCTCGAAGGCGCCGCGCAGTTCCGCCATCGCCACCAGCAGGCGTTGCAACGAGAAACACATGGCGATGCGCAGTGCGGTGGGATAGACGTCGTTCGTGCTTTGCGAGGCGTTCACGTCCTGGATCGGATGCAGGACGTCGTAGTGGCCCTTCTTCGCCCCCAGCAGCTCCAGCGCGCGATTGGCGATCACCTCGTTGGCGTTCATGTTGGTCGAGGTGCCCGCCCCGCCCTGGATCACGTCGACGATGAACTGGTCATGCAGCGCGCCCTCGATGATCTCCTGGCAGGCCTGGACGATCACCCCGGCCCGTTCGGCGGGCAGCACGCCCAGGTCCTGGTTGGCGCGGGCCGCCGCCAGCTTGACGCAGGCCAGCGCCCGCACCAGGTCGGCCTGGCCGCCTATGGTCGAGCCGGAAATCGGAAAATTCTCGCGGGCGCGCAGGGAATGGATGCCCCAGTAGGCGTCGGCGGGAATCTCGCGCTCGCCAAGCAGGTCGTGTTCGATGCGGAAGAGGCCGGAAGCGGCATTGCTGCTCATGTTCGATGTCCATCGGAAAGGCCGCCGCACCATGCGGCGCCCTATGGAAAACACTATAGGCAGGCGCTCCCCGATAGCGCCAATGCCGTGTTCGCATTGGCCAATGTTTTTTTTGCATTGCCAGGAAAGCGCCCGGCGGCGGCAAACCTCAGCGCGCGCCCGACAGGTAATTCCACAGGGCGTCGACCAGCGGCTTGGCGGGGCCGCCGGCCGGCGCCCGCTCGCGGTAGAGCCGGATCTCCATGGTCTCGGTATAGGCCTCGCCGGCGCAGGCCAGGCGGTGCGAGGCAACCTCGCGGGTGACCGCGCTCTCGGGCAGGAAGGCCACCCCGTGGCCTTCGAGCGCCATGGCCTTCAAGCCCTCGGCCATGTCGGTTTCATAGCGCTCGTCCAGCGGCGGCCGGGGCTGGGCGCCCGCCAGGATCAGGTCGACGATGCGGCCCAGGTAGGCGTTGGGCGCGTAGGCCAGGTAGGGCACCGGACCGCCCTCGCCCAGCACGTACTCCGGCGTGCCGTCGGGCTTGCCGCGCGCGTAGGGGTAGACCGCTTCGCTGCCCAGCACCAGCATGTCGTAGTGGCGCGGATCGAGCTGGACCGGCTGGCGGGGATGGTAATAGACCATGACGAGGTCGCTGCCGCCCTGGACCAGGCTGATCGCGGCGTCGTGGACGTTCAGCGCCATCAGGCGGGCCGTGAAGTCAGGCAGGCCGGCCTCGGCCCGGATGCGGCTCAGCCAGCGCGGGAAGAAGGTCAGCGACAGGGTATGCGGCACGGCGAAGTCGATCACTTCCTGCGAGGCGGGGCGCATGCCGCGCAGCATCGCCCGGGTCTCGTCCAGCTTGGCCAGCATGGCGATGGCTTCAGCGCGGAAGGTCTCGCCGGCGGGCGTCAGGCGGGTGGGATAGACCGCGCGGTCGACCAGGTCGGTGCCGACCCAGGCCTCCAGGGCCTGGATACGGCGCGAGAAGGCGGGCTGCGTGATGTGTCGCAGCTCGGCCGCCCGCGAAAACGAACGGGTTTCGGCCAGCGCGATGAAATCTTCGAGCCACTTGGCTTCCATGCTTGCAACCGGGAAGGAACCGGCGGAAATTGTACCGTGGGCCGATACCGCGCCCCGGCCGGGCATACACTTCCCGCATGGCCCCGCGCCGCCGATCTTTACCTGGAGTCCTGCGTGACCGATTCGCTACCCTATCCGCCCCCCGCCCCCAATTCGCTGCCCGCCGGCCAGATGCCGGTGCTGCGCGTCATCCCCATGCCGGGCGATTCCAACCCGTCGGGCGACGTGTTCGGCGGCTGGATCATGGCCCAGGTCGACCTGGCCGGGTCGGTGCCCGCCCAGGGCCGCGCCAACGGCCGCGTCGCCACCGTGGCCGTGACCTCGTTCATATTCAAGGAACCGGTGTTCGTGGGCGACCTGCTCAGCTTCTACGCCCACATCGTCAAGACGGGCCGCACCTCGATCACGGTCGCGGTCGAGGTCTACGCCGAACGCATCCGGCTCAACTCTGAAGTCGTCAAGGTCACCGAAGCCACCCTGGTCTATGTGGCGACCGACCACCAGCGGCGCCCGCGTGCCCTGCCGGACCTGCGGCAGGGTTGAATCCCGCCGCTATCCTTTCCAGTTCCCGAAGGCCGTCGCGCTCCACCGCGATGTCACCGATGCGCTCCACGGAAAGGCCGTTTGCGAGAAGACGGGGAACCAGCGCGGCCACCCTGTCCAACGACTCCAGTCCGCCCTCGCGCTCCAGAAGCTGCATGACAATGTGCGGGGAAAACCCCAGATCGATAAGCGACACTTCCCCCGAGACCTGGGCTGGCGGCGCCTCCGGCTCCAGCCCCGAACTCAGTACATCGAGGTAGGCACGATACGTCTGCTGCTCCAGGTGGAGGCTGCGGCCGCCCGCATCGCGGATACCGAAGGGCTCGGAAGCCAGGGCATAAAGCTGCAACTGCTCACTCAATGCCGCGCGTTGGGCTTGCGCATGGGGGACGTCCGCAAGCGCCAGCAGGCGCCGGCGCGCTTCGTGCCGATACGGAGCCATTTGCCCCTCGGCCCTGGCCGCATAGTCCCTCTCCCTGTCGTATTCCAGGAGCCCGGTCGGCACGATCGTCCGATCTGCCTGATTGCGGTCGCCTTCCGCGATAACGATCGGCCCCTGCAGCAACAACTCGCGCACCGAAACCCAGACCGTGGACGGCGGCGCGGCGGGGGTTCCCGTGTCCTCCCGGGCCAGTACCTCGGCGGCCTCTCGCTGCGCTGCCGCCATGCGGTTCAGCGCGCTTGTTACGCGCTCCCTGGCCAGGTTGCTTTGCTGCCGGGCCGACTGGAAGGAGGCTGCGGCGCCTGCACCCGGCGGCCGGAACGCCGCCCCCGGCCCCATCCCGGAAGAAGAGGCCGGCGCGACGGGAGGCGTATCGGGTACGGGACGATCACCAGAGGGGCTGGGAGGCCGCGAAATCGCATGAGGCATGGTGAGAGTTTTTTACATGGCACGCCGCACACGGACGGGCGCTGGTTGACGAACAGGTCCGGACGCTCCGGACGGGTGCGCGGCGGACATGAGGGCGGCCGCCATCGCTCATGAGTGGGCCGGGGCCGCAAGAAAGTTTCATCGCGCGGGCCAGCGGCCCGCGTACTGGACACCCATGCTGATTGGTGGCACATTGACCACAAGGACGTCACCGCCCCAGCCCCGCCGGCACAGACCGGCCGGCCAGCCAACACGGCAGGCACGCAGGCCCTGCCCCCAAGGCGAAGGAGACTCACCATGGACATTTCCGGTTCGCGCCTGATTCCGGCCTCCCAGGAACACACCTGGAACAAGCTCGTCGCTCCCGAGACCCTCAAGGTCTGTATCAGCGGATGCGAAAAGGTCGAGCGCCTCTCCGAGAACGAATACCGGGTCAACCTGCGGGCCGAGGTCGGCCCCCTGTCGGCCCGCTTCCACGGCCGGCTGCAACTGACCGACATCCAGGCCCCGAACTCCTACCACCTCACCTTCGAGGGCGAAGGCGGCATGGCCGGATCGGCCAAGGGCCACGCCGACATCCAGTTGACGCCCGAAGGCGACGGCACGCGCGTCTCGTACACCGCCCATGCCGACCTGGAAGGCAAGCTCAGCCAGCTTCGTACCGACCAGGCCGAGAAGATCGCGCGCAAGATGATGGACAACTTCTTCGCGCTGTTCTCGGTCTGCGCCTGCCGGGCGCTGGAGCGCCCCGCGCCGCGGCCCCCGCGCATGGCCAGGCCGGTGGCCGCCGGCGGCGGCGCGCATGCCTTGCACCTGCCCACGCAATGGGTCAACCGGCTGTCGTGGCTGGTGGCGGCGGGGGTCATCGCCGGGCTGGTCGTGTACCACACCTTCCTGCACTAGCCGGCGCCCGGATTCAAGCTTCCCCGGCCCACGCCCCGGGGCGGCCCAATTCGCCTCCGCCCGCGTCATTTAGAAACTTGCGCGAGGAAGATCCTTTTCCGTAAAGACCAGATAGGCGCGCGCATCGTCGGCGATGGGCGGCAGGGATTCGTTCCACGCCGTCCAGGATGCCTGAAGCTCGCTGAAGAGTTCCGGGCATCTGCCCCGCAGATTCGCACGCTCCCGCGGGTCGTTCCCCAGGTTGAACAGGTATTCGTTCTCTCCCACCTGCAGATACTTCCAGTCGCCACGGATCACGGCCCTCTGCCGTTGGTGCGTCATCCTCCAGTACAGGTCTCGCGGCTCCGGCGCCTTCCCATCTCGCAGGACCGGGAGCAAGCTGATGCCGTCCAGCGGGTAGTCCGCATCGCCTGATACGCCTGCCGCGTCCAACAGCGTCGCAGTCCAATCCATGGTCATGCAGGGCATTCCGCTGACGCCCCCCGCGGCGAATCGCGCGGGCCATTTCGCAACCAGCGGGACCCTGATCCCGCCTTCGAGCAGGTCCATCTTCTGACCAACCAGCGGCCAGTTGTTGGAGAACCGCTCACCGCCGTTGTCACTGGTGAACACCACCAGCGTGTTCTCGTCCAGACCGCGGCGCGCAAGCGCATCCATGACCCACCCGATACCCTCGTCCATGTGGTGGATCATGCGCTGATAGGTTTCGATGGACCCTCCGTCCAAGTGCTTGCCAACGCCGGCGATCCGCCTGGACTCGGCCTCATCGTCGCGGGTCAGCCATGGCCAGTGGGGGGCGCTGTAGTGCAGGCTGAGCAGAAATGGCCGATCCGGAGATTGCCGTTCGATGAAGGCAACGGCTCGCTGGCTCAAAATGTCCGTGAGATAGCCGCTCTCGGTGATTTCACTTTCGTTTTCCCACAGATCGGGCTGGCCCTTGGGGTTGCAATGGGCGAAGTAGTCGTTGCCACCCGCGTGAAAGCCGTAGAAATATTGGTAGCCCGAAAGACGCGGGGAGAAATGGGGCGGATAGCCCAGATGCCATTTTCCGATCAACGCAGTGTCGTAACCCGTATCGCCAAGAAGCGAGGCCAGAGTCGGATGGTCCGGAGGCAGCCCCAGGACTTTGTCCTGGGACACCGTGGGAATGGGCTCTTCCGCCCCGCCGCGCAACCGATACTGCCAACGGCCCGTCGCCAGCGCGAACCGGGTGGGCGAGCAGACCGAGGAGTTCGAATACCCCCGCGTGAAGCGGACGCCCTCGGCAGCAAGCCGGTCAATGTTGGGCGTGACATCAACGGGTTGGCCCTCCGCATTGCGCGCACCGGTGCAACCCAGGTCCGCGTAGCCGAGGTCGTCGGCGAGAATGAAGAGGAGATTGGGACGCTGCTGCCGGGACATGAGTGCTCTCCTGAGGCTCGGTTCAATTCAGTTTGATCTTTGCGTCATGGACCAGCGCATTGAACTTGGCAAGGGTGTTCACGACGAAGTCCTGGGTGGCAGCGGGCGACAGCTTTCCGCCCACCTGGCCCGACGCTTCCAGCGTGGCTTTGACGTCCGGAGTCTGGAGGGCCTCGGCAATGGTCGCATTGAGCGTGGCCAGGATGGCGGGGTCCACTCCCCTGGGCGCGGCGGCCACGAAGAACTGGGTAGCGTCATAGCCCTGGAGTCCGGCTTCGTCCATCGTGGGGACATCAGGCAAGCTTGGAATGCGGAATTTCGTGGTGACCGCGTAGGCCTTCAATTGGCCGGCCTTGATATGGGGCAGCACTGGCGCCACCCCGAGCATGCCCAGCGTAACCTGGCCGCCGACGATGTCGGTCACGGCCTGGCCACCGCCCTTGTAAGGAACATGGATCATTGCCGTCCCAGCCATCGAATTGAACAGCTCCCCGGCAAGATGTTGCCCTGTTCCGATGCCGGAACTGGCAAAGCTCCATCGGTCGGGATTCTTCTTCATCGCCGCGATCAGTTCCTTGAGGTTCGCCGGCGCATTCGCCGCCGTACCCACCATCACGATGGGGCCCTGCGACATCAAACCGATCGCCGTCAGCTCGCGACCGATCTCGGGCTGTCGTTGCGCGTGCAGGATGGGGCCTGGCACGGTGACCAGCGTGTAGCCGTCGCCGGGTGCTCGGGACACGTGCTGCAACGCGAGCGTTCCAGAGGCCCCGGGCCGGTTTTCAATCACGATGTTCTGTCCCAGCTTTTCCGAAACGACTTTCGCAATGGCTCGCGTCAACACATCGACCGACCCGCCCGGTACGTACCCTACCACCCACGTGATGGGCTTCGCCGTGGGCCAGGGCTTGGCGGTATCCGCGGCGCTTGCGAGCCAGGAGCCACAGCAGGCAACCGCGGCTATCGCGAAACGAACGCTACGCAGGAGAGGCAGTTTCATTTTCTTGCTTCCAATGGAATGGGATCCCCCACATAGGGCTCGATGTGCGCAAATGCGCCTGGCGCGGTTCCGTTCATGCCGGGTCCTTCGCGCCAGGCCGGGTGTTGGGAGAGGCTTCGACACTGTCGTTGAACGCTTTCACCATGCGAAGCATGGGGCCCATGACCCAGGTGTTGAATACCAGCACATCCGTTTCTTCTTTCGGGTCTCGCGTCAGGTTGAACAGATAAGGCGACTCGAGCTTGCCTTTTCCTTCGTTCACCTCCGGCTCCCAATGGAAATGCAGCTTCCAGTCGCGCCACTTCAATGCGCGCATTTCCTGCTTGATGTAGAAGATGAACCCTTCCCGCGCCGATTTCACCTCGTTCCCGAGTAGGAATCGACGTTGATCCACACCGTCGATCGGACGGTCCGCGGGCACGGCCGCGCCGCCGACATGGGCCAGCGTGGTGAAGACGTCGGTAACATGGACGATCTCGTTGCTGACACGTCCTGGCTGAATGCGGCCTGGCCAGCGTGCGATGAACGGAACACGCAGGCTCCCTTCCATCGCCGTGTGATAAGTGCCTCTCCAGGGACCCGCGGTGCCCCGATAGGGTGCACGGTACTCGGGGCCGTTGTCGCTGCAGAAGATGAACAGGGTGTTGTCGGCGATATCCAGGCGCTCGACTTCATCGAGGACCTGACCCACGCGATGGTCCAGTTCGGCCATCGAATCCGCGAAGTCCCCATTGCCCGTCCGACCGGCGAAGTCTGGATGCGGAAGCGTCGGAAAGTGCAGATGGACAAGAGGCAGATACAAGAAGAACGGTTTCCTGGCTGCAGCGTGCCTTTGCATGAATGCGCGGCTTTTGTCGACCAGGTCTGCGTCGATCCGACGACGCGAGTTCAGGTCGTACAGCTTGACCTCCTTCGTGGGCTCTCCGGCCCTGCCTTCCATGATGTAAGGCAGATCGGCCGCCAAAGGGTCGAAGCCGATCGATGACGTGAACTGGCTCTCGTCGGTCGTGCGTGGAATGCCATACCACTCGTCGAATCCACGGTCGGAGGGGTACCGACCATGGATGTCGCCCAAATGCCATTTCCCGAAATGGGCCGTTGCGTACCCGGCGGCGGAGAGCAGTTGTGCCAGCGTGATCTCCCACCGGGTGAGACCTTGCGGCAGGCCGGGGGGAACCGATTGCAGGCTGCCTGTCCGAATCGGATGACGCCCCGTCATCAGCGCAGAGCGTGTGGGAACGCAGTCGCTCTCGACGTTGAAGTTCTGAAGAAGCACACCTTCCCTGGCAAGTTGATCGATGCGCGGAGTGGGGGCGCCACGCAAGGCACCGCCTCCGTAGCAGCCGAGCTCACCCCATCCCAGGTTGTCCGCCACGACCAGGACGATATTGGGTTGTTCCATGGCCAATGCCTCTCGAATCTCGAATGCTTGAGATTCATGCCGGAACGGTGTCAGGTACATTCCCAGGATAGCGAATTCGCATTCCCAATGAGAATACCAAGGGAAATTACTCCCGCTGAGGCGGGCGATACGAGAGGAGCAGGTCTCTCAAATCGATCATCAAGGCCGACCACGAGGCTTGAGGCCTGGATAGCAGGACCTGGGTCCGTTGAATCTGCAATTCGGGGACCGAAAGCGGCATCACACGTCCCAGCCACCCCCGCAATACGGACGACGGAATCATGGAAAGAAGGTCCGTTCTGGTGATGATCCCCATGACGGCTTCCGACACGTAGTCAGGCTCCAGCGCGACATGGGGCGCGGGGGCGCCGTTCTGCTGTAAAACCCGTTGCAGCGCGTGCAAGGCGGCACTTTGCTGCGAAGGCATGACCCAGGCGAAAGGTGTCAGGTCGTGCAGCCCGACGGATGGAAGCTGCGCCAGGGGATGCCCAGCGCGAACGACCAATCGCATTTCTTCCTGACTCAGGGCGATTTGGGAGCAGCTCATCGACTGGCCGTGGTACGCGGGCACGACGGCAAGGTCCAGCTCTCCGTCCTCGACCTTGGCATTGAGCTCATCCGACTTGCCGATGTGCAACTGAAGTCTCACTCCGGGGCGTCTGCGCACCAGATCGGAAATGGCATGTACCGCGATGGAGTCGCTCGAGGGACTGGTAATCCCCAGTCGCAGCAAGCCCGAATGCCTGGCCCGCAGTTCCGAGGACAAGCGCACCAGTTCCAGATGCTGAACCTCGAATCGCTTGGCGGCCTCAAGGAAGAGCTGGCCTTCGCTCGTCAGCCGAACGCCATGCACGCCTCGTTCGAGGAGCGACACGCCAACGGACTCTTCGAGCCGGCGTAGCGCCTTCGATACCGACGGCTGCGTGACTCCGATGTTGAGTGCCGCGCGGCTGACGCCGCCACTGCGCACCACTTCTATGAATGCCGCTATGTCCGCACGCGAGAGGTCCATGCCTTAGAGTAATGGATAAACAGCCCCATTGGAATGAGCGTGGCAGCAGGATCGTGGCGAATGGCACGCGCCCCGCGCGCTCAACGGCGCACGTTCTTCATCTTGATGCGCAGGGACAGGGCCATCATCGCGGCGCAGAACACGATGGCCATCACCATGCCGGCCTCGATACCGGTATTGACCGACGTGCGGGCGATGATCAACCCCACCAGCGCGGTGCCCACCGCGCTGCCCAGGGTACGCATGGTCTGGATCAGCGCCGAGGCCACGCCCACGTCGCGGCGCTCGGCGATCATCTGCATGAACAGCGTCAGGTTGGGAATGATGAAACCCATGCCCACGCCGGCGAGGCTGAACGAGACGACGGCGAAGGCCATGGACGACCCGCGCTCCAGGAACATCACCCCCAGGCAGCCCACGGCCAGCAGCAGCGCGCCGAACACCATCAGCCGCTGGGGCTGGCTCTGGCGCGGGAACAGGCGTCCGTTGATGACGCTGCCCACCGGTATGCAGGCCACCAGCGGCGCCAGGATCATGCCCGCCTGGGTCGGGCTCAGCCCCACTTCCACCTGCAGCAGCAGCGGACCGTAGTAGATCAGGATGAACATCACCGCGCCGGTCATCACGCCGACGACGTTCAAGAGGCGCGATTCCCTGCGCTCGAGCACGCGCAGCGGAAACATCGGCTGCTCCAGCCGGCGCTCGTACCAGACGAGCAGGAAGAGCGACACGACGGCCACCGCCAGGAACACCAGGCCCAGCACCGGACGCGGATGGGTGGAGAAGCCCAGTTCGAGCGCGGCCATGGGCGTGCCCACGGCCAGCGCCAGCAACGCGCCGCCCAGCCAGTCGATGCGGGGCGGCGTGTCGTGCCGGGGCTTGAGCGGCGGAAAATACCGCCACAGCATCACGAAGCCGACCACCCCCATCACCGGACTGACGAAGAACGCCGCCCGCCAGCCGAAGGCCTCGGTGATCGCCCCGCCCAGCAGCGGCCCGATGCCGCTGGCCACCGCGAACGAGGTCGAGATCAGGGCCTGCCAGCGCACGCGCCGCATGGCGTCGGGGAACAGGTCGGCAGGCGCGGCGAAGGCGGTGGCGATCATCATGCCGCCGCCCACGCCCTGCAGGGTGCGGGCCGCGATCAGGTGCGGCATGGACTGACTGATGCCGCACAGCACCGAGCCCAGCGACACCAGGCCCAGCGAGACGAGGATGAAATGCTTGCGGCCGAACAGGTCGCCCAGGCGGCCGAAGATGGGAATGACGATGGCCGAGGCCAGCAGATAGCCCGTGCCGACCCAGGCATACAGCGGCATGCCGCCCAGCTCGGCCACCACGCGCGGCAGCGTGGTGCCGACGATGGTCGAGTCCAGCGCCACCAGCATCACGACCGCGCAGATCCCGATCAGCGCCAGGATCAGTTGGCGCTGGTCTTCTACCGGTGAATCGAGATCGGAAGGCGGGTGGGGGCTGGCGTGCCCGGGCTGAGATGGCGGGTGCGGCGGGTTCTCGGACATTTACGCACAATCATATACCGCGCCCCGGGTATACCCCTAGCACCGATTGCCTGCCCGCGGGCACGCCGTTTGCTGGCGCGTCCGGCTGCCCACGCGGCGCCCCACTATGGAGATCGACATGGCCAAGCCATTGCAAGGACTCACCGTTGCCATCGTGGCAACCGACAATTTCGAACAGGTCGAACTGACGAGCCCGAAGGAAGCACTGGAACGCGCGGGTGCCACCGTGCACATTCTTTCCTCCCTGGCCGGCGAAATCCGGGGCATGAAGCATGACGAGAAGGCCGACCGCTTCCACGTGGAGGCGAGCTGGAACGACGCCGATCCCACCCGCTACGCCGGCGTGGTCGTGCCCGGCGGCGTCTTCAACGCGGACGTCATCCGCACCGACAAGGGTGCCCAGCGCTTCGTGCAGGCGCTGCACGACACGGGCAAGCCGGTGGCCGTCATCTGCCACGGCCCCTGGCTGCTGGTGTCGGCCGGCATGGTCGATGGCCGGCAACTGACCAGTTGGCCATCGCTGCAGGATGACATCCGCAACGCCGGCGGACAGTGGGTGGACGAAGAGGTCGTGCTGGACGGCAACCTGATCACCAGTCGCAAGCCCGACGACCTGCCGGCGTTCAACGCAAAGCTGGTCGCGGCCCTGTCCAATGTCGAGAGCGCCGACACGCCCTCGGGCGCGCAGCCCACCTGAGTCCGGGTATGTGCCCGGCGCGGCGGCCGCCCCCAGCCCCTATACTTGCCGCGACCAGGCAAGAATAGGTGGCGTTGCCGTATGAATGTGACCCTGCGCCAGATGCGCGCGTTCGTCGAAGTCGTGCATTGCGGCGGTTTCACCGCGGCCTCGCGGCGGCTGCACCTGACCCAGTCCGCCACCAGCCTGCTGGTGCGTGAGCTCGAAGGCCAGCTGGGATTGCAATTGCTGGACCGTTCCACGCGCAAGCTCGCCGTCACCGAGGCCGGCACGGAGTTCCTGCAGCACGCGGAACGCATCCTGGGCGAAGTGGAGCAGGCCATCCGCCGCACCCAGGATCTGGTGCAGATGCGCCGCGGCCGCGTCACCGTGGCGACCACGCCGGTCATGGCGGCTACGCTGCTGCCCGACGCCATCGCCACCTTCCAGGCCGCCCATCCCGCCATCGAGGTCCGTATGTCCGACGCGCCGGTCGACGTCATCCTGCGGCAGGTGCAGCAGGGCGAGGTCGACCTGGGCGTGGGCGTGTTCACCGGCAACGAGGTGGAACTGAATCGCAGCCTGCTGATGCGCCATCCTCTGGGTGCCATGATCCCCAGCGGGTGGCCGCTGGCGCGCCGCCGGCGGGACCTGGCGTGGGCCGACCTGGCCAGCCAGCCCATGATCGTCGTGCCGCAGTCCAGCGGCTCGCTGCCACAGATCGACCGCGTGCTTCACCAATCGGGCATCGCGGCCGAGCCGCGCTTCGAGGTGCACTATCTGTGGTCGGCCATCGGCCTGGTCGAGGCCGGTCTGGGCATCGCGGTGCTGCCGTCCTACGCGGGGCTGCTGGCCCGCTCGAAACGCGCGCGCTTTCGCGTACTGCACGATCCGGTGGTGTATCGCAAGATCGAACTGGTCACGCAGCCCGGCCGCTCGCTGTCGCCGGCGGCCGCGTCCTTCCGCGCCCACCTGGCGGCCCACTGCAAGGAATTCGAGGAACGGGGCTGACGCCGCGCCGGCCCGGAGGCCGGCGCGCGCTCAGCGGGCGGCCAGTTCGCGCACGGACTGCGCCGCGTCGCGCACGATCTGCGCGGGGTCGCAGGCGGTCCACTGCCCGTGCCGGCGCAATACCCGCCCGTCGACGATGACGGTATCCACGTTGGCCGGCTGGGCCGAATAGACCAGCGAGAAGGCCGGATCGACCACTGGCGCCATGTTCAGGTCCGTGGTGCGGACCAGGATGATGTCGGCCCGCTTGCCCGCTTCGAGCGAACCGACGCGGTCCGCGATGCCCAGATCGCGCGCGCCGTCCAGCGTGGCCAGCCGCAGCAGGCGGCGCGCCGTGAGCGGGACCTCGGCGCCGAAACGCTGGCGATGCGACCACAGCAGGGTGCGCATGCAGGAAAAGAAATCGGCGTTGGCCGAGGCCGATGAACTGTCCACCGACAGGCTCTGCCGCACGCAGGCGCACTCCAGCTCGTGGAACTGGATCACGCCGCGCGACGCCTGGGCGTACAACACCTCGATCACCGGCGAGCACGAGAACGAAACGCCACTGGCGGCCAGCCGCAACTGCTCTTGCGGCGACACCCCCTGGGGATGCACCAGTTGCAGATCGGACCCCAGCAGGCCGTGCGCGTCCAGCACCGACACCACACCGGGCCGCGCATGCATGGTGATCGGCAGGTCCAGGCGCCGGACGCCCGCGAACTCGGCCCGCACGACATCGATGGGCACGGTGCCGCGCGGGTTGGAAACTGGCGTCCGGAGCGCCGCGCCCAGGTGGATCATGGGATCGCCGCCCTCGGCCCGGGCGACTTCCGCGAGGCCCGCCAGGTCCATCGGGCGGTCCAGCGGCAGTTCCTGCCCCCAGCCGTAGGCCAGTCGGCCCCGTATGCCCAGGCTGCGCATGGCCGCCAGTTCCGCGCGCGCGTGATCGGGCGTGCGGGTGTTATGCGACCAGTTGTGCACCGTGGTGATGCCGCCCGCCAGGCCCTCGGCCAGCCCCAGCCGCACCGAGTGGTAGGAGTCGTCCGGCGTGAAGCGCGGGCCCATGGACAAGGTCACCGGGAAGTAGCCGTGCGCCGCGTCGTCGCCGCTGATCAACGCCCGCAGCGAACAGTTCCACAGATGCCAATGCGTGTCGACGAAGCCCGGCATCACGATCATGCCGCGCCCATCCAGCTCCCGCGCGCCGGGCGCGCACAGCCCCCGGCCGATCGCCACCAGCGCTCCATCGCGGACATGGACGTCGGCATCCGGCAGGTCGTCCATCCCGTCGGCCATGGTCATCACATGACCGCCCCGTATCACGAACTCCTCGCGCGCGGGCAGGCCGGCCACGTGTCCGGCCGCCTCGCGCCATCTTGCTGACTGCATGCTCATTAGTCGGCCTTGGCTCCGGTCAGGCGGATCAGGCGTTCCTTGTGACGCATCTCGTCGCGCAGTGCGGCGGTGAACTCCGCCGGCGACGAGAACACCGGATCGAAGCCGCGCGCGGCCACGAAACGCTGCTGGAATTCCGGGTCGGCGGCGATCGCCTTCACGTCGGCATGGATGCGCTGGATCACGGCATCGGGCGTACCGCCGGTGGCGAACAGGCCGAACCAGGATTCGCGCGGGTCGATGTCGGCATAACCCGCTTCCGCCAGCGTGGGCACGTTCGGTTCGGACGGCAGCCGGCTGGCGCGCGCGATGGCCAGCGGCTTCATCTTGCCCGCGCGGATGTGGGGCTCGGCAATGGCCGCGCCCACCATGGCCAGTTGCACCTCGCCGCCGATCAGCGCCGTCACGGCCGGCATGATCCCCTTATAGGGAATCTGGGTGATCTGTATGCCCGTCTTGTGCCGCAGCCCCTCGAACAGCAGGTGGGGCAGGCTGCCCGACCCCATCGAGGCGTAGTTCAGCTCGTTGGGCCTGGCCTTGGCCTGCGCCACCAGTTCGTCGAGCGAATTGGCCTTCACGGAAGGATGCGCCAGCACCATCTGCGGCAGGCTGACCAGCTGCGAGATCGGCGCCAGGTCGCGCACGGCATCGTAGGGCAGCTTGTCGTACAGGAAAGGATTGCTGGTGATGGTCGATTCGCTCGTCACCAAGAGGGTATGGCCGTCGGGCGCCGCCTTGGCGACGGCGTCGGCGCCGATGATGGAAGCCGCGCCCAGCTTGTTCTCGACGATGACCGGCCGGCCCCATTTCTGACCCAGCCGGTCGGCCAGGGCCCGGGCGATCACGTCCACGCCGCCGCCGGGTGCATAGGGCACCACGATGCGCACCGGCCGCGCCGGCCAGGCCGGCTGTCCCATCGCCGGCACCGCGGCCGCGACGCCCAGGGCCGTGGCGCATGCCGCCAGCCATCGGCGGCGGCCCATGGCCGCCGCTGCACTTCCTTGCCTCATCACGTCTCCTTCCCGCCGGACGGCCCGGGAAGCAGGCCCGCCTTCCGATGCCCCGCGGCGACATGGCCAGCATTTCACCCGTGGGCGGCGGGACAGGCAAACGAGAAAAATTTGTAGTTCTATCAGTTGGCCATCTGAATCGCCGGCCCACCGTGCTTACACGCTGTCATGAAAAAAGACGCGAAATCTGCAAGAATCGGGCGCTCCGCCTCCGCCGGCCGCGCCCCGTGGCCCTCTCTTGCGAGTCCCCATGGCCTACATGCTGCTCATCGTCGAACCCACCGGCCAGCGCGCCGACCGCAGCGAGGAGGCCGGCCGCGAACTCTACGACCGCATGGTCGACTTCGGCGCCGACCTGAAAACACGCGGCCTGCTTCTGGCCGCGGAATCGCTGGCCTCGCAGGACCGCGCCGTACGCGTGCAGAAGCGGGACGGACGCACCCGGCTCGTGGACGGACCGTTCGCGGAAGCCAAGGAAATGATAGGCGGCTTTTTCCTATTGGACTGCGCCACGCGTGAGGAAGCCGTCTCCATCGCGCAAACCTGCCCGGCGGCGCAGTGGTGCACGGTCGAGGTCAGGGAAGTAGCCCCCTGCTATCGCTAGGCCGTTCGACCGGGTAGTTTCCCTAGGTGACTGCCATGATGTCGATTCCGGCCCGTCCCGATCGTCGTAGGGACAGAAGCCCACGTCCGGGCTTGCAACCACCGGAGCAACCGCCATGCGATTCATGATCATCGTCCGCGCCACCGCCGACACCGAGGCCGGCGTCATGCCCGAAGAACCCCTGCTTGCCGCGATGACCGCCTACCACGAGGAACTGGCCAAGGCCGGCGTGCTGCTGGACGCCAACGGCCTGAAACCGTCGTCCCGGGGCTGGCGCATCCGCTACCGGGCCGGCAAGGGTTCGGTCGTCGACGGCCCCTTCGCCGAAACCAAGGAACTGATCGCCGGCTACACGCTGATCCAGGTCCGCTCGCGCGAGGAAGCCATGGAATGGGCCCGGCGCTTTCCCTCGCCCATGGCCGAGGCCGATGGCGAGATCGAGGTGCGCGAGCTTTTCGAGCTGGACGACCTTGGTCCGAGCGAAGCGGTGGACCGCTTCCGCAAGCTGGAAACGACCAGCCGATAACGCGCCGCGCGCCCACTCTTTCCAAGGAATCCATCATGCACAAGCAGATCTTCGTCAACCTGCCCGTCGCCGACCTGCCGCGTACCCAGGCCTTCTTCGGCCAGCTCGGCTTCACCTTCAACGCCCAGTTCACCAACGAAAAGGCCGCCTGTATGGTCATCGGCGAGAACATCTACGCCATGCTGCTCACCACGGATTTTTTCCGCGGTTTCGCCAGCAAGCCGATCAGCGATGCCCGGCAAAGCACCGAAGTCCTGGTGGCCCTGACCTGCGACAGCCGGGAGGCCGTCGACGACATGGTGCGCAAGGCCCTGGCCGCCGGCGGCACGGCGCCGCGGCCGCCGCAGGACCACGGCTTCATGTACAGCCATGGCTTCGACGACCCGGACGGCCATGCATGGGAGGTCTTCTACATGGACCCGGCCACGGTCGAGCAGGGCTGAGCCTGTGACGCAAGCCGCCACCCACCGTGCCATCGAAGCCGTCTGGCGGATCGAATCGGCCCGCATCATCGCGGGCGTCGCGCGGCTGGTGCGCGACGTCGGCCTGGCCGAGGAACTGGCGCAGGACGCGCTGGTGGCCGCGCTGGAGCGCTGGCCGGGGGATGGCGTGCCGGACAACCCCGGAGCCTGGCTGATGACCACCGCGAAGAACCGGGCCCTGGACCGCCTGCGCCAGGCCGCCCTGCATGCGCGCAAGCACGAGGAATACGGCCACGAGAGCGAGGCGCTGGGGGAAACCCACGCGCCCGACCCGGCGGCCCTGGTCGAGGCCGCGCGCGACGACGAAGTGGGCGACGACCTGCTGCGCCTGATCTTCACCGCCTGCCACCCCGTCCTGTCCACCGACGCCCGCGTCGCGCTGACGCTGCGCCTGCTGGGCGGACTGACGGCGGGCGAGATCGCGCGGGCCTTCCTGGTGCCCGAGGCCACCATCGCCCAGCGCATCGTGCGCGCCAAGCGTTCCCTGTCGGCGGCCAAGGTGCCGTTCGAGGTGCCGCGCGCACAGGAGCGCCAGGTCCGGCTCGAATCGGTGCTGGAAGTGATCTACCTCGTCTTCAATGAAGGCTATTCGGCCACGGCCGGCGACGACTGGATGCGGCCGGCGCTGTGCGGCGAAGCGCTGCGGCTGGCCCGCGTGCTGGCGGGCCTGGCGCCGGACGACGGCGAGGTGCATGGCCTGTGTGCCCTGCTGGAGATCCAGGCTTCGCGCATCCCGGCCCGCACCGACGCCGACGGGCGCCCCGTGCTGCTGATGGACCAGGATCGCGCGCGCTGGGATCCGCTGCTGATACGGCGCGGCCTGGCGGCCCTGGCCCGGGCCGAAGCCCTGGGCGGCGCGCGCGGCGCCTATGCGCTGCAGGCGGCGCTGGCCGCCTGCCACGCCCGGGCCCGCACCCCGGACGACACCGACTGGGAACAGATCGTCGCCTTGTACGACGTCCTGGCGCAGATCGCGCCCTCGCCCGTGGTCGAACTGAACCGCGCCGTGGCGGTCGGCATGGCATTCGGCCCCGCCGCCGGCCTGGAGCTGGCGGACGCGCTGCGTTCGGAACCGGCCCTGGCCAGCTACCATTGGCTGCCCAGCGTGCGCGGCGACCTGCTGCACAAGCTCGGCCGCCACGCCGAGGCACGCGAGGAATTCCTGCGCGCCGCCGCCATGACCCGCAACCTGCGGGAACAGGAACTTCTGCTGGAACGCGCGGCCCAAGCCCTCCCCTCCCATTGACTCCTCCATGACCTCACCCCCGCCTCTCAAAGCCACCCGCAAGGAATGGATAGGACTGGCCGTCATCGCGCTGCCCTGCATGGTCTACGCGATGGACCTGACCGTGCTCAACCTGGCCCTGCCTGCCATCAGCGCGCAATTGAACCCGTCCAGCTCACAGCTCTTGTGGATCATCGACATCTACGGCTTCCTGGTCGCGGGCCTGCTCATCACCATGGGCACCCTGGGCGACCGCATCGGACGGCGCAAACTGCTGCTGATCGGCGCGGCGGCATTCGGCGCCGCGTCGGCCATCGCGGCCTTCTCCGACAGCTCCGGCATGCTGATCGCCATGCGTGCCCTGCTCGGCGTCGCGGGCGCCACCCTGGCGCCGTCGACCATGTCCTTGATCCGCAACATGTTCCACGACGAGCACGAACGCCAGTTCGCGATCGGTGTCTGGATCGCGAGCTTCTCGCTCGGCAGCGCCATCGGGCCGCTGGTGGGCGGCGTGCTACTGCAGTTCTTCTGGTGGGGGTCGGTCTTCCTGGTCGCCGTGCCGGTCATGCTGCTGCTGTTGGCACTCGGCCCCGTGCTGCTACCGGAATACCGCGACCCGGACGCAGGCCGCATCGACCTGCCGAGCGTGGCGCAATCCCTGTTCGCCGTGCTGGCGATGATCTACGGGCTCAAGCAGATCGCCCAGCATGGCGCCTCGTGGCTCGCCGCGGCCATCATCGTGGCCGGGTTCGCGGTGGGCGTGGCGTTCGTGCGCCGGCAGCGGCGCCTGCCCTACCCGCTGCTGGACATGAAGCTGTTCGCCCGGCCGGCCTTCAGCGCGGCCATCGCCGCCTACGCGCTGTCCTGCCTCGCCATGTTCGGCGTGTACATCTTCGTCACGCAGTACCTGCAACTGGTGCTGGGGCTGGACCCGCTGCGCGCCGGCCTGGTCACCGTGCCGTGGGCGCTGGGCTTCGTCGTGGGCTCGCTGCTCGCGCCGCGCCTGGCCCGGCGCGTGCCGCCGCTGTCCATCTTCGTGGGCGGCCTGCTGGCGGCCGCCGCCGGGTTCCTGATGGTGCTGCTGGCCGACCGCCCGTATGGACTCGAAGCGATCATGGCCGGCCTGCTCGTGATGAGCCTGGGCATGGCGCCGGTGTTCACCATCGGCAACGAGATGATCATCACCTCGGCGCCCCCGCAGCGGGCCGGCTCGGCCTCCGCCATTTCCGAAACCAGCGCCGAATTCAGCGGCGCGCTGGGCATCGCGGTGTTTGGCAGCATGGGCACGATGATCTACCGCGCCGGCCTGTCCACAGGCATGCCGGAAGGCGTCCCGGCGCGGGTGGCCGAAGTCGCCTCCTCGACGCTGGGCGCCGCGGTGGCCGCGGCGCATGCCCTGCCCCCGCCGCTGGCCGATGCCCTGCTGGCGGTCGCGCGCGGTGCCTTCGTGGACGCGCTGCGGCTCTCGGCGGCCGTCGGCGCGGTCCTGACCCTGTGCGCGGCCCTGGCCGCGGCCTGCATCCTGCGCGGCGGGTCCGCCCGCGCCGAGGCGCTGCGCGACGACGCGGCGTAGGCTTCCCATCGTTCCCTCGTACGCTCAACCCGGGCTTACGAGTAACTCCTGCGCTTCGCTTCCGTGATCGACAACTTGCGAGCACAGGAACGACTCCTGGAACAAACTACCGAAAAATCGCTGACCCGGGGGCGAACCCATCCCTGCTGCCATGCCACTCATGGGCAATCCGTCACGTTTGCGCCAGGCAACCCTCTCCCTACAGCGGCATTCCTGCCAGCGAGCACGACGCCGTGCCCCCTGACATAGACCGACCTTGCCCCACCATGAACCCCATTCGCCCCGGCGCTACGCAAGACTCGTCGACACCTTGGCCTCTCCCCGGACCACCCCAGGAAGCCCTTCCCGACACGGCTCCCCTGCCGCCGTCGCCCGGTACCCCCTCGGGCATCCGCAACGACAGCAACCAGCGCGCCGCGCACCCCGGCATCCGCGTCTACGAGGAAACCGAGAATCCAAGATCCCCCAAGCGGCAACGAACCACTGAGTCCCTGCCACAAGAACTGCTGCCCGTGCGAGAAGCATTTCCGCGCAAGGAAAACGAAAAAGCCATCCAGTATGTCCGCCGGTTGAATCTGGCCAGCCAGCAGGATCAACCCGGCGCCCGCGTCAACGGCCAGCCCCTAAGCATCCCCCAGCTCGTCAGCCTATCCGGGTCAACGGCAGGCCACCTACGCGAAGATCCCCAACTGAAGCCCTTGCCACCGGAACTGCTGCCCGTGCGGCATGCATTTCCACGCAAGGAATACGAACAGTCCGCGCCGTATGCCCGCCGGTTGAATCTGGCCAGCAAGCAGGATAAGCCCGCCGCCCGCGTCAACGGCCAGCCCCTAAGCATCGCCCAGCTCGCCAGCCTATCCGGGGCAACGGAAACCAACCTGCGTCTGGATCCCCAACTGACGTCCCTGCCACCGGAACTGCTGTCCGTGCGACAAGCATTTCCGCGCGAGGAAAACGAAAAGGCCATCCAGTATGCCCGCCGGTTGAATCTGGCCAGCCAGCAGGATAAACCCGCCGCCCGCGTCAACGGCCAGCCCCTAAGCATCGCCCAGCTCGCCAGCCTATCCGGGGCAACGAAAATCAACCTGCGTCTGGATCCCCAACTGAAACCCTTGCCACAGGCACTGCTGCCGGTGCGACAAGCATTTCCGCGCAAGGAAAACGAAAAGGCCATCCCGTATGCCCGCCGGTTGAATCTGGCCAGCAAGCAGGATAAGCCCGCCGCCCGCGTCAATGGCATCTCCCTGAGCATCACTCAACTGGCTCACCTATCCGGGGCAAAGGAAGCCGACCTGCATCTGGATCCCCAACTGAAATCCTTGCCACAAGAACTGCTGCCCGTGCGACAAGCATTTCCGCGCCAGGAAAACGAAAAGGCCTTCCCGTATGCCCGCCGGTTGAATCTGGCCAGCAAGCAGGATCAACCCAATGCCCGCGTCAACGGCCAGCCCCTAAGCATCGACCAGCTCGCCAGCCTATCCGGGGCAACGGAAACCAACCTGCGTCGGGATCCCCAGCTGAAACCCTTGCCACCGGAATTGCTGCCCGTGCGACAAGCATTTCCTCGCGAGGAAAACGAACAGTCCGCGCCGTATGCCCGCCGGTTGAATCTGGCCAGCAAGCAGGATAAGCCCGCCGCCCGCGTCAACGGCCAGCCCCTAAGCATCGCCCAGCTCGCCAGCCTATCCGGGGCAACGGAAGCCGACCTGCGTCGGGATCCCCAACTGAAACCCTTGCCACAGGCACTGCTGCCCGTGCGACAAGCATTTCCGCGCAAGGAAAACGAAAAGGCCATCCCGTATGCCCGCCGGTTGAATCTGGCCAGCCAGCAGGATAAGCCCGCCGCCCGCGTCAACGGCATGTCCCTGAGCATCGCTCAACTCGCTCACCTATCCGGGGCAAAGGAAACCAACCTGCGTCAGGATCCCCAACTGACGTCCCTGCCACCGGAACTGCTGTCCGTGCGGCAAGCATTTCCTCGCAAGGAAAACGAACAGGCCACCCAGTATGCCCGCCGGTTGAATCTGGCCAGCCAGCAGGATAAGCCCGCCGCCCGCGTCAACGGCCAGCCCCTAAGCATCAACCAGCTCGCCAGCCTATCCGGGGCAACGGCAGCCCACCTACGCGAAGATCCCCAACTGAAGCTCTTGCCACCGGAACTGCTGCCCGTGCGAGAAGCATTTCCGCGCGAGGAAAACGAGAAGTCCGTCCCATATGCCCTCCGGCTGAATCTGGACAGCGAGCAGGATCAACCCGGCGCCCGCGTCAACGGCCAGCCCCTAAGCATCGCCCAGCTCGCCAGCCTGTCCGGAGCCAGGGAATCTGACCTGCGCCGGCGGATCCCGTCGACTCCGCCAGAATCGTTGCCGGATCGCACCGCGCTCCCGCGCAACGCCATGCTTCCCTGACCTGGGCGGCCCGGCCGCCGCTCAACCGCCAAAGGCCAGCACGATCGCGTGCAGCGCGATCCCGATCAAGCCGCCCACCAGCGTGCCGTTGTAGCGGATGTACTGCAGATCGCGCCCCACGCTCAGCTCCAGTTCCTGCACCAGGCGCCTTTCATCCCATCCTTTGACGGTCTGTGCGATGTGCTCGGTGACGCCGGTGCGCAGCCGGTCCGCCAGGCTGCGCGCGCCGGTCATGACATGTTCGTTGATCGCCTCGCGCAGGGCGGGATTGCCGCCAAGTTGGCGCCCCAGTCCCAGCAGGCTCTGCTCCAGGTGCCTGGCCAGCGGCGAATCGCTGTTGTCCAGGTTGCGCCGCAGGGCATCGTGGATCTCGGCCCACAGGCCCTGCACGTATTCCTGCACCGACGGATGGTCGATCAGCCTCGCCTTGATGCCATCGATCTGCTCGCGCAGTTGCGCATCGTCGCGCAGCCGCGCCACGTAGTCCCCCACCCAGGCCTCGTAGTCCTGGCGCAGCGGATGCTCCGGCCGCGACAGCACCTCCTGCAACTCGTCCAACAGCGCCCGGGCCAGCCGGTCCGCCAGGTTGTCGGCGATCCCCTCCACTGGCTTCACCAGATTCACGGTCCCGACGATCCTGGGCCATTCCTTGCGGGCGTACTTCACCATCAGGTCCGACACGCGCGCCTTGACGCCTTCGTCGTCCAGGTAGCCGCTCAGGCGCCGCAGCGCCTCGTCCAGCAACTGATGGTGACGGCCGTCGCGCGTCAGCAACCCCAGCACTTCGCCCGCCGTGGCGCCGGCATCCCAGGCGCGCAGACGCGCCACGACGAAGGACTGGATGGCCTCTCGCACGGCCCGTTCGTCCAGCAGGTCCAGCGCCTGGGACAGCCACGTGCGCGCCATGCCCGCCGCCATGCGCGCCTGGGCCGGCTCGCTCAGCCATGCCCCCAGCCGGCTGGCCGGGTCGAATACCTGGAGCCTGGCCAGTAGCGCGTCGGGCGCCAGGAAATGGTCGCGCACGAACAGAGCGAGGTTGTCCCCCAGGCGCGCCTGGTTGGCGGGAATGATGGCGGTATGGGGAATCGGCAAGCCCATGGGCCGCTTGAACAGCGCCACCACCGCGAACCAGTCGGCCAGCGCGCCGACCGTGGCCGCCTCGCAGAAGGCCCGGACCCAGGCCCAGACACCCTGCCCGCCCATGGCATGGCTGAGCCCGAACCCCGCCAGCGACGCGGCAAGCAGGCCCAGCGCGCCCAGCTTCATGCGGCGCAGGCGGACCAGGCGGGGATCGGCGGACGGGGCTGGCTTCAAGACGGCGGTGCGTGGGTGGGCAAGCCTCCACTTTACCCACGAGCGCGGCGCGCTTCCAGCCGCGGGGGTCGCGGGCGATAAAATCTCCGGTCACGATTCGCTTCCGGAGCCCGACCACCATGACCGTCCGCCGCATCGTCGCCAACCTCACCACCCCCGACCCCGCCCTCGCTCGCGAGTTCTACGGCAGGCTGCTGGGCCTGGACGTGGTCATGGACCACGGCTGGCTCATGACCTTCGCCGCCGGCGGCTCCCAGACACCGCAGGTCAGCGTGGCCAGCGAGGGCGGCTCGGGCACGCCCGTGCCGGCCCTGTCCATCGAGGTCGACGACGTCGACGAAGTGCTGGCGCGCGCCCGCGCGCACGGGACCGAGATCGTCTACGGGCCCTGCGACGAAGCCTGGGGCGTGCGGCGCTTCTACGTGCGCGACCCGTTCGGCAATCTGGTCAACATCCTGATGCATCGCTCGTGAGCCGGCCGCTGACGGCCGTCCACGACGGCGAACTGACGCACTGGCAAGCGCGGCTGATGGAAATGGCCGCGTCGGCGGACACAGGGGACGGCGCCCACGATGCCAGCCACCTGGAGCGCGTCTGGCGCGCGGCGGGCACATTGCTGGACGCGCATACCGAAGCGGATCGCCTGGTCGTGCTGGCTGCCTGCCATCTGCACGATCTCGTCAACCTGCCCAAGCATCATCCCGACCGCGCACAAGCTTCACGCCTGGCGGCCGAACGGGCCACACGCCTGCTGACCGATGCCGGTTTTCCCGCCGACCGGCTCGACGCCGTCGCCCACGCCATCGAGGCGCACAGCTTTTCCGCCGGCATCGCTCCGCGCACCATCGAAGCCAGCATCGTCCAGGACGCCGACCGGCTGGACGCGCTGGGCGCGGTGGGACTCGCGCGGCTGTACTACACGGCGGGCCGCATGGGGTCGGCGCTGGCCCATGCCACCGATCCGCTGGCGCACGGCCGTGAGCTGGACGACCGGGCCTACGCGCTCGACCACATCGAGGCAAAGCTCGCCGCGCTGCCCGCCACGATGCGCACCGAAACCGGCGCGCGCGTAGCCCGCGAACGCCTGGACTGGCTGCGCGCCTTCCGCGACGCCTTCGTCCGCGAGTGGGGGGAAGGCGGCCCGTCGCACCACGCCCCTATGTTCTAATCTGCCGGCAGGGCCGCGCCGGCCGCCGACTCACAGGAAGCAAACCATGGCATCCCAGATCCACATCCTTTCCTCGATGGCAACCAAGCAGCTGCTTGCCGATCTCGTCGCCCAATACCCGCAGGCGCAAGCCCAGGACGTCCTGGTGGAGTCGGTCGGCGGCGTCGATGCCGCCCGGCGCGTGCAGTCTGGCGAAGCCTTCGACGCCATCGTGCTGGCCGCCAACGTCATCGACCAGATGACCGAAGCCGGGCACATCGTGGCGGGCAGCCGCGTGGACCTGGTCGAGTCGGGCGTCTACGTGGCCGTGCGCGCCGGCGCGCCCCGGCCGGACCTCAGCTCCGAGGCCGCGGTCAAGCAGGCCGTGCTGGATGGAGGCACGATCGGCTACTCCACCGGCCCCAGCGGCGTCTACCTGTCCAAGCTGTTCGAACGCTGGGGCATCGCCGACCAGATCAAGGACCGCACCGTCCAGTCCAAGCCCGGCGTCCCGGTGGGCGCCCTGATCGCCAAGGGCGAAGTCGATCTCGGTTTCCAGCAGTTGAGCGAGATGATGAACGTGCCCGGCATCGACATCGTGGGGCCCCTGCCTCCCGGCCTGCAGATCATGACCACGTTCTCCGCCGGCGTGGCGGCCACGTCCGCCCAGCCTGACACGATGCGCAAGCTGCTGGCCTTCATGGCCAGCGACGAGGCCGCCGCGATCAAGCGCAAGAACGGCATGGAACCCATCTAAAGGCCGCCATGAACGCGGCGGCGTCCCTGTTCCAGGCCGACCGGCTGACGCTGGGCCTGGCCCTGCCCTGGGTCGACGCCGCCGAACATGCCGGCCAGCGGGAAGTCGATTTCCCTCACCAGTTGGACCTCGCGGCACGGGCCGAGGCGGCGGGCTTCGCCGCGCTGTGGGTGCGCGACGTGCCGCTGAACCATCCCGGCTATCCCGAAGCCATCGGCCATCTCGATCCCTGGACATGGCTGGGCGCCCTGGCCGCGCGCACCCGGCGCATCCACCTTGTGACCGGCGCCATCGTGCTGACGCTGCGCCATCCGCTGCACGTCGCCAAGGGCGCCGTCTCGGTCGCCTCGCTGGCGCCGGGCCGCTTCGTGCTGGGACTGGGGTCGGGCGACCGCCCGCCCGAATACCTGGCGTTCGGCCGGGACGCCGCCACCCGGCGCGAAGATTTCCGGACCCACTGGGAACAGTTGTCGGCCGCGCTGGACACCCCGCCGCGCGTCGTGCCCGATTTGCCGGACGACCCGCCCGTGGCCTTCAGCCTGCGGCCGCTTCCCGCTACCTCCGTGCCCATGCTGGCCGTCGGCTCGGCCGGCCAGAGCCTGGACTGGATCGCCCGCCACGCGGTGGGCTGGACCACCTACCATCGCCCGCCGGAGGTCCAGCGCGGCCGCCACGCCATGTGGCGCCAGGCGGTAGAGCGCGCCGCGCCGGGCCAGTTCCGCGCCTTCGGTGTCGCCATGCGCGTGGAATTGCTGGACCGCCCCGACGCGCCCGCCGAAGCCATCGAACTGGGTTATCGCACCGGGGTGCGGGCGCTGGCCGGCATCCTCGCGCGCATGCGCGAGGCCGGCACGCACCATATCAGCCTGAACCTGCCGGCGGGCGCCCGGCCGATGCCGGATGTCATCGCCGAACTGGCTCCGCTGAACGCCGAGCTGTCCTGAACGACGCTCAGGACAGCCCCGTCACCGGCACCACCGCGCCGTGGACGGCGCGTGCCGCCGGCGAGGCCAGGAAGCGGATCACCTCGGCCAGGTCGGCCGGCGCCACCCAGCGCGCGGGGTCGGCATCCGGCATGTCGCGCCGGTTCTCGGGCGTATCGATGATGGTGGGCATGACGCCATTGACGTTGATGCCCCGTTCGCGCAGCTCCGCGGCCATGGATTCGGTCAAGCGCATGACCGCGCTTTTCGAGGCGCAATAGGCGCCCATGCCGGCCACGCCGCGCTGGGCGGCATAGGCGGCGACGTTGACGATCCGGCCTTCGCCCCGCTCCACCATGCCGGGCACGACGGCGCGCGCGGTATGGATGATGCTGCGGGCATTCAGGTCCAGCAGGAAGTCCCAGGTGGCGTCGCCGGTCTCGTGCACGGCCTCGCCCATGCGGAAACCGCCGGCGATGTTGCACAGCACGTCGATCGCGCCGAAGCGGTCGCGCGCGCGGCCCGCGGCATCCGCGACCTGCCCGGCATCCAGCAGGTCCACCGCCACGACCAGGCACGAGGCCGCGTCCAGCCCCGCCGGCGGCCGCGCCTCACGGCGGTCCAGCAGCACCAGGTTGTCGCCTTCGGCGGCGAAGGCGGCGGCCACGGCGCCGCCCAGCGTTCCGGCCGCGCCGGTGACCATCACCGTGCGCCGGCCCGTGTGTGTCGATGCCATGTCAGTTCCCTTTCGCCCGCGCGGCATGGTAGGTGCCGGTGCCCCGGGTCATGATGTCGTCTTCCGGCAGCAGGATGCCGGGCTCCAGTTCGGATTGCTGGCGGATGCGCTCGTAGATGGGCGCGAAATCGACCCGCGCGAGCTCCAGCAGTTCTTCCAGGTCGTGCAGCACGAAATAGGTTTCCTGGAAATCGTCGATGCGATAGTGCGTCCGCATCACGCGTTCCAGTTCGAAGCGGACCCGGTTGGGCGAAGGGTCGTCCAGCGCGAACAGGCTTTCCGCATACGACGAGATGATGCCCGAGCCGTAGATGCGCAGGCCCTCGGTCTGCTGCACCAGGCCGAACTCCACCGTGTACCAGTACACGCGCGCCAGGTTGGGCAGGACGCCCATGCGCTGGGCCCGCAGCCCGCCTTCGCCATAGGCCTGCACGAAATCCGCCAGGATGGGATTCATCAGCATGGGCACGTGGCCGAAGACGTCGTGGAAGACATCGGGCTCTTCCAGGTAGTCGAGCTGGTCTGCTCGGCGGATGAACTGCCCGGCGGGAAAGCGCCGGTTGGCCAGGTGCTCGAAGAACACATCGTCGGGCACCAGGCCGGGCACGGCCACGACCTGCCAGCCGGTACGCCGGGACAGCACCTCGCTCAGGCGGCGGAAATCGGGAATCTGATCCGGGCCGATGGGCAGGTCGCGCATGCCCGCCTCGAATTCCCGGCAGGCGCGGCCCGGCACCAGCCTGGACTGCCGCTCGAACAGGAACTTCCAGACCGCGTGTTCTTCCTGGGTGTAATGTTCCCAGCCCTGGTCCACGGTCCAGTCCGCCCGCTCCGGCCGGCTCCCGTCGCCGGCGGCAAGACCGTGCTTGGGCGCGGTCGATGGCTGCTTCATCCTGGCCTCTTACCTGGAATGGACGCGCGCAGCCTCGTCGGCGTGGCGCGCCAGATCGATGTCGCGCTGCGTCAGGCCGTTGGCGTCATGGGTGGTCAGCGTCACGTCCACCCGGTTGTAGACGTTGGACCACTCGGGATGGTGATCGTTCTTTTCCGCGTACAGGGCGATACGCGTCATGAACGCGAAAGCTTGGCTGAAATCCTCGAACTGGAACCGGCGCCGGATGGCACCCCGCTGCGCGTCCAGTTGCCAATCGGGCAACTTCGCCATCGCCTGCTCGATGTCCTGCGCACTCAACTTCTGCATGGCCTGCTCCTCGCGCCGGGAGATCGCACCGCCAGCCACGCCCCGGCTGTCCGCGCGGCTCGCGCTCCCCGATAGATCTTATTCCGTTGCCTTGAAACCGGAAACCCGCATCCGGTCGCTCCACTGCCCCCGCTCGCGCTCCAGCCGGGGTCCGAGCCCGGCCGTGGGCCGGGCCGGCAAGGCGTAGCCCAGATCGGCGATTGCCTTGCGGTAGGCTGGGCTGGCCAGCACCGCATCGGTCCGCGCCTGCCACTCCGCCAGCCGATCGGCCGGCGTTCCCGCCTTGGCGAAAAGGCCGAACCAATCCACCGCCTCGAGCTGCGGCAGGCCCGCTTCGCGCGCGGTCGGCACGCCGGGCAGCTTGGCATTGCGCTGCGGCGAGGTGATCAGCACCGCGCGTAGCTTGCCCTGAGCCTGATAGGGCACGAGCAGTTGCTCGGTCGTGATCAGCGCCGCGACCTGCCCGCCCAGCACGTCGGTAACGGCATTGGCGCCCCCGCGATACGGTACGTGCGTAAGCGGCGTACCACCCTGCCTGGCCAGTTCCGCGCCCAGGAAGTGCTGCGGCGTGCCCAGCCCGGGGGTCGCATAGTTGGCCTGGTCGGCATGGCCCTTGGCCCAGGCCATGAATTCCGCCAGGGTGGCACCCTGCGCGGCCGGCCCCAGCGCCACGCCGAACCCGTATTCGGCCAACGCCGACACCGGGGCGAAATCCCGGACGGCATCGTAGTTGGCGGACTTCAACACCATGGGCGTCAGCAGCAGCGAACTGGCCGGCATCACCATCAGCGTCTGGCCGTCGGCGGGCGCCGCCTGCACGGCGTCGATGGCCAGCTTGCCGGTCGCGCCGGCGCGGTTCTCCACCACCACCGACACGCCGGAGACCTGCCGCAGGTGCTCGGCGAACACGCGCGCCACGGCGTCGGGCGCCCCGCCGGCGGGATAGCCCACCAGCAGGCGCACGCCGGCCGGCTGCGCCTGCGCCATGCCGGCCGCGGCGGCCAGCACGGCCGCGACCAGTCCGCATAGGACCTTGGGATACTTCATGTCATGTCTCCTGCCTGTTCTGTCGATGACGCGGCGGCATGCGCCGCGATGAAACCTTCCCCTCACGCCACGACCGGCGTGTACCCCCCTATGCCCGCCCCCGCCCGGATCGCCGCGTCGCCGCCATGGCGCTGGATCAGCTCGGCCTGCCGGGCCTTGGCGCGGCGGTCGACCTCGTCGGGGTCGCAGAACTCGGCCAGCCGCTCGCGCCAGGCGCGCACCCGTTCCGGCGCCTTCGCGGCGATGTCGCGCAGTTCGCCCGGATCGTCGTCCAGGTCGAACAACTGGGGAGGATGGTCGCAATAGTGGACGTACTTGGTATGGGCATCGCGCAGCATGAAGACGCCGGCGCGCGAGCCAACGGTATGGTATTCGGACAGCACCGCGCGGCCGGCGGGCAGCTCCCGCAGCAGCGAACGGGCCGACGGCGACACCCGTCCGGCATCGGCCGGTACGCCCACCGCGTCGAGCACGGTGTCGTAGACGTCGGTCTGGCCGACGGGCGTGTGTTCGACGCGCCCGGCCGCGATGCCCGCCCCGGACAGGATCATCGGTATGCCCGCCGACTCGGCGTACATGGTGCTCTTGCCCCACAGCCCTCGCGCGCCCACGTTGTCGCCATGGTCGCTCAAGTACATGATGCGGGAGCTGTCGTCCAGCCCGCCGGCCTCCAGCGCCTGGCGCAACGCGCCGACCTTGGCGTCCAGGAAGCTGACCAGGCCGTAGTAGCCGGCCAGGGCCCGCCTGACGTCCGATTCGTCGCGGAAATGGACGTTGTAGCCGGTCTCGCGCGCATATTGCCGGATGAAGGGATGGGCCTCGTCGTCGATGCCGAACCGGTAGGCCTTGGGCAGGCGCAGTGGCTGCCCGGCGTAGCGGTCGAAGAAAGGCGCCGGCACGGTCAACGGAAAATGCGGCGCGACCAGCGACACCATCAGCACCCAGGGCTTGTCCGGGGCGGGCGCCGCCGCCTTGCGCCGCAGCCACTCGACCGCCGTGTCGCAGATGCGGTCGTCGTAGCGGTTGTAGTCCGATTCGCCCGCGCACGCCGAAGCCAGCATGTTCGCGCCGTCGCCCAGCGACGCCGGCGGATTGCGCAGCAGCATCTTGACCTCGCCCCGGCCCCCATGGATGTGCATGGGCAGCAGACTCTCGGAAAAACCGTAGTCGTCGCCCTGGGTGCCGCGGTAGTGGAGCTTGCCGATGGACACCACCTCGTGCCCGCGCTGGCGCAGGACATGGTGCCAACTGGGCGCCACGCCGTCGTAGGCATCGACGTTGTCCCAGTACCCGGCCTCGTGCACAGCCCGCCCGGTGGCGAGCGCGGCGCGGGTCGGCACGCAGATGGGGCTGGCGCACACCGCATTGGCGAAGCGCGTGCCCGACGCGGCCAGCGCGTCCAGATGCGGGGTCGACACCTCGTCATGGCCGGCGCAGCCCATGACGCCGGGGCTGTGTTCGTCCGACAGGATGATCAGGAGATTGGAAGCCATGAAGAAGCGGATCGCCAAGATGTGCGGAAGAGACGATGCGCGCTTTTCGTTGTCTTGTCAATGATGTTTTGACAACGAATTGGCGGTTGGCGCGCGCTTCTGTCAACATGGCGCCTGTCCGTCCCACTCTCGTCCCGGCCCATGCCCATGACCGCCCCCTCCCGATCCTCGTCCCGCCGGCGCGGCCCCGCGCCGGTCGATTTCGAATTGGCTTCGCTGCTGGGCTTCGTCATCTTCCGCCTGTCGTCCAGCCTGGGCGGCCTGGCCGAACGGGATGCGCAGGAAGTGGCCGGACTGACCCTGCCCGAGTACCGCTGCCTGGTAGTCCTGGCCACGCGCGGCGACATGGGCGTCACGCCGCTGTGCCAGGTCATGCACATCGACAAGGCCTGGGTCAGCCGCACGCTGGCCAAGCTGGCGCAGGCGGGACTGGTGGGCTCGATCCCCGACCCCGCCGACGCCCGCCGCACCATCTTCAGCGTGACGCCGCGCGGCCGGCAGACCAGCCAGGCGCTGATCGCCCAAGCCATGGACAGGCAGGCCAGGATGCTGGAAGGCTTCGATGGGGAGGACGTGGAACGCTTGCTGGAACTCCTGCGCCGGATGCAGGAGAACGCCGACCGCGCGAAGGGCCAGTAGGCGGACGGCTCAGGCCTCGCCGGCCGGCGTCCCGCAGTCCATGCACTTCATGGGTCCCCGGCGCGGCGGGAAGATGACGCTGCTCCAGCACAGCGTTACCAGCGCCAGCGCCACCTGCGGCCAGTTCACGTCGCGCGCGAACCGCGTGCCGCCGCAGGCCTCGCACCGCTCGGCCGGCGGCTGGTCGAACACTTCCTGCTGATATTCCCCGCTGTTGCGGCGGGCCAGCACGGCCTGCGCGCGCGGCAGCGACGACGCGGGAACCTGCACCTGCACGCCGCCCAGGGCCAGCGAAAAGGGCCAGTTGGCCCAAACCAGGTGCTCGTTCTGCAGCAGCACCGGGATCCCCTCGCTTTCCAGCAGCCCGCGCGTGATGTGGGCATCCCAAGGGTTGGTATGGACTTCCAGGGTGACGAACTCGGCCATTCCACGTCCCTCCCGTCGCCGCGCGGCGTTCCCCGGGGCAGGGACGCGCCGCGCCTGGTCCTGCGCTAGACCCGCTCGAAGATCCCCGCGGCGCCCATGCCCGTGCCCACGCACATCGTGACCATGCCGTACTTCAGGTTCCTGCGCCGCAGCGCATGCACCACGGTGGAAGCACGGATCGCGCCGGTCGCCCCCAGCGGATGGCCGAGCGCGATCGCGCCGCCCATGGGATTGACCTTGGACGGATCCAGGCCCAGGTCGCGGATCACCGCCAGCGACTGCGCGGCGAACGCCTCGTTGAGCTCGATCCAGTCGAGGTCCGCCAACGACAGGCCGGCCTGCCGCAGCGCGGCGGGCACCGCCTCCTTGGGACCGATGCCCATGATCTCGGGCGGCACGCCCCGCACCGTGGCGGTCACGAAACGCGCCAGCGGCACGAGGTTGAATTCCTTTAGCACCTTCTCGGACACCAGCACCAGCGCACCCGCGCCGTCCGAGGTCTGGGAACTGTTGCCCGCGGTCACGCTGCCCTTGGCCGCGAACACCGGCCGCAGGCGGCCCAGCGCCTCGGCGCTGGTGTCGGCGCGCGGCCCCTCGTCCAGCGACATCGTGCGCTTGCGCACCGCCACCTTCTCCGCCTCCAGGTCGGGAAAGCGTGTCACCACCTCGAAGGGCGCGATCTCGTCCTTGAACTCGCCCGCCTGCTGCGCGGCCAGCGCCTTCTGGTGCGAACCCAGCGCGAACGCGTCCTGGTCTTCCCGCGACACCTTCCACTGGGCGGCGACCTTCTCGGCGGTCAGGCCCATGCCGTAGGCGATGCCGATGTTCTCGTCGCCCTCGAACACCCGCGGATTGAGCGACGGATTGACGCCCATCATCGGCACCATGCTCATCGACTCGGCGCCGCCGGCGATCATCACGTCGGCCTCGCCCACGCGGATGCGGTCGGCGGCCATCGCGATGGCGGTCAACCCCGACGCGCAAAAACGGTTCACCGTGACTCCGCCCACGCTTTGCGGCAGGCCGGCCAAGAGGGTCGAAATCCTGGCCACGTTCATCCCCTGCGCGCCCTCGGGCATCGCGCAGCCGATGATGGCATCCTGGATCCGCCGCGGATCCAGCCCCGGCACCTGCGCCAGCGCCGCGCGCAGCGCATGGATCAACAAATCATCCGGCCGCACCGTCCGCAACGCCCCCCGCGGCGCCTTCCCGATAGGCGTCCGCGACGCGGCAACGACATACGCATCCTGAACCTGACGTGACATCCCCATCTCCTTCAATTCGTCCGTGGCGCCACGAGGCGCCCCTGTTGTTCCACGAACCATAACCCCGCTTCGTCACCACCTGCACTGAAAGGAGCGCCAAGAACGCCGTTCCCCGCCAGCCAGTTGGTACCCCAGGATGCGGTGGATCCGGCTCCGCCGGTCCACCCGCATCGCCCCCTGGGGGGCGCGCGTCAGCGCGTAGGGGGGGTCATCAATTCCTTATAGGCTTGCCGGTCTGCATCATGCCCATCAAGCGCTCCTGCGTCTTGGGTTCGCCCAGCAGCGACATGAACGTCTGGCGCTCCAGCGCCATGATCCACTGCTCGTCCACCAGCGACCCCGCCTCGATCTCGCCGCCGCACAGGATCTCGGCAATCGCATGGCCCAGGCGGTAGTCGTAGTCCGAGATGAAGCCGCCGTCGCGCATGTTCACCAGTTGCGCGCTCAGCATGGCGATGCCCTCGCTGCCGGCGGCCGCGAAGGGTTCCTTCCACGGCGCGCGCCAGCCCGTGTCGTGCAGCGACTGCGCCTCGCGGATGGCGGCGTACAGCACCTCGTGCACGTTGAAGACGATGGGATCGTCGTCCAGCAGATAGCCCATGCGCCGGGCCTCGACCGCGGACTTGGAGACCTGCGCCGTGGCGGCCTGGAGGGCGTATTTCTTCAGGAAGGCCATCAGCGGCATGTCCGGCGCCAGCGCCCGCTCCTGCGCCGCGCGCCGGGCCAGGTAGGTCAGGCCGCCGCCGCCCGGGATCAAGCCCACGCCCACCTCGACCAGGCCGAGATAGGTCTCGATATGCGCCACGCGGCGGGCGCAATACACCGACAGCTCGCAGCCGCCGCCCAGCGCCATGCCCGCCAGCGCGGCCACCGTCGGCACCTGGGCGTAGCGCAGCCGCAGCATCAGTTGCTGCAGGCGCTCTTCCTCGGGCGCGACGGCCTGCACGCCGCCGCTCATGAACAGCGGCACGATGGCCTGCAGGTCGGCGCCGGCCGAGAACGGCTCGCCCGGATTCCAAACCACCAGCCCGCGGTAGCTTTCCTCGGCCAGGTCGACGGCGCGCAGCAGCCCCAGCGTCACGGCGGGGCTGATGGTGTGCATCTTGGTCTTGAACGAGGCGATCAGCACGTCGTCCAGGCCGGTGCGGTCCAGCGTCCACAGGCGGACGGCCTCGTCCTCGAAAACGGTCTTGCCGGCGGCCAGCGGCACGATGCCCTCGCCCGCCAGCGGCGCGCGGAAGATCTGGCGCGCATAGACCGGCAGGCTGGAGCGCGGCTCGAACCTGCCCGCCGCCGGACTCCACGACCCTTCCGGCGTGTGCACGCCGCCGCGCTCGGCCACCGGGCCGCTGGTCACCCAGGCCGGCAGCGGCGCGCTGGACAGCGTCTTGCCGGCCGCGATGTCCGCCGCCACCCACTCGGCAACTTTCAGCCAGCCCGCCTGCTGCCACAACTCGAACGGGCCCACGCCCTGGCCGAAGCCCCAGCGCATGGCGAAGTCCACGTCGCGCGCGGTGCCGGCGATGTCGGCCAGGTGCACGGCGATGTACTGGAAGGTATCGCGCAGGATGGCCCACAGGAACTGGGCCTGCGGATGCTCGCTGTCGCGCAGCGCCTGCAGGCGCTGCCCGGCGTCCTTGTTCTTCAGGATGCGCGCGACCCCGTCGTCGGCCTTGCCGTCGGCCGGCACGTACTCGCCCTTGGCCGGGTCCAGCCTCAGGATGGCCTTGCCCTGCTTGCGGAAGAACCCCGCGCCGGTCTTCTGCCCCAGCGCGCCCTGCTTGATCAGCCCGGCCAGCACCGGCGGCGTGCCGTAGTGCGCGGCGAACGGATCGTCGGGCAGGTAGTCCTCCATGGTCTTGATGACGTGCGCCAGCGTGTCCAGGCCCACCACGTCGCCGGTACGGAAAGTGCCCGATCTGGCACGGCCCAGCTTCGCGCCCGTCAGGTCATCCACCACATCGTAGGTCAGCCCGAAGCGCTCGGCCTCGATCATCGCCGACAGCAGCCCGAACACCCCCACCCGATTGCCGATGAAATTGGGCGTGTCCTTGGCCCGCACCACACCTTTGCCCAGCACTGTGGTCAGGAAGGCCTCCAGGCGGTCCAGGATGGCGGACTCGGTCTGCGCAGTGGGAATCAGCTCCACCAGATGCATATAGCGCGGCGGATTGAAGAAGTGCACGCCGCAAAAGCGCGGCAGCAGCGCCGGGGCCATGCCCTTGGACAGCTCGGTGATCGACAGGCCCGACGTGTTGGTGGCGAAGATGGCCTGCGGACCAATCGCCGAGGCGACCTTCGCGTACAGGTCATGCTTCCAGTCCATGCGTTCGGCAATGGCCTCGATCACGAGGTCGCATTCCTTGAGCTTGGCCAGATCGTCCTCATAGTTGGCGGGCTCGATCAGCGCGGCCAGCTCCGGCACGGCCAGCGGAGCGGGGCTGAGCTTGCGCAGATTGTCGATGGCTTTCAGGACGATGCCGTTCTTGGGGCCTTCCTTGGCGGGCAGATCGAACAGCACGACCGGCACCTTGGCATTGACGCAGTGGGCGGCGATCTGGGCGCCCATGACGCCGGCTCCAAGCACGGCGACTTTGCGGACGATGAAATTCGACATGATCTTCCTGGCGGTAAGCGGACCGGCATGGCCGGCCCCATCTACGGGGAAATGCGCGGCAATGTCCGCGCATGGACGGATTGGAACCCTCGGGCTTGCGGCAGCCGCCCGCGCATCGGGCGGGCCGTTACAAGGGATAGTCTACCGCCCCTGCCCGGCCTCCGTCAGGGCGCCCATGTGTCCGGGCGAAATCGGGTGCGGAAAGGCCCGATGGCGCTTACGATCGCGCGCCCCGTCATGGCGGCGAGAACTTCCTGCGTCCAGGCGGCCACCCATGCCCAGAGGCACCGCTCCCGGTCCCTCCTCCATGCAAGGAACCTGCCATGCGCGACAAGATGCACTTCATCCTTTCCTTCCCTCTGTGCCTGCTGGCCGCCTGCTCATCGGCGCCCGCCAAGCTCAGTCTGCTTCCGCTCGAAGACGGCAGCTACCGCGGCGTCGCGATTGCTGCCAGCGAGTCCCAGGCATTGAACGGTTCGCTCGGGCTGGCCACATCCACCTGCCTGGGACTCGAGCTTCGCCATGTGGTGGCCGACACACAAATGCGCTTTCGCGGGCCTGCGCTGAGAGCCGCCGAACGGCGCGGCCTGGCGGCCGGTCTGGCCACCTACGTCAGCGCACCGGCGTTCCCATCGCTCGACGCGAACGATGACTACGAGATCGATATCCACTTCAAGTGCGTATGAACTCCGTCCGGCACCGGGACCGGTCTTCAAACCTCGATGGTCGGCGGTGGGCCCCCGTGCGGCCACTTCGAACGCAGGTCCTCGGCGATCTGCTGTCGATTCGCCAGCCCGGTACATCCATACAGACTGACCTCGTTCAGCGCCGGATTGTTCGAAAGGTCCGACAGCCCGGTCACTTCAAGGCATTCGGCGAGCCAAAATTTCTGCAGCTTCCGGTTCTCCGAAAAATCGAGGACACCCCTCGCGCCTCCCCAGAGGGACAAATTGAGTATCTCCAGCTCCGGATTCTTCGAAAAATCCCAGATACCGTTGAACTCCGGACATCCCGCCAGCCGGATATCCCGCAGTTTCGAATTCACGGAGAGATCCGACAGGCCCGTCAACGCCCCACAGACCCGCAAGTCGAGAACCTCCAGATGCGGGCATTTCGAAAGGTCCAGCGTGCTCGCCAATACAGCGCATGACTCGAGCTTGACCACCTCCAGGCGGGGATTCCTCGAAAGATCCGACAACTCCGTCAAAGCAAAGCACCCACTCAAATCGAGCTGCCTCAGCTCCGGGTTCCGCGACACATCCAGCCTGCCCTCCACGGCCTCGCATTCGAAAACCGCGACCGACTCGAGCCTGGGGTTCCCCGAGAAATCCGGCCCCACCGTCCACCTTGAACACGAGGAAAATTCGGCCTCGGTCAGATTGGACAAGCGCCTCAAGTCGGGCGGTTCGGGGCGGTCCGAATTTGAGCTGGAGCACCTGAACGCGACCTGTGCATTGGCGCATCGCGCGCTGTTCCGCAACCTGCCGATGGCCTGGTCGATGGCGATTATCGACTCCATGGGCATGGAATCCAGGTTCGCCTCAAACCTGAGAGAGTGGAACGCCCGGCCTGGTTTGCCCGCCGCATCGTGCAGCAGATAGAGCAGCATGGCGGCGTGGGTTTCTGGCAGCGTCGAGAAATTCACCTCGACATTGCCATGGCTGCCGAGCAGCCTGCCCACACCTTGCGTGAATCCGTCCAGAGATCCCGTTGCAAGGTGCTCGATCGTGTTCCTGGTCACATAGTGCCCTGCACCTTCATTTCGCGGCATCGACAGAACCACCGGGTCCAGGGCGTTGAACTGCCTGCAAACGCGGATGAATCGGCTTCGCGCCGCGGCCGCCTGTTGTGCGTATAGCGGCGAATCGGTGGCGGAGGATGAAGGCTCCGAGGTGTTCCCCGGCCTGGCGGGTTCTCCATCGATCAGGTTTTGATAAACAAGACCGAGGATCTCTGGTGGTAAAGGACTGATAGAAGATGGCATGATTCATTCCAGATGAGCGAGAGAACAACATGCGTTGTTCTCTCACGTCCGTGATCGGCTACGACAGGGCGAGACGGCTCAGGTCGGGATCACGCTGCGATGCCTCGCGACCCTCGCCTTCCGCCTGCTGGGCCTCCTGCACGATGGCGGTCTCGTTCTGCTCCACGTATTGCGTCATCTTGTCCAAGGCCTCGCGCAGTTCCTTGGCCTTGGCATCGCTCCTCGACACCCTCGTCTGAACGGCCCGGCGCTCCAATGCCGACGCCGGCAGCGCGAACATGGCCGTGCCTATCGATTTCAGCGCAGTGGCTATTTCCTTGGGCTGGAAGCCCACCCGAGGAATGGATTTACGCAACTCGGCACGCTGCGAGATCTTCTTGTTGACCGCCGGCCCGCCGGCGCCATATGCCCCCAACGCCCCGATTGTCGCGAGGATCGCCGCTGCCGCATAGCGACCCGAGTCCGGCACCACGGGGGCGTTGCCCTCGGCCTTGCTGCGTTCATTCAGGTAACGCATCAGCCCCATCACGATCAACGGCATATTGCTGCCGCCCACCACCATGGCGAACTGCGAGCCGAAGCGTTGCGCAATCTGGGAAATGATGTCGGCCGGCATCCGAAGACGCACCCAGGCCGTGCGCAGGCTGAGCAGCCACGGCTTGTCATTGCTGACGGCATCGAGCAGGAGCCGCTTGCTGGCCGGCGACAACGCCAGCCAGTCGTCTTTCTTGATGCACGCCAGCTCATGGCGCGCCATGTCGAAGCGCTCGCGGGCCGCGCTCAGCGACTCATAGGCGTCGCCGTCGCCGGGTCCGATCGGCCTCGCGCTACCCCGCAGGCTGACGAGCTCCTCTCGCTCTTCGGACGAAAGCTCGCCGGATTCCTGCTCGTCCTGCAGGGCCTGCATGCGCCGAAACCCGGTTACGTCCATCTCCAGGATGTCCGCCAACTCCTGCTCGGCATAGGCACGTTCCAGCTCCAGGCTTTCCTTGAATTGACCCAGCGATACCGACACCGGTCCCTTCCATTGGCTCTTCAGATCCTTCAGATCCCCCAGGTCGTCGAGTTCTAGCGCGTCGGCGGGTTTGTCGCGCGATCCCGCCTTCAGCAACCTGGTCGTCGCCAGCGTCGCCATCAGCGTCTTGTTCTGCTTGTCGAACTGGTCCGCGGGAGCGGCCAGGAACTGCTGGATCGCCATTACGCCCAGCGTGCCGCCCACCTGGATATACCCGCCGACATGGACGTCGTGCTTGGCCACCGCGCTGAGCTGCGCGGCAAGGGTAACCGCCACGCGCAGCGCGCGAGCATGAGACTGGCGCAATTGATTGGCGTAGTTCAGGTCGATGACGTCCTTACGGACATGGAACTGATGGTCGAGCGTAGCAGCCTGTCCGATCAGCTCCGTCGCCTCGGCGCCGTCCGACTCGATCCGAGCCACGCGTTCCCGCCATTCGGTGCTGCCGGGTAGAAGCGTCCTGAGTTCCTGATCGTGCTTCTCCATCTTCTCGTTGGAATTCACCAACTTCTGCGCCAGCTCCTTGGCTGCCCCCGCGGTCTTGGGATAAGCGGGCGCCTGCATTTCCGCCGAACGCGCCGACTGGCCCATCGAGCGCATGAGTTCCTGGCGCGCTACCAGCACGATCTGCAAGGCCGAGTTGACGAACGGCGTGGCCACCGAAATCGCCGCCTGCGCGCCGAGAGAAACCGCGGCATAGTGCACCGGATTCTCGCGCAGCCGGTCCTTGGACACGGTCAGCGTGTAGAGCGACGGCACCACGGATGCGAAGGCCATCAGGTGGCCGGCCATGGAATACAGGCTTCCCGATCCGATCCAGCCCCCGGAAAAACGGCCGCCCTCGATCTGCTTCATCTTCGCATCGTCGACCCCGTGGATGTCGAGATATAGCCGCCGCGCCAGGCTCCAATCGCGCTTGCCCTCAGGCCTGGCCAGCTGGCGCTGCTGTTCCTGGACGAATTTCAGCACCGTGCCATCGTCGATCGTGCGGTTCTTCTCCGTGCTCAGATACTGCCGCAGAATCGTCGTCAGCCCGGCATCCACTTCGGTGACGGGAGGCTCCGCCGCGGCGAGTTCGTCGCTGCGACGCATTTCCTGCAGCTCCAGCGACGCGGGCTCGCCGCGTCCGGCCTGGGCCGCCGCACGCAGCGCGGGACTGGGCGGTGTCGACGATATCCGGACCGCCGGCCCCGCCGCGGCGGCAGAGGGTAGGCTTTCGGCCACGTCCCCGGCCTGCTGCGCGGTGGTTGATGCAATGGGATGATTGACGTGAACCATTGTCACGCTCCTTCTGTTCTAGTTTTCCTGCGCCATGCGCAGGCGATGTTGTTGGTTACCCGAAGGCTTGTTCTGTCCTTCGAGGAAAAAGGTCTGCCGCCAGGACCTGGCCTGGTTCGCGTACTGCGCGAACGCGTTGAGCAGACGCTGGGCGTCGATCTCCGCTAGATGGGCACGGCCCATGAGCAGCACACGCGAGGTCTCGAAATTGACCGCGAAGCTGGGCGTGCCCGTGCCGAACATCAATAGATTGGCCTCCAGCAGCCGTTGGAGGATTTCGGCGCGCTGACCAGTGTCAGGAACAGCGCCGAAATCGCAGAAGTACGCCAGCGTTCCCTGATCGTGCTCCACACCCTCGATCACGGTGAAGCCGATGCCTTCCACTTCGATCTGCGCGTTGTCGCGCGGCGCCACTGGCGCTATCGCACCAGACAAGTCGGCCAGCTCCTGCAAGAGCTTGGTGAAGGTTCGATCGGCGGGCAGGTTGAATGCGTTCATGTGCGTAGGAATCCGGGGGTCGTCTCCCGCCAGACGCGACACGCGAGGCGGAGCGGACGTTTGACGTCTCGAGGCGGCAACGACTGCCGCCACCGACATCGGTAAGTCGCTGCACACATGCCTTGGTTCCACGATCCGGCGGAACCGGATGACTGCCTCGCACTACTCATGGGGGCGGATCACGGGACACCCCGCCGTCCGCGCAGTGAAAAACCGCTGGACGCAGCGATGCGATATGCCAGGACGCGCCTCTTTCCACGGCGCGAAGGCACGGCCCGCTCCTGTCGATGAATCCGGCCCCCAGACAACTGAAAAGAACGCAAGGTCTTGAAATGAGCAACACCCCCAACCTGAATACTGTTTTCTCCACCGGAGCCCTGGAGGCTGCGCTGCACGACGCCGCCAGCACGGCGATCTCGGATCGCGCCCGTCCCGCGGCTCCGCCGCCCACCACCACAGGCGGCACGCCGCGCATGAGCGGCGCGGCCAACGTCCGCGCCGGCGAACTACGCGACTTGACCGCACAGAACACGATCCTGCGCAACATCACCGGCGCCGACGCCGAACTGGCGGTAAAGAATTTCGAACTACTGAAGACGCGCCTGGGCGATGGATTCACCAAGATCCTGAGCAGTCCGGGTGTCGCCGACATGGTCCGTGGCGTCAAGCTGGAGAACAACCTGTCCACGCAGAGCACGCAGGATGCCGCCGCAGCCAAGCGATTGGCCGATGCCTCCGCCGTCCCCATGCCGGCCAACGTCAAACGTGGCGAGTTCGGCGCGGCCCCGCTGGACATCATGCCGTACGTCAACCTCAAGAGCGGAAAGTTCGCCGCCACGATCCTGGAGATGAACGGCACCGGCTACGGCAACATCACCACGATGGAAAAGAACATGCTGTCGCTGACCATGCAAGCCATGGGCGACGTGGCCGCGGTACTGGAGAAGGAACCCAACGCGCTGTTCGTGATCGGCTGCTCCGGCCGCGAGGACCCGCCCGCGTTCGGCCAAAGCAAGAAGATCCACGAGAAGCTGATGATCGCTCATGCCATGGACAAGGCCATCCGGCAACATCAGCTTCCGGGCCTGATGGCCGAAGCCATGACCGAAGACGGGGGCGCCTCGAACCCCAAGCCCTCCGGCGGCGCCCGGATCATCGGCCTGGACAGCTTCGACGCCGATGCCCTGGAGCGCAACAGCAAGGGCGAAGTCGTCATCGAAAACAGCGTGGCCAAGGAAAAACCCGGGCGCGACAAAGATGGCATCGCCAACCTGAACAAGACCCTGGACAATCTGGGCGACTGGCACGATCCCAAGCAACCCGCCATCGTCGTCGGCTATACCTCGCAGCTTGCCAAGGCGATCACCATCGGCGCGGACGGCACGCCCTACCTGAACGGCCGCAAGGTCAGCGTCATCAACAATGACCGCCTGGTGCTGAACATCAATTCACTTAACGCCTCGCAAGGCAGGAAACTCGACACCGGCAAGTTCATCTCGAGCAACAAGAGCTACCTGCCCGCGGCATCGAAGGGACACGCCTACGCCTTCGCCAACCAGTACAACCAGCGCCCGGACATCGCCGCTCAATTCCCGCAGTTCTCGCGCGAGATCGTCAACGAACAGGCTCACAGCGTCCAGGAAATCCACGAGAAGGTGCTTGCCCTGCTCGAACAGGGCAAGCGCGTGATCATCAAGCCCCACGGCACCGGCCACGGCGACGGCATCCGCGCCTTCGACACCCCCGAGCGGAAGGCCCCGGCGAAGATCCTGGCCGAGATCGAGGAATCTCTGGCCCAGGTCAAGGGCACCTACGGCGATCGCGGCGGGCTGCCTTATACGATCTCGGAATACCTCACGGCGGCGCGCATCGACAAGCCGGGCCATCCGCTCCACACCATGAAGTACGAACTGCGCATTCCCGTCTTTGCCGACGTCACCGACCCGGAAAACCGCACGCTCAAGGCCACTCACGGCGCCATCATCAAGATCGATAGCGGCTCCGCGCTGAAAGACGGAGAAAGCGGAGATTTCTCCAAATCGTTCGCCAGCGTGTCGGCTCAGGTCCTGGCCACCGGACTGTCGGCGGACAACTTCATGAAGCCGCTCGCCGATCCGGAGACCCTGGACCTGCTGGGGCTGACCGAGAAGGACATTGGCCCGCTGCTGAAATGGGCGTCGGGCTACGTAGCGCACACCCTGGAGAACATCGATCAGGCGGAAACCCTTCTCGATAAGAAATGATCCGGATGCCTGAGGCGCCTAGCCGCCGATGATTGATCTGGACGCCGCCGCCGGAAAGCGGCGGCGCTTTTTCAAGCAACATGAATTGAAGAGGCAATGAACATGCCACACAGTCCCCGTCTCAGCACCGAATTCAGTCCCGCCGACATGGCGCGGGCGCTCCAGGAGGCGATGGAAACCCCGACCACCACGCAAATCGACAAGCAGACGCCGCCTGTCCATTGGGGCCCCACGCTTCAACTGGCAACCAGGCACGTCTATCCCGCCCTGTCCCGATCACTGGAAAAAATCGCGGCGCTAGGCAGCTCCGTGACAGCCGACGGCGCATCCCGCGCCCGCGTCACCACCACCGGCATTGCCGACCATGAAGTCCCGCTGCCCCCGCTACGTTATTTCGCGCCGGCTGGAGTCGCCGGCGGAATGGGTCCGCTGGCCACCGTCGACCTCCAGAAGAAACTTTTCGAAGCAGGTGAACGCAAGCTCAATGCGCTGGCGAAGGAAAACAACCGGCAGGTGACCGATCAGGACCACATGGGTGTCATCAGCTTCAACCTGGGCCACATGATCCAGGACCGCACCGCGTATCTCAAGACCTTCACCGGCGATCCCAGCGATCCCCAGGCCGTGCGCGAACACTTGCTCAAGCGCGTGCCCGAGAATCCCTTCTGGGGCGCGCTGGAGGTATGCGAGGCGCTCAAGGCCGCGGGCGCGCATTTCATCATGTTTCCCTGCAACACCTTTCATGCATGGTTCGATGTCCTCGCGGAACATGTCAAGCTACCCATGCTGCACATCGCCGAAACCACGGTTCTGTCACTGCAGCAAGCCAAGAGCGACCTGCCCGAGAATCCCAAGATCGGGCTGATCGCCACCACCGGCACCGTGGACAGCGAGCTGTACCAGGCGGCGGGCAAACGCATGGAACAATTCGACGGCCCCAGCATCACCTGGATCTTCCCCAGGCCCGACGCTCAGAACAAGGCCATGCGGGGAATCTATGACGGCGTGAAAGCTGGCAAGCTCGATCTTGGCGGAACCCTGCTCAACGAAGTGGCATTGGAGCTCATCAAGGACGGCGCCCACGCTCTCGTCGACGGCTGTACGGAAGTCCATCCGGCCATCGGCCATATCACCTACCCGGTGCCCCAGGTCGATGCCGCCACGGCGCTGGCCGAATCAGCGGTGAGCCTGTCCATGGCCCTGGCGAGGCTCGAGCGCAAGTTCTCGTAGCCCCGGGACGATAGCCGGCTGTCCTGCCGGCTTGTACACCCACAAGGAAACCAGAGATGAGCAAACAGGAAACCCCCGACACATTCAAACAGCAGCACGAAGCGCTGATCCGCGCGTTCTGCGCGTTGTGCGGCATCGAAGGCGAGGCCGACAATCTCCTCAAGGGCGGCCCGCTGGCCGTGAACGACGTGGTGTTCTCCATCAGCCACAATGCCGAGATCAGTCCCCATGCAATTTTGATCTATTGCGACTTCGGCACCGTGGAAGAAGGCCGTGAAGCCGAAGCCTATCGCGCGCTACTCGAAGCCAACATGGTGATGTACTCGGCCAATGGGCCGATGTACACGGTATCGCCGTTGACCGGACGCGTCGTGTTCGCCAACAGCTATCCGCTGGAGGCGCTGGACGCGCGTGCCTTGCGCAACGTGCTGGCGCGGCTGGCCGGCATGTCCAAGGCGTGGCATCAATCGCAGTTCCTGCAGAATCCGCCGCTGCGGGCCAAGGCTGTGCAGGCGGGTACCCTCATGCAACGCCAGTTCGGCCACGCATTGCTGGACTCGGATCCGGAACTCGACGCATCGTGATCTCCCGGCTCGCATATCCATGAGAAAGGCCGTTCGGCTACGAGCCGGACGGCCTTTTCATTGACACGGCGAACCTGGATGCGGATTCACCGCAAGGCGATGTGCCCCACGTCATCCCGTATCACGATCCCGGTACCGTAAGCCCGCGACAGGCGCTGCAGACGCTCCAGGATACGCAGGGCATCGGCGCCCCGGGCAATGCGCGGAATGCCGCGATCGGCATCCCGCCCGCCTTCCCAGTGCATCTCGATGGGGTGCAGCTCGACCCGGGCAAGTTCGCCATTGCCTTGATACCGGTTCACCGCCACCACGCTTTCATACCAGATCTGCTCCTTGAACACCCCATGCACGCGGCGATGCTCCATGAACTCGGCTTCGGTCATGGACATCGGCTCGACCTTGTCCTTCTCGTACTCGTCGCGGGTGATCGGCTGTTGCTGGTTTTCCATGAAGAAGAAGTTGCCGAGCGAATAATAGATCGGCCGGCCGCGGTAGATTTCGATGCCGCGCAACTGGTGCGGGCCGTGTCCGATGAAGGCATCCGCGCCATTGTCGACGGCCTGCCGGGCGATCGTCGGCATGAAGTCCGGCGGTGTCTGGCAATAATTCCCCGGCTCGTGCGTATGCATGGAGACAATGGAAAAATCCGAGGTCTGCTTGGCCTGCCTGATATTGTGCAGTATCCCCTTGCGGTCGCGTTCGTCCATGTTGAAGGTGAACTCGACCGCGTTCTCGTCCAGCCCCTCGCGGGCCCGATACTTCACATCGAACAGCGTTACCGTGCCGTTCTTCCGGTCCGTCTCGAGAATGGACCGGCGCATCATGCCCTTGGGCAAGGCATCCCGGATTCCCTCCAGTACCTTCAGACGTTCCGGCGACACCAGCACGATCCGCGTGGTGCGCAAGGCGTTCAAGCCGGGACGGCCGGGAATCTGCCCCAGCGGATCGATGGCGCGCGCGTTGGCCTCGAAGCGCGACGCCAGCGCGACCAGCGACACCCGCCCCGCCCCCGTGGCAAGGAACGACGGCGCGCGCGCTTGCGACAGCGTTTCGCCCGTACCCGCGTGGACCACCCCGGCCTGCTCGAACAGCATGGACGTATAGCGCATGCCTTCCACGCCCCAATCAGTGGAATGATTGTTCGCCAGGCTGACCAGATCGAAGCCCATCTTTCCAAGATCGGCGGGAACCGCCGGCGTGCTGACCAGCCAGGAACCACCGGACAGCGCCGACGGGTGGCCGCCGAACTTGCGCAGATCGATGGCGGTGCCTTCGAAATTGCCGAATGCGACGTCGGCGCCCCGGATCAATGCAAGCAGATCCGGCGCCGACTGCTCCAGACGCCGGCACAGCGCATCGGACAGGATCAGGTCACCGACCGCCACGACCGTGAATCCGTCGCGCACGCTGGCCGACATCCAGGACGAGGCCAGCGCCCCTTCTTCCGGGGGGTGCGCCGCCATGGGCTGTTCTTCCTGCTTCATTCTCAACTCCCTTCACCCCTGCGCGGGCGCATCGGGGATGCCATCCCAGCAGGCGCGCGCCAGCCGGCCCAGGGTGTTGAAGGCCGATGCATAACCGGGCAGCCCATCGGGCATGGTCAACGGCACCTGGTCGGTGTAGCCGGTAATGATGAACAAGGGGCGGCCGCTGCGGAACACTATTCCGCCATCCATACGCCCTCGCTTGCCAGTACCGCCCTTGTGCGCCACCTTGGCATCGGCCGGCAGCAGCGAGGCGATCTTGGTCCGCAGCTTCTGCCAGCTCAACACGTCGATGGCGAACGCGCACTGCTCCATGGAGCAGCCCAGCTTGCGTGCCTGCTCCGGGTCCGTGCTGCCCTGCAGGATCAGATCGTACAGCAGGCCCTGGTCGCAGGCGCTGGTGACGGTGACTTCATCGAGCCGATGGTCGGCCGGCATGTCGGGCCGTGGCACCGAGGTTCTATGCACGGTGTCCCGCATGCCGATCGAATGGCAGAAATCATTGATTTCATCCAGCCCGATACGCTCCAGCACCATGCGCGTGCACACGTTGTCGCTGACTATGATCATCTGCACCAAGGCATCGCGCAGCGTAATGGTGAAACCCGGCGTCAGGAACTTGAAGGTCCCGGACACCACGCCTTCGCGCAGGCGCTCTTCGTACAAGACCAGCTCGCTCAGGTCCAGCCTGCCGCGCTTCACCTCGCGCAAGACGGCCATCATGATGGCCGTCTTGCGGGTGCTGCCGGTGGGAAAGGCGACGTGTCCGTCACGGTCGGCTTCCTCGCCCGTGACCAGGTTCTTCACATACCACGACGTAGCATACGGCTGCTCGTCGCAGATTTCGTTCAAGCGTGCCACCAGTGCTTTCATTCCACATTCCTATCACGATCGGATCATTCTGCCTCGCCACCGGCGCCGCGGCTAGTCCAGCCGCTCCGTCACATACGTCGCCAGTTCTTCCAGGAACGCCCCGATATCGCGCCGCAGCACATCGAACCCTTCCGTCTTCTCGAAGGCCTGCTCGTCCATGTAGACCCGGCGGTTGATCTCGACCTGCACACTGTGCCGCCCATGCTCCGGCGCACCATAGTTGGCGATGATGTACCCACCCTGGTAGGGCGTGTTGACCTGCACGCGGTATCCCTTGGACACGAAACGCGCCGCCACCCATTCGGTGAACTCCGGCGCGGCCGAGGAGCCATTGCGATCGCTCACCACGATGTCGGGGCGCGCCGCGCCATCATCGACATTCATCGCGTTGCCCACCGACTTCATCGAATGGCAGTCGATGTGCCAGACCTTGCCGAATCGCGCATAAGCCGCGTCCAACCTGGCCTTGAGCACGCCGTGATACGGCAGGTAATACTGATCCAGGCGGTGCCGGATCTCCCGCGAACTGAGCCTGCCGGCATACATGGGTACGTCCGGCAGGGCATTGAGCCTGATCAGCCCCATGCCCCGGCGGCACGCCGGCGAGGGCGACAACGGCGTGGGCCAGGGCTCGTCGAGCAGGCTGTCGTCGATATCGTTGGGCGCCCGGTTGGGATCGATATAGGCACGCGGGAACTGCGCCGCCAACAGCGGCACACCCAGCGACGGCGCCGCGTCCCACAACTCCTCGATGAAGGCGTCCCAGGTGGTCTTGAGCGCCTGCTCGGGCGCAACGATGCCGCTGTTGGGAGGATAGGTCGTCCCGCTGTGCGGCGAATCGATCACGATGGGAAGCAGACTGTCCATAAGACTGGGACGGGTCAGCGCATAGACCCGATTGGTGGACCTGATCATTGCATTTCTTGAAACGTGAGTGGGTGGGAATTGACGGCGTCGTTGAGATGGCACGCGGACCAGTGTCCGTCCTCCAGCTCCACCAGCGACGGCCGCTCGGTGGTACAGCGCGCCATGGCGCGCGGACAGCGTGGATGAAAGGCACATCCCGTGGGGGGGTTGAGCGGGCTGGGCAGTTCGCCCTGGATGGGGCGGTGTTCGACCACCTTGGCGTTCAAGCGCGGCGCATCGGCGATCAAGGCCTGGGTGTAGGGGTGATTGGGACGCGTGAACACCGACCGCGTATCCGCCAGCTCGACGATGCGGCCCAGGTACATGATGGCGACGCGGTCGGCGATGTATTCGACCACCGCCAGGTTATGGCTGATGAAAAGATAGGTCAGCCCCTTGGACTCGCGCAGATCCATGAACAGATTGAGGATCTGCGCCTGCACGGACACGTCCAGGGCCGAGACCGCCTCGTCGCAGACCACGAACTTCGGATCGAGGGCCAGGGCGCGGGCGATCGCGATGCGCTGTCGCTGCCCCCCCGAGAACTGGTGCGGATAGCGGCTGGCATAGCTCGGGTCGAGGCCGACCTGCGAGAGCAGCGACGCGACGAAGGCCGACGCCTGCCCTTTCTCGACGAGGCCGTGGTAGACAGCCGCTTCGCTGATGACCCGGTCGATGCGCTGGCGCGGATTGAGCGATGCGTAGGGATTCTGGAAAACCATCTGGATGTTGAGATGCGTTTCCACGCTGGGCCGGGTGATGTCCTGGCCGTTGAACGACAGGCTGCCGCTGGTGGCCGGCAGCAAACCCGCGATCATCCTTCCCACGGTCGACTTCCCACAGCCGGACTCTCCGACCAGGCCCAGGACCTCTCCACTTTCCACGCTGAGCGAAACATCGCTCACCGCGTGGACCTTCTGCTGTTCCTTCGCCGGCAGGCCCAGCTTGCCGGCCATGCGTGACAAGCCGCCTTGCTTGTAGCTGAAGCTCTTGCTGAGATGAGTGGTTTGCAGCATGTTAGTCATGGTCAGCCCAACGGATGAAAACATCGATGTTCCCGGCGGCCGTCCGTGACGACCGGCGGAATCTGCTTGCATATGCGTCCGGCGCGCGTACAGCGGGGCGCGAATGAACAGCCTGCCGGCAGCGCCAGCAGGGGCGGGGTCGCTCCCGGGATCGAGTACAGGCGCCGGCCATGGTTTTCGGCGTGCGGCAGCGAATCGATCAGCCCCCGGGTGTAGGGATGCTGCGGATCGGCGATCACTTCATCCACCGGACCGCGCTCGACGATGCGCCCGGCATACATCACGCACAGGTCGTCGGCCAGGTCCTTGACCACGCTGATGTCGTGCGTGATCCAGATCAGCGCGGTGCCGCTTTCGCGCGCCAGGTTCTGCATCTCGTACAGGATCTGGGCCTGGATGGTGACGTCCAGCGCGGTCGTGGGTTCGTCGGCAATAATGAGATCCGGATTGTTGATGATGGCGTTGGCGATCGCCACGCGCTGCCTCATTCCCCCGGAAAGCTCGTGCGGATAGGATTTCATGCGCTCCCGTGGCGCCGGAATACCCACCCGCTTCAGGGCCTGGAACACTCTTTCGTCGACCTCGGCGCGCGTCGCCTTCGTGTGGATGGAAACCGTCTCGGCCAACTGTGAGCCGATCTTCATGACGGGGTTCAACGACATCATGGGGTCCTGGAACACCATGGCCATACGCGTTCCGCGCAGTTCGCTCCATCGCTGGACCGACGCGCCGCGCAGTTCTTCGCCGTCGAACAGGATCTCGCCGCTGGCCACCCTGCCCGGGGGATCGATCAGGTTCATCAGCGAGAACGCCGTCACGGATTTTCCCGAGCCCGACTCACCGACGATGCCGAGCACCTTGCCGCGCTCCAGCGTGAATGAAACGTTGTCGAGGGCCCTGGCCACGCCGTCTTCGGTGTGGAACTCGGTTACCAGGTCGTTGACTTCCAGCAGTGCCATGATGTTGCCTCAGGAATCGAGCTTGGGGTTGAGCGCCACACGCAGGCGATCGCCAACCAGGCTGACCGAGACGACCAGCAGCACCAGTGCAACGCCAGGAAAGACGCTGATCCAGTACTGGTTGGAAAGCATGTAGTCAAAACCGTTGGAGATGAGCAGGCCCAGCGACGGCTGGGTTTGCGGCAGGCCTATGCCGAGGAAGCTCATGGTGGCTTCGAGCGTGATGGCGTTGGCCATCTGGTTGGTGGTGGTCACGATGAGCGGGGCCATGCAATTCGGCAGCACATGGCGGAACATGATGCGCCGCGCCGGCAGCCCCTGGCCGAGCGCCGCCTCGATGTATTCCTTGCCCCGCTCGACCAGGGCGGCGCCGCGTACGTTGCGCGCGAAGATCGCCCACTGGACCAGCACCAGCGCCATCAGGGTCTTGTCCACCCCCTGGCCGAGTACCGCCAGCAGGACCAGCGCCACCAGGATGGTCGGCAGGCTGAGCTGCACGTCGACCACCCGCATGATGATCGCGTCCAGCCTGCCGCCGAAGTGGGCCGCCAGCAAGCCCATGAAAGTGCCGATCCCGAGCGCCGCCAGCGCACTGATCACCCCGATGCCCAGGCTGATGCGCAGGCCGTAGAAAATGGCGCTCAGCATGTCGCGGCCGGCGCCGTCCGTTCCCAGCAGATAGACCGTCCGGCCATCGGCGCTCGTTTCTCCGGGGTGGCGCTCGGCCTCCATGATCGAAACCTTGGTCAGGTCGTAGGGGTCCTGGGGCGCGATCACGGGGGCGAATATCGCGATCAGGGTGATCAGCAGAAACAGGATCGCGGCAGCCGTCCCGACCCGGCTTTTCAGGTAGCGGCGCGCCAGCAAGCGCATCGGATGCTCGGGCGGCGCCACGGGGGGCTCCGCCCGCTCCGGCGGGATGGCTTTGGCGTCGAGGTCATTCATCATCATCGTGGTCCGGCGGTATTGCCCGCCTCCTTTCAGTACGGCCAGGTTCATCTTTCCGGTCATCCCGCTCAGGCGGCCTTGGTGCGCAACCTGGGATCCAGCACCAGGTAGAGCATGTCGACCATGAAATTGATGATCACGAACAGCAGCAGCGCGACCATCAGGTAGGCCACCACCACGGGGCGGTCCAGTTGCAGGACGGAATCAATGATCAGCTTGCCCATGCCGGGCCAGGCGAAGATGGTTTCGGTGATCAGGGAAAAGGCGATCAGGTGGCCGAACTCGATGCCCATGGCGGTCACGACGGGGATGAGTACGTTCGGCAGGATATGGCGCGTCATCAGGCGAGTCGGCCCGACTCCCTTGGCCCGCGCGAACTTGACGTACTCCTGCACCGCCACTTCGCGGGTCCCGGCCTCGGTGATGCGCATGATCAGGGCGATGTTGTTCAGGGCAAGGGTACAGGCGGGAAGCAGCATGAACTTCAGACCGTCCCAGGTCAGGAAGCTGACCTGTATGCCCAGCAGCGAGGTCGTTTCGCCGCGTCCGCCGGACGGCAGCCAGCCGAGGTTGACGGAGAACACCAGAATCAGGATCAGGCCCAGCCAGAACACCGGCATGGTGACCCCGAAAATCGAGAAGCTCATCGCAAACTTGTGGAGCTTGCTGCCTGGCCGCAAGCCCGCCCACAGCCCTAGCGGAACACCGACCAGCGCCGTGAGCAGCAACGCCATGGTCGCGAGCTCGAAGGTGGCCGGCATGCGTTCGAAAATGAGGCCGACAGCCGGACGATTGAATACGAACGAATTGCCCAGGTCGCCCCGCAGCGCATTCCCCAGGAAGCGCAGATACTGCTCGTGGACCGGCAGGTCCAGCCCCAGCTCCTGGGATGCGCGCTGGATTTCCTCGTGGGAAGCATCCGGCGCCACCAGTAAATGGATGGGATCGCCCACCAGGTTGATGCCGACGAACGCCAGGACCGACATCAGGAATATCACCAGCACACTTTGCAGTGCCCGCTGCAACATCATTTCAAACATCGTCGCACTCCGCTTCCTTCTTGCCGCCTGCCGGCCCTAAGGCCACCGCCCGGCAGACAGGCCCATCATCGCTTCGTTTCATTGCACGGGGTGCAACGCTGTATCATCAAACGATACTCTATCTCACTTATCGACACGATGTCAAAGAAAATATGAATATTCCACCTTGGCCTAAAAAGGGAGCAGACGCCGAAAAAAAGCGACGCCACGAGTGACGTCGCAAATACTCACCGCTGCCTGGGGAAACAGCTGCGCTGCTTGTCCGCCACGAATGGAAGCGAGACCCGGACTCCTCCACCCGAGGCGTCTTTTTATTTGGACCGGATATCCATGGCCATCGTGAACCCGTCCGCACGGGGAGTCAGCGTGAAGTTCTTCTTCATGGCCCAGGATGCGTTCAGGTGCAGCAAGGGAATGATGGCGCCATCGTTCAAGGCCAGCGACGCCGCTTTTCTCTGCAGTTCCTCGCGGGTCTTGTTGTCCGGCGTGGCGGCCGCCGTGTCGATCAGGTCGTCGACCTCCTTGTTGGCATACCGTCCATAATTGCTCGCGCCGGTCATGGCGGGTTTGTTGAACGAATGAATGGTGGAGACCAGCCCCGTCAGGGAGTCGCCCGTGACGGCGCCGTTGCCGACCAGGAATACGCTGAACTCGGGCTCTCCGTTCGGACCGCCGCCGAATGCGCGGGTCTGGAACACCGCATAGGGCATCGCGGACACATCGGTCTTCACACCAATCTGGCTGAACGATTGCGCCACGGCCTCGCACAGCTTGGCATCGTTGATGTATCGGTTGTTCGGGCAGTGAATCGTGAGCTGGAACCCGGACGGATAGCCGGCTTCCGCGAGAAGGGCCTTGGCTTTCGCCTGGTCGTGCGCCGGCAGCGTGAGGCCGGAGTCATAGCCAAAGAAGCCCTTCGGAACCAGTTGCTCGGATGCCGTGGCATCGCTCTTCATCAGGAATTTGATGATGCCATCGCGATTGACGGCGGACATCAGCGCCTGCCGGACCTTGACGTTCTTCAGCGGATTGTTCGCCAGCGGCGCGCCATCCGACCCCTTGACGAAGGGCGAGTTGTCGCGAGCCTGGTCCAGCGCCAGATAGTTCAGCATGTAGGAGGTTACCGAAGTGACCTGGTAGTTCTTGAACGCGTCTCCCATGTTGGACGCGAAGTCATTGATCAGGTCGACGGAGCCGGACAGCAGCGCGGCGGCGCGCGCGGGCTCGCGCGGGATGAACTGGAAGGTGACGGTATCCCACGGCTCCTTCGCTCCCCAGTATTCGGCGTTCTTGCTCAGCACCAGCCGCTGGCCATGCGCCCAGTTCGTGAATTTGTAGGGACCGCTGCCGATGGCCGACTTGCCGGTGGCAAAGCTTTCTTCGCTGACATTCTCGCCCAGGGAACGAGGCAGGATGCCGATCAGGCCGACGTTCTCGGGCAGCGTGGGGCTTACCCGCTTGCTCTTGATCCGGACAGTCAGCGGCGCGGTGACCGACACCGATTCCACATCCCTGAGATAGGAACGATAGGTGCGCGGCCCGGTCAGTTTCATGGCCCGCTCGATGGAGTACTTCACATCCTCGGCAGCCAGTATTTCGCCGTTCTGGAACTTTACGTCCGAACGCAGCTTGAATTCCCAGGTGGTGGGATCGACCAGGTACCAGGAAAGCGCAAGACTGGGCTTGGGCCGCAGGTTGTGGTCCTGGGCCACCAGCGTCTCGTAGACGTGGGCCCACAAATTGCGATTGGCGCCATTCAGCACATGCGGATCGGCAGAAGTGACTTCCGACTTGAACCCTATTTTCAGGTCGGCGGCATTCGCCGCCCCACCGGCACCGAGCAGTCCGGCCAGACACAGCAGGGCCAGCCTTCTTCTTGCAACGTCCCACATAGCTTCACCTCTCGATTCGTTTCACTAGAAAAGACAATATATTGGCGGCCGACACGGGTCAATAACTGGATTTCCCTTGCGGCCGCCGGACGGCACAGGTGGATCAGAAACGATGCAGGATGCCCGCCATCATCGCCATCTGGGAGTTGTCCACGCCAGGAGCGCCGTTGGAGGTCAGGCCGGGGCTGTACATGTCCGATGCCTTCATCATGCCGGCCATGCCGTACAGCAGCGTGCGCCGCGTCAGGTTGTAGTCTGCCCCCGCGGCAAGCACGGTCAGCTTGCCGGAGCTGCTGGCGCCGATGAAGTCATACCGCGAATGGATGACGGCGGCCTTCAGTAGCCACTGCCCCAGCTTGTAGTCCACGCCTATGTCGAAGACTTGGGCCTTGCGATTGTTGATGCCGCCGGCGGTAAACGCAGCCCTGCCCGCAGCGGCGGAGAAAGTAGTGGCGAAGTTCGGCGCCGCGCCCGATGACGTGTTCAGCAGAGGTTGGGAAACATGGGAGTACTGGCCCCGCAGCAGTGCATCGCCCAGCTTGTAGCTGGCACCCACCACGATGACCTTCAGGCAGGCATCCCCGGTATTTCCCGCCGCAGCGGTGCGGCAGCCTGCGCCGGTGGTGATGCCCTCGTCGACGCTGGTGTTGGTCTCGGCAGCGGTGGCGGTCGCAGCCGTGATGATGCCCTTGTGCGACTGCCAGTAGGCGGCACCGATGGCGAACGGACCGTTCTTGTAGGTACCGCCGAACCCGAAAGCCCGTCCAGACTGGAAGTCGCCCGCTTGCTCGCCAAAGGCGTAGGTCAGATTGCCCTGAAAGCCGTTCCAGTTCGGGGTCAGGTAGAAGACCATGTTGTTGGCGCGCGCCCCGGTAGCACGGTCCATACCGTTGGCGTGCGCCTTCGCCGTGAACGGCAGCATGCGCGTCGTCGTGGCGAACTGGTTCCCGATGATGTCGGTGTAATCCTTGCGGCGACCCAGCTCGATCGAGCCTGCCGAGCCGGTCAGTCCGATCGTGGTACGGCGGCCGAACGTCGCCCCGTTCTGCGCGGAGGCTCCATTGTCGATAGTCAGTCCGCCTTCGATCACGAAATTGGCCTTGAGGCCGCCTCCCAGATCCTCCGTACCACGCATGCCGAACCGCGACTGGGTGTACTGGCCGGAATCCATTCCCCATCGGCTACCGGTCTGGCGTGCACTGGCAGGCGACAACCCCACCTTGTTCACATACCCCACCCCACCCGTGACCACGCCATAAAGCGTGACATTGTTCTGGGCATGTGCGGCCCCCGCCGCCCCCAGACACAGCACCATTAATGCCGACTTCTTCATTTACCTCTCCCTTTTTCGTCAGCCATCCGGCCCCTGGCCGCAGGCCTTTCGGTCGAATTCAAGTCGTTTCGATACGCAATCCTCTGTAACGACTGACGACATCTTATTTGCGTGCTTCGCAAGCGTCAACATGTTTCTTACCATGATATTTTGTTTTATTAGATGAGACAAAAGTGAATCATCATGGGGCGAAACTCGAGCATTTCATCCGAAAATTGTGCACAAGCGCACCGCGAAAATGCACGCCACACAAGGCTCCGCACCAAATCGGCCCATGGACCGGACCACATTTGCGGCGATGCGAAAGCGACAGAAATCCGCGCCGAAGAAGGCCAGAAAAGAAAAACCCCCGGCCTGGACCGAGGGTTTATCAGTAGTCCCGGCAGTCTGCTGGACTGCCCGGGTGTCGGGAAAGGCTATTCGCCCTGATATCCGAGCGAAGCCGAAAAGCGCGCGGCGGCGAACTTGATGATGTCGACATACTTGCCCAGTTTGTTCCTGGGCACGCGCGTAACAGGCGCAGTCATCGACAGCGAAGCGATGACCGAACCGCTGGCATCGCGGATGGGGGCGGCCACCGCCACCATGTCAGTGCTTTTCTCGAGCAGGGAAGTGCTGTGGCCTTCGGCCAGGATCTTCTTCAGCTCGCGCCGGAGTTCGGTGCGCTTGACGATGGTATTGGGCGTGAAGCGTTCCAGCTTGCCGCTCAAGATGCCCTCTTGGATGTCCTCCGGCGCATGCGCCAACAGCAGTTTGCCCGACGCGCCCACGAACAGCGGCCGGCGGTCTCCCAATTGGCTGTGCACCCGCAACGCGTGCGGCGCATCCCACCACGCCACGCAAACCGTCTCGGCGCCGTCTCGTATGCGCACCAGCACGCTCTCGTTGCATTCCCGCCCGATGGGTTCGAGCATGTCCTTGGCCACCGTGATCAGGCTGAGCTGCGCCTGTGCCGCGCTGCCTATGATGAGCGCCCGGTACCCCAGGCTGTAGGTGGCCATGGGGGTCTGCCTGCGCACCAGCCCGCTTTCCTCCAGCGTGGTCAGCAGCCGGAAAGCGCGGGCCTTGGTATTGCCCGACAGCCGCGCCAGTTCCGTCACGCCCTTCCCGCCTTCTTCGGCCACCAGGAAAAGCAATTCGATCGCCTTGCTTACCGCATCGACGGTGTAACTCATGGATATTCCTTTTCGCTGCCCCCCGAGGCCGACCTTCAATGGTGGAAACGGAGGGGGACTTTTCCATGATACATCGTTTTGCTTGAGGAAACAACGAGACGGCAGGCATGACGCTTTCATCATCCATGTCAGCAGCCGATCTGGCGGATAGCAGACGCTCACAATCGATACTCGCGCATTCTTTTTCCGCCGCGTCGCGCGTCATCGGGCACGAATTTGATGAGTATGCGCGGCGGTTTTCCTCTACTATATCCACTCGCCGGCCGACGACCCGGTGGCTTCGTTTCCCACCGCCCTGGTCGCCCGCACGACACGTGCATGCCACGCGCGGCAACAGATGTCATGACTCCGGCCACGCCCATCGAATGAACATCGCATGCTATATCCGCAACCCCACTGTCCATGATCAGGTGAAAAGCGCGCTGGTCGGGGCGGGCTTCCATCCCACGCGGTTCGATTCGGAAGTCACGCTGCTGCGCACCCTGAAGCGCCAGCCCTTTGATTTCGTCATCATCGACACAGGCGGCGCCACGACGGACGACAGCATCTTCTTGTGGCTGGGCATGCGCAGTGGCGACCACACACCCACGATGATCCTCTCTCCCGCCTGCGGCGGAGGAGTCGCTGCCCATGCGCTGGACAGCGGCGCCGATGACTTCCTGCGCCGCCCGTTCGATGCCGTGGAGCTGATCGCGCGCATCCATGCCGTCAGGCGCCGCTGCGCGCCGCAGAAACCTCGGCGGATGATCGAATACGCGGGCTTCCAGCTGGACCGCGACGCCGGCAGGTTCGCCTACCAGGGCAGCGCCATTTCATTGACACCGCGCGAGTTCAGCATGGCCTGGCTGTTCTTTTCGTCGCCGGGCGTCTACATCTCGCGCGAGACCCTCGGCTCGGTCATCTGGAGCGCGGGCAGCGAGATCGCTGGGCGCACGATCGAACAGCATGTCTATAAGCTACGCCGGAAGCTGCAGATCGACGGCCGCCAGGTGGTCGTGATACGCACCGCCTACAACCAGGGATATCGGCTCGATCCGGTCGGCGGCGACGCCACTGAAGAGCTTGCGCTCGGCCTCAGGGAAGCGTGACCCGGAGGCGTGACGCGTTCCGCCCCCCCCAGGAACTACCGCACGATATCGGCAGAAGCTACCGGATCTTTACCTGTTTATTTTTCCCGCGCAGTATTGACGCAAAAAAAAACCACGTCATATAGTGACCCGACACGCTTGACTGCGCGAGCGTATCCGAACCGCCTCTTCCCGGAAGCGGCCCACAGCACCTCACAACCAGTCTCGCTATAAATCCATGCTGCGTGCCCCTCGCTGCGGCATGCCGTAGAACCGTGGCTGCTCGCTCATCACTCCACGACTGCGGCACATTCGTCCCCCTGCGTCGCCACCTGGCGGCGACGGCACGGCCATGCAGCGGCAGCAAGAGACAGACGGACCACATGATGAACGCAGGAGCACGGCATTCTGGCATCGACGTCGAGATGCGCATCCACGGCGATGCCCAAGTCGGGTGGATCTGGTTGGACAAGGCTTCCGACTCGAACGCCATCGACCGCGATATGGCCCAGGCGCTGTCACGCACGGTCGGCCGTCTGGCCAGGAACGGCGCAGCCAGGGCCATCGTTCTTGCCGCCAGGGGAGACACGTTCTCGTGCGGCGCCGAGATCGGATGGCTGCGCGACCAGGCCAGCGCCCCTCTGAACGCCGCCATGGACGACATGCGCAGGCTCGCGCAGATGCTGCAGGCGCTGGCCGAGTGCGGGATTCCCACCATCGCGCGTGTACAGGGCCTGGCAATGGGCATGGGCGCGGGCCTGGCAGCCGCCTGCGACATCTGCATCGCCGCCGAGGACGCGATCTTCCATATCACCGACAACAGGACAGGCATGCTGCCCGCCGTGGTCAGCCCCTATCTGGTGCGTGCCATCGGCGAGCGGCAATGCCGCCGCTATTTCCAGACCGCCGAAAGCTTCGGCGCCGCGCGCGCCCGCGAACTCGGGCTGGCGCACGAGGTCGCGCCACGCGCCGACCTGGACCGGCGCATCGATGCCATGGTCGCATCCCTGCTTGCCTGCGACCCGCTGTCGCAAGCCTCGGCCTCGAGCCTGATCCGCATGCTGACGGCCCCGGCTACGGCGCCGGACAGTGTCATGGAAGCCCTGCTGCGGGCCGGCGCCAAGCTGCGCAGCCGCCCTTCCGCAGACGTGCCGCGATCTCCGCCGCCCACTGCCGCCATGCAGCCCACCCACGCGCCGCTTTTCAGCGACCTGCCTCAAGAGATCGAATGAACTCAGGCCCACCGGGTCAGCGGCGGGGAATCTCCGGAGGCTGTCGCGGCTCGGCGGCCGGCTCCTCCTCCGGCGCCGGCTCCTTGAGAAAACCGTCCAACGCCTCCATCGTTTGCGGTTCCTGCAGGAAGGCCTGCAACCGCCCTCGTATAGCCGCCTCGCGAACGCCATACTTGATGCCCGCGGCGTCCTCGCGCGCCACATGTTTCTCCAAATCCTCGCGCTGACGCTGCGTGCGCTCGTCCGGGCTCTGGGCGCTGGCGCGCCAGAGCCCTGCCCTGCCGGCGCCGGCATGCATGCGGATCGATAGAAGCGCCGGGACGTTGGCGACCTTGGTGGCAAAGCGCACCATCCGTCCCGCCTGGATGGCCGGCGGCGCTCCGCCCTCCCCGGTCTCCTGGCCGGAGGCGGCTTCCGCCTTCGCCTGGTAGTACTGGTTCACGCGCCGCTCCAGCAAGCGCGTCTGCGGCGGCTTGATGCCGTGCACCGCATCGCGCACCCGATAGCCATGCTGGCTCTGCGTATTCAGGCGCTGCGCGGCCGAGGCCTGCTGGGCATCGACCGCACGATCGAAGGCGGCATTCAGCGCGCTCCTGCCCTGAAGCGACGATCGCAGCATGTCGCGCTTGCCGAGCGTTCGTTCGACGGCGGCTTCCATGCGGGCACGCGACCCTTCGTCCAACTGCTTGCTGGTCGACAGCCCCTTGGCGGCGGCGCCCTCGACATGCGCGGCAGCCATCTTCACGCCCACCAGTGCGTGCTGCGCGAGGTTGAGCGCGGCGGCGGCCGTGCCGCTCGATCCTCGGTCATAAGCGGCGCTGACCGACGATGCCACCATTCTCGCCAGCCAGGGCGGACGCTCGGCGTTGACGCGGATACGGTGGCCGTCCGCGGACGAGACCAGATACTGGCTTTGCTCGCTTCGCAACCCGGTCTTGGACAAGTTCCCCGTGGCCTCGGTATATCCACGCCGTTCCAGCTCCTCTCCTATCGTCATGTTGGCGATCGGCAGCGCTTCCGGTAGCGAACCCGCGCGCGCCTGCTTCGACAACTGCTGCTTGAGATCCAGCCTGGCATCCTTCAGATCCAGATTCTCGACCCTGGCTTCGAGGCGCCGCCGGCGTTCCGCGAACGCCTGGGCTTTGTCGGCCGGGACGTTCTCCTGCTTCATCTTGTCCAGCCTGGCACGGGCGCTGTCGAGCCTGGCGGTGTTGACCGAACGCCTCAGTCCCAGGTCCAGGGTGCGCAGGGTGTTGACCAGACCGGCGGCGCGCGGATGCTCCTTGCGCGCCAGCGCGTTGACCAGCTTGTCATTGGGACCGGGCCTGAAGTCCGCGCGTTTCGCGGTGGCCACGCCGGTATGGTCGTCCGGCCGATACATGTAGCCCGCCTGCACGTCAGCCGGATTGTCGATTCTGCTCATGGCGGCCGCCCTATGCCAGCGAGGCTTCGAGGAAGTAGTCGGTACGCCAATCCTTGGCCTGCCCGGCCAGCTTGTGCAGGATATCGATCAGGTGTCTTGCCCTGACGTCCGCCAGCCGGCACTGGTAGGCGAAGGTCACGCGCTTGTCAGGCCCGAGCATGAAGGCGGGGGAACTGCCCCCATAGACGATCATGTTGGTTTCCAGCAGCGCCTCGTAGACGTCCAGCAGGCGTTCTTCGGGAGGCACGCCGAAATCGCAGTACAACATCACATGCTCAGGGGCATACTCCTCGTCGTACTGGAAAACGAAATCGACACCGTCGACCTCGACGGAGCTTCCACGGGCCAGCAGTTCCGGCTGATCGAGCCCGGCAAGTGCGCTGAACTCGTTGACGAGGTCGATGAAACGGTTCCTGGACATGGGTTCCCCTTTTTATGTAGGTCACCCATGGGTATCCCGCGACGCGGGGCCGGTTCCCGCCCGCGCGAAAACTTGAGGAATTCAGCGCTTGGCGCTGTTGAGCATCTCGTGCAATTCCAGCCGGTTGTAGGCCACGCGCAGCGCGTCGCGCGCCGAGACGCTTTTCTTTTGCACCAGTTGCAGCAGGACCTCGTTCAGGCTGCGCGACATGTTATCTTCCTTGCGCTTCATGAAATCCCCCACCATCGGCAGCTTGTCCGGGTCGGCAATGAACGAGGCGATCTGCTGGTTGTGATTGAAGACCATTTCGCTGGCCATCACGTGGTGCTGGCCGTCTTCCGACGGCAGCAGGCTCTGGAACACCACCCCCACCAGCGTCTCGGCCAGCGTGGCCGCACGTTGGGCGCGCTGGTCCTGCGGGAAGAAACCCAGCAGCTTGCTGATGGCGCGCACCGCGTTGCTGGTGTGCAGGGTGGCCAGCACCAGGTGCCCGGACTCGCCCGCATGCAGCACGGTGGCGGCGGTGTCGAAATCGCGGATTTCCCCCACCATCAGCACGTCGGGCTTCTGCCGCAGCGCCTCGCGCAGGCCCGACGAGAAGCTGGTCGTATCGGTGGGCACTTCCTTCTGCGAAATCATCGACAGCTTGCGCCGCAGCTCGTACTCGATGGGCTCTTCGATGGTGATGATGTGCCCGTGCCGCGTGGCGTTGATGTGGTCCAGCATGGACGCGATGGTGGTGGTCTTGCCCGCCCCCGTCGGACCGGTCACCAGGATAATGCCCTTGGTGGCCTCCAGCACCGTCTTCACGTAGGCCGGCAGCCCGGTGCGCTCCAGCGGCAGCGGCTGGAGCGGGAAGCGCCGGATGGACACCGCCACCTTGCTGCCCCGGGCCATGCGGTAGACATTGCAGCGCAGGCGCCAATCGCCCAGCACCAAGGGGCGGTCTATCGCGCCGTCGATGATCTTGTCTTCCCAGTCCTCGTCGATGGCGGCCAGCAAGGGCGCCAGGTAGTCGATCGACACCGGGACGTCATTGGCCGGCGTCCACCCGCGCGGCGTCTTGAGCATGAGCGGCTGGTCCTGCTCGATATGCACGTCCGAAAAAGTTTGCGAGGAATTGACCAGGGCGAGCAATTCCTGTTGGATATCGCGGGTGAAGAAATGCTCGTTGGACATTCAGCCACCTGAAATGTAAGCACTTTTTTCTTGAAAGGATGCACCGATGTGCCAGGGTGCCATCGGGGGACATGGCAGCTTGCGGGCCGGATCGACGGCCGCATCTTTGCGGAGGAAGTCTACTATACCTGTCCAGACCGCAGCGAATACTCAACTTTGCTCATGGACAGATTTGTCCATGCCGTGCGGCGGAATCGCCCGCAGGCTCGGGACCTTTCCAACTTTGCGAACTTGTCGCGGACAGGCCTCGGACCGTCATGGCGATGCCTGTTCGAGTATTTCCCTGGGAATGTTCTTGTACACCTTCTGTGCATACCTGATGCGTAACTGCGGATTGCGCGCGTTGTAGGCACCCACTGCCTCCCATGTCACGCCCATGCGCTGCATGTTCTGCGCCAGGATCCAGGCCCCGACCTGCAGGTTCACGCAAGGGTCCTTGAGTTTGTCCTCGCTGACACCGTGCTTGCGCAAGGTGGGCAGCCAGCTGCTGTTGATCTGCATCAGGCCGATGTCGTAGGAACCGTTCTTGTTGCGGTTCATGGCATTCGGATTCAGGTTGGATTCGGTCTTGGCGATCGCGTACAGCAAGTGCACGTTGATGCCGTACCACGATGCGACGTCGTGCCAGCACGCCCGCGCCTGGGAACTGGCCAGGCAGGCCAGGGCCAGGGCGGCGGCCCGCAGCAGCGGGCCGGCGCGGCGGCGGCTCCGCTCAAGGCCTATAGGTTCCATTTGCATACCTCATCGTTCTGTCCGCACCGCAGATCAGCGGTACCCGGTTGGCGTCCGTCACGACCGTTCCAAACGGGTACCGGATGCGCTCGACGCCATCGGCGGGGTCGTAGGCCAGATAGTTGCAGGCTTGTCCTGGCACGAAGGAATTGGTGCCGATGGTGATGGCCGGGGTCGATGCCCAGCGGTTCACCTGCAAGCCCTGGGTGATCACGTCGCGGCTGGCGGTGATGTCACGATCGGCATGGACGTCGCGATCGGCATTGATGTCGCGGCCGGCACTGACATCGACCGAGGCACGGATATTGCGCCCGCCCAATATGTCAAGCCCCGCCAAGATGTTGTGCTCGACGCCGAGCGATCCATCCGTGGTGATATTGCCAACCGCATGGAAATTGCCCCCGGCCCGGATGTTCTGTGTCGTAGTCACATTGGCCGCGGTCAGCATGGCGGGCACGTTCATGTTGCCGTTCTGGTCCACCGCCAGCGCCACCCAGGCGCTGCCGTTGAAGGTGAAGGCGCGCGACAGGCCGGTCACCATGCGTACGTCGCCGGCCCGGTTGCCGGAAGACGGCAGGCCCGCGTAGCTTGCCACCGGATCCTTCCATTGCGAGGGATAGGACCAGACGCCGCCGGTGCCGCAAGTCAGGATGCTGCGCGTGGACGCGTCGATCGCCATGCCCGCCTCGGCCACGCCCGAAGCGTTCAGGCAGGACGAGCCCATCGTCACCAGCGCGGCGCTGGCCATCCGGACCGGCGTGTTCATGCGGTTCAGTTCCGGCCGGCCCGGCACCGCGTTTCGGTAGAGGAAATCGGCTCCCAGTTGGTCCGGGCCGTCGTGGAACAGGTTGGACGCCAGGCGGCCGCCGTCGGCCGCCGCGCCGTTCAAGGCGGTGGTGCCGGCACAAGTCGCCGAACGGAAGCTGGCGGTGCTGCTGCTCCAGTTCGCGCCCCTGGCCGTGCCGGTGGCACGGATGCTGATATAGCCGCCGCCGGGCCCGGCGTTGGCGGCGATCGTGGCGATCAAGCCGTCAGGGATCTGCTTGCCGCCGCGGGTGACCGCCAGCGCGTCGAACCTGCCCGGATTGCCGGCGGGATCGGGGCGGCGTATCAATACGCACGGCGTCTGCTCATAGATATTCTGGGTGGCGAAGCCCGCCGGCAGGAAGCGGCCCGAGATCAACTGCGGTACGGTCACGGCCACCAGCGACGCGGCGGCCGGCAGCGCGGTCTGCAAACTGGCGCTGTTGGCGGCAATGTACTTCTGCCCGGCCGCGGCAATCTGGGATTGATGATAGGAAGCCTGCTGCCCCTTCATGTCTTCCAACGACGTATCCACCAGCGCAGTCAGCCCCAGCAACAGCACCGCGCCGATAGCCAGTGCGCCGAGTACCTCCAGCAGGGCGACGCCTTGCTGGCGCGGGTGCCGGGCACATGCCCGGGACGGCATCTTGATCGGTATGTTGGTCATTTCGTCATCGCGATCCAGACGGGGGCGCCGTCCGGTATCGACCTTCCTGAAAGGGCGGAAATCGGAATGCCGGTATTGCCGTGCACCGGCGACTGCAAGGTGGCCGAGTTGCCGTCGTAGACGCCCAGCAGCACCGAATGGCGGGCCAGCCGCACCAGCTCGCCGGCCAGGCTCCTGTCCGGCACGCCCAGCGCGTAGACATAGATCACGCCATTGGCATCGCGGTAGTTGCTCCAGGCCAAGGCGCCGCCTTGCTGGTACATCCGGGTCCAGGCCGGCAGATAGCCGCTGCTCCTGAGCGTGGCCGCGGCCACGCTGGTCGCGCGCAGGTCATGCGCGCTGAAGTAGTCGATCACTGCCTGGCGATAGATGCCCATCTCGGCGGCATTGCTGGCGTCCAGGCTGCCCTGGACGGCATCCAGCGTCTGCACATTCCTGGTGGTGTAGACGCCGGCCACCGCGATCAGGATGACCAGCACGGCGACATTCCACATACGCGGCTCCTGGGAAGGGATTCCGCGCGGCGGCGTGACGCCGCCGCGCGAGGCCCTGTGGTCGCAACAGCTCAGGTCGAGGTGAAAACAATGACGTTGTCGATGATCCCTGTGCACTGTCCCGTGGCTGTGGCCGCGGTGACCGGGAAGACGTCCAGCGCCGTATCTCCGTTAACAGCGATCGATGTCCAGCCGTTGGCACCGGACAGTATCCCTACGCACACTTCCTTGGGCACCGCCGGATAAGTGATCGTGAAGCCGGTAGGAGCGCTACCGATCGACACATCCCCGCGCCAGCTATTGGTCAAAGCGCTGGTGGCCGGGTTCACACTCAACGTACCAGGCACGGCCTTGGCGGCAACCAACGTGGCCACTATTCCAGTAGTCGGATAGGGCTGCCCCAGATACAACTTGCGAACCGCCGTGCGCAAACCAATCACTTCCTCCGTGGCCTGATTCGCCTTGGCGCTGCCGAACGCCCCCGTCAGCAGCGAAATGGCGCCCACCACCACGATGGCCGCGATGCCCAGGTAGGCGATGCCTTCCAGCAGCGACGCGCCGCGCTGGCGATGCCGCGCGTTGTCGGAGCGGATGGGCTGGTCTTGCAGACTGCTCAGTGTTTCGACGTGCATGATTGACCTTTTGTCAAAGTTGAACGACTAACGTGCGCGGGCAAGCGCCGCGATTTCCTGCTGGATGCCGAAGAAGCCGACCACCAGCCAGCCGATGACCATAGCCATGGTCACGATGGCAAAGCCGTTGAGCGTCTTCATGCGAAGAGAAACGACCTCCACCCCCCGCTCCACCCACTCATCCGCCATCAGCTTCACGGCCTGGGCGAATCCCTTGTATTCCGCGTACACGCAAAGGTCGTCGATGACCTCCCGCGACGGGAATCCATATCTTGTGTTGCGTAGAGCCTCGCCGCAGTTCAGTCCCGAGCGCACGCCCAGGAGCGCGCCGTCCAGGCGCTCCCTCAGCCATGGCTGCGCCGAGTGGGACAAGCGCATCAAGGCCTTCTCCACCGTCACGCCGGCACCTTGCAGGGCCGAGAACGCCATCAGGAAACCGCTGCCCACCATCAGCCGGTAGATCGAGTACGGCGGGATGTGGTCGGCCCAGACCCGCAGCGTGCCGCGCCAGCGCGGCAGGGAGACGAACATCAGCACCAGCAGGAGGCCCAGCGCCGCCAGCGTGTACCCCATCCAGTTCTGGACCCATATCGACATCAGGTACAACGACCGCGCCGCGCCTTTCCAGGCGGCCGGATCCGTCATCATCGCGAACTGGGGAATCACCTTGGTACCGAACAGGTACACGTAGACCAGCACCAATCCCAGGATGGCCAGCGGATACGCCATGCCCCCCACGATGACGGCTTGGATCTTCTTGCGCGCCTGTACCACGGTCACGACCGCGAGCAGCGTCTGTTCCAACTGGCCGGACTGCTCGCCGGCCATCAATATCATCTGCTCGGTCCTGGGCACCCAGCCTTCCAGCGTCTCCGAAAACAGCCGGCCGTTCTGCACGCCGCGCCGGCAGTCGTTCAGGATGACGGCCAGCGGCTCCCTGGGCCGCTGGCCCTGGCGTGACTCGCGATGGTGCAACTCCTCCAGCACCCTGAGCAGGGGCAGGCCGTTGGCCAGCATCGTGGACATCTTGCGATACAGGCGCAGCCGCGCGGTATCGGTGAACTGGGTCCTGGCCCACAAGCGATTGACATCAGGTAGCATGGGCGCCCTCCACGACGCTGAGGAACGGTTGCACGCGGCCGCGCTCCTGGACCAGGTGGCCGACCACCTTCTCGGCCATGCGCGGATCCAGCTCGCCTGCGGCGATCTTCCCGATGGCATGCTCCAGCATGGTCTGCCCGCCCAGTTCGCTCATCCAGTAGGCCAGCGCCTCGGTTTTTTCGCCCTGGCGCACCAGCCGGAAGAAGCGGTCGTCGGGGATGATGATCTCGGCCACGACGGTGCGGCCCACGGTGCCGTGTCCCGTGCATTGGTCGCAGCCGTCGCCCGTCACGCACACGCCCTCCAGCGTGGGCGACACCGCCTGCCGCACCCGGGCCAGCATGGCCGCGGGAATGGCTTCCGGATGCCGCGCCAGCGGGCGCTTGCAGCAAGGGCAAAGTTTCTTGACCAGGCGCTGGCTGATCAGACCGGTCACCACGGTGTGGTCGGCCACCAGGCTGGCGGGCAGCCCCAGGTCGAGCAGCCGGTCGACGATGGCCAGCGCGCCGTTGGCATGCACCGTGGTCCACACCTGGTGGCCGGTCATCGCGCCGCGCAGAGCGTTCTGGGCGGAGGCGCGGTCACGCACCTCGCCGATCATGATCGTGTCCGGATCCAGCCGCATGGCGTTGGAAATGGCGGCGGCAAAAGCGCGCGAACGCTCATCCTCGTTGCCGGCATTGGTTACCGCGGTCTGCACCGCGCCCTCGATCGGGTACTCCACCGGGTCCTCGACGGTCAGCACGTGCAGCCGGCCCTCGGCCTCCAGGATTTCGCCGGAAAGAATGCGCTGCAACGTGGTCGACTTGCCCGAGCCGGTCGGTCCGCTGATGATGTTCATGCCGATCGGCTGCTCCTTGAGTTTTTGCAACGCGGCGGCGTGCTCCTCGCTGAAGCCCAGCGGGCGCAGGTCGATGTTGTCGCCGGCGTCGTTGTACAGAAGACGCAGCACCATCAGCGAACCGTCGCTGGTGGGCACCGTCGCGATGCGCACGCCGTACAGCGCCGGCGGCAGCTTGTCGCGATCGGAGATGGCCGCGTCCTGCCGCTCGGTCGGTTTGTAGGAGCTGTCCGAGACCGAGGTCATCGCGCCATACAACGTCGCCAGCAGGCGTTCGCCGTACTCGCGCGTCTGCCCGCCCACCGGCGCCAGGTCGTTGTGGATGCGGAAGTAGATTTCGGTGGCGTTCTTGCGCACGCGCAGGTGGATGTCCGAAGCGCGCGAGCGGCAGGCCTTGTTGAGCAGGTCCTTGGCGACGACCTGCATCATGGTGTGTTCCTGGTGCCGGGTTTCGGACGACACCCCGCCGAGCCGGTTCAGGCGGCGGATCACCTCCATGCCGCTGGGCACCAGCTCGAACTGCCGGCCCAGGCGCCCCAGCCGCCCGGCATAGGACAGCACGTGCGGATTGAGCTCCTGGCCAGCCGCCACCAGCAGCCGGCCGTCGGCCAGCAAGCACAGCAGCTTGCGCTCTTCCTCGCCGGCCTCCAGCACGCCGGCGTGGCTGAGGATCTCGGCGCCGCCGAAGCCCGGCACATCGCCCGCCACGCCGGTGCCGGGCTGGACCGGAGCCTGTTCGCGCCGCCTGACCAGGCCCAGCTTCATCTTCCCGCCCCCGGCCGCGCCACACCCGGCGCTGGCGCGACGACGGCGGAATTGAGGCCGCCCTGGCCCGCCGCGTGCGCGGCCAGGCGAATCCTCTTGCCGCCCGACTGGGCCATGACTTCGCGCGGCGCGATGGAAAGGATCTTCATGCCGCCCGGCAGGGTGTCGCCCTGCTGGACATCGACAAGGCTGCCATCGTTCAGCTGCAGCGTGGCGTACAAGCGCCCGCCCACTCCCTCGATGGCCCGGACCACCGGATCGCCGATGACCTCTGCCTGGTTCAGCGTCGCCATCAGGCTCTGCCTGGCGGCGATTTCGTTCTGCTTGCCCAGGATGCTGGACTGCACATCCAGCAGTCTTTCGCGCGCCTTCAGGACCATGGTCTCGGCCTCGAGGCGGGTCAGACTGTCGGCGGTACTTTCGGCCCTCGCAGGCTGCGCGGTCCAGGCCACCAGCGCCAACAGCGCGATAAAGTGTTTACTCCGCATAGATCGTTCCCTCCATGGTCCATTGGGACCCTTGATAGACCATCCGATCGACCCTTATGCCCGGTCGGTCGAGCAGTCGCGCGATTTCCTGGGGTTCGACGCCGCCGTTCTGCAGCGAGAACGAATAGCCGCGCCAGCTTTGCGGCGGCGGTGGCGGGTCCGTATGAACCACGGGAACCGGCACCGCCGTCACCTTGATGGGCACGCCCATCATCTGCATGTGCGACAACACCGGCTCCAGCGCGCGGCGGCGGTCCAACAGGTCCTCGGCCGGGCTGGTCGGCAGTTGCAACGGCTGGACATAGTTGGCGCGTTCACCGGACGGTTCCACGTCAACGTCGGGAACCCGGTCGCGCAGCATGGCGACGGAAGACTCGCCACGCCGCCAGGCATGGACCGATTGCTTCTGCGTGCAGGTATAGGACTCCAGCTGCCAGCCGCCCGCGGTCGGATGGCGGAACGCCTGCATGCAGGCGCGTGCCAGGGCCGGCGGCGCTGGGCGCTTGTCCCAGGGCCGCACCACCACCGCCGCGGGCGCTTCGCGCAGGATGCGCTCGCGCACCAGTTGCATGGCGAGTTCGCGTTCGCGCTCGGTCAGGTCGCGCTGGTGCAGCATCCAGGCATAGCCGCCGCCCGCCGCCAGTACGGCCACGCCGGCCACGATCAGGTGCGTGCGGGACAGGCGTCCGCCTATGCGCCGCAAAGCCGCCCGGCGCTGGGCGCGCAGGCTTCCGTCCGCTTTCTGCGGGATGAAGCTGCGGATCTCGCGCATCTGGAAATTGTGGAAGCCGAAGGCCCGCAACTCCTCCTCGCCGACCACCACGTTCCAGCCGCCCAGCGCGTAGTCGCTTTGCAGGCGTTCCAGCACTTCCTCCCTGCTGCCGGCGAAATCGCCGTTGGGCAGGAAGTTCGCGTCGCGCACCGCGAAGTACACCCAGCAGCCGTCGGGCAGCTTGAAGGCACCCAGCCAGTTGTGCACGGGCTGCTGTTCGCCGTCGTAGAAGGCGCCTTCGCTGGCCATGGTCCGCGAGACCACCGCCGCCAGGGAATACATGCCGGGCCTGGCGCCGTCGCGGGTCTGCGCGAAGCCCGCCTGAGCCGTGGTGTGGTCCATGCGGACCACCATCAGGTCGGCGTCGATCTTGCGTCCCAGGTCGACGGCTTCCCGTTCGAGCTCGCGGGGCCTGGAGAGCGATTGCCAGAACAGGCCGCAGACGTAGCGGTACTTGTCCAGGTTGGTGATGTGGATGGTCATGTCGGCTCGGCGCTCAAGAGGCGGACATGGCCACCGGCGTGATCAGGACCACGATCACTTCCTTGCTGGAGCTGGCCGACAGGCCGCCGCCCAGCGCCAGGTTCCTGGGGTCGCCCAGCCCTGCCCGGTCCAGGTTGTCGTCGGTCTGTTCGAAGCCGCTGATGATCAGGGTTTCGTTCGACTTCATCGCCACCCGCTGCAGGAAATTGCGGGTGTCCAGTTCGGGCGACTCGATCTGCGAGGTCACTGCCCCGCCTTCGCCAGTGGTGCCGACGATGGTGCGGATGCGCCGCAGGGTCGAGATATCCGTGGAGAACTGCAGCATGACGGTGCCGTTCGTCAACACATGCGGCAGGATGCTCATGTTGAAACCGGACGTCACCACCCCGGGCGTCAGCGAGGTGGTGGTGCCGACCTGCGCCACCAGCGAACTCTGCAGCGATTGCAGGTAGCTGGTCTGGCGCGCCACCTGCACCGGCACCGGCTGGTTGTTCAGCGTGACCACCGAGGCGGTGGTCTGCCGGCGTACCTTGCCCTGCTCGGACAAGGCCTGGATCACCGCCTGGCTGCCGGCCAGCCGGGACGTACTGCCGCCGGGGATGCCGGCGGTCAGAGATATCAGGCCGGTGCTGGCGGCGCCTTCGTACACATTGGAAATGCCGAACCTGCGGTTCAGGCTCTGGTAGACGGCGGTCCAGTTGATACCGTACTGATCCGTATCCCTGAGGGTGACCGACAGCACGGTCACGTTGATGGCGATCTGGCGCGACAGCGACTTGTTCTCGCTGTCGATATAGGTCGCGATGCGGTCCAGCGAATCAGGAGTATCGACCACCGTGATCGACCCCGTGGCCGGGGAAGCCAGCACCTTGCCGTAGGGCGAGAGCATGACCTTGATCGCTTCCTCGATGCTGGTGTAGACCGACAGCCGGGATGCCACGGCGGTGTTCTGCGTATTGCTGGCGTTCACGCCGGTACGACCCGCCCCGCCGCCGCTGCCTCCCCCTCCACTACCGCCCCCACCTCCGCCGCCGGCCGTACCGCCCGTGCTGGTGGCGCCGCTGGTCACGCTGGCGGAAAAGCTCGAATCGCCGGGAATGGCGCTGATCTGGAAACTGCGGGCTTCGGTGTGAAAGAACTGGATCGTGCCTTCGGCATATTTCCACGACACGCCGAAGCGCGCCGCGACGGTATCCAGCAAGCCCTTGAGCGAGCCGCCGCTATAGGCGATGCGTACGCCGCTGGCCATATCGCCGAAAGCCGGCTGGACAGAAACGGCGTTGGTGCTCGCGGCCGGGCCGCGGCCAGGTTGCGCTCCACCGGCCTGCGTCTCGCCCGGCAGGCCCGCCGGTAGCGGCAGCATGGCCGCGGCGCTTCCGGCCGTGCCACGCCCTGGCTGACCGCCCGTGCCGCGAGCGCGGAACGCCGCCGACGAGGCCTCCAACGCGTCCGGCGACACTTTGCTCGGCACCCCCGAGCGCAGCGTAATACGTTCGGCCAGTTCGGTCAGGGAGCCGATGGTGCGATCGAACGTGGTCGGCTCATTGAAGATCTGCGGTAGTGAAGACTGTCCCCGCTTGATCGCGGTCCTTCCCAGCCAGATCCCGGATTCGTGCACCACCAGCGGCTTGGCCGGCAGTACCGCACCCGGCGCGGTGCTGCCGACATCGCGCGCGAGCTCACTGGTCCTGGCGGATTCCCGGTCGACCAGGCCGTCGATCTTCTCGACCAGTCCGCCGCAGCCCGCGACCAGCGCGGCCAACGGCAACAGCGCCAACAATTGAATGGATCGGGCCTTCATTACTCGCTCCCCTTTGCCATGATGCGCAATACCTTGTTGCCTTGATAGAAGACCGCCTTCATCGGAATCTGGGCCGACTCCATGCTGCGAGCGACGACCGCGACAGCCTCTTCGAACGTTCCGTGCAGACGGGTATTCGCCTCGACCGCATAGTCAACGGGCAGCTCCCACAGCAGTTGCCAACCGGTCGACGCGGCCCAGCGCGCCAGGGTGGCGTTGAGCGTCTTGTCGGCGACGAGGATTTCCCAATCGCGGCCGATCGGAGCGGCGACAGGCGCAGCCACGGGGGCTGGCGGCGCGGTATCGACCAACGCGACGCTTCCCTGCACGGGCGCGGGACCGGTTCGCTGGCTCCTGGGGGCGATCTCGGCCTTGGCCACCAGCAGCGTGGCATCGCTCTGCACGACAGCGTCCGGCGGCAGCGGGTCACAATCCTCCAGGTCCGCCGCGACCATCGGCGACAAAAGACGCGTATGGGAGTGCAGGCTATCGGTGCTGGCCAGGCTCGGCACCGACGCCAGCATGGTCGCCGGCGGCACCTGGGCAGCAGCATGCGTCCAGCCGTAGCCAAGAAAGAAGACCAGGGCGCAGCTCAACGTCCGCATCCTCCTGTCCTGGACTTTGCCCCCAAGATATGAGCAGTACATAAGCGCTTCCCGTGAACACCATCGTTAAAAATGAGCAAACAACGTCCCTTGCGCCTTTCCGCGATGAAGCGGAGGCACACGACATGAAGCCGGCGCGAAGCGTCCTCGCGACGTGCTCACCTAAGTGTGTTGAATGCTGTTGCCCAACCTTCTGATGCTGCCTGACTGCTGCTCGCCCGGCTCGAAATCCATGCAGATTCCCCTCTGCATCGCCCGCCATTGCAGCGGACGGCTTCACTTGGCGCGAATCGCCTAGCGATGGATGTCGAACCTTCAACGGCGTGCCTGGTTGGGCACTCTCCGTTCAAGCTTGTTTCAAATGGTAATGAAAACCCAGGAAAGAGATTCTCAAAAAATATGACCACTCTTTGCCTGCCAGCGGGCTCCGCATCGACTTGAAAACCGGCTTGCGAGTCCCGTTGACCATGAGTGGGAACCACAGGTCCGGCAGTTCCGGATACGGCGCAATAAACCCGCGCGCCAACGAAAAAAGAGCGCTCACGCGCTCCCGTCCCGCCTCCATGCCCGGCATGCTCCGCTCACGCCCCGGCATGCTCCGCTCACGCCCCGGGGGGCTTCGCGCAGCGCAGCTTAGGGCGGAGCGTTGTCGACTGCGCGGCCCCTGCAGACCGCGGCAGCGGCAATATTGCCGACGGCACACCCGATGCGGTCGCCGCCACCGCGGGGGCCGGCAGGACCTGTACGCCTTCACCGGGCCCCGGAACCGGGGAGGCTGGCATACCGGGCGATCGGCGATCAGCCTGATTCGATGCCAGACGCGTGCCGTCGAACCCGGTAATGCGCGGCGTGATCAGGAACAACCGCTCGCGGGTGCTGTTGGACCGCGATTCGCTGCGGAACAGGCCGCCCAGCACGGGAAGATCGCCGAGCAGCGGCACCTTCTGGCTGTTGCGCGTCAGCGATTCGGCCCGATAGCCGCCTATCATCAGCGTCTGCTGGGCGTCGATGATGGCCTGGGTGCTGATCGTGGAGCGCGTGACGCCGGCCGCGTTCGTACCGGCGCCATCATTGCCGCTGCCACCACGGCTGGACGACGTGCCGGGGTCCTTGTTCAGCGAACCGTCTTCCACATCCACCTCCAGCCGCACACGGGTATTTCCATTGTCCTCGATGATGCGCGGGATCACGCGCAGCCGGGTACCGGCGGTGATGTCGGTCATGTCGGCCACGCGTTCGCCGATCAGCGAAACATAGGCGCTCTGGCTCAGGTCCAGCACCGCCGCGACGTTGTCCAGCGTCAGTACCGTCGGCGTGGCCAGAACGCGGGCCTCGCCATTCGAATCCATCGCCTTGAGCCGGGCATAGAAGCGGGCGGCATCGCTGATCAGCAAGGTCGCCCCCGGCAGCGGAAGATCCGTGCCGCCGGACGCCCCTGTGGTGCCGTTGACGCGCGTTTCGACCGCGCCGATACGCGCGCCCCATTCCACCCCCATCTCGGCCAGCTTGCTGCGGTCGATATCGACGATGACCGCTTCGATCTCGATCTGCCGCGGTTTGACGTCCAGCTGGGCGATCAGCGATTCGTACATGCTCCGCTTGGCGACATCGTCGTAGACCATGATGGCGTTCAAGGTCGGGTCGCCCTCGATGCGAGGCGCTTCCTTGCGGCTTTCCCGGTGCTTGTCGCGGTCGGCGTCCTCGCCGTCGTCCTTGCGGTCGTTCGTGGACATGAGAACATTGCGGCCGCCCGCATCCGGCGCGGAGAACAAGGGAACAAAACGGCCGCCCCCCTGCGGGATCTCCTTGGTGTCGCCGCGTTCGTTCTTGCCGGTGCGCGAGCGCTTGGTGCTGCCGGCATCGAAACTGTTGGGTCCCGTCAGCTTCTCCGCGGAGTGCGCACCCAGCATCAGGTTGGACAGGATGGTGCGGATACCCGGGATGGTCTCGGTCTTGCCGCGCGATTCGATGGTCCGGTCCATGGCAGACGCATACTTCAGGCGAAATACCATGACCTGGCGGCCACGCAGGCGCTCCGGCTTGTCGACGGGCATGAGCACGTCGCGCGCCAGATCGACGTAGGCACGCGGGCCGCTGACGATCACCACACCTTCGTCAGGCAGCTCACCCCAGCCGAAGCGCTCGTCATACAAACCCAGCCCGACCAGTGCCGCCTTGGCGTCCTGGACGGCGTTTTCGCCCACTTGCATCCGAGCCGAGATATTGTCGCCAGCGGGGACCACATACAAGGTGTCGTTGTAAACGAACCAGCGAAACCGATAGGGACCGGACAGACGGTTCAGGAAATCGACGCCATTCTCGGCCCTCAGGCGCCCCCTGACCACACGGCCGCCGTCGGCGGTCAGTTGCAACCGCACGCCATGGGTGCGGCTGAACTCTTCCAATGCGCTGCGCACGGTCATGCCGTCGGCATTCATGGAAAAGCCCCCGTCCTTCCAGGCGGCAGGCACCGCCGCATGCAGCGTGGTTCCCCACAACAGCAATACGGCCAGCAACAGGCCCATGCTCCAAGACTCGATCAATTCCCGCCATTTCATGATAGCCCCCGATTCAATGCCTTCCTGGCATGCGACTCCGCCCGCCGCACTGCCTCGTTGGTACTGCGCGATGCCGCCATGGCGGCGCGCCACAGCGCCGCCTGATTGAGGATGTCCTCCAGCGCCTCGGCCGCGTCACTCCAGGCTTCGATACCCTCCAGCCAGCGATTCAGGACCAGTGCGCCGCCGTTCCCCGACAGCGCCAGCCCGGCTTCGAATTCCAGCGCTCCCTGAAAGCCGCTGCGCGCGGCCGCGCTTATCTGCGCGCCGGTCGGTCGGACAGCTAGGATCAGCCCCAACTCCGCCCCGCCGTCATCCGGCTTGAGATAGACACGTTCGCCATCGATCTCGCAGGCATCGTCCAGCGGCAAGCCGAGCAGCCATTGCTTCAGCTCTTCCTCGGCCATGGCTCAACGGGTCTCGCTCAAGACGGTCTTGAGCGGCTTTTGCAGCAGGGTGAATTGTGCGTTCAGCGCGCTGTGCGTGACCGACTGCTTCTTGAGCAAGTCGACGAACTCGGAGGGATCAGGATGATCGCCGTCGGCCTGACGGCGGTTGAAATCGGCCAGTTGCTGGCCCAGATCGTCGAAACGCTGGGTCAGATTGCGAACCCCCTGGATGACCGGGTTGTGGTTGGCGGACATGGTGACCACTCCTGTTTGATGAATCGGCTCGATGACACCCTGTGTGTACCCACAGCGCGCAGAACGGTTCACCCCGAGCGGACAGAAAATCTCAACTTTCATCAACGCCATGTCCGCCCGGGTCTCGGGCTGCGGCATGCCGGGCCGCCAGGGCCTGCTCCAACGCCACGACGGCCAGATCGAAGCTGGCATGCCATTCGCCGCTGGACGCCTCGAGACGGCAGGCTCCGCGCGCCAACCTCGCATCGGACCGGGTTTCCCACGGGCTATCGGCAACCAGGACTTGGTCGTCCGGGTGGGTCCAGACCACCGCTTCACTCAACTTGGTTGGCGCTTCTTCCCGCACACGCCGAACCGCCGCGGCGATGCGCTCGGTCGGCGGCATGTCCGCCACCAATCGTGCGAACGCCTGCGCGGCACACTCCACGGCCAGCGTCTCGACACCATCGAGCAGCCGCACCTGCGCGGATTCCAGACCCCGCAACAGCTCCGTGGCCTGCCTGGCGGCCCGCTCGCTCTCGCTTCGAACGGCGGCCGCGGCGTCGACGCGCGCCTGTTTCAACAACACATCGGCTTCGTCGCGCGCCTGCCGCAGCACGGCCTCGGCGACCCGCGCGGCCTCGGAGCAAACCTCCAGGGATCGATCACGCAACACTCCACGCCGGGCACGCAGGCCCGGTGGAACCGAAACACGTTCGACACAGAATGAATCCATCACCTTTCCACCAAGCTAATCCAGGGCGCTGCGTGCCAAGCACATCAACCAGCAACGGCGATCGCGGTCGCGCGGCAGCAGGTTCCCTGGCTTTGCCTGCGCAACCAGCAGCGGCGCCAGTTGCCGGTCCAGGTCCCGGGGGAGCAACAGCCGCAAACGCGACCACATGCCCGGAAACGCCCGCTCCAGCCTCAATGCCAGTTCCAGCAGACCGCGCTCGCGCACGTTGCGCAAGCCGTCGGGCAAACCGTCAGACCAATCCGACAACGGTTGGGTCAACGCAACGCTCAGGCACCATCGGCGCCGCGCCGGTGCCAGGCCGGCCAGTTCCTCCCATCGCTGGCGCCGCGCGGCCAGCATGCCGCCGAACAGTTCGGCGGCATGCTGCAGGCGTTCGCCATCGAGGCACATCGCGTCCTGCCACTGCAAATCCGCTTGATCCGGTATGTGCGCCAGTACGTTCGCGCCGGCGCACCAATGGCGATAGACATCGCGGCACGCCAGTACACCATCGCAGGCATCGGGCAACGCCGGGCCGCCATACAGCCAGGGGGCGAACCACCACTGGATGAAATCGTCGGACAAGGATGGCTCCGGCATTACCCCCCCTGCTGAGCCGATACGGCGGCGTCCGCCCCCGCCACAGTCTTCTGGACCCGACGCCCCGGCAACTTCGACATCAGTTGCGCCACGCGCGTATCGCGCAGCGCCATCTGGAAGGCGATGTAGCCACAGGCGCCAAGGGCGGCCAGGAACAGCAGCGTAAACGCCCAGATCAGGCCGCCTGCCGAATCGGCCGCCACGCGAAACGGTCCCAGCATGGTCCATGCGATGCCGGACGCGGGCGGCTCGCCCGCCATCATGACCACCGTCACCTTGTTGCGCCCGTCCTCGCCGGCCAGCCCGGGAATGCTGGACGCCACCAGCCTGCGCACTCGCGGCATGACGGCATCCTCGTCCAGCGGCGGACGATACTTGATGAACACCGCCGCCGACGATGGCTGAATGGGTTCGCCCGGGGCAATGCGCTCGGGCAGTACCACGTGCACGCGCGCCACCACCACGCTGTCGAACTGCAACATGGTCGACTCCAGTTCCGCCGACAGGCCGTGGATATAGCGCACCCTCTCTTCCATCGGAGACGAGATCATGCCCTGCTTCTTGAAGACCTCGCCCAGGTTGGACAGACTGCGGCGCGGCAAACCCGCCGCGTTCATCGTTTCGGTGGCGCGCGACAAGTCGCTGCCTTGCACCAGCAAGGTCACGCCTTCCTTGTTCTTCTGCTTGTCGACCTGTATGCCCTGGCGATTGAGAACCAGCACGATCTCGTTGGCGTCGGCATCGGTCAATCCGGCCTGCAGCGTGACCATCTTGGAACACGCCGCCAGCAGCGTCAGCAGGAGCGAGACGCAAGCCACCCGAAACAGACTTCGGATGCGCGATGCGCTGACGGGAATCGGCATGAAGCGCTCCGGTCTATTGCAGCTTGGTAAGGGAATCGACCGAGGTGGAAGCCTTGGAAACGGTCTTGGAAATCGCCTGCACACGCAATTGGTAATCGTTCAGTGCCAGCATGGCCTTCATCAGTTGCGTGGAATCTCCCGTGCGGGAGGCCTGCTCCAGCATCTTGGAGACGTACAACTGATCCTTCTTTACCTCGGAAGCCAGGCTGGTGGTGCGCTGGGCCAACGCGCTGCCCAGCGAATGGGTATCGGGCTTCATGCGCAGGGACTGCTGGTTCAGATGCTGCTGGAACATGGCCTGAAAATGCGCGACATCAGTGTTGTCGGGCTGAGTCTGCACATGCACGCCGGCGCCGCTCGGATTGGATAGGGACAGTTGGCCGGCGGGAACGCCCGCCTGTACGGTTGCTTGCATGTTTCCGGTTCCGCCATGAAGTGACTCGACATGCTTAAGTGTCCGCGTAGGCCGCCGTGGTTCCGATTACCGCGGAAAAGCCGGCCTACAGCGCATCGCGCGAAAAAGCGGCGTTTCCGCAGTACTCTCCGCCGCAGCCCAGATCCGAAGCAGGATCGCAAAAACCCGCTTTACCGCAGCGGCGCTGGCATTCGACACGCGACTCCGGACGCAAGGGCAGCACCAGCGATTCACGGCCGCTCGCCGGGCGCCGGGCTTCGTGGCGCGTCGCGCCTGGCGCCAGGGCAAGGTGATGGGCGCGATCGCCGCTGCCGATAATACGGGCGCGCCATTCGCCTTCTTCATCCAGCAACAGATCCGCACCCTGCGGCGCCGCGCTGCCAAGCACACCCCACGGCGGCGAGTCGGGCTCCTCACGGCCGTCGAGCACCTTGTGCTGCGGCCGCGGCAATTGCTGGCGGACGTCGTGGTCCTGGCGTCCCCGCCTGAGGGGCCTGGGATCGACCGACGGCGCCTGCTCGGCGCGCGCATCGTTCAGCACGGGGTTCTTCATGGGCGATTGTCGTCCTGGATTCGATGCCTATTCCTTCGGTTGCTCGCCGAAGGCTTCCAGTTCCACTTCGAGCTGTACGTCTCCCTGCGCCACCAGTTCATGCACCACGGCATACACGTGGGCCACCGCCTGGTAGCTGGCGCGCGGCACCGCGGTATCCTCCCGGCCAGTGGCATACAACGTGCGCGCCAGCCAGACATGGCGGATGACAGGAATGCCGCATTCGTGCGCACGGCGGATCATGGCCTGCGCCACATCGTCCCTGCCCTTGGCCACCACCATCGGCAGCATGGGTTCGCCGGCGTCGTAGAACATCGCCACCGCGAAGTGGGTCGGGTTGACCACCACGGCGTTGGCCCTTTCGGTCCTGGCCGCCGGTGCCTCGTTGGCCCACTGGCGCGCCAGTTGCTTGCGCTGGCCCTTGACCATGGGATCGCCTTCGGACTCTTTGTGTTCGCGCTTGATCTCTTCCTTGTCCATCATCAGTTCTTTCTTGTGGAAGTACTTCTGGACGGCGAAGTCGATCGCGCCAAGAATCAGACAGACCACCACGATGACATGGAAAATCGACTGCAGCAGTGTGACGAATGCCTGGTAGACATCGCCGGGCGTGCCGCCGGCCAGCGAAACGATATTGGCGAGCTGGCCGCGGATCAGGCTGTACGACAGCAGCCCGATCAACACGGATTTCAGGACCGTGGTCAGCAACTCCACCAGCTTTTTCTTGGAGATGATCTGTTTCAACCCATTGACGGGATTGAGCTTGTCGAACTTCGGTTCCAGCGCCTCGGTGGCGATCAGGACGCCGAACTGGCCCCAATGCGCCGCCAGCGCCACGACCGGGCAGATGACGAAGAAGGCGAAGAACACCACGGCCAGCAGTATCAGGGCCGACATCAACTGGTTGCGCATCGCCGTGGCGAAATCCTGGCCGACCGCGCCTATGCCGGCGGTCATCAGCTCGGAAATGGCGCCGCGCCACAATCCCGCGGTGGCAAAGGCGATTTCGGCCACCACCACCAGCGTCGCCAGCCTGGCCAGGTCGCGGCTGACCGCGATCTGGCCCTTCTTCTTGGCGTCCTCGATCTTCTTGTCTGTAGGCTCTTCGTTCTTTTCGTCGCTCATGCCGACTCCCCTGGCCTGCCCGGCGGGCCGGCTAGCGCACGTCCATCAGACTGGCGGCCAGGTCCAACAGCCCGGCGAAATCCCCCGCCACATAGTGCGAGAAGGTCGACCAGTACAGGAGCAGTATCAACAACCCGACCATGCTCTTGACCGGCGACGAGGCAAACGACACTTGCAGGTTGGAAGCGAACACGCCGACGATGGCGAAGCAGAACTCGATCAGCACCAGCGGGATCAGCACCGGCGCGCCATACACGACGATGTACCAGAACAGTTGGCCGAAGCGTTTGACCACGACGTCGAAGTGCCCGGGCTCGAACGGCGGCGTCAGGGCATGAGCAGGCCACGCCGCGTAGCTTTCGATCAGGATTCTCGCCATGGCCGAGAACATGCCGGCCTGCACCATCACCAGCACCACGGCCTGCAGCAGCAGCGCACCGGTGGCGCTGGCATCGCGGTCGACGCTGGCGTTGTTGGCCTGGATCTGGATGGGCGAACGCTGGCTGTCGAAGATCGACCCGACCGACTGCACCACCCACAGGGGAATGGCCATCATCAGGCCGAACACCAGCCCTATCATGGCCTCCTTGAATACCAGCACACCCGAAGTGAGAAAGTCCGGCGCGCTGCTCTGGACGAAGAGAAACGTCGGCAGCGCGGCAGGCAGGGCGATCGCCATGGCGGCCGCGTTCCTCGCCATGCCGGTCAGCACGTTCAGGCCGAAACCCGGGAGGATGATCAGGCACACCAGTACGCGCGGCGTCACCAGCGCCATGGTGACCAGCACCGCCTGGATGTCCAGGAGCAGCGAAGCATGCATTGCCGGCTCAGCGACCGATGTCCGGCACCATGATGAAGGCCAGCTCCGCCAGGCGGATCATCTCCACACCGATCCAGCGCCCCATCGCAGCCAGCGTCACGGCTACCGCCACCAGCTTGACCACGTAGGGCAGGGTCTGGTCCTGGATCTGCGTGACCGCCTGGATCAGCGACACGCTCAGGCCGAGCAGCGTGGCGATCAGCAGCGGCGGGGCGGACATCATCACCGCCATCCACAGGCCTTGCTGGAAGAAATTGAGAGTATTGGCCATGGCCATTTCCTTGCGACAGAGCGGGATCAAACGTAGGACATCGCCAATGCGTTGAGCAGCTTGCCCCATCCGTCGACCAGCGTGAACAGCAGCAACTTGAGCGGAATGGTGATGGTCTGCGGGCTGACCTGCTGCATGCCAAGCGCCATGAGCAGGTTGGAGATCAACAGGTCGATCACCACGAACGGGATGTAGATCAGAAAGCCGATCTCATAGCCGGTCTGCAGCTCGGACACCACGAAAGCCGGAATCAGGATCAGGGCGTCGGTCGCCTGGGCATCCTTGGATGCCTCCTTGGGCCACAGCTTCTTGGCCGAGGCCAGAAACATCTCGCGCTGCTCGGGCTTGCTGAACCTGAGCATGAACTTGCGCAGCGGCTCGAAGGCATCCTGCGCGCGGTGCAGCAGCGGCGTGGTGCGCGCGGACGCCGGATGGGCGCTGTCGATGGCCAGCACGTGCTTGCCGACTTCCTGTACCGTCGGCGCCATGACGAAAACCGACAGCGCCAGTGCAATGCCGTATATCGCCAGCGTGGGCGGTACCTGCTGCACGCCGACCGCGTTGCGCAGCACCAGCAGCACCAGCGCGATCTTCAGGAAAGAGGTGGTAGTCACGACCATCAGGGGGACCAGCGCCAACAGCGCCAGCATGACCGAGAACGAAACAACATCGAACTGGCCGCTCAGCATGCTCCGCCCCAGTGCGTGATCCGCACGCCCAGCCGGCCTTCCACATCCACCACTTCGCCGTCTCCCACCCGGGCGCCGCTGCAGACGATGGCGATCTCGTGCGCAGACCCGTCGGCCAGCTCCAGGACCACGCCCGGCCCCAGCGCGCGCAGTTGATCCAGGCTCACGGTCAGCCGGCCCAGTTCGAAGCGCAGCCGCAGGTCCAGGCTGCCTGGCACCTCCGGCCGCTCATCGGCCGCGCCAGGGTCGTCCTCGTCGACCACCCGAGCCCGCTGATCGGGCTCGCCCGACTCCGCGGGGTCGTCCAGCGCGGCGTCGAACGCCTCGTCGTCATCCATGTGCTCGCTGCTCAAGTCGCTCTCCTCGTTCAGTATGTGCAGGCGTCCCGGCCCCGCGTACCGCACCCGCCAGCGGCGCGCCGCCAGCCGCAGCCGCCCATGGCCCGTGGTATCGAAATACGGCGTGGAAGGCAGAATCAGATCGCCGGCCGCCAAATCATCGAACAGCGCGGCAGGCAGGCCATGGACAGCCAGAAGCACCGGGCGGGACACGGCCAGTGGCAGCCAGTTCGACCAGGGCATCGACAAGGCGCGGCGGTTGGCGCCGGCCTCGTCGAGCAACGCCAGCCAGACTTCAGCCGTGGCGACCGCCGTCGCGCACAGCGCATGGCGGCCGTCGCGCAGCCGCAGTTCGAGTGCGGTTCCCGCCCCTTCGTCGGGGACGGACGACGGCCGCACCGCGGCCAGCGACGCCAACAGCGTGCCTTGCAGTCGACCGGCCAGGGCACCGGTCAGCCAGGGCGGCCAATCCGGCCCGGGCAGGTCACTGCCCGGATCACTTTCAATACCCGTCAATCCGGCCAGCAAACGGGCGCCGTCTTCCAGCCACAGCGGACCCGCGGCGGTTTCCAGCACCAGCCACTGCGCGCTGTCGCGCAAGCGCTGTGACCGGCCGCCAGGCAACAACAGCCATTCGATGCCGACCCCCGGCAAATCCAGGCGCACGCCACGCCCGATGGCGCGGCTCAGCAAGGCGCTGGCCGGGCTGACGACAGGCGCGCTGCGCATCAGTCTGCGAGACGCGGCGCGCACGGGCGCGGCGTCCAAAGGCGATTCGGACATGGATAGGTGTTCGCTGGCGGGTTGCACGTCCAGGACGACAGGGCGGCGATCCGGTCACATCCATGCGATGCGACGCGCCCCACGCGCTACAGCACTGTCAGCCTGACGTATTTGTTCATACGTTGCGTCAAACCGCCTTCCAGTTCCATGCGCTGCCTGTTCAGCACGGCGCGCAGCCGCTCGCCAGACGGAGTCAACAGGAAGCAGACCTGGTGATCACCCACATCGGCAACCACCGCCAGCGTGTCGCCGCTGGGCAGGAGCAGTTCGAAAATGCCGCTGTCCGCCCTTCCCGGCAGCAGATCCATCAACATTTCGCACTCGATGTCGCCGTCGGCGCCTTCTCCCGGCAGATCGGCCCGGCCGGCCAATCCACGGTGCTCCTCGTTCGCTCCGCCACCACCACCGCCGCCACGCCTGCGGCCATCGACAGCCTCCACCACGGCCGGGTCGGGGCCAGCCGAATGGCGGTCGGCCGCTGGCATCAACTGGCGCAACTCACGCTCGGCCACGGGTAGCTGACGCGGCAGCATCTGGCGTGCCTGGCGCGCCTGTGCCTTTTGCTGTGATTGGGATGCACGTTGCTGTTCGGCCTCGCGCGCGGCCTCCTGTGCCTGCAGCTTGCGCTCGAACGTGGCGCTGCGGCGCGGCGGCGGATCGCGCCGTTGGGGCGGCTCGAACAATAGCGACGAAATCGGGATCATCGTCATCGGCTAAGCCTCGGCGCTGCCGGCGGCTTCGGCGGCGCGCAGCTCGTCGCGCAGCACCCCCAGCTTTTCCTGTTGACGATCGGCCTGCATCGCCTGGCGCCGTGCCTCGAAAAAAACGGCACCGGCTGCCCGGCAGGCACGCAGCGCCTGCTGACTATCGACCCGCAATCGAGCGGCTTCCTTCCTCATGCGCTCATAAATCGCCCTGGCCTTGCGAAATTCGCCACTGGTGACGCGCATTTCCGAGAATGCCTCACGCGCTGCCGACCACTGCGTCTGCGCCAGTTGCCGTGCCTCGCGCCAGCGCCGCTTGAGCGCGTTCGCTTCGCGCCGCCGATCGCGCCATGCTCGGCGCGCGTCGTGGCGCTCGCGGTCCAGCCGCCCCTGGCGCTGCTTGCGTACGTGCAACAGTTGGTCCAGACGCCGATCCGGCGTGTGGCGCTCCAACACGTCCACCACCTCTCGCCGCGCACGGCGCATGCCGAATCCGGGTGCCGCCGGAGGACTCATCCCTGCATCCTCATCAACTGGTCCAGGGTTTCCTGATAGGCGGCACTGCTCGTGGTGTCCTGGCGCAGGAACGCCAATTGCTCGGGACGCAGTTGCATGGCGCGGTCGGCAACCGGGTCGGCCCCGGACTTGTACTCACCCAGGCGTATCAGCAGTTCCATTTCCTGGTAGCGTGCCATCAGTTCGCGAAAATGCGATGCGGCTTTGCGATGTTCGCGGGTGGTGACGTTGCTCATGACGCGGCTGATGCTGGCCAGCACGTCGATGGCCGGGTAGTGCCCCTGCTCGGCAAGCTTGCGAGTCAGTAGAATGTGGCCGTCCAGCAGCGACTTCGCTTCGTCGCCGATGGGATCGGAAGTGGATTCGCCATCGACCAGGACGGTGTACATGGCGGTGATCGACCCCTGAGGCGTACCGCCGGCGCGTTCGATCAGGCGCGGCAGCATGGTGTAGACCGACGGAGTGAAGCCTCCCCGCGCCGGCGGCTCGCCCGCGGCCAGGCCGATCTCGCGTTGAGCGCGGGCGAATCGGGTAAGCGAGTCGATCAGCAGCAGCACCCTTTTGCCCCGGTCGCGGAACGCCTCGGCGATCGCGGTGGCGGTGAAGGCCGCGCGGGAACGCTCCATCGACGTGCGGTCCGAGGTAGCGCAGACGACGACGGTCTTGCGGATCAGTTCGGCGTCCAGTTCGTGCTGGAGAAATTCATTGAGTTCGCGACCTCGTTCGCCGATCAGGCCGAACACGATGGCCTCGGCTTCGCAGCCGCGCGCGATGGCCGCCATCAAGGTTGTCTTGCCGCACCCCGGACCGGCGAACACACCGATACGCTGGCCCACGCCCATGGTGAGCAAACCGTCGATGGCGCGCACGCCGGTCGCCAGCGGAGTGACAATACGCGGACGGTCGGTGGCCGCTGGAGCGTCGCGCACCACCGGGGACATCTCGCGCCAGGTCGCGACGTTCTCGCCCGCGGCTGGCGCCCGGAACAGCCGGCGCCCGAAGCCGTCGAGCACACAGCCGAACAAATGATCGCCCACCTCGATGGAGTGGGCACGCCGCAGCGGTTCGATAGCCGTACGGGTGGACACCCCTTCCAGCGGGCTCAGCGCCGACAGGATGGCCGCCTTGTCGGTAAAGCCAACTACTTCGGCCAGCATGTCCTTGCCCGGATTCTCGGGGTTGCGCAAGTTGCACAGCTCGCCGATCTGCACAGGTGGCATGTGCGCCTCGATCAGCGTTCCCAACACTTGCGCCACCCGACCCTGGCTGGAAAAACCTGGGCGGGGAGGCAGCCCGGCCGCGACGCCGTCCAGCCGGGTACGCGCCTCGCCCAGGCGCTGTCGCAGCGCCTGATCGAAGTCCGCCGAAGCGGCTGGAGCGCCCGTCACCATGCGATGTTCAAGGTTTGCCTGCCGGTAAATCTGAGCTGGTTGCCGGCCACCGCTGCCAGCCGCACGCCGCGATGCTCGTCGCCTACATACAGCCGGCGGCCATCGTCGATGACGATGCTGGGATCGTTGCCGGACAGCACCTGGACGATGCGGAACGGCAGCATGGCTTCCGTGCTGCCTATCTTCACCTGGATGGGAAAATCGATCACGTAAGTCTCGGCGAATGCGCGCAACATGCGTTGCAGGCGCTCGGCGTCTTCGTCGTTCAAGGCGCCGCGCAGGGTCCATTCCCGCTCCCGCAGGTCCAGGACAACACGCCCCAGCAGATCGACTTCGCCCAACCGCTTGCGCAAGGCCGCCTGCAACGCATCGGGGGCGAGATGGCTGGGCACGGCTGCCTCGGGCCGTTTGCGGACCTCCGCCGCAAAGCCCGCTTCGAACGAGTCCACCGGATGGCTGGTCAACGCGTAGGCGGCAGCCGCCGATAGCGCCGCCATCGCCGCCACCGGCACCAGCGCCATGCGAAAGCCGCGCACACGGCTGGCCGGCGGCGACGGTTCGGCCGCGGCGGCCGGGGTGTCCGCCACGGCAGACGCGTCGGACGGCGCCGCCCCGGACTCGGCGCGTTCATCGCCCTGCTGTGCCTGCCCATCCACGGGATCGGCAGGCGGATCCTGCCAAGGCGCGCCACCGTCGCACACCGTCAACCAGATAGCGCCAGCCCGTCCGAACGCGCCGTCCGCCAGCGGAACCTGCTCCCGAGCGGCATTGCTGTCCTGGCCGCGCACCATGCCGTCGGCCGGCCTCAATATCCATTGGCCGTCCTCGCACGACAGACGGGCATGGCGTGCCGCGATGCCGGGATCGGCCAACACCACGTCCGCCTCTTCGTCCGCGCCGATGGCCAGCTCCACGCCGTCCAGCGGCAAAGTGGCGCCGCGATGGTAGCCACTCAGTATTCTCAGTTCCTGCATGATTTCTCCTGGTCCTATGCCATCCAGTCCCTGGACGTCTTCAGCAAGGCCATCAACAGGCCGCCCCGGCCCGGCACATGGGTAGCCGGATCCAGCGGATTCCAACCCGGGTTGTCGCTGTTGATCAGGGCGCCGACCACCATCGCCTCCGCCAGGTCCCGGCGCTGGCGGGTGCGCGCTTCGCGGCGCGCGGCCTCGCTACGCAGCGACACGGTGGTCTCCCGTCGGTCGCGCAGCAACGCAGGAACTTTCCGTTCCTTGGCGGCCAGCTCCTGGTTGACCTGGCTCATCAAGCCAAAGATGAATTCGCAGCACTGCTCGCGCAAGGTATCCAGTTCACGCGCCAGATACTTGTCCCGCTGCGCGCGCTCGATGATGTTCAGCGCCTGTTCATAGGTCATCGAAGCCGCCGGCCTCTGCCCCGCCGTCTTTCTTTCCGGTAGGTTCATGGAAACGCTCCGCGTTCACTTCGTTCTGCATGCATGGATGTATGCCGGGCCGACAAGGGTTCCAGCCACATCCGGCTTCACTCGCCGTCTTCCGCCCCGGGATCAGCGCAGGAGATGCCGCAGCACGTGGCTGCGCCCGTCCTCCTCCAGCTGCGATGCCGACTTGACGTTGGCCAGCATGGCTCTCGACGCATCACCCGCGGCAATGTCCGCGGCACTGCCGTCGACGCCGGACGCGAGTCCAGCTGCCATGCCGGCGGATGGTGCGGCGGATCGCCGCGGCGGCGGCGGTGGGGGCGGGGGTGCCCTGCGTCGCCCTGACGAACTGCCCGCGTCGCTGAAAAGGCCCTCTTCATGCTCGTGTTCGCGTTCGTCCAGATCGTCCGTCGCCATACTGCGACGGTCCCAGTCGGACGGGTGGGGCCTCGGTTCGCGATCGAGGCCGGCCAGCGCCGGGCCCCTGCGATCTGCGGGCCGGCGTGGCAGGGGCGGTGGCTCGTCGCGCTCTTCACGCTGATCCGCCGATGGCCCGGCCGATCCCGCGGACAACTGCGCTTCGACCGCTCGAAGGCGCGCGTCGACCGTTCGAAGGTGCGCCTCGACGGCCTGAAGGCTTGACGTCAGCCTGTTGTCGATCAATTCGAAGATCCGCTGCAATGCCGGATCCAGCGCGGCCCCGCCGGGTCCTGGGGGATGGTCGTAGCCGTGGGGGGCAGCCGGCGGAACATGGCCTCCCGGGGCGGGATAGGCCGGATGCGGCCAGCCCCCCGGCACCGAACCGTATTGAGCGGGTCCACTCTCCTGCGCCACGTAGTCGTTCACGCCCGTGATGAACCGGATATTCCAGTCCGCGGCCCTGTGAGCCATGCCATTGAACATGCTCGCCAACCGCCCGACCGCGCCGTAGGGGTTGTGCGGCGAGCGCGGCGCTGGCGCCGCCCCGTGATCATGGTGGCCGCCAAACCCCGGGCCGTAGTAGCCGTGGACGGGCGGCGGGGTGGGAGGGTGTCCTATGGGCATGGTGTCATCCTTGCGATGGATTCCGCTCGGACAGTCGGTGCGTGACGTCACGATGCGGGAGGTTATCTATCTCATGAATGTCCTGGCCTGGGTCTTGGTTCCCGCGGCCTCAGATCTCGATCATCCCCACCGGCTTGACCTTGGCATGCTGGGTCAGTTCCGAGAAGGCGAACACCGGCACGGAAAAGAATTCCTCTTCGATCAGCTTGCGCACCGAGCGGCGAATATCAGCCGCGGTCACCAGGACCGGCGGCGCGATCGGCGTACACACGTTGGTCGACAGCTCGTTCAGGCGATCCAGGATCGTCTGCTCCACCTCCGAATCGATGTCGAGATAACTTCCCTGGCTGGTCTGGCGCATGGCGTTGCGCAGCATATCCTCCAGTTCTGGCGACAACAGGATGACCTCGATCAGGCCATCGCGCGCGGCCTCGAAACACAGCTGGCGCTTGAAGGCCAGGCGCACGTAGTCGGCGATCACATCGGGATCGCGCTCTTTCGACGCCCAGTCCAGCGTGGTTTCCAGCAACAATCTGGCATTGCGCAGCGACACGCCTTCGCGCGCCAACCGCTGTACCACCTCGGTCAGGCGCGGCAGCGTCACCGATTTGATGACCTCTTTGCCCAGCTCCGGATAACGGCGTTCGGCCCACATGGTGAAGCGGATGACCTCGTTCACGCCAACGAACATCTGGCAGTTGCGCAGCATCTCCGCCTCGACGTCGGCGGCGAATACGGTCTCCCAGCGCTGCCAGAGGATACCGGCCTCGGTCAGCTTGGCTTCGTCGTCGAGCTTGACCCACACCCGGCGCCGGCGGGAACCCGCGATGCTGCGCTCGAACGCCTGAAAACCCAGCTCCTGCACACGTTCCAGCGGTTCACGGGTGGCGCCCCAGCCGATCAGGACGTCTTCGTCGACCAGCGGCACCTCCGCCATCATGAAATACACCCGCCCTGCCGGCATCGTTTGGCTGAACTCGAACTCCACCGGTTTGAGATCGGGAATGCCCCGCCGCTCCAGCATGCCATTGCGCATGACGCGCACCGCGGTCCGGATCGCCTCGGCCTCGACCGTATTGCGCAGGGATTCGGGCAGCCTCAGGATGAACGGCGTGGTCGCCGAGAAGTTGGTCAGGTCGACGATGCGCGCGTTCTTTTTTTCCTGCTCTTCGGCTTCACGGCGCATTTCGGCGTCTGCCACGGGCTTGAGCAGCCCGGTTACGCCGGCAACGCCCAGGCCGACGGCCAGTACGGCGAACACGGTGGTGGGCATGCCTGGAACCAGCCCGAACAGCAGCACGATTCCGGCGGTTGTCAGCAGCGCCTTGGGTTCCGCGAACAGTTCGCTGACGATGTCCCGCCCGATATTGCTCTCTTCACCCTCCGCCTTGTTGTCGTTGTTCACGCGGGTAGTAATGATGCCCGCGCCCAGTGCGATCAACAGCGCGGGGATCTGGCCGATCAACGCATCGCCGATGGAGAGTATCGAGTAGACGTGCGTCGCCTCGCCGGCACTCATGCCGCGCTGCACGATGCCGATCGTGATGCCGCCGATCAGATTGATGGCCGTGATGCACAGGCTGGCGATGGCATCGCCTTTGACGAACTTCATGGCGCCGTCCATGGCGCCGTGCAATTGGCTTTCCTGCCCCAGGTGGGCCCGCTTGGCCCGGGCTTCGTCCGCGGTCAGGATGCCCGCGCGCAAGTCGCTGTCGATCGACATCTGCTTGCCCGGCATGGCATCCAGCGAAAAGCGCGCCGATACCTCCGACACGCGCTCCGACCCCTTGGTGATGACGATGAACTGCACCACGGTCAGGATCAGGAAAATGACCAGGCCGACCGCCAGGTTGCCGCCCACCACGAAGTTGCCGAAGGTCTCGACGATCTCGCCGGCCTCGGCCTCCAGCAGGATCAGGCGCGTGGTGGATACCGAGATGGCGAGCCGGAACAGCGTGGTCAGCAGCAGCACGGCCGGGAAGGTCGAGAAGGCGGTCGGACCAGGCATGTACATGGCCACGATCACGATCAGGCCTGACGCGCACAGGCTGAACGCGATCATCACGTCCAGCAGCCATAGCGGCAAGGGCAGGACCAGCATGAAAACAATGCCGATCACCAGGGCCGCTGCCAGCAATTCGGCCCGCTTGGCCAGCTTGCCGGCGAAATTGTTGAGCAGCAGGACGATCCACATGGCCTTCATGGTCTTGCCTTCCCCATCGCCGTGGGATCCTGGTACTGCAATCGCCGCAGGACAAGATCGACCCACTGGCCATTCTCGGGCGTCCGCAGCGCCCGCAGCCGCGCTTCGTCGACCGGCTCCATCAGTTCAGCCGCGGCGTAGTCGCACATGAGCTGCAACCGGGGATCTCCCGGCCACAGCTGGAGGCACCCCATGGCCAGATCGTAGGCTGGCTCGTGCTGGTAGGCATTGAGATGGCCCCACACCAGGCCAATGGCCAGTTGCAGTTCCAGGGGGGTCGAATCAGTCCGTCGCCTTGGGCGCATGCTCGTCCTGTTGCGGTTGGATGGATTGGCTTTCCGCATCGCTGCGTTTCATTTGCATCCAGCGCAGGCGCCAGCGCACCGCCAGTTCGACCGCGCGTATGGCGCGCATCGATGGCCCGCGGCTTTCTTCGGGCAGGTCCAGCGAATGCGCTACCAGCAGTTTTTGCAGGCCGCGCATGGCCGGCACCGGGTTGCCGCGCCAGGCCAGGCTGTCCGTGCTCAGCCCCGCGCCCAGCATGCCGCTCAGCCATTGCAGCGTCGGGTCGGGCGTGAATGCCTGCTGCGGCAGAGAAAGCGCCTCTTCCGCAGCCAGCAGCGCCGGCCGGGTCCGGGCGACCGGCAGGGTCTGCGCCGCACTGTGGATCTCGCCCGCGTCGCCGGCTTCCGCGGGGTACGGAACGCGGGCGTTCCCGACCGCACCGGACCTCAATTGAGCAGCTCCCGGGCGAGTTCGAGTTGCCGCGCCAATTCCTGTGCGTCGCCTCCTTCCTGCGCGGCAAGTCGGCGCAGCAAGTACAGACTGCCGTCGACGAACATCGATGGCAGCCAATTCCCCGCCTGGCGCAGGCGTCCGGCCCGGCGTGCCAGCAGTTCCTCGGCCGTCAGCGAGGAGGCCGGACCGCCCCCCAAGGCCAGCAGGACGCCCTGATCGGGCAGAGGATAGGCAAAGAGGCGCATGCCGTTCTCCACCGTGGCCATGGCCACGGCCTGTTGCATGCGACATTCGCCGACCAGCGTGCGTACCAATTCTTCCATGGCATCCGCCTCGTTCCGTGAAAAATGACGCGCCTCAACCGCGCAGGCGCGTCTCTTTTTTGCGCAGGCCGGCCACCGTCTCGCGCCAATCCTGTTCGCGCAGCTCCGCGTGCGAAGGATGCACCGCCAGGTCGAGCTGATGTTGATTGAACAGGCGCGTCAACTCGTCCAGCAGATCGCGGCGCGCGGCCAGTTTCTCGTGCTGCCACAGTACCAGCGGCAACCTGGCCATGGTGTCGCGCACCAGTTGATAGGCATGGCCGCGAGACTGTTGCGACACCCCGGTCAGGTCGAGAATCTGTCCCACCAACTGACTTGCCTTGCCTTTTCCCCAGCCCGATTCAGCGGCGGTAAGCAACAGCACCGCCAGTTCGACACGGCCCAGCCGGGCCGGCAGCCCGGTCTGCTCGGCCAGGTCGTTGCGTAGTTCTTCGGCGATCCCAATGCTCGAACGCACCAGGGTAAAGGCTGAATTGTCCGCCATCATCAACCAGTAGCGCCCCATGCTGCGCGAGGGATTGCCACGTAGATCCGATCTCACAGTACCTCCTGGCCGCGTTAGAGCCCCGACATCATTCTCGAGCGCAGCGTTTCCATCGCCTGCACGCAATTGTCGGCGCCGAAATTCTTGATCAGCGCTTTGAGTACCGTCAATGGCGTTAATGGCACGTCCACGTTGCCGTACCTCTTGGCACCGATCAGAAATCGCGAATCGCGCACGGAAGCCGACCTATTCTCCGGGTCGAACTCTATCGCGGGCACCAGCTCATCCGTTTCCTGCAGCGCCTTGCGCACTTCGTGTGGAAACGTGTCGACCAGCGACGTCATCATGCTGTTGACAGTCCGACGCATGGCATTTTTCTTGCGCGGCGGCAGATCCTGCGTCTCCAGCGCGTGCAACGCGTCGAACAAGACGTGATAGCTGTGCAGCGGCGCGAAGTGCTGGTTCAGATGAAACACAAGCTTCCTCCGGCCTTCCTCCGCATCATCGGAGGACAGCATGTCCAGCGCATCCTGCACGGGATCAAGGAAGACAGCGCCCTGCGGATTTTCTTCCTTCTTCGCTGCCTTGCCGCCGCGCGAGCGGGATGGCGATGCATGGCGTTCGTTTCGCGAACGCATGGCCGCCACTCGCTGGCTGAGGCCGCTGCGGCTACGTTCCAGACCATGCTGGACACCGGCCGAGCTGTCCATGGCATCGGCGGACGTCCACCGAATGCGCTCCCGCCCCTGAGCAGGGTCTTGCCGCGTGAGCGGCGTGGACGGCTGCGGCGGCCTGGGCACGACTACCGGCTCGTGCGGGATATTGCCGATGTGGAGGCGACTGATCTGGTTCATGGCATTGGGTAACCCGCGCCACGATACGGTTCCATTTTCCGCCCCCGCATTTCTCAACTTTGATCAAAGTCTCACCAATGTTCAAGGAATGCTTTCAGCCGCCGGCCACGCCGCTATCTTTCGACCATACCCGACGGACCGCTGGCGCTTTCCGAAGACAGCGGCTCCTCTCAACCAACGAGCACTCCGGGAACGAGCGCTTTCGGAAAGGATATCTGGATGGAATCGCATACAGAGCAAGGCCAAGCAGGAAACGTCGCCGCCCCCGTGGCGCCAGCGGCGGAAACGATAGACATCGCCGCGCTGTACACCAAGCACCGTATCCACCTTCTGCGCTTTGTGCAGCGCTATGTCGGCAGCCATGAAGACGCGGAAGACGTGGTGCAGAACACCTTCATCGAAGCGGCCCGGTGCGCGCACCGGTTCTCGGGCCTGTCCAAGCCATCGACCTGGCTGTTCGGCATCGCGCTGAACCTTGCGCGCAATCAGGTACGCCGCAATGCCGCCGACCGCTACGAGATGGTGGACGAGAATTTCATGGAACAACTGGTCGATGCCACGGCCGACCCTGCGATGCTGTACGAGCTGCGCCAGATCGCGCAAAAGGTAGAGGAGATGCTGAGCGAACTGCCGCCGCAGATCCGTTCGACGTTCGAGGCGGTGCTCGACGGAGACGCCACCTACGAAGAAGCGGCGCGAGACTTGCAGATCCCCGTGGGCACGGTACGTTCGCGCGTCTCGCGGGTCCGGGCGGCGGTACGCAATGAATATGGCAGCGCGGCGCCTACTTGCCCGCGAGTTCTTTCAGGCAATCCTGCGCCAGCCCGGCAGTGTTGAGGAGCTCATCCATGACGCTGCGTTCATCGGTCAGCGAATGCAGCGGTATCTTGCGCACTACGACGTAGCGGCCATGGTCGGCATGCCACAACAGCTCGAAATCTGCATGCCGACGCCCGGCCAACGCCGAGAGCGGCAGGCCGCCATCGCAGGGAGGCAACATGCCTGTCACGCACAGGTACAAGTCGAGCCCGGCCGGCTCCACCGAGGCACGGGTCAGAATGTCGCCGATCAGCAATTCCAGGACCGGACGGGCTCCCACAGGTTCGCCGGACAACCGCGCCAGATCGGCCAGCAAGTTCTTGACCTCGTAACCGCCGATGTGGTCGGGCCGGTCTTCTTCCAAAATCGCTTCCTCGTTGAAAAGAGACCTCGACAAGCCGTTCTGGCGCAACCACATCACGGCCGGCAGACCGCTGCGGGCAGCGACGTCAGTCATTCTAACCTCGACGCGAAAACGTGGATGTAGCGTCCGAGCCGGCCCGGGCAGGCAACGCGGCGGGCGCCGCGTGAACCGTTCAGACATGCGAAGAAGCAACCGCCTCCCGCTACTTGCGGGACAAATGCGGACTGCGATGCCACCGGGTATCTTCAGCGTGCTCCGCCACACCACGTAGGCGGCCATCGGCGAGCACCTGGGGCCGGCGAAATGCCGGATCAAGAAAATCGTACTCGCTGTGCATGTCATTCACCTCGAAAGGATACGGGCGGGGGAACCCGCGGCCAACGGGCCGAACAGCCACGCACAGACCCGCGCGCGGCCGGCGACGGCCATCGCGCGGCGCATGGCCGCATCCATATTGCCAACGCTCGTGTCCAAATTGGGTGGCGCTGATCGGGCGGCCGCCTGCGGCACCATCGGCTGCGCGATGCGCAGGCGGTGCGCGATCTCGGGCCGCACGGAGACACCGTGCAGGTCATGCCTGGGAATCGGACCTTCCCGACGATCGCCAGCCTGCATGCGTGCCCAATCGGGCAGCTCCGCCTCGTCGCCTTTGTCCGCGCGCGCCAGATGGCGCCGGCTGCCGCCACGGCGGCTACCGCCCCCGGCATCGGTCCGGACCCCGGTCATGAGAAAGGCCGGACGCCGGACCGGATGCGGCAGCGCCTGCGACAAAGGACCCGCGGGGTGGTACCGGAGGCCTGCGCTCGCAGCCTGAGCCTTATCGGCATCGAGCTGGTCGTGCAACGCCACATGAGCATCGATGGCATCCACAAGTCCCACGGCGCGTGATCCGGGCGAAACACTTCGAACAAGCATCAGAGGGCTCCTCGACTGACCGGCCGCGGGCTTTGCAGCCCACGACCGGAAGTACGTCAAACGTCGATCAATCCATCCCGACGGGCGTTGGCCGCGTCGTTGCGTCCCAGCTTGCCATCGTTCTCGCCCGTGGAGGCGGCCTCGACCGAGTCGAACAGTGCCCCGTCGTCGGCCATGTAGACCCTGGCAGCCACCCGTACGTCGCTCGGAACCCCCCCCGCGCCTCTCAAGGTCCCCTTCGTCGCGATCTCCTCCATCTCGTCGCGGCTGATCAGGCCGACCCCGGGCAGTTTCTGGAATTGTTCGATGGTGTCGACCGCCTGTCCATTGGTCATGCCCACCAGGCCCTTCTCTCTTGCGCGCCGAGCGTCCTCGGCGCTCAGCGCATTGTCGTTCTTGCCATTGTTGGCGGATTCGATCTTGTCGTACAGACTGCCGCCGTTCGCCGTGTAGACTTTCGCGGCTTCCTGCACTGCGGCCGGTACTCGTTCACCCTTGAGCGTGCCTTTTTCGGCCATTTCCTTCATGTCCTCAAAGGAAAGATTGCCGGTGTCATTGGCCCGCTGGAACTTTTCGATGGTTCCGACCGCTTCGTCCTCGCTCATCGTGCTCGCCTGGCTCGGGTAGTCCGACCCTACCTTGTTGAACACCGCGCCGTCGTTGGCGGTGTAGATGCTGGCCGCCAGGCGTACGTCGTACTGTTCGTCCGCCGTTCCGGGAAGCGGCTTGCCGTTCAGCGTACCTTTCTCGGCGATCTCGGTCATCTGGGCCTGGGAAAGCGGGCCCATGTTGTACTTCTTCAGGAAATCTTCGATGGTCTTGACCGCGAACTGCTCCTCGGAGTTCGGCGGGACGAGATTGCCGGCGCATGCGTTCAGATAGCAGCCCTGCCCCACGCCGAAGAAGGTCGAACCCTGCTGCGGACTGTTTCCATTCAGGCCCGGATACCCGCCGGCCAGTTCAGGCGGCATGCTGATTACGATCACCACCGGCCCATTGCCGTTTCCGGCGAAATCGCCGCTGCGGTTATTGATGCCGTGGCTGTCGATGTCACAAGCGTCCAGCCCGGGGGGACGGTGGCCGCCGCAGTTGCCCGGGCTGCCGTATGGCTCGCCGCCGTGGTAATCGCCGTGGTTGAGGGCAGGGGTGATGGTTATGGATGACATGAGGATTCCTCGAATGGAAGCGGTGCGGAGATTGAAATCGTGCGATCCTGGCGACAAGCGGATCGTGATGGGGATGGCATTACATGCTGGCCTGGGCGTTTTCCTCCGCCTTCTTGATTAGCTTGGCGAATATCGTGACGTTATCCACATTGGCCCTGGCTTTGTCGGCCTCTCTTATCAAAGAGACCGATTCGTTGACTCCCCGCCGCAGTCCGGTACTGAGCGAACTTCCCATTGCCGACATCCCTAGCCCCTTGCGCTGTAATAGAACGATGTTTGAAGCATCTCCCCCGAAGACGCGGGAATGGCCCGTCAAGGCCGGGTGAAACCCCGTTCGATGCAACTCACTGCTGATCGTTGACGTTCTTGGCCATGGTGGCGAATATTTTCAACTTGGCCAGCGACGTCGCCTGCTGCGAGGCCCACACCTGGAACTCGACCGCATGCTGGGCACCGGCCTGGACAGCCATCGTGGTCGAGTTCAGTACCCCATCGCGCTGATAGGGATTGCTCGCGCTGCGCATGGAACTGCTCCATGCATCCTGAAACGTAGACATTGTGCTCCCCTGAAAAATGAGGGCGCCGTGACGGCCGCCCTCGTCACCTCACTGTGGTTCAGCCACCGAGAATGTTGTTCGTGACAGTATCTCGACCAAGCTTGAGCAATTGGACTTTCGCCTTTTCGTTGTCCATAGCCGTCCTGGCCAAGTTACCAGCCTCGATATCCGCTATACCACCCGCAGTCCCTAGTCCCAACCCTGGAGTCAGTGATGCCATGATTACTCCTTGCGTAACCCAATGCAGTTGATAAACAAGCATCTGTCGATGCAACCGTCAGCGACCGGTCCCTCGTAGGTAACAGACATGCCCCCGCCGGTTCCGCCCGGATCCACAAAATTCTGCGGGAACCGGCAACGCGGACGACCCCACCCATGCGCGTAGAACCCGTTGCACGACAGGTTCTATCCATCCCTGTTTTCACTCTTGAAAGGAATCAGCATGAACGTCCATGGCGTTTCTGGCGCGGGCGGCGCCTACAACATTCCGTCTGCCGGCCAAATGCAGGACTACGGCGACAAGGTCGGGAAAATGGAGACGCGCGATCTGGTCAAGGAACTGGGCAAGAACCTCGAGCCTTGGCAGCGCGATATGGCGGAAAAGGAATTGATCAACCGAAGCAAAGGAGGAGATCAGACACAGGGCGCCGGCGGCGCTCAGGGCGCGGGCGGTGCGGGAGATGCCGGCGGTGGCGACGACGAACTCAAGAAACTGCTGAAGAAATTGATGGACGGCACCATCTCCGCGGAAGAGATGCGCAAGCTGGCCGGCATGATGGGCGTCAAGGTCGAAGACCTGGAAGCGGTCAAGGGCAAAGGCAAGAATGGTGGCGGCGACGGCGGCGACCAGAACGTGGACATCCAGGGCGGCTGATAGCAAGACGGCCCGCCATGTGGCGGGCCGATCCTTGTTGAAACAGGAGATTTTCCGCGCATGGAACCGAATGCCCGGAACGAACATTCATGATCACGGCATCCGCGGCAACGATCGTACTGTCGCCGGGCGGCGTCCCGCGGCGGAATTCCCCCGTTGCGCCGCGTCCGACGACCGCGCTTCCCGCCGAACAGCCCAGTTCACTGGCGCTCCGCCCGGCGACGGGCCGGGCGTTGCAGCGGTGCCTGGTCAGGCGACCGACCTAAATGGCGCGGCTGGCCGCGGCGGAACATTGCCGCGGCCGGCTTTTCGTCTCCGGCTTCGCGCCGATACGTACCGAGAGACCGGCCCCTTGCTTTGCAAGGCTCGGGGGACAAGACGGCCGGACCATTTCAAGCAGCGCGCCCCGCCATCGGCCGGCGCGCTCAGTCTGCGCTGAAGGCGTCCCGATGGGACTTGGTACTGTAGAGCCCTGCATCGATCTTGCGCAGCTGCGGCAGGCCGTTGCCCCCCTTGGGCTGGGCGGCGATGTATTCCAGGAACACATCGGCATCCAGTACGCCCACGTCCAGCCTGCGCGACGCCGGGACCGCCGCCAGTGTGGCATAGCCATCGCCGCCGTTGGCGTTGAAGCTCAGCACGAACAGCTTGTAGGTGCGGGTGGCGTTGCCCAGGTCCAGCAGCGCCCAGTTGCCGGTGGCGCTGTCGCGCAGCTCGATGTTGGCGACGCGGCTGCCCTTGGGTCGGGTCGCGTCCACGTCCCAGCGCAGGCCGCCGGTGTAGGGGTAGGGTCCGGTGGCGCCGGTGCCGCCATAGGTGGCCTCGATGCCGTCCTCCAGCAGGTTCTTGATTTCCGTGGCGGTCACCTCCAGGCGGTACAACTGGTTGCCGAAGGGTACGACTTCGATCGCGCGTCCGGCGGTGATGTCACCCTGCAGGGGCACGCGCACGCCGCCGCCGCTCTGCAACGTCAGGTCGGCGCCGCCATAGGACTTCTGCGCGATTTCCAGGAACGCCTGCGCGACGATCTGCTGGATGTCGCCACCGCGCCGGGTCACGTCGCCCTGCGCGTTGCAGGCGGCGCTCGAACGGCCATAGTCGTTCCAACCGGCGGTCTGCGTGGGCGAGCCGCCCGGCACGCGGCGCGAGCACAGTTCGTCGGGCGCCTGCGCCACGACGGTCTTGTTGAACTCGTCCACCTTCAGCTTGAACGGTTGCAGCCGCTGCGCGGCCGCGGTGTTGGGCGCGGTCACCCGGAGAAAGCCGCTGGCCTGCACATCGGCCAGGATCGCGGTCTTGTCGGACGCGCCCGCCGCCGCGCCGCCGACGGCGAAGTCATCGCCGATCAGGACATGGGGGGTCCCTTCGCACTTGCTGACCTCGCCCTTGGCGTCGAACTCGACCTTCAGCTCGCCCACCACCCGGCTGTACTCCCAGGCCTGGACCAGGCACACCGGCTTGCCCTGCTTGTCGGTCACCCGCGTGGGATACGCGCCGCCCGGGGTCGCCCCCATGCCATAGGTGGCCGCCATCGCGTCGGGGCCCAGCAAGGTATGCGAATCGCCACCCACCAGCACGTCCACGCCGTCGAGCTTGGCGATGATCTGCTTGTCGTAGCCGTAGCCGGTGTGGCTGAGCAGGATGATCTTGTCGATGCCCTGCTTGCGCAGCGCGTCGATCTGGCGCTGGGCGGCCACCGCCTCGTCTTCGAACACCGTGCCCTTATCCGGGCTGGAGGAAGCCTGGGTCTTGGCCGCGATCGTCAGGCCGATGATGCCGATCTTCTGGCCGTCGCGCTCGACGATCGTCGAGGGCGACACGGCGCCCGGCGCGCGCGAGGGATTCAGCGCCGACTCCGCGGCGAAGCTGACATTGGCGCTCAGCACGGGCGTCTTGCAGCTCCCGGCATGAAGCAGGTCGATGAAGCCTTTCAGGCCGCTGTCACCCTTGTCGAACTCGTGGTTGCCCAGCGCGAAGGCGTCGAAGCACACGGTATTCATCATGACGGCATCGGGTTCGCCCACCGCGCCCGCCCGGTTGAAGTACAGCGTGCCGGTCAGCGCATCGCCAGCGTGCAGCTTCAGCACGTTGGGGGATTTCGCCGCCAGCTCGTCGATCGCGGTCTTGACCCGGGGGAAGCCGCCGGCCGACACCGTGACCGCCTTGCGCGAGCCATCGGCGACTTTCAGTTGCAGCGTGGACGATGTAGCGTCCAGGTGGGAATGGTGATCGTTGATATGCAGGATGGTCAGCGCCAGGGGCCGCGCCTGCGGCTCCGGATTGACGGGCACGGGATCGTCGTCGCCCGACGACAGGCATCCCGCGGTCAGCAATGCCGCAGCCAGCCCCGCGCTGGCTCCCAGGATTTTTTTCATCTTCGTCATCCACATGTCCACGAAAGGACATGCAGATTGGCGGGCGGACATGAAACAGTCGTGAAACTTTCATGAACCTTCCGCTTCACCCATGAATACCGGGTTTCATTCGGGGACATGCCTGAAGCATCAGGGCGTGATCAGTTCCGACAGGTGTTCGCGCATGGCGGCCGCCGCCTCGGCCTCCTTGCGTTCCCTCACCAGCTTGAGCACGTGTTCGTGCTGGGCATGGATTTTCGCCGCGTCCAGGCGGCCATAGTGTGAAACCGCCCAAAGCGGCGCGGACCGCTGGTGGAGATTCTGCAGCAATTGCGCGATGACCGGATTGCCGGCGCAGGCGGCCAGGCCATCATGGAAATCCTGGTCGAGTTTCATGAGCCCCGCGCGATCGTTCTTGGACAGCAGTTCGCGTCCCAGCGCCAGCCGTTCGCGCAGCGCCTCGAGCTGCTCGTCGCTGGCGCGTTCGACCACTAGCCGGATCATCGCCAGCTCCAGCGGAATGCGCGCCTCGACCAGGTGGTTGATGTCGCGCGACGACCAGGCCCGCACCAGGATGCCCTTGCGCTGTATGACCTCCATCAGTCCATCGTGCTGCAGGCGATGCACGGCGCGCAGGACGGGGGTTCGCCCCAGGCCCAGTTCGTCGGAAAGCTCCTGCATGTTGACGAACGAACCCGGCGGCAATTCCGCCGACACGATCTTCCATTTGATCCGCTCGTAGGCTTCATCCCCCAGCAGGCCCGGATTCTTGTCCTGAGCCGTGACCGGATTGCGGGCTGAGCGCGCCAGCCTGCCCGAGGGAAGGGAAGGGCGCTTGGTCTTGGCGGTGCGCTTGGGGATTGCGGACATACGAGGAAAGGTCTCCGAGGCCTACAGGCCCACAGTCTACCCTCGGTCGTCGCTGGCTTCGATCCGGCCGACGCCACGCCCGGTTTTTCGGTTTCCGCATTGAAATTTCAATTGAAATTTCACAAAGAATTTCAATATAATCGACTGCCATCGAGAGCGAAGCATCGTTCGAGGCTTCGCCCGTAAGCACGAGCCCCCACCTTTCCCTGCGTGGAGTCATGCATGAAACGCTTATCCGCATTGATGGCTGTCTGGCTGTGTCTGCTGTGTTTCACGCTTCCGGCGCGGGCGGAATGGCCCGCTCGTCCCGTAAAGCTGCTCGTGCCTCTGCCCCCGGGGGGAACCGCCGACAGCCTGGCGCGCATCCTGGCCGAGAAACTCGCGCTGATCTGGAACAAGCCGGTGGTGGTGGAAAACCGGCCGGGCGGCAACGGCATCATAGGCAGCGAAGCCCTCGCGCGCGCCGCGCCCGACGGGTATGTGATCGGCATGGGCAACACGACGGCCCAGGTATCGAACGCCTTCGTCTATTCCAGGCTGCCGTACGACCCCGAACGCGATTTCACGCCGCTGGCGTGGCTGACCAGCAACCCGATGTTCCTGATCGTGCATCCTTCGGTCCCAGCGCGGAATCTCCAGGAATTCATCGCCTACGCGAAGTCCCACCCCGGCAAGCTCTCCTACGCCTCCAACGGTGTCGGCTCGTCGATGCACCTGGCGGCGGCGCTGCTGATGCAGGAAACCGGCATCGACATGCTGCACGTGCCGTACAAGGGCATGGGAGCCGCGGTGCAGGATCTGGTGGCCGGCATGGTCAGCGCCACGGTCGACATTTCGTCGATGAACTGGGTCAAGCAGGGCAAGCTGCGCGCGCTGGGCGTCATCAGCGAATCGAGGTACCCGGGCGCCCCCGACGTCCCCTCGTTCGGCGAACAGGGCCTGCATGGACTGGAGATCATCAGCTGGCTGTCCCTGCATGCGCCGGCGGGCCTGCCCGCCGACCTGCAGCAACGCATCAACGCCGACGTGAACAAGGTGCTTGCCATGCCCGACGTAAGAAGCCGGTTGAAAGCCATGGACATGGATGCCGCCGGCGGTCCGCCCGAGCGCCTGACGGAACTGCTGCACACCGAACGCCAGCGCTACGGCGCCGTGATCAAGGCCGCGGGGATCCACGCCGAATGACGCCCGCCATGATTCCCGCCATCCTCGCCGGCGGCTCGGCCGAATGCCTGATCCAGGAATTGGACCCCGCGCACTGGGTCCAGCTCTGGCCGGGATTCGAGGTCTATTCCCTTTGGGACGACACGCCCCAGGGCATGGCGATCGGCCTGTTCCGCTGCGCCAAGGGTGTAGGGTCGCAGCGCCACCGGCACGACTGCAACCAGTTCCTGTACTGCCTGGCGGGTGGATATTTCTACCCGGACACCGGGCTGCGCATCCAGCCGGGCTGCTTCTACATGAACCCGAGAGGCCATGCCCACGGGCCGGCCGTCGCGCTGGAAGATGGCACCCTGATGCTCGAAATCTACGACGGGCCCGCGACGCCCCTACCCGCCTGAGCCGCCGGCCGGCTCGACCGCCCCACCCCAAGCCATCCTGGAGAGATCCGCCATGAAAAACGTCCGCACGGTCATCCATTCCCCGAATGGTCCCAACGTTCCTGCCCCGCTCGCCCATGCTGTCCGCGTGGACAACCTGGTGTATGTCTCCGGCCTGCCTCCCTATTACGGGGACAAGCCGCGCCAGTTCGTGCCGGACGACTTCGCGGCGCAGTTCCGCCAATCGATGGAAAACCTGAAGAACGTGCTGAAAGACGCCGGCAGCAGCCTGGCCGACATCGTCAAGATGAACGTACTGGTCACGCGCCAGGAGGATTTCCCGGTCATGAACCAGCTCTACCGGACCTATTTCGAGGAAGGCAACTACCCCGCCCGGACGACGACCATATGCGGCCTGGGCATCCCCGGCGTACTGATCGAACTCGAATGCGTCGCCCTGGCCCGGGAAGAACTGGCCGCCTCCCGGGAAACTCGCGCCTCATGATAGACCTGGACGTCCATACTCATCTGGTGCCCATCCATCCCGCACGGCTGGCCGGCTTCGACCAGGTCCGATGGCTGGAGGACGAGCGGGTTCTGGTGCTGGATGGCGAGCGCCTCGATGTCCCGCGCCTGTTCCAACCAGACAAGCTCGTCGAATGGATGGACCTGCGCGGCGTCCGGCGCGCGCTGGTCTCCATTCCTCCCCCGGTCTACCGGCAGACGCTGGATGCGACCCGCGCGCGTGGCTGGGTCGACTACCTGAATGAAGAACTGCTGGCCATCACACAGGCCAGCCACGGGCGATTGGGCGCGCTGTACTACCTGCCGCTCGAACATCCCGGCTTGCTGCTGCCGCTGATGGACAAGTATGGCGATGCCTTCGAAGGCGTGGCGATCGCGGCCGGCGGCCATGCCCGCATCGTGTATTCCGACCCCTGCTATACGGCGCTGTGGGAACGGCTGCACGAACTCGGAGCGTTCGTGTTCATGCATCCCGGCATGTGCCGCGACGCCCGGCTGGCGCCGTTCTACCTGCACAACTTCCTCGGCAACCCCTACGAAACGGGTGTGGCCGCCGCCCACCTCGTCATGGCGGGCATTCCGGCCCGCTACAGCGGTATCCGGTTCTGCCTGGCCCATGCGGGCGGCATCTTTGCCGCGCTGTGCGGGCGACTGGAAAAAGGATTCGAGACGAACCGGCCCGGCGTGGATACGGAGCTGGAAAGGCCCCTGGCAACCGCGCGCCGGTTCCGGGTCGATTGCATCGCCCATCACCCCTCGGCCCTGCAACTCGCGCGCGACGTCGTCGGCAGCGACCAGGTCCTGTTCGGTTCCGACTGGCCGTTTCCGATGGGCATCGACGATCCCTCGACGGTCGATCGCCCATCGTAGGCCGTGCCGGCCCGGCTAGAACAGGCCGAGCAAGGCGGCCAGCCCCAGACAGGCGAAGATCAGCGCCGCGATGCCATGTACCAGGCGCACCGGCAGCCGGTGGGCCAGCTTGTCGCCCAGCAGCACGGCCGGCACGTTGGCGATCAGCATGCCCAGCGTCGTACCCGCCACCACGGCGTAGTAGGCCTGGAACTGCGCGACCAGCGCGACGGTCGCCACCTGCGTCTTGTCGCCCATTTCCGCCAGGAAGAACGCCACGACCGTGGTGCCGAACACGCCCAGCCGGAGCTTGCCGGTTTCGGCTTCGTCGAGCTTGTCGGGAACGAGCATCCAGGCCGCCATCGCGATGAAGGACACGCCCAGGATCCAGCGCAGCGCATCGGGGCCGATGACCTGCGTCAGCCATGCGCCGACGGCGCCGGCCAGGGCGTGATTGACGATGGTCGCAGTGAAGATGCCCAGGATGATGGGCCAGGGCCGCCGCCAGCGGGCGGCCAGGAACAGGGCGAGCAATTGGGTCTTGTCGCCGATCTCGGCCAGGGCAACGATGCCGGTCGAGACGAGGAAGGCTTCCATGTTTGATACGCGCTCCGGGCCGGACGGTTGACCGAATGATCGTGCAACAGCCCCGGCCCACCGGAAGCTGCACGATCAAAGGTCTTGCCAAGTCCTGGACCGCCTGCGCCATGCCCGTAGGCAAGTGTGTTGACGCAGGCCCTTGCACCCGAGGGCAAGGAGGCTACTCCCCAATGACGGGCGCAAGTATAGCGCAACTGGCCCGCCGCGCGCCGTACGCCGCATAATATGCGCTGCTTCAAGATGGAATGCCCGAATGAAGAACCGCTCCTCCGACCAGGACGACCGGGGCCCGGCCAGCTCGCTGGCGCAGGCCACCGGTGCCTGTCTCGCCGCCGCGGCGCTGCTGTCGCCGGTCGCCCACGCCCAGGAAGACCCGCTTCTTCCCATCCCCGTCGGCTTCGTCCACCTGACCGACGTCGCCCAGACCGTGCGGCTGGACATCCGCTATCACGGCAGCGCCAACTTCATGGGCCGGCCGGCGGCGGGCTACGACGCCCCCACCTGCATCCTGACCGAGCCCGCCGCGCGGCGCCTGCTGGCCGTGCAGCGCGAAGTCCGGCCCCAGGGCCTGACGCTGAAGATCTTCGATTGCTACCGGCCCCAGCGCGCCGTGACCGATTTCGTGGCCTGGACGCGCGACGCCGCCGACCAGAAGACCAAGGCCGAATACTTCCCCGACGTGGACAAGGCCGCGCTGCTCGAGCTGGGCTACATCGCCGAGCGATCCAGCCACAGCCGGGGCAGCACGGTGGATCTGACGCTGGCCGCGCTGGAGCCCGAAGCCGCGCCCAGCCTGCCCATCCGCGGTCCGCTGCTGGCCGGCGGCGAGGTCGACATGGGCACCCCCTTCGATCTTTTTGATGTAAAGTCGCATACAGACAATCCTGATTTACCCGAGGCTGTCCGACACAATCGCCAGTTCCTCAAGGAACTGATGGCCAGGCACGGTTTTCGCAACCTGCCCGAAGAGTGGTGGCACTACACTCTGGACGAAGAACCGTATCCGGACACCTATTTCAATTTCCCCGTACGCTGACCCGCGCGCCGCGCGCACGGCGCACGCACAACAAGAAGATGCATCCCCTGGACGGACTCACCCCGCCGCGCAAGTACTGGGCCCTGGCAGCCACGATGCTGGCGATGGCGATGACCGTCCTGGAAACCACCATCACCAACGTCGCGCTGCCGTCCATCGCGCGGGACCTGGGCGTATCCCCGGCGCAGGCCGTCTGGATCGTCAACACCTACCAGCTCGCCATCGTCGTCGCCCTGCTGCCCTTCTCGTCGCTGGGAGAAATCCTGGGCTACCGGCGCGTGTTCGGCGTGGGCCTGACGGCCTTCACCATCGCCTCGGCGGGCTGCGCGATGTCGCAGTCGTTCACGATGCTTATCTCCTTCCGCGTATTCCAGGGCCTGGGCGCGGCTGCGGTCATGAGCGTCACGCCGGCGCTGCTGCGCTTCATCTATTCGCAGAAGCAGTTCGGCCGGGCCATCGGCTATAACGCGCTGGTCGTCGCGACCTCGTCCGCCGCCGGGCCGATGATCGGGTCGCTGATCCTGTCGGTCGCCTCGTGGCCCTGGCTGTTCGCGGTCAACCTTCCCATCGGCCTGTTCATCCTGTCCATCGGCAGCCGCATGCTGCCCGAGACCGAACTCGCCAAGCGCCCCTTCGATGCGCTCAGCGCCATGTTGAGCGGACTGACCTTCGGCCTGATCGTGGTGGGCGTGGACCGTCTGTTGCACGACTTCACGATGGCGCTCGCGCTGCTGGCCTGCGGCGCGGTCAGCGGACTGGCGCTGGTCCGGCGCGAGCTGACCCAGGCGACGCCCCTGCTGCCGCTCGACCTGCTTCGCATCCGCCCGTTCGCGTTCTCGGTCGGCGCCTCGGTCTGCGCATTCTCGGGCCAGACCATTTCCTACATCTCGCTGCCCTTCTACTTCCAGCAGACCCTGGGCCGCAGCCAGTTGGAAATGGGCATGCTGATGGTGCCCTGGCCGCTGGCCGTGGCCATCGCGGCGCCCGTGGCCGGGCGCTTGTCGGAGTCCGTCGCACCCTCGATCCTGTGCTCGATAGGCGCCGGGCTGGTTGCCAGCGGACTCGTCATCATCTCGCTGCTGCCCACCAGCACGCCCAACGGCTGGATCATGGCCTGCATGGTGGTCTGCGGCACGGGCTTCGGCATGTTCCAGACGCCCAACAACCGGGTCATGCTGACCGCGGCGCCACGCCATCGCAGCGGCGGCGCGGGCGGCCTCCAGGCCACGGCGCGCCAGTTCGGCATGGCGCTGGGCGCGGCGCTGGTGGCGCTGGCCTTCACCGCCGCCTCGGCACACGGGCCGACCACGGGCCTGGTGCTGGCCGCAGTATTCCTGGCCGCGGCCTCCGCGGTCAGCGCGGCCCGGCCTGGCACGCAGCTGTCAGGGTAGTTCGAGTTCGGCCAACAGCGGCGCGTGGTCGGACAGACGCGTCCAGGGCCGGCCGTACAACACGCTGGCCTGCCTGACCGAAAAGCCGCGCTGGTAGATCCGGTCCAGCCTCAGCCACGGAAAGATGGCGGGGAAGGTGCGGGGCGGACGCGGTGCCATCAACTCATTGCCCAGGCCCAGTTTGGGCGGCCCCTGGAACCCCGGCCGCAACCGCCAGGGCGAGGCTTCTCCGCCTCGCAGCACGCGGCCCAGCATGCGGACCGAATCACGCAGGCGCGGCAGCTCCACGTTGTTGCCCCGCGGCGCGGTCGCAAACACCTCATGCAGGCCCAGGCGCTCGACCAGGATGTCCGACAGCACGTTGGTCCAGTCGTTGAAGTCGCCCGCGATCAGGATGGGGGCCGCAGGCGGCACGACTTCCTCGATGCGCGACACCAGCGCCCCCACCTGGCGCGAGCGGCTGCCCGCGAACAGCCCGAGATGGACCACGAAGCAATGCACCTCGTGCCCGCCTATGCCCACGCGCGCGTGCAGCAGGCCGCGTTGTTCCATGCGGTGATCGGAGATGTCCTGGTTCTGGTGCGACAGAATGGGAAAGCGCGACAGCAGCGCGTTGCCATGGTCGCTGTGCCGGTAGACGGCGTTGCGCCCATAGGCGGCCTCCAGCCGCAGCGCCGCGGCCAGCATCTCGTGCTGCTCGTGCAAGGTACCGGACCTGTCGTTGCGGCCCTGGACTTCCTGGAGGAAGGCCAGATCCGCGCGCAACCCGTGCAGGCCGAGGCGCAGTTCCTGCACGGACTCGCGCTTGCCCAGGGCGGACATGCCCTTGTGAATGTTGTAGCTAACGATACGAACGACTGACATCGTGAGCATCAAGGGGAGACAAGGGATTCATTCTAGTGGATTCGCTGCGCTATCATGAATCGGCAGTTCCCCCGCTCCGGAGCGGCCGGCCGCCACGCGTGGCCACCGCGCTCCGGCATCCCCTTTTCGCATCCAGATCCGGGAATCTTCATGAGCACAACCAAGATCGGCGTGATCATCGGCAGTCTCCGCAAGGAATCGTTCAACCGCCAGTTGGCCAAAGCGGTGACGAAGCTGCTGCCGTCCCACTTCCAGACAGAAGAAATCGCCATCGGCGATCTGCCCCTGTACAACCAGGATCTCGATACCGCCCTGCCGGCGTCCGTCGTCACGTTCAAGCAGCAGGTGGAGTCCGCGGACGGCCTGCTGTTCTTCACGCCGGAATACAACCGGTCGTACTCCGGCGTGCTCAAGAACGCGCTGGACTGGGGTTCGCGCCCCTGGGGCAAGAACTCCTGGCCGGGCAAGCCCGCCGGCATCATGGGCGCCTCGCCCGGCCAGGTCGGCACCGCGCTGGCGCAGGAACACCTGCGCATGGTGCTGTCGGCGCTGGACGTGCCCGTGCTGCCTCAGCCGAGCATCTTCGTGCAGTACACGGGTGGGTTGGTGGACGCCGAAGGCAAGATCACCAACGAAGCCAGCGCCAAGTTCATCCAGGGATTCGTGGATCGGTACGTGGCCTGGGTAGAGAAGCTCCCCCCTACGCGCTAACGCGCCCCCTACGCCCTTCGGGCGCCCCCTCAAGGGGGCGACGCTGGCGGACCGGCAAAGCCGGATCCGCGGCGTCCTGCTAACGACAGGGCAGTCAGCGGTTGGGCATGAGGGCGGCGATGGCTACGCCCAGCCAGCCTACGATCATGGCGCCGCCGCCGAAGGGGGCGGTGCCGCCCAGCAGTTTCATGCCGGCCAGTTGGCGCAGGGCCAGGTCCACCGAGAACAGCAGCGTGCCGGCGATAATGAGCGCCGCGGCGCCGATCAGGGCGGTGCGGCCGCGCTGGAGGTGGGGCACCACGGCGGCCAGGCCGGTGATGGCAGCGGCGTGCAGCAGCAGGAACAGCGCGGCGGTGGACAAGATGCCGCCGCCCGTCAGGTGCGTGGCCATGGCGGCCAGCATGACGCCGGCGGCGCCCATCGGTGCGGCGCACCCCAGCAAGACTCGAGAAGATAACAACATGCAGCGCTTCCTTGAAAGACCAGTCTGGCCGGGGTCGCGCCGCCGGTCGGCTACTTCGCGAACACCTGGCCGAGGTCGCCAAATGCCTTGAATTCGAGCGCGTTGCCCGAAGGATCCAAAAAGAACATAGTAGCCTGTTCGCCCACTTCGCCCTTGAAACGAACGTGGGGCTCGATCACGAACCGGGTGCCGGCCTGGCGCAGCTTCTCGGCCAGGGCCTCCCATTCGTCCATGGGCAGGATGGCGCCGAAGTGGCGCACGGGGACATCGTCGCCGTCGACCGCGCTGGTGTGGCGCGTGCCGGCCTCGCCCGGCGACAGGTGGGCCACGATCTGGTGGCCGTGGAAGTTGAAGTCGACCCAGGCGTCGGAGCTGCGGCCCTCGGGACAGCCGAGCAGGTCGCCATAGAAGGCCCGCGCCTGTGCCAGATCGTCGACGGGGAAAGCCAGGTGGAACAGGGGAATGCCAGCCATGGGGAAACTCCGGTGCAGGCCCGCCATCCGGGCCCGAGCTATGATTGTATTGAACGAAACTTCCGATACGAAACGAAATTTTTCTGGCCTTGTCATCGATTTTTTCTATTAGCTCCGCCTCGTCCCCATGGTGATCCGCTACCTGCGAACCTTCGTCGCCGCCGCTCGCGACTCGTCCTTCTCGGCCGCCGGCGCGCGCCTGGGGCTGACCCAGTCGGCCGTCAGCACCCAGATCAAGCGGCTGGAGGAAGACCTGGGCTGCCTGCTGTTCGAGCGGGCAGGCAAGTCGGTCCGACTGAGCGAGCGCGGGCGCCAGTTGCTGCCCGAGGCCGAGCACATCGTGCAGCGCTACCAGGCCATGCGCGGTGCCAGCCGGCAACCGGCGCCGATGGCGATCACCGTGGGTGCGATCTCCACGGCCCAGACCGGGCTGCTGCCCGGTGCGCTACGGCGCTTCCGGCAGTCCCTGCCCGCCGTCCACGTCAACGTGGTGCCGGGCATGTCCTCGCAGCTCCTGGCGCAGGTGGACGAGCAGGAGTTGGACCTGGCCGTGATGATCAAGCCCAACCTGAACCTGCCGCGCCACCTGAAGTGGACGACGCTGATGCGCGAGCGCTATGTCGGCATCGCGCCGCGCGGGACGCGGGGCGACTGGCAGACGGTGGCGGCGGCGCTGCCGTTCATCCGCTACAACCGCAAGTCGCATGGCGGGCATCTGGTCGACCAGTTCCTGCGCCGCCTGTCGACCGGCGTGGACGAGTTCATGGAACTGGACGAACCGGCCGTCATCCTGCGCATGGTCCGCGAGGGGCTGGGCTGCGCCGTCATCCCGGGCACGCTGGTGGATGCGGCCGCCGACCGGCAGGTACGCATCGTCGACCTGCCCGGCCCGCCCTTCTTCCGCGAGATCGGCGTGGTCGCGCATCCGCGCGACGCCAACGAAACCGTGCTGGCAGCGCTGATCGAGAACATGCGGGAACAGGCGGTCGAGCTGGAAACGCGGGCCTGACACGGCAGCTTGTTCGCCACGCGAGCGCCATGCTACGGTTTTCGTACGCCCCCGCTTCCCTACTCCAGGAGACCGTTCATGCCACGCACCTCCATCATGCCCTGCCTGGTCTACCGCGACGCCCCCGCCGCCATCGACTGGCTGTGCCAGGCCTTCGGCTTTGCCCAGCACCTGGTGGTGCCGGGCGACGGCGGCACGATCGCGCACGCCCAACTCACCCTGGGAGACGGCATGATCATGCTGGGCTCCGGGACGAGCGAACTCATGCGCCAGCTCACCGCCCTGCCGGCCGACATCGGCGGCCGGCAGACCCAGACGCCCTACGTCGTGGTCGCCGATCCCGATGCGCACTACGCCACCGCCATCAAGGCCGGCGCCCGCATCGTGCGCCCCATCCAGGAAGAAGACTACGGCGGCAAGGGCTATACGCTCGCGGATCCCGAAGGCTACGTCTGGCACTTCGGCAGCTACGACCCGTGGCAGGATTCGGAGCTGAATCCTCCGTAGCGCTTCGGTTTCAGCCCGCCACGCGGCGCGACAGCAACACGGCAAGCGCAGGCGCCACGGCAAAGGCGCCAAACAGCCAAAGCGCGGCGCCCTGGGCGCCGGCCAGGCCGCCTGGATCGGCCAGCCCGGCCGCGTTCGCCACCATGCCCGCCAACGCGGAAGCCAGCGACATCGCATACAGCTGCACCGTCGTGATCGATGCCGACGCCAGGTTTTCCTCCCCGGGCGGCGCGGCGACGAACAACCGTGTCAGCAGATGCGGCCAGCCCACGCCTATGCCCAGGCCCACGCCCGCCAGCGCCAGGCAGTACAGCGCCAGGCCCGGCACGCTGTCCAGCCACCCGGCACGCGGCGTCAGGACCGCCAGCGCTACCAGCGCCACCAGGCTGATCCACGGACCGGCGCGCACCATCCGGTCGGCCGCGGCGCCGTGCCGGCCGGCGCCACCCACCGAACCCAGCGTCCAGCCACCGGCCATGACGGCGGTCAGGTAGCCCGCGGCAAGTGGCGTCATGCCGTGTATGACCTGCAGGAAATACGGCACGAAGATCTCGGTCGTGATGCCAACCACGAGCAGGCTCATCAGCGCGTACAGCATGCCCAGGCGGGCCGACAGCGAGTACGCGCCCGTCGGCAGCAGCCGCGCGGCGGCGCGCCGGTCGATCACCGCGATGCCTACGGCCAAAAGGCAGCCCACCGCGACGCCGGCCAGGTTCCATAGCACGCTCGACGTCAGGCTGCCCAGGGACACGGCCAGCACCGATGCGACCAGGAGGCTTATCGTCGCGTAAGGCGGACGCATACCGGTGTCGCCCGCGGACCGCGTCCGGCCCGGCAACTGGACGGACACGATGGCGGCCAGCGCGGCGGCCACCGGAATCAGCGACCAGAAGGCCCAGCGCCAATGCCCCTCCCCGGCGAACAGCCCGCCCACCGCGGGGCCGCACAGCGTCGCCACGCCCCACATGCCCGACACCAGCCCCATCGCCCGGGGCCACAGCCGCGCCTCGAACACCTGGCGGATCAGCGCGTAGCTCAGCGCGAGCAGTATGCCGCCGCCGAAGCCCTGCACCGTTCTCGCGGCCAGCAGGCTGGGCATGGACGGGGCCAGCGCGCACCACGACGATCCCGCCGCGAAGGCCGCCAGCGCCAGCAGGTAGGCACCCCGGGGCCCCAGCAGTTCCAGCAGGCGGGCCGACAGCGCCGACCCGACGATGGAGGCGACGACGAACAGCGAGGTGTTCCAGGCGTAGTACTCCAGCCCGCCTATGTCGGCGATCATGCTGGGCAGGATGGTGGTCACGACATAGACGTTGATGGCATGCAGCGCGACGCCGCCCGCCAGCGCGATGGACCGCAGCGCGTTGCGGCCGTGGAGCAGTTCGCCCCAGGAAGCGTCGGGCAAGGTCGATGCGCTCATGAGTTTTCCCCGGCCGCGCCCATGCCCCAGCCCAGGGCCTTATACAGGGCCACCGCGTTCACGTAGGAAGCGGTCTCCGCTTCAGTGGCCTCCTGGCTGATCTGGTAGTAGCTGCGCTGGTTCTCCAGCACGGCCAGGTACGGACCCGCGCCGGCCCGGTAGCGCCGCGTGGCGATCTCCAGTCCCGAGCGCGCGTGGGCCGCGGAGCTCGCCAGCGCCGCCAGGCGCTCCTGCTGGTGGGCCAACCGCGTCAACGCCCCCTCGACCTCTTCCTGCGCCAGCAGCAGCGTCTGTTCGTAGCGGGCCTGCGCGCCGGTCGACTGCGCATGCGCGGCGCGCAGCCGCGCGCGGGCGCTGCCCAGCCGGAACGCCGGCCAGTCGACGGTAGGCGCGACCTCGAACGCCCGCGCGGCGCCGCCGAGATCGCCGCCGCGCAGCGCGAAGAAGCCGACGAACCCGCCCAGGCTCACGCGCGGATAGAGATCGGCGGTAGCCGCGCCCTCGTTTTCGGTGCTGGCGGCAAGCAGCCTCTCGGCGCGCACCACGTCGGGCCGGTTGCGGATCAGCGCGTCGACGTCGCCCAGCGGCAGGCGGCCCACCAGCGGGGCCTGCCCCCCGGCATCGGCCGGAGCGGCCGTCTCGCCCGGCCGCCGACCCAGCAGCACGTCCAGCCGGTAGCGGGTCTCCTGGCTGGCCGCCCACAGCGGCGCGATGGCCGCCTCGCTGCGAGCCAGGTTGGCGCGCGCATTTTCCAGGTCCTCCCGCAGTCCGCTGCCGGCGCGGACGCTGGCGTCGACCAGCCGCACCGTCTGGCGCCAGCTCTCGGCCTGGGCCCGCGCGACGTCGAGGCGGCGCTGCAAGCCCTGATACTCGTAGTGATAGCGGGCGACGTCGGCGGCGATGGCCAGCCGCACGCGATCCAGGTCCGCCCGCGCCGCCTCGGCCTGCGCCTGGGCCGAGGCGGCCAGGTGGGCCAGGCGGCCGAACAGGTCGATCTCCCACTGCGCGTCGAACCCGGCACGGAAACTCTCGAAGGGCTTGCGCTCCGGATCCCCCGTGGCCATGGCCTGCTGCTGGACACCGCGGCGCCAGGCGGCCTGCGCGGTCACGGCGGGGTAGCGGTCCAGCTCGCGTTCGTCGTACATCGCCCGCGCGCCCTGCAGGCTGGCATAGGCCTGGCGGACATCGTGATTGTGTTCCAGCGCGGCGCCGATCAGGCGTTCCAGCGCAGGATCGTCGAAGAACGACCACCAGGGCGCCGTGGAGGGTTCGGCGGCGAACCGGGCCTGCTCGGGGCTGGCCAGCGCAATCGGGGCCACCGGCGGCGCCTCGTAGCGGGGCCCGACGGCGCATCCGGCGATCAGTGCCGCCATGGCCAGCATGGCGGGCATGACAGGTTGCTTGTACATGCGATGCTCCTCAGTGCGCCTGCGGCGCGGCGGCGCCGGCCTCGGCCAGTTCGCGCCGGCGCGCGGCGCCGGTGGCGTGGTCGCGGGCCAGCAGCGAATAGACGGTGGGCAGCACGAACAGGGTGAACAGCGTGCCCACCACCATGCCGCAGACGATGACGATGCCCAGGCCGAAGCGGCTCTGCGCGCCCGCGCCCGAGGCGCCCAGCAGCGGCAGCAGCCCGAACACCATGGCGGCCGTGGTCATCAGGATGGGCCGCAGGCGGATCTGCGCGGCGCGCAGCACCGCCTCGACGGGCGTGAGCCCTTCGGCCGCGCGCAGTTCGTTGGCGAACTCCACCATCAGGATGCCGTGCTTGCTGATCAGGCCGATCAGCGTCACCAGTCCGATCTGGGTATAGATGTTGAGCGTGGCCCCGCCCAGCGCCAGCGGCACCAGCGCGCCGCAGATGGACAGCGGCACCGTGATCAGGATGACCAGCGGATCGACCAGGCTCTCGTACTGAGCCGCCAGCACCAGGTAGATGACGATCAGCGCGGCGGCGAAGGCCAGCGCCAGCGCATTGCCCTCCTGCTTGTACTGGCGCGCGTCCGACTGCCAGTCGTGGCTGAAGTCCGCGGGCAGGTCCGCCGCGACCGATTCCAGGAAAGCCACCGCGTCGCCCAACGTCACGCCGGGCGCGGGAATGGCCTGGAAGGTGGCCGAGTTCTGCTGGTCGAACTGGGTCAGCTTGTTGGGTTCGACTTGCACCGACACCGCGACCACCGACGACAGCGGCACGAGATCGCCATCGGCGGTGCGCACGTACTGGAGCGCCAGCGCCTCGGGCGTGAGCCGCCGCTCGCGCGTGCTTTGCGGGATCACGTCGTATGAACGGCCGTCCAGGCCGAAGCGGTTGATGTAGTTCTCGCCCACCAGCACCGCCAGCGATTCGCCGATGTCGCGCATGCCTATGCCCAGGCTGTTCGCCTTGGCGCGATCCACCTTCACCTGCACGACGGGGTTGTTGTAGTCCAGGTCGCTGTCCACCACCACGAACAGGCCGCTCTGTCGCGCCCGCTGCTTGATGTCTTCCATGGCGTCGAACAGGGTACGGTAGTCCAGCGAGCTGCGCAGCACCATCTGCACCGGCAGCCCGCCCGTGGAGCCCGGCAGCGCGGGCAACTGGAACGCGAAGATGCTGCTGCCCTCGACGTCGTTCACGGCCGCCTGCAGCGCCGACTGGACCTCGGCCCCCGAACGCTCGCGCGCGTCCCACGCCGACAGATCGATACCGCCGATGCTGGAGGCCAGCCCGTCGCTGCCGTTGATGATCCAGCGCCCCGTGGTCTCGGGCAGGCTCTTGTAGATGTCGTCCAGCTTGCGCGAGTAGTGTTCGACGTAGTCGAGGTTGGCATACTGCGGCGACTTGACCGCGGTCAGCACACTGGCCTGGTCCTCCACCGGCGCCAGTTCGCGCTGCGGCATCGAATACAGCACCGGCAGGCTCACGCAGACCGCCAGCGCCAGTGCGCCCGTCACCCAGCGGTGCCGCAGCGAACGCTGCAGCACCGAAGCGTAGCCGCGCGTCAGGCCGCCGAAGAAACGCTCGGCCAGCCGCGCCATGCGTCCTTCGTTCTGCTGCGCGGGAAGCAGGAAGGAACTCATGACCGGCGACAGCGTCAGCGCGACCACGCCGGATACGACCACCGAGCCGGCCAGCGTGAACGCGAATTCCTTGAACAGCGCGCCGGTCAGTCCCCCCATCAAGCCGATGGGCGCATAGACGGCCGCCAGGGTCAGCGTCATCGCGATGACCGGACCCGCCACTTCGCGCGCGCCGATCAGCGCGGCCGCGGCGGGCGAGCGCCCCGCCTCGATATGCCGGTGGACGTTCTCGACCACCACGATGGCATCGTCCACCACCAGTCCGATGGCCAGCACCATCGCGAGCAGCGTCAAGAGGTTCACGCTGAACCCGAACGCCAGCATCAGCGCCGCCGCGCCCAGCATGGACAGCGGGATGGTGACGATCGGCACCAGCACCGTGCGCAACGACCCCAGGCACAGGAAGATCACCGCCACCACGATGATCAGCGCCTCGATCAGCGTGTGCACGACCTCGTCGATGGACGCCTTGATGAAACGCGAGGTCTCGAACGCCAGTTGAGCATGCACGCCCGGCGGCAGGGTCTTGTCGATCTCGGCAAGCTGCTTGCGTATGCCGTCCACGATCACCAGCGGATTGCCGGACGGCGTGGACGCCAGGCCCACGAACACCGCCGGGGTGCCGTCCATGGTGGCGCTGCTCTCGGTCGAGGCCGCGCCCAGCTCCACCGTGCCGACGTCGCGCAGCCGCACCAGCCCGTTGGCGTCGCTGTGGACCACCATGTCGCGGAATTCCTCGACGCTGATGAGGTCGGTGTTGACGCGCACGTTGGCGATCACGTACATGCCCTTCACCTTGCCAGGCGCCGCCTGGTAGTTGTTGCGGCGCACCGCCTCGGCCACGTCGGCCGCGGTCAGGCCCCGCCCGGCCAGCCTGTCGGGGTCCAGCCACAGCCGCATCGCCAGCCGCTGGGCGCCATAGACCGACACCTTGGCGACGCCTTCGATGCCGGAGAACTTCGGCTCCACGACCCGGCGCACATAGTCGCTCAGCGCCGGCATCGACAGCGTGTCGCTGGCGAAGCCGACGTAGGCGACGTCGGTGGACTCGCCGGCCGACCGTTCGATCACCGGGTCGTAGGCCTGCTCGGGCAGCCGGTAGCGCACCTGGTTGACCTTGGCCATGACCTCGGCCAGGGCCTGCGTGGAGTCGCGGTTCAGCTCCATGCGTACCGTCACGATGCTGCGCCCCTGCACCGACGACGAAGACAGGTAGTCGATACCCTCGACCGACGACACGGCCTGGGCGATGGGTTGCGTGACGAATCCCTGCATCAGCTCGGCCGACGCGCCGGGGTACTCGGTCGTGATGGTGACGGTCGAACTCTCGAGCAGCGGATACTGGCGGATCGGCAGCCGGCTCAGGGACAACAGGCCCAGCAGCAGGATCAGTGCGCTCACCACCAGGGCCAGGACGGGGCGGCGGACGAAGACGTCGGTGAATGTCATGGCGGCCCCCGGTTCAGATGCCGGAGACGCGCGCGGCGGACGCGGTGTCGCGCAGCGTATCGCCCGCGCTCAGCTCCACCGGCATGCCGTCGTTCAGCTTGAGCTGGCCCGAGGTGACCACGCGATCGCTCTCGCGCAGGCCCTCCTCGATCTCGACCAGGCCTTCCTGGCGCGTCCCCACCTTGACGGCCACCCGCTTGGCCACCAGTCCCTTGCCCGGGGCCTCCTGCACGACGAACACGGTGTCGCCGTAGGCGGTATAGGTGACCGCGGTCTCGGGCACCGCCAGCACCGAGGCCGGGCCGTCCTGGCGCTCGACCTTGACGCTGGCGTACATGCCCGCTTTCAGTACGCCTTCCGGATTGGCCAGGCTGGCCTGGACCCGCACGGTGCGCGAACGCGAGATCATCGGGTCGATCGCGTTGATCGTGGCACGGAAACGCCTGCCCGGATAGGCATCCACCCGCACGTCCACGGGCTGGCCGGCGCGCAGCCGCGGCACGGCCTGTTCGTCCAGCGAGAAATTGGCGCGCAGCGACGCGGCATCGACCAGCGTCGCGATGGGATCGGCGGCATTCAGGTACTGCCCCGCATGGACCCGGCGCAGGCCCAGCGTACCGTTGAACGGTGCCCGGACCGTCTTCTGCGCGATCAGGGCCTGGATCCGCTGCAGCTCTCCCTGCGCCATGTCCCGCGCGGCGCGGGCGTTGTCGAGCTGTTCGCGCGTGGCGGCATCCTCGTCCAGCAGCCTGGACACGCGGGCGTACTGGAGCTCGGCGTTGCGCAGTTGCGCCTCCAGGCGCCGCGCCTCGGCCTGCTCGGGGGCGTCGTTCAATTGCACCAGCACCTGCCCGGCCTTGACCCGCTGGCCCGACTCGAAGGCGATGCGCGTGATGCGCCCGCCCACTTCGGTAGCCAGGAGGACCTGGCGTACCGCCTCCAGTTCGCCGACACCGACGTAAACCTGCGGCAACCGGGCGCGCTGCACCGCTGCCACGGCCACCTTGGGGGCGGGATAAGCGGCGGGAGGAGCGTCGTCGCCGCCCGATGCGGCGACGCGCACGCCGGCCAGGACGACGGCGGCCAGTATCGCCGTGCCCACCAGGATTTTCTTGCGCATGATGCGGACCTTGAAGGAGGGATGAAGCCCCTCCGGGCGCGGCCTGGGGACCGGGAGCGTCGAACGGCAACCCGGATTCCTCGACAACGTGACCGGCAGGGCCTATTATCAAAGCAATTTCTTGCATATTAGAGAGCGCCTTTTATTTATGCAAGAAAAACCTTGGATAATTGAATGGTATTCCCCACCACCGATCGCATCCTGTTCTTCATCAAGACCCATGGGCCGGTCTCCACCGCCACCCTCGCCCGCAAGCTGGACCTGACCTCCGAGGCCGCGCGCCAGCAGGTGCAGAAGCTGGTGGCGGCGGGCCTGGTCGAGGGCCGCCAGCAGCCCGCGGCGGGCGCCGGCCGGCCCCGCCAGGACTGGGTGCTGACGGAAGCGGGCAATCGTCGCTTTCCCGACACACACGCCCAATTGACGACGCAGTTGATCGACTCGATCCGGCAGTTGTTCGGCGAAGAAGGCCTGGACCGCCTGATCGCCAGGCGCGAGGCCGAAGCCCGGGTCGCCTATGCGGCGGCCTGCGATGGCGAGAACCTGGAGGAACGCCTGCACCAGTTGGCGCAGGTCCGCTCCAACGAGGGCTACATGGCGCGGGTGGAGCGCGACGGCGCCGACTGGCTGCTGGTGGAGGACCACTGTCCGATCTGCGCGGCGGCGCAGGCGTGCCAGGGCTTCTGCCGTTCGGAACTGCAATTGTTCCAGGAGATCGCGGGCCAGGGCACGCAGGTGGCGCGCGAGCAGCACCTGTTGGCGGGGGGTGGCCGCTGCGTATACCGCATCCACAAGGTGTAGGGGCGGTCTAGCACCATAGAACCTGCGAGCAGACGAAAAAACAAGGCCCCGCCTCTTGCGAAGCGGGGCCCGGATAGCCGCGTGGCGAAACCGGCGGCTTACTGCGCCGTCTTCGTCTCGGCCGCTCGCAGGCGGACGTGCAGCTCGCGCAGTTGCTTCTCGTCGACCATCGACGGGGCGCCGGTCAGCAGGCACTGGGCGCGCTGGGTCTTGGGGAAGGCGATCACGTCGCGGATGGACTCGGCGCCGGCCATCATCGTGACGATGCGGTCCAAGCCGAAGGCGATGCCGCCGTGCGGGGGCGCGCCGTACTGCAGCGCGTCCAGCAGGAAGCCGAACTTGATCTGGGCCTCTTCGGCATCGATCTTCAGCGCGCGGAACACCTTGCTCTGCACTTCTTCGCGATGGATACGGACCGAGCCGCCGCCGATCTCCCAGCCGTTCAGCACCATGTCGTAGGCCTTGGCCAAGCACGCGCCGGGGTTCGACTCCAGCAGGTCTTCATGGCCGTCCTTGGGCGAGGTGAACGGATGATGAGCAGCGGTGTAGCGCTGCTCTTCCTCGTCGTACTCGAACATCGGGAAGTCGACCACCCACAGCGGCCGCCAGTCGGCTTCGAGCAGGCCCTGCTTGCGGCCGAACTCGCTATGGCCGATCTTCACGCGCAGCGCGCCGATCGAGTCGTTGACGATGCGGGCCTTGTCCGCGCCGAAGAACAGGATGTCGCCATCCTGCGCGCCGCTGCGCTTGAGCAGCTCGGTCAGCGCGGCGTCGTGGATGTTCTTGACGATGGGCGATTGCAGCCCGTCGCGGCCCTTGGCCAGCTCGTTTACCTTGATCCAGGCCAGGCCGCGCGCGCCATAGATGGCAACGAATTGCGTGTAGGCATCGATCTCGCTGCGGCTCAACTCGGCGCCGCCCGGCACCCGCAGGGCCACCACACGGCCGCCTTCGCTGTTGGCCGCGCTGGCGAACACCTTGAAGTCGACGTCCTTCATGACGTCGGTCAGGTCGGTGAACTCGAGCTTGACGCGCAGGTCCGGCTTGTCGGAACCGAAGCGGCCCATGGCTTCGCTCCACGGCATGACCGGGAACGGGTTGGCCAGTTCGACGCCCTTCACTTCCTTGAACACGTGACGGATCATGTTCTCGAAGATGTCGCGGATTTCCTGTTCGTTCAGGAACGAGGTCTCGCAGTCGATCTGGGTGAACTCGGGCTGGCGGTCGGCGCGCAGGTCCTCGTCGCGGAAGCACTTGACGATCTGGTAGTAGCGGTCGAAGCCCGACACCATCAGCAGTTGCTTGAACAGCTGGGGCGATTGCGGCAGCGCGAAGAAATGGCCCGGGTTGACGCGCGAGGGCACCAGGTAGTCGCGCGCGCCTTCGGGCGTGCTCTTGGTGAGCATGGGCGTCTCGATGTCGATGAAGCCCAGGCCGTCCAGGTACTTGCGCGACTCGATCGCCACGCGATAGCGCAGCATCAGGTTCTGCTGCATCTGCGGGCGGCGCAGGTCCAGCACGCGGTGCGTCAGGCGGGTGGTTTCCGACAGGTTCTCGTCGTCGAGCTGGAACGGCGGCGTCACCGACGCGTTCAGGATCTCGATGTCGTGCGCCAGCACTTCGATCTCGCCCGACTTCAGCGCCGGGTTGGTCGTGCCCTCGGGGCGCTTGCGGACCAGGCCGGTCACGCGCACGCAGAATTCGTTGCGCAGGCGCTCGGCGATCTGGAAGGTGTCGGCGCGATCGGGATCGCAGACGACCTGGGCCAGGCCTTCGCGGTCGCGCAGGTCGATGAAGATGACGCCGCCATGGTCGCGGCGGCGATGCACCCAGCCAAACAGGGTCACGGTTTGTCCCAGGTACTCGGTCGAGACCTGGCCGGTATAGCAGGTACGCATGAAATCTCCGTCTAAATTGGTGTGTATCGATGCAGGGCCGGGCCGCGCACACGCGCGCCGGACGTCCTCGGGGACGTCAATTGCCCCGCGCCGGAGAACCCGGCGCCACCACCCCCATCGATACGATGTACTTCAAGGCCGCATCCACAGACATGCCGAGCTCGACGATATCGGCGCGCGGCACCATCAAAAAGAAGCCCGACGTCGGATTCGGCGTCGTCGGCACGTAAACGCTCACGCAGTCGGCGGGCAGGTGTTCGGCCACTTCGCCGCCCGGTGTCCCGGTCAGGAAGGCCAGCGTCCATGAGCCCTCGCGCGGATACTGCACCAGCACCGCCTTGCGGAAGGCCTGGCCATTGGGCGCCAGCACCGTGTCGCTGACCTGCTTGACCGAGTTGTAGATGGAACGCACCAGCGGGATGCGGCCCAGCAAGCCTTCCCAGACCTCGAGCAGCTTGCGCCCGAGCAGGTTGGCCGCACCCATTCCCGTCAGCAATACCACCAGGATCACCACCGCCAGGCCGAACCCGGGTATGTGGGTGCCGAACAGCGACTCGGACGTGAGCACCGACGGCACGACGGCCTCGAGCGTCGACACGACCAGGCCCAGGACCCACAGGGTGATGACCAGTGGGACCCAGATCAGCAATCCAGTGACGAAGTAGCGTTTGAACACGAAGGTTCCAGTAGGAGCGGACGGCGCCGCGCCCGGGTCAGGTCGAGGCCGGCGTGCTCGGCGCGGGCGCGGCTGGCGACGACGCGGCCGCGGAATCCGAGCCGGACGAAGCACTTGCCGTGGACGAACTGCTTTCCGCGGACGAGCTGTTTTCCGTGGTTGACGACGAGGCGGCCGAACCGCCAGACTTGCCGCCGCTGTTGTTACGGAAATCGGTCACGTACCAGCCCGATCCCTTGAGCTGGAAGCCAGCCGCGGTCAATTGCTTGGAAAACGCGGCCTGCCCGCACTGGGGGCAGTCGGTCAACGGGGCATCGGACAGCTTCTGCAACACATCCTGCTGGTGTCCGCAGGCACTGCACTTGTAGGCGTAGATAGGCATCGCCAAGACTCCTCAGGCATACCTTGGCACCGAAGTCCGGCCGGGGCCGTTCGGGCCCGGGGGCCGGGCTTCGGGAAATTGATCAAAGCCTTGAATTTTAGCGACTTTTTGGGTATTTAGCGCGACGGGGCGGAAAAACGGCGCCGGCGGGAAATTCCCCACCCTCAGACCGGCAGCAGGAAGAAGATCGCGGCGATCGCCGTGGGCAGCGCGGCGCCCAGCAGCAGCGCGACCGGCGTAATGGTCCCGCCCGGGAAGGAACCCTTCAGTATCGCGAAACCGGCCGGATTGGGCGCATTGGCGATGACCGTCAACCCCCCGCCGGTGACGGCACCCGCCACCAGCATGGTGCGCCAGGCTTCCGAAGTGCCGTCCACCAGCGATCCGAGGTAGGTCAGCGCCGCGTTGTCGGTGACGGCGGTCAGCGCGGTCGCGCCCCAGTACAGCACCAGCGGCGACATGTCGGCCAGCAGGTCCTGCAGCCACCATTTCTGCAGGCCGCCCAGCACCACCAGCCCGGCCAGGAAGAAGCCCACCATCAGGCCTTCCTTGATCATCAGCGGGCGCTGGTACTTCCGGTAGGCCTCGGTATAACCGATGAACAGCAGGAACAGGCCGACGAACACCGCCGGGTGGTGCGCGAACAGCACGACGGCGGCCAGGAAGGCCAGGTGCACGGCGGTCACGGTCACGGGTACCCGACGCTCCTGCCCCGCTTCGGCGGATTCGGCCGGCGCCTCGGCCCGGATCAGGCGGTGGAAGCAGAGCGTCACGATCAACGCGTTCAGGACCACCGCGCATGCCGCGCGCCAGCCGAAATGGGCCAGCATGTAGGCGCTGTCCCAGCCGAAGGTGGACGCCACCATCAGCACAGGCGGCGCGGCGTACGAGGTCAGGACCCCGCCGATCGAGACGTTGACGAACAGCACGCCCAGGGTGAAATACTTGAAACGGGAGACCTCGATACGGTGGAAGCTGGTGTCGCGCAGCATGACCGCCGCCAGCGTCATGGCCGCCGGCTCGGTGATGAACGAACCCAGCAGCGGCACCACCGACAGGGTCAGGAAGTAGACCGCGACCGACCGGCTGCCCGGCACCAGCGCAGCAATGGCACCCACCAGTTGCGTCACCAGGTTCAGGATAGGCCGGCTGGCGGCGATGACCATGATGGCGAACACGAACAGGGGCTCGGTGAAATTGCGCGTGTCCATGTATTCGACCGCCGCCCCGGCGCCCGACAGACCAGCCATGGCCACCAGCAGCACGAAGGCCCAGAACCCGAACACGGCCTCGACCTCGGACAGCATGTGCCAAAGCCCCGCGTGCCGCCCGCCCTTGTGCGCCAGCGCGGCAAAGGCAGGCACCGAGAACGTGTGGATGATCGCGATCGCGAACAGGACGGTGGCGATCAGCTCGATCGCGCTGACGGAGGCAAGAGTCATTGCTGGAGTTTAGCCCACCCCCTACCCGCTTCCGCGGGCCCCCTCAAGGGGGCGATGCGGGTGGACCGGCGGAGCCGGATCCACCGCATCCTGGGTCTAGTGGGACCTTCTTGGGTCGTGGCACGGTTGCTATCGCTGGCAGCCAGCGGTAGCAACCGTGCTTCAGTCCAAGACGGTTTCCCTAGACCCAGGAAACCGCGGATCTGGCTCCGCCAGTCCGCCAGTTTCGCCCCCCGGGGGGCGCCCGAAGGGCGTAGGGGGGGGCCTATCACGTCCTCAAGGTGCGGATCGTCTCGTCCAGGACTTGCGCTTGGTTCTGCAGCGACTCGGCCGACGCGACCGACTGCTGCACCGCTGCCGCCGACTCCTCGGAGTACTGGGCGATCTGCTCGACCCGGCTGGCGATCTGCTCGGACGCCGACTTCTGTTCCATGGCGGCGTTCGAGATGTCGGCGATGACCTCGGCGGTGCGGCCGGCGGCCTCGCGGATGCGGACCAGCACGTCGCCGGCCTGGCGCGCGCCTTCGGCGGAACGCTGCATGTCGGCATTGACCTGGCGCATGGCATCGGCGGCCACGGAGGTCTGCTTCTGCACCGCGGCGATGACCTGGGCGATCTGCGAGGTCGAGGTCTTCGTGCGCTCGGCCAGGCCCCGGACCTCGTCCGCGACCACCGAGAAGCCGCGCCCTTCCTCGCCCGCGCGGGCCGCCTCGATGGCGGCGTTCAGCGCCAGCAGGTTGGTCTGCTCGGCGATCTCCTGGATGGTCTTGACCACCGCCGAGATCTGGCGCGACGAGGCCTCCAGCTCCTGCACCACCTCGGCCGAGCTGGCGACCTGGCTGGCCATCTTCTCGATCTCGGACACCGTCTGGGTCACGACCACCGCGCCTTCCTCGGCCGCCGTGCTGGACGTGCGGGAGAAGTTGTTGGCTTCGCGGGTGTTGTCGGCGATCTGCGAAATGGATACGGTCAATTGCTCGACCGCGGCCGCGACGCCGCTGGCCGCCTCGGACTGCACCTCGGTACCCTTGCCGATCTGGTGCAGGGCCTGCAACGTCTGGGTCGTGGCCGTGGCGACCTGCGACCCGGTGGAATTCATCTGCTGGGCCAGGTGGGCGATGCGGGCGCGCGTGGCGTTGATGCGATCGGCCATGATGTGGATCTCGTTGCGCGAACCGCGCGGCCCTGCCGGCACGTCGCGTGTCAGGTCGCCGTCGCCCAGCCGCGCGATCCCCTCGACCACGTCCCGCACCGGCCGCAACGCCATGGACATCTGGTAGTAGATCAGGAGGCCGGTCAAGAGGCCGCCCGCCACCAGCAGGCCAACGATCAACGCAAGCTGCTTGTACTGCATCGCCATGAACTCGGCCTTCGGCCCCGTCGCCACCAGCGTCCAGCCCCAGTTGGGCACGGTCTGGTACGAGACCAGCATGTCGGAGTCGTCGGTGGAGAGGTGTGCCTCCAGGGAGCCCAGTCCATGGTCGACCAGATCGCGGAAGAAGGGCCGGTCGGCTTCCGGGGTTTCCTCCACGGTCTTGCCCTTGTAGAGAGGATGGACCAGGAACTCCGAGGTACCGTTCACGGACGGCGTCATCGCGAACATGGTGCCGTGGCCGGCCACCTCCGTCCTCTCGATGAAATCGAGCGCGCTGGCGACGTCGTCCGACATGTCGACCTGGAGGGCGATGCCGCCGAAGATCTTGCCGTTGTCGTCCTTGAGCGGCCGTACATGCAGCGCATACCACCGCTTGTTGCGATAGACGACGTTGGTCGCCGCCTGTTGCGAGTCCATGGTGGTCGCGACGAAGTCATCGGCGGGTACCGGCTGGCCGGTCAGCGGCGAGCCATCGGAGCCACGCAGCAAGGTCGCGGCACGGATCCACCGGTTGTTGTGGCGCACCACGAGTTCGGGCTCGGCGCCGGTGTAGCTGCGCATGCGCTGCAGGATGGCGGAATTGCCGTTGAGCACGTTCTCGCCCGCCCGCACCGTCATCACTTCGCCGGCTACGCCGGTTTCCGTGAGCGTGCCGTCCGGCGACGGGAGCTCGCCCAGCATGCGCTGAAACACCAGCAGTTGGCGCTCGACCCGTCCCCGCGAGGACTCGAACGAGGACACGAGGCTGGAATTGACCGATCCGAGCGCGTCCATCATTTCGCGCTCGACCGCCTCCTTGCCCGCCTTCAAGCCCTGCCAGGCCACGACGACGGCGGTCACCAGCGAGACGACGGCGCTGACGGAAAGCGCCAGCACCAGTACCTGTTTGGCCAGAGAGCGCTGACCCAAGCCGAGAGACACAGCCATTCTTTACCCCAAACCGTTGTTGCCGGCTCGTGCCGGTCGTTTCGTGCGCACACTTTCCCTTCGCGTGGCGGGCGTTTCCGTGTTTACGGCAGCGGGGGCCGGGAGTTGAGCGTTTTTTGCTGGAGTATGACGAGCCGGCGCATCCGGGATATCCCGGTAGGCAGCATGGATACGGGGTCGGACATCGAACAGCCGCCGCCCAGCTTGTAACCAGCCCTGCTCATGCGGTCGCCGGTCCGCCCCAGGATCTACAATTCGCCGGCAAGCATGCCGGCGCCCTGCCGTGCAGCGCTATCCCACGCGTGGCCATATATGCCGGGAGGGGCTATGAGACTGGCCGACTTCATCGACGCGAACCTGGACCTGCTACTGAGCGACTGGCGCAATTTCGCCCAGCAACTGGACCTGCGGCGCTCGGCCGTATCCGAGCATGCCCTGCAGGCCTCGGCCCGCTCGCTGCTGCGCCAGTTGGCCACGGACCTGCGAGCCGGGTCCGATGGCCCCGCCCCCGGGGAACGTCCGGCCGGCGCCATTCGCCAGGCCCACGTCCATGCCCGCAACCGGCTGCGAGCCGGCTTCACGCTGACCGAGATGGTGTCCGAGTTCTGCGCGCTACGCACCAACATCCTGGAGCGCTGGGTGCGGGAAACCGGCGAGATGGGCGCCGAGGCCTGCGACGATCTGGTCCGCTTCAACCGGGCGCTGGACCAGGCCCTGAGGGAATCGATCTCCCGATACTCGGCCGGCCTGGAACGGGCCCGCGACCTCTTCGTCGGCATTCTCGCCCATGACCTCAGGACCCCGCTTGGCGCCATCGCCATGTCGGCCCAGGCCCTCATGCTGGCCGACGAGCTTCCCGACCGGTGCCGCGAGGCTGCCACGCGGATCGGCCACAGCGGCTCGCGCATGCAGCGCATGATCGACGACCTGCTGGACTTCACCCGCACCCGCCTGGGCAGTCCGCTTCCGCTGGCGCTCTCGCGCAGCGACCTGGAAGACATCTGCACGCGTGCCCTGGACGAGATCCGGGCCGTGCATCCGGAACGGACCTTCGTGCTGGAATGCCAGGGACGGCTGGCCGGCCGCTGGGACGCCAACCGCCTCGCCCAGTTGCTGGCGAACCTGCTGGGCAACGCGGTCCAGCACGGCTACGCCGACCGTCCGGTCGCGCTGCGGGTGCGGCGCGGCGAAGACGGCGTGATCGCCGAAGTCCACAACCAGGGGACTCCCATCCCGCCCCATATGCGGCACCAGATATTCGATCCGCTGATGCGGGGCCCGCGCCACGGCATCGAGCGGCGCCGCACGGGCCTGGGGCTCGGCCTTTACATCGCCCGGCAGATCGCGGTGGCCCACCAGGGCACGCTGACCGTCGCGTCCTCCGAATCGGGAACCACTTTCACCTTGTGGCTGCCCGACGATCCGTCCCCGGACTGACCGCGGTGCGCTCGCGCCTGGCGCCGCCGGACTGCCCGCTGCGTTCGTCGGGCGGGATGCCGGCCTGCTCCTGCTTTTCGTGCTCGGGCAGTTCGGTCAGTTCGGCGCCGGGATCTTCGTTGCCGGTCTCGTCCACCGCCGCTTCGGGAAGATTCGAGGGCGTGGACGCTCCGGGTTTGTCGCGCCTGGGATCGATGGGCATGGTGGCCTCCTTCGTGTCTGGCGAGCTCCGCAGCAATACGCGTGCCTAGCCTGTCCTTGTCTATACTGCGCTCTGGCGCTTCACGAGCACGCAACATGACAGACCCTCTCTCGCCCTTGGCGGACGCCCGGCCTGGGGTGACGGTGGGCGTCTCCGCCACCAAGGCCGAACCGGCGCTACGGCCGCACAAAGACGGCATCGGGACGTACACGGCGGCGCTGCTCGACCACCTTCCCCATCATGGCTGCCGCCCGGTCGGCTACGCTTGGCCCGAGGGCCGTGCTCAGCCAATTCTCGTGCACGGCAGCTATTTGCCGCATTCATACGGCCTGCTGACCGCGGGTCAGATGCTGGGTCTCGTACGCCCCATCAAACTAAATGTGGACGTCTTCCACTGCACCGACCATATGGCATTCAGGACTGCATGCCCTTGCGTCATCACCCTCCACGATGCAGCTCCGCTCAGTCACCCGGAGTGGGCTTCTCCACGCCTGCGGAGGCTGCGCAACCAGCTACTGGCGCGCGCAGGAAAACTCGGCGACGCCTATATCGCGATCTCGCAGGCAGCAGTCGCCGAACTCGTTACTCACTTTGGGGTCGATGAACGAAAGATCCATGTCGTGCCCAATGGAATCGATCCCATCTGGTTCGAGACGGAAGACTCTGTTGAACGCTACGTTCGGTTGCGCTCCAGACTGGCGCTGCGGGAACGCCATTTTCTTTTCGTGGGAACACTGCAACCACGCAAGAATGTCGATCGCATTCTGGATGCCTATCTTCTGCTTCCCGCCGCCCTGCGACGCGAACATCAGCTCCTGATCGTAGGACGACCGGGCTGGCGCAGCGAGGTAACTATCGCGCGCCTCCAGGCCATGCGCGACGAAGGAGTGATATGGCTGAACGATCTGCAGGACGACGGCGACGTGCGCGCCCTGTATCGCCACGCCGAGGCCTTGGTCTTCCCTTCCCTGCACGAGGGCTTCGGCCTGCCCGTGCTGGAAGCGTTCGCCAGCGGCACCCCGGTGGTGACTTCCAATATCACCTCGCTTCCCGAGGTGGCCGGCGATGCCGCAATACTGGTGACCCCGGAGAATACAAGCGAAATTGCGTCCGCCATGCAGGAGCTAATCCGTTCCCCAAACACCCGCGCACAATGCGTGGCCCGCGGCCTGCTACGGTCACGGCAGTTCTCGCTGGACCGCACCGCCTCGGGAACAGCTGAAGTCTATCGAAGCGTAATGTGATGCGCGTGCGGTATTCCGCACGGGCCATCACTGAGCCGGCGACCGACCCAGCACCTCTCGGTAGCACCTGGCATAGCCGCGCACCATGGCATCCTCGGTGAACAATTCGAGGTAGCGGGCCCGGGCGTTCCTGCCCCACAGGGTCGCCTGCTCCGGATCGTTCCAGAAGCTGTCCATGGCCTCTCCCAAAGCTTGGGGATCTCGCGGTGGAACCACGAGCCCCGTTTCCTGGTGCAGGTTGACGAAACTCGTACCGGTACCGATTTCGCACGAGATCATCGGCAGGCCTTGCTGAGCGGCCTCCGCCAGAGCAAGACCAAAGGCCTCGGTACGGACGTGCGATGGAAATACAAAACCGCTGGCAGCCGCCAGCACATCCGTCTTCTCTTCATCGTCGAGCAGGCCGAGGAAATGCACATTCTTCAACCCCAGAGCACGCGCACGAGCCTCAAGCGCGGCGCGTTCGGCTCCATCGCCGATCAATGCCAGCGGATAATCGCGCCCCACCTGCGCTTCGAGCAGAAAATCCAGGCCCTTGTAGTAACGAGGCACCCCCAGGAAGGCAAAAAACCTTTCGCCGATCTGCTGGCGCCAGCGCCAGATGGCTTCCTGGTCCCTCGGTTTCACAGTAGCGATGCCGCAGGGCACCACCTCTACTTTGTCCCGCCACTGTTGAAGCACCTCGCTGCTGGCGGCGTAGTTCGGCGAAGTCGCCACGATACGTGCCATCCGTGCAAGATGACGGTCTCGAAGCGGTTTGTACAACTTCAGCAACTGCGCTTGTTTGACGATGTCGGAGTGGTAGGTCATGACTGCCGGGGTCTCGATCCCCGACATGAGATAGGCCAAATCTCCAAAAGGCCACGGGAAATGAAAGTGCAGCAGATCGGCCCAAGCGGCTTCACGCCGGAAACGCATCAGAAACTGCAGTGACATCCCTGTAGACGCGACGTCCAGATTCCTGGGGTAACGATGGATCGAGTACCCCGACGTATCAGCATCGAACATCTTTCCTCTTGGTGACAGCGTCAGGACCCGACTCTCGATCCCCTGCGCCACACCTCGCGACGCAAGGCTATGGATGGCCTGCTCGATTCCACCATAGGCATCGGGAAAATAGATCTTGAAAATATGAAGAACACGCATGGCAAGGCGGATAGGCTTGAAGCGGCTTTGATTCTACCCTCCCGGGCCGGAACTGCCGAGACGAAGAGACGTGGCCGAGCATCCCAACTCCATCTATTGAACAACGGCCTTCAGGTCTTGCGCCAGTACAGCAGCGTCAGCAGCCCGAGGCACACGGCCAGCACCGCGGCCATGGTGCCGAACGCGCCGGTTACCGTGAAGGCCTCCGAGAACGAGCCGACCAGCAGATAGCCGAAAGGCATGGTGCCGTTGTAGGCCATGCCGTAAAGGCCGACCAGCGCGCCGCGCACGGACTCCGGGCAGCGGCGCTGGATGGTGGCGTTGGTCGAGGTGGCCGAGAAGCTCAGGCAGAAGCCCAGCAGCACGAAGGCCACGCCGCTGACGGCGCTGCTCCAGCTGATGGACAGCAGCGCCAGCGCCACGCAGGCGATCCAGGGCGCGAACCGGAGCAGGCTGGCGGTGCGCGAGGCGATGGAGGACGACAGGACCACGGCGGCGGCCAGCGCGCCCATGCCGGCGCAGGCGAAAAAGACGCCGGTGTATCGGGCCGCGTCGTGGAAGACCCGGTCCGCCAGCAGCGGCACCAGCGTCTGGTAGCTGCCCGCCAGCAGGCCCATGCAGGCCAGGATGGACAGGTACTTGGCGGTGAAGCGGTCGTCCAGCACATAGACCAGCGCATTGCGCAGGCCGCCGCGATCGTGCGAAGGCGACGCGGCCGCCGTCTCGCGGCGCGGCATCGATCGCACGCACCAGGCCATGAACACCAGCGCGGCGGCGTAGGTCAGAAAGGCCGCGGCCTGGCCGAACACGGGATAGATGATGGCGGCCATGCTCGGCCCCACCATGCGTCCGACGTTGTAGACCATGGTGTTCATGGCAATGGCGTTGGGCAGCAGCGCCGGGTCGTCCAGGCCGGTCAGCAGCAGCACCTGGCGGGACGGCGTCTCGATCGCGTTCAGCACGCCCGCGCACAGCGCCAGCGCCAGGATGACGGGCAAGGTCAGCCAGTGCAGCAGCGACAGCACCGCCAGGATGCAGGCCACGGTCATCGACGAATAGAGCACGCTGAGCGTCGAGCGGCGCGCGTTGGCCGCGTTGACCCGTGCCCCCGCCAGCGGCGCGATCACCAACTGTGGCCCGTACAGCAGGAAATTGAGCAGGGCCAGCACGGCGGCCGATCCCGACAGGTGGTAGACGACCAGGTTGAGCGTGACGTTCTGTGTCCAGCTCCCCAGCACCGATACCCCCTGCCCCATCAGGTAGCGCCGCATCGTGGGTTCGGACAATGCGGGAAACACGCGTTCGAGCTGCAGCATGGGACGGGGCGGTGTAAGTGGGCGGGACGACCCTGGATGTTAGCTTACGGCGCACCGTGGAACTCATCCACCCAGGCCCGCAGGGCTTCGATGGGCATGGGCCGGGCATACAGGAAGCCCTGCGCATAGTGCACGCCCTGGGCGGCAAGATAGTCGAGCTGCTCGCGCGTCTCCACGCCTTCCGCGGTCAGCTCCACCCCCAGCCGCGACGCCAGCCCGATGATCATCTCCAGCACCGAGGCATTGACCGCATCCGTGCCAATGGCCGACACGAAGCCACGGTCTATCTTCAGGTAATCCACCGGAAACCGTTCCAGATAGGCCAGCGAGCTGTGGCCCGTGCCGAAGTCGTCGATGGCCAGCTTCACGCCGCTGGCGCTGAGGACGCCCATGTTCTCGTAGACCTGTTCGATGGGAGGCAGGGGCTCGCGCTCGGTGATCTCCAGCACGAAATCCGCCGCCCCCGAACCGACCACCTTGCGCAGGCGGGCAACGTCGTCGACGATGCCCGGTTCCACCAGATGGCTGGCGGTGACGTTCAGGCCCACGCGGAATAGCGGCCCCATCGGACAGCGGCGCAGGTCGCGCCCCACCAGCTTGAACAGGTGCCGGGTCAGCGGGATCGCCAGGCCGCTGGACTCGGCCACGGCGAAGAACAGGTCCGGCCGCACGGCCCCCTGCCCGGGACGAAACCAGCGCATCAACGCTTCGGCGCCCGCGCACGACCCGTCGCGCAGGTCGATGACGGGCTGGTAGTGGACCGCGAACTCGCCCCGCCGCATGCCACGCCGGATGGCGGCCACCAGCGAGAACCGGTATTTCAGGAAGTGGTGGCACAGATAGCCCAGCAGCAGGGCCAGCAGCACGACGAAGGGCGCGTAGCTGCCCGCCAGGCGCTTCCGATACTCCGCCAGCAGCGCGGCATCCGCCAGCGACCGCACCCGGAACGGGTAGATCGTCGACACCACATCCTGCACGAGGGAGGCGCCGGGAGCCGGCACGCCCACGCGCCGGCCCGCCAGGCCGTGCCGGCCGTCCAGCGATTCGATGCCGATCCGGTAGCGGCCGGCGCCGCCGACGGCGTCCAGCAGGTCCCGCAGGTAGCGGCCATCAACCGTGACGACGACGCCGTCGCCGGCCTGGTCCAGGCGTACCGCCATCACCGCGGGCCGGTCCGGGACCATGGGCGTGCCCGGAACGAAATGGAAGGACCGCCCCGGCGGCACCCGGTCGTCCGGCAGCAGTTGCTCCAGCGGCAACGTGAATTCGTCCGTGACCGAGGAACAATAGAGCACGCGCTTGCGTATCAGGACGATGGCACGAAAATAGGGCTGGAAAGCGGCTTCGTCCAGTGTGGCATCGGCCTCGGCGCAAGACCTGCCGGCCTGCGGCGCCATCTCGGCAGCCAGCCGGTCGGCCTCGGCGAAGATGGCGTCGGCCTGCCGCATCACCACTTCGGCGGCGCCCCGCGCGTCGTGGCGCGCGAGCTGCCCGGCCTGAAAGTAGACGAAAGGCACAGCCACCACCACGGGCAACGCGGCGGCGGCGGCCACCAGCAACCACCGCAACCACCAGCCTTTGTCGTGCCGTTCCCGGGTAGTCAAGCGGCCCCCTCTTCAGGCGCGGGTCATGGACCGCATGCTAACGCGCGGGAAGCCCGCGCCGCTACTGGAACGCGGTTTCCAGGAAGCTGCGAAGCTTGCGCGAATGCAGCCGCTCGGGCGGCATCTTGCTCAGGATCTCCAACGCCCGCAGCCCGATGTCCAGGTGCTGGCCCACCTGCCGGCGATAGAACGCGCTGGCCATCCCCGGCAGCTTCAGCTCGCCATGCAGGGGCTTGTCCGACACGCACAGCAGGGTGCCGTAGGGCACGCGGAAGCGAAAGCCGTTGGCCGCGATGGTGGCCGATTCCATGTCCAACGCGATGGCGCGCGATTGCGAAAACCGCTGCACCGGCTCCAGGTGTTCGCGCAGTTCCCAGTTGCGATTGTCGATGGTCGCCACCGTGCCGGTGCGCATGATGCGCTTGAGTTCCCAGCCCGACAGTCCGGCCACTTCCTCCACCGCCTGCTCCAGCGCCACCTGCACCTCGGCCAGCGGCGGTATCGGCACCCAGGTCGGCAGGTCCGCATCCAGCACGTGGTCGTCGCGCACATAGCCGTGCGCCAGCACGTAGTCGCCCAGCCGCTGCGAGGCCCGCAGCCCGGCGCAATGCCCCAGCATCAGCCAGGCATGCGGACGCAGCACCGCGATATGGTCGGTGATGGTCTTGGCGTTGGACGGCCCCACGCCGATGTTGACCAGGGTGATCCCCGAATGCCCTTCGCGCACCAGATGATAGGCGGGCATCTGCGGCAGCCGCGACATCGGCGCAGCCGGATCCGGCTGCGGATCGCCCGCGCGGGTGATGCGATTGCCCGGTTCGACCAGCGCGTCGTAGTGTCCCTGCGCCACCAGCGTGCGGGCGCGCAGACAGAACTCGTCCACGTAGAACTGGTAGTTGGTGAACAGCACGAAATTCTGGAAATGCGAGGGCGCGGTGGCGGTGTAGTGCTGCAGGCGGTGCAGCGAGTAGTCGATGCGCGGCGCGGTGAACGGCGCCAGCGGCTGCGGCTCGTCCGGCGGATGGTGGTGCGTGCCGTTGACGATGGCGTCGTCCGTGACCGCCAGGTCGGGCGTGTCGAACAGGTCCCGCAGCGGCCGCTTCAGCGCCTCGATGTCCTCGCCCTCGACATAGATGCCGTCGGGAAACGCGAAATGCAGCGCGATGGGCACGTCGGATTCGCCGATCTCCACCGCGACGCCATGGTTCGCCATCAGTTGCCGGAGCTGCTCGGTCAGGTAGGAGCGGAACAGCCTGGGCTTGGTGACGGTGGTCTGGTAGACGCCGGGCTCGGCCACGTGGCCATACGACAGGCGCGAGTCGACCTCGTCGTAGGTGTCCACGCTGATCCGGATGAATGGGTAGCAGGCGCGGAAACGGCCGGGCGAGGACGCCTGCGTGGCGACCACTTCGCGGAAGCTGTCGCACAGGAAGGCGGTATTGCGCGTGTAGATGTCGATCAGGCGCTGGACGGCCGCGTCGGGATCGCGGAAGGATTCGGCGGGCCAGGGAGCGGGATGGCGAAGGAGGACACTGGCGGGCGGGGTCATGATCGGCTTTGAGGAAGGGCTTGATATAGCTTAGCCTACCGCGGCTTGGCCGGTCCCGCGGCCTCGTACTACACTATGTTCCTGGAGATGGCATTCCTCCATGAACCGCCGCGCAAGCAGCTGATGATGCCTACAGATCCCGGCAGCGGGCTGTAGGCACTCGCCTCCGCCTCGCCGATCGGGCCCTTTCATTCCGAAACCCGGCGCAAGATGGCTTCCTACCCCTACCCTCCGCTCCAACGGCCGGCCCGCCGCCATCCGGCAAGCCCCATCCTGTCCGCAAGGAGTTCCTCATGCTGCTCGCGGTAGTCGCGATCGCCGTCGGCGCCGCCGTGGGCGCGCTGCTGCGCTGGGTCCTGGGCCTGGGCCTGAACGCCCTGCTGCCGGCCCTGCCGCCGGGTACCCTGGCCGCCAACCTCATCGGCGCCTACATCATCGGCCTGGCCGTGGCCTATTTCGCCGGAAACCCCGCCCTGTCACCCCATTGGCGGTTGTTGATCATCACCGGTTTCTGCGGCGGCCTGACCACTTTTTCCACCTTCTCGGCCGAACTGGTCGCCCTGATCCAGCAGCAGCGGCTGGGCTGGGTGGCCGCGACCATCCTGGTCCACGTGGGCGGATCCGTCGCGATGACCCTGCTCGGCATCGCCACCTACGCCGGATTGCGGCAGTCCTGACCCCGCAAGGAGACACATCGTGCACGGCTTCCAACTGACCTTCTTCACCCAGCAGGACCGGCGCCACGACGGCCAGCCCCTGGCCCACTGGCTGCTGGCCTTCGCCAAGGCCCAGGGCGCCCTGGGCGGCACCCTGGTGGCCGCCGGCGAAAGCTTCGGGCACACCGGCCGCTTCCACTCGGCGCGCTTCTTCGAACTGGCGGACCAGCCGGTCGAGGTCGCCATTGCCGTCGACGCGCCGACCTGCGACCGGCTGCTGGCGGCCCTGGAAAAGGAGCCCATCGACCTGTTCTACGTGAAGCAGCCGGTGGAGTTCGGGCGGGTGGGCGCGCAGGCGCCGGCGGCGGGCTGAAGATCGGCCGGACGCTCAGACGCGCCGCCCCTGCGCATCGACCACGGGCTCGCCGTCTTCCTTGGCGTAGGCGCCGCGCTGCGGCGACGGCAGGATGTCCAGCACGGTCTCCGACGGCCGGCACAGGCGCGTTCCCAGCGGCGTGACGACGATGGGGCGGTTGATCAGGATAGGGTGCTGGAGCATGAACCCGATCAGCGCCTCGTCGTCCCACTTCGGATCGTCCAGGCCCAGCTCGTGATAAGGCGCTCCCTTGATGCGCAGAACGTCCCGCGCCGGCACCCCCATCGCGGCGATCAGTTGCCTGAGCGTGTCCCGGTCCGGCGGCGTCTTCAGGTATTCGATGACGACGGGGACTTCCCCGCTGTTGCGGATCAGGCCGAGCACATTGCGCGACGTGCCGCAATCGGGGTTGTGATAGATCGTGACGGCATTCATGAAGACACCTTGCGGTCGGACGAAGAAACGGCTGTTTGCGGCGTCGAGGCGCCAGCGTCATACCAGCCTCGGGTACGGTTGACGATGCGCACCACCAGCAGCATCACCGGCACCTCGATGAGCACGCCCACCACCGTCGCCAGCGCGGCCCCGGAATGGAAGCCGAACAGGCTGATCGCCGCGGCCACCGCCAGTTCGAAGAAGTTGCTGGCGCCGATCAGCGCCGACGGACAAGCGATGCCGTGCGGCTCGCCCACCCGGCGGTTGAGCCAGTACGCCAGGCCGGAGTTGAAGAACACCTGGATCAGGATGGGCACCGCCAGCATGGCGATCACCAGCGGCTGGCGCAGGATGGCCTCGCCCTGGAACGCGAACAGCAACACCAGGGTCAGCAGCAGCGCGGCGATGGACAGTGGGCCGGTGCGGGCCAGGACACGGTCGAAAGCGGGCTGCCCGCGGCGTAGCAGCGCGCGGCGCCACCACTGGGCAAGCGCGACCGGAACGACGATGTACAGGCCGACGGACACCAGCAGCGTGTCCCACGGCACCGAGATTGCCGACAGACCCAGCAACAGGCCCACGAGCGGCGCGAAGGCGAACACCATGATGGTGTCGTTCAGCGCGACCTGGGACAGCGTGAACGCCGGATCGCCGCCGGTCAGCCTGCTCCAGACGAACACCATGGCGGTACACGGCGCCGCGGCCAGCAGGATCAGGCCGGCGACGTAGCTGTCGAGCTGGTCGGCCGGCAGCCACGCGGCGAAGACCTGCCGGATGAACAGCCAGGCCAGCAGCGCCATCGAAAACGGCTTGATCGCCCAGTTGATGAACAGCGTGACGCCGATGCCGCGCCAGTGGCGCCGGACCTGGCCAAGCGCGGCGAAATCCACCTTCAGCAGCATGGGCACGATCATGATCCAGATCAGCAGGCCCACCGGCAGGTTGACCCGCGCGACCTCCAGGCGGCCGATGACCTGGAAGACGTCGGGAGCGGCATGGCCCAGAGCGATGCCTACGACGATGCACAGCGCGACCCACAGGGTGAGGAATCGTTCGAACAGGTTCATGGTGTACTGCCATCGCATCGAAACGAGGACACCTCGCAGGCCCCGCCCTGGCAGCAGTGCTCGGTCAGGTATCCGATCAAGCCGTTCATGTGGCCATACTCGGCTCGGTAGATCAGGTTGCGACCCGACGGCTCGACGCTGACGAGTCCCGCATGGGCCAGTTCCTTCAGATGAAAGGACAAGGCATTGCGCGCGACCTCCAGTTGCCCGGCCAGGACGCTGGGGGTGAGCCCTTCCGGTCCGGCCACGACCAGGGCGCGGAACACGCGCAGGCGCTGGGGGTGGGCCAGAGCTCCCAGGGAGGTGATGGCTTGGTCTTCTTTCATTATTCAATAATACAACGATTATTGAATCAATTGCCACAAAAAACCCCGCCGGATCGGGCGGGGTTCGGCTCGTCAGGCCGCCGTGCTGATGACGGCCTCGATGCGGTTGCCTTCCGGGTCGATCACGAACGCCGCGTAGTAGTCCGGACCGTAGCGAAGCCGCAGCCCCGGCGCGCCATTGTCGACGGCCCCATGCCGCAGGGCCGCCTCGTGGAAACGGTCGACGGCATCCCGGCTTGGCGCGGAAAAAGCCAGGTGGAAACCGGACCCCGGCACGGCACACTCTTTCGAGCATTGCTTGAGCGCGAACTTGTCGCCCCCTCCGGGAAGGCCGTACCCGACGGCGTGCCGGCCGGGCTCGCCGTCGAAATCCGTCCAGACACGCTCATACCCCAGGGGCCCGAGTACCGCGTCATAGAAACCGGCGGCCATGCGCAGGTCGGCCACACCGAAAGAGAGGTGATGGAGCATCGAAGGGGATGAACGTACCCGTCAGAACGGGATGTCGTCATCCATGTCGGCGAAGTTCGGCGCCGAGCTCGACTGCGAAGCCGGACGCTGGCCGCCGCCACCGCTGGCCGGACGGTTGGACTGGCGCGGGGCCGGTGCGGAATCTCCGTAGCCGCCTTCGCCACCACCGCCGCCGCCTTCGCGGCCGCCCAGCATCTGCATCTGGTCGGCGACGATCTCGGTCGTGTACTTATCGGCGCCGGTGTCCTTGTCCTGCCACTTGCGGGTCTTCAGGCGGCCTTCCACGTACACCGAACGGCCCTTCTTCAGGTATTCGCCGGCGATCTCGGCCAGGCGGTTGTAGAACACCACGCGGTGCCACTCGGTTTCCTCGCGGCGTTCACCCGAGTTCTTGTCCTTCCATTGGGACGTGGTGGCGATGGACACGTTGCAGATCGCAGCGCCATCGGGCGTGTAGCGAACTTCAGGGTCGCGGCCGAGGTTGCCGACCAGGATGACTTTGTTGACGGATGCCATTACCACACTCCTATTGACTGTATTCACCGGCCCGCGGCGAAGCGGAGGGATTGTAGCCACCCCCGCCCGGCGCGGCCACGGGCCACAAGAAAAAAAACATCATTGGTTGAAAATGCGCCGACCGCAATACGGTCTCGTGCGTAAATGGGACAGGAAGGGCTCAGGTGGCGGGGTGGGATGCCCGTTCCGGTTGAGCGGCCCGCCTGGCGGGCAGGGGTTTCATTCCCCAGGCCGCCAGCAGCCATATTACCGCCAGCCCCGCCGCCACCTGGAATACCGCCGCGGAACCCAGGTGGGAAAGCAGCCACCCACCCAGCGCCCCGCCGGCGAAAAGCCCGATGGCCTGGCTCGTATTATAGAAACCCAGGGCCAGCCCCTTCAGCGACGGAGGCGCCACGCGGGACACCAGCGAAGGCTGCATGGCCTCGAGGATGTTGAAGACCGAGAAGAAGGCGATCATCGCGCCGACCAGCCAGCCATAGCGGCCCTGCGCCCACGGCAGGAACATGCAGACCAGCACCAGGCCGGCGACCGCGCCCAACAGGGTCTTGCGGTGGGTGGCGTAGCGTTCGGTGACGCCGATCACCGGCACCATGACGACGAACGAGGCCAGCACCACCGGCAGGTAGACCTTCCACAGCGTGGAAGCATCCAGGCCGCCGGTATGCACCAGCGCGGCGGGCACCACCACGAACAGCGCGACCTGGATCAGGTGCAGGGTGAAGACGCCCAGGTTCAGCCGCAGCAGGTCGGGGTGCGACAGCACGCGGGACATGGACACCGGCTCGCCCCGCGGCGCCGGCGGCGCGGCCGGGACCACCCAGGCGGCCACGCCCAGCGAGGCCACGCCCAGCGCGGCGATGGTCCAGAACAGGCCGGTCAGCCCGCCCCAGCCCACCAGCACGGGGGCCAGCACCAGCGACACCGCGAAGGTCAGCCCGATCGAGGCGCCTATCATGGCCATGGCCTTGGTCCGCACCTCGTCGCGCGTGGCATCGGCCAGCCACGCCGTCACCGCCGCCGAAATCGCGCCCGAGCCCTGGATGGCCCGGCCGATCGTGATCCAGAACAGGTCGTCGGACGTGGCGCAGACCACGCTGCCGATGACGAACAGCACCAGCCCCATCACCACCACCGGCCGCCGGCCCCAGCGGTCCGAGGCCAGCCCGAACGGAATCTGCATGAACGCCTGGGTCAGCCCATACATGCCCAGCGCCAACCCCACCCGCGCCGGATCGTTTCCCCCCGGCAAGGCCTTCGCCGCCACCGCGAACACCGGCAGCAGCAGGAACAACCCCAGCATCCGGCACATGAACAGCGCCGCCAGCGACAAACTCGCGCGACGCTCAAAGGAAGTCATCCGAAATGAAGGGTTAGCCATTCGTCAAAAAGCAAAATTAAAGGAACTTCCCCCACACCCTAACGCGCGGCACCGCAGCTTCCCCTGCCACCCAGCGAAGCACAGATGCCCCGCCCCAAGAAAGCCGAACTAGACCAGGGCACGGGGGATCCGGCTCCGCCGGTCCCCCGCCGCCCGCCCCCTGGGGGGCGCGCGTCAGCGCGTACGGGGGGGTTATATTACCAAGTTGGCTTTCGCCACCGCTCGCGTAAAAGGTTTGCTTGATGGATGTCATCCGCATCAGGGGTGCGCGCACCCACAATCTGAAGAACGTCTCGCTGGAGTTGCCCCGCCACCAGCTTGTCGTGATCACAGGGTTATCCGGTTCGGGCAAATCCTCTCTGGCATTCGATACCCTGTACGCGGAAGGCCAGCGGCGCTATGTGGAAAGCCTGTCCGCCTACGCCCGCCAGTTCCTGCAACTGATGGACAAACCCGAGGTCGACCTGATCGAAGGCCTGTCGCCGGCCATCTCCATCGAGCAGAAGGCGGCCAGCCACAATCCGCGTTCGACCGTGGGCACGGTCACGGAAATCCACGATTACCTGCGCCTGCTGTTCGCCCGGGTGGGCACGCCCTACTGCCCCGACCACCAGTTGCCGCTGCAGGCGCAAAGTGTCAGCCAGATGGTGGACATCACGCTGGCCCTGCCGGCCGAAAGCCGGCTGGCGATCCTGGCGCCGCTGGTGCGCGACCGCAAGGGCAGCTTCGAGGACGAACTGGCCAACCTGCAGGCCCAGGGCTTCGTGCGGGTGCGCGTGGACGGCCAGGTGCTGGACATCGACAGCGTCCCGCCGCTGAAAAAGACCGAGAAGCACAGCATAGACGTGGTGATCGACCGTCTGCGCGTGCGCCCCGATGCCCAGCAGCGGCTGGCCGAGAGCTTCGAGACCGCCATCGGCCTGGCCGAGGGGCGGGCCATCGTGCTGGAAATGGATGCCGGCACCGACGACCACGAACACGAGCACCTGTTCTCCAGCCGCTACGCCTGCCCGGTGTGCGGGCACAGCCTGCCGGAACTCGAACCGCGCCTGTTCAGTTTCAACAACCCCATCGGCGCCTGCCCGAGCTGCGACGGCATCGGCCACGTGGGCTTCTTCGACCCCAAGCGGGTGGTGGCGTTTCCCGAGCTGAGCCTGGCCGGCGGCGCGATCCGCGGGTGGGACCGGCGCAACCCCTTCTACCACCAGTTGCTGACCAGCCTGGCGGCCTTCTACGATTTCGACGTCGACACGCCGTTCGAGGAACTGTCCGAGGACACCCAGCAGCGCGTGCTGTACGGCTCGGGCGAGCAGGAAATCGCCTTCACCTACGTGAACGAGAAGGGCCGCACGACTGTGCGCTCGCATCCCTTCGAAGGCGTGATCCCCAATCTCGAGCGGCGCTGGAAGGAAACCGACTCGGCCACCGTGCGCGAGGAACTCGGCAAGTACCGGAACGTGCGGACCTGTCCCGACTGCGGCGGCTCGCGGCTGCGCGCCGAGGCCCGCAACGTCCGCGTGGGCGAGGACGAACAGGGGCGCGCGATCTATCAACTGGAGGCCCTGCCGCTGTCCGACTGCCAGCGCTGGTTCGAGCAGTTGGCGCTGACCGGCGCCAAGCGCGAGATCGCCGACCGCATCGTGCGCGAGATCGCCGCCCGCCTGACCTTCCTGAACAACGTGGGGCTGAGCTACCTGTCGCTGGACCGCAGCGCCGACACCATCTCGGGCGGCGAGGCCCAGCGCATCCGCCTGGCCAGCCAGATCGGCTCGGGCCTGACCGGCGTGATGTACGTGCTGGACGAGCCGTCCATCGGCCTGCACCAACGCGACAACGACCGGTTGATCGGCACCCTGCGGCACCTGCGCAATCTCGGCAACAGCGTGATCGTGGTCGAACACGACGAGGACATGATCCGCGAAGCCGACTGGGTCGTGGACATGGGTCCCGGCGCCGGCGAGCATGGCGGGGAAGTCGTGGCACAGGGGTCGCCGGCCGACATCTTGGCCGACCCGCAGTCGCTGACGGGCCAGTACCTGAGCGGCCAGAAATCCATCGCCATCCCGGCCCGCCGGCCGGTGGCCGAGCAGGACGAGCTGCCATGGCTGGAACTCAAGGGCTGTTCGGGCAACAACCTGAAGGGCGTGGACCTGCGCATCCCGGCGGGCCGCCTGGTCTGCATCACCGGGGTGTCGGGTTCGGGCAAGTCGACGCTGATCAACGACACGCTGGTCAACGTGGTCTCGCGCCACCTGTACAACAGCCAGACCGAGCCCGCGCCCTACGAGTCCATCGAGGGGCTGGAGCATTTCGACAAGATCATCAGCGTCGACCAGAGCCCGATCGGCCGCACGCCGCGCAGCAACCCGGCCACCTACACCGGCCTGTTCACCCCGATACGGGAATTGTTCGCGGGGGTGCCGGAAGCCCGGGCCCGGGGCTATGATCCCGGCCGCTTCAGCTTCAACGTCAAGGGCGGCCGCTGCGAAGCCTGCCAGGGCGACGGCGTGGTCAAGGTGGAGATGCACTTCCTGCCCGACATCTACGTCCCCTGCGACGTCTGCCACGGCAGCCGCTACAACCGCGAAACGCTGGAGATCCGCTATCGCGGCCGCAACATCAGCGAAGTGCTGGACCTGACCGTCGAACAGGCGCTGGAGTATTTCGAGGCCGTGCCGGCCATCGCCCGGCGGCTGCAGACGCTGATCGACGTGGGGCTGGGCTACATCCGGCTCGGGCAGAGCGCCACCACGCTGTCGGGTGGCGAGGCGCAGCGGGTCAAGCTGTCACAGGAGCTGTCCAAGCGCGGCACCGGCCGCACCCTGTACATCCTGGACGAACCGACCACCGGCCTGCATTTCCACGACATCTCGCTGCTGCTGGAAGTGATCGGGCACCTGGTGGACGCCGGCAACACGGTGGTCGTGATCGAGCACAACCTGGACGTCATCAAGACGGCGGACTGGATCATCGACATGGGACCGGAAGGCGGCGGCGGGGGCGGCAGCATCGTGGCCCAGGGCACGCCCGAGGAAATCGCGCAGGCGCCCGGCAGCCATACCGGCAGCTATCTGAAGAAATTCCTGGCTGCCAGCGCTTCGTCGGCGCCCGCCAAGGCGGCGCGCGCGCCCAGGCGCAAGGCCGGCTGACGCGGCCGGGCGGTCACTCGTCGAATTCGCAGACGGTGTAGAGATTCAGCCCCGAATCGCGTATCGCCTTCGACCCGCCCAACTGGGGCAGGTCAATGACGGCGGCCGCCTCGACCACGTTGGCGCCCAGGCGCTGCAGCAGCTTCATGCCTGCCAGCATGGTGCCGCCGGTGGCGACCAGGTCGTCCACCAGCACCACCCGCTGCCCCGGGCGCACGGCGTCGGCATGCATCTCCACCGTCGAACTGCCGTATTCCAGGGCATAGTGCTCGGCGATGGTGTCGTAGGGCAGCTTGCCTTTCTTGCGCACCGGCACGAAGCCCAGGTTCAGTTCGTGCGCGATCACGCTGCCCACGATGAATCCCCGCGCGTCGATGCCGGCCACCAGGTCCAGGCGCTGGTTCATGTAGCGGTAGACGAACAGCTCGATCAGCACGCGGAAGCTGCGGGGGTCCTGCAGCAGGGGCGTGATGTCCCGGAACTGCACACCGGGCTCGGGCCAGTCTGGCACCGTGCGTATGCGGTCTCGGATGTAGTTCGGGTCCAGGAACATGGCGGGCTCGACAGGAAGGAATCGGGGGCAACCAGGGGCCGACGCCCCGGCGACACAGGACGCCACTGTAACGCAAAGAGCGTAAAGCAAGGATCGTGCCCTTGCTACTATACTGGTAGATCGTCGCAATTGAATGACCGTTGCCGCGCGAGGCGACGCGAGGCGCGTTTTTCGCCGCCCGCCCTCCCGCGGCACCGGCGCGGACTCATCATGAACACCTCAGACAACGGCACGTCCAACGTATACGTTCCCGGCGCCTCCGGCCCCGTCGACGTCATCGACTCGGCCCGCAGCACCCTGGCGGTGGAAATCGAGGCGCTCAAGGCCCTGTCCGGCCGCCTGGACCGCACGTTCGTACGTGCGGTCGACATCCTGCTGGCCTGCCCCGGACGCGTGGTGGTCAGCGGCATCGGCAAGTCCGGCCACATCGCCCGCAAGGTCGCCGCCACCTTCGCCTCGACCGGCACGCCGGCCTTCTTCGTCCATGCCGCCGAGGCCGTGCACGGCGACCTGGGCATGATCACCGCCAACGACGTGCTGGTCACGATCTCGTATTCGGGCACCACGGCGGAACTGCTCACCATCGTGCCCGTCGTCAAGCGCCTGGGATCGGCGCTGATCGCGATCACCGGCAACCCGGATTCCGAACTGGCCCAGCTCGCCGACGTGCACCTGGATGCCAGCGTGCCGCAGGAAGCCTGCCCGCTGAACCTCGCCCCCACGGCCAGCACCACCACGGCGCTGGCGCTGGGCGACGCGCTGGCGGTGGCCTGCCTGGAAGCGCGCGGCTTCGGCCCCGATGACTTCGCCCGCTCGCATCCGGGCGGCGCCCTGGGCCGCCGCCTGCTGACCCACGTCAGCGACGTCATGCGCACCGGCAAGGACGTGCCCATCGTGCCGGTCACGGCGTCGGTCACCGAAGCCCTGGTGGAGATCACCCGCAAGAGCATGGGCATGACCGTCGTGGTCGACGGCGACCGCGTGGTCGGTATCTTCACCGATGGCGACCTGCGCCGCCTGATCGAGCGCGAAGGCGACATCCGCAACCTGACCGTGGTTGCCGGCATGACGCGCAATCCCCTTCACATCGGCCCGGACGCCCTTGCCACCGAGGCGGCCGCGCGGATGGACGACAACCGCAAGAACCAGTTGCTGGTGCTCGACGCCACCGGCCGGCTGGTCGGCGCCCTCCATACCCACGACCTGATGGCAGCAAAGGTGCTCTGAGTTCCATGGCGATTCCTCTTCCTCCCCATCCGGCCGAAGCCCTGATCCTGGCCCGCGTGCCGCAAGACGTGCGCGAACGCGTCGCCCGCCTGCGGCTGATGATTTTCGACGTCGACGGCGTCCTGACCGACGGCCGCCTATACTACGGCGAGCACGGCGAAACCGTGAAGCGCTTCCATGCACTGGACGGCTTCGGGCTGCGCATGCTGCACGAAAGCGGCATCGAGGTCGTGTTCATGACCGGGCGCGACTCGCCCACCGTGTCGCGCCGCGCCGCCGAGCTGGGCATCTCCGAGGTCCAGCAGGGGGTGCGCGACAAAAGCGCGGCCGTGACCGCGCTGGCGCAGCGCTGCAACGTCGAGCTGGACGACGTGGGCTTCATGGGCGACGACATCATCGACCTGGCCGCCATGCAGCGCGTGGGCTTCGCCGCCAGCGTGGCCGAAGCGCCGACCTACGTCGCCCAGGCCGCCCACTGGGTGGCCACCCGTCCCGCCGGCGACGGCGCGGCGCGCGAATGCTGCGACCTGATCCTGGCCGCGCAGGGCCGTCTGGGCGGCTACATCACCAGCCGCACCCGCACGACCATCACCGTCGGGTCCTCCGCGCAATGAAAGACCGACTCGCCTCCGGAGTGTCGATCGCGCTGCTGGCCGCCCTGGTGGCCGGCACGTGGTGGGCGGCCGACTATGCCAAGCGCGCGGTCAAGGAAGATCCCCCCCGCCGGCTGACCCACGAGATCGATTCCTTCGTCGAGCAGTTCGTCATGGTCCGCAGCGACGAGCACGGCATGCCCATGACGCGGATGGAGGGCGACCGGCTAGAGCACTATCCGGACGACGATTCGTCGGAAGTCACGCAGTTTCGCGCGGTCAGCCAGCGCACCGAGCGGCCGACCATGACGGCCACCTCGCAGCACGCGAGGATGGACCAGGACGGCGCGCGCGTGGTCATGCGCGGCGACGCCCAGTTGCGGCGGCTGCCCGGGCAGGGGCGTCCCGAGCTGAACATACGCAGCGAGGAAGTCACCCTGCTGCCCGACCAAGATGTCGCCTACACGGACCTGCCCGCCACCGTGGTCAACGGCACCACGCGCATACAGGGGCGCGGCATGCGCTATGACAACGTCTCGCGCGAACTGAAGGTCAACGAGCAGACTCGGGTGCAGATCGTGCCGGGCAGCACGCGGCCGGCCGCACCCCCGGCCCGACAGCCATCCAAAGGATAGAAACACCGTGCCACATCACCGACTCTCCCGATACGCCGCCCAGGCCATGCTCGCCCTGGCGGCCCTCGCCTGCGGCGCCCAGGCGCTCGCGGCCGCCGCCGACCGCAACCAGCCGACGACGGTGGATGCCGATTCGCTGCGCTACGACGACCTGAAGCAGACCAGCATCTTCACCGGCAACGTCGTGCTGACCAAGGGTTCGCTGATCCTGCGCTCGGACCGGCTCGAGCTTCGCGAGGACGCCGAGGGCTATCAGTTCGGCGTCGCCACCGCCAACGGCGGCAAGCTGGTCAACGTGCGCCAGCGGCGCGAGGGCACCGACGAATACGTCGAGGGCGTGGCCGAGCGCGTCGAGTACGACGGACGCGGGGAGCTGATCCATTTCATCTCGAAGGCGGTGGTCAAGCGGCTGGCCTGCGAACAGATGGTCGATGAAGTGCGCGGCCAGCGCGTGACCTACAACCAGCGTACCGACACCTACACCGCCACCGGCGGACCGCAGGCCCCCACGCCCAACCAGCGCGTGCGCACCATCATCCAGCCGCGCAGCCAGACGGCCGCCGGCGCCCCGGCAACGGGCTGCGGCGCCTCGGGCAAGGCCGCGCAATGAACGCGCCGATCGTCGAGGCCGGAACGCCGGCCGGGGCGCCGCGCGCCGAGGAATCCACCCAGGGCGAGGGCCGCCTGCGGGCCGAAGGCCTGCGCAAGTCCTACCAAGGGCGCACGGTGGTCAAGAACGTGTCGCTGCACGTGGACGGCGGCGAGGTGGTCGGACTGCTGGGCCCCAACGGCGCCGGCAAGACCACCTGCTTCTACATGATCGTCGGGCTGGTGCCGGCCGACGCCGGCAGCATCGACATCGATCGCGTCTCGGTCACGAGCCTGCCCATCCACAAGCGCGCGCGGCTGGGACTTTCCTACCTGCCCCAGGACGCCTCCGTCTTCCGCCGGCTCAACGTCGAGCAGAACATCCGCGCGGTGCTGGAACTGCAGCGCAACGAACAGGGCGCGCCGCTCGGCAAACAACAGGTGGACGAGAGCCTGGAATCGCTGCTGGACGAATTGCAGATCGGACACATCCGCAGCAACGCCGCGATCTCGCTGTCGGGCGGCGAACGCCGCCGCGTCGAGATCGCGCGCGCGCTCGCCACCAATCCGCGCTTCATCCTGCTGGACGAACCGTTCGCCGGCGTGGACCCCATCGCCGTCATCGAGATCCAGCGCATCGTGCGCTTCCTGAAAGGACGCGGCATAGGCGTGCTCATCACCGACCACAACGTGCGCGAGACCCTGGGCATCTGCGACCGCGCCTACATCATCAGCGACGGCACCGTACTGGCCAGCGGGCACCCCGAGGAGATCGTCGGCGATCCTGCCGTGCGACGGGTCTACCTCGGAGAACACTTCCGCATGTAAGCGGTGCCCATGCTCAAACCCGGACTCCAACTTCGCACCTCCCAGCACTTGGCGCTGACGCCGGCGCTGCAACAGTCGATCAAGCTGCTGCAATTGTCGACGCTCGAACTCGAACACGAAATCGAGCAGATCCTGCAGGAGAACCCGCTGCTCGAACGCGAGGACGATCCCGTGGCGGCCACGCTGCGGGTCGACGCCGACGGCAGCATGCACGCGGCCACGCCCGCCGCGCCGGAAGCCGACGCCGAACCGGGCGGCGAGGCCATGGAGGCCCCCTCGCCGGCCGACGCCGGCGATGCGCCGGACCTGCCCGACATGCCCGACATGCCGGAGCTGCACCGCCCCGGCGGCGAGCACGACGACGACACCGCACCACAACTCGCGGCGCCCGACGCCTCGCTGCGCGAGCACCTGCTGAGCCAGCTCGCGCTCACGCAGGCCACGCCGCGCGATGCGGCGCTGGTGACGGCGCTGGTCGACGAACTGGACGACAACGGCTACCTGGGCGTGTCGCTGGAAGAACTGGCCGCGCTGTTCCCGCCCGAGCTGGAGATCGACGCCGACGAACTGCGTTCGGCGTTGGGGCTGCTCCAGTCCTTCGATCCGGCCGGCGTGGGTGCCCGCAACATCTCCGAATGCCTGTGCCTGCAATTGCGCGTGCCGGACCTCGATTGCCTGCCAGAGGCCCGCGATGCCGAGGTGCTGGCGCTGGCCCGCCAGATCTCCGCCCAGCATCTGCCGCTGCTGGGCGCGCGGGACTACGCCAAGCTGCGCAAGGCGCTGGGCTGCAACGACGACCAGCTGCGCGCGGCCCAGAGCCTGATCCGCCGGCTCGACCCGCGGCCCGGTTCGCGCTACTCGTCGCCCGCCGCGGACTACGTCGTGCCCGACGTGATCGTGCGCAAGGCCGGCACCCAGTGGCGCGCGATGCTCAACGGCGAAGCCATGCCGCGGCTGCGCATCAACCAGATGTACGCGCAGATCCTGAAATCGGAGCGCAGCTCGGCCCATCCCGGGCTGTCCTCGCAGTTGCAGGAGGCGCGCTGGCTGATACGCAATGTCCAGCAACGCTTCGACACCATCCTGCGCGTGGCCCAGGCCATCATCGATCGGCAGCAGGGTTTCCTCAACCATGGCGAGGTCGCCATGCGGCCTCTTGTATTACGCGAAATAGCAGATACACTAGGCTTGCATGAGTCGACGATCTCACGCGTCACTACGCAGAAATACATGCTCACCCCGCTGGGGACTTTCGAGCTGAAGTATTTCTTCGGCAGCCACGTCGCCACGGAGACCGGAGGAGCGGCATCGTCCACAGCGATCCGTGCGCTGATCAAGCAACTCATTGGTGCGGAGGACCCTACCCAGCCACTATCCGACAGCCAACTTGCGCAGACGCTGGGGGAGCAGGGTATCGTCGTGGCCCGCCGCACGGTGGCCAAATACCGCGAAGCGCTCAAGATTCCGCCGGTTTCCCTGCGTAAGAGCATCTAGTACGGATCGCGCCCGCGCGGCATGACATGCCGCGTATCCATCACCCAATCGCGATGCTAGGGTTAGACCGTACTTGAAAGCCCCGGATAAAGGCTCATCTTTATAGCAACCGCTGAAAACGCATGTGCCAGCCACTTCGATTGCGTGGCGACATCCGGAACATTCGGAGCGACGCAAGCAAAGTGGCACGCTCGTGCCACAAGCGCCCATGCCCTGCGGACATGGGCGCGGGCTCCGGGAGGTCTCCCGGTACATTGCTTCAAGGAGGGCTTTACATGAATCTGAGCATCAGCGGACATCACCTCATCGTGACCCCCGCCATACGTGAGTACGTCCTGAACAAGCTCACGCGGGTGTTGAGGCATTTCGATCACGTCATCGATATCCAGGTGCAGCTTTCCGTGGAAAAGCTGCGCCACAGCGCGGAAATCACCATGCATCTCCGAGGCAAGGACGTCCATTGCGAGGCCCAAGAAGAAAACCTATACGCCGCCATCGACGCCCTTGTCGACAAAGTCGACCGACAGGTCATCAAGTACAAGGACAAGGTCCAGCGACCTCGGGTCGAAGAAGCCATGAAGAGGGTGCCCCCCCCTTCGCCCTAAAGGGCGCCCCCCAGGGGGCGGCACTGGCGGACCGGCGGAGCCGGATCCGCTGTGCCCTGGAGTAAAACATCGGCTGGCGGGGAAAGGAGGCTTTTCCCGCCGTTGTAACGTTTAAAGGATGGATTCGCGTCCAGTTATCGTGATCGGGATCGAGAAATGCCGCGCTGCGCCATGGTTTTCGAGGGCTCGGGTGTTGCCCCGGGTGGGCGCTTCCTTCGTGGGACGAGGGCATGTGATGCCGGGTCGGGATACGGACGGGTTGTTTGCGGGGCACAAAAGTGCCGCTTTTCGTGACAGAACCGGGCCGCTGGCTATAATCGACGTCCATCTCCAAAAGATGTCGCCCGGTCCATCTATTGTGCGAATTTGTATCGCCCGACCGGCGCATACGTTATGAATCTGATCTCGCGGATACTCCCCCCTTCGAACGTGCTGCTTGATCTGGAAGTCACCAGCAAGAAGCGCGTTTTCGAACAAGTCGGCCTATTGTTCGAGAATAATCACGGCATCGCCCGCTCGGTGGTGTTCGACAGCCTGTTCGCGCGCGAACGGCTGGGCTCGACCGGACTGGGTCAAGGCGTTGCCGTCCCGCACGGCCGCATCAAGGGGCTGACCGATGCGGTGGCCGCCTTCGTGCGCCTGGCCCAGCCCATCAATTTCGACGCTCCCGATGGCAAGCCCGTGCAGATGCTGGTGTTCCTGCTCGTGCCCGAGCAGGCCACGCAGGTGCACCTGGAAATCCTGTCCGAGCTGGCGCAGATGCTGTCCAACCGCGCGCTGCGCGAGGCCCTGGTCACCGAGCCCTCGGCCAGCGCGATCCACTCGCTGCTGACCCACTGGGAACCGGCCCAGTCCGACGCCGCGGTCTGATCCGGCCGCGGCCCGGCCGGCCGCCTTTTCCGTGTGCCCCATGCTTACTATCGAAAAACTGGTCGACGAGAACACCGACAAGATTTCCTTGAGCTGGCTGGCGGGGCGCTCGAACGCGAACCGCTCGCCGCTGCCCGACACCTGCCTGGCCGCCGCCGACCTGGTCGGCCACCTGAACCTCATCCATCCGTCCCGCATCCAGGTCTTCGGCCACGAGGAACTGGCGTTCTACGCCCGGCTGGAAGCCCGCCGGCGCGCCCATCACCTGGATGAGCTGCTGGCCAGCGGCGTCCCGGCCATCATCATGGCCGACGGCCTGGCCGCCCCGGCCGACCTGCTGGAACACTGCGTACAGCGCAATGTGCCGCTGCTGGCCTCGCCCCGCTCAGCGGCGCAGGTCATCGACCTGCTGCGCATCTACCTGGCCAAGAAGCTCGCCCCCGTCACCACCGTGCACGGCGTGTTCATGGACGTACTCGGCATGGGCGTGCTGATCTCCGGCGAATCCGGCCTGGGCAAGAGCGAACTGGCGCTGGAACTGATCTCGCGCGGCCACGGCCTGGTGGCCGACGACGCCGTGGAATTCTCGCGCATCGCCCCCAACCTGATCGAGGGCCGCTGCCCGCCGCTGCTGCAGAACATGCTGGAAGTGCGCGGCCTCGGCCTGCTGGACATCCGCGCGATCTTCGGCGAGACCTCGGTGCGCCGGAAGATGAAGCTCAAGATCATCGTCCACCTGGTCCGCACCACCTCGCCCGAAGCCAATTTCGAGCGCCTCCCCCTCCAGGCCATGACCCAGGACGTGCTGGCCCTGCCCATACGCAAGGTCGTCCTGCCGGTGGCCGCCGGCCGCAACCTGGCCGTGCTGGTCGAAGCGGCGGTGCGCAACGCCATCCTGCAACTGCGCGGCATCGACACCATGACCGAGTTCATGGAACGGCAGATGGACGCGATCCAGAACGGCGAGCCGTAGAGCCCCCCCTACGCGCTTCGCGCGCCCCCCACGGGGCGATGCGGGTGGACCGGCGGAGCCGGATCCACCGCATCCTGGGTCTAGTACCGCTGTCTTGGATTGTGGTGCCGGTGCTTCGCTGGCTGCCGCGGTAGCAATGGGCTGGCACCGAGCAGGGGAAAGGGGGACAGTTCTGGGAGTGTGCGTTATTGTTCAGGCTTCGATGAATGAACCTCCCCCTACGAGGCAAAGCCTGCTGTGTTACGTGTCGTTTTCATCACCGGTATCTCGGGCTCGGGCAAGTCCGTGGCTCTTCGTACCCTGGAGGATTTCGGCTACAACTGCGTCGACAATCTTCCCGTCCGCTTTCTGCACGATTTCATCGCGGCCGCGCACGATGAAGGGCTGCAGCGCGTGGGGGTATCCATCGATGCCCGCTCCAGCGGCGCGATCGCCAATCTGCCCGGCACCATCAACGCGCTGCGCGCGCTGGGTACCGAGATCCGCGTGGTGTTCCTGGACGCCGACACCGGCACGCTGGTGCAGCGCTATTCGGAATCGCGCCGTCGCCATCCGCTGACCGACAAGCTTTTCCACGAAGGCGTCGCGCCCTCGGTCGAGGCCTGCATCGCGCACGAGCGCGAGTTGCTGGGGCCGCTGCGCGAGCTGGGGCACGTCATCGACACCACGGGGCTGACGCCCTCGCAACTGCGGTCCTGGGTGCGCAACGTGGTGCAGGCCGATACCGTGCCGCTGGTCCTGACCTTCGAGTCGTTCGCATTCAAGGAAAGCGTACCGCTGGACGCGGACCTGATGTTCGACGTGCGCTGCCTGCCCAATCCCCACTACGACCCGGTCCTGCGGCCGTTGACGGGGCGGGACGCTCCGGTGGCGAACTTCCTGGCGGCCATCCCCAGCGTGGGACGCATGATCGACGACATCGCCGCCTTCATCCGCACCTGGCTGCCGGAGTACATGCAGGACACGCGCAGCTACCTGACGGTGGCCATAGGCTGTACGGGCGGCACGCATCGATCGGTCTACGTGGTGGAACAACTGGCCGCCATGTTCGCGGGCCAGGGGCAGGTGCTGGTGCGCCACCGTGCACAAAAACAGTTCGACCTTTATGATCCAGGCGGTGGCCCCGCCGAGGCGCCGCCGCTTGCCAGACCTTAGCATCCAGGACCCTAGACGATGAAGCAGACCGACCGGCCCCTCCTGCCTGGCGCGCGCCCCACCAGCCGCCGCCCACCGCGCGGGAGGACCGAAGGTCTCCTGCTCTGGACGGCGGTCTGCGCCACGGTACTCCTGGCCGCCTGCGGCACCACGCCCAAGGGGTCGTCGGGATCGGGTTCGCGCGGCGGCGGCTACTACAAGGACGACGGCCCGCCGTCCAATCCGCCCGCCAACCTGGACCTGGTGCCCGATCCGCTACCGGCCGTGGAACCGCTGGCCAGCGGCGCGAACAAGCCCTATGTGATTTTCGGCAAGCGCTACGTGCCCGACACCTCCATGCAACCCTACAAGGTGCGCGGCACCGCGTCGTGGTACGGCCGCAAGTTCCATGGCGCGCGCACGTCGAACGGCGAGATCTACGACATGTACGCGATGACCGCGGCCCATACCACGCTGCCCATCCCCAGCTACGCCCGCGTCACGCGGGTCGGGACCGGCAAGTCGGTGATCGTGCGCGTGAACGACCGCGGCCCCTTCCACAGCGACCGCATCATCGATCTTTCCTACACGGCCGCCTACAAGCTGGGCCTGCTCTCGCAGGGCAGCGGCGAAGTCGAGGTCGAATGGCTGGGGCCGGAGGAAATCGCCAGGATCCGCAGCGAACGCGGCAACGCCCCCATGCTGGCCGCGGCGCCCGCGCCGGTGGCCGAGGCCGAGGTGGTCGCCATCCCGGTGGCCACGCAGGCACCGGCCAGCCAGGTACGGGAGCTGCCGCCGCTGGCTTCCGCCTCTGCCAGCCCCGCGCCCATGGCGGGCGGCGTGCAGGTCCCCCTGACGGCCACCACGCCGGTGGTCTCGACGCCGCAATCGGGCATCTTCCTGCAAGTGGGCGCCTTCAGCGGCCAGCGCAACGCCGAGGACCTCGCGGCCCGGATCCGGACCCAGTTGGGGGACCAGACCGAACCGCTGCGCATCGTGAACACCGACAGCCTGCACCGCGTGCACCTGGGCCCCTACCCCTCGCGCGAGAGCGCGCTGGCCGCCGCGCAGCGCGTGCAGGCCAGGCTGGACATCGCCCCGGTCATCGTCGTGCGCTGACGGGGCGCCAGCGCTATTCCAGTTCGCCGCCCTTGGTCTCGGGCAGGAAGAAATACACGATGACCGCGGCCAGCGCGAAGAATCCGGCGGTGGCTCCCAGGGCGCTCGCGACGCCATGGGTGGCCGAGAAAAAGCCCACCGCGGCCGGCGCCAGCGCGCTGGTGGCCCGGCCGGTGTTGTAGATGAAGCCCTGCGCGGTCGCGCGGATGCTGGTCGGGAACAACTCGGCGAAGGTGGGCGCGAAACCGCTGTAGAAACCCGTGCCCACGAAGGCGACCAGCGGCCCGAACGCCAGCAGCACCAGGCTGGACTCGATCTGCACGTACAGCGGCACGCACACGGCCGAGAGCAGGAAGAACAGGATGAAGGCCATGCGGCGGCCGATCCGGTCGGCGATGTAGCCGAAGCAGATGAAGCCCAGCGCCGCGCCCACCTGCATGACGACGATCCAGGTCGTGGACTTGGTCAGGTCCAGGCCGGCGCCGCCCGCGCTGACGGGGGTGGCCAGATAGGTCGGGATCCACGTGAACAGCCCCCAGTAGCCGCACATGGCCGCGGCGGTGAACGCCAGGCCGACCACCGTGCTGCGCAAATGCTGGCCGAACAGCAGCTTGAGCGTGGCCCCGACGCCCAGGCGCTCTTTCTGGCTCGTCCAGATCTCCGGCTCGGACGCATGGCGGCGCACCCAGAACGCGAACAGCGCGGGCACCAGCCCGACCGCGAACACCCAACGCCAGCCCAGCGTGGGCAGCACCAGCGCCGCGACGATGGCGGCCAGCGCGTAGCCGGCGGCGAAGGCGCTCTGCACCCAGGCCATGACCTTGCCGCGGTGCTTGGCCGGCCACGTTTCGGTGACCAGGGCCGCACCCGCCGACCATTCCCCGCCCACCCCCAGTCCCAGCAGGAAACGGAAGATCAGCAACTGCGTGACGTTCTGCGAGAAACCGCACAGGGCCGTGCCGATGGAATAGCACGCGATGCTGAGCACCAGCGACCGCGTCCGCCCCAGCCGGTCGGCCAGAAAGCCGAAGATCAGGCCGCCGAAGGCCGTGGCCAGCAGCGTCATCGAGGCAATGACGCCGGCTGCGCCGCTGTCGAAATTCAGTTCGGCCCGCATCTGCGTGATCACCATGGCGAACAGCATCAGATCCATGATGTCCAGCATCCAGCCTATGTAGGCCGAACCGAACGCGCGCCATTGTTCCTTGGTACGCCCTACGTACCATTTTTCCTGGGCCACGCCGGATAGCGAGGTCGCGGAGGATGCCATGCTTCGTCTCCTTGATGTATCGATTAACGATACAAACGTATCGATAAATATTCTATCCGAATATTCACAAGCCATGCATTCATGGTTTACGATAAATGATACGAACGTATTGTTTATCGATACAAACTGGTCCGTTGCCCGGCATGGGGCCGGCCATAGCCTCAGGAGTCATCCATGCGCAGTTTCATCATCAGACTTTACGAAGACAGCATTCCCGCCGGCCATGCGCCGGTCTACCTGCCGCGCATGCCGCGGTCGGTTTACGTCGTGCAGGGCGGGATCACGGTGGAGTTTCCGGACGGCACGCAGCACCAGCGCCAGGAATCGGCCTGGGTCGGCCAGGACTCGATCGCGCTGGTGGCGGGCGAGGAAGACGCCGTGCTGTGGCGCTGGGAACTGGTGGCGACCGATGCCCCCGCGGGCACGCTGCGCAGCGCCCCCGGCGCCACGTCCACCCTCAAGCTGCAACAGGAGATCGAACTGGACGGCCAGTTCGACTGGCTGATGCGCTGCGACCGCGTCGACTTCCCGCCCGGCGGCGTGGCGCTGACGCACGTGCACCAGGGCCCCGGCATACGCTGCTGCCTGAAGGGCGAGATCACCATCGAGACCCAGGGCAGGACCACGGTGCATCCGGCGGGCTCGGCCTGGTTCGAGCTGGGCCACGCCCCGGTCCTGGCCCCCACCACCGAGGCCACGGATACCAGCTTCATCCGGTGCTTCATCCTGCCCCAGGGATGCCGCCAGCGCAGCTCCCTGCGCTATGTTCTACCGGAAGACGCCGGCAAGCCCAAGCGTCAGCATTATCATGTGTACGGCGAGCGCATGCTGACCCTGCCCTGAGGGGCATCGTCCCGGCCCCTGACACGGGGCGGGCATGCGTCCATCGAGAACTCACCGGCCTTGCCCAGACACGCTTCGATCCATGCATCCCCCCGCCCCGGACCTCCTGCCCCCCGACGCCATCGCTCCCGCCACGGACGACCCCCAGACCGGCCATACGCTGCCGACCTCGGGCGACGAGGCCGCGATCTCGTCGACCTCGGTCATCTCCCTGCGCATCCTGGAACTGATGGCGGCCCAGGGCACCGAATGCGGGGTGACAGAACTGGCCGAGCTGCTCGGAATGCCGAAGGCGCGCGTGCATCGCCACCTGACCGCCCTGCGCCAGCAGGGCTACGTCACGCAGAACAAGCGCACCAGCCGCTACCGCGTGGGCTGGCGCCTGTTCCTGCTGGGACGCAAGCTGGTGCAGCAGTTCGACGTCGTGTCGCTGGCCAAGCCCATCATGGAAGACCTGCGCAACCGCGTCGGGCAGACCATCGTCATCACCACCTTCGATCCCAACAAGGTCGTCGTGCTGGACGTCGTGCGCGGCCGCAGCGCGCTGGAGATCCTGCTCAGCCCCGGCACACAGTTCCCCGGCTTCCACACCGTGGCCCAGGGCAAGGTCGTGCTGGCCTTCGGCCCGCCGTCGCTGCGCGACGCCATGCTGTCCCAGCCGCTCGCGGCCAGCACCCCCAAGACCATCACCGATCCCGACCGCCTCCGGGCCGAGATCCAGCTCGTCCACCAGCGCGGCTGGGCCGAGGCCCCCGAGGAAATCTTCACCGGCATCAACGCCCTGGCGGCGCCGATCTTCCAGGCCGACGGCTCGCTGTTCGGCGCGCTGGCCATCGTCGCCTCGATCCACTACCTGCCGGCGCGGGCCCATCCCGACACCGTGCGGGAACTGATGCAGGCGGCCGCCGCGATCTCGGCCGTCCTGGGCGCGGGCCAGGCGGGCACGGCCGGGCCGGGCTGAGACCGGGACACGCCGGTCCTACCTGCGCGCCGGCGCCCGTCCGATTGCGGCATGCTGGGCGACCCGCATTCCGGTCGCCACGCCATGTCCCTGCCCGCTCCAGCCCACGCCGGCCCGCCGCCCTTCCCGCTACGCCTCCTTCAGCGCCAGCGCACGGGCATACAAGGCATCCCGCGGCGCACCGGTGATACGGGCCGCCACCTTCGCGCTGTCGCGCACGCTCAATACCTCCAGCAGCGCCCGCAATACCTCGTCGGCCCGGGCATCCAGCGCGCCCGCCGCTTCCTCGGGCGCCGCCTCCACGATCAGCACGAACTCCCCCTGCGCGCGCTGTGGATGCGCGGCCAGCCAGGCCTGGGCCTGCGCCAGCGGCACGGTGGCGATTTCCTCGAAACGCTTGGTCAGCTCCCGCGCCACGGTCAATTGCCGCTCGGCGCCGCAAACCGTCAGCAGGTCGGCCATGGTTGCCGCCATCCGGTGCGGCGATTCATACATGACCACCGGCGCCGGCAGCGCGCACCACTGAGCCAGCCACCGCTGCCGGGCGGCCGCCTTGGGCGGCGGAAAACCGGCGAAGACGAACGCCGGGTTCTCGTCCGAGGTCGCGCCGCTGGCCATCAGCGCGGCGATCACAGCGCTGGCGCCGGGCACCGGCACCACCGGGTGGCCGGCCGCGCGCACCTCGCGCACGATGCGCGAGCCGGGGTCGCTGACGCCGGGCGCGCCCGCGTCCGAGACCAGGGCCACCCGCTCGCCCGCGGCCAGCCGGCCGACGATGGCCTGGGCCGCCTGCGCCTCGTTGTGCCGATGAGCGGCCATCAAGGGGGTGGAAATGCCCCAGGCATCCAGCAGGGGCCGGGTCATGCGGGTGTCTTCGGCGGCGATCACGTCGGCCCGCTGCAGACAGGCCTGGGCGCGCAGGCTCAGGTCGCCCAGGTTGCCGATGGGCGTGGCCACCACATACAGCGCCGGGGCGGGCCAGTATTGCGCCGCCACCTTGTCCGCCAGCCGTTCCCAGGCACCCGTGGCGGGCCTGGAGGATTCGATTTCATTGTCCATGGCGCGAGGATACCGCGCGGGCGCCCATGACGGCGGCCGACTCGGAAGCCTACGCCCTGGCCCATGCGGCGCAGCGGCGGGCGGTACGCCGCCGGCCCCGGCCCGGCCGCCGGCAGGCAGCGACCTCGCCGCCGCGCCGCTCGCCCACGCAGCAGGCCGGCGACCAGGCCGAACGCGAAGCACTGGCGCACCTGCGCGCCGCCGGGCTGGTCCTGGTGGCCCGCAACGTGGCCTGCCGCGCCGGCGAAATCGACCTGGTAATGCGCGAGGGCGCGGTCCTGGTCTTCGTCGAGGTCCGCGCGCGTACCCGTGGCCGCTACGGCGGCGCGGCAGCCAGCGTGGGCCTGGCCAAGCGGCTGCGCCTGGCGCGCACGGCCGCCTATTTCCTGCGCACCTGCTGGAAAGGGCCGCCGCCCGCCTGCCGCTTCGATGTCCTGGCCTTCGAGGCCGATGCGCCGCCGCGCTGGATACGGCACGCCTTTTCGCTCGAGGCGCTGCCCGGTTTCCGGTAGCGGGCAGTCTCCCATCGCACGGCCAGGGAAACTATCATTGGCCAAACCGCTCCAACGCCATGACCGCCGCCCGCAACCGGGGCGTCACGGCCGGTTACAGCGGACACACTTGCCGGCACGGCCGGCAAGCCGGCCGTTTCCCCTGCATGAGATAATCCCGGCATGGACCTTACCGCCCGCATATCCGCCCATTTCCGCGACGCCGTCGCCCTGTTCGAACACTGCCAGGACACCTTGTCGGCCCCCACCGCGGCCGCCGTGGACGCGCTGGTGTTCAGCCTGTCCAACAACGGCAAGATCCTGGCCTGCGGCAATGGCGGGTCGGCCGCCGATGCCCAGCACTTCGCCGCCGAGCTGGTCGGCCGCTTCGAACGCGAACGGCTGCCGCTGGGCGCCATCGCGCTCAATACCGATACGTCCATCCTGACCGCGATCGGCAACGACTTCGGCTACGACCGGGTGTTCTCCCAGCAGGTCAATGCGCTCGGCCAGCCGGGCGACGTGCTGGTGGCCATTTCCACCAGCGGCAATTCGGCCAACGTGATCGAGGCCATCGACGCGGCCCATTCCCGCGAGCTGCGCGTCATCGCGCTGACCGGCAAGGGCGGCGGCCGGATCGGCCAGATGCTGACGGAAGACGACGTGCACCTGTGCGTGCCGCACGACCGCACCCTGCGCATCCAGGAAGTCCACATATTGCTGCTGCACGCCATGTGCGACGGCATCGACGCTCAACTGCTGGGAGATCTCTGATGTTACGCAAACCGGCCGCTTCGGTACGCCCCCTGGTCCTGGCCCTCGTCGTCGCAAGCTCGGCGTGGGCCGTGTCCGCCTGCGCCCCCATCGTCCTGGGCAGTGCCTACGTCGGCACGATGGCCGCCACCGACCGCCGCACCGTGGGCATCCAGGTCGAGGACAAGAACATCGAGCTCAAGACGTCCAGCCGTCTGTCGGGCCGCTATGGCGACAAGGGCCATATCAACGTCAACGCCTACAACCGCAAGCTCCTGCTGACCGGCGAAGTCCCCGACGAAGCCGCCAAGCGCGATGCCGAGGAACAGGCGCGCGGCGTCGAGAACGTCCGCGCCCTCGTCAACGAACTCCAGATCGGCATCCCGACCTCGCTGGCCACCCGCTCGAACGACGTCTTCATCGAAGGCAAGATCAAGGCTTCGCTGGTAGACGCCAAGGATCTCTTCGCCAACTCCTTCCGCATCACGGTCGAGAACGGCGTGGCCTACCTGATGGGCCGCGTGACCGAACGCGAAGGCAAGCGCGGCGCCGAGATCGCCGCCGGCGTGAGCGGCGTCAAGAAGGTGGTCAAGGTGTTCGACTACATCACCGAAGAGGAACTGCAGGACCTGTCCAAGGTGAAGGCCGAGCAGGACCAGTCGCAGGCCGCCGGCGGCTCGTCCCCCAGCCGCTGACCGGCGTCCCCGCCTGCCGGGATGCGGGCGGGTCGCGCATCCCGGCCTATAATGGGCCGCATCGCGGGCGCGGATACGCGCCGCCTGCCCGCCACGCAACGGATCGCTCCCTATGTCGATTTCAGCTCCCTTCAACGGAACCGCCCGCGCCCAGCGCGGCGCCGCCAAGCTGGCCGCCGTCCTCGTGGTCGCGCTGCTGGCCGCCGCTGGCGCCTGGTTCGCGCTGGCCCCCGCCGCCAAGGCGCCCGACACCACCTTCACTTCCATCCACGGCGACAAGTTCACCACCGAAAGCCTGCGCGGCAAGGTGGTGCTGGTCAACTTCTGGGCCACCAGCTGCGTGACCTGCGTGAAGGAAATGCCGATGATGGTCGAGACCTACAAGAAGTATGCGCCGCAGGGCTACGAGATGGTCGCGGTGGCCATGAGCTACGACCCGGCCAACTATGTGCTCAATTTCGCGCAGTCGCGCGAGCTGCCCTTCAAGGTCGCGCTCGACCCGATGGGCGAGATCGCGCGCAGCTTCGAGGACGTCAAGCTCACGCCCACCTCGTTTCTGATCGACAAGCAGGGCCGCATCATCAAGCGCTACCTGGGCGAGCCCAACGTGGCCGAGTTCCACGCCACGATCGAGAAGGCGCTGGCCAGCTGACGCCATGAGCGCGACCTCCCGCATCGTCCGCATCGACCACCGCGCCTGGAACGAGGCGCCCGGCCAGGCCGGCGCGTCCACGCCCGTGGCCGAGCTGGAAGAAGGCAAGGTCCTGTACTTCCCCGAATTGCGGTTCGAATTGAGCGAGGCCGAGACCGGCCTGCTCGACCCCGCGCTGGTCGACCCCAAGCGCAAGAACATCAGCCTGAACGCCACGACCGGCAAGCTGACCGGCGTGGCGGTGGAAGACGAGCGCCAGGCCGCCATCGGCGCGCTGGTGCGCCGCTATTACGAGACCACGCGCCGCTTCCTGGACCGCCTGCTGCCCGCGTACGCCTCGCACCTGCACGCGCCCACCACCAGCCTGCGCCTGCATCGCATCGGCACCTGGAAGATGTCCTGGCGCAAGGACGACACCCGCCTGCACGTCGATGCCTTCCCTTCGCGGCCGGTGGGCGAGCAGCGCATCCTGCGCGTCTTCAACAACATCAACCCGCACGGCGACACCCGCCTGTGGCGGGTCGGCGGAGCCCTCCACACCCCCTCGGCCCGCCACCCGCCGCCAAAGCCCGCCCACCCTCCCCGCGTGGCCCCGCCGCTGCCCCAGCCACACATCCCCCAAAAACCCCGCCGCGCCCCCCACCCCCTCCTTCTTCCAATTCACGACCCCCATGAAGCCGACGCCCGCCCCCAGCGCCGCGGGCCCCACGAAAAGAAACCAATCCCC